>Ga0308159_1000021_pt1 | contig 781925 bp, 705 predicted proteins | sample PhyCR1_FD_201040 | JGI IMG/M metagenome (GOLD analysis project Ga0308159, IMG submission 201040) | Phyllosphere microbial communities from UC Gill Tract Community Farm, Albany, California, United States - DLSLC.R1 | ecosystem: Host-associated > Plants > Phyllosphere > Unclassified | place... | reverse complement strand
CACAGAAGTTAAGCCCACCAGCGCCGATGGTACTGCGACAAGCGGGAGAGTAGGTCGCCGCCAGTTTTTTTATAAACCTCATACAGCAATGTGTGAGGTTTTTTTATGCCCTAAGGTCAGAGAAGAGTCAGGAGCCAAGAATCAAGATATCAGACACCAGACATCAGACATTAGATATCGGATCAAAGACAAAGCAATAAAGTACCTGGAGACCGAGCCAACAGAACAGCAGATTAATAGAGAATAGAACAATAGAGGATAGACGGATAGAGTCGATGTTTTCAGATTCAGTTTAAATTCTTCAGATATTATTTTGCAGCGCTTGTGCAAACTGCTTCGGTTATACCTTGATATTCCATTCGCTGGGCCTGAAATACGTGAAATCAAAATTTTCTCCTAGCATAACTACTTTTCTATATACCTGCTCACCATTTGATGTTTCTAGTATAATGCTGCCTGTCTTCTTTTTATTTGTATCCTTAGATCGTACCTGGGTAATGCTGACCTGGTGTTCTTTAATAACAGTTTCAGCACAGATGCCTGCCGCCGATATAAGGGCTAAGTTGAACATATGTTCTTTATTAATGAGATGAAGCGATACTGATACCAGGAATCATGTAACCCTGCTGTAACACTTAAATAGATAAAAAATAACTTTCCAGAGCTATATTCCTGAATAAGTAGTGATAAAATCAATAGGGTAGGAAGAAAGACAATAGATGCCTTCTTTTCTGGTAATTCATGGCCTTTTACGGAATTCAGTTATCTGAATTCATATACGTAACAGCAGTTGCTTTGATATTGGTAACCTTTAGGTCTGCATAGGAAGCTGCCGTACATGGAAGATTTGAAGCAGGAAATAAAAGAGGAGTGCATGATTTAGGAAATATGTTGTACGTGATATTATTGCCAATGAGGGTCCGAAACCGATGGTTTTCCGGTTTCAAGGCGTCCCGCAAAATGCCAGATGGTACTTCCGGAACTGATCCTCAGATCATACCATCCTTTGGTTTTATGAAGGCTAAATGCGATGTTATTTTCATCTTTCTGTAGAGAAACAATGCGACTGCTTTTTTCATAAAGATCGTCTATAACAATCTCCCGAACATCTTTATCTACTTTGTTTATGATGAACTGCACTTTATTTTCAGAAGGATGATAAATCAGTGAGACTTTAATCTCCGGTCTGCTTTCCCCTTTAAACAGCCGGTAGAAACCATTAGGACCAAAGACTTCATAATCATATTTTCCAGCATCAACGGAATGTATTAATTCCTGTCCGGAATACAGTGCATAGGAAAAGTAAAAATCATCAGTTTCAAAGCGCTTTCTGTCGTAAATGATCAGGGGAACTGCCCGTTCTTTTAAATTGGTCATTTTGATAGCTCCGTCCTCCAGATTGACAAGATAATTATAGGGAAGGGCATGGGAAGGCTTCATGCCTCGCTCCTGAATGTCCAGCAGGGAATTGTTTAATTCGTGCTCGTGATACCATTTCAGATCCGGGACAGGTTTATTGCGGGCAGAATTGATGGTTTGGGCATAGGCTTTCTGATCCAGGTATTGTATTGGAGGAACCTTTATATCAGAAGGACTGAATGCAGAAGTTAGATCCCCGCATATAGCCCGCCTCCAGTTACTGATATGATCTACACTTACGTTTTTATTGAATTTTTTCTGAATAAAGGTCTCCAGGAACTGAAGTACGGAAGTATGATCAGAAACTTCAGAATTTACAAATCCGCCCTTCGTCCAGGGTGAGGCAATAATCATCGGAACCCTGTAGCCTAATCCGACTGTACCATCTATCTTTTCATGATCTTTTAAATTGGATGTTGATCTGTATTCCTGTATCCCGTTGACATATTCCACCCCTTCCGGACCGTTCATGTCAACAGGCTGGCTGGGATTTACCGGAGGTGCAAAAGGCAATACATGATCAAAATACCCGTCATTCTCATCATAATTGATCAAGAAGATCGTTTTTTTCCAGGTTTCAGGATCTTGAGTCAGGATGTTCAGCACTTCAGAAATATACCAGGCTCCGTACCAGGGAGAACCGGGATGGTCAGAAAAATGCTCAGGCGCAATAAGCCATGAAACCAGAGGAAGCTTTTTGTTTTCAACATCCTTCCGGAACTGGTACAGCACATCTCCTTTAGGAACAACCAGCGGGTTTCCATCCTTATCTTTTCCTTTTTCCAGATTCCAGTAATCCGGATCACCGGAATTAATAGTAAAAGCCTTTTCATGAAGATTTCTTTCAGCCTGTGAAAGTCTGGTATAACGGTCCGGATGGTACTTGATTTTATCTTCTTCCAGTTCTCTGATCATTGCATTAAACTTTTCCTGCTGTTCAGGATTGTTCTCAGCCTCTTTCTTCAGGGAAGCGATGATATTCGGAATATTCTGGTAATATCCTTTGGAAAACTTTACGTTGAACCGGGAAAACCATTCAAGGGGATTATCCGTAAAATTGCTCAGCCAGGATTCCTGTTCACCGGACATCCCTTTCGGAAGGCTGATCTCATTCTGGTAAATTTTCCACGGAATCTCCTGTTCCTCTAAAATTTCGGGAAAAGTTTTCCATTTGGCCTGATGATCTTTATCGTAATCAATATTTTCATTGTATACATTAGGTTTTACTTTACCGTTCCTCTGTTCACGTAATGTTCCGGACCAGTGGAAAAGCCGGTTCGGCGTAGTGCCTGTCAGAGAAGAGCAGAAATACTGGTCAAAGATCGTAAAGGCATCTGCCAGCTGGTAATAGAACGGAAGGTCTTCACGGTTATAGTATCCTAATGTTAACGGAATATTCTGGTATTCTTGATTTCCTGATGCTTTTGCCTGAAGCCACTGATCGTATTTCCCCTTGTTAAAAGCTTGCTGCTGATTATTCCAGGAATGAGGAAGCGAGCTCATCCAGGTAGATTTTGTATCCCTTAAATTCAGACGGGCAGGAGCAGCGTACTTTCCGGTATCGGCTCTCTGAAAGAAAACGGAATGTCCGTCCTGTTTTTTAAATGCTCTCCGGTCAAGAAATCCCCGTACCCCTTTCAGGGTGCCGAAAGCGTGGTCAAAAGAACGGTTTTCCTGCATAAGGATCACAATATGTTCTGCATCATAGAATGTTGACCGGGCGGCAGGCTCAATGGTGAGTGCCTTCAGTATGGCAGGGTGTAAGACTCCCGAACTTCCCAGTCCGGCCATTAAAATGCCTGATTTTTCTAAAAATTCTCTTCTGTTCATTCCTCAGTATTCAGTCGAAAGAAATTGCAAGTTAACAGGTTTTCCGCTTTTTTATTTTATCCTAATGTTAAAAATTAATCTGATCTGTACTTCGGTGTTGCTGGTACAGAAGATATATTTTACATAAACGTAATGAAGCAATCTAAAACCGGCTCAATATTCCCCAGTGAATTTTGATGTCATTGAATTTAAAAGGATTTCCGAATTCATTACCGTTGGAAAGCTGAAAGCTCATCAGCCCGATCGGGATAAAGAAATTGAATCCCAGCCCTACGCTGTAAAGCTTAGGCTTCAGGTTCAGGGATTTATTATTAAGCTGCCCGTATTGGCCAAAAAAGTCAAAAAATGCCTGATTGCCTATCAGGTACCGGTATTCCAGTCCGCCATAATAATAGAAATCGGCTGCAAGGGAATTCTCATTAAAGCCCCGCATGGAATTCCATCCTCCGAAACGGTACAATTCATTGGTGGAGAATTCTATCTTGGAATCCATCATGGCACCTTCCGCTTTTATATTGAGGTAATGGTTCCCGGAAATATGGTAATTATGCTCGCAGAAAAAATAGAACTGGTTCTGGTGGGCATTGATATTGTCTTTGGTATAGGTAGTGGTCAGATAGTCATATCCGCCGTTCAGCCGTGTTTTATACAGGAAAAGGTCTACATCGGATGGTTCGGTCATCTCAAACCAGATCCCAAGCCCTCTTTTGTTATAATCTTTTCCCTGGACGTATAGCGTATCGATAATACTGGATGTCTCAAAAGTCCCTCTGAGCCCGATCCTGTTGCGGTTGTTGATGTGGTAGTACAATGCCGGCAACGCTTTTACATTGGCAAATGTGGAATCCTGCCTGAAAATATTCACCTTCATATTCAGCCCTACATTTGATTTGAATAGATAAGGAATATCCGTCTGCAGATCAAAAGTCTGTCCTTTATCCGGGTTTCGCTGCCAGTACAGGTTAATGGTTTCAAAGCCGTTAAACATATTCCTGAAATTCACGTTCAGCGTACCGTTCAGCGTAAATTTTTCAGTTTTATCATTCCCGAATCCGATTACCCCGTCAAAGGTATTCGTCTTCTTTTTCTCTATAAAGAGGTAAATCTGTGTGGAATCTTTTGTAAATAAGGTTTGCGGAGGTCTTTCCAGCGAAACAAAAGGATGGTTCTGGAAATTTTTATTGATAGAGACCAGGTTTCTATCATCGTAAGTCTTTCCTTTGAAATCCTTTTCAAGATTTTTAATGAACCTTTTCGGTACCCTTTCGTAGCCTTTTACGACAAAACCGTCAATCGTCCTTTTATTGTTCTTGCTGATATCCAGTTCTATCAGGGGATAGCCGTTTTTCTGGCCTTTGTATTTGGATTTTATCCTGCTGAAAGCAAATCCGTCATCAATATATTTTTTATTGAGGCTTTTTTTGGTAGAATCCAGGTTTTTGGTGAAAAACTCTTTGGTCGAGGGAAACCTCTGAACGATTGAATCCGAAAGGGTTACATAGGTTTCATTAAAATTTTTCCCTTTATCATAAATGATCTCTGTACTGTCGCCCTTTATTTTTACTTCTTTCAGCTGCGTAAAAAAATAGCTGTTCTGGGAAAGTGAATCCAGGAATTTCACTGCTGATACAGAATCCTTTACCTTCTTTTTTACATGAGTCTCACTGTCCGTAAGCCAGTACTGTTTCTTCTGCGCCTGTACAAAGACGCATAGAATGATACACAATATGTTCAGGAAAAATTTCAAGCCTTGGTGGACAACATTATGGGTTAAAGATCTTAAAGCGGATTCTGATTAGCTGTGTGCTGATGGTTAAGATAAATATTGGACTGATGTAATAACTGAAACTAATCCAGTTTATTATATTTCTTCATCAGATTTTCGTAAGTCCACTGCGGAAGGATCCATTTCAGCGGGACCCCGATCTTCTGTCCTAACTTTCCGAAGTAATAGTGGGCTTTCCATTTGTCCTTGTTCAAAAGCCTGTCGATGTATTCTGCAACTTCATGCGGCTCTGTGCCATCGCCGACATGCGAGTTCATTAAAGCATACACCTTATCAAAAACAGATTGGTAAGGTTCGGATACTTGGGTCCGCACACGGTTTTCTGCAATATTGGTTTTGATGTCTCCCAGATGCAGCGAACAAACATGGATATTCCATGGATATACCTCATAACGCATAGCCTCCGTAACTTTGTCCAGGGCCGATTTTGAAGCTGAATAGAATCCACGGAACGGCAGTCCCATTTCACTTCCGATACTGGAAACATTGATGATCTTTCCGGATTTGTGCGCCCTCATATTCGGCATCACTGCACTCATCATCTGTACTGCCCCTATTAAGTTGAGGTTGAATAGCTTCAAAATATCTTCTTTGGCAGAATCTTCCACGGAGCCTACCATTCCCATGCCTGCATTGTTGATCAGAACATCGATCCTCGTTTCGGTTTTCAGAACTTCTGCAATGGCGTTTTGCACCGCATCAGGATCTGTCACATCCGTCGGGATAGAGCTGAAATAATTGCTTTCAGTATGCTTTCTGCTCAGGCCATAAACTTTATGGCCTCTTTTACCGAAATATTCTGCTAAAGCGAAACCGATCCCTGAAGAGGTTCCTGTAATGATGATGGTCATGGAATAGTTGGAATTTTAATTGTTTTCTGTTTTTTCCGGACAGTTTTCTACTGCTGTATTCCCCGGAAAATGATTTCAGCAAATGTAAAAAAAGAAAATGAACTCTCTCATGTATTCATTCTTAAAAGCGGACAGTGAAATGAGATTATTTTAGTCTATTTTCCCGGTTGGGTAATAAATTTAAAACAAATTTAAACTTAAAAACAGATCAGGTATATACAGAATACTTATCTTGATATCTACATTGCTGATGCAAAGCATCTTAATTCTTCAACCCATACAATACTATTTTTATAGAGATAAAATTTCTTAACAAAAGCACAACGAAACCGTAATGATTCGGTTGGCAAGGCTGGTCTAATTTTGCATCAAGTTAAATCAAGGATTTTATGAATGTATTTAAGATCCCGGTCTCAGTAGGTTATCTTACGGGACGGGTATTGCTCATTGGTGCTCTGTCGGCTTCACCGTTATTCCTCGCTCAGAAAAAAGACAGCTTAAAAGAAAAGTCTCTGGACGAGGTGGTTGTTGTAGGATATGGAACCCAGAAAAAGACAAAGGTTTCAGGAGCCGTAACTGAAGCTTCACTGGATAAAATTACTTCCAGGTCGTTATCCGGAGTGGGCGAAGCCCTGCAGGGAAAAGCTGCCGGTGTTACCGTGGTGAATGAAGGAGGTGACCCTAACGGAACCCCTAAGGTAAATATCCGGGGTCTGGGAGGAATTAACGGAGAAACCCCGTTGTATGTAGTGGATGGTGTTGTTTTTAACGGTACCCCATCCATTAACCCGAACGATATCCAGGATATATCAGTCCTTAAAGATGCTTCTGCAGCCATTTACGGCGCTAGATCATCTGGAGGGGTCATACTCATCACGACCAAGAAAGGCAGGAAAGGTAATCTTACAGTAGACTTTGATGTTAAATACGGCCTGAACCAGGCCTGGAAAATAAAAGAAACCCTTAATGCAGCCGAATTCCAGGATGTGATGTACAAGGCGTATGAAAATGCCGGCAAGCTGAACAATCTCCCCATAGCTTTTAATCCAAACCTGTATCCGGACGGAAGAATTACCCGGACCGACTGGATGAAGGAAATCTTCCGGACAGGAGCCATCCAGGAGTACAATATGAATGTAAGCGGAGGCAATGAAAAGTCGAGGTATTTCGTTGGGATGAATCACCGGAACCTGGAAGGGATCTTATTGAATACACAGTCCAAAAGATACAACTTCAGGGTCAATTCCGAGCATAAAGTGAAAGACTGGCTGACCATCGGGGAAAATATGTACTACAATTATTCCGACGGAAATACAGCCGATACCAGGAACGGATATACCGGAGCCATTGTAGCGGCCATGTATTATCCTCCGAATGTTCCTGTATATACCTCTTCAGGAGCCTTTTCGGGATTGCCGGTTGATGTGGCCGGAGGCTATGGAGATGTCATCAATCCGGTTGCCTACCTTAAAAGGATCAGTATCAGGAATCCTACCCACGAAATCCTGATCAATCCTTATGCAGAAATCACTCTGGCAAAGGATCTAAAGTACCGGTCCAACTTCTCGCAGACTTTTAAGATCGGAGATATGAAGACCTTTACAGCCAGGGTTCCGGAAGTAGGGAAGATATTTGATATGAACAGCCTGGAATACCAGTCCAACAATTCTTCTACGTCACTGGCTGAGCAGCTCTTGACCTATAAGTTTTCTCCGGGAAGGCATAATTTCGATTTCCTGGCTGGATTTACCTTCCAGAAAACTGTTGATGACGGCTTCATAGCCAAATCGTATGACTTCAGAAGTGAAGCAGAAACATTCCAGTACCTGCAGAATGCCGCTGATACCAACAGGGAGGTATCAAGCTATAGATTCAGACAGGCATTGGTATCCTATCTGGCAAGGGTCAACTATGATTATGCCGGTAAGTATATCGTCAGCGTATTAGGAAGAAGGGACGGTTCTTCCCTGGTAGCACCACAAAACAGGTTTGCCAATTATTATGCAGTTTCAGGAGCATGGGTGCCTTCTAAAGAAAACTTTATGAAAGATATAGCCTGGCTTTCCAACCTGAAGTTCAGGGGAAGTTATGGTATTTTAGGTAACTTAGGGGGAATTTCTTCCCAAGCGGTCAATCCGCTGATGACAAGGTACAACAATGTGATTTTCGGACAGGACCCTTCCCAGAATATCGCTTATTACGCTACAACACGTCCCAATCCGGACCTGAAATGGGGGAAATCTGAGCAGACCGACTTCGGGATGGATGCGTCATTTTTCCATAACAGTCTTTCCTTGCAGTTCGATTACTTCATTAAAAATTCCAAAGACCAGATCTTTAATGTAAGCCTACCAAGTACGGCTACGTACAGCAATCAATACATTAATGCCGGACTTTTCCAGGATAAAGGATACGAACTGGGAATCAATTATGACAGTAAAAAAACCGGTGATTTCACCTATTCCATTGGAGTTGTATTCAGCCAACTAAAAAATACGGTGAAGCAACTGGCGGGAGTGGATGAGATTTTCATTAATGATAATGGCGTGAGGGGTGTGCTGAAACCAACGCGTGTAAAAGTTGGTGATCCTTTGTATTCGTTTTATGGTTATAGAACGGGCGGGATTTTCCAGTCTCAGGAGGAGATCAATAATTACAAAGATGCAAACGGGAACCTCATCCAGCCCAATGCCAAACCGGGGGATATCAAATTCCTTAAGAAAGAAGGGAATACGGGAACGCTGAACAACAGTGATTTCGTAAATCTCGGAAGTCCGTACCCGAAATTCTCTTACGGATTGTCATACAATATGACCTGGAAGAATTTTGACCTCAACCTTTTTGTACAGGGTGTGTATGGAAATAAAATCTTCAACGGGCTTAAATTTATTTCCCTGAATCCGGGCGGTACAGGACAGAATTATAATATGGACAGGGATATCCTGAATGCATGGACCCCGCAGAACACCGATACCAATATCCCAAGGCTGGTACAGGGAGACCCGAGCGGCAACTATTCCAAAGTGTCTGATTTCTATGTAGAAGACGGATCGTATCTGAGGCTGAAAAACCTCACCATCGGGTATTCATTGCCGATAGAGCTGTACCGTAAGCTGGATGTCAGTAAGCTAAGGATTTATGTGACTACAAACAACCTGCTGACCATTACCAAATATACAGGCTTTGACCCTGAAGTGGGCATGAATTCTTACGGAGTGGATACCGGCAGATACCCGCAGGCACGTGCCTTCATCTTCGGACTGGAGGTCGGATTATAATTTTAATCATTAAAAATCAAAAACAATGAAACTTTTCAACAAAATATGTTTAGTGTCCGGAATCTCTGTCATGTTGTTGTCATGTACGGGAGAACTGGATGTTCAGCCGGAGGGAACGCCTACCGAAGCCAGTTTCTGGAAAACTGAGAATGACCTGATAACGGGAGCCAATGCCATGTACAGGCCGCTTGCCGACAGCGAATTTTACGGAAGAGGGCTTTTCTGGTTCATTAATGCCAGCGATGATATGGTAACGGGAAGAGCAAAAAGCGAACCGGATAATGCCAAAAACTTCAGCAGCAATTACATCGCGGCCGGTGACCTGGAAACCCAGTGGAATAAAAGGTATACCGTAATTGGTGTGGCCAACCGCGTCATCAGGAATGTGGATAACATCCAGGCATCAGCAGCAGTAAAAAATAAATACCTCGGTGAAGCACTGTTCATGAGCAGCCGGATGTATTTTGAGCTGGCCTACAATTACGGGAATGACAAAGCCGGTGTACCCATTGTAGACCGGACCAAGGACCCGGATCCAAACCCAATCCCAAGAGCTGCCAATGTAATGGAAAATTACAACTACATTGTTCAGGACCTGAAAAAAGCTGCAGAGCTTTTACCTTTTCAGGAGCAGCTTCCTGCGAAGGATTACGGAAGGCCGCATAAAGTGGCCGCATGGGCGTTGCTGGCGAAGGTTTATCTGTTTATGAAAGACTGGCAGAATGCAGCGTATTGGGCCAATGAGGTCATTACCAAAGGGAACAGGAATCTCCTTACGAATTATACCGACGTTTTCAAAGCAGAAAATAATTACAGCTCAGAATACATATGGTCTGTACCGAGTACGCCTAAATTCAATTCCATAGGAAGTATCCTTCCCGGTGTAATGCTTGAAAACAAAGGTTGGGGACAATACAATGGCTGGGGATATTTTCAGCCTACCAAAGAGTTGTATGACGAATATGAAACAGGAGATTTAAGAAGAAGTGCTACCATCCTGAAAATCGGGGATAAGTTTACATTTAACGGGACTGAAAGGACTTATGCTTCCAGCAACTCCCTTACCGGTTACCAGTTCAACAAATATATGGATGCCTTTAAATATCCTTTGAACAGCGGCCACGTAAGTGCCAACGGTGATTATCCGTGCACGGACCTTGCCGTTCCGATCATGCGATATGCTGAGGTAATCCTGATTAAAGCGGAAGCTATGCTGATGATGGGCCAGAATGCCGATCAGGAGATCAACAGGATCAGGGTACGTGCAGGTTTAGCACCGAAAACAGGATGCACATTAGCTGACCTGAAACATGAAAGGCGCTGTGAGCTTGCCGGAGAATGGGCAGACCGTCACAGGGACCTGGTGCGTTGGGGAGATGCACAGGCCAATTATGCAAAACCTCTGCATGGCATCAACGGACAGGTTGTATGGGCGGCCAGGAATTTCAACCCTTCAGTACATAATGTATGGGCGGTTCCACAGGTGGAAATCGTCAACAGCAAGGGGGTGATCAAACAAAATGAAGGCTGGTAAATAATAATAGTATAATCCACATCATCACAGGATTCTGCGATGATGTGTTTTTTTTAAGAGGTATAATGAAAATATTGAAAATTTGGGCAGCAGTAGCTGTCGCATTCTGCGCTCAGGCTCAGGCGCAGAATTACTTAAACTATAGCGTAGCCAATGCGCATTCGCACAATGATTATATGCAGGATGTCCCGTTCTGGGAAGCTTATTATGCCCATTTCGGTTCCATAGAAGCTGATGTTTTCCTGGTGAAAAACCACTTGTGGGTGGCTCATACAGAGAAAGACCTTAGTCCGGACAGGACCCTGGAAAAGCTTTACTTAGATAATATTTCAAAGCAGATTAAGCTGAACAAAGGAAATATTTATCCGGATGGGCAGAAAAAGCTTCAGCTCCTGATTGATATCAAACAGGATTATAAGGCAAGCCTGGCAGCCCTGGTCAGCATCCTGAAAAAGTATCCGGAAATTACCGGGAATCCGGAAATTAAAATGGTCATTACAGGAGACCTGCCAAAGCCGGAGAGTTTTAAAAACTACCCGGAATACCTGTATTTTGACGGAGACCTCAATCAGGCCTATACTTCAGACCAGCTGAAAAGGGTGGGGATGTTCAGTGCTTCATTTACAGATCTGGTGAAATGGAGCGGTAAAGGCATTCCGAGGGATGAAGAAAAAGAGCGGATTACAAAAGCGGTTGAAAAAGCACATGCTTCACAAAAGCCGGTCCGTTTTTACGGAGCTCCCGATTTTACCAATGCATGGGTAAACCTGATCGATATGGGTGTGGACTATATCAATACGGACCATATCCCTGACCTTAAGAAATTCATGAATTCAATTCCGAAAAATTTCTACAAAAACACAAAAGACTATATACCATACACCCCTACATATGCCACAGACGGAATCCGGAAGAAAGTAAAGAATGTTATCCTCCTGATCCCGGACGGTACTTCTTTACCTCAGTACTACGCCGCCTTTACGGCTAATAAAGGAAAGCTCAATGTCTTCAATATGAAGGCCACCGGACTGTCCAAAACCAATTCCTATAATGCATATATCACGGATTCGGCTCCCGGTTCCACAGCATTTGCAACCGGAATAAAGACAAAAAATACATTTGTAGGGGTGGATGCTTCAGGAAAAGCATTAGTCCAGATCCCGGATATTATTGCCGGTCAAGGAATGGTGTCGGGATTAATTTCTACCGGCGACGTGACTGATGCCACCCCGGCAGATTTCTACGCTCATTCCGATAACAGGAACAGTTCAGCATCCATCCTGAAAGATTTTATTGCTTCCAAAACAAAAATCCTGATCGGGGGACCGACCAGCGGACTGACACCGGAAACAGAACAGAAATTCAAAGAAGCGAAGATTGATGTGTACCGCGACCTGAAATCAGCGGGAAAAATCAGCAACCGTACCGTCGTTATAGATCCGATGGCGTCCCAGAGGATAACCAACGGAAGAGGAAACTGGCTGTCGGATGCTTTTGACCTTACTTTAAACAATCTGAAATCCAATGATAAAGGTTTTTTTATGATGGTGGAAGCTTCCCAGACTGATGGAGGCGGCCACAGCAACAATATAGAACAGCTGGTTACTGAGCTGCTGGACTTTGATGCCGTAGTTGGGAAAGCCATGAAATTTGCGGATGAGAATAAGGAAACCCTGGTGATTGTCCTGGGAGATCATGAAACAGGCGGACTTACCCTGCTGGACGGAAGCCTGCAAGAAGGCTGGGTGCTCGGGAACTTCAGCACCAATGACCACACCGCAATTCCTGCAAGCGTATTTGCCTATGGACCGAATTCAGGCGAATTTACTGGACTCTTTGAAAACGCGGAGATCTTTCACAAGATCCTGTCCGCATACGGAATTCAGAAATAAATAATTATACGTATTAATTCTAATGCCAAAGGCTACCGGATAAGGGTAGCCTTTGTATTATTTAGCTTATACATAACAGATCATTCCGTCAGAAGGCTGTTGAGATCATTCCAGAATGCCGGGTATGATTTTTCCACAACTTCTTCGTTTTCGATGTTCAATTCCTGCACCAGGCAGAAAGGGGCAAAGCTCATGGCCATCCTGTGATCCTGGTACGTCCTGATGGAAATATCCTCCTGAGGCTCATTGAAACTCAGGGATGCAATGGTAGCGTCTGTAATTTCAGTATTGGCGCCCAGTTTTTCCAGTTCATTATACAGTGCTGAAAGGCGGTCGGTTTCCTTGACTCTCAGTGTTCCAAGTCCTGAGATCTCAAACGGGATTTGCAGTGCTGTTGCGGTCACACAAAGCGTCTGTGCGATGTCCGGACAATTGTTCATATCCAGAACGATCTTTTCCGGGAATATGAAATCCTGTACAGGCTCGAGGGTAATCTTATGTTCCTCTTCCGTGAACGTGGTGTTGATTCCGAAAAAGTTCTTATAAATTACTGCAATTGCCGAGTCTCCCTGCGTAGATTCCCGGTAAAAACTTTTCAGGTGAATGGTTTTTCTCCCTAAAGCGGCAAAGGAATAGAAATAAGAGGCAGAGCTCCAGTCGCTTTCCACTTCATAGGCTGTTGGTGCTGACTGATCTCCTGCAAATGGCTCTACTTTAATCGTGTTTCCGGTAAAGCCGTTTTGAATGCCGGCTTTCGTCAGGATATCCAGGGTCATTTCAATGTATGACCTTGAGGTTATCTCACCTGTAAGGTGTATTTCCAGTCCGTTGTCCAGTTTTCCTGCGATCAGCAGGAGAGACGTAATGAACTGGCTTGAAATGTGGGCAGGAACCTCCACGGATGTTTTAACGATCTTTTTCCCGGTAATTTTTAAAGGCGGGAAACCTTCGTTTTCAAGGTATTCGATTTCAGCACCGAGATCCCTTAGTGCATTCACCAGGTATCCGATGGGCCGTTCCTTCATGCGTTGTGATCCGGTAAGCACGGTTGTTTTCCCATCCATAATCGAATAATACGACGTCAGGAAGCGCATGGCGGTCCCCGCGTGATGGATGTCTACTGTTTCTGTGTTTTCAGATAATGCTTTTTTGAGCAATTGGGTGTCCTGGGAATTGGAGAGGTTTCCAATCCGGATGTTGCTGAACAGGCTTTCCAGAATCAACAAACGATTCGAAATACTTTTCGAACCGCTGATCTGTATAAACGTATTTTCTTTCAGTTCTGATTTTCCTAACTTCATTGTTGTTTTTTTTAAAAGACTCATAGATTGCAGATATCAGATGTCAGATGTCTCCGTACACTTCAGGTGATTAACCTTCATCTCTTATCTGATGTCTAGTGTCTGGTATCTTTAAAAGACTCATAGATGTCAGGCGTCTCAGTACACTTTAGGTGATTAACCCACATCTTTTATCTATTATCTTTTATCTGATGTCTGATATCTGATATCTAAAATCTGATATCTATCTTAACTTCTCATTATTCTGATGCCGATCCTTGTCGCGATCGGTTTTTATCTTCATTTTCTTATCAAATGCCTCTTGGAGATTGACCCCGGTCTGGTTAGCCAGGCACAACGTTACAAACAGGACATCGGCCAGTTCTTCGCCCAGATCTTTGTTTTTATCACTTTCCTTTTCGCTCTGTTCGCCGTATCTCCGGGCAATAATCCGGGCTACTTCGCCTACCTCTTCAGTAAGCATGGCCATATTGGTCAGCTCATTGAAATACCGTACACCAATGGTTTTGATCCATTCGTCTACCTGTTGCTGCAGATGGGTAATTTCCATTATTGATACGCTCCGAGCGTCGGGTTTGAGGTTCTGGATGCATTCACGATATCAAGTGGGACGGTTGCGGCTACAGAAACATTTCCTTTTCCGCGTGCAGGTGAATTCTGTCGTACCCGCAGATTCTGGTGGGCAATGAAATAATTGATGAACAGCGGATCCTGGTTTTTAAGGCTCTGTACAACATTCGGATTGGTGTCAAACGTAAAGCCGGCTTCTGATGTGCCTGAATATTTCAGGAGGGAATTCTGGATCAGAAAGTTGAACTGCTGTCCCATGGTCGGTTCGAAATTCACGGCATTATCACGGTCGGAATAGACGATGCAATTCCTGATATTCAATTGCTGCAAAGCACCCTGTTCCGTTTGTCCCGCATCATTTTTCCACTCATTGCCGGCAAAAATGCCGTTCCTGTTGCGTGACCCCATAGTTCCGGAATAATTGGCAATAGTGGCGTGGGTATAACTGTGATTTCCGCCCTTGAAGATACCGATGCAGGATTCTCCGCAGTTGTTCATCACCAGGTTTCTCGCATTTACGGTAGAGGCAACAGCATACAACCCGTAATCCTGGAAGGTATGGATAAAGGAATTGCTGATGTTGGCATTTGCCTGTCTCATATCAATACCGTTGGTTCCTCCGAAAAGCCTTGCAAAATTCATGTTAAGGTTAGAGTTGGCCTGCATCCGGATTGAATTCCAGTTTTTAGGGATGGTATCATAATAGGTATCATTGCGGTCGCCGCGGAGGATTACTTCATTATTCAGGGCACCGTTAATGTTCAGGGTGGCACCTGAGGAGACCTTCATCCCGCTGTTTTTATGGAAGTATACTTTGGTTCCGGCCTGGATATCTAATGTTACGTTTGGCCCTATGGTCAGGTCACCATAAATGATTTTCGCTTTATTATTGGTCCAGGTCGTATTTCCGCTGATTGTATTGGAATTGTTTGGCGTCTGGATGAAAAATTCTGCATCCTGGACTACCGAGAACAATGTTACATGCTGTTGTCCTCCGGGACTGTCAAATAAGATTCTGTCATCAGCGATTGCCTGCGGGCCGGAAGCTTCGGGAGCAATTTCAACAAAAATATACAGGCTGTCTTTTTTTCTTAACGGAACGTTTTTGAAATCGTATCCGGATTTTCCGTCCACATTGATCTTATAGAGGGAAGTAGCTCCTTTTTCAAGGTTGATTCTCGGGATCAGCACATCTTTGTCTTCATTATTATAGACCTTTACGGCATATGTTTCGGAGCGTACCTGATGATAGACCGTATCGCAGAATACCGTATCCCTGGAAAATCTGAGCGCCTGAGAAGGGGTGTCAAAATTAATGTCATCCTTATTACAGGATACCGCCATAACAAGCATCCAGAAAGAAAAAGCCAGTAATAGTTTGAATTTCATTGAAATTATGTTTAAACAGATTTCAAATGTAACGAAAATACTTTAAATTTCTTATTAAGAAAAAATTATTGAATAGTCCGTTTGGATATTTAAAAAAATGTTGTACTTTTGCAACCTAAAATTAGCAGAGAAATATCCATTACTATTTCGAAAGCAAAATTTAATTTTTTCAAAGATTTTAAAAATTGTATTATGAAAAACGGAATTCACCCAGAAAATTATAGACTTGTTGTTTTCAAAGATATGAGTAACGACGAGGTGTTTCTTTGCAAATCTACTGCAGAAACAAAAGATACCATTGAATACGAAGGACAGGAGTACCCATTGATCAAAATGGAAATCTCTTCTACTTCTCACCCATTCTACACCGGAAAAGTGAAGTTGGTAGATACCGCAGGTAGAGTAGACAAGTTCATGAACAAATACAAAAAATTCGCTAAGTAATTTTTTGATGTTACCATATAAAAAGTCTTCCGGATTCCGGGAGACTTTTTTGTTTCCGGATAATTGGCTATCCCGGCAGGAAATTAACGACAGGATTTGTATTTTTGTGTCAGCCGCAAGAAGAAAGAACAGCAGCCAGCACGGAGGGTCAAACCTCATCTTCTTTCGTGGCTTAAAAACATGTACTATCAACTTCTAATTTCGATCATATGCAATTGGTATTTTCAGATGCTCAATACTGGGAAGATTTTCTTCCGCTGACTTTTACCCGTCCGGTAGCAGCCATGCGCTGCGGGATCCTCACGTTTGCCGAAAGGTGGCAGAAAATCCTCGGTAACGCAGAGGCCTCTTATTTTACGGAGGCTTACCTTCAGAAGAAATTTCCGGAGCCGGAGAAAAAGGAAAGCCTTTTCCTGGTCACCAATTTTTTGCCGACGGAAACAGTGATCCGCCAGATTAAAGACCTGAAGCAGGGAGAAGCTCTGGTATACGAAGATGAACTGATTGCCGCAAAAATCAATATGGAAGGTTTTTCACTGCATCAGATTGAAAAGATGACGGATATTAAAGAGGACCTCATCTTTTTCAAAAAACCTTCGGACCTGTTCACCTACAATAAACAGGCGATTGATTTTGATTTCGAGCTGCTGACCAACGGCCGGACTTCACAGGAACTGTCATCAACCAATGGATTTTTAGGGGATAAGAAAGACCTGTTTATTGAAGAAGGTGCGGAAATCGAATTTTCAACCCTGAATACAAAAACCGGGAAAATCTACATCGGGAAAAATGCAGAAGTTATGGAAGGCTGCCATCTCCGCGGTCCGATTTCCCTGGGTGAAGGATCCAAGTTCAACCTGGGAGCTAAGATTTATGGCGCCACCACCATTGGTCCGCATTGCAAAGTAGGCGGTGAAGTGAGCAACATCATTATTTTCGGATATACCAGCAAAGGCCACGACGGATTCATCGGGAATTCCGTGATCGGGGAGTGGTGCAACTTCGGCGCCGATACCAATTCCTCCAACCTGAAAAATAACTACAGCCACGTAAGGCTCTGGAATTACCGTACCAAAGCATTTGAAGATACAGGACTGCAGTTTGCCGGCCTGATCATGGGCGACCATTCCAAAACGGCCATCAATACCCAGCTGAATACCGGAACTGTAGTTGGGGTAGCCTCCAATATCTTCCGGGAAGGCTTCCCGCCGAACATGGTAGAGAACTTTTCCTGGGGCGGAAGGAAGGAAGATGAACGCTTCAAGCTGGATAAAGCCTACGAAGTGGCGGAACGTGCCATGGCCAGGAGAAAGGTTGCTTTAACAGAAGAAGACAAAGCGATTTTCAAGCATATTTTTGATGCATACTAACAAATAAAAACCTCAGGATTGCTGAGGTTTTATCTTTTATTTTGAATAGAGTAAGTACAGTTGATCTATAAACCCGTCCTGTGAAATAATGTCGGCCGCCTTTCCTTCAAATACAAAATACGGATATTCCGGGTGCTGTTTGTGCAGCTGTTCAAATCTTGGAAAATGGGTAATACTAGTTGAGATACTATGATCCTTGATCTACAAAATAGACTCTTGAAAAGAAAATAAGATTGTATATATAATACTAATGGATCCTGAACTCGGGTAGTGCATGTCAATGATACTCAATAATCCGGCCCCGTTTATCAATAATATAGCTTTTCTCGGTGTTTTTACCTGTAAAATCCTTGTTGGTCGTTTTCACCGTCAGTACAGATTCTTTGCTGATGCTGAAGCGGGTAATTTCCGGGTTGTCCATATTTTCAGGTTCATACAGTTCTCCTTCCACGTAAATATTTGAGACCACTTGATGGTTAACAACAGACAGCAGGTAATAGCGGTAAGGCGCATCGCCGCAATCCATAGGGACCAGGATGAGTTCTGCGTTTTTTGTTTTTTCGAGAGGAATATAGCGCACTTCAGGTTCTCCGCAGGAAAATTCTGAAAGCCCGGGAGTCCCTTTTACAGGGAGCAGGCGGTATTGTGCATTTTTGTAATCGGTCTTCTTTTGGTACGGCAGCGGTAATCCGGAAAAGGTAATCCGGTCCGGATCTCCGGCAGTCTTTTCTGGATTGCGATCAGATATAAAGGCATGGTAGCCGTCTTTGTAAAAGAACAAATACCCGTCTGCAATAAATACATCATTGAACGGAAACTGACAGCCCTTTTTTGCAATATCCCCGTCCGCATTCAGGATGACCAGAAGGTTGTCCGTTCCTGCAATGGAAAAGTCTTTTTTCAGCTGCGCTCTGATCTGTTTACCTGTTGCCGCACTTTTAAAATACCCGGCATAGGTGTTTTTTTCCTGTACAATTTCTCCGGAACAGACTTCGGTATCACCATTAAAAACCTTAATGGAATCCTCGCTTATATATAACGTGTATTCCTGATAATCCCGGCTTTTATTATTCGGTGCATATTTCCATCTTGCATAGTGCTCAAGGTTATTATCCTTCCGGGCACTGTCGCTTTTTTCAGTTCCGGAAATCCTGTTAACTGCTTCCTGTTCTTTTTTCCTGCAGTTCAGGCCCGTGAATGAAACCGCTGTAACAATTAAAAATAACTTAATGTGTCGAATCATAATTTCCGTTGATAAACATTTCATAGTTCTGTTTTCTCCTGGTTTCATTTTCTATATCCAGGAACTCTTTGGCCGCCTCTTCATATTTTTCATCCAGCAGGTTTTTATACAGCTTAGGCGCCTTATTAGCACTTAGGAAATAAGCGCCGCAATTGAATAACAGGTCAACCAGTGCATCGAATTCCCGCTGATACAGTTTAACCGTCACATCTCTCTGAACAGCCTTTTCAAATTCCACCAGATCCTCTTTGAATAATTTGGTGGCTTCCTCCTCTGTGATTCCGTTTTTAAACTCGGCGGGAATGACAATGTCTTCACACTTCTTCTTTTTGATCAGGTGGCCGTACCCGATCGTGCAATAATTATGCTTGTCATTATAAGGATTTTTCATCAGCTTTTCCCAGTCTTTGATAAAGGCAACCAGCTGGTCACTGGCTTTAAGCGTTTTAGGATCCACACGTTCCGTATTCCCTTCAGAATTCTTATTCGGAGCAGGAGTGGCAAACTGGCCGCTGCAGCTGCAGGTATCTTTAAAGCCCAATTCATCTGCAAGCTGTACGATACTTTTGCCGTTAAGCTCCTCATTGCTTTTTACGAAATAATTTTTAGTCAGGTAGGCCTGGGAAAATTCCCTGACATCAAAATGCACCCATGTGGTGGCAAAAGATTCCAGGTAAAAAATATCTTTGCCAGCATTCCAGTCCTGCTTGGCCCCGGTATATTTCATAAAGATCTCTTTCCGTATTTTATTCATATCCGCATTGCTCCTGGTTCTCTCTCCCGAGCTCAGCAGGTTGTAATGAATGTCTATCGCTTTTCCGCAGTGATTGGTCGTCCTGTCCCTGATGTAGATCGGATGGTCATGGCAGCGGTAACCGGATTCGATCCATTTTGTTTTGAATCCCAGCCCTTTATCTTTTTCTACATAGAACAGGGAGGCCCTGTATGCGCAGATCAGACTTCTGTGGATTCCCGGGTATTCATATTTCCTGTGTTTTTCCTGGATGGTTGTTTTCTGGTATTCATCACTGCTTCTTTCTTTTCCGAATCCTGAGCAGGAACCGCATTTGCATTTGATCTCCTCAAAATTTATCGGGTATTTCTGCTGGAATTCATCAATGGCTTTTAAAACATTGCCGCAGACTTTTCCGGTTTCCGGCACTTTCATATAGTCCCGCTGGAACTGCTTGACCATTTTCTCTGTTCGGTCTGTAAATTCATCCGTCGGCACATTACCGCCGAATCCGGCCAGGCGGATATTGATTTCCCGGATCAGCTCACTTTTAGGACTTCCTTTTTTAATACAGAACTTCCCTTCGCAGTTTAAAATGTTGCTCAGCCGTTCCCTGCCTACTTTCACGGCCCCTTTGTTCTCCACCATATCAGGAAGCTTGGCGGTGGCATAAAGAATCGCAAGATCCGTTTTCTCCATATAGGCGGCTATTTCCTTAGCTTCTTTCCCTTCGCCTTCTGTCGTTTTGACAACAGCAGCGATCTTGAAATAGTTTTTAGGCTTCCCGAGTTTCGACGGGTCTACCTTCACAATCAGTTCTCCTTTCTTATTGATGGTACCTTCTGCTTTATGGAAGAAATTTTCCTTTGAAAACTTTTCCTTCACATCCTTCCAGTCTTTCCACGTTTTGGCACTCCATGCAAATCCGAAATACGGATCAGACTGTGTCATAAAATGGACTTCCACCTTTTTATCCACCATATTAATGGCATAGACTTTAAAGTATAAAGGCTTGTCAATAGGGGAGTTGTATAGTTTTTCCGTGTCTCCTGCATCACAGAAATAGCCGTCAACAATCTTTGGAATACTGGAAACATTTAAATATTCCCCTAAAGGCTTATCTCCATTGAGGATTTGCAGGCCCGGATCTTTCGGAACCAGCATGAAATGCAGTTTGCCGTCTTTTGTAATTCCTTTGGCTTCAATCTTAAGCCTGATACTGTTATCCAGCGTTAAAGGCCAGAACGTACCGTTGCTGCCTTCCGGCAGCTTTCCATCGGCAGAATGCACCAGGTTGACCCCGTTGCTGTCATTATCATAAATCTGCAGGGTCATATCTTCACCCTGCAGCCCCTCGAATTTTACGAAAGCACTGATTTCCTGCCCGTACCCGGATTCTTTGATCATGTTCCCGCTGCTGCCGTCATTATCAATCCATTTGGAGGTTTCCACTAAAATCTTCGGTTGGGTTACTTTAAGTTTCAGCGGTGCGGCAGAAGCCCGTCCGCCCATCAGGCAATCAATGGTGTATTCACCAGGCAGCCTGAAGGTATAATTGAATTTTTGCCCGCTTCCCGTTCCGGAAGCTGGACCTGTAATTTTCCATACGATAGGTCCGTCTATGGCGGGATCGTAACCATTAAGCAGCGTTTTACCGATCTCAAAAGGGATTTCCGATCCGGTCCTTGCTTTTTTGCCTGCTTTGATTTCGGTGACCACATTCTGTTTCACTTCAAAACGCCAGTCATCATCTTCTTTTTTGCTCCCTGCATTGGCTGTAATGCTGTAGGCTTCCACAACATATTTTCCCGGAGCCATCAGTCTGGATCCGGGTATTGTTATATTTTTCCCGGTTCCCAGGAGTACGCCGTTCAGGTTCCATTTAACTTCAGCAGATTCATCAGCGGTAAGTCCATAAGGGGAATGGTCTTCCCCGAATTTATATTTCATTTTTGAAACACTGAAAGACATGTCTGTTCCTGGCCTGACGATCTCGGCGCCGTGGCTGATTCCCAGTACGGCATTGCTTTCTGTCTCTCCGGATATCTTTTTCTCAATGACTTCACCCTGTTCATTGGTGTACCTTGCGAGGACGGTATATTTTGCTTTGCTGTTCTGAGGCGTAAAGGTCAAGCTTTCCCGGTTGGTTTGTACTCCTTCTGTAATTGTATTTTCTGTTGCGTCCAGTACGGATAAACTGAGCCTGGATTTCTCTTCTTCCGTAAGATCCGGGATGAAGAACTTGGCTTTGAAAACCGATGGGACGCCTTTCCTGAACTTCCTGTTTTTGGAAACGTCGATACGTGTCGTGAAATCTGCGGAGGTACATTCCAGTTCAAGAAGGGTGTTCTCAACAACCTCAGCGTCGATGGAACATGTCGGATCACATTTGTCATATTTTCCCTGTTCAAATTCCGGAGTTTTGGGTTTTCCATATCCTTCAATCCTGAATTTCCCCAACCCTTCAAAGCTTTGCGAAAATTCAGTGCCGATATGTTCTTTAAGCAGTATCCTGTTTTCCTTTTTACCCTGATGGTCGCTGTATACCATCCATGAAGTGAATTGCCGGTTGCCGCTTTTCAGGTTGGCTTTAAAGGAGGCTTCTTCATCTTTGCGGAGGTATATCGCGCCGGATTTGCTTTTTGAATCTATTGGCTTGAAATCGCTCCTGTTTTCTATAGCGGTTAACGTGATGGATGTTACGGAAGGGTAGTCTTCTTTTCTCTTCGGCTGGTCTACAGCAGGGTTCACCATGGCAAGTTCTGCCGGATTGGTATTGTCTGCATGGGCATTGCTTACCGAATCGGTCTGGCCGTGGTTGAAAATGGTGATTTTACCTCCCGTCATACACGGTAATTCAGATATCTCGGTCAGCGTATTCTTTCCCATTACCTGCGTGCTTTCATAGGTTTTATTCCATTTTGGGGCAGGAGCTACAGTACAGGGAAGGTATCCGCCGGCTGAAGGTTTCAGGGTGCATTTTCCAAAAGTGGCAGCGGCAGGGATAAATGTTTTATCCTCATTGGTGGCGGCCAGTTTCCCTTGTTCATCATTAAGCACAATGATCGAATGGGTCGTTACCTGGAGGTTGGCGGTCTGTTTAGGGTTTTCAGCTTTATCACAGACACATTTTGCATTGTGCACAACAAAATATTTTCCGTCATGCTCACTTTTGGCAGCCTGTTCGTTCTTCTTTTTTTCCTCCTCTTTTTTCTTTTCCTCTTCCTGTTTCTGCTGCGCCGATTTTTGTTCCTGTGCCGGATCCGGAGGAGGTGTTTCACCGTTGAGCTGGTACACTTCATCAGGAGCGGGGGTCATTAAAGAAAACCCTGTATACGGAGTGTTGCCCACCTTAGTTCCGGAATGGGCATTATGATAATCCTTAAGCTTTGTCCAGTCTTTGATACCCAGCTTCTTGGCAATGTCCTGCAGCGTCTCTCCGCTCTGGACAGTATATGGGATTGGTGCTGACATATTCTTATTTTGTTTCGATGATGATGGTGTGTTGATAATAAAATTTTTCCCCGGCTTCTATACAGACCCTGTTTTCTGCTTTTCTGATCCTGCCTGTTTCCCCGGTATACTGGATATTGTTCTGGAAATCTGCATACAGCGGGAGTGTTTCTTCGTCAAAGCTGACGTTATACTCATGTCTGTGGATATATCGGATGATATCATCCATAATGTCCTGGGCATTGTTGATTTTCGGTTCAAAAGACAATATATTATGGTCTTTTCTGTATCTGATCTCGCCTTTCCATTCAGAGGTTCCTACAGGGATGACTTTCCATAAAGTTCCATAGGTGGTTTCAGGGTTAAATTTCTGCAGGCTGTATTCCAGCACCCTCATACAATGAAGCTGACTGATGAACTGAATCAGCTTTTCATCTGTCTGGATGGCCGCAAAAAACTGGGTCTGGATGTGGTCTATCCCTTCCCCGCTGTACAGGTCGTGAATATCCATATCTGCCTTCCGGATCCGTTTTCTGATTTCATCCGTATTCTGAATGACTAACCTGTATTTTTCTATGATACAGACCAACGGGAACAGGGCTTCCATATATTGGTTGGCTACGCTGAGGAATTTGGTGTCTATGTCCTGATTATTGACCTTTATATTGGTCCTGTCGATAACGATTTCCTCAGGATTTTTCTCTCCCTGCTTTACATAAAGGGTGTATGAGATATTTCCATCATGCTGCTCTGCGCCGATTTTTACTGTGCACTGATCCTTAACCAGGTAAGTAGACGTAGGGAATATGTCAGAAGCTGATGAGGCCATATCTGTTTTAGCTTATATATTATTGAAAGTGATCAGGTGTTCTTTTTTAAAATTTTTCTTGAGATAAAAAAAATGACAACAGAAAACAAAAAACTGAAAAATACAGATTTTAATATATTGCTTGTCGGCATGTACCGATGCCCGTCAACAGTTACCGGGGGTGAAACATAACTGACAATCTGGTAGATTAAAACAGCCAGCAATACCATTGCAATAATGCTTATCAATAATGATATTAAGTTTATTTTCATATTATTTAGCTTTTACAAATCCATAGTAATTGGTTCTGAACACATCATAACTGACGTTATATGTTTTAAGGGCCGGATTTCTTCCCCAGGTATACACATTAAATTTTACAAAGCCTGCTTCACCATGCTGTATCGATTCCAGCACAATCCAATGCTCAGCGGTTGAAAACATAGAGTCAGAAGCTTTACTGTAAAGTAAATTGATGCTGACCAGCAGAAATACTTCATAACCTTCATTTTTTGCTGTTATGAGCTCTGCCACATCTTCCAGTGTGGCTCCCCACATCCATCCTGTTTTATTAAAATAAAGATTGGTGTTGTTAACAACATCGGTGTAGCCCAGCAGGGATTTGGCCAACTTTTCCAGACGGGACGGAAGGGTAATAGCGGAAAAATCCTCCTTGGTATCTCCTTCATAATCAAAAACGGTGTTTTCCTGATCTGTAATGCATATGTTTGGAATCCAGTCACAATACGCCATATTAACAGGGAAATTGGTCTTTGTTTTTGGATTGGTATCTGCAATGTCTTTTAAATCTCCATCACTACTGATGTCAATTTTATAGTCATTAAATTGGGCATAACCTTTTCCATGAAGATCCGATATGAATTTAGCATAATTTTCACTGTCTTTTTTAGCAAAGGAGTACATGATGGCGCTGGGACCACAGGTATTCGTACTGTCCTGATTGATAAGCCAGGGTTCTGTTTTCCTTTTATTTAATTCATCCAATAAAACAACACGGTCAAAATACCTGAACCTGTAATGCTTGAAAAGAGTCAGTTTTCCTTCATGTTCGGCATCATTGATATAGGCGATGATATTTAAATCATTACCGCAGCCATTGTGATCGTTAAATGTAATGCTGATTTCATCTCCTGTAAACTCATCTTTCAGCACATTCTTATAAAATACCCCTGTTTCTTTATCCGTATAGCTTACTGCCCATTTGATCAGGTTTACATCCTTGGGCTCTTCGTTGGTATAAGATTCTACCTTGAAAGTATAGGTCTTCCCGAAAACAAGCCCGCTTTTTTCCTTTATGGTCCTTTTTCCATCATTGGCTGCTCCGTCATCCAGATCAGAGATAAGCTTGATGCTTTTCACCTGCGTAGGCTCTATTCCGTTTCTCTGAATAGGTGTTTTCCTGTCGAATATAACGCCCGGTCCTCCCATTGTTTTTTATTTTTACTGATCGAATTCAAACCGCTCTTCCTTACCGGAAAGCATGTCATAAATAACATTTCCTTTTTCGGTAATGTAAAAAATATCCATTGTACCCTGGTTATATCTGATATAAGCGATAAGGTCATTATTGTGGCCGTCCAGTCCTGTTTTCCCGCCTGTATACTTCCGGTTGATCACATCCGTTTCTTTGTAAATATAAACGGAATACAGCTGATAGCTTTTCAGATCTACAGACGCTGTTTTTTCATTGATTTTCTGTTTGAGCTTTTCATAATCCGATGGGGTATATGAAAAATGACCTTCTGCATAAAAATAGTCAATCCTGTTTTTATGCTCTCCGGCTTTAAACTCGTATGTGACGGGATTTAAAGCTGCTAACCTGAAGTCTTCCGACTTGTTCTGAATACATGCCACGAATAATGTAAATAAAATGATTAGATTTTTCATAAGTTAGTCGTTGTCAGAATTACCGCCAATAACCACGCTTCTTTCCATTTCGGTGATAAATGGTTTTGCTGATCTGTAATGCTGCAAAATATACCACGCTTTAAAGAAATCCCCGGTATGGTATTGAGGAATCCTGTCTTCTCCGTGTTTTACGATATCATCCCAGTCCAGACCGAAATGGTCATAAAAGGTATATTTTAGCTTTCCGTTCCAGACCTTAGTGCATCTGTTATAGGAATAATCAATGATTTCTGCTTTGGCACTCCATACCTGGTGTACGGTAATCCCAAGTCCTGAAACCTTATCCCAGAAAGAAGAAAAATTCAACAGGCTCATCGAAATCATACTCATTTTGGCCGGGTCGTAATTATTTTTCTTCAGCTCTTTCTTCAGTTCCGCCAGAAATTTATTATGGTAGGTAACAAATGCAGCGTTATTGGCTATTTCTTTATTAAGGACTTCACTTTTATAAGTCCCTCCTGTACCCTTCTTAAAGCGGTCAGCCATTTCCAGTGCAACGGTTTCCATGCTTCCGATAGACAATGATCTCATCAGCTGATCCAGATAGGCTTCTAATGTGGCATCATTCTTCTTAAAAACGGGGTCATTTTTAATGGATGCGGATGAGGCCGGGCTGTCTGCAAAGTACATATCCTCTGCTTTTGTCCCGTCAAAATTGAATCCTGGATCCCTTTTGGCCTTGCCAATCAGCTTCTTGCTTACTTTAACTACGCCTTCACTACAGCCTTCCTCTCCCTTTCCGTCTTTTCCAAACCCCTGCAGTATCGCCCTTTTCTGGCTGGAAAGCTCCAGGTTCTGTTTTGTGGCTTCAATAATTACCGATCCCGATTCTTCATGGGAGACTTTGCTCAAAGAAGTGTAATTATTGGCAACCTGTATATTGATATTACTTGCTTTTTTCAGAATGGCCATATGGGTAATTTTTAATGACTACTGCTTAACCTTTTTATAATGTTCATCCTGTTAATGAGAATTTCCCTGTTCCCCGCTTTGGGATTTTACAGTTTTTTCACTTTGCAGGATCATATTCTCTTTTGTGCTTACCACCGTTACTTTTTCAGCATAGGAATCACTCTTCTTAGCCTGGATGTTCCGCTCGTTTTCGGAAATTTCGCTTCTCATGTCGGAGGATTCGTGGATATTTCCTGTCGCAGTCTGCATAAGGTCTCTTCCTGCTGTATCGATCATATTCACGCCCGCATTCGATACGATATTGACGTTGGCTGTGGCAAACATGCTGTTTCCTGCAATAGATGTGATGTCTTTCCCGGCTGTCATCATAATGTTGTTTCCTGCGGTAAAAGTCATGTTGTTAGGGGCATTGACAGAAATATTTCCTTTGCCGTCCATAAAATAGGTGTTCCCGCTGGGATCTTCAATATAGATACTGCCTTGCTCGTCATTAAAAATAATTTTATTCCCGCTGCGGGTCTGGATAGATTTGATGTGGTTATTGACTCCTCCGCCCAGCGCTACCTGCCCATGGAACATTCCTCCCATAGCAAAAGGGAAATCCGGATGGTGATATTCAAAACCTACCATGACCTGATCGCCCACTTCAGGAACAGCCACAAAACCCCTGTTCTGGGTAACCGCATCAGTTCCGCCGGCATCAGGGCTCATCATCCGTATAAAATGGGTGGTATCATTCAGTTGCCAGTCAAACTGCACCTGAATTCTTCCCTGGTTAAGTGGGTCTGTATTGGATATTACCGTTGCAATCTGAGGCTCTGCACTGGGATATTCAAACTCAGGCGCCGGGATATATCCGGTGCCTTCTGCAATTGCCTTAAATGATCCGGTGTAATATCCCCGGGTATTGACTTCATGCTCCACTTCCGTGATCATCACCTTGGTAAAATAAGAGGTCTGATTGGTGTTCGGTTTCCTCATCGCAATATCTGCAATACAGCCGGGGTAAAGGAAAGGTACTGTTGTATTTGCCGAAACCGTAAACACCTCTACTGCTGCACTTCCTGCGGCACTTTTCTGTGCATCGTCAATATTTAAAGACATATTTGCATTGACAGGCGATGGCGTCAGGGATCTGGCGGTATAAATATTGTCGTTCAGGTCGTATGCTTTAGCAGCCAGTTGTCCCAGATGCTTGATGCTGGCTGTGGTACTCACTGATTTTTCATGCTTACTGCTGTTGTACCCGAAAAATTCCGGTTTGGTATGCACAGCATTCAGCTCTACGGAAATATCGCTCACATTGCTGCCGTAAATAAGCTTTATAGGCTGCTCGCCCGGAGGCAGCTGCCCGAAGTGAAGGATCTCGCCATCATAGTAAAACTGTTCTCCGTAGGTTTCAGCCAGCCTAGCAAGATAGTTATAGTGTGTTTCCTTATATTGCGCACTGTAATTGATGTAGCTTTTATTCTTTGTATCGATTTTATAATCGTATTTACCGGATCCGAGAGTTTCCTTTATAATATGGTCGGCAATAGTAGATGTATTAACGGGCTGTTTACCACCGAAACTCTGGGTATGGCGGGCTGCATCCATAAGTATAGTTGGGCTGTTCCCCTTCAGGATAATGCTTCCCAGGCTTGCTTTTTCCTGGCTGAAGGCAACCTGGGTGATACAGCCGACAAAAGTTCTTTCCGGGCCGTCACGTTCAACGTCCTTATATTTAAAAACTACGGTTAAACGCTTCCCTAAGAACTGCTGTGCATTTTCAAGATTATGGTCCTGGCCGCTGCCCAGGGTATCGTGATCTAAGGTCAGTTCGAAATGGTGATGCCTTCTGATGCTTTGCTGCAGCCGGAAATGCCTGAAGTTTCTGATAACTTTCCCCTCAATGATGATCTCAAGATTAACAATGCGCTGAATGCCTGCAAAGTGGTTTTCTGCGATCCTGTCTGCATTGGTTTTGCTTTTTTTCATTGGTTTCTGGTTTTATTTTAACTTTCTTTAAGCACGGAGCTAAAAAGAACCACACTTTTGATATTTTTAAATCTGAATATTGTTTCGTCCCTGAATTCAGTTTCCGGTTTATGCTTGATCAACCATAGCCCAGAAAATTTTCCGCAGAAACAAAACTGTTCATAAGCCGGATTAAACATTTTATTTAATTTTGACTATCTCTCTTCATCCTGATCTGCAGTTCAGAAAAAATATGAAATTAAAAATAATTCAATTCAATGAGATGCAGTAAAAATTGTCCCGGAATTTTAAAAATTGTAGTAGAAGTACGACTATGATCCTCATAAAACAAAGGCATTACAGAGCCGGAGAGAGATTTTAAAAAAAAGTGATCATTCGATGTAATATATAACGGATTCCAATTGTCTTACCTATAGAAGCAAAACTCATGACCCAGGAAATTTTCAAGACTACGGTATTTATTCTCAAAAACGACATGTATCGTTTTGCGAAAAGATTCGTCATGAGCAGCGATGAGGCAGAAGATGTGGTACAGGACCTCATGATTAAATTCTGGCAGAAAAAGGATGAGCTGGGACAGTTCGGGAACCTGAAATCCTACGCTCTTAAAGCTGTCCGCAACGAATGCCTGAACCGGCTGAAACACCATGAAGTAAGGCAGGGCTTTGCAGACCTCCAACTGCACCGGTCAGAACTGTACAGTATGGATGTGAATAACCTGAAGGAACAGATCATAGGGTATATCAACCAGCTTCCGGAAAAGCAGAAAATGGTGATCCACCTGAAGGATGTAGAGGAATACGAGGTTTCTGAGATTTCTGAAATCCTCGATATGGAAGAAAATGCCGTAAGAGTAAATCTCATGCGGGCAAGACAAAAAGTAAAAGAACAAATCTCACAACTGATGAGCTATGAGCAAAGACCAATTTCAAGATAAATACAATGAAATCTTCCAAAGTATCAGGGAAGAAAAAATGGATTGGGATTTCAATGATTTCCTGGAAAGAGCGGAAGGAATGCCTAAGGATGGCAAGAAAGCCACTCAGGTAATTCCAATCGGTACCAAAATGAAACCTTCGTTTCCTAAATGGTTCTGGATGGCAGCGGCAGTAGTCTTGCTGGCGGGAACCGGGTTTGTGATCAACTATCTTCAGCAGGCGGATATTGAGGACCGGGCAAAACTGGTAGAACACCAGATCAGACAGCAGAAAAATGCATTCATCGAAGAAAACAATGAACATCAGGAACAGGTAGCGGTAAATGCTGTCAGCGATTCCGTTTCAGGATCTAAAAAAGATTCTGTATTTCAGGAAAACACTATTGCGGAGAATGATGTAATGGATGAGATCCTTTCCAAAAGGGGCAGGCTTAAAAAAGAAAAGAAGCCGAAATTTGTACATAATGCCACTTATGCTCCGGCAAAAGATTCTACAGGCTATAAAGACAATTACGTCATTGTTAACGGCAAGCGCATTGAAAATGTGGAAGAAGCCATTAACGTAACCAAATATTCATTCCAGGTATTTGCTAACCACGTCAGTGAAAAACTGGTGCAGCCGAAGGTCGTGGATGATAATTACTAAACTTAAATAAATTAAGATGATGCAACCTGATCAGGGCATACTTACTCATAAATAAAATTGACTCATGAAAAAATTACTGATAATATTCGCATTAGCCTTTTCACACTTTTTCAACGTGTATGGGCAGGAAGATAAATTTGACAAACTTTTTGATAAATATCAGGAAGTGGAAGGGGTAACCACGATTAAAATCGCGAAACCTATGTTTGGCATGCTGAGCAGCCTCAATATCGATGATTCACAGCTGGACCAGATCAAACCGCTGCTCTCCAAAATCAACGGACTGAAAATCCTGATCACGGAAGGTGCCGGAGACGGAAAAGGGAAAAATAACCTGGCAAATTTATCTCAGCTGAACAAGGATATAGCTTCATATCTGACTAACCTGAAGTATGATGAAATCATGGCGGTGAAAAGTTCAGGAAGCAAAATTAAATTCCTTTCTTCAGAAGCTAAAAATGGTATTATGGATGATCTTCTTTTAAGCATTGACAGCGGAGGAGGAGAAAACATCCTGATCAAGCTGGATGGAAAACTATCTATGGATGATATCAATAAGATCATCAATTCCAGTGAAACCAATACCGGTACGAAAACCAGTACAAAAACCAGCTCTTCTTCCGGTGATACAACTTCTTACCTTAATGGTGAGGTCAGGAATGTACAGCAGTTCAGCGGGATTCAGGTGAGCACGGGAGTGAATGTAGTGTTTAAGCAGGACGAACAGACCAGCGTAAAGGTAATCGCAGATGCAGATAAGCTTCAGTATATCATTACGAAGGTTGAGGGCGGTATCCTTAAAGTTTATATCGATAATAAAGGCGTGAAGAACCTGAAGTTTAAGAATATCAGCGTTAATGTATCCTCTCCAAGGCTGAATGACATTAAAGCCTCCTCAGGAGCCAGCTTTGCCACTCTGAATACGATTGAAGAAAATACTCTTTCTCTTGACAGCTCTTCAGGATCTCTGATCAAAGGAAACTTCAATATTTCAGGTACAGCCCGGGTGGAAACGTCTTCCGGTTCAGACATCAAGGCTGACATTAAAGCAGGAACCATCACGGTAAAAGGTTCCAGTGGCTCCAGTACTTCTTTGAGTGGAGAGGCGCGTTCAGGAAGCCTTGATATCAGCAGCGGTGCAGTATGTAAAGCTGAAGGGCTCAGAATAGAAGATGTGGAAGCGGAATCTACCTCGGGAGCCAGCCTCGGTGTCTTTGCCACCCGTAGCCTTAAGGTAAAAGCATCTTCGGGAGGGTCAATACGATATAAAGGAAATCCTGAGATCAGGTCTGATATCAGCAAAATGTCCGGCGGAAGTTTAAAATCAATCGACTAATACCCAGCTTATGAATATTTTTAAAAATACAGTTCTTGCCATACTTGCTCTCTGGATGCTCCAGTCCTGCATGATTTCGGAAAAACCCAATATGGCATTCTTTAATGATTCCGGTTACGATTTCAAAGAAGCTAAGTTTGTTAGCATCAATGTTCCGATGTTCCTGGCCAAGCCCTACATTAAAAAAGCATTGAAGGAAGACGGTGATGACGAAGAGCTGTGGCGGATGGTGAAGAAAATATCAAAAATAAGAGTAATGACTGTGGAAAACGGAGACCGGAGAATGCTGAAGGATTTCGCAGGTTACCTGAACAAAAATCATTATGAAGATTGGGCAACGATCAAACATGACGGCGATAATGTCAACATCAGGGTGAAGCAGAAAGGCGATGCTATAAAGAATATGCTGATTACCGTCAATTCAGATAAAGATCTTGTATTTGTTGATGTTAGAGGGAATTTTACGGCTAATGATATTTCAAGAATGATCAATTCGGCTTCTGACAAATAATCTTACATTTAACCAAAATTACATGGGTTATGGAAAGATTACTTAAAGAAGTACGCATGCTGAAAATATACTCTGCGGTACTTACGATATTGTGCACCATATTCATTTTTCTGGCTTTCAGGGATAAATCCGGACAGCATTTTAAAGAAATTAATGTTGAAAGAATCAATATTGTGGAAAAGGACGGAACGCTGAAAATGGTCATCAGCAATAAGGAAAGACAGCATCCCGGAATGGTTAACCATAAGATGATGAAGCCGAGGGAAAGAGAAGCAGGAATGATTTTCTTCAATTCCAAAGGGGACGAATGCGGCGGACTGGTGTATGATGGTGATGCAAAAGGATCCGGAATGGTGTATTCTGTAGACCAGAGGAATACGGATCAGATCATGCAACTGCAGTATTCCGAAGCGGCAGGGAAGGAAAAGGGAAGGGTTTACGGACTGAAACTCTGGGACCGGCCGGATGATTTCACTTTGGAAAGGCTTATAAAAGTTGATGACTCATTAAAGAAGCTTAATGATCCGGTACTGTATAAAAAGGCGTTTGCTCAATTGAATGAAGACGGAAAATTGGGGTGTGAGCGTTTTTTTGCCGGTAAAACCTCTGATGGGGAAGTGGGACTTTTTCTCCGGGACAGTAATGGAAAAGTACGTCTCAGGATTTATGTTGATAAAAATAATGCTACCCATATAGAGTCACTGGACGCGAAAGGAAACATTGTAAAAAGCGATTTGTAACTCGCAAGCCCTATTTTAAGCATATAATTATTTTGTTGAAACCATTCTTTACGGATGGTTTTTTGATTTAAATGATTGATTATTAAGTTTTATTTAAACTATCAAATTGCATTTTCGTATGTCGGCAAAATACCTTAATTTTGCAAGAAAGTAAAGATGTCTATTCATAACAAAATTGTAGAGACAGCCATCACTTTCGATGACGTTCTTCTAGTCCCTGCTTATTCAGAAGTTTTACCTAATCAGGTTTCATTAAAATCAAGACTTACCGACAAAATCACCCTCAATGTTCCGATTGTTTCCGCTGCCATGGACACCGTAACGGAAGCTGAGCTGGCCATTGCTCTGGCAAGAGTGGGAGGATTAGGTTTCATCCATAAAAATATGACCATCGCTGAACAGGCAGCACAGGTAAACCGGGTAAAGCGTTCCGAAAACGGAATGATCTCAGATCCTGTTACGCTTTCCAAAGATCATACTCTGGGAGAAGCCAGAGAACTGATGGCAAAATATAAAATTTCCGGATTACCGGTAGTGGATCCAGACAATATCCTGATCGGTATTATTACCAACAGGGATGTAAAATACCAGGAAAACCTTGACATGAAGGTAGAAGACATCATGACTAAGGATAACCTGATCACTTCCGATAAAAATACCAACCTGGAGAAAGCAAAGGAAATCCTTCTTAAGAACAGGGTGGAAAAACTTCCGATTGTGGATGCTTCCAATAAATTAGTGGGATTGATTACCATTAAAGATATCGACAATCAGCTTGAATACCCGAATGCCAATAAAGACCAGAACGGACGCCTTATTGTAGGAGCCGGTGTTGGAGTAGGTGAAGATACCCTTGAAAGAATCGAAGCTTTGGTGAAAGCCGGAGTGGACATCATCGGGATTGATTCTGCACACGGGCATTCAAAAGGTGTACTGGATAAAATTTCTGAAATCAGGAAAGCATATCCTGACCTGGATATCGTAGGAGGAAATATCGTGACGGCTGAAGCTGCTGAAGACCTGATTAAGGCCGGAGCCAATGTCCTTAAAGTAGGGGTTGGACCTGGTTCTATCTGTACGACAAGGGTGGTTGCCGGAGTTGGTGTACCTCAGCTGTCTGCTATTTACAATGTATACGAATACGCACGGTCTAAAAATGTAACGGTAATTGCTGATGGTGGAATCAAACTTTCAGGAGATATCGTAAAAGCAATTGCAAGCGGTGCAGGAGCAGTAATGCTGGGATCACTTTTAGCCGGTACAGATGAAGCACCGGGTGAAGAAATCATTTTCCAGGGCAGGAAATTCAAAACCTACCAGGGTATGGGAAGCCTTTCAGCCATGAAAAGAGGCGGAAAAGAAAGGTATTTCCAGAGTGAAGCCAAGAAATTCGTTCCGGAAGGCATTGAAGGTCGTGTACCGAGCAAAGGAAAACTGGAAGACGTTATTTTCCAGCTGACAGGCGGGTTAAGGGCCGGAATGGGGTATTGCGGAGCCAAAGATGTTGAAGCATTGCAGAAAGATACCAAAATGGTGATGATTACAGGAAGCGGACTGAAAGAGTCGCATCCGCATGATGTAATCATTACTCAGGAAGCCCCGAATTATTCTTTGTAATACATAAAGCAAATAATATATCAAGCTGTATGGTTATACCATACAGCTTTTTTACTTTCTGACTATTGCCAAAATATTTGATGCTTTAAATTTTTCACTTCTGGATTTAAGAAGTTATACATATTAAGTTGTTTTTTCAATTGATTTTATCACGGTCAATATTTGTATTGTTTTTCAAAAAAAATATTTTTTTGTAACCATTATTGAACTTTTGCTGTCTTTAGTTATAGAAATAAAATTTATTTGAATTTTATCATCGGAACCAAGGGTGCAGATCTGGCAGAAAAAAGAACAGGTCACCAAAGTTCAAGAGTCATAAGATGGATATGATAAATTTAATAGCAGTTGATTGACTTTGACTGCCGGCTAAGGACCCCAAAAACAGAAAAATATTAATATAAATATTGTCATGAAAAAATACTTACTTACTGCAGCCTCTTTAATGGCTATCATAGTCAACGCACAGGACAGAAATGAGATCCTCAAAAAAGATTTTGCAAAACAATACCAAGAGAACATTAGGAAATACGACTCCTATACTACCAAAAAGTACGGAAGCAATATATCTCCCGAGCTGATAAAATCTTTGGAAGAAAAAAGAAGTAACCTGGCAGGCTTTATGCCCGATGGAAGGCCTTTCTTTTATAAAACCCAGGATCTTCGCCAGGTAAAAAATGCCAATGCAGACCTGATCAATATGGCTGGAGGCGTAACCGGACTTACCAATGCGTATAATGGTGAGGGTATAAAATATACCGTTTTTGATGGCGGAAGAGTCTATGCGGCTCATCCTGCATTTAACAATATCGCAGGAAGAATTACTAATAAAGAAGCTTCTACACAGATCTACAGCTCACACTCCACCAGTGTAGCCGGGTTTATCGGAGCCAAGAGCTTAACAATAAACGGTACTATAGGTGGAACACCTGTTTCAGGGGATATCAAAGGTGTTGCTTCCTCATCTACCATGGATTCTTATATGTTTGCTACCACAATGTTACCTGGGAATTCTACTCCCAGTACCGTATTTGATAAAATCTTAACCGCGCAGCCTGCCATTTCCAACCACTCTTACGGAAGCAATTTAGGATGGGATATAGGCATGGTCAATGGAACTCCTGCCTGGATATGGATGGGAGACTTCAGCAGTCCGGCAACATCCTATGATCTTCAAGGGACTTATCTTACAAATGATGAAAATTATGATAATATTGTCTATCAGAACCCTTCTTATATTATTGTAAAATCTGCCGGAAACTCTTATGGCATGGGACCGGATTATCCCAACACCGGTTCACTTCCTAAATACTATGAAGATGAAAATGGGAATGCTGCGCAGTTTGCATCCACCGATGTGCTGCCACAGTCCAATTGTGCGCAAGGATTTGACTGTATCGGACCCGGCTCGCTGGCTAAAAACATTATTGTTGTAGGAGCTACTGATGTGATTGCTTCTAACAATTTCCGCTATACGTCTGCCGCAGATGTAGTACATTCCGATTACAGCAGTGCAGGACCCAGGGATGACGGTGCTATAAAACCGGATATCGCCACTACCGGCACTAACGTATTTGCAGCGGCTACAGCGGAAAACACAACTGGAAGCGTTACCTATGATTACGGCAGCGGAACTTCCTATTCGGCACCGGTAGTTACGGGTGTTATCGGGCTGTGGATGCAGATCAGCAAAGACCTCTTCTCCGGCCAGTCGCTTAATGCCGCCAGTGCCAAAACCCTGATGGTCCACTCTGCTTCCGAAGCAGGCAACGTAGGCCCTGATCCATGGTTCGGATGGGGATACATCAATGCTAAAAAAGGGGCTGAACTTTTGGTAGGAAAGGCCAACAACACCGTTATCTTTAAAGATGAAACCTTAACCAGTGGCACTGTTAATGCTAAGAATGTTATTGCATCCGGCAGCGAACCGATCAAAGCCACCATCTCATGGATTGATCCTGAATATGTCATATCTCCTGATTTAAACTGGCAGACTGCTCATAATGATAGAAGCTCCAGACTGATCAACGATCTTGATCTCAGGATTATTGACACGACAACCAATACTGTATATTACCCATGGAAGCTGGATGCCAATAATCCGATGACCCCTGCAACCAAAGCAGATAATAAAGTGGACAATGTAGAGCAGGTGGTTATCGATAACCCGGTAGCCGGAAGAAAATACAGGATAGAGATCACCAATAAAGGTACTTTAGTAAACAATTCGGGAACAAGTGCACCACAGAACTATTCTGTCATCGTAACAGGATTCAGCCAGGTATTGGGTACCACAGAAATCGGTGCTGTCAATGACGGTATAACTGTAGCTCCTTCTCTCACCCGTGATATTGTTAAAATCATCAAAGCCCCTCAGAAATCCGTATTTGCCGTCTATGATACATCGGGTAAAAAGCTTCAGAGCGGAAGCATCAGCAACAGCCAGCAGCCTGTTGACCTATCTTCTTATCCTAAGGGGATCTACATCATTGAAATTAAAACAGAACAGGGCATTGTTTCAAAGAAAGTAATCAAAGAATAGGCATATAGTATGTGAGATTAAAATATTCGATAACAATCAGAAATATTATAGAGGGTCCGGTAATATGCCGGACCTTTGTTTTCTTATACATGAATTGAAAATTTTGATAATTATTAACTAAATAGAATACATTATTGTAATAGCTTAATAAAAAGATAAAAATTACTATTTTTTATAATAAAGATGTAAATTTGGAAACTATAAAATTTTATCAATGAAAAGAACAATTATTTATGGAGCACTTTTATTCTCTCTGTCATTAACGGCTCAGCAACAGCAGAGGCTGTGCGGTTTCGATCAGAGATTAGAAGAACTCGACAAAAATGATCCCGGATTGAGACAAACTTTTGACGACATCATAAGAAAGGTTCAGGCTCAAAAGAAGGGTGCTTCATCTTTACAGACCGGAAAAGTAGTAAATGGTATATACGAAATCCCAGTGGTTGTTCATGTTATTTATCCTACCGGAGCAGCTATAGGATCAACATATAATAAATCTGATGCTCAGATTCAGGCATGGCTGGACCGTGCAAACCAGATGTATGCAGGGACTTATGCATGGCCATCACAGCCTTCTGATTTTGGTACTTCAGCTACATTTCCTATCAAACTTGTATTGGCCAAAAGAGATCCGAACTGTAATGCTACTACCGGAATTGTAAGGTACAATGGTGGAGCTATTTCCGGATACAATGCAAATGGTGTAAAACAGCAAACTAATAGTGGGGTAACAACCAATCAGATCAAAACTTTGGCTCCTCACTGGCCTGAGGATGCTTACTTTAATATTTACGTTGTTAGTATGTTTGATGCTGACACTTCTCCCAATTCAGGGCTTATGGGGTGGGCAGCATTTCCTACCAGTCCGAATTCAGCATATGAATCATTTATGAAATCAGGCGTGGTGAGCAATGCGCACGATACTACTCTGGCTCATGAATTTGGTCACGCTATGGGATTATACCATACTTTTCAGGGAGGCGATTATACGGCAATGAGTGGGGCAATAGATTACTGCCCTCCTGCCGGAACGGGAGATTGTACAAAAGATAATGATTTGGTATGTGATACAGAAGTATCTGGTGCAGCATACTATCAGTTTCCTACACCAACAAATGCTGCGATTAACCCATGCACAAATATCAATTATCAAGGGGTACAGTATAATATTATGAATTATACGAATTCTCCAGCCCAAAAATTCACTGCCGGACAAGGTGACCGGATTCAGGATTTATTTATGCTGGTGAGAGGAAGCCTAGTGACTTCAAGAGGAGCTACAGCATTACCTGCGGTAAACACTTCTGTAGTTCCTCTGGCGGCAGCATGTACACCTTCAGGGATTAACAATGTTATTGATAATTATTTAACGGGTCCTACTTCAGTTAAATTAGCACAGATCAACAATGAATCTGCCGGAATGTGGGCTAATGCATACAATTATTATGTAGACTATACCTCTAGAAATTGTCAGATGAACATACATACTACGCTAACAGTGAATCAGTCTCAAAATATTCAGGTAGGATTTTACGGAAATGACCAGTCTGTAAGAGTATGGATCGATTATAATAACAATGGTACATTTGAGAATTCGGAACTTATAGCCAGTGGCAATGATGTACCAGTGAATATAACAACAGGTCAGGGTATGTTTACTGCAAACTTTACGCCGCCTGCCAGTGCTGTAATGAATACACCTTTAAGGATGAGGGTGCTTGTTGATTATACTGATGCTACATCAATATCTGCTTGTGGAGCATTGAATTATGGTCAGGTAGAAGATTACTCAGTAACCTTAGTCTCTAACCTTGCAACTAACGATGTGAAAGCAGATACAGACAATTGGGTGATCTATCCTAATCCAAGCACAGCCGGAGAGAAACTGTACATTAAGACTAAAAATGCTAAAAATCTTATGGTTACCGTATCTGATATGTCAGGAAGGTTAATTGAAAAACCATCTTTGTCTAAAGAAGGAACCGGAACGCTGAGAATTAACCACCATCTTGAAAAAGGAGTATATATGCTTCAGATTTCAGACGGCAAAGAAAGCAAGAGTTCCAAACTGATCATTAAATAAATTAAGCACGCTTAATTATATAACAAAGGCCTCCTGAAAGGGAGGCTTTTGCTGTTTGTAAACTTTTTTAAATTGATCTTCCGGTTAAAGAAAGATCATTTATTCAGTTGATCCTTAAAATCATCAATCCGGTAATCCGTAAGCGCATTGCCTTTTTCAATTTTCTCCTTAGCGTAGAGGCGGAAATCGTTCTCGGTTTTTTCCAGCAGGTAATCATAGGGTCCTATATGGGAAATCAGCTTAACCAGAACGGGAGATATTTCCAGGCATATGAAAAGCCCCATAATAAAAGTGGCGGCGAGTCCTATGATGGCAGAGTTCTTTCCCAGTTCATCCAAAGCCTGCAGCCTTGCGGCAAATCCGTTGAACTTATCTTCAAAAGTTTCTGTAGATTTTCTTTCTGTTTCCAGGTTAGTATACACTTTTGAGATTTCCTTATCCAGGTAGGCCATTCGGGGGGCTGCCTGTTTCTGGTAATTTTCAAGGTCCTGACGTCGCTGTTCTTTCAGCTCCTGTTTCCTTTTGGCATTGGGTCCGAAACCTTCTTTACCGCTGGTCAATCCGGACTGCTTTCCTAAAATTTCCTTTTCAAGTTCCACAGAAGCAGAATCGTATGATTTCTGGTATTGGGCAATCTTATCCGAAATCTGCTTTTTCTCGGTCTCGAAAGGTCCGCTCTGCTGAAGGATCCTTCCGTTCATTTCTCCCTGAAGCTGTTTCTTGTTTCTCTGAATAATGGTATTTAATTGTTTATTAACCTCTTTCTCAAAAATTTTAAGCTCCAAAGGTTTGGAAATAATGATTCCTAAAAAAGTAGCCAGGATTAACCTCGGTATAGCCATGAGGATCTGGTTCCACCAGGTTCCTGTTTTTTTGATGGAAGAAACGATATAACGGTCCAGGTTAAAGATCATCAGTCCCCATAAGATACCGAACCCAATAGCCGCCCAGATATGGTCGAAGACAGTATACATGGCATAGCCTGCAGAGAGGGTTGCGAATACTGCGGTAAACAGGACAATGCCGCCGATACCGGCAAATTTATTCCATTCACTGGGGGTTTTCCGCAGGATATGGATGTTTCCTCCTGAGCAGATCATCAGGAACTTCTGAAACCAGTTAATAGAATGACTGGGTTGATTTATAGTTTGTTGGCTGTTTTTCATAACTGAAATTTAGAGCAAAGGTAATACAAAAAATAATACCAATGCAAAAGATAGTATTATGTTTTACCAAGTATGGGATAGCTCTCATCAATCATAGTATAAACAAGCTGATGCCAGGGTTAAAAACTCCGGAATTCTAAAGAGAGTGAATTTTTTTTAGATTTATTTTTATACGTCAAGTTTTGTCGTTGTGCGCCCTGATATTTGCTTCAGAAAAATACAGACAATGAAACTCGATATCAAAATATAAGGTGGATATCTTCGCCGGAAACCACCTAAAAAAATAAGGCTAAAACCTGAACGGGCTTGCTGAAAAAGCCTTTCAAATCTTAACCTCAAAATTATCAAAACAAATTTACACAATGTCAGCAAATAATACAACATATACAGCATTTACTGTAGGGGAGTCTGTTATTGGGAAAGGCATTATCAACACATCAAACAATAGTATGGAACCAGTAAACAATGCGTCGCAGACGCTTTTCAGATTTGTCAGCTTAAGAAACCCACAGCTGACCGAGACAAAAAAAAGAAACCTTGGATTTATTCACAGGCCCAAGGGAGCAACAGGTGATTTCGATACGGCTGTAAGTACCAGAGGTGCCAGGACCTTAAAACTAAGTGCCATGCAGCGGACTGCCGCCAGCTTCAGCACAGCTGGATTCGAAACGGAAAAAGCGATTGAAGAAGGGGTTTTCGGGCAGCTTCTCATTGCGGGACGCAAAATATCGAAACAGGAAGCTTTGAGCGACAATGATTGGATGTATATCAAGAATTATTACGCAAATCTCATCGATTCCAATAAAGAGCTCACTGCTGACGGTATTAAAATTTTCAAAACGCTTTGGGATAATTACATTTTCCAGATTGTTACCCAGCGTGATTTCTATGTGAAAGAAGCCATCAGCCATATTTTAATGGCGCTTCATCTTGCCTTTGCCAACACTCTTGATATTTCTTCTGATGAAATGATTAAAATCAATGGTGAAAAGCCAATGGAAAAAGCGAAAGAAGCTAAGATTGTCCTTCCTCAATCGCTTTTTGTAGAAGAAGACGGAGTAGCAGCTACCAGTGTTGCCTCCAGAGGCTCAGTAGGCACCGAAATCCTCGTTCCGGAATTATTATCGGGCTTATCCGCCAGAACAGTTCAGAGACTTGAATCGGAAGCCAGGGCCAACGGAGTGGTTAGCAAGGCTGTTCAGAGAAAAGCTGCTTTGGAAAAACTGAATTCAGAACTCGGAAAAGCTCAGAAGAAATACTATAAATCCAGTCATCAGGCTTATCAGGAGGCGTATGCCGCTTATATGGCAGAAAACGGAGCCCGCTTGGAAGAATACAAAAGGAGGCTGCAGGAAGTGGAGGATCAGATCAGGCCTGAAATGACTGAAGAAGAAAAAGATAAGTTGTATGAAGGCCTTTTAAGGTATGTCGTAGAACCGTTTCAGTTTACGTATAAAAAAGAAATTAATCTGTCGGATTTACAAAGGCAGCTTACACCGGAATCGTATGATCTTTTCCTGGAACTTTTCGCCGAATCTGACGGGGAATTGGTTTTTGAATCGGCAGAAATATCAAAGGCCCAGATCGTTTCTGAGGATACGATGAGAATCGCTGCCCAAAGCCTGGTCCTCGATAGTGATGTAGCGACCTACGCAGACGCCATGAATGCGGTGAATACACATATTTCCAATTCAATACAAACAGCACTGGATAACTCTGTCTTACCGGAGCAGCAGTATGTCAACGTAGGTGGCGCTTCTGTCCCTGTCAATAATGCAAGAGCAAGAACACCGATGGCCTACAGTTTTTGGGCACATAACAATGCCAGTCTTTTCGGAAGCAGAGGATTTGTAGATTTCTCTTTTGAAGTGGAAGATGTTTCATGGAATGTGACCAGCGTTAAAATTATCGCTACTACGGATACGGCGGGATCATTTGTCGAATATTATAATGATATCCCGGTCGTTGATAACAAGATTACCATACCCGCAAGCGTAATCAACAAATTCAGGAGCAGCCTGGCTTTCAGGATAGAAATTATCTTTGAAAACGGAAGAGAAGCGTATGCAGATCTTGGCCAGATGTATCCTAAAGAAGATATCCTGCGTACCGGAATGCTGACATTAAAACCTGCGGCGAATGCTGAACCGGTTACCATTCAAAAGCGTAAAAACTTCGGGATCAAGAGACTTGGAGTGGCAGATTACCTCAAAGTGGTGCAGAGTGTCCATGCGTATGTTCCCGGGGAAGTTTCCAATGTGGAAAACGTTATGGCCAGCGAGCTGAGGCATAAATCTTCCGTATCAAGAGAGTACTCCGAAATTACAGATACGACATCCAAATCTCAGGAAACCGAGAAAATTTCCGATACTACCAAGACTTCCAGAACAGACATGCAGACGGAAGTTGCCAAAGAAATTGATAAACAGCAAAGTATTACAGCATATACGAGATTCAGCTATGGTAATGATAATGCCATGAAATTTGAGATCGGAGCTGATTATGCCAATAATACCGCACAGCATGACAGTACCAGACAGGCGATGATGAAATCTCAGGAAATTACGGAAAGGGCTATGGAAAGGGTCCTGACTAAAATTTCAGAGGAAAGAGTGCAGAAAATCATCAAAGAATACACCGAGACCAATGTACATGAATATGATAACAGAGGGAAGATAACTGCTACTACGGATTCTTTAAATGCAGCCCCAAAACACATTACCGGGGTGTACCGATGGATCGACATCAAGTATAAAAACCAAATTTATAACTATGGTATGCGAACCATGTTTGAATTTATGGTTCCTGAACCTTCCAGGTTACACCGTCTGGCACTTACGGTTGCGAAAGCCCAGGTGCTTACGGCACCGGTAGATCCGCGGAGAGCACCGGAACCGTGGACAATGGCTGATCCGAAGTCTGCTACAGTAACACAAATCCAGCATTGGGCAGGCATCTATGGAGTGCAACTGGAAGCAGTCCTGCCGGCTACTAAACAAATTATCCATAATGCGGCGAGCGTTCCTCAAACCAATGATGATTTCGGAGTAGATTATACAAGTTTTATGATCCCGGATAATTATGCCGCAAAAAATGCAAGTTTCCGTTGCGATTCAAGCCGAAACAGAGGTGGAGGATTATCAGGATCACGGTATTCCGAAGTAACCTGTTCTGATCTGAAAGGAGGTTTTGTTGGGGATAATACCCGTGGAGATGTTATTTTTGATAGGTATTCATCCGGACTGAATATTACAGGAACAGTTTCTTTCCAGGTTAAAGGGCACAACGTAAGGCATTATAATGTAAAAGCAACGGTTAACTGTGAGCTGAGTGAAGACTACATCAATAAATGGAAGACAGAGAGCTTCAATGCCATTATCAAAGCGTACGAAGACGCTTATGCTAAATTCCAGGAAGAACAGGCAAAGCTGGATGCTGAACAAAAAGAAAAAGAAGAAGCAGCAAAAGAAAGACAGGGGAATTTCTACCGCTACATGGAACATGATACGCTGAAGCATAACTGTATTGCGTACCTGTTGCAAAACTACCTGGATTCAAACACATTAGGCAGGGAAACCACCAATGCAACAGCCGATACGACCAGAATGGATAATTTTCAGGTGTACCTGGGTGAAGAACTGGATAAATATACTGCGCTGGCAAAATTCATGGAACAGGCTTTTGAATGGGAGATCATGGACTATACGTTCTATCCTTACTACTGGGCCAACCGTAAGAGCTGGCAGGAATTCTACCTGACGGAAAGTATGGACCCATTGTTCAGAAGTTTCTTGCAGGCAGGAATGGCCAGGATTATTGTAACTGTGAAGCCAGGTTTTGAAGCTGCTGTACAGCTGTTCATGGAAACCGGACTGATCTGGAACGGAGGAGAGGTTCCGGTGATCGGAGACCCGATGTACATGAGTATCGTGGACGAGATGAGAAAACCTACCGGAGAGCCTCAAGGGAAATACTGGATCACCAGAATGCCGACTACATTGACCATCCTTCAGGAATCTTCTACAGGTTTACCGGTAAAGCAACCGCTTCCGATCTTCCCTGAAGATGATCCGAAGAACTGTGAGAACCCGAAAGAACTGGAATTCGAAACAAGCTTCACTTTGGATAAGAGTGCGCAGTTGTCGCATAGTACCGCCGCTACAACATTACCAAGCACCATTATAAAACCTATTTAATACGTAAGGTTTTCGAAAGTGGTGGCTCAGCCACCACTTTCTTTTTAATCATTAATTACAATTTACAAATATGAAAACAGGAAATATAGGAATTAGAAATCTTGCAGATATTGGAGTTTCGGATATTGATGTGTATGGGACAGACCAAAAAAAATATGCAGCTTTTGGAAACACTGAAAAAGTAAAGCTGCGAATTGGGGTATTCTTTGATGGAACGGGAAATAACAGGTTTAATTCAGATGATGTTTATTATAATCCTAAATATAATCCTAATTATAAACCTAAACCTTATAATCATCCATTACAAGAAGATCAAATACCTGATATTAAGGATTTTAAAAGTTTTATTATAGAATCCGGAAGCAGTTATTGGAATTCTTATTCTAATGTAGCTTTGCTTCATGATTTATATGAAGAGACTCAAACTGATAAAACAGAAAAAGATCCTTTTTATTATATACAACAAAAATATTATATAGAAGGTATCGGTACTTTACAACACAAAGAAGATACTACAATAATGGGATATGTTGGTTCAGGAATAGGGGAAGGTGAAAGAGGTGTAATTAGAAGAGTAAATGAAGCATGCAAGAAAATTGCAGATGGTATAGATGCTGCGCTAAACGATATCAAGAATAAGAAAAATAATAAACCTTTAGAAATTATTTCTATCCAATTTGATGTGTTTGGTTTCAGCAGGGGAGCTGCTGCTGCAAGACATTTTTGTAATGAAGTATTAAAAACAGGAAGAGAAGAATTAAAAGACCGTTTTGGAGCTCTAAATGATAGATCAGTAAGTAGACAAAGTAATGAAAAAAGTGTTAAGGTCGATACTTATAAGGCTGAAATGAGTCAATACAATGCAGATGCTACAAAAAAAGTAAAAGACAATGTGGAAGTTCATAAACAATATGCAGTACTCCCGATCGATACAATTTTTACAGGAGGGGTATTAGGAAGGTTATTAAAAGAAAGAAAAATAAGATTTCCTAAACATCATGTGAGTATTGAGTTTTTAGGAATATTTGATACTGTGATCTCACAAATGCTGGAAAGAAAAGGAATAATAGATAAAGCAAGAAATCCTATTACAGCAATTAAAAATGCAGCATTCAATCCTATTTTAGGAATATTGACAAATGAGGTCGGATTAATAAAAAAAGTGAATCCTAATCTTTCAAATCCTAATATTAGAAGAGTATTGCACCTAACAGCTCAAACAGAATGGAGAGATAATTTCCCTGTAACACCAGTGGGAGAATTTCATGGTATATGCTCCAGAGAGATTTCTGTGCTGGGTGCACATTCTGATATAGGAGGAGCATATTGGCAGACAGAAGCAGAAATTCATACCTTACATTTTTTTAACTTGGGAGTAGATGCCCCCGCAGCAGAAAAGCAAAAGCTGGAACAACAAAAAGATGTATTACGTAACTGGTATATATCTCAAAAACTATGTGATGCAAAACAGCTGAAGTGGGAAGTAATGCATGAGGTACATGCCTTTGAAGGATTAGGTGGAGATGGAGATGCAGAAAAAGATGAATTGTTACCAGAAAGTTTTATGGGCAATGCTACGCAAAAGACAGTAGGAAACTGGACATATCTGCTAAAAGGTTCTCATCATAAACTGCTCTCCACCCGCCCACTGAATAATAAATTATCTCTGGTATACATGAATGTAATGAAATACATTGCACTTACTTATGCTGATGTTCCGTTTGTACGCCCTATAAGTAAGGCAAAATATCCTGAAGAATATAAGTATCCTGAGCATTACGATATTAAAGACGATGAAATATATGAGCTGAACAACGAAAATGCTCCCAAGCCTCAATATCAGACGACAACAGACTTGGAAAAATACCAAAATCTGATTATAAAAATTGCCGAACATGGATGGGTAAATAAAGAAGGAAAGGAGATCACCTATCCTGACTTAATTGATGAGAACAATAAGTATCCTGTTAATTCGGATATGTATAAGTATGTTATGAATAAATTTGTACATTTATCTGCGAATTTTGATACGCCTCTGCTGGAAATGTTAGAGGATTATAATTTCGCCTATGCAAACGTACCTCACTTTAAAGATGAAAATGAATTTAAAGATCCGCCTTATGAAAGGCAATCGTATAGTCCTAAATTGGCTGTCTTTGATACTCGTCCTTAGCGTATTAATGTCTTCATGTCAGAAAACAAAATATCAATGGGAGCCTGGTATTTCGGCTCCCAAGTATTATCCTATTGGAGGAAAAATAAGTTTTGGTAATGCTGGAAATGGTAGTAATATCGCATTTGATAGTGGCTGGGGTAAAGAATATGGAGGTGTAGTTTCAGGAAGTAAATGCAAAGAAATTCCAAAAGATGTATACATAGATTATTATAGTGTCGTTGATTCAAAAGATTTTAAAGGAAAGGTTTTTCTTGATCAAAAGAAAATACTAGACTTGTTTAGAAAATATAATATTAATGATGATAATTTCGCTCATTTGGTTGTGGGTATGGCACCAGGAGGTTGGATACGGGTTTGGTTTAAGACAATTGGTAAACAGATTGAAGTAGCAAAAGCCCAGTTAAAAGGATACAAAAATGATAAAGTTGGACTTGGATTAAAAACAAAAGATTTTGAAACATGGGGAAGTTATTATACCTACTGGCAGCATCATGGTATTCCTTATGAAGCATGGGCTAACAACGAAAAGGAATATTATTATGATATAAAATTTGTTACACAAAATAAGGATGCAAAATTAGACAGAAGTTACGTTGTTTCAGCAGATGGATGGTATTCTTCATTTTACACAGAAAAGCTATCAGAAGATATTAATGATGTTAGTAATAATGGCTCCAAAGGTAAGATTCCGGTACATTTATCGGTTTCATGGCAGGATAAATCCACTGGAACGTATTATGATACCAACATAGTAATGCCTAAAACATTAAAAAGATTATTTGATGAAACTTATCAGGCGAATGAGAAACTAGCGTATAGTAATTTCATTATCGAGTTAGAAAATGATAAACAGCATGCTGTTGTTTATTTAAAAACAAAAGATAAAGTCATCAAGCTTTTAAGATTCAAAGGAGAAATCTCATCTAAAGAGAATCAGGATTTTGGTGACTATGCTTATGCGAGAGAAATAGAATATTTTATTCCTTAATTAATAAATAGCGGTCTTACAGTCCGGATATTATAGATTTGATTTATTTTAGCATATTATGTTCTCCTGTCAGAAGCAATGGATAAAAATTTAAAATTAAATCTTATTTCAGGTAATGCCATCTTTTTTTTCTTATTGAAAATATGGATTCTCACAAATAGCATATCAGCATTTCTTTTCTTATGGTCAATGATTATGGTATCAATGGTATTGTAAATAATGGGACAATTTTATTTAAAGAAGAATTTTGGAAGGCTGTCCTTTTTATCGCTTGCATGGGTTTAGTATATTCAATCCCGGCAATGTTGATTTTAGGTTTACTCATTAAATTGTGGACAAGGAATAAAGTGATATTGGCTTTTATTTCTGTATTCTTAGTTGCAGGTACTTTTTACTGTACAGGTTCTATGGCTTTAAAGAATCCTGAAATGTATATCCCCAGTCCTCCTATTATATATGCTGGCATTATTTCAATATTAATTTTGATTGTAAAATTAGACAGGAAGCATACTGGCTAATTGTTATACTTCTGCTCCATTTCCATCCGTAAAATTTTTCTTATCTTTAATCATCAATCCACAAAAATCAGCGTATGAAAAATTTAATCCGGGTTTCGGCAGCCTGCCTGGTGTTGGCCTTAACCTCTTGTACTAAGGAAAAAGCCATTGATGATGAACTGAAAGAAGCGGCGGCCAATATGAATAAGCTTACACCCCAGGTGCTGAGTGACGGAATCCGTTTCGACAGTGTTACGACGGGAAGTAAGACACTGAAATACAATTACACGCTTACCGAAGATACCAAAGAACAGGTAACGCCTGAGGAGATCGGGGATTTCAAGCAGGAAGCTAAAACCAGTGCTTTGAACAGCTTGAAAACTTCTGCCGATATGCAGGACCTGAAAGACTATGGGGTAACCTTCAAATACTCTTATTACGATAAAAACGGCAAGCCTCTAACTGATTTTACGGTCAGTCCGGAGGAGTATAAAGGTAAGGAAAAATAAATCCTGAATCCGGACGGCTATTTAAGGCGGTCCGGATTCTGTTTTAAGAAACTTTCCCATCCTGTATAGGATTTCGTATCTGCAATGGTTCCGGAGTTAAAATGATGGCACACGGCTACGGCCAGTCCGTCAGAGGCATCCAGGTATTTGGTTGGGAATTCTTTTAGCTTCAGAAGATTCTGAAGCATGCCTGCCACCTGTTCCTTGCTGGCATTTCCATTACCCGTAATAGCCATTTTGATTTTCTTCGGGGAATATTCCGTAATCGGGATGTTTCGGTATAAACTTGCGGCCATAGCGACTCCCTGGGCACGGCCAAGTTTCAGCATACTCTGGACATTCTTTCCGAAGAACGGAGCTTCCAGTGCTACTTCATCCGGATGGAATTCATCGATAAGGGCCAGGGTTTTATCAAAAATATATTTCAGTTTCGTTTCGTGGTTAGGGTATTTTTTCAGCAACAGTTCATGAATGGATACCATTTCCATCACGCCTTTTTTTACTGAAATCAGTCCGAAACCCATCACTGTGGTTCCCGGGTCAATTCCTAAGATTATTTTTTCTGCAATCACTGGTCAAAGATAGCATATCTGATTTTGTGCTGAAAGCATTCTTTATTGTATCCTTCTATCTTGCTTATAATGAGTGATTAAATATTAATTTGAAAATTTACATTTGATTCTGCTGATGGTTGCTCATTTCCGAAATGGCGTTTTCTACAGCGTCTGTAATGTTCTTAATTTCTACATGAGGCCTGAACGTAAATCCTTTCCCCTTTCCTTCATCTGCAATGTTTGACAGGATGATGACGGAAGTTTTTGTTCCGGGATAAAAAATGTTTAAAGAAGGGGATCCTTTGACATAACCGCTGTGAAAGTAAGCAACGGGTTTACCGGGATTGGTCATAATTCCGTACCCATAACCCATCTTCCCGAAAATAGCATGGTGCCTTTCTGCACTTTGAGCCACGAACATTTTCAGAGTTTCGGGACGGAGGATTTTCCCGCTATATAAAGCATTGTTCCAACGATGAAGATCATCAGCAGTAGACAGGACGCCGCCCGCAGGAATACCGATCTCTCTGCTGCCCAGCCGTTCCGGCATGGGATGTATTTTTTCAACGACTTTTCCGTTACCCAGATAGGCGCCGGCAAAGTTTCCGTCCAGATCTTTATATGAACTTGCGGTAGAAGAATGGCTCATGCCTGCTTTTTGAAACAGTCCGGAAATATTTTCGTCATATGAGTTTCCGGTCACCTTTTCCACCACTTTTCCCAGGGCATTAAATCCATCATTGGAGTACAGGAATCCGGCGCCGCTTTTGAAATGAAGTTTCCTGCCCATGGTATTCAGGCCGGACGTATGGTTTAAAAGCTGATGAATGGTGATGTTTTCATATTCTTTATTCTGAAAAGCGGTTAAATATTTTGAAACCTTATCCTCGACATTAAGTTTGCCCTGCTCTGCCTGAAGCAGGATCAAGACAGCCGTAAACTGCTTGCTGACCGATCCTATGGCAAAAATGGTCTCGCCATCGATCTTTATTTTATGTTTGAAATCTGAAAAGCCCTGATTCTTCCGGTAAAGCTCAACGGAATCTTTAAAAATGGCAACACTTCCGTTAAACTGATGCTTCTCAAAAACAGAATCGATCTGGTTTTTCAGGAGTTTTTTTTCAAAGGCGGTAACAGTACTGTCAATTAAGAGCTTTCTATCAGCATCATAAGTATTGACATGTTTCGTTTCCTGTTGGCAACCTGTGAATATGCTAAACAGAATTATACATGTGGTAAAGAAGGATAACCTTTTATTCATTGTTGTGTTTTCGATCTTTCAGCAAGATGCATGCCTTAAAGACATGGTTAATGACTTTTATAACATTTTATCCAGCAGCTTTTCTCATCATTTAGATTTCAGATCAGCTAAACTATCCGGATCACTTTGTATCAGATCACAGAACCAGAAAACATATTCACCGGCTCCTTCGTCTTCATGAGATTTCGGTTTAGGATAGGTTTTTCTGACGGTTTCTCCAATATCAAATGCAACAGGATGCTTAAAAATAGGGCCGTCAAAAGTAAAGGTGTGAAATTCTCCGTTTTCCCCGCATGGATCAACATGGTCAGGGAGGTCTTTCAGGAAATCCTGATCAATGATCCTTCCTGCAAAACCCGGATCCAGATAGGTTTCGTTGACACAGGTCACAATGGTTTTAAAGCCTAACGCAAGAAATTCCTGGATCAGACTGGTTGTGTCCTGTTTCCAGAGTGGAAAAACAGCCTGCATTCCTACAGCTTGCAGCTGGGTTTCCCGGTATTTCCTGAGGTCTTCCAGGAAAATATCCCCGAATACCGAATGGGTGACTCCCATATTCCGTATTTCATTCATGGTGGTATCCATGATCTCCCGGTATTCCTCCATAGATGGCTCTTTAGGAAGCTCCATTTTAATGAGGGGAAAGCCTAAGCTTTCAGCCTGCTGTTCCAGCAGGGAGACCGGAAGTCCGTGCATGGAAACCCGCCCGAATTCTTTATTGATGCTGGTCAGCAGGGCAGAGATTTCCAACCGGTCTTCCTGTAGTGTTTTATATAAAGCGAGGGCAGAATCTTTTCCGCTGCTCCAGTTGAAAACGGCTTTGGGTTGCATGTGAACTTTTTTTCAAACTTATGGCTGGGGAGCAGTCCTTTTATTACTGACTTCTCTGAGCGGTATGAAACCTCCGTTCATATAGTCCAGTTTCTGTTCGAACAGTGTTGAAGAAGGGCCTGAAGCAATCAAACCGCCGATAATTCCGAAAAATGCGGATGCCAGTACCACATCTCCTGTCTTCGCTGTAGATTTATTTTTCCGGTAAAGTAAAAATCTCCGTCCTTTTTTTCTGCGGGCGTAAAGGCGTCTTCTATGGAAAGATGCAGATAAGGATTGCCTTTGTATACGATCGCATAAATATTATTTTTCCTGATTTCTTTTTCCTTTCCTTCTTCTGCCTCGTAGATTTTGATGATCTTAGGCGATTTGCCGTAAAATTTTACATTGGTAAGTTGCTTCGTTGGCTTCTGATCTCTGAAAGAAGCATAATCAGGGTAGATCCCGTCCTGAAGTTCAGAAGCGCTGTACAGGTTTAATTTCTGTTTTTCTATGTTATCGAAATTTTTGAGATCAGCAAAAGAATACTGATCCGTTGATGCTGCTTTCTTTGAAATATTGCGGCTGATAAAGTTGCTTACCATATCGCTGCCCTTTTTCATGGTGGCTTTGGTGACATCCATAGAGGAATGATCGATAACAGAATCTATTTTATCCAGGTATGAATATGTGCCGTCATCATTTGTTGCAAACAGGTAGGCCTGAAAATAACAGTAACCATGCTCGCTGAATGCTCCGGTAAGTTCTGCGAAATACAGCTGTTTTAAATACATGACAGCTGTTCCGTCTTCGGCGGTTCCGTTGTCCAGATGATTCAGTAAATTCTGGAACTGTCCGGAAAGCGGTGTTGCAGGGACTACTTTTGCTTTGGTATTAAATGCCCCTTTCTGAACAATTCCCAATGAAGTGGTATCGGTCCGGGCATCAATCAGCCGAAGGTTTTTGTAATAACTTTTTTCAGGCTTCTGGTCAGGAAGGCTGATGGAAAAATCCTCGGTTTTTTTCTGGGCATTGAAAAAAGTTGTGGTGATCATACTGCAGAAAAGCAGGATGTTTTTTAAGGAATACTTCATATTGGCTGAGTTTAATGATTAGCGGTTTTTATATACATAAAAATAGGATTTATATTTTTATGGCTATGTGCTGTATTTAATATAAAAGTGTTTATTTAAACCTTCAAGGTTTTGAAAACCTTGAAGGTTTGTTTTTAAATCAGCCTGTCCGGCTATTACATATTCCTCCTGTACTTACCACCCACTTCAAACAGCGCATTGGTAATCTGACCTAATGAACAGTATTTTACAGCATCCATCATCACTTCGAACAGGTTCTGCTGATTGATGGCGGCATACTGAAGGCTTTTCAGTGCCTCTTCAGATTTTCCGGAATTGGCATTCTGGAAGTTGTGAAGCGATTCGATCTGTGACTGCTTCTCTTCTTCGGTGGAGCGGATCACTTCTCCCGGGCGGACCGTAGGCGAACCGTCTTTTCCTAAGAATGTATTCACCCCGATGATCGGATATTCTCCGGTATGCTTCAGCCATTCGTAATGCATGGATTCTTCCTGGATCTTGGAACGCTGGTACATGGTTTCCATGGCACCCAGGACGCCGCCTCTTTCCGTAATACGGTCGAATTCGGCATATACGGCTTCTTCAACAAGGTCTGTTAATTCTTCAATGATGAATGATCCCTGAAGCGGGTTTTCATTTTTGGCCAGCCCCAGTTCTTTATTGATGATCAGCTGGATGGCCATGGCTCTTCTCACAGACTGTTCCGTAGGTGTCGTGATAGCTTCGTCATAGGCATTCGTATGCAGTGAATTACAGTTGTCGTAGATCGCATATAAAGCCTGCAAAGTAGTCCTGATATCGTTGAAATCAATTTCCTGGGCGTGAAGCGAACGTCCCGAAGTCTGGATGTGGTATTTCAGCATCTGGCTTCTTTCATCGGCACCATACTTCAGCTTCATGGCTTTGGCCCAGATCCTTCTGGCTACACGGCCGATCACAGAATATTCAGGATCGATTCCGTTAGAGAAGAAGAAAGATAGGTTAGGAGCAAAGTCATTGATGTCCATGCCTCTGGAAAGATAGTATTCCACATAAGTAAACCCGTTGGCCAGGGTAAAGGCCAGCTGGGAAACCGGATTAGCGCCCGCTTCTGCAATGTGATATCCCGAAATGGAAACGGAGTAGAAGTTCCGTACTTTTTCTTTGATGAAATATTCCTGAACGTCACCCATCAGTCTCAGGGCAAATTCAGTGGAGAAAATACAGGTATTCTGAGCCTGGTCTTCCTTTAAAATATCTGCCTGAACGGTACCGCGGACCGTAGCAATGGTCTTGGCTTTGATTTCAGCATATGCTTCTGCCGGGATGATCTCATCTCCGGTAATTCCTAAAAGTTGTAACCCCAAACCGTTATTGGAAGGAGGAAGCTCCCCGTTGTATTTCGGCCTTGCCAATCCTTTATCGTCGAATTTCGCTCTTAAAACATCTTCAACTTTGGACTCGAGTCCGTTTTCTGCAATATATTTTTCTACGTTCTGATCGATGGCTGCGTTCATGAAAAATGCCAGCAACATTGGGGCAGGTCCGTTAATGGTCATTGAAACCGAAGTCAGGGCATTGACCAGGTCGAACCCGGAATACAGCTTTTTCGCATCATCCAATGTGGCAATGGAAACTCCCGCATTTCCGATTTTACCGTAAATATCCGGCGGAAGGGCAGGGTCCTGCCCATATAAAGTTACCGAATCGAATGCTGTGGAAAGACGTTTGGCCGGCATTTCAGCAGAAACATAATGGAATCTCCTGTTGGTTCTTTCAGGGCCGCCTTCCCCGGCAAACATCCGCGTCGGGTCTTCTCCTGTTCTTTTGAACGGATAAATTCCTGCCGTGTATGGAAATCCTCCCGGAAGGTTTTCCTGACCTTTCCATTTGATCAGATCGCCCCAGTCGTTGTATTTAGGCAAGGCAATTTTAGGGATCCTAAGATGTGACAGGGATTCTGTTGAGGTTTCTACTTTAATTTCTTTTCCTCTTACATAATAAGAGTAAAATTCCTCATGAAAAGCCTTTTTCGTATCATCCCAGGTCTTCAGGAAATCGATGTTCTCCTGCTGGAGTTCCTTTTCAGCCTTCTGGTATTCAGCATCTAAAGCCTCATTGGATATGATTTTCTTTACCCCTTCAATGTGGTACATGGTTCTGGCCAGTTCCGCCTGCTTTTCAACGCCGGCATCATATTGCCTGTTGTTTTCTACAATTTCAGAAAGATAACGAACCCTTTTCGGAGGGATGATTGTTACTTCTTCCGTGATTTCCTGCTCTGCAAAAGCTTCCAGGTTTAAGTCATTGAATTTATCATTGATTTTGGAAACCAGCCTGTTATACAGTTCCGTTGTTCCATGGTCATTGAACTGGGAAGCTTTGGTCGCATAGACCGGCATTTCATCCAATGGCTGTTCCCAAAGCAGGTGGTTCCTCTGGAACTGCTTTCTTACGGCCTGGAGGGCATCCAAAGCGCCTCTTTTGTCGGATTTATTCAAAGCGACCAGATCTGCGTAATCCAGCATGTCGATTTTTTCCAGCTGGGTAGAAGCTCCGTATTCAGGGGTCATGACATACATGGAAACATCAGCAAAATCAGAAACTTCCGAACCTGATTGCCCGATACCCGAAGTTTCCAGGATGATGACATCCGGATGGGCCAGTTTCAGGACATTTAAAGCAGACTGAATGAATGGGGAAACGGAAACGTTGTTTTCCCTGGTGGCCATAGAACGCATATAGACCCTCGGGTCGTTGATGGCATTCATACGGATCCGGTCTCCTAAGAGTGCACCTCCTGTTTTCTTTTTGGAAGGGTCTATGGAAATAATGGCGATTTTTTTATCGGTATTGGAGCGTAGGAAACGTCGTACCAGTTCATCCGTCAAAGAAGACTTTCCGGCACCTCCGGTACCGGTAATCCCGATAATCGGGATATTCAGGTCTTTTGATTGCTCATCGATGGCTTTAACCAGTTCCGGTTTTTCGTCAGAGAAGTTCTCTACAGCTGAAATGATTTTAGCAATGCTCGTTGGATTTTCAAAGCTGATGGAATTCAGGTCTTCTGCTGTCACTTCCTTACCGGTGGCAAAATCTGACCTGTTGACCAAATCGTCGATCATTCCCTGCAGGCCCAGCTCACGGCCGTCATCCGGGGAATAAATCCTGTCGATGCCGTAATCCATCAGTTCTTTTATCTCTTCAGGAAGGATCACTCCGCCACCGCCGCCGAAAATCTTGATCTGCGGTGAATTCTTCTCTCTTAAAAGGTCGTAGATGTATTTGAAATATTCATTGTGCCCTCCCTGATAGGACGTCAGGGCAATCGCATTGGCATCTTCCTGTATGGCGGTGTTCACTACTTCCTCAGCAGATTTATCGTGCCCGAGGTGAATCACTTCGCAGCCTGTTCCCTGGATCACGCGGCGCATAATATTAATCGCGGCATCATGGCCGTCGAATAACGAGGCAGCCGTTACAATTCTTACTTTATTGTTTGGAGTATATTTTTGGGTTTCCATAAAAAATCTAGAAATTTTCTGAATTCTCAAATATAACAATAAAATAACAACCCCGGTTTTGGATTTAACAGATTGGTTTATAATAGATTGGTTAAATGATGGGTTAGGATAGATCACCCATTAACAAACACTTGTTAGAAACAGAAACCTGAAATACACCATAGATGAAATCCGTTTTAATATCATGGTCCATCTGTTCCAGGTATTTGTTCTCGGATTAATTTATCTATTTTTGCATCCTATTCAATAGGTATGAAAAAGGCGTTATTGTATTTTGCTATAGGAACTGTGATCAGTTTTTTAATCAATTATTTCTTTTACAGTTCAGAGGATATTAAGCTGGATATTTTTTATGCACTGTCCTTTGGCTTTGCCTGGGGAATCGCTTATTATCTCGATACCCCTGCTTTTACCCTTCCCCAGAAACTCGGACTATCTTTCGCAGCTATGGCCGTCCTGGTACTCATCGGCACACTTATCTTCAGTCTTGAGCTGGCCATTCCTTCCATCCTGAAATTTTCTACCGTATTCGTGGCCTATTATCTTATCGCCAGTTTCAGGGGCAACAAATCGCTTAGAAACTAATGCTTAACTATTGTATGTTAATGAAGCACAACGATAAGATCAAAGAGACAATTTCTTGTGAATGGCATACTACTTAACTGCAGACTTACATTTCCTGAAGACTGCCGAAATATCATCTTATCTCAGCCAACAGATAAAATAAGTTTTTTGGTTACAAAAATAATTCATACCTTTGCACACCCTTTTAGGGGGAAATTATGTTTAATCTTTAACTAAAACGTGTGAATACATTAAGTTACAAAACTGTTTCAGCGAACAAAGCTACTGCGAATAAAGAATGGGTTGTGGTAGACGCTGAAGGACAGCCGTTAGGAAGACTAGCTTCTACGGTTGCAAAGATTTTGAGAGGTAAGCACAAAACAAACTTTACACCTCACGTAGATTGTGGTGATAACGTTATCGTTTTGAACGCTGGGAAAGTTACCCTTTCCGGAAATAAGTGGGACGACAAGACTTACATCTGGCATACAGGATATCCTGGAGGACAGAAGTCTATGACTGCGGCTGAACTTCAAAAGAAAGATTCTTTAAAAGTACTTGAAAAATCTGTAAAAGGTATGTTGCCTAAAAACAGATTAGGAGCTGCTTTACTGAAGAACCTTTACTTATATGAAGGGACTGAGCACAAACATGAAGCTCAACAGCCTAAAACCATTAATGTTAACGAATTTAAATAATTAATATGTCTACAGTTCACAAAATCGGAAGAAGAAAAACTTCTGTAGCAAGAGTTTACGTAAAGCCAGGAACTGGTAACATTACGGTAAACGGTAAAGATGCTAAAGAATACTTCTCTACAGATGTAATGGTTTACAAATTAAACCAACCATTTATCCTTTCTGAAACTGTTGGTCAGTATGACGTTACCGTAAATGTATTCGGTGGTGGAAATACAGGACAGGCAGAAGCAATCAGATTAGGGATTTCAAGAGCTTTATGCGAAATCAACGCTGAGTTCAGATTAGCATTGAAGCCAGCTGGTTTACTTACAAGAGACGCTAGAATGGTGGAAAGAAAGAAGCCAGGTCAGAAAAAAGCGAGAAAGAGATTCCAATTCTCAAAACGTTAAGAATTGCGATAAGCTTAAAGCAATATGCAATAAGCTTTTTGAAAAACTTATTAAAATTTTTAATTCGCTCAAAGCCTACGGCTTAATGCCTGAAGCTTAAAGCAACAATTGCCCGTTACGTTTAGCATCCAAACGCTTCTCCCATCTAAAGAAGTTGTTGATTGTTTAAAAGACGGAAAGTAAACTAACAAAAAACAAAGACATGGCAAAAGCAAATGTAAAAGACCTTTTAGAGGCTGGTGTACACTTTGGTCACATGACCAGAAAGTGGAACCCAAATATGGCTCCATACATTTTCATGGAGAAAAATGGTATTCACATCGTAGATTTACATAAAACAGCTGTTAAATTGGATGAAGCTTGCAGCGCTTTAGAAAAATTAACTTCTGCAGGTAAAAAAGTTCTTTTCGTAGCTACTAAAAAGCAGGCGAAAGAAGTGGTGGCAAAACACGCTTCTGAACTTAATATGCCTTATATTACAGAAAGATGGCCAGGTGGTATGTTAACGAACTTCGTTACCATCAGAAAGGCTGTTAAAAAGATGAACTCTATCGACAAAATGAAAAAAGACGGTACGTTCGAAACTTTATCTAAAAAAGAAAGATTACAGGTAGACAGACAAAGAGCTAACCTAGAGAAGAACTTAGGTTCTATCGCTGACATGGTGAGACTTCCTTCTGCGATCTTTGTAGTAGATATCATGAGAGAACATATCGCTGTAACAGAAGCTAAGAAATTAGGGATTCCTGTTTTCGGTATTGTTGATACAAACTCTGACCCAAGAAAAGTTGATTTCGTTATCCCAGGAAACGATGATGCTTCAAAATCTATCGATATGATCTTAAACATTGTTTCAGATTCTATCAAAGAAGGTCAGTCTCAGAGAAAAGCTGATAAAGAAAAATCTAAAGAAGAAGGAGAAGTAGTATCTGCTGATAAAGATGCTGACTTTGATGCTGAATAAGTAAAGATTTTCTTTAAAATATTAAAACCGCTGAATGAAAATTCAGCGGTTTTTTTATGTTCATTCATAGCAGATCAGCCGTGTTTATAATGTCATCAGCCTATATTTCACTGGATCAGCACGGCATATAGGTTTAGTTTGATACTGTAATGTGGGAGGAACCTGTAATCATTTTTGTTTTCTGATAGACAGCATCACAGACCATCCCTGAAAGATTATAGGTCTGGTTTTTAGGGAGGATGACCGCTCCTATTTTTCCTGCTCCGATCGGAACTTTCCTGAAGTAATTGTTTCCGCTGATGGTCAGCACCATATTGCACCGGGATTTATTCTCAACCGTAAAAGATGCGGTTGTACTGCTGGGTGAATCATTAAGGAGATCTGTGAGCACAGCTGCTGTTTCAGGCTTATAGGTTTTGCTCAGGTTCTGGTACTCCCTTTCCGTTTGTGCTGCAGGCGAGTTGCTGCTTCCGTTGGCAGAAGGCCTGGTGATCGGTTTCCTTACCGGATAAGTCCGTACCGGGGCGGTATTGCTGCCACAATTATACATCAGCATAGCAGCAGTTACACAAAGCCAAAGGTTAAAATGTTTTTTCATAAACCTGTTTTATCAGGTAAATGTAAGCTTTTACTTTCTTATATCAGCAGAGCCACTGGTGGATGGTGTGGGATTCTGGATGGTAATGAACAGGCTTGACGTAATATTTTTGTTGGAAGAGTATGCTACATCGCATACATTGCTGGTAAGCTTATAATTTCCCTTATTGATGACCATGAAATTATCGCCCTTTGCAGGAACAGCCAGGTTATAAAAATCCTTTCCCTGAATTCTTAAAATCATATTGCAGTCCGACTGGTTCCTGAACAGGATAATGACTTCTTTAGTGCTTATGTCCTGATCAAAAAGGGTATTGAGAAGTTTAAGTGTCTTAGCGGTATGACCTTCTCCGGTTGCTGCAATCAGGCGTTTAAACTCTTCCGCTTCCGCAGAACCGGAATTCTTAATGGCATTGCCGGGGATTTCATACATCACCGGCCTGGCTTCCATAGGCTTGGCATCTTTACTGCCTTTGGTCCATGCTGCATTCTTTAAAGCAATGAGTTTAGGCTTCAGGACGCTTCTTCGGGGATCGTCGGGATAAGTTGATGCCAGGTATTTTTCAATCCTGCTGATGTCTGTTGTTGTAAGAATATCCTCGCTTTCTTTTCTGGTTTTGGTAGGGGAACAGGCTGCCAGGAAAGAAATAAAGACGACTAAAATTGTATTTTTCATCGAATATTATTTTATCAGTGGATCCGGAATTTTATATAGGTTATGGTTTTCCCTTTGGCAGAGAAAAGTTCTTCATAGTAAGTCCTGATGTCTCTCAGGTGTTCTGTGTTGGGATCATATTCCGGTGCTCCATAGATATCGTGGTGGGCGGTTATGATTTCATGCCCTGCGCCCTGCAAGTATCCCAGTGTATATCCGTGAAGGAACTCAGAGTCGGTCTTCAGGTGGATGATTCCACCAGGTTTGAGGAATTTCTTGTACCGTGCTAAAAAGTCCGGGTGTGTCAGCCTGTGTTTGGTACGTTTGTACTTGATCTGTGGGTCGGGGAATGTAATCCAGATTTCATCCACTTCATTTTCTGCGAAGAAATAATCTACAAGTTCAATCTGCGTCCTTAAAAATGCAACATTGGTCATATTGTTTTCCACCGCTTCTTTAGCTCCGAACCAGAACCTCGCCCCCTTAATATCTATACCGATAAAATTCTTTTCAGGGAAGGTTTTGGCCAAACCCACGGAATATTCTCCTTTCCCACATCCCAGTTCCAGGACAATAGGATTGTCATTCTTAAAAAAATCAGTTCTCCATTTACCCTTCAGGTCAAAGCCCTGTAGAGCATCTTCCCGTGTAGGCTGGATGACATTCGGTAATATTTTGTTTTCGGCAAACCGTGCTAATTTATTCTTTCCCATGATATTATAAAACCCTGCAAAAGTACTAAAATTTATGCATATATGGTCAGCAGGAATGTGCAAGGATCATTTGGAGGCCGACATACCGAGGGATACCATAACAGGTTTCTGAATGGTTTTCTGTGAGGCATATTGAGAGCCGCATACGATACTGGTAAACAGATAGTCACCTTTTTGCACTACTATGGAATTATCGCTGCGTGCAGGAATAGGAAGTCTGTATTTGATGGTGCCGATACCTTCCAGCCTCATAATAATATTGCAGTCTGATTTATTTTCTATCAGAACGATACACTCTTTACTCATCGGGTCATTGTCGAACAGGGAATTCAGTATTTTAACCGTTTTATTTTTATGTTCCACCGGAGAAACGCTCATCAGCATATTGAATTCTTCAGCTTCCGCATCAGGGATAGCTGCAGCAACGGTGGCTTCCGCTCCGGTCACAATGGCATTATTGGAATTGCTGGGTGTATAGGTTACAGTAGGCTGTTTGGCTGCCAGTTCAGCTTTGTATTTGGCGATCTGCTTCTGCCGGATGATGGCATTCATCTCATCAAAAGTAATTTTTGTAGACGGCCTCCTTTTCAGCATGGCCAGCCATTCCTGCATCTGTTTGACCTTCTGGTCGCCGGGAAGGGCATCTTTGATGTACTCCTTCATCATTTCCATCACCCGGGGTTTGAGGACGGATCTGCGCGGATCATCAGGGTGGGCATCCCTGAGAAAGGCATTGATTTCGTAGATATTTTTACTTTTCAGAATATCACTGTAGTCTTTGCCCTTTTTCTGGGCAGACAGACCGGCACATAGTATTGTGCTGAAAATTAAAATAAATTTTTTCATTCAGGTCAAATTTTAAGAGATGAAAAAGCTTTGTGTTTTTGACCTTAGTTTAAAATAGCAAGAGTAGCAATTACAGTTTTAAATCTATTCGGTTGAAACAAATTTAAAAAAATAATCTTTATACCAAACAAATGAAAGGTAAATTAACAATCAGAATATCAATCCCATAAGTGGGAAAAATTACGGTTTGGTAATGACTTCCTGAAGATGCGAGTTTTTCAGCCTTCTCTGATAGATCGGCACATACTTTTCAATAGGAACTTTCACAGCTTCAAAATTTCCTGCTGAGATATACGGTTCGATATTTTCCGAGGTGTAAACAAACTGCAGGAAATTATCAATAAGGTTTTCCGGTATCTTGAACTTAACAAAATAATCCTTGCCCAGATAATTTTTAATTTGTGTCACCGAACTGTTCATCCTTTCATAGGCCATGTACCGCTGTTTTTTCTTCCTTTCCCCCGAAAGAATGTCATAGATGCTCTCCAAGCTAAAGGTAAGCCCGCCATCCCTAAGCCCTGCCACAGGCAGTTGTGGAGGCGTACCATCTCCTTTGGGTTCCGGCAGCCCGATGACTTTTTTAATGGCCAGTCCTTTATCTTCTTTTTTCAGTGCGTTCACATCATATCTGAGATTGCCGGTAGGTTTAAACCTGCTGATGACTACTTCCTGAATGTCATGGTAGGCAATTTTCAGCTCGATCAGATTTCTCTGATCCAGCATCTGAGGAGACAGTTTTATATCTTTTCTTTCTGTAACAATGGAAGTGAAACGGATGATATCACCGGGAGCAGCCTGTAAGGTAAAATTCCCATTATAATTCGTCAGAACAGTTTTCTGGGTGTTAAGATTGGTTACATATACCTGGTTCAGATAGAATACAGAATTGTCCTTCAGAAAAACTTCTCCGGAAAATTGTTGTGCATTGATTTTGATCAGAAAAACCAGCAGCAATAGGGTGATACACTTGTTCATATAATGTGGCAAAATTACACAGAAATCCGTCAAATCATACTTTTGGAAAACCCTGATTACGGTTAAAATTATATTAAACTTTTCAGAGAAATGTTAATGTATGTTATGAGAATTTATATTAGTACAGGTTTGATGCAAATTCCCGACCAATAAGGCTTATCTGTGTTTCACCAGGAGCCAGCTGCTGTATTTTACAGTAGTGGCGCCTCCAAACTCTGTCCAGCTGATAAAATACCAGTATGTAGCGGTACTTACAGGCCTTCCGCCCATATTTCCGTCCCAGGTATACCGGTTGGAAGGCGTTCCCCTGAAAACTTCAGCTCCGTAGCGGTCAAAGATCCTGAATTCAAGGTTTTTATTCGTCATCAGGGCTGAATAGTCTATATCGTCATTAGTACCGTCTCCGTTAGGTGTAATGGTATTGATCAGGTTAATGATCACGAAGGTCCGGGTGACATCCTGGCAGCGCTTGGAATCCCTTACATACAATGTATGGTTGCCTCTCGGTACATTATTGAAAACATTGGAGCTCTGCCATGTAATTCCGTCCAGTGAATATTCATACGGAGGATTTCCGCCGCTTGCACCTACCGTTACCACCTGGCCGTTGATTTCTATAGAAGTGATTAGCGGAAGCTGAGATTCGGTAACTGTTACATGTTGTCGGTATACGCATCCCTGATACGTAAGGTCTACCCAGTAGTTTCCGGCAGGAACATTGGTAATGGATTGTGAAGTAGCTCCTGTGCTCCAGGTGTAACTTTCAAAATTAGGGCCGGCATCCAGGTTGGTCTTTGCTTTCGGGCAGATTACCTGGTCAGTCAGAAGATCAGATTTTTTAGGAATTTTAATGGTAACATTTATAGAGGCAATATTCGGGCAGACCCCGTTTTTTTCAAATCTTACATATATTGTCTGGGATCCTGTGAGATTGATCGGATTATTCAATGGGTTCACATCATTCTGGGCATCCTGAAGGCTTCCGTGATAGGTCACTGTAACTGCCGGGTCTGTAGTGAACTCGCTGATGTAGGACGAAAGGCTGACCTGCTTTATGCCATCCAGATCATCATCGCAGACGCTTACGGACAGAGAGGTTTTTTGTAAAGGAATCTTGGATCCGATGGTAAAGTTCAGCGGTTTAATGACAGGGGCACATCCGTTTGGAGAATCTACACGAATGTAAATCGTAGTCGCTGCCGTATAGCTCCAGGTATTGGGGAGAATATTGTTATTTCCTGCTGTAGCATCGCTGAGATTAGTATAATACCTGACATTTGTGAAATATGAAGGATTGTTCAGGACAATAGCGGTGATATCTGATAATGTTACGGTCACGGTTCCGTCAAGATTGTCATCACAGAATGCTCCTGTATAATTTTCAGTTACTACGGCGAGAGGAAACAGGTTCAGGGTAATCTGGGCAATATTTTTACAGCCCAGGTTATTTTTTACGACTGCATATACAATCGTTCCGTTCGCAGCTGTATATGCTGTGGGATTGGTGATCAGGGCTGCAGGATTTTCGTTCTGTGCATCGGTTAATGTAGGGTAATAGGTAATGGTAGTCCCGGAGCCGGACGTAACAGTAGCTGTAGTCAGGTTAAATGTTCCCTGGCCGTTTACCGTACAGGCAGATAGTGAAGCATTGGTTACGGTAAGCACCTGAATATTGATATTCACAGTAACCGTTTCGCAATCCGGAAAGTCAATATTATTCCCGCAGAAAGTGTAGGTGAAGGTATCTGTGCCGATGGTTCCCGGGTTATTTACGGTGTAGGTAATAACTCCTGTAGTTGGATTTACGGTGGCAGTCCCCGATGTCGGAGCTGTTGTTATGGCAACTGTGGAAGGAACCGGAACCTGTGTTGAACTGCTGAACGCCGGGGTTATGGTTTTGGAAGTACAGACATCATAAATAGCGGTGCTCTGTTTAGTACAGTTTAATACTTTGAATTTTTCAGTGACCAGCGGGGCACAGCTTCCCATGGTTACCGAACAGGTGTAATATCCGGATTGGGTAGGGGTATAGGAAGATGAGGTTGCACCCGGTATTAGGGTGTTATTGACATACCACTGATACGTATCATAGATAACGGGATCTGCTGTAAGAACAATTCCCGGAACACAATCCCCGCCGGATTTCAGGACAACCGGCTGAGTAGGGAACCCGGCAAAAAAACCGCCATAGCCTACCGCATCCGTTCCTGCCGTAATGCCCGCTGTAATTGCTTTTGTGGAAGCAATCGTCAGTGTACCTGTCACATTGGGGATTCCATAGGTAACCCAATTGTTGGTCCCGGTCATGTCATAGGGCCCGGTGGAGGCTGGCGGAACAGCACCGTTTACGGTAACTACAGCTCCTCTTTCAGTAATCAGGTTCAGCTTTGTTGGAATATTCAGGACGCCGGAAGGGTTATTGATGGAATAAACAAAATTTTCATTGATCAGCCCCAACTCGTCAATCTTCTTGGGCAGGTAACAGTTAAGCGCCGGAATAAAATTAAATCCGCCGGTGGCCACTTCATTGGTAGGATTAGAATCCCCTGCCAGGATCTGGTATACATAAGCATTTTTGGAGGTCCTGATGTACAGGTTGTAATGGCTGCTGCCATGGAGCTGGTATTTTGAATCCGGGACAACGAAATATTGGCCGGTATTTAAAGTAGCCAGAGCAGCAGTTTCGTTATTAACGAATATTTGGGTATTATCTTCTGTAGCAATAATAATGGCACCTTCCATATTGGAGCCTATACTCCCGTTTCCTTTTACCAAGGCAAATTCATTTCCCAGTCTTTCCACAGGAACCGACTGGTCCATCAGGATATCTGAATTGGTCTGGAAATTTCCTGCATACTGGCCGTTAAAGTTTCCGTTTGTGATATTGACCGGCTTGGTGGAATTAATATGCGCTCCGATAAAGCCGTTAAAATTGCCTGCAATATTACCGATGCCATCTATAATATAAGACTGGCCTTTATTCAAAGTAAACGTAAGCGTGGGATTGGTTGCTCCGGTTGTACCATTGGAAAACTGAACGGTATTTTTATAGCCGGTTATGGTTACCGTGGTATTGTCTTCGGTTGCCAGCACGCTGGTCATAAAATTAAGGATCTGGTTGCTGACGCTGATGGGAGCACTCGCGACATAAAAATTTTTACCGGTAGAAGGAATCCCTTTAGAGGTTATGATTTCAGCATGGTTCGTAACAGAAAAGCGGAGATTGGCATAAAAAGGGAACTCTGCTTTCAGGTATAATCCCTTTGTTGTTGGAGTGAATAAGTCCGTCTGTAAAGTCGTAATGATATAACTCCTCAGTACATCAAATTTCTGCGGATTATTTTTGCTGATTATGACTGTGCCGATAAGTGTATTGTTGTTATAAATATTTACCGGAAACGGTGTTGTCCTGTTGGTGGATAAATATAATTTCTGATAAGGATTATTTGCTGTGGTCCTGTCTATCATGGGTGCAAACCAATGTTCTCTGTCCAGCTGCGCAAAAGTACAGGCGAAAATAAAAACCAGGAATATAAAAGATAGAATTTTCTTCATTCAGTAACTGCTTTTGACACAAATTTAATAATAAAAACTCTTAATTGATTGAAAGATAATAAAAAACCACCATTTAAAAACAGTGGTTTTCGAAAATAGGAGAAATATATTTTATCGCTGTTTCTTACTTTGATTTCCATATATGTTTATCCCAGCCTAATTACCTGTTATTGGTCAGTAGTTTTCTGGACAGGTATGAGAGGAACGGCGGAATGCTATTGTCTTTTATGGCGTTTAGTATTTAATAATAGCTATTTACCTGCTGATAATAAAAAACCACGATTATGGCAATCGTGGTTTATTGTTATGGGATTATTCTATGTTTTTCACCATGATCCATCCGGTATATTTTACCGGCGTCTTCTGCTTATTCGGTTCAATCCAGTTGATATGGTACCAGTAGGTTCCGGTTGAAATTTTCTTCCCGAAATGCTTCCCATCCCAGGTATAATTGTTAAACCGGTCTCCTGTAAATATTTTGTTGCCGTAACGGTCATAGATCACAAAAGAAAGGTTTTCTTTATAGCCAAGCTCGCTGTAATCGATATAATCATTTTTGTTATCTCCGTTCGGAGTAATGACATTGATGAGGTTAGGTACCGTGATTTCCACAGAAATCGGAGTGGTACAGTCGTAAGCATCTTTAACGTGGAAAGTATGCTGCCCTCTGCTAAGCCCGGTGAAAACATTGGATTCCTGCCATGTAGTCATATTGTCTACGGAATATTTATACGGTGCTTTTCCGCCTGTTACTATTACAGTAGCCGTATTGTTGGCAATCTCGATTTCCTTGATCACCGGATCCTCTGCTTTTTTGATATTGACAACCTGTTTAACGGAACATCCGTTATCTTTGAGGATAACCCAGTAGGTGCCTACAGGAACTCCCTGAATGGATTGTGTAGTAGCTCCTGTGCTCCACTGATACGACTGGTAACCCGGTCCTGCATCTATAGTCGTCCTGTCATCAATACAGATGTACTGGTCTACCAGTAGAGGAGATCTTTTAGGAGGAATGACATGAAGGTTGATCTTCGCAATAGAATAACATCCGTTGGCGTTGAAAACCCTTGCATAGACTACGCCATCTGTAGACAGGTAGCTGTTAAAGTTGTTCAGGATAACATTGGTTCCGTTGCTTGCGTCAGTGAATGTCGGATAAAACATTTTAGTTACAGGAGTTTCTGCAGTAACATTGGCTGTGGTTAAATTGAATACCGCCATGTTTTCATTATTTTCCACAAAACACTCATTCAGGGTCGCTTCATATACTACAGGTGCAGGCAGGAATGCAAGAGTGATCTTGGCAATGCCGGTACAACCTTCATTCGTAGTTACTTTTACATAAACAGAGCCTTCTGCCGAAAAGTAATTATCCGGATTGTTGATTTCAACGGATGCAGTAACATCATTGAGGGTCTTATAGAACTTTTTAGTTACTGGAGTATAGGTTGTAACCGCTGCTGCTGTAAGGTCAAAGTAGGCATTTCCATTATACTGACAGGCTTTTACTGTTGCATCAGTTACGGTAAAAGGGACCACATTCAGATTTAAGGTCACCTGCTCACATTCTATGAATTCGGATGCGTTACCGCAGAATTTGTATACAATCTGATCAGCGCCTAAATACCCGGCCTGTGGGATGTAGGTGATAGCACCGGTTGCAGTATTGATAGAAGCCGTTCCATGGGTAGGATAGGTAATAATGGTTACGGTTCCTGGAACAGGAGTCTGTGTTGTAGTATAAGAGAATGCCGGATTGATCACCTTGGTGGCACATGCGTTCAGCGAAGTTGTGGTTTGCTTAAGGCAGGCAAATACTTTGTATATAGGTGTGGTAACAGGAGGGCAGGTTCCCATGGTTACCTTCACCGTATAGTTTCCTGCTATAGTAGGAGCATAAGTATTATTGGTGGCACCGCTGATAGGAACACCGTTCAGGAACCACTGATACGTTTCATAGCTGTCATCTACCTCCAGCGTAATACCCGGAATACATTCTCCGTTTTTCTTGGCAATAACAGGAATGGAAGAGAATCCGGCAAAATATCCTCCGTAACCCGCGGTACTGTATCCTCCGTTAATTCCTGCTGTTACAGCTTTGGTGGAGGTAATGGTTACATTTCCGCTGATTCCTTCGATGGCATAAGTCTGCCATTGGGTATTTCCGGTTAAAGGATAAGGACCTTCCGCAGCACTTGGCGGATTCCCGTTAACCAGGACCGAGGCACCGGCTTCCGTAAGGATATTCAGTTTCAGGCTGATCGCGCTGGTTACACCCGGCATTTCATTGATCTTTCCGATTTCATCAATTTTTCTCGGTAAGAAACAGTTCAGGGGCGGAATATAGTTGAAGCCGCAGGTAGCATTACTGGTGCCTACAGCAACCAGCTGGTACAGGTACACGTTATGGGATGTGGAAATAAACATGTTCGCATGTGTTCCCGGTCCGGGCTGCGTGATATAATTTGTTTCGTTAATCCTGTAGAACTGGCCTGCATTAATGGTTGTGATAGGAGTAGTGGATCCGTTAAGGAATATCTGGGTATTGTCTTCTGTAGCAATGATGATTCCTCCTTCCATATTTTCACTGGGTGCGGTAGATTTGGTTTTAACCATGGCAAAAGTATTCCCAAGGCGTTCTACAGGTACCGACTGATCGAGTACTGCATCAGACCCTCCTGAAGAACCTAGTCCGAAATTACCGTTGCAGCTTCCGTTGGTGAGCGATACAGGCTTTGTGGCTACGATTTTAGCACCCATGAATCCGGATAGATTGGCACTCGCTGTACCGGACCCTGCTAACAGGTAAGACTGTCCTTTATTCAGTGTAAAGGTCTGGGTATTTCCTCCCGGAGATCCCCCGAAAAAAGTTACTCCGGAATTATTCCACGTTACCGTAACGGAAGTGTTATCTTCTGTTGCCAGAACGCCGGCGGTAAAGTTGTATAATGAACTTGTGCTGGTATTTGGGCTGGTCGCGACATAGAATTCTTTGCCGATACCTGCTTTACCTTTACTGGTGATAATTTCTCCGTGTGAGAACTGTCCAAGTCTCAGGCTGCAATAGAAAGGTTTATCTGCGTTAAGATAAAGCCCTTTATTTATGACACTAAGTCCATCGGTAGAAGAGGACGCGAGAATAAGGTTGTTATTAACCGTATATGTTGCAGGGCTGCCCTTGCTGATGGTTACTGCAGCAATCTGATTATTATTGCTGTAAATCTTTACTTCTACCGGTACAGTGGAGTCCGTGGATAAATATAAAGCATTGGTGTATCCACCCGATGAATCATAATAAGGAGCTATCCAGTGTTCTGTATCCCTTTGCCCGAATAAAGGCAAGGTTAAACAGATCAATATAAGGCTGAGTAGAAATCTTTTCATGAAATGAAATATTAGGATTTCTACAAAATTAAAATAATATTTGAAATATTTTTAATTATATGTTAATAAAAATTAAATTATTCGCGATTTTTAATTAATATCCAGCCTGAATATGAAACCGGCAATTTGGTGTCCGGCTCTATCCATTTCAGGATATACCAATAGGTCCCGGTGGACAAAGGTCTTCCTCCAGATTTACCATCCCATACGTAATTCCTGTCTGAAGATTTATAGACAGGGGCACCATAACGGTCCGCTACCTCAATGGATACGATCTGCTTGATTCTTAAATCCGAATAATTCAGAACATCATTAATCCCGTCTCCGTTCGGAGTAATGGCATTGACTAAATTCAGCACCAGAAATTCCTTGGTAACGGGCGAGCATCCGTCTGATCCTAAAACATACATCGTGTGGAGCCCCCGTGATAAGCCGGTCAATACGTTAGAAGCCTGATAATCTATGCCGTTCAGCGAATATCTGTACGGCGGAGTCCCTCCGGAAACAGATACGGTCGCATTAAATCCTGAAACGTCAATTCTGGTAATGGACGGAGCCTGCGCTGTTGTTACAGTAACCTGCTGCCGGTATACACACCCGTTAAAGCCTAGATCAACATAATAGCTTCCTGCCCCTACAGTAACAGTCTGAGTCGTTGCACCGGTACTCCATGTATAGGAAGTGAATCCGGTTCCTGCATCCAGTATTGCCTGTTCATTGGTACATACCACTATATCCCGGAGTTTGGCTGATTTTTTAGGCGTTTTAAGGCTGATGGTGATGGCTGCTGTATTAGGACACTCAGAAGTACTCGTTATCCTGATATAAAAAGTAGAAGCAGTAGTGATAACCTGTAAGGCTGGTACTGCATTGGTTCCTGTCTGGGCATTTGCAAGCGTGGAATAGAATGTCAGAGTTGCGGCAGGGTTGGCAGTGATTAAATTCTTATAATCGTTGAGGTTGATATTTTCAGAGCCGTTCAGGTCATTGTCACACACATCAGTTGTAATGGTATTGGTGAGCAGGGATACCTTGTTGCCCATGCTGAAGCTGATCTGCCCGAAAGCAGGAGGACAGTTATTGCTGCTGTCTGCGCGTACATAAACCGTTGTGTTGCCGGTAAAGGTCCAGTTCACCGGTAAGGTGTTATTATTGCCGGCATTGGCATCAGTCTGGCTCAGGTAATATCTGACGGTGAAATTACCTGAATTGGTAACGATCTGTGGCGTAACCGCAGCAAAATCAACACTGATGATCCCGTCAAAATTATCATCACAGAGTACACCGTTGAAACCTGAAGTGTTCACATTGGGTCCCTGATTGGCCGTAAGGGAAATCGGGGCCATTTTCGAGCAGCCGTATTGGGATGTTACATTGGCATATATGCTCCCGGAAGGACCGCTGTAAGCCGTAGGCGCCGCAATAGGTCCTGTAAGGTTGGAATTGGTAAAATAAGTAGTAACGGTACCCTGATCAGGGGAGGCGGTTAAGGATGTCAGATCGAAAGTGCCATTACCGTTGGATGCTGAGCATGAAGTCAGCGACAGTCCTGTATTGATCTGCAGTACATCTACATTAATGATGATTTTGCAATACTCAAAATCAAAAGGATTTCCGTTACCCTGTATATAGTAAATAAAGCTGTCGGTTGTGTCTGAAGTCAGCCCCGGGTTGGGTGTATAGGTAATTTGTCCGTTTACAGGATTTACTACAGCTGTTCCTGAGGCAGGTGCAGAAATAATGGCTGTATTCGCGGGAGTTACGGTCTGGACAGAACCGGTGAAAGCCGGTGAGATAACTTTATTGCCGCATGAACCGATCGTATACGTTGTTGTCGTAATGGGAGGGCATAAGGTATAACTATAAGGATTCGTCATCCTGGATTCACAGTTGTTCTTGGTCACAAGGCATGTATAGGTACCTGCTCCGTACAGTTCAGGATTAATAGAGAATGAAGTGGCTCCCGGAATGGGATTCCCGTTAAGGTACCACTGGTAACCGTCATAGGTATTGTCTACCTGCAGAAGAATACCTGCATAGCAGTCACCGGTTTTGGTAATGGCAGGAACTGAGGAAAATCCAGCAAAATATCCGCCATATCCTACTGCTCCGCTTCCCGCGGCAATTCCCGCAGTTACCGATTTGGTGGAATTTACCGTAATATTTCCGGATATATTGGGAACAGAATAAGTAACCCAGTTCGGGTTTCCTGTTACGGCATACGGTCCGTTAGCGGCGGCTATCGGATTGCCGTTCAGGGTTACCGTTGCACCGGTCTGGGTGATAATATTCAGCTTTGTATTGAAGGTGGCTGTCCCGATTTTGTTGATAAAACCTATTTCATCAATTTTATTAGGCATAAAGCAGCTGAGTGGCGGGATAAAGTTCATGCCGCCGGTAGGATATTCGTTGCCTGTAGATACACCGGCAAGCAATTGATAAACATAAATATTTTTTGAGGCCGAAATGTTCATGTTATAATTACCGTTTCCCTGAGGGATATAATTGCCGCTTGGAACCATATAGTACTGTCCGGCATTCAGGCTGATGGTCGAAGCATTGCCGTTAAATGCCAGTTGGGTATTGTTTTCCGTAGCAACAATGACGGCGGTTTCCATTCCTGAAGTAACAGACCCGTTGCCTTTTACCATTACAAAATCTTTCCCGAGCCTTTCAACAGGCACGGCCTGATCCATCAAGATGTCATTATTGGTAAAATTCTGGTTGGTATAAATCCCGTTGAAGTTCCCGTTGGTTACGGAAATAGGTTTGTCAGACTCGATTTTAGCGCCTATCAGGCCGGCGAGATTATAAAAAGAGTCATTGCTTACGACATCCATAATATATGACTGCCCTTTGTTTAACGTAAAAGTCTTCGTTGGGGTGGAACTCCCGTCGGAAAACAGGACATTGGGATTATATCCTGAAACCACTACGGAAGTGTTATCTTCAGTTGCCGTCACTCCGATAGTGGAATTGACATAATATTCTGATCCTGTATTGGGTGCCATGGCAGCATAGAACTTTTTCCCAAGCCCGGCCAGCCCCTTTGAAGTAATGATTTCAGCGTGGTTGGTCACTGAAAAGCGGTAGTTGGCAAAAAACTTTTTGGATCCCTTTACATACATTCCCATAGAGGTGGGCGTAAACAGATCTCCTGGATTGGTTGCCAGCAAAAAATAAGCAGGAATACTTACCTGTACCGGGTTCCCTTTGCTTACCTGTACCGTACTGTAAAGAGTATTGTTATTGTAAATCTGCACCGGAAATGGGTTGGTTTCATTGGTAGACAGATACAGGAAGCTTTGCAGTCCGGCTGTTCCGGATTTGGCCGCCATAGGTGCAAACCAGTGTTCGGTATCCATTTGTGCATGAGCAGAGAGGCAAAAAATGGCAAAAATAATAGATAGAATTTTTTTCATACTCTAAAATAGGGCTGCAAATGTAAGTATTAATCTCTAAAATTTTGTGAAAGGTATTGTGATATATTAAATATTATGCTGATTTGTTGAATATTTAATATTATTTTAATATTGAATCAGGTTTGACAGGGACAAAAAAATCCCGGTGAAACATCACCGGGATCATTTTTATTATTCAGGGAAGATTAAGACAAGCTTACTCTTACAAATCCTGTTACTTTTAAATCTCCGTTAGCAGATTTTACATAGTCAGCAACAGACATGCTGCCGTCTTTGATGAAATCCTGGTGTACCAGAGTGTTGTCTTTGTAGAATCTCTGCATTTTACCTTTAAGGATGTTATCGATGATGTTTGCAGGCTTACCTTCCTCAGTAAGTTTATGTCTTTCGATTTCCAGTTCTTTGTCGATCGTAGACTGTGAAACTGCGTTCTCGTCAAGAGCGATAGGATTCATTGCAGCTACCTGCATAGAAACTGCTTTAGCTACCTCATCAGCACCATCTACTTTAGCAGAAAGGGAAGTGATAGCAGCAATTTTATTTCCTGCGTGGATGTAAGCTCCCAGGAAAGGCCCTTCGATTCTTTCGAAAGCACCGATTTCGATTTTTTCACCGATAACGCCGGTTTGCTCTACCAATTTATCAGCTACTGTAATCCCGTGGAAATCTGTTGCTAAAAGTTCCTCTTTAGAAGCCGCGAAGATCGCCATTTCAGCCAATTCGTACGCTAGTTCAATGAATGCTTCATTTTTAGCAACGAAATCAGTTTCGCAGTTAAGGGAAATGATCGCTCCTAAAGTGCTGTCCTCATTTACTCTTGCGATTACCGCTCCTTCGGTAGATTCTCTGTCAGCTCTGTTAGCAGCCACTTTCTGACCTTTTTTTCTTAGGATTTCGATTGCTTTTTCGAAGTCTCCTTCAGCTTCCACTAAAGCTTTTTTGCAGTCCATCATCCCTGCACCTGTCGTGTTTCTCAATTTTGCTACGTCTGCAGCAGCTGGTGTATAAGACATAATATCTGTTATTTTTTTTGTTGTAAATTTATTATAGATTTTTTAGCCTACTTTTAGAGCTGTGCAAAGATAATGATTTTAATGATAAACTAAAAAAGGACTTTTTGCGTTATTTGATTATTTAATAATATTTTATATTCCATTCATGAAAAAAATCCTCCTCCTTATATTAATGTGCCTGTTTACACTGGGGTTTTCACAGAAAAAGAAAAGAGCAGCAAAGTCCAAAGCCATCGTTGAAAAAGAAACCGCCATCATTTATACGGAAAGCGATGCTGAAAATACCAAGGAAGCAAGAATCATTGCCGGATTCCTGAAACAAAATCCGGGTCATGCCAAGACCGATTATTTTAAAAGGAAGCTGATCGCGATCATTACAGCAGATAATTCCCCTGAAGCCAAGCCGGTCATTAAACCGCTCAGCAAAAATGAAATCGCAAAAATCACCAGCAATAATGAGCTGAATAATTCTAAAACATTAGCCTCCAGTACAGCCGGTACATCCTCTAATACAGCGCGGACCGTCAATTATGCAGCCGTGGGGAACACCTCGAAAAAGGCAGGGCCCAGCGAGAAAGATAAAAAGACAGCTTCCATGCTGACGCATCTGTTTAATAATGATCCGATGGATAAGGAAGCATATATCAACATAAAAAATAGGTCTAAGTGTAATCTGATCGTAAAGATCAGCGGGTTAAAAAAATATTACAACCTGGAAGTTCCGGCCAACGGACAAAACTACCTTTTGGTGGAAAAAGGGGAGTATATCCTCACTACCATGGTATGTGACGCCAAATATTCATCCCTGAAAAAAATCAACAAGGATATTGAGATCGAACTCAACTTAAGGGATTAGAAACTGAAAAGAATTCGTGTATAAATAATTGGTAAAGAAAAAGGTTAAGAAGAACATTCTTAACCTTTTTCGATTTTATCCTTTAAATTGCCCCATGGCAATAAATTTCTCCTGTCTCTGTGTTTCCAGTTCCTGCCCGGTAAACTTTGAAAAAGCTTTAATGTTCTGCAGAATGGAATTTTTCAGATTTAAGTATGTTGTTTCCGGATCATAGTGGGCACCTCCCAAAGGTTCAGGAATGATACCGTCAATGAATTTCTCCCTTAATGCATCAGCAGGGGTAAGGTTCAGTGCATTAGCTGCATCTTCCTTATGATCCCAGTTTCTCCATAAGATGGAAGAACAGCTTTCCGGTGCAATCACGGTATACCAGGTGTTTTCAAGCATGTAAACTTTATTTCCTACACCAATTCCCAAGGCTCCGCCGCTGGCACCTTCTCCAATGACGTAGGTAAAGATAGGTGTCTTCAGCTGTACCATTTCAAAAATGTTCCTGGCGATCGCTTCTCCCTGTCCTCTTTCCTCTGCTTCAAGTCCAGGATAAGCTCCCGGAGTGTCTACTAAAGTTACGACAGGAATATTGAATTTCTCAGCAAGTTTCATCAGTCGTAATGCTTTTCTGTATCCTTCAGGATTCGGCATCCCGAATCTCCTGTGCTGCCTTTCTTTGGTTGTTCTCCCTTTCTGGGTTCCGATAATCATTACCTTCTGACCGTCCAATGTGGCCAGTCCTCCGATCATCGCAGGATCATCGGCAAAATTACGGTCTCCGTGAAGTTCCAGGAAACTGCCTTTATCGGTGATACCATTGATATAATCCAAAGTATACGGGCGATCCGGATGGCGGGATAACTGTACTCTCTGCCAAGGTGTGAGGTTACCATAGATTTCTTTTTTCTTTTCTATGATTTTATCCTCTATTTGGCTACATGCTAATTTTACATCAACACCACTTTCTTCTCCTACCAAAGAACAGGTCTGGTATTGATCCATCAATTCTTTAATAGGCAGCTCGAAACTTAAATATTCCATTCTTGAAGTAAATTAAATCTTTCAAATTTATGAAAAATTATGAAACTGACCACTTAAAAATAATCTTTACAGGTCTTTAGCCTGTATAATTTTCTTAATATAAAAGGATATAATCCTTTACGGCGCTCAGGTCAGGTTTGATTATTTTAATTGCTCAACAGCCGTTTTGATTCTGGCTAAACTTTCTTCTCTCCCGATGATTTCCAGGATATCCGGAACATCCGGTCCCTTGAGTTCACCCACCAGTGCAAGGCGGAGCGGCATCATCACTTTACCCATTCCCAGTCCTTTGCTTTCCGCAAATTCATGGATGCTGTTTTTTACAGCTTCTGCACTGAATTCTGAGTGTTCAAGTCTTTCCGTAAGTTCGCTTAAAACAGAAGAGGTCTCATCATTCCAGGCTTTCTTAAGTGCTTTTTCATCATAGGAAGCCGGTGTTTCAAAGAAGAATTTTCCATTCTCATAAATATCTTTCGGGAACGTAGCCCTTTCTTTCATGAGGCGGATCACTTTCAGAAGTTTCTCATCCGGTGCTCCTGCAAGGTCAGAGACTGATGTTTTCAGGATTTCAAGCAGTTCTTCATCCGTTTTCATCTGCATATACTGATGGTTGAACCATTCCGATTTTTCTTTGCTGAAACGCGCTCCCGCTTTATGAACCTTATACAGGTCAAATTCTCTGGTCATTTCCTCCATGGACAGGATTTCCTTGTCATCCGCCGGGGACCAGCCCAATAAAGCGACCATATTGATGAATGCTTCAGGAAAATATCCGTTTTCCCTGTATCCTTTGGAAACCGTTCCCGTTGCAGGATCTTTGAAGTCAAGCGGGAATACAGGGAATCCGAACTTATCGCCATCCCTTTTGCTTAATTTACCTTTTCCTTCCGGTTTCAGGATCAGGGAGAGGTGGGCAAATTTCGGTGCAGCCCATCCCATAGCCTCGTATAATAACGTATGCAGACCCAGTGAAGGAAGCCATTCTTCACCGCGGATCACATGGGTGATTTCCATTTCATGGTCATCGATGATATTGGCGAAGTGATAGGTTGGCATCCCGTCATTTTTCACGAGTACCTTATCATCCAGTGTATCGGTATTCACTGAGAAATTCCCTCTGATAATATCTTCCAGGTTAAGCGTCCTGTCCACGGGCATCCTGAACCGTACCACATAGGGCGTCTCATTATCCAGTAGCTGCTGAACTTCCTCTTCAGAAAGCGCAATGCTGTTTTTCAAACGGTTCCTGGTTTTATTGTCATAAGAAAAGACATCACCGTTGGCTTCAAATTCTGCGCGGATAGCGTCCAGCTCTTCAGGGGTATCAAAAGCCAGGTAGGCATAGTCCGTTTTCAGGATCTGCTCCGTATAACGGTCATAGATATCCCTTCTTTCAGATTGTCTGTAAGGTGCGAATTTTCCTCCTTTCTTGGGACTTTCATCAGGAATGATGCCACACCATTCCAGCGCTTCCTCAATATAATCTTCCGCTCCTTCCACATATCTTGCAGTATCGGTATCTTCAATTCTCAATACGAATTCACCCCCCTGATTTTTAGCAAAAAGATAGTCATATAATGCGGTTCTTACGCCTCCCAAATGCAATGGCCCCGTAGGACTTGGAGCAAAACGTACTCTTACTTTCTCCATTTCAATTTAAATTTCTGCAAATTTAGGTAAAGGAAATGAATTGCTGTATAATAAAAGAGGCTATTCTATTTCTAGAACAGCCTTAGGTATCGGTAAATACTGATTCAGTATTCCTTAGTAGATATTCGTTATTTCACTTACTGTAATTTCATGCCTTTCACTGTTGTTTCCTTCGAGAATGAATGTAGCATAATATTTAGGTGATGACGAATTCAATGAATTGGTCTTTTTAATCACCTGGATCTTAAATTTAGGATCTGAAACATTACCCGAATCTGTATTGGTAGCCCATACTGCATTAGCGGCAACGTATGGTGCACTTTTATACAATACCAGGTTTCCATCTGTTTGAGCGGTAAGGAAAGGCTGAACAGGATAATTGGTTGAAGTGTCAGATGCCCATTTTGCCGGATTCGGAGTAGGACCAAACCATTGTATAGGGCTTGCATACAATACAAGATTTCCATCATACTGAACGTCAAGATGCACATGAGCATTACCGGCATTAAGAACTAATGACTGTCCTGCACTCAAAGATGAAGCCCTGCCGCTCTCTGCGATAACTTCTGTCTTTACAAATGAAATTTTTTCCTGACCGTCTTTGCTTTTTGCTGATAGTACGGTAGGTGTTGGATTTGCTATATCATCATCTTGTGAACATGCTGTTAGCGCTAATCCTACTACTGCTAGCGTAGAAATTGTTAAAAGTTTTTTCATAAAATTTTATTATCCGGTAAAGGTATGAATTAATTTATTAATCACTAATTTGTGATTTTAATTTCATAATAGGTTATTTTTAAAACAAATATTAGGATTGGAGCTAGTATGCCCGTAAATCAGCAGCTTAAAATTTAAAGCGTTATTCTTCGTTTAAAATCAGCATAGATGTTAAATATCTGTAATCTTATTTATACTTTTGTACAATTAAAAAATACAGGTTATGCTGGAAATCGGAGAAAGGCCCTGGGGCAAATATTATGTATTGGCTGATGAGCCGAATTATAAACTGAAAAGGATTGAAGTAAACCCGGGTCAGAAATTATCGTATCAATACCATCATAAGAGACAGGAACAATGGACCGTTATTGAAGGGAATGCTACGGTAGTTCTTGAAGACAAGGAAATCAATCTGGGATATGGCGAAAGCATATTTATTCCTCTGGGTGCCAAACACCGTATGATGAACCTTTCTGATCAGCCCGTTGTTTTTATAGAGGTGCAGACAGGGACATATTTCGGTGAAGATGATATCGTCAGGGTGGAAGATGAATATGACAGGAAATAATTTCAATCTCTTTTGATGAGAATTATTTTCCACGAAAATCAGCTGTGATATAGAGGGACATCCAATGCTATCTTTGATTATGCCTATTATAATGAGGAAATCTTACATAACGAATCACTCATCCTCTATTCAAAGAATAGCCCAAATAATATTGCGGAAGCAGTTGCCAGATTTGCAGGAAGGTTTAAGATTTATGGATATTCAGATATCTCGGACCGCGATGATTTCATAAAAAAATCAAATGCAGATATTTACTATGCCATAAAATCAGGCGAGAAAGAGCCCGATGCACCTGTAGACCTTATAAAAACGGTTATTCATGTTGTTTTCAAATATAACGAACCGTATGGTCATGTCTATGCTTACGTTTCAGAATGGCTGTCTGAAACGATGAGCGGTGGCCGGCTGCCCTTTGTTCCTCATATGGTCAGCCTTCCGGAAGTAACCGGTGATCTGCGGGATGAATTAGGTATTCCAAAAGAAGCGGTTGTTTTCGCAAGATACGGAGGTTCGGAAACTTTTGACATAGAATTCGTGAAAAATGCAGTCAAAAAATCAGCCCGGAAGAATAAAAATCTGTATTTTATTTTTATGGGTACCAATGATTTTGTGCAAAGAAATATCTTCAGACCGTACAGGAATATTATGTTTCTTCCTCCTACAGCAGATATTGAGAGGAAAGTGAAATTTATAAATACTTCAGATGCATATCTTCATGCAAGAATTCAGGGTGAAAGTTTTGGTATTGCCATAGGTGAGTTCTCAATAAAAAATAAACCCATCATTACATGGTCAGGCTCTGACGAGAAAGCACATCTGGAGATTTTAGGCCGTAAGGCGATACTGTACCATAATGAAAAAGACCTGTTACAGATATTACATACGTTTAAGCGAAATCCGGACGTGAATTGGGACTGTTATTCTGAACATTTCAACCCTGAAACAGTGATGAGGAAATTTGAGCAGGTTTTTATCAATTCAAATTAAAATAAGGATTTCAGGTACAATTTTATCCTCTTCTTTAGCTTTAAAGGAATCCTTATTTCAGTTTGCGGATAACTTACTTCAAAGTTTGTTATGAATTCTTCAGTATTCTCAGCCTTTATAAACTGTAGTTCTTTCCAGTGATCAGGCGCTAAAGGATGAAAATCCTTAAAATCCCCATAGTTTTCTGCATTCAGATTATTCCATTTATTGAAGAATTCATCAATATCAAAGTCGTTATTATGTCCCCAATTATGGATCTTCTGGTATATTTCATCCTTGCTTCTTGCCCAGGACTGATGAATGATATTGAAATTCAATCTTAAATAATAAGGGTTTTCAGGAAGCCTTGCATTAACATACCTGGGTACATTGGTAATAAGGAAGCATGCCTCAGTATAGGGGGAAATAACAAAAAAGCCGTCCGGGGTCTGCTTAAATAAAGTGACAAAGCTGACAAAAAAATTCACTGGCGTTTTATGAGGATTCTTCAGCAGGTACTGATGCTTTTTAAGGAAAGAAACCAGCTTTTCAAAATGTACAGGGTATTCATCGCTGTCTATCTGCAAATGCCATCCTCCTTTTCCCATTTTCTCGGCAAGCATATTCCTTTGTCTTGTATCAAGTTCTATGGCCGTTTTTCCTTCTAAATAAAAACGATCGCTGTAAAAAATGATTTTATTTTGGGAATCTAATTCTTTAATGGTATCAAAAATCTCTTCCGGGATCGTACAATCATTTCCTGCCCAGGTTTTGCCATCCTGATCGTAACAGATATAAATTTTATCTGAATACTCATATACCTGCCGTAAGGAATTGAAAATATATTTATAATCATAGGATAAAAGGTAACCAACCTTAATAATGTCTTGTTTGCCTCTCATAACTTGCAATAAATACGTAATTTCGTTCCCTTGAAAAGATAAAGGCAAAATAATAAATTAAAAATGGGAATTAAAAGATTTTTTAAAAATAAAATCAAGGACCGTAATTTTATCAGGAATAAAAGAAAGATCAGCATTAATCATTTTGATACTGGCTTTTTCAAAAACTATCAATTTAGTTTTGAAGAGAATGAATGTCCTGAAGTTTCCATTGTCATTCCGGTTTATAATCAGATCCGGTACACATTAAACTGTCTTTATACCCTTGATCAGTATGACACCCATATCTCAAAGGAAATCATCATCATTAATGATAAAAGCACTGATGATACATGGGATCATTTACGTGAAATTCCCGGTATCGTTATTATTGACAACCCTGAAAACCTCGGTTTTCTGAGAAGTGTCAATAAAGGGATCCGGCACGCAAAAGGAAAATATATTTACCTGCTGAACAATGATGTGGAAGTTCAGAAGAAATACCTTTCAAGTCTTATCAGTGTTTTTAAAACCAGGGCCAATGTAGGTGCTGTAGGATCTAAACTGATATTTTCAGATAATACCCTGCAGGAAGCAGGATGCCTTATTTTTAAAGATTCTGAGATTATCAATATCGGACGCAGGGAGGCGATTGATACTCCGAAATACAATTTCCTGCGAAAAGTAGATTACTGCTCAGGCTGTAGCCTGTTATTTAACAGGCTGGATATTGAGGGGAACCTTAATCTTCTGGATGAGGCTTTCCTGCCGGCATACTATGAGGAAACAGATCTTTGCCAGAGATTGAAATATGAGCAGAACCTGGATATTTATTATCAGCCTCTATCAGAAATCATTCATTTTGAAAATATATCCTATACAGGAAAAGAGAATTCCGGAAAAGAACTTTTACTGGAAAAGAACCGTGAGACGTTTCGCCGCAGATGGGATCATTATTTTAGGAACCAGATGTTTCTGTCGGGCGAAAAAATTAATTATAATGCTCATTTCAGGAAACCAAATTTTCTTTTCCTGGAAGAAAATATGCCTAAGCCTGATCAGGATTCAGGATCCAGAAGGTTTATGGAAATCGTTAAAATCCTGCAAAAAAACGAACATCATATTATACTGGCTGTTAAATATTATGATGAGGAAAAAGATGCCGATTACATTTCTTTTTTTCAGAATGCCGGAGTAGAGATATGCATGGATTATGTGGATGAAAGGAATAAAATTGTAAAAGTTAAAGACCAGGTACTGGATGCTTTGGCCTACGTGGACGTTATCTGGATTTTCCGGCCTGTGGGCTTTGATTACTGGTATGATATCATCAAAAACAGGATAGCAGGAAAAAAGATCGTTTATGATATGGTTGATCTCCATTATCTAAGAATGGAACGTGAAAATAATTATATTGAAGTAACGAAAGACAGGGAAAAGCAAATTGCATTTTTTAAGGATAAGGAATATGTTGCTATGAACAGTGCAGATGCGGTTATTTCCATCAGTGATGAAGAAAAAAAAACTGTTTCCGATCATGGTGTAGAAATACAGAAAATTTTTACGGTAAGCAATATCCATCAACCCATGGATCTGAAACCTGTTGCATTTTCTGAGCGAAACGGGCTTCTTTTTATAGGAGGATATAATCACCTGCCTAATATAGATGCTGTAAAGTTACTTCATGATCATATTATGCCGTTGGTATGGAAAGAGGACCCTTCTATTAGCCTGTACATCCTTGGTCCTGATTTTCCTGCCGATCTTAAGGAATGGTACCATACGGAAAGATTTCAGATCTTAGGGTACCAGGAACATGTTGACCATTGGTTTGAACATTCAAGGGTCTTTGTTGCTCCCTTACGGTATGGAGCAGGTGTCAAAGGGAAAATCGGTCAGGCACTGGAATATATGCTGCCGGTAATTACGACGGGAATAGGAGCAGAGGGAATGAGCCTGGAGGATGGAAAAACGGCTCTGATCTCAGATGAAACACCAGAAAATTTTGCGGCAAAAATCCTGGACCTGTACAACAATGAAAGCCTTTGGAATATACTGCATGCCAACAGCAGGCTGCCATTAGCAAAGTTTTCCGTGCAGGCACAGGAAGACAATATAGGGAAGATGTTGAACTATTTAGGGTTTGAGAACGAAGATCAACTTTTATAAATCCGGTTGAATTTTTTAGGCTTGAATAGTCTGTACATCATCTTCCTGTACCATTCATTGTAATATTTGGCCTTGTATTTCTTATTTTCACGGATGAGGCTCATGATCGTATGGAAATCGAGTCCGTTCTCCTGATAAAAAGCATAATGTTTTTTATAGATTTCAAAGAAATTATCAGATAACCTCAGCCGATTGTCTGAGCTTATATTGGTCAGTGAATCAGAACCGGTCCTTATCCTGTAAAAAAATAAAAACTCATCAATTTTATAGGTTCCAGCACCGTTTTTTATAAGTGTAATCCAGAAATCCCAGTCCTCATAATAATTAAGCCGTACATCAAACCCGCCTGCATTTTCAAAATCCTCTTTATAGATCAGGGCAGTGATCGGAATGCTGTTTTCAATAAGGAAGTCATATGTGTTGAATGGCCGCAATACCCATTCTTTATCTGTTTTTTCAAAAAACCTTCCTCTGGAATAGCAGATCCTTACCTCAGGCTTCTGTTGCAGGATGGTATAAGTCTTGGCTAAAAAGGTCTGGTCAATAAGATCGTCACAGTCCAGGAAAAGGATGTATTTCCCGGTAGCCAGTTTCGCACCATTGTTTCTGGCTGCAGATTGTCCCTGGTTTTCCTGATGGATCACTTTCAGATTAGGGTGCAGCATATTCTGTATGCTGGCCTCTAAAACATTTTGATCCGATCCGTCATTGACTATAATGACTTCAAAATCCTGATGCGTTTGCCTGTAAACGGATTCCAGGGTTTCCCGGATGTATTTTTCTCCGTTATAATAGGGGATAATAATGGAAATCTTTTCGTTCATCTTGATGAGGTAAGGGTGTTGAACCAGCGGGTAAAGCTGTATTTGTTTTTAATGACTTCAGGTATGGCCTTATACGGAGCCCGGATAAAGTCTTTAAGGGTAGCCTCAGGATCTTCATTAATGATAAAGATATTCTCTCTGTCATAAAAATCATAGCTTTTAACATCCGGATTATCTGTGATCAGTTTCCTGTCATACTTTAAGCCTTCAAAAAATCGGAAAGACAAACCGTTATGGTCTTTAAGCTTCAGGTCCAGTAAGGCTTTAGATTGCTTTACATAGTTCATATTATCCTGATAGGAGATAAATTGATCTGTAAATGTGATGTTTCCATCAGGGTCCTTTTTATCCCAGCTGAATAACATCATCTTCTGGGAAATACCCTGCATGGAGAATATGTCAGAAATATTTTTTAAAAGACCGTATCTTTCCGGTACGTAAGTCCCTATATAGAATACATCCTGTTGTGCTCCTTCTGATTGAATATGAAGATCAGTGTCGAAATCAAAAAAGAAATTGGTCAGGAAGAAGATATTCTTCTTTTCGTCAACGTCATCCTGGTCAAATACAAAAAAGCGGTCGAAAAATTTTATTTTGGAATAGATCTGGGGCGTCCTTCCTAAACCGTCCCAATGGTTGCCGATCAGTTGTACCGTTTTGGTTCTGATGATTTCCAGAAAGCGGTCAGGGAATAAATCTGTATTCAGCATCAGGATAAGGTCATATTGTGGCATATGCTCTGCCTTTTTGATCAGCGTACCCTCTATAAATTGCAAGCGCAGATTTTCTTTATACTTTTTATCCTTGTAAATAATCTTCCTGTAAAAATTATTGATCTTTTGAGAAAGGTCTCTGTACTTAAACTTTTCTTCAGAATAGAACATAAAGTCTACATCATCGAACCCTGAATACGTCAGATTCTTTTTCATCAGATCAGGTATTCCTGCATAATCATGCATAATGATAAGAATCTTTTTCATCGGTATACATATTTAAAAAACAGGGAGTACAAAGGATGTTCCTTTTCCATCTTCTTAAAGAATACTGCCTTTTCAGATTCTATAAGCTTAAGCCATCGTTTTACTATCTGATTATTCTGAGTCTTCAGAAAGTCTTCAAGCCTTTTTTGTTTATCATTCAGTGTCCTTATTGTTACTTTGAGGTCCCTGAAAGACCTAACCGGATAATCGGGATCAAATTTATGATGCAGCTTTTCTCTTTCAGAAGCATTTTTCGGAAAACAAACGCCTCCAACCTGCTGATCAGCATGAAGCCTGTAGTGGAAAAGTTTCTCACTGAGAAAAGCGAAATTCTGCTGTTCTGCTGCTGCTATTGCGATCCATTCGTCGTGATGCAGGTTTTCAATTTGAGGGAATGGAATAATCTCTCTAACAAAAGATTTCCTTACAGCCATGGATGCTCCGGTAGCAATATTACCCACCGTTGCCAGCATGTGGTAATAATCGATGTTCTTATTGTCTAATAGGGCAGGGATGTCCCAAAGGGTATAATACTGTTCTTGGACAGTCCCTTTTTCATCAATCAGGTATCCGTTTGAACAGATGACCATTATTGATGGGTGAGCATGGAAATAACTGATGCAGGTTTCTGTTTTATTCTTCTCCCAGATGTCATCCTGGTCACTCAGGAATATGATATCATTACTGCAGAGAGCAATCGCTTTCTCAAAATTTTTTACACTTTTAAGGTTGTTCGGATTGCTGTGAATTCTGAAAAGATCAGGATATTTCTGTTGATAAGAATTCAGTATGTCCAATGTTCCGTCGGCAGATCCGTCATCGCATATGATAATTTCGTCTACAGCAAGATGCTGATCCAGAATTGAGTCGATCTGGGCATTCAGAAAACGTTCCCCGTTATAGGTGCAAAGGGCTACAGAAATTTTCATGTGGATAGTTTGAAAACTTTAGTTACCCAATGATCGAGAGTATAGGCATTGTAAATATCCTCCGGTACCTTTTCATAAGGCGTTTCAAAAAAAGAAGCATTGATGTTGCTGATATCCTCGTTCAGGACCAGGATATTGTTAGGATTGTAAAAGTCATAATTTTTAATGGACCCGTTATCGGTAATTATTTTCTTTTCAAGTGCCATGGCCTCAAAGACCCTGAAACTGAGCCCATATTGCCCTTCACGCATCAGGTCCAGCAGAATTTTTGAATTCATATAATACTGGGGAAGCTGCTCGTGGGATACCTTTTTGAGGCTGAAAACCAGAAAAACATTCTCGGGAATTTTCACCAGTATATTCTTCAGCTGGTGTTTCCACGACTTTTTTCCGATAATCATAATCTGGAATTTCATTCTCATTTCCATCAGCTTTTTGGCCAGCCTTTTAATCAGTGCCACTCTTCTGTTGTCATAGGAAGTGATATAGAAAAGATCCATCTGAGGATCCTGTTGTTCCTTTGGCATAAAAGGAAGGTAGATGTAATTCGTCAGTTTCCTGAACCCGTATTTTTCAATATCGGAATCATCAAAGGAAAATATGGTGTCAAAAAGATTCAGCTTTTCGCACTCTACCGGAACACGGTCAAGATTATCATACAGGTAAGTAATCATCACATCGGTGCTTTCCCGGATCTTTTTCAGGGTCGGCAGGTCGAAAGTATCCGGATTCAGGACCAAGATCTGATCCTGATGACCCAATTTCTCTAAAGAATCAAGAACGTATTGTTTCCTTTTTTCCTTTTTCAGGTTCTTTTTCAGGAAGGTTTTGCTGATGGCATTGATGACCCTTTCCTCGAAACCGGAATGTGTAACCGATGTGATTTTGATGTGATGCGCGTCAATACCTTTACGGCACAATGCTTCAACAATGTACTGGTCATAGTCCCAGAAATCATAGCTAATTACACTAATCCTCATCAATTATTTTGTTCTTTTCTTAAAGACTCATAGGTTTCAAAAACGCTTAGTGACTGAAGATAGCAAAGTTGGTACCCCGCCTTCCCGTCAAGAATGCCCAGTCTTAAAATGTATGCTTTGAAAAATCTAAATATTGTTTTCGCATACTGTATAACCATATTGAATCTCTTTCCTTTTAAAGCCAGCTCTTTTCCTTTCAGCATTCCGTAATGAATCATTTTTTGTCTGTACGACTCATAATCTGTTACGGAATAATGCAGCAGCTTGTGCTTCAGTGTACCGACAGATCCACTAACTTCGAGGGTTTCATGGACCTTTTTTCCGGAAATATACCGTGCCCTGGACTTTCTGAACAACCTGAAGTTTTTATCAGACTGCGTGCCGGAATAATGGATTGGCTTGCTCTCAAAAAAGAATTTACGGTAAAAATAATAGGCATCTTTCGGTTTTGATGCATTCATTTCCCGGATAATCTCTTTTTTCAGTTTCGGAGTGATCCTTTCATCACCATCCAGAAACAAAACCCAGTCATTTTGGGCCGCGTCCACGGCAATATTCCTCTGCTTGGTAAAGTCTTCAAACTGATGCTGAATAATCTTTACGTTCGGAAACCGCCCCGCAATTTCAACGGTTTTATCTGTGCTGAATGAATCCACCACAATAATCTCATTGCAGAAATCAAAACATTCCAGTACCTCTTTTATGTTTTTTTCTTCATTATATGTTATGATTAAGCCACTTATCTTCATCATATCATTTGGATCATAACTTTATCCTATAACGGATATTTACCTAAAATAGTTTTAATTTTCCAAAGATAAGTTTTAATTTGAACTTTATCATCGAGTCTCCTCCCTTAATGTCAATCCTGCATAAAGTATAAGGAGGATCTGCAGGGAAACTATTTATTTTGTTTCCTATTCGTACGGCAAACTGTATGCCCAGGTCTGTTAAAATACTGAATAATTGATGCTGTTTATCCTTTTCTTTAGGATATTTTCCATAAGGATAAGCTAAAACCCGGGTATAGGGAATATTTTCCTTTTCCAGAATATCCATATTCGTCCTGAGATCCTGTTTTATACAGTTACCTGTGATATTCCTGAAATTCTTATGCGCATGGCTGTGAAGGCCGATCTCGAAATAATCTTTATGCAGACTGCGCAGGTCTTCAAAACTCATCATTGCATATTGTTTATAACCTTCCTGAATGAAATTTGTTGAAATGAACAATGTAGTCTTCAGATGATATTTTTCCAGCAGTCCGGGCAGGTATTCAAAGTTGTTCAGGTAACCGTCATCAAAGGTGATGATTATATTTCTTTCTGAAGGCCGCCCAATTTCTTTGAAAAATTTTGAGGTATAGTTTTTTCTCCGGAGATAACTGAACTGCTTTTCCAGGTTCTCCGGAGTTACCGTCAGGTCGTCCGGCTGATTCCCGATCTGGTGGTACATCAGAATAATAAGCCTGTCTTTTGGGCTCAAAAAAAGATACAGCCTGAAATGCGCGATGATAAAAATACCAACAACCGCTATAATAATGCAGAAAATCATCATGTTTTATTAAGGCTTTTTCGGATTTCATCCTGCCTGATTTTTTCACGCAGCTTACTGTATTTCAGAAAAGTATAGTATGACATGGTTTTAGCCACATAGAATCCGCCAAAGCCATCCAGAATTCCCAGTTTGAATATAAATACTTTCGTAAACTCAAACACAGGGCTGAATATCACTTTAAACTGGGTAATTCTTTTTCCCCGGTCATACATCTTTTCAGCCATCATATCAGAATATTTATTGATTTTTACGATATGGTGATGAATGCTTTTATAGGTATAATGATTGATCTTTCCCGTCAGTATTCCGGCCTTGCCTTTGTAAGTGAGGAATTCGTGCACTTTATCGTCAGAGTAGCGGGCACTGCATCTTTTAAACAGCCTTTCCCGGAAGACATTGCCCCAGCCGCCAAATTTAAGGGTGTAGATCCCTAAATGATTAGTGAACTTCGCGTAATAAATTTCAGATTCGTTTTTGCTATTATGGATAATAGCTTTAACGGAATGTTTTAAAGCCTCATCAGGAACCTCGTCTGCATCCAGGAACAACACCCATTCCATGGTACAGAGGTCAAGGGCATGGTTTTTCTGTTCACCATACCCGTTGAATTTTTTTTTAGAGAATTTTACCTTAGGGTGTTTCAGACACAGATCTTTGGTGCAGTCGGAAGAGTAGCTGTCTACAACCACAATCTCATCAACCATATCTGAAACCGAATCTAAAAGCCTTATAATGTTGTCTTCTTCATTATAAGTGATAACGGCTAAAGAAAGGGACATTACCGCTTGAATTCAGAAATGGTTTTTTCTATGATCGAAACACAATCCATGAGCTGTTCTTCAGTAATTACCAAAGGCGGAGCCAGCCTGATAATGTTGCCGTGGGTAGGCTTGGCCAGTAATCCGTTTTCCTTAAGCTTCAGACAGATGTTCCATGCCGTGGAGCTGTCGGGAGTATCATTGATCAGAATGGCATTCAGGAGCCCTTTTCCTCTTACCTTGGTGATCAGATCCGTTTTTTCAATCAGTTTATCAATTTCGGAACGGAACGTTTTTCCCAGTTCTTCTGCGCGTTCAGAAAGGCGTTCTTCAGAAACTACGTCCAGAGCAGCCATGGCCACTGCACAGGCCACCGGGTTTCCGCCGAAAGTAGATCCGTGCTGGCCGGGTTTAATTACATTCATGATATGATCGTCCGCTAAAACGGCTGATACAGGATACATTCCTCCGGAAAGTGCCTTTCCCAAAATAAGAATATCCGGCTGCACGTTTTCGTGGTGGCAGGCAATCAGTTTTCCCGTACGGGCAATTCCTGTCTGCACTTCATCAGCGATAAACAGGACATTGTATTGCTTACACAATTCAGAAGCTTTCTTCAGGTAGTCTTCATCCGGTACATACACGCCGGCCTCTCCCTGGATTGGTTCCACAAGGAAAGCGGCAATATGTCCTGCGTCCTGTTTCAGTGCTTCTTCCAGTGCTGAAAGGTCATTGTAAGGGATTTTGATGAATCCCGGGGTGAAAGGCCCGTAATTCTGGTTGGCATCCGGGTCATTGGAAAATGACACGATGGTAGTTGTCCTCCCATGAAAATTATTCTCACAGACGATGATCTTTGCTGAGTTTTCTGCAATTCCCTTTATTTCATAACTCCATTTTCTGGCCAGTTTCACTGCTGTTTCCACCGCTTCAGCACCGGAATTCATAGGCAGCACTTTGTCAAAACCGAAAAGTGAAGTAATTTTCTGTTCATATTCTCCCAGTTTTGAATTGTAGAACGCTCTTGAAGTCAGGGCCAGTTTCTGGGCCTGTGTAACTAAGGCATCAACAATCTTAGGGTGAGAGTGACCCTGGTTGACGGCAGAATATGCTGAAAGAAAGTCATAATATTTTTTGCCTTCCACATCCCATACAAACACGCCTTCCCCGCGGTCTAAAACTACAGGAAGAGGGTGGTAGTTGTGCGCTCCGTGCTGATCTTCAAGATCAATAAAATACTGTGAATTCTTTACAGTTTCTGCTGTTGACATATCGTTTTGGTTTTCGGCAAATGTAAGTATTATAAATGAAATCCTTTTACTGGAATAAGATACTGCCGATGGACCGATATAAGAATTTTTAATCTTAAAACAAAAGACTATCAGAAATTATTGCTTACGTATATTCTATATGGAGGTATAATATCTTTACTTCACATTTTTTTTGAAGTATTAAATTATAATTAATATAAAAACCGTTTCATAGGAAACGGTCATTGTACTGAAGTAACTTATATATTGTTTTACCCTTACGATTTCAGGGTTACCTGGTTTTTATTCAGATAGTCATCTACATAAGCTTTTAATAATGCTTTCTTTTGCGGGTCTTTTACCAGGTCATAAATGATAGCCAGGCCATGATCCCCAAAATCTACCAGGACAGCATTTTTCCTTGTACAGGTACTCTGCCATTTGGCAATTTCAATGGTCGGAGCTTTACCGCTGAAACTGTATATGCCTGCCATTGCCTCAGAAATGTCACCACCTCTGGTTCTGTAATAGACTTTTTTATCATAATTTTTTGCTGCATCCCGGGCATCGATGCTATTGGGTTCAAATCCTGTTTTTATACCGATACTTGCAGCACGTTCGCGGTCAGGGTTGGTAGTCTTTGCCTGGAAAAGGATATCAATTTTGGCTCCGATGTAAATGTCAGTTGTAATATGGGTTCCGTATTCACTGACAATCTGTTGAGGGGTTTTAGTCTGGATGTCCTGTAAGAAGCCGGGAGTAACATAATGGCTAAGTTCACTTGCCGTTGCAAAAAAACGATATCTGCTGAGTCTTATAGTAGCGTTACGGCTGCCATAGATATATTCCGGATTAAAAGTCTGGTCACTCAGTAAGGCCGTACCAAAAGCTGAATAAATGGTCTTGCCAAACATTCTCAGCGACTGCGTAGCAGCAACTTTTCCGGACAGTACCGTTGAATAGGCTGCCGCATCCTTCCCATACTGTTCCTTATATTCTGCAGATGATACCTGTTCCTCATCAATATTCCTGTATTCTGCGTTAAATTTATCGGTATCGATTACCTGCAGGCCAACGGCATTTACATTTCCGTATTCCCCTGTAACATTATAACCATACCCAAGCGCGTTATAAGTTCCGAACTGTTTTGAATTTTCAGTAACGGGAAGCTTGGTGTGTTCCATAAAGTCAGCAGGACTTTCTGTATTTTGACTCTGTTCTAGCTCTTCTGATGAGCAGGATATAAGTAACGCTGTAAATACGCTGTATATACCGATCAGTAGGGATCTCTTCATAATATATCTTTCTCAAACAAATATAAATCATATAATTGAGAAATATCATGGATTGATAAAAATCATGTACAAAAAAACCGCCCCCGGAAGGAGGCGGCTGATAAGTTTATGATAGTATGATCTTCTTAGTGGTGATCATATTTTCTGTCCATTACAAAATCTTCCATGAATTTTGTCGTATAGTTTCCGGCAAGGTAATCCTCGTTATCCATCAGCTGTCTGTGGAAAGGAATGGTAGTTTTCACACCTTCAATATAAAACTCTTCCAATGCCCTTCTCATTTTAGCAATGGCTTCTTCACGCGTCTGTGCAGTGGTGATCAGTTTCGCGATCATAGAGTCATAGTTAGAAGGAATGGTATATCCTGAATATACATGCGTATCTACGCGTACTCCGTGTCCGCCAGGGATATTTAGCCCGGTAATTTTACCCGGAGACGGCCTGAAATCCATATAAGGGTCTTCTGCGTTGATCCTGCATTCGATAGAATGTAGTTTCGGGTAATGGTTAATCCCGGAGATAGGTGTTCCGGCAGCCAGAAGGATCTGCTCCCTGATCAGGTCATAATCAATTACCTGCTCAGTGATCGGGTGTTCTACCTGGATTCTGGTATTCATTTCCATAAAGTAGAAGTTCCTGTGCTTGTCTACCAGGAATTCAATAGTTCCCACACCTTCGTAACCGATAAATTCAGCAGCTTTTACAGCAGCGTCACCCATTTGTTCACGAAGCTCGTCGATCATGAACGGAGATGGGGTTTCTTCAGTCAGCTTCTGGTTTCTTCTCTGTACGGAACAGTCTCTTTCAGAAAGGTGACATGCTTTACCGAACTGATCTCCTGCAACCTGGATTTCGATATGCCTAGGCTCTTCGATCAGCTTTTCCATGTACATTCCGCCGTTCCCGAAAGCTGCTACAGCTTCCTGGATTGCAGAATCCCAGTGGTCTTTCAGGTCCTCAGCTTTCCATACCGCTCTCATCCCTTTCCCGCCACCACCTGCAGTGGCTTTGATCATTACCGGATAACCGATTTCTTCGGCTGTTTTGGCTGCCATTTCATAAGATTCGATCAGTCCGTCTGAACCCGGTACACAAGGCACTCCGGCTGCTTTCATGGTCGCTTTGGCGTTGGCCTTATCACCCATTTTTTCAATCTGTTCAGGAGTTGCACCAATGAATTTGATTCCGTTCTTCTGGCAGATTCTTGAGAAATTGGCATTTTCAGATAAAAATCCGTAACCGGGATGGATGGCGTCAGCATTAGTAATTTCCGCTGCTGCAATAATATTAGGGATTTTAAGGTAGGAATCCTTACTCATGGCAGGACCGATGCAGACCGCTTCGTCAGCAAATCTCACATGAAGGCTGTCCTTGTCAGCAGTAGAATATACCGCAACCGTTTTGATTCCCATTTCCTTGCATGTACGCAGAATACGCATTGCAATTTCGCCGCGATTGGCGATCAATATTTTTTTGAACATCTTTCTGAAATTTTAAATTATAAATTTTGAACTTTAAATTATTTTAAATGACAGCATCATCTAAAATTTATAATCTTTAATCTAAAATTCCTTAAGATGGATCAACTAAGAATAATGGCTGGTCGTACTCTACCGGAGTAGCGTCATCCACTAAAATTTTAACGATTTTACCGCTTACTTCAGATTCGATCTGGTTGAAAAGTTTCATGGCTTCAATCACACATACCACTTTACCGTTAGAAACTTCATCTCCAACATTGATGAAAACATCTTTGTCCGGAGAAGGCTTTCTGTAGAAAGTCCCGATCATTGGTGATTTGATGGTTACATATTTACTGTCATCAGAAGCGGCTTCCTGCTTATCAGCAACCGGTGCGGCAGCCTGAGATGGGGCAGGAGCAGCAGCTGGTTGTGGAGCGGTGTGGTAAACCGCAGGCTGTGCATACGATACTTCGCTGCCGGCCAGTGGGGTCTTAATGGTAATTTCGAAATCCTTGGTTTTGTATTTTACTTCAGAAACCTCAGCTTTAGAGACAAACTTGATCAGGTTTTGTATGTCTTTAATATCCATAAATTTAATATTTGATTTTGGGCCAAAGATACCAAAAAAACGTAAAAAACAACAAAAAACCGCTTAATTTTATTAAAATTGAGCGGTTTTTGTATTAAAATGAAGTTTTCCGTAGGAAAAGACTTCTTAGTTTTCTTCAGTAGTCTCAACTGCTTTTTCCAATACTACTTTACCTCTGTAGTATAATTTTCCTTCATGCCAGTGTGCTCTGTGGTACAGGTGAAGTTCACCGGTAGTTGCATCTTTAGCTAATTGAGGAACTACAGCCTTATAGTGAGTTCTTCTCTTATCTCTTCTTGTTGACGACTGTCTTCTCTTTGGATGTGCCATTGTGTAATAACTTTTTTAATTGATGAGCGATGAGATTCATCATCTCATCATATTCAAATTATTTTTAATTTTTATCTTTTAATTTTCTCAGAGCATCCCATCTCGGGTCGCTTTCATGCTCCTGATCTTCACTTTCCTTTATGTCTTTAGGACTGAACTGATCAAGAAGCTCAAGGTCTTCATCTTTGACAGCAGGGGAAATCTTCTTCATCGGAACAGACAGCATTACATTTTCATAAATAAGCTGTGCTGCATTAAATGCATGGTCTCCCGCAGGAATGGTGATTACGTCTTCTTCGCTGTCATCATATTCCTCTCCGAATTTCACCAATACTTTAATACGGTTCTCAATAGGATGATCAAAATTTTCATTGGTAATGTCACAAACCAGTTCGATCAGCCCATGTATTCTGATTTCAAATTCCAAAAAAGTCGTATGCTTATCCAATAGGATATCTGCCGTAATTCTGGGATTTGTAAATTCCTGCTCGGTGTCAAATAATTGAAAGAACGTTTTATCTATCTCAAACTTGAACTCGTGTTTTCCGTTTTTAAGTCCGGAAAAGCTTACCTCATAGTTTCTTAACTTGTTCATAAAATGAGTGTGCAAAAATATGCAATTTTTTTATAATAACAAATAAAAATGATTAACAAATTATTTTAAAGCTAAATATTTGACCTTTAGGCATTGTAATCATCCGGAAGATCCTCGTCAACTCCATTATCCACCACCATTTTTCTGGGCTGGAGCCTGTTTGATCTGAGGTCATTATATTCACTTCTGTTCTTGAATATTTTCACGGCGGTAAAAATAGCTTCAGTGAAACTTTGCTCGTCCGCTATATTTTTTCCGGCAATATCATAGGCCACACCGTGATCCGGGGAAGTCCTGATAAAAGGAAGGGCCGCAGTATAATTGACACCCTCTTCATAAGCCAGTGTTTTAAAAGGAGCCAGGCCCTGGTCATGATACATGGCCAGTACGGCATCAAAGCTCCGGTATTTATTAGGCTGGAAAAAGCTGTCAGCCGGAAAAGGTCCGAATGCCATAAGTCCATTATCTGATACTTCCTTAATCGCCGGTGCTATGATCTCTATTTCCTCGTTACCGATGATCCCTCCGTCTCCCGAGTGCGGATTAAGCCCAAGGACTGCGATTTTCGGCTTCTGGATGCAGAAATCTTCTATCAGCGTCTGGTTAAGCATCCTGAGCTGCTTTTTAATCTTCTCCTTGGAAATATTTTCTGCCACCTGTGCAATAGGAATATGATGGGTGGAGACCGCCACTTTAAGATCTTCAGTCACCAGGAACATCAAACCTTTTTTATTGAACCTTTCTTCAAAATATCCTGTGTGTCCTGCGTGTTTGAAACCCGCTTTCATCATTTCGTCCTTGTTGATCGGTGCTGTTACCAGAACATCAATTTCCCCTTTCATTAAAGCTTCGGTAGCAGATTCCAGAGACAGGATCGCCAGCTGTGTGGATTCTTCAGTAGGGGTTCCCAGTTCAACATTCACATTATCTTTGACCAGATTCACCATGTTGAGCTTACCATCCTGAGCCTGTGATACCTCATTGATATAGTTGAAGTTCAGGTTGAGCTTGAATATGTTTTTCTGATAGGTAAACAATTTTCCCGAGCCAAAAATTACCGGCGTAAAAAAGTCCGTAATCGTTTTCTCTTTCAGTGATTTCATGATGATTTCCGGACCGATGCCGTTGAAGTCACCTATTGAAATTCCTACCCTTACCTTATGGTTTTTTGGACTCATTTTGATTATCTTTGAAGATTAAACTACAAATTTAGCAAAAAATAATATGTTCACAGGAATTATTGAAGCAGTTGGTGTAATTGAGAAGATGGAAACAAGAGGAGGCAACATTGATTTCACACTGACATGCCCTTTTACGCAGGAATTAAAAATAGACCAGAGCCTTGCCCATAACGGGTGCTGCCTCACGGTAGTAGATATACAGGATAACCAATATGTGGTAACAGCGATTAATGAAACCCTGGAAAAGACCAGTCTCTCCCAATGGAATATCGGTACGGAAGTCAATCTTGAGCGATGTGTAAAGATGGGCGGCAGGCTTGACGGACATATCGTTCAGGGGCATGTGGACACAACAGGAAAGGTAGTGAGCATAGAAAATAAAGACGGTAGCTACTTTATTACGATTTCGTATGAAGCTGATGATTTTGTTACCGTTCCACAGGGCTCTATCACCTTAAACGGTATCAGTCTTACGGTAGCCAAGAGTGAAAATTCCCGTTTTTCAGTAGCAATCATTCCTTACACCTGGGAATTTACCAATATGAAACATTTGCAGATAGATGACAAAGTTAATCTGGAATTCGATGTGATTGGTAAGTATATTGCTACGATAATAAAAAAACAAAATGGCAATCAGTAAATACAAAGGATATAGCTTAAGAAACCGTGTATTTTTCGGTTTTCTTCTGGTATGTCTGTTATGTGTTGTTGCCACTTCATTGGTTCTTTACTTTGTTTTGAGGGATAATTCTCTGAAACAGAGCAAGACGGATATGCAGGAGAAAACCAATGCCGTTATGCGGTATCTGGATTATGCGGTAAGCCGCTCCCTGATAGAAACCAAAGACCTGCCACAGGTTTTGGGAAATAAGATTTACGAAATTGCAGATATCAATCAGCATGATATTATCGTTTATGATTTGCGGGGGAATTATATCCTTTCCAATAAGGAAAAAAGTATGGTTGTCCAGCAGAAAATCCCGGTCAATATTGTCAATAAGGTACTAAGTACGGATGCCCGGGTGGATATCAAAGGGTACGACCGTGTAAAGGATGTAAGCCTTACATCCAGTTATCTTATCCTTAAGAATAATGAACTCCAGCCGATTGCCATTATTTATATTCCGCTGTACCATGATGAATCCGCATACATGAATATTGTCCATGACTATGTTAAATACATTCTTTTTGTAGATATTTTTCTTATCCTCTTCAGTATCTGGGTCAGCTGGGTAACCTCTAACGGCCTCGCGAAAAATATTACCAAATTTTCTGATATGATTACCAGGATCACCTTATTTGAAAATGAGATGCATCCGATCCGGTATTATAAAAACGATGAGCTCAATGCCCTGGCGAGGGCTTACAACCGGATGATCCTCCAGATCCAGGATCAGAAGGAACGGCTGCGTTTCAAAGCCTCTGAAGAAGCATGGAGGGAAATGGCCAAGCAGGTAGCCCATGAGGTTAAAAACCCTTTAACCCCAATGAAGCTGACCATCCAGAATTTTGAAAGGAAATTCAATCCTGAAGATCCTAACATCACGGATAAGGTGAAACAGATGAGCAAGACCATGGTAGATCAGATCGATCTTATCGCTACGGTTGCTTCTGCGTTTTCAGAATTTGCCAAACTGCCGGAAAAAAATAATGAAGTAATCAATGTCAATGCTGAACTGGAAGATATTCTCAGGGTGTTCAGCGATGATAATGTTTTTCTTCATGCCAATAAAAGCAATATCATGATCAATATGGACAGGATTTACCTTTCCAGGATCATTACCAATCTGGTAACCAATGCCAGGCAGGCAAAAAGCGATGACCGGAAGCTGATCATCAACGTAGATGTAGAGCAGCACCAGAGGAGGGTTATGATATCCGTACAGGATAACGGAATTGGCATACCTGAAAATATGTACGAGCGGATCTTTGAACCTAATTTCACTTCAAAAAACAGCGGCATGGGACTGGGATTAGCTATGGTCAGGAAAATGGTGGAAGATTACAAAGGGGAGATCTCCGTTAAATCTGAAGTAGGAAAGGGATCTACTTTTACCATTACGCTCCCGGTAAATATGTAGGATGAAAGCATTCCGTTTTAAAAATTTCGATATACAGCAGTCTGAAAAAGTATTTAGGGTAGGAACCGACGGAGTCCTGCTGGGTGCGTTGGCACAGATAGAGCAGGCAAGGAATGTCCTGGAAGTCGGCACCGGTACCGGACTGATTTCCCTGATGCTGGCTCAGAGAAACCCATCCGCTAAGTTTCTGGGTATTGATATCAGTGAAGAAGCAGCTCTGCTTACCAGGAATAATTTTGAGCAATCACCGTTCCGTTCAAGGCTTACGAATATACATCAGGACTTTAAGCAATTCGAAACCGATCGCAAATTTGATCTTATTATATCCAATCCGCCTTACTTTGAGGCTTCAGATTCATCCAAGGATAAAATTGCCCGACAGACTATAGAGCTGAATTTCCTGCAGCTGATCTCCAGGTCGGCAGCACTGCTTACCGGAGAAGGGATTTTTTCCGTCATCATTCCTTATGAGGCGGGAGAGAGCTTTACTACTGTTGCTGAACAGTCGGGGTTGTTTATGAACAGGAGAGTGGAAATAAGGGGGATTCAGCAATCGAAACCTAAAAGACTGATCCTGGAATTTTCTCTTAAAGAAATACCTTTAACGGTGCTTGATTTCACCATAGAAAAAAGTCCGAGACAATACTCGGACCAATATCTTGAACTTACCAAAGATTTTCATGTATTCAAAAAAGGCTGAAATTACAATCCGGCATTGCTGATCTGTCAAGCTTATTGACTCCAAAATTATTCAAATAATTCTGCCGTGTTCAGTACGAATACCTTTCCGTCTTCACAACGGATGGCTTCTCCCGGGAAATTCTGGATCATATGGTAATCATGGGTAGCCATGATAACGGCAGCTCCGTTTTCCATTGCAACCTGTTTCAGAAGGGTCATAATCTCATTGGAAGTTTCCGGGTCCAGGTTTCCGGTTGGCTCATCGGCAAGGATGAGGTCAGGATGGTTCAGCAGAGCCCTTGCGATAGCAACACGCTGCTGTTCTCCTCCGGACAGTTCATGAGGCATTTTATGCTTTTTGCTCTTCATGTTTACGCTGCCCAGAACCTCGTTGATACGGTCTTCTATTTTTACTTTATCGTTCCATCCGGTAGCCTCCAGGACAAATCTCAGGTTCTTTTCCACTGTTCTGTCAGAAAGCAGCTGGAAATCCTGGAACACTATGCCCAGTTTCCTTCTGAGGTTGGGGATATCTGAAGTTCTCAGTTTCGCAAGGTCGAAACCTACGACTGATCCGTGCCCTGCTACCAGGGGAATATGCCCGTATAATGTTTTCAGAAGGGAACTTTTTCCGGAACCGGTCTTACCGATCAGGTAACAGAACCTTCCTTTTTTGATGTTAAGGTTAACATCAGAAAGAACAGTGAAGTTTTTCTGCGCAATTTTAGCATGCTGCAGCTGTATAATGTTCTCTCCGGAAATATGTGTATGTGGCATAACTCAGTGGTATAAGGCTTTTCTAAAAGATTTCAGAGTCTAAAAATAAAAAAAAGAAACGTAAAAGACGTTAATTTTAGTAAATTTTAACAACAAAAAATGCCTGAAAAACTTCTTTTCAAGCATGATTTGTATATGATAATGTTGAAATTATCTCTTAGCGCGTGCAGCACTTACAGTTAATCTCTTTCTGCCTTTAGCTCTTCTCGCAGCCAAAACTCTTCTTCCATTTGGCGTAGACATTCTTTCTCTGAAACCGTGTTTGTTTCTTCTCTTTCTTTCTGATGGCTGGAATGTTCTTTTACTCATTACTTTATGTTTAAATCGTAATTATCTGTTTAATTTTCAGGTTGCAAAGATATATAATTTTTTAGAAGCTACAAATTTTAATTATTTTTTTTTGAAATTATTTCAGTCACTATTGCGATGTGCCGGTATCCATATTTTGCCATGCGCTTCGTTCTTAATGTGTAAAAATAATATTTACGGTTGGTTGAAAAGCTCTATCTTTGGAAACTCAAATTTAATGAAATAAACATCCTATGTTTACCCCCGCAGAACTTTTAGAAATCAATACCTTACTTATTCCGGAAAACAAAGTCGTTATTCTTACCCATTACAACCCGGATGGGGATGCTATAGGTTCAAGCTTAGGGCTCAAACATTATTTAAGGCAGAAAGGAATAGAAGCCGATGTGGTGGTCCCGAATGATTTTCCCAAATTTCTGAAATGGATGCCGGAAGCTAAAAAAGCAATTATTGCCGAATATAAAAGAAAGGTAGCCTTTGAAATCATCCAGTCTGCAGATGTTATTTTCTGCTTGGATTTCAATTCACCCTCCAGGATCGGATTATTAGGAGACTGGCTTGTTAATGCAAAGGGAAAGAAAATCCTGATTGACCACCATCAGCAGCCGGAATCATTTGATTTTGTTTATTCCGATACGGTCATTCCTGCTACCTGCCAGATGGTCTACCATTTCATCGAAGCAATGGATGATGAAAAACTGGTGAACCACAATATTGCAGAATGCCTCTATACAGGAATCATGACCGATACAGGCGGGTTCCGTTTCCGTTCCACCAGTGCCACGACCCACCGGATCATTGCCAACCTCATTGAGAGAGGCGCAGACCCTGCCATGATTACCTCTAATACCTGGGATACGAATACGGTTTCCAGGCTTCATCTGCTCGCGCTTATTCTTGGTAGGATAGAAGTGGTACATGAAGGTAAAGTTGCCGTGTTGTACCTTACCCGAAAAGAATTACAGGAGTACGGTTTCCAAAAAGGGGATACGGAAGGCTTTGTAAATTACGGGCTCAGCATTCTGGGCGTAAAGATGGCCGCATTTTTTATGGAGGACCTGTATGATGATTTCATTAAGATCTCGTTCAGGAGTAAGGATGATGTGGATGTGAATCAGTTTTCCCGCAAATATTTTAGTGGCGGAGGGCATATCAATGCTGCCGGAGGAAAATCATATGAATCGTTACACGGAACGATTGAAACCTTCAAAAAAAGGATCGAGGAAGAGAACATGTAAAGAGGAAAAGGCTAAAGGCCTGATAATCTAATCAGTCAGAATAAATAATATCGTATCCGGAATAATTTGCTCATCAGGTTATTCCGGCAATCCGAATTATATTTCATGTAAAACTTAAAACATTCAATTCCCATTACACTCAAACCCTCCAACTCTCTCACTCTCTTACCCTCTTACCCTCACACCCTCAGACTCTTTTATACCCCTTCTCCTCAAGTTCCTTACAGGTATATGCATAGACTTCCTCGCACATGACATCAATAAATTTTTTATTGAACAGGCTGAACTGTGTCATTTTGGGAGGATCCAGGAAGATATCGCAGTGCTTCACTTTTGAATAGACAGATTTGGCAATGGCAAGGTGTAAGATCCTGTCGAATTCTTTCATCAGGCTCATATTGCTCAGTTCGTCATAGGTGATCGAATTAACGTGGGATGCGATCAGGAAATCACATTGATCCATGATCGGCTCTATCGGAAGGTTATCCAGGACGCCGCCGTCTACATAGATCTTTGTACCCATCCTTACGGGAGGCAGGACAAACGGAACGCTGGAAGAAGCTAATAGCGGAGCAAACAGCTCACCTTCTGAAAAGAAATCTACAATACCATGAGTCATTTCTGTGGCAGCAACGTATACCGGCATTTTCAAAATGCTGAAATTGTCTTCCGGAAAATGTTCGGTCAGAAGTTTAAGAATAAAATTGGAACTGAAAATCCCGTTTTTTGAAAGCCTTAAATAGGAACGGGAGAAAAAAGTGGTCTTCCTTACGATGTCAAGCATCTCGTCAGGCGTTTTTCCGAATGCATAAAAGGCTGCAATCAGAGAGCCTGCGCTGGTCCCGGAGATGATATCCGGCCTGAGGTTGTATTCTTCCAGCGCCTTAAGCACTGCAATATGGGCAATTCCCCGCATTCCGCCACCGGAAAGCGTAAGTCCGATGACCGGTTTCTTTTTTTTAAAGGAAAACAAACCCATGCACTGCTATTAGAGGACCAGTTTTTTGGGCAGGTTATGGAGCAGCTCTGTATTGATGATCTGCGCGCATATTGCAGGCTTTTCCCAATGGCCGTTGTGCCCGCAGTCTACGACATAGGATTTGATATTGGTACGGTCCGGCAGGCCTTTGATAACAGCTTCTGTTTTTACAGCCTGGTCGTGCTTGCCGGCCAAAACTAAAATCTTAGATTCGAGAGAATCCATAATGTGCTTCTTATCCATCCTTTCCACCATGCCTTTTACACAGGCTAAAGCGCCGAGAGGATTCGTAGATAAGGCTATTTCCAAGGCTGTTTCTATCTTGCCTTCCAGGATGTCCTTTTCGTTGGGATTGAATAAATTCGGGATTCCTGCTTTTGCATAATGACTGAATGCATCTTTAATGATGCGGTAGCTCTTGATGCGCTGTTCTTTCTTTTCATCATCATCAGCCAGGTAGCTGGAGAAGAAAAGCGTCAGGCTTTTTAAGTTCTCCGGATATCGTTCTGCAAAGGCAAGGGAAACATAGCCTCCCATAGAATGCCCCAGAAGATGAATTTTTTCCAGATGGTGCTGATCCACCACGTTTTTCACCTCTTCTGCCATCATTTCCATTGTATGGGTATCCGCAAGGATATCCGACTGTCCGTGGCCCGGAAGGTCTATTTTTAAAAGTGAGAAATCTTCAGACAGGTAAGGCTCCATATCTTTCCATACCGAGAGGTTTTCCATGAATCCGTGGAGGAGGACCAATACCTCTTTTCCGTTTCCTTTCCTTTCAAAATTCAGCATATCTTTATTTTAAAAATGAATATCAATATAATCAACAAATCCCGAACCATTCACCATATCCTGAAGCCTGTAGGTTTTACCGCCGTCTTTGGATGAAAACGTTTTGGTGCCTTTCCTGGTGTAAGCCTTTCCGTCTTCACTGATGTTCTGGGATATTTCTCCCGTAAAATTCATGTGATTATCTGAAACAACGGCCATGAAACCTTTGATGGTCACTTTATTTTTACCGGATGTGATGGTTCCGGAAACATCGTAATGATCTGCCTCTCCGCTGATTTTGCTGAAGTTCACGGAACCAGGCGTCTTGATCAGGTTATGGGTAAACTTGTGGCTTCCGCTGAAATCCCTGAACCGGTTTTGTGAGCGGATGCTGTCATTGATCTTCGTTCTTGCCTTGTTAATGGAATCAACAATCTGTATGCTGTCTTTCTCCTGGGAGCCAGGCTTTGTCTCTTTTTTAGAACATGAAATGACCAGTGCTGTAATAGCCAATGCAGGTAAAATCTTTTTCATCAGTATAAAATATCTTTCTCAAAAGTAAACAAAAAAGAGCATCTTTAAAAATGCTCTCAGTGGTTATTTTGTTAAGTCTTCGTAAACTTTCTTTTCCCAGGGTTTAATGTCTGTAACGCCATACCGGTCTTTCTTGGAAATAGCGATATTATCCAGCATATCTACAAAGTTTTTGTAACTGGCATCATCAGTAGGTTTGATGATAATAGTGAAAATATCTTTGTTAGGGGCCTGGTCATACGCTTCTGAGATAATCTTTGAAATATGGATCCCGTTAAAATCAGTTTCTTTAAGATTCGTTGTATTCAGGTCATTCTTATTGCTCTGATGGTAAAAAACTTTATTGTCTTTGCCTAAAATAAAGGTAACCTGGTTCAGATCCTTGATCACAGGAAGGTTCTTAAGATGGGAATCCGGATCTTTTGCTGGCAATCCCAAGTCCATGACGTTCGGTTTGGTAAAGTTGGTGGTGAACATAAAAAAGGTAATCAGTAGAAAGCCCAGGTCCACCATAGGCGTCATATCCACTCTGATGAGTTTTTTTCTCTGTTTGCCACCTTGTTTCTCTTGTGCAATAATTTCAGCCATAGTTTGTATTTTTAAATGTTAAACGTTTATTGATAAAAGATGAATAAATGACATTTATTTTGTTTTTAAAATACAAAATCCATACCTAAAATAAGTAATTGGTAGTTTGTGTATAAATTAATTTTGTGTATCCGGAACATCACAATAAAAAAATGCCCTGTCATTCAGACAGGGCCATGTATAATCTTTAAAACAGGATTATTTATTTTTCTTGAAGTAGCTCACACCGCATTCCAGGAATTTTTTGAACTTATCTTTTTCCATGTATCCTGAAACCGGAGTATTGATTACTTTTCCGTCCGGCGTAAGCAGTACATAATGTGGCTGCGAATTGTTGTTGAAATTAGCCGTCTGGAAGAGGCTCCATCGGTCTCCTATAGTCTTTACTTTTTTCATTTGCCCGTCGCCAAGATCAATCTTGGTCTTCTGATTTTCCGGAAGCTCTTCTTTATCATCCACATACAAAGAAGCGAGGACTACATCATTCTGGAGGATCGGCAGGATATCCGGTTCGCTCCATACAAATTCCTCCATTTTACGGCAGTTTTCACAGCCATAGCCGGTAAAGTCGATCAGGATAGGCTTGCCTTCTTTTTTAGCGAGATCAATTGCCGTAAAGAAATCGTGTTCCGGGTGCATGCCCAGGATGCCGTCTTTTTCATCATGGAAATAGCTGACATTCAACGGGGGTAAAATTCCGCTCAGCAACTGCAGTTTCGGACGTTCAGCAGGAATCATTCCCTGGATCAGGTAGATCACAAAACCGATCCCGAGCAGTCCTGTTATTTTTCTGGTCAGTGAAATCTTAGGTTTTTTATCATCATGCGGAAACCGGATCAGCCCGAACAGGTAAATCACCAGTCCTATGGCAATCACAATCCAGATGGCGATGAAAAGCTCTCTCTTAATAAAGAACGTTTTGGAGACAAGGTCTGCTTTGGAAAGGAATTTCAGGGCAAGAGCCAGTTCCACAAAACCTAACACCACTTTTACTGTATTCATCCAGCCGCCGGATTTCGGAAGGCTCTGTAAAGCTTGAGGGAATAAAGCCAGAAGCCCGAAAATCACTGCCCATGCCAATCCGAAACCTGCCAGTGCAAAAGTAAGCAGCATCGGTACATTAGCCGAACCGGTAATTGCGCTTCCTAATAGGCTTCCCAGGATAGGCCCGGTACAGGAGAATGAGACAATCACAAGCGTTAAAGCCATAAAGAAAATCCCGATGATCCCACCGGCTTCTTCTGCCTTAGACGATTTGTTGGCAATAGAGCTTGGCAGCGTTATATCATAGTATCCGAAGAAACTTCCTGCAAAGAAAATAAAGATGATGAAGAATGCGATATTCAGCCAAACGTTGGTGGAGATTTCATTGAAAACATTCCCTGCAATACCGTCAATCAGGTGGAAAGGTACGCTGAGCAATACAAAGATCAACAGGATGAAGAACCCATAGATCAGCGCATCACGCTTGCCCTTAGCCTTATTTTTATTCCCTTTCGTAAAAAAGGAAACTGTAAGAGGGATCATCGGGAAAACGCATGGCGTAAGCAGTGCGATCAGCCCGCCGATGAATCCTAATAAGAGGTATGTCCAGTAATTTTCATTGATTTTCGAAGATCCTGTACCGCAGTCTGTCAGTGGATTTTTGATATCGATAGACTGTATTTTCAGCTGTTTCGGATCGAGTGCTGAACTTTCCGTAACGGTAATAGCCGTCTTTGAAGGATTTTCCGTAACGGTTTCAGTGGTTGCAACAGAATCTTTTGTTTCCGGTGCTGTTTCTGCAACAGCGGTTTCCTCCACAGCTCCTTTAGGTGTTACTTTCTGATTGAACTCAAGCGTATTCGGCGCAAGGCATACCCGGTCGTCACAGGTCTGATACATAATTTCTGCCACTACTTCTCCGGGCTTGGCAGCATCTTTAAGTTTAAACTTCTGTTTAAACCCGACAGCGTTGGAGTAATAGACAATCGTACCACCAAAAGCCTCGGAAAACTCTTCATGCTTTTTTCCGGTCTCCGTAAACTTTCCTACCAGTTCGATATTTTTTCCGGAAACCTTATATTCCGTAGGGATTCCGGTATCTTCCGGAAGGTCTTTGGAATAAATATGCCAGCCGTTTTCAATGGTAGCATTCAGGACCGCTTCGTATTGGTTATTGCCTAAGTCGTTGACCGTGAGTTTGAATTTTACAGGATTTTTTATCTGTGCATTAATCCCGGTAGCTAAGAATAAGAGGATTAATAAAAACCAGTTTTTAAATTTCATGTTGTCTCTTGTTAAAAATTTTGAGAATCTTAACGGTATTCCCATCACCTTCATATCGCCTGTCCTGTCTTAAAGGAACAACCCCGAGTACGGTATTGTTGCCATCGGCCAGGATCCATATTTTTTGCCTCGCTAAAATAGATAATTTTTCGTCCCTAAAAAACTTGGAGACTTTCTTTTTACCGGAAAATGCTGATGGGTAAAATTCATCACCGGCCTGCTGCCTTCTCAGCTTCAGGGGAAACGTCAGTTTTTCTGCGTCAAAATCCCATTCAAAGGAAATATCCGTTTCCCTGTTGGTATTTATATTATCTTCGAGATTAATCGCCATCCGGTTTTCAGAAAAGTCAAAATTTTCAGTCAGGATAACCGTCTCATTTCTCTGATCCTGTTTTTCATAATTCGATGTAAAGGTCAGTTCATCCCTGTATACGGTAAGCCGATACTCTTTTGAAAAGAAAATGCTTCCGTTTTCAGCAGTGAAAATTTTAGGTATTTCTTCTTCAGCAGTAAAACCGTATTTTTTCAGGATTTCAAATTTTACGAAATCACTTTGCCGGCTGAGCTGTTCCTTGGATAGTATTTTACAGTCTTGGTTAAAAACAGAGATCAGATTTTCTATCGCTGTGATCTGTTCATCCACAAAATCCTTAGCCTGGTTCAGATAAGAAATGCTTTTCCTGAAATTTCCAAGGAAATCATCATGCGTTGTCATCAGTTTCGGAACTATTTCATTCCTGATACTGTTTCTCAGATAATCATTTTTAGCATTGGACCGGTCTTCCCGGTATTCGATGCCGTTGATCCGGGCAAACCTATAAATCTCTTCTTTTGAAAAGGGAAGTAAAGGTCTTATGATGCCGTTAGCCGAAGCAGGAATGCCGCTGAGTCCCCTGATTCCGGCTGCTTTGGAAAGATTGATGATGAATGTTTCCAGCTGGTCATTCAGGTGATGGGCGGTAACCAGGAATTCAAGTTGGTGCCGGTCCTGTATTTCCCGGAAAAAACGATACCGGATTTCCCTGGCCCAAAGCTGAACGGAATGTTCCGGTTTCCGGTCCTTTTCTGTAACGGTATAGAGATGCATTCGGATGTTGGACCGGGAACAGAAATCCTGCACCACTTTCTGATCCAGGTCCGAATCTTCCCCGCGGAGCCTGTAGTTGATATGAGCGATCTCAAACCTCTGCCCCGTGAGTTTAAACAGGTGTGCCAAAACCATGGAATCTGCCCCGCCACTTACCGCCAGAAGGTAGGTGTGCTCTGATGGTGATGCGACCAGATTTCCCAGCTGCTGTACAAAATTCCCCTTTTCCAACATGAAACTGCTGATTTCTTTCTGCAAAGATAATTCTTATAATTAAAATGAATTTCCATAACTTTGGTTCGTCTAAAAAGATTATTTATGAAGATTTTTAAAATTTTAGCAGCTTCTGCAATGGTGTTGGGAATGACATCTTGTATCAGTAAAAAGCAGTATGATGCTTTGAGCAGCAATTACAAGCAGTGTATTGAAAATGTGGGTGAAAGACAACGGGAAATTCAGGACCTTAAAGCACAGAATTCCGCTTTAACCGGGGAAAACAATTTGCTGAAAAGCCAGCACGATGCTTTGAAATCCTCTCTGGATGCCTGTCTTTCGAATACGGGTAAAAGTTCAGCCAATATTGACAAACTTGTGGGAGAGATCAATGCCTCCAACTCGTATATCAAACAGCTGATCTCTACCAATGCTAAAAATGACAGCCTGAACCTTGCCCTGTCAAACAAACTGAAAAGATCCCTTGATAATGTTTCAGATCAGGATGTACAGGTGAAAGTGCTGAAAGGAGTGGTAATGATTTCCCTTTCAGACAAGATGCTGTATAAAACCGGAGATTACAATGTAATGCCTGCAGCCATGGAGGTACTAGGAAAAGTAGCCAAGGTAATCAATGATTACGATAAATATTCCGTACTAATTGAAGGGAACACGGATAATGCAGCATTAAGCTCTGCTAACCTGCCTAAAGACAACTGGGACCTTTCTGCTTTAAGAGCTACATCGGTTGCCAAGATTTTACAGAGCCAGTTCGGGGTTGATCCTTCAAGAATTACTGCCGGCGGACGTTCAGAATACAATCCTAAAGCGACGAACATGAGCGTTACGGGAAGAGCGGAAAACAGAAGAACAGAAATCATCATCATGCCTAAGCTGGATGAATTCATGAAGCTGATGGATATTACGCCTAAGAAATAAATACAGTTTATCCTTATATAAATAAATCCCGAATTGCTTCGGGATTTATTTTTTGATCAAATCGTTCTATGAAATAGAAATGATTTGTTGCAAAAATGAATAAGATATTTCGGTCGGTTCTTTTCTTACAGAAACAGCATTGCCCGAGGGCAATGCTTGTTTTGATTCTTAGTTAATTTTGTTTTTTTCCCCTTCATGATGTTCCTCTAATTGTTTTTACCCGTTGTTCTTTTGCAAAGGTATATCATTGTTCAATGCAAAAACATCCGGGTTTTCCCGGTATTTTGCCTCCGGGTTTTCCCGGTTTTTTCCAAAAAGCGGCCTTTTTTTGTTGCTATGATAGATGAACTCTATGCCTTCCTGCTATTTTTTAAGTACATTTGACTGTTCAAAGAATAAATTAACATGAGCTTTTTTGAAGAGAAAAATCCGGAAATGGACCGGTACCTCGAAACCCATGCTTCTTCGGAACCCGAAATCCTGAGAAGGCTACGACGCGAGACCTATCATAAAACCACTCAGCCGCATATGATTTCCGGCTATCAGCAGGGAAGGCTCCTGACCATTATTTCCCAAATGCTTAATCCTGTGAACGTATTGGAAATCGGGACCTTTACGGGGTACGCTACCTTATGCCTGGCTGCCGGTCTGTCCAAAGACGGAACAATCACTACTTTGGATATCAATGAAGACCTTGCTTATCTTCCGCGTAAATATTTCTCAGAAAGTGAATATGCAGACCGCATCGATTTCAGGCTTGAGGATGCCAAAGAATTCCTGAAAAAAACAGATCAGGTCTTTGATCTTGTCTTCATTGATGCAGATAAAGAAAACTATGCGGAGTATTTCAGGCTCATTAAGCCCCGGTTAAAATCCGGTTCTGTGGTTCTGTTCGACAATGTACTCTGGTACGGGAAGGTGCTCGAAGATCAGCCGAAGCAGAAAGCAACCCAGGTCATCAGGGAGCTTAATGATTTGATTGCAAAAGACGATGATTTTGAAAATCTTATTTTACCTTTGCGGGACGGGGTCAATTTTCTGAGAAGGAAATAAATTTAGATTAAAAATCCTGAGGTATCGGAATTAAGAAAATACAATTCTGATCTCTGAATTTCTAAATCTCTTAATTTCTAAATGTAAAAGATGGATAAAGGAATTTGTATGGTTACGGTAGCACCGGTGCGTGCGGAAAACTCGGATAAAGCAGAAATCGTCACAGAGATCCTGTTCGGGGAAAGCGCGGATATTCTTGAGGTGAATAAAAACTGGACCAGGATCAGGATGCATTATGACGGGTATGAAGGATGGATGGATACCAAGCAGATCCGTCCGGTACGGGATGAAGAATTGGCCAGAAGGAAGGTCACCCTTATTACGGAAGATTTTGCCTCGGTAATGATGAAAGACGGTAAAACCCTTCTTTCAATGGGTTCCGAAGTGGAATTTCCTGCGGTAGCTTCCCGAAGGAGCCATGATCTTCGTGAAAGTATTGCCTTAACGGCACGGGAATTCATCAATGTGCCTTATCTGTGGGGCGGGAAAAGCTTTTTTGCCGTTGACTGTTCCGGCTTTACGCAGCTGGTCTATAAAATCCATGAGGTTAAATTGCCCAGAGATACTTCCCAGCAGGTAGAAGTCGGGGAATCGCTTACTTTTGTGGAAGAAAGCCAGCCGGGAGACCTTGCCTTTTTTGAAAATGCGGAAGGGAAGATTATCCATGTGGGCATCATGCTGGAAAACCAGAAAATCATCCATGCATCCGGAAAAGTAAGAATCGATACACTGGACTCTACAGGAATCTTCAATAAAGAATTAAACAAGCATACACATAAGCTGAGGGTCATTAAAAACGTATTGTAGCCTATGAAAATATCCGGTATTTTATTAGCAATTAATATTATAATGCTTGCTTTTATCTGGATTTTCACGGCACTAAACTATTCGGCGCTGCCTGATATGATCCCTGCTCACTTTGTATTCAATGGTACCGCAGATGGGGAAAGCCCTAAAAAGATCATCTAGTTTTTGCCTTCCATAGCTACACTGATGTTTCTTATGTTAGCCGGGATTTCAAGGGACCCGGATTCTCCGATGCTTAACATTCCTGAGCGTTTCCGTAATAAGGAAAAGCTGAAACTGTTTTCATGCTCCATATTGCTTCCTTTAATGTTGCTGTTTTGCGATACTATTGTTGAAACCGTTTTAATATCCCGGGGGAAGCTCAGTGCACTTAGCCATATGACAGAAATTTTATTGGGGATTCTATTGATTACGGTCTGCATGTGGTTATTGGTGATGATGAGAAAAACGAAGCTTGTTTAATTTTAAGAGTATTGTCAGATAGTAATAAGATATAAGATCCTTAAACACCGGATTGTTTCTCAAAGAATCAGTCACCACAAATAGACAGTAACTGAACCATCAATCATTTTTAATGGCACTATTATACAACCTATTCATCCATCTGCTCATCTTCGGAATGAAGGTATTCTCGCTTTTTAATGAAAAAACTAAAAAAGGCGTTCAAGGCAGGAAAGAATCTTTACAGAAAGTAACATCAGCGTTCAGGAAGTCTGATCAGGTCATCTGGATGCATGCTTCAAGCCTGGGCGAATATGAGCAGGGGCTTCCTGTCCTTGAGCAGCTGAAACAGCAGTTGCCGGGGCATAAAATACTGGTTACCTTTTTTTCCCCGTCAGGATATGAAAATGTTGTGAAGAAAAAGCATATCGCAGACGTCATCTGTTACCTTCCGTTTGATAAAAAAAGTCTTGTCAGGGAATTTACAGCACAATTCCGGACCGATCTGTTTTTCACCGTAAAATATGATTACTGGTACCATCTCCTGGAAGAGCTGAAACGTCAGAACGCTAGGGTGTATGTAATTTCGGCACTGTTTTATGAAGGACAGTCTTTCTTTACCTCATATGGCAAATGGATGGTGGCGCAGCTCCGGAAAAATGTCGATTGGTTTTTTCATCAGACCGAACTTTCGTGGGCGCTGGCTAAAAGTATAGGACTCAACAGGTCCTCTGTGACGGGAGATACCCGTTTCGACCGGGTAAAGCAGCTGAGGGACCGTGATAATCATGTTGAACATATCAAGGAATTTATCGGGAATGATAAAGCGGTGGTTTTCGGAAGCTCATGGCAGGCGGAGGAAAAAATAGCGGAAGAGGTGCTTGACGGTAATCCGTATGCTAAAATCATCCTGGCTCCGCATGACCTGAAAAGAGTGCCGCATCTGAAGCAGATCTTTCCCGAAGCCGTTGTATACAGTATGATTGATGGCTCACAATCCGCCGGCTTTTCATCGAGGGTACTTATTATCGACAGTATCGGCCTGTTGTCCAGGCTGTATTCTTATGCGGATATTGCGGTTGTAGGAGGAGGTTTCCATGATGCAGGCCTCCACAATATCCTTGAGGCAGCCACATTCGGGGTCCCGGTACTGTTCGGAAACCATTATAAGAAGAATCCGGAAGCGGATGACCTTATAGCTGCGGAAGGCGGAAAGGCATTTGAGAAGGAAGGCCAGGCCGCCGATTTTGTAATGTTCCTGATCAATAATGAAGACGCGCTTGATGCAATGGCGGGGAGTGCTAAACAATTTATTGACGGCAAGCCGGATGCTACCCGGCAAATCATCCAGAAAATATTACTTTAGGAAACCCTGGTTTCTGATGTCCTTTACAACAAGGTCCATATGATCCGGAATCTGATCTGCCTTAAGCCAGTTAAAGTCCAGCCCGTTGTTGATGCAGAGTTTTTCAAGGTAAGGTATGCTGTGGATTTTGCTTTCAGTCTCCGTCAGCAGCGTATCAATTTCCATCCAGTAATCTTCATCCAGCTTTTGTATTAAAATCAATGCCCGGAATATTTTATTGATGAGGTACAGATGAAGTTTATACACCGCATCAAACCTTTGGCTGTTAAGGTCTTCACTATAATCCAGAACCTTATTTACCAGCAGCAGGTTAAGCGAAACTTCCCCGAATTTATCGGTAGTGATTTTCACATGTTCCGTAATTTCAGCGCTTATTTTGCGGATGATGCTCAGGAAATATTTGGAATTCCGGATGTATCCGGAAGCCAGCTGTACCTTTTCCTGAACAATTTCTTCCATGGCGTCGCGTTTGTCATCCGTAGTTTCAGGATCTATCAGCTCAAAGTAGAGTTTTTTGGACAGCAGTTTATCTTTTTTCAGGAGCCTGAAAATGAGGCGGTCTTTTTCGATGCTGGAAAATGCGCTTAAAGCGGCTTTGAATTCTTTAGAATATTCCATCAGTTAAAAAATTTAGAATATTTCATAAATCCATTGGCAGCCCAGTTGGCTGTGTAATATAATGATTTCAAAGTGGAGAACCCCATGAAATCCTTGTATACCAGGTATTGGTCTTTAATGATATTTTTCTTTTTGCGTGACACGCTGTTTTCCCGCATCCTGTATTTGGCCAGGGTTTTCTGTACCGGATATCCGTCAGGGATTTCTTTCAGGAGATTCAGCCACATCACATGGTCTTCGCGCTTGCTTTTGATCGGGAAAAAGAATTTTCCGACTCTTCGGGTATCATACATAGTAGAAACCGGTGCCAGCCGGCAGGTTTTCAGCAGGTTTTTAAAGGTAACGGGAATGTCGGCAACGAAGTCCTTCAGTACAGGCTGGAGCTGTTCATTGCATCTGGAATAATTACAGTACACCAGCTCTTTGTGTTTATCCTTCATGGTACTGATCATAGTTTCAAGATATTCAGGATACCAGTAATCATCTGAATCCAGGAATGCGATATATCTTCCCTGAGCTCTTTCAAGGCTTTTATTTCTTGCATTTCCGGCGCCCCCGTTGCGCTCAAGAATGTGCACTTTAATTCTGGGATCATTGTATTGCTTAAGGATTTCAACTGTATTGTCCCGGGAAAGGTCGTCTGTAATGATCCACTCCCAATTTTCATAGGTCTGGCTGAGAACAGACTGGATGGTCTCTTCTATAAATTCCGCAGAATTATAGCAGGGAGTAATAATGGAGACGAGTTCTTTCATGTATAAAGTCCGTAATCAGTGTTAGGGCAATGCTGTAAAATTATAAAAATCTTTTTTCATACAGGTGCCAGGATGTAATTCCTACCGCAATCACCAGCAGCATGCAGACAAGGCTCATTAGGAAAGGGTTATAGTGTTCAAAAAGGCCTAACGTGGTGAATGTCCTGATGATAGGAAAATGAAAGATATAAATTCCGTACGTAAAATCCCCGTATTTCCCGAAATTGTTCAGGAAACGGAACGAATAAGCGATATAAAGGACGATTATACTGATCATAATAGGGGAAAAAAGTCTGATGTTAAAGACCAGGTCGATCCATACCGTAACCATGGCAATGATAAAAAGGATATTTTTATTTTTTATGAATGTTTCAAAGTTGAAATAAATAAGCATTCCCCCGATGAAGTAGCATAAAGAACCGGGGATCTGCCTGGACAGCTCTGCATGTCCGGTGAGACGGAAATAATTAAGGTATACCAGGGAAAGGAAATACAATACAGTGAGACTGATGTTCCTGTATTTATTATTTTTCCCGAATAACAAAAACATCAGCGGGACCGCAATATAAAAGCACATCTCAATTTTAAGCGTCCACAAAGCCCCGTTGACGGCGCCATTGCCGAATACACCCGGAAGGTAAGGAGCCATAAAATTCATGAACAGGGAATTCCAGAATGCATATTTATAGACCTGTGGGTTGGTGAAATATGCGGTGAAGGAATAGGTGCTCACCATACTCAGCAGAATAGCACATAGAAAGACGACAAGCAGATAGGCAGGCACAATCCTGTTGAATCTTTTTTTGGCATACCGTGAGAGGGTGGACGTTCTCTCATAGCTTCTGGCAATAAGAAATCCGCTGACGATAAAGAAGGCAAAAACGGCAATCTCAACCGGGCTGTTTTCAAGAAAAGCGAGCTCCTTTGAGGCGCTCAGCGTTCCCAGGTGGCCTAAGAAGACAATAAACGCGAGGAGAACACGGATAAAGTCAAAATTATTTTTCGTTATATCTTGCATTTGTATTTATTTCTCTGCAAAAATAACTTTTTTAAGACAAGATGGGCCGCTTGCTTGCTTCAATATTTATTAAAGACCGGCTATATTATGATTCATAACCGGCAAATAATCAGAAATAAACTGCTGATGAATAAATTTTGATAAAATATTATTAATTCAATCAAAAAAATCATAATTTTAGCGCTTGAAAAATTTGATACATGAAGAAATTAGCATTACTATTTGCAGGTCTGTCATTATTTGTAGCTACCGGATGTAACGATGATGACAACACTCCCATGGAATATCCGATTGTAGGCACATGGCAGCCTGTAAAACAAGTGGTAACCGTTGTTCCTGTTTCAGGTACTCCTGTTTCAGACGGGATTTCTTTTGATACGACCTGTCAGAAAACATCCAGATGGGTATTTAAAGAAGGGAATACAGGGAAAAGGACCGATAATGGAGACAGTGCTACACCAGGCCAGTGCCAGGCTACTTTCGACCGTAATTTTACGTATACGTATGACAAAAGCAGCAAAGCCGTTGAAATGAAATATCAGGGAATTGTAGCACCGGACAAAGGCAAAGTGGTTACTCTTAATGATACTACACTGAACATTGCTTTTGAAGATACTACAGATCCTACCGAATATAAATCCGTAACCTATACCCTGAAGAGAATCCCTCAGTAAGGTGCAAGGTGATATGATACCTATTACAATCTCATCCCCGGATGGGATTTTTGTTTTCATATGGATTTAATTTAAAATTAAATTTTGATTTCTTTTAAAATTATTATTTTTGTGCATCCTGATTTCATAATTTGATATCTGACTTCAGGGCTAACATCTAATATCTACAACAAGTGTTTTACGATCATCAGCAGATAGAAAAAAAGTGGCAGAAATACTGGGAAGAAAACCAAACCTATAAAACTTCCGATACTCCCGAAAAACCTAAATTTTATGTTCTCGACATGTTCCCATATCCATCCGGTGCAGGGCTGCATGTAGGGCACCCGCTCGGGTATATTGCTTCGGATATTTATGCGCGGTACAAAAGGCATCAGGGATTCAATGTGCTTCATCCGGTAGGGTATGACAGTTTCGGACTGCCTGCTGAACAGTATGCAATCCAGACCGGGCAGCATCCGGCTGTGACTACAGAGCAGAATATTACGCGCTATGAAGAACAGCTGAGAAAGATCGGTTTTTCTTTTGACTGGAGCAGGGAAGTGCGGACTTCGGACCCTTCCTATTATAAATGGACCCAGTGGATTTTCATCCAGCTGTTCCACTCATGGTACAACAAAACTGCGGATAAGGCAGAATCAATCGATACGCTGATACAACATTTTGCCGCAAAAGGTACCCAGGGACTGGATGCCCAGCAAAATGACGTACTTGAATTCACTGCAGAGGAATGGAATGCGGCCTCTGAAATGGATAAAGAAGATATCCTGCTTAATTACCGTCTGGCCTACAGAGCGGAAACCACGGTCAACTGGTGCCCTGCACTGGGAACAGTCCTGGCTAATGATGAAGTAAAAGACGGAAAATCTGAACGGGGCGGATATCCGGTGTACCAGAAAAAGATGATGCAGTGGAGCATGCGGATTTCTGCTTATTCAGAAAGGCTGTTGCAGGGACTGAATACTCTTGACTGGCCGCAGCCCCTGAAAGATGCCCAGGAATATTGGATCGGAAAATCACAGGGTGCCCAGGTGAAATTCAATGTAGAAAGCCATAACGAAACGATTGAAGTTTTCACGACAAGGCCGGATACCATTTTCGGGGCAACATTTATGGTGCTGGCTCCCGAACATCCTTTAGTGGATACCATTACTACTCCCGAGCAAAAGTCGGAAGTCGATCATTATATAGAAGAAACATCCAAGAAAACGGAAAGAGACAGGATGTCTGATGTGAAAAACGTGAGCGGCGCCTTTACAGGAGCATATGCTGTAAATCCGTTCAGCGGTAAGGCAATGCCGGTTTATATTTCAGACTACGTTTTAATGGGCTACGGAACAGGAGCCGTAATGGCAGTGCCGGCTCATGATGAACGTGACCACAGGTTTGCTAAGAAATTCAACCTGGAAATCAGAAAGGTTGTGGAGACGGATGAAGACATCCAGGAAAATGCCTTCGATTCTAAGGATTCCGTTTGTGTAAACTCTGATTTCTTAAACGGATTGAGCTATCAGGAAGCCAAAGCCGTCATCATTACTGCGATTGAGAAAAAAGCAATCGGAAACGGAACAACCAATTACCGCCAGAGGGATGCCATTTTCTCAAGGCAAAGATATTGGGGTGAACCGGTTCCTGTATATTATAAGGATGGAATACCGTACACATTACCGGCCTCTGCATTGCCTCTTGAACTTCCGGAAGTGGAGAAATACCTTCCTACGGAAGATGGTGATCCGCCTTTGGGTAACGCAAAAATGTTTGCGTGGGATGAGGTGAACCAGAAAGTAGTCTCTACGGACCTTATTGATGAAGAGACGGTTTTCCCGCTGGAATTATCCACCATGCCGGGCTGGGCAGGAAGTTCATGGTATTTCCTGCGGTATATGGACCCGCACGATGCTGAAGTTTTCGTTAAAAAGGAACTGGCTGACTACTGGGGACAGGTAGACCTGTATATCGGAGGGAGCGAGCACGCCACAGGCCACCTGCTGTATTCCCGTTTCTGGAACATGTTCTTAAAAGACAGGGGATATATCAGCCATGACGAACCTTTCCGGAAGCTGATCAACCAGGGGATGATTCTCGGGATGAGTGCTTTTGTGTACAGGATTGAAGGGACGAATCAATATGTTTCCAAAAATTTAGCAAAAGAGTATAAGACCCAGCAGATCCACGTAGATGTATCCTTATTAAAGGGAGCGTCGGATGAACTGGATACTGAAGCATTCAAAACTTGGAGGCCTGACTTTGCCAATGCAGAATTTATCCTGGAAGACGGAAAATACATCACTGGACGCGAAGTAGAGAAAATGTCCAAATCCAAATATAATGTAGTGAATCCGGATGATATCTGCCAGGAATACGGGGCAGACGGACTGAGACTGTATGAAATGTTCCTGGGACCTTTGGAACAATCCAAACCATGGAATACCCAAGGACTAAGCGGAGTGTACGGTTTTCTGAAAAAATTCTGGAATTTATATTTTAATGGCGAAGTTTTTGAAGTGTCCGATGAGGCTCCGACAAAAGCGGAATATAAAGTCCTGCATACCCTGATAAAAAAGGTGGTGTATGATATTGAACATTTTTCATTCAATACTTCGGTATCGTCCTTTATGATTGCTGTTAATGAGCTTCAAAAAATAAAATGCAATAAACGCAATATTTTAGAACCGTTGTCCGTTATCATTTCTCCATATGCGCCGCACATCTGTGAAGAGCTCTGGAGCCTGCTGGGACACGGGACTTCCATCGAGTTTGAACAATTCCCGGTGCTGAATGAAGACTTCCTGGTAGAGGACGAAATCGAATATCCGGTAAGCGTCAACGGGAAAATGAAATTCAAATTGCCGTTATCTGCCCAGCTATCGCTGAAAGAGGTGGAGGAAATGGTGATTCAGGATGAAAAAATGCAGCAGATCCTGGAGGGGAAAACCCCTAAAAAGATCATTGTAGTGCATCACCGGATCGTTAATATAGTAATTTAAATAAAAATTAATATTGGTGATTTAAAAAAAAAGTGGTCTTAAATTTTCTGATTTTTTAATGTATTTTTGAAAATCAGAAAATATTATTAAAAATAGACATGATAATTGAAATATCGGAATCGTATTGAAATTTCTTTGTCAAAAAAAAGTAAAATGTTTATTTAAGACTCTTGCATTTTAATTAATTTTGCCTTTAATTTACATCTTGTAAAATTTTAAAACAATATAATTTAGTTAAATATGGAAATGAATGTTTCAAAAAATGATGAGCAAGTAGTTGCTAGAAAGGCGGGAGGTTTAAACCCAGCTGTAATTATTCCTATTCTGTTTTTAATAGGAGTTGCTATTTATTTATTCGTTCTTGGTAATCCAGGAAATTTCAAGGATGCAGATAAACTGGGAGGTGGCTCTGTAGCTTTTTCAAGTGTTGAGGGGAAGGACATTCACCCAGAATCGTTTTTAGGAATTATCTACAAAGGAGGGGTAATTGTACCGATCCTGATTACATTTATGATCACTGTAATCGTGTTCTCTTTTGAAAGATATTTCGTGCTTAGCAAAGCTGCCGGAAAAGGAAACTTAGACAATTTCGTGATCCAGGTAAGAAGCCTGTTGAACCAGAACAGAGTTGACGAAGCTTTGGAAGAGTGCGACAGACAGCAAGGATCTGTAGGTAATGTTGTGAAAGAAGGTCTTACGACGTACAAAGCCCTTTCTCACGATACTACATTAAACAAAGAGCAGAAGATGGTAGCGCTTAACAAAGCGATTGAAGAGGCTACTACTCTTGAAATGCCAATGTTGGAGAAAAACATGATGATCCTTTCTACATTAGGTACTGTTGCAACATTAGTAGCGCTTTTAGGAACCGTAATCGGGATGATTAAGGCATTCTTCGCGTTAGGTTCAGGAGGTGGTACTCCGGATGCTGCTGCACTTTCTACAGGTATCTCCGAAGCATTGATCAACACGGCTTTAGGTATTGGTACTTCAGCAATCGCAATCATTCTTTACAACTTCTTTACTTCTAAAATTGACGGATTAACTTATAAGATCGATGAGATCGCTATGAGCATCCAGCAGTCTTTCGCTGAGTTCAACTAAGAACCGGCCGAGATTGGTAATCCATCCAATCATCAAAAGAAGTTTAATTAAAAAATCATAAATAATAATGGCGAGAGTCAAACCTAAAAGACATGGAGTAGTGACGGATATGACGGCAATGTGTGACGTTGCGTTCCTGCTGCTTACATTCTTTATCCTGACCACTCAGTTTAAAAAGCCTGACGTGGAGCAGATTAAACCGCCATCTTCAATATCAGAGAAAATACTTCCAGATGCCAGTTTGATGACCATTAACGCTACGCCGGACGGGAAATTCTATTTCCAACCGGTAGAGAATGCATCAGAAAGACTACAGCTTTTAGACAAAATGGGTCAGAAATACGGACTTACTTTTGACAACAATGAAAAAGCTGCATTCCAGAAAGTACAGGCGATTGGGGTTCCTATGAGCCAGCTGAAGAGCTATCTCGATTTGTCAGATGAGGAGCAGAAAAATTTCAAGAGTCCTACTGGGATTCCTATGGATAGTACAAATAAGCAGTTAGTAGATTGGGTACAGCAGAGTCTGAGCGTTAATCCGGATTACAAGTTAGCAATCAAAGGAGACGTGACGACACAGTATCCAAAAGTAAAAAGCTTATTTGAGGGTTTAAGAGACATTGATTTTCTTAAATTTTGGTTGATTACATCACAAGAAGGTAAACCTAATGAATAATATCGTTTAGAAATGGCAGAAGTACAAGTACAGGAAAAAGGCGCCAAAGGCGGCAAGGTACGCTCCAAGAAACAGAGTACCAGAGTCGATATGACTCCGATGGTGGACTTGGGTTTTCTATTGATTACCTTCTTTATGTTTACCACGACATTCTCTAAACCGAATGTAATGGATTTAGGTCTTCCGGCAAAACCGAAAGATGAAACCAAAAAACCACCCCCGACAGAAATTAAACTTTCAAATTCTATCTCTTTATTATTAGGTAAGGATAACAGGATTTTCTGGCACCAGCAGGATAATACTTCCTTGACGGACCAGAACCTTAATGAAACTACCTTCGACAGAGACGGAATCAGAAAAGTGATTGAGCAGGCAAAAGCCAATGCAGCTGATAAAACGAAATTTACCGTTATTATCAAGCCGACTGACGATGCCGTATATAAGAACTTTGTAGATATTCTTGATGAAATGGCCATTACCAAAAGCGAGCAGTACGGTGTGACTGATCTTAAGCCTTGGGAAAAAGCTATTTACGACAAGAAAGTGGGTAACACAGGAGCTGCAGCAGCTGCTACAAAGTAATTTAATCCATTAAATTGTAAATTCTATGGCAGATGAAAATGTATACAATTCCAATCTTACTTTAGATGAAATTGTATTTGAAAATAGAAACAAGGAGTATGGTGCCTATGACCTGAGAAGTCAGTATCCTAAATTACTGACGAAATCTTTCATCATCGGGACTGCATTATTTCTCGTTGCGGCTTTGTCTCCTTTTATTTATCTTACCATTCAAAGGCTCAATGCACCTGAAAAACAGGAGGTTAAAGCTGACCTTGTAGAGGTTATCCAGGAAGATAAGATTATCGAACAGCCGAAAGAAGAAGAACCACCACCACCTCCGCCACCAAAGGAAGAGGAGAAAATTGAAATTATTCAGAACGTGGTTCCGGAGCCGGTAAAAGCTCCGAAGCTTGAAACACCTCCGCCGCCGATTTCCAAGCAGTTGGAAACGACAACGGGTCTTGTGAATCAGGAAGGGGTAAAAGCTCCGGCTTATACGCCACCGCCACCGCCGCCATCCACAGGGACAAGAACTTCCACTGCGGAAGTGAAACCTCAGGTAAGTGATACTCAGGTATATACGGAGGTAGAGCAGACAGCTGAATTCCCTGGAGGAATCAACTCCTTCAGAAGTAAAGTGTCCAGTAACTTTGACGGTTCTGCCATGAACGGTGATGAAGGTACGGTAAAAGCTGAAGTAACTTTCGTAGTAGAAAGAGACGGAAGTATTACTGACGTTAAAGCTTCCGGAAAAAATTCAGATTTCAACGCTGAAGCGGTAAGAACGATCAAATCTATTAAAAACAAATGGACTCCGGCTAAAATCAACGGTCAGGCAGTACGTTATAGATTCAGATTACCATTAACGATGAATTTTGAAGGGTAATTAATTATCTATTTTTAAATAAAGTTTAAAAAAGAGAAGCATATGCTTCTCTTTTTATTTTTTTTGGTATTTTTGTTATATGATGTTCAACTGGTTGTCCCTGGTAACAGGAATATTTTATATCGTTCTCGGGATTGTAGTCATGGTCTACAAATTCTTCTTCACCATCTTAGAGCCTACCGTTGCCTACCCTTTGGGAGGGCTGCTGATTATTTACGGAATTTTCAGAATTTTCCGGGCTGTTACAAGAATCAAGAAATCAAAAGATGAAGAATAGTTTTAAAGTCCTATCCATAGTATTGTGCAGTTTTGTACTGCTGAACTGTAAGAAAGAAGAAAAATCACCATCGTATTACAAAGGGGAAATGACCATTCTTACGGATGAGTCTTTCAAAAGTGTTACGGAAGCCCTTGCAGACGGATATATGATCAGTTATCCCGATGCTAAGATTAAGGTGGTTACCAAAAAAGAAGACCTAGGCTTCATAGACCTGCTGAATGATAAAGCGCGGGTTGCAGTCATGTCCAGAGACCTGACCCCGAAAGAAATCAAGACCTATGAGGAGCATGTAGAACTGAAGTTCCTGCCTGCAAGGTTTGCAGCAGATGCTGTTATTTTTATCGTTCCTAAAGAATCTTCCAGACAGAGTATCTCTATGGAGGAAATCAAAAACGGAATGATGTCTGAAAGCAAACCATTTATTTTTGACGGAACCAATTCAAGCAACCTTAATTTTGTCGCTCAGAAACTTAAAAAGCAACCGAAGGAGCTGCAGTTTTCCGTTATCCCGGGAAATCAGAATATCATAGAAGAACTGAACAAATATCCGGATAAAATCGGTGTGATCGGTCTTAATACATTCAGCAGGCCTTACGATAAACAGTCTGAAGAATTAAGGGATAAAGTGAAAATTCTTCCTGTTCAAAATGGTAAGGCTTCCTATCTGCCCGATCCTGATGGACTGAGGAAAATGAACTATCCTTTTACAAGAGTATTGTATTTCCTGACGAATGAAGGAAACTTCAATATCGCCAATGGGTTCATCAGGTATTCCTGTACTCAACTGGGTCAGATGATTGTACAGAAGGAAGGGCTTCAGCCTTACAATCTTTACAGGAGAGAAGTGCAGATGCGTTAAAAAATATTAAAGTATAACTGTACTCCGAATAATTACAGTATTTTGGTCTGAAAATTGTGAATAAATAGTCGTTTAGAAAAATATAAAATGAAAGATATAATGAATATGAGTATGAATGTAAAAAAGATTGCTTTAGGAGCAGCGGTAATATTTTTTACCGGTTTTGCTTCTGCGCAAACATTACAGGACGGTATTAACAGTATAGACAGTGATAAATTTGCCCAGGCGAAAACTAACTTTACTGATATGGTTGCCAAGGCACCAACGGCCGAGAATTATTTCTATCTTGGGAATACATACCTGAGACAGTCTGAGCCGGATTACGCCAAAGCCACTGAAAGTTTCAACAAAGGACTTGCCGCAGACAGCAAAAGCTACCTGAATAAAATAGGATTGGCTGCTGTGAAACTGGGAAAAGGCGATAAAGCTGCTGTTGCAGAGATACAGAAAATTGTTACCGACTCAAGAGAAAAGGATGCTGAAGTGCTTTTCAGAGCCGCTGAAGCCTTAACTCTTTTTGATAAAAATAACTCACCGGATTTAGCGATCCAGTACCTGAATAAAGCGATTGAAAGAGCTAAGAAAGATGTTCCTGCATACTACTATTATACGCTGGGTGATGCCTACCGTTTAAAGAAAGTTCCGGGTGACGCGATGACCGCGTACGATAAAGCTTTGCCATTAGCAAAAAACAAAGCGTCCGTTTATACCAGAATCGGTACCCTATGGATGGCTGCACAACAATGGCAGCAGGCTAAAACCAGCATTGAGAAAGCCATTGCAACGGATCCTACTTATGCCCCTGCCTACAAAGCAATGGCAGCGTATGATATCCGATACCAGGAAAATGCAAAAGCTACTCAGGATCTGATCAACTATACCAAGTATGCTGATGAAGATCCGTATACTCAGTTGGAAATTGCCAAGCTGTATTTTACCAATGAGGATTATACCAATTCAAAAGCGATCTTAGATAAGATTTTTGATAAGATTGATGATCCGATCAAATTTAAATTAAGAGCTTATCAGCTGTATGCTGAAGGTAAGTATGCCGAAGCGAAGCAGAATATGGATAATTTCGTGTCAAAAGCTGAAAAATCAAGGATCCAGCCGGCTGACCAGGGTCTTCAGGGATTAATCGCTGCAGGACTTGCTAAGACGGAAACCGATGCCGCTAAGAAAACAGCTTTAACTACTGAGGCACAGCAGAAGATTGCTATTGCTAAAGCTGCAAAAGATGAAACAATGAAGTGGGATATGGAGCTGGCTAAAATCTCAGGGGGAGGAGCAGCCTCTCAGGCTACTGTTGATGCAGGGCCTACCAATCCTACCATTGAAGGATTGAAGCAGAAAGTGGCTGCCAATGCTCAGGATACGGATTCTCTGTTTAAACTGGCAACAGCATACCAGGATGCTAAAAACTGGAACGGAGCGATCCAGACATGGCAGAAAATGAATGCCCTTCTTCCTGACTGGGCTCCCGGTTACTACAGCTTAGGATACTCTTATCAGCAGTCTGGTAATAATGATGCTGCAAAGGCTGCCTATGAAAAATTCATCAGCACCGTTAAACCTGCAGATCAGGAAGCCAATAAGCAGACGCTGGCCTATGCCTATTTTGCCGTAGCCTATATGGAGAAAGATTCAAATGCGGCTAAAGCAAAGGAATATGTAGCAAAATCAATACAATTGGATCCTACTTACCAGGATGCAGTGAAGCTGAATGCAGAAATCAATAAATAATTTAAATCATATACAACAGAACTTCCCAATCGCAATGTTTGGGAAGTTTTTAGTTTAAGGCGTACCTTTGACTCTATGAAAACAGATATATTAGCTTTCGGGGCACATCCGGATGATGTAGAGCTGGGATGCGGCGGAACAATTGCCAAGTTAATCTCAGAAGGGAAGACCTGCGCAATTGTAGATCTTACCAAAGGGGAACTTGGAACCCGGGGAACTGACCAGACCAGAAAAGAAGAAGCTACACGATCAGCAGCAATATTAGGCGTCTCTGCCAGAGAAAACCTAGGAATGAAGGACGGCTTTCTTGTCAACTCCGAGGAATACCAGATGATGATCGTAAAAATGATCCGCAGATACCGCCCGGAAATCGTCCTGGCCAATGCTATTGATGACAGACATCCGGATCATGCAAAAGCGGCGAAATTAGTATCGGATGCGTGCTTTTTAGCCGGCTTAATAAAGATTGAGACCGTTGATCAGGGAGAAAACCAGGAAGTGTGGAGGCCAAAGCATATTTTTCATTACATCCAGTGGAAAAATATAACGCCTGAATTTGTCATCGACATCTCTGAGCATCTGGATAAGAAAATTGAAGCCTGTATGGCATTTAAAACCCAGTTTTATGATCCTGACTCTAAAGAACCGGTAACACCTATCGCCACAAAAGATTTCCTTGAAAGCCTTACGTATCGTGCACAGGACCTCGGCAGGCTTTCCGGAGTCACCTATGCAGAGGGGTTTACCACTGAAAAGTTAGTGGCACTGAAAAATTTTGACGGAATTGTTTTGTAGTTTAAAAATTATTCCTATATTTGCAACCACAAAACGGTGATTGTAGCTCAGTTGGTTAGAGCGTCGGATTGTGGTTCCGAAGGTCGTGGGTTCGAGACCCATCATTCACCCAGATTTAAAAATCCTGTCAGCAATGACGGGATTTTTTCATTTCAGCCCCCTTCTGACATGAAATATTTCTAAATCATGAAAATATCAAATTCAGGTGAAAAGATTTTCCAACGCATGAATTTTTCTTTTATATTTGTTTCTGAACACCATCTTTAAACTAATATTTTACCAATGGGAATATTTGATTTTATAACGAATGAATTCATCGAAGTTATCGAATGGGTAGATAACAGCAACGATATCCTGATATGGAAATTCCAGGATAAAGGAAATGACATAAAGAATGGAGCAAAGCTCACCGTACGTGAAAGCCAGGTTGCTGTGCTGATGAATGAAGGGGAGTTTGGGGATACTTATTACCCGGGCCTTCATACCCTTTCCACGAATAATATGCCGATCACCACCACATTAAAGTCATGGAAATATTTATTCAATTCTCCGTTTAAAGTAGATGTTTACTTTGTCAACACTCGGCAGTTCACCAATCTGAAGTGGGGGACATCTTCGCCGATCATCATGCGGGATGCGGAACTGGGGCAGGTACGCTTAAGGTCCTTCGGCAATTTTGCCATTAAGATCATTGATCCGAAAAAGCTGATTACAGAGTTTGCCGGAACCAATCCTTACGTTAAGATCAGCCAGATTGAAGAAACCCTTAAAAATATCATTGCCAGCAAAATGGCGGAAGGCTTTGCTGAAGCTAAAATTACGGTGCTGGACCTGTCCATGCATTTTTCTGAACTGGGTGATGCGCTGCTTCCTGTTTTCCGTCAGGAATTTGCCACTTACGGGATCAGCCTTGAAAAGTTTTTTATAGAAAGCGTTTCGCTGCCTGAAGAAGTGGAGCGGATTCTGGATAAGAAAACACAGATGAATGTCCTGAAAGGCAGCTTGGATGATTTCAACAAGATGCAGGCCGGGATTTCCCTGGAGAACATTTCAGAAAACGATAACGCAGGCAATACAATGGGCATGGGAGCCGGCGTGCTGATGACTAATTTCATGAACCAGTCTGCGCAGAATACAGAGAATACCACTTCAAAAAGCAAGACGGAACTGATGGATATGTTAAAGCAGCTTGGCGAACTGAAGTCACAGGGTATCCTTACAGAAGAAGAATTTACCCTTAAAAAACAGGAAATCCTGAAACAACTATAGATTATATGGCCCACACCATAGAGTATCCCTGTCCCAACTGCAATTCGGAGCTGAACTTCGATTCTGAAAGCCAGAACCTAAGATGCCTGCACTGCAATACACAGATTCCTATTGCTTCTGGAGCTGAAGTTATTGAAGAATATCAGATCAGTGAATATTTTCAGGCGTCCCATTTGCCGGTTAATGAACTGCAATCCATGACTTACCGGTGTTCTAAATGTGGAAAAGATAATATCAGCACGCAGGATATTGCATTTTTCGAATGCCAGTATTGCGGTAATAATGTCATTAATACCGAAGCCTACCATACAAAACCTGTTGTTCCGGCTTCGGTAGTACCTTTCGAAATTTCAAAAGAGGAAGCGTTGAATGCTTTTCAGGCATGGATCGGCAAAGGATTCTGGAATGATTCGGATTTAAAGAAAATGGCGCTCAATGATGCCATGCGGGGATATTATGTTCCTTTCTGGACCTTTGATTCACATACGGAAAGCGAATGGTCGGGAGACTCCGGCAGGTATTATTATGTGGATGTAACCTATACGGATTCCCAGGGGAAAAGCCAGGTAAGGCAGGAACGCCGTACCGACTGGACCTACCGGTCAGGGCATTTCAGCCATTTCTTTGATGATGTGCTGATATCGGGGTCAAAAGAGTTCGATCAGGAAATCATCCGGGAAATCTATCCTTTCCACCTGAATAGCCTGAAGCCATACCAGCAGGAGTATTTATTAGGCTGGAGTGCCAAAGCCTACGATGAAGATATGACCCGTTCCTACAACCTGTTTCGTCAGTATATTGATGGCAGGATTGAGCATGCGTGTAAGGAATTGCTTAGTGAGGATACGTTCAGGAATTTATCTATTGAGACGCAGTATAGTAAAGAGACGTTCAAACATATGCTGCTTCCCGTATGGCATTGCCAGTACCTGTTCAAAGGGAAACCGTATTTTTATATCGTCAACGGACAGACCGGAAAGATCCACGGAAAAAAGCCGTTATCTGTAACTAAAATAACCATTGCGGTCATTATTGTGATTGCCCTTATTGTGTTGCTTATTCTCGCTCTTTAATAAAGAAAGGGCGGCGGGCATAAAAAAAGCATCTTTCTTCAGATGCTTGTGTTTTTAGATATTGGTATGATTTAAACTTCTTCGTCAGAATCTATTGTATATGATCTGCTTTTGAAGTCTTTGTCATGCTTTTCTGAAATTACATCCTCTCCTTTTTCGTTAATGATGAAATCTGTGGATTCATTAAACATTTCCTGGAAACTTTTGAAATCCTCTTTATAAAGATAAATTTTGTGCTTTTCAAATGTAGCTTCTCCATTGTCTCCGAAATTCTTTTTACTTTCGGTAATCGTAAGATAATAATCTCCCGCTTTCGTCTCGCGCACATCAAAGAAATAAGTTCTTCTTCCTGCTTTTAACACCTTCGTGAAAATTTCATTTTCGTGGCGTTCCTTGTATTCACTCATTGTTAGATAATTTTTAATCTTGTTAAGAACAAATATATAAGTTTTCTTTTAATCACAAAATTTTTTTTATGATTTATTTAACAATTGAAAATGAAATGACTACGATGTTACAGAATTGTTAATTTCGGTGAGATTAATGATCTGGTGCGCTTTCTGGGCGCTAGACTCTCTGTGCGTGATGATTATAGAAGTGGCGTTCTGTATTTTAGCTTCGATATTTTCTAGGATATTGTGTTCTGTTTCCGTGTCCAGTGCAGATAGGGAATCGTCAAATATGATGATATTCGGGTCCTTGATCAGGGCACGTGCAATACAGATCCTCTGTTTCTGTCCACCGGAAAGCATCACGCCCCGTTCTCCTACCATCGTTTTATACTGTTCCTTGAAACCGATGATGTTTTTATGGACATCCGCAATTTTAGCATATTCCACAACACGTTCATGGGAAGGATGGTCAATGGCAAATCCTATATTATGTTCTATGGAATCCGAGAACAGGTAGCTTTCCTGCGGGATGTATCCGATGAATTTCCTGTAGTTGTCCAGGTTATGTTCCTTAAGATTTTTCCCGTCGATGAGTATTTCCCCGGAGGTAGGATCAATAAGGCGGCATAACAATAAGGCAATCGTGGATTTTCCGCTTCCCGTCTTACCCATAATGGCGAGGGATTCTCCGGCTTTTACTTTAAAACTAAGGTTATCCAGCGCTTTGATGCCTGTATTCGGATACACATAGGATACATTTCTGAATTCAATATCTCCTTTAATGGTATATTCGTCAAAGTTGGTGCTGATGATTTCGGTTTTCTTATCCATGAATTCATTGATCCTCTGCATGGAAGCTTCCGCCCTCTGGTTCACGGAGGTTACCCATCCTACCATTGAGAACGGCCATATCAGGATATTGATGTACATAAAGAAATCTGCAATCTTACCCACACTCAAGTACCCGCTGATATATTTCTGTCCGCCAATCAGAATAATTACCACATTCAGCAGCCCGATCACAAAAAGGATGATCGTGAAAAAATAGGCTTCGGTTTTTGCCAGGTCCAGGGCCTTATTCTGATAATCGGTAACCTTAATGCCGTAGTTCTTTTCAATATATTTTTCGCGGGCAAAGAACTTAACCACCCGAATGCCCGAAAAACTGTCCTGGACAAAAGTGGAAATCGCCGACTGGCTTTTCTGCATGATCTTCGATTTCTTATTGATGATCGAGCTTACCTTAAATATAATAAAGGAAAGTATGGGTAGAGGAAGCAGGGTCCATACGGTCATTGACACATCTGTTTTCAGCATATAAATGCTCGTAATGATCAGAAGGATGACAAGGTTGACGACGTACATCACGCCTGGCCCCAGATACATCCTTACAGCAACTACATCTTCACTCAAACGGTTCATCAGGTCACCGATGGTGGTCTGCTTATAATCCGTTAGAGACAGTTCCTGGTAATGCCGGTAGATTTTATTTTTAAGATCGTATTCAATTCTCCTGGAGGCCACTATGATGGTCTGCCGCATCATAAAGGTGAAAAACCCTGTAAGAAGGGAACATCCTACAATAATGGCTACGTAGATCAGTACTTGCCGGTTAAAGCCAAGATTCCCGCTTTTCGTAAGTTCATCCACGGATTTACCGACAAACTGGACTTTATAAATGTTGAAAAAATTACTGGCGAAGATGAACAACAATCCCCAAAACAATAATAATTTATGTTTCCAGAAATAGGGATTTAAGGTTTTTAGTGCTTTCATACAGAATCACAAAATTACAAAAATAGGAGCAGACTACGAATCCGTGAATTTTAAATTTTGTATCTTTGCCGCCATATAAAAGCTCTTTGAATGTTAGGAAGACGACAAATCCGTGAAAAAGTGGTAGAGAGTGTGTACTCATACTACCAGAATCCTATTAAGTTTGATGTTTTAGAGAAAAACATGTTCTCCGGAATAGAAAAAATCTATTACCTCTACATCTATCAGCTCAATTTTCTGGTTTCTTTGAAAGAATTGGCAGAAAATCAGATTGAGATCGGTAAAAACAAATTTCTTAAAACCGATTCTGATATCAACCCGAATCAGAAATTCATCAACAATCAGATTCTGATCAAGCTGGAGGAAAATCCTGAACGTCTGTTCTTCACAGGCCAGCACAAACAACTGAAATGGGACCTTCATGATGACCTCCTGGTAAGAACATTCCAGAGAATCACTGCCGGGAAGAGGTATCAGGATTTTATGCAGGAAGAAGGGTATTCTTTTGAGGCAGATCAGAAATTCATCGGAAAACTTTTTCTTAGGTATATTGCCGAGAATGATGATTTTCATGATTATATCGAGGATAAAGAACTTTCATGGTCCGATGACATCCACATCTCCAATTCCATGGTTCAGAAAACCATCGGTTTTATGAAAGAAGATGAAGAGAGCAGGACCCTGATCAAGATGATCAAAGATGAGGATGATAAGACTTTTGCAGCCAAACTTCTGAGAGATACCCTGAACAACTGGGAGAACAATGAAAAGAAACTCTCCGAAAGGCTTGAAAACTGGGATCTTGAAAGGGTTGCCCTGATGGATAAAGTAATCCTGTCTACAGCCATTTCGGAACTGGACAACTTTCCTTTCACACCTTCAAGAGTCATTATCAATGAATATATTGAGATTGCCAAAGTATTTGCTACGGAACGGTCCAACATATTCATCAATGGAATCCTGGATAAATATTGTAAAGATAAAAACAGAATATAAATTAATTATATGAAAAAGACGTTATCATTAATCGCCTTATCTATCATAGGCTTTGGTTTAGTTTCTTGTAAGAAAGAGCAGAAAGAAACTACAGGTACTGAAACTGCCGTTACGGATTCTGCCAATACAATGACTGCTGCTCCTGGTGATTCAGCCATGGCTCAGACACCGGCAGTTTCCGGTGAAACACCTGCCGTTGCACAATCATCCAATCAGCCTTTAACAACGATTGCATTATCTGAAAGCAATTTCGATTTCGGAAAAATCAAAAAAGGAGACAAGGTAGAGCATGTATATGAAGTGACTAATACCGGAAGCAATCCGCTGGTTATTTCTGAAGTAAAACCGGGATGCGGATGTACGGTTCCTGACTTTACCAAAGAACCGATTATGCCGGGTAAAAAAGGAAAAATCACTTTGCATTTCGATTCTTCCAATTTCGACGGTAATGTGAACAAATATGCAGACGTTTTTGCCAATGTGGAAAAAGCGCCGGTAAAACTAACGTTCACAGCTAACATTCAACCATAATACAATGAATATATTATCCATATTTTTACAGGCACCTGCTGCAGGAGGGAGCTCTCCGATGATGCTGATCATGATGGGAGCGATGTTCGTAGGGTTCTATTTCCTGATGATCAGGCCTCAGATGAAAAAGCAGAAGCAGGAGAAAAACTTCCAGGAAACCCTTAAAGTTGGCGCCAGAGTGGTGCTTACCTCCGGTCTTCACGGAAGGATTGCCCAGGTTCAGGATGACGGTTTTGTGATCGAAACTTTATCAGGAAAACTGAAATTCGAGAAAGCGGCTGTTTCCAGGGAGTTTACGGAAGCCCGTTTCGGAGAGAAAGCCAAAGCTGCGGAAAAAGCGGCAGAGAAAAAAGAAATTGAAGCGGATAAGAAGTAATTTCTTACTGTTTAAAATATTTCGTTTCGGCGGGGTGAGCTTTGCTCACCCCGCCGAAACTTTTATGTCCACTGTACTGATGCTTACTACATCTATCTGTGCTTGTACAGCCGTTACAATACCATTTATTTCACAGCCATACGAAAATTTGCGGTAAACCTGTAAAATAAAATATATTTGCTGCATGGAACACAATAAAGCCAAAACCGTTCTCATTCTCGGTGCCAATTCAGATGTGGGCAAACAATGCATGAAGCAGTATGTTCAGAAAGGGTTTTCTGTTATGGCTGCTTCCAGGAATATCATTTCTTTGGAAAATTTTGTCCGGGAGAATAACCTGAGTCCTAAAGTTACGGTACTCAGTTTCGATGCAGTGAATTTCGATGCACATCAAAGCTTCTATGAAGCGCTTCCTGCCAAACCCCATATTGTGGTGTATGCGGCCGGATTCCTGGTGGATAATGAAACTGCCTTGAAAGATTTTGCCGGAGCCAGACAGATGATGATGGTTAATTATATGGGTGCGGTTTCCATACTGAATATCATTGCCATGGATCAGGAAAACAGGAACCTGGAACGGATCATCGGTTTATCTTCGCTTTCGGGTGTTCGGGGAAGGAAAAGCAATTTTGTCTACGGAAGTACCAAAGCGGCTTTCACCACTTACCTGGCCGGATTACGGCAGGAGCTGGCTTCACGGAATATAACGGTCAATGCTTTGGTGATCGGGTATATCAGGACCAAAATCAATGCAGGTTTACAGCTGAACGAATCACTGATCATGGAGCCGGATTATGTGGCAGGATCTATTGTGAATGCCGGAAACTCTTTTACGATTGTTCCCAATTCTAAATGGAAGATCATTTATTTGATCCTGAAAATATTGCCGGAAAGTCTGGTAGCGAAACTGCCTTAAAAAATTGGAATGAAGTTATTATTATTTATAGTCTTTACGACCCTGTCATCAGGGATGTTTTCACAACAAAAGATTGAGTGGACAGAAAAAAGAAAGCTGTCATTTGATGATTTTAGAGGTGAAATTGGTGTGAGCATGGCTGCGGCAGTTTCATCAGTTATCATTAGATATGAAATTGTATCCCAATCCATTTGGACAGGAAGAATTAAAATTAAAATATTTGCTGCTTTTGATACGTCTTCTTCCTGGATAAAATCTGAATTTAAATCCCCACGACTCCTGGTCCATGAGCAGGGCCATTTTGATATCACCGAAATATTCTCAAGAAAACTGCAAAAAAAAGTTGATGCAGAGATCAAGGGCGTAAAAGATTTTTCACAAAAATTTCAGAAAATGTATGATGATTTGTATAATGAACATTATCAGTATCAAACTCAATATGAAATTGATACTGATAATGGGCGTCATGAAGAAAACCAGGAAAAATACAATACATTGATCAGAGAAATGCTGCTTTAATTTATGTCAACATTTCAAGTGCTGTCATCATATCAATCCCTTTTCCTAAAACAGGCTTGAAAATATCTCCTTTTTTCCTGATTCTTTCCAAGGCATTATGAATAGTAAAATCTGTAGGTTTCAGTCCGGGTTTCAGTTCATTCCATTCCAGCGGCATGGAAACCGAAGCACCTTCTTTTGGCCTAATGCTGTACACACTGGCGAGCGTCTGGCCCTGTCTGTTCTGAAGGTAATCCAGATAGATTTTATTGCTGCTGCGCTTTTGCAGGCTTCTTTCCAGTGTGGTCAGTTTTGGAAGTTTTTCGTTAACCTTCTTCATTAAAATGTGGGCAAAGTCTTTTACCTGGTCGAAGTCATATTCGCCTCCCATAGGAACATAAATGTGGATGCCGGTGCTGCCCGAAGTTTTGCAGTAGCCTTTTACTTTGACTGCCTCCAATACTTCATGAACCTGCAATGCAGTCTCAATGACATTATCAAAGGTATTGTTCTTTGAAGGGTCCAGATCCAGCACCAGGTAATCAGGATGCTCCAGGTCGGGGAGTGAGCTGTTCCATGGATTCATATCAATACAGCCTAAATTATTCAGGTAGGCGAGGGTAGCTTTATCATTGCAGATGATATAATCAATATATTTATCCGTAGAATCGGAGAATACTTCGGTAGTTTTGATCCATTCCGGAATATTGTCACTCGCGTCCTTCTGATAGAAGCCCTGCTTTTCAATGCCGTTTGGAAAACGGTTGAGCGAAAGGGGACGGTTTTTCAGATGCGGCAAAATATATTCTGCGACCGACTGGTAATAATCAACCACTTCGCCTTTGCTGATGTCATCTTCAGGGAAATAGATCTTATCCTGGTTGGTCAGTTTTACTTTATGGCGGTTCAGGGTGATTTCAGTTTCATTTTCAGGAGCTTTGGTCTTTTTTGCTGCCGTGGTTTTAGGGTTCATATCTTCAGGTTTTTCAGTGATGGATCGGGGAGTACCCTTGATTTCTTCCGGTTCCTTATCCTCACGGATCGTTACGAAAACCGGATGACGGAAAATACCGTCGTTGGTAATTTCCGAGTATTTAATTTCGCAGACCAGCTCCGGCTTTACCCACGTTACCGGTGAATTGGTTTTAGGGGTGTCTTCAAACGGCGATTTTTTAACAGCGATTTTTTCTAGCCTGTCGCGGATTTCCAGCAGTGCTTCATGGTTGAAACCTGTTCCCGTATGGCCACAGTACACCAATTTGTCATGGATATATTTTCCAAGAATCAGGGCACCGAATCCCTTTCTGGATCCTTTAGGCTCTGTAAATCCGCAGATGATCGTTTCATCCGTATTAGAAAGTTTCACTTTAAGCCAGTCTGTGGTCCTTTGGTTTTCCACATAAATGCTGTTTGATTTTTTAGCGATCATGCCTTCCAGCTGTAATTTCTGCATTTCCTTGAAAAAGCTGATCCCTTTTTCTTCCACATGGTCGCAATAGCGGATTACATCCGTTTCTTTCAGTGCTTCTTTCAGCAGTTCTTTTCTTTGGATCAAAGGAAGGTTTTCAGTAGAATGCCCATTCAGCCATAAAAGATCGAAAACCTGATAGACCAGTGCAAGGTCGGGATTATCCCCAATCTGCTGTAACAACTGGAAATTTGGCCGTCCTTGGCCGTCGTAAGCTACTATTTCGCCATCCAGGATCATCTGATGTTCCTGCCTGCTGAAATCTCTGGCTACTTTTTTAAATTTGGACAGGAATGAAATCCCGTTGCGGGAGTAGAACTGAGGTTCATCTTTACTCAGATCAGCAACAGCTCTGTACCCGTCCCATTTGATTTCGAAGATCCAGTCTTTGTGATCGAAAGGCTCGTCATGAAGTTTTGCGAGCATGGGATGGATAAAGGAAGAAAGCTTTTTCTCTTCGCTTAATCCGCTGGGATCATGGAAGGCTTTAGGGTGTGCTACGTTTTCTTTTTGTTGGTTTTTGGGCTTTTTTTTTCCTCCAGGAATTCGGTGACAAGCGATTTTGAAGACGTATGTTCCTCTGCATCGTAACCGCTTTCTGCGAATTCGTCTTTATGCTTGATAAGAAGCCAGGCATTGCCTTCTGAATTTTTCATTTTTACCAAAGCAAATTCACCTCTAAGCTTTTTGCCGTGAAGGATGAATTTCAATGATCCTGCTTTAAGCTCTTTCAACAGTTCTTTTTCATCTGATAGCTTGCTGGTGTCATCCAAAGGCTCATAAGTCCCGCTGTCCCATACTTCTACCTGTCCGGCTCCATAGTTTCCTTCCGGAATGTTTCCTTCAAAATCCTTGTAATCATACGGATGATCTTCCACCATCATCGCGAGGCGTTTGTCTTTAGGATCCAGTGAAGGTCCTTTAGGAACTGCCCAGCTTTTAAGGACACCGTCCATTTCCAGCCTGAAATCATAGTGAAGGCGTGACGCAGCGTGGCGCTGAATTACAAAAATCAACTTGTTTCCGCTTTCCTTTACGGCACCTTCCGGTTCACTCGTTTCGTCGAATTTTCGTTTGTTGTGATAATCTTTAAGAGCCATCAGGATGCATTTTTAGATTTGGAATTCTGTAAGCTTGCTTTCAGTTGGGCCATCAGGTCAACTACTTTTCCGTCTTCGGCAGGCTGGATCTTTTTCGCCTTGATGCTTTTCCCTTTTGCTTTCTGGTTAATGATCTTCATCAGTTCATCAGAATAGGTGTCTTTATACATAGCCGGATCAAACTCCTGGGAAAGCTGTTCGATAAGGCTGACCGCCATTTTAAGCTCAGCGCCTTTAGCCGCTTTTTTAGCCGGGATTTTCAGGTCGGAATAATCCCTGATTTCCTGATCAAACCGTAGTCGGTTCAGCAGTAAAATATCATTGTTATAGGGCCGGATCATACCGATGGTTTCACTTTCACGGAGGACAAAAGTGCCTATGCCGACCATTTCGGTCTGCTGAAGCGCTTTCAACAGAAGCCTGTAAGCACTTTCACCGTTTTTCTGGGGTTCAAGGTAGTATGGAGTTTCAAAATAGATGCTGTCCACCTCGTCTTCCTTTACAAACTGGTCAATGGAAAGGATCTTTGATTTTTCCGGACTGGCCGCTTCATAGTCATCTTCATCCAGAATGATGTATTGATCATCGATGCGGTATCCTTTCACAATGTTTTCCCACTTCACTTCTTTTCCTGTGGATTCATTCACCCGTTTGAAACGGATGTTGGAATAATCAGACTTATCCAGCATATCAAGATTCAGCTTGGTCGTTTCCGTTGCCGAGTAGATCTTTACAGGAATATTCACTAGGCCAAAACCGATGGCACCGTTCCAGATTGCTCTCATTGTACTGTATTTGAGGCATAAAGTACAATGATTGTGCCGTGCAGAGCATTATAAAAATGATGTGGTACCTAATTAAATCTGTTGAAAGCGGGCATGATGTTGGAGATACGCAATGGTCTGATCAAAATGTTCATCATCAGTATTTTCCTTACTGATCACCACATGCATTAATGATTCAATGGTAATATACAGGTATACATTATCTAAAAGACAATAGGTAATTTCTTCCCAGGCTACTTTCAACTCAATTTTATGATCTGAAAATATGAAATGGGTGGGTGTCAATTCCCAAAACATAGGCTTTGGATATTGCCGTAGCTTTTCAGCCTCTTTCTTTTCTACAGTTTCAACTTTTCTTTTGGCTTTTCCATACTGTGCCACATAATTGAAAAACATAACCAGGTACATTAATCCACTGCCGATAAAAAAGTATCCGAAAGGTTGCCGGTAAAACAGTAAAAAAGATCCTAAGGCCAGGAATACAATTCCCCAAAGCATGTTTTTCTTATTCTTAAGCAGATTATTTTTCCAGATCCTTTTGAATTCATATTGATATATCCGCGACAATGATTCCGGGGAACTCAGGGCAGTGCAGGTTACGATTTCGGTCATATGGTATTGTAAGTAGGTGTTGTGGTATTACTGTTAATGAAATAAATAAGCTAGTAAAATAAAAAAGCGGAGAAAAATCCCCGCTCAAATTTATGCTTTTAAATCCAGTTTCAGTTCAAGCTCATCCAGCTGTTCATCGGCGATGGATGCCGGTGCATCAATCATGACATCCCTTCCGGAATTGTTTTTAGGGAAGGCAATATAATCCCTGATCACTTCATTTCCGTCAAGAATAGCAACCAGGCGGTCAAACCCGAAAGCCAGACCACCATGAGGCGGCGCGCCGTATTTGAATGCATTCATAAGGAATCCGAACTGGGCTTCCGCCTCTTCTTTGGAAAAGCCTAGCAAATCAAACATTCTGGACTGCAAATCCTTATCAAAAATCCTGATGGATCCTCCGCCGATTTCATTTCCGTTCAGGACCATATCATACGCATTGGCTCTCGCTTTCCCCGGATCTGTTTCCAATAAATGGATGTCTTCCGGCTTCGGAGATGTGAACGGGTGGTGCATGGCATGGTAACGTCCGCTCTCCTCATCAAATTCAAGCAACGGGAAGTCTACGACCCAAAGCGGGGCGAATTCATTCCCTTTTCTCAGTCCGAGACGGTTTCCGAGTTCCATCCTTAAGGCAGAGAGCTGTGTTCTCACTTTATTTTCGTTTCCGGAAAGGATCAGCATCAAATCGCCTTCCTTCGCCCCGAACTTTTCGGTGATTGCTGCTAAATCTTCTTCATTGTAGAATTTATTGACTGATGAGGTCTTCACTCCGTCATTCTGGAATTTTACCCACACCATTCCGGACGCTCCAATCTGCGGGCGTTTTACCCAGTCCACCAGCTCGTCGATCTGCTTTCTGGTATACTCTGCACAGCCTTCCACATTGATCCCGACTACCAGTTCCGCATCATCAAATATTTTAAAATCTTTTCCTTTGACCAGGTCATTCAGCTCCACGAACTTCATCCCGAAACGGATGTCCGGTTTATCGTTACCGTAAGTCTGCATCGCATCGGCAAAAGTCATTCTCGGGAACCCCCCGAATTCCTGTCCGGTAATGTCTTTCAGTAAGGTTTTCGTCATGCCTTCAAAGACATTCATAACATCTTCCTGTTCCACGAATGCCATTTCACAGTCGATCTGGGTGAATTCCGGCTGCCTGTCCGCCCTTAAATCCTCATCACGGAAACATTTTACGATCTGGAAATATTTATCCATTCCGCCCACCATCAGCAGCTGCTTGAAGGTCTGCGGAGATTGCGGAAGGGCATAAAACTGTCCCGGATTCATCCTGCTCGGCACCACAAAATCCCTTGCCCCCTCCGGAGTAGATTTGATGAGCACCGGAGTTTCCACTTCGATGAAGCCATTGTCTGAAAGGTAATTTCTTACCTTCTGGGCCATTTTGTGACGGAAAATAAGCTTATCCTTTACCGGATTCCTCCTGATATCGAGGTAACGGTATTTCATTCTGAGTTCTTCTCCGCCGTCCGTTTCATCTTCAATGGTAAACGGGGGAAGCTGGGATTCATTCAGGATGGTTAATTCTTCCACTAAAATTTCAATTTCCCCGGTAGGAATATTAGGGTTTTTACTTACCCTTTCGATTATTTTCCCTTTCACCTGGATCACGAATTCACGGCCCAGCTTTTTGGCTTCTTCCATCAGCTGCGCTGAAGAGCGTTCCTGGTCAAAAACCAACTGTGTAATCCCGTACCGGTCTCGGAGATCGATCCAAATCATAAATCCTTTATCACGGATGGTCTGTACCCATCCTGAAAGTGTAACGGTTTCATTAAGATTTTTTAGAGACAGTTCTCCGTTGGTGTGCGATCGAAACATTGGTTTTTAGATGTTAGATATTAAACGTCAGATATCAGATTCTTATAGCTGATTTTAGAGTGCAAAGATAGGATTTTTGAAGGTTTTTGAAATAAAAACTTTTTCTGCATTTGATTTAAAAGTTGAATCGTATTGACTTCATTTACTATGACACTATTTATTCATTGGTGACTTTAAGATCACCAAATAGGTTGGTCAATACCATTTTTACCAAAATTTTAACAGCCTCGGCTTTTATTTTTGCGCAGTTTTTTCTAATTTAGTGCTTCACCAAATAAATATTTGCCATTATGGGAAAAGGAGATAAAAAATCCAAGAGAGGAAAAATCAACAATGGAAGCTATGGGAAAAGAAGACCCAGAAAAGCTTCAAAATCAGTGGTCGCAACAGAAGAAAAAGCGAAAAACTAAGAATAAAAAGGCCGGAGAAACACATTCTCCGGCCTTTTTCTATGTAACAAAATTAAATTATTTTCCGCCCAGGAAGCTTCCCAGGATATCCCCCAGTCCGCCTTCACCCTGCTGTTTTTTCTGGTCTCCGTTATTCCCGAGGATATTCCCCAGTATGTCGTTCAACGGATTGCCCGAAGAGGAATTGTTGCCTCCGCCCAGCACTTTTCCGAGAATATCATTCAAAGGACTGGACTGATGAGACTGAGCCTGGTTTGAAGCGTTTCCTAAAATGCCGCCCAGCAAATCACCTAATCCTCCGGATCCTACATTGTTCTGTTGTTTTTCCTTTCCGATATACCCCATAATCACAGGAGCGAGCATAGCCAGTATTGGCCCGATCTTATCAATGGAGATTCCGGTATTTTGTGAAAGCTGGTTTTCAACATTCTGCTTATCATTTCCGAAGATATGGTTCAGGATAGAACCGCCTTCTGCCTGCCTTGTCTCCAGTTGGGAAGGATCATCCAGGATACTGCCGTCATGGTCCTTGTCCAGAGCATTATTGAGTGCTTCTGCTTCTTTATTGTCCTCGGATTTTTTTCTGAGGTAAGAAATAATCAGAGGAGCTGCTACAGCAAGCAATGCAAGCACCTGATTCCTGTTGATCCCGAATTTGTTTTCTGCCTGGTCGGCCACCTGAGTGCCGGTATTTCCTGTAAGTAGATCGATTAACCCCATAGTTTGTGTTTATTTTACTGGTTAGTACATCATCAATACCAAAAATTATTCCTCAATCTCAACCGGTAGAGAATTTTTCCGGTTAGCATTAATTCTTAAGGATGGGAACATTGGAACATGCCTCCCCGAACATCAGCGACTTAACGATCGGCTGTAACTGTTCTACCAGCTCAATATATGCATTTTCTGGAATTTCTTTGTCTGAACAGCCCTTAACCAGTACCCGTTTCCCTCTCATTTCACTGAAATCATAGTTCTGAACGGCATTATGCATCAAAATCACTTCCAGGTCTTCACGGTTTCCGAAAACCACTTTCCGGGTTACCGGCGACAGTTTCGCCGTAATCAGGAAATAGGCCCAGAGCGGAACAATGGCATCTGCTGAATTGTATATATACACATAGGCGTCACGGTATTCCTCTGCATCCAAAGCCGCTACCTTTTCGCGGAAATCTTTTTCTTTGAGGATCATCTCCATAAAAAGAAAATCTTTAAGGTCTATGCCTTTACGCGTCCCTCTGGGAACGAGATCGGTAAGATCAAAGTTAATCAGACCGCTTTCTGCAACCTTATTCCGGATTTCAAAATCTTCTGCCATTTTTATTATTATCTTTGAACAAATTTACAAATTAAGATCTTACGAAATCCTAATTTGTCTCTATCCTTACCATAGAAATGAAGTATTATATCATAGCAGGAGAGGCCTCGGGAGACCTTCACGGCAGCAATCTCATGAAAGCCCTGAAGCAGAAGGACCAGGATGCTGAGTTTAGGTTCTGGGGCGGTGACCTGATGAGCCTCACAGGAGGCACACCGGTGAAACATTACCGGGACCTTGCCTTTATGGGCTTCCTGGAAGTCGCTAAAAATATCAGGACGATCCTGAATAATATCAGGTTCTGCAAACAGGACATCCGGAATTACCGACCTGATGTGCTGATCCTGGTCGATTATCCGGGATTCAACCTAAGGATTGCTAAATTCGCCAAAGGGCTCGGCATTAAAGTGGTGTACTACATTTCGCCGCAACTCTGGGCCTGGAAGGAAAACAGGGTAGAAATCATTAAGAAATATGTGGATGAGATGCTGGTCATCCTTCCTTTTGAGGAAGATTTTTATAAGAAGCACGGCGTTCATTCCCATTTTGTGGGACACCCGCTGCTGGATGCCATATCCAATCTGGAACCTATAGATCCGGGGACCTTTAAAAAAGAGAACGGTCTGACTGACCAGGACATTATCGCCCTTCTGCCGGGTTCCAGGAAACAGGAAGTGGAAAAAATGCTGGAGCTTATGCTTTCGGTACGTCCGCATTTTAAGGACTATCAGTTTGTCATTGCCGGTGCACCCAGTCTGCCTAAAGAATTTTATGAGAAATACGTGGATGATCGTGTGCATTTCGTTTCCAACAAAACCTATGACCTCCTGAGGTGCTCCAAAGCAGCTTTGGTAACCTCCGGAACCGCTACCCTGGAAACAGCACTCTTAAATGTTCCTGAAGTGGTCTGCTACCGCGGAAGCAAAATTTCCTACGCCATTGCCAAGAGACTGGTGAAAAACATCAAATATATTTCCCTGGTCAACCTGATTATGGACCGGGAAGTCGTTAAGGAACTGATTCAGGATGAGCTGAATACCCGAAACCTTGTGGATGAACTTAACCAGATCATTTCCGGAACAAAAAGATCTGTTATGCTGAAGGATTATGAACTGCTGAGGGAAAAGCTTGGCGGAAAAGGGGCAAGTGAGAAAGCGGCGGAAGTGATTGTGAATGTTTAAGTTATTGAACAAATGTCCCTGTAAGTAGGATTTTTTTCTTTATAATATCTATTCTTTCATCAATTTAAAGCATATTTTAAAATTCTGAAATTTTAAAATATAAATAATCAACAAATTTGATATTTTGTCCTGTAAATTAATGATGATTGAACAGGCAGCCATTCCTTATTCTCGTCACCTGCTTCATCCTGGGCATCCTGTTCCAGGACAGATTCTCCTTATCAGATGCTTTAGTCTATAGTATTGCAGGCGTATGTATTCTGGCATTTACAGCTCAGTTTTTTACATTGTACGTATTGCATAAGCTAAGGCCGTATGTATTGGGTATGTTATTCTTCGGAGCGGGGATTACGGCCCATTTCATCCATGCTTTTTCTGAAGATGATTTCCGGTTGAACGCTTACTCGAATGTGGTGTTCAGGATTACGAAAAAGCTTAATTCAACCGGGAAAAATAAAAAGTATGAGATTGAGGGGCAATCCGGAACAAAAGTTTTCAATGCCGTGCTGTATATTCCTAAAAATCATGAAGAGCTGGACTTTAACCACTATTACCAGGCCCGCGGATACATCAGCAGGCCTGAATCGCCAAAAGCAGATTTCCAGTTTGATTACGCCCGCTACCTGAACCGGAAAAATATCAGGTATCAATGTTATATCCGTGATGAGATATCTTCTGCGGTGCGCAAAGATATAAGCCTTACAGAATCCATCCAACAGAAAAGGCTTGAGGTCCTGCAAAAGATCGACCGTGCAGGATTGTCGAAAACAACCCGGGAATTTTTAAAAGGGATTATCCTGGCAGACCGTACGGAAACGGATGCCGTTACCGCTCAGGATTTCAACCGGTCCGGCCTGATGCATTTCCTCGCTATTTCAGGAACTCATATCGTCGTCATTTTCGGTGTGGTGTACATGGTCCTGACACGTTATGTGCCGGCTTCTTTCAGGAAGTACGCGATTGTGCTGAGCCTGGTGTTCATATGGATATTTGCTGCCTTTATAGGATTCGGGAATTCTGTGGTACGCTCCTGCATTATGCTGAGCATCTACTATATATACGTCCTGTTGCAGCGGAAGCCGGATCTGCTGCATTCCCTTTCCTTATCTGCCTTTATCATCCTGATAACAGATACCCAACAGCTTTTTGATGTAGGTTTTCAGCTTACTTTTGCCGCGGTTCTGGGGATTTTCTGGCTGAACAGGCCGATCTTGCAGTATTTCCCGAAGCAGGATCATTTCATCAAGAAGATTATATTCAATACGGTTTCTATTTCCATTGCCGCCCAGCTGGCCACACTGCCGCTTGTGCTCTATTATTTTCACCAGTTTTCTTTCATCTCCATCATTGCTAATTTTGTCATCGTCCCGTTTTCAGAGGTAATTATTATTTTCTCATTTGTCATGACGGGAATCATAGCACTGGGTTTTGATTTTACTTTTCTAAATGTTATTTATGATACTGTAATCCGCTGGCTGCTCCGGACCATTCACTGGTTTGCCGGCTTTGAAGATGTTTTCCTTGAGGACATTCCATTAAACCTGATCGAAATGCTGCTGCTTTTCATTATAGTGTATCAGTTGAGATATGCAGTACTTAAGCCTGATTACAGGAATGCTGCCAGAATGATTACCGTAATCATTATTTTTCTGATGATCAGAACTGTTTTTAACATTGCAGAGAACCGGCGTAAGGAGGTTCTTGTCCACAGATTGTATAAGAATACAGTATTTTCTGTAAAGCACGGAGCGAAAGCCTGTTTCTGGATCAAAGAAGGATCAGATAAGGAACATATCATGAGATATATCATCCATCCTTATACCGCATCAAGAAGGCTCGATGAAGTGGTGATGAAAGTTTTTCCTGCCGATGCAGAGCAAGTCACTTATAAAGGTAAAATCTATCCTCTGAATTAGGATTTTATTTTTTTTGTTTTCCCTTTATTCAGAAGACTTTAGGTCTTATTTAGAAAGATTACAAACTGGGTAATTGTGAGATTTCTCACTTCTTGATGTTATTAACATTTCTTAATTTTGTGGAAATTCAAATTTAAACTTATATGGCAGGTTTAACGAGTTCTACAATAGGTAGAAAGTATGCTATGGCATTGTCAGCTATTTTTTTGCTGATCTTTTTGGTAATGCACCTTGCAGTCAACCTTTTATCGGTTTTCGGTGAAACGGCTTACAACAATGCTTCGCAGTTCATGGGATATAATCCTCTTATCCAGTTTATAATGCAGCCGGTACTGATCTTTGCTGTGATTTACCATTTTGTAATGGGATTTGTTCTGGAAATCAAAAATAAAAAAGCACGTCCTATCAATTATGCAATGAACAGGGGATCTGATAACTCATCATGGTCTTCCCGTAACATGATCCTTTCCGGAGCGGTTATCCTTGCATTCCTGGTACTGCACATGTATGATTTCTGGTTTCACGAAATGAATTACAAGTATGTGAACGGTCTTCCGATTGAGGAGTCCAGATTCTGGGGAGATCTTCATGCAAAATTTGCGGATGTGTGGAGAGTAGTTTTATATGTGATTTCATTTGTGCTTTTAGGGCTTCACTTGTCTCACGGGTTCCAGTCTTCTTTCCAGTCCCTTGGAGCGAGACATCCGAAGTACATGCCGATGCTGAGAAGGGTAAGCATCTGGTATTCTATCCTTATTCCGTTAGGATTTATTTTTATCGCAATTTATCATTTTATAACTCAATAATATCAATATACTAATATGAGTAAGTTAGATTCAAAAATTCCAGCAGGTCCTTTAAAGGATAAATGGAAAAATCATAAAGACCATATGAACCTTGTTGCCCCAAACAACAGAGACAAAATTGATATTATTGTTGTGGGTACAGGTCTGGCAGGAGGTTCTGCAGCAGCTACACTGGCTGAGCAGGGCTATAATGTGAAAGCATTCTGCTATCAGGACTCTCCTAGAAGAGCGCACTCTATTGCTGCTCAGGGAGGTATCAATGCTGCCAAAAACTATCAGGGTGACGGTGACTCTACCTACCGGTTATTTTACGATACCATTAAAGGTGGTGACTACAGGGCCAGGGAAGCGAATGTTTACAGGCTTGCTGAGGTTTCTGCAAATATTATCGACCAGTGCGTGGCACAGGGTGTTCCTTTCGGAAGAGAATACGGAGGTCAGCTCGATAACCGTTCATTTGGTGGGGTTCAGGTAAAAAGAACTTTCTATGCGAAAGGACAGACCGGACAGCAGCTTTTGTTGGGAGCTTATTCCGCCATGAGCCGCCAGATCGGTAAAGGAAGGATCAAAATGTACAACCGTCATGAAATGATGGAACTTGTTATCGTAGACGGTAAGGCCAGGGGGATTATTGCAAGAAACCTGGTAACCGGAGAACTTGAGAGACATTCTGCCCACGCTGTGGTGATTGCTTCAGGAGGATACGGTAACGTATATTTCCTTTCTACGAATGCCATGGGATCCAACGTTTCCGCAGCCTGGAAAATCCATAAGAAGGGCGCTTATTTTGCGAACCCTTGTTATGTACAGATTCACCCTACCTGTATTCCGGTACACGGTACTCAGCAATCCAAGCTGACCCTGATGTCCGAGTCATTGAGGAACTCCGGAAGGATCTGGGTGCCTAAGAAGCTGGAAGATGCCATTGCCATCAGAGAAGGCAAATTAAGAGCGGAAAACATCAAAGAAGATGACAGGGATTACTATCTGGAAAGAAGATATCCTGCTTTCGGTAACCTGGTTCCTAGGGACGTAGCTTCAAGAGCAGCCAAGGAAAGATGTGATGCCGGCTTCGGAATTGAAAACAATGATACCAAAGAAGGGGTATACCTGGATTTCTCTACAGAGATCATGAAGAAAGGTAAGGAGGCTGCCATTGAAAAACATATCCATAATCCTACAGACCAGCAGATCTATGATCTTGGTAAGGCATGGGTAGAAGAAAAATACGGAAACCTGTTCCAGATGTATGAGAAAATCACAGCCGATGATCCGTACAAAACCCCAATGAAGATTTATCCTGCGGTTCACTATACCATGGGAGGAGTTTGGGTGGATTACAACCTTCAGTCTACCATCCCGGGATGTTTCGTTATCGGTGAAGCCAATTTCTCGGATCACGGAGCCAACAGGCTGGGAGCATCTGCACTGATGCAGGGACTGGCAGACGGATATTTCGTTCTTCCGTATACTATTGCAGATTATCTGTCTGCGGATATCAGAACAGGAGCTATTCCTACCAACAGCGCGCCTTTTGAGCAGGCTGAAAAAGAAATAAAAGAGAAAGTGGATTTCTTTATCGATAATAAAGGAACGCATTCAGTAGACCATTTCCATAAGAGACTGGGACATATCATGTGGAACAAAGTTGGAATGGGAAGAACTCCTGAAGGGCTTCAAGAAGCCATCAGGGAAATTGAAGAAGTAAGAAACGACTTCTGGAAGAACGTAAGAGTTACGGGAGATAAAGAAGGTATGAATACTGAGCTGGAGAAAGCGTTCAGAGTAGCCGACTTCCTGGAGCTGGGCCAGTTAATGGCTATCGATGCACTGAAGAGGAATGAATCCTGCGGAGGTCACTTCCGTGAGGACCATTCCACACCGGACGGAGAAGCAGAAAGAGACGATGTGAATTACAAGTATGTTGCAGCCTGGGAATATCAGGGGAAAGACATCAACCAGGAAGTAATGCACAAAGAGGAGCTGATCTACGAAAACATCGAGGTTAAAACAAGAAGTTACAAATAATCTCCAACCTATAAATATATCATTATGAGTTCAAAAAAAGGCTTACATCTTACGCTGAAAATTTGGAGACAAAAAAATAATAAATCTAAAGGTCAGTTTGAGACCTACAAAATATCGGATGTTTCCACAGATTCCTCTTTTCTGGAAATGCTGGACATCCTGAACGAAAATTTAATTAACGAAGGAAAAGAGCCGGTAGCTTTTGACCACGACTGCCGTGAGGGGATCTGCGGAATGTGCTCCCTGTACATCAATGGTAGAGCGCATGGCCCGGATACGGGAATTACTACCTGCCAGCTTCACATGAGAATGTTCAAAGACGGTGAAACCATCGTTATTGAGCCATGGAGAAGCGCTGCTTTCCCGGTAATCAAAGACCTTATTGTAGACAGAAGCGCCTTTGACCGGGTGATGGCTGCAGGAGGTTTCGTTTCCGTGAATACCTCAGGAAATACGCTGGATGCGAATGCTATTCCGGTTCCTAAAGATGATGCGGACAAAGCAATGGATGCTGCGGCGTGTATTTCATGCGGAGCCTGTGTGGCGTCTTGTAAAAACGGATCTGCAATGTTATTTGTGGGTGCTAAGGTTTCCCATCTGGCACTGCTTCCTCAGGGTAGGGTAGAAGCCAAGAGAAGGGTTCTTAACATGGTGAAAGCCATGGATGAGGAAGGATTCGGAAACTGTTCCAATACCGGAGCCTGCGAGGTTGAATGTCCTAAAGGAATTTCCCTGGATAACATCGCCAGAATGAACCGGGAGTATATGGCTGCCTTCATTGATAAAGGATAGTATTAATCTTTTCAATACAACAGAAAATCGTCTCCTTAAAGGATGGCGATTTTTTTAGTTAAATCTTTCATAAAAGCATTTTTTAGTTGTATTGAGTATATTGAAAAACTTATTTTTGCGTAATTATAAAATTGAAATGAAAAAATATCTTTTATTGTTTATCATCGCAGTGTTTGTGATGTCTTGCTCTAAAAAAGTTGAAGTAAAAGGAAAGATTACCGGCGGATCTCCATTGGAGAGAATTGAATTCATAGATCCTACCAATATTTCCATGCTGCCTGCAGTGAATATGGGAGTGGATAAGAGCGGGAACTTCTCGGGAAGTTTTGAAGCGCCTAAAAGCGGAATGTATGTAATTTCCTACGGAGGCAAGCAAAATGTAATTTACCTCAAAGGAGGAGAAACACTTGATATTTCAGGTAACGGAATGACTTTCCCTACCGAATTTGTAGTGACAGGGGATGCTAAAAAGAATAATGACTTTTTCACAGCCACTCAGAAATACCTTGGGACTTATGCCCAGACCATCAATATGAATGACCTGATGATGAAGGATGAGAAAACCTTCCTGAAAGGCATCCAGAAGGTGGAATCAGATATCAATAAAAACATTGATGAGAATGTGAAGAAATTCAATCCGGATAACGGCGTGGTTGAATGGAAGAAAAATGATATTGCCAGTACTTTGCTTACCATCATGACGCAATATGAAATGAGCCATAAGCAGATGGGTAATCCTTCTTTCAAAGTGACCAAGGCATTCACGGATTATGAAGATAAACTTCAGGCCAACAAAGACGACATGATTAAGGAAAGCCCGGCATACAGAAGCTATCTCCTGACTAAAATGAGCCCGGACTTCCAGAAATATGCTGAAGCTAAAGCCAAAGGTAAAACGGATGTTACGACTTCTGAACTGTTCAGCCAGTTCCTGAAAGACAAAAAAGATATTCCACAGGCAACCAAAGATTACCTTCTTGCGTTCGTGATGACACAGTCGGATCTTCAGAATCCGATGCTTACCGATAAGTCACTGGCCAAAGTAAGAAAGATCATTGATGAAGAGATTAAAGATTCAGGACTTAAGCAGGACCTGAGCAGACTTCAGTTAGCGATGAAGGGGCTTAAGGTTGGAGAGGCTGCTCCTGATGCTTCCCTGGTAAAACAGGACGGAAAAACATACAGCCTTTCTGAAAACAAAGGAAAGCCATACCTAATGATGTTCTATGCTTCATGGAATCCATACATTGCTGAAGGAACAGTACCTGTGCTGAAAGAGGTTGTTAATTTTTACAAATCTAAAATGAATTTCGTATTCGTGAATATGGATGACAGCAAAGACCAGTTTGTAAAGACCAGCAATGCTCTGTTGAAAGGGATCAATGGAGTCAATGTCTATGCTGAAGGCGGACTGAATTCAGACATCGCTAAAAAATACGGTATTTACGGATTCAGGTTGCCATCGTTTGTCATTGTAGACAAAGACGGTAAGATTGCCAGCAAACCTTATGTAAACTTAGGTGAGCAGGAGCTGGTAACCCTATTGGATAAACTTACCGGACTGAGTGCGCCGAGGGTAGACCCGAGAGTACAGCTGCAGGTAGGAAATAACGGCGCAGTTCAGAAGGCAGCTCCGCAACAGGCCAATCCTCAGCCTGCCCAGACAAAATAATCAATTTAGAAACAGATTAAAAACCTTGTCTACGGATAAGGTTTTTTTTATTGTATTTTTGCAATGCGAAGCCGGGAGGTTTCATCGATATAAATATCAGAATGAAAAAGAAGAAAAACAGGAATATTATCCTCGAAAATATAAAGCTTTTAAATGCAGGAGCAAAAGGAGTAGCCATCGGAAAGACGGAGGACGGGAAAACCGTATTGGTATCCGGCGCAATCCCGGGAGATGTGGTTAATGCAAGGGTGAAAAAATCAAAGTCCAAATATTATGAAGCTGAAGCTGTGGATATCCTGGAAAAATCGCCTTACAGGGTAGATCCCAAATGCATTCACTTTGGCGTTTGCGGAGGCTGCAAATGGCAGAACATGAGCTATGAAAAGCAGCTGGACTTCAAGCAGGAGGAAGTATATAACAATATCAAGAGAATCGGGGGGATCGATGATTTTGAAACCGTTCCTATTCTCGGTTCTGCAGAAGAATATTACTACAGGAATAAAATGGAATTCTCCTTTTCCAATGCGAGATGGCTTACCCAGTATGAGATCAGTTCTGAAGAGAATTTCGGCAGCAGGGATGCGCTTGGTTTTCATATCCCCGGGATGTGGAGCAAAATCCTGGACCTGAAAGAGTGTTTTCTTCAGGAAGATCCTTCCAATACGATCCGATTGGCTGTAAGGGAATATGCCAGCAATAACGGACTGGATTTCTTCGATGTAAGGAACCATGAAGGCTTTCTGCGCACACTGATGATGAGGCAGAGCTCTGCCGGGGAATGGATGGTGCTTTTCCAACTGTACAGGGAAGAAAAGGAAAACAGGGAAAAGCTTTTTGAATTCCTGCTGGAAACTTTCCCTCAGATCAAAACATTAGTGTATGCCATCAATCCAAAACCGAATGATTCCATTTACGATCTTGATATCCATATCTATCACGGAGAAGGTTTCTTAATGGAAGAGATGGATGGTCTCAGGTTTAAGATTGGCCCGAAATCTTTCTTTCAGACCAATTACAAACAGGCTCTGGAACTCTACCGTAAAACATTGGAGTTTGCAGACCTGAAAGGTGATGAAGTGGTCTATGACCTTTACACCGGTACCGGAACCATTGCCCAGTATGTTGCCAGAAAAGCCAAGCAGGTGATCGGAATAGAATCCGTGCAGGAAGCGATTGATGCAGCCGTTGAGCATGCAGAACTGAATGGCCTTACCAACTGTACATTCTATTGCGGAGATATGAAGGATGTTTTCAATGATGAATTCCTTGCTACCCACCCGAAAGCAGATGTCCTGATTACCGATCCGCCGAGAGACGGTATGCATCAGAAGGTGGTAGAGCAGATATTAAAGCTTTCGCCGGATAAAGTGGTTTATGTAAGCTGTAATTCCGCAACGCAGGCAAGGGATCTTGCCCTGATGAAAGAACAATATACCGTAGTAAAGATTTTACCGGTAGACATGTTCCCGCAAACCCATCATGTGGAGAATATTGCTTTGCTGATCAAAAAATAACAGATGTAAATTTGAACCCATCCTATACCTATGAAATACCTTAAAATTTTTCTGTTGACCCTTATCCTCGGCCTGGTTTTTTCCTGTGGAGGGGATGATGATATCTGTGAAAGCGGGGAGGGTACCCCAAGAATGAAAGTATCCTTTAAAAGAGAAAGTACAGGTCTGCCAAGAACACTGGATTCGCTGTATGTGGCAGTTGATTACGGATCGGGTAAAGTACAGCTGGGAAAACAGACTAATATCAATTCCCGGCTGATTCCTCTGAGGGTTGATGATGCTCCGTATACAGATGTCTATTTCAGGTTATCGGATAAAGGGGCAGAATCCAAAGTAAGGGTGAGTTATACGACCAAATCCACTTATGTATCGCCCGGCTGCGGAATCAAAAAGAACTACGAAAACCTGGACGCACAATTAACCAATACCAATCCGGTAGTGAAGCTTGAAGCCGGTCAAAATTTTATAGAGAATGAAGACAAAACTAATCTTTACCTTCTTTTTTAGTACCCTGAGTTTATTTTGCCTGTCGCAAAATAAACAGACCGATACTGTGAAAACAGAAAAGGCAAAATGGAAGTATGAACCGAATTTCATGGTGGGCTTTGATCTTCTGAATGCCGGCGTTTCTTTCTTTTCAGACCGGAAAGTATATCAGGGATTTATTTCATCACGAGTGAAAGGAGACATCCATGCCGTTGCTGAAGCCGGTTTTGAATCTAATGTCTATAAGAAAAACAGCTACGACGGTAAAGCCAGTGGTCCGTTCGTTAAGTTGGGTGCATTTTACATGCTGGCCAAGGATAGTGATAATCCTTTCAACGGATTTTATGCCGGAGGAAAACTCGCCGGGTCTTTCTATACCCAGGAATATATGGCCGTACCGGTAAGAGGATTTGGAGGGAGTAATTCTTCTGTAGCTTTTCCTTCTTCAACCCAGTCCTCATTCTGGCTGGAAGGTGTTTTAGGCGGCCGCGTACAGTTATTTGAATCCAACTTTTATATTGACGTAAACCTTCAGCCTAAATACCTTGCCTATACGACCAAGCAGGACGATATCCAGCCGATGATCGTTCCGGGCTTCGGTAAAAGCTCCTCTAAATTTACTATGGGGTTTGCCTGGAATATTGCGTATAAGTTTTAATTGAAACCTGGCCTGGGCTTTTTAACAATTCCGGATTTAGGGTACAATAACATATATAGATTTTCAAGTTCTTTCGGAGGAAAGCCCTTATCAAATGATTTTGAACTGAAGGTAAATCCCTCAGAATAAATAATTATGGTACAAGCAGAAGCTTTATCAGAAAATCTTTCGTTTGTAGGGGCTTCAAATGATTCTATTTTTGAAAGATCAATGGTATTGATCTGTTTTAATATGTCATTCCAGTCTTTTGAAAGCATAGTTGATTTTGTCTGTATACCATTTGAAGTGGTCAGCACAGAATCCTGTGTAAAGGTAATCGTCTTATTTGTCCCTCTGCTCTGTTCAGTGATTTCTATTTTTTTTATTTTCTGCATATTTTGAGTAACAGGATAGTTGTTTTTCCGCTCGTTTGTTCCTTGTGAACCACACTCAACGAAGATTAGATTGATGATCATGGCAAACAATGTTATATAAATTTTCATTTGCTTCAGTGTTTAGTTTAAATTTTAGATTCATATAAATATAACTTATATATTTGCAAAAATGAATCTAAAAATGAAAAACTTTACTAGTTTGAGAATGATTCTTTCGATATCATTGCTTAGTGTAGGCCTTTTACAGGCACAACAGAACAGTTCAGCATTGAAAAAAGAAAGGAAATTTTCTAAAAAATCAACTGAAGAACTTTCAAAGTATCATGGTTTTGAAAGATGTTCAACCGTAGAATATGAGCAGTATTTGCAGGCTAAATATCCGGATAGACTTACGGATGCCCAATTTGAATCCTGGTTTGCTCCGCTAGTCGAGAAGTATACAACAGAAAAATCTCAAAGCGGGACCATAATTACCATTCCTGTCGTTGTACACGTTATTCATAGTGGTCAGAACTTAGGCTCAGCTCCGAATATTGTTGATGAGCAGGTTATGTCTCAGATTGCAGTAATGAATAATGACTACAGAAAACTTCTGAATTCACCGGGATATAATAATAATGCTGTAGGTGCTGATGTACAGATACAGTTTGCGCTGGCTAAAGTGGATCCGAATGGAAATCCTACTAATGGTATCGATAGGGTAAATCTTTGTCAGGATACCTGGACAAGAGATGATATTGAGGGTTTTGTAAAACCTCAGACGATATGGGATCCGAATAAATACATGAACATGTGGAGTGTGAATTTTGCAGATGCCAGTTTACTGGGATATGCACAGTTTCCTTCTAACTCAACATTATCCGGGCTGTCTGCTAATGGAGGCCTGGCCAATACTGACGGAGTTGTAGCCAATTTTGCAACATTCGGAAGCATTGATTATAACACTACTAATAATTTCATGCTTGCGGCTCCATATAATAAAGGAAGGACAATGACTCATGAAGTCGGACATTTCCTTGGGCTCAGACATATTTGGGGAGATGCTAATTGCGGAACGGATTATTGTTCGGATACTCCTGTCCATAAACAGGCCAATTATGACTGTCCTTCGCATCCAAAACCAAACAGTTGTGGAAGTACGGATGAAATGTTTGAAAATTATATGGATTATACCAATGATGCATGTATGAACATTTTTACCAATGATCAGAAAACGAGGATCAGGACTGTCATGGATAATTCTCCACGGAGATTGCAGCTGAAAGCTTCTGTTGCTGAACAGGCTATACCTCTTTTTGCCAATGATGCGGAACTTAAGCTGGATGGTGGCTGTGCATTAGGAAGCTGTGGTGGAGGGTTACTGCGTTTCTCTTTATACAACAGAGGAACAAGTAATCTGACATCTGCAACAATCAGCTATTCTATTAATGGTGGTGCCAGTCAAACATATAACTGGACTGGTAATCTTGCTCAGGATAAATACAGTATAATAAGTATTCCTGTTTTGAGCACAGTTCCCAGTTCACCGGTAACGGCTTCCATTATTTCAGTAAACGGAACTTCTGATCAGAGGTCTACTAACAATACTGTGACAGGAACATATACGAAGCCGGCAGCTCCTGACTACTTTGCAGGTGCAACAACCGTTAATTTTTCTTTACAACGAGATTATTTTGGCTCAGAGACAACCTGGACCCTTAAAAACAGCGCAGGGCAGGTAGTTAAGTACGGAGGTCCTTACCAGGATGTACAAAATCCTACACAAACAACTCCTTTACCTGCCCTTATAACACAGACATGGACATTGCCTGCAGGCTGTTATGTCTTTGCAATTTCCGATGCTTATGCAGATGGATTAACCGATGGTGGTTATGTTAATCTGAGTACCAATGGACAGACTATTTATAGTGCATCTACGGATATAGAAAGCTATGGATCAAAAGCATTCACTTCTGTGGTCTTATCAACCAACGAAACCAAAGCGGATCATTTCAGCGTATATCCGAATCCTGCGTCTGATGAGCTGAATGTTACCAAAGTTTCCAATAAAGCAAAGTATGAAATTCATAATGTTGTAGGACAGCTTGTAAAATCAGGTGAAATCAGCAACAATAAAGTGAGGATTTCCGAACTTGTAAAAGGGACTTATTTCATTACTGTTAAAGACGGTAATTTATCTGAAAACATAAAGTTCATTAAAAAATAAATCCTTCATCAAGGTAACTGATCCCCGGCTTTCAACCGGGGATTTTTTATTTTGAATGGAAAATACGTTATCATTAGTTTTATATAAAAAAAATACTTGAACTCATGTGATAATAATAAAAAATGATTAGATTTGTACGATTAATATAATATTGAGAAAGTTATGAAGAAAATTTTTACTTCTTTCTTTTTCCTCTTTCTGTTTGCGATTACCAGTGCACAATGGAGTCCGACGACATTCAGGGGAGAAAAAATAAGAGGGAACTCCGACATCAGGGGCTATTACTCTTTGGACATTTCCTTATTAAAATCTCAATTGGCAAACGCACAGCTGACCGGCAGAAATGCTAAGGCGGTGACGATATCGTTGCCAACTTTAGATGGGAAAATAGAAAAGTTTGCCGTGTACAGCTTTCCGGTTGTCGTAAAGGAACTGGCAGACCAGTATCAATTGGGGTCCTACGTAGGTGCCGGGATTGATGATCCAAGCAAATACCTGAGATTCAGTCTCGCTCCGAATGACTTCCAGGCGATGATCATTAAGGACGGGAGATATGAATTTATCGAGCCGGTAGACAAAGACAAAACAGTTTACGGTGTGCATCCGAAAACTGATAAAAGCAAAGAAGGCTTCCTTTGTTCTATGAATGAAAATGCGCTTTCCAAAAAAGAAATAGCTAAGCTGTATCAGAATGGAAAGTCATTTGCAAACCAGACTACTGATTTTGCAAAATCGTCCGATAAAAAATACAGGACCATGCGTCTTGCGATGTCGGTAACCGGTGAATATACTCAGTATTTCGGCGGAACGGTTGCAGGAGCATTAACGGCAATCAATGCTACCCTTACCAGATGTAATGGTGTTTTCGAAAAAGATTTCGCTTTACACCTGAATTTACAAAACTTCCCGAGTGTTATTTATACAGACCCGAATTCCGACCCGTATTCTCCGGCTGCTCAGATGAACAACTGGAATGTACAGCTTCAGCAGACCCTTACCGCAAATGTTGGAAATGCCAATTATGATATCGGGCATTTATTCGGTGCTTCCGGAGGAGGGGGTAATGCAGGGTGTATCGGATGTGTATGTATAGACCCTGCCAGTAGTACGGCTACCCAAAAGGGTTCGGGATACACTTCTCCTGCCGATGGAATTCCGCAGGGTGATAATTTTGATATTGATTATGTAGCTCATGAAATGGGCCACCAGCTGGGAGCTAATCATACGTTCTCCAATAACCTTGAAGGTACAGGGGTAAATGTTGAACCGGGATCCGGCTCAACGATCATGGGATATGCAGGGATTACCGGTCCGAACACAGATGTTCAGCCGCACTCAGATCCTTATTTCCATGCAGCCAGTATCGCTCAGGTTCAGACCAACCTCAACAGTAAAACGTGTGATGTTGAAACGGCAGTTAACAACAACCCTCCGGTAATTGCTGCTTTACCTACCTATACTATTCCTAAAGGAACTGCATTTGTATTAACCGCCTCGGCAACCGATGCGGAAAATGATCCTATGACGTATACATGGGAAGAAATGGATAATGCAAGTGTAACCATTAATAAAAATAACCTTGGAACGACTGCTACCGGTGCAACTTTCAGATCCATTGCCCCTTCAACAAGTCCTACAAGATATTTCCCTAAGCTATCTTCTGTACTGGCCGGAGTTTTAAACAACTCTAACAACGGATGGGAATCTGTTTCTACCGTAGCAAGAACCACGAACTTCAGAATAACGGTGCGTGATAACAGCCCGATTGCTAGCCAGCAGCAGACGCAGTTTGCCAATCAGCAAATTGTGGTAGGCAATGACGGTCCTTTTAAAGTTACTACTGCTACCGTATACAATAACGGCGCAACCAATGTAACCTGGGATGTTGTGAATACCAGCGCAGCACCTTATAATGCTGCTAACGTTAAAATAGACTACACCACTGATAACGGACTTACCTGGAATGTTCTGTCAGCTTCCACAGCCAATGACGGAAATGAAACCTTAACATTTGGTGCCCTTACAGTAGGAGCAACCGTTAAGATCAGAGTAAGTGCAATCAATAATGTATTCTATGCCATAGGTAATGCAACAGTAGCCTCTTTAGCTGTCTGTACAAGTGCTGCACCTACAGGAGTTACGGTATCTGCAATTACCCAGACCCAGGCAACAGTGACATGGTCTGCTGCTGCCGGAGCTACTTACATCGTACGTTACCGTCCGACAGGAAGTACGACATGGACTCAGGTAACGGCAACGACAAACTCTGTTATACTGACCAGCCTTACAGACGGAGTTCAATACGAAGTACAGGTCGCTAATGTATGTTCAGGAACTACAGGGAACTTCTCTGCCTCCACTACATTTACTACATTAGGTTTAACGTACTGTACAATGCAGTCCAGCAATTTTAACGATGAATATATTTCCAATGTAACAGTGACTCCAAACGGTGCTGCCGTAATGAGCAACACTTCTCAGGGAAGTACTTATACAGATTATTCAAACACGCCGAGTGCATTGGTTAATCTTGTGATCGGTTCTGCTAACAATACGGTTTCCGTTTCCAAATTCTGGACAGGAACAAACTATAGTGAAGCAGTAGGTGTGTGGATCGACTTTAACAGGAACGGTACTTTTGAAGCTTCAGAGCAGGTGATGAACTCTGCTGCCAGTACAACAACACCAGTTACCGCAACATTCTCAGTCCCTGCCGGTGCGTATAACGGGCCTGCTACGACAAAAATGAGAGTGGTACTGCAGTTCAGCGACTCGCCTGTAATGTGTACAAGCTTTACATACGGAGAAGTTGAGGACTATGCCGTGAAGCTGGTACAACCGATTGCATGTTCAACAAACGCCCCATTAAATCTTACGGTAACTAATATTACCTCTACATCAGCGTATGTAATGTGGGATCCTGCTGCCAATGCAACTTATATATTACAGTACAGACAAGTAGGCGCTACTGCATGGACCAATGTTCCTTTGACAGTAAACTCTTATACCATTAATAACCTTACTGAGCAGACTCAGTATGAAGTTAGAGTAGCTTATATATGTTCAGGTACTACCGGAACCTATACTACACCAACGCAGTTTACCACTCCGGCAGTAAATTACTGTACCATCACATCAGGCAATAACAGCAACGGATATATTTCCAATGTAATGATAACCCCAACCAACTCATATGTTATGAGTAATACGACAGGGGCAAACTCTTACACGAACTATTCTGCGAATGCCAATAACCTGGTTACCCTGGTACGCAGCTCAACAAACAATACCATTTCAGTAAGCAAATCATGGTTAACCACTACCACATCTTCATTAGCTGTAGGAGCGTGGATTGACTTTAACAGAAACGGTATTTTCGAGACATCGGAAAGAGTGCTTTCGTCTACGGCGAATACAACCACACCGATTACCAATACATTCACAGTTCCGGCAACCTCTTATAATGGTCCGCTAACCCTGAGAATGAGAGTGATTGTTTCAACCAGCACCATCAATGATCCTTGTGTAAATATTACCAATGGTGAAATAGAGGACTACGCTGTTAAGATCGTGGATCTGCAACCTTGTACTTCCGCGGCGCCATCGCCAATTACAGTATCTAACGTTACAGCTGCATCAGCAAATGTTTCTTGGTTAAGTGCAACAGGAGCAACATATACTTTAAGATACAGAACAGGAACAGGAGCATGGACAACAATCAGTCCTGCCACCAATCCTTATACCATCCTTAACCTCAATGCCCAGACAACGTATGAAGTACAGGTAGCAACCATTTGTGGTGGTACAACGGGAGCCTGGTCATCTTCAGTAAACTTTACTACACCGGCCTCTACCTATTGTAATTCCGGTACTGCAACGGTTACTGATGGTTACATCAATAATATTACCGTATCAGGGACCAATACTCCGGCGATGTCCAATAATTCCGGGCCAAGCACCTATACGGATTATTCCAATGACGTAACAAAAACCATTACATTAGCACGTAACTCTACGAACAATACTTTGTCTGTAGGAAGAACCATCCTGTCCAGTACATATTCTACGTATGCATGGATAGACTTTAACGGTGACGGAGTATTTAACAATAACCCATCAACTACTCCTGGAGGTGAAAGAATCATGAACCTCGGTTATTCTTCTACAACACCGGTTACAGCTACATTCAATGTGCCTGCCAATGCTTATACTGGAGGTAACAAAGTGAAGATGCGCGTTATCGTATATTACCTGACGCCTACTGATGCCTGTTCACCGCTTACCAGCAATGGTGAGGTTGAAGACTATCAGGTGAAGTTTGTAGATATCCAGCCTTGTACTACGGCTCCTCCAACAGGAATCGTGATGAGTAATGTTGCAGCTACTACAGCTACCGTATCATGGATTTCTTCTACCGGTGCTACGTACCTGGTAAGATGGAGAACAACCAACCCGGTAGGAGCATGGAATGTATCTCCGGCACCAATCAACGGTAACAGCTACAACATTACAGGCCTTAATGAGCAGACTGCTTATGAGGTACAGGTAGCTACAATCTGCGGCGGTACTCAGGGAACATGGTCATCATCTCTGCCATTTACAACAACACCGATCACGTATTGTAATATGACCGGTACCGGAACTACGGATTTCATTTCCAATGTAACGGTTACCCCGGTCAATCTGGGTATCCCGGCAATGACGAATACATCAGTACAGACCAATTATATCAGTTATACTACACCAAGTACACTGGTAACGCTGGATATCGGTTCTACAGGGAACAAACTTTCTGTAGCTAAAGGATGGTCCGGTGCTACACAGAGTGATGCAGTTTCTGCATGGATCGATTTCAACAGAAACGGTATTTTTGAAGCTTCAGAGCAAATTATGGCATCTGCATCCAGTACGACAACTCCGGTAACGGCATTGTTCAATGTACCGGCAACTGCATACAGCGGTCTGCTTACGACTACCATGAGAGTGGTGCTGAAGCGTTCAAGTGCGCCGGTAATGTGTCAGGTGGCCACCAATGGTGAAGTTGAGGATTACACGGTAAGATTAAGACCTTGTAGTACAGCAACACCTGGAGCACCAACCTTTACGGTTACCCATAATACCGCTACGGTTACGTGGACGGGAGCAACCAATAATATAACTTACCTGGTTCAGTACAGAGTTTCCGGAACAACAGCATGGACTAACGTATATGCATCTACGCTGATCGGAAATATCCCGTTAAACATTACAGGACTTACTCCGGCGACAACATATGATGTACAGATCTCTGCAGTATGTAGCAATACAGCAGGGACACCTACAGCAATCAAGACGTTTACCACACGTTGCGACCCTACACCTCCGAATGTTACCATCAGTAACGTTACGGCAACTACAGCAGTAGTGACATGGGCGCCGGTAGCAGCAAGCTCAAGCTATGTATTGAGATACAGAGTAGTGGGAAGTACCCAGTGGATTGATGTAACCACCATTCCTACCACACCGGGTAACACGTATACACTGACTAACCTGTCGCCATATACTACTTATGAAGTTCAGGTGGCCAACAAGTGTAACGGAGAAACTACTGTAAACCCATATTCGAATCCTAAAGTATTCACTACTGAAAGGACCTGTGAATTACCGCCTCCGGGATTAACCATCACGAACCTTACGCCTACAACGGCTACAGTGGTTTGGGATCCGTTCCCGGGAGCAACGTATATCCTGAGATACAGAAAAGTGGGTATCCCGAGCTGGACTACCGTACCGGTAGTTACCAATACCTATACCATCCAGGGATTAACGGAATTGACCCAGTATGAAATGCAGGTGGCTAATGTATGTTCAGGAACTCCTGGAACCTACACACCTCCATACTTCTTTACCACACCTACGGTGATCTATTGCCAGATGTCGTCTTCAGGTTCTACCGGAGCCTACATCTCAAAAGTTACCGTAACTCCTAACGGTAAAAACCAGATGGAAAATGCATCAGCAGCATCCAACTATACCGATTATACAGGAGTACCGACCAAGTTCATAGAATTGATCCAGGGTTCTACAAACAACCAGATTTCAATTGATAAGAACCTTGCCGGAGGTGCTAAAGCAGGGGTGGCAGTATGGATCGATTTCAACAGGAACGGATATTTCGATATCAATGAAAGAATCCTTGTTTCAGGTCCTAATGCCGATGCTACGGTAAGCGGAACCTTTACCGTGCCTGCAGATGCATTCATCAGTCTTACAGATTACAAATATGTAGTAATGAGAGTGGCAATGCAGAAAGACGGAATCCCGGTAAACTGTACCAGCTTTGCTACAGGAGAAGTAGAAGATTATACTGTAAGGATTTCCAAGCTTCCTGTACCGAATCCGCTGGATCAGACTCAGATTATGATTTACCCTAACCCGGTAAGCTCAATCCTGAATGTGAAGAACATCAGCAAAAAGGCGAATTATAAGATTTATAGCGCTGCCGGACAGCTGATCTCCAATGGAATCATTCTGAACAACAAGATTGATGTAAGTAAACTGATCAACGGGGTATACGTCATCGACATCGATGATAACGGTACTACCGCACAGAAAAAATTCATCAAAGAATAATTTCAAAATAAGATAAGCTCTCAGAAATGAGAGCTTATTTTTTTTGCATAAAAAAGCCTCGTCAGACGTTTTCTGACGAGGCTTTGTTTTTTTATTCAATATCGAAAACGATGCGTTCCGTCTGTTCCTTCAGGTCCTCTAAATCTGAGTTATTATAAATGATACAGTCAGCCAGCTTGATCTTCTCTTTTTCGGGCATCTGCTTCTCCATAATGGCCTGGATTTCCCGGTAGGTCTTTCCGTCCCGGTCCATCACCCGTTTAATCCTGATATTGTCCTCTGCGGTCACCAGTAAGGAACGGTCGCACTGCTGATTCAGCTTCAGCTCAAACAGTAAAGCCGTTTCTTTAAAGATGAGGTATTTCGATTGTCTTTTAATCCAGTCTTCAAAATCCAGCCTTACGGCAGGATGAATGATCTCATTCAGCCGATGGAGGAGTTCTGTATCGCTGAACACTTTTTCAGCAACAAATTTCCTGTCGTACTTTCCGTTGCTGTCGTAAGCATGGTCACCGAGAAGGGCCCGGATCTCAGATTTTAAAGCTTCATTGTCATTCACGATAGACTTGGCCCTGTCATCCGAATAATAGACCGGAAATCCGAATTCTTCGATGAAGCGGGCAACGGTGGTTTTACCTGAACCGATGCCTCCGGTAAGCCCGATAATCTTTCGCGACGGTTCCGGCTCTGCCTGCTGGGTTTCTGATTGTAATTCTTCCATAATTAAAATTAATATCCGAATACTTCGTTAAAGCTGTAGGTTTCATGAAGCCTTACACCCTTTTCGGTCATGGTAAGGCTGGCTAGTTCATGATGGGCATCATGCTCGAAAAACAGCAGGTATTCATTATCGATGCACTGTTTCAGGAATTTGCCTTTCTCTTCTAAAGTTAAAAGCGGCCTGGTATCATAGCCCATTACATATACCTGGTTGATATGGCCGGCGGTAGGAATAAGGTCTGCGGCAAAAACAATAGTTTTTTCCTGGTACTGGAGTACCGGAAGCATCTGCTTTTCCGTATGGCCGTCAACAAAGATAACATCCATTTTAAGGTCCGGTGCAAATCCGAAGTTTCCATTTTTAGGAAGCGGCAGGAAATTCAGCTGTCCGCTTTCCTGTATCGGGATGATGTTCTCTTTCAGGAAGCTTGCCTTTTCCCTTGCGTTAGGCTCGGTTGCCCATTGCCAGTGGTTTTCGTTGGTCCAGAAATGGGCATTCTTGAAAGCAGGCCGGTAACCCGTCCTGTCATCGTTCCATTCAATTGCTCCGCCACAGTGGTCGAAGTGCAGGTGGGTAAGGAAAACATCGGTGATGTCCTCACGCACGAAGCCATACTTTTTAAGATTCTTATCGAGGTTATCATCACCCCATAATGAGTAGTGGCTGAAGAACTTTTCATCCTGCTTATCTCCCAGACCGCAGTCTACCAGGATCAGTTTTTTACCGTCCTCGATGAGCAGGGACCGGGTACCGAGTTCAATAAGGTTCCTTTCGTCTGCCGGATTTGTTTTCTCCCATAAGCTCTTGGGGACGACCCCAAACATGGCACCGCCATCCAGCTTAAATTTTCCGCATTGTATCGGATATAGTTTCATATCATATTTATATTTAGGTTCATGTATTCAGTTGTTGCATCTTTTCCGCAATAGCCTTTGCGTTGCTGTCACCTTTTTCAAGCTCGCGGATGATATTCAGATAGTCATTTTCCTTTCTGTTCTGTGAGAGTTTCTGTTTGATGAATATTTCCGTTGGGATTATTTTGATGCCGAATGCTCCCTTCATTTCCTTCTCCACAAAATTTTTTCCCATATCGTTTACCAGTACCGGGCACTTTTGGGCTTTTTCATATTTGAAGGTAAGCTTTTCCAGATGGCTGTACAACTCTTCCTGTGTCATCAGCTCAACGGTTCCGTAGATCTGAACCGCCTCATAATTCCATGTGGAAACATTCATATGGTCATACCAGCTGCTGGAAATATAGGTGTGGGCTCCTAAGAAATCACACAGGACTTCTGAACCGTTGTTGAGTACCTTGGCCTGTGGATTTGCTTTAGAGATGTGGGTTTCTATGTATGGATTTTCAGGATCATCTTCATTCAGGACCATCATAGAATGGGTCGCCCGGATCTTGTCTGCGGATGAAATGAGCAGGGCAAAGGCATTTTCGCTGATGATCTCTTTCATCAGCTGCCGGTCTTCGCTCTTATATAATTTAGGGATAAACATAGGCTATGGTAATCTTCAGGATTCTGTCGTCTTCATTGTTAAAACAATTCTCCCGGATTCCTGGGCTTTGAAATGTTCAGGTGATGGTAGGCCTTTTCGGTTACTTCTCTTCCTCTAGGAGTCCGAATGATGAATCCTTCCTGGATCAGGAACGGCTCATAGACTTCCTCAAGGGTTTCAGGATTTTCACCGATGGAGGTAGCCAGGGCAGAAATCCCTACCGGTTTTCCTTTAAAGTTTTCAATCATCACCCGCATGATTTTATTATCCATTTCATCAAGGCCAAATTCATCCACATTCAGGGAATTCAGCGCATATTTGGTGATGTTGATTTCAATTTCCCCATTGCCTTTGATTTCGGCAAAGTCGCGCACCCTTCTTAACAGCGCATTCGCAATCCTTGGTGTCCCGCGGCTCCTGCGGGCAATTTCAATCGCAGCATCTTCATAAATCTTTACACCCAATACCCTGGAGCTCCGTTGGATAATCATGGATAAAAGCTCAATGCTGTAATATTCCAGTCTGCTCTGGATGCCGAATCTTGCCAGCATAGGCTTCGTTAGCATGCCGCTTCTGGTGGTTGCACCTACCAGGGTAAAAGGGTTCAGGCCGATCTGGACGCTTCTGGCATTCGGGCCGGTTTCCAGCATGATATCGATCTTATAATCTTCCATGGCAGAATACAGGTATTCCTCTACAACCGGTGAGAGCCGGTGGATCTCATCGATAAACAGGACGTCGTTTTCTTCCAGGTTGGTCAGCAGTCCTGCAAGGCTGCCGGGTTTATCCAGCACAGGCCCTGAGGTAATTTTACAGTTAACGCCAAGCTCATTGGCAATAATGTTGGCCAGAGTGGTTTTTCCCAGTCCGGGAGGGCCGTGCAAAAGCACATGGTCCAGCGCACCGCCTCTTTTCTTGGCAGCGGTAACAAATACTTCAAGGTTCTCCAAAGTTTTCCGCTGCCCTGCAAAATCTTTGAAACTCTGGGGACGGATCTGCTCTTCCTGCAAAAGTTCTTCGCGGGAAAAATTATCTTTATCCGGATGTAAAAAATCTGGCATTAATTCATTTTCATTTACTTCAAAGATAGGAAATTTAGGCGAGCTTCAGCAAAACTTCCTGCACACTTCGGCTGACTTTCAGGGATTAGCGCCATGTCAGCCATTCATTCAGTTGTTCCGATTATTTTGAGTATTTTTGAGAGTGAAATGGCAAAGCATGATGATGAAATCCTAAACCCGGGTTTCTCATACCTGCTTTAGCTTAGTATAATGTAGTTTATGAAATTAATAGGACCTTTTAAACAGATACTGACCCTGGCGAACCTGCCCCTGAGAGGGAACCTGTCCGATGAGCAGCTTGATATCATCACCGATGGAGGCATTCTGGTCGAGAACGGCAAAATTCTGAAAACCGGGAAATTCGATGCCCTGCTATCAGAAAATCCTGGTATTGAAACCGAAAAAATCGAAGGAGAACAAGTAGCTTTACCTGCCTTCACGGATTCCCATACCCATATCTGTTTCGGGGGTAACCGGGCAAATGATTTTGCGATGCGGAATGCCGGGAAAAGCTATCTTGAAATCGCTGAAAGCGGCGGGGGAATCTGGAGCTCCGTGCAGCATACCAGGGAAGCATCCGAAGATATGCTTATGGATACCCTGATGCAAAGAATAGAATTCCTGGTATCATTGGGCATTACCACCATCGAAATTAAAAGCGGTTACGGCCTTGATAAAGACAATGAGCTGAAGATGTTGCGGATCATTAAAAAAGCACAGCAGAAAACCGAAGCTACTCTGGTACCGACCTGTCTTTCCGCCCATCTGAAACCGAGGGATTACAACGGCAGCAATGAAGAATATCTGAATTATATCCTCACGGAAATCCTCCCTGAGGTAAAAAAGGAAAACCTGGCCGATCGTGTGGATATTTTCATTGAAAAATCAGCATTCCAGCCTGAGGAAAGCAGGGAGTTCCTGCTCAAAACTAAAGCATTAGGTTTTGAAATCACCGTTCATGCCGATCAGTTTACTCCCGGAAGTTCAAGGATAGCCGTGGAAGTTGGTGCAAAATCAGCAGACCACCTGGAAGCAACGATTGAGGAGGACATTGCGTATCTCGCACAGTCAGATACGGTCGCTACAGCATTGCCTGGCGCAAGCCTCGGCCTTGGTGAAAAGTTCACTCCGGCCCGGAAGCTGCTCGATGCTGGTGCCATCCTGGCGATTGCCAGCGACTGGAACCCGGGGTCTGCTCCTATGGGCAACCTGATCGCACAGGCATCGATCCTGGCAACGTATGAAAAGCTTACTACCGCAGAAGTGCTTGCCGGAATAACCTTTAGGTCAGCATATGCACTGGGACTGAAAGACAGAGGAAGACTGGTAGAAGGCATGAAGGCGGATTTTATCACTTTTGCTACCGGTAATTTTCAGAATGTCCTGTACTACCAGGGGAGTTTAAAGCCTGAAAAAGTATACATCAGCGGAAATGAATCGAAAAGATAGCCGATAAAACAGTAGCCGGTCGGGGCTTACTTTCATTTCATCGGATTTTTTAAACTTTTAAAAGAGGTTTGGAATTATATTCGCTTCAATCATATCAAAATAAAACAATACCAAGACGGGCCGGCAACAGAAGGTCTCCAAAGTATGGATTACTGATCAAAATAAAAGACAATGATTTGGCAAGGCAGATTAGACGGTGAAGAGCTTCTTCATCACAGGATATTTCAAAGGGTAAGGCAGGAAACTGATTATGATGCAGTCTCAAAAGGCGACTTCGTATTGCATGGCTTTGCCGTTGACGAAGGTGTCCAACGCAATAAAGGCAGAGTAGGAGCTAAGGATGCTCCAGACATCATCAGAAAAAATATGTCCAACTTCCCGGTAATCCTTCCGGATTTCTCCCTGCTGGATTTCGGCAATATGAGCTGTGAAGGCGGAAACCTGGAACAGGCTCAGGCTGATCTGGCTAAAAAAGTATCCAAAGTACTGCTTAAAGGTGCCCGTTCCCTTGTTCTGGGAGGCGGTCATGAAGTGATGTATGGTCATTATCTGGGTGTTAAAACGGCTTTTCCCGAACAGAAAGTGGGAATCATCAACATCGATGCCCATTTTGACAACCGTATGCCTGAACAGGGTACAGGAGCGAGTTCCGGTACCGGATTCTGGCAGGTAGCACAGGAAGGCAACATTCATTCACTGCATATTGGCATCCAGCGGAATTCCAATACTTTGAAATTGTTTGATACCGCACATCAGTACGGTATGAAGTATATTCTGGCTGACGAACTGTTTTTTGAAAACCTTCCATCGGTATACCAGCGCATCAATGACCTGTTTGACTCTGTGGATGTGGTCTATCTTACCATTTGCATGGATGTTTTCAATGCCTCTATTGCTCCCGGGGTTTCGGCCTCTGCTTATAATGGCATATTTACGGATGCTGCCTTCATGCATTTTTACAGGCATATCCTGAAGCAGGAAAAACTTGTGGCACTGGACGTAGCAGAAGTAAATCCTCTGTATGATATCCAGGAGCGGACGGCCCGCCTGGCAGCCTCACTGGTAAACGAATGGCTGATGGTGTAACAATTCCCCGGAATATAGATGGGAATTTAAATTAAAGATTAACCTGTTTCATTCTGAAACAAAATGTATATTATGGATCAATTGATTGAAAATAAAATCCTCAAAGCGGATCTGGCCTTCAACGAATGGAAAAGAGTGCCTTTTGAAGAAAGACAGAAACTGATCGCTAAGGCAGCAGCCTTGCTGTCCGCCGATGCTGAAAAGTTCGGTAAGATCATTACTACTGAAATGAATAAACCGATTGCACAGTCGGTAGCGGAAGTAGAGAAATGTGTTCTGATGATGAACTATTATGCCGAAGCTGAAAACATCCTGAAACCTGAGAAAGTAGATTCCGAATTCCACTATTCCGAGATTCAGTATGTGCCTAAAGGGGTGATCTTGGGTGTAATGCCGTGGAATTTTCCTTTCTGGCAGGTACTCAGGTTTGCGGTTCCCGCCATTCTTGCCGGCAATACCGTAGTGCTGAAACATGCATCGATCTGCTTTGGCAGTGGCAATGCCATTGAGCAGGTTTTCCTGGAAGCAGGTTTTCCCGAAGGGATTTTCCAGAACCTTGAGGTAGGGCACGGGGAAGTCAAAGAAATTCTCGAACATAAAGCCATCCATGGAGTCAGCCTTACCGGAAGTGAAAAAGCGGGTGGGGAGGTTGCTTCCATTGCAGGGCAGAACATTAAAAAATCTTTGCTGGAGCTGGGCGGAAGCGATGCCTTTATCGTATTGAGCGATGCTGATCTTGACGAAGCAGCTAAAGTAGGCGCACAGGCCAGGTTACAGAACTGCGGACAGACATGTGTGGCTGCCAAACGTTTTATCATCGAGGAAAAAATCGAGGAAGAATTCCTGCCGAAGTTTATTGAGGAGTATAAGAAGTTTGTTCCGGGAGACCCCATGGATAAGGAAACTAAAATTTCCGGTATGGCGAGGGCAGACCTTGCGGATGATCTGGAAAAGCAATTCAACAAAGCCCTGGAAAACGGAGCGGAAATCATCCTGCCTCTGGAAAGGGTATCCGAGAATGCCTTTAACCCGGGACTGATCCGGGTCAATCCGGGAAATCCTATTTTGAAAGAGGAGCTTTTCGGGCCTTTAGGTATGGTACTGACCGCCCGGAACGATGAAGATGCAGTTAAGATTGCCAATGACATTCCTTTCGGGCTTTCCAATTCGGTATGGACAAAAGACCAGGAGCGCCAGAGATTATTCATTGAGAACCTGGAATCCGGTACCGTTAATATCAACAGAATGACCAGTTCCGATCCGCGTTTCCCTTTCGGCGGCACCAAGTCCTCCGGATACGGAACGGAGCTTTCTTTGCTGGCTTTGCGTGAGTTTGTCACGCCAAGGACCATAGTAGGCAACTGATCGATACCATAAAACAACAAAAACTCCGGATATTTCCGGAGTTTTCTATTGATAAAGCTTTTTACTTTTTAGCCCGATACTATACTGTCGTTAAACGAAGGGTATTGGTTTTACCTCCTTCATACGATGGCGTAGCATTGATGTTGATCACGAAGTCACCACTTTCGATATATCCGTAATTATGCGTCAGCATATTCACCTGGATAATGGTTTCATCGGTAGATTTCTTCATGTCGTAATAATAGGCGTGAACGCCCCAAAGAAGGTTCAGCATGGTGATGACCTTTTTGTTACCGCTGTATACGATGATATGGGAATTCGGCCGGTGTGCTGAAAGCTGGAATGCCGTATATCCTGAACTCGTTAAGGTAACGATGGCAGAAACATTCGTCGTCTTGGCAATTCTTACCGCAGCAAGGCATACCCTGTTCGTAATGAACCTTTCGTCGATGCAGTTGAAGTCCTTTTCAATCGGTTCGTTCTTATGCTGGTAAAAATGCGTCATTTCAATGTTCTTAACGATTTTTGCCATGTTTTCCACAACCTGTACCGGATATCTTCCTACAGAAGTCTCACCGGAAAGCATTACTGCATCGGCACCATCCAGTACGGAGTTGGCTACGTCATTTACTTCCGCTCTGGTAGGCGTTAAGCTGTTGATCATGGTTTCCATCATCTGGGTGGCAATGATCACCGGCTTGGAATAGAACCTTGCTTTTTCCACCAGTGTTTTCTGGATGGCAGGAACTTCTTCCATCGGAACTTCCACTCCTAAATCTCCACGGGCAACCATCAGTCCGTCGCACTCCAGTAAGATTTCGTCGATATTTTTTACGCCTTCCGGCTTTTCAATTTTGGCAATGATCGGAGTCTTGAATATTCCGTTCGGGTGCTTGGAGATCAGTTCTTTAAGGTCGATGATATCCTGGGCATGACGCACGAAAGAAAGAGCGATCCAGTCTACTTCCATATCCAGCATGAAGTTGGCATCCTGAATGTCTTTGTCTGTCAGTGCAGGAAGCGAAACATTAGTGTTCGGAAGGTTAACCCCTTTTTTAGAGCTTAATGGTCCTCCCTGGATGGTCTTGGCCTTTACCGTATCAATCATGTTGGTTTCGGTTACTTCCAGTACCAGTTTCCCGTCGTCGATAAGGATTCTTTCACCTACCTGTACGTCCTGAGGGAATTGTTGGTATGTCATATACACCTTGGTAGAGTCCCCTTCGATTTTCTCGTTGGTGAAGGTAAGGATATCTCCCGGGTTCAGGTATGAACCTTCCTTTACCACACCTACTCTCAGTTTAGGACCCTGAAGGTCTCCCAGGATCCCTACAGAAAATCCGTACTCTCTGTTAAGATCTCTGATGATGTCTATATTGCTTCGAACCAGGTCGTAATCTGCATGTGAAAAATTTATTCTGAAAATATCAACACCTGCCTTCATTAATCCTAACATGACTTCTCTTGATGATGAAGCCGGCCCAAGTGTCGCAATAATTTTTGTTTTCTTTAAATACTTATTCATAATACTGGATAATTTGATACAGTTCCTCGCTGGAACCTAATGTATAATCTTGAATCGGAAACACAAGATTTTCAGGGAGCAAAATTAAGGAAAAATCAGGAAATTGTTCCGAACTATGCAGAATATATTCCACATCGACCTGATTATTTAATAAAAATTTAATGTTGTCTTCGTCTGAAAAGAGCTCGGTCTGTAGTTTTTTCTGTCTGCTTTCTGAAGACCGGTTGGAAATAAAAGTAAAGCAGGTGCGGCTGTGCTTGTGATAGGCCTGGAACCTTGGAAAAAAATAATCATAGTGTGTACCGTGGAATAGGATGTCTTGCTTTCTGGAAAAAACGAGGTCGTTGTTCAGGTTTACCTTATAAAAAAACTCATGATCAGGGATATGTTTGACTAATCTTACCAATCCTATGGCAATATTTTCAAATTCCGTATCGTCTACATCATATAGTTTTTGAATTTCCAAGTATATTTTCTTTTTTGTTTAAAATATAAAATGCCCTCTGTGCTGCTTTTTCCTCCGCCTTCTTTTTGGATGTTTCCGTTGCATTGGCAATTTTCTCTTCCCCGAGCCAGACGTGGCAGCGAAACACCGTCGCTTTGTTTACCTGTATTTCTTCGCAGGTTTCATATTTTATATTCAGCTTTTTCTTCTGGCTCCATTCCAGCAGCAAACCTTTGTAGCTGACGATTTTATTTTCCAGCTTGTTGATTTCGGAAGGCGTGAGGAGCCTTTCGAGGATAATCTTTTTACAGGTTTCGTACTGGAAGTCCAGGTAGACTGCTCCTACCAATGCTTCAAAAAGGTTCCCGCAGATGTTTTCCCCTAACGCTACAGAGTTTTGCTTCTGCAAAAAGTCTGTAAGTTTCAGGTCTTCTCCGAGCTTGTTCAGGTTTTTCCTGTTGACAATCTTGGATTTCATCTGGGTAAGGTATCCTTCATTAGCCTGAGGATACGTATGAAACAGGTGGCATGAGATCACAGCCCCCAAAACCGAGTCGCCCAGGAATTCAAGGCGCTCATAATTGCTGCCGTCCTGGTTTTTAGACGAGCTTTTCAAAGAAAAGGCTTCCCGGTAGAGCGCGATATTCTGTACCTCGGCCCCCAACATTTTTGTAAGTTCGGTACTGAGGAAATAATCTCTCTCCGTTAATTGCTTTTTTCTTTGTTTGAGAAGGAATTTAGAAAAGTATTTCTGTAACTCCATTCAGTAGATTTAGATTTTCTTAAACAGAACGCAGGCATTGTGCCCGCCGAATCCGAATGTATTGCTCATGGCTACTTTTACATCCTTCTGTACAGCGTGGTTGAAAGTAAAGTTCAGCCTGCTGTCAATATTTTCATCATCAGTGAAATGATTGATGGTAGGAGGAACAACACCATGAATAATAGTTCCTAACGCAGCAATAGCCTCAATCACGCCTGCAGCACCCAATAAGTGCCCGGTCATGGACTTGGTGGAATTGATCTGAATGTCATAGGCATGCTCTCCCAAAAGTCTTGAAATAGCACTGGATTCTGCGATGTCTCCTAATGGAGTAGAGGTACCATGCATGTTGATATGGTCTACTTCATCAGTAGTTAATCCCGCGTCTTCCAGGCAGTTTTTCATCACCAGGTAAGCGCCTAATCCTTCAGGGTGCGGTGCGGTCATGTGGTGTGCATCTGCACTCATACCTCCGCCGGTCAATTCCGCATAAATCGTAGCACCGCGTTTTACGGCGTGCTCATACTCTTCAAGGATGATGCATCCTGCTCCTTCTCCTAATACAAATCCGTCTCTGTCTTTGTCAAAAGGCCTTGAAGCTGTTGTAGGATCGTCATTTCTTGTAGATAGTGCCATCATTGCATTGAAACCGCCTACACCGCTTGCCGTAACGGCAGCTTCGGAGCCTCCGCATACAATAACATCTGCTTTACCCAGCTGGATAAGCATCTTGGAATCGATTAAGGCGTTGGCTGATGATGCACAGGCAGAAACCGTTGTGTAGTTAGGCCCGTGAAATCCGTATTCAATGGAGATGTGTCCGGGAGTAATGTCCGCAATCATTTTAGGGATGAAGAACGGGTTGAATCTCGGGATGTCCGTATTCGCCCAGCCTAATACTTCATTTTCAAATGTTTCCAGTCCGCCGATTCCTGAACCCCAGATTACGCCGACCCTGTTCTTGTCTACCTGGTCTTCAATAATTCTGGAATGCTTTACGGCTTCCCTGGCGGCTACCATTCCGAACTGCGTGTTACGGTCCATCTTCTTCGCTTCTTTCTTGTCGAAATAGTTCAGAGGATCGAAACCTTTTACCTCGCAGGCAAATTTTGTTTTAAAGTTTGTGGCATCAAAAAGAGTAATCGGAGCTGCACCGCTCTCACCTTTCACAAGATTTTCCCAGTAATCCTTCGCATTATTTCCAATCGGTGTTAGTGCGCCAAAACCGGTTACAACTACTCTTTTTAATTCCATAAACTTTTTTTAAAATGTTCTTGTTGAAGAATATTATTTATTTACTACTTCCTCAATGTAAGCAATAGCATGTCCTACAGTAGTAATTTTTTCAGCCTGATCATCAGGGATTTGGATGTTGAATTCTTTTTCGAATTCCATGATCAATTCAACTGTATCTAATGAATCAGCTCCTAAATCATTGGTGAAGCTAGCTTCAGGAGTTACTTCTTTTTCTTCAACGTCAAGCTTATCAGCGATGATAGCTTTTACTCTTGATGCAATGTCTGACATAGTAAATATTTTTTTAATTGTTAGATGGTGCAAATATATAAAATTCTTTACGATAAAACATTTTTTTGCTCTTTTTTGTGGTGTTAGTATGGTACTTTCGTAGAGATTGGATTTAGTTTTTTCGTTTTCAGAGGTTTATATTTCCGCACCTGAAATGTTGTTTAATGTTCTTTACCAAAGCAATAAGTTTACCAGACGGGTATATCGGGCTGTGTTTGTGCATAGTTTTATAGGCTGAAGTGATGCCGCCAACCCAAATACTGTATCTTTGCAGGCTCAAAATCCCGGAGTCATGGCGCCTTTACCGGCAGTCCTGGTTTCCGGATCGTACACGCTAAAATAATCCTGAATATATAATTGATGCTGATGAAAACAATGCTCTCTGCCGTTACCCTTTTAATGTCCGTTCTGGTATGCTCCCAGGCCCGTGGAAAAGTAATAAAAATCAAGGACGGGGATACCGTGGTGGTCCTGCTCTCCGACAATACCCAGCAAACGTTGCGACTGGCCGAGGTGGATTGTCCCGAAGACAGCCAGGCCTTTGGGAAAGCGGCCAGGCAGTTTACGGCCGGACAGGTTTTCGGGAAAACGGTTACCTTTTACAAAGTAGGGAATGACCGGTACGGAAGAGGAGTCGCGGGTATTTTTTATGACCAGGATAAATACCTGTCCCGGGAAATTGTCAGGGCCGGGTTCGGCTGGTGGTATTTCAAGGCTTCCAAAAATACTGAACTCCAGAAGCTCCAGGATGAGGCAAAGCAGAAAAAGCTGGGCCTTTGGGCTGATAAGAATGCGGTGTCGCCATGGGAGTTCAGGAAGGCGAAGAAAACGAAGAAATCAAATGCAGCGGATAAGGCCAAGAAATAAATAAGACTGTAAGTTGAGGAATTGAGTACGGATTATGATGTTGTCTAATTTCATTTTTCCTGCATTCAAGGGTTTTATTCCTGCGTTTGGAGATTTATCTTTCTTTAAAGGTTACCGGTAAGATACTTTTGCTTCATTAATCTTTTAAATCAAGAGAAATGAACAGAGAATTGGTGTTCTTAAGGACTTTTGCAGCGGCCACTGCCTGCGGGATGATTTTAATTTTCGTATCGGCGTTTAAAACAGGCGGGAATCAGAAATTCAGTGAAATTGATGTGGAGCGGATCAATATCGTAGAAAAGGATGGTACCGTAAAAATGATCCTGACCAATGTAGGCCGCTTCCCGAATGGAAAGACTAAAATCAACGGACTCGCTGTTAATGAAGACCGGAAAAAACGTTCGGGCATGCTGTTCTTTAATGAAGAAGGCATAGAATGCGGAGGTTTTATCTATGACGGGAAAAAGACTGAAAACGGCCACGAATCCGGGCTTTCGCTGACCTATGACCAGTACGACGGCGACCAGGTGATGCAGCTGCTGACACAGGATGTCGGGAAAGGAGACCAGAGGTTTGTTGGTTCCACACTGGCTTTCAATGACCGTCCGGCGAAAGAATCGCAGGTAAAGACCATGGAAATCATGAAAGAGCTGGATGAGATCGGCAAAAAAGATCCTGAAGCAGCTAAGCGGAAGTACCGGGAATATGAAGCCAAAGGACTGATGGGCGGTGTCCCCCGTGTGATGCTGGGGAAATCAAGGAGTTTAAATAACGGACTATTCCTCTTTGACGACAAAGGATCACCGAAAGCCATGTTCTACGTGGATAAAAACAACCAGGCAAAACTGGATTTTTACGATGACAACGGGAAAGTCATGGCATCGTTTCCTGAAAAGAAATAAAAAACATCAACAACCGGCCTGTGAATCCACAGGCTATTTTGTACCTTATGATCCTGAAAACCGATGAAAAGTATCATACAAAAAGCGTATCGGAACAGGTACTTCCTGTTGTTTATCCTGATCTTTGCGTACATCCATACCATGTATATACGTATGGTGGTGTGGCGGGAAATTGATGTATATATATTCATGCCTGAAGCGGCCCTTGCCATTTTGCTGAATACAGGTGTCCTTTTCTGGTTGATCCTGTATTTCATCAGGAAATGGCAGGGGTCCGGTATTATGAATATGAAGATGCTGCTGAAAATATTCGGGACATCGGTACTGACATATATGGTCTCTATGAATATCATAGGGTTGATTATGGCTTTTTCCTTCGATACTGTGGAAAGGAATTTTAATCGGAAGACCTTTACCCACTCGCTGTTTGGTGATTTCCTGGACGGGATCATCTACGGCGGATTTTTCCTGGCCTATTATTACTACCAGCATAATAAGGAACAATACCGGAAACTGCTCGTCTATAATGAGGCGCTGGCGAAAAGCAAAATCAACCAGCTGAAAAATCAGCTCAACCCGCATTTCCTGTTCAACAATCTTAACGTTTTGGACCAGCTGATTGACGAGGATAAAGAACAGGCGTCCGGTTTCCTGAATGAATTTGCCGATATGTATCGGTATGTCCTGAAGGTTTCGGAAAAGGAACTGGTCAACATCAATGAAGAAGCTGATTTTGCCCGTCAGTATTTCAGCCTGATCCGGTACCGTTACGGAGATGCCTATCAGCTTACTTTTAACATGGATAACAGCAATGGGTATATAGTTCCTTTGACGTTGCAGCTCCTGATCGAAAATGCCGTCCAGCATAACCTGGGAACGGAAGAAAATCCTGTGGTGATTGCCATAGAGATTAACGAGTATATTTTAGTTTCAAACAATATCAACCTGAAAAGGAATGCCAAAGCCGTATCCGGACTGGCGCTTAAAAACCTGGACGAACAGTACCGGATTTTGATTCAGAAACCTGCTGAAATCAACAGTTCAGATAACCTATTTTCTATACATATTCCTATTATCCATTCACAAAAGCCATGATCAAGATACTCATCATAGAAGACGAAATACCGGCCAGGAAAAAGCTGAAACGATTTATTGACGGATTAGGCCTCGCTACTGAAGTGATCGCAGAGCTCGATACGGTGCAATCTGCCATTGCATTCCTGGACAACCACCAGCCTGACCTTATCTTTTCAGACATCGAACTGCTGGACGGGAATTCTTTTGAAATCTATGCCGAAGTTCCTGTGTCCTGTCCTGTTATCTTCACCACGGCGTATGACCATTTCTGGATGGAGGCCTTCGACAGCAACGGGATTGCCTATCTCCTGAAACCGTTTTCCCAGGAACGTTTCCGGAAAGCCTGGGATAAATATATTCTGCTGACGCAATCACCGCCAAAACAAAAAACAGCCATAGATGACCTGGCCCACCTGATCAGGCAGAATTTATCCGGGCAGCAGTATAAAAAGCGTTTCGCGATCAGCAGTACTCAGGGGACGTATTTCCTGGAAACCGGGCAGATTGCCTATTTTGAAGCTGATGAAGGGATTGTTTTTGCCCATGATAAAACAGGCAGGAAGCACCTGCTGTCCGCATCTACTTTAAAGGAGATTGAAGAACAACTGAACCCGGCAGATTTTTTCCGGATCAACCGAAGTGAAATCGTTCATAAAATCTATGTGGAAAAAATACAGCGCTACAATAAAAATATCCTGGCCCTACAGCTGACAGGATCTGAAAAACATCTTAAAACCAGCCAGAATATAACGGCTGCATTCCGGGAATGGGTGGAGCAGTGACACATATGGTTCTGTCATCAACAAATCTCCAGGTATAACATCTGTTCTCCGCAATTAGGATGGCTTTACTTCTTACAACGTTCTTCCAGCAGTTCCGCAAAGGCCTGCACCAGCTCATCTATGATCTCAAGGATATCCTCATTCAGGAGATAGGCGTCTCTGTGCAGGTTTTCGGAGGGATTGAGGAAGCTAAAGAAATCGAATGGCAGTTTTTCGATGAGGTAGCCCAAGGTTTTTATTTTCGGTTCGGCGTATTCGCAGAGCTTCCAGAGGATGCGGATGTTGACCCTGTTCGGTCGGTAATGGAGCGTGGCATAAATGAATACCGAACAGGCGCGGTAGAAAATGCCGCTTAAGATCAGTCCGGTTCCTGTATGGGAATCCGGTTTTTCCACGGAACGCACTAAACGGTATTTTTCATGGAGCCCGCAAAAATGATTGTAGTCAAGGTCGATATCCAAACCTGCATCCTGTTCTCCGGTATGCCAGTGGATCACGGAAGGGATTTCTGCGGTATAGATTGCCTTTTCCGGAATCATGATGGTACGGAAAAACGACTGGCATTCCCAAAGGGAGTCCTGGATCCACGCTGCTGAATGGGCAATAGGAACGACCGCATAGCTTCCGCCGGTCTTTTGAGCAACAATCTGCATCATCTCAAACAGGTCCTGGTTGCTGATCTTTTTGCTGATCAGCAGCAGGTAGAGCACCTGGGTCTTTTGTCCGGCAGCATGAACTTCTTCCTTATGGAACAGGAAAATTTCTTCGATGCAGAAATGGCGGGTCAGGATGCTGATGACTGTTTCGTAAGGAGAAACGGTTTTGTTCTCAGTCAGGATCTGGGGTGTTATGGATTGATGCCTGACTGCCTTTTTCATTTCCCGGAATGTTGTTGTCACCATGCTGTAGAGTTGGTGCTCTGTTTCGGCAATGGCTTCCTTGAATTCGTCTTTCAGGCATATAGGATCCTGCTGCCGGTCTGCTTTGGCTACGCTGAGGAGCGCATCGGTAATAAAATACGTGGTGCCGGTCTTTTTCAGCATCAGGCTCCTGATCTGCGGGAGGAATGGCTCCAGCCTCAGGAACCGCTGATCCAGGCTGTCCTGATAGAAATACGTACCCAGATGGAGGAACTCCAGGTAGAACAGGTGGTGCTGGAAAAGGCTGGTATAGAGGTGATACGCCATTGCCAGGGAATGGCTGTTTTCTGCTCTGCTGATTTCAGTGCTGAGCAGGTCGTGGGTATGGTAATAGGCTTCCCTGAACTGCCTGAACTTTTTCAATTGCCTGCCAGGTTCCGGCGCTGAGAATTCATGGCCTTCCGCAGTATGGATCAGGGTGGAGGCATTGCAATGTCGGAGGGTAAACAGGCTTCCGAGCCTGAGATGCTTTCTGACGTCGAGTCCTGCCAGCAGGATGACGTGGGTTCTGCATTGGTGCAGTGCTTTACGGATCCATTTGCCCCGGTACACTCCCTCCGGAAGATGGGAACTGCTGAGGTGGATGATCAGAAGGTGCTTCTGAGCGGTCTGCGAATAGCTCAGGAATACATATTGCACGGCGGTTCTGCCGGCAAAGGAAGCCAGGAGTTCCGAAAGCTTTTCAGACTGCGGATGGCGTTCCGGAATAAGGATTTGTGTGTTCATCATCTTGATTTTTACCGCAAATTGAGCCGAAAAATCAACGTAGCCAACCAAGGATTGGTGTACCGAACTATAACAGAATGTAAAATATAGTCTTGGCAGAATCTCGTATAATGTATATCTTTGATTTCAAATCTCAACCTATGACAGCTACAGCAAAGAAACATATCGGGAGAAACATCGCAAGAATCCGGGAAATGCGCGGCATGAAGCAGGAAACCCTGGCCGAAATTTTGGGCGTCAGCCAGCAGAAAGTATCCCTGCTGGAAAATGCAGAAGAACTGGAAGACCACAAACTGGAACCCATCGCCAAAGCCCTGGAAATCCCGTTGGAAGCGCTGAAGAATTTTTCTGAGGATGCTTTTTTTAATGTTATCTCGAATACCTTTAATACAAATGATAATGCCATCGCTATTTTAAGGACAGAGAATTATCAGCCTACATTCAATCCACTGGATAAACTGTTGGAATCTTATGAAGAAAATAAGAAGCTGTATGAGCGGCTGCTGGAAACGGAGAAGGAGAAGAGTAGGGTGATTGAGGAGCTGGTGAGGAAAGTGATTAAAGATTGAAAGTGAAATTTTATAATTGAAGGCTGTCTTTTGGACAGCTTTTATATTTGATTTAATAGTGATCTATTACTTTTCTTAATGACTGATTTTAAAATCTTAAGAGTTGCTTCTTTACAGAATGGGATCTGATGTTGAAAGAAAGTAGCTGACCAATTTGATCCTAAATACCTAATAAATGACAAAAAAGGGCAAAAAGCCGCAGAAGATTAGATCAAAAATAGAACTCCACAGCGTCAGGTTATTTTTTTATCTGACATTGCTATATCTAAACTTTTCATGTCAGATCAATCCTGAAAAGGTTTATGGAACATATGTACCTGCTTCATATAAAATAACTAAATAGATTTTAAGATAAAGGTAAATTGGCTTTTCTAATATTATTAACTATATTTTTATAGTGCAATGTAATAGTAATTTCATTAAAATCATTATCTAGTCAAAATTATATATCTACTTGATCCAGGATATACTCAATTTGTCTTTTAAATTTCAAATGTAAATCCGAATTACTGTCAAAATCAGTTAAATAATGACCTAATTCATTTAATTTTTGCTTAAAGTCTAATAGACTTGTAATTGAATCATCAATATTAGAAGATTGTAAGTTACTATCCTTAAAATATGTCCATATATGAGGCGTTCCAGTGGATGAAAATTTATTATAAGCTTTATCAAATTCCTCTTCAGTAAATTTTCCAACTTTGGAGAAAAACAAGAATACTGCAATATCACAATTTTCCAAAGTATTATTATATTCATCTTGCAGTCTAGTTTTTGACATTTCATCTAAAAAATGCTCCCACTGCATGATTTGTAAATAGATGCCTTGTTGATGAAGACGATCGTTTTCCACACTAATAAATTCTCGAAATGCCTTTCGTTCTGCTAATAGTTCTTTTGATGATGCTAAGAAAATCTTAAATGTTTTTTTTATTATAACTTGTTTTTTTGTATCATGTGATAAAGCCTTTTTTATCGGATTAATACCAATGTTAAATAAAAGTGTTTCCACTGAAAATTTCTCATCACTTATATTACAGAAGACTTTTGCGTCGATTACATTTTTTAATTTTTCAAGTAACATTGCATATGAGAAAATTGTTGGATCGCTTTTTTGTAAGCATATTTCACAAGGACAAGGAATTACTATTTTAGGTTTAACACCTTTGTATCCATCAGTTATATCCTTGATAGCATTCATTATAAGTGACATCAACCCACGACTATCGTCACCTTGTGTACTAATTACAATTTTGCGTTTAAAAAAGTCTTCAAAAATTTGTCCTTTTGAATTAGTATCATAAAGATTTACAGCATTATTCCAAATTTCATTATCTTTTACAAATTTACTGAGTTCTGCACTGATTTGATTAACAAGTCCTTTAGGCATGAAATCATATTGATATTCTACCTTTAAATTACTATCTGAATTTGACCAAATATAATGAGAATCAATAGATTCTAATCTTGTAGGCATTATATAATCACCTCTATTGCTTTTTTTAGGAAATGCAATCTTAAAGACTTCTAACATGTCTTTTAATATATTATGTTTATCATCATAAATTTTGGATTTCCATACTATATTAAAATCATCCGAAAGTATAATACCTTTGTTTATATTTTTCTTAAAATCAATTATCTTGTAGACAGCATCTACAGCCCACTTAGGATTTAAAATTACCCAATTTTGTAATTGAGATTCGTTTTGATACCATAACACAACACCAATTGAGTGAAAGAATGATATACAATCTTCTACATCTTCCTTAGTCTTAAAACTGTCTGCGTTATCGCGAATTATTTTTGATTTTAAATCAATATATGATATACAATTTTGATTTTTAATACTATTTAATAATTCACGAACTGACAACCAAGATTTAGGCACATTTTTTTTATAGTGTGGTAGATTTATAATTTGAGCGATTATTGAACGTTTAATTTGTGCTAACCCCTTATTTGCTTTTGGAAGGTTAAGCTCATGATAATATTTGCTATGATCTTTTATTATATTGAAATTATCACTTACAAAATAATCATTTATATCATTCCAGTGAGCTACATGTCCATCATGACAAGTTTGTCCAATTATTATAGGACTTTTACCCCCAAATTGATAAATAGTGGGAATCCAATAATCAAAATGATGAGTATTTTGACGAGATGATGCTAGTAATACAAATACAGAATTCTCAGTTAAAAAGAATCTATGTACAGGATAATAGACATCTTGTCCTCCAAAATCCCATATATGAGCAATATGTTTCTTGTTTTTTTGTTTTTTAAATATCCAATCCTCTATAGAAATGCCTCTAGTTCGATTTTTTTCTTGAGGAAAGCTTGCTTTAGAATCTATCAGTCTCCTCATTAAAGAAGTTTTTCCAGCACTTCCTTCACCGACAAAAGTTAACTTTGCTTCATAGATTGTCCCTTCACCTTCTGCATCAATTTTCTTGAAAAATCGAAGTATTGCCAAATTTCCTTGTCGAAGTGTCTGGTAAGAAGGATATTCTAAAGGATTTTCTTCTATAAACAAGCCTTCTCTATATTCATCATCACTAATAAAAAGTCCTTTTTCAATTAGAGGAAGTAGTGGTCTAATATCTTTAACTTTATTTCTACTTAGATTAATTTTATTAAGGTTAGATAGATTTGCTAAAGGTGATAAATCATTAATTAAGTTTTTACTAATACTTAAATCAACTAAATTATTTAAATTTGAAAGAGGAATTAAATCCTGAATTAAATTACTTGATAAGTTAAGGGTTGACAAGTTTTTAAATGAAGCGATATGAGATATATCAGAAATTTCATTTGCACTAGCCACTAAAATATTCAAAGATGTTAAATTACTAATGATCTTTAGATTGTTAATCTTACAACCACTAATATTTAAGAGTTCTAATTTTTTGATCTTATTTACATTTTCAATATCAAGAATCGGATTAAATCCTATAACTAAAGTACGTAGATTTTTAAGATTACATATTGGCTGTATTTTTTCAATCTTATTTCTGCTTAGATATAAAGTTTTTAATTCAGTCAACTTTGATAATATAGATATATCCTCAATATCATTGTCATCAATATCTAAATATGTTAAATTTATTAATGATTTTAATGCCGTAATATCAGTAATTTTATTATCCCAAAGAGTTAGTGTTGTTAATTCTTTTAAATGTATTAAAGGCTTTATGTCCTTAATTTCATTTGTCCAAAAATCTACTGTTCTTAATGAAGAAAGATTCTCTATTGCTGAAATATCCTCTAACCTAGAACCTTTTATACTCAGAATATTTAATTCTTCATTTTTACCAAGAAATTCTAAATTATTAACTTGTGAATCTGAGATATGTAGCTCGCTAAGATTTTCAAAATATTGTAATACTTCTAGGCCTGTGCTACAATCATGTATTCCTATCTTTTGTAAAAAAGGAAAATTATTTAGAAATTCTATATCAGGAAGATTGGTAATTATACCAATAACCGAATCATTAGCAGTTAAAACTAAATTGTCCTTTATATTTTCAGGAAATTTTGTACGATCTTTCAAAATTTCAAAGTCAATTCCTGTAATATCTTTGAGTTGTTTAAGAGTTTCTTGCATGATGGTTATTAGTACGGCAATAATAAAAAAATAATTTGTTAATACAAAATATTATAAATAAGTTTTATAACTAAAAATATTCATGTAAAATTTGCATTTCTGCTGCTTTTTCTCCGATTTGATAAAGTAAAAATCTATTTTTAGCATTAGTCATTTTAGCTAAACTTATGCTATCCCTCTTTAAAATTTTTTTTCCAATTTCTAATTTGTTTAGAGAACTTTCAGATAATGAAATATTAAATCTTAAATAGTTTAGTAATGGCTTTTCAAATAAGAATTCATCTTTCAGATTTTCCATTTCTAAATCTATGTGTGCTGCCGTTGGTGATTTTGATAACCATTGAAGTATTGCTTGATTTTGCCAATTTGCATCCTGCATTAGCATTTCAGGAACATTTTTTGCCCAAGACAATAACCAAGATTTATTAATTTGTCTTGTTTGTTTTGAGTATTCTGTATATCCAGTACCAACAGATATTAAAGTTAGTTTGTTCTCTTCTTTAATCCAATTAAACGGAAAACTTTTCAAAGTTGCTATCATAAATAAACTGAGAGCAGGGTTGTTTGCCATACTAACACCTCCATCCACAAATGCTCCAACTTCTCCATTTCCAATATTAATTGTTTGGGGAATGAAATATGATGGAGCAGCAGAGCTTGCTCTTAATAATTGCCATAAGGGAATATCTTTATTCAATTTATAAAATTTTCCTTTAGGATGGTTGATAAAAAACCATGGACTGTTAGAATCAGCTCGTTTAGCAACTATACACAAGCCTGTCTTCAAATCTTTACTACCTAATGTGATGTCTCCAAGATGTGTTTTTAAATTAGTAACTAAATTTTTTTCATCAAATTCTGCTTTTAAATAGTTATATGTTTCAAAAGGATTCCACCATATTCGTTTACCTGAGAAAATTTTGCTTCCTAAATGCATATACATATTTTTAATTTCGTCAACTGATTTACCTAAAGCTAGCAAAGTTGCGATAATTGAACCTGTCGATGTTCCTCCTATTAAATCAAAGTAATCACTAAGAAGATATTCTGGATTATTTTCTTTTTCTCGTAATATGGCTTCGATTTTTTTTAAGTATCCTAATGTTAAGGCTCCTCTAATTCCTCCCCCATCTAAAGAAAGGATTTTTTTGGGTTGAGAACTTGATATTTTATTTAAAATGTTGTTTTCCAATGGTTTTTATTTAAAGTGCAAAATTAGTCAAAAACTTATTGCTAATAATGTTCTTTATATTTTAACATTGAAGTTTAATATTAAATTGATTGTCCTATGATAGTGTAGGCCATGTTAATGAATATTGTTTCCCCTTGCTGGCGCGAGCGTCACGCTCGTGCACATTATTTCACGCTCATATTTACTAGATATAATAGATATCCGAACAAATGAAAGATACTCAAAAGCATTATTTTTTATTTTGGCACGAGCTAGACGCTCACGCCAGCAGGGGTATTTCAAAATCAATCAATAGATTACAGATTATATTATTAATTGGTTTTAAAATCTACTTTATAATTTAGCTCTATGGGATTATTTTTACTCCTGATATTTTTTCTGATAGACTCTTTTACATCTCTGTGGTTTGCTTCGGAAAGAGTTCCAGAGGCATCCTCATTTAAAATATCTCCTTTTTTAAGCGTAGATAAAGGATTGTTATAAAAATCGGTCTGTATTTTCTGGAAATCCTCCCAAGAAATCAACTTCTTATATTTTGCCGGATATAATTCTTTCCATTTGAAATCTTTGATTTGTACCAATTCAAAATCATAATCTCCTTGATCATCTGTTATTTTGATGATTAATCCAGGTAAACCATTAAAAATATATGGTCCGTCGGAAATTGGAACTTCGGAGGTAAACCATGCATTCCAGATCCTTCCGCCATAAGATCCTTCTGCCTTTTGACAAAGATATTTTCCAATTGTTTGTTTTTCCGGTAATATTTTCCATTCAGGCTTTTCATTCATTTTTATGGCAAAGGTTGAATATGCTATAGGAATGAAAACATACTTTAAAACAGTATTTTCTTTGGCGTCCTTTTTCACATACAGTTGCTTATTATTAAATTCAGTATCAAACCCATTTCCGTATCCTCTTTTAACCGCTAATGAATCTGATTTCCGGAACATTGTAGAACGAAACAATGATACGTCTTTATCGGTATCCAGATAATACGTAATGGTGTCAAGTCTTATGCTGTCAGTATGGGGCTTGTATTTTAACTCATATATAAAGCTTGATTTTTGCCCTAAAAGATGGCACGATATCATCACAAATAAAAGCAAATGGTTTTTTATATTTCTAATCATCTTTGAATGTATATATTGATGATAAACTTAATTAATTTTATTCACAATACAGATAAAAAATTCAGTTAGAGTTAAGCTGTATTTTTATAGATTCTATTTTGGTTGTAAATCCTCTATTGTCTTGTAGATTATTGTATTGTGCCTCCTTCGCTGAGGGCACGTCACGCTCATATTTATTAGATATAATAGTAGCTATCCAAATCAATGAAAGATGCTTAAAAGCGTTAGGTTTTATTTTGGTACGAGCGAGACGTTCGTACTGGCAGGAGCTCAAATGAAGAAGAAAAGAAACTTATTACAAGTGTAAGTACATCAAACAATCCACAACCATTATCACTACAGTTACTGGTAGCATAAGTATTTCTAATGAATAGTAAGGTCAAAACAACGTTGAATTTTAGACTGTCTTTAAAGGCAGTCTTTTATCTTATATTTGTCTAATACCTAATCTATTTAACAAATATGAATACTTACCAGAAATACCGATTTATTATTTTATTATTTATTTTTCCATTTTTTTTTAAAGCAGTTACCATACCTTTTGAGCTTGTTGACGGAAAGATAATTATAAATGTGAACGTCAAAAATGACCAGTATAATTTTATTTTTGATTCTGGTGCTTTTACAATTCTGTCACCGGAACTGAAAGATAAGGTCAATGGAAAAAAAAGCAATATAATATTTGAAGGAGTAGATGGAAATAAAGCAAAAAGCAGAATGGAAGTTCTTACTACGGATAATCTGCAGATATCCGACATTAAATTTAAAAATGTAAATTTCTCATTTGCTGATGTGAGTTGGATGAGTTCCAGGGCGTGTAAAAAGATCAGTGGTATTTTTGGTGCTAATATGATGGAAGGAAAGGTTTGGCAAATAGATTTTAAGAATAAAATAATAACGATATCAGAAGAAGCATCAAAGATTGACTCTGGCTCAGCAATGATTCCATTTTCTCCGGAAAACTTTACAAGTGTTCCAAAAGTTAAAGTAAAAATAAGGAATCAGATATTAGATTATATATTTGATACCGGTTCAGGAATGGGATTCACTCTCGATTATACTTCTTATAATTTAATACATGATGACAATTTCTTAACTTTTGAAGGACTGCTTGCGCAATCAGTAAATAGTGTAAGTAAAGGCGAACGCCAAGTGGATCTTATGGAAACGGAGGTTAATGGTAATAACCTGGGGCCTCAAATGATCGATAGTAATCCGGAATCGAGAAATCTAATAGGTACCCGGTTTATGGAAAACTATCTGGTTGATTTAGATTTTGTCAATAAAAAAATAGTACTTCATAAGACCGATACTTTACCAAGATATGATTCATTTGGAATTTCCGTAGCCCCGGTAGGGGGAAGTTTATTGATTGTAAATAAATTAAAAATTCCCGAACTTACAGAGTTAAAATTGAAAGATAGGATTATAAAAGTGAATAATATAGATACCGGCAAAATAAATAGCGAACAATTCTGTGATATAAAGAAAATCTTTGACAATGATCAAAAAATTATTGTAGAGACAGAATCAGGAAGAAAGATAACTCTTGAGAAAAAAAATGTTTTGCAATATCTAAAGTAACTTCCTGAATTATTGAATATTGTTTAAAAATAAACATTTCAAATTTACATTTATTTTAAAAGTGAAATCCCCGTAGCTGGCGAGTGTCACACTCGTGTAGTAATTTTTAGAAAACAAAAAGAGAAAATGCAACCCGCATTTTCTCTTTTTTCAGTAGAGTAGTGGGATTCAAACCCTCGCCTGAACAAAACCATTTATTTCAGAAAGGCATTTTTATAATCCCTGAAAAAGTCCTCTATAGTCCGGGCAGGTTGATGCAACACGGTTTCCACATCTGTGCTTACTGCTGCCGTTTTGCCGTCCCGTTGCAGTTGGGTATAAGCCAGCAACGTATTGATGATAACCTCAGGTTTGCCTTGTTGCTGCATCCGCTGCCGGAGCTCTTCTATGCTCAGGGAAACAAAGGAAACGTTTTGGTTGGTTATGCGGCTGATGGTTTCTGCTACTTCACCGTAATTAACCGCTGTTCCACCTGTTAAAAAATAGGAATGGCCGGCATGCGGCTCCGGCTGCAAGAGTATACGGAACGCTACTTCCGCAATATCCCGGATATCCACATACGCACGCTTACCCTCGCCGGTAGCGTCATAGATTTTACCTTCCGTTTTCACGGAATGTGCCAGTTCTCCCAGCCAGTTCTGCATCATCCCTGTTGGGCGGAGAAGCGTATGGGCAATACCCGCATTTCTGAGTATTTCTTCTACTTCGCCGTGTACCCTTGCAATTAAAAAGGGAGAATCTTTGTCTGCCGCTGCTGCCGACAGCTTTATGATATGCTTTACGCCCAGTTCCCGGGCCACGGAAATGACGTTGGATTGTTCTTCCAAAAAACCCGGACTGTGACCCGACAAAAGGAAGACGGAGTCGGTATTTTCCATGGTTTTGTACAGGCTTTCCCGGGAAGACATATCTGCCTGTACCCATTGTACACAAGGCATCCGGATGGCTTTGTCGGGGTTACGGCTTACGGCAATGGTTTCAATGCCTGCCGCTGATAAAAGGGCGATCAGTTCCGAACCTATTTTTCCTGTGGCACCGAATACGGTAATTTTCTTGTTCTGCATTTTTTAATCTTTAATGACAGGGCAAAGGTATCGGGCTGGAAAAACGGAAAATAGAACAAAACCGACAGGCTAAAGTTTCCATTCCGGGAAATTGAGCTCCTGCTCATTCGCGCAGGTCAAAAACTGTTTTGGCGTAGCACCTGTAAATTCCCTGAACTCACGAATGAAATGTGACTGGTCTGCGTAGGAATGCTGATAAGCAATTTCCGTCAAAGAATTGAATGTCCGGCTACGAACACCGTCAAGAGCAGCCTGAAAGCGGCAGATCCGGAAAAATAATTTGGGTGAAATACCGATATCCGTTTTAAAAATCCTTTCCAAAGAACGTTCCGACAGGCTTAAATCTGACTGTATTGCAGATAGTCCATCATCGTTATCTGTATTTATCTTGGCAACAGCATACGAAGACTTCCTGTTTTCAGGATATTTATTCTTTTCAATTAGACGGAAAAGGAAGTCAGACAGGATGGCAATTCTCTTATCCGTTTCATCCTCACTTAAAAGCTGGTCCGCCAGGTCATTTTTAACAATCTCATTTAAATCAAGATAACGATCTGTCAGTTCATGGGCATCAATGCCGAGAATGGCTTTTATGGCAGTCGGCTGGAAGTAAACACCTATATTACGGTATTTTCCTGTGGCTGTTTTTTGCGAGTTGGATGATGTTAAGCCATGTATAAAAAGCTGTGGCAGCTTATTTCCGTCCTTATCTAAAAAACTATTGGTATTTTCCTGGAAGATCAGTCCCGGACAACCGTCAGCAATTATTTTAAAAGCTTTTGTTTCACCGCACGGAATATCATCCTCCAGCATTCCGAAATGACGGATGTAAGGCTGCAGCCCTGCTATCGGTTGTATATGTTGATCCCTTGGGTTAAGCATTTTATGGGGTTTTATTTCAGGTGTGTACAAAATCCTGATTTAGCGAGAATTTAAGTTTGATTATAATGCAAAAGTAATGATTTTGAGGGTGTGATGTGTATTGTTTTTTAGTAAGTATCCGGAAGGTTAATACCGCAGTAGTTTCTTGATTTGGTTACGAGCGAGATGCTCGCGGTAAGAGAGTAATTCCAGAAACAAAAAGAGAAAATGCAAAATACATTTTCTCTTTTTTTCAGTGGAGTTGGAGGGATTCGAACCCTCGTCCAAACAAGCAATACATAAGATTTCTACATGCTTATTCTGCTATTGGTTTTCGACTGGAGGCAGAGAGCAGACACCCAACTTCCAGCTTATCTTCTGAGGTTTTCGAGCTTTAGCCGAAGCATCTAAAGCCTTATTCCTGCATTCCTATATCCCAGGATCAAACGCCGCAGAACAGGGCTTTTGTGGGACATCTTGCTTCCCTACTGAAATCTTCGGGAAAACGCTTGATCTACTATACTTCGATATTAAGCTGCAAGAGCGAACTCTTCGTTGCCAGTTAAAATTTTGTAGCAAGGGATTATAGAGATCGCGCTACGGTTCTCTGCATGCTTACTTACCCATTGACCTTGCTGTCGAAACCAGTCAACCCCATAAGTAAATTGACTACAAATATACGGAATTTTGTTTAAATAGCGTTCATATGGATGATGGCTTTTAGAATAGACGATCGGAAGCATTTAAATAGTTGTGATAATGTAAAACTTATATTCAACATTTTTATAAAGGATATATTGTTCTGAAATAGCTTTATCAAAAGGTTTTTTTACCTTATATGCATTAAGTTGCCTACAACAGAATGTGTTTTTTCTTTCACATAATTTGGCCATGATATAAAAAAGCATTATTTTTGCAGTCCAAAATGAGATGTAAACTATGTTAATAATTCCTGTAAAAGATGGTGAATCCATCGATAGAGCATTAAAGAAATATAAAAGAAAATTTGACAAAACCGGAACTGTTCGTCAGCTAAGAGCAAGACAGCAATTTGTTAAACCTTCTGTAACTTTGAGACAAGCCAGATTAAAGGCGGCTCACAAACAAAGAGAGCTTAGCAAAGAGGAGCAGGCTTAAGAAAAATTTTCTTAAACACATATCAATTCACTTCTTAAATACTATATTTGAGGAGTGAATTTTTTGTTTTGATATCATGATGATGCTGGATAAATTTTTAGAATACCTGCAGTTGGAAAAAAGGTATTCTCCCCATACGATTACAAGCTATAAAAAAGACCTGGAAGACTTTTCCCGTTTCTGCCTGGAAACCGAGTCTTCGGAAGACCTTAAAGCCGTTAACAAGAAAGTCATCCGGAACTTCATCGTTGAGCTCAGCGAAAAAGACATTTCCAAAAGAAGCATCAACAGGAAGCTTTCCTCTTTGCGGAGTTTCTATCTTTTCCTCCTCAAAATAGGGGAGATCACCGTTTCGCCGGCTGAAGGCATTGCTTCCCTAAAGTTTTACCCTGAAAAACAGATCCCCATTTCTGAAGAAGAGATGGTTACGCTCGGAAACCGGATTTTAGAAGGCGGATACGATATACTGGACCAATGCATCATCGAAGTCTTATACCAGACCGGGATGCGGAAAGCCGAGCTTTGTGGCCTGATATTTGAGCATGTTGACCTGGATGGCTGCATGATGAAGATCCTGGGAAAAGGAAATAAACAAAGGATGGTTCCCATATCTGAATCGCTGGCCTCCCTGCTTAGAAAATATCTCTTGGTACGGCAGCCGCAGGAAGAGTATGCTTCCTGTTTCTTCGTCAACGGCAAGGGGAAAAAACTCACCGGAAAATTTGTTTATCTGGTGGTTAATAAGTACCTTAGTCTGATAACATCCAAGCAGAAAAAAAGCCCTCATATCCTCAGGCACAGTTTTGCAACCCATGTGCTGGACAACGGGGCGGAAATTTCTAAAGTAAAGAACATATTGGGACATTCCAGCCTTGCAAGCACGCAGGTCTATACGAATGCCAATATCGAACAATTGAAAAAAGTGTTTAATAAGGCTCATCCAAGAGCGTCTAAAAAAGATGAATTATGAAGATCACCGTACAATCAATTGGTTTAACTCCTCACGAACCACTGGAAACGCACATCGACAAAAAAGTAACGAAACTGGAAACATTCTATGACAAGATCCATGAATGCAAAGTGTTTCTTAAAGTAGAAAATACCTCGGACAGGGCCAACAAAACTGCCGAAGTGATCCTGGCGGTTCCGGGAGAGGATATCGTGGTAAAAAAGACCAGCACCACATTTGAAGAAAGCCTGGATCTTTGTGTAGATGCTGCTAAAAAGCTACTAATCAAGAAAAAAGAAATGGCTTAGATAAAAAACTCAAAAAAAAGCCCTAAAAAATTTGAGAATTCAAAAAATCTGTTCTATATTTGCACTCGCAAAAAGGAACAGCGATCTTTTGAATTCTTTTTAATTTGCCTCCATAGCTCAGTTGGCCAGAGCACGTGATTTGTAATCTCGGGGTCGTGGGTTCGAATCCCTCTGGAGGCTCATTAATATAAAATATCTGGGGAGATTCCAGAGTGGCTAAATGGGACTGACTGTAACTCAGTTGCTTCGGCTTCGTAGGTTCGAATCCTGCTCTCCCCACATTTTATATTAGAAAAAAAGTTGCAGATTTCACAGGATTTTCCTAAGTTTGCACAGCGTTACCAATAATTTTGGAAACAGAATTGCGGAAGTAGCTCAGTTGGTAGAGCGTCAGCCTTCCAAGCTGAATGTCGCGGGTTCGACCCCCGTCTTCCGCTCAAAATCACACCAGAGGGCGTGATTTTTTTTTAACTACTGATCCGCTTCGGGTAGCATTTCCCACAAGCCTCAGTCTTTTAATTTGCCTCCATAGCTCAGTTGGCCAGAGCACGTGATTTGTAATCTCGGGGTCGTGGGTTCGAATCCCTCTGGAGGCTCATTAATATAAAATATCTGGGGAGATTCCAGAGTGGCTAAATGGGACTGACTGTAACTCAGTTGCTTCGGCTTCGTAGGTTCGAATCCTGCTCTCCCCACATTTTATATTAGAAAAAAAGTTGCAGATTTCACAGGATTTTCCTAAGTTTGCACAGCGTTACCAATAATTTTGGAAACAGAATTGCGGAAGTAGCTCAGTTGGTAGAGCGTCAGCCTTCCAAGCTGAATGTCGCGGGTTCGACCCCCGTCTTCCGCTCACATAAAAATCACGCTCACAGTGTGATTTTTTTGGTTCAGGCCGACTTAGCTCAGCGGTAGAGTGCTTCCTTGGTAAGGAAGAGGTCACGGGTTCAAGTCCCGTAGTTGGCTCAAAAAAAATCCCGGATTTTCCCGGGATTTTTTTATGCAACTCTGTCTGTCATCTGTTATTTTGGATTTTCCCATTCAAAGACTTTCTCCAGCTGAACTCTTTTCTTACTGCTTTCCATCTTTGCGCCTGCCGGAAGGTTTTTCAGGATCTCACTCTTGAATTGGCTTGAAAGCTCATCATTCTTACGGACAAATTCTTGCATGGTGATTTTAGGATCATCCCTGAATTCCGGTTTGAAGTTGATGTTTGTTGTATCATCCGGATCAACAGCCGTTGCCTTCCATATCATATACGGGAGCCCGTCTTCCCTGACATCTAAAATTAATCCCGGTAACCCGAAAAATTTGAAAGGACCGGCCGGATAAGGAAGTTCCCGGGTAAAGTATGCCGTAATGTTAGCCCCTCTGAATACAGTGGTTGCTTTGATGCATGTATAACCCAATATCTTCCTGGTAGTTTTCTCATCAATATTCCATACGGGTTTGGGGACTTCGTCATGAATGAAATAATTGGTTTGGTCTTTCAATGAATAAAGGGAAGAAGTGAAAAAGAAATGTTTTGTTCCGCCTCCTTCAGGTCTGAAATATAATAGCGTTTCTGTGCCTTTCCTGAACCGGGAGCCTTGACCTGGACTTCAGATATCCATTCTGATGTTTCCTGCACAGGTTTGGTGAATACGGAGTCCTGTATCGAAATTACTTCATTGTTTTTGATGTACAGGTTTTCATTCAGTACCGCAACAGGTGACCTGACAAAGGTATACTGTATATGGATCTGCTTAGATTGAGCTGATGCATAGCAGAAGGCTGATAAAAGCAGGGCTGAGATTATTTTTTTCATATCAATAATTTTTTATCATCTTAAAGGTCGCTGGCAGTTCCAAAGGTAATCTCAGGCTCATGCCGTACTTTGACGTTAAGGGAATTGGCAATAAAACAGTATTCACCCGCCGTATGATGGAGTTCTAGGGCTTTTTCCACCATATCCTGCTGTGCCACTCTGATTTTAGGTTTCAATACAATATCCGTAAAACGGCCGCTGCCATTTTCCTGCTCTTCCATGACCCCTTCCGCATAATCAGTATATTCCTCTACCAATATATGATGAACGGAACACAGGTGCAGGTACCATAAGAGATGGCATGAGGAAACGGAGGCTAATAAAAGATCTTCTGGATTGTGGAGCTTGGGGTTTCCTAAAAATGCAGGATCTGAAGACCCGTTAAGGTCAGCTTTACCTTCAACAGAGATGGTGTAGATCCTTTCATATGAACGGTAATTTTTAGTGGATGACCCGGTATTTCCGGTCCATATGATTTTGTTCCTGTAATGATGTGTTTTTTTCATTTCGTATATGATTTTTAATTGTAGTGATCATCAGCCTTACTTCTCATTTCCGGATTTAGAATCGACTTTTTAGCAAGCAGGTTTCATCCTTAAACAATGTTACAAAAAAAAGGACAAGCCAGGTGATGGATAACCGTATTTGCCGAAACTTTCTAATCATGCTTAAAAGTATTCATGATAATGATTGATATAAGGACAGGGTTTCAGGAAAATTCTTTGGAAGAATTAAAATAATCAGTCCTGAGTATGTTATAGCATTCCTTAAACCGGCACAATATGAGCAAAAATAACAGGTCAAGGCTCACTGAATGGTTTTGGGACCAGCTTCATCCCGGACCACCTTAAAATAAAATTATATTCGTCCTCATATTTCCCCGGTGTGGTAGATATCACGAAATTTTATTTAATTTAGTGGAAAATAAAATTTGATGAACATTCTTTTACTGGAAGATGACCTGATCCTCTCTGCGGAATTGTGTAAATTTTTAGAATCCAATCATTTCAGCTGTCATAGAGTCTATGACGGTGAAACGTTTCTGAATCAGATCAAAGACAGCAGTTATGACCTGTACCTGCTGGATATCAACGTTCCCAAGATCAACGGCCTGGAAGTATGCCAGACCATCCGTTCTTTCGATAAGAATACACCCATCCTGATTATTTCGGCCTACGGGGATATTTCCGATAAAAAAGATGCCTTCAACAGGCTTGCCGATGATTACCTCGTAAAACCTTTCCAGTTTGAAGAACTGCTGTTGCGGATCAACTCCCTGCTGAGACGTAAGGCACCTTCTGAAAATTCGGACCAGGAAATCATCCGGATCGATGACCTGATCATCAATAAAACCGAACAGAAAGTATACCGCAGCGGCCACGAGATCAGCCTCACCCTAAAAGAATTCCAGCTGCTCGTCTATCTTGCGGAAGCCCAGGGAAGGACTGTTTCCAAGCAGCAGATCACCGAGCATGTATGGGAACATAATTTCAATACCAACACCAATACGGTAGAGGTATACATCAACTTCCTGCGGAAAAAGATTGACAAGGACTTTAAAGTAAAACTGATCCATACCCGTTCGGGTTTCGGGTATTACCTAAGCCCTTTATAGATGTCTTTAAAACGGAAACTGGCCCTCAACCTCAGCATCGCCTTTTCACTGCTCTTCGGTATCGTGATGGTGGTGATCTACATGTCTTTTAACGACTTCAGGAAGGAAGAATTCAAGGAGCGGTTCAGGCAGCGCCTCGAATTTACCTCCCATTTCATTTCCAGGTCCAAAGATTTTGAGGAGGAAGCGCCGCTTTTCTTTAATGAAAATTCCGATAATATTCTCCTTAATGAAACCATCCTTATATTCAACAGCAAAAAAGAGCTGATCTACAGTACCATTAAGGACCAGAATGTATCCTGGGACGACGGACTGCTCCAGCAGCTGGATGAAAAGAAAATCGTCTATGACGAAAATTCGGTGCCGGAAATTTATGCAGCCCTGCGAAACATTAAAGGAGAAAATTATTACATCCTTACGAGTGCCTATGACTCCAATGGCAATTCCAAGCTCCTGTACCTGAAATACCTGCTTATTACAGCGTATGTTATGAGCACACTGCTTATCGGCCTTTTCAGCTATTATCTTTTGGAGCAGTTCCTCAGGCCCCTGGAAGAACTGAACCAGGAAATTTCTGAGGTTACTGCCCATAAGCTGACCACCCAGATCCCGGTCAAAGAATCCAATGATGAGATCAGTGTCCTGGCTAATTCTTTCAATACCATGATTGCCCGGCTGAATGATGTGTTCCAGTCGCAGAGAGATTTTACGGCCAGTGCTTCCCACGAGATCCGGACGCCCATTACAAGGATGGCTTTTCAGCTTGAAAATATGATCAAGCTTGGAAATCACAGCCCTGAAACCATTTCTTCGCTGAAACAGATCCAGCAGGATGTCTACCAGCTGTCCGACCTTACCAATTCCCTTTTGCTGCTGACAAAATTTGACAAGGAAAATATCCAGAGCCTGTATGAAGAGGTGCGGATTGACGAAGTGATCTTCGAATCTTTCGAAACCATAGAGAAAAGCTATCCTGACCTGAAAATGGATTTCCTCATTTCTGAGGACACTTCCGAACAAGCCCAGTTTACCGTAAGCGGTATACAGTCGCTGCTGGATATTGTGTTCATCAACCTGTTTAAAAATGCGGCGATCTATTCCGATCATATGGAGGTGAATGTGATGCTGACTGAAACGGAATCTTCCATCACCATAGATGTGATCTCCCATGGAACCACCATTCCGGAAACAGAACAGCAGAAGCTTTTTGAAGCCTTTACCAGAGGTAACAATGCCCAGAATACTTCCGGCTCCGGCCTGGGACTGCGCATTGTAAAAAGGATTATTGAATACCACGGTGCCCATATCGGCTACCTGGCCCCGGATGAACATACCAATACATTCCGGATCACATTCAATATATGAGTCCCGGTTGCTGAAACATGCTTCCGGGTGTATTGCTGTGATTACAGTATCATGCTGCCGGCTATAGAAGAAGTCCTGTCTTCCCAACTGCAATAACAAAATTCTGAGTTTTTGATTATAAGTTAAAAGCAAATATAATCTCTGTGAATGCGCTTTAAAAGCAGATATATCCATGAGATTTAATTTTTTTTTAATGATGATTTAAGTTGTTTTTAAGAGCGTAAAACCATTTTTGTAATATAAAATTGAAAGAATGAACAGAATAGCAGGGCTGTTGCTCATTGCATCCTCGCTGATGGCGGCCCAACAGCAGATGTCTCTGGCAGACTGTGAAGAAGCTTTCCAGAAAAATAACCTTCAGCTTCTTGCCGAGCAGTACAACATCAATATGGCAGATGCAGATATCTTGCAGGCTAAAATCTGGGATCTTCCTCAGCTCAGCGGACAGATCAATGCCTATAATCCGCAAGGCAAAAAACTTTTTGATGCCGGTCATGCGAAAGGAGCCCAGGTAACCCAGCTGATTTATATGGGCGGCAAGAAAAAAAATGAAATCGCTTTTGCCAAATCCAACAAAGAACTGGCCCAGCTCCAGTTTACCCAGCTAATGGTAGATCTCAGGACCCAGCTCAGAACCACCTACTTCAACCTCTACTACGAAAAACTGAAACTGGACAATGTCAATAAGCAGCTCGGATATATGAACGACCTGCTGAATGCTTACAGGGTTCAGACGGCTAAGGGAAATGTTTCGCTGAAAGATCAGGTCCGCCTTCAGAGCATTGTCATCCAGCTGAACAGTGACAAAGTGGAGATCAATAAAAATATCCTTGGATTTGAGGAAGACCTGAAAATATTAACCGGGATTACCGATGATATTGATCCCAGCCTTTCTGAGACTGAGGCCAAAGACCTGCTTTCTGCCCAGCCTTTCGGCGATACGGAAGAACTGAAGAAAAAAGCGCTGGAAAACAATGCCGATTACCAGTATTACCTGAAACTGATTGATAACAGCAAATTGTACTCCCAGTGGCAAAAATCCCTGAATGTTCCCGATGTTAATGTAGGGGCAGGATGGGACCAGAACGGAGGAACCTTCAAAAATGAGGTCAACCTGCTGATCGGCATCCCGCTTCCGCTGTGGAAAAGCAACCGTGGCAATGTGGAAAAAGCCGGTTATGCCATTCAGCAGAATCAGAAGAATGCGGATTTCCAGAAGCTGAGCCTTGAAACAAAAGTACAGTCGGCCTATCAGATATGGAAAAACCAGTATGAGCAACTCACGGGAATCCAGTCTACAGACCTTGATAATCTTGAATTAGTGTACCAGGGCATGCTTAAAAATTTCAGGAGCGGCAATGTAAGCCTTATTGAATTTACTGATTTTATGGACAGCTACAGGGATGCCGTGCTTCAGGTGTACGATATGAAAAATAATCTGATACAGTCTGCCGAAAAACTTAATGAATTAGTACAAACGAAAATCTTCTATTAACATGAAAACATATATTACCCTTTTATGGATTGCCCTGTCACTGGCCTCATGCTCAAAAAAGGAGGCAGAGCAGAAACCCCAGGCGAAAAAAGGCTTTGAGCTGAGCAATACCATGTTGAAATCCATTGCCCTGGCGAAGGCAGAGAAAAAATACATAGAAGACGACTACAACTTTTACGGGAAAATATCTGCAGATAAAAACAGCTATATCGATGTTTATCCTCTGGTAGGCGGTAATGTGCTGAGCGTGAATGTGGAGCTGGGGGATTATGTACGGAAAGGGCAGGTACTGGCTACCATCAGAAGTACGGAGCTGGCTGAGGTGCAGAAAGATGTGAGCGATGCCAAAACCGACCTGGTAGTGGCTCAGAACAATCTCAGGGTAGCCAAGGAAATGTATGAAGGCAAGCTGAATACGGAACGGGATGTCCTTGAAGCTAAAAGCCAGCTGCAGAAAGCCCAGGACCAGTTGCAGAGAGCAGCTGCGGTAAGTACCGTCTACAATGTGAAAAAAGGAAACATCTACAGTGTGGTGGCGCCCATCAGCGGATACATCGTCCAGAAGAACATCAACAAAGATATGCAGCTGAGAAGCGACCGCAGCGATAATATTTTTGATGTGGCCAATACCACGAATGTTTGGGCGATCATGAATGTGAATGAATCTGATATAGACAAAATAAGCCTCGGGATGAAAGCGGAGGTTTCCACACTTTCGTATCCCGATAAAATATTCTACGGCAAAATAGATAAAATCTTTAAGATCATCGATCCTCAGACCAATGCCATGCAGGCAAGGGTTGTGCTCGACAATGCCAACGGGTTGCTGATCCCGGAAAGCAAGGCGACGATCAAAGTATCCACCTCGGAAAACAATATGGCACTGGCCATTCCTTCCAAAGCGGTCATCTTTGATGATAACAGGAATTTCGTTGTCACCTTTAAATCCAGGACAGAAGTGAAAGTAAAGGAAATAAAGGTGCTGAAACAGGTAGGCGACGTCACCTATGTTTCAGACGGCCTGTCTGAAGGAGAACAGGTAGTTACCGACAACCAGCTTCTGATCTATCGTTCGCTGAACAGCTAAATCAAATGTTATCAAGATTTTCCGGAGTCGTAAATTCAATCCGTCATGAATAAATTCATCAAAAATATCATTGCTTTTTCACTGAAGAATAAAGCATTCACATTCATCTGGGTGGCCATCTTAGCGGTTTCAGGCTTTATCAGCTTTAAAAATATGCCTATTGAAGCTTTCCCGGATGTTACCAATACCCAGATCGTGATCATTACCCAATGGAACGGGAGAAGCGCAGAGGAGGTGGAACGTTTCGTAACCACGCCCATTGAGCTCGCCATGAGCCCGGTCCAGAAGAAAACCAGCGTAAGGAGTACCACCATGTTCGGTTTATCCATTGTCAAAATCCTGTTTGATGACGGCGTGGATGATACCTTTGCCAGGAACCAGGTGAATAACCAGCTGAGGACTGTTAACCTTCCCGATGAAGTAGACCCCGAAGTTCAGCCGCCTTACGGACCGACCGGTGAGATCTTCCGTTATACCCTGCAGAGCAAAACCAAAGATTCCCGCGAACTGCTGACTTTGCAGAACTGGGTGATCGACCGAGCCCTGAGGGGCGTTCCGGGCGTAGCCGATATCAATGTTTTCGGAGGACAGGATAAAGTCTTTGAGCTGAGCATCGATCCGAGAGCGCTTGATAAATATAACCTGACCCCATTGCAGGTTTACGATGCCGTTACGAAAAGCAATCTGAATGTGGGTGGCGATGTGATTGAGAAAAACGGCCAGGCTTATGTGGTGCGTGGAATCGGACTGGTGAAATCCGTAGCCGATATCGGCAATATCACCATACAGAATGACAGCGGGAACCCGGTCCTGGTGAAAAATGTTGCTGATGTTCACGAAAGCTCCATGCCACGGGTAGGGCAGGCCGGACTGAACAATCAGGAAGATACCGTAGAAGGGATCGTTGTGATGAGAAAGGGAGAAAACCCCCGTGAAGTACTGGTTGGAGTAAAAGCGAAGATCAAGGAACTCAACGAAAAAATCCTGCCGAAAGATGTGAAGATGGTCACGTTCTATGACCGCGATAACCTGATGGACTTCACAACCCATACCGTCATGCACAACCTGATTGAAGGCATCGTGCTGGTAACGGTTATCGTGCTGATTTTTATGGCTGACTGGAGGACGACGCTTATTGTTTCCATCATCATTCCGTTGTCCCTGCTCTTTGCATTCCTGTGCCTGAAGATGGCTGGGATGAGCGCCAATCTGCTTTCTTTAGGTGCGGTGGATTTCGGAATTATCATCGATGGTGCCGTCGTCATGGTGGAAGGGCTCTTTGTGATGCTCGACCACAAAGCCCACAAATACGGAAATGAAAAATTCAATAAAATGGCAAAAGCCGGATGGATCAAACAGACCGGGACCGGATTGGGAAAAGCCATTTTCTTTTCAAAGCTGATCATCATTACATCCCTGATCCCGATTTTCTCATTCCAGAAAGTAGAAGGCAAGATGTTCTCACCATTGGCATTTACTTTAGGATTTGCTTTAACAGGAGCCCTGATCTTTACCCTTACGCTCGTTCCTGTTCTTTCACATATCCTTTTAAATAAAAACGTACGGGAAAAGAACAATCCATTTGTGAATTTCTGGGACAGGATCGTGCTCAAAGGATTCAACTATACCTTTAAACATAAAAAATTAAGCCTTATCGTTGCCCTGTCATTCCTGGCGGTAACATTGTTTTCCGGGAAATTCTTAGGGACTGAGTTTTTACCGCAGCTGAATGAAGGTTCACTCTGGATCACCGCAGAAATGCCGATGAGCTCCTCGCTGAAAGAGTCCCTGAAAACTGCCGACCTCCTGAAAAAGGATATCAGGAGTTTCCCTGAAGTGACGGATGTACTGGCACAGACGGGAAGAAGTAATGACGGAACCGACCCCAATGGATTCGGGTTTGTACAGTTCGCGGTCAACCTCAAACCTAAGGAAGAATGGAAACGCCACATAACTTATGAGCAGCTAATCGAAGAAATTGATAAAAAGCTGAGGTCCTACCAGGGAATCACGTTCAATTATTCCCAGCCGATTTCCGATAACGTGGCTGAAGCCGTAGCCGGTTTCAAGGCAGAAAACGGGATCAAGATCTATGGAGACAACCTTCAGACTCTGGACCGCCTGGCGGAAGAGGTTCTGAAGCAGGTAAAAGATATCAACGGGGTGAAGGATGCCGGGATCATCAAAAATATAGGGCAGCCTGAAGTAAGTGTGGTGCTGGACAGGGATAAGATGGCGGCTTACGGAGTCATGCCGGATGATGCACAGTCGGTTCTTGAAATGGCATTCGGAGGGAAAACAGCATCAGAAATGTTTGACGGGGAAAGAAAATTCCCGATCCGCCTCCGGTATGAAAAGGAATACAGGAAAGATGAAAACGATATCGCAGCATTGATGGTTCCTACACAGGACGGGTCTAAAATCCCTTTGAAAGAGATCAGCACGATCGTTAAGGACAACGGGGCCGCCTTTATTTACCGGGATGATATCAAAAGGTACATCGGGATCAAGTTTTCCATCCGTGACCGTGATCTGGGAAGCACTATTGCCGATGCACAGAAAGCGGTCTCAAAAATTGAGCTTCCGGACGGGTATTCTGTCGGCTGGACCGGCCAGTTTGAAAATCAGCAAAGGGCCTCAAAAAGACTGACCCAGGTAGTGCCCATCAGTATCCTGGGAATCTTCTTCCTGCTGTTCATCCTGTTCGGGAATATGAAAGACTCCCTTCTGGTGCTCGCGAATGTTCCTTTTGCGCTGATCGGGGGAATCATTGCCCTGCATGTAACCGGAATCAACTTCGGGATTTCTGCCGGGGTAGGAATGATTGCCTTACTGGGAATCTGTATCCAGAACGGCGTTATCCTGATTACGGAATTCCATCAGAACGTCAAGGACGGACTGCATCTGGACCAGGCCATCCTGAACGGGGTGAAATCCAGGACCAGACCTGTGATCATGACCGCCCTGATGGCTTCCATAGGACTGATGCCGGCAGCCTTGTCCACGGGAATCGGTTCAGAATCCCAGAAACCGCTGGCCATTGTGATCATCGGAGGACTGATTACGGCAACAGTGCTTACTTTGCTCATCTTTCCGATTATTTTCTGGATCTTTAACAGGACCAAAAAATCCCAACAACTCTGATTATTCTTTCATTTTATAAACAGAATCCCGGAAACGTAATGTTCCCGGGATTCTTCGTTAGAGGAGAAAAACATAAATTTATCTTTAAAATCCGAGCCCTATGGTAAATGCTTTTACGGAATTAGGGTAATCGGATACTGCTGTAGCAGCACCTGTAGTCGTATTCACCGTATAGATTTTTGTGGCACCGTTTACCGTGGCCATCAGGTAGGCTTTCTGGCTCATGCTTCCGATATCAAAACCGTTGGCACTGCTGATATTGATGCCCAGTGGACCGGTTTCTACCAGGACACCATTGTTGGGAGGAGTCTGCTGGTACAGTTTATCGGTATTGTGATCAATCACGAAGAGGGTAGTGGCGGTAGCCCCTGCTATATTATTGGTATAGGCAGCAGCGCTTACTGCCGGCGTTCCCGGATTGATGGTCAGGTCGACCGCTGAAATGGTTCCGTCATTGGGGTTCAGCCTTAAATTCTGTCCGGTGTTGCTCACCACACGGATCCTGTCTACGGTAGGGTTAAAATCAAATCCGAAATCCGTTCCGGAAAGCTGCGTGCTGAATGCAGAAGATCCTACGGCAGTCAGTGTTCCCGTACCCAGATTAACCGTATACATCCTGCTTGAGCTGCCCATCGCATACAACTGTCCGTTCGCAGGCCTGAAATCGATGCCTACGATACTTTCGCCGCTCTGCATTCCTGTCATGGATTTGGATACCGGCATAGGATTGTTAGGGTTAAACATCTGGAGGTTGTTGGAATTGTCTACGGCATACGCTACCGGATCTGTAGGGATCGCCAGGTCTATGACCGTTTGTGGCAGCGTCCCGATATTCGAGGCTTTTCCGGAAGTAAGGTCGAGCGTATACAGTATATTCTGATTACCGGCCTGTACTGCCATCAGAGCAGCGGTATTGCCGGGGTTGATATCAAAAGCGGCCTGTCCTGAGAATGTGAAGCCAAGGCTGCCTACTTCCACTAAGGTTCCGTTATTGGGCGGATCCTGTTTGAACAGTTTTCCTGATGCCGCATCAATATCATATAAAATTGTTGAAGAAGCCCCGGATTTGCTGTTGGTATAGGCAATACCGGTAACGGAAGGCATTCCTGATCCGTTGATATTGCTGTCTGTGGCAGCCGTAACACCGGTTTCAGGGTTAATCCGAAGGTTTTGTCCTGTATTGCTTACCAGGCGGATACGATCAACCGTCGGGTTGAAATCAATAGAGACAATGCTTCCTGAAACAGCCGGGCTGAAAGCCGTACTGCTCACGGCTCTTGCCGAAAACGAAGCGGTATTGATCACATAGATCTTACTTGCATTGGAAACCGCATACAGTTCTCCTGTAGCAGGCCTGAAATCCACACTCATCAGTTTCTCTCCGGACCCGATCCCGGTAATGGTATTTTTGGAAGAAAAGCTGGACGGGTTTGATGCATTGAAGGAAACCAGTTCATTATTGGCGGTAATGCCGTATACCATAAGATCAGGTCCCGGATTTGAGGCCGGTGAATTGGTACCCTCTTCATTATCATTACAGGATAGCAGAGTCAAAGAGGCCAGAAGCATGGTTCCGAAGTAGGATAGTTTTTTCATACGATTATATTAATGGGTTTAAAGGATATACGAGAAAAAACACGGGTCAGATTTTTTCAATTGGGAAAATTGTGTAAATTTGCACTTCAATACATTGAAATATCAGGTTTGTGCTTCTTTGGATTTGAATATTGAAACATTTTTTCACTAAAAAGGTTTTGGTATTTAAAAATTCATTATATTTGCACACCGAAAATTTGAATAAACAATAAATAAATAATTTTAAATCATGGCAAAGGAAACGTTTAATCGTAACAAACCACACTTGAACATTGGTACTATTGGTCACGTTGACCATGGTAAAACTACTCTTACTGCTGCAATCAGTAGTGTATTAGCAAACAAAGGTCTTGCTGAGAAAAAAGACTTCTCCGCTATTGACTCTGCTCCAGAAGAAAAAGAAAGAGGTATCACAATTAATACAGCTCACATCGAATACGAAACTGAAAACAGACACTATGCTCACGTTGACTGTCCAGGTCACGCCGACTATGTAAAAAACATGGTTACTGGTGCTGCTCAGATGGATGGAGCTATCCTAGTATGTGCTGCAACTGATGGACCAATGCCTCAAACAAGAGAGCACATCCTTCTTTGCCGTCAGGTAAACGTACCAAGAATCGTTGTTTTCATGAACAAAGTGGATATGGTGGATGATGCTGAGCTTTTAGAGCTTGTTGAATTAGAACTTAGAGATTTATTATCTACTTACGAATATGACGGAGATAACTCTCCAGTAATCCAGGGATCTGCTCTTGGTGCTCTTAACGGAGATGAGAAGTGGGTTAAGACTGTTGAAGAATTGATGGATGCAGTTGATACTTGGATCGAGCAGCCTGTAAGAGATCAGGATAAGCCATTCTTGATGCCAATTGAAGACGTATTCTCTATTACAGGTAGAGGTACTGTAGCAACAGGTAGAATCGAGGCTGGTGTTATCAACACTGGTGATCCGGTAGATATCGTTGGTATGGGTGATGAAAAATTAACTTCTACAATTACAGGGGTTGAGATGTTCAGAAAAATCCTAGACAGAGGTGAAGCTGGTGACAACGTAGGTCTATTGTTGAGAGGTATTGAAAAAACTGACATCAAGAGAGGTATGGTTATCGCTAAGAAAGATTCTGTGAAGCCACACAAAAAGTTCAAAGCTGAGGTTTATATCCTTTCTAAAGAAGAAGGTGGACGTCACACTCCATTCCACAACAAATACCGTCCTCAGTTCTACGTAAGAACTACTGACGTTACAGGTGAGATCTTCTTACCAGAAGGTGTAGAAATGGTAATGCCTGGTGATAACTTAACAATCACTGTAGAATTGTTACAACCAATCGCTCTTAACGACGGTCTTAGATTCGCGATCAGAGAAGGTGGTAGAACAGTAGGTGCTGGTCAGGTTACTGAAATCTTAGATTAATCATCTTAAAAATAATAAAGCTTCCGTAAGGAATTGCGGAAGCTTTATATCTACGGGCATCGTCCAATGGTAGGATACCGGTCTCCAAAACCGTTGATCAGGGTTCGAATCCTTGTGCCCGTGCAAATAATAATTATGAGTTCATTTGTCGATTTTTTAAAAGGTTCTTATAACGAATTCAGACATAAAGTTGAATGGCCAAAATGGGCTGACCTGCAGTCTTCTACTATTGTAGTGACTATTGCAACCGTTATTCTGGCATTGTTTACCTTTGGAGTTGATGAATTGTTTTCTAAAGCAATCAGCAACATCATAGGAATGCTAATTAACTTGTTCAACTAAAAAACAAAAGTATTTTCCCATAATGAGCGAATTGAAATGGTATGTGCTGAAAGCCATCAGCGGACAGGAAAATAAAGTGAAAAACTACATTGAGGCGGAAATCAAGCGTTTAGGCTTTGAACAGTACGTTACTCAGGTGGTTATTCCTATGGAAAAGGTAATTCAGTTAAGAAACGGTAAAAAAGTTCCTAAAGAGAGACCTTATTATCCTGGATACCTAATGGTGGAAGCTGACCTTATGGGAGAGATTCCTCACATCATTAAAAATATTCCGGGTGTTATTTCTTTCTTAAGTTTAACCAAAGGAGGGGATCCGGTTCCGATGAGAAAATCTGAAGTGAACAGGATGCTGGGAAGAATGGACGAACTTTCCGAGTTTGCCAGCGATGTGGAAATTCCTTACGTAGTCGGAGAGAATGTAAAAGTAATCGACGGTCCGTTCAACGGATTCAACGGTACGGTTGAGAAAATTCTTGAAGACAAGAAGAAAATTGAAGTTTCAGTATTGATTTTCGGAAGAAAAACACCAATGGAACTCAGCTACATGCAGGTAGAAAAAGTATAGTAAAAAAACACTCCATATAGTAAGGTAGACTTTTGTCTGCCTTTTTTTATTTTTGTATCCACCCATGCACACTTGCCTATGAAAAGCACTTCAGTAAGACAATTCATAAAAAAAATCCTGGACTGGAAATTTTTCCTTGTCTGTAATGTGATGATTTTTATCCTGAAGGTTGTCTTCTCAGCAAAGTCCGGTTTTAAGGCGGAGCATTTTGAAGACTGGTCCATCGCTGAAAACATCGCTGCTTATGGAAAGTATGCCATGAATATGAGGTTTGACAGTTCTGCCTACAAGCTTCCCGTATATCCTCTTTTCCTGAGCGCTTATATGAAGGTCTTCGGGACAGGTCCCGCAACAGTCTGGATCATCATCACGCAACATCTTTTTTATTTCCTGATTCCTGTGCTGCTCATCGGGATCTTTCAGAATTTCAGATCAAAAGAAGCGGGATTTATGGCTGCTTATTTTTTTATTTTTTCACCGTCATATTTCTACTATTCCAATATCATGGAAGCGACCAATATCTTCCTGCCGCTTTTCATTGGTTGGATATATATGTATTCTGTCATCTGGAGAAAAGGTGTTTCCAACCGAGGCCTCATTATATTTTCAATGCTGACCGCCATCGTAGCATTAACCCAGGTTGTAGCTGTTCCTGTTATGGCATTGCTGGGGGTGGTCCTTTTAGTCAGCCGTAAAATATCCCTTCCGAAGATTATGGTTGTGGTTTCTCTGTCAGCGCTGTGTTATGCTCCCTGGGTCATCCGGAATTACATCACTTTTGATACAGTGATACTCAGCAAATCACCGGTATGGCAGAACATGTACCTCGGTTATATTCCGGATTACCAGATATTAGACTACAGCTTCGTTTCGGAACAGCATAAAAAAGAAACTTTTGCCCGGATCAGTCAGTACAATGAGTTTGAAGATGAAGGTATTTACAGGAGTGAGGTAGAAAAGATTATCCGAAAAGATCATTGGGCGCCGGTTAAAAAAGCAGTAAATAATATCATCAGCCTGTGGTTTGTCCCTAAAAAATACTTTGACGATAACAGCCTGTCCGTTGTGATAGGCAGGAAACTGTATGTCATGATCCTCAATATCGCATTGCTGATCAGCCTGGTATATTTCTTCCGTAGAAACAGAATGCTTTTTTTTGTGCTTATACTGGTCTTTGCCGGGTTCACCTTTCCGTATCTCATCGGCCATGCGGCAAACATCAGGTTCAAGCTGGACTTTGAATGGGTCCAGACTTCTGTCATTGCTTTATGGATGGGTTCGTATTTTTTAAAGTCAACACAAATAAAATCAGCTGATTAATTTGCTAATTGAAAAATATTTTATACTTTTGCAATCCGAAAAGCAGGCTTATCTAATGTGAGAATGGATAACCTGCTGAATAATAATGCTTCCAAATTCATTCATTATTCAAATTTAAAAAACAAACAATGGCTAAAAAAGTCTTTAAAATGGTAAAGCTTCAGGTGAAAGGTGGCGCAGCTAACCCTTCTCCACCAGTAGGTCCAGCATTGGGTTCTGCAGGTGTGAACATCATGGAGTTTTGTAAGCAATTTAACGGAAGAACCCAGGACAAGCCAGGTCAGGTTTTACCTGTAGTAATTACAGTATACGAGGACAAATCTTTTGAATTCGTAATTAAAACCCCACCTGCAGCAATTCAGTTAATGGATGCAGCTAAGATCAAAGGAGGATCCGGTGAACCGAACAGAAACAAAGTAGGTTCTGTATCTTGGGAACAGGTGAAGAAAATCGCTGAAGATAAAATGACTGACCTTAACTGCTTCACAATGGATTCTGCCGTTTCTATGGTTGCAGGTACTGCCAGATCGATGGGATTAAGAGTAACAGGAACTAAACCAACTTTTAACGCTTAAAACTTAGAGAAATGGCAAAATTGACTAAAAAACAAAAGGAAGCTTTAAGCAAAGTAGAAAAAGGAAGAATCTATAACCTTGAAGAAGGTTCTGCTCTTGTAAAAGAGGTGAACACGGCAAAGTTTGATGCTTCTGTAGATATCGCGGTACGACTTGGGGTAGACCCGAGAAAAGCTAACCAGATGGTAAGAGGTGTAGTATCCCTTCCTCATGGTACCGGTAAAGATGTTAAAGTATTGGCATTGGTAACTCCGGATAAAGAAGCTGAAGCGAAAGAAGCAGGGGCAGATTACGTAGGTTTAGACGAATACTTACAGAAAATAAAAGAAGGCTGGACAGATGTTGACGTTATCGTTACTATGCCGGCTGTAATGGGTAAACTGGGACCATTAGGTAGAGTATTAGGACCAAGAGGTCTTATGCCGAACCCTAAATCGGGTACCGTTACCATGGAAATCGGTAAAGCAGTAACGGAAGTTAAAGCTGGTAAAATTGATTTTAAAGTAGACAAATACGGTATTATCCACGCAGGTATCGGTAAAGTATCTTTCGATGCTGCCAAAATCAAGGAAAATGCTCAGGAATTAATCTCTACACTGATCAAAATGAAGCCGACTGCCGCTAAAGGTACTTATGTAAAGAGCATCTATTTGTCTTCTACCATGAGTCCTGGTATTGCAATCGATACTAAATCTGTTAACTAATACTAAATCCTTAAGACAATGACAAAAGACCAAAAAGTTGTAGCGATACAAGAGATCAAAGATTTGCTTCAGGATGCTAAAGTAGTATATGTTGCAGACCTTGAAGGATTGAATGCTGCTAAGGCATCAGACTTCAGAAGACAGGCTTTCAAGCAGAATATCAAAGTAAAAGTGGTTAAAAATACCCTTTTACAGAAGGCTATGGAGCAAATGGAAGGAGTAGATTACTCTGAAATGTTTGAAGCTTTCAAAGGAAACTCAGCTTTGATGATTTCCGAGACGGCAAACGCTCCTGCAAAACTAATCCAGGGATTCAGAAAGAAAGAAGAAAAGCCAGCTCTTAAGGCTGCTTACCTTCAGGAAACTTTCTATGTTGGTGACGAAAACCTAACGGCACTTGCCAACATCAAGTCAAGAGAAGAAATGATCGGTGAAATCATCGGATTACTTCAGTCTCCAATCCAGAGAGTGGTTTCTGCTCTTCAAAACAAATCTGAATCTGCAGAAGCAAATGCTGAAGAAGCGGCTCCTGCTCAGGAAGAAGCCCCAGCTACCGAAGCTCCGGAAGCTGCTGCAGAAGGAGAAGCTCCTGCTGCTGAATAATGACACTCAAGAAATTAAATAAATAATCAACAACAAACATTACAACAATGTCAGATTTAAAAAATTTAGCTGAAACGCTAGTAAACCTAACTGTAAAAGACGTAAACGAATTAGCTGCTATCCTTAAGGATGAGTACGGAATTGAGCCTGCTGCTGCTGCAGTAGTAATGGCTGGTCCTGGTGCTGGTGAAGCTGCTGAAGAAAAGACTGAATTCGACGTAATTCTTAAGTCTGCAGGTGCTTCTAAATTAGCTATCGTTAAATTGGTAAAAGATTTAACTGGTGCTGGTCTTAAAGAAGCTAAAGATATCGTAGACGGAGCTCCTGCTGCTATCAAGCAAGGAATCTCTAAAGACGAAGCTGAAGCTCTTAAGAAGCAACTTGAAGAAGCTGGTGCTGAAGTAGAATTGAAATAATTCATTCACTTGATACATATAAGAGCTGCCCTGATTCAGGGCAGCTCTTTTTGTATAGAACCATAAGCAGGTAAATATGCAATGAAAGCGATTTGACGCTTAACTTATGTACGGATCTCCCATCTTACCAGTATTCATACCATCCATGAGAAAAAGTTTATTATTAACGATGCTCCTTATTGCAGGACTGCTGTACGCACAGGATAGTTTGCATGTATCTCCCTGCGGACAAAAGCTGAAGTCTTTTTATCTGAACATGGACGTCCTTCACAAATGGCTGTCCGGACAGCATATTGACTGGCGGACCGGTGTACCGGATGACCCGGATGCTGTTTCAGGAATCCGGACCCACTGTAGCGCATTTGTAGCGGCAGCCTGTGAACGGCTGGGAATTTACATTCTCAGGCCGCCTGAACATCGCCAGGAATTGCTGGCCAATGCACAGTTCAGCTGGCTGAATTCAAAGGATGCAGGAAGTGCCGGATGGCATCTCATAGAACGTAACGTACTGTATGAGGCTCAGAAGATGGCTGATCAGGGATATATCGTCGTGGCCTGTGCGCAGAACCCGGACAGGCACAAGCCCGGGCATATTGCATTGGTTATGCCTTCCGACAGGTCCGCCGGAGCCCTGCAGGAAAATGGTCCGATCCTTATCCAGGCTTCCGGTAACAATTCAGTTGATCAATCCTTTCGTGACAGTTTCCGGCATCATATTCCAGACTGGGACTCACCTACGGATCAGGTCCGGTTCTTCTACAATGAAAAAGAGCCCGATTGTCAGTGAAACATTAAAATTTGTTATATGGCTACTGATATCGGCATAGCATAAAGTACTGAATAAAAGAATAATACTTCTTTTTTGTGGTAGGTAAAATAATAATCTTAATTTTTATAAATAAGTATAAATAAATATCTATACGAAATAAGAATTAATAATTTATTATTTTTATTGAGTTGATATTTTTAGCTATTTTTTATTGATTATTTTATTTTTTAATAAATGATTTTGTAAAAAAATATTGTTAAAATATTTTTTTTATTGAAAATTTACTATATTTGTCATTACAAAAACACACACATTGAAAAGAAACTATTTTCTTTCCTACAGCCATATTGCGTTCTGTCCAATAGGAATGCTTACTGCGCTGAATACAGGAAGTACACGTCTGAATCCCTTACCATTGTTTCAATGGGTTAATCCATTATTTTCCTGTTCTGTACGGCCTGGCATTCCGCACCCAAAAAGCCGGAACACGTACAGCATGTTTTCAGTATCACGGTATGTCTTTACTGATATCCGGAACCATGTTAACCAGGAAATGTCATATCCTTTTTTTTACAGCAACGCTGATCATTCAGGTATAAACATGCATCTGGAATTTTCCTCTGATCATGGTCCGGAATCTTCTGCAATGCCTTTGTATGCTGAATGTCCATCTGAAACAACCGGATATTTTAATCACAGGGCTTTTCTGAAGTTGCCATTGCTACAGTTTTCAGCTTTGCCTGCTTGGGTATAATTGCAATACCTGAAACCCGGAACCGGCCCCTCACTGGTCCCAGGTAATACCACCTTTATTTCTACCACCTAACATTAACGTCTTACCACTGTTTTTCCCAAAAAAGGAAGAACAGGTTCAATGCGTGGCTTGGAATGAATATAAAAACAACAAATATCATTAGAAATGAAAAACAAATTATTTACAATTGCTGCATTGTCTTTGAGTATCTGGGCGTGCGCACAAGTGGGCATCAATACATCGGATCCTCAGGCTACCCTTGATGTGGTAGGTTTTCCATCCGTAACAACAAAATTAGATGGGGTTATTGCCCCGAGGCTTTCAGGTGACCAGCTGAGGCAGAAAACCTATACCGGTTCGCAGACCGGGGCTATCGTATATGTAACGGCAGCAGACAGCAATCCCGGCGGCCAGACTGCCGGTGTTTTATCCGCAGGCTACTACTATTTTGACGGTTCCAAATGGTCGCAGTTCGGGGCAGACTGGCATACCACTGGAAATACAGGGACTTCTCCTGCCGCAGCTACACTGGGAACAGACATTACATCCGGGAATTACCTGGGTACGGCAGATGACCAGAAACTCATTCTCGCTACCAAAAAAAATGTGAAAGGGATCCTGGATTCCAACGGGAATTTTCAGGGGGGGAATGCGAATATCTCCGGACCGTATGCCTCTTTTACCTGGGGATCCAATAACGTTCTTGGGAATACCACTTCTTCCAATATTGCTTTAGGAAGGGATAATACCGTGTCTGCACAGGCAGCTAATTTTCCTGGAGTAGCCATCGGCATGAAAAATACGGTAGCCAACGGTGCCAAAGTAATCGGGAACAGCAATACTGCTACCGGTGCCACTACCCTGATCTTCGGAAACGGGAATGATCTTGTCAATTCATCGGGGATCACGTTCGGAAATGCAAATACCAACAGCGGCGGGATTATTGTGGGGAGCGGAAATACCGCAACCACCAATACAGTAGCGTTTGGGGCCAATGCTACAGCCAGCGGCAGTTATGCACTGGCATTAGGGTTTTCTGCACAGGCATCCGCAAGCCAGTCCGTATATGGAAATACAGCACATGTTTTTTCCGGCCAGGGTGCTGTAGGGAGTGTCATTACCGATGTAGGGGTGAATATGGTTCCCAGCGCAAATAATTTTGCTGATCTTGAAGTGAGCAAAGCCATCCTTATCAAAGCCAGTACAAGACCAACCTGTGATGCATCCAATGCAGGAACCATTATTTATGAACTGTCAGGAAATACGGGAAGTTTCGTAGGCTGCAAACAGACCGGAGCCGGTGCTTTCGCCTGGCAGACGCTTTAATTCAAACACAATTTTAAATAAAAATACAACACAATGACAAAAAAATTATTTGAGAGACTCTCGGCAATGCTCATGGCATTCCTGATGTCGGCAACAGTATTTTCACAGCAAGGTTATGAACCTATCCGTGGATTGGGAGTAGAAGCAAAACCTGTCAATAACTCAGGGATTTGTTTAGCATGTTATAACGGGAACATGAACGCAGTCGTTGATGCAGACCTTAACAACAATGTTAACTTAGGGAACTTTATATCCGTTGTCAGCGGAAACGGGATTTCCGTTAAAAATAACAATACAGTTTATCCTGCGGGATATATTACCGGCTTCAATGTGGATCTGGGAACCAGTTTTTTCACGCTTGACCTTTTGAGTTCCATTAGGATCAGCACGTATAAAAACGGAGTCCTCCAGGAAAGCACTACCAGCGGTACCCTGCTTTCCGTACCTGCTTTCGGCGGAAGTAAAAACCGGGTTTTCCTGCATTTTAAGACAACGAAAGACTTCAATGAAGTAAGGCTGTATCAGACCAATGTGCTGTCACTGTTCAGTGCGCTCAATGTGTATTATGCCTTTGCATTTGATCCTGCCAAGGTTCCTGTGGATAATAACGGGATCTGTGATGATATCATCGCCGGTAGCGGGGTAGACGGAAACATTTCCGCAAGCAGCAGTTTTATTGCTCCGCTTTCATCCGTGCAGAACAGGGAAAGAATTGGTGACGGTGACAAGAATTCTTATGGATCTATTGTGCTTCCTGCAGGAGTATTGGGATCGTATTCTATTGGGGTGCTGGATAAAAATCAGGTGTATCCTGCCGGGAACAGGGCAGGATTTGTAATCTCACCTGATGATGAAGGAAAATTGGTCAGCGCCGAGTTCCTGAAAAATATTACCATTGAAACCTATCTGTATGGTCAGCTTCAGGATTCAAAAACCCTGTTAGATGGCGGAGGACTGATCAATATCAAAGTTCTTGGTTTCGGTACAGGTAAGCAGAAAGTGACGGTTACCACGACCAAGCCATTTAATGAAGTGCGTTTGAAAATAACCCAGACGGCCGGTGTCAATTTTGGGGCGCTGAAAGTATATTATGCCTTTGAAGAGCCTGTAACCTGCGAATGTAATGATAAGATCCAGACCAGTGGTTCCGCTATTACAGGAAATATTGTGACCGGGAACAACTGGACATCAGGACCTGGCTTTTTAGGAATTATCGTAGCGAAACTGACCAACCCGGAAGCTATTGTGGACAATAACCCGTCCAATTATGCAACGGCTACTGTGCCGGCAGCCTCCCTGTTCAGTATTTTCTCCGCATATGCTACCGTGAGTACCAGCACCATGCTGCCTGCCAATACGTATGCCGGATTCACGCTTGAAAAAGCAGGGAACCTGATCGGGATCAGTGTTTTAGAAAATATTACGGTGACTTTTTACAACGGCAATACCGTGACGGAAACCTTTACCGGTGCCGGAAGCCTTTTCAGCGGAAACTTCTTTACTGTAGATTCCAATAAGTTTTATGTAGGCGGGAAGTCAACCAAGCCTTTTAACAGGATGAAGATTACGTTTAAGAGTGGAAGTGCACTGCGTATTCCTCAGAGTTACAATATCTACAATGCTTTTGCGAGCCGGGATGATGACAATGACGGTGTTCCGAACTGCTTTGATCAGTGCCCGAACGGCAATGACAGCATTGATAACAACGGAAATGGTATCCCGGATTGTGCTGAAGGCTGTACAGTGGTCAGTGACAAGTCTCCGGTTCTGGATACCGATGGAGACGGAATTGTAGATGCCTGCGACCTGGATTCCGATAACGATGGTATTCCGGATTCAATAGAGGATGCGGACGCAAATGGAAAATATGAAGATGATGATGCGGAAGGAGATATTTTGCTGGTTCCTGTGCTTGGCGATTCCGTTCCGAACTACCGTGACCTGGATTCCGATAATGACGGTATACTGGATCTGTTTGAAGCAGGCATTCCTGTTTCGGTTATCGATCAGATCGATGCAGACCGTAATGGTGTTATTGATGCTAATGTAGCCGTAGGTCAAAACGGTATTGCTGATATCCTGGAAACATCTCCGGATTCAGGCATAATGAAGTATCCGATTAAAAATACAGATGGAGACGATAAGCCGGACTTCCTGGATCTTACTTCCAACGGTTCAGATTATGATCTGTATGCAATCGGTAAGAGTGATCTCGATGATCTTGGCGGCGGATTTATTTCCAGGATCAATGATCAGGATAAAGATGGCATCCAGGCTGTGGTAGATACAGATCTTGTACAGAGAGGTGCACCGGATTCTCCGCTGTCTCCTTATGCAGTACAGGCTAAAAATGCCCAGATGAAGACATCCAAAGCTCTGGATGCAGGTGTCACTGCAGCAGCTGATGATATTAAGATTTACCCTAACCCGGTAAGATCCGGTGAAAGCCTTACCATAAGATCTCAGCAGCAAGGAACATATAGTGTGTTCTCCGCTCAGGGGCAGCTGATTAAGAGCGGCCAGTTCAAAGGCAATGTGGAAATTGCCAATGCTTTGCCTGCGGGACTTTATATCATTAAGGTAGAAACCCAATCAGCCGTGAAATCCTATAAAGTGCTGGTGAAATAAGATTATATATTCAGTATGTATAATTGATATACAAAAGCCATCCGGAAAGGATGGCTTTTGTCGTATTTGGTAATTAACTAACTTTAACTTCTTTATATTGAAGTACTTTGTTTGTGTATCCTGAAAATATTTTGTATCTTTGCTAACTCTTTTGGCGCGAATAATTGATTGTAAACCTTTAAAATACTAACACCCAGACTCTTTCATTAAGATGAAAGGGCTTTCGTATTTATGGTTGCAGGATGTTACAGCTTCAAAAGTAATAAAAATATTTTGCATTACGCTGTGAAAAGATATACCAGTGTTGCAGTTAGAAAGAACCAATGCAAAGTAAACAGCCTAAGGTTTTCTGTGAGCGCCAAAAACACTTTTGCCTTAATTGCTTGAACCTTGCTTCCCGTTCTTTTCTGATATTTTTTAATGAATCAAAATATTTTTTAACCCTTTCTTAAAAGTTTTATGAGTAAAACAAAAACAACAACTCAGGGAAATCCGAGAATCAATTTCTCATCAGCGAAAGGAAAAATTATCACTCCGGACTTCCTGGACATCCAGATCGAGTCTTTTAAAGAGTTTTTCCAGCTGGATACCCTTCCTGAAGACAGGAGAAGTGAAGGTCTTTACAAGACTTTTCAGGAAAACTTCCCTATTACAGATTCCAGAAACCAGTTTGTACTGGAGTTCCTGGATTACCTGGTAGATTCACCACGATATTCCATCGACGAATGTGTGGAAAGAGGACTGACATATTCAGTGCCTTTGAAAGCAAGACTTAAATTATATTGTACAGACCCTGAGCACGAAGATTTCCAGACCGTGGTGCAGGATGTATATTTAGGACCGGTTCCTTACATGACGCCTAGTGGTTCTTTCATCATCAATGGTGCTGAGAGGGTTATCGTTACGCAGTTACACCGTTCACCTGGTGTATTCTTCGGACAGACCTACCACGCTAACGGAACCAAATTATACTATTCAAGAATCATTCCTTTTAAAGGATCTTGGATGGAATTCACCACCGATATCAACAGCGTAATGTACGCGTATATCGACCGTAAGAAAAAATTACCTTTAACTACTTTACTAAGAGCGATCGGTTATGAATCTGATAAGGATATCCTTCAGATCTTCGACCTTGCTGAAGAAGTGAAAGTTTCTAAAGCTGCCCTGAAAAAAGTAGAAGGAAGAACATTGGCTGCGAGAGTACTGAACACATGGTTCGAAGACTTCGTAGACGAAGATACAGGCGAGGTGGTTTCTATCGAAAGAAACGAAATCATCTTAGACAGGGAGACTATTCTTGAAAAAGAACATCTTGACCTGATCCTGGATGCAGGTGTGAAGTCAATTCTGATTCACAAAGAAAACAGCAATGAATTCTCTATCATCCAGAATACATTACAGAAAGACCCTACCAACTCTGAAAAAGAAGCGGTAGAATATATCTACCGTCAGTTAAGAAATGCAGATCCGCCAGATGAGGAAACGGCAAGAGGAATCATTGAGAAATTATTCTTCTCCGAGCAGAGATACTCATTAGGGGAAGTAGGACGTTACCGACTGAATAAAAAATTAAGTCTGAACATTCCTACAACGACTGAAGTTCTTACCAAAGAAGATATCATCGCAATTGTAAGACACCTGATCGAGCTGGTAAATTCAAAAACTGACGTTGATGATATTGACCACTTATCCAACAGGAGAATTAAGACTGTAGGTGAGCAATTGGCAGGACAGTTTGGTGTAGGTCTTTCAAGAATTGCAAGAACCATCAAGGAAAGAATGAACGTTAGAGATAACGAAATCTTTACTCCGCTGGATCTTGTTAATGCGAAGACATTAACATCGGTGATCAACTCGTTCTTTGGGACCAACCAGCTTTCTCAGTTCATGGACCAAACCAATCCGCTTTCAGAAATCACGCACAAGCGTAGACTTTCTGCACTGGGACCTGGTGGTTTATCAAGAGAAAGAGCAGGTTTCGAGGTACGTGACGTTCACCATACCCACTATGGAAGAATTTGTCCGATTGAAACTCCGGAAGGACCAAACATCGGTTTGATCTCTTCATTAGGGATTTATGCAAAAATCAACAGACTTGGTTTCATCGAAACTCCATACAGGAAAGTAGAAAACAGCAAAATCGATCTTAATTCTGATCCAATCTATCTGAATGCAGAGGACGAAGAAGAGAAAGTAATTGCTCAGGCAAACGTTGAGCTGAGCGATAACGGTGAATTCGAAACAGACAGGATCATTGCAAGGCTGGATGGTGACTATCCGGTAGTAGAGCCTAGCCAGGTTGACCTTATCGACGTAGCACCGAACCAGATCTCCGGTATTTCCGCTTCATTGATTCCATTCCTGGAACATGATGATGCGAACCGTGCATTGATGGGATCCAACATGATGCGTCAGGCCGTTCCGTTATTGAAGCCACAGGCTCCGATCGTAGGTACAGGGCTTGAGCAGCAGGTGGCAAGAGATTCAAGAATCCTGATCAATGCTGAAGGTACCGGTACCGTAGAGTATGTGGATGCTGATAAGATCACGATTAAATATGAAAGAAGCGAAGATGAGGATTTAGTACAGTTCGAATCTGCTACCAAAACATATAACCTGACCAAGTTCAGAAAAACCAACCAGAGTACAACCATTACCCTTAGACCAAACGTTAGAGTAGGTGATGTGGTAGAAAAAGGACAGGTGCTTTGCGACGGGTATGCTACTGAAAAAGGAGAGTTGGCCCTGGGTAGAAACCTTGTGGTTGCGTTCATGCCTTGGAAAGGATACAACTTCGAGGATGCGATCGTAATCAATGAAAAAGTTGTTCGTGAAGACTGGTTTACTTCCATCCACGTAGATGAATATTCTCTTGAGGTTCGTGATACCAAATTAGGTATGGAAGAACTGACTGCGGATATTCCTAACGTTTCCGAAGAAGCAACCAAAGATCTTGATGAGAACGGTATGATCAGAATCGGTGCTGAAGTAAAGCCTGGAGACATCATGATCGGTAAGATCACTCCGAAAGGGGAATCTGACCCGACTCCTGAAGAAAAACTTCTTAGGGCGATCTTCGGTGACAAAGCCGGTGACGTGAAAGATGCTTCATTGAAAGCTGACTCTTCACTGAGAGGGGTAGTGATCAATAAGAAGCTGTTCTCCAGAAATATCAAAGATAAAAAGAAGAGAACTGAAGAAAAACTGAAGCTTGAAGAGATTGAAAATACCTACAAAGCTAAGTTTGATGATCTGAGAAACACGTTAATTGAAAAATTAAATACGCTGGTAAGCGGTAAAACTTCTCAGGGTGTGAAAAATGACCTTGATGAGGAGATCATCGGTAAAGGAGTGAAATTCACACACAAGTTACTGACTTCAGTTGAAGATTACGTCAATGTAAGCGGTTCAGACTGGACGGTTGATGCGGATAAAAACGAATTGATCAAACAGCTGATCCACAACTATAAAATTAAGTTTAACGACATTCAGGGAGTTAAAAACCGTGAGAAGTTCGCGATTTCCATCGGGGATGAGTTACCTGCAGGAATCATGAAGCTGGCTAAAGTTTACATCGCTAAGAAACGTAAACTGAATGTTGGGGATAAAATGGCAGGACGTCACGGTAACAAAGGTATCGTTTCAAGAATCGTTCGTGAAGAAGATATGCCGTTCCTGGAAGACGGAACACCGGTAGACATCGTACTGAACCCGCTTGGGGTACCTTCCCGTATGAACATCGGACAGATCTACGAAACCGTTTTAGGATGGGCAGGTCAGAAGCTGGGAATGAAGTTTGCAACGCCGATCTTTGACGGGGCAACGCTTGATCAGATTACTGAATATACTGAAAAGGCAGGTCTTCCTCAGTTCGGACATACGTATCTGTATGACGGAGGTACCGGAGAGAGGTTTACTCAGGCAGCTACCGTAGGGATTATCTATATGCTGAAGCTGGGTCACATGGTTGATGATAAGATGCACGCACGTTCTATCGGTCCATATTCATTGATTACGCAGCAGCCGTTAGGAGGTAAGGCACAATTCGGAGGTCAGAGATTCGGAGAGATGGAGGTTTGGGCCCTTGAAGCATTCGGTGCGTCCAACATCCTTAGGGAAATCCTTACCGTGAAGTCGGATGACGTAATTGGAAGAGCCAAAACTTACGAAGCGATCGCAAAAGGGGAAGCAATGCCTGAACCAGGTATTCCGGAATCCTTCAACGTATTGCTCCACGAGTTACAAGGTCTTGGATTAGACGTAAGACTAGAGGAATAATTTTAAATTTTAAATTATAAATGCTGAATGGAAACATTCGGAAACTAATCTAAAATCTAAAATCTAAAATTTAAAATCTAACAAATGTCAAATAAAAATAAATCAAGTAGATTTAATAAAATTTCAATCGGTTTGGCCTCACCCGAATCCATTCTTCAGGAATCGAGAGGGGAGGTTTTAAAACCTGAAACCATAAACTACAGAACGCACAAGCCTGAAAGAGACGGGTTATTCTGTGAAAAAATCTTCGGTCCTGTAAAGGATTATGAGTGTGCCTGTGGTAAATACAAGAGGATCCGTTACAAAGGGATCGTTTGTGACCGTTGTGGAGTGGAAGTTACTGAGAAAAAGGTAAGAAGAGAAAGAATCGGGCACATCAACCTTGTCGTTCCTATCGCACACATCTGGTATTTCCGTTCTTTACCGAACAAGATCGGGTATCTTTTAGGATTGCCTTCCAAAAAGCTGGATATGATCATCTACTACGAAAGATATGTGGTGATCCAGCAGGGTATTGCTAAAAAACTGGACGGTTCTGATTTTGAGGACATGGAATTCCTTACTGAAGAAGAGTACCTGGATATCATGGAAACCCTTCCGGTAGAAAACCAGTACCTTGATGATTCAGATCCGAACAAATTCATCGCCAGAATGGGTGCTGAAGCTGTGGAAGACCTTTTGAAAAGAATCGATCTTGATGCCCTGTCTTTCGATTTAAGACACAAAGCACACAACGAAGGTTCAAAACAAAGAAGGACTGAAGCATTAAAAAGACTGAACGTTGTAGAAGCATTGAGAGGTGCCAATACAAGAATGATCAATAAGCCTGAGTGGATGATCATGCGTGTGCTTCCTGTAATCCCGCCGGAACTGAGACCATTGGTTCCTTTGGATGGAGGACGTTTCGCAACTTCTGACCTTAATGACCTTTACAGAAGGGTGATTATCAGGAATAACCGTCTTAAGAGACTGTTAGAGATCAAAGCTCCGGAAGTAATCCTGAGAAACGAGAAGCGTATGCTTCAGGAATCTGTAGATTCATTATTCGATAACACCAGAAAATCTTCTGCTGTAAAATCTGAATCCAACAGACCGCTGAAATCCCTTTCGGATTCATTAAAAGGTAAGCAGGGACGTTTCCGTCAGAACTTGTTAGGAAAAAGGGTAGACTACTCTGCGCGTTCGGTAATTGTTGTAGGTCCAAACTTACAGCTGCACGAATGCGGTATCCCTAAAGACATGGCAGCGGAACTGTACAAACCGTTCATCATCAGAAAACTGATTGAAAGAGGAATTGTAAAAACCGTAAAATCAGCTAAGAGAATCATCGACAGGAAAGAGCCTGTAGTATATGATATCCTTGAAAATGTGATGAAAGGCCACCCGGTTCTTCTGAACAGGGCACCTACACTTCACAGACTGGGGATCCAGGCATTCCAGCCTAAAATGATCGAAGGGAAAGCGATCCAGCTTCACCCGTTGGTAACCACGGCATTCAACGCGGATTTCGATGGTGACCAGATGGCGGTACACTTACCACTGGGCCCTGAAGCGATCCTTGAAGCACAGTTACTGATGTTAGGTTCTCAGAACATCCTTAACCCGGCGAACGGTTCCCCAATTACGGTACCTTCTCAGGACATGGTTCTTGGTCTTTATTTCATGACCAAAGAAGCCAGCTCTACGGATGATTACAAAGTAAAAGGTGAAGGCCTTGCATTCTATTCTCCGGAAGAAGCGGAAATCGCTTATGCAGAAGGAAGAGTATCTTTAAATGCTAAGGTAAGATGCCGACTGCCGGTTAAAGAAGACGGAGAACTCGTAACAAGATTAATTGAAACTTCTGTTGGTAGAATCCTGTTCAACCAGATTGTACCTAAGAAAGTAGGCTATATCAATGAGCTTCTTACCAAGAAGTCATTAAGAAACGTTATCGGTAAAATCCTTGCAGATACAGACTTCCCTACTACAGTGAAGTTCCTGGATGATATGAAGAACCTTGGGTATTCCAATGCATTCAAAGGAGGTCTTTCCTTCTCACTGGGTGATATTGTGGTACCGGTAGAGAAAAAGCAGATGATTGCCCAGGCGGTAGAGAATGTGGATGAGATCAGAGCCAACTATAACATGGGTCTTATCACCGATACGGAACGTTACAACCAGGTAATCGACGTTTGGACGAACACCAACGCCGGATTGACTGAAATGATCATGAGCAGGATGAAATCCGATCAGGGTGGATTCAACTCAGTGTATATGATGCTTGATTCCGGGGCGAGGGGTTCAAAAGAACAGATCCGTCAGTTATCCGGAATGAGGGGATTGATGGCAAAACCGCAGAAAGCCGGATCTACCGGAGCAGAGATCATCGAGAACCCGATTGTAGCAAACTTTAAAGAAGGTCTTTCGATCCTTGAGTACTTCATCTCCACCCACGGTGCCCGTAAAGGTCTTGCGGATACCGCTCTTAAGACGGCGGATGCCGGTTACCTGACGAGAAGGCTGGTAGATGTTGCACAGGATGTTATCGTTACCGATAACGACTGTGGTACGCTAAGAGGAACAGAAGTTACCGCTCTTAAAAAGAATGACGAGATCGTTGAGAAAATCTCTGAAAGAATTTTAGGTAGGGTATCCCTTCACAACATCTATGACCCTGAAACTGACGAGCTGATTGCTGAAGCAGATCAGGTAATCATTGAAGCGGTTGCGAAAAGAATCGAGGAAGCAGGTCTGGAAGCCGTTGAAGTACGTTCTCCATTAACCTGTGAAGCGAAAAAAGGAATCTGTGCAAAATGTTACGGTAGAAACCTGGCCACAGGTAAAATGATCCATATGGGTGAAGCGGTAGGAGTAATTGCTGCACAATCCATCGGGGAACCGGGTACACAGCTTACGCTGAGAACCTTCCACCAGGGGGGTACTGCAGGAAACGTATCTGAGAACCCATCTATCGTAGCCAGAAGAGACGGTATCGTTGAAATGGATGAAGTAAGAACCATTACTTCTGAAGATGAAAACGGAAATACTGCTGAGGTAGTGGTATCGCGTTCAACAGAATTCAGGTTGGTTGCGGATAACGAAGCAAGAACTCCGTTAATGGTAGCCAACGTTCCTTACGGTTCCGTATTGGCAGTGAAGCCGGGTGATAAAGTGAAGAAGGGAGATGTAATCTGTAAGTGGGATCCGTATAACGCGGTAATCATTGCAGAGACATCCGGTAAGGTAGAATACGAGGACATCATCCAGGGTATTTCCTTCCAGCTGGAAATCGATGAACAAACCGGTTTCGAAGAGAAAGTTATTTCTGAATCCAGAAATAAGAAAGCCGTTCCTACCTTAAGAGTAGTAGATTCTAAAGGAGTGGAGCAGAAATCATACAACTTACCGGTAGGTGCCCACTTGATGGTTAATGACGGTGAGAAGATCAAAGCAGGAAAAATCCTGATCAAGATCCCTAGAAAATCTGCAAAAGCAGGGGATATTACAGGGGGTCTTCCAAGAGTTACCGAATTGTTCGAAGCAAGAAACCCTTCCAATCCGGCAGTGGTTACTGAAATCGACGGGGTAGTATCGTACGGTAAAATCAAGAGAGGTAACCGTGAATTGATCGTTGAGGCCAAAACAGGGGAAAGAAAGATTTACCTGGTAAAACTTTCCAACCAGATCCTGGTTCAGGAGAATGACTTCGTGAGAGCTGGTTCACCACTTTCTGACGGATCCATTACTCCGGATGATATCTTAAGAATCAAAGGCCCTACAGCGGTTCAGGAATACCTGGTGAATGAAATTCAGGAAGTATACCGTCTTCAGGGGGTAAAAATTGACGACAAGCACTTTGAAATCATCGTAAGACAGATGATGACCAAAGTATCGATCGTTGACGGTGGAGACACCCAGTTCCTTGAAGGAGCCCTTGAGCATAAATACGACTTCCTGGAAGAAAATAACAGGGTATTCGGACTGAAGGTCGTAGTAGAGGCAGGAGACTCCAAAGTATTCAAGCCGGGTCAGATGATCACGGCAAGAGAACTGAGAGACGAAAACTCGAAACTGAAGCGTGAAGACCAGGCTTTGGTTGAAGTAAGAGAAGCTTTGCCTGCTACGGCGACACCTGTATTACAGGGGATCACGAGAGCAGCACTTCAGACGAAGTCTTTCATGTCTGCAGCATCCTTCCAGGAAACCACAAAAGTGCTTAACGAAGCAGCGGTTGCCGGTAAGGTAGATGAACTGAACGGTCTTAAGGAAAATGTAATTGTAGGGCACAGAATCCCTGCAGGTACAGGTCTTAAGGAATACCAGAACGTCATCGTAGGCTCCAGAAAAGAATTCGAAGATATTAACTAAAATATAGAAATTGGAAGTCAGACTTAAAAATTAGAATTGTACATTTGCAATCGAAGTTTTTAATCTGACTTCTAAAATCTAACATCTAAAAAATTTAAAAAAGACATGGACAATCAAAATCAAAACCCACAGGACGGGAACATTAACATTGAACTGAACGAAATGGTAGCAGCTGGAATCTATGCTAACTTAGCATTGGTAAACCACTCTCCGTCTGAATTCGTTGTAGACTTCATCCAGTTAATGCCGGGGGTTCAGCAGGCGAAAGTAAGATCAAGAGTGATCCTTGCTCCGCTTCACGCTAAAAGAGTATTAAGCGCTCTTCAGCAGAACATCGCTAACTACGAGCAGCAATTCGGAGAAATCAAAGAAGTTGAGCCTTTCGTATTGGGAGGTAACAACGTACAAGCTTAAGATTTCCCATACATACATAGGAATACCCCGGTTTTGCCGGGGTATTTTTGTTTATACTACTTATTATTTATCTAACCGAAAAATATATCCGTAAAATCCCGGATGCATTTACCGTGAAAATCCGGATACCTTACTAGGAAATTAATTGTTATATTTGTGCCGAAAATTTTAACAATACATAGCGTAAGCTATCGTGTAGGATAAGGAAAACTGCGAATCTTCTAACGCCCGAACTCGATAGACTTACGCCCGTGCTTACGATATGGGTGCGGGCTAAGTCATTCTGGGCGTAAGGTTCTTCGCAGTACCTCCTTGTCGGTTTGTATTTAGTCCCGCACCTTCTGCTTTTAATTATAAATGGTGGTATACTTAGGGATTCAGATGTTGGGTATTGTAGCTGGTAGGATAGGGATTAAGAATTTTAAGCTAATAAAATTGAAAGACGATAATAATAACTTCAAACTCAACAGATATGAGAAAACTTTATTCAGGCATAGTACTATTATGCGCGACCTGGGAGGTATCAGCCCAGAATGTCCTCTGGCAAAAAGATATCCAATCCTCTACTCAGGATTTCCTGTCACAGGTTACTACCACCATTGACGGTCAGTATTTAGTTACCGGCAGTTCAATCCAATCAGACAAGCTTGTTGGTGGAAAAAATCAAAACTTTGGATATGATTATCACTTGGTAAGTTTAAATAGCGAAGGCCAGAAAGTCTGGGAAAAATACTTTTCAGGGCCAAACCATGATTTTCTTTCCGCTACGGTCAATACACAAGAGGGAGGATATCTCATTGCAGGAACGAGTTTTTCAGGCAAAGGATTGGATAAGAAGGATGATTCTAAAGGTGGCAGTGATTTCTGGCTCATAAGGCTTGGAAACGATGGACAGGAGATATGGCAGAAGACCATCGGTACTGTTTCTGACGAGGAAGCTAAAGCCGTTGTACAAGGCACCGATTTAGGCTTTTTTGTTGCCGGAAATACCCAGAACTCGGAAAAAGGATACGGGGCCAAGGATGCGGTAATAGTCCGTTTAGACAAAGATGGTAAAGAACTTTCTCAATTGATCTTAGGAGGCAAAGGATTAGACGAAGTGGAAAAAATGATCCCGACGAAAGACGGCGGTGTTTTGGTAGGGATCTATTCACGAAGTAGCGCTAGCGGATCAAAGAAGACAGAAAACTATGGGGAAGGAGATTATTGGGTCATTAAGCTGTCGAAAGACAATAAGGTCGAGTGGGAAAGGAATTTCGGTGGAAAAGGCGATGATCATTTGAGAACCCTTGCCCTGACTTCTAATGGCTATCTCATCGGTGGTGAATCCAGATCAGAAAGATCAGGGAATAAAACAGTAGGCATAGAAGAAGGAACTGATATATGACTTATCGCGTTAAATTCGAGGGGAGACCAGGAATGGCAGAAATCTTACAATTTTAAGAACCGGGATGTGCTGATGGGCATGAGTGTCCTTCACTCTTCAGATGATAAAACTTCAAAAGGGATTTTATTGGGCGGCTACACCCAGGCAGAAGGGAGGATAGAATCCGATGATGAGAAGTTCTGGATGCTATACCTGGACCCAAGCGGCAATGAGCAGTGGCGCAAGCATGTGAAGGGAAAATCCGGCAAGAAAGAAGAACGGCTATCGGACATTAAGCTGAACCGTGACGGCACCATTATCCTGGCTGGAACCAGCGCAGAGGAATTAGGCAAAGAAAACTGGAAGATCGTGAAGCTTGGCGACAGCCTGATCGACCAGCTGATTGAGAAGCAGGACATTAAAATCTATCCGAACCCGGTGAGTGACTATGCGTATGTAGAAATAGGGTTTGAGGGGCAGAGAGCGGGAGCGTTTGAAACTGAGATCAGTGTGTATGATATGGGGGGAAGGCAGCTTCAGAGCATTAAGACGAAGAACACAGTGACTAAGATCAACACCCAGCCATTGGTACAGGGAGCATATCTGGTGAGCGTAAAAACCAGTGACAACAAAACAGCAAGCGCTAAACTAATAAAGAAATAAAACTCAGATGAAAAGAACCTTAATTCCACTTGGATTTTTACTTCTTGCTATGAGCAACTTGAATGCCCAGCAGCAAGCCACTAATGGCAATATCAATATTGCCAATATAATTCCTCCTTCTCCCACGGCCTACAGCTTAGGTAATTATGGGAATGTGCCCGTTGGCCAATTTACGGGAACAGCTAATGTATCTATTCCGCTATTATCTTTTAAAACCAATAACATTGACCTTCCACTTAGTCTTTTTTACGGTTCCAACGGACTTAGAATAGACGAAGTTTCTACCAATGTAGGACTGGGTTGGGGCCTGAATTGTGGCGGTGTTATCTCCAGGACGGTGAGGGATAAACCTGATGATACATCCCAGAAGTTGCAGGTTCCGGCCAATGCATTTGCTGGCAACAATACACCAGCCTTTCAGAATTTTATCTATAACGTAGGAAACGCAAGTGATGGCATTGACATGGAAGCGGATATCTATTCCTTTAATTTTAATGATGTTTCAGGAAAGTTTTTCTATGACAGGAATAACCAGATCCACCTTATCGATCAGAAAGCTCTGAAAATCGAGAAGACGACCAATGGTTTTTCCATTACCAAGGACGATGGCGAAAAGTATTATTTTGAAGAAAAAGAAATTACCAATTCTAAAACAACAGGAGCCGGGCACCAGCTTCCGAATATTGGTGTAACCGCCTGGTACCTGACCAAAATTGTACACCCTAAAGGAGATGAACTCTATTTTACCTACGAATCCATGTATCTGGATTACGTTGCCTCCCAATCTCAAAATTTTAATGTCACAACGCCGTACACGACCTGTTTGGGTGCAGCAATTCAAACACCCAGCGGTGCTACAAGCGTGGTGATGCAGAATATCTTAAATATCCAGGGCAAAAGAATTAAGACGATCAGCAGCAACAACCCGGTAGATGGTTCTATAACTTTTACATACAGCACGAATACTACCAATATTGATGTCGATGGAAACCAAAAAATTCAAACCATTACACAGAGTGATAAAAATGGGAATGTGATAGAACAGGTTGGGCTTAGTTATTTACATACTGATAATAAAAGAAATTACTTAACGGCAGTTACTTTTAAAGATCCGAATAAATCTTATGTGTTTGATTATGTAAGCCCGGAGCAATTTCCTGCAAGGCTGTCATTACAACGGGATTATTGGGGCTATTATAATGGCAAAGCCAATACATCCCTTTTACCCGTCGTAAAAGATTATAACCTTGACACCTTTAACTATTCTAACGCAGATCAAAACCCTGACCCCAATTTTGCCAAAATAGGCCTTTTAAGAAAAATCACCTATCCTACGAAAGGATATACTGAACTCAATTACGAATCAAATACGTATTGGGGGACTAAAACGATTACCCCGCCATATACTACGATGAATATGACAGCGGCTAATAACAGTGTCGCAGGAATCGTAACTCAGACGTATTCGATAACGTCACCTGTCGCTCAGACCATCAAGCTATCAGGCTATAGTAATTTCAATGGCAATTGTAGCGAACAGCAGCAGACCCATAATCCGGTTGGACGTGTAGAGCTAGTAGGCGGGGGTAATTTCATAGAGTCTGGTAATGGCGGTTCATCCAACTATGGATCATCTTACCAATTCACACCTAACCAAACGAGCAGCATTTACTTTAATGCAAGTGCAGGGGGCACGTATACCCTAAAATTATCTGCTTCCAGGTGTACGTACTTAGATATCGATGCCAAGTATTTTGCTACAGCACCACAGGTATTTGATACGAATCTGGAAGCAGGAGGTGTCAGGATAAGGTCTACCAATGATTATGATGCTCCTTCTTCGGCTCCAAGATACACCAGGTATTATTACGGGCCCCTCAATGATAAAGATCATTCATCCGGGGATAAAGGCACTGATCCTTATTTTGTCTATACCTATTCATCATCTGAAAGTTGCCAAGGTGGAGAAAACACATCTGCCTGTTCCATCATAACAAAGCAGATCATAACGCTAACGTCAAACAGCCTGCTTCCGCTTTATGATACGGATAAAAACACCTCTACATTTTACAAATATGTCACTGTAAGCTACGGAGGAGATCAGTTTGAAAGAGGGGGTGAAACGAAAGAGTTCATTATTAACCGGGATTATTCCGGCTCGCATCTTTGGGGAGCCAACCAAATACTTAATACCCCGTATACCAACCATGGATGGAATAATGGAAATGAGGTCACAGCACAACTGTTAGTGAAAAAAGCTGACAACAGCATAGAGCCGGTACAGCGGGTTGATAAAACGTATGAAAAAGATAATGCCAGCACTTTTGAGTTTAAGAACTATACCCACAGGCGGAATGATCTGAATACGTGCCAGACTTCAACCACTTATAACTGCACTCAATATGATGTGGCAAATTTCGATCATGCCTGTTATGGAAAAGCAGTAGGGACTACAATCAGCTTACCATATATTGAAAATCTGGATGTCAATGAATACCGCACGATATCATACCGCACCTACCTGAAATCCCAGAACAAAACCGACTATCAAAATGGTGTACCTGTGCTTACGCAGACCGAATACTTTTACAATAGTCCTGTAAATTACCAGCTTAGCAGGCAAAAGGTTACTGCTGCGGATGGCACTATAACCGAAACCAATTACAGCTACGCCCACGAGAAAGGCAATCAGCTGATGATCGGCAGAAATATGGTTGGATTACCATTAGAAACAGTAACGAGCCAGACCACTGGCAACATTACCAAAACCCTGTCCAGAACAGAAACCCTCTATCCTACATCGCTGCCTACGTCCCAATCCGGAAACTTAGTCGTTCCCTTATCGGATAGGTCATACGACAAGCTCGGAACAAGCAACTACACCGATATAACGTACGATAAATATAATGCTAAAGGGAACATCCTTCAGTACACTACCAATGATGGCACGCCGGTAAGCTTTATTTACGGTTATAATGACACCGAGGTCATTGCAAAGGTGGAAGGGATGAAATATGATGACCTGGTGGCAGCGCTTTCTCCTGATTCCATAGTCTCTGCTTCCAATGATGATGCATCAGACCCCTCCAAAGAAAATCTTTTACTTGATGCTTTGAGTAATTTTAGAAAAGATGATACACTGAAAGGAAAACTGGTTACTACCTATACCCACGACCCTTTGATCGGGGTAACATCTGTTACTCCGCCATCCGGCATCAGGGAAGTCTATCAGTACGATGATTTTGGCAGGCTGAAAGAGGTAAAAGTCCGGGAAAAAGATACTACCGGAAACTATGTGCTGCGCACTATTAAAAACTACAATTACAACTATAAACCATAACGGAAGCATACGATGAGAAAACATATTATCACAACAGTTTTATCTGTATTCAGCTTTTTTTGGGCGGGTACAGCCTTCGCGCAGACTTCTACCGAGAATTATGTGCAATCGAAAACCTGCCTTACCGCAGACTGCTCGAAGGTTTCCGAAACGATTACCTACTTTGATGGCCTTGGAAGGCCAAAGCAGGTAGTCAGCGTAAGGACAACCCCCTCAGGGAAGGACCTGGTTACCCCGATCACATATGATGGATTCGGAAGACAGGCAAAAGACATTCTCCCAGTACCGGTAACGACCCAGAACTCCAATATCCACAGCAGTATTACAAACGAAAATACGGCTAATAATTATTACGGGGTTTCCAATGCCTATGCGGAAAAGGAGATTGAAAACTCACCGCTGGACCGGGTTAAGCAGTTCGCTGCTCCGGGGGAGCCCTGGAAACTTCAGTCCGGCCATACCAAAAAATACCAGTTTGAAGCCAATGCAGCAGGTGAAGTAAGAAAATACATCACTTCAACTACCGTCAATACGGTAAGCAATATTTCAAATACGGTTTCTACACTGTCCGTGTCCGGAGATTACAACGGGTATTTTCCTGCGGCGGTGCTTTACAAAAACACGGAAACAGACGAGGACGGTAATCCTGTGGTGACCTTCAGAAACGGAAATGACCAGACGCTTCTAATCCGCAGGAATGATGGCGGCCAGAATATCGATACCTATTATGTTTACAATGAATATGACCAATTAGCCTTCATCATCCCTCAGAAAGCGGTAGAACAGATCGCACAGAACGGTAACGTCATTTCGTCCTCTATCCTGGATGACCTGTGTTATCAATACCGCTATGATGGTAAAGACCGGGAAGTAGAAAAGCATATTCCGGGAAAAGACTGGGAATATACGGTCTACGACAAGCAGGATAGAGTAGTCCTTACCCAGGATGGTGTCCTGAGAGGGACTTCAAACAACTTCGGCTCTAAAGGTTGGATCTTCACGAAGTATGATCAATTCGGGAGAGTGGTATACACCGGTTTCTTCTCCAATACGGCCAGCAGGCAGGCGATGCAGAACGCGCTGAACAGTATGGCCGCCAATCCGTACAATAATGAGAAAAGAAGCAGCAGTTCCTTCACGCTTCAGGGCCAACAGGTATTTTATGACAAGCAGGCTTTTCCTACGGGTAGCATGACTCTGCTTACCGTTAATTATTATGACACTTACCCTAGGGAAATCAATGCGATCCCTGCACAGGTTCTTGGGCAGTATACCCTTCAGCAATCATTAACCACCAGCGAAGACCCATCTACCAAAAGTCTCCTGGCTTCATCCTTTGTAAAAAATATAGAAGATGACAGCTGGACCAAAACCTATCACTTCTACGATACCAGGGGAAGAATTATCTTAACGAAAACCGATAACCACCTTGGCGGCCATACCAATTATGAATATAAGCTTAATTTCTCCGGACAGCCGTTAGAAAAATACACTTACCACCAAAAATCGGCCGCAGATCCGGAAGTTCTTGTTAAGGAACGTTTTATCTATGACGATCAGCAAAGGTTGGTGCAGCAATATCACCAGTTCGGAAACAACCCGGAGGAATTGCTGGCTGAAAATACCTACAACGACCTCGGGCAGCTGGTCAACAAAAAGACAGGAAACCAGTCCGGCACGCCGCTTCAATCGGTAGACTACACCTACAACATTCGCGGATGGATTTCTTCCATGAACAATCCTAATTCTGCGGCTGGGAACGGCAAGTTATTCGGCTATGAGCTGAAGTTTGAAAAGCCTTCCGGCAACAGCCCGGCTAATCCGAGATATAATGGGAATATTTCTGAATTTGACTGGAGGACCAGCAACGATAACATCCTGAAGAGATATGCCTACGAATATGACAGGCTGGACAGGATGAAGAATGCCACTTATCAGGAACCGGACGCAACGATGCCTGTCAACAACGCTTTTTCTGAATTCGTAACCTATGATACGGGCGGAAATATCCAGACCCTCAAAAGATACCAGAAGTTTAATACCACGCCTATACTCATCGATGACCTGAATTACCAAAGCTATCAGGGTAACCAGCTTCATATCGTAACAGATGCCAGCGGAAATGGTTCCGGTTATCCTTTAGGGGGCAATAACATGGAGTACGATCCCAATGGCAATATGACCAGCCATCTGGATAAAGGAATCGAAAACATAAGCTATAATTTCCTAAATTTACCAAAGAAGGTTACATTCCAGGAAAGCGTTCCTAATTTTAAGCCAACCCTTACCTTTCTGTACCGGGCGGATGGCGTAAAGGTAAAAAAATCCTTCGTCTATTATGAGCCGAGAGCCGGAAGCCAGCGGACCGAAAGTACCGATTACCTGGACGGCTTCCAGTATGTAGATGGTGTATTGCAGTTCTTCCCTACCAGTGAGGGGTATTACGATGTAGCGAACAGCCGTTATGTCTATAATTACCTGGACCAGGTAGGCAATGTAAGGTTAGCGTATTACAGGGATGCATACAATTCAGTAGTCGCTGACCGGGAAACGAATTACTATCCTTTTGGACTGGAATATCCTTTCAGCTGGGTATGGACGCAGCAGTATAATTACCGTTACGGCTTCCAGGGACAGGAAAAGCAGATTGAGACAGGATGGAGTTCTTTTAAATGGCGAAACAGCATCCCGGAACTGGGTAGGTTCTTTAATGTGGATCCGTTAAGTGAAAAGTACGCATATCAATCTCATTACAATTTTTCTGAGAATAGAGTTGTTGATTCAAAAGAATTAGAAGGCTTAGAAAAAGTGCAGGTAAATCAAGAAGCTCCCATTTTAGAAAGAGCAACTAATGGATTAAGAACATTTTTTGGTGGAGTCACTAACTTTTTCTCTGAGAAATTTAATATCAATAGAGAAATATCATTAAATAGGGGTAGTGGTTCGAGAGAAATAATGATGTTAGAAAGATCTGCTGGGAAATCTGCTGCACTTGGACAAATGGGACAAGGATTATCAGAAACCATGAAAGGAAGTGCATATGCATTAGGTGACGTATTAGACAAAGGCGGAGAATATACTTCAAATGCAGCACTTGCTGCCGCACCATTTACAGATGGAGCATCTTTAGCTTTAGTTCCACCTGCAGAAATTGTTTCTAATGTTGGTTGGGGAATAAAATTTGGAGTAGATTTCTTAGATAGTAACTATTCAAATTTATTAGTTGAAGGCTCAAAAAAAATAATAAGCACTGGAATTGGAAAAATAGGAGAAGGCGTTTTAAGTAAAACATTTAAATTAAACCCAGGAATGACAAATACAGAAAAAGCAGTTCATGAAACTGTAGTTGGAGGGACTGCTACAGTTGTTTCAAAATCTGTCGAAACTACAATTGACAAAAAAACAAAATAAAAATAAATGAACAGATCTATTTTTAAGTCGAAATTCTTTTTCTATTTTCTACTAGTATTATTAATTGGGTTATTAGTATTTAATATAAATATGATTATTAAAAGTCATGATTTATCTATTTTATTACCCATATTCATTCAGCTATTTTTGCTAACGATAATAATTATTAGGCATTCAATACTAAAAATTTCGCTCAAAATATGGAGCTTGATATTTTTAATTATTGCTCCTATGATGCAAATTATAGGAAAACTTTTAAAGGACGCTTCATATGATTATCAATTTTTTGAGTTAAGAGTATACATTATACCGCTTATTATGTTATTGATAGGATGTACAGTATTCTACGGTACTATAAAAACTATTGATAAAGAAAAACCTTGATTAAAGTAAATATGGATCGTAAAGTTATTTTAACCTATTACGATGTTGAAGATAATATAGCAGAAGAATTAGTGAATGCACATCAAATTGATGAACTGAAATTTCAAGTAAAGAATGTACCATTCTTTGCGCCAAACATATCTTATGATGATATAATAGCAGTGGAAAATGATGAGGGGGTATTATACTTTGAAGAATTGTTAGAACCATCTGAGCATAGCACAGTTCAAATTGTATTTTTTAATCTGGTAGAAATTCCTAATGTCATCAAAGGAATTGAAGAACTAGAATGTAATTGGGAAGGATTTTCTGAGCAAACAATAATAGCCATAGATATTCCGCCATCTATAGATTATAAAATGGTTAAACACTATTTAGATACCAAAGCTAATGAGGGCGTTCTTGATTATAAAGAGGCTTGTCTGTCCGATACTCATAAAAGTAATTTAAGTTAAATAATATAAACGTAAATGAGTAACCTTCTGCTGTCAAAGAAGCGGCTGAGTGATTAGCCGCTTTATTCTCAAATAAATGAAAACAGGTATGAAATAGTTAGGGTAATTTTAAATGGCGAAACAGCATCCCGGAACTGGGTAGGTTCTTTAATGTAGACCCATTAAGCGAAAAATACAATACATGGTCTACCTATGCATTTAGTGGAAATAGAGTTGTAAATGCAAGAGAATTAGAAGGGCTAGAACCTATGGAAATAAATAAGACCACCAGGAATTTGGTTATTGTTAATCAGGGTTGGATAAGAGCAAATCCTCCTGATGGAGCGACACAGTCGCAAAATTTTGTAAAAACAAACAAAGATGGGGGGATTGATTACTCAGGAATTGGTGTAATAAACAATTTGAATAGTACAAAAACTCAAGTTGGAATTTTTGGTTCTTCCTCTACGGAAAATACTAAAAATGATATTTTATCATCAATTAATAGTTTTAGGAAACAAAGTCCTGACGGAAAACTAATTATGGTGGGACACAGTAGAGGTGCGGATAACTTAATAGAATTGGTTAATGAGCATACGGAAGTTAAAGTAGATTTACTTTTTACTCTTGACATTGCTGCTGGTTGGGATAGTGATAATATTCCTTCAAATGTTAAGACTGCTGTTAATTATTATAACAAGAATGATGGATTTATGGGAAGTTCAATTGGAGGTGAAGATATTGAAGCAAAAGATCCGTCAAAGACTAAAATATTAAATGTTCCTGTTAATGCTTCACATACAGAAATTGATAATAAATATCGTTATAATGCATACAATGCTGTAGTTAAAGAATTAAATAAATCGGAAGAAAAAAAGCCATGAAAAACACGGTAATTTTAACAAATATATTAATATGGGTTTATGTTATAGTTATATGTTATACTCATATCAATGGTGGAAATGGAGAACTTTTACTATATTCTGGTATAGCGGTAGGTTTGCTTTTAGCCATTAACATAGCATATGTAGAGAGAAAAATATCTTTACTTGAAATTATTTTTATTTTAATAAATCTAATATTAACTGGTTTAGTCTCATATTTATCATTAGTTTTTATACAATTGGATGTGAGGTAAATGGAAAAGAAAAAAGATTAATATTATCCGGTACTCAAAGTCTCCCGACTTTGTGCATATAAAAACACCTAGCAAAATTGGACTGCCCCAAAAAGTTAAACACTTTTTAGGGGCAGTCCAAAGTTGAGCAGCTTTTTTTTAATGTAGATCCATTAAGTGAAAAGTACGCATATCAATCTCATTACAATTTTTCTGAGAATAGAGTTGTTGGTGGTAGAGAAATAGAAGGGCTAGAATGGGCATCTACAAAGGACGAGAATGGAAAAACAACTACTCGACAACTTACAGTGTCGATAAACAATAAGAGTACTAAACTTAATGATAAGCAATTTAACAAGCTAGTTGAATCTATTAAAAAGGATTTTTCCAAAACTTATGGTGAAGATGGAGCAAAGGCAGAACTGGTTATATCGGATAAAGCTACTATTACAGCGAATGTAATTGATCAGAAAGGAACTGTCGTAACAGATGACGAGGGCAATGAAATTGGAGTTTCTTTCAAAGGTGGAGTGACTGAGACACTAGGAGATTCACAACAAAATAGCTTTACAGTCGCAGCTTCAACTGATGGATCTAAAAGGGCAAATAGTGATATAACAAGATCTTTTAATCATGAAGCAGCCCATACTGCTGGATTAGATCACCCATGGAATAATAGAGATAAAGTTTCTGATATTAATCAAAATTCAAAAACGGTAAAACCTAAAACAATTAAAGCGAATCTTTTAAATTCGGGGGCGAATCCAAACCCTAATTATAGAGAAAATACTGGAAGTGATTTAACTAGCGGACAATTAAAAAAAATGGATCAAGTAATACAATCACAACAAAAAAAGAAATAATTATGAACAAAAATATATTTTACATAATGACATTTTGTATTATGTATAGTTGCAAAAGTTTTACAAAGTCAACTTTTCAAAGCAACTGCGGTAATAATTTTGAGGTCCAATATATAAAACATGGCAAATATAAAATCTCCGGAGAAGAAAGAGCAAAAAACTATCTAAGCATTTACCTTTTGGAACAATTTAATGATCAGATAAAAATAAAAATAAATGAGAAGGAAGTGTTTAATAAACATGTTGTTACCGATACTACCAAATTTGACAGGTATTCAGCAGCGTTTAGATACAATTTAACTTCCGAAGAAAAAAAGATTTATATAATGAAGATATTCTCTTATAAAAATAAAGAATGCTTGGAAATTCCTATTAATACAAAATATAGAATCATCTATCTCTATTACCATAATAAAAAATGGATTGTCAGGTTTTCTAATGAATTATTGATTAATTAGTTATTATAAATTTTCATCTTAAAATGAATATAAAAGAGATTGAAAATGTAGTTGCTTTAGAGCCGATTGCGAGATACAAATATTGTATTAAGAAGATTGCTGATTGGGAGGAGTTTTATACGCTAGTTGATTCAGTAGGAAAATATATATTATCAGAGTTAGATAATGAAAAGCTTTTTCCAATCTGGAGTGCGAAAGAATTTGCGGAACTATGTTTAACCGATGGTTGGGAATCTTTAGCAATAAAAAAATTGGATCTAGATGATTTAGAAAATGAGATAATCGATTTTATCGCGGATGAAAACAGTTTACTAAATGTTTTTCCTGTGTATGATAAAACGGGCTTTGTAGTAACTCTTAATGAGTTTGCCAGAGATTTGAATGAAGAATTAAAAAACTACTAATTTAGAAAAATATTGATTGTAGCCCAGGAGTAGAATTTTTTCATACTCCTGCTAATCAATTAATTTGGATAAGCATTAATCAAAATGGATAGTAAAGTTATTTTAACCTATTACGATGTTGAAGATAATATAGCAGAAGAATTAGTGAATGCACATCAAATTGATGAGTTTAAATTTCAAGTAAAGAATGTTCCATTCTTCGCACCAAACATATCTTATGATGATATAATAGGAGTGGAAAATAATGAAGGTGTATTATACTTTGAAGAATTGTTAGAACCATCTGAGCATAGCACAGTTCAAATTGTATTTTTTAATGTGGCAGAAATTCCTAATGTCATTAATGGAATTGAAGAACTAGAATGTAATTGGGAAGGGTTTTCTGAGCAAACGATATTAGCCATAGATATTCCTCCATCTATAGATTATAAAATGGTTAAAAACTATTTAGATACCAAAGCTAATGAGGGCGTTCTTGATTATAAAGAGGCTTGTCTGTCCAATACTCATAAGAGAAATATAGATTAAGAATATAAACTTCAATGTTTGTAAATAAGTAACCGTCTGCTGCCCAAGAAGCGGCTAAGTGATTAGCCGCTTTATTTTAAATAAATGTATGGAGAAAAATCTCGTGAAGTGTAATTTGATCCTTGAAAAGCTTTATAAATTTTCTGAAGATATACTGCAATTGGGTGAACCTATTAGCGACCAACGATTAGAAAATTTTGAAAAATCTCTGGGCTATAAACTACCTGAAGATTTCAAATTTATAATGAAAAAACACAATGGAATCATACTGGCTGGTACTGAGGTTTTTGGGTTGTCACCAGATCTTAAAGAAGGATCGGTCGATAAGATTTATGCATTTGAACATTTTGAAACTGAAAATGAAATGCCTGAAATTTTTTTACCATTTTCTCCAGATGGCCAAGGAAATCATTATTGTTTTGATTTATCAAAATTGCAAGATGGGATATGCCCAGTCGTTTTCTGGCAATGGGATTTTGAATATGAAAGTAGTGATGACGTTGAAATTTGCAATGAAGATTTTACAGATTGGATCAGCAAAGTTATGATTGAATGGACACTTAACACTTTTAATTATGATGGGTCTGAAAAATAAATCTGATTAAACTAAAAATATATTGATTGTAACAACAGGAGTAGAAATTACTTGAAACTGCTGTTAAATCATTTAATCAATATGTTTCCCAACGATAAACCAGATGAATAATAATATTAAACTAGAGGAGAATATATTTTATGATTATGCTTTTTATAAGGCTAAGAATACGCTATGGATGTTCAACAAAATGATAGAAAGTAGCGAATTGCAATTTTATTCTATCAAATTTAAGAATAGCTCAGCAATATATGTATGGTTGAACAAAGTTTTCATTGATAGTAATTATTATTATGGAACACTGGATGAAAATGATCAAGTTCATAGCATCAAAATCACAGATGCGATAGACTGGATGATTATAATTAACGATAGGTTAATTGGAGGATATACAATACGACACTATAGAAGTACTTTGAGTGAGAATGATCGTATTAATTTTGATATCGAATTCGGTTTAAAGATTGATGATGGCAACGATTTTTTCTTTCCTGACTATTCAACACCCGAAGGTGTGATTATTAAATTGGAGGAGGCATATAATGCTAAGTCAATTGAAAGTGTACTAGCATGTAAAGACTTCTTTATGGAAGCTGAAAATGTCCTTAAGTATACCGATCACGAAATAAATGATTACCTATTATCTGAAACTGCTGATTTGTTAAAAACATCACTAATTGAACACATCAATTATTATGGTTTTCCTGAATTCTTGGATGTGGAAAGATGTTTTGCGTTGCTTGATGTAAGAGAATTAGGTAAACAAAAATTAATTTCTGAGAAATTAATTTTTACTGATGGAACAAGCAAGACCAATAAATTCTGGATTGGTTTGAATAAGAATGATGAGTGGAAAGTTTTGGACTTAGTTGAATAGCAATTATAATGGAAGTTAAACTTTAAGCATATGAGTTATGATCGAATAGATTGGCATTCCAATGGAGAAGGCTTTCCTCCCGATGCCGAACCCAAACAGGGAGGAACGCACATAGGAATTTTTTTGACGTGGATTATTCACAATGATTTAATAGGAGAATTTCATTTGGAGGATTCCGAAGAATCAATACAAAAAGTCAAAGACCGAGAAATGACAGGATGTGAATTTCTCATTGAGGAATGTGATAGTAAATTTTGGGAAGAGGATATGAATGAGACAGGAAATGAATTTACAAAATATTATTATGAAGGCGAAGGTGATGGCAATTATTTTGGCGATTATACAGATGTCTTCGATGATTACGAAAATATTTACGATGTCAAAAATTCGTGGGAAAATTATGATAAAATAAAACCTGTCATCGATATGCGGTAATGGATCTTTACTGTATAAGTTGGATAATGATAAACAATATAGTTTGCAATTACATCTAAATATTCTCAAGAAAATGGTTAGAAATATTAGCGAAATATTAAATAATAAAGAGGGAAGCTATAAGATTTTTTCAGGAGAAATGAATTCAAACAAAATTAGTGTTAGTCTGAAAGATCCTAATTAATATTGTATGATTTAATTATGAAAATCTTTTATTCAACGCTATTATTTATTAACATTCTATTTGATGAATTTTTAAGGATTGAAGATAATTCATATTAAAGTGCAATTTTCTAGCAAGTTTCAAAACAGGCCACTGGAATATTTTGGCCATACGATGAGAATTTATTTAAAACAAATTTACATGGCTGGAAATTTTAAATATTTAATCATTTTATTCCTCTATCTTTCGTCTTTTTCTTGCGAAAATAAGGCAACAAAAGTTCAATTAGGTAATAAACTGATTTCTGAAAATTTAAATGTGTTACTGGATGATTTAAAATATTTTAGTACATCAGATGAACCTCTGTCTGTGGGAGTTTATCAATATATTGGAACAAATAAATCAGATCAGGAAATTGCAATTAAAAAATTTGAAGATAAGTTTGGTCTAACTGATGAAAAGATCATTAAAGAGCCTATTAAACTTGAAAAACTCCCCCAAAGGATCAATCATTATCCAACTTTTTTAGATACTGATAATCGTTTTCAAAAAAAGGATAATGTTATAAAAGTCTCTTTTGTTAATTTAATGATAAGCAGCAGTAATCAGTATGCCGCTATAGAAGTTATAAAGTCTTTAGGGCATGGTGTAAAGATTGAACTTTATTACTTTAAGCAAGTAGACGGAAAATGGGTTTTTGATAGTAAAGAAGTTTTGGCATTAGGATAATTAAAGAAATTAAAATTTATAAAAATGGTCTGCCTCATTTTGAGACAGATCATTTTTTATAAATTTATACTATAAAAAGTAATCAGTAATGTACCATACTAAGAATAAATCTGAAAAACCTTAAGCCTAACTTTTTTTAAGATTAATAATAGCCTAAAAAAATAACATATCAATTATACAATTCCATATCTTTGCCGGTAGATTGATAAAGGATATGGTGAATAATAAGTTTATTCTTAACAAATTTGGCTTTATGGGTGCTGAATTCTTAAAAGAGATTGATCAGCATGCTGTAATCGTTAATGTTAAAGCGAAAACAGAAATAGTGAGAGAAGGTCAGAAAAACAAGTTCATCCCATTTCTCATCAAAGGCTCAGTAAGGGTTTTTGCACTTAATGATGGCCGGGAACTGGTCTATTACTACATCAGGAACAGTGACAGCTGTATGATGACTTTCACATCCATCTTTACGGACTACATCAGCCGTGTGTATGCCGTAGCCGAAGAAGATTCTGAGATTATGCTCATCCCCGTTTCTGTTGTCCACGAATGGCTGATCCGTTTTCCTGAAATTAACCGTGTATTCTACCATGAATATGACAAAAGGTTTTCCGATGTGATGAACATGGTCAACGATGCCGTATTCCACAGGCTTGATAAAAGAGTGCTCAACTACATCCGCCAGCAGATTTCCCTTACCGGAAACAATCCTGTAAAACTCACCCACCGCGAAATTGCCAGCAACCTCGGGACTTCCAGGGAGGTGGTGAGCAGGGTGTTGAAAAAGATTGAGAATGAAGGAGAAATTCTTCAGACTAAAGAAGGCATCAAGGTATTGATGAATGACGGGATAAGCATGATCCAGTAAAAAGCTTCCGGCGGAGAGTGTTGATTGATAAAAACTATTCGGGCGGTGACTTTTATCACACGATTCTGAACCTTTATCTTTCTAAGTTTGTCGTATAAATTTATTTGACTTATATGACAAAAACTCTCTTATTTTTGTCCATGTTCGCTTCAACGCTAGCCTTCTCACAGGAAGACCTATTGAAGGACATTGACACCGCTGCTACCCGTCAGGATACATCACAGCCCGCATTCAAAGGGTTGCAGGTCGTTACGGGGCAGTCTACAAAACTTACGGCTAAAAAAGAATGGTATATTGTGGTTGCCCACCGTTTCGGGGACCTGAGTACCGGATTCAAAAACTTTTTCGGCCTCGATGACGCCTCTACTAAATTAGGTGCGATCTATGGGATTACAGACCGCATTTCTGTCAGCCTGTCCAGGGAAACCAATATGAAAACGTTTGAAGGGGCAGTAAAATACCAGCTGGCCAGGCAAAACGAACATTTTCCCCTGGATGTTGTAGGCTACAATGTATGGGCCGTGAATACCGATCTGGATAAAGACAGGTACCCTTACCTCCGATTCAGCGACCGGTCTTCCTATCTAACCCAGGCCCTGATCTCCAGAAGGTTCAGTGATAACTTTTCCCTGCAGCTCAGCCCTTCCTATGTTCATAAGAATCTCTATGACCCATCCATTGAAAATAACAATCAGTTCCTTACCGGTCTTGGCGGACGGTATAAAATTTCCAAGAGGGTTTCCATCAATGCGGAATATTTTGTGAATTTCGATTCGCATAGTTTTTACAAAAATCCTTTATCCCTGGGAATGGATATTGAAACCGGCGGGCACGTCTTCCAGCTGCTGCTGACCAATTCGCAGCTTAATTCAGATATAGGATACTTGTCCAATGCCACCGGAAATTGGGGGAAAGGACATATTTTCTTCGGGTTTAACCTTTACAGAGTTTTTTAGCATGAAAAAGTTGATATACATACTGCCTGTTCTGGCTTTTCTTACTTCATGTGAAAGCAGGACTTATGAAGAAATTTCAGATAATACGCCTATAACTGCTGTCATCCGGTATAATGCCGACATAAAGCCGATCATTGAAAGCAACTGCATATCCTGCCATTCGGCGGCCAGTTCATTTCCGCTGGCTACCTATGCACAGGCCAAAAATAACATCGAAGGTATCCTGAACCGAATCCAGAGACCGGCCGGAGATCCGTTGAAAATGCCGCAGGGAGGCTCTCTGTCTGCAGCACAGATCAATATGTTCATCAAATGGAAGGCAGACGGACTTTTAGAAAACTAACAGAATAAAATATGAAAAAGCTAATTTTAATAGGCAGTGTTGTACTGTTCTCCGGTGTTGTATCAGCACAGAAATACAGCTCCAAATCAGGGAAAGTGACTTTTGAAGCTTCTGTTCCTATGTTTGAAGACATCTTTGCACAGGATGACACCAATGTGGCTATCCTTAATGCGGATACTGGGGACATTGCTTCCGTATCGATGGTAAAAAACTTCCATTTCAAAACGAAACTGATGGAGGAGCATTTCAATGAAAACTATGCTGAAACAGGGAAGTATCCTAAATCCATCTTTACAGGAAAGATCCTGAATTTTGATAAATCCAGGCTGACTGCATCCCCTCAGAAATATACCGTTCAGGGAAAAATGAATTTTCACGGTGTTGAACGTCCTGTAACTTCTACAGCTACGATATATACCAAAGACAGTAAGATTTTCATGCAGGGAGGCTTTGTAGCAAGGCCTGCAGACTATAATGTGACCATTCCTAAGATGGTGACCAAGAAGATCGCTGAAAATGTAAATGTGCAGTATAACTATACCCTGGTAAAACAATGAAAAAAATACTAGCGGCATTTTTTGTTTTTATCGGCCTTGCATTTGTGTCTGCCCAGCAAAAATCGGTTTATGATGTGGCCAGGAGCGGTACCGTGGCTGAGGTGAAAGCACTGATGAAAAAAAATCCTGACATCATTAACCAACCTAATGAAAGTGGCTTTTCGCCTTTGATCCTGGCCTGTTACAGAGGCAATATGGATGTGGCTAAGTTTTTGATTGACAACGTAAAAGACATTAATTATAAAAGCAAAGAGGGAACAGCCCTATCAGGGATGTCGGTAAAATACAATAAAGAACTGGTACAGTATATCCTCAATAAAAATGCAGACCCTAATATTGCGGATGCCACAGGAGCTACACCATTATTCTGGGCGGTAAAATTCGGCAATAAAGAACTGGTGGAGCAGCTGCTTCAGCATAAGGCGGATAAAACCATCAAAGATGAAATGGGAATGACACCTTTTGAATATGCACTCCAGACCAATAATCAGGAAATTATTAATCTTTTAAAAAATTAAAGTATGAAAAAACTTTTACTGGCTTTATCGATTGCTGCGGCTACATCGTTAAGTGCGCAATCTTTTTCTACCGGAACCGTAACGCTCGGGTCTTCTGGTATGACCGTGAAGATGGTTACTTCTTCCACCAACGTTACCTTAACCCTTACCGGGACTGCTACAGGGTATCTGGGACTTGGTTTCGGAGGTACAGGAAACAGCGGGGGAATGGCTTCAGGAGTTGACGGATTTATCTATAATTCAAATTCAACCACAAATTCCAATCTGGATTATACTTTTGCAGGTATAGGGGCAACGCCTAATGCAGATGTATCCCAGGACTGGACGATCACATCCGATACTACTACCGGAGGGGTGAGAACTATTGTGGCCACAAGATCCCTGACTGGAGGTTCCGGTGATACGGCTTTTACCAATTCCAACAGTTCCATCAATATCTTTTATGCAGTAGGACCAAGCCTAACGCTGCAGAATAATTACCATTCATCCAGAGGTTATGCTGTTTTAACGAGGAATTCCGTTCTTGGAACCAATGATATCGCAACGGAAAACAAAGCGATTGCATTATATCCGAATCCTGCCCGAGAAACAGTGAACTTTAAAAATGCAGATAAAATAAAATCTGTGGATATCTATGAAACAACGGGAAGAAAAGTAAAATCCGTTGAACTGAAGTCCAGTGAGCTTACGGTTGCGGATCTGAATGCAGGAACTTATTACCTGGAACTGCAGCTGAAAGACGGAACGAAAGCTTATGAGAAATTAATCAAAGAATAACAGGACGAGAAGCTGTTTTTTGCAGCGTACTTTTATATCAAAGCTGATTCATACCTGAATCAGCTTTTTTATATGAAGATAATCAGGCATTTAATGTTTTTTTAATCCCGGCTGTTTCGGTTTGCAGCGCACAGTCTTTACCTTTGTATAAATTTATAGTATGAAGAAAGGAATGCTGCTTTTTATGCTGATGCTGTCTGTAAGCGTATGGGCACAGAAAGGGGAAGTGGATACAGCCCAGATCGTGGTTGCCGGCAGGCATAATACTGCTGTGGCAGAGGCAAAGCCCTATGTAATCATGATCTCCGCAGACGGTTTCCGGTATGATTATGCCCGGAAATACCAGGCAGAAAACCTTCTGAAGCTTTCCTCCCAGGGGATTAAGGCAGAGGCAATGATCCCGGGATATCCCAGCATTACCTTTCCCAATCACTGGAGCCTGATGACAGGGCTTTACCCTGCCCACCACGGATTGATCGATAATTATTTCTATGATTATACCAGAAAAGAGCCTTATGCCAAGAGCAACAGGAAAAATGCTGAAGACGGCAGCTGGTACGGCGGGATTCCTTTATGGGGCCTGGCCGAGAAGCAGGGAGTGCTGTCAGCTTCCATGATGTGGGTAGGTTCTGCAAGTGACGCAGGCGGGACAAGGCCGACGTACTATTATCCTTACCACGAAAAGTTCAGTCCACAGGAAAAAGTGGATAAAGTGATCAGCTGGCTAAAACTGCCGGATGACCGGAGGCCGCATTTTATTTCCCTGTATTTTCCTGAGGTGGATGCAGCAGGCCACCATTACGGTCCGGATTCAAAGCAAACGGAAGATGCGGTGCAACTGGTTGATAAGGCAGTTGGAAGCCTGGTGCAAAAAGTACGGGAGACCGGATTGAAGAATGTCAATTTCGTCTTTGTCTCAGACCACGGTATGATTGGAGTCAATGCAGAACACCCGCTGGAAATCCCGGGGATGCTGATGGATAAGGCAAGGTTTAATTACTATAACTCAGAAGTCCTGCTGAGCGTACACGTCAAAAATCCGGCAGAGGTGAAATCCGTTTACAAGGCTCTGAAAGCTGCAAAAACAGATAATTACGAAGTCTACCTGGATAAAAAACTTCCTCGGTACCTCCATTTTGCTGAAAGAGATGACCGCTATCACCGGATCGGGCAGATCCTGCTCCTTCCTAAATCTCCTGAGATCTTCCTGGAAAAAGGCAGGACAACAACAGTGGGAAAACACGGGTATGATCCGAAGACAACCCCTGAAATGAAAGCGACATTTTTCGCATGGGGACCGGAATTTAAACAGGGAATGACAGTAAAGGAATTCAGCAATGTGAATGTCTATCCGCTGGTAGCGGAACTTTTAAACCTGAACATCAGCCAGCCGGTTGACGGGAACCTCAAGGTGTTGCGGAAAACACTGAAATAATTCTTGTGTCATTTCAATTAGTGATAGTATTGATTGCTAATTTAAGCAGGATGGATAATAGAGTTTCGGGGGGGGGGGGGGGGGGGGGGGGGGGGGGGGGGGGGTGGGTTTTTCTATTTTATGCTGTTTGTATATTTGTTTTTGGGCGCGCCTCGGGCGCGCCGAAACTCTTCCTTTATTATTTATTAAACCTTTCTGCAAATTCCCGTGCAAAATCTTCCAGCCTGATTCCACCGCTTACTGGCGCACCATATTGAATAAAATCCTTCTGTACCACACCGTTTCTGATCCCTCTTCCCATTTCTTCATACAGCTTGGCCATTTCCTCCGGAAGTCCTGCCTGGAGCATTCCTTCAAAAGCTTCTTTGTCCGTAAATTCAATCCAGGGCAGTGAAGGAGTGCCGATTGATGATCCCAGTACCGTAGCAAAATCGCCGGCTTCACGGTAATCGCTGACTATATACCGAACCGCTTTATCCGGTGAATTCCGTACCAGTTCTTCAGCCGCAGCTTTAGCAATATCAGTGGGGTGTACCAACGGAATCTTAACGTCCGCAGGATAATTTCCGCCTATAATTCCGGCATTTTTAATCATGGGAATATCATTGAACAAATTGATGTAAAAGTAACCGGCCCGTAGAAAAGCAGCCGATGCATTCAGCTCCCGGTAGGTATTTTCGATATGGTGAAGACCGGCAATAGGACCATTCTCCACCGGTGAATCCGCACCTACACTGCTGAGCATGACGATACGCGGAACATGAGCCGCTGAAATCGCTTCCGCGTAGCTTTTTCCTGTGTTAATGGTGTTTTCAATAATGTTTTGCGTGCCCAGCATAGGCGGGGTCATCAGGAAAGCAGAGTCTGCTCCTCTAAACGTTTCTGTAAGAAAGGGTACATCTGAGATAGATCCTATGGCGGCCCGGGCTCCCAGGTTTTCTATTTCATGTTTTCTGCCTGCATGGCTGCTGATCACGGTAAGTTCATGACCTTCCGATACCAGTTGCTGTACTAACGGCCTGGCTACATTGCCTAATGAACCTGTAACAATAATTTTCATAATAAATAGGTTTTATTTCTGAAAACAAAGGTATATTTGTACTTACTTTTTTACAAGTACTTACCCTAAAGTATGTATGATATGACAGCCATTAAAGAAAATTCCACCATTCAGGAAAACAGGAAAGATATGCTTGACCAATGCCCGGTGATGTATGTCATGGAAAAGATATCCGGATTCTGGAAGCCGATTATTCTGTTCCAGCTTTCCACAGGGGACAAGAGGTACAGTGAACTTAAAAAAGCCATTCCTAAGGTCACCGAAAAAATGCTGATCCAGCACCTGAAGCAGTTAGAAGCTGATGGGCTGATTATCAGGACGGCAAGGCCTGTGGTGCCGCCCCATGTAACCTATGAACTGAGTGAAGCCGGCAAAAAGCTGTCTCCCGTTATCGATGCGATGGTCGACTGGGCTTATGAGGACATGAAAAATCTTCAGTAAAATAAAAAATGCCCTTCGGGTGAAGAGCATTCTGTATTAATTCTGAAGGGACTGCATGTCAATGACAAAACGGTATTTGACGTCGCTTTTCAGCATTCTTTCGTAAGCGGTATTAATATCCTGCATTTTGATGATTTCAATATCGGAAACAATATTGTGCTCACCACAGAAATCAAGCAATTCCTGAGTTTCCGCAATGCCGCCGATCAGTGATCCTGCAATGGAACGACGCTGGAAGATCATGGGTACAGAGCTCGGCTTGACCTCCTCAAACTGTCCTACAAAGCCCACCAGGACTAAAGTACCGTTCAGGGTCAGCGTCTGCATATAAGGGTTGACATCATGTTCATAAGGAACCGTATCAATGATCAGGTCAAATTTTCCGGCTACGGATTTCATGTCTTCCTCATGGGTGGAAATCACGATATGGTCTGCGCCAAGCCTTTTGGCATCCTCAGACTTTCCCGGTGTCCTTGAAAAAAGAGTCACTTCCGCACCCAGCCCTTTTGCTAATTTGATCGCCATATGTCCCAGTCCGCCTAATCCTACTACAGCAACCTTCGAATCCGGGCCTGCATTCCAGTGCCTTAACGGTGACCATGTAGTGATTCCTGCGCAAAGCAGTGGTGCTACCGCGGCAGGATCCAGGTTTTCAGGGACTTTCAGTACGAAATGCTCATCTACCACCACTTTTTGAGAATATCCCCCAAATGTATGTCCGCCAAGATGTTTGTCCTTTCCGTTATACGTTCCGGTAAAACCGTTGATGCAATATTGCTCAAGGTCCTGCTTACAGCTGTCGCAGGTTCTGCATGAATCTACCATGCATCCTACTGCTGCAAGATCGCCTACTCTGAGCTTGGACACTTCGCTGCCTACTGCAGTTACCCTTCCTACAATTTCATGGCCGGGAACTACAGGATATTGTGAGCCTCCCCAGTCATTCCGCACAGTATGGAGATCCGAATGGCAAACCCCGCAGTACAGGATTTCAATTTCAATATCCCTGGCCGTAACCGTTCTTCTGTCAATGTTCATTTCCTTCAGGTCTGCAGTGGTGGATTCTGCACCATACGCTTTTACAGTAAATGTATCCATGTAATTTTTTATATTTAGTTAATGTTGTACACTATTCAGAGAAATCTGATGATTTAAGGTTAACATCATAAGTATTCAAAATATATACCTAACCGATTCATTAAAAGAAACTTCTGCTGTTAAATGATTTTCTTTAAGTAAAATTTTAATACTTTTAGATACTTACAAAAATCAATACTTTTCAGTGAAAATGACTTATACAGATTACAGAATAATGTACCAGTTTTACCGTTGGTATCCTTTCTGCAAATGAAATCGTATTTTTGATCAGCAATAAAGCAAAGCATATGAACAGTCAGGAAGTTGAGGTGATCAGCAGTGTTTCGGAGTACAATGCACTGATGCGGCATGAAACGCTTCATCCGCTGATAAGTATCGTCGATTTTTCAAAATGTGGTCCGGTAAGCCAGTACAGGAGAACCTATGGGTTTTACACGGTGTTTCTTAAAGATGTCGTTTGTGGGGATCTGCATTACGGAAAACACAGCTATGATTATCAGGAAGGGACATTGGTATTTATAGCGCCCGGGCAGGTCTATGGGCTTGTTAATGACGGAAGCCCGATTCAGCCGGCCGGTTATGCGCTGATCTTTCATCCTGACCTGATCAAAGGTACGCATCTTGGGAAAAACATCGGCGAATATAATTTTTTCTCTTATGATGTCCATGAAGCACTTCACCTCTCGGAAAAAGAACGGCAGGTGGTACTCGAATGCTTCAGGAATATCAAACTTGAGCTGGAACAGTCCATTGACAAGCACAGCAAGGCTTTAATAGTGAGCAATATCGAACTTTTCCTTAACTACTGCATGCGCTTTTACGACCGGCAGTTTGCCACCCGCGACCATGTCAACCAGGGAGTTATAGGGAAATTCGAAACCCTTCTGGTGGATTACCTGAAATCGGATAAACCAAAAAGCATCGGATTTCCTATGGTAAGCTATTTTGCCGGGAAGCTTCACCTGTCTGCCAACTATTTCGGAGACCTTATCAAAAAGGAACTCGGAATTTCAGCCCAGGAATACATCCATAATACACTGATCAGTATTGCCCAGGAACAGATGGCAGATACGCAAAAGCCGATCAGCGAAATTTCTTACGGCCTCGGTTTCAGGTATCCGCAGCATTTTACAAGGCTGTTCAAAAGTAAAGTCGGTATTTCACCCAGCCAGTATAAAGTTTTGCACCATCCATAAACTCTGATTTCCGTAATTATGCTATCTTTATAGGAAGAGCAGAATACAGTGAAGAATCAGACAGTCAGCCTCCATACATTCGATACGCCATTCGGAAAGATACCTGCCCTGAAGGAAAACGGGATTATCAGAGCGGCAAGCATCCGGTATGCCCGTTCAGAACGGTTTAAAATGCCTGTTCCGTTACAGTATACAGAAACAGAATCAGTTCCGGATAAAACGCCTGTCTGTCCCCAAAACATCAGCCCGCTGCTGGAAAGGCTGATCGGCAGCACAGATCCGGAAAAGTTTGAGGTTGATGAATCACCCCAGTTTTTGACGGTTACCCGTCCTGAAGCCTTTTCAGGAAATGAGAGTCTACCGGTAATCGTATGGATTCACGGAGGTTCCTATGAAATAGGATGCGGAGATCTGCCTACTTCCGATCCTGCTGCCTGGGTGAAAGAGCAGGACATCATCGTCGTCTCCGTTTCTTACCGTTTGGGCCTGTTCGGGTTTCTTGGCGGTGATGAAAGCCGTCCGGCGAACTTAGGCCTGTTTGATATGATTGAAGCTCTGAAATGGATCGGGAAGTATATATCTTTTTTTGGTGGTGATCCGGGAAACATCAGTCTTTTCGGACAGTCTTCAGGCGGTGATGCGGTCGCGCACCTGATGATTTCCGAAGGTACTGAAAATCTTTTCAGGAGGGTGATTATTCACAGTGCCCCTTTAGGGTTCAGGCACAAAAGGCAAAAGATGTCTGCTGAATTTTTCAGAAATACCGCATTTCTTAAGGACGAAAAAGAAGTACTGAAAATGACGGAGCAATACACGAAATTCCTGCCTTCTACATTACGGTACGGACTTAAATCCGCCATGCCGTTCTGCCTGCAATACGGCTATGCTCCTCTATGCGCAGAAAAAGACAGCCTTGCCATGTGGAGAAAAAATGCCCGTCAATATGATGTACTGATCGGTTCCAATCATGATGAAACATCATTCTATGTTAAAACCGCTGAAAAAGGAATCTATACTTATCTTCCGGAGCGCATCCTCGACAGGATTGTCCGGAGCACTACAGTATCCATTTATGAAAAGCCTGCCCGTATATTCGCAGAAAATTATGCACAGGGCGGAGGAAATATATATACGTTCAGGATTCATTCAAAAATTAAAAATAATCCAGTCGGAGCATCGCACTGTGTTGACCTGCCGCTGATTTTTGAAAACCGGGAGGCTTGGAAGCATTCTGAATTACTGAAAGATATTCCCTGGGAACACATCCGGGAGAACGGGAGGAAACTCCGGGCCTTGTGGGCTGAATTTGCCCGCACCGGACGTATCAGCAATGACTCTGAGCGGCCTGAAATCCTGGAACTACACAAAGTTCCGCCCGGAGCCTGAGGTTATCCGGAAATTACAGGTAAGAATAAAAAAAATCACTCCGTAGAAATCTTTTATAGTTGAACCTGTTAAAGCACAGCAACATCAGACTTCTGCGGAGTGACCGTATGAATGAATATGTAATTTTATTTATTCAGCAATCCAGACGCTGACGTTTCCTGCCGGAACAGGAAATGTTCCCCAGCCGTTTTCATCAATCGTTACTTTATCTTCCGTCCTTCCCAGAACATCATAAAAAGTCTGCCCGATATACCGTTCACCCATTTCCATAGGTTTTTCATAGGCGTCTTTATTGCTCAGCACTACGGCACAGCCAGAATGTTCATCATCGCCTTCTCGTACCCAGCCTAAGCAGTTGGCATCTTCAAAATAATCCCTTTGTTCACCATAGGCATGGTTTTTCCGTACTTTAAGCATTTCCTCAATACCATCCACTTTATTCAGGAATATTTCCTGGTCGTTGCCTTCTTTGTCTTTATCTACATAATGGGCACCATAAAGATCAGGATAGAAAACGCATGGGTATCCGTCCTGCCTCAGCAAGATCAGTGCGTAGGCCAGAGGCTTGAACCATTCTTCCACCGGAGCTTCCAGGTCCTGTAACGGCTGCGTATCATGGTTGTCTACCAGGGTAACGGAGTGCAGGGGATCTTCTTTGGTCAGCGTTTCATCAAAAATCCGCCTGAGGTCATAGGTATTGCCTTCAACGGAGGCATTATGTAGATTATGGTGCAGCGAGCTGTCGAAGAGGCTCATGCATCCCTCGGTGGCCTCAATGTATTTGCGGAGCAGCGGCAGGCGGCCAGGAGCCCAGTATTCACCCACTGCAAAAATATTTTTGCCGGAATTGGACCGCAGTAAAGTCAGCCATTCCTTATAAAAATCATAGGAGATATGTTTTACGGCATCCAGACGGACCCCGTCAAAATCAGTCTGCTCAAAATACCATTTTGCCCAATAATTAAGCTCTTCACGTACGTGAGGATTCCTGTGCTCAATATCATTGAACATGAGATAGTCGTAATTTCCTTTTTCATCCCCGATCATTTCTTCCCAGGTGTCCCCGTATTCGGATTTGATCTTATAAATATGCGACTCCATGCCTTCTGCATAGTCTACACCGCTAAAACAGGTAAAGTTCCATTCAAAATCAGAGTATTTTTTATTTCTTCCCGGAAAGGTAAATTTTGTATACGATTGTATTTCAAATTCATCCGAGATAATTTTATCCCGGTCATTCTCATCGACCTTAACGACAGGAAATGTTTCCAGTTCGTCTCCGCCCCCTTTATGGTTGAGCACGATATCCACAATGATTTGGATATTGTGTTCCTTCAGTGTTTTAATGGCGGCCAGGTATTCATCCTTGGTTCCGTATTTGGTAGGCACGGTATCTTTCTGGTCAAATTCTCCCAGATCAAAGAGGTCATACGTATCGTATCCGATAGAGTACCCGCCGCTTGCGCCTTTGTATGCCGGTGGAAACCACACGGAGGTAATTCCCAGTTCTGCTAAATGTTGTGCTTCTTCTTGTGCCTGTTTCCACAGTTTTCCACCCTGTTCTGTATACCAGTGGAAATATTGGATCATCGTTTGATTCATAAATTCTTGAAATTTGGTTACTACAAGATAGTGAAAAAATTCCATTAATCCTTTTCGAATTCCTTAAACGGGAGTTTTAGTTGAACCGAAACCTGTTTCTTCTCTTCGGTATTAAGCTGAGAAACTGAAAGGCCTAATAGCCGTACAGGCTTGTCAAACGGGCGTAGCTCCCAGAGTTTTTTTCCGGTTTCAAGATATTGTGACGGTGAACTGAAGTATTCTTCCTGGGTGATGCTGCGGGTAAACAATGAAAAATCCTTGTACTTGATCTTCAGGGTGAGGGAGCGTCCAAGAATATTGTTTTTCTGAAGCCTCTGATGGAGCTCCTGGCTCAGGCTTTCCAGTTTTTCATTGATCTGCTGGTCATCCATCAGGTCTTCTGAAAAAGTGCGCTCCACAGCCACACTTTTCTGGATGCGGTGAGGCTTTACTTCAGACGTATGGATGCCGCGTACGACATGGTAATAGTACGATCCCGACTTTCCAAACAGCCGGGTAAGCTCCTCCAGTGTTTTTTTCTTAAGGTCTTTGCCTTTGAAGATGCCCATGGTGAACATTTTATTGGCGGTGACTTTCCCTACGCCGTAGAATTTTTCTACCGGAAGCTCTTCCAGGAAACTTTCAATACGGTCCGGGTGGATCGTTTTTTGTCCGTTGGGTTTGTTGATGTCTGAGGCAACTTTCGCCAGGAATTTATTGACGGATATTCCGGCAGAAGCGGTAAGGCCGGTTTCCTCGAAAATCCTGCGGCGGATATCCCGGGCAATTTCGTTGGCCGATTCCATTCCCTTTTTATTTTCAGTGACATCCAGGTACGCTTCGTCCAGGGATAGCGGTTCCACGAGGTCCGTATATTCGTGAAATATCTCCCTGATCTTGGCCGAAATTTCTTTGTAACGCGGAAAGCGGGGAGGGACAAAGATAAGATGCGGACATTTTTCCATCGCGGTTTTGCTGGGCATGGCAGAGCGGACGCCGTATTTCCTGGCCTCATAACTGGCTGCAGCCACTACACCGCGGTGCTGTCCGCCAACGGCAATGGCTTTCCCTTTCAGCGATGGGTCATCATGCTGTTCTACGGATGCATAGAACGCATCCATATCCACATGGATGATTTTGCGTATCTGAAAAGGAAAATCCATATCACAAAGATATGGATCATTTATTACTTCAGATGGTGATGGGCAAAGTATTGCCCAGCCAAAAGATGATTCGTTTCAAGGTTTTAAACGCATGGTGACCAGTAAGGGTTCGAATCCTGCCTTTTCATATGCTTTCAGTGCAGGCTCATTCTGAGCATATACATCCAGCCGGATTTCTGGAATGTTTTTAGATTCTGACCATGAAATCAGGGCATCGGTAATCATTTTATTGATTCCTTTTCCTCTGGAGTCCGGTTGTACATACATAAATCCCAGGTATACATATTCTGTGAACTGATTATAATCTTTCTCCGCCTTTCTGATCAGGGCATATCCGGAGCCGATTACCTGGCCCTGATCTTCCACTACTATTACGGTAGCGTCAGGAGACTGGATAAGGCTTCTCAGGTCATAATAATGAATCTCGCCTTCTTTTAACGTACTGTCAAAAGGCCTTTCTGCGGCAATTATACCCTGTTCGAATTCAAGGAGAATATCTAAGTCCTTTAAGGTAGCTTCTCTGGTGATCATAAGATAATAGATTAAAAGTTATCAGGTATACAATAAGTGCAATAATTTATAAAGTGACTGTCTGAGATATCAATTCCTTATTTTGACAGCCTGTCTATGGTTGACTGGATGTCCGGATCTTCAGGGGATATCGCATAATATTTGGCAATACCGGATTGTTGGTCAATCACCATGTATCTTGGAATCCAGTTCAGGTCTATATAATTATTGAAATCGTTTTTCCAGCCGGAAGCAAACCAGTAATTGGTCTTATCCTTCATATGGAACCGTTCCAGGCTCTTATCAAAACCTTCTTTTGACCGTTCAAGAGAAAGGAATACAAAATCAACATCAGGGTTGTTTTTTTCCAGTTCCTCAGCTTTAGGCAAGGCTTTCAGACAATCCCTGCACCATCCGGCCCAGAAATCAAGCACGACAACCTTTCCTTTATGCTGATCCAGGATTTGCTGGACCGTAATGGTTTTTCCATCCTCATCTTGCAGTTTCTGCTGTAAAGCCTCCATTGAAAATCCCGTTTTAAGAACTTTCGGAGCCTGTTGTGAACAGCCCAATCCAAATATACCCATCATTAATAACAGCAACAGCTTTTTCATTTCACTAAAATTTTGTACAAATCTAAATAATGAATAGCAATTTAAAAGTGTTCAGGGAAAATTTAAAAGATTGAAAATTTCTATAAATGATCAGCTGATGCTCTTCAGCAGTCCTTTGACCAGGGAAATAACATCCGGCATAGCTTTGTTAGCGGCATTAAGGACTTCTTCATGCGATACTGCATAGGCAATATCCGGTCCTCCCAGGTCTGTAATCACGGAAATACAGAATACTTCCATATTCATGTGGCGGGCAACGATCACTTCAGGTACAGTGCTCATTCCTACCATATCGCCTCCGATGGCTTTAATCATTCCGTACTCTGCCGGTGTCTCAAAAGTAGGCCCCTGCAGGGCAACGTATACCCCTTGGTGGACATGGATATTATGTTCCCGGGCTACCTGTTCAGCTGCCGCAATCATGCTTCTGCTGTACGGCTCGCTCATGTCTACAAACCTCGGTCCGAATGCATCAATGTTCCTGCCGCGGAGCGGATGCTCAGGCATCATATTGATGTGGTCCTTTACGATGGCGATATCACCGATCTGATACGCCTTGTTCACGCCGCCCGATGCATTGGAAAGGATCAGTTTTTTAATGCCCAGCAAATGAAATACCCTGATCGGGAATACCACTGTTTCCATGGAGTGCCCTTCATAATAGTGGAAACGTCCGCTCATCATCAGTACCTTTCTGCCTTCAAGCATTCCGTAGATCAGTTTTCCGCTGTGCCCGGCTACCGTAGTCTGTGGAAAATCCGGGATATCCTTGTATTCAAGGGTATGGATCGGCTGTATTTCATCCTGTAGCTTTCCCAGTCCGGAACCCAGGACAATGGCAAAATCAGGGGTTTCCTGAATGATATTCCTGATGAACTCAGATGTTTTCTTAATTTTTTCTAACATAATCAAGGATCATTTGGTTGAACTCTTCTTTACGGTCGATAATGACATTAATAGGCCAGTAATACACGAGATCCCTTAGGTAATCGAATGTTTTCAGGCGTACATAATCCTTTTCCGTTGTCAGGATCAGTTTATATTCTCCCAGCTGCTTATATTCGGCAATAATTTTTTTGATGTCATCATCAGAAAAATTATGATGGTCACGGAATTTCAGATGCTTGACCCGCTGTGAGAATTTGGCCAGGTGCTGCAGCAAAGGCTTCGGATTCGCAATTCCGGTAATCAGCAGGATATCGTAGTAATTGAGGTTATTATCCGGAAGCATTTTTTCTTTTCCGTAGACATTCTCATCATACCCGATGGAAGAAAAGAAAACTTTCTGGCTGCGCTCCGGTCTGATCCGTGAAACATAATACTGTTTTGTTTCCTCGGTAAGCTCGTCGGGGCATTTGCTGACCATAATGATATCCGCTCTTTTGGCTCCTTTCCTGGATTCCCTGAGGTCACCGGCAGGAAGCAGGTGGTCTTTGAAATACGGATCATTGAAATCCGTCATCAGTATAGTGAAGCCGGGCTTTATCGCTCTGTGCTGGAGGGCATCATCCAGGATAAGCACATCCAGGTCCATATCTGAAATCACTTTCTGGGCTCCGGGAACCCGGTCCTCACAAACGGCAATCACAAAACGGTTTTTAAAGCGTTCAAACAACTGCATGGCTTCATCGCCCACGGTTTTGTAGTTGCTTTCATAATTGGTCACGCCATATCCTTTCGACAGTCTTCCGTAGCCGCGGGAAAGGACTCCTGTGCGGTAGTGCTTAGACAGGTACTGCGCAAGGTACATCACCATAGGGGATTTTCCGCTGCCACCCACAGAAAGGTTACCGACATTAATGATCGGTGTTTTGAACTTTGTCGACTTAAAAAGCCCAAGGTCATACAGAGTGTTCCGGAAACCGGTTACGAAATGATAACCAAGGGAAAAAGGATACAGATACCATCTTTTCATACGCTTACAAAAATAATGATTTTAACAGGATCTGCTTCACTATTGCGTGTAGTTTTCTGTAATAATTCATGAAATTAAAGTATTTTTGTCCACTTATTCAGACGACATTGAGGTACTTCATAGAATTTTCATACAACGGCAAAAATTATTTCGGTTATCAGATCCAGCCGGACGCTGTTTCCGTGCAGGAAGAGATGGAAAAAGCACTTTCGACCATTATCAGGGAAGACATTAAAACCACCGGAGCCGGACGTACGGATACCGGTGTCCACGCCAGAAAGATATTTGCCCATTTCGATACCCAAAAAGAAATTGACGCGAACCTTCCGCACCGTCTGAACAGCTTTCTTCCGCCAGATATAGCCGTGCACAGGATTTTTCCGGTAAAGGACGATTTCCACGCACGCTTTGACGCTACCTACCGCACATATGAATATTATATCTCCCTGGAGAAAAACCCTTTCACCCAGGAATCCGCCTGGCAGCACTGGAAAAGGCCGCTGGACATCATTCCCATGAATGAAGCCTGCAAGATCCTGTTTGAATACGAAGATTTCACCAGCTTTGCCAAGCTGAAGACGGATAATAAAACCAACATCTGCAAAATTTACAAGGCCGAATGGGAGCAGAACGGCAGTGAACTGAAATTTACCGTCTCTGCCAACCGTTTCCTGCGCAATATGGTGCGGGCGATCGTAGGAACCATGGTGGAAATAGGCGCAGGAAAGATTTCACCTGATGAGCTTCGCAGGATCATCGAAGATAAAAACCGGAATGCCGCCGGAACTTCGGCTCCCGGCCATGGCTTGTACCTGGTGGATGTCGGATATGAGTTTTGATTAAACATGACATGATAAAATTTTATTGAATACAAAAACTAATACGATGATAGGATTATTTATTCTGATTGCCGCCTACCGGTACTATGCAGGCCTTGCTGAACGGTTCGGGAAAACAAAATGGCATTACGGCCTTCTGGCTTTAGGCGTGTACCTGGGAACCCAGCTGGTTTTCGGATTTTCTTACGGGATGTACAAAGGCATTACAGATCCTGAAGCCCTTGATGACAATAACTATATGGGCTTTTCAGGGATCAATATGGTCAGCTGGATTCTGTCTGTTATTGCAGTATGGGGTTTCTACAAAATTCTGGAAGACCGGTTTACAAAAGAAAACCTGAATAAGCCTGCCCTGGAGATAAAGGAAATAGGGAAGAAGGAATGATGGGATGCAGAAGTGGCTTGGGACCTTATCTGTTTGTACCAGTGAATGGTCTTCAATGAAGTGGAATTTACAACCAAAAGATTGCTCATTTCCAGGTAATCATTAAAGTGTTTTACAACATATCTTAGTTCTGTTGCTTTGTGAAAATCAGATCTTTCGTTTCCGGAAGATAGATCGTAGTGTCAGTCCCTGGCGGACATTTAGCGCTGTCAATAATGGTAGTATTTGGAATATATTCCCATGCTATTTGTGTTGAACTTATTTTCTTTATGCTAACATTTCCCCAGCCAACTCCACAGTTGGTGCCACCGTAATACAACAAAATTGTATTTCCATTATCTTCTGCCCACTGACTGTAAATGCTGTGCTTTATTTGTTCGGGTGTAAAAGCAAGACTTTGGGTATCTTGTAGAATAACATTCGAGGAATTCTGAATCATATATCTTACAGAAAGTACATCTTTATAATATTTGTATTTGGTTCCATTAAAAAATCTATGTATTTCTTTTGTTATAAAAATTGTAATTGTATTCCCGTTGAAGTTTGCCTTCCACTTTCCCACATAGAAATCTAATTCATTCTGAATGTCTTTTAAATAAGAGTTTTGAGGTATTTCAGTATAATCTGTTTTTAACGGATAGATTTGCTGCGCTTTGCATGCTATAGTTAAGAATAGAGCAGATTTAACAATCAATATCTTTTTTAAAATTTTATTTTTCATTTTGTTTATGTTTATCAACAAGGTAACTCAGACCTTGTTCCATCATTATTTTTAATTATTGTATTTATTTTTCCATCATTTTCTATTCTTTGAAGAATTATTTTTCCTTCAAGGTTCATATCTTTCAATGTACTAAAGAATAATTTTTCTATACCTGTTTTTCCTAAGGATTTGTATAATCCATATCGTGTTTGAAAATCTCTTTTAAACTCATCTAAATCTTCTTGTGAAAAAGTCACCAGAGCATCATCATAATTTCCATTGAACTGAATGATATAATGGACATCATTAGGAGCAATCATCCCCACATAAGCTGCGGAAGAGTTTCCATAATTGCCTTGTGCCAGGGCAAACTGTAACAGCTGTTCAATATCGGCAGGGGCAAGCATCGGTATTCCTGTCGTATGGTTATGATAGCCGCCCTGATATCCTGTTTTATCCCCGAAATTTACGGTATGGGCATTACCGACGATCAGATTCGAAGGGGTTCCGTCAGCTTTAAATTTATAAGCATTTTCCAGGGTCCCGGTAGATTTCGTTTTCAGGTCATCAATGCTCGCCTTAACCTGTGGATTGGTTACTATGCTTTTTGTTTTCTGGCAGGGGTCTTCACTTTCCTGATTATTAGGGGCTGCACTTCCACCACCGTTACTCCCACCATAATCATATCCTCCATTTTCCCATCCTGGATTCGCATAATCCTGAAAGCTGTAGCAATTGTTGTAGTAACTGGTTTCCCAGTGTCCTCCGGCATCCGGATTGGTTTCACTATTAGGATACCACATAGAAACAGACTGTGTTGTGCAGATGATGCCTTTATGGTTCACACTGCTGTTTTCTTTCGGTTCTGTGTTGTACCTGGAATATGTTCCAAACATGATATCCTGAAAGAAATCATTATTCATCTCAGAATTTTCATACCGGAAATATACTTTCTTACCAAATCTCCCGCATACAAGAGTGTTGATCACCTTGTCGTTTTTAACAATAGGGACCGCCATAAAAGTTTCATCATACTTTCCCATGCTCATCGCATAATCCCAAACCGGATTTCCATCGGTCTTACTGATGGCAGATTCATGCTCAGAATAAATTTTCATTACGTTTTTAATGAATGTGGCATCTTCTTTCCACAGGCTTTTAGAATGGTATTCCTTAGAAGCCGGATCGGAAGGAGTATAGATCTCATCATGGACACAGGAAAGCAGTATCAGGCAGAAAGCCATCGTAAAGGCCAGCCAAGAAATTAATTTTCTCATCATAAGTATGTGTTTTTTAATTTATTAAATGTAATAATTTTTGTCATATAAAAACATGTTTTATATTTTTTTTCGGAAAAATGTAGAAATAGTCCCTAATTAAATAAAAGCGGGCTATCAAAAGATATGGTAAATAACAGTGATCATAAATTTTCATTATGAATTCACCATGTTGTAAAGCCTGTCAATTTTTAAAGTCTTATTTTTGCATAGGATTTTATGTAATTCTTTCTTCAATTCGTACAATGAAAAAACAAGATACCGGAGGAATCATCAGGAGGCTCTTCTTTATCGGAATGAAGTTCCGTTCGTGGTTCATCCTTACCCTCATTATTTCGATCATATTGTCTGTGGTTTCCACTTACCGGCCGTACCTTACGATGGAAGTGGTGGACAATGACATTACCAGGCTCAGAGATAAAGGACTGATGATGCAGCACATCTACATTCTGGTAGGATTGGTGTTTGCGGAAACGATCCTGAACTTTTTCCTGGTGTATTTTTCCAATTTCATCTCCCAGAACGTTATCCGGGACATCCGGGAACGGCTGTACGCCAAACTGATCTATTTCAAGACTTCCTTTTTTGATAAAACCCCTATCGGACAGCTGGTAACCCGGGCGGTAGGTGATGTGGAAACCATTGCCACCGTATATACGGACGGATTCCTGATGGTATTCGGGGATATCCTGAGGATTGTGTTTGTACTCGTCATGATGTTCAGCACCAATGTGCACCTGAGCTATATTACTTTAGCCATCCTGCCTTTGATGGTTGTCATCACCAGGTTTTTCCAGAAAAGGCTGAAGAAAGCTTTCGGGGATGAGAGGACATGGACGGCTACCCAGAATTCTTTTGTACAGGAAAGGCTGGCCGGAATGCCGATCATCCAGGTATTCAACAGGCAGGAAGCTGAATTCAAAAAATTTGACGAGATCAATATTACGCTGAAAGCAGCATTGCTGAGAACCGTATTTATTTTCTCTCTGTTCTTTCCGGTAGTAGAGTTGATTTCTTCGCTTTTTATAGGGTTCATCCTATTTTATGGGGGATATATTACCATCAGTGCCGGTGTTGTTATTGCCTTTATCCAGTATATTTCGATGCTGATCCGTCCCTTACGACAGATTGCCGACCGTTTCAACAATATCCAGCGTGGCATCGTGGGCGCCGAACGGGTATTGGGATTAATGGATGAAGACAACTCGATGCCGAATACCGGAACCGTGGTTAAGGATCATTTTGAAGGTAAAATAGAATTCAGCAATGTCCATTTTGCTTATGATGAAAAGCAGGAAGTGCTGAAAGGCATAGATTTTAAAGTGAATCCGGGAGAAACAGTAGCCATTGTAGGAGCTACCGGCGCCGGGAAATCTACCATCATCAGCCTGATTACCCGGTTATATGATATCAATTCCGGGAATATCCTTATTGATGACGTCAACCTGAAAGATTATGAGCTGTATAATCTCAGGAGCCATATTGGAGTGGTTTTACAGGATGTTTTCCTGTTCCATGGCAGTATTTTTGAGAACCTTGCCTTCGGTGATGATACGATTACCCTGGAAAAGATCAAAGCCGGCGCCAGGCAGATTGAGGTAGACCAGTTTATCGAACAGCTTCCCGGAGGATACGATTATGTCGTCAGCGAAAGAGGATCTTCCATATCATTAGGCCAGCGCCAATTATTGTCATTCCTGAGAGCTTATCTTTCCGATCCTAAAATCCTTATCCTGGATGAGGCCACTTCCTCCATCGACCATGAAAGCGAAAAACTGATCCAGCGCGCGACGGAAAAGCTGACCAAAGACCGGACTTCCATTATCATCGCGCACAGGCTTTCCACGATTGAGAAAGCGGATAAGATCATCGTTATGGAGCACGGTAAGATTGTAGAGGAGGGGAAACATCTGGAACTCCTGGATAAAAACGGGTATTACGCCACCTTATACAAAGCTCAACTCAGGCATGAGGTAGAGGCGGAAGCAGACCAGGATACATTATAATCCATATGGAATAATCCCCAGGTCTTTTTTCCAGTTTTCACCATATTGTTTTGTAAGCAATGCGGCTACGGCCTCATTGTTTTCCTTGGCCTGCTGTGATCGTAAAGGACCGATGACACAGTTTTCATAGGCTACGTCCACCTTATATTTTTCCCTGAACTGATCATGGGAGTGCGACATAATGCCGAACTGGATGAAGTGTGGCATATTCTGCTGACGGGCTGTGGTTTCAACGGTTCGTCCTTTCTTATCTTTAATGATGATTTTTGTGTCATTCTGCTGGGCAGCGATCGTACCGGATACTACTAGAAGACTAACCAATGCCGTTTGTTTTATTTTCATACGTTTATTTATTCTTATGATGGGTAATACGGGCTGAGGTTAAATCTTACAATAGTGAAAATGTGCTGTCCTCATGCATCATTGAGTGAAAATTTTTAACCTGTGGCATAGGCTAGATAGATTACGGATAGCGCTCAAAATATTTTGACGATATGTTAGGCTGATTATATCAGTAATAATCAAAAAATCACTACATTTATTTAATATTTGTGATTTTCTTACTTATACAGTGATAACCCTAAATAAAACCACATCGATGAATAATATACATGACGAATTCCAGGATTTTAAAGCAGAACTGAAAAAACTCAATATTGAAGTCCAAAACATAAAAAAAGTAGGCAACGGCAGCATGGATTTTTATGAAGTCTTTTATAAATCTCCCCGTTACGAAGACGTAAAGAGCGTCTATGTTCAACGTCATAATCTTGATCATATCCTCGAAAAGTTCAGGTTGGCTTACCGGTAAAATAGTTTCGGCGCAGGGAACCTGCGCCGAAACTATGATCCATTATGAATTTTTACATTCTAAAATCTATATCCCAGTGAAAGGCCGCTCCTGAATCCGATCCATGGACCATCCACAATAACCCTTGCTCCACGCTCATTCGTTTCCACAGAATAATTGACATACGGAATATCCAGGTCTTCAATCTCGCGTTTCAGCTGTGCCTGCATTTCAGGAGTCAGGATATAATCGCTGGTCATTGTAAAATCTCCTTTTCCCGCACCGTAGTGTGCGCCTGCAATCCACAGGTCCAGAACCAGGTTCTGTTTCCTGGTCAGCAGGAATTGTACACCGACCATCACCCCGCCGCTGTTTCCGTTCACACTTCCGAAGCCCTTAAGCGGAATCTGGTAAGAAATACCATTCGGCCCGTTATAATCATAGTAAAAATCAAATGTATTGGATGTTACTTTTGAGTAACGGTAATAGGGAGCGGCATAAAAGCCTTTGCCATAGCCGTGGCCGAGATAGAAACGAGGTTCTATGGTGAAATTGAATGATTTTATTTCAAGGTTCTGGAATCTTTTTTCATCCTCATCACTCAGGAAAGAATTGATAAAGGGTACTTTTCCTTCAGGTACAGCCCCGAATCCCATATTCACGGAAAACCAGCGGTTGAATGATCTTTCGTATGTCAGGTTAATATTCCGGAATACGTAGCCGGTGAGGTTCGTCTTAACGATATTCATCTTTTCAGGAGCATCTGTACCGGTTTCCTGTGCTGAGGCTGTTGAAAATAAAAATGGTAAAAAAATCAAGTATTTTTTCATGATTACGGATTTAGTGGTTTAAGATATTTACCTGAATACAAAAAGTGGGCAATATTATTAATTTTTAACATTATAAATGTAATGATTACATTAAAAATAGTTAATATGCATTTAAAAAATAAAAAATCCGTTCAGTTTTCTGAACGGATGTCATGTATTTAGACAAGCTTATTATATAATCAGCTTATACAATTCTTTCAATATTTCGTGCTAAGCTCAATACAATAATTGGCAGAAAAAATGTTCTGAAACATCAATTCTCCCCGGATATACTGTTGATGTTCTCAGGATTTTTCCGTTCTGGCCGTAAATAATAGAGTCTGGTATTCCCTGTGATCTCAACTATATTGCGGGAAGGATCAGGGTATATTATTTGCCCAGGTTCTGAGTTTGAATTCTTTTTTTCAACCTGTATTTTATTTCTGAAAATTGCTCTACTGTTTGCTAAGATAATTTTGCATTTTAGTTTCTATGGTATCCAAAGCACCCATTTCCCGGGCTATGATAGTTCCGTTGCTGTCTACCAGGATCTGCAAAGGGTAGCCTGCTGCATTCAACTTTTTCGGAAACTCTTTCAGGATATCAAAATAATTCTTCCAGGTGACCTGGTTCTTTTCCAAAATATGATTGGCTGTTTCAATCCTTTTCGGATCCTTTTCATCGGTTACACTGATAAAGTTAACCCCTTGAGATTTGTATTTAGTATACAGGGTAACGAGCTTGGGAAGATCCTGTATGCATGGCTTACAGGTAGTGGACCAGTAATCAATAAGAGTCAATGAAGATCCGGAGAAATCCCTGGCGGAAAGTTTTTCTTTCTCATTAAAGATGATTTCAGGGAATTTTCCTCCCACGTTGGTAGAGTTTTCCGTATTCATCATCTTTTTAAATTCCTTATAGCTGAATGTTTTTTGTACTTCAGGTGAAAACAGGGCAAGGCTTTTTAAATAAGATGTATTGAAGCTGTATTGTGAGAAATCACTGACAATCTCCCAGAAAGCGACATACGAACCCGGATTTTTGCTGATGTATTTCTGGAGGAATGCCTGTTTGACTTCAATATCTTTTGGATCATTGTCCTGGAAGGGTTTCAGCTTGTCATCATAGGTTTTCAGCTGCGCTTTCATGGCTTTATATTCTGTATTTGCAGGGCTCCCGGAATGCAGGATATAATCCATATTATTATCTGCAGCTCTTTTTACTTCAACATTGATGGTTCCTTTTTCCAGAAAAAGAGGCTGGGTGGAATAGCCGCCATTTATTTTAGCATCATAATATGAAATGGCAATCGGCTGCGGATAAGGAATTTCACCGGATATTGTAAAGTTGCGGTTTTTCTTTACGATGATGGTATTAAAATCTTTCATAACCGTAATAGATGGCCCGCTATCTGCGGTGAAGCCATAGATTTTTTGCGTATTGCCACCGCTCATGGGAGGGCTGATAAAAAGAGAATCTTTTTCATATCCCGGGGCATATAGTTCAATTTTAAACTGGCTGTTCTGAGCAAAAATGCCATGGCTGAGCATGATGATCAAAAATAGGGCTGTATTTTTCACTGGATTGTTATATATTAACAAATATAGACAATATACTCTATACAGCTTTGATTTTTGATTCTATCTGTGAAAGATAACTTTTGCCATGTGCAAAGCATTGGCTGCTAATAAGCATCAACCCTGGTCCTGAAATATCCGTTTCCGTATACGGTTGGTTTTTCTCCGGCATTATTAAATTGCATAGCAAAGTCAATTTTCCCATACAGGCTGTCTCCTACACGATAATATCTTTTATCCAAGGTAAGGTTCTGCCTTAAAATCTTATAATCAGATTCTTTTCTGTTGTCAGGGACAACATCTGTAAATGAATAAGGCTGTATCTCATATCTGCCATATAAATAATCAATTTTATATCCTCCACCGCTGTATCCTGAATTGTAACCTATGGAGATGTTAATTTTTCCTTTTAGTGATATGGCTCTGCAGTTATTAAAGCCAGCTATGAAAAGTTCATCCTTGGTTGTAGGCTTTTTACCTGCATAGAACAAAACTGAAGAACTTTTTTTCCGGGCAACAGAATCGTACTTCTCTGTTCCGTTTATAAGCTCCTTCTGGAAATCCATGATCTTAAATATCTTTTCATTTTTTATATCAGGGTCAATATCAGCGGGGGTAAGCTTCGAGTAAACCGTAATATAAAAATATAAGCTATAGGCTGACCCTGTAAGAAGTACAAAAAGTGCTGTATACTTTAAAAATTTCATGTTAATTATTGTTACTTATTATAAATGCATTAAGCTAATTTACAGTTTTTTATAAATCATTAAGATCTGATTTTGCTGAAAAATCCCGCCCCTGAAAACAGGACGGGATCAAACTACATAAAAAAGATAACTGCGTATATGTAGAGAAGATATGGTGTGTGTTAAGTCCGGATGTTTATGGTTTCAGCTCTTTGAACGGCTGGTCTTCCGGAAGCACATGCTGCACTTTTTCAACGGTAATTTCCTTAGGGAGCTGGAAATTTGCAGACTGTCTGATATCCAGTGATGAGGCGCCGGCTGATACGGTATAGGGTCCTGCTTCAGCGATCCATGCACTTTTTGCGGTAATGAATGAAGCAAGGTCTTTCGGGGAAAGCGTCAGGGTAACCGTCTCGGTTTCTCCGGGTTTCAGCAGCTTTGTTTTGGCATAGGCTTTCAGTTCAGATTTCGGTTTGTCCGCCAGATGGTGCGGCGCTGATACATACAGCTGGACCACTTCCTTTCCGCTGGTTGTTCCCGTATTCTTTACGTCGAGGCTTACTGTAAAAGATGAGCCGGATGTTGGACTGACTTTAATATTTTGATAGTCGAAATCCGTATAGGATTTTCCGTATCCGAATTCATATGATGGCTTTACGTGAAACGTATTAAAATAACGGTATCCTACATAGATGCCTTCTTCGTACGTAACCTCTTTAGGATTGTCTGCAGGGATGCCCGGGAAATTCTTGGCCGAAGGCGTATCCGTATAGTTTACCGGGAATGTCATGGTCAGTTTTCCGGATGGGTTGACTTTTCCGGAAAGGACGTCTGCTACAGAATGCCCGCCTTCCTGTCCCGGCTGCCATGCCAGCAGGATGGCATCGGCTTTGTCTTTCCAGGAAGCGGTTTCAATAACACCGCCGGTGTTCAGGATGACCACTACCTTTTTGCCTCTCGCATGAAATACTTTTGAGATTTTGTCCAGCATTTCAAGCTCTTCAGAGGCAAGATTGAAATCATTATCCACTTTACGGTCACCGCCTTCGCCCGAATTTCTTCCCAGGGTAACGAAAGCTATTGCTGATGTTTCCGCTTTTTTAGCGATAAAGGCATCATCCATCTTCATTTCGGGAAGCCTTTCCGGCAGGGCCAGGATTCCTTTGGCTTTCCTCCGGTCTTTTTCTGCCGCTACTTCCCGATCAGCATGGGGCGTGTAAAGGTCTGCCAGCTCCTTATCTAGCCGGTAGCCGGCTGCTTTCAGCCCTTCCAGCAGGGAAACTGTATGCTTGTTGTTAACGCTTCCGCTTCCGGTTCCTCCTGTAATCCATGCGTAAGAAGTTACCCCGAACAGGGAAACTTCTTTCTGCTTATCGCTGAAAGGAAGGGTATTGCTTTCATTTTTAAGCAGGACCATGCCTTCTGATGCGGCATTCCTAGTTACTTCAGCATGCCGGTCCAGATCCGGCTGGTTGCTGTACCGGTAACCGGTAAAAGTAGGGGTGCGGAATATATATTCCAGGATTCTTTTTACATTGAGGTTGGCGGTTTCCTGAGACACCCTTCCGGAATCCAGGGCGGAAAGCAATGCCTTTTTCTGAGCCGGAATCCCTGGCATCAGCAGGTCGTTGCCGGCATTCATCTGGGCAATGACATCGGAGATTCCGCCGCTCCGGATAGACTCAAATCCGGGAAACCCTCCGAACCAGTCCGTCATCACAATGCCTTTGAATCCCCATTCTTTTCTCAGTACCTGGGTAAGCAGGTCTTTGCTGTCTGAAGTATAAACCCCGTTTACTTTATTATAGGATGACATTACTGTCCATGGCTGGGATTCTTTGACCGCAATTTCAAAGCCCTTCAGGTACAGTTCACGCATGGCACGTTCGGAAACATGAACATTGATCGTCAGACGGTTGGTTTCTTCATTGTTGGCAGCAAAATGCTTGATGGAAGTCCCGACACCCTGTGACTGGATGCCATTCACGATAGCCGCTGCTGTTTTACCTGAAATGAGGGGGTCTTCTGAGTAATATTCAAAATTCCGTCCGTTGAGCGGGTTTCTGTGGATGTTGAGGGCAGGAGCTAAAAGTACGTCTACTCCGTATTCCTTCACTTCATTACCCATTGCTTTTCCCACCTCTTCCAGCAAAGCTGTGTTCCAGGTGGAAGCTAGAGCCGTGCCTACAGGAAATGCGGTTGCATAATAGGTTTTTGAATCGTCTTTACGGGTAGGGGATATTCTCAATCCGGCAGGTCCGTCCGCGACTACTGTCGGAGGAATTCCGAAACGGTCCAGGGAAGCGGTTCCGCCGGCTGCGCCCGGAACCGCCCCCTGTTTAGAGTCGCCTACAGGCCCGGTAAGCACTTCGATTCCGGGCATGCCTGTGCCGATCAGCAAATCCGCTTTTTCAGCATTGGTCATCTGTTGTATGATGGCATTGATTCTCTGGTCTTTGGGGAGCCGTGTGTCCTCCCAGGTGTCAAGCTTCCCGTTTTTATTAAAATCCTTAAAGCTTTTACCGCCTGCTTTTATTATCGGATAGGTGTTTTGTGCTTTTGCATAAGTTGAAGCAGCCAGCAGAGCAAGGAACAATCCCGAATATTTTGCTTTCCGGGAAATACCGGTCAGCGTCAATGTATTCTTGTCCATAGGTATTATTTTGTATTGGTTTTATAAATACTGGTGGAATGCAAGCCATTCCATATAAATGTCAGACCAGTGGTCTACCGGCAGGTTCTGTTTTCCCATACCGAATCCATGGCCGCCTTTTTCATAGAGATGGAGTTCGGCCGGCTGTCCTGCTTCGGTCCATTTGTTATACAGCAGGATAGATTTGGGAGCCAGCTTCAGCTGGTCGTCACTGGCTGCACAGATGAATAGCGGGAGCGGAGATTTAGGAATTTCAGCTTTGAGCAAATCTTCTGAAGGCCCTCCGTAAATGGAGGCTGCAAAATTCGGTACCGTAGATGCATCTTTGCTGTGGAGCACGCTTTCCAGAATGACGGTTGAACCGGCAGAAAAACCGATGACGCCTAGACGGTCCGGTTTGATGTTCATTTCTTTTGCATGCGTCCGGACATACGCAATAGCAGTCCTGATATCTTCTCCGGCCATCATTTTAATGGGTGCTGTCCGCTCATCGAATGAAGTCCTGCTTTTGAGGTTGTCCATCATTTCGCGGGCAGGGTCATTGGATTTGGTTTCCAGGAGCCTGTATTTCAAAACAATTGCAGTAATGCCTTTTGCAGCCAGCTTTTTAGCCAGGTCGACCCCTTCACGGTTGATGGAAAGGCTCTGAAATCCGCCTCCGGGAGCAATAATAATCACGGTTCCGTTCGCCTTCGCCTTATCTGCTTCAAAAACGAGCATGGAGGGTTGTGCGACATTGTACACCACTTCTGTTTTGAAGAGGTCCGAAAACTGCTGGGCTTCTTTTTGGGTCCAGCTTTCGGTGCCGGGAGCTTTGCCCTGGTAAAGTGGAATGGTTTTCTGGGCATCAATACTGCCGGCTGCCATCAGGAATAAGCCTGTTATGATTAATTTTCTCATGTGATTACATATTAACAATGTTAATTATTAATGGTTATTGATCAATATTCAATACTTAATAGTGGTATAGTATCGTTCATTTTTATTTTCTGTATTTTGCCGTTCGGGCATCCCGGATGACACCGGACCAGTTCATCCCGTATCCGAAATCATAATGGTGACCTTCTGAATCCAGATGGGTTTCCATATCATACGGTACGTCTTCTTTCTGGTGTTCAACTGTTTTCATGTCAGCAGGCATCTGGAGCGGGAGCAGGCCGGAAGGTTCATATTTTCCTGACACGATGTCTACCACTGCCTGGTTGGAAACATTGAAGTTTACCAGAATAGCATCGGCATGCTTTTCAAATTCGTTGAAAACCATAGGCTTTGATGCCGTTACCGAAACCACTACAGGCTTGCCGTTCATAGCCCTGTAGGTATTTTCAATGGTCTGCAGGTCTGTGAAATTGGCTGCCGTAGATGTTTTGTTTTTAAATGTTCGGTCCTTCACAGCAGGAGCTACCACCGGATCCCCGGCGGCCATACTTTTGGTACGTGCTTCTACTGCCTGGTAAGTCTGATACTGCAGCGAGATCGGGAGATACCCGTTCCCGCCTTCTGCTGCATCGATGTCGCTGTAACCGCCTTCCTCGCTGTGCGGGCTTTTCACAAAGACCAGGGCAAAGTCGGCTTTGGCAGGATCATCTGTTATATTGAAATGTGTTTTTATCTTTTCTATGTCTACCGGATAATCCAGGGATGGAGCTGTATATATTCTCCACCAGTTGAATGTGGCTGGAGAATACCTTTTAGGAACGTAAACGGTTTTTCTTTCCCTTACAGGAAGGATGCTGCCTTTGTTTTTCAGCATCACAATGGATTTCACCTGTGCCTCGTAACCTGCTTTCATAAATTCTGGGTTCCCAACGGTCTTTTTGGTTTCTTCTACGTTTACGTAAGGATTTTCAAACAAACCGGTCCTGAAGAAATTTTTCAAAAGGCGGACTGCCGACTGTTCAAAACGGCTGCGCATATACTTCTCGCCGTGCTCTTTTACACCCATCCGATACGCTTCCAGAACAGGACCTTTATCATTATTCCCCCCGAACTGGTCTACACCGGCTTCCAGGACTTTGTAATGCCGCTCGGCCACAGACATTTTTTCAACACCCCAGGGTTTCCCGGCAAACAGGCCCGGAGTTTTAGGTTCATCTGCCGTAATCAGCCAGTCTGTACATACGACACCGTCGTAACCGTATTTCCCGCGGAGCAGGTCGGTGATGATGTATTTGCTGAATCCGTTGCCTACATTTTCCTTGTTTTTCTGGTCCTGATTATAGCTGACCGTATAATAAGGCATCACTGCCGATGCTTCGCCGGTTCCTCCGTTCAGTTTAAATGCACCTTCCGTGAATGGTTTAAGATGGGCTTGGAAATTATTTCCGGGATACACGGCATATTTGCCCATGGCCCAGTGGGCATCGCGGCCGCCTTCTTCCGGTCCTCCTCCGGGCCAGTGTTTTACCATGGCGTTGACGCTTTTATTTCCCCATCCGTTTTTGGAATTCCCTTTTCCCGGCGTAGTCTGGAATCCGTCTATATACGCCCGCGCCATATCTGTAGTCAGTTCAGGGCTTTCGCTGAACACATAGGCGATCCTGTACCATCGGGGTTCCGTACCCAGGTCAACCTGTGGAGAAAGGGCGGTTGAAATTCCTAATGCCCTGTATTCCTGGGCGGCAATACTCCCGAATTTCCTGACCAGCTCAGGATCAAATGTGGCTCCCATGGCCAGTCCATCCGGCCATAGGGAAATCTGTCCGCCGGCACCTTCGTTGAACTCCGCCGTAACGGTAGCCGAATGCCTGGGATCAGTACTGTTATTGGCAGGGATTCCTAGCCCCAGTCCTTCCACGTAAGCCTGTAAAGTATTGCTCCAGCGCGCGGCTACTTCAGGAGATTCTACGGTAGTCACCAGCACATGGCGAAGATGGTCTTCCTTAAGGAAGTTTTTCTGCTGGTCGGTAAGGTCCCATGCATTTGCACCGCTCTCTTTATACAGCTTCCCATTATATTTTCCCGCCCGGAACCCATCCGCCGCAGCCGGAACCGATTGATGCCCGCTGTACAGCATCAATCCTGCAATCTGTTCAACCGACATTTTAGAAGCAAGGTCTTGGGCCCTTTCTTCAGCAGTCAGGCGCCAGTCTTCGTACCGGTCCAGCTTTCCGTTTTTATTTAAATCTTTGAATTTTTTTCCGTTTACCGTGAGAATTTTAAGTCCGGATTCTGCTGAATAGCCCAAAACAGGGCCATCAGAATTGGATACAGCTTGGATATTCTGGGCAAAAACGGTGACCCCCAGGAATAATGCAGATATTTTTAAAACTGATTTTTTCATTGGATTAAAGGCTAGAAATTAAAGCTTACAGACAGTTGGCCTGTGAGAGGCATGATATAGGTTCCGGTGAGCAGCTTTCCATAGTACGGACTTGCATCAGTGATCAGCTCAGCACCGTTGATGGTTCCGCTGGCTCCTCTCTGGTTCAGGAAGTTGATAACGGTAGCACCTATGTTGATGTTTTTATTAACAGTGTAGCTTACGCCTCCGAAAGTTTCCCATCTTGGCGCAAAATACAGCGCATTGGTCAGGTTGGCATACTGTTTTGAAAAATACCTGAAGCTGGCCCAGAACCTCCACTTATCCACGGTGTAGCTTGGATCTATTTCCATCAGGACTTTAGCTACCCCTAATACATTGTTATCATTATAATTATAATCTTTGCCAAAAGCATTGAAAGTAAAGTTTTTGTATACCGGATTCTGGAACGTGATCAGGTAATGCAGGTTGAATCCTTTGAATGGCTTCAGCACGAAATCCGTAGTCCAGCCTATGGTCTGGATGTCATAATACACCGTTACGTTCTGCGATTGGGTGGTATTGGCAGGATTGACCAGGTTGTACCGGTTGAGGTTGTTGTTCCTTTTCAGGATGGTGGCCTGGGAAATCAGCTGGATATAATCTGTATTCCAGAATACCCCGACAGCACCCAGCGGGCTTTTGATTTTATTGGTATTGGGGTTGAATGCCTGGGAATAGCTTTCCAGCCTCCTGTTTTCTTCTGTATACAGGAAGTTGGCCAGGACACCGAAATTCTTGCTGATGTTGTAGGTTGCATTTAAGCTTCCTGCCACCTGCAGCCAGTTGGTTTTGATGCTCTGGAAATCATTAGTCCCGAATACAAAGCCAGGCGTCCTTGGAGTCATGGAAAATTCGCCGTCAATCAGATGGTTTCTCAGGTGGAGTCCGTAGCTAAGGTTAAGGTTATCGGTAACTTTCCATTCATCGGTAGCGTATAATGAAAGCTTATTCTCCGTTCCGCTGTGGTATTCACCTCCGATATTGTAATTATAGAATCCGTCTGCATCTGTAGAGGGCCCGATCAGCCTTTGCGGCTGTGCTTCCACGGTCTGGAAAAAGAAAGACCGGTTGGAAGTATATTTATTTACATGGTAGTACTGTTCTAATAATCCGATGGTTACATGATGGTTACCGATTTGCTTGTCTACAGAAAACCGTCCTGCAATATTGGTGGTAGGGGTTTCCGGGGTGTGCATAGCCAATTGAGTTCCTACAGCTCCTGAATACGGCTGCCCGTTGGAGGCCAGCCTGTAGCCTGCAGATGTATCTGCATTGAATATGCTTATAGGGATGATCGTGGACATTTTCACCTTTCCAAAGTGGGCCAGGGTAGAAAATTTGAAATCCCAGCCATTGTTAAGCTTGTAATTTCCGAATATATTGAAGGTATGGGCCTGTGACCTGTTATCATCACCGCTCATGGATGCCCAGTAGTTTTGTCCGGAAAGGATGTCTTTCATTTTGATCCTGCCGTCTCGAACGACATAGGAATCCCTGCCGATCCTGAAGTTGTCAAGCTCCGTTACTTTTCCGTTTTCACCGTATTGGAAAACTGCATAATTGCCTACACTGTAGGAATCGGAATATTTATACAATAATGAAATTTTACCTTTGTCTTCTTTAAAGTATTTGGTAACTCCGGCCCTGAAAATTTTAGTTTCATCTACATTTCTGGCGAATCCCAGCTTAAAAGTACTGGGATCATAATTAACCAGAGCTCCTGCAGTATAGGTCCAGCTTTTATCTTTTGATATTGGCCCTGAAACATTGGCATCACCCTGAAGCCATCCGAAAGTACTGGTCGTAAGTTTACCTTTTATTTTCAGGTCTTTGGTGCCTGTTTGTGAATAGGAGTTCACAGCAAAACCCAGGTCGCCCATGGTGTTGGCCAGCTGGTCCATTTTTAAAAGGCCTGTCTTTTCAAGGCCTACGCTTTGGCGCCAGGTTTTATTAGGCAGTTCCGGCCAGAAGAAATAGACTACGGGAAGGTCATTCTCCAGAATGGTAATTCCTCCTACGGTAGAGGGAAGGCCGATATTCACATCTCTCGGACTTGTATTATTGGCTGCATTCAGCATCACATTCCTGTTGTTGTCTTCTTTGGATGATGAGGTAACCGTTTTGATCCCTTCTTCATTTTTTGTAGCCGCCTTTACTGCTTTTTTTATTGCCAGGCTGTCGGTCTGCTGTCCAGATACGGTTCCGAATGAAAGCATCAGTGCCAGTACTGAAAATTGTACGCTCAGTTTTTTCATGGGTTTGACTTGTGTATTTTCATTTTTAATTTCTTTTTTTGACATGACTTTACCTGCATCCAATACATACGGGATGAGCATTAAGTATTATTATTCAGCACCAGTCAGGTTATTTCCAAAGCAGTTTCTTCATCAGCACGATACCGGTGGCATACAAGAGCTTTTTTTTAAGAGCTTCTGTGTACAATTTTATATTCATCAGTTAAATGAAAGGATCATTAACTTATTCTTGCTTTTTTAACAGAAATCTTGAACTTTTTTAAGGATCAAAATCATTTTATCATTGCTTCACTATGAAACATTACAATACTACATTCTTTCACCGGGATTACCAAAAAAAATGTTAATAAAATTTAATATTTGGCGTAAAATATTGCTTTTCAGTGTATTAAAATGAATAATTTGTATTCTTTTTCTATTGTTTCTTATGGAAACAATCATATTGTAGACTGAAAAAAATTCCCGAAATAGATATCATGGCGCATACTTTGAACAACGCAACTATATTATTGTTAAATTTGTCATTCATAATAGCATCAATAGAGAATGGATTCAAGAGACCTGATTTTACAACGATCCGAAGAAGCAAAACAGAAATTTCTTCCCCATTTGTCTGCCGACCCGGTCATTTTCGGTTTTGATCAGAATGAACTGAAGGTACTGTTGCTGAAAATGAATTATCGGAAGCAGTGGTTTTTACCCGGAGGATACGTGCAGAAAGATGAAGACCTGGAGGATGCTGTTGCGAGAATCCTTAAAAACAGGGTAGGGGTTACCGATGTATACCTGGAGCAGTTCGGTGTTTTCGGCAAGAAAAACAGGAGTGAATTTTATTTTGAGGATTTTGATGAAACCCTTTTTAATAAGCAGAGGTTTGTAACGATCGGGTATTATGCATTATATAATCCGGACCGTTTCAATTTGGTCGCCGATGAATTGAGCGAAACCTGTGAGTGGGTATACCTGAGCCAGCTTCCCGATATTGAACTGGCTATGGACCACCGTGACATTATAGATAAAGCCCTGTTAACACTCCGTGAAAAAATTTCTTACAAGCCGATAGGCTATAATCTGCTGCCTGAGAAATTTACCCTTTCCGAGCTTCAGAAGCTGTACGAAGTCATTCTGGGCAGGACACTGAACAGAGGGAATTTCTACAGGAAAATAAAAAATATGGGTATCCTGACAAAACTGGATGAAAGCAGGAGAGGAGGTGCCCACAAAGCCCCGGATCTGTATTCTTTCAATGAAGAAAACTATCTGAAAGCCCTGGAAAACGGGCTGAACAACTGGTAATCATATTCTGCATCATCATCATTCTATGACCAGTTTTACATAGATCCTTCCGTCCTTACCTTGGTATTCACTATTGTAAACCCTTTTTCCGGTGATGGTCTGTACTGATTTCAGCAGGTCATCATGCTCACCGGCCAGCTCAACAACCATACTGCCGGAATGATTGAAAAAGTCCTTATTGAAAAAATCGGAAATATAGAGGCAAAATTCTTCCAGCACATCTTCCAGCGGGTACTGGGAATCTTCCCCTTCTTCCAGATCGAAATGTAAGGTACAGACAAAAATATGTTCTTCAGTATTTTCAAAAATATAATTTCCTACAGGTTTGTAAACAGGATCCCGGTATTTGTCAGGAATAATAGGACGGATGTTTTTCATAAGGACAAAATTATTTCTTCACCAAATCCATTGCAAATCAGTTAAAGCCTTTCCGGAATGATGATCTATTATTGTTTTTTCGCAGATGTAAGAGGTTTATGAAGGTGTACAACAAAGATATCTAATGCTGCTGTTATTCAAAGTCATAGTCATGGATGAAATCGTAACCTTTATCCATCAGCATTTTCAGATATGCTTCAAAACTGTCTGCTATCACGCTGAACTCATCCGGATCATGCAGGAACCGTACGATCTGGCCATAAGTCCCTTTTTCAGATGGGCTGAAATCGATGAACAGCTGTGAGCTCCCGCCGCCATTCATGCAGTCTGAAAAATGCAGCCAGTTGAGTGCATCTGCGCGGTCAGTGATCCTGTTGTCTATTTCAACTTCATCATATTCCCGGTTGATATAACCGGCATAGAACTTAACTGCCAGGTTACGGTTTTCAATAATTTTATCTGAAGGCAACAGGTAATAAGGATATTCCTCAACGTCTGAACCCAAGAAATAAAAGGATATTCTATCACCGGCATATTCCCTCCGGTACGTGCCATCAACATACTCCAGAAGGCTGATCAGTGCATCAGGGATACCGGGATATATCCTTTTGAGCTCCTGAATATGGGTATCGGAAAGGCCCTGTCTGATCTTTTCAAAATGTTCCCAGGTTTCCCCTTGTTGGTAATCAAAATAAGCCCGTTTAAGGCCTGCGATGTATTGCTCTGCTATAGGGTGCATAGGTGTATTTTTAAATTTAAATGAATGATTTCAGTAACGTCAACCTTTCTTTTTCTTCTTCTTGGACGCTTTGGCAACTTTGTTAAAATCCAGGCAGAGGTCAATCAGCCGTTTAAAGTCTTTAGGATTTTTATACCCTTCTTCGTCAACGAAAATATATCCTTTGATGGTTTTCCCGTTATGGATCATCGGCCGGCAGTTTCCTTTTTCAAGTTCAGCTTCAGCCTGTTCGGGAGCGATGCGGCACATCAGTTCAAGATCCCTTATGCACACACACATTTTATCATCAACCATAAAACATAACCCCTGAAACATGCTTTTTTCGGTGACGTTTTTTTGGTTGACCAAGGCTTCCCTGATCCTGTCGGCAAGTGATTCATCAAAGGCCATACAATTATGTTTATGGTTGTATGAACAGTTGTTTTCTGACTGTTTTGATATCCTCTGTTCAGAACTAAGGTACAAAACCTATAATTACAGATAAATAAATGTCATCCGTCATCCCGGAACTTTAACAAATTTTATCATTATTTCTCAGTTTTTATCTACTGCTGTCAGATGGTCTGGAAGCATATCCTAAAGGTTTCTCCCGGGATTGTTTTTCAATAACACCTGGTCAGGTCCACAGGTTTGAAAATAAATCAGCACAGACGGTAAGGCTTCTGGTCACCGCTCCATATCTGCCACTGGTGAAGACCGTTTTTACGGATGCGAATTCTTAGATCAACAGAATCCCGATTTTTTAAGCTATGATACCAATGACCATGGCCATGATCATATATAGTGCGAGTTGATAAAGCGTATTGATAAGTGTTAATTCCGAAGGCTTCTGTTCAAAAGCATTATGCTGTACCAGAGTGGCTGCAGAAAAGGCGACCCATGTGATGAATCCGGCTGTTAAACAGGCCTGGACCGTGTTTCCGTGATAATAGGTTTTGCTGATCCCGACGATAAAATTCAGTCCGGCAGCGGTAATGAAATTAGAGATCAATAACAGGATAAATGTTTTGTTGTTGCTCTGGGTAGTAATCCCGGTTATGATACTCCAGGCTCTGCCTACCAGTTTGGTGTACCATAGGGCTGCAACAGCCGTGCCTGCGAGTGTTGCTGCCAGAACTGCAAGCCAGTTAAAATAAATTTCCATTGTATTTGTGTTTATTGTGTTAAATCATTTTATATCAGTGAGATATAATTAAGGTGCAAATATACTAAAGTTGTTTTACATTGACAGATTATTTTTAAAAGATAATTCGTCGTATAATAAAGTTTGATAGTATAAAATAAATGTATTCGTTTCTTTGCTGATACATCTGTATGTACAGGTTTCTCTTTTATTTTGCCTTTGAAATGGCCATTTTGAGTGCTAAAAAAGTCAGGACACTGGCCATGAACCATTTCTGAATACGGATCCAGAGTGGATTTTTAGCAAAGAACAATGCCGCTTTTGCGGCAGTAAGCACAATGATGAAATTAATACTGAAGCTTACAAAGACCTGCGTAATGCCAAGTTCGAGGCTCTGAGTAAAGACGGAGCCGTATTCAGGTTTGATGAATTGCGGGAAGAATGAAAGGTAGAATACAGCTACTTTAGGATTGAGTACATTAGTCAGAAACCCTACAGAAAATAGTTTTTTAGGCCCGTCAATCTTCATGTTTTTATCTACATCGAAAATATTTTTGCTGTTGGGCTTTACAGCCTGATAGGCCAGATAAAGCAGATAGCATGTTCCTAAGGTCTTCAGTACCAAATAAGCGTACGGGATTGCAAACAATACCGCTGTAAGGCCAAAAGAGACCATGACAATATGGAACATAAACCCGCAGATCACACCTGCCAGTGAGGTTAAACCTGCTCTTCTTCCCTGAGTGATGGTACGGGAAATCAGGTAAATCATGTTAGGTCCGGGACTGATGACCAGGACCAGAGCTGCCAAAGCAAAAAACAAAAGTTCGTGAAATGGGATCATAGTGTTTTATTTATGTTTTAAATTCGGTTTCAATCATTCTTCCGGGTACCGTATGCTATTTTACAGGGATTAGGTCCTGGAAGCGGAAATTCTTTTTTCTCTCATATAGAGAAATAGCGGTAAAGCGCAGGATACACCGGCAATAAGAAGCCCTGCATAACAGATCCAGGTGTTTTTAATATTCAGCCTCTTGGACTCATAAGCTATGAAAATGATCCTTACCACCGCTGAAACCAACACATCCATGGCAAAAAATGATGATATTCTGTTGGCGAACAGCTGGCTGAAAAAAAGATTAATATTGAGTCCGTATTGTATTACAAACGGGAAAAACTGGGACAGCGGCAACACAGTTCCTAACATAAAAAGCAGTAAATACAAGTATTTCATGGTGCTACATGGTATATGATTAATTCAGGTCTCTCTTATTAGATGACAGGATATAATTTACAATTGCTTCCGAATGAATTTTCGTGCTGTCGAAAACCGGTAGGGCAAAATCTTCCTGGCTTAGCAGCATTGGGATTTCCGTGCATCCCAGAATCAGGCACTCTGCTCCTTTCTTTTCCAGGTCTGCAACAATGTTAAGATATTCCTGTTTGGTTTCGGTTTCACAAGGCCGGCTCCTAATTCTTCTTTTACCGTGTACTGAATATAATCCCTCGTTTCCTGATCTTCAGGCACCAGTACTTCAAGACCGTATTCTTCAAGCTTATGTTTATAAAAATCCATTTCCATCACGAATTTAGTACCCAGAAGCCCTACTTTCTTAAGTCCTGTTTTCTGAATGGCCTTTGCCGTTTCCGACACGATGTGGATAACCGGCAGCCCGACTTCATCTTCCAGGCGGTCAGCAAAGAGATGGGCCGTATTGGCACATAATGCAATGGCTTCGGCACCTGCTTTTTTCATGCTTTCGCAGGCCCTAAGCAAAAGACGGAAGGATTGGGGCCAGGTGGCAGACTGGATTTTTCCGAAGTTCAGGGAATAGATAAGGATTTCAGCAAAGTTCAGTCCTCCGAGTTGAGCATTAACGCCCTTATTGATGAATGTATAGTAATCTAAGGTAGAGACCCAGCTTAACCCGCCGATCAGACCTACTTTTTTCATAGTCTCTTGTGTTTTTAATGTTTTCCGATGATTTTTTAACAGGTTCAGAGCAGAAAGGTGACTATTGCCTGGCCGTTATCAAAACATCTAACAGATATTCAAAAGTACAAAAAAAAGTTAGTCGTAACCTTTCTTTATCATTTCTTTAACATGGTTGGATTGTGGATAACATTTGCTAATAAATACAATATTTTTTAATCTGACCGTCGTTTAAGATCAGTAATCATCAGTGGATTGGTCTGCCTGAGGGTATCCAGTAATTTTTCTGTTTCTGATGGCCTGGGATCCTGTTCCAGCTGGTGGTATTCGCTGGTGGTAAGCCCAAAAATCTGGAGAAAAGAAACTTCCCCATGCGGAGTATCAATCTTTCCCAGTTCAGGATCAAGGACAAACGAAAGTGCCGTGATATCGGTATCATAACCGATCCGGATCGGGCCGTTAGCCGGAATGAGATGGTACTCTTCAAACCATTTCCCTGATTTGAAAACATAGCGCGCGAGATTCTGCAGGAGGTTGCAGGCCCAGGCTATATTGTCGTCTTCATGTTCCATGGCAAGCCTGAAGGTCAGCTCGAAACCGAATTTGCTGAATGCTCCTCCTGCGGCTTTTTCATGATAATACAACTCGGAAAATCCATACGTCACAAAATGGAAATGATCGGCCTGTTTCCGGCTTTTATAAACACTGATACCGTCAAGCGGGTCATTTCCGCCCGCGATATAATGGAGTTCCGGAACAAAATGAAGCGGCTGCTGATCGGGATAAATTTTAAGCAGTTCCCGGTCAATGCATTCCCAGCCTACGGCATCTTCTTCGTTAAAGCGTTCCTTATATTCTTCTGTATTCATCTCTTTTGGATTTGGTGAATTCAAGTTACGAAAATTCCAATATCCGGGGACAAAAGCGAATTAAGAAATCGGAACAGATCTGTTTTGAATAACAGATTTTGAGTGTCAGCTTAATGGATTGATAAGATAAAAATAAGCCAAATAAAAAGGAGGCTTGTTATAGCCTCCCTTTTTGCGGTATTCTATGACTAAAATACCATTGATATTATAAAGCAATCTATAATTCTTTCCTGTTGAGGATAAAAGAAGTAACAAAATTGATATATCCTTTATCATTTATTCCCAGTTGAGACATGGCCTGTCCTATACTTTCCGGACTGCTGTTCTCCCTGATTTTCAGCTTTTGGTACTTTCCGTTATAGGACATCAGGTAATGGCTGGATTTTCTTTTGTCTTCATTAGTAAGATCCTCATTATACAGTTTCAATCCTAAGCTGTCAAGCACCAATTTTTTCAGGGTATGGTCATAATCCACCCGTTCCCAGCGTATGGTTTGATTTCCGTTTTTCAGGTTGACTTCCGTAAGTTTTTTGTCATACAGGTCAATCCTCATGTTGTCCGCAGTAATATAGGAATTACTGATGCGGATAAGACCGGAGGTAATATCTGAATCGTTATACTTCACAGAGCCGGTAAACGGTTCGTTAAAGGAAATATTCATCCTTGCATTCCTGATCGTAGTGGCGTGTGCTCCTGCTCCTGCAAGATTCCTGTATAACAGGGCCTGTGCTCCTTTCTGTGCCGCGGCCAGGTTCATCAGAAAAAGTAAACTTAAGGTTAGGATTTTCATAAGACAAATTTTTTATGGGGCATCCGGGCTGATCCAGTCTACCAGGGCTGCTGCTCCTGAGCTCGCTCCTGCTGCACCGGCAATCCCTCCTGCAATTCCTCCGGGCACAGATCCGATTCCGCCTCCTGCTGCTGCTCCTGCCGCCGCTCCGGCAACTGCTCCGGCAACATCACAAACAGCCACAACCACCCATTTCCACCATTTCTTTTTGCCGGTAACAGAAGATACAGAGTCTGAATGGTCTATGGTATTGGACCATAAGTAAGAAGAATAGCGCGCTATAGAAGTAGTTTGCAGCAGCTGGTCTTTTTCCGCCTGGCTCAGGCTGGCATCGTTCATGATGCCGGCTTCAAAATCTACGATCCTGGCTTTTACTTCTGCATATTCCGTGTTTTTATCGGTAGATGCCAAGTTATACATCATATTGACCAGTTCAGATGTTTTCGCTTTCACTTTATCGGAAGCATTCATACCCTGGATAACATTGCTGAATTTATTGTCTCCGTCATTCAGGATGCTTCGGATTTTAGCCACGGTGAACGGGGATTGGGTATTATTGTAATCCTGGGCGTATTTCTGATTAAAATAATTATTGCTGGCCATGATGCACTTATCAGCAATTTCTGAATTGGTCAATCCGGAATTGTCTAAGGTTTTCTGATAGGTGATGACATAGGTTAAAATGACATTGTGTTTCTTGCCGCATTCCTCCCAGTTATTCAGTGGGTTTTCCGGATTATCTGAAGCTTTGGCAGCAAAATTCCCGGAGTTTGAAGTTTGGGTTTGAGCCGATGAATTGATGTCGCTCATTTCATTGGTGTTGCAGCTTACTGCGCTCCATAGTAAAGCCACAGTTAAAATCGATTTTAACATTGTTTTCATGGTGTTGTTTTAAAAAGTTAGTACCTAAAAGTAAACAATATTTTTCATATAAACAAGTGTATTTTTCACGAATTCAATAAAAAACTAGTAAATATTTCAATATTTAACATGTATAGAGCTGATGTATTGCCGTTCAGCAAAGGAAATGTGAGTAATTCCTGAATCTTTTCTACAGCTTAAAAAAATATTTTTAATGCTGATCCGTTATTAAAGGATGTAAGTGCATACATGATAACTTTAACCGATCGCCTTTACCTGGTATGTTTTCATAGCACTTTCCACCTGGCTTTCTTCTGTGGTTTCCGGATACAGGTAATAGCTGGGCGCAGCAATGGTATCAATCTTTTTGATCTCAATTTCGATGATGGATCGGACCGGGAACCGGTCGGAAAACAGATCAGTCAGTACTTTGAGTTTTTCCTGATAGGTGCTGTCGGTTTTCTCAATTATTCTCGCAATCCCTTTTATTTTATATCCTTTCTGTACAAATACATCGATAAAGCTTATACAGACATTGGGGTTGACCTTAATATTCTCAACAGTATTGGGAGATGCAATATGGGCAACCAATAGAGTGGTGTCGCCATAGTAGGTGAATATTTCTTTTGGTGACACATTGGGCTCATTGTTTTCATTAGAGGTGGCAAGCCAGCATAACACGCTCCGGCGGATGTAATCTTTAATTTCTTCTGTAATCATTGTGTATTTTTTATTTTTGTTTAATCTGAAGCGGGCCCACAACTGTTTACATACAACCATTTAATTGCCGGTTTCTATTTATAGTAATAATACCAGTTACTGCTGTAATTATCATCAAAATTCTCTTTGCTGTCAATGATAATCCGGGTGTTTTCTTTTGTAAAGTAACCGAATTCATCAAACGGCTGGATAAAATTAAAGAATTCTTCTTCCCATATGGATTTGGTTTCTGACCGGTTATATTCTTCTGCCTGGCTGTAAGTGAATACAAAAAATACCGGTACAAAAAATTCTATGGATATCGTCCAGAGGTCTTTATGATGAAGGGATGCCATGAATTCCTCTATCTGTTGCCGGGAGATTTTAGAGGCTGCTTCATATTTTGCCGCAGGTTCAAAAGCATTATATGTGACAAAGACATGATCTGTACTATAGGTATTGCTCTTAGGCTTGCCCCATAATCCTGAAAAGAAGCCGGTTTTCTCAGAAAGTCCCTGCTGCTCTATGACAGCCTTGAATTTTTGTGCAATCGCTTCCTGCTTCGAAGTATCAAAATAGGATATGCTGTGGGTAAGGAATTTTTCCATGTCTTCCTCCAATTCCAGGCACACCTGGATTCTCGGCTTTCCGCTATCCGGAAGTTCGTAGAAAATATCAACGGTTTTTACACCATAAGTTTGGTCTATCCACTGCGCAAGCGGAGCAAATTCAGGTTTTATATTCTCTTGTCCCAGCATAATCTGCCTGGCCTGGATATACGTTTTGTCATTGGGCATCATCATTGTGCGGATGTTTTACCTTGCACAGTAGTGCTGATTACAAAACAAATATAAGTAAAATTCATGCATGAAAAATGCCCTGCGAGACAGGGCGTTTATCAGTTGAGGTTACGGAAGTTAATTTTTCCAGTTGATGATGACATCGTCAGTAACAGGGTTCATTCTTAACTCAAAGAATTTATTGGGATTTGAAGGCGTAAGGATGAATTCTTTTTGATCATAGGTTTTTACAACGGCATAGCTTATACTCGGCCTTTTGTTATCAACGGATTCCGGAAGATCGAAAATAATCGGGTTGATGGAAGTGATTGCTTTAACATCCGTCTGTTTTTTATGGACCGGATAAATAGTTTCATATTCCTTATACCTGAATGTAAGCGATGATGAACCGCCGGCTCCAAAAGGCCTGGATTCTGAACTGCAGTTGATATAGCCTCTGATCTGCTGTTCCGTTTTGTGGTCGAAATTATATCCGCCTCCATGCCTTTGGGTCCATGAGGCCACCTCAATGCTGTTAGGGTCAAATAAACGCCCGCCGGTAGGGATGATATTGAATGCCGTGGTGCTGTGTTTCCTGCCGCCCGACATTCCGGGACCGCCCGTCCTGCAACTGCAGCTGTATGAAATGGGTTCAGCATATTTTCTTTCCGGAAGCGCCTGGTCATAGAATACGGTAACTTTTCCTATGTTCAGCGGAATGACCGGAATGAGGAAAGGGATCTTTGTGTGCATCTGCTTTCGAAACAGCCCTTTTTTCCACAGGAAATTAATCCGTGCATCTGCATAATGGTCCTGGGGTGAGGTCAGCACAATATCTGAGGAATCGATTCTGAAAACCACTTCGTCATAGGCAGATTGTACAGGTTTGATCTGCTTGTTGTTAATGGTGATGAAAACCTGGTCTGACTGGTCAAAGTTTTTGCCTTTTACCTTAAACAGGTAAGAACCGGTATACTGCTTAATGAAAGTCTGGGTGTCATACCGGTAGATCCGGGGCTCTTTTTTTACCACGATAAAATTATCAATGGTTTCAGTAAGTTTTGTGGTGATCATGTCTGCTTCTCTCATCCTCCCTTCCACCACTTTACTGAAATCGGAGGACATATTGAGGAGCTGGTTATAGAGCAGGAGCTGGTTTTCCCTCAATACCTGGTCGGTATTGCCGATCGTTTCATTAATGTCTTTTCTCAGCCTTGCCGAAACGGATAAAACCATGTTGCCGGTATTGCCGATGGCATTGGTGGCCAGGTTATCAATGGTCTGTAACTGACCGGTGATTTTTGCATCAATCTCGTCTAATGCAATCAGTGCTGCAGCTGCGGTGACCTGGGCGCGGGAGGTTTGGGAGATCAGTCCGAAGATAAGGATCAGTAAAAATGTTTTCATGGCGTTTGTTTTAAAATTGATTACTTCAAAATTGAGTAATCTGCTGTTTTAATTCAATACCACTTTTGTGTAATTACCGTTTCTGGATAATCTGCACAGCTTCAGATATAAATGATTATTCCTGATATAATTTTTATCCGAATTGTGTCCTTACATGAAGGTACATGTTATGAGCAGAACGAACATTCTTTAGTTTAAAGGTTAGCTGATGTATGAGATCATATATTATTTTATAGTACGAGTAGGATACTAGCGCTAGCTTGAGGAATGTTGGATTTTCCATTTAAACATTGTGCTTTTATTACCAAAAATTAATTATGCTTTTTTACTGTGGTGGAAAATATGAAAATAATTAATCCTATTTAAAATATTCATCACAGATGAAATATCATGTGGCTCTATAGCTAGTTCGAATCTGAACATCCTTGCTAAATAAACTGTGTTATAAATATTTTCAATAATACGAGGAAACATAAATCCTAAATTGTTATTAAAAATATCTTTTAATTCAGTTTTATCATTTAAAGTTAATTTGCTAGTATTTAGAATTTCATTTAACGTTAGAAAGCAGTTATCAGTCGATAAAATAAAAGATAATAATTTATTGTTTGTATCTTTAATCAAATTCAAATTTTGTAAAATAGCTTTTCTAGCATTTAAAGCTCTATTTAATCTTTCTTCTCTTGTGTTTGCAAAGTTAAGGCTTATAGGTTCTAAATTTTCGTATAAAAAGTATAGTGCTTCATTACTGTAAATTTTTGAACCATTATTTATAAATTCTAATTTTTCTAAAGCCTTTTCATATCTCTCCAATTGAACATAAACAAAATTTGTCATGCGTTCATGAAGATATTCATATTTGGATTCTTCTAAGTTTTGTTTTTGCATCACGATTGATATTACTATGCCACAGAATGCTAAGGCTGAGAAGAAGGTATTTAAAGCGCCAAAACTATCACCAAACGTCCCCTTACTATTTGGATCTGAGATAAAAAAATTCAGGCCTATTGGATAGATTATTATTATTAAAGAAACAGATAAGATTATATACAGAGATAATCGAGTATAATAGTTTTGTTTCATTGATTATTAAATATTTTATAGTCAAATATACAAATCTGCAGCTTTTCTAAACTATTATTAATTTAAAAGAAATATATATGAGCTAAAACAACATGCAACACGATAAGACCAATTCCTATCTCAAAAAAATACAATAAAAAATCATATTTACTTCTTGAATATATCTTAATTACCTCCCCGATTTCATAGCCTTTACCTTTTTAACCTTTGGATCGGCCACAAATTTCTGGTAGTCTTCCGTTTCCATTCCGTACAGGGCGATTTTACCTTCGCTGTTGCAATGGATCCCGAAACCATACATTTTGGTGAGTGGGGAAGCCCTGAAGCAGGGCTGGCCTTTGGAAAAGAACTCTTTCCTGGCTTCTTCCTGCTCTGCTTTGGTCAGGTTTTGCCTGTCTGCAAAGACGCGGAATAAAACATCGTCTGAGGTATATTGGTAAGGATGTGCGGCAATATAATCGTACTGCATTTCGGCGATGGTCTTCGTGTCTTTTGCCGGTGGCTTTGTACCGCTGTCCCGTTGGGTATCTTCTGCCACTTCAATAAAAGTGTCGAAATAATTTGTTGAATGGATTTTTTTCATGTTATATCGTTTTTAGGGTTGTATAGTTGACGTTTTGCTGCCATTGGGAATCGGTCAGACTGATACAATGCATGAGTAAATATACTTTATTTTTGAAAAACCAGTATTAAATCCGGATGGATCGGTTGAAGAAGGGCTGCGAAGACTGCAAACACCGTTGTTTATCATCAACGGAAGCCTCCGATAATCTTAACCGGTTGGTCTGAAACCAAATGAGGCCTGCTGATGATTCCTGCAGTCTGTTTGAAATCAGCGTAGCCCTCCGAAGGTTTCACGCCGTTTGCAGGAGATATTCGGACGACTGCGGAAGCCTGCTGCATATTCCTTCATTTTCTTTATATTTGTAGTAAAACACAGCAGCAACGTTATGGAAAAGCTAAGAAATCTAAGAAAACAAAGAGGCTACACTCAGGATTATATGTCTAAGATCATCGCTACCGATGTCTCCAACTACAGCCGTAAAGAAAGCGGCGATGTACGGATCTTTGACGACGAATGGGAAAAACTGGCCAAAGCGCTGGATGTTTCCGTAGAAGATATCAAAGAGGAGAGACGTACCAACGCCGTTCAGAATAATGATAATCTTACTTTTAATGATGGTTCATATAACCAATCCGGTAACTACAATTACTACTGCAATATCCCGGAACATGTGTTGGCCAACCTGAATGATTACATCGCTTTGCTGAAGGAGCAAAATGAGGCTTTGAAGAAAGAATCCGGAAAAGGATAGCAGGATATACTTTTTGAAGGTAATTTTTAATCGTTATATAAAAACAGAGTTTCCGGTTTGGAGGCTCTGTTTTTTATGGTTAAAATAATAACAGTTAATATTATTGCTGCTTCTATTCACATACCTGTTTAAATCCTATCGTTTGGCTCAGCTAACCATCTTTCACTTCAGCAACCTCTCCATCACCACCATATGCTTCGCCTGAAGGCCGTTCTCGAAAATAGTTTCGGCATAATTTTCCAGGAAGAAATTCTTTTTCACCTCCGTCATTTCAAAACCTAATTTCTGGTAGAGGAGGAGCTGGCCGATACTGGAATTGGCTGTTCCGATAATAACGCTCTTCATCCCGTTGCTTTGGGCGGCCTGGATCGCATTTTCAATGAGGAAAGTCCCGATTCCGTGTCTTTGAAATTCAGTCTTTACCGCAACATTTTTAATTTCTCCCGTACTTTTCGTGAGCGGGAACAATGCGACAACCCCTATGGTTTCTTCCTGGTACAGGGCGGTAAACACATCCGATTTCCGGATATACTGATCAATCATCTTCTTTGACGGGTCTGCAAGCAGCAGCAGTTCATAAGGCAATTCATCTTTCTTGCCCAGCTGTTTAAATATAAAGCTGTTATCTGTTATTTTCATTGATTATATTTTTATTGTGGTTGATATCATTCAAATATAAAGATAACAAAAAACCGGCCTGTAAACAGGACGGTTAGTATATTAGGCAGTTTTAGTGACACGTGATCAACTCGAATTCTTCGCCTTCATAGCCGCGAAAAGGCTTGTATGGCTTCCGATCGGGAGGGAAGGAAGTTGACCTGCCTGCCTGTATTGCTTTCGTATATGAAATCATGTAAGCTCTTGCTGCTGAATGCAGAAAATCACCGATAATGATCAGCGGCATCCGGTATTGTGCGAATTTCTGAAGGATTTCTCCTGCTATAGTAGTCTTCAGATCAAAAAAAGCGGGAGTGATATTCTGTCCATGGATGATTATGCCATCAAAGCCCTGATAATAAAGGTTTCCTAACAGGTCCAATCCTTCTTCGGGAGTACTCAGAATAATCTGGTCGGTTATAATTTCCGCAATTTTAAGGTGGCTGATAAGATGGGTTTCGATTTTCATTCTGATTATATTTTGTTCTCCACATTCACATTAATAAATAATGTTGAATGTCATCAATTGTAATCCGCCCTCATATATTGAACTGTCTAGCAGCCCTTACGCTGCCGCGAGTGTCACGCTCGTGTCGTGGCCATTAAAAAACATAATACGTTCTTTTTACAAGTTAAAGTGTTGAAAGTTTTATCTTTATCACTAGGTGAACGTTTTGTGTGGGCACGAACTAGAAGCTCGCGCCAGCGAGAGTGGATTCCATAATAAAACTCTATGTTCGTTATGTTCAGTCATTATTTTACGTCCAGTCGTAGGTAAATAACACCATACGGCTTTCCGGTTCATAGAACAGCAGGATAGCATCGGCTCCCTCTCCGCAGTAGTTGTATCCGGATACTTCACCCACATACCGGAATTCTTTACCCTGATAGGTCATTGAAATCCCGTCATTGGGCAAATCTTCACCGGAGTCATCCACATTCATTTCAAAGGCTGGCGGAACAGGCGCCATGAATGTCCAGTTGCCTTCCCATAATTCTCCGCCTAACCTGTCTAGAAAGCTTTGCGGATTGTCCTCCTGCCACGGTAACAGCTGGCCCTTCATTTTAAATCTGGCCTTTGTCCTCTGGTAATTGTCCCGGATCGTATTGATGTGTTCTGTAAAGTCAGGATCAATGTCATCCTGATGTTTCGGAGCAGACAGGAAATATTCTTCCTTCCCTAAGAAATCATACCTGTTATCCTCCGTAAGACGGAAGGCCATCCAGTTTTCCGTACAGAATTCCGTATGGAAATCTGCGGTGTTCTCACCCATCACTCCCTCGTAAGGTTCAGTAGGGTTGAGCAGGTGTAGGACGGTTCCTTTTAAATCCGGCCATAGTATGCCCAAATCAACCGATATCAAAGGCAATACATAATTGTTTAGCCAAGCTTGGTCTGCCACAAATATATTTTCAGGAAAAGGGGTTAATCCCTCCTTTAATTCCCTGATGTCTTCTTCGTAAAAGTTGTTCTGATTGTTTTCCATAGGTAAGGTTTTTATACGATGATTTGCGTTTGAATGAAAGTAAAGATAAGGAAATGATGGTATTTTGAATGGTTTTATTTTACCTTTTGGTGGCGGCAAGAGCAGACGCTTCCCAAATTCTCTCCACGCTTAAATGTTCCGGTTTTCAAAGATTACAATATTCCTATATCTGGAATTTTTGCATTTTCTTAGTTTATAGAAGCTTTTGACATTGACTGATTGTAAAAATTTACAATATTGTTTTCTTCTTGAATTTTATTATTTTGAGGTAAATTTGTATAAATATATGAAGGTCTATGCAGATGCACGACAAACTTTTACAATATATTCAGGCTTCTTACCATTTTAATTCTGCCGAAATTGAATTGATCAAAGAATATTTTGAACCTGTTGAATATTCAAAAAATACAGTGATTGAAGAGGAAGGAAATGTTCCAAGGTATTTGTATTATATTATTTCGGGATATTTAAGATTGTTTCATTTTGATGAAAACGGAAATGAAGTGACAACTCATATTAATTGCCCCCCTGGATTTTTTACTTCTTATTTTAATTTTATCAATCAGACTAAATCTGATGAAAATGTTGAATGTATTACGGATTGTGAACTGTTGAGAATTACCAAAGAAAATTTGAATAAACTGACTGAGGAAAGTCCTTCAATGAAAGATTTCAGTATCTCTGTTTTTCATCAATCGATCAATTATAACGAAAATCGTTCAAAAGAATTATCAACGTTAAATGCGGAACAGCGTTATTTGAAACTAATAAAGAATTACCCCGGAATTATTCAGAATGTACCCATTCAATATATTGCTTCTTTCCTTGGAATGAAGCCTGAAAGTCTCAGCCGAATCCGTAGGAAATTGATTAACTAACAAAAGTCAAGTGATTCAGGAATCAGGAAATTGAACTTTGTATCATAAATGTAATGAAAATGATACAAGAAAAATTAAGTCTAGTTTCGGGCGCGAACGGACATTTAGGAAATAATTTGGTGAGGTTTTTACTGCAAAAAGGGATTCCTGTAAGAGCAACAGTAAGAAATGTCAATAACAAAAAGCCTTTCGAAGGATTGGATTGTGAAGTTGTCCAGGCAGATATTACGGACAAAGCTTCTTTTGTAAAAGCTTTACAAGGTGTTGAAACTTTTTATGCCGTCGGAGCATCTTTCAAACTGTGGGCAAAAGATCCTGAAAAAGAAATTTATGAGGTCAATTTAGAAGGAACCCGAAATACGATTGAAGCAGCTGCTGAAGCAGGAGTGAAGCGAATCGTGTATGTGAGTTCGATTGCTGCTTTGGATTATACAAAGCTTCCGACAAAAGAAAGTTACGGGTACAATCCGGATCGCCGCAATATGTACTATAATTCTAAAAACGATGGTGAAAAATTAGCTTTTGAATTAGCCCAAAAACTCGGAATAGAGCTTGTTTCCGTTATGCCATCTGCGATGATAGGAAGTGAAACTTTTCTTCCGTTGAACGTATCTTACGGAGTTTTAAAATTAATTCTAAACAAAGAAATTCCTGTTGATACAAAAATTACACTCAACTGGATTGATGTAAAAGATGTCGCGGAAGGTTGTTATCTCGCAGCTCAGAAAGGCTGTTCCGGAGAAAGATATATTTTGGCGAATGAAAAATGTATGACCATAACTGATACAACGATTTTGGCGAAAAAATTATATCCTGAACTGAATCTGAAAATTCCCAATTCTGTTCCGAAATTTGTACTTAATCTTATTGCAGGAATTATGGAATTTTCAGCGAAAGCACGTGGAAAAGCTCCTGTTTTAACAAGAAATGATATTGCTATGTTTTCCGGATTGCAGCAGGATTTTGATATTACTAAATCTAGGAATGAACTGGGCTTTAATCCTAAAAGTCCTGAAAAAGCAGTAAAAGAAGCTTTAGATTATTTGATGAAAAATAAAGCATTATTGATAAAAGAACATTAAAATAAATTTGTGATTATCCGTATTGTATGCTAAGTTATTCAAAATAAGGACTGTATTGATTTGGTGCTGCCTTTCTTATGATAGAAGTTGTTTAAACTTATTTAAGAAGAAAAGTTCCGGAGAAATTAGCCACGCTGCCGCGAGCGTCATGCTCGTGGCTATTAAAATATAATACCTCCTTTACGACTTAAAGTGTTGAAACTGTTCTCTCTCTCTCTCTCTCGCGCGCGCGCTAAGGGAAAGTTTTGTGTGGATACGAGCTGGAAGGGGGGAAGAGCAGGTACACTTGCCAAATTCACCCTTTGTATTTAAATCAAAGACGCCCCATTTAAATCCGTCGTAAGCACCTCGCTTATGTAATCGAAAAAAGGGCGCATGGCCAGTAAGGTGAGCACCGCTTCTTTCGGGAAACCGGCAGAAAAAACTTCCTGATCGGTTAACGGCCGCATAACGACATACTGCTTTTTCCTGATCAGGTCAATGGCCGGATGATTTTTATTGAACCCTCTGGGTGCGGTTTTCACGGCATCACCTTTAATTTCTTTGAAATAATTGATGAAGGTTTGGTCAGAAGTAATCTTTTCAATTTCTGCGGTGCTGATTTCAAATTCTTTACGGATGCGGAGCAGGTCTTTGGCATCCGGTCCCCAGAATCCGCCGCCCACGAAGCTATTGCCGGGCTCAAGATGGATGTAGTAGCCTCCTCTCAGCATCGGTTTCAGGCGGGAATACCCGACTCCGAAATGCGTTTTGTACGGCGTCTGGTCCTTTGAAAAGCGGACATCCCGGTAAATCCTGTACATATGGATTCCCGGTACCTGGTCATATTGCTGAAGTCCGGCATGGATCTGATTGAAAAGGGCTTTGTTTTCTTTTACTATCGCCTCATACTCCGCTTTGTGGGCGGCAAACCATTCGCGGGTGTTGTTTTTCTCAAGTTGCTTCAGGAATTCAAAGGCTTTTTTCATCTTAGGGTTTTTAGCAAATTTAGGATTAATCTACTTGGTATAGTCTCCTGAAACAATTGATTTTTCTATTGAGTTTACAATTTCGGAAACGGAAATGGAAAACACGCCGGCATTTCCTTTATCAAACTCTTTTTTCCAGTAAGAATAACCATCCATTTCAGTGGAGTCGGGCATTTGGCGGGTGTCATTTTTAATGCTGATGATACTTTTATCCAACGCTTCTTCAGTAATCGGAAGATGGCTTATTTTATCGGCAATACCTGTTGGGTGCTGAGGATTTTTCATCTTTAATCCGCTCAACGAAATATGAACCACTTTTCCGATGGTTGGATATTCTTCAATCTTCAAAATTTTCAGGGTCGAGTTTTCTTCTCCCTGTCTGGTTTTATATTTCCATTCCTGGCCTACATTGTATTTCATATCATCTTTTTTTGTGCAACCAAGGAAAAATAATAAGATTGTAACTACTAAAGGATATAGTTTAATCATCAATAGTTCATTTCATTTTTACAATATTAATAATATAATGAGGATTTTGCAAATGATAAATCTGCAATCGGTTAGGGAGAAATGCTCCCTACGCTAACCTCGAGTTTCCGGCTCGTAGCGAGTAAAAGATTACAGTACTTTCCTTACTTAAAGTGTTGAAACTGTTTTCTCTTGATGATTAAGTGGAAGTTTTGTGTGAGCACGAGCTGGAAGCTTGCGCTAGCGGGGATGACACAATGAGTAAAGAGATTGATGAAAATTATCGGTAAATCAAACTTGATGTTTCCATGATTATTTCAAGCGAAATTTGCCGAATTGAGAATGACCCAGAATTGAGACATTTAATAGGATAGACTAAATTTCTTCTTTATAGGATAAGAATTACCTTAAGTAAGAATGGTATCTTTTCAATTTTTATTTGCTATAACATATTTGTAAAATTATAAGTGTCTTACTACTTAACTCATTTTTTACTAAATTTGAAGTAATGCGTTATAAGATAATGAGGTGAAAGCAAGTGCAGTAAACGACATTACAAAATCCTTACTGCACCACTCTCGTTTCTTCTAAACAATTTTTTACTAGCCACTTTTGGCTATATTAATCTTCTTATATAAAATTTAGTAATAACCAAAATTACTTTTTCACGAAGCACAACATCTCGTATAAAGAAGTTAACAAAGGTTAATAAATAGTTTCTAATGAATGAAAATGATATAAAGCGACTTTCCCGATTAACTGCAATATTGACTCAATTACAGACAAAACGACTTTTGACTGCTAATGAATTGGCTCAAAAATTTTCAATCAGTAAACGAACAATCTATAGGGATATTAAAGCGTTAGAGCAAGCCGGTGTACCCATCTTAACCGAAGAAGGAAAAGGATATACACTAATGGATGGTTATCGAATTCCCCCAGTAATGTTTTCTGAAAATGAAGCCAATGCACTTATTACTGCCGAACAATTGATTTTAAAAAATAAAGATGCCTCTTTTGTAAAGGATTATACCGATGCAGTAAATAAAATAAAATCTGTTTTACGAAACAACACTAAAGAAAAGGCGAATTTGCTTTCTGAAAGAATTCTGTCAGGACAAAATTGGGAAAGTAATCGAACAAGTAACAACTTATCAGTTCTACAATTGGCATTAACAAATTTTAAACTTGTTAAAATAAGATATTACGCGCCAGATAATAATCAGACAACAGAAAGAATAATTGAGCCTTTTGCTATTTATACAACACAAGAAAACTGGCTGCTGATTGCATTGTGCAGATTGAGAAATGATTACAGGGCTTTTAGACTGGAGCGTATTGAGAGCCTTTTTGTTCAAAATGAAACTTTTGTGCCCCATAAAATTACCTTTGAAGAGTATATCGAAATGGCTCAAAAAAAATGTTAACTACCCTTGCCATACAGCTGTCACAACTCCATTGTACATTTGCTCCAGTATTAATTTAATAAGTAAAAAATGATTAGAATAAGCAGTAAAGAGGCAAAGGCAATGGAGTTTACACGATTTAGAAAAAAGGAAAGTGTTACAGATGACGAACTGTTGTATGCTGCACTTAAATTTGAGAAAGCTATAGCATCCAAAAATGGATTGATTTTTCATTGTCTGGTTCGTAATTATGATAATGAATACGCTAATGTATTGTTTAGCGAAACGATGCTGGATCTAAAAGAACTAGCAAATCATTTTGGTCAACATCCAGATGTACAAAACTTCTTTGAACTGATAGAGATGCCTTCTGTAAGCATTGAATATCATACTATTCAGAAAGAGAAATTTGTAATCCCAAGTGATTTTTCGTGTATTGAGAAAGGAACATTCTCACTCATTGACATCAATGACGAGAAAAAATTACTAAATATTTCGGAAGATATTGAACACAATTATCTAAAACAATCTGACAATACAAGAGCTCATTTCATCGGGCAAGTGGAGTCTAATGTTTTTTCGGAAATAACATTTGGCAGAACACTGGCACAGACCAAGCAAATTTGTATGGGATATTTTAATAATGCTTTTTGCATGAAACTAATGGATTTAGCAAAAAAGGATACGATGAATCTTGACTTTTGGTATATAATCGCTTAAAAAAGGGAAGATCAAACAGCCCTAATTGATAAATGTTGTATTCTGGAAAAATTTAAAGGTAAGGATGGTTGGACTTTTATCCGAATCCCCCGAGATTAAACAAAGTAAGCATACGCCTTTTGGCTGGGTTCGCATTAGTGGAATCATTGATGGATTTGAAATCAAAGCCTATAATTTGCAATCAATGGGAAGTGGTCTTCTTTTTCTTCCAATAAAGGCAGAAATACGAAAGAAAATAAAAAAAGAAGTTGGAAATTCTGTTCATATCACATTGTATGAGGACAATTTTCCAACGGATATACCCGAAGAATTAAAGCTCTGTCTATTGGATGTGCCTAATGCCTATGAAACTTTTTTATCTTATTCTGACGGAGAGAAAAAGAACATTATAGATGGATTTATACGGCTACAACCGATAAAATCAAAATAGGTAGAATTGTAAAAACAATAAAAAAATTAGTCAAAAAGATAAATAATAATATATGAAGAATATAATCATCAATACAACACACATCATTGGAATTTCAATAAGAACAATCAATACGAACGGGCAATCTGCCAAGGATATCGAAACATGATGGCAAAAATTCTGGGAAGACGAAATTCAGAGTAAATCCCAAATAAAACCAGTGATGAAATTTATGCGTTTTACACCGATTTAGAAACTAATTTCACTGGAAAATATACCACCATTATTGAAATTCATTGGAAGAAATTCCGGAAGATATGGTTGGTATTTCCATTGAAACCACGACCTATCGTAAAATCCTTTCCAAAGGAAAAATGCCGGAAGCCCATTGCAAATACTTGGTTAGAAATATGGACATATAGAGTACTGAACTCAAAATGAGACCTAAAAACCTGATTTTACCGTTCATGGAAAAAATATTACGACGGAGATAGTGCAGAAGTACTAACTTACATTTCAATAATATCATTTCTATCAGATAATAGAATAGGCTGAAAGTATTGCCGAAATAGCAGTAGTATTATTTTAGAAGCTTTCCCCTATTTCTCTAAACATTTCAATAGGGATAAGTATCTTACTCCAAAATGAATACGAGGCTCAGGTATTTTTATTCTATTTTTCCTTTGTGGTTGACTAATTTCATGAGTAACTATTGTTAAATAATGTTTTTTAGCATACGCGATTAACCAGGGGTCAGCTAAATCGGTAGTTAAAAATTCATCTTTGGCTGATTGTAGAAAGTAAGTACTTAAATGTATCCAAATTGCGATTTTTGCATAAATATCTACACAAGAGGTAGAGCCTGCGAAGAAATGATCATCTAATTCATTTTCACACCAAACAGATAGCTGGTCGGGATTATTTGTTTCACAAAGTTCCCCTTTGTTAGCACGAGCGTCTCGCTCGTGCTTTACCCATAGTTTTTCTATTGTGACAAAAGACTTATACTAATAAGTGACACGATCGTGACGATCACGCCAGCGGGGAGAAATTTGTTTAATAGGCTCTTATTACTGCTTTTTCTGGTAAATAATGGTCGATTTTGTCCCTTTCAATTATTTCCTTTTCAGTTTTCCCGAAATCAGTTGAAAGCGATGTGATTTTTGCACTGGAATCATGTTGATAAATTTTTTTATTCAATACTTTTAAAACACTCATGAACTCATCATTCATAAAAGGTTCTATAAAGCACAGACTTTTCTTTTTTCCTTTGTAATTAAATGTTATAAACTTTCTGTTGCCTGCAAAACCCTGATTCTTGTTTAATTTTTTTGTTTTACAAAAGACTCTAAATCTTTTTCCGCAAGTAAGTTTAATTTTTCAACTTCTTCTTGCGTTAATTTATAATGAAAGAGATTTTTTCCATCCCAACTATCTGAATAAACAATTAAGTCCCCTTTTTCATCAATTATTGTATGAGTTGAAATTTCAACAGTTCCATTTTGCTGAATTTCATAATCAACAATTTTAGATTTTTAATTTTCAGACTTTGAGCGTTTAAAACACACGTGATAAAAATGAAAAAAAATATAGTTGGGGTTTTCATTTGTCTTTTTTGTTTAGCAGAGTTGCCTTTTGTATAGTATGTTTTTCGGAATGAATTTATGCTTTTGTAATTCCCCTACGATTCAGCGAGCTTCCAGCTTTTGATTATCAAAAAATCATAATACTTTCTTTTATAACTTAAAGTGTTGAAAAGGTTTTCTCTTTATGAGTAATTGGAAGTTTTGTATGAGCATGAGCCTGAAGCTTGCGCTAGCGGGGGTATGACGCTCGCGTCAACGTATTGGTTTTGGAACAGCTGAACAAAAGAATACCTGAAAGCATCGCCAGAAAAATCCGGATCACGGTTTCTGCAGGTATTGCTCCAGCTTCGCCATCATTTCGTCTTTCTCTTTCAGCATTCTTTCGTACAGGGCAATTTTCTCTTCGTGGAGTTGCAGAACTTTGTCTATAGGATGAAATGAAGGATTATAGTTGATTCCATTAAGTATAGAACCATTGTCAAAAGTATTGGCAATAATATTTACTGCCTGGTCTTCCTCCATATTTTCAATGGCTTCTACCGGAACATTCAGAAGGCCGGCGATTTTTTCCAGCATATCCTTTTCGACAGTCTCTTTTTGCTCAAGAATGGATATCTTTTGCTGGCTGCAATTGAGATCTAAAGCCAGTGCTTCCTGCTTGATGCCCAGCATTTCCCGGAACCGCTTGATGTTCCTGCCCTGATGTATTTTCTTGTCCTGCATATTTGTGTGTTTTAACAAAAACAAATATAGGTAAAAGTTTTGCGGATTGGAAGTGGAGTGGGTGGGTAAATTATTCTGAGAGGTTTGGTTGTTTTTGTTAACACTTTCATTTCTTCGCTAGCGCGAGCGTCTCGCTCGTGCTTTACGCGTAAAATTTTAGTGCCAATATGAGGACACGAGCTTGAAAGCTCGCGCCAGCGGGGGGTAAATTAGTCAAAATCACAAATTTAAAGTTTTATATATAACTCATCACTATCAGTGTAAGTAGTATATTTTATTATTAATCTTTAAACATTTTTTTCCATGGTCTTTCTAAAAGTGTTCCTTGCAGACCCTTACTGAAATTATCAAGACCACGTACCATAACATATATACCGCCTAAAATTGGAATTACAACTGTAAGTTTATAAATATTATAAATCTCAAAATCTGATGCAAAAGGGCTTGTAACATATAATACACTCAAATATCCGAATGAAAATTCAGCAATCGCATAAGCTATTCTTAGATTTGAACGGAACCAGTAAAAGATAAATGGAATAACTGTCAAAATTATTATTGTACTCCAGACAGGAAATTGTTTTGTTAGTGTAGTATTGAAGCAGTTGTTACAAGCTGCTGTTAGCAGTTTTATATTATTTCTTATATATTTTTTTTACTATAGCAAGAACTAATGTTGCCAAAACTGCTGTAACTGCACTTAAAGTAATAGCAATATAAAAATCATTTTTCTGTAGGAAATCATATAACGGTTTTGAAATATTATCATACTTTTCTTTGCCAATAAATGTAAAACCAGAAGCTATACTTGTCATCAATGCCGCAATCATGGCAAAACTTTCGGATGTCCTTATAACTTTTTTATGTTGGGTTTCAATTATTTTGTTTAGTTCATTTCGTTTTTCAATAATGTTCTTTATTGTCTTTTCAATATTGATGTCATTAGTTTTCTTTTCAGCGTCTGTCCTGGTTTCTAGCTCAATATTGTCAATGCTTGTGAGAAGTTCACTTTTAAAGTATATTTTTTTGAGTTCTAAAATTATGGTCTCTTTAATGGATTTGTCGAGCAATGGATTTGAAATTGTTTCTGAAACAATATCTTCAATAATATCATTTACAGTAATTTTATCATTATCAATTTTAGCTTCTCTTGTTTTGGAGTTTATAACAGTTTGAATTTCAAATGTTGTTAATTGCCTTCTGTCACCAATTTGATGCGATAAAATCTTGACAATATCCCTTTTTACCTTATCAATATTATTCTCCTTACTTTTTATAAATAGAAATATTGATAATGGAATTGAACCTATTGAAGCTATGGTTCCTATAATTGAAAAGAAGTCCATTTAATTATTGTTGTCTATTGGTTATTATTATCTTGAAATACTTCTAACTTCAAATTATGTTATGTATCTGTTTGTATAACCTGCTTTAATTTTTAAAGTAAAATGTTGAAATAAAATATTTAGAAAAATACAGAAACACACTTTTGGCTAATGCTCAATCAATTCCAAACTTGGATCTAACTTAAAAATTCTTAAGATATATGAATTTAATAGATGTTCTTTCATGGTTTAAATAGTTTTCTCAAATATAATTAAAAAAATAATACAAAATAAAAACCGCTCTGAAAATCAGAACGGTTAGTATATAAATGGTCTCAGCGACACGCTGTTACATCATTCCCGGCATTCCGCCACCCATTGGCATGGCTGGTTCGTCTTTTTTCACCTCAGTGATTACGCACTCAGTCGTAAGAAGCATTCCGGATACAGAAGCAGCGTTTTCAAGGGCTACTCTCGGTACTTTTGTAGGGTTGATGATTCCCGCTTCAAGCATGTTGACATACTCGTCAGTTTTGGCATTGTATCCCAATTCTTTTTGTTCATCAAAGTTACTTATACTCCCACACCTCCTAAAATCTCCAGTTCCTGTCCTTTCTTTGGTGGCCCATCCAATATCGGCATGGCTTTCATAATAAGTTCTCTGACGCCTTCAACTTTCAGGGAATTGTCATGGTCGTCTTTGCTGTCCCAGATTTCTGTCACATAAACGGCGATTTCATCCTCTTGATCATGGCTAACAGCATAGAGTGTACAGCCCTTAGCTGTTGATATCAGTTGGGATGCCTGTATTAAAATATCAGCAAGTTCCTTTTGCTGTCCTGGTTTTGCAGTGAGTTTCCCATGAAGTAAATATTTGTTCTCCATAGTTGCTGTAATCGTTTTTACAAATATATCTATTTATAGGATATTATTAAGAAATAAAAAACCGCCCTATAAATAGAGCGGTTTTGATTTATCTGTATCGGTTAAGACTACATCATTCCCGGCATTCCGCCACCCATTGGCATGGCTGGTTCGTCTTTTTTCACTTCAGTGATCACACACTCAGTGGTTAAAAGCATTCCGGATACGGAAGCAGCATTTTCAAGGGCTACTCTTGTTACTTTTGTAGGGTCGATGATTCCTGCTTCAAGCATGTTGACATACTCGTCAGTTTTTGCGTTGTATCCGAAGTCACCTTGTCCTTCAGCTACTTTCGCAACAATTACAGAACCTTCACCTCCGGCGTTGGCCACGATTTGTCTTAATGGCTCTTCAATCGCTCTTTTTACGATTTTAATACCGGTAGTTTCATCTGCATTAATGCCTTGAAGATCACTTAAAGCGTCGATAGCTCTTACCAAAGCAACACCTCCTCCGGCTACGATACCTTCTTCAACGGCAGCTCTTGTCGCGTTCAGGGCATCATCTACACGGTCTTTTTTCTCTTTCATTTCCACTTCTGAAGCAGCTCCAACGTAAAGAACGGCAACACCTCCGGCTAATTTAGCCAGTCTTTCCTGAAGCTTTTCTCTGTCGTAGTCTGAAGTGGTGGTTTCCATCTGCGCTTTGATCTGGTTTACTCTTCCTTTGATCTTGCTCTCTTCACCGCCACCGTTCACTACGGTTGTATTGTCTTTATCAATGGTTACTTTCTCAGCAGTTCCCAGCATATCTAGGGAGATGTTCTCCATCGTGAAGCCCTGCTCTTCGGAAATTACCTGTCCGCCGGTTAGGATTGCGATATCTTCCAGCATCGCTTTTCTTCTGTCCCCGAATCCAGGTGCTTTTACCGCAGCAATTTTAAGGGAACCTCTTAATTTGTTCACCACTAAAGTAGCCAAAGCTTCGCCTTCAACCTCTTCAGAGATGATCAGTAAAGATTTACCTCCCTGAGCGATCGGCTCAAGTACAGGAAGCAATTCTTTCATGGAAGAGATTTTCTTCTCTACCAAAAGGATGTATGGGTTTTCAAGTTCAGCCACCATTTTCTCAGGGTTGGTAACGAAGTACGGAGACTGGTATCCTCTGTCAAACTGCATTCCTTCCACAACGTCTACCGTTGTATCGATCCCTTTGGCTTCTTCTACCGTGATAACCCCTTCTTTTCCTACTTTCCCGAATGCTTCAGCGATCAGGGAACCGATGGTTTCGTCGTTGTTGGCAGAAACGGAAGCTACCTGCTTCACCATCTCCGTAGAATCTCCAACTTCTTTAGACTGCTCTTTCAGGTTAGCCACAACAGCGGTTACCGCTTTGTCGATCCCTCTCTTAAGATCCATCGGGTTAGCACCGGCAGCAACGTTCTTAAGGCCTTCTCTTACGATTGCCTGTGCCAGAACGGTAGCGGTAGTGGTACCGTCTCCTGCGATGTCATTGGTTTTGGAAGCTACTTCCTTCACCATCTGAGCACCCATGTTTTCTACTTTATCTTCCAGTTCGATTTCTTTCGCTACAGAAACACCGTCTTTGGTTACGTGCGGTGCCCCGAAAGATTTTTCGATCACTACATTTCTTCCTTTTGGACCTAAGGTTACTTTCACTGCATTAGCCAATGCATCAACCCCTCTTTTTAAAGCGTCTCTCGACTCGATATCGAATTTTATTTCTTTTGCCATTTTAGTATTGTATTAATGTACTTTAATTTTATTTGTATTCATGTACTTTGTACCCTGTACCCATGAAATTATTTTACATGAATACATTTTACTTTTTACAAATTAGCCGATTACTCCTAACAGATCCGATTCCTTTACAATTAAATAATCCTTCCCGTCCAGTTTCAATTCAGAACCGGAGTATTTTCCGTAAAGTACTTTGTCACCTACCTGAACCGTTGTTGGCTCATCTTTCTTACCCGGGCCTACTGCCACTACAGTACCCTCTTGTGGTTTTTCTTTTGCGGTGTCCGGAATAATAATCCCTGAAGCGGTCTTTGTTTCTGCAGCGATAGGCTCTACAAGAACTCTGTCTGCTAATGGTTTGAAGTTTACTGACATAATATATTTAATTTTTTAATTATTCTATCCTGTACTTCTCTAAATATATGCCAAGCTCCCCAAAAGAAAAATTTGGCAGGATTTTTCATTGCCGGTGTGAAAATTTGGCAGACTAATTTTTATGGTTCAGATTAAAATAATTATATTAAAATATGGTTTGTATTTAGGATTAAATTATATTTTTGCAGAATCATTATAAAAAACTGAATTAAATGAGAAAAACTCTATTATTGGCTGCAATGAGTCTGTGCAGCATCAGCATGTATTCGCAGACGGCACAGGAACCGGAATTTATCGGTGAATGTTTATTGCTGAAACCTGACCAGTCTACCGTATTGCTTGAAAAGCACACCACGCAGACGCGTTCTGCCATGAATGCAGGAATGGTGATCACCGGTTTCGGGAGTGTCAAATCCAAGCTTCAGATTGACGGATGCTGTTCTTCTACCAAAGTAAGGCCGGGTGATGACATCCAGTTCATCGTACGTGCGGTAGACAATAACACGGATCCGATGGCCATCATCAAAATCTTTGAATTCGATTCCAACAAAAAATTCAGAAGGGCGGAAATGGCTTCTGTCAATACCTTCGGAACCATGAAAACGAACAAGCTGCATTACCTTAACTTCACCGGGAAGAAGTACGGACAGAACTCCTATCTGATCACGTTAAAGGATAAGCCTCCGGGTGAATACGGGATTACGGTAACCAACCCTAATTCACTGGATGAGAAAAGTACCATCATTGCTACATTTTCTATCTTATAAAAACAAAAAACGGCTAATTGATATTAGCCGTTTTTTTTAGTTTTTCTTTCCTGCTGCCTGCATCGGGTTTACTTTCCCGCTGGAAGCGCCCCTGGCAGATCCGCCTTCCTGCTTCTGCTTGAACAGCTGGAATTTGGTAGTTTCACCGGAGGTGCCGTCATTGCTCCAGAAGTTGTTGGAAGTATCGATATCTGCTGTTTCCCTCATCGGGTCCAGCTGGATGGATTTCAGTTTTTTCTCGAAATAGTAGGTCTTGGAAGTTTTCTGCTCATTCAGCCTCCAGATCTGTGCGGAAGATTTGTCATACAGCTTCGTCCCGTCTTCAAAAGTAAATTCAAGGATAATCGGCATCACAAGCCCGCCTTTGTTGACGAAATCAATCTGATACGCCGTCATATTTTTGAATTTTTCTTTGTCCTTGCTGTCCAGGGCTTCGCTGCCATCCATTTTAAGGGCATATTCTTTATTGGCGTCTACTTTCTCCTGTCCTCTGTCATAGCGGTAGTAGAAATCCTGTACCTGCTTATCCGTATCTGCATAGAACGTGATGTTCTTATCCTGTCTGTTCCTGATCTTTGAGATGTCCTCAAAATCATTCTGCAACGGCTTATCGGTTTTATATTTTACTTCTTTGCTTTCCTTTGGAGGTGTATCGAAGTCCGGAGTGGCAACCGTCACTTTGTCAATGGCGATGTCTACAGGATCCGTGCCGTAGAACCAGCCTCTCCAGAACCAGTCGAGGTCTTCGCCGCTCGCATCTTCCATGGTCCTGAAAAAGTCTGCGGGTTCAGGATGCCTGAACGCCCATCTTTTGGAATAGGTTTTAAATGCTTTATCAAACAGCTCCCTTCCCATAATGGTTTCACGGAGAATATTCAGTCCCGTGGCAGGTTTTGAATAGGCATTCGGCCCGAACTGGATGATGTTTTCAGAATTGCTCATGATCGGCTCCAGCTGATCTTTAGGAAGCTTCATATAATCCACAATGGTCCATGCCGGTCCTCTTTTGGACGGGAATTTGTTGTCCCAGCGTTCTTCGGTAAGGTACTCCACAAAAGTATTCAGTCCTTCATCCATCCATGACCACTGCCTTTCGTCTGAGTTGATGATCATCGGGAAGAAGTTGTGTCCTACCTCATGGATCACTACCCCTAGCATTCCGTTTTTGATTCCCTCCGAATAGGTACCGTCTTTTTCGGTCCTTCCGTAGTTGAAGCAGATCATCGGGTACTCCATTCCGTTGGCGGCTTCCACCGACTGGGCTACCGGATAAGGATACGGAATCGTAAATTCTGAATAGGTTTTGATGGTATGGGCTACAGCCTTGGTGGAAAATTTCCTGTACAATGCATACGCTTCCTTAGGATAGAAGCTCATTGCCATTACTTTATTGTTATTTTCAGGAATGGTAACGCCCATTCCGTCCCAAACGAATTTCCTTGAAGATGTCCAGGCGAAATCCCTTACGTCATTGGCTTCAAAGCTCCAGGTTTTTCTCTGCCTGGAATGGTTTTTCTCCGCCTTTTTCGCTTCATCCAGCGTTACAATCTCCACAGGCTCGTTAGAAGTCTTCGATTTATTATACCTGGCCAGCTGATCGGCCGTTAAGACCTGGCTGTAATTTTTACATTCCCCGGTACCGCCTACCACGTGGTCTGCCGGAACATTCATGGAAACCTTAAAGTTCCCGAAAACCAGGGCAAATTCGCCTCTTCCGGTAAACTGGTGGTTCTGCCATCCGTGGAAATCACTGTAGACACACATCCTCGGATACCATTGTGTCATGGTATACAGGTCGTTCCCGTCTTCGGCAAAATTTTCATAGCCTCCGCGGCCGCCCATTTTTATTCTGTTGGGGATGTTATAGTTCCAGTCGATTTTAAAAACCAGCTTTTCTCCTTTTTTAAGGACTTTCGGCAGGTCTATGCGCATCATGGTCTGGTTGACCGTGTATTTCAGCGGGTTACCGGATGCATCGGTCACTTTTTCAAGGTTCACGCCGTAGCCGTTATCTTTTACCGGAAGTTCCGTTGCTCTGAGCTGCTGGTCATTGGCAGCTTTAGGCAAGGTAGAAGGGTAGGGGAAATCTGCTTTTTTTACGGTTGACTGCTGGTTTTCATCCAGCTGAAGCCAGATATAATCCAGGTCGTCCGGAGAATTATTGTAGTAGGTAATCGTTTCAGATCCCTTTAAATTCCTCTTGTCTTCGTCCAGATAGGCTGAGATATCATAGTCGGCCCTGTTCTGCCAGTAGCCGTGTCCCGGTGCCCCGGATGCCGTACGGTACATATTCGGCGTAGGAAGGATGGTTCCCAGCTGCTCGAATTTATTTCCATGGTTGCTGCCGGGATTATTCTGAATATTCTGAGCGGTTACACCGGCACCGACCAGTACGGAAAGTACGGTAATCGTTAACTTCATGACCAAAATTGTTTAAGGATTGTCAAATATAATAATAAGTAGTTGAAAAATCGGAAATGTTTCAGCGTTAGAACGGAATTCTTTCCAATGCCATCTTCAGCGATAAGGCAAATACCCCTGAAGAAACAAAAAGTACCCAGTCTTTCTGGTTGACCTTAAATATTTTAATCAGGATAAACAACAAAATCAGAATGCCGAAAACAATAGCAATCTGCCCCAGTTCAAGCCCTATATTGAATCCTAACAACGGAACGGCAATGCTCTGGCTTTTAGCGATCATCACTCGCGCTGTATTGGCAAAGCCCATCCCGTGAATGAGGCCGAAGATCAGCGCCAGATAGTAATTAGCTTTCATCAGCGTCTGTTTTTTATTCTTCATCAGGATGTTGTCCAGGGAAGTGATGACAATCGTCAGCGGAATTAAAAATTCCACCCAGGAGGAGTTGATCCGTACGATATCAAATGTGCTCAATGCCAGGGTGATGGAATGCCCAATGGTAAACGCCGTTACCAGGATCAGGATTTTTTTCAGGTCATTGAAGGAATATACGGCAATTAAGGCCAGTACAAAAAGCTGATGATCAAGGGCGTCGAGTGAAATGATATGTTCCCAGCCCAGGTTCAGGTAAAATAAAAAGTCCTGCATTGTTAAATGATTTTTTGGAAATGCGATGATACAAAATTTATTTTAACTTTGTTGAAAATACATCGTCATGACAGTGAATATAGAACTTGAAAATGCAGAAGATTTCCCATTCATCAAAGAGCTTCTGGAAAAACTGAAGGGCGTGAAATCTGTTTCCGTACAAGAGGATGAAGAATTTTATGAAGACGGTACGCCGAAATGGTTTATTGAACGGCTGGCTGATTATGCAGACCGCCTGGAAGAAAAGGACATGATTTCTGAAGAAGAGTTTTTTTCAAATGCAAGAAAGAAAGCATGCGAATTATATTCTCGGAAGTAGCCAACATAAGTTATGAAAACATTATTGAATTTCTCTCTGAAACCTGGACTGAAAAACAGATCAATATGTTTATTGATGAAGCGGAAAAAGTAGTGGGGAAACTAAAGGAGGGTAAATTCAAACTTTATCAGAAATACACCAATGATATCCGTTCCGCACTCATCGGTAAAAAGCATGTGCGGATGTTTTTCAGAATGGAAAATTCCCATACTATCAGAGTCCTTCTCTTTTTCGACATGAGGCAGGACCCGCAAAAAATTATTGATTTACTACAATGAAAAAACTCCTTTTATTTTTTTCTGTTTTATTGGTATTTTTCTCTTTTACCGGAAGCAAGCACCCTTATCATGTCGGTTCGGTAGAAATCAATTACAATCAGAAATCAAAGACTTTTGAAGTAACCGGCCGTTTTTTCCTGGATGACCTGGAAAACGGGCTGAATAAAAAATACGGTAATGCGCTTCATTTTAATGATCCGGCTTATAAAGCCAGGCTGAATGAAGCCCTGAAAAATTACAGCGCAGAATACTTTAAGCTGAAAGCCAACAACAAATTTCTAAAGGTCAATTTCGTAGGCTATGAAGAAGACCATGAATCCGTAAATATTTATCTGGAATCTGAAGTGGTAAACAGCCCTAAGAAAGTAGAAGCGGCGGTAAGTTTCCTGTATAATTTATTTGACGACCAGATCAATATTGTCCATATCATCGTGAACGGAGAGCGGAAAAGCGAAAAGCTGACCTATCCGAACCGGTATATTTTTCAGCAATTCTGAATCAGTTTTCCAGCTGTAGCAGGGCATTGATTCCTTTGGCGTGCTCCATAAGATCAGGAAAAAAATCGTCATAACATTCCTGAAGTAAATTCTTATTTTTCAGAAAAGCTTCATGAACAGGAATATCCGTATGTAAATATTTAGCTTTATTAAGAACATTCCGCATGCTGTAGCCGATATTTTTTTCATAGCGGTAGTTGTACAGCCAGTCGCCTTCTTCCATTTTTTCCAGCATTCTCGTGAAATTTTCCGGAAGGTATTCATGATGTTCATTCAGAACACGATACACTTTTACCGAATGCTTTTTCCAGCCTTCTAAAGAATTTAAATTTAAATCATTCGCCACAAAATAATCCATCGAAACATCCACAAAAGCTCCGGCATACAATCTTACCAAAGGCGCAAAGACTTTTTTCGCTTCGTGAACAGCGGGATGGGAGTCTGTAAACGTATCGATGGCGCGGTGTAAAGTGATCCCGTCCTGGATTCCTTTCGGGAAAGAAAACCGGTCCCGGTTCCGGATGAAGTCAGCCAGGAATTGCCCGACGATCTGCCCGTCGGTAAATGTGAGAAAGGAATGAGCCAGGTAATTCATAAACGAATATAAAAATTTTTAAACAAAAATTTATTATTGCTGAATGTCTCTACCCAAACTCCTTTTTCGGTTTCGGACTTTCTGAAATCGATGGTGTTTAACTCAAGTTCATTTGGAGAAATAAGATTAAGGGAAAGTCTTTCATCAACTACTGAACACTTCAGCTGAACGGGAAACGAATACGGATTTTGAATCTGCAGATCTTTATAGCCATAAACAACAGTGCAATCTGAACCTAATGGTGTAAAACGTTCATGTTCTTTATAAATGTCCATTGAATGCGGGAACCTTTCAAGAATTCTCAGGCCGGATTGCAGGGCCATAAAATATAAAATCGAGGAAAACTGGCAGATCCCACCACCGAAATCACTCGAAATTTGAGTTTTAATTAAATTTCTTCCTTCTTTAAATCCATTCTTTTTATTGGGTTTTCCAACCAACTTCCAGAAAGAAAAAACTTCATTAGAATTAATAATCAGATTGTTAATTTTTTCTCCAACAATTTTTAAGTTATGAACTTTATTTTCATGAAATTCACTTTTTTGAATGATTTGGTGAAGTTGAATTTCATATTTTCCAATTTTATCCGGGCTGTAATTTTTAGAATAAGAATATTGGGTTTTGCTTTCATCAAAATGTCTTTGCAATAATTTCAACTGCATTTTCCAATGATGGGGGAGCCATTTTCTTAATTGCTGTCTCATATCTTTTCCAGAATAACAATTTGGTAAGAAGCCCAGTTTTTCAGGAACGTTTTACACAATAAAATATCCAGAGGCAGAAAATGTTTTCTTAAACCTTTAGGAATTCTGTGAATTGGAAACAGTAAAATTCCAATCGTGTTTTTTATTTTCCATCCTTTTTCAGATAATTTAGAAATTTCTTTTGGTGTAAAACGGTTTCCAGCATGCCAATCTTCCTGTGGAGAAACAACTTTTCGCCGTCTTTTCGTCGGATAGTCGAAAATTAGAGTTCCTTTTTTATTTAATTTCGAATAGCATTCATCTAAAAAAGCTTCTGTTTCCTTTTTGTTTTGGTGCATAATGACATGAAAGCAGAAAATACAGTCAAATTCATCAGTAAAAGGAATTTTTGAAATTTCTCCTTTTTCCAATTTTTTATGAGGATACTTCTGCCGTGCAATATGCAACATTTCTTCACTGAAATCTGTACCGTGAGTCGCAAAATTCAATAATCTTCCGGTCCCGCAGCCTAAATCTAAAACTGTTGAATAGTTTTTATCATAAAAAAAATAGTTCAGAAAAGACTTTTCCTGCTGATCAATATATTTTCCATAGGAATTTCCGAAACGGTTTTTGTCATAGGTTACAGCGAGATTGTTGTAATATTTGAGAATATCTGTTCTCATCGTTGAATCTTGTGTTTTCGTTAAAATAATCTTTCATGAAAATCTTCAATCTTGCTCACTTCTTCAATTTTAATCCCGAATTTCTTCTTTGGCAGTTTATTTAAATTGGAAATAAAAATTTTCTCATAGCCTAATTTTTCGGCTTCGGTAATCCTCTGTTCGGCCTGTGCAATAGGCCGGATTTCCCCACTCAGCCCAATTTCTCCGGCAAAACAGTAATGCTCAGATACTGCAATGTCCTCATTGGAAGACAGGATAGAGGCAACAACTGCCAGATCCAGTGCCGGATCATCCGTCTTTATGCCTCCGGTAATATTCAGGAAGACATCCTTGGCTCCCAGCTGGAACCCTGCTCTTTTTTCCAGGACAGCCAGAAGCATGTTCAGCCTTTTTGAATCGAAGCCGGTAGAGCTCCGTTGAGGTGTTCCATAGACAGCAGTACTGACCAAGGCCTGGATTTCCAGCAGCATCGGCCGGTTTCCCTCCAAAGTTACCGCCACCGAATTTCCGGAAAGTTCCTCGGATTTTTTGGTGATCAGGATCTCAGACGGATTTTTGATTTCTTTCAGTCCCTGGGAAACCATTTCGTAGATCCCGATCTCGGCTGTAGAACCGAAACGGTTTTTATTGGCCCTTAACAACCTGAAAAGATGGTTACGGTCGCCATCGAAATTCAATACAACGTCTACCATATGTTCCAGTACTTTCGGCCCTGCAATCTGTCCGTCTTTGGTGATATGTCCTACCAGGAATACCGGCGTATTGTTTTCTTTGGCATATTTAATAATCTCATTGGAGCACTCCCTGATCTGCGATACGGTACCGGGTGAGCTTTCGATCAGCTGTGACTGCAACGTCTGTATGGAATCAATGATGATAAAGTCAGGATCCAGCTTTTTTGCTTCCTGAAGTATTTTTTCCAGTGAGGTTTCTGTAAACAGGAAACAGTTCGGATTCTGGATTTCCGTTAATCTGTCGGCTCTCATCTTAATCTGTGAAGCGCTTTCCTCACCGGAAACATAGAAGATTTTTTTCTTCATCTTCAGGGCCAGCTGCAGCAGCAGGGTAGACTTTCCGATTCCCGGCTCACCACCGATGAGGGTCACCGATCCAAGGACAATTCCTCCGCCCAAAACCCTGTTGAGTTCCTCGGAAGGCGTTTTAATACGGGGTTCTTCGCTGGTTTCTACCTCAATGATATTGATGACGTGTTGTTTGGATCTGGCAGAAGGAAGGTTCCTGTTAGACGGTTTCTCAACAACTTCTTCCACCAAAGTATTCCATTCTCCGCAGCTTTTACACTGTCCCATCCACTGAGAGTACTGTGCACCACAGTTCTGACAGAAATATGCTGTTCTTAATTTTGCCATACTGCGAAGTTCAAAATTTTTTTTGAATTTCTGTTTCGGATTTTAGTTAATTTTCAGACATTATTGTTTTATGATGGTTGGTGTGATGCAACAGTTCTTTAAATGCAATAAAAATAAAATCATATCATAGATCAATATCATTTTGTATTAACGGGATTACTTTTGCTTTAAAATTAATTTTAAAAAATAGTACAATGAAAAAAGTATTTTTAACTTTTGTATTTGCCTTTTTAAGCGTGGTAAGCTTTGCCCAGACTGTATGGCAGGTAGATCCGATGCATTCTTCAGTAAATTTCAATATCAAGCATATGGGCATCAGCTTTGTGCAGGGGAGATTTGATAAATTCGACGGGAAGGTTACGGCTAAAGCAAACAGTCTTGACGGTGCTTCCATGTCTTTCATGGTAGATGTGAATTCAATCAACACCAATGTTGAAATGAGGGATAAGCACCTGAAAAGCGCCGATTTCTTTGATGCTGAAAAATATCCGCAGATGACTTTTGAATCTACTTCTCTTACCAAAGGAAAAAATAATTCTTATGTATTAAAAGGGAAACTGAAGATTAAAGATGTTGTGAAGGAAGTCAGTGTTCCGGTAACATTCGGAGGGATCACCAAAAACCAGCAGGGAAAAGAGGTGATGGGCTTCCAGGCTGCATTTAAAGTAAACCGTCTGGATTATAATATCAAATATGATCCTACCGGAGCGGGCGTAGCCAAAGATGTTGATGTCAATCTTTATTTTGAATTAATCAGACAATAGTTTTCATAAAACAATTTAGTTTAGGGAAAGGTTTTCATTTTTGAAAGCCTTTTTTTATGATGCTACCGGGGTTTCCTGATTCTTTTTTTTCCTGGTAACAGTAACCCGCAATCATCATCACCAATGCAGGTAAGAGAAGGATTAGTCCTTCAGTTCCAACATATTCATGACACAGCAACGCCGCCAAGGTAAAGATCAGCCCAGCCAGAAAATAAGCATTGGCGGTCCGGAGGTTCCGGTACGTGGGATCATGCCTGCGGTAAGGAATGATGATAAAGCTGAGGTGTGCAAGAATGGCTCCGGTTAAAATATCCATCATATGATGCTGATAAGTGGTAAGTGTTGAAATTCCCAGAAGGATCAGCCAGATCATCAGGAAAATCCGCCATTTGGACAGGTCTTTAAATACCGACCAGAATATAAAGGCAAAGGCAATGTGGAGCGACGGCGATTGGTTAAAAGGCGAATCAAATGTTTTTAAAAATGAAAAAGGCATCCTTAAAAGCGCATGGGAAACTTCAGGCTTAGGAAATGAGAACCGTAAAGGAATCGTGATGAAAAATATTCCTGCCGTAATAATGACAAAAAGCATTCTCCATGTTAATATCTTTAATTGATGTTTATCCTTACATGAAAAGAATACGAGGCAGAAAAAAAGACCGCCTGCCATATAAGGAATAATAGACCAGGGCACAAATGGAATTGATTTTTCGAAATCAAAGGTGAATGATGGTATGTGATCCAAAGAAGAAGCATACCAGGTGCAAAAATTGTAAACCACCATGAATACAACCGTACAGAGCGTTAATGCATATGCCTGCTGCCGTATCTTCAACTGTTTTTCAGTCATTCTCTTTTTTAATGTCAGGATATCTAACAACGAACAGGAAATGCCTGATCCTGATTTAACTATGCGTTTTATCTTTGAAGGGGAAATAGTTGTTTTTTGTTCTTCAATCACCTTGGAAATGATTTTATGTCAGTTAAAATGATTTTTTGTTTACTATACTAAAGCGAGCATATGTGTAAAATTTCAAAAGGCTTCAGGACTCAGCAGATGGAATAGGGCAGACTGTAAATAGACGGGCCATGAATTTATTTTCTGTACTCAAGTACCGGTACAAGGCTGGACACTTGTTGTGATTTTGGCTTGTGGTATATACAGAAATCATTATTCCTGCTGGGTTTTTTTGCGTTTCGGTAAGATCAAATATAAATAAAAAAAATCGTTAAATCCCAGAAATAGTCTGCTATTTCTTAAATTGATAAATCTAAAAAATTGCTTTGTATTTCTTTTTCCCATAACTTTGCACAAACCTAATCTAATGAGTAAAAAGAATACAAAGTACATCTTTGTGACAGGAGGTGTAACTTCATCTTTGGGGAAAGGAATCGTCTCTGCTTCTCTGGGGCTTCTGCTAAAATCACGCGGTTTCAACGTAACGATTCAAAAGCTTGATCCTTATATCAATATCGACCCGGGAACCCTCAATCCTTATGAACACGGAGAATGCTATGTAACCGAAGATGGTGCGGAAACGGATCTGGATTTAGGTCATTATGAGCGTTACCTGGACGCTCCTACTTCTCAAAACAACAACGTTACCACAGGGAAAATTTATCAGACTGTTATTGAAAAGGAAAGAAAAGGAGACTTCCTGGGAAAAACGGTACAGGTAATCCCTCATATCACCAACGAAATTAAGCGCAGGATTAAAATCCTTTCCAAGCAAAACTACGATATCATCATTACCGAAATCGGTGGTACGGTAGGGGATATTGAATCTCTGCCATATATTGAAACGGTACGCCAGCTGAAGTGGGAACTGGGAGAAAAGAACTCCATGGTGATCCACCTTACTCTGTTGCCTTACCTGGCATCAAGCGGTGAGCTGAAGACAAAACCTTCACAGCACTCTGTACGCCAGCTGATGGAGAGCGGAATTATGGCCGATGTCCTGGTATGCAGAACAGAGCATAAGATCCCGAAAGACCAGAGAGCCAAACTGGCACAGTTCTGTAATGTTTCACTCGATAATGTAATAGAATGCAAGGATCTTGAAACCATTTATGAAGTGCCGATGTATCTGCAGAAGCAGAACTTTGATGATGTGGTTTTAAAAGAGCTGGACCTGAAAAGCGATAAAGAGGCTGATCTTAAAGACTGGAAAAGCTTCCTTAAAAAATTCCAGAATCCTAAAAAATCAATTGAAATTGCCCTTGTAGGAAAATATGTTTCCCTTCAGGATTCTTATATTTCCATTGCTGAAGCATTCAAGCATGCCGGAGCAGACCTGGAGACCGAAGTAAAGATCAGATGGGTATACAGCGGGGATATTACCGAAGAAAATATTAAAAATACATTAGCCGGGGTTAACGGGATCCTGATTGCACCCGGATTCGGAGACCGCGGTATTGAAGGAAAAGTGCTTACCGCACAGTACGCCCGTGAACATAAAGTTCCTATGTTGGGAATCTGTCTGGGGATGCAGATTATGACGATTGAGTTCGCCAGAAATGTGTTGGGATATTCCAAGGCTAACTCTATGGAGTTCGATACGTCTACCGAGCATCCTGTGATTTCGTTAATGGAAGAACAGAAAAATGTAGTGGATAAAGGTGGGACCATGCGTCTGGGGGCGTGGAAATGTGCTTTGAAAAACGGTTCTGCATTGCATGATGTGTACGGAAGCAAGAATATTACGGAAAGACACCGTCACAGATACGAATTCAACAGTGATTATATCGGTGAATTTGAGATGAACGGATTCCATGCAACGGGAACCAATCCTGAAACCGGACTGGTGGAAGCGCTGGAAATGTCGGAACACCCTTTCTACATCGGGGTACAATACCATCCGGAATACAAGAGTACGGTGGCCACACCGCATCCTCTGTTCAGAGCCTTCATCAAGGCCTGCGGAAAAGAAGTAAAGTAATTGCAGACTGCAATATGTCATACCATAAACTCAGACTGATTATTGTCAGCCTGAGTTTATTATATAGTAATGCATTATAGCATAGAATTTTGATAAAAAAACAGTATTTTTGTCGACTCTAAATCGTATATCTTTTGATGTACATTTTAAATTGAAAGTTTACAACCGCAAAAGAAACGAACGCATTGAACCTGAAAAGCTTTACATCTTTAAGTGTCGTGGATGAGTGGTTAAATAAAAGGAATACATTTAAAAATTTTAATTAAAATAAAATGCAACAGAACAACGGACTTGATAAAAGTCAAATGATCAGTTTTGCGGTGTTATGTGTCGTACTTTTTGGATTCATGTTTTATTTTCAGAATAAACAGTCGAAGGAAGAACAGGCAAAGGCTCAGCAACAGAAAACCGAGCAGGTAAAAAATGCTGTAAAACCTACTCAGGCCAGTAACATCAATCCTAATGTAACGCCGGGTGCGATCCAGACTGCCAGCCTTGGCAATAATGAACTGAAAATTGAATTTTCAAGTTTGGGCGGGCAGGTATCTAAAGTAGAACTGGCCAAGTACAAAGCCTATGATCACAAAACAGATAATGCAGACCTTCCGCTGTATCTGATTACAAAGAATAACTCCAATTACGGCTTTCAGTTCAAGGATAAAACAGGAAAGGTAATCAATACCAAAGATCTGGTTTTTACTCCTTCTGTAAATGGAAATGCCGTAACGATGACTGCCAACTACAATGGTGCAGTGATCCAGTTTGTCTATACCCTGCTTGAGAAGTATACGCTTGATTTTAAAGTAAGGACTCAGGGGCTGGCTAAAGTCACTTCAGACAATAAAGCAGATTTTATCTGGGATTACAGCGTAAGGAACCTTGAAAAAGGACGGGCCCAGGAACAGTCGCATTCAGAATTCTCGTATGCCTTCAACAATTATAAGGATTATGATTATGACGGAAGGACTACGATGGATGAAGAAAAAGAAACACTGAACTGGATCGGAGTGAAGCAACAGTTCTTTGCTTCTGTGATTGAGGCTAAAAACGGATTTACTCAAAGCAAAGGGAATCAGGAAAACATTGAAGAAGGCGAATATCTGAAAAAACTGAATTATGAAGGTTTTGTTCAGATGACCGGCAGTGAGCTGAACCAGGATTTTACCTGGTATTTCATGCCGCTGGATTTGCCTTTACTGAAATCATACGATAAAAACTTTGATGAGATCTTACCGTTAGGATGGTCCTTCATCGGATGGATGAACAGAGGATTCTTTATCCCGATCTATAATTTTATCTCATCATGGGGCTTAACTGCGGGATGGGCGATCTTTGTTCTGACTATTTTAGTGAAGCTGATCCTTTCACCCATCATGTACAAGCAGCATAAACTAAGTGCCATGATGCGTGTGATCCGTCCGGAAATTGATGAGGTAAATGCTAAATTGAAGGATGCAGACCCGATGAAGAAGCAGCAGGCTACTATGGAAGTGTACCGTAAGGCAGGAGTGAACCAGATGGCGGGATGTCTTCCGGCGCTGGTACAGATCCCGATCTTCTACGCACTCTTCCGATTCTTCCCGAATTTTATCGACCTGAGAGGGAAAGGATTCTGGTTCGCCAAAGATCTTACGGCTTATGATGACCTGATTAAGTTGCCGTTTAAAGTTCCGTTCCTGGGAGATCACCTGAGCATTTTTGCTATTGCCTGTACCATCGTGATTCTAATCTATACGATTATGACGTCCGGTAACATCCAGCAGCCTCAGCAGGAGGGTATGCCGAATATGAAAGTGCTGATGTATATTTTCCCAGTAACATTCCTGTTCTTCCTGAATACATCGGCATCAGGTCTTTCATGGTATTATTTCGTATCCAACGCGATTAACATCCTGATTATCCTGGTGATCAAATACTGGATTCTTGATGAAAAGAAAATTCATGCACAAATTCAGGCCAACAAAGAGAAGCCTAAGACTGAAGGTAAGTTCCAGCGAAGGATGAGAGAGATGATGGAAAAGGCTCAGGAGCAACAGAAAACTGCTGAACAGCAAAGAGGAAAGAAGAGATAAAAACACTATAAAATAAAAAAAGAGAAGTAAATTATTACTTCTCTTTTTTATTTAGAATCAGTCTAAATTTCAACAGGCAATATTTGAAATCGTATAGCTTACCTCTGCCTGATCATTAATCGTACTTCAATCGGAAAGATTGTCTGTGGTACTTCGTGGGACCATGCTTGATCAGGGCTTCCTGATGTTTTTTGGTTGCATATCCGAAATTGGTATCCCATCCGTACTCAGGATGTTCTCCATGCAGATTGATCATTAATTTATCTCTGTAATTTTTAGCCAGGATAGAAGCGGCGGCAATAGACAGCATCTTTGAGTCTCCCTGTACAATGCACAGATGGGGAATATAATTATAAGGATGGAAACGGTTTCCGTCAACCAGAATAAATTCAGGCTTAATAGCCAGCTTATCTAAAGCGTTATGCATTGCATGTATACTGGCATTCAATATATTATGCTGATCTATGAATTCGGGAGGTAATTCTGCAATGGCATAGCATTTTACATTTTCCTTGATATACATATCAAGCTCCTGCCGGGTTTTAAAATTTAATTTTTTAGAATCATTAATTAGATTTTGTTCGAAGGTATCATCTATAATAACGGCCGCTGCAACCACAGGACCGCTCAGACATCCTCTTCCCACCTCATCGCAACCCGCTTCAATATAACAATCCGTCCATTTTTTTAACAATTCCATAATTTTGTTCCTGATTTCCGAGTACAAATTTATGAATATTTGAAATACTATGAAAGGAATAGCTTTTTGTTGTGATTTATTAAGAAAAGTTTTACAAATTTGTGTTAACAAAATTTAATCTGATATGAAGAAAATAACTGTAGGTATACTTACTCTAGTACTATCTTCATCCCTAGCTGTATCCAATGCTCAGGAAAAGAGATCTGATACAGTGAGAACTCAGGAGATCGAAGGGGTTGTAGTTACCGCATTGGGTATTAAAAGAGAAAAGAAATCATTGGGGTATGCTACCCAAGAAGTAAAAGGAGAGGATGTCAACAAAAATCCGACACCAAATTTTCTAAACAATTTATCCGGACAGGTTGCTGGTCTGGATGTTAAGCAAAGTACGAATTTCGGAGGTTCTATTAATGTCGTGCTGAGAGGGTTTAAATCTTTTTCAGGAAGCAATCAGCCTTTGTTTGTTGTTGATGGTGTTCCTATCATTAATAATAATATCAATACATCAAGCCAGGCTACCGGTCGTTACGGAATCGATTACGGTAACGCGGCATCTGACATTAATCCAAATGATATAGAGACCATAAATGTGCTCAAAGGGGCTGCGGCAGCTGCTTTGTATGGTTCCCGTGCTGCCAATGGTGCGATTATCATTACTACTAAAAAAGGCAAAAAGAACCAAAAAGGAATAGGGGTTGAATATTCAAGTTCAGTTACGATTTCTTCTATTGACAGGACAACATTTCCAAAATATCAGACAGAATATGGTCAGGGATATGTAGGAGAAGATGAGTGGGGAAGTTATAATGGTGGCCTGGCAGCAGGCTTTGGAAGCGATGCTTCTTACGGACCAAAATATGATCCAAACTTATTGGTGTATCAATATGATGCATTTATACCAGGTTCTCCGAACTTTGGTAAAGCAACTCCTTGGACCATGGCTAAGAACGGGCCTATTTCATTTTTCAAAAACGGTTCCAACTTTACGAATAGTGTATCCCTGAGTGGAGGAGATAATACAGCTACTTATAGAATTAATTACACGAATCAGGATGCCACGGATATAATGCCGAATAGCTCATTGGTGAAAAATAATTTTGGGGGTAATGCATCTTATAAAATAACAGAAAAGCTAACAGCATCCTTGTATGCCAACTATATTACTCAGAAAACCAAGGGTCGGAATGATACCGGATATAATGGTAATATACTCACCGGTTTCAGACAATGGTGGCCTACAAATGTAGATGTTAAGCAACAAGAAGAGTTTTATAATATCTCCCACCAGAATTATACATGGAACATCACCAGTCCTACAGATCTTGCACCGCAATACTGGGATAATATTTATTTCCAGCGCTATCAGAACTACCAAAATGATAGCAGAGATAGATTCAGTGGGAACGTTTCTCTAAGCTATGATGTTTCAAAAGAATTGAATTTCTTACTCCGGTTAAGTAATGATAGCTACAGTATGACTACCGAAGAAAGAAAGGCTAACGGTTCTGTTCCTAATATCTTTGGTCTTAATCCAAATACACCTCAGCCTTCAGGCTATCAGATCGGTAATTACAGATTGTCTGAAAGGAATTATGATTTTATTGGAACGTACAAAAAGGATCTTACTGAGGATTTAAACTTGAATGGTGTACTTGGTACCAATATCCGTTATAATACTGCATACTCGGATATTCATTCTACAGTAGGCGGGCTAAGTGTTCCCAATTATTTTGACATATCAAACTCTAAAGAAAGACCGCTTAATCAAACCACTGATGTAAGTAAACAGATTATCGGACTATTTGCCCAGGCTAGCCTAGGGTATAAAAATACCTATTACCTGGAAGGAACAATAAGAAGGGATCAAAGTACAGCTTTGTCAAAGGGCAATAATGTGTATTGGTACCCGTCCGTTTCCGGTAGTGTTGTATTCTCAAATTTAATCAAGGCGCCATGGTTAAGTTTTGCCAAAGCTCGTGCCAATTACGCTGTTGTAGGAAATGATACGGATGCTAATCAGTTGATAGATACTTATTTGGCGGGCTCTCCGTTTGGGTCGCAACCTGTGTATCAATTTAACGGAGTTTTAAAAAATCCAGATCTGGTAGCTGAGAAATTGAAAAGTATGGAATTTGGTATCGAAACTTCATTTTTAAAAAACAGGATTGGTTTTGATGCTACATGGTATAAAAATGATTCAGAAAATCTGATTTCAAATGTACTTGTGTCTTATGCTTCCGGTACTACATTACAGAAACAGAATATTGGTAACTTGAGAACTGAGGCATTTGAACTGTCATTACGATTGACTCCTATTAAATCTCAAAGTTTTTCTTGGAATTTAGTAGCCAACTGGTCAAATCCTAAGACTACTATTACAGCACTTAAAAATGGAGTAGATAATTTAGCCTTACAAACCAATACTTCTCAAGGAGGTGTTACATTGAATGCTCCTTTAGGCGGATTGTACGGAACAATTTATGGCTCTGATTTTATTTATGCTCCGGATGGACAAAAAGTAATTGATCCGAATACGGGTGCTTACATGAAAACAACAACAACGAATAACAATCTGGGCAGTTATCAGGCTCAGTGGTTCGGAGGATTAAGAAATACAGTGACGTATAAAAATCTCTCTCTGAGTTTCTTAATTGATATGAAGAAAGGAGGGAAAGTGTTTTCTTTAGATCAATCTTATGGCTACGGAACGGGTATATATGCTGATTCAGTGGGCTTGAATGATTTAGGTAATCCAATCAGAAATACTTTGGCAAACGGTGGCGGGATTATTCAGCAGGGAGTTATCCCGGATCCTAACAATCCCGGACAATATATAACCAATAATGTTCGGTTAGATAAATCATGGTCCAGCCAGGTATTAAATACAGACCCTCCGGCAGCTGCATTTGTCTATGATGCAAGTTATATTAAGCTGAGAGAAGCTTCTATTACCTATAACTTATCAAAAGAAGCTTTGGGTTCTAAATTTATTCAGGGAATGTCATTTAGTCTGATAGGAAGTAATCTTTGGATTATCCATAAAAACTTGCCGTATGCTGATCCTGAAGCAGGATTATCGTCGGGAAATTTACAAGGATATCAGTCAGGGGTTATGCCTACAACAAGGAACTTCTCATTTAATGTAAAAGTTAATTTTTAAACAGTAAGAAATGAAAAAAATCATAATACCGATATTGTTAGGGACGTTGACATTATTTACCAGTTGTGCATCGGATGATATCAATCTGGATCCACACTCGGCCTATACAACTATTCCTTCCACATTAGTAACCAATGCTCAAAAAGAATTAAGTGATTATGTAAATACATGCAGTGTTAATGAAAATAATTTTCGATTGACCATGCAATATTGGCAGGAAACAACCTATGTTGAAGAAAGTAATTATAATTTTACTAACAGAAACGTATCGAATCAGATATATGTAGATAATTACGTTAATGTTTTAAACAGTTTAGTAAAAGCCAAGGAATTGATAAATGCTTATCAACCAGTACCTTCTGAAGTAAATACCTGGCCTAAAATTAAACAGAATCAATTAGCGATAATCGATATTATGCAGGTGTATACTTATCAGATTTTAGTAGATACTTTCGGCAATATCCCATATTCGCAGGCTAATCAGCTTGGAAACAATGTTGCGCCGGCCTATGATGACGGAGCAGGGGTTTATGCTAATTTGATAACAAGGTTACAACAGGATATAGCAAATATTGATCTGAACGGAGGATTGAACTCTGCTTCAGATGATTTCTCTTCTGCGGACAAATTTTATTCAGGAAGTTTATCAGGATGGAAAACATTCGGTAATTCTCTTCTTCTAAAGTTAGGAATTGCACTTGCGGATTCTAATCCGTCATTAGCACAGCAAACTTCCGCTACCGCTATCAGTAATGGAGTAATGACTTCCTCCGCAAATGATTGTAAAATTCAATATTTATCAGGCTCACCCAACTGGAATCCAATTTATGAAAACGTAAAAGCGAGTAATAGAAATGATTTTGTAGGAGGAAAAACATTAGTGGATTATATGAATGCTAATAATGATGCTAGAATATCACGGTATTTTAAACCTGTTGGTAATACAGGGAACTATATTGGTCAGGCAATTGGCCAACCTGCATCTTTTGCCAACTTTTCTGCACCGGGTAATTTCGCATATACAGCTACTACCCCAGGAATCATTATGAATTATACTGAAGTTGCATTTTATCTTACAGAAGCAAGTGCACGATGGGGCATAGGAGGAAGTGCAGCTGTAAATTACGCTAATGCCATTACTTCATCTTTTACAGACTGGGGCGCAACTGCAGATGCGGCGGCATATATTGTAACTCATCCTTATAATGCTTCAAACTGGAAGCAGTCTGTTGGTCAGCAGGCATGGGTAGCCATGTATAATCAACCTCTTACCTCATGGAATTTCTGGCGAAGGCTAGATTACCCGGCTCTTCAACCGGCAAGTGCTGCAACAATATCCAGTGTTCCCGTACGTATGACCTATCCTGCGAGTGAATATCAGACTAACGGGGCAAATGTTAATGCAGCTGCTTCAGCAATAGGTGGAGACCTGCTCACAACTAAGATCTTTTGGGACAAACTTTAATAACACTCTTTTAACATTTATATTAAATACCGCCTCCGGGCGGTTTTTTTATTTCCGTATATTTGTACCTGATTTTATACCTATTCAGGAGGATCTGCCTGAATAAAAATGCATATCAATAATGAACATCAAAAATATCGTAGGCGAAAAGCTTTCAGAGGTGATCCTCAATATGTATCAGTTGAAGGACATCAAACTGGAAGTTCAGGAAAATAAGACCGAATTTGAAGGCGATTTTACAATTGTGACCTTTCCGCTGGTAAAGCAGCTGAAAAAAAATCCGGAAAGTATTGCGGTGGAACTTGGGGAGGCCCTGACTACTCAGACTGATCTTTTGGAAAACTTTAATGTGGTTAAAGGATTTTTAAATATCAAGATCAGGAACCAGTTCTTCCTTGGTAATCTAAAGTCAGTATCGGAAGGTATCGATGCTGTAGAGCCGAAAAATGCGACGGTAATGATCGAATATTCATCTCCGAATACCAATAAACCGCTTCACTTAGGGCATATCCGGAATAACCTTTTAGGCTTCTCCGTATCTCAGATCCTTAGGGAAGCCGGATATGATGTGATCAGGACCCAGATCATTAATGACCGGGGGATCCATATCTGTAAATCGATGCTGGCCTGGGAAAAATTCGGAAACGGATCTACTCCTGAAGCTGCCCATACGAAAGGGGATAAATTTGTCGGGAACTATTATGTAGAGTTCGACAAGCAATATAAGCAGCAGATTTCCGGATTGATGCAGGATGGAATGACGGAAGAGCAGGCAAAAAAAGAAGCACCGCTTATTAAAGAAGCTCAGGCCATGTTGCTGGACTGGGAAAGCGGAGATGAAAACGTAAGGAACCTATGGAAAGAAATGAATGCATGGGTCTATGCAGGATTCAATGAAACATACAAAAGACTCGGTGTTGAATTTGACCAGGTTCAGTACGAAAGCAATACCTATATTCTTGGAAAAGACCTTATTCAGCAGGGACTTGATAAAGGCGTGCTGTACCGGAAAGAAGACGGTTCGGTATGGTGTGACCTGACCGACGAAGGACTGGACCAGAAACTCCTGCTGCGTTCAGACGGAACCTCAGTTTATATGACGCAGGATCTTGGTACCGCTGTAGAGCGTTTCAAGCAGAACAATATCCAGAAACTGATCTATACCGTAGGAAACGAGCAGGATTACCATTTCCAGGTTTTATTTAAAATCTTGAAAAAGCTGGGATATGAATGGGCAGATCACCTGTATCACCTTTCTTATGGAATGGTGGAGCTCCCGAACGGTAAAATGAAATCCCGTGAGGGTACTGTAGTGGATGCCGATGATTTGATGCAGGAAATGTATGAAACTGCCAAGGCAAAAGCTATTGAATTAGGAAAGCTGGAAGGCCTTTCGGAAGAAGCTCGTGAAGCTTCTTATGAAACAGTAGGTATAGGAGCATTAAAATATTTTATGCTGAAAGTAGACCCTAAGAAAAAAATGCTTTTCAATCCTGAAGAAAGTATTGAATTTAACGGAAATACAGGTCCTTTCATCCAGTATACGTATGCACGTATTCAGTCCCTGCTGGCCAAAGCAGATGCGGGTTATGCAGAAGTAAAGGATTATACTCATGTTGAATTGAATGAGTCTGAAAAAGAACTGATCATGCTTCTGGCTAACTACAAGCCTGTCGTGGAAAAAGCTGCCGAATCATTAAGCCCGGCTCAGATCGCTAATTATGTATATGAACTGGTGAAAGCATACAATTCATTCTACCAGAGCAATATCATCCTGAAGCTTGAAGATGAGCAGTTGAAAAACTTCAGGTTAAGCCTATCTGACCTTACCGGTAAGGTAATTAAAAAGGCACTTCGACTGATGGGAATTGAAACCGTAAACAGAATGTAAATCATAAAAAAGCCTCATGAGTTTCAGGAGGCTTTACTTTTATTCTTGAGCGGTCTTATCTTTCATGCTTTCTTCATACAGCTTCGCTTCACTCCACTTCGCATGTTTGGACGGAATGATCGGATAGCCTTTTTTCAGGGTATAGATCTTGGTAAACTCTGCCCCGAAAAAGATCAGCATGCAGGAATAATTGATCCACATCATAATCAGGATGATCGTACCGGCGGCACCAAATGCTGAAGTCGGTTTAAACTGCCCGAAATACAGGCTCAGCAGGAATTTTCCCAAGGTAAACAGGACTGCAGTCAGAAATGCCCCTTTCCATACCGATCTCCAGCGGATCCTGACATCAGGAAGCACTTTGAACATGAGCGCAAACAGCAACATGACCACCGCAAGTCCAACCGCGAAATTAATCACCTCTACCAACATATATGTTTCGTATCCGAAATAGCTGGTAATCCAGTTATTCAAAAGGCTGATCAGTGAAGATAAGATCATGGTAGTCATCAGAAGGAACCCTAAAACCAGGATCATTCCTAATGAGTTTGCACGGTCGATAAGGAATTTCACGAACGCTTTTTTAGGCGCAGATTCTACATCCCAAAGGGTATTCAGGGAATGCTGCAGCTGGAAGAATAGGGTAGTGGAACCGAATACCAACGAGCCTATTCCTACAATTTTCATAAAAATATTTTCTTTGTCAATCAGCGCTCCGGCAATCATATCCTGAATGCTCGTGGCTACATCGGCGCCCATAATCCCGCTGATCTGGCTGCTGATTTCGCCGCGTATCGCTTCTTCACCGAAAAAGTTTCCGGCAATCCAGATGATGATGATCAGAAGGCCCGGAATAGAAAAAATGGCGTAGTAGGCAAGGCTTGCCGAATCTTTGGATGCCGAGGATTTATTCCATTCCTTAAAGGTCTCTTTTAATACATCCCAGAAAAATGTAAGGTTGTTTTTCATATTAGAACGGATATCCGATAGCAATGTTTAAAATTAAGTTATCTTTTCTCCAGTCAGAATTTCCGAAGTCGATCCTGTTGAAAGTCCAGCGGTCACCTTTTTCATAATAAGGCACCCTTAACGGCATGGCAAGATCAAGCCTCAGGACTAAAATAGAGAAGTCCAGTCGGAGACCTACCCCGGCACCTACAGCCACTTCGCTCAGGAATTCTTTGGAAAACTGGCCTCCCGGCCTTTGTTCGTCAGCATTAACCAGCCATATGTTTCCGGCATCGGCAAAGACCGCTACATTTAAAAACTTGTAAAGGTTAGCCCTGTATTCCGCATTCATTTCCAGTTTAATATCACCCGACTGATCAAAGAAAAATGTATCCTTCTGTGTCCTTGGATCATAACTTCCCGGCCCGAGTGTTCTAGCACGGAATGCCCGGATACTGTTGCTTCCTCCCACAAAAAACTGCCTTGAATACGGAACCTGCACAGAGTTCCCGTAAGGATAGGCAATACCTGCTATAATTCTCGATGCGAAAGACGTTTTCTCTGCAAACTTATGGTAAAACCTGAAATCATGTTCCATTTTCGCATACTGGCTGAAAGGAACATCAAAAATTGTTTTCTGCTTCCCCTCCTTGGCATTGGCCCCGCTCAATAGTCCGGTAAGGTTTCCTGCTAAATCTACCATTCCTTTATAATAAATGGTATTGGTTTTCGGCAGCATCGTATTGGTATACGTATAGCTGTAGGTAGGCCCGAAGATCAGCTGCTTATCAACAACCCTTTGCAGATAGGGATTCTGGCTGGCCTGCTCCTGGAATTTTGGGGTAATATTGGCCGGAGAAACATAGGTGACATCAATGATTTTCAGGTCATGTTCCTTTCGCGCATTTTCCTTCCAGACATAGCCAAAAGATGCATTGAATGTATTCAGGGTATACAATTGTGTCCGGTTCTGGAATTCATATCCTAACGTAATATTGGTTCTCGGCACGAAGGCACTGGAAGAATTGAATCGGAACGGTGCCACGATCCTAGGAATTGAAAGCTGTGCATTCGCACCGGCACGGAAAATATTGTTCGCATCTTTCGGTCCGCCCACCTGTACGTCAAAAGCTCCGTAAACAGCTGCTTTAAACTGTTCCGCCCCACGGAAAAAATTACGGTGCGTCCAGTTGAGGTTCAGTTCGCTTCCCGCATAGTTGGCCGAATTCGTTCTTCCCAGAGCTTCCAGGCGCAGCGACTGGAGTTCGCGTGGCGTCAGAAGGTAGTAAGCATCGAAACGATGCCGGAGTGAATCTGAAACCACAAATTCATTTTTCACAAATTTGAATACCCCCAGACTGATCAGCCTGTTAAGCGTAAGATTGTGATCTGTCCGGTTGTATAAGTCCCCGGTTTTGAAATATAAAGCCCGGTCAAAAATTTTCGGTTTGAACTTATGCTGCGGATCAATCACGTAAATATCTTCATAGGCATATTTGGAAAGAGAATCTTTATCCACCGGAATAGAATATTTCCCGTTTTTTACATCGAGGATATTGTAGTTAGGGAATACGATTACCTTATCAATGCTGAACTGTTGTGTAGCCAGATCCGGGGTGTTATCCTTGAGCTTCACATTCAGTTCCACTTTATGGTTTTTGCTCACGGTACTGTCTGCCTGAACAATAATATTATCCGGATGGAAATAATAAAACCCTCTTTCTTTTAAGCCATCGTCTATTCTCTGGCGCTCAGATTTGATGACATCCAGGTCAAACGGATTGCCGGTTTTCAACAACGTCCTGCCCGTCAGCTTTTGGATTTCCTGGTTGATCACTGTAGAATCCTGCTGGAATTTGACATTGCTGATCAGGTACCTTGCTCCCGGTCTCAGCGTGTAAATTACCTCTGCCTTCCTGTTCTTGGAGACTGTATCATAAGTAGCCGCAGCATTAAAGTATCCCTGGTTTTCTGAATAGTTTTCAATGATGTCCCGGTTGAATTCGCGGTCTACATCGCTGAGGAGAACCGGTTTTTCACCAACCTTGTATTTCAGCCAGTACCGCAAGCCTTTTTCCTTTTTCGGTTCTTTGGTAATATTATAAAAAAACAGTCTCGGACGCAATCCCAGGAAAGATGAATTGGGCTTGGGCGTCAGGTTGCTTTCCAGCTCAGATTTCAGGGCATTCTTTTCTTTTTTCGGAAGCGTATCGTTTTCTATTTTAACTTCAGCTCCTGTATACAGCATCTGTCCCTCTTTAAGGTACTTGGTGTTGCTGCAGGATACTGCAGCAGAAGTAATTCCTGAGGCTAAAGCATAGGTAAGATATCTATTGAATCTGTTTTTCATTTATTTAAATTCTACGGCTTGGTTGTTTTTATTCTCTTTTACTTTTTCCTTTCTGTTCCTGGACTTTTTAAAAATATCCTTGAACTGGTCATAATCCAGGGTGATCACAAATCCTACACCCGTTTCGATGATCTGACCTTGGAGCGCTACCTGATATTCATTTTTACGGTAAGCTCTCAGCATATACCTGCCATCTCTTGAGAGGCTGTAATCCACTGTTACGTCTCCGGCGATATTGGTGGTGCTTTCATTCTGTCGTGCTTCGCCTTCCACTCCGAAATTACTTCCTACCGAAACTTTAAGGCGGTCATTCAGCAACCTTTTGCTGATGCCTACATTAAGGTCGGTACGGGTATTCTTTTGGCCGGTGGTATAATCTTCAGAAGACTCCAGGTCAAAGTTCAGGTCTACACCTTTGATAAGTCCGGAAGCTAAATTATTCAGCTGCTGAGAAAGGATTTTGCTCACACTCTGCCTTGCCATAGCTTCTGTACTGAGGCCTGCACTGTTCTCAAAAGGGTTTTCTCCGATGAAACGGTTCAGGAGCAATAAAGCAAATACCTGTTTGTTCATTTCGGATTCTTCCGTTCTCAGCTGAGCCAGTTTTGCTTCTACGGTTTCCACCACAGAGGAAGCGACAGCATTATTTTTATCATCGGTAGTAATGTCAAATGTAATCACAGGTTTCAAAAGTTCGCCTTTCATCTGAAGAAGTGTGTTGAAAGGAATCCTCTGCTTGTACTGATTGATTTCTCCCGGAGCCAGTCCGCTGATCTGCTGCTCGACTAGATCAAGCGGTGCGGTCTCGGTTTTATAGACTGCGGTAATATCAAGATTAGCTGCCGTAGGTTCCCCCGTCCAGGTAATGGTACTTCCTTTCTGGATGTCGAATTTACGTTTTAGTAAACTTACCGAAAGCTCATAGCTTCCTTTTTCCACCTCATAGACACCGACCAGGGTAGTTTTACCTGAAGGATCAACCCCTCCGGTCAGTTCAGCCTCTCCCTGGAGCTTTACGAAGTCACCATTGGCCTTATCGATAATAAGCGATACTTTGGCTTCTTTGCTGACTTCAATATTTACATTGACATCCATTCCTTTGATCCTGCTTTGGGTATCAATAGAATCCGCTTTAATGGTTTTGTTAAGGGCTACCTGATCCTGGTCAATGAATTCCACAATACCGTCTCTTTCCTGTAGAGAAGGAGTAGACTGCGGAAGAACAAAGGTGAAATCCGTATTATCTGCAACGGCAAGCCTTCCGTCTACTTTAGGCAGGTCCAGATTTCCCCGTACATGCAGGCCGGCATCAATCGCCAGGATTCCGTACATCATCGCATCATTGGATTTTTCTGAATTCACCACTTTAAAGTCTTTGGCATTTACATCCAGGTTGAAGGCAAAATCCCTGTAAGTCTGGGTAAGTACCTGTCCATCGATAACCAGTGAGTTACCATCTTTATCATTGATTTTAAAATCATTTAGTTCAATGCCCCGGTTTGTAAAATTGATTTCGTCGCTGATGTTTCTGAAATCACTGCCGGTTTTGGCAATTTCAAGGCCGACGTTGTTCATCTTTACGGTACCTAAAATCTTCGGCTGGCTTGTGCTGCCCGTGATTTTCAGGTTTCCTGAAAGGTATCCTTCCGTATTCGTAATCGCGTTCATGGAGAAGCCCTGGACACTTCGCATCTGAAGCTGGTTAATAGCCATATTCAGGTCAAAAGAGCTTGCAGCGGTATTATAATCTCCCGTAATCCTTACATTATTGTTATTGCCACTAAGGGCAATATCGGCATTCAGCAGTTTGGCCGAAGTGCTGTTGACCTTTACGGCAAGGTTCCCGACAGGATTTTCATACACGATCAGGTCTGAAATATTAAGGTCTGAAGTGAATGTCATATCCTTCGTAAGGTTCCTTAGCTGGGCAGTACCATTAATATTTCCACGTGCTAAAAGTGTATCTTTCTTAATGAGTTCTGTGATCGTTTCGATTTTAAAATCTTTTAAGGAAACATTCAGCGGGCTTCCCGGTGAGCTGTTTTCAGACTGCAGAAGGATTTCGCTTCCCGCATTGGAAAGCCTGAAATTATCTGCCAGTATCCCTTTATTGCTGATCTGTATCCTATTATTTTCTGCTACGGTCCAGTCCGTATAATTCAATTTCAGACCATCAGGGTTAAGGGAGATCTCAGTGACATCATTCAACGATCTGGCATTACCTGCAATCAGGAACTGGGTAACATCTTTAGCATCCTTAGTGGTGATATTGTAATTGATGGTATTATTGGCTACATCGCCATTGATGTTCACCTTATTCAGGGCAAAGCTTGAGCTTTTCAGACTGCCGACATTCATCATATACTGCAATGCCTGGTTTTCATTGGTTACTCTTAATGATGCATCTGTAATAGCATTCTCCCCATACAGCAACTGCGGAATCTTCCCATCCACTTCAATTTTTTGTGAATCTGCATTGTAATTTCCGGTCAGTACAATGGTTTCAAAGTTTTTCAGGTCCGGGACAAACTTGCGGATCAAGTCATCATTTTTGATTTTAGCATTGAACGTAAAAAACTGTCCGCCATCGATCTTCTGGGTTTTACCGGGCTTCTGGAACTGATAATACTGATTGATCGTCTGGCTTAATGCTCCGAAAATCTGTGTCAGCTTATACTTTCCGGTGAGTTCCACGTCTGCAACCTGCGAGTTGAACAGGATTTGGGTGGAATCCGTGGTAGATTTCGCTCTAAGATTGACCTCCTGAATAGGATATACTTCTTTGGTGTCTGAAAATGCAAAATCTTTCAGATTTAAAACCCCGTTAAGACGGTCAGGATTAAGATCTGTAAAGTCACCGTCTATTTTCCCGGCCAGGATCATCGGTTGAGCATAAAAACCCAGCTTATTGATATCCAGTTTGTTGATGTTCCCGTTTACTTTTACCGTCTGGTTTTTATCATTATACAATCCGCTGGCTGTTAACTGCATATTGGCATTCGGATCCTTGGAATTAAGGATGATGTTATAATTCCCCCGGTTGATTTTTCCGGTCAGATCCATATTCTGGTAACGGTATCCTTTATAAACGGCAGAAGCCACATGGCCCTTAAGATCAGCCCTTGCATTTTTAAAGTCAAAGCTTTCGCCTTTCGCATAAATCTGAGCACTGATGGCTCCGATATCTTTATTCTGAATGATTTTTCCGATCTGAAGGCCCTGTAAATTGGTCTTTACGTTATATAATTCCCTGTTTTTCCTTCTCATGTCAACATCAGCCGTAACGGAAGCATTACCGAGGGTAGAATATAAATTCAGGTTCGTGTTCACCATCTTGGTCGTTCCTTTTGCATTTCCTTTAATACTGAAATGGGACGGAAGAGAGATATTGGAAGGAATCGTTCCTTTAGGCACCAGGTTAAAAACGGTCCTGCCGGTGGTTGAGAGTTCACCGATTTTAAGGTCATAATACAGGTTTTCAGGATCCATGGCATTCCTGATCCTTCCTGATGCTGCCACCCTCAGCTGATCCAGCCCTGAAAGTTTCAGGTCCTGAATGGCCAGGTCATTCACACTGCCTTTGGCATTGACGTTAACATTAAGAACAGCATTAGGATATTTGTTAAAAGGAGCGGTATTCCTGAGCGTAGGAACCAGGTTCAGGATATCCGAAAAACCGATTTTTGAATCCCTGATGTTGGCATTGACCTGCACTGCTCCCGGATTGGAGCTGAGCTGCTGGATAGAGTTGTAGTTCAGGACTACCTCATCCCTTAACAGCGTTTTAGGCGTCTGGAGATAAAGGTCCTTCAGGTACGCCTGCTTTTCGCCATAAACAAAATCGGTATTGAATTTCTGGATGTTAAGTCCTCTTGCTTCCTGTATTTCCGCCGAGTTTACCGATCCGGCAAAAGTATTGTCCTGCATTTTGAAATCGCGGACTTCCACGTTCATTCTGGAGAAATTAAGATGGTTAAAGTCCATTCCCTGCCTTGTAGGAGCTATTGCCGCATTATGGTAAGCTACTTTTACATCATTCAGCACCAGTTTTCCTAGAAGGAGCTGCATGGCTTTCTGTGCGGGAGCTGAATTTTTATCCTGTTCCTTGGTATCCTTCGGATTGGCATCCTGAGCCGGGAGATAAAGATTGGCATTGATGTCAGCACCGGATAAAAACAGGTTGCCTATGTTGTAAGCATTATTTTCCAGGTCAAGGCTGTTGACGCGTGTACTTAATTCCTTAAAAATAACCTTGGCAAAAGTCTTGGTATTGTCATCGCCGTAATCAATATTGAAATTAGTCAGTTTGATTCCTCTTAAGCCAATTTTCATCGGGCTTTTCTGCTCCAGGGAATCTACTTTTTTCTCCACTTTTTTGGAAACCTCTTCTATCAGGTCCTGTTTCAGCTTAAGCTTTAATCCGTCTAAATTGATATCATTAACAGCATAATTATTTTTACTCAGGTCAAAAGTCCTCACCTGGGTGTCGAAAGAATTGAAATATACTTGGATGTCATTCCTGGATTGCTGGTCATTAAAAGTAATGCCGATATCTTTCAGCCTGATTTTATCCAGGGAAATAATAAAAGGTTTGGAAGAGCTTTCCTGTTTATCGCTGGTAGCAAATGCATTGATGATATAATCGAAATTAAACTTTCCGTCCGGTTTCCTCACTACATTGGCGCGGACGCCTTCCATATCCACTGAAGTAATATCTGCTTTGGAATCGATCAGTTTAAGCATGTGGAGCCCTACATCGAGTTTTTTTACGGCCAGCAGGGTGTCGATTTCCTGGCCTTTAAGATAGAGGTCTTCCATGATCAGGCTGTTGGGAAAGCCTATGTAGACCCTTTTCAGGCTTACTTTGGTTTTGATCTTCTTTTCAAGATAAACGACAAGCTTATCTTTTACGTAGTTCTGGACAGCGGGAAGTCGGAGACTTAAGACCAGCAGGGTAATGATCACCAATAATGAGATAAAGAATATCGCAATACCCTTAAGAATTTTTCTCTTGTTAATTTTCAGTTTCAAAGTGATTGGGTTTTAACAAAGATAATCATCCTGATGAAGAAATTATCTGTTGTGGCACCCGTTTGGAATACAAAAACCCTGCCTTGACGGTCCGTTATGGAATTTTTAGTTGAGTTGCTGTCAAGTGAATAGTTGATGAAGACATTCAAGGCACTGGGTTTAAGTTAATAATAGCCCCCTTTCAGGCATATCAAGTGAAAAGGCTAGCAAAAATGAAAATTCAAATGTTAGTTATAGCAAAAGGGGGCATGGCATGATTTATACGATTGGTTATTAGTTTTAAATATTATTCGTTGCCGTTTTCCCATTCTACCGTTTCACCCTGAGGGGCAGCGCCACCCTGAGCTTGAGTAACCGGGGATTTTTCCTGGTTGATGTGGTAAACGTAAGCGGCAATTTTTTCACCATCACGGCCGGTAATGGTTCCCTCTTTAACAAAAGGCCTCATCGCGGGATTATTAGGGGAGCCGTTTTCCAGCATCCAGATGACGTTTTTAAACAGGCTTTTTTGCTTAACGTTAATCCAGTGGGTGTCCGTAAGATTAGGACCGATCCCTCCGATTCCTCCTTCTCCGTGGCAGGTTGCACAATTGGTTTTAAAAAGCTGTTCACCTTCTGCAATATTATCAGCGCTGTATTTAGCGGTTTCCAGATTCACCGGCGGAGCCGTTTTTTCAAATTCTGCAATGGAAGCAAGCATGGTTTTGGCTTCCTGGTCATATTCCTTTTCCTGATGGGCATAATCTGTAAAGATATATGCTGCCATGTAGACTACACAGAATACACAACCGAACCAGAATAAGCCTGTCCACCATTTTGGAAGCGAATTGTCAAGCTCCGTAATCCCGTCGAATCCATGATCGATGAGAATATCCTTTTCTTCAGACTGGGATTGCTTTTTAAATGCTGAGTTCCACAACTTTTGGTAATAAGGGATTTTCTTCTGCTCAAGATAAGCCTTCTTTTCTTCTTCGGAAAGCCTGCTGAAATTTTCATTCTCAATCAAGTCACCTATCGAATTCATGATGAGCAGCAGGATAGTGGCGATCAGCAGCAGGCCCCAGAAAAATGCAGAGGTCAGATAGCTTCCGTCCGGACTGAACATACCGAAGGCCATGATGCTGAGTACGATCGTTACGGCAATATATACAGAAATGGGTGTTCTTGGTTTCATTGTCATTCAGGTTTTATTAATTACTCGATGCTTGCAGTTTTGATGTCTGTGGTTTTGATATCGGTACCCAATCTTTGCAGGTAAGCGATCATTGCGGTAATTTCCCTTTTTTCAAGCGGTACAAATGCGGTCCCTCTGGTGATTTTTTCTTTTTCCATCTGCGTTTTCACATCATTCGCTTCGGCATAAATTCTCTTGACGATAGCCTGAGCCTGATGGTCTGCCCACTGATTGGATGAATCGATCTGGGCCTTGGTATAAGGCACATCGAAAGCATTTTTCATGAGCTTCATCTTATCAGTCATCTGTGAGCGGTCCAGCTCATTGCTGATCAACCAGGGGAAACGTGGCATAATAGACCCTGCTGAGGTAATCCTTGGGTTGTACATATGCTTGAAGTGCCATGAGTCAGGATTTCTGCCGCCTTCTCTCTGAAGGTCCGGCCCGGTTCTTTTGGATCCCCAAAGGAACGGCCTGTCGTAGATAAATTCTCCCGCTTTGGAATACTGCCCGTTTTTACCGTTGAAGCGCAGCACTTCATCCCGGAATGGCCGGATCATCTGTGAGTGGCATGAATTACATCCTTCGCGGACATACAGGTCTCTTCCTTCCAGCTCCAGCGGTGAATAAGGTTTTACTGCTGAAATAGTAGGGAGATTGCTTTTCACGGTCAGTGTGGGTACAATTTCCACCAGACCTCCGATGGCAATGACGGCAAATGCCAGAACGGAAAGCAGGGTAGGCGTTCTTTCAAGCCAGAGATGTGTGCCTTCGCCCTCTTTTCTTCCACTTCCCACCCTGGCTAATGCTGGTGCTTCAGCAGGGACGTTTTTCTGGAATGATCCGGCGCGTACGGTTTTGAATACATTAACGGTCATCAGTACGGCACCTGTCAGATAGAAAATTCCGCCTGCAAACCTCATCTTGAAATAAGGAATGATTGCTGTTACTGTATCCAGCCAGTTTTTCCAGACTAAGGTTCCGTCCGGATTGAACTGTTTCCACATCAATCCCTGGGTGAATCCTGAAATGTACATTGGTACGGCATAGAAAATAATTCCTAAGGTTCCCAGCCAGAAATGCCAGTTAGCCAGTTTTTTGGACCAGAGAGGCGTTCTCCACAGGATCGGTACAAGATAATATACAATCCCGAAGGCCATAAAACCGTTCCAGCCGAGGGCACCTACGTGTACGTGACCGATCACCCAGTCGGTATAATGCCCGATTTTATTCAGTGATTTTGTTGCGAGGAGCGGCCCTTCGAAGGTGGCCATTCCATAGCAGGTTACCGCCACTACAAAAAATTTAAGGATTGGATTTTCCCTCACTTTGTCCCATGCTCCTCTTAAAGTAAGGAGGCCGTTCAGCATTCCTCCCCATGACGGAGCGATCAGCATAATAGAGAATCCTGTTCCCAGTGCCTGTGCCCATCCCGGAAGCGCAGTATACTGAAGATGGTGCGGACCGGCCCACAGGTACACAAAAATAAGGGACCAGAAGTGGATGATGGAGAGTTTATAGGAAAACACCGGACGGTTCGCTGCTTTAGGAAGGAAGTAATACATCAGGCCTAAAACAGGGGTTGTCAGTACGAAAGCCACCGCATTATGGCCATACCACCACTGTACCAGCGCATCTTTTACTCCGGCGTAAGCCGAATAGGATTTCCAGCTGGTGAAAGAAAGCGGAACCTCCAGGTTATTGAAGATATGCAGCATCGCTACCGCAATCCAGGTGGCAATAAAGAACCAGATGGCTACATAAAGATGTCGTACCCTTCTTTTGGCAATGGTCCCGAACATATTGATCCCGAAAATGATCCATGAGAATGCAATTAAAATATCAATCGGCCACTCATGCTCGGCATATTCTTTTGAGGTGTTGATTCCCATCAGGAAAGTAATCACTACGGAGATGATCATGATCTGCCATGACCAGAAATGCAGCCAGGACAATGTATCGCTGTACATTCTGGTTTTCAGCAATCTCTGGAGGCTGTAATACGCTCCGCAGAAGAATGAGTTGCACACAAAAGCGAAGATAACGGCACTGGTATGCAGCATTCTGATCCTTCCGAATCCCATGGCGCCCTGTGTATTGATCAGTCCCTGGATGTTGCCGCTCCTCAGGCTTTGGATGGTAACATCATCGGTTCCGAATAAAAACTCAGGTAATTCAGGGTAAAACAGCATTAAAGCAGCTGTAAGTCCCAGTAAAAAGCCTATGAGACCGAATACAATAGTGGCATACAGGAATGCCCTGACAATAGCATTGTCATAATTAAATTTTTGCGTATCCATAATTGCAAATGTGTTGACTGAGATGATCATATTCCTTTCCGATTCAATTGTAAACCCGTAAATGAGAAAGAAATTTAAATATCATGTAGGTGTATAATGTTTTGCCAAAGGTATTTAATAACTTTGTCGGAGTCTAGTAGGTATTCTTCTAAACTATACTGAAAACTACTAAAACAGTTGCGATGAAAATATGCAGTCAAAATATCAGGAAAGTACGCCGGAGTAAGGATTTTACGCAGGAATACATGGCTTTTGAAATGGGGATTTCCCAGAAGGCCTACTCAGATATAGAAAATGGAAAGGTAAAGATCAACCTGGAGATCCTGACAAAAATCTCAAAAATACTTGAGATCAGGCCGTCTGATATCTGCAGCATTTCAGATCAGTGCGGAGTAGGCGATTATGAGGATAAATACCATGATCTGATTGACTATATGAAACAGAATAATATTCCGGTTCCAAAAGAATACCTGGAATAAATGATATTGTAAAATTGCTGATAATCAGTATTTGGGCAACTCTACAAAAAAGACAGTTCCCTTTCCCACACCTTCACTTTCCGCCCATACTCTTCCTCCATGCATTTCTGTGAGTACTTTTACGGTGTACAGGCCGAATCCGTGGGAACGTTCGTTTCCGGTAGGCCTGGAAGACAGGCGGGAGAATTTCCTGAACAGCTTGTCAAATTCTTCCGGTGCAATCCCTGCTCCTTCATCGCAGATTTCGAAAAGCACTGTTTTTTCCGATTCCGAATAGCGGAGATGAATAACAGATCCCAAAGGTGAATACTTGGATGCGTTGCTCACAAGATTAGCCAGAACATTATGGATCCGTTTGCGGTCAATATGCAGTAGCGCATCTGTCACTCCATTTATATGCAGAACCTGCTGCTTGTGTTCCAGGATCATTTTAAAGTCGCGGTAGAGATGGTCTGTCAGGTCCTTAATTTTAACTGATTCTTTGGCCAGCTGCTCTTCTCCTTCATTCAGGGAAGCATCACTCAGGAGGTTGCTGATGCTTTTCTGCATAAAATCGGCTCTTTCCAGAATGCTGTTACCAACTTTTTGAAGCATCTCATTATCACCTGCTTTCTTCTGGATCAGCTGGGCAGAGATCATGATCGATGTAAGAGGATTCAGCAGGTCATGGGTGACCTGGTGCAGGTGGTCATCAACAATCTGAGACATCTGTCTTTTCATCCGCCTGGATTCAAGCTTTTCCAGAGCCAGGGAAGCCAGCTTCTTCAGCAGGGAGGCCTGGATTTCCGTGATGGCATTCCTGGGCTGATCGTCGATTACACAGACAGTACCAATATTATGTCCTTCCGGTGTTTTTATGGGAGCCCCGGCATAAAACCGGATACCTCCTTCTGAATGCACATAGGGATTTTGGCTGAGTTCAGTGAACTCATGGGTGTCATAAAATACGGTAATATCGTCTTCAAGGATCGTAAGGGAACACAGGCTGTCATTTCTATGCACCTGGTTGGTAGGAAACATACTCAGGTTAGATTTAAAAAACACCTTTTCTGCATCCACAAAATTGACAAATGCACCGGGAGCCTGAAAAATTTCCGCAGCAATGCTGGAAATCGTATCAAATTCCGGCTCCGAAAGCGTATCAACAACATCATATTGCTTTAATTTAGACAGTCTTGATCCGTCGTTGGCAGGGATGAGGTTATCAGGAAAGGAATATCTGTTCATGGTCCTTTAGTGTATCATTTGTATTGCTTACCCAAAGATATATAATTTAATCTTAAATGGGAATGGAGTTAAGAGAATAGTTTGTGAAATAATTACTTTAAATTTTATTTATTTCAAGCATTCTGTCAACAGGTAATTTCAGCTAAGGGACATTTCAAACCACACCACAATCTACCTATTTCCCAGTAGAAAAAAATACTGTTTTTTGTGGATTGACCGGCAATTATTTTCAGGATAATTTTGTTGAATGTTAGCCTGTGAATAGCTTGCTTGAAAATTCTGTTGCTTACAGAAAACATTCGTACAGCATCTTTTTTCCTGTTACAAGGAGGAGAGTAAGCAAGAATTCAGCAGTTTCACTGCAAATTTTCAGAGTAACTAAATCCTTTTTTATTAACAGGAACAGAAAATTTGATCAAGGAAATTACAACAACACTAAAATAAATTCACATGAAAAATCACCTAAGTATTAAAAACTTCACAGTCATTTTGTTGCTGATCTTTGGATGCATTTCCATCAGTTCATGCAGCAGCGATGATGACCAGGCAACACCGGCGGACGGGAACAAAAACTACAAGTTCACGATCAGCGTCAACTCTGCCATTGATGATGCGGACTATATTTCTTTCGTCATTGTAGGAGCAAGCTATGACACCAATCAGAAAACATTCTGGAAAGTAAACGGGGTAACAAAAAACAATGAAGCCGGGGTTTCCCTTGGTGACAATGATTTTACCGGCGGAACGACAACGTATGTGATAGAATCGGTAAAGCCATTTAAAATGGCTACCTCAGGAATCCAGGTGATCAATTACAACTCAGATTTAAAGTTCAGTTTTAAGGCAGAAGTCAATGGCGAGGTGGTAGTAAATGAGACCAATAAAACCTTATCCGGGAATGGGGCTGATTTTACAAAAGATTATGACTTTTAAAGCACTAATGACTATTATATCGGATTTGAAATGGAGGACATTGTTGTTCTCCATTTTGTTTTTAAACAAATGGATTTTGACATGCCTACTTGAAGGCCAATAAGCAATCCTTATTTTATTCTGCCTGATTCTGAGTTCAGCTTTTTGTGGAGTCCGGCTTCAAATTTTGATCCTAATCTTCTAAAAGTATTGATTCCTCCAAAAACAAAAAAGAGACAAATCTCAAAGATTTGCCTCTCGGTAGACCCACAGGGATTCGAACCCCAGATGACTGAACCAAAATCAGTAGTGTTACCGCTACACCATGGGTCTGTGTTTGTTTGTTTCAGTGGTGCAAATTTACAGCTTTTTTCTTTACATGCAAGGGGTTCGCAAACTTTTTTTTAAATTTACTTCACTTTTTAGGACGGAAGAATATGGTAAGTAAATTCAATAATCTCAGAATTAATAATTTAGACGCGGGAGCTGAATTTGAAAAAAAAATCGAAAAATTTTTAGAAGATTGGTTTTCGGATTCAGGTACAGTAGAGGTGCAGACTTCAGGATCAACCGGAGTTCCCAAAATTTTCAGGATTGAAAAAAAACGCATGATAAATTCTGCACAGATGACCTGTGACTTTCTGGGGCTGAAAGAAGGGGATACGTCTTTGCTGTGCCTTCCGGTAGAATATATTTCCGGAAAAATGATGCTGGTAAGGTCAATAATAAAACATCTTGAACTTTTCATTTCTGAACCGTCAGTAAAGCCTCTGGAAAACCTGAAACATACTATTGACTTCTGTGCCATGACACCTTTACAGGTGGAACATTCTCTGGATAAGCTGCCCTTGATCAGGAATCTCATTATAGGTGGGGCGGCAGTTTCAGAAAGCCTGAAGCAGAAAATATCCGGTTCTGAAAACCACATCTATGAAACCTATGGCATGTCCGAAACCCTTTCTCATATTGCCTTAAAGCAGCTTGCTCCGGTAAGTGAAGATTATTTCACGGTTTTTGATCATATTTCCATTTCTACAGATGACAGGGGATGTCTTAAGATCTGTGCTCCGGAGCTGAATGAAGAAGTTCTGCAGACCAATGATCTCGTGGAGATTATCAACGCAAAGCAGTTCAGGTTCCTGGGAAGGGCAGATCATGTGATTAATTCAGGTGGTGCGAAAATATTTCCTGAACAGCTGGAAGCTTTAGTGAAAAAAGAAATTCCTGCTGAAGCGGTATTCTTAGGGCTGGAAGATGAACGTTTGGGTCAGAAATTGATACTGGTGATAGAAAGTGATGATTCGGATGAAATCCGGGAAAGGATTAAAAGCATTCCTTTTGAAAAAAACTTCCACCATCCTAAAGAAGTACTATTCATCAGTGAGATTCCACGTACTCCAAACGGGAAAGTCAGCCGGATACAACTCAAAGAGAAAATCAGTCAGGAGAAGAAACATCAATAGATTTCAAATTATATGAATGGTATGAGAGATTTTTCACGGGAGCTTCAGTTTAAAACGTCACGCAGCAGCGGAGCCGGGGGCCAGAATGTCAATAAGGTGGAAACTTCCGTTACCGTGTTGTGGAATGTTTCCGGCTCAGCATTTTTTAATGATGCTCAAAAGGCTTTGATTTCGGATAAGCTCAGAAACCGGATCAATGCAGAAGGGATACTGTTTCTTACTGTATCTGAAAGCAGGACCCAGCTGATGAATAAAAATAAGGCAATAGAAAAAATCATAGAGCTCGTCGACAAAGCGCTTCTTATTCCTAAAAAAAGATGGGCTACAAAACCGTCCAAAAGCCAGAAGCAAAAGAGACTGGATACCAAAAAAAAACTCTCTGACAAGAAAGAAAACCGGCGTTTTAAATTTTGATATTCCTGTAAAAAACTTATTTTTGCCGGAAAATTTGAGCATGATAAAAAAACTGATAACGTTAGGGGTTTTTTCCCTTTCCTTCCTTGCCTTTGCACAACAGAAATTTTCCATTATCCCTTCGGTAGGATATGCCTGGAGAACGGCGGAAACGGCTTCCGGATTGACCAGGGATGAAAAAGAATATGTAAAAGGCCTGAAACATGGAGTAAACTTTGATATTGCAGCATATTATCATCCTAAGGGAAGTGCCAATATTGCCATAGGGATAAAGTATTCCGATTTCAGTGCTTCCAGCAGCGGGGTTATGACAGCTTCTGATAATAACGGAACCCTGTATTCTATTCCTGTTACTACCAAGGATAAGATTACCTTCTTCGGACCGTCTATTTTTGTTTCAAATTATAATGAGCCTTCTAGACATAAACTGTTTGTTGACGTAGCATTGGGTGTCATTACATACACCACGAAAACTACCGCTAACAATACGCCGGTCAATGCCAAAGGAAAAGGGAATAATCTTGGAGTAGATGCAGGGATAGGATATCAGTATATGATCCACAAAAACTTCCTGATCGGTCCTAAACTCGGGTTAACAGCAGGAACCCTGAAGAAGATGACTGTCAACGGGGTCTCTTATGAATTCGGGGAGAAAGAAAGGGAAGGTTTGCACCGAGTTTCTCTGAGTGCAGCGGCTACATTCCGTTTTTAAGTTTTATCTTTGCAAAAATCAAAACAATGAGCAAACCGATTACCGAATTTATAGAAAAATATTACCTGCACTTCAATGCAGCAGCATTGGTGGATGCTTCCAAAGGCTATGTTGCCCACCTTAAAGACGGGGGGAAAATGATGGTTACCCTTGCCGGAGCCATGTCTACAGCAGAATTGGGGAAAATATTCGCAGAGATGATCCGTCAGGGAAAAGTGGATTTCATTTCCTGTACAGGAGCCAATCTGGAAGAAGACCTGATGAACCTGGTGGCGCATTCCCACTATGAAAGAGTACCTCATTACCGGGACCTGACGCCGCAGGAAGAATGGGATCTTCTGGAAAGAGGCCTGAACAGGGTTACCGATACCTGTATTCCTGAAGAAGAGGCATTCAGAAGGCTGCAGAAACATATCGTTGAGATATGGAAAGATGCCGAGGCCAAAGGAGAACGCTATTTCCCGCATGAATACATGTACAAAATGATCCTTTCGGGAGTTTTGGAGCAGTATTATGAAATCCCGAGAGAAAACTCCTGGATGATTGCTGCAGCTGAGAAAAACCTTCCGATTGTAGTTCCTGGATGGGAGGATTCCACGATGGGTAATATATTCGCTTCATACTGCATCAAAGGTGAGCTTCAACCGTCAACGATGAAATCAGGAATCGAATACATGACCTACCTGGCCGATTGGTATACTAAGAATTCAGCAGGAAAAGGAGTAGGTTTCTTCCAGATCGGAGGAGGTATTGCAGGGGATTTCCCAATCTGTGTGGTACCGATGCTGTATCAGGATATGGAAATGCATGACATTCCGTTCTGGTCTTATTTCTGCCAGATCTCAGATTCTACGACATCTTACGGATCATATTCCGGAGCTGTTCCTAATGAAAAAATTACCTGGGGTAAACTGGATATCACCACACCGAAATTTATCGTTGAAAGTGATGCCACCATCTGTGCACCGCTGATGTTCTCGTATATCCTGGAAAACTAAATCGATCATTCGATGTAATATAAGACGCTTCAATTTTTTTTGAAGCGTTTTTTTTACTTCTGATTATTTGAGGGCAGACCAAGTAATTCGTGGTGATACACTGCTCATATTGGCAAACAATCACCATACATTTTACATCTTACTTTTTATATTATACAGGCAGTAATGTCAATATGTCACTTTATCCGGATCGGTATTTTTTTTGTGACCATATAGAAAATTAAAAACAAAAATTATTATGACTAAGGGAAATATTAATGTGTCGGTGGAAAACATTTTTCCACTAATCAAAAAGTTTCTGTACAGTGATCATGAGATTTTCCTGAGAGAACTTATTTCGAATGCTACAGATGCTACTTTAAAACTGAAACACTTAACCGGTATCGGTGAAGCGAAGGTAGAATACGGAAACCCGAAGATCGAAGTAAAAGTTGATAAAGAACAGAAGACCCTTCGGATCATCGACCAGGGAATCGGGATGACCGGTGAAGAAGTTGAAAAATACATCAATCAGGTAGCTTTTTCCGGAGCAGAAGAATTCCTCGAAAAATATAAGGATACGGCTAAAGATTCAGGAATTATCGGCCACTTCGGTCTTGGATTCTATTCTGCTTTCATGGTGGCTGAGAAAGTTGAGATCTTAACGAAATCATACAAGGACGAACCGGCAGTACGATGGATCTGTGACGGAAGCCCGGAATTCACCCTTGAAGAAACCACAGAAAAAACAGACCGGGGAACAGAAATTATCCTTCATATTGCTGAAGATTCCACAGAATTCCTGGAGGAGAACAAAATCCGTGAACTGCTGTTGAAATACAATAAGTTCATGCCTGTTCCGATTAAGTTCGGAACCAAAACCCATACATTGCCTTTACCGGAAGATGCTCCTGAAGATGCCGTAGCAGAAACCGAAGAAGTGGATAACATCATCAATAATCCCACTCCGGCCTGGACGATTGCCCCAAGCGAACTTGTGAATGAGGATTACATGAAGTTCTACCACGAACTGTATCCGATGCAGTTTGAAGAGCCTCTCTTCCACATCCACTTAAATGTTGATTACCCTTTCAACCTTACCGGGATCCTGTTTTTCCCTAAACTGAACAACAATTTAAATATTGAAAAGGATAAGATCCAGCTGTACCAGAACCAGGTGTTCGTTACGGATGAGGTAAAAGGAATTGTCCCTGACTTCCTGATGCTCCTGCGCGGGGTTATAGACTCTCCGGATATTCCGTTGAACGTTTCCCGTTCTTATTTACAGGCTGATGGTGCCGTGAAGAAAATCTCTTCCTATATCACAAAAAAAGTAGGAGATAAAATGGCCTCCCTGATCAATGAAAACCGTGAAGATTACGAGAAAAAATGGAATGATATCAAAGTGGTTATCGAATATGGGATCGTAACAGAGGAAAAGTTTGCTGAGAAAGCAGATAAATTTACTTTATATCCTACGACCGATGGCAAGTATTTCCTCTGGAATGAGCTGGAAGAGAAGATCAAGCCTTTACAGACCGATAAAGACGGAAAACTGGTTATCCTCTATGCTACGAATGCCGATGAACAGCACAGTTACATCCAGTCTGCCAGAGATAAAGGATATGAAGTCCTCCTTCTGGATTCTCCAATCGTTCCCCATGTGATCCAGAAGCTTGAAGGATCAAAGGAAAATGTTTCTTTTGCACGGGTAGATGCCGATCATATCAATAACCTTATTAAGAAAGATGAACCTTTAATTGCCAAGCTTAATGATACGGAAAAGGAATCCCTGAAGAAAGAAGTGGAAGAGGCGATTAAAAATGCGAAGTTCACGGTCCAGCTTGAAGATCTTGACAGCACAGATGCTCCGTTTACCATTACCCAGCCTGAATTCATGCGAAGAATGAAAGATATGCAGGCTACCGGCGGAGGCGGAATGTTCGGCATGGGAGGATTCCCGGAGATGTATAACCTGGTGGTGAATGCCAACAGCGATTTTGCCGGTCAGATTTTGAAGGCTGAATCAGGAGAAGCTAAAGAAAGCCTGATCCGGCATGCGCTTGATCTGGCCAAACTTTCACAGAACTTACTGAAAGGAAAAGATCTGACCAACTTCATCCAGAGAAGTTATCAGCAGATTACCCAATAAAGCGTTTCGGCGAGGCCACAGGCCTCGCCGAAACTTTTAACACATCAATTCCCCTTCATGGTTAAACAAACCTCCACACTTACTTTTTAATTATGCTGATGATGCCAGCTTCTTTGATATTATATAACGTCAGCTGAATATCAATCTAAAAAATATAAAAAGAGGCTGATGGACAGCCTCTCTGTCACTTTTTAACGGCAATGATGACTGTTTTTACCTTGGCGTAAAATAGTTTAACTTTTTTATTTCCGTACTGTCTTTAATCACTTTAAAACTCTTGATCTTATCCTGGGCTGTCAGGCGTTCCAGGTTCACCAAATCAGAAACCTTTCCGTCCAGTACAACTAAGGTCTGCTGTTTCCTTGCAGCATGGTCAAGATCAAGCATACAGCGGTTTTGTTCATAATCCGTACTGTAATCGACAACGGGTTGTGAGGATTTTTTACTGCAGTTGCAGAGAAGGGAGAACAACAGGATAGTAATAAAAAAGTATTTCATCGTTTTTACATTATTTCATCAATATAAAAAATTCCAAGTGACTGATTAATCTATGCTTAATTCTATAGGATTATAATTTTGGGCTCTTTCCCGGGCTTTTTTCAAAACATAACTTAACGTTTCAGGATCCGTAATCAGCTTATTGTAATTATTCGGATCTGCAATTTCTTTTCTTTGATAATCGAACACCTTACTTTTATACACTGCTGATGCATGAGGTGACATATTTGCCGATTTACAGAAGTATGTTCTCTTCCTGAAGTTATACAGGGAAAATATATAGTCTTTATTTTCGTCATATACTTCTACGATCAGGCCCGGAAGCTTATTAAATTTATACGGCCCGAACGGAAAGGGAATATCTCTGGTAAACCAGGCAATCCAGGTTCTGCCGTATTTTTTTGTAACCGCTTTTTGGCAGCGGTATCCGTTTAAAGATTGATGCTCATTAACGATTTGCCATTTAAGGCTGTTGGTTTCTTCATAGGCAAACGGTTTATTGCCTATAGGCAGTGTTACATAAAGCTTGCCTGATGTGGTGCCGATATATTCCGGGAAATCGGTGATGAACCGTAGTCCTTCCCTGAAGTCTGTCTTCTCATGGATCTTCTTCTCATACTTCAATGAGTCCTCCACATATTTCTTCATGTTTTTATAATAAGACGCTTTGGCATTGATCAGTAAGGCAAATGTATCTTCCTGGGATGTCGGGTTTGCTTTCTGATCTTTGTAAACCATCTTATAATCTGCTTCGTACAGCACATTGAATCCCTGGGATTTCATAAAAGCTGTAATCAGCAGTAATATTTGTAAAAGGTAGTTTTTCATCATGATTTAGTTTAAAAGGCAAAATACCATTTGGTACTTTGCCTTAAACAATGCTTAATGGTTATAGATCGTAATAGAAACATTCGTAGTTCCGCATACATCACCATTAATAAGTTTCAAAGTGTTTAAAACTTGTCCATATTCCATATCCTTTATACCTGCATCGCTTACACTTACAACTTTTCCGCACGAAGTTCTGAAAGGAAATGCACTCACGAATCCTGCAGCTCCAATAGCTATCAATAAAAATAATTTTCTCATCATCTGAATTATTAAATGGTTAACAGAACAAACTTATCAACATGAACAGCTTGAGACAAGAATATTGATTGCAGATTTGTTGTAAATTTGTTGTGCAATAGATGTACAAATTGTACTTTTATTGTTTTTAAAAACTTTATCATGCAAAAGGAAAAGCTACGTTTATTAAGGAAAAGAAAGGGATACACACAAAAGGATGTTGCAGATGCCATCGCTACTGATGTATCCAATTATAGCAGAAAGGAGAGCGGAGATGTGAGAATCATTAAGGATGAATGGGAGAAAATTGCAAAATTTCTCAATGTATCGGTAGATGAGATTTACGAGGAGGATGAACCTAAAGTCATCGTTAATAACGAACATCCCGTATTCAATGACAATGCTGTTTCTACAGGAGTGATGACGCAGTTCAACAGCATTTCCACATCCGTTATTCAGAATCTTCAGGAGTACATTGGACTGTTGAAAAAAGAGATAGACCGGCTTAATGAAGAGGTGCAGGAACTGAAAAAGAAATAGCCCTTAAATTTCCTTCAGAGGATCCCAGAACAGGGTTTTAAAATTTTTAATTCTTAAATTCTGCACGATAATTCCCTCTGCTTCAAGCCTGGACTGAAATTCCGGCACAGACAGGACGCCTGAAGCGGAAATGACTCTGTGTGCGGGTACATCTTTAGGGCAGCCGCCCATTGCTTTTCCCACATGCCTGGAATGGTTGGGATATCCTACGGCTTTAGCTATGGCTCCATACGTAGAAACGCGGCCTTTCGGGATCATCCTGACCAGTTCATAGACCTGCTTTTTGAAAATATCATCCATAAGTACGGTGTTTTAAGCTGTTATTCTAATCGGTTTGCATTATTTTTGAACTCTGTGTAAGACAGTATTTCGTAAACTAGGATGCCTTACCAAAAGATAAAGTTATGAAAAAATCATTTTTTAAATTCCTGAATAAAGTAAATAAAGCGGTATTGCCCAAACTAAGTGGCAAAGACCCGAATACTTTAACCAAAGCACAGAAAGCTATCTTGGCTTACCGGTATTTTGTACTGGTTAATTCTATGGATTAACTAACGGCTATAAAAGCAGGAAGAGCCGGATAACCACCATATCAAAAACAAAAAGACAGCCCTGAAGCTGTCTCTCTATCTGATCCTGAAAACAGTTACTTGTTTTTCAGTTCTTCTTTGATTTTATTTTCCAGTTCTTCCGAAAGTTCCGGATTGTCTTTCAACACATCTTTTACGGCATCACGCCCCTGGCCTAATTTAGTTTCTTCATAGCTGAACCATGAACCGCTTTTCTTCACGATTCCCTGTTCTACTGCCTGATCAAGGATTTCTCCGGTTTTTGAAACACCTTCTCCGTACATAATGTCGAATTCAGCCTGTTTGAAAGGAGGAGCCACCTTGTTTTTAACAATTTTAACCTTCACCCGGCTTCCTATAGCCTCATCACCGTTTTTAATCGGGGCACTGGCTTTTCTGATGTCTACCCTTACAGAAGCATAGAATTTCAAAGCATTACCCCCGGTAGTGGTTTCAGGATTCCCGAACATCACCCCGATTTTCTCTCTCAGCTGGTTGATGAAGATAACGGTACATTTTGTTTTTGAAATGGTTGCCGTCAGTTTTCTTAATGCCTGAGACATCAGCCTTGCATGAAGACCCATTTTGGAGTCACCCATTTCACCTTCGATCTCAGCTTTTGGCGTAAGAGCGGCTACCGAGTCGATAACCACGATATCAATAGCACCGGAACGGATCAGGTTATCCGCAATTTCCAGCGCCTGCTCACCGTTGTCCGGCTGTGAAATAATCAGGTTTTCAAGGTCAATCCCCAGCTTCCCTGCATACCCTCTGTCGAAAGCGTGCTCAGCATCAATAAAAGCTGCAATTCCGCCTGCCTTCTGTGCTTCAGCAATGGCGTGCAGCGTCAGAGTTGTTTTACCGGAAGATTCGGGTCCGTAAATTTCAATGATTCTTCCTCTGGGATATCCGCCAACGCCTAAAGCGATGTCTAATCCTAAAGATCCGGAAGGGATAACTTCAATGGTAGTATCCACAGCGTCGTCTCCCAGGGTCATTACAGTCCCCTTTCCGTACGTTTTGTCAAGTTTGTCAAGCACTAGCGCAAGTGCTTTTTTCTTATCGTCTATATTGCTCATTTGTTATCTTAAATACTGTATCAAATTTACGAAAATTTAGCGTCAAAAACTAGTAATATTTACTTTTAGGTACTTATATTATAGTTAAAATTATTATAAAAAATACGTTATTATTCAGAAAGCCTCAGCCGGGTTTATGAGAGTCCCGTTTCTCTTTATTATTTGCTGATCAAGAGCGTTTGTTTCTGTTGAAAGCATTTGTAAATTAATGAAAATTAGAGTTTTGTGTAATGCTGTGGTAATCATTCAGTACTTTCATCTGGCTTGCATCGCCTTTCCTGATTCTTTCTTTACGGCTTACTACTGTATCATAGATTTTGTTGATCATCCGCTTGGTTACCGGAAAGGCTTTTTTCAATGGAACATCAGGAATCTGGAGCCTGTGGCAGACTTCGTCATCCAGCAGAAACCATGTACAGCAGATATGCAGGTACCGTAGGTTTTTCCTCTGAAAACGATATTTCAGGATAGGGTTTTCCAGGGATTCATTGAGTAAGGAATGGGCAAGCAGGACAGAGTCCTGATCGGCTGAAGGCTGGTTGGAAGTCCAGAGGTAAAAATATTCGGTAGCCTGTTTTTTATTATCGGGCAGCAGTGGTTCCGGTATGCCCAGTAAATAGCCGACATATTTCCACAGATGGAAAATACCCAGTTCTTCTTCATCCGAAAACCGGTTGCCAAGCTTATGCAGGCTGTGCAGGAATACCAGGCTGAATCCGGTATAGGTAGCCATCATATCCCATGAGTTGATGGGCTCGCCCCAGTTTTCAATATTCCATTCTTTATAGTGTTTCTTAATGGAAAGCCGGGCATATGAGTGGATCATCCGGGTTTTGACGGCAAATTCATATCCTTTTGCATGGAGTTCCAGCGCATCATACCGGGTAACATTTACCCAGAAATCCAGCGTCTCGGAAAGCCTTTTTACAGCTCCCTTTTTCAGGGCACCGGTAATGATCAGCGGTTTATTGAGGTAAGCAAAGTCATAGCCGCCCATCAGGCAGTAATCACGGAGTGAGATGAGCGAATCCAGGTTGCAGCGCATGCACAGTTCGGCACCACTTCTGAGGAGGTTGTAATCCAGCCAGTCAGGAATCTTCTGGGTTTGCAGGAAAAGCTGCTTCACGCTTTCAGGGATCTCATCCTGTTCCGAAACCGGATTCCGGATGAACTGTTCGATTTCTTTTAACGCTTCCGGAAATGAACGGGTGAAGTAAATATCTTGTACGACTTTGTCTCCGGCTTCATCGGTATGGTAAACATACGGTGCAAACTTCTGAAAATGATCAAGGCTTACTTCAGCGCCGGAAAATTCAATCAGCTGCCTTCCGTTACCTGTAGTCCAGAAATCTATAAAGTGCCCGGAATCTGAAAATCTCGGTCTTGTCATCATACGCTTTCTTTATGCTGAAAGTACAATTTTTGCACCGCAACAGACAATGAGCTTTATCATGCTATCGGCTATTATTTACAGGTATCCCCACTCAAAAGCTTTCCTGACCAGTTCTGAGCTGTTTCTGGCATCTGCTTTTTTCAGGATGTTTTTCCGGTGTGTCCGGACTGTTTCTTCAGAAATATTCAGCATACCGGAAATTTCACATGTAGCATATCCTTTTGCAATACAGTTGAGGATTTCAACTTCTCTTGTGGTAAAGACCACAGCAGCAGATTTTGAAAAATGGTCTTTTTTGATCCATTGCATCTGGTGGAAATCTTCCCTTCCATTGATGCCGGAAACCAGTACGATGTAAGAATTATTCTGTGTAATATGCTCAATATGCGTATGGATGTTCACAGCCTGTAAAAGCCTTCCGTTTTCATCTTTATAGGTATGCAAAGCCTGATGGTGAAAGAGGCCGTAATTTCCTTCAGGAGTCCTCATCCTGAAGCAGTAGCTGGTTTTAAGCTCCTGCTGGTAATCAAAGCCATTGATTTGCTTCATTTTTTCTATAGACATTCTTTCGGCTTCCATCACGAATTCAAGGTCATCAGGATGGATCAGGTCTATAATGTCTTTCAGGTGTACAGGATATTTGCTGAGGCCGTGCATCTTCAGGATATTTTCATGATGATGGCTGATGGTACTGTCTGCAAAGTTAATAACGTAATAATAAAACTTACCCGGAGCAAAAACTTCTCCGATGACCTGTTCGATAGATGGAACAGGCAGTATCCTGTTGTCGTTTTGCAGTATTTCAGGGTAATCGTTCCATACCTCAATAAGAGGATGCGGTTTTTTGGCTTGGGTCAGATATTTTTTAGTCATGGTTAATGTTTTTATAAAATTAATGAAAATTCTCAAAATCACCCTTTTGGGGTATTTTCAGCACCCGGGATGTGTTGTAGTTTTACAGTACAAACCATGAAAACTCAATTTTTAACCACTTACGGTTTAAGGGTGAAGTTTTCTGAATATGCTTAACCTTAAACTAATAATTATGAGAACAAAAATTGTATCCCTTATGCTATTTGTATGGATAGGGATGGCTTTCGGACAGGAACGAAACATTACAGGACATAACTATGTCGTAAAAGTAGATGTTCCGGTAAAAGAATTTGATATGGAAAACGAACAAAGTAGTGATTTTTTTATAGCAAAGTCCAATACTAAATTTACAACTATCGAAGTGATATCAGATGAGGTGCTTATCAAATTTTGGGACTATGAAGGCGAGCAACAATTGTCCCCTAGAAAGTTGAATGACAGCTTGTCAAGGACATATTCATTTATAAATGCTGCAACCTCGAAAAACAAATATTTTGTTATGCAATTAAAAGACTTCGATACCAAGATAGAACCTATAAATGGCCGTTCGAGTTCTTTTACATGGGGAGTAACTATTATTCCCATAAAATTACGTTTTGGAAACGGAGAAAAAAGGTTATTTCAGTATTCTGAAAGTTTTTCTTTAGGAATTAATGCCGGATATGAATACGCTTTTACTAGCAGAAGAAAAGAATCAGTCAGTTTTTTGTTAGGAGTAGCTGTTTCATCTGTTCCTGTTGATCCTAAAGATAATATTATTCTTGAAAAGTCTACAACAGTTGGTGCATTTACACCTTCAATAGGGATTGTTTATTCTTATGAACAGTTTCAGGTAGGAATATTCTCTGGTATCGATTACTTATCTGGAGAACTTGGTAAAAACTGGATGTATAGGAACAAGCCCTGGCTAGGGCTTGGTCTCGGTTTCTCAATATTTCAAAAAAATAAAAAAGAAAGTGATTTGATGCAAACGCAAAAAGAAAAGTGATTGTGATCTTGTCCTATTTAATAAAAAAACCTTCCTGATGGAAGGTTTTTTTATTACTTATCGCTCATTACCCATTACAAAGAAGCTGCATGAATCAGCATATCTACTAATTTGTTAGAGTATCCCATTTCATTGTCATACCAAGAAACAAGTTTCACGAAATTAGGAGAAAGCATGATTCCGGCATCTTTGTCGAAGATAGATGTTCTCTTATCTCCTACGAAATCCTGAGATACCACAGCATCTTCAGTGTATCCAAGGATCCCTTTCAGTTCTCCTTCGGATGCTTCCTTGATGGCTACACAGATCTCTTCGTAAGAAGCGGCTTTTTCAAGTCTTACAGTAAGGTCAACCACAGATACGTCTACGGTTGGTACTCTGAAAGACATACCCGTTAATTTTCCGTTCAGTGAAGGGATTACTTTACCTACTGCTTTAGCAGCACCAGTAGAAGACGGGATGATATTGTTTAAAGCAGCTCTACCGCCTCTCCAGTCTTTCATGGAAGGACCGTCAACGGTTTTCTGAGTCGCTGTAGTAGCGTGTACGGTAGTCATCAGACCTTCCTCGATCCCGAATTTATCGTGGATTACTTTAGCCAAAGGTGCTAAACAGTTGGTTGTACAAGAAGCGTTGGATAAAATTTTGATATCGTCAGTAAGCTCTTTGTGGTTTACTCCCATTACGAACATCGGCGTATCATCTTTGGAAGGAGCAGAAAGGATTACTTTTTTAGCTCCGGCATTGATGTGTTTGGCAGCATTTTCTTTATCCAGGAAAAGCCCTGTAGATTCTACGATATAGTCTGCACCTACTTCATTCCATTTAAGGTTGTTAGGGTCTTTTTCAGCGGTAACTCTGATCTTTTTTCCGTTTACCACAAGGTCGTTTCCTTCTACGGAAACTTCTCCCGGGAAAATACCGTGTACAGAATCATACTTCAGCATATAAGCCATATATTCTGCATTGATCAGGTCATTGATTCCTACTACTTCGATGTTATCTCTTTCAGTCATTGCTCTGAACACAAGACGTCCGATTCTACCAAACCCGTTGATACCTACTTTAATTGTTGACATAATAGTTTGTTTTAATTATAAAAATAATATTAGATTGCTAAGATTTCAGAAATCAGCAAAAGATCTTTATTGATTTCATTATGTTTTTTAATGGCTTCCTCAATAGGAGTAAACACCAGTTCGTTGGAACGCATGCCTGCCATTACGTTGGTCTGTCCGTCCATCAGGCCTACCACAGCACCAAAGCCCAGCCTGCTTGCTAAAACCCGGTCTGCACAGCTTGGAGAACCTCCCCTCTGGATGTGCCCAAGTACAGTAACGCGGATGTCATAATCCGGGAATTCATCTTTCGTTTGCTTGGCCAGGTCATAAACATTCCCCAGCTTTTCCCCTTCTGCAACGACAACGATGCTGGAGGCTTTCCCTGTTTTTTCAGCATTTCTGAAGTTCGCAAACAGGTCTTCCATGCTGTCTCTGGTTTCAGGGATAAGAATGTCCAGTGCACCTGTCGCCAGTCCGCTGTTCAGCGCGATAAAGCCTGCATCCCGGCCCATGACTTCCACAAAGAAAACCCTGTTGTGGGAAGTGGCCGTGTCACGGATTTTATCAATGGATTCCATGGCCGTATTCAGGGCAGTGTCATACCCGATGGTATTGTCTGTACCGAAAATATCATTGTCAATGGTTCCGGGAACACCCACAACCCTGATTCCGAATTCTTCGTTAAAGATTTTTGCTCCTGTAAAGGTTCCGTCTCCGCCGATGCAGACTAAACCGTCTATACCCAGCTTCACACAGTTATCGTACGCTTTCTGGCGTCCTTCCTTGGTTTTGAACTCCATGGAACGGGCTGATTTGAGGATCGTACCGCCCTGGTTGATGATATTTTTAACGGAACGCGGGCCCATTTTCAGGAAATCCCCGCTGATCAGGCCGTTATAGCCTTCTCTGACTCCGTAGCATTCGATATGATAATAGTTAGCGGTTCTTACGACCGCTCTTAAGGCTGCGTTCATCCCCGGAGAATCTCCTCCTGAGGTAAGAACCGCAATTTTTTTCACAGCACTCTCTTTCATCTGGTAAAAAATTTCGAACACAAATCTACAAAAACAAGTTCAGATAATGGCAGTAACTGCATAAGACTTTTGGATATTATCCGTTAAAAACTTGTGAAATTTACAGGATTGAAAATATAGCCTGCCGTTTTTATCTTTTGAACCAGTAATCACATCACAATGGATAATGTTAACTAAAGCTGTCTGGACAATCTACCAGCATTAAAAGGCTACCATTTCTCCGTCAGGTACTTCCAGTACCGCTTCGGGACATGCTGGAGGTGCAGTTTGATGTTCTTACGCTCTACAATGTTGGTTCGGGTAAAATACCTCTGCCATAGCGTCTGGTAGCTTTTCTCCTGATCATGGAATTTCTGCTCATATTTTTTCAGGTCGATCTTTTCATCAGGATAAAAGAAGTCACAGGTTTCCAGGTCATACAGGATACCGTAATTCCGCCTGAGATCGTAAATCATCCACTTCTGGTCCTGATACCGGTCCTTGAAATGTTTCCGGATCAGCGGAAGCACATTGAAATCGGGATCGATTTTGGCAAAGAAAACTTCATCCTGCATTTTTTCAAAGCGTACGAAGGCCGTCATCCGGTGTCTCTCGCGGCTTACTGATTTGCAGATCTTGGAAATTTTCAAAATATGGCTGTCGGCATAATTCTGCAGGACATTTTCCCCGGGAAACTGTACGGATTGCCTCACAGCAGATAAAATCAATTGCTCGGCTTCAGGATCCTCAGACAGGTAAACTTTTAACAATTCATGGATGCCCTGTTTCCCTATATTCTGCTCCAGCTTATTCAAAACCCGCTCGGACTTTTCCTGCTGGGTAATCACTTCATGGATGTCTGCAAAAATATTCTCCTGATGAAAATTTTCCCTGCTTACGATTTCAACATCTTTATACCGGTATTCAAAAACCTCAAATACTACAGTAAATAAGCCGTCGAAACTTCCGTCATAGAGTAGGGTAGTCATTAATTAATGCTGAATTTAATTTGAAAATGCGACAATTTGAAAATTATGGTTAAATCAGTAGCCATAGACTCAGATTTTGAAAAATTTCTGAAAAATTTTAAACGTAAAGATCCAACTTGAAATTTTTATGGCTTTTTGATTCAATGAAATTAAAACAGGGTAAGCTGCTGGGAAAACTGATTATGGAACTTAGATGAGCTTCCCCCAATGATCAGCTTCCTGAAATTTTTGTCGGTAAGATACCTCAGATAAGCATTACCAGCATTAAAATCAATAAAATATTTAGCCCGGTTAACGGCAGCGCCTAATTTCGTCAGGTGATCAATGGTAAGTACCTGGAAACGCCTCGCACTGACAATTTTTTTAGCCGTTTTTACACCAATCCCCGGGATTCTTAAAATCATCTGGTAATCAGCAGTCTGAAGGTTAACCGGGAACTGGTCAAGATGTCTCAGCGCCCAGCTCATTTTAGGGTCCACTTCAAGATCCAGGAACGGCATGTTCGGGTCCAGGATTTCTTCTGCCTTGAAGCCATAAAACCTCATCAGCCAATCCGACTGATATAAACGGTTTTCCCTGAGCATGGGAACTTCCGTTGTTAAAGCCGGAAGGCGCTTATCCTCCAATACCGGTACATATCCTGAGTAATACACTCTTTTCAGGCTGAAATTTTTATAAAAGTGATCCGCCACTTTGATGATCTGGAGGTCATTTTCATTGGTCGCACCCACAATCATCTGGGTTGACTGTCCTGCCGGAGCAAACTTCGGAACTTTCCTGAAGATTTTCTTTTCATCCTTATACTGGTCGATCCCTTTCTGGATGTACTTCATCGGATTCAGCATATCCTGGCGGTTCTTCTCAGGAGCCAGAAGCTTAAGCCCGCTTTCGGTGGGGATTTCAAGATTAACGGAAAGCCGGTCTGCATATAAAGCGGCTTCCTGCATCAGTTCGTCGCTTGCTCCAGGGATGGATTTTAAATGGATATACCCGTTGAAGTTTTCTTCCAGCCGCAGCTTTTTGGCTACCCTTACCAAACGTTCCATGGTCGTATCTGCATTTTTGAAAATACCGGAGCTCAGAAATAATCCTTCAATATAATTCCTGCGATAGAAATTAATGGTAAGGTCTACAACTTCTTCTACGGTGAATGCAGCTCTTTTGATATCATTCGAACTTCTGGATACACAGTAAGCACAGTCGTAAATACAGTGATTGGTCAAAAGGATTTTCAGGAGTGAAACACATCGTCCGTCCTCAGTATAGGTATGACAAATGCCACTAACTGAACTGTCACCCAGAGCTCCTTTTTTGTTTTTCCTCGTTCCTCCACTGGACGAACAGGAAACATCGTATTTCGCTGCATCGGCAAGGATTTCAAGTTTTTCTTTCAGACGGTCAAAATTCATTCTTTAAATTGAAAATCTTTATGTTAGATGAAATTTATACATCAAATGTAGGGCTAAAAATTGACAAATATCAACGTTTTTTGATTGAAGTTATCAACAACTGAAAGTTACAAAATCACTATATTTACGCTTCTTTAAAGTAACACTATGAATCATCAACCGGTGGAAGGTTTCTCTAAACTTTCCAAGCAGCGAAAAATCGATTGGCTAATCTCAGAATACCTCAGCAACGATCGCACTTACGAGCAGATCCTACAGCAATATTGGAATAACAATGCCGAACTTCAGAAGCTTCATGAGGAGTTTTCTGAAAATACGGTGTCCAACTTTTACATGCCTTACGGGATTGCTCCCAATTTCCTGATTGACGGAAAACTGCTGGCCCTTCCCATGGCTGTTGAAGAAAGCTCCGTAGTGGCGGCCGCCTCCAAGGCAGCCAAGTTCTGGATTGATAAGGGCGGTTTCAAAACTACCATTATCAATACTGAAAAACTGGGGCATACCCACTTTATATTAAATGTAGAACCACATAAGTTATTGCATTTCTTCAACTTCAGGCTGAAGAAAAAACTGTTTGAAGTTACGGAGGATATCACCGCTAATATGAGAAAGCGCGGCGGAGGGATTCTGGATATCAAGCTGATTGATAAGACGTCTGAGATGGCGAACTATTACCAGCTGAAAGCCAGTTTTGATACGGTAGATTCCATGGGTGCGAACTTTATCAACTCCTGCCTGGAGCAGTTCGGGAAAACCCTGAAACAGGAAGTGTCAAACAGCAGTGATTTTTCTCAGGAAGAAAAGGATTCACTCCAGATTGTCATGAACATCCTCTCCAATTTCACTCCGGATTGCATCGTACGAGCTGAGGTTTCCTGTAAAATTGAAGACTTGAAGGATGACAGCGGGATTTCCAATGAGGAATTTGCCCGGAAATTCAAGCAGGCAGTAACCATTGCCGAAATTGAACCTTTCCGCGCTACTACGCACAACAAAGGTATCATGAATGGGGTAGATGCTGTAGTTATTGCTACCGGGAATGATTTCAGGGCTACGGAAGCCTGTGCACATGCCTATGCCGCAAGAAACGGGAAGTATTCTTCCTTAACGCATTGTACTACCGATAACGGTATTTTCAGGTTCTGGATCGATCTTCCTATTTCTGTAGGAGTCGTAGGGGGCTTAACGAATCTCCATCCGCTGGTGAAATTCTCACTGGCACTTTTGGGCAAACCATCCGCGCAGGAGCTGATGAGTATCTTAGCGGTGTCCGGACTGGCCCAGAATTTCGGGGCACTCAGGTCTTTAGTGACCACAGGAATTCAGAAAGGCCACATGAAAATGCACCTGCTGAATATCCTGAACCAAATGGGCGCAACTGAAGAGGAAAAACAGCATTTTGTGACATATTTCAAGGATAAAACGGTAAGCCATCATGAGGTAATCCATGAATTTAACAGACTGAGAGGCCGGTCATGATACAGATCATCCTCTCCGTTGTATTTTTAGGCTTCGGTATATTCCTGAAATTGAATGATCATCCCGGTTTCAGAAGCTCAAAAAGGTTTTCTGTACTGTTCATCATTTTAGGAACGTTAACACTGACGGCGAAATTAATATTAATCTATTTAGCATCAAAGCAATGAAAAAGATTGTTGTATTGTGTACCCTGATTTCCGGCTTATGTTTTTCCCAGCATAAAAACGTGAAAATTACCGATTTGCCGCCGAAATCAGAAGACTTCGTTTTTCCGCTGGTGGCATATCCGCAGAATGCAGGGGTAGAAAACAAGATCAACACATTCCTGCAGGTAGACCGGCTGGAACATGTTCCAGGCGGAGCAGGAAATCCTTTTCAGAAGGTCATGGCCAGCGAAAAGTCACCTTCTCACTATGTCTATTTCTACAGCTGGAAAAAGATGGATGCTCCGGAAAATATTCTGAGTATGGCTATTGAAGGCGAAGCTTCGGGAGCGTATCCCGAAGGCTTCAGTGCATGGGAGAACTTTGATCTCCGGACGGGAAACGTGATCAATGCCGAAGACCTGTTCCAGCGTACAGCTGTAAAAACAGTTGAGGGAATGATTAAGAAAAAGGTTCAGAAAGAAATCAGTGATTTCCTGGTTAAGTTAAAAGCAGAGAAAAACCCTTCTGGAGATATTCAGGATCAGATTGCCCTTTATGAGGGATGCAATACGGATTATCATATTTCGAGCATCGGATATTATTTCGGAAAGGATAGAATAACCTTTGTTGCAGAACGATGCTCCAATCATGCCATGAGGGCGCTGGATGAGTTGGACAGCCATTTCATCGGTTTTTCTTACAAGGAACTGGCGCCGTACTGGACGCCGTATGCTAAAAATCTATTATCAGGTTCCCGGCATATTGATCAGACCGGCATCAATAATAAACTGTATCATGGAAAGATTGACGGGAAATATCCCATTACCGTTCTGATGGGCGAAGTATATGCTGACGGTTCCCTGTCCGCAAAGTACTGGTACGATAAAAATAAAAAACTGATCGAGTGGCACGGGAAATTGAAAGTAAACCATATTTCCCTTACCGAAAGCGATTATTACAGCGAGGAAGCCACGCAATGGATGCTGAAAGGGTTTGTAGAAGCAGACCTGAAAGGCAATACCATTACAGGGACCTGGCAGGATTATAAAACAAAAAAATATTTAAAACTGGAATTAGAAGAGTTATAGTATGAAGACACTTACTTTGGTTTTTGGTGCCGTTTACGGAATGTTGTCCGTAATTCTGGGAGCGTTCGGGGCACACGCATTAAAGAAAATCCTTTCTGTGGAAAGGCTGGAAAGTTTTGAAACGGGTGTGCGCTACCAGATGTATGCCGCATTTTTTCTGCTGATTATAGGGTACATCCTTAAATTTGAAACGACTTCGGAGAAATGGGTTTCCATTCTGATGATTGCCGGAACGATTCTTTTTTCTTTCAGCATCTATTTCCTGAGCTTGCAGGATTACCTGGGAGCGAATCTGAAATTTTTAGGTCCGATTACACCGCTTGGGGGACTGATGATGATCCTGAGCTGGGGAATGCTGATTTTGTATTTCGCAAAAAACAGGATATAATATAGATTTTAGGCTTTTTCTGAATCATAAAGTGAGCCGCATGAGCCTGTCTCGCCCTTACATAGTCTGAACTCTGAAAAGGGTTGAACTTTTTCCGGCAGGATATAATTTTAATACCATTCAAAAATGAAAATCAACAGGAGACGCCGTATTATCCGTGCTCTCAATCTTCTGGATCAGCCGATCCGGTTCAATCCGTTTGTATTCAGCCGGACTTTTTTCATGTGGGCCATCACCGGACTGGTAGGAGGGACTATTGCAGGAGGATATTGGATTGTCCTGGAATATTTCACTGAGTTTCTGGCTGAATTCCAGGGATGGATGGTTATTCCTACGATGGCTGTCTGTGGCCTTCTGGCAGGACTGGTCATCCACTTTATCGGCGATCCGGGGGAAATCCACCTCATCGTCAATAACATCAGGTTCAATAAAGGTAAGCTGGATCCTAAGAACAATCCTTCTATGATTCTTTCATCATTATTCTGCGTGGCATCCGGCGGAAGCCTGGGGCCTGAAGCACCGCTGGTACAGGTAACGGGTTCTACCGGGACATGGCTGGGAAAAATGTTCCGGCTGAAAGGGGAGGAGCTGCGTTCTTTAAGCATTGCCGGAATGGCATCTGGGTTTACGGCTCTTTTCGGGGCGCCGCTCGGAGGAAGCCTTTTTTCTCTGGAAATCCTGCATCATAAACATGCCGTTGAGTATTACAAAGCGATCATCCCGGCATTGGTAGCCAGCTGTTTCAGCTATCTTATGTTTGCCCTGATCATTCATCTCGGAATCGGCGCTACCTGGGACCTGAAAGCCTATCATTATACAGGGATATATGATTTTGCCTTTGCGACTGCTTTCGGAATCGTGGGAACTGCATTCGGATGGATTTTTATTTTTGTCGTTAAGTTCTTCAAAAGGATTTTTGAATACAGGAAAATCCCCATTTATATCAAGACCCTGGCCGGCGGAATCATCCTTGGGATTATTGCCTTTTATTTCCCGTTAACCCGGTATTTCGGACATAATGAAATCAACCAGCTGATCAACGGAGGGTACACACTGAATTTTCTGATCATCATTTTGGTGTTCAAAATCATCGCCATCGCTGTCACCGTGACTTCCGGATGGAGAGGCGGCTTCATCATCCCTTTATTCTTTGTGGGAACAACTTTAGGACTCATTATCCATCATGTTTTCCCTGCGGTAGATACAACGTTGGCTATTGTAAGCTGTATGGCAGCCATTAATGCCTGTGTTACCAGAACGCCGATGAGCACAACGATAATCCTGGGAACCCTGACGGGCTTTACTTATTTCGTTCCGATCCTTTTCGCGAGTCTGACCGGATATTTTCTGGCACCTAAGATTCCTTTTATCGGATCACAATCTGAAAAGTTATCTGAAGAATAGTACGGTACATCATACAATAAAAAATTCAGGCATCAGCCTGAATTTTTCTGTTTAAAACCGGAAGTTTTCCCTCATCCACTTCAGCTTATTATAGCTTTTCAGGAATTTATTGTTCAGTAAAATGAATTTCTCCTGTGCGTCGATCATTTTATTTTCCCTTGAATTGATCAGGAAAAGCGAACTCTCTCCATTGCTGTAGCGTATTTCCTCTGCCTGGAGCAGCCGCTGGTAATTCGTAAGGTTGTTCCTGGCAATATCAATCTGGGAATGGTAGTTCATGATCTCATTTTTATACGTCTGGATTTTTGTTTCGATCTCCCTTTTTTTCACCTGGGTATCCAGGGCATTCTGTTCTATTTTGAGTTTTGCGATCTGGTAATTGGCTTTTGCTTCCCTCTGGAAAAGCGGTATTTCCAGTTTAAGCCCGTACTGGAAGTTGTTGTCGAAAAGCGGAAGGTAGTCTGCCCGGTAATTTTCTTTATTGAAGAAATTATAGGTAAAGTCCAGCTTCGGAAGGAAGCTTTGCCATTTGAGCTTCCTTTCACTTTCCAGGATATTTCCTTTCTGAAAATAATACAGTACAGATAAATGGCGGTCCGGGTTCTGGGTATCCATAGTCTGAACCAGCATTTCAAAATTGCTGAACGCTTCACTGTTCGCGGTGTTGTCAGCAGGGTAGATCATGGCGGTCATATCGTACATCTCCTGATTTCCTTTCCATAGAAACAGCTGAAGGTCCTGCGTGCTTTTAACGAAATTCAGGAAAGCATCCCTTTCCTGAAGCTGGAAACTCTGTAACTGCGACGCTGCTTCTACCGTATCGATGGCCGGCCTCTCACCGAATTCGTATGTCTTTTTCGTTAATTCAAGACGGCTTTTATTAATGGCAACAGCCTTTTGCTGAAGGCGGTAGATCTCAAAATTCTTTACCCATTCCCAATACGTGTTTTCAGCTTCGAGGAGAAGGTCGTTGGTCAGTACTGCCTGTTCTGCTTCTGTCATTGTAAGAGCGTACTTAGCCTGCTCCAGTAAGGCTCTTCTCTTGTCATACAAAAGATTTTTAGCCAGGGGAACAGTGATGCCGAACTGATACAGCCCGCCTTTCGTATCGCTGTTGTTGATTTTCTCCCCGTCAAGGTAGTTGTAGCTTCCTGTAAGATCAATGCCATACCATGTGGGGATTCCCAGCTCAAGATTTTTCTGCCTGTAATACTGTACGCCGTCAATATTTTTTTCTCCGAGCTTCCCGCCAAGCACAGGATCAAAATTACCTCTGGCCCGTGTGATCTCGGATTTCGCAATTTTGTTCTGAAGCTGATATTTGATCGCAAGCGGATGGTAAGCCTTGACAATGGCAATAAATTCCCGGGCAGAAATCCTGAGCGAATCCTGTGCTGAAAACAGCTGACAGAACAGTAGGGCAAAGAGAATGATGATGCTATTTCTGCTTTTCATTGCTGCCGGCTTTTTCAGTTTTAACTTCATAATAATCCGGAGGGAATCCGTTGATGTTCCTCCACAGCTCATACCATACCGGAACGTCATTGAGGATGGCAATCCCCTGGGCGCCTGTTCCCATTTTAATTTTCGGCGGCCATCTTTTCTCTGTTTTATCTTCAACGACCAGCGCTCTGAAAAGGCCGTTCGTACTGATGTTACTTTCAACGGCAATTACCTTTCCTGCAAAAATACCGTAGCTGGAATCCGGCCACCCTGAAAATACGATTGCCGGGAACCCGTCAAATACACACATCACCCTTTGTCCTTCCTTGATCAGCGGGAGGTCTACAGGTTTGATATAAATTTCTACCGCGTAATCAGTTGTTTTCGGTACAATGGTTCCGATGCTCTCGGCTTCTTTCAGGACTTCGCCAATTCCCGCCTTGTTCAGCTGAACGATCTGCCCGTCCTGGGAAGCTATGATGAAGTACAGGCCCTGGCGGAACTTGTAGTTGGCCACCTGGTTTTCAAGTTTGGCAATATCACCTTCGCTACCTTCAATCTGGCCCATGCTCTGGAACCTTTCTCCTTCCGTTTTGCTGAGTTTTTCAGTGTAGTCCTGAATGACGGCACTCTGTTCAATTCCCGTATTTACAATTTCCTGCCTGGTCTGGGCCACTTTATTTTCAGATGCTGTTTTTTTGGCGATGGCATTCTGGTAGGAAATGCTGCGCTGCTGGAACTGGGTCAGGGAAACCAGGCCTTCATCATACATTTTTTTCTGCCTTGCATACTGGTCTTCCGAAAGCTTCAGTTCATTGGTAGCGGCAGCAAGTTCGGCTTCTTCACCGGCAAGCTTGTTTTTAAGCTGGCTGATCTTAATCTGAAGCTGGTTCAGTTTAAGGTCTTTTCCCGTCGAAAGTGCCTGGAGCTGGCTGTTTGTAGTTCCTACTTTAGCTTCATAATAATCCCGCACGCCTTTTTTAGCTTCTACCTGCTGCTGTGTCCTCTGGACCAGCAACGGATCAAAGTAATCATCTTTGACTTCGGAAAGCTGCAGGATCGTATCTCCCTTTTTCACATAATCCCCGTTTTTCACATACCATTTAATGATCTTCCCGGGAATAGGCGAGTTGAGCTGCTGCGGCCGCTGCTCCTGATACAGGGAAGTAACAGTTCCCATTACCTTGATATTCTGGGTCCATGGAAGGAAAAGGACAACCACTGCTGCCAGGAAGATGAATAGAAACCACCTTTTTACCCGCGATTTTTTGTGGATGTTGTATATTTTATCAAAAGACTGAATTTTCATACCTGTATTTTTAAGATAAACTTTTTATCGTTCCGTTTTCCATATGCAGGTGCAGGTCTGCATAGTGCAGGATATCCGGATTCTGGGAGACAATCACAATCGTTGTCATGTGTTTGATATTCTGCAGGTGTTGCAGCATTTTAAACTTGAATTTTTCATTCATGCCGTCTATAGGATCTTCCAGCAGCAAAAGGTGCTTATTGCCCATAAGTGCCCTGAGCAGGAGGATTTTTTTCTTTGAGCTGAATGAGATTTCAGGATCTGTCTCACTGATTTCCGTCAGGAACCCGCTGGAAAAAAGATTTGAAATATTCTCTGCACCAATCTGCTCGGAAAGGCGGAGGATATCTTCACTGCTGCTGGTTTCATTGCCTAAAAGAATGTTTTCCTGTACAGTGCCCTGAATAATCCTCATGTCTTCAAGGTATACCCCTATTTCTGTTCTCAGCTTGTTTTTATCAATGTTTTTCAGCGGAATTTTATTAAACAGGATGCTTCCGGCCGAAGGTTCATAGAATCCTGCCATCATATTCAGCAGGAGTGACTTTCCGGAGCCCAGTTCACCTGAAATAACCGTAATGCTGTTTTCCCGGATGGTGAAGTTGATATTCTGGAGGATATGGACATGGGCATTGAAATTAAAATCCACATCCTTAAACTCAATCTCTATTCCTTCGCCTTTTTGGGAAAGAATGATTTCTCCGTTTTTTTCTTCCGCCAGTTCAGTTACTTTGGTAAGCTTCGCCAGCGATGCGATGACGTCGTAATAACTCTCCAGGCTGATGATGAGTTTCTCAACAGCTGCCATAATGCTCAGGACGACAATTTCCGTGGCTATAAAAGCGCCGATATTGAGCTTCTGGTTGACCAGTAGATACGTACCGATAACCAGCATGGCCAGTGTGATGATTACTTTGAAAGCAATAATGGTTTTATACTGGATCACCAGAACCCTGAAATGGGAAGTTCGGTGGTCAAGGTATCCCATAACCCTTTCATCCGTACCTTTCAGGTGCTTTTCTGTTTCCGAATTGATTTTGAAGGTCTTTACCGAAGCAGCTACATCCTCGATCCATGAAGCGGTTTCATATTTTTTATCGCTTTCATCAAGGCTGGATTTTATTCCGCTTTCCAGGGTGAAGTTAAAGATGATCACCACGCTCAGTACAACTAATGCCCCGAATGCCAGGAACCACGGATGGTAAAACGAAAGCAGCAGGATCCCGAAAAGGATCTGGATGATCGCTGCCGGAATTTCCAGCAGTATTTTAGATATTCCTTTCTGGAGGTTCTGGGTGTCAAAAAAACGGTTGACCAGTTCCGGCAAATAATATTTCCGGGTGCTGGAAAGATTGACTCGGGGGAGCTTTTCAGCAAAGGCAATAGAAAATTCAACAAAGATCTTCTGCTGGATCTTTTCAATGATCTGCATGACTTTCAGCCTGAAAAAACCAACCAGCCACGTCCCGATGACTACAAAGAAAATGAGGATGTAAATGGATGTTGCCATAGTGGCACCCATCACAAAGCTTACGATGGATTGTATCCCTAGCGGAACGCTGAGCTGCACAAGACCGCTGAGGATAGCATAGAAATAAATATTGGTTACATCCTTTTTTTCTTTGGTGATGTACCTGAAAAGTTTGTATCCCTGTTCCCTGGGTGTTGTTTCCATACAGTTTATATGAGGTTAAAGGTTATATGTCGAAGATAGTTAAGCACATATCTCTGGTGTTCTTTTCGTTCTGCATTGTCCGTGAGTTTCGGAAGGTGTTCACTGAAAAACTGCTGGTCATGAGCTGTCTCCAGCAGGGTACTGGCAAATGAACGCGGATAGGCAAAGTCCGGGCTGGCATCTGAGATAACATCCGCAATAAATCCGCAAAGGCTTTTTAAAGGGTTGAAAACCATTTCTTTATTAATAATGTCTACATCCTTAACATGATAGGATTTGCTGCTTTCTGAAATAACGATATTATGAAGCCTTGACAGGTCGTAATCTTCAATCTGATCATGCGTTTCATCATTGTGCGTGATGATTTCCAGGATCTTTTCCATTTTCCGGTGCGGATCTTTAAGTTCCAGCAGCCTCTGTTTGGAAATAAATTCTAAGTAAGACCAGTACCAGTTCAGGATATACGTAAGCAACTTATGCTTGGAAGAAAAGTACCTGTAGATCGTCGCTTCCGTAGAACTGATCTTCTGGGACAGCTTTTTAAAAGTGAACTGCTCAAAGCCGATTTCATAGATCAGGTCTATGGCATTTTTTACAATGGATTTACCTATGGCACTGGTTTCAGGGTCCCTTAGGTATAAATGTTCGTTGACTCTAAATTTTACTTGGAATTCCATATCTGTAAGTGACTCATAGAAAATAGCAAAATATATACCAGTTATAATAAAACAATCTTTAAAGATAGTAATACTATCATATTGATTTCTGGATTTCATTGTTGGAAGGCTGCAAATGTCCGGGAATATTCACTGGATAAACTACTGGATGTGAAATAAATCAGATATACGATAACAGGTCTGCTCAGTCTTAATGATTTTCAGCAGTCTGTGCTCCATGCTAATGAGTTAAAAGATGAATAAATTCTTTCCTGCCTTATTCATTTTTATTAAATTTGTCAACCTTTAACTATTAAAATAAAATAATAAAAATAATATGAATCTTCACGAGTATCAATCAAAAGAGATTTTATCAAAGTATGGAGTAGCGATCCAACGCGGTTTCGTAGCGAATAACGTAGACGAAGCTGTAGCTGCTGCTGAAAAATTGACTGCCGAAACAGGCGCTCAGGGCTGGGTGGTAAAAGCACAGATCCATGCCGGTGGACGAGGTAAAGGCGGTGGTGTAAAGTTTTCCCCGAACATGGACAAGCTGAAGGAAAATGCACAGAACATCATCGGGATGCAGCTGATTACTCCGCAGACTTCTGCTGAAGGTAAAAAAGTGAATTCTGTTTTGGTTGCGGAAGATGTATATTATCCGGGAGAAACTGAAACGAAAGAATTTTACGTTTCTATTCTTTTAGACAGGGCTGAAGGCAAAAATACCGTAGTATACTCTACAGAAGGCGGTATGGACATTGAGCACGTTGCTGAAGTAACCCCTCATCTGATCCACAAAGAAATCATTGATCCTGCTTTGGGTCTTCAGGGTTTCCAGGCCAGAAAAATTGCTTTCAACTTAGGTCTTGAAGGAAATGCCTTCAAAGAGTTTACAAAATTCATTACCTCTTTATACAATGCCTATACAGGAATTGATGCCTCTCTGTTTGAAATCAACCCGGTATTGAAGACATCTGATAATAAAATTATCGCGGTAGATGCTAAAGTAACTTTAGATGACAATTCATTATTCCGTCACAAAGACTTAGCTGAGTTGAGAGATACGAGAGAAGAAGACCCAATGGACGTAGAAGCAGGTGAAGCTGGTCTTAACTTCGTGAAACTGGACGGCAACGTTGCCTGTATGGTAAACGGAGCAGGTCTTGCTATGGCTACCATGGATATCATTAAATTATCCGGCGGTAACCCTGCCAACTTCCTGGACGTAGGAGGAACGGCTGATGCCCAGAGAGTACAGACGGCTTTCGGAATTATCCTGAGAGACCCGAACGTAAAGGCAATCCTTATCAATATCTTCGGAGGTATCGTAAGATGTGACAGAGTAGCACAGGGAGTGGTAGATGCTTACAAAGCAATGGGAAGCCTTCCGGTTCCGTTGATCGTAAGACTTCAGGGGACTAATGCCGTTGAAGCTAAAAGGCTGATCGACGAATCAGGTCTGCCGGTACATTCTGCCATTACATTGGAAGAAGCTGCCAATAAAGTAAAAGAAGTTTTAGCATAAGTGCTTGACTCATAATATTAAAACCGCCTTTTTTAGAGGCGGTTTTTTTGTGGATTGTATTTTGATCTGCGGAAATTGAGGTTTCCTATGATATGCTGTATATAAAGATTTAAAAGCAGCTTCACCGCTGCTTTTTCTATTGTTCATCCTTATTCTTGATCAGTGTATCTGTACCATTGATATTAATGCTGGTAGGAGTGACGAGCTGGATGCCGTCTGTATCAAGGCGTTGTTTTATTTTCATATAAGCTTCGCTCTTCACCTGCATCATGTTGGCTCCCACTGCCATCCAGAATTTAGCCTGAAGGTTGAATACTCCTTGTTTTAAATCGGTAAAAATCACTTCGGCAGTATCGTTACGGTCAATATTATCCAGGCTTTGAATGACTTCAAGAATACCCTGTTGGGCCTGGGCAAGGTTTTCATCTGCGGGAATGTCAAAATTAAAAATGATCTTCCGCTGCGGAGAAGCTGTAATATTGGAAAACGGGGCATTGAAAATAACCTGATTGGGGATATATACTTTTTTACCATCATCACTGATAATCTTTGTTGTCAGGAACCCGATTTCCGATACGGTACCTGAATTACCTCCGATAATAACATAATCGCCTACCTTAAACGCTTTGTCAATCCCGATAAGCATCCCGGAAAAAATACTTGAAACAAGATCTTTCAGTGCAACCCCGGCAATCACCCCGGCAACTCCGAGACTTCCGATGAATTTCCATAAAAACCCGCTGAATCCCATGATCTCCAGGGCAATAAAAGTACCCATAACAACAATCAGGAACCTGAAGATACCGATCAGCGTCACCAGTGAACTTTCCCTCTTGCTTTTCGGAAAGAATTTATGAAACAGTTTTACCGCAACCTTGCTGAGGTATTTACTGGCAATCATAAAAAATAAGAACACCAGGATCCCTACCACCAGCTTCGGAGTTACTGCGGCAAATTTCAGGTACCAGTTTTCTAAAACATTGTAAACGACATCAATATAACCTAATCCACTTTTATCCATACGGTAAATATAAGAATAAGCTAAATTTTCAACAAAAATTTTGCCAGTCTCAAAAAGTCTATTAAATTTGTAGACTAACAATAAACAAAATATTATGTCAATAAAACTAGGAGATACCGTACCTGACTTCCAGGCTGAAACATCAGCCGGACCCATCCGTTTTCATGAATTTCTGGGAGATTCCTGGGGAATCCTGTTTTCCCATCCGGCAGATTATACGCCGGTTTGCACTACTGAACTTGGATACACCTCAAAGCTTAAGTCGGAATTTGACAAACGTGATACCAAAGTTATTGCTCTGAGCGTAGATGGAGTAGAGGATCATCAGAACTGGATTAAAGATATTAATGAAACCCAGGAAACCGATGTTCAGTTCCCGATTATTGCCGATAAGGACCGGAAAATTTCGGAACTGTATGATTTCATCCATCCTAATGCATCAGCAACCGCTACTGTTCGTTCGCTGCTGATCATCGATCCGCAGAAAAAAGTAAGGCTGATTATTACCTACCCCGCCTCTACGGGAAGGAATTTTGATGAAATAATCAGGGTGCTGGATTCTCTTCAGTTGGTTGATTCACACAAGATTGCCACCCCTGTCAACTGGAAAGACGGAGACGATGTTATTATTCCGCCTGCCGTAAGTACTGAGGATGCCAAAGCGCTGTTCCCGAAAGGAGTAAAGGAAATTAAACCTTATCTGAGGTATACTCCGCAACCGAATAGATGATTGATTTGATTTTTTATAGTTTAGTTTTAATTGAAAAAGCGCATCGGAATAATTTCCGATGCGCTTTTCTTTTGTGATATATATGTGTATGTGAAGTGAGTGATTATTTTACATCATTGATAACTTCTCTACCCTTTGAAGATGGAAGGTAAATCTGGAAACCAAGTCCGAAAGTAATTCTGTTCGTATATCCACCATTACCGAATCCGGCATTGGCGTCATATTTTACCAAACCTTCAAGACCGATATTCGGCGTAATGAAGTAAGAGTATCCAGGACCGAATCCGAAGTTAAGACCGTTGGAAGAAGAACCTCCTTTAGAGATTGAAGTACCTCCAACACCTAAGTTACCTTCGAAGAACCATCTTCCGTGATTAAGAAGATTGTCTACTCCCTGCTCTCCCGGAGAAAGATAATAACGTCCTAAAGCTCCTACGTTATAAGTAAATGTAGTAGGTGAGTTTTTAGCTCCGCTGAAGCCTAAATCTACGTAACCACCGACAGCTACATTGTCTTCAACAAAATAAGCAGCTTTTGGCTGAATGGCAAAGTTATATCCGCCACCAGTATTCAATCCGAAATTTGCTCCTACTAGGTTACCACCTACCATCCAGTTTCCTTTTTGAATTTGAGCATTCGCAGTAGATGCTAATCCGGCTACCGCAAGTATACCTGTAAAGATTAATTTTTTCATAATTTATAATTTAATAGATAATTTATTATTCTAGGTCTTGGGAAGAACAATAAATGTGCCACAACATTAAAATATGAGATTTGACAGGCATTAACAGGAATCTATCCTGAAATGTTATATTATACTATCTATACAAATAAAAGAATAATGGAGACAATGAGTCCTGCAATAGTGAAAACCATACCGCGCTTAAAAGCTTTGGTTTTAGGATTGAACATCCAGAAACTGGAGATGACAAAAAAGAACAGGGCAATACCGAAAAAGGTATTCAACGGAGACAGGGCGTCCTTAGACTGGGATTTGTGAAGCTTGGTCATCTTATCCAGGACAAAAGGCAGTTCTTTTTTATCGTACTGAGCCTGGCCGGTCCCTGAATTATAGGTTCCCTGCTTAAAATATAGAATGCCGTTTTCCGTTTTCTCAATCTCCAGGTTTTTTATTTTGAGTTCCTTGCCGAGTTCTTTTTCCGACAGGTTTTTTCCGACTGCTTTATCATAATGTTTTTCCTTTTTCAGTAAATCGGTGTCCCGGTACACCAGCAGAACACCACTGATGGCATATACAGCCATGATGCCTGCCAGAAAATAACCCAGGTAACGGTGGGTAACACGCATAAAGCTTCTCGTGTCTTTGATCTTATCCATATATGAAATTTTTGTTTTTTAATGGGCAGGTGGAAGAAACCTACGCTTCTTCCACCTGGCAAAATTAGTGTTATTTAACGATCAGAGTTTATAGGTGAGCGTGAAATAAACGTTTCTCGGCATAATAGGATTAACGGAATAGTTCTCGTGAACATTATAGTTCACCACATCAAACAGGTTACCCAGTTTTCCCTGGACCATGAATTTATTCCACTGATATCCTAAGCTCAGATCTATGGTGGTAAATCCGCCAACATCAATCATCCTCGTTACCTGTGACTGACCTTTTACATCATTCCATCCTGCTTTCCGGTCTCCGGTATAAAATGCAGTAGCACCGATGACCAGGCCTTTCGCAAATTCAGTGAAGGTATAAAATGCTGAGGCATTGGCTGTGAAAGCAGGCGTCCTTACCAGTCTCTGGTCTTCCACAAAACCGTCATTCGGTGTTTTCGTATAAACAGCATTGTTATAAGATACCCCACCGATTAATGACAGGTTTTTCGTCGGGTTCCCGGTAAGGTCCAGCTCCGCTCCGCGGCTCCTCACTGCCCCGGCATATATCCTTAGGGTAGTATCCCCGGTAGGATTGTTGATGGGCTGCGTATATGTATTGTTGTTATTGATCTGGTATACGGAAAGGTTTACAGCGACAGCATTGTTCCAGAAGTTCTTTTTAATTCCGAGTTCATATTGATCTACGATAGAAGGATCCAGGGCTCCTCTGGTGTAAAAGTCAAATCCGGCATTAGGGACAAATGAGTTCGTATAGGTTGCAAATACAGAGAGGTTCTCATTCGGGTTGTAAACCAGTCCAACCTTAGGTGAGAATGCATGGTTTTTGGTCTCGGCACTCACGGCAGGAATTTTGGTCCCCGGGATAAATACATTATCACTGGATTCGCCGTTCGTCAGATAAGAATAACGGATTCCCGCAAGTAATTTGACAGATTTGGTCAGTTCAACAAAATCCTGAAGGTAGATCCCAAAGCGTTTGGTAGGAATTCTTCTCCTGTATGACCTGTCAGCAGCAGGCATAGTAACTTCGTTGGTCCAGGTAGCAGGGTTGTTGAGGTATAATGTTCCGAAGTCTCCGGAGCTGATGGCATAGGTATAATTGTCGGCCTGGCTGTAATCTCCGTCTGTGCCCACCAAAAGCTTATGGTTTACCTTTCCGGTTTTGAATTCCCCGTTGAGGTTTACCTGAAGTGAAGTATAATTCTGTTCGTTGTACGTTCTTCCTACACTTCTTTTCCAGCTTGGATTCAGGTTGTTTTTGGAAGAGTCGTAGTTCCACTGTATCCTTTCCGTAGAAAAATAATCTTTGGTATAGTTCTGGTAGGAAGCTACAGCATTTAACGTCCAGCTGTTGCTGAATTTATGGTTGAGGATAACATCCGTAGTAGCCTGTTTATTGGTCTGATACTGCCAGTTGGCGCCCAGGAACTGTTTTCTGTTGATTTCTGTAGCCAGCCTGGAAATGCCGGTTGCAACATCCACAACGCTTCCGATACCGAAATCCGGCGTAAACTGATGCTGAAGGTAATCTCCTTCTACGATAAGCTGTGTATTTTCACCGATATTAAATACAAAGGAAGGATTAAAGTAATGCTTCTTAGACTGTACCATATCCCTGAAACTTTCTGCATATTCATAAGTTCCGTTCATTCTGAAAGCAACGCTTTTACTTAGAGGACCGTAAACATCTACGGTAGGTTTGTATGCATTCCAGCTTCCGGCGCTGAATCCCAGGGTACCACCAAACTCAAACCTCGGCTTTTTGGTAATCAGGTTCAAAATCCCGCCGGGTCCCACATTTCCGTACAGCATCGCATTGGCTCCTTTCAGCACTTCCACTCTTTCAAGGCTGGTTACTTCAGGGAAAACACCGCTGTTGACTCTGGCTCCGTTCTTGAAGATATTATCATTGGCAAACGTGAATCCGCGTCCCCCGAAGCTGTCCTGTGAACCTCCTCTAGAAGACGTAAGATAAATTCCGTTTACATTTTTTATCACATCACTCAGCTGTCTTGCCTGTTGCTGCTCAATAATCTCGTGGGTAACAATGGAGATCGGCTGAGGGTTTTCCATCACCGTAAGATTCGATTTTGTAGATAAAGGCCGGGCTTTATTCGGATTTCCGGTTTTATGAAGGTTAACGTCTTCAATAGTCTGGATCCTGACCGTATCCGTAACGGGAGCATACTTCATCTGTGAGTATGCTGCTGAAGACAGGACAAGAAATCCTAAGGTGATCATTGTTTTATTCATAGCTTATTTAGAGTAGTTTTAAATAATGCGCAAATGTAAAAAATTCAGAGATTTTATTTAGAATGGTTAAAAATAAAAACCATGATTTTTGTCATGCCTGAATTTCCGGATCGATGAAATGCACTAAAAGCTTCTGAAGACGAAAGTTTATGATATATTTGTTAAAAATTATAGTATGCAATTGGTAACAACAGGTCTTTGTGCCTTTGGAATGAGCGGTAAAGTTTTTCATGCTCCTTTTCTGAAAGAGCATCCCGGATTTTTTCTGTCTGCTATCGTAGAACGGACTAAGAATGATTCTGCGGAACAATATCCGGATGCTACCATTTACCGTTCTGTAGAAGAAATGCTGGAACAGTCGGATGTTGAACTTGTTGTCATCAATACGCCTGTGCAGACCCATTTTGAATATGCAAAAAAAGCACTGGAAGCAGGCAAACATATCATTGTTGAAAAACCTTTTACAGTCAATGCTTCAGAAGCGCAGCAGCTGGTGGATCTGGCGGAGGAAAAAGGACTTTTTATAAGTGTATACCAAAACCGGAGGTTCGACCGTGATTATCTTCAGGTTCAGAAGGTGATCAGCGAACAAAAGCTGGGCAATATCCGTGAAGCGGAGATCCGTTTTGACCGGTTCCGTACAGACCCGAGCGGAAAGCAGCATAAAGAAAGCCCGGAGCAGACCGGTTCAGGTGCGCTGCATGATCTGGGTGCGCATCTTATTGATCAGGCAGTGCAATATTTCGGAATGCCGGACCGGATCTTTGCCGATGTATTCTCCATGAAGGGCGAAGCCTATGCCAACGATTATTTTGAGCTGATTCTTTTTTATTCTGACAGGCTCAGGGTACGTTTAAAATCTTCCGTATTCAGTAAGGAAGCCCATTATGCTTATATCATTCACGGTGACCGGGGAAGTTTTCTTCAGGAAAGGTCCGATGACCAGGAAAATGAGCTTACCGCCGGCGCAATTCCTGAGTATGGGACTTTATGGACACAACCTTTACAGCAGGCCGATGGAATTTTAAATTATAGTAGTGAATCTGGCACAACCGAAAGGCTTCTTACCTTCAGCGAGCCCGGTAACTACATGAATTATTACCAGCAGATTTACGAATATATGGTCTTCGGATATGCGCTTCCTTCACAGGGCATAGAGGTTCTGCAAAACATGAGGATCATAGACGCGGCACTCGAAAGTGCGCGGGAAGGGAAAATCGTTGATGTGGTTAGAAGTTAAAAGTATGAGCGAACTTAAATATCTGTAACCGGTTAAATTTCCTGAAGCTCCAGCCAGCGCATTTCATAGTCGTCCAGTTTTTCAGAAAGAGCTTCCAGTTCGTCAGAAAGCTTTGAGATTTTCTCATAATCCGATTCGTTATTGAGCTGTTCAAGGATCTTAGCGCGCTGCTCCTCCAGCTGCGGCATTTCCTTTTCTATGGTTTCCAGCTCATGCTGTTCTTTAAAAGTGAGTTTTCTCTTTTTAGGAGCAGCGGTATCCTGTACCGGAATCTGTTGCTTTACCGGCTCCGGCTTTGCAGCCGTTCTTTCTGATGCTCCTTCCCGACTTTTGGCTTCCCGGTATTCTGAGAAATTTCCTGAAAAATCTTTGATCTTCCCATTGCCTTCAAACGCCAGGATATGGTCTACGATCCTGTCCATGAAATACCTGTCGTGGGAAACAATGATCAGGGAGCCCTGAAACTGTTGCAGGAAATTTTCCAGGACCGTTAAAGTAGGAAGGTCGAGGTCATTGGTCGGCTCATCAAAAATCAGGAAGTTAGGATTCTGGTACAGGATGTACATCAGGTGCAGCCTTCTCTTTTCGCCACCGGAAAGTTTTGAAATAGGAGCGTACTGCGTCTGGTCATCAAAAAGGAACAGCCTCAGGAACTGTGATGCGGAAAGGCTCTTGCCGTTGGCTAAAGGATAATATTCCGCGACTTCCTTGATGAAGTCAATGACCCGCTCATCTTCTTTATAGGTAAGCCCTTTTTGGGAAAAGTAACCGAAAGATATCGTTTCTCCGGTCTCAATAGTTCCTGCATCAGCCTTTTCAAAACCCTGGATGATATTGAGGAGTGTGGATTTTCCGGCTCCGTTTTTCCCGATGATGCCTACTTTTTCGCCCCGCTGGAACTGGTAACTGAAATCTTTCAGCAATACTTTATCCCCAAAGCTTTTATCAATGTGATGAAGCTCGAGAATCTTGCTGCCCAGACGTTTCATTTCAAAATCCAGCTCCAGGCCCTGTTTGCGGGTGTCTGTCTTGGCTACTTTTTCAGTTTCGTAAAAGGAATCGATCCGGCTTTTGGATTTGGTGGTCCGGGCTTTAGGCTGCCGGCGCATCCATTCGAGTTCTTTCCTGTACAGGTTATTGGCCTTGTCAATCGTTGCATTAAGGTTATCCTCACGGATCATCTTATTCTCCAGGTAGGTGGCATAGGCGCCATTATGTACATACAGGTTTCCGTCTTCCATTTCCCAGATGATGTCGCAGACGCTGTCCAGGAAGTACCGGTCGTGGGTAACCAGCAGCAGGGTGATTTTCGCTTTGTTCAGGTAATTTTCCAGCCATTCCACCATTTCCACATCCAGGTGGTTGGTAGGTTCATCCATGATCAGAAGGGTATGGCGGTGTTCCGCTCTGGTTTCTGTAAGAAGTTTTGCCAGTGCCACTCTTTTGATCTGCCCGCCCGAAAGCGTCCCCATTGTAGCCTGCAGATCGGTAATCTTAAGCTGAGAAAGAATCTGTTTCATTTCATTCTCCAGGTCCCAGGCTTTATGCACTTCCATATCGGCAAGGGCTTTTTCAATGAAATCCTGGTCAGTAGAATGGAGCGACTGATGATAATTTTTAAGTGCTTTGATGGGCGGGGAGCCCAGCGTCATCATAAATTCATCTACCGTAAGTTCAGGAGCATAGTCAATTTCCTGGTCGAAAAGCACCACCTGGATATCTTTATTGATGTTCACCGTTCCACTGTCTGCAATTTCCTTTCCCATCAGGATTTTCAGCAGCGTGGATTTCCCGCTTCCGTTTTTAGCAACAATGGCAATTTTATCGCCTTCATTGATGTTAAAAGAGATATGTTCGAATAAAACTTTTATTCCGTAAGATTTGGTCAGGTTTTCAGCAGCAACGTAATTCATTTCCGTAAAGATTTCGTAGCGCGAAAATACAAAATATTAAAGTCCGGTGCAGATAAATAATCGGCAGGTATTTTTTTACCCGGATTTAATTTAATATTGCATCCTGATATATGCTTCGTCAACTCAAAATCTACCGGAAAGCTGCTGAGCTTCCTGAAAGCTGGAACAGTACGGTAGGCACCCAAAACATTCTGCTTACCCGGGAGTATTTTTCGGCGCTTGAAGATTCTGTACCCGATAATATGAACTGCTGCTTTGCAGGATTTTTCCTGAATGGTGAACTGATCGGGGGAGTGCTGTTTCAGTACCTTGATTTCCGGCGGCATTCCACATTTCGGAAGGATGAGATTTCATACAGCATCAGAAATTTCTTAACTAGGAAATTCAGCAGGAATGTAATGATCCTGGGAAATAATATGCTGACCGGCCAGAATGGGTTTCATTTTGATCTTTCCCGAATATCTGTAGATGAAGCCGTTTCCTGGCTCATCGAAGCAGTTCATAGCATACAAAAATTGGTGGGAAGAACATCTGTTGTTATTTTCAAGGATTACCGGCCGGATTTTGCTGCCTTTTTTAACCAGGAAAGCTACCGGCATTACCATCGTTTTTCTGTGCAGCCCAATATGATATTACACTTACGATCGGATTGGAGGAGTTTCGGGGATTATCTGAATGACCTTTCCAAAAAATACAGGGCAAGGGCGAAAACAGCAAGAAAGAAGCTTGAAGGGATACATGCGGAGGAGCTGGATCTTCAGCAGATCAGAAATCTTCGGACCAGGATCATTGAACTGTATCATTATGTTGCTGAAAATGCTCCTTTCAATACATTCTTTCTGGCTGACCATCATTTTGAAAGCATGAAAGAGCACCTGGCGGATAACTTCAGGATATTCGGATACTTTTCAGGCGATGAACTGATTGGGTTCTATACCCTGATTCTCAATCACGGAGATATTGATACCTATTTCTTAGGCTATGACAAGGAACTCCAGAAATCCAGGCAGCTGTACCTGAATATGCTGCTTGATATGGTTGAATTCGGGATCCGTCAGCACTGTAAAAGGATTATTTTCGGAAGAACTGCATTGGAGATCAAATCAACGATTGGCGCAGTGCCGGTAGAGATTGTCGGGCTGATCCGGCATAACCATCCGCTTGTCAACCTGTTTATGAAAAAGGCATTTTCTTCTGTAAGCCCGAAGATGGAATGGATACAGCGGAACCCCTTTAAAGATGATTAATCCAAAGTAAGGCCTTTCAGAGACCAGGTGCTGCCGTTATAGATATTCAGATCAACTTTGGTGTTGATACCGTATACGATTCCGTTTTCCGTAAACTGCCAGAAATTCCAGTCTGCATCCGGAGATGGGGCAGGAACGTCATTGTAATTGGCCAGCCAGAGCGGATAACCGTCAAACTCGCCTTTCAGGAAGTCTTTGTAGTAATGGTAATACGTGTAAAGAATAGGTTTTTGCCCGTATGTTTCTTCCACGATCTTACACCACACTTTTAAATCTTCAACCAGTTTCTCACGGGTTTTCCGCCTCGGGATCTTTTCTATATCCAGGATAGGAGGCAGGTCTCCGCTTTCCAGTTTTACATTATCCAGGAAATTATTGGCCTGGATTACTGGATCTTCATCTGCCCGGTAAAAATGATATGCCCCGCGGATCAGCTGATGTTTTTTAGCCTGTTCCCAGAATTCGTCAAAATGCCTGTCTGCGCTCCGGTTTCCCATCGTAGCCCTCATAACGACAAATTCCAGCGGAATAGTTCTGTTACCGATGCTCAGGCTGTCCCACTGGATGTCTTCTTTATTCTGGTAATGGGAAATATCGAAGCCATAGGTTTTATCCAGGTTATCCGTGATGATCCTCTGGATCCGCATAGATTCTGTTTCCGTGTTATGCAGCTTCCTGTGGGTGAATTTGTTAAAGTAGAGCGCGTAGTAGTAGCTTACCGAATGTTTAAGGTAAAATCCTGTTCCGATCAGGGTTACAATCAGCACAGCCAAAACTGCTCCGCGGCGGAACAAATAATTCTTCCGTCTGGCCTTATATCTTTTTCCGGCAGTGTTTTTGAAGGACTTTTTCCTGGGCATAAAGTTTTACAAAACTAATTCTTTCACCAGTAAAATGCTAAATAAAATCAGTAAATTTGTCTGCTATGGAAACACGCGAAAAAATCATCATTATCGGAGGAGGATTTGCGGGACTGCAACTTGCAAAGAAGCTTAATAACAAGAACAAAAAAGTGATCATCCTGGACCGGGTGAACCATCATATGTTCCAGCCGCTCTTTTACCAGGTTGCCTGCGGAAGGATAGAACCATCCAACATTTCCTTTCCCTTCAGGAAGATTTTTCAGCGTTCCAGGAATACCCAGTTCCGCCTAACCGAAGTCAAGGAGATAGATACTGCCCATAACAAGGTGATCACCGACGAAGCGGAATTCAGCTATGACAAAGTGATCATCGCTACCGGCTGTAAGACGAATTTTTTCGGTAACCGTGATATGGAAAATAGGGCTTTTGGGATGAAGAATACCCAGGAAGCCATCAGCATCAGAAACCATGTACTCATGACTTTCGAAAAGCTGATCCTTGAGAAAAGCCGCAGCGATGACGGAAACTGGAATATCGTGATTGTCGGCAGCGGGCCCACCGGTGTTGAACTTGCCGGTGCCTTTGCAGAAATGAAAAAGGAAATCCTTCCGAGAGACTATCCTTATATGAATTTTGATCATCTGGCTATTATCCTCGTAAGTTCCACAGAAAAACCTTTGGCCGTAATGAGCCAGGAAGCCCAGGATAAATCTGAACAATATCTTAAAGAATTAGGCGTCACCTTTCTGAGAGGGGAATATGTGACAGACTATGACGGCGACAAGGTGATCATGAAAAGCGGAAAGGAAATTCCTTCCAATAATGTCATCTGGGCAGCGGGTGTTACCGGGAATGTGGTCGACGGATTCCCTCTCGATAAGCTTGTTAAAAACAGATATATCGTAGACCGCTTCAATAAAGTGCAGGGATATGATAACATCTACGCTGTAGGAGATATTGCGTATATGGAAACGCCTAAGTATCCACAGGGCCATCCTCAGGTCGCCAATGTAGCCATTACGCAGGCAAAAAACCTTGGCAAAAACCTGTTGCGAAAAAGCAGGAATGAATGGAGCGAGTATGAATACGAAGACAAAGGCTCCTTGGCAACAATCGGTAAGCACAGGGCAGTGGTTGACCTTCCGTTCATTAAGTTTCAGGGATTGCTGGCCTGGTATTTCTGGATGTTCTTACACCTGATGCTTATTTTGAGCGTAAGAAACAAGGTTGCCATTTTCTTCAACTGGATGTGGAGCTATTTCAATAAGGATTCATCCCTGAGACTGATTATTTTACCGAATAAGAAAAACGAAACGTTACAATGAGAATTGATATTATAAGTGTACTGCCGGAACTTATGGAAAGCCCTTTCAGGACTTCTATTTTGAAAAGAGCAATGGATAAAGGCCTGGCAGAAGTACATTTCCATCACCTGAGAGAATGGGCTGTCAATAAGCACAAGCAGATTGATGATGAGCCGTACGGAGGTGGTGCCGGAATGGTGATGATGGTGGAGCCGCTGGACAAATGCATCTCAGAACTCAAGTCCCAAAGAGGATATGATGAAGTGATTTACCTGACGCCTGACGGACTGACACTCAACCAGAAAATAGCCAATTCTTTGTCTATAAAAAACAACCTGATATTTATCTGCGGGCATTATAAAGGAATAGACCAGCGGGTAAGGGACCTGCATGTGACCAAAGAGATTTCAATAGGAGATTATGTGCTTACCGGAGGTGAGCTGGCTGCCTGTGTACTGGCAGATGCCATAATCCGCCTGCTGCCCGGTGTGCTGAATGATGAGCAGAGTGCACTCACAGACAGCTTTCAGGATGATCTCTTGTCACCGCCTATCTATACGCGGCCTGAAGTATACAAAGGCCTTGAAGTTCCTAAAATCCTGCTGAGCGGCAATTTTCCGAAGATAGAAGAATGGAGGCACGATGAGGCCATACGGATTACCAAAGAAAAGCGTCCTGATTTATTATAGAAACAACCCCGTTGCATTAATCAACGGGTTTTTTTATTTTGTTAAGATTAAATTTTTAATTTAAGAATAATAATCGGGTTTGTGTAATAAATATGCGAATTTTAACTGTTTTCTTAATGTAAAAATAGATTATTATTCTAAAAAAGTATGTATTTGCATGCTTTTTTAATTTTTAATGATCTCAAAATGCAGCTCTGTAATAAATGAAATGAATTTTAATTTTAATTTTAATTGATTTTATTCATTGATATTGTATTTAAAACATATAAATTTAATATCAATATCTTAGAGATTAATGAAATATATTAGAAAAAAAATAATAAATTTACATTCTGAAAATTAAGTGTACGATTTAAGACATGCGTATTAATGCAGCTGTTCTCTTTTTATAATGTAGAAAACTTATTTCTGCCTGATCCGAAACCTGTTCATCCGACTGATCCTACTGCATCAGGATTAAGAAACTGGGATGAAAGGAAATATAAGAACAAGCTTTTTAGAATTGCACACGTTTTTCAGATGATGCAGGAAAATTATGGCGAACTGCCCTTTATCGCTGCCCTGTCGGAAGTGTCCGGCAGAAAGGTTTTAGAAGATCTGGTTGCACTGCAGCCTTTCGATAACCGATACGGGATTGTACATTACAATTCTAAAGATGAGCGGAAAGTGGATGTAGCCATGCTGTATAATAAACTCAAAGTAGAAGTAATAGATTCTGAAGCTATTACCTTCTTTTTTGAAATAAAAAACAAAAACACAGAAAATTACGACACAACGAGGGATGTTCTTTACTGCAAAGTAAAATATGAAGATGAACTGATCAATGTTTTTATTGTGCATCTCCCTTCACAGAGAGAGAAAGATATCAACAAGCCTAAAAGGAATATTATTCTGAATGAAGTCTGTAACAGGATTTCAGGCCGGATAAATGAAGGGGAAAAGGTGATTTTGTGTGGTGATTTTAACGAAAACCCGGATGATGAAAATTTAGTTAAGGTTCTCAATGACAACAGCGGTAAAGAAATGCTGATCAATCCTTTTCAGGAGCTGTTTTACAAAAGAAATTATTCTACTTTTCATTATAAATCTGGATTGCTGTTTGACCAGATCCTTCTGTCGAAAGCTTTTTTTGACGAACAAGGTCTATCTTTTCATGGTGCTGAGGTATTCAGGCCCGAGAAAATCAGCAGCCGGGACAAAAGGTTTCAGGGGAGACCTTTCCGGACGTATGCCGGTACCCGGTATCTGGGAGGATACAGTGATCATTTTCCGGTTTTTGTAACATTCAAATAAAATGGAATAAAGGTTTAAGCAAAAACATAAATAGCAAAAAGTAGAACAGATGAAAAATTCAGCTAACACTAGTTATCATTTAGATTCAATCGACAAAGAAATCATCTACATGTTGATGGACAACGCCAAGACTTCTCTGGCACACATTTCTAAGAACGTAGGTATTTCTACCACTGCAGTACACCAGAGGATTAAAAAACTGGAACAGGCAGGGGTGATCGAAAATTCAATTTCTTTCCTGAATCCAAAAAAAATCGGGTATAAGGTAACCTCATACATTGGTGTATTCCTGGATCAGCCAAGTCACTATCCTGACATGGTGAAATCCCTTAATGACATTAATGAAGTGGTGGAAGCCCACTATACTACCGGAAATTATACGATTTTCCTGAAAGTCCTGTGCAAGGATAATGACCACCTGATGCAGATTCTGAGCAAGCTTCAGAAGCTGAAAGGGGTAACAAGAACAGAAACTTTCATATCTTTGGAGCAGGGTATTTACAGACAACTGAAAGTATAATCAAAGATTTATGAACATCGCTCAATATTTGGATTCAACCTACCTGAAAACTCCGCAACAGTCGGGGGTTTCAGAAGAAGAAACAGTACAGAAAGACAGGGAACTCGCCCAGGAAGCCATAGACCATGGCATTTTTGCGGTGATGATCCGCCCGGAATACGTTTCAGAAATTAAGAAATACATCCAGGCCAGGAATTCAGATGTTGCGGTGGGAACAGTCATTGGTTTTCATGAGGGGACTTATAGTACCGAAGAAAAACTTGCCGAAGCCTCTCAGGCTATTGAGGACGGAGCGGATGAACTGGACTTTGTGATCAATTACAAAGCATATGTCCAGGGTAACCTGGAGCTTGTAAAAGAAGAGTTCCTGAAAGGGACGGATCTCTGCCTCAGGCATCATAAGATCGTGAAGTGGATTATTGAAATCGCTGCCCTCAGTGACGACCAGATTGCTGATCTTACCCATAAGATTTCAGACTGGGCAGAACAGCATTTTGATCATCAGGATCTGCCTCGTATTTTTGTGAAATCCTCTACAGGTTTTTACGAAACATCAGACGGCAAACCTAACGGAGCTACCTTCGAAGGAATCCGGATCATGCTTGATCATGCCGGGAAGCTTTCTGTAAAGGCAGCCGGAGGAGTAAGGACTCCCGGGGATGCTGAAAGAATGATCAACATGGGCGTAAAGAGAATCGGTACTTCCTCTGCACTCGCCTTACTCAAGGATGAGCCTGCCGCAGGAGGGTACTGACCGAAAAAAAAATTGATACATACAACGAACCCATCATGACGTGATGGGTTTGTTGTATGTTATTATACCTGTTCCTGATAGTGGTTATAAAAATCCTGTGTTTCCAGGATTAACGCGTCCATCTCAGCGAGGGTGAAAACTTCAAGGAATTTTTTCCTGAATTCTTTAAAGTGAGGCACGCCACGGAAATAATTGCTGTAATGCTGTCTCATTTCAACAAGTCCCAGACGTTCGCCTTTCCATTCTGCGCTCCATTCCGCATGCTGCTTTACGGCAAGAAGACGGTCGGAAATGGTCGGCGCAGGCAAATGTTCACCGGTCTTAAAAAAATGTTTGATCTCATTGAATATCCATGGATACCCTATGGCTGCACGGCCGATCATAATCCCGTCACAGGCATATTTCTGTTTGTATTCCAGCGCTTTTTCAGGAGAGTCCACGTCGCCGTTCCCGAAAATAGGAATTTCAATATTCGGGTTCTGCTTGATCCTGGAAATATGTTCCCAGTCTGCTTCACCTTTATACATTTGTGCACGGGTCCTTGCATGGATCGTCAGTGCCTTGATCCCCGTTTCCTGAAGGCGTTCGGCAACTTCATCAATATTGATGGATGTACTGTCCCATCCCAGACGGGTTTTTACCGTAACCGGAAGATGGGTAGAGCTTACGACGGCTTTCGTAAGGCGGACCATCAGGTCGATATCTTTCAGGACCCCTGCACCCGCACCTTTGCAGACCACTTTCTTTACAGGGCATCCGAAATTGATGTCTACCAGATCGGGATTTACGGTTTCCACAATCCTTGCTGACATGGCCATGGCTTCTTCATCGCCCCCGAAAATCTGTATTCCCACCGGCCTTTCATAATCGAAAATATCCAGTTTCTTACGGCTTTTGATGGCATCACGAATCAGTCCCTCGGAAGAAATAAATTCTGAATACATCATATCTGCACCGTGCATTTTACACAGCCTTCTGAAGGGCGGGTCGCTTACATCCTCCATCGGGGCCAGCAGAAGCGGGAATTCAGGAAGCTCTATATTGCCAATTTTTATCATGGTGCAAATTTACAAAACTTTCACATAATGAAAGATATGATGATTATGTTAAATAATAGAGGATGTGAAGTCGTATTATGATCTTTTTACAATGGATAAAAAGTTAAAAACTTGCCTTTACCTGCATGCTTCCGATGTGAATGGTCCGGTCCCCGGAATTCCTGCCCTCATAGTTCAGGTTCAGCTGCAGGAAGGAATTGATGGCCTGCTGTATGAATACACTCCACACTTCATTTCTTCCCGGTTTCAGGCCGTCCAGCATCTGGTTTCCAACAATGCTGAAGCTGTTTCCCGTAAAATCATTGTTAATGAAGGAAAAATTCCCCCTTATTGAAGTTTTCCTCCGTTCCCACTGTATCGTTCCCGTCACATCAAAGGCCTTCAGGAATTCTTCACCGTCAAGACGCTGCTTCTGCCGGTAGCCTGAAGAAAGCTCGGCCTGGATGGCATCAGTGAATTTATAGGTAGCTTTTGGCTTGGTTTCGATATTGCTCAGCCTGAAATCCCGGGTAGCAAACAGCTGTGATGAATTCTGTACCGCATGGACAGAGTTTTCCCAGTCCACCCTGAATTCCTTATTGAACCAGTACCCGATGTTCAGGAACTGTGAGGTCTGCTGCCGTTCCTCATTGCTGAAATTGGCGTTGATCAGGTTATCATTGGCAATAAAGCGGTAGTTTCCGTTCCATCCCGACTTATCCGTCGGGCTAAACTGAACCGAGGCGAGGATATTCTGGTTTTTGAGGATCTGGTCCTGGTTCTTTTCAAAAGGATTCAGGACAAGCACTTTATCCCTCTTATAAAATGAGTTCTGTGAATTGAGGGATATGTTGAAATTCCACCGTTTTAAAAATGCATTTTCGGAATTGAACACTACCGACGGATTCACAAAAAGGGCCAGCTGTATTTTATTTTTGTTGGACGGGATGTACCGCACTGAATTGGTATACACCCTGATGTACTGGGCAAGATCCGAATATTCCGCGATCTCGAATTCATCCAGCTGCTGCACACCGTCTCCGTTATAATCGGTCCACTTGTAGACTCCCTGTCCGTCCGTTACCTTGATGTACTGGAATTCCCGCTGTGCTTCCTGGCCGTTCCCGAGTTCATAAAATGCCTGCAGGCGCATCCCGTTGCGGAAAAGCTGCTGATTGTAGAGGATATTGCCGACTACGAAATCATTGTTCCTGGAAAGGTCCACATCCTGGTTCTGGTAAAAGAATTTCCTGTAATGCAGCAAAGCATTCAGGGTTGTTTTCTGTGTCTTAATGATCTGGCTTTCTGCCATGAAGCCGAGGATATTATTCATATTCTGAAGCCTGTTGTCCCGTACGGAATCATTATCCCGCATGTATACTTTGGCCAGGAGTTTTGTTCTGGTACTGTCACCTATTTTTTTCTGGACAAAGACTTCTTTCCAGCTGAAGCTGGTTACATCCATCAGCTGAGTATCATTGTACTTCTTTTCATTGTGCTCCATACTTCCCCCGATTGCCCAGCTGCCTTTCTTACCTCCGTATTCTGTAGAAACACCACCTCTTATGAACTTGGTATCCTGTACAATGGAATTGGTGTTTAGATAGGAAAGGCTTCCTTTGGTGAGGAACTTGTTTTTCAGCCAGCTAAAATCCAGGTCGTTTTTAAAGCCTTTATAAGAATCTTTTTCATCCAGGTAGTTCACCCTGTAATTAGCGGAAGCGGTAGTGCCCCATTTATTCAGGAAGCTGAAGATAAACCTGTTCTGCGTAATCTGGTTGAACTCCTGCGTTAAGTTGAAGTCCCGGGAAAATTCCACATCATTGATCCGGTCCAGAATGTGAAACTGGCGGTCGATATACTGGTATTCGAAGCTTGGTGTCCCTTTCCAGCTGTTTTTCTTGAAGGTCTTATTCCCGAAAACACGCCATGCATATCCTGTATTCTGATCAGCATCTTTAGAGGAGAAAAGGTTGATGTCATAGTTGCTTAATGAAATATCTGCACCGATCTTTCCTTCTTTCAGCAGGTATTCCGTATTGAATGAGTACACCTGGGATTTCTGAGGGGAAGGAAGCTTCCTTACTGCCCTGTAATCTCCTGCATTAGGTCCGGCATATTGGAATACCCGTCCGTTATTGGTGGTCTGTGTAATTTTGTAATCTCCGAGATTGGCCCCGAAATAAGTGAAGGAAACCTGGTATAAGGTTTCATTGGCGTTGGTGGAGAATTCATAATAATTACCGTTCGGATCCTGGACAAGGCGGTAGAGGATTTTATTGACGTCATAAGGCGTGACCACTCCGGATGGAGCGTACATCAGGTTCTGGTTGTTACCTGCATTCGCCAGGATCTGTTCGTCTTCCGAAGAGAGGTTTAGGGACAAAGGAGCATTTTTATTATCATTTTCCATAAACCAGTTGAATCCCATCCTCAGTTTTTCCCGTGTATGTTCCACTTTTCCGGTAAATAGGTACCTGGAGTAATTCCTGTTCGTATAGTTATAGGAAATCGTAATAAAATTCTGCTGGAAAATCGGCCTGAAACTGGTAAATGTTACCTCGCCGGTATTGTAATTGATGACGTAGTCCTGATTTTCCCCTCGTTTCATAAGGATTCCGTCAATGAATACCTGTTCAGAACCGGAGATCAGCGTAATGAACTGTTCACCGTTTTTCCCGGTAAGCCGGTAAGGCCCCTGGTTTCCTTCAACACCCTGGAAACGTACCCTGTGAAATTCACTTCGGGCCACTCCCATAGATACATCCACGAATGTTTTATTTTCTTTACCGAATTGCGTCTGAAACTCAAGGCCCATGCTCCGCCGCTGGTATTTGGCAAAATAATTTTTTGCTTCTACCAGATCCAGGTGTCCGGCTCTTAATATGGATTTGTCCTTGATGTTAAGCTGCATGTAGATCTTGTCAAATTCTTCCAGCGTCTGGGTATATCCGTCTGCCTGGATGGGCAGGTTGTGATCTGAAATACTTGCCAGGATGGTAACATCTTTAGACAGGCGGCCGGAAATCTGCAGGTCCATGGAACTCTGGACCGACTGCCCCTGGTTGTTACCGAATGTAATTCCGCGGATGATGGATCCTTTCGAATTCAGCTCACCCAGAAACCGTTTCTTATCATTTTTAGCAAGTACCGCTTCATCCACCACAATCCTGTTGCTTGTCTTTACAAAATCAAGTGTGTCTTTGGAGAAAATATCCTGCTCGAGCCTTGCCGCAAGGATGCTGTCTTTTTTCATGGAGTCTTCAGGAAGGTTGGGGTTTTTCCATGAGAAGACCTGGGCATTACTGAAGAATATGCCTATGAAGAAAAGAATGAATATCAGAATATAACCCCGCAAGTCCTGTTAGAAATAATTCGTAAAAATACTTAAAAAATCGTTGATATAAGGACATCAGTATTATTAACAAAAAATTAATCTCTTTATTGTTTTAGGGTTGAAAAATGCTTTTACTTTTGTCGTACAAATTATTAATACTTAAAATTTATACTTATGAAGAAAATCTTTACATTTTTGAGCATCGCAGGATCATTGATTGTTGCCAACGCTCAGAATCTGGTTCAGAATCCGGGGTTCGAAACAGGGACGCTGGCTCCTTGGGCAGCTGGCTGGGTCAGCTCTTATACTGCTCCTACGGTTGTAACTGATGCGCATACGGGCACATATAGTGCCAATTACAATGCTACGGCAACAACCGGATTTTTTCAGAATGTCAATGTCACAGCAGGAGCACAATATACATTAAGCTTCTGGTTTAAGGTGAGCGGTTCCGGTAATGGGGCAAGGCTTTGGAGCAGCTTTTTAGATGCCAATGACGGAGTTATTAATCTGGTTAGTGATATGAATAGTGATCCGTTGAGAAATAACAATCTATTTCTCCCTAAAGACGGGACATGGCAACAGAAAGTGGTTACTTTTACAGTTCCTGCTAACGCTACCAGACTACAGCTTCATGTAAGAACGTACAATAATTCTAATGCAACATTTGATGATTTTTCCTTAACAACAGGTACCTTAGCTGTGGGAGAAGTTACTGAATCCAGGCACCGATTAATCAAAAACACCCTTGTTAAAAACGAAACCCTTACGTTCGGCGCCCAGTCAAAAGACGTTAAGATTTACAATATGTTCGGACAGGTTGTGAAAACAGCTTCTGTAAAAGAAAACCAGTTGTTAAATATTGCTGGACTGGCTAAAGGGAACTATATCGTTACCGGTACGGTTAACAACGAGCCGGTTTCTCAGAAAATTTTAGTAGACTAACCAATCTGATAGCAAACAGATGATATAAAAATGAGAGCCGTTCTACAGAATGGCTCTTTTTATTTTTTATGATAAAAAGGATTAATACCAGCCCCGCCGTGCTGCATTGATCACAGAACCCAGGTTTAGGACCAGAGTATACCTGATGCGGCGTGCATAATCTTTGAAGGATGGCTCGAACCCCAGTGATGACTGTACCGGGAAATAGATTTCAAGGAAATCCGGGATGATGCGTACTTTTACGCCCGTATCCCAGATAAACTTGGCCGGCTGGTTTTTATTCTTATACATTCCTGCATCTGCATATACATGGAATATTTTCCATACACTGGAATCTACGTTGAATGAAGTGATCCACTGATTGACCGTGCTCGGAATGAATGACTTAAATCCTCCGTCAGCAAGGATAAACTGCTGGGAAAGAATCCCGCTTGTCGCACTTTCCCCCAGCAAGGTGTAGGAGAAGGCATAGTTGGATACCCTTGATATTCCGTAGTTGAAGGTATTATTACGGGTTTCATTTTTGATGAAGTATCCTGCAAACAGCCTCAGGCTCAGTTTCTGTCTCGGGGCAAATTCCCAGCGGTAAAATCCTTCCGCACTTACCTTATGGAAATCTTCCATCCACTGTGTGCTTACACTCAGGCTTTTTTCATGGATCATCTGGTTATCCGTATATGCATAGCCGGCACTCCATAAATTGTATTTGCCATAATCGTTTCTAGCCATCATGGCCGGGCTCAGATCTCGTTCAAGATAATTATAAGAAAATCCGATGCCTCTGCTTACGGTACTCCTTGGATTTTTCTGGAAGTTGATGCTGGAATATAGCGTTGCTTTGCGGTAGGCCAGTTCATAATCATAGTGAAAGTAAGATCCCGAGACTCCGAAGGTCAGACTGCGTATGGCACTTTCTGCCGGCAGGAAAGAATAGGATACCCCTCCTGATCCGGTAAGCTTTCCGGTCCCGGTACTGTAGGTCGGCGTTACGGAATACAGGAATTTCTGATCAAACAGAGACTGATTCTTGAAATTCATTCCGATCAGGAATTTGTCATACGTATTGCTGAAGCGGACCCTTGGGTTGATATAAATTTCATTGAACTCCGGATTAGGGATGTCTTTGATGAATTTTAGTTTGATCTTACGGGTGTTGGCAAAAATTCCTTTCGTATACAGGAAATTATCCCTGAATGTGGATTCCGGAAAGATATAATCATCGTTCAGGGTGATCTTATATACATCAGAAGAAGGTACGGAAGTGAGTGTTGTTCTGCCGTCACCTGTTTCCGTCCAGTATTTTTTTGTTTCTCCCGTACGGTTTTCGGTCTGCAGCTTTACCGGAATGGCTGCATCTGTATTTTTAGAAATCCTGATCTGAAGGGCATCATTTTCTTTTCTGAATCTCTTCAGTTTAAAATTGACCCGGTGCTTCCTGTCCATGAAATCGGAAAGGTAATTGCTGGTAGGGTCTTGTGCTGAAAGCTGCTTCAGGAAGTCTTCCGGATCTGCCTGCCGGTCCGTATGATCCCGGATATAATTTCTGATGATCGCATCGAATTTTGCCTCACCCATTTTATCTGCAGTATAGCTGAACAGCGTACCGGTTTCAAAGCTGCTGATGGCCATATCATTAAAGTTGCTCAGAAGGGTATATTCTTCTTTTACTTTCTGGTCCAGGTTCTGAGACATGATGTACTGGTAAGCCAGGCCATAGCGTTCTATCAGTTTCACCCGGGAAGCATGGAAAAGCTTCAAAGGCTTGAATCCTAAGATTTTAGTTTCCGGCAAAGTTCCCAGGATCCTGGTGTCCGGATAAAACTTTTTCAGATACTGCATTTCCAGATAAGACTTCAGTCCGTTTTTAAGCCAGTGGTCTTTTTGTTTGTCCGTAATAACCGTTTCGTCCAGGACTTTTTTGGCCATGATCCCGAAATAATCCTGATCTGTTTTTTCGGCATTGGTGAACATGCGGAATTTGAATTTCCAGAAAGAAATATCATTGTTTCCGAAAAAATCTTCCTTACTCCTGAACTTATCTGAAATAAACATTTTTTCAGGAATGCTGCCTGTCCTTTCCTTGATAAAGGCTAGGTGCAGGGGAAGAAAGAATTCAAGGTTTTGCTTTTCTTCCGGCTTCAGCGGATAACCGAACTGGATTTCTGTATGGATGCCATCTGCATTTACAATGATCGAAGGATATTCCTGATCTGAAATGAGGAACTCCGGATCAGAATCCAGATAGCCGCGGAAAGAATTGGCCGATGTTTCAGGAAGGTTGCTTTCGGCATGGTTGCCTGTGGGAAGACTGAAATTGACGGTCCAGAAAGTATTGAAGCTTACGGACTCTTCAATATCGTAATAATCCCTTTTGAAATTATTGTCCGGATCAAAATGATCCGGAACAATAAAAAAATATTTTAAGGCAATATCGTGCTCAGATGTTCCGTAACCGGTAAACCGTTTATCAGGAAGCTGAAGCTGATAGTGCAGGTGTAGCGTAATATTCTTACCGGGTTCTAAAGGCCGGGACAGCGCCAGGAAAATGTTTTCACCGGCCGGGCTGTCAACTGGAATGGGCTGACCGGAATCTCCTGAAATATTCAGTCCGGAAACTTCACCCAGCTGCTCTTTACGGGCAAAATGAAGGTCATTGTTCCTGTCTTCCAGTTTACGGTATACCAGAGAAGTATTTCTCTTTTGGTAGGCCACAACCCAATTCAGCAGCTTAACGAAGTCCAGCGGTTTTTCAGAATGATTGTAATACACAATCCTCTGATCGATGCTCATCGTTTTCCTGTCCGGAGAGAGCCTGGCTTCCACACTGATGCTGTCTTTCTGTGCAGATACCTCTGCTATGCCCAAAAGCAAAATAAGACTTATACTAACCTTTTTCAATATCCCGATAAAGTATCAAATATAACTTATTTTGAATAAATTAAGAAAAAAATTACACTTCCGCAGGATTTTTTTCTAAAGATTGCAGATAAGCATTCCATCCTTCGTTTTTATAATTCAGGGCTGCTTTTTCGGCATCTTCAGCTTTGTAAATGCCTCTTCCTACGATCATGAAGTCTGTGTGAAGCGTTTTGAATACGTGTTCAGGCGTATTGTACTGCTGTCCTTTTCCGTCTCCTGAATCCGCAAGGTTCACGCCGGGTGTAAACAGAAGGATATCCTCCGGAACTTTGTTCTGGGAAACAGCACCGATAACATTCGGGTGAGACAACGCAATATTCAGGGCCTCCTCACGGTAGCTGTTGGTGGTAAGCGTACCTTTGGATGACATCCCGATGATGGCTACCACTCCTACATTGGTAAAGCAGTCCAGGGATTCAAATCCTCCGATAACCTGTGAGGTCACAAAGTCTGCCCAGTCCGTAATTTTAAACACGCCGCTGGTAAACTGAAGTTCCTGCGTATTTCCGATATCAGCGAATTTACGGTCTTCCATGAGCAGGAACTGGTGCTTAAGCGCCAATTCCTTTAATGGGAGTATGGTTTTTTCATAGTCGAAATCGGAGAGGATATCGATATGGGTTTTAAGGGCGATAATGTGCGGGCCGGTTTTTTCGGCCAGATCTAACAATTCCTGCGTTGTGGTAACATCCGCAGAAGCAATAAGGTTGGATTTCTTGGCTAATGCGATTTCCAGTAACTTTTTTGAAACGGAATGCTGTGCGCATTTCAGTTTGCTTTCATAAGACTGGCGGTATTCTTCTTTAAACTGGACGTGGTTTCCTTTCAGGAAATCCTGGATCCTCTGTACTTCATCATCTGCGAGCTTACCGTCTTCCTTAAGGATAGAGCATACTTCGGATATGCTGAACAATGTATGAACACGGTATCCTTTGCTTTCCAGAAGCTGCTTTCCGCCCTGTTCACGGTCCAGGACCACTACGATATCCGCTACCTTGAGGTCTTCCTGCTCAATTTCAGCAATCGTTTCAATCAGGGATTTTCCGGAAGTAATGACATCTTCTACCAGAAGGCAGTTATGCCCCTTCTGATAAATGCCTTCGATCATCTTTTTAGTCCCGTATTCTTTGGCCTCTTTTCTCTTAATGATCAGCGGAATATAGCTTTCCAGTGACATGGCTGTAGCCATAGGCAGGGCAGCATAAGGAACTCCGCAGATCAGGTCGAAATTATCCAGCGGAAGCATGTCCAAAAGATAATTAGCCAGGTTTTTGAGGATTTTAGGATCAGAAGCAAGGGGTCTCAAATCCACATAAAACGGACTTTCTATACCGCTTTTCAGGGTGAACCTCCCAAACTTGATGATGCCGAGTTTGTAGCATTCTAAAAAGAAATCTTTTTTACTTTCCATTATTTATTATTAGATGTTGCAAATTTAAGGATTTGAAAGTGAATAGGGAAATCTGCCCTACTGGTTTACATCAATGATCAGGCATTATCCGTTGCAGAGATCAGGTCAATAGGCATAAAAAACCATTCCGGTAAGGAATGGCTTGGTAATGTCTGTGCTTTATTTTATAATCTCGGCATCAATGACGTTGGTTGAGGAAGAGGAATATTTCTGCTCTGCTTCCCACAGTAAAAATTTATCAACTTCCTTAATGAGTTTCGGGATGGTGATTGACAAAACAGCCAGGTCATCCATCACTCCCAGTACGGGTATTGCTACTTCAGGAAGAAGATCGATAGGAGAGATCACATATAATAATCCAAGCAGCGGCAGGATCATGTCTATGGATCTGATAGGATAAAGTCCTTTTCTCCACGTATTGATCATTCTGAAAATGTCAGGTATTTTTCTGACAAATCCTTTATGATTGATAGCCTCTTTAGCAAGACTCAGTTTAGAATACTTCATTTTGTCTTCGGTTTATAACAGATTTAGATTCAGAAAATTCGCAAATTCTGTACCAAATAAGTATAAAATTTAGTTAAATCTTATTGGGTTACCGTATCGATAAACCGGCGTACAGACTCTGTATTCCAGTCTTTTGAAGCATCTTCTTTCATCAGGATCCTGCCGTTTTTCCCCAGCAGGTAGGTGGTTGGGAAAACTTTGGGCAGCAGCTTTTCAGAGATGGGGCTCTGTGCAATATATACAGGGACAGAATAATTATTTTCTTTCAGGAATTTTCTGACGGCATCCTCCTGGTCATTCATTGCAATCAGTATAAAGTCCACCTTATCTTTTCTGCCTTCATATAATTTCTGGATCGTAGGCCATTCCTGCCGGCACGGCGGGCACCATGTTCCCCAGAAATTAAGGAAAACCGTTTTGTCTTTGAAATTCTTAAGATTAGTGTCCGGCACATTGATGCCCTGCAGCTCTATATCATAGTCTTCGGCAGGAACAGTCACTGCATTTTCAATGGTCGCTACAGGAAAGAACTGTTCCTGGAGGAAGTTCTTCACTCCGGGGATCAGGAATATACCGGCTATCACCAATACTAGGATAATGTAAATGATTCCTTTTTTCATAGCAGATCCAGAATTTCCTGCACCGCATCTTTGCCTCTGTTTTTAGCATAATAGATTTGCAGGTCATTATAAAAATGTTCTTTAGGATAGACATCCGGATCAGCCTTGTGCTTCATCAGCAATTCTCTTCCGTATGCAGGCCTCGGTCCCCAGGAAGCTTTCACCCCATTATTTTCATCCAGGATGATTACTTTCGGGATCGATTCCGTACCATTGGTCAGGAACTGGCTGATCAGGCTTTTATCGGAATCCCTGAGGAAAATTTTCACGTCGTTGTGGCCTTCAAAGAATTTTACCAGTGCAGGAACCGTGGCGCTGGCATCACCGCACCATACTTCGGAAATAATTAGGATCTTTCCGGTAAACTGCTTGGTTTCAAGTTCAGCAAGCTGCTCCGGATCCGGGAGGTATTTTTTCAGTGTCCTCTCAATTCTCTGTAGCCCCAGTTCGTAATACGGCTTATATTCCAGGTCATGTTCGTTGCCCGGATATTCCAGCCTTTGTTTTCCTATAGCCACATATTCGTCAAACGTAATGGCATTTTCCCAGTAATTTTTCATTACCAAAATATTTAAAAATGGTTGATATTTCTTGTTTTATCGATCAGGTATAAATCTGCCAGGACAAAGGCAGCCAGGCTTTCCACCACCGGTACGGCCCGTGGCAGCACACATGGATCATGTCTTCCTTTGCCTTCCACCATGACCGCATTACCGTCACGGTCAACACTTTCCTGGGGCCGCAGAACCGTAGCAACCGGTTTGAATGCTACCCGGAAATAAATGTCCATACCGTTTGAAATTCCGCCCTGGATCCCGCCCGAAAGGTTGGACTGGGTGGTGAAATCGGTATTAAAAAGATCATTGTGTTCTTTCCCGGTCATTTTGGCGCCGCAGAATCCGCTTCCGTATTCAAAGCCTTTACATGCATTGATATTCAGCATGGCTTTCGCCAGTTCAGCCTGCAGTTTTGAGAAAACAGGCTCTCCGATACCGGCAGGAACGTTTTTGATGACACAGGTAATGGTGCCGCCTATGGTATTGCCCTCTTTTTTTATTTCCTTGATACGGGCAATCATTTTTTCTGCAGTTTCTGTGTCAGGACAGCGCACTTCATTACTTTCCGTAAGGGAAAAGTCCAGTGCCTGATAAGGTTTTTCACAGAAAATATCGCCTACGGAAGACACATAGGCATTGATTTCAACAGTCTTTAAAAGCTGTTTTGCCAATGCTCCGGCTACGACCCAGTTCATGGTTTCCCGGGCAGAAGATTTTCCGCCACCGCGGTAATCCCTGATGCCGAATTTCCGCTCATAGGTAAAGTCCGCATGGCTTGGGCGGTAAGACTGTGCAATATGATCGTAATCTTTTGATTTCTGATTTTCGTTTTCAATAATAAACCCGATTGGCGTCCCGGTAGTCTGCCCTTCAAAAATTCCTGAAAGAAACCGTACGGTATCGCTTTCTTTTCTCTGGGTAACAATAGCGGATTGTCCTGGTTTCCTGCGGTCCAGCTCATACTGGATCTGGTCCTGATCTATCATCAGCCCGGAAGGGAAATTATTGATGATGCCGCCATAAGCCGGCCCATGACTTTCCCCAAATGTGGTAAGACTGAGAAGATTGCCTAAAGTATTCAACATAGATACAAATTTACAGCTTTTTTTTAAGGGAAGAAGCGAACGAGGAGTCTATTGATAGCTTTTTTCTATGGTGTGCATGACCTCTTTTACCTGGTGTTGTTCTTCCGGCGTCAGTTTCTTATATCTGAAGCCTTGCCGTATATCCCTTTTATCTTTCAGCTGAGGAAATACGCCTGCCCGGGCATATTCAAAAATATAGCTTTCCGAAATGGCAGGAAGGGGAGTGTCAAAATTAAAAGGGTATTTTTCCGATACATGAAAAGAAAGATTACCGACTTTAAAAGACCAGGAACGGTTGTAATGATAAATAGAAGGCCGGTACAGCTGTTGCCTTTCGAAATTTCCCATAAAACGTCCCGGCCTGAAACTGGGAACCAAAGCCTGAAGTGCCGAAGGGAAAGTGAGGCATCCTATGGAAGCCATGCTTAAACCAAGGCAGATGCTGATTGCGCTTTTTCTGCTGACATGTGATCGGCAAAGAATAAAAAAGACAACAAAAAATACATCAATGAAAAAGCGGTATTGTGCGGAGAATATAAGGACCAGGATGCACTTGGTTACCAAAGCAATGCATATACAGGTAAGTACTCTGTTTTTTTTGATCACTGTATAAACAATAAAAATAGTCAGTATAACAACGAAGGAAATGTGAATGGCTGATTTGATTCCTGTAAGAAAAAGCCAATGACTTATGGATTCCACGACAGAGAATTGCCGGATAGCATCATAAGAATACTGCATATCATACGTTTTCTGCACTGCATATTGGGAAGACAGCCTCAATACTTCAGGATCCGGTTTCCATGATATTCCGAAATCTCCCAATGCTACCGGAAACACAGGGTAACCAAATGTCCACAGGTTTTTAAAGAAAAACAGGATCAGGATAAAGATTCCAAAAGCCATTTTCCTAAAGGAAGATTTTATAATGAAAATAGCGTAGAGAAAGCTCAGGATCGGAAGCCAGATCATGGTCGGTTTTATGGCAAAAACCCATACTGAAAGTCCGAAAAGGACTGCCGTATTTCTGTTTCCGTTCAGGATCTCATTCAGGATGATTAATGAAATCACCAGGACGGGTAAGTCCGGACTGGGGGATTGGGTGAAGAATAGAAAAAAGGGAACCAGGCAGAGCTGTACCCAGCTTTTCTTTTCAATAATATAAACTGTATAGGTAATGAGCAATACAGAATTGATCCTTAAAAACGGGTCTGCAATTCCGGAAAAACCCGCCTGGAATATATGCCACACTGACATTTGCCCGAGAATCAGATCCAGGTTTGAAATCCCCTGAGCCAGCCCGTAAGTATGAAGCCACCGGACAGTGGGAACATAATACCCGAAATGATCCAGGATAAAAGGGTAAAAAGAGCTGCTGAACAGTATAATAAATGTAATTATCAATAATAGAATGTTATCTTTTTTCGATAAGCAATACAATTCTTTGTACAATTTTTCTTTGAAGAAAAAAAACACTCCTGCTGCGATAACCGGTATTTCAGTATATGTATTGAGAGGGAGAAAAAAAGCAGTAACCGTCCACACTAAGCTTATTCCTGCCATTCCCATGATTATTTTGGCCGCTATTCCCTGTGAAAACCTGCATCCGGAATAATGCTGCATGGCATGGCCCATACCCATAAGGACCGGAAGAATCAAAAGACAGGAAAGGAACAGTAAGGCCATAAAAAAAGATTGCTTAAAAATAAGCAATCTTTTTATGATGTATGCGAAATGTTAATTTCTAGGGGTTACCCTTCCGTCTTTTCTATCCTGTGACCTACCGATGGTATATCCGGTAGCACCACCAACAACCCCACCAATGACAGCACCAAGACCTCTGTTCTTCCTGCTGATGATAGCTCCTGCTGCTGCACCACCAACTGTACCGATGATGGTACCTTTAGCCGCTTTACTCATCCCTTTTTTCTGGGTCGTTCCCTGAGATGCACTGCTTCCGTTATTGGCATATGATCCGTTAGATCCGGAATTATAATTCCTGTCTCTGTACACCGTTCTGGTTTCCCTGATCACTTTTGGAGTAGAAGCAGCGGCTGCAGCTGTTTTGGCTTTTTGTGCTTCTGCAATACTGTCCGCTTTTTTCTGCGTTTCATAAGCCATCCTCTCTTTTTCTATGGCAAGTTTCTGTTTTTCTATTTCAAGCTGCCTCATCTGAAACTCAATTTTCTGCTGTTCCAGTGATTTTTCAGCAATCTGATCATCTTTTTTACAGGCTGTCAGTAAGAAAACTGATACAAGCCCTGTGAGCATTATACGTTTCATAATTCAAATTTTTAACAGTGGAATAACTGCTCTCGCATATAATCCATACCACATAATTTCAATAATAGCGCCAAACATGAGTTAAGTAATGTTAAAATCGGATCAGCTAACATGAATTTTTGTACAGTAGCACTCTTTTTAAGACTCTCAATCCGATAACTCATAACATAATATTAATTTAAAGATCAGTTTAGATCAAATTCATTGTAATTGGTTACTTTTAAAGAACCAAAATTATATAATATGAAAAATCAGATTTTTAAGGTTCTGGCAGTCGCCGGAGTATTGTGTTTTATGTCAGGATGTTCTTCCGATAATGACCTGACAACAGAGAATCCTGTACAGGATGTTACCGCTAAATCTGCCGGTACATCAAAAGCCAAAACGTACCGGATACGATATGGCATGATGACACAAAGTGGAGAGAAGACATTATCCGGGAGTTATGATGTCGGTAGTTTTATAGCGACCAATACCCAGACCGGAGAGTCTTATGATACTTATGCTGGCGGCGGCTTACAGGCACTGCCGGTTTATATGGAAGGGATTCCTGCAGGAACCTATACTTTTACGGCCCAGCAGGGACAGGGTGGCTGGGTAGGCTATGGTTCGGTAACAGGTACGGTTTCTGATCAGCAGGTGGATGCAGATGGATACATTACGGTATACATTCCTATTGCCTGGGCAGAATAAAATAAAAGGAATGCTGTGTTATAGCTGAATTATTGCATAAAATTTTTATATTAGCATCTTCAATGTAAAACTGGTATGGTATTTTACATTTAATTATGTATATCATGCATCTCAATGCATAACTTTATAAGGCTTAATTAAGCCGGACAAGTTCTATTCAGGACTTCTGAATAGTTTTTTTTCATCATTTGTGTTTTTATGGCCTCCAGAAATGGAGGCCATTTTATATTAATCAATATTCTTATCCATGATTATGATTTCAAACATATTACGGTAAATTTTTAGTTTATAATTTTGAGATATATTGAAAAATTAAATATTCAATATTCAATCACTTAAAAATTATTATATGAAAAAGTTAGTGTTACTAATGGCCGTAGCAGGTCTTTTTGCTGTAAGCTGCAAGAAGCAGGAGGTACAGAATGATAACAATACCATGAGCGATTCCATGAGCACAGGATCTATGTCTGATTCTGCCGGTACAATGAATACCATGCCAATGGATACTACAGCAACCGTGAGAGACAGCAGCATGAATCAGAATAATACTTCTCCTCAAGGTTCGCAGGGTGCTCAGGGGACACAAGGTACTCAGGGAACACAGGGACAGGGTAGCCAGGGAAGCCAGGGTGGTGCACAAGGTGCTCAGAACGGCAGAGCAACACAAAACAGCACAACCAATGCTGCAAATTCTGCTCCTACGGCTTCCGAGTCAGGGACAAGATAATATTTTAGACCCCCATATATATCCCCTTCCATTATCAGACTCCTCGAAAGAGGAGTTTCTTTTTTTACAGGTATGAGATCATGTACCAGGCTTAAAATAATTCTTTTTCTGTGGTTATGACCATGGTCATAAAATTGTGGTATTCGCTTTATTATCTTTGTTATAGAATTAATTGATAGATAAATAGATAATTTACTTCTGTATAGAAAAAATTTTTTTTTCATCATTTGTGTTTTTGGGGTCTTCTTTATGAAGATCCTTTTTTTTATTTTTTAAGGATAGTTCTTCTGATGCTATTCTGGAATTCTGTGATTTATACCATTTACATCTATGAAATAAAGAAGGAATATGATCTGAATCATGTTTCCCGGATAATAGATTGAATAACTTTGATATAGAATCAATCCATTTATATTTTCATCTTTATTTTCTTAACAACAAAACTTCCCGTCATGCGGGAAGTTTATGTATTTATTTATGAATGAAAAAAGGCATGACGCCATTAATCCTCATATATTAGCCTTCCCTCAAAAGGCTTACTCCAACGGATAAACATACTGTCATCAACTCTGGTCATTTCGGGTTGTATCACTTCATATTCTCCGTTTTCATTTTTCTTTTCTACAATAAGATTAGCGCCTATACCGACTTCACCGATGTGGTATTCGATTTCATATTCATTATTGCTGTTCTTTACAAAATCTTCTTTCGTGAAAATTCTTTGTGGCATGTGTTTGTTTTTATAGTTGTTATATATCTTAAGGATGATTTCCCTGAATAAATTTATGGGCCATGCCTGATAAGGCATAATGTTTGCTGATCAGAGGTCACACCAGATACTTTAATATAATTACTATCCTGTTCACAGGATCCCTTATTCATCCCCGTTATAGACGGGGATTATTTTTTTCAGTATAAAATATTCTCCTCAACTCTTTAATCCGGAAATACATTTTCAACTGATTTCTATTCTGATTCTTCCGGCTCTTTCCGGAAACTTACCACTTCATAATTGTCATCGGTGCAATATTTTTTACAGCTTGCATCGTCAAAAGCTTCAGGGTCCTTACAAAAGTCATCAATATATTTCTGGCTTTCATCCGTATTGGCAGGAACAATGATGATGTGGTAATCCCGGATGATGGATTCATGCGCATTTTCAACAGATTCCTTCTTATGCGCCACTGCTTCATTATATTTCATAAATAATATGTTTTAGGTATCATTATTTAACCAAAATATATGCCTGTCTGACCGAATATTTTTTATTTGTTGATAATATGGAGAAATATAATTTTTATATGGTTTCAAAACATTCTGAGGAATTAAAGCCTATCATTCGGCTTCAAAAAATATTCTAATAATAAGTTCTGGAAGTTAATAATATTTATTTTTTTTCATAAGAATATTAGCTTACTTTTACACAAATTTTAACTCCTGTAAATAGCCTGTAATTTGCCTATGTATAGCCCGGTTAGAAAGATTTAACACTCATTTTCAGAATGAATATTACCAATTGCAATGAAATAGAAATTTATAACCCCGGCTTTATACAGGATTTCGGTTATCTGATCGGAATTGATGCAGAAAGCAAGATTATTAATTTTTACAGCGAAAATATATCGGATCTTTTTCCGGTGGACGAAACCGTTTTACAGAAAAGTATTTATGACCTGGCCTGTTTTTCATCTGTTGTAAACAGCCCGCAGTTTTATGATGTAGACCGCAACAGTAAGGAAGAAATCAAAAACAGCGATAAGATTGAAATCAATGGCAGAGAATACCATATCAGTGTATATAAATACAAAGATATCCTATTCATAGAGCTTGAAAAATGTTTGCTGAACGGCTTGTCCAACAGTTCCCTTCTTAAAGGGATTAAAAACCTGCCTTCCCTGAAAAAGGGGAAAGATATCTGGAAAGCATTGGTGAAAAATATCTGTCAGATCACCGGTTATGACCGGGTAATGGTTTACAAATTCAATAGTGATGGCAGCGGAAAGGTAGTGGCTGAAGAAAAGCTTGCCACCATGGAGAGCTATATGCATCTTCATTATCCTGAAAGTGACATCCCGAAACAGGCGAGGGCTTTATACCTGAAGAACCATAAAAGGATCCTCAGTGATATCAATGCGACGCCGGTGAAAATCATCAGCCAGGTAAAAACGGTGGATCTTACCTACTCCGGGGTCAGAGCCATCTCTCCGATTCACATTGAATACCTTAAAAACGGAGGGATTTCTTCGAGCTTCAGCGTTTCCATTATTATCGATAACGAATTATGGGGACTGGTTACCTGCCACAGCACACAGCCGAAACATATTGACCTGGATAACAGGATCCTTGCAGAAATTGCAACTTTTATTGCTTCCAATGCTTACTCGTCTTATCAGGCTAAAAAAGCATCCAGATATGAAACTGCGCTGAATACAATCTGCTACAATCTTAAAAAAGAGCTTTTGAAATTCACCACGATCAAGGATTCACTGATCAACAATGTGGAAAATATCCGGAATGTTTCTGAAACGGACGGATTCGCTGTCATTGCAGATAATATGGTAAAATCTTATGGCAAGGTTCCGAATGAAAACATCATCCTGAGGATTTATCAATGGGCGGTACAGAATATTGAAGATAAGACGTATTTCGACGATTCATTCTATAAAACGTATCAGGCATCACTGGGACTTGATAAAAACTGCTGTGGCGTAGCTTTAGCTTTTATCAACAAACAGAACGGGCATCTCCTGATATGGTTCCGCCAGGAATTCAAGGATCACATCTCCTGGGCCGGAAAAGATAAAAAGGAGATTGAGACTTTAAATTTCTACAATGAGCAGAAGCTGGTATATTCGCCCAGGAAATCTTTTCAGGTATTTTATGAGGAAATATCAGATAAATCTCATTACTGGTCCAGTAAAGACAGGCTGAGAATCAATAAAATCAGAGATCTTGTTAATCACACCATGCAGGAACAGCTGCATAACATCAGTAGGATGAATGAAGAACTGACCAAGATTAATGAAGAACTGAATCGAATTAATGATGAACTGGACAGTTATTCCCATACCATTTCGCATGATCTGGCTACACCGCTTACGGTAATGAAGCTGAACGTGCAGATGATGGCCAGGCACAATACGGATGAGTATAATATCAAAAAAATACAGAATGTTCTGAGTGAAATTGATAATATGTCCGGAATGATGTCCAATGTACTGAGGCTGAGCAGGCTGAAATATTCGGAGTACATATTTGAGAATGTAGATCCTACAGGGATCATAGAAAAAGCATGTACGGATGCTAAGCTCTCATACAATGAAAATGCAGCAATAACCGTACGTAATATTTATCCGGTTACCGGAGAAAAAAGCCTGATCACCCAGGTATTTCAGAATATCATTACGAATGCCGTTAAATATTCTTCACAAAAAGAAAGTGCGGAGATCACCGTAGATTCATCTTACGACGGGAGTTACATTCTTTATACCATATCGGATAACGGGATTGGAATTCCTTATCGGTCAAAAGAAGATGTGTTTAAGATCTTTCAGAGAATGGATAATACGAGATCTTTTCTCGGCAGCGGAGTGGGGCTTTCAATCGTTAAGAATATCATGAAAAAACTCAGTGGAAATGTTGACTTTGAAAGTGTTGAAAGCCAGGGAACAACCTTTTTCCTGCGTTTCCCGGCTGTTAAAAGTGCATAATCAATAGGGAGAATAATCAAATATATTTTGTATATCCCAAAATATTAAAACCTCAGTTTTGCTGAGGTTTTTATTTTTAATGGGAGACAGAGACATCTTCTTGTTAAATAACTATTTAACTTTTCTCAGGTTCCGGGACATTTGACCCGGATGCCTCATGTTATTTCTTATGGGAGCAATACCATGAAAGGTATTGTAAGTATGATAAAGATCTGTAAAATAATAGTCGGCATCGGTTCTCTGATGATCATACCAGGAAACCGAATCAGCGCCTGTATATTCTTCTGACGCATACGCTGGCTGAAGATGGGCCGTGTCTTTCTGGCACCGGCAATACAAATGATCATTTTCCGTATGTTGCTGAAGAGTAATTACTCTTTCATCCGTATTTTCCAGATTCTTAACGGTCTCAAATGTATCATGATCCAAAGTGAACCAAGGTTCTCCATGATAAAAGAAATGATCGATAATATCTGGATGATTGATATATTTTTTCTCTACAGGAGTTGCTGATGAATATCCCTGACACTGGGTACAGTATGCGACTTTAATTTTTATATTCATAATTCATGATTTTAGGCGTGTAGCTTATTTATATCAGAAGTTGTGCCAGAAATATAGTCTGCGGAGGCTAAATTTTATTATTTTCTTAAGACTCGGGGAATCATAATCATAAAAAATTCATAAAACCTTTTCATGTACTGTTTCACAAAGGAAATAATTAATATCTTTGCCCCCGATTCTCATGTTTAATTGAGTTTTCATGGTTATTAGTTTTTGATCCCCGGAGATATCCGGGGATTTTGTTTTTATTGAAGGCTTTAGACCAGATGGTATCATTTGGTAATATGAAAATTAAAATTAAAACACCTGCATAAAAGTTTACCTTTATAAAGAAACATCGGTAAATCCTTCTCTCTTCTTGTATCTTGGATTTGATCTTTGATTGATTGCAGAAAATGCTCTTCAGCTGTACCCTATAGCTTATCATAAAATTTAACTGTAAATCAAAGCTATATTCCATGGCACAATAATTTCACATGATGTCGCCTAAACAAAGCATCATGAATGAAAAATTAATGCAAGTGTTGGGCTGGGTCGCTACGGTTACGGCAATGGCGATGTATTTTTCTTATATTCCGCAAATCAGCGGTAATCTGAAAGGAGATAAAGGAGACTGGATTCAGCCTCTGGTGGCCGGAATCAATTGTAGTCTCTGGGTAATTTACGGACTTATTAAAAAGCCTAAAAAAGACTGGCCGATTGTTGTGGCGAATAGCCCGGGGATATTCTTTGGATTCTTTGCCTTTGCCACTGCCTTATAATTAAAAAACCTCTACAATCTGAATCAGATGATAGAGGTTTAAGAGGTACCTAGCGGATTCGAACCGCTGTAGATGGTGTTGCAGACCACTGCCTAGCCACTCGGCCAAAGTACCGTTTTGAGGTGTGCAAATATAGCGAAATTTATTAATAAACAAAAAAATCTACGCAATTTCTTTCTGTCCGATACGGTTGATATCGTCTTTTGCCTGTCTTTCAGAGATATAATTTGACCAGTTAATAACCCGTGTATCGCTGAAGCTGTCGTGCCATCCTTCGCGTCCGAAAAAAGAAAGCGGCTCAAAGGGAATCACCCTGTACAGGCTTCTGTATAAAATCTGTTTTCTGTCAGGTTGTTGTCCGTCAACACTGATTACTCTTGTTCCGGTTACATATTTTCCGGGTGTCATACCCTGGGTGTAATATTCCCAAAGGAAAAAATAAATGAAGGCTACCACCGCACCAATGAAGGTATCCCATAAAAAGCCGCCATTGTTATAGAAGTAAAAGAACCATATGGAGGTAAAGCCATACAGAAAGCCGGAAATGAAGGTTAAGATCACATGGATGATCATGATTACAATCGTATCAATAAGGTTGTTGATAAAACGTGTTCCTAACGACGCTTTATTCCGGTCGACAATCAGTAAATATTTTCTCATGGTTATAGTTGACTATTTTATATTCCGTTAATGGTTAATTGTAAGGAGGCACTGATATCAATGACAGCGGTCATGCCTGAAGGGCTCAGCAGGATAATTCCCGGCCGCAGGTTTATGACTTTCCCGGACATCTTTATTCCTTTGTAGTATTCTGTATTAAAAGCCTGTTCAATACTTTTCCTGGCAGTAGTTTCCATTTCCTGGGTAGGAATTCCATACTCATCTTCAATGGTTTTTATGATCTGCCCTTTGAACAGCAGGGTCGCTGTTTTCTGGAGGATATTGGATGTTCTGAGGTTAAATTTGGTTCCGGTTAAAATGATTTTATGTTTACCCGGATCATAAACGGGAATCCCGGAAATGAATACTTTTCCTTTGATATACCCTTCTGTTTCCGCTTCTATCATCACCCTGTCTTCTGCATTGTACACCTGTATATTTTTGATTTTTACGGATGATCCCCTGATATCAAATTCCTTATTCAGAAATAAGTTGCGGGCCATTTCCGTTGCAGAAGCATAAGGGATATTGGCAGTGGTCTGGAGCAGGAATCGGTCAGCCAGTGACGGGGCGGAATTAAAATCCGGCACTGTTCTGATCAACGGTGCTGACTGAGGTTTTTCCCCGGTGAAGGTTTCAGAATAAACCGTTACTCCGATATTGCTATTGATCTGATTGGCAAAAAACTGCAGTGGAGTAGTGGTAACATGTACGGGACTTATTTTAAGCCAGGTACGATACTCCTCAGAAATGTTGAACGGCTGTGAAAAAGCGTTCCAGGCCATCATGACGTACTGCTGGAAATTTAGCTGGTCGGCAACCTGCTTATCGATGGTTTCACAGAATTTTTCCTGCTGTTCCTTAAGGCTTTTTTCTACCAATGAAGTGATTGGGATCTTGATTCTTCCATAGTCCAGCACCGGTTTCACAACCCAGCGGAAGCCGTTAGGCTGTGTTTTTGTACCGAGTGTCCAGTTGTTTCTGAACTGCAGGCTCATATTGAAAGACATGACTGTCTCAAAAGTCGTATTCTGATAGGTATATATTCCCAGGGTCCCTATGCCTTTTTCAGCCCATATTTTTAATGGGACTTCAATGAGGATATTATTGTTTGTTCCTCCTACCAGCCGTATCGGGCGGGTTTTCCAAACTTTTACTTTAAACTGGTCATTCTGATTATCGGTGTAGGAATCATCTTCATAGATCAGGTCCTTTACCGAGGCGTTGATCATATTGCTGATGCCGGCAAGCGGAATGGTGACAGGCATGGTAATCCCGGATTTAATCTTCGGGAATTGGTAGGTATCCAACTGCCGGTCCGGACCCATTTGTCCGGATACAGATAGAAAAGCAAACAGAAATGCAAGTACTGTGAACGTAAATCCTGAATTTTTAAAACAGATCCTCATTTTTATTTACGGTTTGAACATCTTATCAAGCTCTATAGATGCTCCCTTCATTTCTCCCTGCATCGGCGGGTTGGTCTTGGTGATTTTTATTTTAATATAGTCGATCTGGGAAAACCTTTCATGAATCCTGTCGATAATCCTGCCGGCGACATGTTCAAGAAGTTTGGAAGGGATAGCCATCTCATCATGGATGATGCTGTTGATTTCTGCATAGCTTACCGTATCATTCAGGTCATCGGATTCCGAAGCTTTCCACAGGTCCGTGTGGAGTTCTGCATTGATAATATAATACGTCCCAACACTGTTTTCCTCCGGAAGAACACCGTGGTAGGCGTATATTTTGACATCTTCAAGAAATATTCTGCTCATAGGTATGCTTGTGAATCACAAAAATACAATGTTTTCATCTTCTGCCCAGCAAAAACTTTTTCAATGCTTTAAATTCCGGTTCTATCTCAAAGCTTTCCTTTTCTTTTTTCATCAGTTCGGCCAGGCTCTCAGGCAAAGGTATTTTTGTATGTACTGCCTTTTCTACTGTACCTGAAAATTTCACCGGATGGGCGGTTGCCAAAATCAGACCTTTTTTACCCGGGTTTTCTGCCAGGTATTCTTTAAGCGCGGTATAAGCTACGGCACTGTGAGGTTCAAGCAAATATTGATATTCCTGATAGACCTCCCTAATCGTTTGCAACGTCTTTTCATCATTGACAGAACTTCCGATGATCTTTTTCTTTATATTGTCAAACCGATGGTGAAAGAGTTCCAGGATCCGTACAAAATTACTCGGATGGCTTACGTCCATGGCATTGGAAAGAGTGGCTACGGTATCTTTGAATTTCAGTTCCTGAGTTTTTAAATACTTTGGAATGATATCATTTTCATTGCAGGCTGCAATAAATTGTTCTGCCGGCATTCCCCTGAAGTGAGCCAGTAATCCTGCACAGAGGTTTCCGAAATTTCCGCTCGGAACGCTGATCACCGGATCTGTTGTTTCGGTTTTCCGCCACTGTTTTAATGCCAGAAGATAATAGATCTGCTGAGGAAGCCATCTGGCCACATTAATGGAATTGGCAGAAGTCAGCAATAGCTGTGCATTAATTTCTTCATCTGCGAAAGCCTGTTTTACCATGGACTGGCAGTCATCGAAACTGCCGTTAACTTCCAAAGCATGAATATTTTCGCCAAGCGCAGTCAGTTGTTGTTCCTGGACATCACTGACCCTGTTTTTCGGATATAAAATGACCACTTCAATACCCGAGGTCTTTAGAAAGCCATTTGCTACCGCCCCTCCCGTATCTCCGGAAGTAGCCACCAATACAGTCACTTTCTTATTTTTACCGTTCAGGAAATAGGAGAGGCAATGGCTCATAAACCGTGCTCCCACATCTTTAAATGCCAGGGTAGGACCGTGGAAAAGTTCCAGGACATACATCCGGTCATTGATTGGCTTTAATGGAATCTCAAAATTGATGGTTTCCGCAATAATTTGCCGGAGGACATCAGAAGGGATTTCTTCTCCCGTAAAATCTTTCATGCACTGGAAGGCAATTTCCGCATCTGAAAACTGATCCAGGCTTTCCATAAATTCCGGATTGAACTTTGGGATATGCTCAGGGAAGAATAAGCCTTTTTCTCTACCCTGACTTCTGATCAGAGCCGTTTTAAAATTGACAACCTCCTCTTTATCTTTTAAATTATAATAGTTCATAATGTTATTTTTAATCTTTAATGATCCGGATCCCGGATGGATTTACTCTGGAAACATATACCAGGCTTTCAATGCCTATGCTGTCGTAAGCAGATTTCATGATCTCAGCAATAGTATGGGAAACTTTTTCTTCTTCTGAAAACATGAAGACGGAAGGCCCGGAACCGGAAATTCCCCCGCCCAGAGCTCCGGCATGTAAACTTTTCTGCTTGATTTCGTTAAATTTCGGAATCAGGATGCTTCTTACCGGCTCTATGATCACATCATTCAGGCTTCTTCCGATCAGGGCATGATCATGATTCTGAATTCCGACTACCAGTCCGGCAATATTTCCCCATTGCTGTATGGCATCCTTCAGGGGGATGGTTTTCTTTAGAATTTCCCGGGCATCGGAAGTCTTTACTTCAACCTGCGGATGAACGGCAGTTACCCATAAATCGGGTGCATTCAGCGGAATAATATCCACCGGGTCAGAAGATTTTACCAAAGTGATCCCTCCATATATGCAGGGAGCGATATTGTCGGCATGGCGGGCTCCCGAAGCCAGTTCCTCTCCAAACATCGCATAGTATACCATTTCTTCCCTCGTCAGGATATTTCCCAGCAACAGATTGGCCCCGACCACGGCTCCGGCGGCGCTTGCCGCGCTGGAGCCGAGCCCGCTTCCCGGTTTTATCTTTTTATGGATGATTACTTCGAAGCCTTCCTTCAGTTTCAGATGTTCCATGATTTTAAGCAGGACGATACCTGCAACATTTTCAGCCGGCTCTTCCGGTAATCCGAATGCATCCGTGTGCCTGATGATAATTTCAGGGGTTTCCAGCCGTCTTATTTCCATGTCATCCGCGGGCTCATCAATCGCCATTCCCAGGATATCAAATCCGCATACCAGGTTGGCAATGGTGGCAGGAACTTTTAATCTTACTTTTTCCATATTCTCTTGTATTAAACGGAACGTACAACATCTGCAAATACACCGCTGGCAGTAACATCTGCTCCTGCTCCTGCACCTTTGACCACCAATGGCTGGTCAGAATACCTGAGGGTTTTAAAGATGACAATGTTATCCTTTCCGTACAGGTGGAAAAGATCGCTTTCAGGCGCAATGTGCTGTAGTCCTACTTTAGCTTTTCCGTTACTGAAGTCAGCAACATATTTTAAGATTTTCTCATTGTTTTTAGCATTGTATAGCAACATTTTAAAGTGGTCCTCATGTTTGGACAGTGCGCTGTAAAAATCTTCTACATTACCATGCATGCATTCTTCGGGAAGGAAGCTTTCGTTTTCAATATCATCAAACTCTAATGCATATCCCGCTTCCCTTGCCAGGATCAGTATCTTCCTGGCTACATCGGTTCCAGCCAGGTCCAGGCGCGGGTCCGGTTCTGTATAGCCTTCTGCCTGTGCCTGTGCTACAATCTCAGAAAATGTCCGCGTGCCATCATAATGATTAAAAACAAAATTCAGCGTGCCGCTTAAGACCGCCTGGATCGAAAGAATCCGGTCTCCGCTCCTCATCAGGTCATTGATGGTCCCGATAACCGGAAGCCCTGCTCCCACATTGGTTTCAAAAAAGAACTTGCAGCTGTGGTTTCTCGCCGTTAATTTCAAATGTCTGTAATCCTCAAGGGAAGAGGATGCGGCAATTTTGTTGCATGCTATAATATTCACACTTTTTTTCAGGAGTTCTTCATAGATCTCCGGAACTTCTGGACTGGCAGTAACATCAACGAATACAGAATTCCTAAGGTTACGGGAAATTATTTCGGCGGCAAATTTTCCGGCAGAAGCTTCCTGTCCGCTTTCATGCATCAGGGATAATTCATGTTCGGAAATTCCTTTTTCCGAGAAGAGCATTTTGCGGCTGTTGCAGACTCCGGCAATCCTCAGGTTCATGAGCAGGTTTTCCTTCAGGTACTCATTCTGGGCATACATCTGCCGGATCAGTTTTTTCCCGACATTTCCTGTTCCGCAGAGATAGATATGAACCTGTTTGATAACAGACTCAAAAAATTCTTCGTGCATGACGTTCAATGCTTTTTTAACATCTGCTTCCGCAATAACAATACTGATGTTTTTCTCTGAAGAGCCCTGTGCGATAGCCCTGATGTTGATTCCATTATTACCCAGGCAGCCGAACATTTTTGCACTCACGCCGCTTTTGCTTTTCATGTTTTCTCCTACCAGTGCTACGATGGCAAGTCCGGTCTCGATCATTAACGGTTCCACCCTTTTAAGCTGTAGGTCATCTTTAAATGAGGCATGGACCGCATATTGTGCATTATCTGTATCTTTTTCACTGATTGCAACCGTGATGGAATGCTCTGATGAGCTCTGGGTGATAAGGATGACATTGATGTTTTCATTGCTTAAGCACTGAAACAGCCTTGCTGAAATTCCAGGAATTCCGATCATTCCGCTGCCTTCAAGTGTTAACAGTGCAATCCCGCTCATGTTTGAAATACCCACGGCAGATTCCTGCTTTTCATCATCAGCTTTTTCTGTATGATGGCAGACCAGCGTCCCCGCTGTTCCGGGTTCAAAAGTATTTTTAATCCTGAGGCTGATGTTTTTGGCCATGACCGGCTGGAGCGTAGGCGGATACAATACTTTTGCCCCAAAATGGGAAAGTTCCATTGCTTCCGCATATGAAATCCGGGAAATAGGTTTTGCCGTGGAAACCAGCCTGGGATCAGCAGTCATCATTCCGCTGACATCGGTCCAGATCTGAAGTTCCTCCGCATTTGCGGCAGAAGCAATGATAGAGGCCGTATAATCTGAACCACCTCTTCCTAAAGTGGTGGGATTGCCTTTTCCGTCACGGGATACAAACCCGGGAGCAATGACAACCTGATGCGGATGTGTATGAAAGAAATCTTTCAGGTTTTGTTCCGTGGCATCAAAATCTACTTTTGCATGGGTAAAATTGCTGTTGGTGATAATGCATCCGGCAGCATTCATCCAGGTCACATCCAATCCTTCCGATTGGAGCCGGGCAGCGATAATGTTGGAGGAAAGAAATTCCCCGTATGAAGTAATTTTATCTTTGATCCTTCCGGTAAATTCACCTAAAGCATAGATTCCGTTGCAGAGGTCTTCAATGATATTGAACTGTTTTTTTACAAAACTCAGCCATGGACTCTGTTCGAGCACCGGGATCAGTTCTTTTACAAGTTTCAGATGCCTTTCTTCCAGTCCTTTAATGATGTTCAGGTAATTTGCATCATTTTGGGAAGCGGATTCTGCTGCCTGTATCAGTTGATCCGTTACTCCGTGAAGTGCAGAAACAACAACGACGATTTGGTTTTTGAGGGATTCTTTTTTTATGATATGTCCGACTTTTACGATATTTTCAGCATTGGCGACTGAAGTTCCGCCAAATTTTAAAACTTTCATGATGTGTGATTTAAATGATAGAAAAATGAAATTTTACTCTTCAGAAAAAAGAGTACATGCCTGTGGATGATATGTGAAAATGTACCCCGTTATGGGGTAGTAATCGTTGTTGTAGCAATAATGGAAACAAGAGATACTTCCGGGATAAGGAAATCCGGAGCAGAAATATCAGTTATGTTTCTTGAAAAATTCATACTTGCTTATGCAAATCTACAAATTATTTTGAAATCGCAATGGAAATCCTTGTGAATGTATCATGCTTTGCTGATATAAACTGCGTAGAGCAATAGGAGTAAAAAAGAAAGCACTGAGGAAACAGTGCTTTACAATTATTTATTTGATGCTTTTTGAAAGATCGAGCATGGCTTCAATCGGTTTCAGGGCTTTTAATCTGAGTTCTTCATCTATAATGATTTCCGGAAGCTCATATTTCATGCACAGATAAAGCTTCTGCATCGTATTGCGTTTCATATAGAAACATTCTGAGCAGTTGCAGCTTTCATCAAAAACCAGTGCAGGAATCAGTGTTTTATGTGGTGCCCGCTTTTTCATTTCATGAAGGATGCCTTCTTCCGTAGCAATAATGAATTCCTGGCAGTCTTCTTTTTCCACATAATTCAGCAGGGCAGAGGTAGAACCGATGAAATGCGCCAGCTTTAATACGGCTTCTTCACTTTCCGGGTGGGCAATCAGTTTTGCGTCGGGGTTGTCTGCTAACTGTTTTGCAATCCTTTCCATTGAAAATGCTTCGTGAACAATGCAGCTGCCGTCCCAAAGGATCATATCGCGGCCGGTTTTCTGGGAAAGGTATCTTCCAAGGTTTTTATCGGGTGCAAAAATGATCGGGCGGTCCTTAGGCAGGGCTTCAATAACGGTTTCTGCGTTGGAGCTGGTCACAATAATATCGCTTTCAGCCTTGGTTTCCGCATTACAGTTGATGTAGGTGGCTACCAGTGCATCAGGATACTGCTCACGCATTTTCCTTAATCCTTCTCCCGAACATCCGTCGGCCAGCGAACATCCTGCCATGGTATCCGGAAGCACTACTTTTTTGGTAGGATTTAGGATTTTAGCAGCTTCAGCCATGAAATGAACTCCGCAGAAGACGATCATATCGGCATCCGTATCTTTTGCCTGTCGGGCAAGTTGCAGGGAATCACCGAGAAAGTCGGCGATATCCTGGATGTCTCCGGGCTGATAATAATGAGCGAGGATCACGGCATTCTTTTCCTTTTTAAGTTCCAGAATAGCTTTTACCAGTTCGTCTCCTTCCGGAATGACAAAATCTTTTATATCTAAAAATCCCTTTACCGGAATGGCAGATTTAGCTTTTTCTAATGTTTCGGTACTCATATCCACTTAATGTTTTGTTAATCAGAAGGTAGTGATTTGAATTGAAAAGTGGTGATTTATCCTGTTAAATTTCACCTCTCGGATTCTTTAAAGCCCAGCCTCTGATGATGCTATAAAATTCCTTATTAAAAGTTCTGTTTCTTTTTTTGCTTTTTCCAGATCATCGTTGACCACAATTGTGTCAAACTGATCGGCGTAGGACATTTCCTCTTCGGATTTTTCGATCCTGATCCTTATGGTCTCCGCATCATCCGTATCCCTGGAGATCAGCCGTCTTTCAAGCTCTTCAATGCTCGGAGGTTTGATGAATATGGACAATGCCTGTTCTCCAAAATATTTTTTCAGGGAAACCCCGCCCTTTACATCTACATCAAAAATAACTACTTTTCCCATGTTCCATATCTTTTCCACTTCAGATTTCAACGTTCCGTAATACTTGTCTGTGTATACCTCTTCATATTCCACAAAAGCATCTTCTGCAATCTTCTGCCTGAATTCATCCGGCGAAAGAAAATGATAATCTACTGCATGTACCTCGCTTCCTCTGGGCTTGCGTGTAGTGCATGATATGGAAAACTGGAGTTCTGAAATGGTTTCCAGGGCATGTTTGACCAATGTAGTTTTACCGCTTCCGGAGGGAGCTGAAAATATGATGACCTTATTCATGAATGATAAGATAAAATGATGATTGATTTACGTAAAAATTCATTTTTTTACCTGATACTTATTTTATAAAACGTTCAGGGTCTGCTCCTTGATTTTTTCAAGATCGTCTTTCATCATCACCACCAGTTTCTGGATGGCTGCATGATTGGCTTTTGAACCCAGGGTATTGATTTCCCTGCCGATTTCCTGTGAAATAAAGCCCAGCTTTTTACCGTTAAAGTCTTCCTTATCCATCACTTCCTGATAGTATTTAAGGTGCTGTGCAAGGCGTACTTTTTCTTCAGAAATGTCAAGTTTTTCCGTAAAGTAGGCCATTTCCTGGTAAAAACGGGTCTCGTCTACATTTTCGAATTCTTTAAGCGACTTCTGGTACCGTTCTTTTACGCTGGTTATACGCTCTTCTTCAAAAGGAACCACCTCAGAAAGGTACCGGTCGATATTCTGTAAGTTCCTTTCCAGCTCCTCATGCAGGATTTTGCCTTCCGCTTTACGGAATTCTTCAAACTTATTGACTGCACTATGAACAATACCAGCCAGGTTTTCCCATTCACCTTCTGTAAGTTCGTCAGGCCTTGAGGTAATGGCATCGGGAAAACGTACGGCCATTTTCAGGTATTCGAAATCGGGCCCGTCAGAAGCAACGGTGCGCAGTTCCGTAATATAAGAGTCAATAAGGGTTTTATTAATTTTTACGTCCGTGGTTTCCTGAAGGTTTTCCACGGTAATATAGCAGTCTACCTTTCCGCGGATGATACGGTCGTTAAGGATTTTCCTGATTTCAAACTCTTTCTCCTTATAGCGTAGCGGAACTTTAATATTCAGGTCAAAGCTTTTGCTGTTCAGGGATTTGATATCTACGGAGATTTTTTTTCCTTCAAAAACACCTTCGGCTCTACCAAAGCCTGTCATGGATAAAATCATACTTTTCTATTGTTGTACAAAGATAAACATTTAAATTAGCACGGTGAAATCTGTACAGATTCTATCTGTCAGATATAATAATGAACGTGAACGGATGAAAAATTTGATTTCTGTAGTAGGCCCCACGGGAATTGGTAAGACGAGGCTGGCAATTGACCTGGCAAAACATTTCGGGACTGAAATCATTTCCTGCGACTCCAGGCAGTTTTTTAGGGAAATGAAAATCGGTACGGCATCTCCTTCTGAGCAGGAACTGTCAGAGGCGGTGCATCACTTTATAGGCAATCTTTCCATTCAGGATTATTATTCTATCGGGCAGTACGAACACGACGCTTTACAGAAACTCCAGGAACTTTTTCTCTCTCACGATACCGTTATCCTGGTCGGTGGCAGCATGATGTATGAAAAAGCTGTACTGGAAGGATTGAATGACCTTCCGGAAGCTGATGAGGAAAACCAGGAAAAACTGCGGGTCATTCTTGAAAATGAGGGTATCGAAAAACTTCAGGAGATACTGAAAGACCTGGACCCTGCCTATTTTGAAGTGGTGGACATCCATAACCACAGGAGGCTCCTGCGTGCTATAGACGTTATCTGGCAGACCCAGACGAAATATTCTGATCTCATCTCCGCTTCTCAGGCCTCAAGGGACTTTAACGTAATCCGTATCGGAATTGAGGCTCCCCGGGAAGCTTTATATGAAAGGATCAATAAAAGAGTGGACATCATGATGGAAAACGGCCTCCTGGAAGAAGCCAAGAGGCTGGAAGATTTCAAACATCTGACCGCACTGAATACTGTGGGCTATTCTGAGCTCTTTAAATATTTTAACGAGGAATGGGAGCTGGATTTTGCCGTTTCCGAGATCAAAAAAAACAGCCGGAGGTACGCAAAACGCCAGCTGACCTGGTACCGCAAAGCGGATGATATTTATTACCTGCCATTAGGATATGGACCAAGTGATTTTGACCGGTTGATTTCTTATATATCAGACATGATGAAGTAAAATCATCACTGAAACAGGACATTCATACAAATTTTAAAGCTGGAGCAAGCTGGTGTCAATCAACTGAAAAGATAATGCAAAAAAGAAAAGTGCCGCCCCGGAAGGCCGCACTTTCTAACAATATAATCAATAGTTTTGATGCGTTCATTATTTCCATCCGCCGCCTAAGGCACGATAGAGATCTACAATGCTGCTCAGGCGCTGTCTTTTTACGGATGCCAGATTCAGCTCAGCTTGCAGGGAGTTTCCCTGTGCGGTAATAACCTCCAGGTAATTGGCCATCCCGCCTTTGTAAAGCATTTCGGCACTTTTTATCCCATCTTTGAGGGTAGTCACCTGTTCAGACGCTTTCTGTTCTTGAACCTTCAGGCTTTCATTGGACACCAGGGCGTCAGAAACTTCACCTACCGCATTTAAAACCGACTGCCGGAAGGCCAGTACATTTTTCTCCCTTTGGATTTTAGCGACATTCAGGTCTGTTTTCAACTGCCTCTTCTGGAAAATAGGCTGTGTAAGCCCTCCCAGAACGGAGCCGAATAAGGATGCCGGCATCTGGAACCAATTATCAAATTTAAATGAGTTGACGCCACCGTTTGCAGTAATCCTCAGCGCAGGATACATATTGGCCTGGGCAATGCCTACCATGGCATTGGATTCCAGGACAGCCAATTCCTGACGGCGTACATCCGGACGGCGGCTCACCATTGCAGCAGGCAACCCAGCAGAAATATGTTGGGGCAGGGAAGTATCGGACATTTCAAGCGTCCTGTTAACTTTTCCCGGATTTTCCCCTACCAGAATGCTCAGTGCGTTCTCCTGAATGGCAATATTCTGCTCCAGCTGGGCAATCAGAAACTCTGTAGACTGCTTTTGGGCAGTCGCCTGTTGAACACCCAGAGAAGTGGTATCACCGCTCTGCCACATTTTCTCTGTGATGGAAAGTGTATTCTTGCTCAGTTCCAGGTTAGATTGCGCGATCTGCAATTGTTTATCCAACATCAGCAGGTTGTAATACCCCTGGGCAATGGCCGCAACCACCTGGGTCTGGATAGCCTTGGTCGCTTCGTAGGTCTGAAGGTACAGCATTCTGGATACTTCCTGCTGGTTTTTGATTTTTCCCCATATGTCCGCTTCCCAGGAAAGGTTGAAAGCGGCGTTGTAATCTTCCACATGGTTCTGGCCCAGGAACAGGTTCAGGCTCTGGCCGTTCATGCTGTTCTTTGAGGGCTTTGAAATCTGTGCAGCAACACCAAACCCGATGTCCGGATACTGGAGGTATCTGGCCTGCATCAGCCGCTCCTGTGAAGAAGCGACCTGCTGTAAGGCAATCTGCAGGTCGTAGTTATGTTGGATGCCCTTTTCAATAAGTTTCTGGAGGACCGGATCACTGAAAAACTCTCTCCATTGAAGGTTCGCAATACTTGCGGTATCCGCCGTAGCCGTATACTGGAACTGTTCGGGAAGATGGGTCTCCGGCTCTTTAAAAGCCAGTTTAGACACGCATGAAACAGATCCCAATGCCACTGCAAATGTTATAATGATATTTTTTACTTTTTTCATAATGTTACATAGTTTAGTATGGTTTTATCCCGAAATATCCTGATGATGATTGACGGCTAACTATTTTTACAAATCGTTTCCTGCCTGTCATAAACAGTCTCAGTTAGCTGCAGCCAGCAGTTTCTGTCGTTGAAGCTTTTTCTTTTTTCTGCTCGGCATTTTTTCGTGCAGGTACTGGAAGATCACATACATTACAGGAATGATAAAAATCCCCAGGACTACTCCGGTAAACATTCCGCCTACTGTACTGATGCCGATGGAGTGATTCCCCTTCGCGGCGGCTCCCTGCGTCCATACCAGCGGAAGCATACCGATAATAAAAGCGAATGAGGTCATCAGGATCGGTCTCAGACGGAGCCTGGATGCCTGTAACGCAGATTCAATCAATGTTTTTCCCGCCTTTCTCCTCTGGACGGCAAATTCCACGATTAGGATGGCATTCTTAGCCAGTAATCCGACGAGCATGATCAGTCCGACCTGAACATAAATATTATTATCAATCCCGGCTAAGCCCGTAAAAGCAAAGACTCCGAAGATTCCCGTAGGAACGGTAAGGATCACAGCAAACGGCAGGATATAGCTTTCGTACTGCGCCGCCAGCAGGAAATACACGAACAGGATGCTCAGCAGGAATACAAACGCAGTCTGTCCTCCGGTCTTGATTTCTTCACGCGTAATACCGGTCCATTCATAACCGTAGCCTCTCGGCAGGGACTGCTGTGCTACTTCTTCCACAGCTTTGATGGCATCCCCGGTACTGTAGCCGGGTTTCGGGGTTCCGTTGATCGTCACTGCGTTAAACAGATTGTTTCTGGTAACGGTTTCCGGGCCAAAGGTCCTTTGCAGGGTTACCAGGGTTTTTACCGGTACCATTTCACCCATGTTGTTCTTCACATAGATGCCTTCCAGGGAATTGGCATCCGTACGGTAGGGAATATCTGCCTGAGCCATGACCCGGTAATATTTTCCGAAACGGTTAAAGTCCGATACAAAGCTGCTTCCGTAATAGATTTGCATCGTCTGCATCAGTTCCGTTACCGAAACGCCCAGCTGGTTGGCTTTATCCGCATCCACATCAATGGTGTACTGAGGGTTCCCGGCGGCATATGTCGTAAAGGCAAATGCGATTTCCGGGCGTTTCATCAGTTCACCGATGAAAGCCTGCGTAGTTTTGCCCAGCTGCTCAAAAGACCCGTTTGTTTTATCCTGAAGCATGAACTCAAAGCCGGAAACATTCCCGAAGCCCTGAACCGTAGGGAAGTTGAAGAAGAAGGCGCTGGCGTCTTTTACCTGGCTTACCTTACCGGTCAGCGCAGCCGCAATCTGGTCCGGATCTTTCATTTCGCCTCGGTCTTCATAATCTTTAAGTTTAATGAAACCTGCTGAATATGGTGAAGCATTGGCATTGCTGATAAAGTTGAGGCCGTCGGCAACCCAGAGGTGATTGGTTGCCTTTTCCCCTTTTACAATAGCGTCGATCTGTTCCGTAGCCCTGTGCGTCCTTTCCAGTGAACTTCCGGGAGGCGTATTTACGGCATACAGGACAAATCCCTGGTCTTCGGTGGGAATAAACCCTGAAGGTGCCTTCCTGATCAGGAATATGCTTGCTAAAGTAATGAGCGCAAGGCCTCCTACAGCAACCCATTTGTTTTTGATCAGGAATTTAAGGCTGTAGATGTATTTGTTGGTCATCTTATTGAAGCTGGTATTGAATGCCCTGAAAAACCTGGCTCCGAAGCCTTTTTTGTTTCCGTGGCCTTCACTGCCGTGCTCAGGATCGTTCAGAATCAGGGCGCATAAAGCAGGACTTAACGTTAAAGCGTTTACCGCTGAAATCATAATTGCAATAACCAGAGTAAATGCAAACTGACGATAAAAGACTCCTGCCGGGCCCTGCATGAATCCTACGGGAATAAATACGGCACACATCACGAGGGTGATCGAAATAATGGCTCCGGAAATTTCGCTCATCGAATGCGTAGTCGCTTGGTCTACCGGCATTCCGGTGTGTTCCATTTTAGAATGGACGGCCTCTACCACTACAATCGCATCATCTACCACAATGCCGATCGCCAGAACCAAAGCAAACAGGGTCAGCATATTGATGCTGAAACCAAACAGCTGGAGGAAGAAGAAAGTACCGATAATAGCTACCGGAACCGCAATGGCGGGGATTAAAGTAGACCTGAAATCCTGAAGGAAAATATACACCACAATAAATACCAGGATGAATGCAATCACCAGCGTTTCCACAACCTGATGAATGGACGCATCCAGGAAATCTTTGGAATTATACATGATGATCGGCTTTACTTCCTTTGGCAGTGTGGTAGAAAACTGGTCTACCTGCTTTTCAATTTCAGTCAGGATATCATTGGCGTTGGATCCTGCCGTCTGCAGAATAGCAAAACCGGACACCGGTTTCCCATCCACTCTGTTGGCCGCAGTATAAGTATAGGAACCGAATTCCACTCTTGCCACATCTTTCAGCCTCAGGAAAGATCCGTCATTATTCGCTTTAATCGTGATGTTTTCGTAGTCTTCGTTTTTATTCAGTTTCCCCTTGTATTTAAGGATGTATTCATAAGTTTCCTTGCTTCCTTGCCCGAGGCGGCCCGGTGCGGCTTCCAGGTTGTGGTCCCTCACTGCGGCCAGAACTTCCTGAGGTGACAGGTTGTTGGCAGCCAATCGGTCCGGCTTCAACCAGATCCTCATAGAGTAATCCCTCGTCCCGAATACCTGTGCCTGGGCTACACCCGGGATACGCTGGATCTGGGGAATGATGTTGATCTTCATATAATTCTGAAGGAAAAGCTCATCATACTGTTTAGGGTCATCACTGGTTAAACCCATAAACATAATCATGCTGTTCTGCACTTTCTGGGTAGAAATTCCGGCCTGCACCACTTCCTGCGGAAGCTGGCTCATGGCTTTCGATACCCGGTTCTGTACATTAACGGCAGCATTGTCTGCATCTGAACCCTGCTTAAAGAATACGCTGAGCGTCATCGTACCGTCATTGCTGGAGTTGGAAGTCATGTACGTCATGTTTTCCACACCGTTTACGGCTTCTTCAATGGGCGTTGCTACTGAACGGGCCACAACTTCCGCATTGGCGCCGGGGTAAAATGCAGTTACCTGAACGCTGGGCGGGGCAATATCCGGAAAAAGGGTAATCGGAAGATTGAATACCGACAGCGCCCCCAGCAGCAGTAGGATAATGGAGATGACGGTTGAAAGTACCGGTCTTTCTATAAATTGTTTTAACATGGGATGGTTTAATTTTTTAATGTTGTTGAAGCTTAGAAAAGGCCTACAAAGGTTTAGCCTTCAGCAGGCTGTCAGAAGAAACTGGTTTTTGCTTGATCAAAACGCCGTCCTTCAGGTTTCCGATGCCGGTGAATACAATTTTGTCCCCTTTGGCCAGCCCTTCTGAAATGAAATAATAGCTTTCTGTTTTTCCTGATATTTTTACAGGTTTTCCGTTCACTTTCCCATCTTTTCCTACTACGTATACATAGGTTTTGTCCTGGATTTCGAACGTGGATTCCTGAGGGATCACTACAGCGTTGGAAAACAGCTGAGGCATCCGGATTCTTCCGGTATTTCCAGTCCTGAGAACCCCGTTTGGATTAGGGAAAACTGCCCGTACGCTGATTGCTCCGGTAGATCTATCAAACTGTCCGTCAACAATTTTCATCACACCTCGCTGAGGATATAGGCTGTTATCGGCAATAATCAGGTCTACCATCGGCATGTTTTTAAGCTTTTCCTCAAGGGTTGCTCCTGCATAAGTTTTCTGGAAACCGATGAAGTCCAGTTCGCTCAGTGAGAAATAAGCAAAGATTTCACTGATGTCCGAAAGGAGCGTTAGAGGATTAGCATCATTCCTGGAAATCAGGCTTCCCTTTTTGTACTGTATTCTCCCGATGTATCCGCTAACCGGAGCGGTAATGGTAGTAAACCCTACGTTGATCCTTGCGCCGCCAACCGATGCTTTGGCCTGGGAAGCCGCGGCAACGGCAGCAGCATAATTGGCTTTGGCAGTTCTCAGCTGGACATCGGAAACCACTTTGGCAGCAACCAACGGCTCCAGGCGGTCGACCTCTACTTTAGCCTTCTGGATATTGGCATTGGCAACCTGCAGGTTAGCCTGTGCCATATGCATCTGTTCACCGTACGCCCGTGAGTCTATTTTAAACAGAGGCTGTCCGGCTCTGACATAGGCACCTTCTTCCACATAGATTTTATCAAGGTAACCGTCTACCTGAGATCTGATTTCAACATTGTTTTTGCCTTCCAGCGCAGTAGGAAATTCCTGGTAAACGGTAGCAGGTGAAGTAATAACAGTATATACCGGTAATTCGGGCGGAGGTGGTGCGGCGGCAGTGTTCTCTGCTGCTTTCGTGCAGCTCTGCAAAAGAATAATACCGGATAAGAGAAGAATGATCCTGGTTTTTACAGATTGTTTCATAATAAGTTCAGGGTTTTTAATGTATGTTATGGATTATAATAGTGTGTCTTATTAATTTAATGTTAATTTACCTAACAGTGTTAATTAATAACTAAAAAAATAATAGAGGAAATAGTTATGTGATTGAATGCTTCATAATGGACAGTAAATAAATAATATCGATATATAATCAGTATTTAAATTGTATGTTAATATTCCTAACGGTGTTAATTTAAAATTCAAAAAAAAATTACAATGACTTTATGAAAGCTGAAACGGTTTCATCAAGGGTTGTCTTATTCATGGTGGATGGAATATCGCCATTACGCATCATCATAATGGAAATCAATCCGTGTACTGCTGAAAACAGGGCGTGGGAAGAGTTACAGGCACTTTCAGGATTGGAGCCTTTTTTCTGTATGATTTCAAAAGTACAGTCATAAAGCATATCCTGGAAAGAAGAAACCTCCTGTTTCATCTGGCCTTTGCCGCAGCACTGCATCCCAACACCAAACATCAGCTGGTAATATTCCTTGTTTTTAAAAGCAAAATTCCAGTAGGCATCCACAACGGCAGTCAGCTGCTCTTCCGGGGTTTCGAACCGATCTTTAGCTTTGATCAGTTCTTTATGCAACAAATTAAACCCTTTCAGGGAAATGTCAAATAAAATGGCTTCCTTATTTTCAAAATAATCATAGACTACAGGTGCACTGTACTCAATAGCGTCAGCAATCTTCCTGATCGACAGAGCGCCCCAGCCTTCGGTTTTAGCCAAAGAAAAAGCCGCATCCAGAATATTGGCGCGTATAGATTCTTTTTCCCGTTGACGGCGTTCGTATAAGCCCATAATGATTTACTAACAGTGTTAGCAAAACTACTAACTTTTTAATATAGCCTCCAAATAAATTTTAAATTTTAACAGTTCGCAATATGTTAAAACCTTCTGCAAATGCAATTACTGAAAGAAATTTTTATCTTTGCTGATAAAATAAATTAAGATATGGACACGCCTTCAAATATGGTGCAATTAGGTACCAAAGCACCTTTTTTCGAACTTCCCAACCCATCTGCAACCAATGAATTACAGTCTCTTGATGAGCTGAAAGGAGAGAAAGGAACACTGATTATCTTCATGTGCAACCATTGTCCGTTTGTCCTTCATGTGATTGACAAGCTGAATGAACTGTACGAAGATTATCAGGAAAAAGGAATAGAATTCATCGCTATCAACGCAAATGATGCAGAAAAATATCCTGCTGATTCCCCTGAAAAGATGATCGAATTCCAGATCGAAAGAAGATTTGATTTCCCGTACTTATATGACGAAAGTCAGGCTGTGGCGAAAGCATACGATGCTGCCTGTACTCCGGATTTTTACTTCTTCGATGAAAAGCTGGACCTGATCTACAGAGGACAGATGGATGATTCCAGACCGGGGAATCATAAGGAAGTAACCGGCGAAGACCTGATCATCGCTTTTGAAAACCTGCTGTCCGGAGAACCGCAGGAAGAAATCCAAAGGCCAAGCATGGGATGTAATATAAAGTGGAAATAATAGGTTTCATTTCTAAGCTTACAGGCTGCCCGGAAAATCCGGCAGCCTTTTTTAATCCATAATTTACCGGCATGTTGCCAACACTTATCCACACCCTTATCCACACCGGATTGTGGATAAATATTTAAAAAAATACTGATGAATTAAATTAATATAATATTTTGATATTCAATGATTTGTTACTGCATTTTTGTGTGTTTTTGCATGGAAATGCCGTGTGGCCTTATTCAGAGTTATCCACAATTATCCACAGAGTAATTTATTCAGAAACCAACTCTGGCTTTTGCTTCTTTTTCAGGATTCAGATCAACGTTTACTTTGTTATGCGAAAAGTTTTTCATGAATTCTGAGGGTGTTTTTTCAGTATACTTTTTAAACATCCTGTTGAAATAAGTGACATTATTAAAACCGCAGCTGTAGCTGCATTCCGAAATGGTTTTATCCTGGGCCATCATCAGGCAGGCTTTATTGATCCGGTACCGGTTTACGAATTCCGTAAAGGTGATCTGCGTGGCTTTTTTGAAAAAATTGCAGAAAGCGGGCAGGGTAAGGTTCGCCAGCCTGGCAACTTCGTCAATATTGATTTCCCGGTCATAATGATGTTCTACAAAGGTGAATATATTTTCCAGGCGGGTTTTGTTTTTGGCAATAATAGTGTAGGGCATGATTTCTTTGTTCAAAAGATCGTAATCCGTGCACTGGGAAAGTTCAAACAGGATTTCCAGCAGCATGAGATACCTTTTGTAACCTTCTGTTTCTACCATCAGTTTCAGTCTGGGAAGCATCGACTTTTTGATCTTCCGGTGAAAAAGAATTCCGTATTGGGACCGTTCCAGAAGATCTTTAATGGACCTGGCCTCTACTTCCTGCGGTGGGAACCGGAGGATTTCTTCTTTGAACTGGAGTACAATTTCCTCATGCGGATCAATAGAATTCAGTCCGAATCCGGAATGTGGTATATTGGAGCCGATTAATACCAGGTCTCCGTCCGTGTAATTGCTCTTGTGGTAACCTACATGCCGTGTCCCGCTTCCGGCTACCACGCAGACCAGTTCGATTTCAGGGTGGTAATGGTATTCCCACCTGAACCCTGAAATGGGTACTGTATTGTGCAGAGTACGGAAAGAGTTCTTTTCATCAGGGATTATTCTTTCAAAAGCAACTTTCATTATTTTAATATCATTTAAGGGTCTAAAATAATAATTATATTAATATCGTTCAAATATTGATTTACTGTGTTAAATTAACGTTAAGTCAAATGCTTCTATCTTAGCCGGCAAGAAAGTACGTGAATGAAAAATTTCAACATCAAAGCCGTTTTGTTTTTAAATTATTTTGTCTTTGCCATCCTTCTGAATTCGGTGGGAACGGTGATCTTGCAGATGCAGCAGAACTTCGGTATTTCCAAGTCCCATGCGAGTGTCCTCGAAGGTTTTAAAGACCTTCCGATTGCCATCTGCTCTTTCATCCTGGCTTCTTTCCTGCCAAAAATAGGAATTAAGAATTCTATGCTGGCTGCGCTGCTGATGGTTACGTGCATGTGCTTCATTATGCCTTTCGCTAATGCATTCTGGTTTTTTAAGCTTTTATTTGCTATTGTGGGCGTATCCTTCGCTTTAATCAAGATTTCAGTTTTTACTTCCATCGGATTGGTAACTTCTACAGATAAGGAACATTCCAGTTTCATGGGCTATCTGGAAGGGTTTTTTATGATCGGCGTATTAATGGGCAATGTAATGTTCAGCCTGTTTACAGACGATCATAATCCCGGGTCAACCCATTGGCTGAATGTGTACTGGGTTCTGGGAGGGCTTTCCGCTTTGTCTTTTATATTCCTGTTGCTCTCAAAACTGGATGAGCATGAAGCCAAAAGTGAAAAAACCGATCTTATCGGAGATGTAAGAAACAGTGTAAGCTTATTCAGATATAAAAAAGTACTCTTTTTCCTGCTGTGCGCCTTTCTTTTTGTTCTGGTAGAGCAAAGTTTCCAGACCTGGACACCAACTTTTTACAAAGAGATTTTAAAGATGCCGACTTCTATGAGCATCCAGGCAGGAGCGGTTCTCGCAGGAGCTTTTGCGCTGGGAAGGTTTCTGTCAGGATTTTTCTCAAGGAAGTTCAGCTGGATCTATGTTGTTTCTTTCTGTGTGATAGGGTTTGCTGTAAGTATCCTGCTGGTGTTGCCTTTAACGCATAATATTCATATCGGCGTCGGAACCACCTGGTTGAACGCGCCTGTAGTCGTATACCTGTTTCCTCTGATGGGCGGTTTGCTGGCGCCTATCTATCCGAGCATCAACTCGGTGATCCTGGCTTCCATTCCTAAATACCTCCATAGTTCAATGTCCGGCCTGATCGTGGTCTTTTCCGCCATAGGAGGGACAATAGGATCCGTAATTACCGGATTCGTATTCCAGGAATTCAGCGGGCAACAGGCTTTCTATTTGTCATTGATTCCGCTGTCTCTGCTTATAATTTCTGCTGTGATCATGAATAGATTAAAAATACAACCTAAAAATTAACAATGAATCAACCGCTCTATATACACGAAATTCAAGACCTTTTTGATGATGTTCAGAGATCTGAGATTTTTGAAGACCAGAAAATGATGACCGATGCCGTTCCGTTGTTTCCGGTTACCGAAATCAATGAGAAATACCGGACGGAAAAGCAGTTGAAAGATTTTGACCTGAAAAAATTTGTCCTTTCAAACTTTGAATTCCTTGGAGCAAAAGTTTCCCTTCAGAAAGAGGATCATCTGCCTATTGAAGATCATATCGAAAGGCTCTGGGATGAACTCACTAGAACCTCGTATGAAGAAAAAGGGACTTTACTCAGGCTTCCCAAACCTTATATTGTTCCCGGAGGACGCTTTAATGAGTTTTTTTACTGGGACAGCTATTTCATAATGCTCGGCCTGCAGGTTTCGGGACGGGTAGAAATGATGGAGCATATTATTGAAAACTGTGCTTACCTGATTCATACCTACGGTTTTGTGCCGAACGGAAGCAGGACGCATTTCCTGACCCGCTCTCAGCCGCCTTATTTTTCGCTGATGCTGGATCTGCTTTTTGAAACCACGGGTGATGAATCCATATATAGTACATATTACGGGACGCTGGAAAAAGAATATGCCTTCTGGATGAACGGTGAAGCACAGCTGGAAAATGGCTCAGCGATAAAGCGGGTGGTGAAAACGGATTCAGGCGATATCCTCAACAGGTATTATGATGAGGAAAACGAACCGCGTCCTGAAAGTTATCTGATTGATATAAGGGACAGTGAAAATGCGGGGACGGAATTCTACAGGAATATCAGGAGTGCCTGTGAGTCAGGCTGGGACTTTTCCAGCCGGTGGTTTGCTGACGGGGAACATATTCAAACGATTGAAACACTGAATCTGGCAGAAATAGACCTGAACTGTCTTTTATGGCACCTGGAAAAAACGCTGGCCAAATCTTCAGCACTTCAGCAATTGACTGAAAAAGAAGAACAATTCAATGAAAAGGCTGCTTTACGGAGAAAACTGATCAATACCTATTTCTGGGACACGGATTCCGGGACTTATAAAGATTATCACACGGAAAAAAATGCGGTAACCTCATCGGTTCACATTGCTATGCTTTATCCTTTATTTCTTGGGGTGGCCGATGCGGAACAGGCAAAATTGGTTGCAGAAAAGATTAGTCAGGAATTCCTCTACCCCGGCGGGCTGGTAACGACTACCAAAAACAGCGGGCAGCAGTGGGATCTTCCGAATGCCTGGGCACCGTATCAGTGGCTGGGCTTTAAATCGATGAAAAACTACGGATTTCACGAACTGGCTGAACAAATCAGGGATCACTGGTGTGGAAATGTAGAAAGGATTTACCGGAATACGGGGAAACTAATGGAAAAGTACAATGCCCTGGATACGGAAAGCATTGCCGGAGGAGGGGAATATCCTAACCAGGACGGTTTTGGATGGACCAACGGCGTATACCTCAAATTAAAAAACAGTTAATCAAGAATCAACCAAATAATATAGCTATGAGAAAAAAATCAATCCTATTGCTTGCAGGAACGGCTACGCTTTATTTTAATAATGCTTATGCGCAGGAAGTTCCGAAAGACTCCACAAGATCCGCATCCATTGAACAGGTGGTGATTACGGGAAATTCAAATCCCAAAAAGAAAATAGAATCCAGTACGGCGATTTCTACTTTTACGGCAAAGGAAATCCAGAAGCAAAATCCGATCAGTGCGGCTGTCCTGCTGCAAAGGGTTCCTGGTTTTGCTGTGGAGACTTCAGGAGGGGAAGTAGGAAATAACCTTTTCGCAAGGGGGATCCCTTCTGCCGGGGCCTATGAATTTGTACAGGTACAGGAAGACGGTCTTCCGGTTTTTGAAGACGGCGCTTTACAGTTTGCCAATGCCGATAACTTTTTCCGGGTGGATAATTCAGTGAGCAGGCTGGAGGCTTTAAGGGGAGGTTCGGGATCTATTTTTGCCAATAATTCTCCGGGTGGACTGATCAATTTCATTACGAAGGAGGGCAGCAACGACTTCAGGGGAACTGCAAAGCTGGAAACCAGCACCTATGGGCTGATGCGTACGGATATTAATGTGGGCGGAGCCTTGGTAAAAGACAGGTTATTCTTTAATGTCGGAGGTTTTTACAGGACCGATGACGGGATCCGGAAAACAGGGTTTAAGGCCAATAACGGAGGCCAGATCAGGATGAACCTGAAATATGTTTTCGATAAAGGATATGCGAAGATCTACTATAAAAAACTGGATGACCGGAATACATTCTTCCTTCCGATTCCTCTGACGCAGAATGGGAATGACCTGAAAGAGTTTCCTGGTTTTGATGCCAATTACGGAACATACAGCTACAGGAATATCAGCCAGCTGAACATACCTCAGGCAGGGGGCGGCTTTTTCAGTAGGAACCTGGAAGACGGGATCCATCCGAAAGTGGATGTTCTGGGAGTGGAATTTAAATATGATCTCGGCAATAATTTCTCTGTCATCAATAAAACGAGGTATACCAATATCAATATGAATTACACCGGGATTTTCCCGGCAGGTGGGCCGCAGGGTGCCGCTGATTATGCACTGACGAATGGGATCAGCGGAAATACCTTTCAGTATTCCCTGGTGAGCAACGGTACGGTTGTAAACCCGACCTATGTGCAGAAACTGGGATTCTGGGCCATAGACAAGCAGATGAATAATTTTGTGAACGATGTACAGTTTAACTACAAATTTGACCAGGGAAACGTGACGGCAGGTTTCTACAAGTCAAACTGGAGATCTCACCAATACTGGAACTGGAGCAACATCTTAACTACAGCTTCCGACAGGCCTGAACTCCTGAATCTCGTCGATACCTCATTAAATCCGAACAGTACAGGATATTCCAAAACTTACAACGGCGTGGCCAATATGTCATTCCTGCTCAGGGATTCCCAGATACAGGGAAGCCTGAATGACCTGTATCTGAATCTGGACTATAACATCACCGAAGATTTAAGTTTTAACGGAGGAATCCGCTACAGCCGCGATTTTTATAAAGGCTATGGTGTCAATACAACAACGGGTAACCTGAATAACTCCGGCCTGACTACCGACGGGACGCATAGCTTTGCTACTACCACAGCGGATGATAATATGTCCGTATTAGGAAATAAATATACCTACTGGAATTACGATGTGAACAAGGTTTCCTTTACTACGGCGCTGAACTATAAAATCAATACGGAAAATGCCGTTTATGCAAGATTTTCAAACGGATTCAGGTCTCCGAATGAAGAAGCTTACTATAACAATATGAACAGCTTATCTGCAATCAAACCGGTTACGACCAATCAGGTGGAAGTAGGATATAAATATTATTCCAGGACTTTTGATGTTGCTGTGATTCCATTTTATTCTACCCTCAAGAATTTATCATTTACCGATGTATTCTCGGACGGGACGTCTGAAAATAAATTTGCCAATACCACCAATATAGGAGTGGAGCTGGAAGGGTATGCAAGGTTGTTCGATAATGTACTTGAAGTAACATTCAACGGGACCGTGCAGAATCCTAAATACAAAGATTTTACAGGAAAAAATGCAGATGGAACGGCCTTTAATTATGACGGGAATACCGTGCGGAGAATGCCGAAGTTCTATTTCAATATTGCTCCTGCTGTGAATATTACCAAATCCTGGAGGGCCTATGTAAGTATGAATTATTACGGAAAACGCTTCCAGGATGAAGCCAACTCGGATAAAAATACGCTTCCTTCTTTTACTGAAGTAGGGGCGGGAACATCCTATCAGTTAGGTAAGATCCGCTTTGCGGTGGACGGAACCAATATCTTCAACACAATCGGGATTACAGAAGGCGATCCGAGATCGCCGTTAACCGGAGCAGGAGATATACGCATGGCCAGGCCGATTATGGGGGCTGCGGTAAGAGCTTCCATTACTTTGGATTTCTAAAATAAAATAATTTATAAAACGAAACCGCCGGAAATTTCCGGCGGTTTCGTTTTATGTCGATCGCGATGGGTTAGGCTATACAGCGTTTTGATGACTATGTATATGATAAACCTGGTGTTTTATCTCATGGCGTTTATATTATTTTAAAAACGGATTGTACTGCTTTTCAAAACCGATGGTCGTGGGATTTCCGTGTCCTGAGAACACCTGCGTTTCATCATCGAGGATGAAAAGTTTGTTTTTGATCCCGCTGATCAGTTGGTCATAATTTCCTTTATACAGGTCAGTCCTTCCGATGCTGCCTTCAAAAAGGACATCACCGGAAATCATGAATTTCTGGTTTTTATGGTGGTAAACGATACTTCCGGGCGAATGGCCGGGAACATGGTAAACAACAAATGTTTCACCATCGAGGTCAAGTTCATCGCCTTCGTTAATGTATTCAAGGTCTGCCTGGATGTGATTAAGACTCATCCCGAACCTCATCCCGCTGATCTGGAACATGTCAAGCACTTCCTTATCTTCCTGATGCATGACCACTGGAACTTTGAACGTGTCAAAAGCCCATTGCAGTCCCATTACATGGTCAATGTGAGCGTGGGTAAGCAGAATTTTCCGGATCTTTAATCCTTTTTCACTGATGAAATTCTCTATGGCTCTGGTTTCCTGTTCGTTGCTGTTTCCCGGATCAATCAGCCATGCATTCTGCTGTTCATTATAAAGGATATAGGTGTTTTCACTTGCGAAATTAAATACGAAGCCCTGAATCTGAAGCATGATCTAAAATTTTTGATAAAAATACGATATTATTAAGGAAATGCCGATTTTTCGTTATCTTCGTCATAATGAAAACTTTGCGATTACTTTTACTTTCTTTCGGCGGACTGGTCTTCGGGCAGAATATTCAGAGCATACAGCTTTTCAATCCGCAGACGAATGATGAAACCCCGGTTGTGAAACTCGGACAGCAATTGGTACTGAGCTTCGATGATCTTACCAACGCCAGTGAAATTTACCGGTATACGCTTAAACATTATGACCGCAACTGGAATGAGGATAATCTCTTTTTTACGGAGTTTGCCAATGGGAGCTTAAACGGGCTCCTGGATAAGTTCCAGTATTCCTTCAACACTCTGCAGTCTTATACGCATTATACGCTTACCATGCCCAATGATAAAATGCAGCCTAAGATTTCAGGAAATTTTGAGCTGGTGGTCTATAAGGATTCTGCCGACAGGCCATTATTCACAAGGAGGTTCTATGTAGTTGAAAACAATGCAGTATTAGGGGTCAATGTTTCGCGTATTGCAGATGCCAGAAATCCGGATGTCAACCAGAGGGTAGAAGTACAGGCTGTATCGCAGGGTGGAGACCTGAATTCCAATGTGAATTCCATAAGCCTGAATGTCATGCAGAACAACAATCCGAATATGATGATCGGAAACCTGAGGCCCAGTTCAACGTTAGGGAATAAGCTGCTCTTCCAGCAGATGAACCTTGTTTTCCCGGGGAATAATGAATTCTATTATTTCGATAATAAAAATATAGACATGGCAGCGGATATGGTCCGTGCTACAGAAATTAAAGACGGCGTCAATCAGACTTACCTTCATCCGGTATGGGCATTTCCGCTGAACTACCAGTATCAGCCTGATGTAAACGGAGCCTGGTATTACAGGAGGAATGATCTCGGGATTGAGAGGAATGCCGAGCGGGAAGCAGATTATGCGTGGGTATATTTTTCCCTGGATTCAGATCCTGTAGATAAAGAAATTTATGTACTGGGTGGGTTCAATAATTTTAAGCCCGGCAAAGAAAATATGATGCAGTATGATGCCGCGACTAAAAAATATGTTGCCAGGATATATCTTAAACAAGGTTTCTATAATTATATACTGGCTACCAAAGAAGCAAACGGACCTTTGAACTTTGGAGAAGTAAACGGTAATTTCTGGCAGACGGAGAATCTTTACCAGGCATTTTTATATTACACTCCTTTCGGCAGGAACTATGACGGCCTGATGGGGTATGGAGAGTTCAGGACGCCGGTGAGGTAGGTTGTTAGGGGTTTTAGAGTAAAGTGTCTGAGGGTGCGGAGTTTAACTAAGCTTGACTGATGTCTGATGCCTCGAATTGAAATTAGTATTCTGATCCGGCTAAGGAAGTATAGGTTCTCCAAGCTCTATGTTTTAAAGACAGCGGTTATCAGCATGTGGTTTTCATCCTCCACAAGGTAATGGATTGTTACCGGAAATCTTTGCATGCTGACCGTGGAAATTTCCTGATAATCCTGGATATGACTGGCCGCATTCTGAACAAGGCAGCTGATCGACTCTTTCAATTCCTCCAGAAAATCTGATCCCTGATGTTTATTTTCCGCATTAAAAACCCGCATAAGGAGTCTTATGTCATTTTTTGCAATGGAAGAAAGCAGTACTTTCATTCAGGCATACAGCTTTTCAAGTTCAGAAATATTTTCGTAAAAATCCAGCTTAGTATGAGGATGCTCATTATGGAATTGAATCCTGTATAAAATTTCATCCCGGTGAAAAGGCAGAATGGTCGGCCGGTTTCTGTTTTCAAGCTTTTCCACTACTTTAGCTAGGGTCTCCAATAGGTCAGGATGGAAACTTTCAATTTTCTTTTTGAGTATTTCAGCAGTTGCATTCATCATTTCCTGATATTTATGATAGACTATGTAATTTGATGGGGTAAAGGTAGGAAAAATATTTAATTTTTAAAATTTTAGTCTAAAATTATGGGGTTGTTTTTAGGAATTGATGTTTATTTTAATATAAATAGTGAAAAATAATGGGGTTATTACTGATTTTATCAAAAAAAGTATCTGAAAAATATTTGTCAATTTATATTTGAGCATAATTCTGAATCATAATGCAAAGCATATCGAAAAATTAATATGTTAAAAAAGATATTTTATGTCTAATATTTTAATGTAAAAATAATAATCATATCATTTTTTATTTTTAAAATACATTTAAACGGAATGTTATAATTATCATATTTTTATTTATTTGTGTAATTGTTTGATTTTTTAATAATTATATTGCTAATTTAGTTTGACTATTTTGTTAATTAATTTTAAAACCAAACCAACTATTATGAGAATTAAATTTATTTTAGCGTCAAGTGTTGCAGTATCTTCATTTGTTTTTGCTCAGACTATTCCGTCAAAACTGGTTCCTTCTAAAGATGGCCTTCATGCGGAATTTATGCGGTTTGAAAAAGACCGGCCCGCTTTCCAGGGAAATCCTGTACTATTTGATGAATCTTCTCAGAGGCTTACTGCAGCTCAGGGCCGGAAGCTGGGATTTGAAAAAGATCAGCTGGGATATGAAACCCACCGGTTCCAGCAGACCCTTAATGATATTCCTGTAGAATACGGAATGATGGCTGTACAGACCAAAGATGGCAAAATTGTGGGAGAATCCGGAAAATGGATTGTTAAGATGCCCAAAAACCTGGAAAAAAGTGCTAAAATTTCCGAAAGCATCGCTTTGCAGAATGCTCTGGCCTTTGTAGGTGCCGAATCCTACAAATGGCAGAATAAGGAAGAAGAAGATTTCATCAGGAGAGAATCGGATGATACAAATGCAAGCTTTGCTCCAAAAGGGGAAATCGTTTACTATTCAGATCCTGCCGATGAGAAAATGAATGATCTGAGGCTGGCTTATAAATTTGACATTTATGCTGAAAAGCCAGTAAGCCGGCAATATGTTTTTGTAGATGCAAAAGATGGAAAAATATTAGGCATTGATGCGATCATCCATGACGTAAATACTCCGGGAACGGCTGTCACGGCGTATAGCGGAACCAGAAGCATCATGACCGATTCTTACAACGGAAGCTACCGTTTAAGAGAAACCGGAAGAAACGGGGGGACAGCAGTACAGACTTTTGATTTGAAAAGAGGAACCAACTATTCTTCTGCAGTAGACTTCACGGACACGGACAACAGCTGGAATAACGTCAACAGTAATAAGGATCAGTATGCTACTGATGCACATTGGGGGGCAGAAATGACCGTGGACTACCTATACACGAAATTCGGAAGGAAAAGTATCGATAACAATCATTTTGCTATAAAGTCCTATGTACATTATTCTACCAATTATTTTAATGCATTCTGGGATGGTTCCAGAATGACATATGGTGACGGCAGTTCTTCGACAAACGGCGGAAAGCCTTTAACGGCTTTGGATGTTTGCGGCCACGAAATTGCCCACGGAATGACCTCCAAAACAGCCAACCTGGCATACCAGAGAGAATCCGGAGCATTGAATGAAGGTTTCTCGGATATTTTCGGGAATTCAATAGAGCTTTGGGCAAGACCCACGCAGGCGAGCTGGAAACTGGGAGAAGATTTCAGTTATGTGATACGGGATATGGCTGATCCAAATGCATATGGCCAACCCGATACTTACCTTGGAAAATATTGGAAAGCGACAACAACGTCAGGATGTTCAAATCCTACCCAATCGAATGATTACTGTGGGGTTCATACCAATTCCGGGGTGCTTAATTTCTGGTATTATTTATTGGTAACCGGAGGAAGCGGAACAAATGATAAAGGGTTTGCCTACAATGTTACGGGAATCGGACTGGATAAAGCGGCTGCTATAGCATACCGGACCCTGACCACCTATCTTACTTCTTCTTCCACATATATGAATGCCAGAACCTATTCTCTTCAGGCAGCAGCCGATCTCTATGGCGCAGGAGGGACTGAAGTTACCCAGGTTACCAATGCCTGGAATGCCGTAGGCGTAGGCGGCGGAACCTCAGCTGCCGGAAAAATGGCAGCTCCGGATGCGCTGCTTTATACCATAAGCCCAAATCCTGCCACGGATAGATTTACCGTGTCATTTGAAGGTAAGGAAGGAAGCGGCATAGTTGAACTGATGAGCTTAACAGGAAAAAGGGAAATTTCCGAAAAGGTTAAAACAACGGATGGTATGAACAGGCTGGAAATCCAGCTTCCGGGTAATATGCTTCCCGGAATATATATCGTTACCGTAAACGGACAGAAAGCAGGGAATTTAATTAAGAAATAATATTAAAACCAAAAAAAGGCCACAGGAAATTTTCCAGTGGCCTTTTTATTATTATGAAGTCATGAATTTTATACCAGATAAAATTCATTCAGTTTTTCATCGCATAGGGTTTGAATGACGTCAATCCACCGGTCTTCATCATTAAGACAGGGGATATAATGGAAATTTTCTCCACCTGCATGCAGAAACTGCTCCTTACCTTCAACGGAAATCTCTTCCAGGGTTTCGAGGCAGTCAGATACAAAAGCCGGACATACAACGGCTAGGGTTTTCACCCCTTTTTTAGGAATGGTTTCTAAGGTTTCATCCGTGTATGGCTCGATCCATTTGTCTTTACCCAGCCTCGACTGGAAGGAAACGATGGTCTTCTCTTTCGGCAACCCTAGCTTTTCAATGACGTCATTCGTAGTTTTGTAACACTGATGACGGTAGCAGAACTGGTGGCTCGGATTGCTTTCCCTTGAACAGCAGTCGTTAAGATTGCAGGTCTTGGTAGGGTCGGTCTTATAAATATGCCTTTCCGGAACTCCGTGATAAGAAAACTGTAATGCATCAAAATGTTCAGGCAATTTCTCGCGGATACTTTCTGCCAAACAGCTGATATAGATCTCTCTGTTATAAAACGGCTGTATATAGCTGATTTTCACTGCCGGGAAATTCTTTTTCCTCACCTCCTCTGCCTTTTCAATCACTGTTTCCGTAGTGCTCATCGCATACTGAGGGTATAATGGGAAAAGAACAATTTCCGAAACTCCCTGGTCCACAAGCTTGCGGATTCCGGACTCAATGCTTGGCTGGGCATACCTCATCCCGATTTCCACTGGGATATCATACCGTTCCTGCAGTTTTTTCTGAATTTTTTCTGTAATAACGATCAACGGGGAACCCTGATCTGTCCAGACGGTCTTGTAGGCAGCAGCAGATTTTGCCGGCCTTGTATTCAGGATAATACCCCTTACCAGAAGAGCACGGAAGATCCAACGGTAATCAATCACCTTTTCATCCATGAGAAATTCATCAAGATATTCCCTTACGTCATCAACGGCTGTGGATTTCGGTGAACCGAGGTTGACCAGTAAAATTCCTTTCTTATTCAACATTTTAATTTTTAATTATGAAACAGAAGTTATGAAGTCTGTTACTAATTTTGATACTTTGGCAAAGGTATTACTTTCCAGTAATCCATTGTGGTCAAATTTGCCTTTTATTCCTTTTATTAATGCCTGATGTTTATCATCTGCTACAGCACCCAGGGTCTTTAAAATCAATAACAGCTCTTCATGGCCTTTTTCTCCATTGGCAGAAGCAGTGATCACAGCAACCGGTTTTTCTGAAAAAACCGTTGTAGATACACACCATTCCAATACGTTTTTTAATCTTCCCGGGATACTGAAAATATATTCCGGTGTGGAAAAGATGACCCCTGCTGAATTCCTGATATCTTCTCTGATTTTCAGGACTTCTGCCGGAGTATGATCATCCGTTAATGCTGTATCAAAATGAGGAAGGATAGACAGGTTATCATACATCAGAAAATTTACATGGCCTGTTTTTTCCAGTATCTGATCCATCAGTCTCTGGTTGCTGGAATTTTCAGAAGCACTTCCAATTATAATAAGGATTTTAGTTCCGGAAGACATGGGCAGATATTTATCCGTTAACTGCTTCCACTCTTTCTACCAGATCAGGTACAAACTGTTTCAGGATGTTTTCAATACCGTTTTTCAGGGTAGCCGTAGAACTCGGGCATCCTGAGCACGCACCCTGTAAAAGCATCCTTGCTGTTTTGCTGTCCTGGTCATATTCCATCAGGGAGATTTTTCCGCCGTCATTTTCTACTGCGGGAGCAACATATTCATTCAGGATGTCGGATATTTTCTGCTCATCATCAGTATAATCCCTATTGATGATTTTTTCTACCGGGTTTTCATGTTTCTGAGGTTCCAGACGGGAAATTTCACCGCCATTCTGAAGGTATTCGGCAATCAGGGCACGGACAGCCATCATCACCTCATGCCATTCCACAGAATTGTTTCTCGTCACGGCCACGAAATTATCGGAAATAAAAACCTCGGAAACAAAATCAAATTCTTTGTAAATCGCCTGGGCTAAAGGAACGCCTTCAGCTTCTTCCCTGGATTTCACTTCAGCAAAACCGTCCAGCAAAAGTTTGTTGGAGACAAACTTCATTACATTAGGATTAGGCGTCATCTCCGCATAGATCTGATACATTTCCTTTTTCTTCTGGAGGTATATTCTCGGGTTGGCCAGCAATTCGTCCTCAATCACGTTTTTAAGGCTTTCCACTACATGTTCCCATTCTATCGTATCCTGTTTGGCTACAGCCACAAAATTGGCGGTAATAAAAATCCTTTCTACAAAAGGATAATTGAACAGTTCCTGGGCAAGGGGGATTTCCGATATATCTGAATTTCTGTCCAGCTCTAAAGAGCCCGGGATCAACGTGTAATCCGTAACGAATTTCATCACTTTCGGGTTTTCGGTTGGCTCTATAATTATTGTACGCATTTTTTCGTTAAATTTGAATACAAAAATACGCAATTAGAACTTAGGAGTCAGAGATTCGAAATTAGATTTTTGCTATCGCTGCCATTTGAAATGCACACATACGAAATCCGGTTTCATAATCTGCTCATTATTAAACTTCAACTGAACTATGGCAATTATAAGAGAACTTTTAGGCAAAATTCCTCAGATCGGGGAAAATACTTTTCTGGCAGAAACAGCAACCGTTATCGGAAATGTGACCATGGGCAAAGAATGCAGCATCTGGTACAATGCCGTTATACGGGGTGATGTACATTATATCAGGATGGGAGATAAAGTAAATGTGCAGGACAATGCCATGCTGCACTGCACCTATGAAAAGCACCCGCTGAATATCGGGAACAATGTTTCCATCGGGCATAATGCCATTGTGCACGGATGTACCATAAAGGATAACGTACTGATAGGGATGGGTGCCATCGTAATGGATGAGTGCCTTGTAGAAGAAAACTCCATTGTAGGAGCAGGCTCGGTAGTCACCCAGGGTACCCATATTAAATCCGGAGAAGTCTGGGGCGGCGTTCCGGCCAGGAAAATCAAAGATATCTCTGCAGCATTGCTGGAAGGGGAAGTGAACAGGATTGCTGATAATTATGTGAAGTATTCTTCGTGGTATAAGGAGTGATGATCAGACTTCAGATGCCAGATATCCGATATCAGACTTTATATGTGAGATATAAGGATAGAATTGATAAGGGTGAGACCATTTTCCATATGGGATATTCGGTCATTATACAAATAAAACAGGCTGTTTCCAACGGAAACAGCCTGTTTTATTATAAGAATTCGTGTGTTTATAGGATATAGCGGATTATGTTGAAGGCACAAATTCAGGTTTGCCGTCAACGCATTTTACCGCTTTAGGGGGCAGTATCATCATGCAGTCTGACATCAGTTTGTATTTTTCGTTGAATGCTTTTACTTTTTCCGTATAGTCGTTGATCTTCGGTAAGATTTCAGATTCCATTTTTTTAGGATAAGCGATATAAGACTGAGGACCGCCGCATGCTTTGGCTCCTATCGGGCTAAAAGTCCAGTCATTACTTCCGGTACATTCCACCTTATTGATCTCATTCTGAATATAGGCTTTAAGTTTATCCAGTTGGGCCTGGTCATATTTCTGGCTGTTTTCATCTGCAGGGCGTTCTGCGATATCTTTAGGCAGATTGGCATCTGTATTCTTCGTTGCCGTACAGGACGTCAAAGCCAGTGCAGCGCACAGAATCAATGTTTTTAGATAGGCTGATGGGTTCTTCATGTTTATTTTTTTATCCACATGGTAATTTTCAAAACATATGCCAAGACCAAAAATCCAATTCATTTCCGTAAATTTGGCAGGCAATGAACAATTATTTTTTCGACTTAATAGAGCATACCAACAGAAGTGTCTTTCTTACAGGAAAAGCAGGAACAGGGAAAACCACTTTCCTCAATGATTTTGTAAAAAAGACGCGGAAAAAGCATATTGTAGTGGCCCCGACAGGCATTGCAGCCATTAATGCAGGCGGAGTCACCATCCACTCCATGTTCGGTCTTCCGCTGAGGACGTTTCTGCCCACTACAGACCGTATAGACGGTAGCATGGCCAATAATATTGCAGACCTTATGCCGCATTTCAAATACCGGAAAGATAAGCTGAAGCTGCTGAGGGAAGTGGAAGTGATCATCATTGATGAGGTATCGATGCTGCGTGCCGACGTACTGGATATGATGGATTTTTCATTGCGGTTCATCAGGAGGAACACCCAGCGGTTCGGCGGCGTGCAGATGCTGTTTATCGGCGACCTGTACCAGCTGCCGCCCGTAGTACGCGATGAGCATCTTTTGAGGCAATATTACAAGTCCCCTTTCTTTTTTGACAGCCATGCCATCAAGGATATTCCACTGATTACCATCGAACTCACCAAAGTGTACCGGCAGTCCGATGAACAGTTCCTGGATATCCTGAATGCCATCCGGGACGGTGATGTGGCCAATATTGATTTCAGTCTGCTGAACCAGAGATACGACCCCGGTTTCAAAGCAGGGGAAGATTCGTATGTATACCTTTGCTCACATAATAAAATGGCGGACGAAATCAACCAGGAAAAACTGGCGGAGATCAAAGTGGATGCTACTACTTATGAAGCCAAGCTGTTTGGTGAATTCAAGGAGAACCAGTTTCCGAATGACCAGTTCCTGGAGCTGAAGCCCGGTGCACAGATCATGTTCATCCGCAACGATGTTTCTCCGGATAAAAGGTACTTCAACGGTAAGCTGGGTGAAATTGCCTCACTGGACGAAAATGAGATTAAAGTCATCCTGGAAGGCAGTGAACGCGAAATTACCGTAAAAAGGGAAGTCTGGGAGCAGAAAAAATATTTCCTGGATACGGACAAAAGCATCAAGGAAGAAGTTCTGGGAAGCTTTGAGCAGTTCCCGGTTAAGCTCGCCTGGGCGGTAACCATTCATAAAAGCCAGGGGCTTACATTTGACAGGGTCATCATAGATGCCGGAAAAAGCTTTACGGCCGGCCAGGTATATGTGGCATTATCCCGTTGCAGGACGCTGGAAGGTATTGTATTGAAATCTGAAATTACACCTGAAGTTATTTTTAAGGACAACAGGATTCTGCAGTTTCAGGGAGAAACCCATGCCAATGACCAGGTAGAATCGATCCTGAATAAAGAAAAATACGATTACAGCATCAGGAAAGTACTGCGTACCTTAGACTGCCTCTGGTTTTTTCAGGAAGCTGAAGAATGGAACAAACGTTCCGTAACGACCAAAAGCATCGACCATGTAAAGGCCAGCCAGCTGTATACCCAGATCAAACATGAAATCGTAACCCTGGGAAAGGTTTTTGAGAAACTGGAAAGGATTATTTTCAAAAAAGTGGACAGCTTCATCAGCCAGCAGGAAGAATGGGCAGAAATTGAAAGCAAGGCTAAAGGTGCCGTAAATTTTTTCTTTACGGAGACCCGAGATAAAATATTCAGCCCTCTGAAAGACTTCTACGCGGAGATAAAAGGGGTAAAAGGCCTGAAACAATATAATGAAGATTTTAAAAGCTGGCTTGAAGATACTGAGGAATACCTGAACAGCCTGAAAGATATCCATCTGCTGGAAACCCGGCTGCTGGATGAGAAAAATGACAAGGAAGTCAGTATGAAAATCGCAAAGGTCCCGTCGCAGGTACTCACGTTCCAGCTATTCGAGGAAGGCAAAACCATTTCGGAAATTGCGCTGGAAAGAGGATTGGTGAAAGAAACAGTGATCGGGCATCTGGCGAAGTTTGCAGAACAGGGGTTACTGGATATTTCAAGGGTAATTACCTCGGATAAGATCAAAGCTTTTGAAGAACTGTTTAAAACGGATCCGAAAGAAACCTTGACAGAATGGAAAAATGCGCTGCCCAGCCACTTTGAATTCAATGAAATCAGAATTCTGATCAATCATTTCAATTATTTTAAAGAGAAGGACAAGAAGGGATAATTGATGTCTACATTGAACTAGGAACAAACTGCTCAGCAATTACAAATTGATGATCAATCATAATGAGTTCATTATGAGTTATTTTATTACCTCCAAAGACTGTCATCTTGATGTGATGCTTTTGGCATATTCTTTCGGTTTCAGCTAAAAGTGATAAAGGCACTGTCAAAATCTTACCGGATCCCTTGCTGATGTTTTTATTAAATACAGAATCAAAAGTTTCTGACTTAGACTCAATATAATCTTCAAAGTTTCTCCAGCCCTTGGTAATTTCATGAAAAGACGTTCGAAGGTCTGCAATAAATGTTTCTGCATCTTCAGGTTTTGAATTGATAAAAACTTCGTGGGAGCTCTCGTTATGGTTTATCAGCAAAGGATGATGGGTATAATATCTGAATGTGCCTTTGGTTTTATATTTTAGAAATGCTTCCTTTTTATTTTTAAAATCAAAACGTGAGGATACATTATTAAGTTGTACAACCAGATAGGTGGTCTGGAAATCCAATATTTCAACGGTCTGTTCCTGAAAATCTTTGATAGGGTTCATGGATCTGAATTGTTATCTCACTGAATGAAATTAAATATACAATTTTATCCCATGCAGACATAAATTTTAAATGATCTACACAGAGGTTAATCGCTTAATTTTTATTGTTGACCAGTCAATAGTTTTTCGCTAAAACACACTATTAATCCTATCAATTACAAAAAGTAACTAATGCAGATTATAAGCTTTAGCTTTGCATTATATTTTCTCTAAAAGAAAATTAAGTGCAATATGAAAAATTTTGAATTATCCGTGCTGGACCTTGCTCCTGTCAAACAGGGAAAAACCATCCATGATACTTTTCAGGACAGTTTATCGCTGGCCAACTATGCGGAAAACCTTAACTATAAAAGATTCTGGCTTGCTGAACACCATAATATGGAAAGCATTGCCAGTTCTGCCACTTCGGTGCTCATTGGCTTTATTGCCAACGGGACAAAAAAAATAAGAGTAGGTTCCGGCGGCATTATGCTTCCGAACCACAGTTCACTGGTTATTGCTGAACAATTCGGTACTCTGGAATCTCTTTTTCCGGGAAGGATTGACCTGGGACTGGGGAGAGCGCCGGGAACAGATGGTTTAACAGCCCAGGCTCTGGGAAGAAATCCTATGACGATCAATGAACAATTTCCAAGACAGATCCTTGAATTGCAGACTTACTTTTCGAAGGAGAACTCAGGGGCAATGGTCAGGGCTATTCCCGGGGAAGGCCTGGATATCCCATTGTATATTTTGGGCTCGAGTACAGACAGTGCATGGCTTGCAGCTGAGCTCGGACTGCCATACGCTTTTGCCGGACATTTTGCCCCGGAGCAGATGGAAATGGCCTTTAAAATTTACAGGCAGCACTTCCAGCCGTCGCGCCAGCTGAAACAACCGTATGTAATTGCCTGTATTAACGGAGTTGCCGCATCCACTTCGGAAGAAGCGCGTACGATTTCTACAACACTGTATCAGGCATTTATCAATATCATCAGAAATGATAGAAAACCATTTGCCCCGCCGGTAGAAGATATGGATGATATCTGGTCACCGATGGAAAAATCCATGGTCCTGCAGAAACTGAAATATACGCTCATTGGCAATCAAACTGAAATTGAGGACCAGCTCCGAAGCTTTCAGGAAAGGTTTGAAGCAGATGAGCTGATGGTGAATGCCCATATTTATGACCATCAGAAAAGGCTGGAGTCTTATCATATTTTCAGTGAGGCAAAAAACTCTGTATTGGGCGTATAATAAACCGTTTATATTAATTGGGAGATGCCTTTTTTTATAAGTATCTTTGCGAAAATTAAAAGTAAAAATGTCAGATATCAAATTAAATACGATTCCGGAGGCTATAGAAGATCTTAAAAACGGTAAAATAATCATTGTGGTAGATGATGAAGACAGGGAAAATGAAGGTGACTTCCTTTGTGCTGCCGAACTCACTACTCCGGAGCTGATCAATTTTATGGCTGTTCACGGAAGAGGGCTGATCTGTATGCCGCTGCCAGAGAAAAGATGTGACGAGCTTGGGCTTGATGTCATGGTAAGCCGCAGCAGTGACCCGAAGGAGACTGCCTTCACTGTTTCCGTAGACCTTCTGGGTAATGGAACATCTACAGGGATTTCTGCCGGTGACAGGGCTAAAACCATTTTGGCGCTGATGGATGAAAAATCCAAGCCGACAGATTTTATGCGTCCGGGTCATATCTTCCCGCTCAGGGCAAGAAAAGGCGGCGTCCTGAAAAGAGCCGGGCATACGGAAGCTGCTATCGACCTTACCTGTCTTGCCGGATTGAAAGAAGGCGGTGTCATCTGTGAGATCATGAATGAAGACGGAAGCATGTCCAGGCTGCCGGATCTTTATGCTTTTGCCCAGAAACACAATATGAAAATCGTTTCTATTGAAGACCTGATCCATTATCAGCTTAAGAAAGGCAACCTGATTGAAAGAATTGAAGAGAGAAAAGTGAACACGGCTTACGGAGAGTATGATTTCTTCGCATTCAGGGAAACTTCTAATGATCAGATCCATTTTGCCCTTACGAAAGGAACATGGACTGTTGATGAACCGGTATTGGTACGGGTTCAGTCTTCTGATTCTTATTTTGATGTTTTGACAAGGCTGAATAACGGAGAAAAGCCTTTGCTTGAAAAAGTAACAGGTATGGTTAATGAAGCAGGGAAGGGAGCTATTATTTTCATCAATAACGTTTCCAATTCAGAAAATACACTGAGGAAATTACAGCAGTTCCTGAACTATCAGGACGGGCAGGTTCAGCATCCTACTCTGGCTTATAATTACAGGGATTATGGCATTGGGACACAGATACTGAAAAACCTTGGGATCAATAAATTCAAGGTCATTACCCAAAATCCGAATATCAAGCCTCAGGTAGGGGGATACGATGTGGAAGTAACTGAAATGGTACAGCTTTAATGGTGCATAGTGAATTGTCAATTTGCTCCGTTTATCAATTGGCTTAAAATTAAGGTATGGCTTTTAAAGCAACATTTGTATGTACGGAATATTAATTCTAACGGTGTTACAGTTTAATTTTTAAAACTGACCAATCGCTTACAAAGCAAATTTCTTATTGATAACATATAACAATGGCTTGAGAATTTCTCAAGCCATTGTTATATGTTCAAAGCTTCTGAATCCGTTCAGGAAATCTTTTACTCCCATTCTTTTCTTTCCCTCAAGCTGAAGTTCCTGCGGATAATAGATGCCATCCTGTGTATAAATACTTAATCCGTTTTTTGAAATATCCAGGGTACCGGCTTTTTTACCATGATCTGCAAGTTCATATTTTCCGCTGAATATTTTAAGCCCCTTCTCCTCATCGCCAATTTTCAACGTCGTAAATGCAGCAGGATAAGGTGACATACCCAAAATAAACTGGTGGACTATTCCGGATGGGACATCCCATTGGATTTTGGTGTCTTCCTTGAAGATCTTATAGGCATTTTTCGGATGTTCAACCTGTGGCTGAGGTCTTTCCTGAATGCTGTCATCTGCCAGTCCGTCCAGGGTCTTAACCACCAGCTTGGCTCCCATTTCCATAAGCCTGTCATGAAGGCTGCCTGCGTTTTCATCGGGTAAAATATCAAGTTCTTCCTGTAACAGGATGTTTCCTTCGTCAATTTTCTCGTTGATAAAGAAGGTGGTTGCCCCTGTCTTTTGCTCTCCGTTGATCACTGCATAATTGATCGGGGCAGCTCCTCTGTAATCAGGAAGAAGTGAGGCATGGAGGTTAAAAGTACCCATTCTCGGCATTTCAAAAAGCACTTTAGGCATCATTCTGAATGCTACCACAACAAAAACATCGGCATTAAGTTTTCTGAGCTCTTCCAGGAATTCCGGGTTTCTCAGTTTCTCAGGCTGAAAAACAGGAATGTTATGTTCCACAGCAAATATTTTCACAGGTGACTGATTGACCTTCTGGCCGCGCCCACTCGCTTTATCTGCTACAGTGACTACGCCTACTACCTCATGACGGGATTGATGAATGGCTTCAAGAGAAGTTTTAGCAAACTCCGGAGTACCCAGGAAAACTACTTTTAATGATTTCATGGTGCAAAGATAAGATTTTCAGTGGTGAGTTGTAAATTATGAGTTCTGGGTTATGAATTATAAAATTTATGATTCAAACAGTAAGGTTAAATAGGTGAAAGAAGGAGAAAGATCAATTCCATTATTAAATTTATCAAGCTATTGTGTAGGTTCTGAAATTCAGCATTTTGATTTTACCTGAGTCAAGCAGGAAAATCAGGTTTTCCAGAATGTTTTCTTTCGGATGAAAGTTCAGCCTGATTGAAAGTTCTTCTATAGTACAGGGTTGCTTTGAAAGAATATTGACAATCTGAGCACCAATGTTTTTACCAAACACCGATTGCTTGTTTTTTTGACACACTGAGCACCGTCCACAGCTTTTTGTGTCTTTTTCTCCAAAATAGGCCAGAATCAGTTTCATCTTACAATGCTTTTTGTTTCCCAAGTAAAATTTCATCTCTTCCCATTTCTGGACCTTGTTTTTCTGAATGTGCTGGAAAAGATTCCAGTATATACCTTTTACAGCCCTGTCGTCACGCGCTTTAAGGAATTTTATACTGGATAAAGCGCCGTCCACATATTCCAGATAATTTTTTTGCTGGAGTTCCTTCAGCCGATCTTTAATCAGTGGGATTCCCACTCCGATCTTATTGCTGACCTGCTGTTCACTGAACAATACTTTATGGGTAGTAATTCCGGATACCGTGCGGAGCATCAGTTCGACAAAATAGGCATCTTTTCTGGGCAACAATTCAATTTCCTCCGGTTTTATAAGTAGTTGCAGTGAAGAAAGGCTTTTGTGATCATTATGATAAATCAGCTCCTGGTTATGCAGGAAATTCAGTACATTTTTGATCTTTGCCGAAGAAAGTCGGGTGAAATTCTGAATACCTTTGATGTTAAGCTGGAAAGATTTTTCCGGTAATTCATATTCTGCCACCTGAAAGATAGAGTAGAGGTAGGTAACAATCCGGATAAATTCATCTTTCCCCGGAATCTGATTTTTAAGGATCTGATCAAAGTTAGATAGTTCCTGTTCATTCCATAACAGGAAGGCAAAACTGTTTTTCCCGTCCCTTCCGGACCTCCCGATTTCCTGGTAATAATTTTCAATAGAGGGCGAAGGAGAGTAATGGATCACAAAACGTACGTTATCTTTGTCGATCCCCATTCCGAAAGCGTTGGTTGAGATCAGGACATTCCGGTTGCTGGTATTCCATTCACTCTGCTTCCTGTTTTTTTCTTTTGCGGTAAGACCGGCATGAAAGAAATCAACATGGGTCATTTGGTTTTTGTGGAGGAATTCTGTCAGCAGTTCTGCTTCTTTTCTGGTCCGTACATAGATAATTCCGGATTCCTGAGTATATTTCAGAATATCAAAAATCCTTTGGAACTTATCTGAAACTTCTTCAGTGAAAATCTTTATATTTTCCCGCCTGAAACTTTTCTGGAATATCTTGGGGTTTTTAAGGTCCAGCTTGATCTTAATTTCTTCTAACACTTTCGGGGTCGCTGTGGCTGTTAGTGCAATACAGGGAATATCCGGATTGTTTTTCCTGAAGTTTTTAATATTCTGATAACTTGGCCTGAAATCCTGCCCCCATTCTGAAATACAGTGGGCTTCGTCCACGGCAATGAATGAAAGGTCTATTATGTCTATATTCTGCAAAAACTGAGTATTGGTCAATCTTTCCGGTGAAACATACAGCAGTTTGGTTAGGCCTTCCTTGCAACGGTTATAAATGGCTTCAGCATCATATTCATCCAGTTCCGAAGATAGGTATTCCGCTTCTATGCCACGGGATTTGAGCTGGCTTACCTGATCTTTCATCAGCGCAAGCAGTGGTGAAACGACAAGGCATGTACCTTCTTTCAATAATGCAGGCAACTGATAACAAAGTGATTTTCCGGCTCCTGTGGGGAGAAGAACCAGCGTATCTTGTTCATTGATGATTGAATCTATGATTTCTTCCTGTGAATCCCTAAAGCCATCATGGCCCCAAAAATACTTCAGGGTTTCGGATTTTAATTTTTGAAAATCTTGCTGGGAAATCATAGGGTAAAAATAAGGAAAGTATCACAACAAAAAAAGCCACGCGGGGCGTGGCTTCAATTTATTAACAAATTTAAATTATTTTGCTTCGAAATAAACTCTTCTGTTAGCTCTGTTTTTCCATTCAGGACATTTAGTAGCTGGGTCACACTCAGGATATTTAAGGTCTTTTTTACCTCTACCTATAGCGTTAAGTTTAGTAGATTCAACTCCGTTCTTGATTAGATAATCTTTTACGTTGCTAGCTCTTCTTTCAGAAAGTTTTTGGTTGTAAGCTTGTGAAGCTCTTGTATCAGTAGCTCCGATTACATTGTATGCTCCAGCTGAAGAATTGATGTAGTTTACAGCGTTATTCAGGATTGGAGTATTTGAAGGTAAGATTCTGTCTGAGTTCAGATCAAATTCAATTCCTTCAAGTTTTGTCTCAGTTTCAACAACAGGACCATTGTTGGCAGCTGTAGTAGGGCATCCATTGTTTTCAACAGGTCCCGGAACTGTTACACACTTATCGTAAAGGTCGATTACACCATCTAAGTCGGTATCTAATGCTACACCAGCACCGTCAACTCTTGCTCCTGCAGGAGTATCAAGCTGTCTGTCCCAATCGTCGCATACTCCGTCATTATCAGCATCTCCTTTCTTACAAACTTCAATATCCTGGTTTTTATTAGCCAAAACATCCAATTTGTAATAGATTTCCTGTAATGGGTCATGCCACATCAGGTGAGATTCGTGTTTTCCTAGCTTCAATGAAATACCTAAAGTAGCATTAATGAAATTATCAGACACCTGCTCTTCACGGCTATTAACATTATTATAAGCTCCACCGTCGAATTCATCATCACCCGTTACCACATACATTACTCTACCTTCGATATCTAGTCTTCTGTTCACCTTAAACTTAAGACCTGCACCAGCCTGACCAAACATAGAACCAAATTTAAATGGTTTTACTTCAGTTACTAATCTTTGACCACTAGGATCTTTTTGGAATGCTTTATAAGCAATTGTACCTATACCAGCATATCCGTGTAAAGCCCATCTATATGGAGAGTGATTATCAACTCTTCTTAAAAGATTAGAGAAGTTTATATCTCCCAAGATAGAGATTGCATCATACTGTGTTCTGCCTGCAACTTGTTCATAAGGAGGAACATTTGTAGGAGCGGGATCTTTGGTATTGAACCATCCCTGTCTTGTTTCCCCTCTGTCGTACTGTAACTTTAAACCAAATGCATGGGTAATAGCTTTATCAATGCTTACATATGCGGAATAACCGAATACATTCTTACCATTACCATTCTTAATAGAAGTTAAATCTGCAGTTTGCATCAAAGGTACACCAGCACCTACTGAAATTGCCCAGTCATTAAATCTTTTAGATTGATTGGTAAATGGCGAAACGTTGGCAGAACCAGATGTAAAAGTATTAGGGTACTGCCCGTTTGAAACTGCTGTTGAGTCTTGCGCGAAGCTTGCTGTTGGTACAGCCATTGCCAATGCAACAATCGCTAAACTTAATTTCATAGTGTATTTTTTTATTTAGTTAATTATTTTATTATTTGATCCTAGTAATAGTAAAATTCAATCTCAATTTTACATGCTCTGTTACTTACAATAACCGGGCCAAATACTGAAATAAGAATTATTTATTTGTAGGACATCCGTTATTTTCTACAGGACCGGGTACAGTAACACACTTATCATATAAGTCTATTACTCCGTCAAGATCCATGTCCAAAGCTACTCCTGCACCATCTACCCGTGCTCCGACAGGTGTGTTAAGCTCTCTGTCCCAGTCATCGCAAACACCGTCATTATCATTATCTCCTTTTTCGCAAACCACAAGATCGGTGGATTTTTCATCCAGAACCTGAGCTCTGTAATACGCTTCCTGCAAAGGATCATGCCAAGCAAGATGTGTATCATGTTTACCAAGTTTGAATGAAAGACCAAGATTCACTGTCCACATATTGTCAGATCTGCTTGATTTAATCATATTGTATTTTGAAACTTTTGAATTGACATCATAATCAGCCGGGCCAGCCCATCCGCCGCCGTCAAACTCATCATCCCCACTCATGATATACATGGTCCTGGCTTCAATATCTATAAGTTTGGAAACATTATATTTAAGACCGAAACCGAATTGGAAGAATGTAGAGTTAAAATCAAAATCCTGATTAATGAATAACGGAATTCTCGGAGGGTTTGTGCTCCATCTGAATTCATTATTATCATGCAGAGAAGTCTTGTAACTCATAAGACCTACACCCCCATACCCGTGGAAAGCCCATCTGTAAGGAGAGTGATTATCAACTCTTCTTAAAAGGTTGGAGAAATTAATATCTCCAAGCAATACCAATTGGTTGTATTTTGTATTGGCTTCTGCTATACCGGCCAGTTGACCCGGTATACCGCCTAACTGAGCTCTCTGGTTCGTTTCCCCTCTCTGGTACGCAAGACTTAACCCGAAGGTGTGGGTAATCTGTTTGTCAATACTTGCATAAGCATTATAGCCCCAGTTGATTTTCTTGTCATAAAATGAAACAAGATCTGCATGAGCCATAAAGGCTGCACCACCACCGATGGATATAGACCAGTCATTGAATTTTCTGGCACTGTTGGTAAATGGTTGAACGTTGGCGGAGCCGGACGAAAAAGTATTAGGGTATTCAGTGGAATGTACTGCAATACTGTCCTGAGCATAAGCAGCTATTGGCAAGACCGCCAAAATTAATAAACCTAATTTCATACAATATGTTTTATGTGTTAGATAAATGCTTTTAATAATGTCCTGGAGAAATCTCTTTCATAAAGGTTTTTCTGATGAGGGATCTCAAGCCTTTCTGATGAAAATTTCAACTCGTTGAACTTAACGATATCAATGTCAATAATCCTGTCGCGATATGCTCCGGATGCTCTTGAATCCGTTGTTCTGCCCATCTCCGATTCAATACTTTTAACAAAATCAAGCAGTTGAATTGGCGAATGGCGGGTAGATATTACTACTGCAATATTACAAAAAATATTAGAACTAGCAAATTCTACAGGTTCAGATGTCAGGAATTCACTTATATTTAATATTTCATTTTCCCCTTCTCTGATTTTATCGAGGGCGGTATTTAAATTTTTTTTTTGGTCTCCCAGGTTACTTCCCAGTAACAAAATGACCTTATGCTGCGACATATCGGAAAATGATTGATATTTATGAAAAGCTTCTTTAAGAATGTGCTGGCAAATATAGTGGCAATTGTCCTATTATGTGTCGTGTTTTTTTTCTTTTTTATTATTATACTGGTAGTCGGATCAACGAGTGGCGACAAATCAGTGACAGTAAAGAAGAACTCTATACTTACCATTAATCTTAAAACCAATATTATCGATAGTCCTACTGAAGAGCGTACCGGGCTATTCAACGTTGATAAAAAAAATCAGAATATTCTGATCTACGAAGCGCTCGAAGCCATTGATAAAGCGAAAGCAGATGATAATATCAAAGGAATCAGTATTGAAGTAGACAATCTGAATGCGGGTATTACACAGATTGATGACCTAAGAAGTGCTATCGAGGACTTCAAAAAAAGTGGGAAATTTGTCTATGCTTATGGAAATACGGTATCGCAGGCATCCTATTATTTAGGTTCTGTTGCCGATAAGTATTATCTGAACCCTGCCGGGATGATCGAGCTGAAAGGATTGGCTACAGAAGTAGCTTTCTTTAAGGATTTCGCTGATAAATACGGTATCGGAATAGAGGTTATCCGTCACGGAAAATTCAAATCTGCCGTTGAGCCGTTTTTAAGAAATGATATCTCGCCAGAAAACAGGGAGCAGCTAAGTACACTGTTGAATGACATCTGGAAAAATACTTCTTCAAAAATAGCCGTTTCAAGAAAGATGGATACAACGCAGTTCAGAACAGTAGTGGATAGCCTGTATGGAATGATCCCGGAACTGAGCCTCAAATACAAACTGGCAGATCAGCTGATCCAGAAAGGGGAGTATGACCAGATGATCAAAACCAAGCTTAATCTGAAAGAGGATGATAAGCTGAATAAAATTTCTTTAGCGAAATATATTAACTCCTATTCTGATGACGAAAAATCCGGTGATAAGGTGGCCGTACTCTATGCTGCAGGCTCAATCAACAGCGGTGATGAATATAATGAGATCTACTCTGAGAAATACATTGAGTACATTAGGGACCTTCAGGATAATGATAAAGTGAAAGCTGTCGTTTTCAGGATCAACTCTCCGGGTGGGAGTGCCAATGCCTCTGATGAAATCCTTTTCCAGCTCCAGCAGCTGAAAAAGAAGAAGCCGCTTATTGTTTCCTTTGGAGATTATGCAGCTTCCGGCGGATATTATATAGCGATGGCAGCAGATAAGATTTATTCGGAACCTAATACCCTCACCGGTTCCATTGGTGTTTTTGGTGTTATTCCTTATTTTAAAGAGCTGGCCAATAAAAACGGGGTACGTTCTGATATTGTGGCGACCAATGCCAATTCACAGTATTTTTCGACTTTAAATGGCGTAACTCCTTATGGGGTCAATATGATTACCCGAAGCGTGGAAGGGACCTATAAGAGATTCGTTCATTTCGTGACCCAAAACAGGAAACAGACTTTTGAGCAGATTGATGAGGTAGGCGGCGGAAGAGTATGGAGCGGAGTACGGGCCAAACAGATCGGCCTGGTAGATGAGCTGGGTACCCTGAAAGATGCTGTACGTTTTGCTGCACAGAAGGCAGGCCTTAAATCTTACAATGTAACGTCTTATCCTAAAAAGATGAGCACCTTTGAACAGATTTTCCAGGACCTGAATAAAGAGGATATTGAAGCAAGGGTTATCAAGAGCAAGATAGGAAAGGCCAATTATGAAATCCTGCAGCAGATTACTGAAGAGAAACTGCAGTCTGAAATCAAGATGCAGATGCCTTATCAGATTAAAATCAACTAAACTAAATTATATTGTAAACAAAGCCCCGGATCTGATTTCAGATCCGGGGCTTTAATTTTTTATTTTTTCATTCTAACTCCTCCGCGTAGCCATTCCGTAAATCCAGAGGACAATCAGCGCACCTCCTATGGCCAGGATCCAGCTTCTTGGGTTCCAGAAACTTTCCACATCACCCCAGTGAAGTACATAAACTCCGATGGCTCCTCCTACGAATGCTCCAACGATTCCCAGAATAATGGTCAAAAGCCATCCGCCTCCCTGGTTGCCCGGCATAATCATTTTAGCAATTGCACCTGCAATAAGGCCGAATAAAATCCATGTTAAAAATCCCATAATCGTAAATTTTTTTAATTGTTAATATTTGAATTGGTTGTTGATCAAGAAGAAGATTGTATTATCTTTTCTTGAAAAATGAGTCAACAAATTCTATACCATTAAACAATTGCAGGTCCTGCATCTTCTCGCCTACACCTATGTATTTTACCGGGATTTGGAACTGGTCAGAAATGCCTATTACTACGCCTCCTTTGGCGGTTCCGTCTAGTTTGGTTACCGCCAGTGCGTTCACTTCTGTAGCGGCGGTAAACTGTTTGGCCTGCTCAAAAGCATTCTGTCCGGTAGAGCCGTCAAGCACCAGAAGGATTTCATGGGGAGCATCAGGAATAACCTTCTGCATCACCCGTTTGATCTTGGAAAGCTCGTTCATCAGGTTGACTTTATTATGGAGTCTTCCGGCGGTGTCGATGATGACTACATCAGCATCCTGTGCAACCGCACTCTGTACCGTGTCAAAAGCAACAGAGGCTGGATCTGACCCCATCTCCTGTTTGACGATCGGTACGCCCACTCTCTGGCTCCAGATCACCAATTGGTCCACTGCTGCTGCTCTGAAGGTATCGGCAGCGCCCAGAACAACCTTCTTTCCTTCTGTCGTAAACTGGTGGGCCAGCTTTCCGATGGTGGTGGTTTTACCAACGCCGTTTACCCCAACAACCATGATGACGTAGGGTTTTTTTGAAGCATCGATATTTCCGGTTCCTGCATGAGGATTTTCAAGGAGAAGCCCTGAAATTTCTTCACGAAGGATCTTATCAAGCTCACTAACGCTTACATATTTGTCTCTGGCAACACGCTCTTCTATTCTCTGGATAATTTTGATGGTAGTGGATGCGCCTACATCGGATGCAATAAGGATCTCCTCCAGGTCGTCCAGGACTTCATCGTCTACCTTGCTTTTACCGACTACCGCTTTAGTCATTTTTTCAAAGAAACCCTGGCTGGATTTTTCAAGGCCTTTGTCTAAAGTTTCTTTTTCTTCTTTCTTAAAAATGTTTTTAAACCAACTCATATCCGAATTCTGATTTTATAAGATGTCGTGTTGTCTTAACAAAGATAACAAAAAAACTACCCAAAAGATGAGTAGTTTTTATATTGTAAATAAAGCGGGGATTATTTCTTCAAATAACCGTCTACTTCGTCTGCATTCATTACTTTTTCTTCGAAAACGTAAGCCCCGGATTTGGAAGACTTCACCATTTTCACCACTTTGGTCATCTTCTTAGATTGACCGCTCTGTAGGGTTGCTACTACTTTTTTTGCCATGGTAAATTATATTTATAAATTACTTGATTTCTTTGTGAAGCGTATATTTCTTAAGAACAGGATTGTACTTTTTAAGCTCTAATCTCTCTGTAGTGTTCTTTTTATTTTTTGTAGAAATGTATCTTGACATTCCTGCCATTCCGCTCTCTTTGTGCTCTGTACATTCAAGGATTACTTGAACTCTATTTCCTTTTTTTGCCATGATTTAGTTCTTTTTAATCAATCCGTTTCTAGTAGCTCTTTCAATAGCTTCCTCGATTCCAATTTTGTTAATCACTCTCAATCCATGAGCTGATACTTTCAGTGTTACGTGCTTATCTTGCTCCGGAAGGTAAAATTTCTTCTCTAATAAGTTAATTTCAAAACGACGCTTCGTTTTGTTATTAGCGTGAGAAACGTTGTTACCAACCATTGCACGCTTTCCTGTTATTTGGCAAATTCTTGACATATCTCGATGTTCTTATTTGTACTATAATATTTGAGAGTGCAAAATTACGAAGTTTTTTTCAGTTAGACAAGTTTTGAATATTTTTTTCTGATAATTATTATACAGATTTACAACGTATTTTTTCAAAAATACCTTATGATGCCCGTCATAATAGATCAGGTGACAAATATCGGTCTTAAGTTGATCAGTAATATTTTTATTTGATATTATCTTTGTTTTTAATCAATCTAAACAAAAACAAAATAAAAAAATCATCTGTCCATTCTTTTTGTTCCTGTGATCTTTCAGTCTCAGACTTTTTCGGGTAAATGGTTAGAGTTTTGATTTTTAAGCTCAATTAAACTGAGAAAACCAGCGCAATGGCTGGTTTTTCTTTATATTAAAATATTGATTGCAAAATTGTTTTAGTTTATTTCATGAACTTTTTCTGAAACCGCTTGATCAGATAATAAAAAAGTAAAAAGCCTAAAGCAAAAATTCCCAGCCTTGAAAGAAAATCTCCGGACCTTACGTAAAAGGTTTCTCCTTCGTATAGGTTTACCTTAGCAAACAGAGCCGTCTGGTCGCCGTAAAAAGTATCGGCAGTAACGTCTCCTTTGGCATTGATATGGGCGGATATCCCACTGTTGGCAGCCCTAGCAATTTCCCTCCTGGTTTCAATGGCTCTTAACCTTGCATAGGATAAAAGCTGCTTGTGGCCTTCCGTAACGCCCCACCATGAATCGTTGGTCATGATGGCCAGGAAATTGGCTCCTTTTTTTACATAGTCTCCCACAAATTCACCATAAATGCTTTCATAGCAGATGATCGGAGCCAGTTTGCCTTTATTGTAAGGATTTGAAAAAGCAACCCGTTCTTTATCAGTGCCCAGTGAAGCGACAGTTCCGCCGAGGTTAAGCATAGCATCGCCTAATAACGGCTTCAGGACATTCATATACGGGAAAATCTCAACACCCGGAACCAGCTTACCTTTATGGTAAACCTCTACTTTCCGGCCCGGGATTACCTGGACAGCGGAATTGTAACTTTCCACCCAAAGCCTCGGATTCAGCTGATACGCATCTTTTGGAAGCAAGTCTGTATTCGAATAAAAGCGGTGGGAAGAAATTCCTGTTGCGAATACGGAACCGGGATGCTTTACAAGAAAGTCTTTAAGGTTATTCAGCATCAGGCTTTTGTCAAATGCCGTTTCTGAAATGGAACCTCTGCCGGGAATAGCGGTTTCCGGGGCAATGTAATAATCTATCTTGCCGGTGGAATTCTTTTCGGCCAGATTCAAAAGGTCATTTTCTATGGTCAGGCTGTCTTTGGAATATTTTTCCGCGTACGGGTCAAGGTCGGGTTGGAGCATCAGTACATTCACCTGTCCCACGGGCTTCTGATCAAATGTATTGTATATGATAACGGAAATAATCATGGGTACCGCGATTAAGGCCGTCACTATAAGGGTATTGGTGATCAGTCCTTTTCTTTTTCTTCCGGCTTCCCATATCCTTATCGTATAAAAAATCATGATATTCACAATCAGGATCCAGAAGCTACCGCCTGTAGCTCCCAGGGTATCATACCACTGGATCAGTTTCGGGTATTCTGAAAATGCATTGCCAAGGTTCAGCCAAGGCCAGGTAAGTTCCCAGCTGAGGTGGAACTTTTCAAAGCTCATCCAGATAGCCACGAAAAACGCCAGGCCCCAATAAGTCCCCTGGGCATTTTTATACCAGTGGTAGCACTGGAAAACCAATGCGTATAGGAAGGAATTAACAAGTACCGGAAACAGGACCGCCATCATTGAATGGCTGCCATCCGGATTTTTAGACCCGTACAGCCATCCTGTAGTTACCACATTCCAGATCACAAAGCACAGATAAGACAACCCGAAGACTACCCAGCTTTTCCTGTCGTACCCTGAAAATTTGGAAACACCGTGCTCCATCATCAGGAGAGGCACCAGTGCGAAGAATATAAAGAACGGAACTCCATACGTCGGCCATGAGACAGACAGAAGCATTGCCGAAATAAGGGTGAGTAAAACGTATTTCATGAGCTTGATTTAAGATACAAATTTACTATTTTTGAAGCGAATACCCCTGCCCGTTGATGTTAAAGAAATTTTATCAGTTTATTATTTATCCGTATACGTTGTTCCTGTTGTACCTTATGCTTTTCGGCTTCGGAAGGATCGATGCTCGGTATCCTGATCCTGCATTGAGGCTGGAACCTGTTATTTCAACCGTTCAGTTTATGAATTCCGGGCTTCCGAAGGAATATATCGTTAAGATTGTCTTGGGAAATATCATTATGTTTATCCCGTTCGGATTTTTAGGATGGTCTTTTCCCGGGCTCAGGTCGCTTAAAAGCCTTCTATTTACTTTCCTGTCGGCTATTATTATCGTGGAAGCCCTTCAGTATTTTACCCGTCTGGGCATTTTTGAGGTGGATGATATCATCCTCAATACCTTCGGTGTTTTTCTGGGATGGAAAATTTGCCGGTATATCGAAATACATCACAGCCGTTTCGTTACTGAATAATCAGAACAGTTGGTGGTGCCTTAATTAAAAACTATTCTACGGGGATTTCCGGCCTTCTCATTTTGTATCTGGTTCCTGACATGGATTTTAAGAAGGCGGCCAGAGCTTTCTTTTCATCCGGAGTCAGATGGAGTGGTTTGAGAAGAGGATCTGTCACCGGATAAAGAGGATCATTCTTTTTCACTTCCGGAGCAGGGTCGATCTGGTGCATGCCGCTGTTGTAGATATTGATGATCCCTTCAAGCTCATTAAACAGTCCGTTATGCATCCACGGTTGAGTCAGCATAAGATCCCTGAGTTGGGGCGTTTTGAATTTTCCTGCATCTTCAGGGTTTTTAGTGATGTTATAAAGGCCCAGATCTTCATATTTCCTTTTATAATAGGTTAAACCGATGTTGTGGAAAGATTCATCGGTAAGGTATTGCCCGTAATGGCAGTTCATGCAGCGGGCTTTGGTCCTGAAGATATGCATACCGTAGATTTCCTCATCGGACAGCGCATTGTATTTTCCTTCCAGGAACCTGTCGAAGCGGCTTGGCTGGCTTTTGATGGTCTTCTGGAAATCGGCAATGGCTTTTACAATTCTTTCATAGGTTATTTTCTCACTGCCGTATGCATTTTTGAACAGTGGGGCATAGCCTTTGATCTCCTGGATCTTTGCCGGTAATGTTTTGATATCCATGGCCATTTCGTGATGCGCGCCCAACGGCCCGGCAGCCTGTTCTTCAAGCGATTTTGCTCTGCCGTCCCAGAAAAAGGATTTCCTTTCCGAAACATTAAACAGCGATAAAGTATTCCTGCCTCCCTGTAAATGATCATTGCCCAGGGCAACCCTTCTTTTGTCTGACCAACCGATTTCAGGATCATGGCAGCTGCTGCAGGATATCTGGTTGGATTTTGACAGTTTGGGATCAAAGAATAACATTTTACCCAACAGTATATCCGGCTGATTTTGGGTAGCAAAGTAAGCGGAGTCTGACCGGATGGGCATAAATTCTTTCCATTCCACACCTTTGTCGATGGTAGGTTTTGGCCATCCGGAAATAGCTTTCTTATAGCTGTTTACAATATCTTGCATAGTCGGGTCCTGGATGGATGAAAGATCCCGGCTTACTTTAGGTGCAAAACTCCATACTATGACCAGGAAAAATCCTGAAACCCAATAGATACCTCGTTTCATATGCTAAAATGTTATTCCTAAATGGATGCTGATGAAATGGTTGTTTTTGTGCAGCATCTTTTGGGACTGATACTGGGTGGTGATGAAAAAAGCGGGAAGCTTTTGCGGCTTGACGTCATACCTTAATGATGCCCCGAAGGTGGAAATGCCGCTTGCCAGAACAGAATAGTCCTGCTGTATCCAGTCATTGATGGCTGCATTGGCGGTGGAAGAGAGAGCCGAGATGGAACGGTCAACCATCCGCTTAATAAAATAAGGGCTAAAGCTCAATACCTGGTTTTCATTCAGTCTTTGCTGTACATCTGCACTGATCCCAAAATAGTTGTATACGAATTTCTGTCCGGATACCGGATATAATCTTCTCTCCTTGATTTCCTGGCGTCTGAAAAAGGGAGTTGCATTCAGGGTAAGATGGTCTTTTGAGTATTGATACATCAACTTTACCGTGGAACTGTAGTCTTCTTTACGGTAGGCTTTCCGCTGGAAAACCTGTTCAGTAAACTGGGTGTTGACAGAGTATCCGAATTCCGTGCCTGTTTTTACGGAAGCCGTATAACCGGCAAAAACCCCAAACCTGTGATGCATATTCAGATCAAAGAATTTAGCTCCCTCAAAAATAAACTGCTCGTTATTGAGTTCCGAAGATTCATAAAAGGGATTACTGATCTGGATATTTTTAGTGTTTTTAGCATTTCCCGCCATGGCATGAAGGTAAAAGTCCTTTCCGCCTTTATTCATAATCTGGACACCAACCTGATATCCCAGTTCTTCAAAAGCCACTGCATTTTTTCCTCCGTTAAAGAAATTATTGGAATATCCCAGACCCACCATCTGATAGACATAAGGGTTTCCGAGGAGGCTTACAAATGATATGGAGCTGTTCTGTGTGTACTTATTGAGCCGGGTAAATACACCGATTTCATATTCCCTGAATGCTTTATAGTTTACCCCAAGGTTTACCCAAAGATCAGACGTGGAATTATTGATCCTCGGGTCTCTGGACCTGTACCCCAGCTGTGCCGTATAGTTAGCTTCAATCCCAAGGGTAAAGCGGTTTATTTTTTCAGAATAGCCTCCCGCAAAGGAATACCGTTCAAGTTTCAGGTCTCCGCCTACGGAATCTGCTAAAACATAAGGAGCAATACGGTCGAAATCAAGGTTTTCATTCCATTTCAGCTTCAGCTGTTTCAGGCTTTCATAGCTGGCTTTACCCCAGACTGCTCTTCTGCTGTTCAGTTTCTGGAATGAACGGGCATAAATTTCCAGGCCCCGTTCTCCTGCACCGAGCTGCTGACGGTAAATATCTTTCTGCTCACTGTGGTATCCGGCCCCGAATTCGGAAAAAGAGGCAACACTGTAATCCAACATTGATGCCGGATTAGAGTACAGCTTGGATTTTAAAGTTCTTTCTGCACTATACTGATTTCGGTACCGGTTGAAAAAATCCAGGCTGTCCTGTGCTTTCAGTAAGGAGCAGGACAGGATGAAAAGTACAGCGAAAGAAGTGGTATTACTGAACATAGGAATCGTTTAATAATTTTCAGTCGGAATTAATGGATAATCCCGTTTTTAAGGCTGGGTTGAGAATCCTTTACAAAATCCAGGGTAGAGTTGTTGGTATCTTTGTATACATTCTTACCTTTTGAAGTCTGCCCGATCACTTTTCGCCTTACTGATTTCCCGTAACGGGTGGCATCATTGTTCATGGAGCCTACGGAAGTCCAGCCGGCATCAATGCTCGCTGAAGTGAGCGTCTGTACGAAATCTGTCGGTATACTGTTGTTCACCCCGTCTATAATCCAGGAATTCGGAATTTTGTAGACACTTTTTGCCACCGTATTTCCTGCGCTGTTCACGAATGTATAATTGTATTTCTGGTTCTGCAGGAATGTATTTTTATCCTCTCCTGCAGGAAAGCGGGCAATCACGTAGCTTTCAAAGCCTCTGTTGTGCAGAAAGAACATATTGTAGGCCATCTGAGAATAGATTACTTCCGCATTCGGTATACTTGGGTTGTCTACCTGTCCCAGCGTAGGATTGTTGGAAGGGAATTCCCAGTCCGCATTCTTCAGGTTGTAAGCTGTTGAGGTATTCTGTGTGTGATTGATTGCATTATCTGCAACTACGATGAAATCTCCAGGTTCCACAAGTTTCGGTGCTGTGCTGGTTAGGATCATCACACCTTTTACAGGAAAATAGGTATTGGCATCATAAGGGGTAGGGTTATCATTCGATGTCGTCAGGAAATTCGACTGGCCGATGATCAGGTTTGCTGCATCCAGCACCTTGTCTGTATTGTTGGTAATTTTAAAATACCTTCCGGAATTGTAGTTCTTGTTATCCGGTGTCCTTACGCCGGTAAAGAATACTTCCTCAATAATAAAATCATTGCCAAACTGTTTTACCAGAAGAGGGATGGTGATGTTGGTAACATTCATCTTGATATCCGTATTGGCAGAAGCTCCTACATTTACCTCTTCTGTATCGGTTTTTACCACAGATCCGTTTACCGTAATCATATAAGATCCGAAAGGAAGCTCAACAGAATGGGCATTGGTGTTTTTAATGGTTAGCTGGGTAATCGTTCCGGTATTGATTTCTTTGATAGAAATATCAAGAGTCTGATAGGTGGCAATCTGGTCTCCGGTGAAATTCATGGTCAATACACCTGTCTGATAAACAGAAGATCCGAAATCATCATCGCTGGAGCAGGAGGATACCGTAAATCCGGTGGCCAGAGCGGCTGCAATACTCAATAATAAAACAGTTTTTTTCATGTGGGTTGTATGTAATTGATATTAAAAATTATAGGTAAGCTCCATTCCGAAATACGGCCTGTTGGCTGCTTTTCTATCTATCCGTAGGTTATTAAAGTAATACGGGGCGCTGTAATTAAAAATCCTGGTGACGAACATCGAGGTTTTAATGTCCCTGTAGATACTTTTGGTCACTTTTAGGTTGGCGGCAAACGTAAAGGTGAGTTCAGTAGGCATATTATCCGTTACCGATACATTCCTTACGAGCCATTGCTTATAGGCGTCGGTTCTGTCTGCGTCGGTAAAAGGATGCAGGATGCCGTCGATCCCGTAATAATACATCGGTTCGGCAATACGCTGGTCTTTTCTCCTGTAGTCGAAGAAGCTGCCCTGGAACGACGCGGAAATCGTAAGGTCCATTTTGGGGATGTAGGTATCGACAAAAAGATTGTAGTTCATATTGGAATTGACGTATCCTTCATCGTTCTGATAGATTCCATAGTAAGGATATCCGTCAGGACCGATGGATAATGAAGGGCTTTCGGTCACAGGCATTGAGTTCCTGTACTGTGTTTTAAAGTAGGCTCCGCTCAGGGTAAACCTGGTATTGATGGCTTTGAAACGCGGTGACGTATATCCGAATTCGATACCGTTTTTTATCGTGGTGCTTCCGTTTTCGGTAAGACTGTAGTTTGCATTGGTCTTTTTTTCCACATAAGGCGTATGGGCGAGGTCGGGACCGTTATTCCATTGGGAAAGATCCACCTGTGAAGCGTCATACTGCTTGTACGTATGCAGTACTGTATGGAGCATCTGGCGGAAACCATTCGTCATATCTTCCTTAAAATACGTAATGAATACATTGTGGTTGCGGTAGGAGAGGTCGAGCCGTATTTCTTTCTTGATGCTTTTGGCAGCGGTCAGTTCCTTATTTTCCAGATTCTGCACATACGTCATGAAATTTACATACCGGTACCGTTCATCGTTATGGTAATAATTGAGCTGGGTATAATCCCAGAATTTTCTGTTCGGATACAGCATTAGGAGGGTAGGCTGTTTATAAAACTGTCCGTATCCCAAAGTAATGTCTGCTTTGAGCGGGGCATCATGGATCATGATATGCGGGAGGTTATACTGAAGGTTGATCCTTGGTTCCGCAAACACTTTTTTGCTGATGGCATACGAGCGTTCTGTTCCCAGATGTCTGGAAAATCTAACGCCTGCATATAATGTGAAGATATGGCGGTCAATCGCATAACTCATCCGATCACCCAGGAAGGCGGCCAAAAGGTTGGAGGCCGGAATATCGCTGAAAGGCCTTGGCCTGGTATTGCTGAAAGCTGCCGAATACGGTGAGTTCATATCGTACACCAGCCCTTTTCCGTTGTTTTTTGAATACCTCCAGTCAAGTCCGGCTTCATACTGATGCCTGATTCCCCAGGTATTTCTTGTTCCTGTCGTTTGAAGAAGAGCAGTGATATCCAGCGGTTTTCCATCTGTGAAGAAATCACTGATATACCGCAGAGCGGGAAATACGCCGATATTTTCACTCTGTTCGGTAGCCAAAGAAAAGGATCTTGGGCCGGATAGCTGGACCAGTTTGGTCTGGTCAATTTTTTCAACTCCTTGCCTGATAGCGGTATTGAATGTGATTTGATCAAAGAAATACGCTTTGTCCAGAGCGTAGATAAAGTTATTGGTCAGGCTGATCCTCGTCCGGGTTTGCCTGTAGCGGTCAATTTCAGGTGCCCCGTTATCGGGATCATTTTTCTTCGAATCGATGTTGGTGGAAAAATCAATACTGGAACGCCATTCCAGGGGATTGGACCACAACATGCCTTTTTTTCTCGATCGGACAGACGCTGTTATCCGTTGATAATTCTCAAAATCGTCTGTCGGGGTGGCTTTAGAATCAAGGAAATCTGCTCCGGCATTGATCTGCCAGTTATTGTTGATGTTGAAGCCTTTTCCCACATAATATTGCTTACTGAAACCGTCTGCTTTAAACCTTGCCTGCAAGGGCGACTGGCCGATCTTGCGTTCAATTTTGATGACCCCTGAAGTCAGGTCTCCGTAGGAAGCAGAAGGGATTCCGCGGATGATTTCCACTTTTTCAATGTCATTGGTGGAAATGGTCCGCATATCCACTCCCGTTGTTGCTGTTTCACGGTCTCTGGGGCCTTCTGCAAATTGTTTATTGTCGAGGGAAACCTGCATGTCTGCATTGGAATTCAGTACATTTCCGTCTACCATGAACTGTACTCCGAGAGCGGTGGTATTGTAATCTGTGGTAGCTGCGGAAAAACTGCCCCTGTTTTCACGGAGCACCGGACGGTTATTCGCATTCAGGTCAGGCACCTTCGCCAATCCTCCCGGTAAGAGTTCCATCAGGTCCGTAAAACTTGAAGGCTGCAGATGTTCCATAGCCTTGCGGTCGATCACGGTTTTCGTTGTCAGTCCTTTTCCTTCTTTAGAAAACATCACCACTTCTTCCAGCTTATCCACTGGCTGCAGCTGAATCGTCAGTATGGTGGAAGTTTTTAAATCAATATCGGATTCTTTTTCCTGGTAGTTAGGGTGACTGAGCTGTAAATGATGTTTTCCAGCTTTTAAATACACAATAGCACTGCCATTTCGATCCGTAACCAGGGAAATTTCTGAAGAGCTAACCGTAACATCGGAAAGTTTCTCACCCGATTTACCGGTAACATAAACAGTAAGCTGTAATTTCTCGTTTTGGGCCAATAAGAGCTGAGAGCCGGATAAAAATAGGATTATAGATGTTAAAAACCTGATTGACATTGATTTACTGGATTTTCAGATAAGCAGAGCGCAAATCTAATAATTTAATTCCCTCCGGTTAAATCTTATTTAGAATAAATTAAAATAAATGATAAATATCAGATTTTTAACATGCGCTCTCTTAGGAGTACATTTGTTTCCAGTTGAAGATAATGCCGGATTTTATTCAGTGATTCCGCATGTAGGTATTATTTGTTCCCTTTGATTTCTGAATCAGCCATTCAGTTCTCTGGCGCGTTTCTCCGCATTCAGGATTCCGTTTTTAAGGATGTCTTTCAGGGTGTGCTCATTGAACGTATTCAGGGCAGCTTCGGTGGTTCCGCCTTTTGAAGCAACATCGCTGATGAGTTCTTCCAGGCTCTTGTCGGAATTATTGATCAGATGGTAAGCGCCCAGTAGGGTCTGTTTCACAAAAAGCCTGGACAGGTTCTCCCGGATTCCCATTTCAACCCCGGCTTTGATCATTGCATCGACAATGTAATAAAAGTATGCCGGCCCGCTTCCCGAAAGCGCCGTTACACCATCCAGCAGCCCTTCATCTTCCAGGTAAACCGATCTTCCGGTGGAATTCAGTAACCGTTCAATATGCATCAGCTGGCTGAAGGGAATTCCTTCTGCGGCGGTATAGCCTGTAATCCCCATTCCGAGAAAGGTAGGAGCGTTAGGCATGGCCCTTACCACTGTAGGATGGTTCAGTGCTTTCTGTATTTTTTCGATCTTAATTCCAGCCATAATGGATAAAACCATTTGGTGTTCTTTCAGTTTAAACCGGAAGTTTTCAGCAAGGTGAAGAAAGTCCTGAGGCTTAACGGCCAGGATGATGATGTCTGCGTCCAGTTCCTTGACCTGATCAAACGTTGAAATTTCCGACTTCGGGAATTCTTCGGCTATTTTAAGGAGCCTGGCCTGGTTTCTTATGATTAAATGAAGGTTTTCAGGCTCTGTCAGTTCATATTTCAGGAATGATTTTGAAAAAGACAGGCCCATGTTCCCTGCTCCGAGGATAGTGATTTTCATAGCTGTGTTTTTTAATGGTATGATGGTTTGAATTGAACTGAACTCTATTGATTTTAAGCAAGCTGTGTGAGCAAAACATAGCCGTTTTATATGATATTCACCTCCCGTTCCAGCTCGATCCCGAACTTTTCCCGTACGGAATCAATAATCAGGGTGGAAAAATCAAAAATCTCTTTACCGGTTGCCTGCCCGGTTGCATTAATGATAACGAGGGCCTGTAACGGATGTGAAGCTACATTGCCAATCTTTTTACCCTTCCATCCGCATTGCTCAATCAGCCATCCGGCAGGAACTTTTACGGTGTCTCCGTTAGGATATCCCTGGATATGGGGAAACCGGATCTGCAATTCCTCAAACTGTAGTAACGGAATCGTCGGGTTTTTAAAGAAGCTTCCTGCATTACCTGTTTCTTTCGGGTCCGGCAGTTTGCTCTTGCGTATGTGGACGACGGCCTGAGCCACATCACGGATGGTAGGCTCTGCGATTCCTGCATTGCTAAGCTCGCCACGGATGGCGCCATATTCTGTTTTGATGCTGTGATGCTGAGTCGTCAGCCTGAAGGTTACACTCAGTATAATGTATTGCCCTTTTCCTTCCTGCTTGAATATCGAATCCCGGTAACCGAAACGGCATTTTTCGAGATCAAAATCTTCCGTTTCCATAGTGTTAAGATTCAAAACGTTGCAACGTACAAACACATCTCTGATCTCTGTTCCGTAGGCTCCGATGTTCTGGATCGGGCAAGTCCCCACATTGCCGGGAATCAGGGCAAGGTTTTCCAGTCCGCCATAATTTTTTTCCAGGCAGTACATCACGAACTCATGCCAGTTTTCCCCTGCCTGTGCAGTCACCAGGATATGGTTAGCACCATCCGGCTGTTCAGAAATCCCTTTCAGGTTTAGCCTGATGGCCAGTCCGTCGAAATCCCCGGTCAGCAGGATGTTGCTGCCTCCTCCCAGTAATAAGGTTTTCAGGGCGCGGGAAGAAGAAAAGTTAATGGCTGCCTTCAATTCTTCAGGCGTATGGATTTCAGTGAAATATCGGGCTTCGGCTTCAACACCGAAAGTATTGTACGGCTGTAAGGAAACGTTTTCTTGCATGGTTTAATGATGGTCTTTCGGAAGGATCTTTTCCAGTTGAATTTTAAAATTTTCCAGCTGCCTGTAATGGAGCGTATCGGTGTACGCGTTCACATATACATGGACTTTGTTGCGTGTTTTTACCTGAAATGTTTCGTCGGTACGGTCTACGGATTGCCGGCTCGGTGAGCTCCGGATCTTATTGAGCGCACGGATGTCAATAGGCTTGATGAGCTGTTGCCAGGAGGCTTCGCTGATGGCTATATTGTTCTCCGTATGGCTCTTATCTGTGGTATTGCCTTTTTCCACATGAATGGAGTCCGGGCTTACTTTAATGATGGTATAGGATCCGTGGTTTCCGCCGATGTAAGAAAGGATAATCTGGCTGATTTCGCCGGAAGATGCCGGCCCGGGCTTTTCATGTTCTTTGCTGCACGAAAAAAAAATCAGCAATACAACGATGGGGAAGAAGAATTTCATCCGTATGGGCTGTATTGCTGACATCTTATATCAAGAATTAAAGGGTAAATTCCGCTTTGTATTTTTCAAGCGCATCCTTTAAAATCTCCACACTTCTTCTTAAATCTTCCTCTTTTAAAACGTAGGCAATCCTTACCTGCTTTTTACCGAGTTCCGGATCACTGTAAAATCCACCCGCAGGAGCCACCATAATGGTGTCGCGGTTTACATTGGTGTAACTTTCCAGAAGCCATTGGGCAAATTTTTCCGTATCATCTACCGGAAGTTCAGCCACGCAGTAGAAAGCGCCTTTCGGTTTCGGGCAGATCACACCTGGAATAGCATTGAGTAAATCTACAAGCACGTTTCTTCGGTGGGTATATTCTTCTCTCACGGCTCTGATGTAAGCACCGTCATTCTGGTGGGCGGCTGTCGCTGCAATCTGGCCTAAAAGGACAGGGCTTAACCTGGCCTGTGCAAACAGCATGGCAGCATCTCGTATTTTTTTGGAACGGGTAATCATACACCCGATCCTTACGCCGCACATGGAATACCGCTTGGATTCAGAATCAATGATGATGCAGTTTTCGCTCAGTTCAGGGAAGGCCAGCATGGAAACCTGCTGCTTGCCGTCATATACATATTCCCTGTACACTTCATCAGAAATTACGACAATGTCATATTTCAAGGCAATTTCTGCCAGTTTCTGAAGCTCTTCGCGTGTATACAGATAACCGGTTGGGTTTCCAGGATTACAGATTACGATGGCTCTTGTCCTTGCGGTGATCTTCTTTTCGAAATCTTCAATCGGAGGCAGGGCAAACCCGGTATCAATGCTTGAAGGCACGGCTACCACATTCACATTGAATGTGCTCGTGAATCCATTATAATTCGCATAATACGGTTCAGGAATAATCACTTCATCACCGTCATCGCATAATGTTGAGATGGCGAAATTCAGTGCTTCGGATCCACCGTTGGTCACGATGAAGTTATCAGGCGTCAGATCCGTAAAACTTAGCGAATGATAGTATTCGGTAAGGGCCTTCCTGTACTCCGGGTTACCTTCGGATAAAGCATATTCCAATACTTTTAAATCAATGTTCTTTAAAGCATTCAAAGCCGTTTCCGGAGTTTCAATATCGGGCTGCCCGATGTTGAGGTGATATACTTTTATTCCTTTTTGCTTGGCCTGTAAAGCGAAGGGAACCAGTTTTCTTACCGGTGAAGGCGGCATGTGCAGTGCTCTGTTTGAAATGTTCGGCATTGTTTAAAAATTTGTATGACAAAAATAAGATTTAATTTTCCAATAAGAAAATAATCGTGTTTTGAAATCAACTATCTGTAAATTTTAATAATTTTAGCCTTTCAAAAACGGCAATACATGCAGACTACAGCTTTATCGGCAGAAGAATACCTGTCACAGATTCCTGAAGAAAGGCAGGACATATTCAAAAAGCTTTCAGATACGATCGATACCAACCTTCCTGAAGGATTCACGTTCGGGATGGGGTACGGAATGCCGGGCTGGGGTGTTCCGCTGGATCTCTATCCTGCAGGTTACCATTGCAGCCCCGGAACGCCGTTGCCTTTTATCAGCATTGCCTCACAGAAAAATTTTATTGCCCTGTACCATATGGGAATGTATGCCCAGCCGGAACTGCTGGCATGGTTTACCAGTGAATATCCCAAATATTCAAAGCGGAAGCTGGATATGGGGAAATCATGCGTCAGGTTTAAAAAAATGGATGATATTCCTATGGAACTGATTGCCGAACTGTGTAAAAAGATTACCGTGCGGAACTGGATTGAATGCTATGAAAAGAATTTTAAGAAAAAGTAGCCTGCTGCAACTCTTCTTTGCCGTGTGCATGGCAGCAGTGCTTTGCAGCTGCAGGAATTCCCGGGTAGCAGACCTGAAAAACGGCGATCTGCTCTTTGTAACGGCAAAACCGACCGGGCTTTCCGGAGCCATCAATAATGTGACCCAAAAGCAGGCACAAGCTTCTTTTGACCATATCGGGATTCTGACATGGTCCGGTCATCATCCTTATGTATTGCATGCAGCGCCTGAAGGCGGTTCCCAAAAGCAGCCTCTGAAAGATTTCCTGAAAGACAGGTCTGATGACGGACAGAGAATAGTCGTATACCGCTTAAAGCCACCATACCGTACAGCCATACCTGCTGCGCTGGAAAAAGCAGAGTCCATGACAGGCAAACCTTATAATTTCAACTATATCCTCGATGAGAATTCCTATTACTGTTCAGATTTTGTAGAACGGGCATTCAGGGAAAACCATATTTTTACCCTGGAGCCGATGACATTCGTCGATCCTGAAACCGGAACAACCAATGAATTCTGGCAGAAATTCTATCAACAGAAGGGTCTTGAAGTTCCGGAAGGGCAGCCTGGCTGTAATCCCAACGGGCTCGCAGGTTCGGAAAAGCTGCAAAGGATCCGGGAATTGTAGTATAGCTCTTTTTTTTAGTTTAGGAGCTAAAATGTTAAAATTGAAAATTATTAGTCTACTAATTTTATAGGGTAATATTTTTTTATATTTTTGCTAAAGATTTAATGACAGACAATAATGACCCACTAATGCCTTTACTATGATAAGATCTGACCGCGAACTGCATGCGCTGCACAGTCCGCCTTTACAGGAAACCAGGGAACTGATACTTGAAATCGAGCTGAACGGTAAAATGAAGCTGGAGCATCTGATGAATGCGATGTACCGTAAGTTCGGAATCTGCCACCGGGTGCTGTCTGCTCAGATAGAGTACCTGGATGGCCGGGATTTCGGGTATGTGCAGCTGTATATCGATGTAAGCGCGGAAGATCATCAAAGGCTGGAGCATTATCTTATACAGAACAGGTTGCTGAGTACTTCAGTAGCATATACCTGCCGGAAGTACACCTAAAAAGATTCATATTGGTTTTGATTACAATGGCCGTCCCGGCATCGTCCGGGGCGGCTTCTTGATTTTGAATTGTTAGAATAATAAAATATTTCAAATATTTTTTATTCATTTTTAATACGACAAGTTTTGTCGCTTTGCGCATGTACCTTTGTTACAGGATGATTAAATAATGATCAGCATCCTGTTAAATTATCATTCTGCCTCTTTTACCGGTGGAATAAAAAGAGTATTTTAGCCGCGAAATTTTTATAAAACAATACCAACAAACTTCAAAAAACATGAGTATGAAGAAATTCTACACCGGCGCATTCTTCTTATGCGCAGTTCTGAGTATGTCTGCCCAGAATGTCCTCTGGCAGAAAGACATTGAGTCTTCCTCACAGGATTTCCTGTCCCAGGTAACTACGACCATTGACCAGCAGTACTTAATTACCGGAAGCTCGATCCAGTCCAGAAAGCTTTCTGGGGAAAGCAATCAAAACCTGGGCTACGACTATCACCTGATTAAATTTAACCAGTCAGGAGAACAGGTTTGGGAAAAATATTTCTCAGGGCAAAACCATGATTTTCTTTCGGCTACGGTGAATACCCAGGAAGGAGGATTCCTTCTGGCAGGAACTTCGTTCAGCGGAAAGGGCTTAGATAAGAAGGAGGATTCTAAAGGTGGCAGTGATTTTTGGTTGGTTCGGATCAATGAGTTTGGAGATGAGGTGTGGCAGAAGACTTTAGGCACTTCTTCGGATGAAGAAGCGAGGTCGGTGATCCAGACCACGGACTTAGGATTCTTTGTGGCCGGGAATGTCCAAAACTCAGCGAAAGGCTACGGTTCCAAAGATGCCTGGATCATCAGGCTGGATAAAAACGGTAAGGAAATCTCCCAGTTGATCTTAGGCGGCAGAGGCCTGGATGAGGTGGAAAAGATGATCCCGACGAAAGACGGCGGTGCCTTATTAGGGATGTATTCCAGGAGCGGAAGCGTGAGTATGAATGATCATCGATCATTGATGAATGATACTAATCAGAACGCAGGATCTGCACCTTCTAAAATCAATCATCAATCATCACTCATCAATTATGCTAAATCGGTTGAAAACTATGGCGAAGGTGATTATTGGATTGTCAAGCTGTCTAAAGAAGGCAAGGTCGAGTGGGAAAAGAATTTCGGTGGCCAAGGCGATGATCACTTAAGGACTTTGGCTCTCACTTCCACTGGCTATCTGATTGGCGGTGAATCCAGATCGGAAAGATCAGGGAATAAAACGGTAGGCATAGAAGAAGGAACAGATATCTGGCTTATCGCGTTAAATGAGAGAGGGGAAGAAAGCTGGCAGAAATCCTACAGCTTTAAGAACCGGGATGTTTTGATGGGGATGAGTGTGGTGAGTAAGGTTAAGAGCCAAGAGTCAGGAGCCAAGAGCCAGGACGGGCAGGATACTACCAAAGGGATTTTATTAGGCGGCTATACGCAGGCAGAAGGGAGGATAGAGTCTGGTGATGAACAGTTCTGGATGCTGTACCTGGACCAGGATGGCAATGAGCAGTGGCGCAAGCATGTGAAGGGAGAATCCGGCAAGAAAGAAGAACGGTTATCGGATATTAAGCTAAACCGTGACGGTTCTATCATATTGGCAGGAACCAGCGCAGAGGAATTAGGTAAGGAGAACTGGAAGATCGTCAAGCTTGGCGACAGCCAGATCGATCAGCTGATCGAGAAGCAGGACATTAAGATCTACCCGAACCCGGTGAGTGATTATGCGTATGTAGAAATAGGGTTTGAGGGTCAGAGAGCGGGCGTGTTTGAGGCGGAGATCAGTGTGTATGATATGGGCGGAAGGCAGCTTCAGAGCATGAAGACAAAGAACACAGTGACTAAAATTAATACCCAGGCCTTGGTGCAGGGCGCTTACCTGGTGAGCGTAAAGACCAGTGATAACAAAACAGCAAGTGCTAAACTGATTAAAAAATAATAACTAACGATGAAAAAATTACATTTACTGGTTGCTGTACTGCTTAATATATGTTTAAGCAAAGCACAGATCAATATTCAGCCGCCCAATCTTGATGCGGCATCATTATTCAAACTTACAGAATCTCCCGTTTCATTACATAACGGACTGGTAGATATCAGTCTGCCGTTATATGAGATCAGGACGAAAGGAATTAACATCCCTATTGTATTAAACTATTACTCGAGAGGAGTAAGAGTAGAAGATATTGCATCCAATGTAGGGCTCGGATGGAGCCTTAGCTATGGTGGAATGATCAGCAGGCAGGTAAGAGACAGGCCTGATGACGGGGCAAACGGCTATTTACTGACCAATACATACAGTAATTTCTTTACGGATCAGCAGAAGAGGGTTTCAGTCTATAATCAACTTTTATTTGAACCGCACAGGGATCTGGTACCGGATCAGTTTTATTTTTCTCTTCCTAACTATTCCGGAAAATTCATCTTCGACCAGTTTGATAAATCGATACTACAGCAGAGGTTTTCCGATATAAAAATTCAGACCGACCCTGGTAATGTTCTTAAGAGCTGGACGGTCACCGATGACAGGGGAAATAAATATTACTTCGGTAAAGTGGATGATGTATCTGTAATAAGCCAAAAGCAGACTGAAAATTATGTGCAGAAAAATCCTTTTTCCAATTACACAGCACTTACGGATAACAGCAATGAACAGTATGATGACACCTGGTATTTACAGAAAATCGAAACAGCATTCGGAGAAATTATAAAATACAATTATATTCCGGATGGATCATCGTATTACACAAAAAGCTATGATAAGGTGGTTTCACCATGCATTTCACCCTGTGACCAGCCTGATGAGACGGGCGTCTTTACCTACTTTTCAAAAGTCATAGAAAACAAATATATTCTGGAATCGATTGAGTTTCCGGAAGGCAAGCTGAAATTCACGGCATCCGCTTCACTAAGGCAGGATATCATGAATGGCCATTCACTGGAACAGGTTACTTTATACGATAAAAACAATAATATTGTTGAAACCAATAAACTGGTCTATGCCGTTGTGGAATCCCCAAATACATCCGGTAATACCAACCCGTTACTGTCAGCATTGGATCCTTCATCCGGCAAAAGGATGTTTTTAAAAGAAGTGATCAGGCAGAAAAACGGTACCATCATAGATAAAAAGATATATCATTACAATACGGTTAACCTGCCCAACCGTTTCTCCACGTCCCAGGATTTATGGGGATATTATAATAAAGCTGCTAACGGAACTTACCTGCATTTTTTTGATTACAACGGTCAGATGTCCAGTGACAGGACTACGGATACCGAAAATTCAAAAGCAGGGCTTTTGGAGTCTATTCAATATGCTACAGGAGGAACGGAAAAATTTACTTTTGAAAATAATATACTGGTCCCTACATTCAATTTCAACCGGATACTGGGCGTGGTCAATACGCCCTACGAAGAGAAGGAATTTATGTTCCTGAGAACCATGGATTCTGAACCTGATTTTAACGCCAGTGAAAACACCTATTATGCAGATTTTACTATTGATGATAAATACATCGGTAATTACGGGGTGGATATCGATTTTAACTACCATGTTTTTAACAACCCTTCATTCCCCAAAATCTGTTCTTATTATCTGGCATGGATAGAGAAGAACAATCAGATCGTGACATTGTTCCCCAATATCGGGATCAGTGATAAGATCCAGAAAGGGACATCCAAAACATTTGCCCTGCAGCCGGGAAACTACAGGCTCAAAATAAAGGCGTATGGGTGTGCGATTAGTGAGGCGGTACATAATCCCAGCGAATCTGTAACCTTACAGCTGTCCTGGAAATCCCAGTCGTTATCCACGGATGAATATTTCGGGCCCGGAAACCGGATCAGGAAAATAGAATATTTTGACGGGAACCAGCTGAGCATGCAGAAAACATATCAGTACACCGATGAGAATAATAATAACAGCGGTAACCTTTTCGGCATGAGGGAGTATGCAGCCATTATAGGCTACAAAAACTCAGGAACTGCGGAAACAGCCGTTATCGATCCGCGGGGCGTAATGGCAGGGTCTCTAAATTCACATCTGGAGTCCAATAACTTAGGCTATTCCTATGTGAAAGAATTTACAGGAGATACTCAGGCTAACAAAGGCCGGACAGATCATGAGTTTACCAATTTCCCGGATGGAGGTAATTTTATGAAATACCCTTTTTACCTGGCAGAAGACAACCAGTGGATGAGAGGATTGAATGTAAGGACAAAGTATTATCAGTTTAACAATGGAAACTATACGCTTGTCAGGGCTGCTTCCAACGTGTATCAATACGGCGGCTTTGATGATCCGTCCGGTTTTACAGGGCCTCAGGCCGGGTTTGAATATGCCAATGGAATGATTAAGCCTTATCAGAAAAACAGAAATTACTATCTTTTTCCTCTGGCCAAATACTATCAGGATTATTCTTCCCTGCTCGGCTCGGCAGGTCCTGGTAGCCAATTCTTGATATTTGAAAACGGGAACACTAAAATGTACTATAAACCGTATTATTTTTCAGGGGGTAAAATTGAACTTAAGCAAAGTGACATCACAAGCTATGAGCCTGTAGGTGATCTGACTAACACGACAGAATATACTTATAACAGCCCGTCACATTATCAGCTTAGCAGGCAGAAGGTGACTTTGCCTGAAGGTACTATCAATGAGACGACTTACAGCTATGCCCACGAGAAAGGCAACCAGCTGATGATCGACAGGAATATGGTTGGGATACCGCTGGAAACCGTCTCAACCCAGACTATTGGGAACACAACTAAAACCCTGTCCAGGTCAGAGACCATCTATCCTACATCAGTGCCTACTTCCCAGTCAGCAAACCTGGTGCTCCCGCTCTCTGTAAAATCCTATGATGTGCTGAATAATAATGCTTCCTATACCGAAGCTACCTATGATAAATACGATTCCAAAGGCAATTTACAGCAGTACACGACCAAAGACGGCATCTCCACAGTGATTATCTGGGGCTATGACCATACCCAGCCGATCGCTAAAATAGAGGGTGCGCAGCTTTCCGGTATTTCCCAGTCGCTGATTGATACCATTGTGAACGCCTCCAATACCGATGCCCAGAATGGAACCGAAACCTCTGAACAAAACCTTATCTCAGCTTTGGATACTTTCAGGAGTGATGCTTCCCTTTCCGGCTATCAGATCTCCACCTATACCTATGACCCGCTGATCGGCGTCAGGAGCATTACCCCGCCTTCCGGGATCCGGGAATACTACAGATATGACTCCGCCAACAGACTTGAGAAAGTCATTGATTCTGATAAGAAGGTGCTGAAAGAATTCAAGTACAACTACAAAAACTAAAAAGCAAATCATGAAAAAAATACTTATCCCGGCCAGCTGCTTACTGATATCAGGTATGTCCTATGGACAGGCCTCCCCGAGCACAACCGAAAACTATGTGTACAGCAAAACCTATTTATCAGACCCTTCGGCTTCCTCGCCTAAGACCTCAGAGACCTTCCAGTACTTTGATGGCCTCGGAAGGGTGAAGCAGGTCGTGAACGTTAAAGCCTCCCCTTCAGGGAAAGACTTAGTCACGCCCATTACTTATGACGGATTTGGAAGGCAGGTAGACTCCTTTCTTCCGGCTCCCATGGCTACCCAGAACGGAGGCATCCAGTCCGGGGTGGAAGCCTCAGCGAAGAACTATCACGGCGATAACTTTCCGTTTACCCATAAGAACCTGGAGAACTCTCCTTTGGACCGTGTCCTCTCCCAGGTCCAGCCCGGATCGGACTGGCAGAATCATCCGGTCAGCTTCCGGTATGACGCCAATGCAGCAGGAGAAGTAAAAAAATATGCAACCACCACCACTACGGTAAATAATGCCACTTCTTCTTCCTTGAGTTCTTCCGGTACTTATGGAGCCAGCCAGCTGTATAAAAATACCGTAACCGATGAGGATGGCAATATAACCATAGAATTTAAAAACGGACAGGGCCAGACCGTACTGGTCAGGAAAGTACTGAGTGCCACAGAAAATGCTGATACATATTATGTGTACAATGAATATAATCAGCTGGCATTTGTTATACCTCCCCTGGCTTCTGTAAGCTCAGCATTAGATCAAAGCACTCTGGATAACTTATGTTACCAATACCGTTATGACGGCAGGAACCGTTTGGTGGAAAAGAAAGTTCCGGGAAAAGGCTGGGAATATATGGTCTATGATAAAGCAGACCGGCTTATTTTCACCCAGGATGCTGTGATGCGTCCTACGGCCAAATGGCTGTTCACCAAATATGATACTTTTGGGAGACCCATTATCACCGGGATTGTTCAGGGAGGAAGCAGGCTCGAGATGCAGGATATGATTGGCGGACTAGTCATTACGGAAAACCGTGACAATGCAGGCTTTGCCAAAAATGACGGAATGCAGATCTATTATACCAACGGATACTTCCCTTATTTTGATAAGGCTTTTTCCGTTAATTATTACGATTCATATTTGCCGGGCGATCCTTTCCCTGCCATGGTGTATGACCATGTGGTATTGCCATCGAACGTACAGCAGTATGGAGTCAGCACAAAAGGCCTTCCTGTGTCCAGTTTTGTAAAGAATATAGAAGATGACAAATGGACAAAAACATACATGTATTATGATCTTAAAGGAAGGCTTATCAGGGAGTATTCTCAAAATCATCTGGGAGGATATACCAATGTAGAAAAGCGACTGTACTTTTCAGGGGTCCCGAATATTATTTTAACGCAGCATAAACGGCTCGCTACCGATACGGAGCGGGTCATTACCGAAACCTTTGAGTATGACAGCCAGGACAGGCTTCTGGTCCATAAGCATAAAGTGGATAATAATACGGAAGAGATCCTGGCGCAGAATACCTACAATGAACTTTCACAGTTAACCAATAAGAAAGTAGGCGGCATATCTGCTTCAAATCCGTTACAGAGCATAGACTATACGTATAACATCCGGGGATGGATGACCAAAGTGAATGATCCGGATAATCTTGGAAGTGATCTGTTTGGGTATGCCATGAAATACAACAACCCTGAAAATACGGGTCTTTCAACCGGCAGGTTCAACGGGAATATTGCAGAGATCGACTGGAAAACCTCTACGGTAGCCAATGACAATAAAAGAAGGTACTCTTTTACGTATGATAAACTTAACAGGCTCCAGCAGGGCATTTACTCTGAACCGGGATCATCAGTGATCAACAACAATAATTATAATGAACAGCTCACTTATGATTTGAATGGCAATATCCTTACCCTGAAAAGGTTCTCCAAACCTTATTCAGGCACAACCCCGGAGCTGATTGATGATCTGGTCTATAATTACACCGGGAACCGCCTGGATAAGATCACCCTTCCTTCCGGAACGGTAAATAATGCTTCGGGATACAATGCCTTACAGAATGCCATTACCTATAATGCCAATGGCAGTATGGTCAACCAGCTGGATAAGAACATCGCTTCTATCGACTATAACCATTTAAATTTACCAAGGCTGTTTACTACAGGAAGCGGAAAGTTTAAACAGACTATCGCTTATACCTATAGGGCTGATGGTGTAAAAGTTGGAAAAAACGTAGGAGGAAGGCTTTTCTTCAGCACCACTACGGATTACCTGGATGGGTTCCAGTATCAGGTGTCATTGGTAGGCGATGGTCAGGATTCAAGTAATTTCCTGCAATTCTTTCCTACTTCGGAAGGCTATTTTGATTTCCAGCAAAATAAGTATATTTACAACTATACAGACCATTTGGGAAATGTACGATTGAGTTATTTCAATAATGGAAGTGGCACAGAAGTTCTTGAAGAGAATAATTATTATCCATTTGGTCTGAAGCACGGAGGATACAATGAATTAGCTGGAAACCCGGCATATCAGTATAAGTATAATGGAAAGGAGCTACAAACAGAGACAGGAATGTATGATTACGGAGCGAGGTTCTATATGCCAGATATTGGTAGATGGGGTGTGGTGGATCCGCTGGCGGAGAAGTATCAAGAATTATCTCCATACCGATATAGTTTTAATAATCCTGTTAATTTTGTTGATCCTGTTGGTTTGACAGAAGAAGATCCACCTAATAAAAAAGGAATAAGAGAAACTGCAATTGAGGAAGTTGTAATTACTGTAAAAAGGACAAATAATTGGTTACAAAGGAATATAATAGATCCTATTGCCGGATTTATTAGAAATGATGAACATAAAAGACAGCCTCAAGTTCTCCCTTCAATTAATACTTTTTGGTCACGTTTTTATCAAAGAGAATGGTCAGATCCTAATAGCGGACTTACATATATTGTAACTAGAGACGGTAAAATATCGCATGTTAAATCTATAGGTGGTGCTGGACCTCTTGAATACATTAGTGGAGCTGGGGAATTGAAATATTTGCTAGCAAGTAAAGAAGCTTTAGAAACTTTTAAATCAACGGAAATAGCTGCTCAAAGTACAGAGAAAGTACAAAAATTAGCCAAGCTAATGAAAGAGGGAGATATAAGTATTTATGGAGAAAAAATTGTTGTTTATTTAAAAGATGGGGAAAGGTATATACTAGATGGACACCATAGAATACAGGCTGCAATACAAGAAAACAAAACGTTAGAAGTTATTGAAGTTACGGGACAAAAAGCAATGCAAATGTTTAAAGACAAAGTAAAACAAATTGATAGTGGATTATTTAAATAAAAATATGAATACAAAGAAATTACTAGAAGAGTATTTAATTTTCATAGTAAATTTTGAGAGTATACTAAAAGAAGATTATAATATCCCAAATGATAAAAATGTTTGGAGTTATATGGTTGAAAAAAGACATGAAAGAGGAACTATTGGTACATATAGTTACATATGCCATGGCTCAGGATTTACATTAGAAAAAAATGGAATTATTTGTGAATATGATAAAGCTCCTTTAAATGAATATGATGTAAAATTTTCTTTTTGGAAATTTAAAAATTTTATTGAAACTAATCACACACAAATAATTATAGAGGATAGTATACTAGAGAAAGATTTGTCCGATTTGATTAGTGCAAATATTGTGAGTTGGCTAATTACAGATGGAATTAATTGGAACATTTACCAGACAAATTTTACAGCTTTGCAAAATTTGTAACTTTGCGGAAGTAAACCTAATCTTTCGAATTTGTAATCCCGTGAGCAACAATGAAAACCCCACCGCTTTGCGGTGGGTTTTGTTTTATAATGCGGCTACATTTTTATTAAATAAATCTTTAAATTTTTTGGTGGTAAGCATTTTATCAATGATTTTAAAGACAGTGGTTTTGTCTCTTTGTCGAGATGTTGAATGAGTTCTATCTGTCTAGCGTGGATTTATCCCGGTGATGCGAGCGTCTTGCTCATTCCTTGAAATAAAAACCTCGAAAATGCGAGGTTTTTTGTTTTATGGTTTAGCTACATTTATTAAAATAAATCTTTAAATTTTGTTGGATCCCGATAATCTGGGAAGTGATCTGTTCGGGTATGCCATGAAATATAACAATCCTGAAAACACAAGTCTTTCAACCGGCAGGTTCAACGGGAATATTGCAGAGATCGACTGGAAAATCTCTACTATAGCCAATGATAATAAAAGAAGGTATTCTTTTACGTATGACCGCTTTAACAGGCTCAAGCAGGGCATCTACTCCGAACCGGGATCATCAGTGATCAACAATAATAATTATAATGAACAGCTCACCTATGATTTGAATGGCAATATCCTTACCCTGAAAAGGTTCTCCAAACCTTATTCAGGGACAACCCCGGAGCTGATTGATGACCTGGTCTATAATTACACCGGGAACCGCCTGGATAAGATCACCCTTCCTGCCGGAACGGTAAATAATGCCTCAGGATACAATGCATTACAGAATACCATTACCTATAATGCCAATGGCAGTATGGTCAATCAGCTGGATAAGAATATCAACACCATTGAGTATAACCATTTAAACTTACCGAGGCTGTTTTCCAGGGGAAGCTATAGGCTTAGACAGACCATCACGTATACCTACAGGGCTGATGGCGTCAAAGTCGGGAAAAATGTAGCAGGAGGTTTTTTCTTCAGTACCACTACGGATTACCTGGACGGGTTCCAGTACCAGGTATCATTAGTAGGCGATGGTCAGGATTCAAGTAATTTCCTGCAATTTTTCCCCACTTCGGAAGGCTATTTTAATTTCCAGCAAAATAAGTATATTTACAACTATACAGACCATTTAGGAAATGTACGATTGAGTTATTTCAATAATGGAAGTGGCACAGAAGTTCTTGAAGAGAATAATTATTACCCTTTTGGACTCAAGCACGGAGGATACAATGAATTGGCGGGAAACCCGGCATATCAGTATAAGTATAACGGAAAGGAGCTGCAAACGGAGACTGGAATGTATGATTACGGGGCAAGGTTCTATATGCCGGATATCGGGAGATGGGGTGTGGTGGATCCGCTGGCAGAAACTTCCAGAAGATGGTCAACCTATACTTATGCTTATAATAATCCAATAAGATTTATTGATCCGGATGGAAGAACTGGAAAGGATTGGTATCAGAATAATTTAACTCAAAATATTGAATGGCATGAAGGTAGCGCTGAATTATATGGCTATACTAATTTAACAGCTATGAATAACACAAAGGTACTTGGCGTTGAAAATGGCCAAACTGTTCAGGAGTTTAATTTAAATTCTGATGGTTCTTTTACATCAGATGGTCAATTATTTAATAATGGAGATTCTGTTACCACATTAATAGGTACTAAAATTACAAGTAAGCCTGGCTTTGATCTTACAAAATGGTTATCGCATTTGGGTAATGAAGGAGGAGACTTTTACGCAAATCTTGGAGGGGCAGCTCCTCAGGAATACAGTAATCCTTTCTTTAGAGGTGATATAGATAAAATAGTTGATGCCGGAGGTTATTTTGGAGGAATAGCAAATAGCCTAAGTAGAGGAAATGATGGTAGAGACCTATTAGGAGGCATGGGCGATATTATGTCATTAATTGACTCCGGTGTTAGTGCCTTAAAAGGATATTTTGGGAATACTCAAAATATCAAAAAAGATACTATAATTAACGCTGAAGTAAATTTTGATAATGGAAAAGACACAATAATGCAATTTAAGGTACCAAGAACAGGTAATATTTATCAGAATTGGCATACGGGAAATAATTATGATGAAATATCAAACCCATATGTGAGAGCAAAAGTTGATAGTACTGCAAAATCTAGAAAATAATGAAAAATTTAGTTATAATTTTATTTAGTATTTTTTTATTACAAACATGCAAAAAAAGTAATTCAAAAAGAGATTTTACGAAATTAACAAATGAAAAGAATGGAAATACTACGAAAACAATATATAAAGAAGGAAAATTGATTACTACTGAAATATTTGATAAGTCTGGTCATCTGAATAGTAAATATATGTATAGTAATGGTGTATTAGTTAAAATATATCAATATTATTCAAATAAAAAAGTAAACTCATATTCATACTTACATAAATCACCTAATCATTACATAACTAAAGTATACTATAAAAATGGTAAAGTTTCTAATGAAGGAGAAGGAGATTTTTTCAAAAATAAAGCTTTATTCCTTCGAACAGGACCATGGATTTTTTACAGTAAAACAGGAGAACCATTTTCTGTATATACTTTTACTCATGATGGTAAGAATCAATATATCAAAGGTGAAATGCTTTTTGATACAATTAAGAAGAAAATTATTAAAGATGTCATCTATAATCCTCCTTTTTTAGCAGAAAAAAAATAATTTTATTTTCTTTATTTAGTAATGCGGATACTTTCTAAAAAAATGGACTTATTTATTCCTTAGTAAAAAATATTAACGTTTTAAATAAAATAAAGCTTTTGTAAATACAAAAGCTTTATTTTTATGTTTTTGGCAGTGTCCTCATTAACTTTTTAAGTTAAAAGTTATTTTGAAAATTTTTTGAGCCCTCTAAAACTCAAAAATAATTTTCGGAAACCTGACGAAGTGGTTCGGTAAACTTCCCTATTTTTAAAAACAATTAAAATTCTTAAATTTAGTTTGCTAAACCATATGAAAAGAGCAAATTTTCATAGCATCAGATTATCAATATTCTTAAAGAGTATGAATCTGGAGAATCGACAAAAGACCTTTGTCGAGAGCATGCTTACAATAATCCAATTCGATTTATCAATCCCGAAGTAATGCAGATGATGTGAAATTTGATAGACAAGCTGATTCTATATTAAAAAAAATAATGAAATCAAGATAATATGAGATCTAAATTAATTTGTATACTGATACTATTAATCATTTTTTCCTGTAAAAAAGATGAAACTAAAAGTTTTGAAGAAAAATTAACTCAATCTATACAGAAAAAAATTCAACAAGAGCTTAAATTAGATGGTTCAACTTTAAAATCCATTAAACTTTTAAAATTTGATACTTTAAAAGAATGGCAAGAAGTTGACTTTGTATCTAATTATTCTACTCAAAGATTGATAATATTAAACCAGCAACAGCAACAATTAACAAAAGAACTTAATAATGCTAAAACAATAACAGATTTGGAACGAATTAAATCAAGATATGCAAAGGTAGAGGACAGTATAAAACATGAAATAAAGATTATGAAAATTGTAGAGGATTTGAAGCCCCAAAATATTAATACAGGTAATTATCAGGCAATTTTTCTTTTGGAGATTGTTGGTAAAAAATCTGATAAGATCAAAAACGATTCGTTATTTATGTTTACAAATGAAAAAAAAGTAATTTTTACATCAACACAATTTATTGAACAAATTATTAAGAAATTTAAAAAATATTAGTACTTATTATTTGAAATTTTTAATTTTGTATCAAATAAATCAGGAATGCTCAAAATTGCAATGGGTTTTATATTGAGCAGACTTGACATCCCTGCTGATACGAGCATCCCGCTTATTTCTTAAAGTAAACTATAAAAATGCTAGTTATGGTCGGAATAAATTCCGGCCATATTTTTTATGTTCATGTTTTAAATACTTCTTAGGATTTTGCTACCGCTCTTATCCGAGCCCTTCTCCAAAGGCAGGACCGGGCGTAGCAGTAAGCACCAAAAGCCTTCCTTTAGCGTCTTATATTAAGAATATAGAAGATGACAACTGGACAAAGAAATATATGTATTATGATCTTAAAGGAAGGCTTATCAGGGAGTATTCTCAAAATCATCTGGGAGGATATACCAATGTAGAAAAGCGACTGTACTTTTCAGGGGTCCCGAATATTATTTTAACGCAGCATAAACGGCTCGCTACCGATACGGAGCGGGTAATCACCGAAACCTTCGAGTATGACAGCCAGGACAGGCTTCTGGTCCACAAGCATAAAGTGGATAACAATCCTGAGGAAATCCTGGCGCAGAATACCTACAATGAACTCTCACAGCTAACCAATAAAAAGGTAGGAGGCGTATCTGCTTCAAATCCGTTACAGAGCATAGACTATACGTATAACATCCGCGGATGGATGACTAAGGTTAATGACCCTGATAATCTGGGAAGTGATCTGTTTGGATACAAGATCAATTACAATATTGTGGAAGGCCTTGAAACGCCTAACACTGACTTCCCGGATCTGAAAGTAAAGCCAAGATACAACGGGAATATTGCCGAAGTAGCCTGGAAGACATCGACTATTCCGGGAGATAATCTAAGAAGATACGGATATGTATATGATCCTTTAAACCGACTTAAAGCAGGCTTTTACCAGAAAGATACCAATCCAGCTGCAAGGGAATATTTTGAAAAGATGGAGTACGATCTTAATGGAAATATTATTCACCTGAAGAGATCGGGAGATGCCAATCAGGGCACTACTGCCAATCTGATTGATGAACTTAATTATGAGTATCAGGGGGAACAGAGTTACTTCTATTGTGGATGAACGAAATAATTATCAGGGATATCCTGATGCATCCGGAAATACAATTGATTACAATGATAATGGAGCCATGACTTCCCAAAGAGACAAAGGGATTTTACAGATTGATTATAATCATTTGAACCTTGCTGATTATTTTCAATTTAATACATCATATGTTATCAGAAATCCGCTAACCGGGCAAAATGAGGTAAGGAATGTAAAATTAGATTACCTGTACCGTGCAGATGGGTTAAAGCTCAGAAAAAAATACACCTATTTTTTTCCAAAAAGCTCTACAGAAAGGTTAATGGTGACCGATTATCTTGATGGCTTTCAATATACAACTTCATATAATGGAAGAACATCATTAGATTTTATTTCCACTTCAGAAGGTTATTTTGATTTCCGGCAAAATAAGTATATTTACAACTATACAGACCATTTGGGAAATGTACGGTTGAGTTATTTCAATAATGGAAGTGGCACAGAAGTTCTTGAAGAGAATAATTATTACCCTTTTGGACTTAAGCACGGAGGATACAATGAATTGGGAGGAAACGCGGCATATCAGTATAAGTATAACGGAAAGGAGCTGCAAACAGAGACTGGAATGTATGACTATGGAGCGAGGTTCTATATGCCGGATATTGGAAGATGGGGGGTAGTGGATCCTCTGGCGGAATCTTCGAGAAGATGGTCAACTTATACATATGCTTACAATAATCCAATAAGGTTTATTGATCCGGATGGAAGGGCTCCTTTAGATCCCGGAGATAGATTTAAAACCCTAAGAGCAGCCGCTAATGATTTTGGAAAGCTATACAATGGATTATCTATCAACTATAATGTAGAAGTTCGTACAATGTTTTATCAAGCAACTGATAAAAATGGAGAAAATTATTATAGTTATACTATTCCTAAGGCTGGAACAGCTGGAACTACAGGAGAGTTAAGTCCAAATGACATTGTTGCTGCATCAAAATTAGGTGAAATCGTTGCTGATGGCCATACACATAGTGGAGATACTGATGTCATAAAAATGGATGGAAAAGATTATAGTAGTGCAAACGAGTTTTCAAATAGAGATGTTGCATCTTATAAAAATATACTATATGATAGTACTGGTAAAAAAGAAGAGAATGCTTATGGAAAACCTGTGACGGGTTACGTTGCAACACCAGATGGGGGATTAAGGGAATATATTCCTGGAGTTAGTAATAATTCTAATTCTGTAAAGACAGATGCAGCTGGGGTGCCCATAAAAAATTATAACCTTCCTATTGCTAAAGATCTGCCTTCTGATCCTGCGTCAGGGACTTTAAGACTAAATAATGTTCCTCCTACAAATATGCCGAATGTTTTACCTAAAGATTTTGATCCTAACCAAGAAAAAAGATATTAATCATGTTAAAAAAAATATTAATACTACTTTATTTTTTTCCTTTGTGTATTACTGCTCAACAACAAGAAAAATGTAGTGATAAAAAAAGAGGTATTAAACAGCTCCCTTGTACAATTGTAAATCGTTATGGTATAGATATGATACCTGATGAAGAGACTGCTATTAAATACGTAGATATTCTTATAAGAAAAAGAGATTTATTAGATCCTGAAAGATGTAAACCTTATCAAATTAATTTGATTGCAGATAATCGAGTATGGGAAGTTGTTATAAAAAGTTACAAATGCTCTTATTGTAAGATTTTTATTAATATAAATAAGAATACAGGAGAAGTATTGAATATATATAGGGAAAATTTGTAACTCCTAACGCTGGAATAAGCGTCTCGTTCGTTACTTAAAGATAAAAACCTTGCATTTTGCGAGGTTTTTTGTTTTATAGTGCAGCTACATTTTATTAAAGAAATCTTTAAATTTTTAGTGAGATTCGATAACCTGGGGAATGATCTGTTCGGGTATGCCATGAAATACAATAATCCTGAGAACACAAGCCTTTCAACCGGCAGGTTCAACGGGAATATTGCAGAGATTGACTGGAGAACCTCTACGGTAGCCAATGATAATAAAAGAAGGTATTCTTTTACGTATGATAAACTTAACAGGCTCCAGCAGGGCATTTACTCCGAACCGGGATCATCAGTGATCAATAACAATAATTATAATGAACAGCTCACCTATGATTTGAATGGCAATATCCTTACCCTGAAAAGGTTCTCCAAACCTTATTCAGGCACAACCCCGGAGCTGATTGATGACCTGGTATATAATTACACCGGGAACCGCCTGGATAAGATCACCCTTCCTTCCGGAACGGTAAATAATGCTTCGGGATACAATGCCTTACAGAATACCATTACCTATAATGCCAATGGCAGTATGATCAACCAGCTGGATAAGAATATCAATACCATTGAGTATAACCATTTAAACTTACCGACGCTGTTTTCCAGGGGAAGCTCTAGGCTTAGACAGACCATCACGTATACCTACAGGGCTGATGGTGTCAAAGTCGGGAAAAATGTAGCAGGAGGTTTTTTATTCAGTACCACTACGGATTACCTGGACGGGTTCCAGTACCAGGTATCATTGGTAGGCGATGGTCAGGATTCAAGTAATTTCCTGCAATTCTTCCCTACTTCAGAAGGTTATTTCGATTTCCAGCAAAATAAGTATATTTACAACTATACAGACCATTTGGGAAATGTACGATTGAGTTATTTCAATAATGGAAGTAGCATAGAAGTTCTTGAAGAGAATAATTATTATCCATTTGGACTCAAGCACGGAGGATACAATGAATTGGCGGGAAACCCGGCATATCAGTATAAGTATAACGGAAAGGAGCTACAAACAGAAACTGGAATGTATGATTATGGAGCGAGGTTCTATATGCCGGATATCGGGAGATGGGGGGTAGTGGATCCGTTGGCGGAAATATATAGAAGGTATTCTCCCTATAATTATACCGTAAATAATCCTATTAATTTTACAGATCCTGATGGAAGATGGGTTAGAGGTGCTGGCTTTTTTAATAACCTATTCAAATCAGATGCTAGAATTCATGCAGAGCAATGGGCTGATAAATTAGGTTCCGGTTTTTACAATACAATTGTTGATAGAGGTAGCAATGGTACTTGGACTGTATCTTCCCATACTACAAATGCAAGTTATAAAGATACCTTTAATTCAGACGGATACCAAAATACTCTCAGAATACCTTATTCAGAAGGAGGAGGCTTAGGTAAAATACCTTCATCTGGCGATCCTTGGGGAGTTGCAATTAGTTCTATTCCTGAATCACGTGGGAAAACCGATATTCAGATGCAAGTCTCTGAAAATCCTTTGTTACAAAGTGCTGCTATTGGCTTATTAACTGGTGGAGTCGGAAATATAGTTAGAAATGCATCACAGCCTGCAAATTATGTTTATAGGGCTTTAACAAATGCAAATGCTGAGTCATTAGCTGCTGGTGAAGGTATATATGGTAAAGCAGTAAATGGTACTTGGACCTTGGAGGAACATTTGATAAGAGGATCTAGCCCAACATCATTCCTCAAAGATCCATGGATATCAACCACAACTGATTTAAATATAGCAAAATCATTTTCTAGTGGCAATGGAATAATAAGAATAAATTTATCTAAAATGGCACCAGGTTCTATCATAGAAAATGGAGGGATGATATTACCTAGATCATCTGCTGCTTATCATTATTCTATATGGCAGCAAGAAATTTCTATTTTAGGAAAGGTTCCAAAAAATGTAATAAAAATTATTAAATAAGATGAATACAATAAAATTTTATAGAACAAACGAGCCTTATGGCTTTTTTTCTAATTTTTCTCAACATCCGGTTTTTATTAAAAACGAATTATGGGCAACAACAGAACATTACTTTCAAGCTAGTAAGTTTGAGGATCCTAGTGTCAGAAATAAAATTAAGAATATTAAATCCCCTATGGATGCTGCTAAGGAAGGTAGAAATAGAAATAACAAACTTCGTCCAAATTGGGAAGATATAAAAGATGAAGTAATGTATGAAGCATTATTTTTTAAATTTTTGCAACATCCTAAACTTAGAAAAGAATTAATTTTGACAGGTGATAAGATTTTAATTGAACATACTGCAAATGATATTTACTGGGCAGACGGTGGAGATGGATCGGGAAAAAACAAATTAGGTATTTTATTAATGGGTTTAAGAGATGATATTAAAGATATATCTTCCGATCCCAATATAATTCTTCCTCCTTGGATACCTTTTCCTTCCATTAATCAAAACGATTTATTTTGGAGAATGGGCTTAGGAGAGCAATATATTACAGAATGGGCAGAATATTATTTACACTTACCAGAAAATAGTATTTATATAAAAACATTCCCTGAACACAAAGATTGGGAAGGTATTTATGATTAATAAATTCATTTACGGATATCAATAAAGATGCGATCATCTAGCTGAGGCAGTATTATGTAGAGCAGTGTGACGGGCCGTATGATCCTGCTAATCCGCCTAACTGCATCAGTTACTGGAAACCGGGAGAGATTGTGGAAGTTAACAATTATTATCCATTTGGGTTATTGCATAATTATTCTGTAACGACCCAGAATGAGTATCAGTATAAGTATAACAGAAAGGAGCTGCAAACAGAGACTGGAATGTATGATTACGGAGCAAGGATGTATATGCCGGATATTGGAAGATGGGGAGTTGTAGATCCTCTGGCGGAAACTTCGAGAAGATGGTCAACTTATACTTATGCTTACAACAATCCAATAAGGTTTATTGATCCGGATGGAATGTTTGCTATTCCTCCAGATGATTATATCGATGCTTCAACTGGGAAGTATTTGGGCAGTGACGGAGCGGCAACTAAAAATATTCGTGTAATATACAAAAGTGATTGGAATAGTATAACATCAGATAGTGGAGGATCTTAGTCAATAGTAGCAACACAGGCTTTACAGAAAAGTAGTTCCGTAATTGCTGTAAATACTACTCGAATAAATTCTGATATTAACAATGCCAATAATGAAACTATTGCTGATCAAACAAAAGAAAGACAGGTTTATCTGGGAATTGAAGTTACAAGAGGAGATGTACCTACTGCTCAAGTAACATCTGTTAGAGGACCTGACGGTATTGATGGTGAAGCTGTATTTAGTATAGATAAAACTGAAGATAAAAATGGAAATGTTATAAAACAAAATATAAGTGGCACAAAAATCATTTTAGCAGGTCAAGTACATACTCATAACACTACATAAGATTCTAAGTTAGTAAATATCCCTGGTACATCTATCAAAGATGTAAATACAGCAAAAGAATATAATACTTCTATATATGCTGTAGAATCTTATACTGGAGCACAAAAAAATGGGAATGTAATACATAGGGTTACGGGGAATGGAACACAGACAAATAATATAGGAACTACCTTAAATCACAATATTGGTCAAGATGCATTAAATAATTTAGTAAATAAACAAAAAAATCCATAATGAAAAAGATTATATGTATACTATTTTTTAGTTTTTTTATTTTGAGTTGTTCTGCTCAAAAAATAGACTCAGAGATTGTTTATTTCTTACCTTCTACGGTAAGAGTACAACTTTTAGAAAAGTTAAAAACTATAAAAGAACCAGAAAAGGTATCTTTTATACTAGGAAACGATGAGGCAGGAAATTATGTTCTTTATCTTAATAACTATATTTTAAAAGAAAGTGAGTTTTGGATAAAGAACACTAATAGAGTTGTATTTTTAGAAGATAAATATTATCCATTAGTATTTGAATCAGATGAATTTTTTTCCTATCCTGAAAGTAAAAAATCAATTATAGAGAAAATGAATAAAGAAGAAGGTATAAAAAAAATGACGACAATTAGAGAAAATACATTCTCTATAAAATTTAAAATCAATGGAGAAATAATAAGGTAAATAAAAGCCACCCCGGTGGCGACCTTCTCACTTGTTACTTAAAGTAAAACCCCGCAAAATGCGAGGTTTTTTTATTAATACTGCAGATTATTTATTAAAAGAAATCTTTAATTTTTTTTGGAATTCGGATAATCTGGAAAATGATCTGTTCGGGTATGCCATGAAATACAACAATCCTGAGAACACAAGCCTTTCAACCGGCAGGTTCAACGGGAATATTGCAGATATCGACTGGAGAACCTCTACGGTAGCCAATGATAATAAAAGAAGGTATTCTTTTACGTATACCGCTTTAACAGGCTTGGGCAGGGCATCTACTCAGAGCCGGGATCATCAGTGGTCAATAAAAATAATTATAATGAACAGCTCACCTATGACCTGAATGGCAATATCCTTACCCTGAAAAGGTTTCCAAACCTTATTCAGGCACAACTCCAGAGCTTATTTGAAAGTAACATATTATAATAAATTTAGAAAGCGAAGAATAAGAAAACTATTAGATAAATATTTATAACTTTAAAATGTAATGTATGCAAGTAGTTATTTAGAAGCTAGACTCAATATGTTTAATTACTATATTTACGAATATTAATTAATGTGTCAAAGATAATTATTGTCCCTAAAAATAAAGAAGCGCAAATTGCATTGGATTTTGATATGACTTCTCCAGAACAAATTGTTGAACTTACTATAACCTCTGATGAATTTGACAGATTATGGAATGATGGGCTTTTTTCATTAATAGATAAAACTTCAAAATGTACTATTGATGAATTTGAAGATGAGCATATTACTGATTTAGAGTTAATATCTAAGTCATTATATGAACTAAAAAAAAGATCATTTAATGCAGAAAAAATTATAAAAATGTTTGAATTGGCTTTATTATATAAAACCAGCATTCATTTTTATTTTTAATATCCGGTACTTGATCTTAAATGTATTTTTGAATGAAACGTAGTATAGGTTTAAATTTACTACTATTTCAGTAGTAATATTCATAAAGATAAGTTTTTGAAGCTATATATCAATTAAAATTTTGGAAAATAAAAATACTGAAATAAATAAATTACTTATAAAGCTAAGTAGAGAATCAGTACGAAACTATAAACTTGTTGATTTTTGGGAAGCAGATACTACAGCAATAGGTATTCAAATTGAAAATACTTTGATATACGTTTCAGCTTTTAATTATGACGGAACTCATAAATACAATGTTATTATTGAAAAATACGACACAGGAGAAATAATTGAAGAGGAAGAAGAAAGTACCTACGATGAGCTGATTAATATTATTCAGAAAATAAAAGAATAATTTTTTAATCCTTCTCACTGATGCTAATGTCTTGTTATTTTATATGCTAGGCAGTGACATTTAATAAGAACACTTAAAAAAGTAATTTTACAATACAAGTACAGGTTTACTGTTAAATAAATTAGTAGGATATAGATTATACAAGGCAGGCAAACCAAATAGTCAAAATATTAATCCAGTAAATACAGAATGAAAAATATAATTTTAGTTATATTCTTTGCTTTTCTTTCATGCAAGGAAAAAGAAATTTTAACTGAAAAGAAAGTGATTTTTTCTGATTTAGTCGAACCGCAAAGAAACATTTACGTCGAATTATTATCTTACTACTCCGCAGCAGAGAAAAGCCAGTCGAATTTCTATTTGGTAAAAAACATTTATGACGGTGATACATTATACGTAATTGATAAAGATGACCAGCCTGTGTCTAGTTTTATTAGAAACTATAACGGCTTACATAATACCAACCTATCATTGCAAAAAAGTAAGTTAAAAGAGAAGAAAGAATATTTTATAAATATTCCGCAAAATTATATCCTGAATAATAAAAAATTATATTTAGGAGAGCTAATAAGATTGATAGATTAATTCATATAGGAGCATCTAAAGGTATCAAAGTAAATCTATTTTTTATAAAATATATTTAAGCTAAAACTCTGGCTTTATCATATGCAGAATAAATAAACGGGAAGAGCAGCATAGTAATACGTCTCTCTGACTACAAAGGAAACTTAATAACAACATATACAATAGTACCATAATGAGTCATATTGTAGTAAAAAAATGGGAACAATTAAGGCAGAGTGTAATCCGGGATAGAGATCATTTGGAAGCTCATTCTTTGTTGAAATTATTAATAAATTGGGCGCAGGAAATAAAAAAAAATAAAGATAATCAGGTACAAAATTTATATAAACTGTGTTTCAGCTATTATGAAAACTTAGATATAGATGAAATATTTTATAACGACAGTGTTGTCTGGTATTCCTTGGAGGAAATAATTCAGTACGACATCATTCAAGCTAACGTTGATTCTTATCAGTGGGCAATTGAACATGCAAGCAATATACTATTTAATATTCTTGTCTTCAAGTCTGATAAAAATTGTCCGTGTTGTCACGATGATAATCTTCGTGTGTTTGTAGAAATTGATTCCGAAAAATTAGTCTTTGAATGTGATATATGTTTATGTTTAGTTGATGAAAATAATAATAAACAAAATTCAGAGGGAAACTCAATTATTCCAGCACCGGCTTCTTTAATAAGGGGCAAAAGGGATAAATCCCATTCCTGTTTAAATTATCAGCTGATTTTATATAAGCTTCTGTATGATTACAATAAGTAAAAATAGCCTTTATTTGCCAAGGTTTTCATTTTATGTAAGAATATATGCAAGATCAAGATATGTCTTGAATTAAATTATCATGCACCCAGAATTCAAAGAAAGAGTATTAGAACTATCAGATATTGACATGCAGAATAAGTTGTGGCTCAATATCAATAATGATTCAGGTCTGATTTCATCATATTCAGATTTGTACGACTCATTATATAATGAATTGGATTGTGAAATTCAAGAGGCTGAAGTCAGTGAGTTAAAAGAAGGATTATCTCAATTGAAGACGATGCTGGATACTTATCAGGAGCCCGACCTATATAAAAATAAATATGATGCTGCTGTTATTCTTGATGATCCTAATTTTGGCAGGAAATAGTACGAAAGACTAAAAAATTAATAGATTACTTGAATATAAAATAGAAAAACTATTCAGTAATTAATACGATAAAACTTCAAAAAACCAGAGCATTAGTATGCTCTGGTTTTGTTATTAGGAATTATTTATCAGAAGAAAATGAACTTCTCGATATAATTAGTACCACAAAAAAGGCCGCTCATCAAGCAGCCTCTATTTATAAAATGTAATAACAATCAATTAAATCCGTTCGATATCTGCGCCAATGGCTTTCAGTCTGCCATCGATATTTTCATAGCCGCGGTCGATCTGTTCGATATTGTGGATGATGGATTTGCCTTCCGCAGAAAGGGCTGCGATAAGAAGGGCATTTCCGGCACGGATGTCAGGGGAGACCATGGTGGTTCCTCTGAGCGGTGTTTCCTGGTTGAGCCCGATTACTGTTGCCCGGTGCGGATCACATAAAATGATCTGTGCACCCATATCGATCAGCTTGTCCACGAAAAACAGCCTGGATTCAAACATTTTTTGGTGGATTAATAAACTTCCTTTGGCTTGGGTAGCCACGACAAGCACAATAGATAGAAGATCCGGGGTGAAGCCCGGCCATGGAGCATCCGAAACGGTAAGGATGGATCCGTCGATGAATTTCTGGATTTTATAGTTTTCCTGAGCAGGAATATAAATGTCGTCATTGCTCTGTTCAAGCTCGATGCCGAGTTTTCGGAACGTATTCGGGATCACACCCAGCTGGTTCCAGTTGACGTTTTTAATCGTGATTTCAGATTTCGTCATGGCAGCCAGTCCGATCCACGAACCGATTTCCACCATATCCGGAAGCATAGTATGCTCCGTTCCGTGAAGGTATTCAACGCCTTCAATCGTCAGGAGGTTCGAGCCGATCCCGGAAATATTGGCCCCCATGCGGTTGAGCATTTTGCAAAGCTGCTGAAGGTAAGGCTCACAGGCAGCGTTGTAGATTCTGGTTTTCCCTTTCGCCAGGACGGCAGCCATCACAATATTGGCTGTTCCGGTTACCGAAGCTTCTTCCAGAAGAATGAACTTTCCTCTCAGTTCCTTGGCTTTCAGGGAATAATAGTATTCTTCCTCATCATAATGAAATTCAGCGCCCAGTTCTACAAGGCCCTGGAAATGGGTGTCCAGCCTTCTTCGTCCGATTTTGTCGCCGCCGGGAGTCGGCATATAGGCTTCTCCGTAACGGGCAAGCATAGGACCCATCAGCATAATGGACCCGCGCAGCTTGGCGCCATCCTTTTTGAACTCATCGGACTTGATATAATTGAAGTCTACTTTATCTGATTTAAAAGTGTAATCGCCTTTTCCGTTCTGCGTAACGCGAACACCGAAGTCTCCCAGGATTTCAATCAGCCTGTTGACATCATGGATGTCCGGGATATTGTTGATTCTTACTTCATCATCGGTTAGCAGCACTGCACATAAAATCTGCAGCGCCTCATTTTTGGCCCCTTGTGGAGTGATTTCACCTTGCAGTCTTTTTCCTCCCCGTATTTGAAATGTCCCACTCATCTTATTTTCTGTTTTTATAATTGTGTCTTTTTTTATTGGGCTGGTTTTTATTATTATTGTTGTTTTTGTTATTGTTATTGTTGTTCCTGTTGTTATTGCTGGTGTAATAGATCTTGCTCTTTTCCAGCGATTCTATTCCGGTCAGGTCCAGCCTGTTTTCAGAAAGCTCTTTCAGGTGACGGAAAATGACATCATCCGTTACATGTTCCTTATTGTAAACATTGTAGGATTTCTTCATATTGTTGGCAATCACTTCAATCAGGGCTTCCTTTTCTTCACCGGGTTCCAGTTCTATAGCTTTATCGATCAGCTGCAGGATACTTTTCCCGTAAAATTTGAATTCCCCCTGAAGTTTGGGATACTCCATGCGCTTAGGCTTTTCGGCCAGCTGTTCACGGGTAGGGAAAGGATATGGGGAATCTACATCCAGGTCATAATCGGACAGGATGAATAGATGGTCCCAGAGTTTATGATTGTAATTTTCTTCGTCACGGAGCTGAGGGTTTCTCTGACCCATAAAATCGATGATTGCTGCCGCCATTTCATTTCTTTCCTCTTTATCGGAAACTTCTTTGCAACGCTCAACCAACTGTTGTATAATCCTGCCGTATTCCGGCATATAAAGCTGAGTTTTTTGGGTGTTATATTCCATAATGTGCAAATATATGCATTAAAAGAAAATCTATCCTGAAAATCTTAAAAGTTTATCATTTCTTAATAAGAAAACAGGCCGGATCATTTTATTATGAATGAATAAAAATTAAATTATTTCAGTCCGTCCGGGATTTGTTTCAATAAAATTGTAATTTAGGTACAGGTTTAATAATTTAAATGCGCTTATGAAAAAATCAGCTTTACTGTATTACTGCCTGGCACTGGGATCCGTGGTTTCCTGCTGGAGCAATGACGAGATACTGCCTGCTTCACAGGCAGAGGTGCACAATAAAACTGTGGATGTCACCCACCATGACGGACGGCCTTTCAGTACGGGAAACGGATCTTTAACCGCAAAATTTGTTGCCGGACCGGGAGGCGGTGTACTGATGCAGGGGTTTTACTGGGATGTGCCTGCAGGCGGTACCTGGTGGGATACCGTAAAAGGGAAATTAACCGACTGGTCCAATGCGGGAATTGGTGCCGTATGGCTGCCACCGGCCTCAAAAGCTCAGAACGGGCCGTACTCTATGGGATATGACCCTACGGATTATTATGATTTCGGGAATTTTAACCAGAACGGAACCGTGGAAACCCGCTTCGGGTCAAGAACCGAACTGGAGGCGCTTATTACCAAGGCCCATGCGGAAAATATGCAGGTATATGCTGATATTGTCATCAATCACAACAGCGGCGGACAATCCGAATACAATCCGTACACCGGAAACAATACCTGGACGAACTTTTCAGGAGTGGCTTCAGGGAAATTCCCGAGGAATTACAATGATTTTTATAAGAATTCCTATGGAGATAATGATGAAGGCGCTTTTGGGGGTTATCCGGACCTCTGTCATGCCAACCCGTATGTGCAGGACTGGCTTTGGGGAAGGGATGACTCTGTGGCAAAATATTATAAGAATACCATGAAATTTGACGGATGGAGATTTGATTATGTAAAAGGTTTCGGGCCCTGGGTAGTGAACAACTGGAATTCCAGCGTAGGCGGTTTCTCTGTGGGCGAATTATGGGATTCGAATGTCAATACTCTTGAATGGTGGGCTAATAATGCCAACAGCTCTGTGTTTGATTTTGCCGCTTACTACAAAATGGATGAGGCCTTTGACAATAATAACCTGAATGCGCTGAATGATGATATGATGTGGAAAAGGAACCCCTATAAGGCAGTGACTTTCGTAGCGAACCATGATACGGATATCATCTACAACAAAATGCTCGCCTATGCCTACATCCTTACCCATGAAGGGTATCCCACGATCTTCTACCGCGATTATGAAGAATGGCTGAATAAAGGGCGCCTCAATAACCTTATCTGGATCCACAATAATAAAGCAACGGGAACAACTTCTATCCTGTATACGGATAATGACGAATATATTGCCAGACGGAACGGGTATAACGGAAACCCGGGACTCGTGGTATACATCAATAATTCCTCTTCATGGCAGGAACGATGGATACAGACCAACTGGGCCGGTAAACAGATCAAGGATTTCACCGGAAACTCCAGCTGGTATCCCACGACCCAGGGAGATCAGTGGGTGAAAATCCAGAGTCCTCCCAACAGTTATTCCATATGGTCCCTGAATCAATAAACCAAAAGGCTGCTCTCTTACAAGCAGCCTTTGTTTTGATCTTATCTTATTTAAACTTCAATGAATTTTTTCCTCTGGTGAGGAGTGGGAAGGTAGCATTTCTGATTAGCCAGTTTCATGCGGTTTTTAGAAACCACATCGTACAGTTTGTCGCTTAAAAAGCTCGGAATAATCTTACCTACTACGGAAAGCTGATATATTCCTCCCAATAGCCGGGCAATCTCCAATACGGCCCTGGACTTGATCAGATAATAAGAATTGGGCTTCCAGAGATACATGGTGTTGAAAACTTTGGTATCCAGCCCTCTGTCAGATAAGAATTTCTGCCCAAATTCCGATTGAAGGGAAGCAAACATAAACTGGTCTTTGGTATCCCTTTCCAGGATCCATTGTACCCAGAAATTACATACGCCGCAGTCCCCGTCGAAGAAGACAATATATTTATCGGTAAATCCCTCCTGCATGATGGTTATTTTAAAAGCATTATTTTACGTTCAGTATCATCTTTCATTTTTCTGAAGTATGCTGCAAGCTCGTTCCGCTGCTTATCCGTCAGTTTGGCTTCCTGGTGGCCCACGATATAAGTTTCGAGAGGCATCTCCTTATTAACCACCATGTCAATACATTCCTGCAATTTGTGTGCCTGTATCTTAGCAGGATATGACGAAAAGGTTGAAAAATTCAGTTCTTTACGGCCCTCATCAATGTGGTTTTTGAGCAGCCATGAAGCTGGGGAAATATTCGAATACCAGGGATAGCGGGTTTCATTGGAATGGCAGTCATAACATGACGCCCTGATGATCTTTGCCGTCTCAGCAGGCGTTTTTTTGATGTTGATAAAATCCATTCCTTTATTCAACGGAGGATTTGTCTTATCAATAGGAAAAAACTGCATCATGATAAAGGCAACCAGAACAATAGTTAATATTTTTTTCATATGGAATGTTTTGACATGATATAAAAATAATTAAATTTATTTGGACGAAACACTATTGAAGTGAGTTTCTGCTTTTTAGGTCAGTATGCAATTTTTAAACCGGAAGAATAAATGATGAGGTTATAGTTTTTCACTATTGTAGAGATTAAAATTAATAGATTGTATTTATGGCTAAACTGGAGTATGTTTGTAACATCAATAATAATATCTGAATAACATAAACAATAACTATAATGGAAGGAAAAGATTTAAATGACATCAGCAAATGCCCGTTTCATAACGGGGCCATGAAACAGGAAAATGTAGCCGGCGGCGGTACCCAGAACAGGGACTGGTGGCCGGATCAGCTTAGGGTGGATATTCTAAGGCAACACTCATCAAAATCCAATCCGATGGATGAGGATTTTGATTATGCAGAAGCTTTTAAAGCCCTCGATCTTGAGGCTGTTAAAAAGGACCTTCATAAACTGATGACCGACTCTCAGGACTGGTGGCCGGCAGATTTCGGGCATTATGGCCCTCTGTTCATCCGTATGGCATGGCACAGCGCAGGAACGTACCGTGTAGGAGACGGAAGGGGAGGCGCCGGAGCCGGACAGCAGAGGTTCGCTCCGCTGAACAGCTGGCCGGATAACGTGAGCTTGGATAAAGCAAGACGCCTGTTATGGCCGATCAAACAGAAATACGGAAAAAAAATATCATGGGCTGACCTTCTTATCCTTACCGGAAATGTAGCGCTGGAATCCATGGGCTTTAAAACCTTCGGATTTGCAGGCGGCCGGGCAGATGTATGGGAACCGGATCAGGATGTATACTGGGGAGAAGAAAAAACCTGGCTGGGCGGTGATTTAAGGTATTCCCACGGATCAGAAGGGGTTGTTGAAAACCACGGTGTCCTTTCAGCTGATGATGATGCTGATGGAAAAATCCATTCCAGAGATCTTGAGAAACCCCTGGCTGCAGTCCAGATGGGACTGATCTACGTAAACCCGGAAGGACCGGACGGAAATCCCGATCCGATTGCAGCCGCAAAAGATATCCGTGATACCTTCGGTCGTATGGCCATGAATGATGAAGAAACCGTAGCACTGATTGCCGGCGGCCACACATTCGGGAAAACCCATGGTGCCGGACCGGCAGACCATGTAGGAAAAGAGCCTGAAGCGGCCGGCATAGAATCACAGGGACTTGGATGGGAAAGTACCTATAAATCAGGGAAAGGTCCGGATACCATTACCAGCGGACTGGAAGTGACCTGGACAGAAACACCTACCCAGTGGAGCAATTATTTTTTTAAAAACCTTTTCGAGCACGACTGGGAATTGACGAAAAGCCCGGCAGGAGCGCACCAGTGGGTGGCAAAAAATGCAGAAGAAATTATTCCTGATGCATTTGACACTTCTAAAAAACACAGGCCTACCATGCTTACCACTGACCTTTCATTAAGAATGGATCCTGAGTACGAAAAGATTTCAAGGCATTTTTATGAAAACCCGGATGCTTTTGCCGATGCCTTTGCAAGGGCATGGTTCAAGCTGACGCACAGGGATATGGGACCTCGTGCCCGGTATTTGGGACCGGATGTTCCTCAGGAAGAGCTGATCTGGCAGGATCCGGTTCCTGCTGTAGACCATGAGCTGGTGGATGATTCTGACATAAAAGCCCTGAAAGATAAAATCCTGAATTCCGGATTAAGCATTTCAGAACTGGTTTCCACAGCCTGGGCTTCCGCTTCAACATTCAGGGGAAGTGACAAACGCGGCGGTGCCAATGGAGCTAGAATCCGGCTTGAGCCTCAGAAAAACTGGGAAGTGAATAACCCGACACAGTTGCAGAAAGTATTGGGTGTACTGGAATATATCCGGAAAGAATTTAACGGCGCACAAGGCGGAAACAAAAAAATATCCATTGCCGACCTGATCGTCCTGGCAGGAAGCGCAGCTGTTGAGAAAGCGGCTGCAGAAGCCGGACACTCTGTGGAAGTACCTTTCACGGCAGGACGCACTGATGCTTCACAGGAGCAGACGGATGTAGAATCCATGGGGTATCTTGAGCCGGCAGCAGACGGATTCAGAAATTATCTGAAAAAGAAATTTTCCGTATCCACAGAATCCCTTCTTATTGATAAAGCACAGCTTCTAACCCTTACTGCACCGGAATTAACCGTGTTAATCGGTGGAATGCGTGCCCTGGGTGCTAATTATGACGGTTCTTCCCATGGTATTTTCACACAGAAGAAAGAAGTGTTAACCAATGATTTCTTTGTTAATCTCCTGGATATGAATACCCAATGGAAATCTGCTTCGCAGGACAATGAAGTTTATGAAGGAAGGGACCGTAAAACCAGCGAACTGAAGTGGACTGCCACACGGGCGGACCTGGTATTTGGTTCCAATGCTGAACTGAGAGCAGTGGCAGAAGTGTATGCCGCTTCAGACGCACAGGAAAAATTTATAAAAGACTTTGTATCCGCGTGGGTCAAAGTGATGAATTTAGACAGATTTGATTTAATGTAGTTGATTTGTTAGTTACCTATTCTCTAAAGACAGCCTTCGGGCTGTTTTTTTTGCTCTTCAGGCATCTGAAATAAAAACAGCAGAATAAATGATACACTTTACATCCCTGTTCAACTTAAAAGATCATATGATTCTGTTCTTCAAGATTTAACCTGAATTGAGGTTAAATAATAAAACCTTATCTTTGCAAAAAAATTGGGCTCCAAAGGTTGGAGAAACCCATTAATAATTAGCTTATTAAACATTTTTTATGTCGAATATTGTCGCAATCGTTGGACGTCCCAACGTAGGAAAATCAACACTTTTTAATCGTTTACTGGAAAGAAGGGAAGCCATTGTAGATGCCACTGCCGGGGTAACCCGTGACCGTCACTATGGGAAATCCGACTGGAACGGTGTAGATTTCACCGTGATCGATACCGGAGGGTATGATGTGAATAACGATGACGTTTTCCAGGGGGAAATATCAAAACAGGTTCAGCTTGCTGTGGATGAAGCCACTTCAATCATTTTCATGCTGAATGTGGAAGAAGGCCTTACCGATACCGATTATGAAATCTTTGAGATGCTGAGAAGATCGAACAAGCCGGTTTACATCGTTGTGAACAAAGTGGATTCCGCTAAGGAGGAGCTGGCCGCTACGGAATTTTATCAGCTGGGTATCGAAAAATATTACACCTTATCTTCTGCAACAGGTTCCGGAACAGGAGAACTGCTGGATGATATTGTTAATGATTTCCCGACCACAGAATATAAAGATCCGTTTGAAGGGTTGCCTAAAATTACCATTGCCGGCCGTCCGAATGTAGGAAAATCTACCCTTACCAACGCTTTGCTGGATACAGACCGGAATATCGTAACGGATGTTGCAGGAACGACGAGAGACAGTATCCAGACTCTGTACAATAAGTTCGGACATGAATTCGTGCTGGTAGATACTGCCGGGATGAGAAGAAAGTCAAAAGTTTCGGAGGACCTGGAATTTTATTCCGTGATGCGCTCCATCCGTTCCATTGAATTTTCTGATGTGGTGATCATTATGGTGGATGCCACTTTAGGCTGGGAATCCCAGGATATGAATATTTTCGGGCTGGCTCAGAAAAACAGGAAAGGCATCGTGATCGTGGTGAATAAATGGGACCTGGTCGAAAATAAGCATACCAATACGGTCAGGGATTTTGAAAAATCCATCAGGGATAAGATCGGTCAGTTCAGCGACATCCCGATCCTGTTCGTTTCAGCATTAACGAAACAGAGGATCCTGAAAGTAGTGGAAACCGCCATGACTGTTTATGAAGACCGTAAGAAGAAAATTAAAACTTCAAAATTAAACGAAGTAATGCTTCCGATCTTTGAAGGAACCCCGCCGCCGGCGAACAAAGGAAAGTACATCAAAATCAAATACTGCGTACAACTGCCGACGCCTTCGCCTCAGTTTGTATTCTTCTGCAACCTTCCGCAGTACGTGAAGGAGCCTTACAAGAGGTTTACGGAAAACCAGCTGAGAAAAGAATTCGGGTTTACCGGAGTTCCGATTGAAGTGTATTTCAGACAGAAATAAAACCGGTTATGGAAGTCTGGGTCGCATACAGTTTTCCTGGTCAGAATGACGGAGAACGGCTGGAAGCGCTTTTTGCCCAACTTCCTGCCTCCATTACGGAGCCGGTGAACAGATACAGAAACCCTGCTGACAGAAAAGGGAGGGTAATCTCAAAATTATTATTAGAAACCCTGGTAAGGAAACATTTTCCTCACCAGGGTTTTTCATGGGACCGCTACCGAAAAAATGATTTATCAAAACCTTACCTGGAAGAAATGGCGCTCTCGTTCAGTACTTCCCATCATGATGCGTTAAGCATCGTATGCCTCACTTCCGGGAAAAGTTGCGGAGTGGATTCAGAACTCCTGAAACCGGTGGATCCTGAGCTCTATCATGATTTTCTCCATCCTGATGAAAGGGAGTTTATTGCAAGCCGGACAGATCAGATAACGTCTTTTCATAACATCTGGACGCGAAAAGAAGCAGTTTTGAAAGCTTCAGGCATGGGTATCCACAGTGAACTGAATTCGGTAGATGCACATGAAGATATGGTTTGGGTTGAAAAAAGTTCATATAGTACTATCCCCTTATTTTTATCCGATGATATGGTGACTCATCTGGCTACACCTGAAACGGTAAGTAGGCTGCACCTTGAGGAGATCCGGTTCTGATTCACAGCCATTTCTCATACATCAGCCTTACCGGACTGTAGCCCTGCTTCGAGAGCCAGCTCTGCATGGTAAGGTTGCTGCACAGGGTGAAACGGTAGATCCTTCTGATAGGATGTTGCTTATAAGCCTCTTCAAATGCTGCATTCAGCGCAGAGTAAATCCCCTGTTTCCGGTATTCCGTTTTTACATAACCCTCCGAAATATAGAGGTCATCCGCATCGCCCAGTTCGAAATTGCTTTCGTCCCTTTCCTCGATATATCCGAAAATAAATCCGATAGCTTTGCCTTCAGTTTCCGCGATCAGAAATGTCCCGTCATTTTCTTCCTCACATTCAGCCATGAACCGCAGGTAATTCTCCCTGATTAGCGGCCAGTCAGCCGTATTCGGATTCATTTCCTTTTCCGAAAGGTGCAGCTCACCCACCAGTTCATCCGCAATGGACAGGTTTTCTTTAATATGTATTTTCCGGATCGTATACTCCATCAGTAAAGTTTAAGTGGTTAAATCGATTGCTATAAACTGTTCAGTCTTTTTATTTTATATTATGATATTCAATCTTTTAAAAAAAAAAATAGCTTTAAATAATTCAGTTACTGATCTGTTCAACCGACAATCAATCATCAATCATCATTTATAATTCATACCTCACTTCCCTCTCACCGGGCTTCCATGCCATGACGTGTGATCTGATAAAACTTCCCCTTTCATCACGAGTGATAAGGCATCTACGGTCACATGGTCACCGATTTCGGTATCGTAGAGAATGATTGTTCTGGTATTGATTGTTGTCTGCCTGCCGATTTTCACGGGACCTACTTTCATGATCCGGTCTTCAAAGAGGTGTGTTTGCGGACCGCAGTCTTCATTCAGCATCGCTTCATCGCCAATGGAAACCATATCGTATTCTGTGATATCAGTCGTATTCAGCCATACTCTCTTACCGATCTTCACGCCCAGGAAGCGCATAAAGAACGGCAGCCATAAAGTTCCACGCAGGAAATCAAGGAAAAATTGTACCGGAAGTGCCTCGTATAAAGTGGTGATCCCTTCGCTCAGCCATACTTTAAGGCTGTACATAGGCATTTCCGATTTTTTGTATTTTCCTACGAAAATCCATTTCAGCAGAGCCGTAAAGAAAAAACAGGGAAGTGCAACGATTCCCAGATAATAAAAAGGGGAAAACAGCAGCAGGTGATGGATCCTTCCCTCCATATAGGTACTCGTATAAGCCACGAACAATACACTGCAGATGATAATGACTGTCTGCGGAAGGATAATTCTGATGCCTTCCACCAAAGCTCTTGCTATTCTCAGCCGCACAGGCGGATGGTAAGTAAGGTTATCCTGGAAGACATCTGATTTCTGCCTGGAAGGCAATCCGATAGGCGGAGACCCGAACCAGTCTTTTTCCTGCGAATTATTAAGCTGTTCCTCCGTAGGAACCTTGCTCAGCACTCCAATGAGCATATTGTCCCCCAACTCATAGCCCTGCGGAATCAGCCCGCTGTTGCCCACGAAGCTGTTATTGCCGATTTTCGTTTTTTCAAGGATCAGCTTTTCATTTCTTACATCATGTTCGCCCAGGATCACTGCATCGGCAATAAATGATCCTTCGCCGATTTCCAGCAGGTGATGTGATACGTCACTGGCCGTAGAGATTTCTGAATTCTTTCCTACTTTTGCTCCCATCATCCTGTAGAACTTGCTGATGTACACCGAGGCAAAAATAGGGTGGATGACAATCAGGGACAGGTTGAAAATCTGGTCTTTGATCCATTTTCTGTAATACGTAAAGCTGTATACCGGATAAATTCCCGGCTCCATTTTATATTGCAGCGCCCTCGTCACCAGGCTTACGATCAGAATGAACAGCAGGATGTAAACTGCGGAAAGCAGCGGAGCCTGCCACAGATAATAAAAGCTGTAATCCGGCGACTGTTCGTCGAGATAGTACAACGTATACAAAGTAGGAGCCAGCGGTAAAACGATGAGCAGCGGAAAGAAAAATAATGAACAGGCGTACAAAAAGGCGAACCTGTTTCTTTTTCCGGCCGAAGAAAGCTGTGGGGCATCCAGTTCTTCCCCCGATTTTCTTCTCAGCTTTTCTGCCGGGCTTCCGTTCCAGACCTCACCGTAACCGATCTTTTTGCCTTCATTCAGGCAGCTCAGGTCCTGAAGTTCTCCAAACTCCTCAATCACCGTATCCCCGCATACGATCGCAGCAGATCCTAAGTAAGCATGTGCTTTGATATGCACTTTCCTGATCCTTAACATCCCGTTTTCTACGGAAGCATTATCTATGCTGCATCCTGAACTGGTATTGACATTCGCATCAATCGTTACCAGGTCTTCCGCAGCGATGGGAAGAAGGCTCAGCTGTGCGCTGGGATGTACTTTTACACCCAGTAATCTAAGGTATTTCGGGTACAACGGTGTTTCAACAATGAATTCCGAGGGCATGAGTCTTTTAACGGTTTTCCAGAGCCACCATCTGAAATAATACCAGCCCCAAAGCGGATAATCCCCTTCCCTGATTTTTCCGATGACCAGCCATTTGACGATGATGATCAGCAGGGAATATACCGGAGGGATAAGTGTATACAGCAATATGGCGCTGAGCAGTGCAAAACCGGTCCCGTAGTCATTCAGCTGAAAATAATAATAACTGAGGTAAGGGAAAAAGATCTGAAAGCTCAGCAACGAAAAAATAGCCAGCAGGCAAACCGTCTGTGCGGCATTGCAAAGGTAATACTGCAATGTGGAAACCCGTTTGAAAGGCTCCTGGTGCCGGTCTTCAACAGGCTGCTTATGGCTGAGGCATTCTGCAAAAGCAGAGAGCGGACGGTTTTCATAAATATCTTTTAAAGAAGCATAGGGAATCCCTGCTTTCTGTCTCAAATGCGATACCAGCGTGGCTGCCAGTAAAGAATGGCCGCCCAGATCTGTAAAGAAATCCTGTTCCAGGCTGATCGGCTTACCAGGAAATACCCATTGCAGCGTCTGGATCAGCTTTTCGTTAATGGGAGCCGTGGAATCAATAGAGATTTCCTCGGTCTTTTCGTGGAGGGTAAAGCTTTCAGGAAGCGGAAGCCTTTTGCGGTCTATTTTTCCACTCGGCATCCTTGGCATTTCTTTCATCCTGATGATGGCAATCGGGACCATATACGGTGCCAGGAACTTGGCAATTTCCTTCCGCATTTCGCTTTCATCAAAGGCAGCATCATTGTTCATGACCGTATAGCCTACAAGCTGTCCCTGCCCGTTGGCATCTTCTTTTACGGCAACAGCGGCGGATGAAACTCCGGAAAGCCGGTTTAGCCTGGATTCTATTTCTCCCAGTTCTATCCTGTAGCCCCTGAGCTTGATCTGGTCATCGATCCTTCCCTGGAAATCGATAAATCCATCCTCACGGAAGATCACAGCGTCGCCGGTTTTATAAATCGTATCCCCCGGCATTTCCGGAAAAGGGTTGGGGAGGAATTTCTGTCCGGTAAGCTCAGGAAGATTGAAATATCCATTGCTTACTCCCGGGCCGGAAATGATCATTTCTCCGCGTTCCCCTCGTGGAACGATATTAAGCTGTTCATCAACGACCGCGATATGGTAATTCGGTAAAGGCCCTCCGATGGTCAGCTCCTGATTGCGGTTAAGGATTGCCATATTGGAAGAAACCGTAGTTTCCGTAGGTCCGTAACTGTTGATGAAAATCCGGTACGGTTGTGCCCATTTTTCCTGTACCTGCTTAGTGCAGGCTTCGCCTCCTGTATTGATCAGGCGGATGGAGGGCACCTCATCAATGATGGTCAAAATACTCGGTACGGCGTGGAGAACGGTAATTTTATTCTCCGTTAAAACCTGGCTTAATTCATCAATGGCCTTTACGGTAGTGGCATCGGCCACCCAGATGGTTGCCCCGGAAAAAAGACTGATCCACACTTCTTCGCACCACATGTCAAAAGAAACCGAAAAGCCCTGGTATACGGTATCCGTATCTTGTATCCCGATGAAATCCTCTTCGGAACGGATGAGGTGGCAGATGTTGCGGTGGGAAATCGGGATTCCTTTCGGGTTTCCGGTACTGCCGGAAGTAAACAACACATAGGCCCAATGATCAGGGTGGCTGTCCACTGGTAAAGCAGGAACATCTTCCTGCGGCTGCGGGGAAATGGATATGGGCTGGCAATGGATATGGGCATCCGTATCAGAAAAATAGGTCTTTACATTAATGTCCGTAAAAACTTTTTTGATGCGGTCTTCCGGCATTTCCCTGTCAAGAGGAATGTATGTGGCGCCTGCTTTTAAAATACCCAGGATGCAAACCGGGAGTTCGAGGCTGCGGGGATACCAGACGCCGACGCGGTCGCCGGGCATCACGCCTTTCTGGTGGAGTTGCCTGGCTATAGCGTTGCTCCAGCTGTCGAGTTCGCCGTAGGTAAGCTTCTTATCTTTATAAATAAAAGCGGTTTTATGCCTGTAACGCTCAAAAACGGGGTTTAAGAGCTGAGGAAGTGTTTCGTCTTTAATAAATTCCGGACAGGTTTTTCCTAAAATTAAACTGTTCATCATTGTCGGGTCTCTGGTATGAGTATTTGTAGTGCTTATTGATGGATAAATATACTGCATTTGTGTTGACATTCCGTAAGTAAATTTTGTAGTTTTGCAGAATCAAAAAGAGACATTCATGCTTACTATTTTATCACAAGACTTTTCATTAGTCAACCAGTGGATCAATGAACTCCGGAATGTTAAAATACAGCATGACCGGCTGCGTTTCAGGAGGAATATGGAACGTATCGGCGAGATAGCCGCTTTTGAAATCAGCAAAACGCTTGAGCACCGGGAAGTGGAAATCCAGACCCCGCTCGATACGGTTGCTATAAAAGAAATTGCCGTACAGCCTGTTATTACCACCATCCTGAGGGCAGGAGTTCCTTTATTCCAGGGGATTTTGAATTATCTGGATCAGGCAGACTGCGGTTTTGTGGCTGCATACCGGAAGCATGATGCCAATGATTATTTTTCCATCAAGCAGGATTACCTTACGTGCCCGAGCATTGAAGGAAGGCCGCTGATCGTGGCAGATCCCATGCTCGCGACCGGAGCTTCCCTTATTGAAGCCATCAAGGACCTGCTGACTCACGGTAAGCCTACGGAACTCCATATCGTCGCTGCAATCGCATCCAGGCAGGGCGTGGAAACCATCGAAAAACAATATCCGGAAGCTAAGATATGGGTAGGTGCCATCGATGAAAACCTGACTTCCAAAGGATATATTACCCCTGGATTGGGCGATGCAGGAGATCTGAGCTATGGCGAAAAACTTCAGCGCTAGGCCACAGGTAAAGATCTATACCATATAAAGGCTGTATTCTCAAGGATACAGCTTTTGTCATTTTTTAAATATTGTTTCCTCAATAATCCCGCCCACAAAACCCTCTCACACTCCAACTCACCAACACTCCAACCCAAAACCCTCACTCATCCATTGCCATCACCAGCACGCTCACTGTATTGCCGGGCTCACTTAAAATTTCCCACGCAATGGTAGCCAGTGTATTTCCTGTGGTGAACACATCATCAATCAGGAGGATATGTTTTCCGGTAATGTTCCGGGTTAATGAAAAAGTATTTTCCGCCTGCAGGCGGTGCTGCTTGTCCTTCAGTGCCTGTGCTTTTGAGTAATGGTTTCTTTTGATCAGGCTGTGGTCAGCCGGGATTCCATACAGGTCGGATAAGGCATTTGTGAAAGCATGAAGCTGGTTGTAGCCTCTTTCCCTTTGTTTTCTGGGATGGAGCGGCACACTTACCAGAAGGTCGGGTTGATGATTATTAAAATCCAGGTACTGAGGAATCCATCCTGCAATCATTTTCCCTATTTTCTCACGGTTCCTGTATTTGAGCTCGTGAACAATTTTACGGCTTATATTTTCTTTTTCAAACTGCATCAGCGCAAAGGCATGTGCAACCGGAAACAGCAGAAGGCATCGCTCCTTCAGGATATTGTTCCCGGAAAAATCGAAGTGGGTAAAATGAATGTGGCTGAAGCAGAGGTTGCAGACTGCAAGGTCAGCCTCAATAATCCTGTTGCATTCCAGGCAACGGTTGGGAAAGAATAAATCCAGCATTATATGTGTTTTGTAATGCTAAGATAAAATTTAAAAGTTAATATATTTGACCGGAATTCATAAAAATAAATAACATGAGCCTGGTATATGAAACAGAAATCACCGTTACAGATGAACATATTGATGGGAATAACCATGTGAATAATGTGCAGTATGTACATTGGGTAGCTATGGTTGCCGCAGCACACTGGGACCTTTTGAAATCCGGGACAGAATATGAAGAGGACATCTGGATGCTTTTCGATCACCATATCCGGTACAAAAAGCAGGTATACCTGGATGATATACTCACTGTAAAGACATATCCCGAAGTGCCGGAAGGAATCCGGCAGCCCAGGAAAGTAGAGTTTTATTGTAAAGGTGAACTGGTGGTGGAATCGCGTACGCTCTGGATCTTAATGGAAAAGCATACACAAAAGATCAGAAGGCTGGGAAATGACTGGCTAACTGGCTTGTCATCGTAACCGTATAATTGATGTGATTTTTTGCTGCTCCGATCTCCGGACTCATCTCAGGATAAAATCAGTTTCTATTGTCAGTTTTGTGCTTAGATACACCCGTGTTTTCAGGTTACGGGAATGTGTTCTGTTTATTTTTAGTATTTTTATTTCAAATTGTAATAATGCACATATCATCCCTGAAAGTTGCCGCTTCCATAGCAGCAGTTTGTTTCAGTTCATTTGTTCTCGCGCAGGAGAAATATTCGGTAAGCGGGACAGTCAGAGACCAAAAAAACGGAGAATTGCTCCTGGGTGTTTCCGTAAAGGTTGCCGAAGATCCAACGATTGCTGTCGTTGCCAACGAATACGGATTTTACTCCCTCTCTTTACCTAAAGGTACCTATACATTGGTGGTTTCTAACCCCGGATTCAAAGATTTCCAACAAACCGTGAATGTGGAGCAGGATATCAAACAGAATATTCAGCTGGAACAGGAAGGGCAGGAAAGAACTGCAGAAATAGACGAAGTAGTTGTTTCGGCGGTAAAAAAAGATAAGAATCTTTCCACGGCACAAATGGGAACGGAAACGTTGAGCATTAAACAGATTGACAGGCTTCCCGTTCTGTTTGGTGAAAAAGATGTGATGAAAACCATCCAGCTTTTACCCGGAATCAAAAGTAACGGCGAAGGAAGCAGCGGCTTTTCCGTTCGGGGCGGCGCAACAGACCAGAATCTCATCCTTCTGGATGAGGCAGCTGTGTATAATGCATCGCATCTGCTTGGATTTTTCAGTACCTTCAACAGTGATGCACTGAAAGATGTAAGCATCATCAAAGGAAACAGCCCTGCCCAGTACGGAGGCCGGCTTTCATCCGTGCTTGATGTTAAAATGAAGGACGGGAATAACAAAGATTACAATATAAACGGCGGAATCGGCTTGATAAGCAGCAGGCTGAGTATTGAAGGTCCCATACAGAAAGAAAAGTCGTCATTTATTGTTTCGGGAAGACGGACCTATGCCGATGTCTTTTTGAAAGCAACCGATGATTTTAAAGACAGCAAATTATATTTCTATGATTTAAACCTGAAAGCCAATTACCAGATTAATGATAATAACCGGCTTTACTTATCAGGCTATTTCGGAAGGGACGTTTTGGGCTTAGGCAATACTTTTTCTACAGACTGGGGCAATACCACGGCAACTTTACGCTGGAACAGCATCATCATCAGCAAGCTTTTTTCCAACACATCATTCATCTACAGCAATTACAATTATAATGTTGCCCTGAGCAGCAACAACAATACTTTCGGTCTGGATTCTAAGATTGAAGACTGGAATCTGAAACAGGATTTTTCATGGTTTGCCGGAAACAGTCATAATGTAAAGTTTGGCTTACAATCAATTTACCATACCATAACGCCGAGCAGCGCTTCAGGAACCAGCGTGAGCAGCTATCCGAGGAGTCCAAGGTATTCCTGGGAAAATGCGCTGTATATCAATGATGATTTTAAAGCAACAGAAAAGCTGACCATCAATTACGGAGCGAGGCTTTCATTATTCAGTATTTTAGGAGGGGATACTTTCAACACGTATGAAAACGGAATTGTAACTGATTCGGAATATCTGGAAAAGGGGAAAATCGGTAAAACATATGTTAATCTTGAACCGAGGATCACGGCCAATTACAGAATTAATGAAGTAAGCAGTATAAAAGCGGGCTATTCCAGGAATACGCAGAACTTACATCTGTTAAGCAACAGCGGAAGCGGAAACCCCACTGACCAATGGATCGGAAGCAGCTACACCGTAAAACCTGAAATTGCAGATCAGGTAAGTGCAGGATACAGCAGGAATTTCAATAATAACAATTATGAATTGAATGCTGAAATCTATTACAAATCGATGCTGAATCAGATTGATTATAAAAACGGGGCGCAGATTACGTTCGATACTGCTGCTGACGTAGAAAGCGAATTATTATTCGGGAAAGGCAGGGCGTACGGACTGGAACTCATTGCCAAAAAGAAAAGCGGAGCACTGACCGGATGGATTTCCTATACCTTATCAAAAACAGAGCGGAAAATAAACGGGATCAATGATGATCAGTGGTATAATGCAAGGCAGGATAAAACACATGACCTTTCCGTTGTGGCAACCTATCAGCTGAATCCGAGGTGGTCTTTTTCAGGATTATTTGTATACAGCACCGGGAATGCTGTGACTTTTCCTACCGGAAAATATCAACTGAACGGACAGACGGTTTTCCAGTACAGCAACAGGAATGCAGACAGGATGCCGGCTTATCACAGAATGGACCTGAGTGCCACGTACGAGCCGGAATCCAACAAACGTTTCAAAGGCTCCTGGTCATTCGGAGTCTATAATGTGTACGGGAGACAAAATGCGTATGCAATTACTTTTGAAGACAATCCCGATAAACCCGGAACGACAAGGGCCATACAGACTTCGTTATTCCGCTGGGTGCCGAACATCACCTATAATTTCAAATTTTAAACTTACCTATGAAAAATATATTTTTAACTATACTGTTCCTGTTTCTGGTTACTTCCTGTGAAAAGGAAATCGACCTCAACCTGGAAGACCAAAGCGGAAAGATCGTCATCGAAGGAAATGTAACCGACCAGGCCGGCCCGTATTATGTGAAAATTACAAAATCTGTCGCATTTACAGAAGCCAACCAATATCCTGCAATAGAGAATGCACAGGTAGTTTTGAGTGATAATGCCGGACAAGCCGAAACGCTGCAGTATATAGGGGACGGAACTTACCGTACTTCAGCTTTTGCCGGACAGGCAGGAAAGACCTATACACTGAAAATACAGGCAGATGGAAAAGATTATGTTTCCACAAGCACCATGCCCGAAGCCGTGGATTTTGACGGTCTGGAACAGGATTCCTTTACTGTCGGAGGTGAAAAAAGCTATACTCTCTTACCGGTTTTTACCGATCCCCAGACTTTGGGAAACCGGTATCTTTTTAAATACAGCATTAACAGCAATTCAAAAATCTACTTCACTGAATTTTCGGATAACGTGAATAATGGAATGCTGAACCAGCGACCCCTGCTGTTGCCCAACGACAATGGTGATAACCCGGATGATGTGAAAGTAGTTGCCGGGGATACCATTCATGTTGAAATGCAGTGTATTGACCAGAATGTCTATACTTTTTATTCCGCTTTGCTTCAGCTTTCAGGCGGTGGGCCCGGTGGCGGAATTACGCCTGCCAACCCGCCAGGTAATATAAGTAACGGTGCGCTGGGATATTTTTCTGCCCATACGGTAAGAAAAAGAAGTGTGAAGATATTATAGCTTGTAATCTGAAATTGTTAGGGATTCTAGGATCTTCCAGACCCTGATTCCTGATGGCCTAGATAGACGGGTATCTTCTTCCGTCATGCTTGCTGGGCCGCAGTACAGAGCACCAGTTCATTTATCAGCAGATCCGGAATTCCGCTTCCGGAATAACAGCCAATTCTGCCTCTTTTCCGTGCCATACCATTGAAAGGATTAGGGTATTCCGTTTGTTATCAGTATGCAGCCCAATAAAACTCAAATCAAATTCCTTATCTTTGCATTATGATACGTATTACAAAAATTTTTACATTTGAAACCGCTCATGTACTGTATAATTACGACGGTAAATGTAAGAATATGCACGGGCATTCCTACAAACTGTTTGTAACGGTGAAGGGAAGGCCTGTTAATGATCTGGAGGATCCCAAGAATGGGATGGTGGTGGATTTCGGTGATATCAAAAGCATCGTAAAATCTGAAATAGTGGATGTGTGGGATCATGCGGTTCTTGTCAATGCGCTTTCCCCTCATAAAGAACTCGGGGACAACCTGGAAGAACAGGGGCATAAAGTGATCTACTGTACATTCCAGCCTACCTGTGAAAATATGCTATATGCTATTGCATCCAAAATAAGGTCAAAACTTCCGGCCGGAATTTCCCTGGCCTATCTTAAACTTCACGAAACGGAAAACTCTTACGGAGAGTGGTTTGCAGAGGATAATCAATAACTCATTCAAAAAGTCATTCGGTGTTAAAGACCATCATCAACCTAGAACCCGGAAAAAAGGTTTATTTTGCTTCAGACCAGCATTTCGGGGCTCCGGATCCCAAATCCAGCAAAGTACGGGAAGAGAAATTTATCCGTTGGATGGACGGAATCAAGAAGGATGCCCAGATTCTTTTCCTTATGGGGGACCTGTTTGATTTCTGGCATGAATGGACCTATGTGATTCCGAAAGGGTATGTTCGGGTCCTCGGAAAAATTGCTGAACTTAAAGACAGCGGTGTGCAGATTTACTTTTTCGTAGGTAACCATGATCTGTGGATGAAGGATTACCTGGAAGAGGAGATTGGATGCACCGTATTCTACCAGAAACAGTATTTTGAAATCAGCGGGAAACAGTTCCTGCTGGCTCATGGTGATGGCCTCGGTCCCGGTGATAAAGGCTACAAGCGTATGAAAAAATTGTTTACCAATCCGGTAGCCCAGTGGGCGTTCAAATGGCTGCACCCTGATATTGCGATGAAGATTGCATTGTATCTGTCCCAGAAGAATAAAATGATCTCCGGGGAAGAGGATAAGGAATTCCTGGGTGAAGATAAAGAGTTCCTGGTCATCTATTCCAAGGAAAAGCTGAAAACACAGCAGATTGATTATTTTATCTACGGCCACCGGCACCTTCCTATGATTCTTACGCTGGAAGATAAGGCAAAATACATTAACCTGGGCGACTGGATATCTTACTATACCTATGGGGTATTTGAACAGGAATTTGAGCTGAAAACATTCGAGTAAAGACAAAAAAAATTACCCCTTGCGAGGTAATCTCCGAATGAAATATATTCATCCTTGTTTTTAATCCATATTCCGCATTGATAGTTGCAAGAAGCTTACCAAAAATTAAATTTTGAAGTAAAAAATCAGTAAAAAACAATACCTTTATGATAACTTATTCATACTGAGTGTTAAATATCATATTTCTATGTTAGCGAGCAAGATATTCGATATCAGAACTGAACCGGAATTTTTAAAGGCTGCCCTGGAAACATTCCGTTATCAGTATAACCATGTTGACGTATACAGGAAATTTGTGGATTACCTGAAGATCAACCCGGATGAGGTAAAGGAACTGTCAGACATCCCGTTTCTGCCGATCGAAATGTTCAAGAACCATGCTGTTTCAGATCAGCAGGCATTGCCGGAACTGTATTTTCAGAGTTCGGGGACAACCCGGATGAATCTTTCCAGGCATTATATTGCCGATGAAAACATGTACAAGGAAAGCATTGAGAAAAGTTTCGGTCAGTTCATCGGGCCGCCTGAAGACTATATTTTCCTCGGATTGCTGCCCAGCTATCTTGAACGGCAGAACTCCTCGCTGATTTATATGGTGGATGACCTGATGCAGAAATCCGGTAAGCCGGAAAACGGGTATTTCTTATACAACCATGCAGAACTTCTGGAACTGCTGAATACGCTCGCAGGCAGGAAGGTCATTCTTTTCGGGGTTTCCTTTGCATTGCTTGATTTCCTGGATTACTGTACCGATCAACAGGGAGAAAAGATATTAGACCCATCGGAACAGCTGATCGTCATCGAAACCGGAGGCATGAAAGGCCGGAAAGAAGAAATGACCAAGGATGAGCTGCTCAGCATATTGCAGCAGGGATTCAGAACGGATAAGATTTATTCGGAATATTCGATGACAGAACTGCTTTCCCAGGCCTATTCCTTAGGGAAAAACGAATACCGTTGCCCAGGTTGGATGAAAGTAATGATCAGGAACGCAGAAGATCCTTTTGCCTATGAAAAAGAGGGAAGGACGGGAGCCATCAACATTATCGACCTGGCCAATATCCATTCATGTGCTTTTATTGCCACGCAGGATCTGGGGAAAGTGACGGAAGACCGCTTTCAGGTGCTGGGGAGGATCGACCATTCTGATATCAGAGGGTGTAGCCTGCTGGTGAGTGAACAGTAGATGGTGTGGGAGAGTTTTAGTGTTGGAGAGTAGGAGAGTAGGAGTGTTGGAGCGTGGGAGAGTAAAGAGTGCGGGTGTTTTAGGGTATGGAGAGTTTTGGGGTAGGTTTTTTGAGTTTATTGTGAATTTATTTAGGTTAGAGATTATTTATGTTGAAGATTGAAGAGCTGGTACATGCTTTTATCCACAGTCACTGCAATTTTGATAAGGAAATCGTGCTGACGAACCATTTTCAGGCAGACTGGGAAGCAGATGTACTGATTATTGATATGGACGGCTACAGCCATGAAATTGAGATCAAGCTGTCCAAAAGTGATTTTAAAAACGATTTTAAGAAATCCTATACGCATGCGGTAACCGGAGAAAAATTTCTGAAGCACGACAAGATTTCCTGCGGGGATTATGTGTGCAATGCATTCAGCTTCCTGCTTCCCATGGGGATGGTGGATCATTCGCTGATTCCTGAACACTGCGGGATCATTGAATTTTATCATAATGCAGATACCTGGGACACGGAGTTCTACAGCATACGCCAGCCGAAAAAGGTGCATGAGGACTCTTACTGGAAGCTGAACGATAAAGATCTTTTCCTTCGTAAAATGGCACAGAGCCTGTTGTACAGAAAAATGGAGATCAAAGGAAAGCATGAGGAACTTATTTTCCGGAATCCTTTTGAAATCAGAAAAACAAAATAAATCCTGCGCAAAGCAGGATTTATTTGGATTATACAGGTTCTTCTGTGTCCTTCTGCATCAGGTACCTGTAAATAAGCCCGCCGGTTACCCCTCCGGCAATAGGAGCCAGCCAGAACAGCCAGAGCTGGGAAATGGCCACTCCGCCTACAAATATAGCCTGTGAAAGAGATCGTGCCGGATTCACGGATGTATTTGTGATCGGAATAGAAATCAGATGGATCAGCGTTAATGCCAGTCCGATGGCTATACCGGCAAATTTCCCGTTGGCCCACCGGTCTGTAGATCCCAGAATTACAATGAGGAAAAAAGCGGTTAGAAGGAATTCAGCCAGGAAAGCGGCACCCATCCCGAATGCTTTACCATTATAAACGGCTTCACCGTAAAAGTTAGTGGCAAAATCACCCGGCCTGGTAAAATGGACAGGACCTGCGCCGTTGAGGATGATATACAGGCATCCTGCGGCAGCAATGGCACCGATGCACTGAGCTATAACGTAAGGGATGAGTTCTTTAGCCGGAAACCTTCCGCCTGCAAGTAAGCCAAAAGAAACCGCAGGATTGAAATGCCCGCCGGAAATATGGCCGACCGCATAAGCCATTGTAAGTACACTGAGCCCGAAAGCAAGGGAAACACCCAGAAGGCCGATTCCTATATCAGAAATACCGGCAGCAAAAACGGCGCTGCCACAACCTCCGAATACAAGCCAGAACGTGCCGAAAAATTCGGCGAATAATTTTTTAGTCATTCAATGTGTTTTTAAATTCAGTCAAATTTAAAATTTTAAATTCAGAATAAAATCAATTATAAAATAAAAGATATTATGTTAATCCAGCTTTAAATTGGTTTATTATTGATTTTTAATTCCATTTTTTATATTAAATGCTATAAGGATATGTATATTGTTTTTGACTTGTACGGCATAAATGTTTATTTTTATGTAAAATTAAAGGGTGATTCATGAAAAAAGTCCTGCTTGCTGTCTTATTATCGGGTTTCGGTAGCCTTTCTCTTGCTCAGGTTTCTAAAAAAAAGCTTCCGTGCTACGATGTAAAGCAAATGATGAGGGTGGAAGTGACCCCGCTCTATCAGCCGCATCTGGATGCTGCCAGAAGTTTCGGGGTCAGGTTGCTGGAAGATGTTCCGATGGTTCAGAAATACATTGCCAGCGGAAAGCTGAAAAAGATCCAGAAAACCGGCAAAGGATATAAGATCCAGAAATTGGATTACAGCAGGCCGTACATGGTAGGAAAGGCTAAAAGCATACTCGAAAAGATGGGAGCCAGATTCAGCAGGGAAACCGGCGGCCATACCTTTACAGTTTCCTCCCTTACGCGGACGCTGGAAGACCAGTGCCGCCTGAGGCGTGTCAATGCCAATGCGGCTATCGGTATCAGTTCCCACAATTACGGAAACTCGTTCGATATTTCATACATACGTTTTAATGATGTACTGAAATACAATCCTAAAATGGAAATTGCCCTTGAAAAGGTCCTGCAATACTACCTTAAAAAAGGTATGATCCTGTACATCAAGGAAAGGCAGCAAAGCTGTTACCATATTACAATAAGAAATTATTAATTGTCCTTCAATATGGTATAAATGTTTGCAGGGGTAATTTACTTTACATAATTTTGCAGCAATCATTTTAACCATGAGCTTATGACAACTTTAGACAACAGACAGTACCAGATGGCTTTAGAAGCCTGGATCACCAGCTGCAGAGATTTTTCAGCTCTTCAGAGCCTGGTTCCTACCAATTATGTTTTCAACCTTTCCTCGGAACAGATCCAGTGGATAGTACAAAGGAATAGAAACCAGGAATTTTCAGTGGAAATTGGAGTGTACAACAATCAGTTGATTATGATTCTGTGTCCTTTGGATGAAAGAGGACAGAAATTATTTATCAATGATTTTCCCTACAGTATTCTGTCTCCCCTTAGTCAAGATATTACATTAACCCAGACTCAGCAGTACGTAGTCGTAAACAATGCCGTTATCTCTACCGACCTGCGCAGGATAGACAATACCTCAGATACTTCTTTCCCGGTATACAGTAAGCCGATGATGGCTCAGGATAAAGCGGTAGAAGCTATTGAAGCGTGGAGAAATGAAGGGGCCAACTGGTTCTATTACGAATGCACCGAGCAGGGCGGAACCCGGATTTTCAACAAGTTTTTTGTGCCGTCCAGCAATATCAATCCAAAAAACGATCACGATAAAGCCCCTACCAGCATTGTGTGTGCATTCGGGCTGAAATATTCCGATATTTACCAGAGGATGATGGTCACCCTTATTTTTATTTCTTTTTGTGGAATGAATGAGGGGAATGGAAGCATCACCACCATTTCCAATACCTATGACTGGTCACAGCCGTGCCCGCCGTTCAGAATAGCGATATCTGATGCTACTGGGATTTAAAATCATACTCTATTTAAATAACAGTCTGTTATTGCTGTGCTTTATACTCGGTATAAGCAGGCTCAGACTATTAAATAACAAAGAAAAATGGTATATTTTTTATATCATTTTTCTTTTCATTATTGAGGCTTCTACTAAGGTCGCCCTGTATTCTTTCGGTCTTCCGGATGCCAACTTTCTGTACCCGCTCTATATCGCGGGAGAATTTTTTATTCTGAATTTTCTTTTTTCAGAGAAAAATAATGTTTCTCAACGTTTTGTTTTGCCCGTGTTGGTATTGGCACTGATTTTCGTGCTGGTCAATGGATACATACAGCCGATGGTTGACCTTGATGATATAAAGGTGATCTCCAATATCATCATCATCTGCTTTGCCGGCTATACGCTGATCCGTGAAATAAAAGAAAAACATTTTGCCAACCGTTTCCTGTTTGCAGATGCCTGTATATTCCTCTATTATTCCGTATCGGTATTCACCTTTATCATACAGCAGCAGCTCGGATCCATATCCCAGCTGAATGCAAGCCTTATATGGGGACTGAATAACCTGCTGTCCAGTGTGGTATACGGATCATTAATCTATACCTTTTTAAAATTAAAGAAGTAACCTTAAATATCAGCTCCCTTCTGCTTATAATTGTTGCCGTAACAGTTATCGTAGGCTTTGGCCTGATGGCATACCGTGCTTTCATTACCAGGATTATCGAAGAAAAAAATGCCCAGTATGAAGCCGAAGTACACCATCAGAAAAGCCTGGTGCTGGAAAATATCAGGGCTCAGGAAGAAGAGCGCAAACGGATCGCGGTCATGATTCATGATGACATCGGGAACCGGCTTAATATTCTTTCCCTGTGGCTTAATAACCTGGATACCAAAGGAGACGAGCTCATCAGGAAAAATATAGCCGCACAGATGTCTTCCCTGATCGATGCGGCCAGGACAATTTCCCATTCATTATATCCGGTAAACCTGGAATCTGTTGGCCTGGTTCTGTACATCGAGGAACTGATGGCCAATTTATCCCACAGGATTAATATTTCACTGAATGTGAGTCCTAAATACAAAAAAAAGAATATCTTTATAGAAGTACAATTGTACAGGATTATCCAGGAATTCACCACCAATGTCCTGAAGCATTCCGAAGCGACAAGAGTCTGGATCTATATTAAGGATAATCCTGATAACCTTTCTGTGGTTATTTCGGATAACGGGCAGAGTTTTGAATACGAAGCCGTAAGAAAGGGCATGGGCATTAAAAATATCGAATCCCGTATTAAGTCCATGAACGCAGCACACAAATGGAAAAATATTTTGAATAAAGGAAGCCGTTTAATCATTAAAATTCCATACCCTAATGAATCCTCCTATCAAGATAGCCCTGATTGATGACGAACAACTCATCCTTGAAGGCGTAAAAATGCTGCTGTCTACGGAACAAAATATCTCAGTGGGCCTCACATCCAACAGCGGGCCCGATTTTATTGAACGCCTTACAGGCCTTGAAGCCGGTGAATTTCCCGACATTGCTCTGGTAGACGTCCAGATGCAGCCAATGAACGGGTTTGAACTGGTCGCCATACTCAAAGAAAAATACCCTGACCTGAAGATTATCATCCTTTCTTCACACTATAAAACCTCCATTCTGGGTTATATGGTTAAATTAGGCGTATCCGCATTCCTGCCCAAAAATTCGGATAGGAAAACCTTTATAGAAGCGATTACCATGGTCCATAGGAATGGCGTGTTCTTTACACCCGGAGACCATCAGATGCTACTTTCCTACATGAACAGCACTACTAAAAAGAAAAGCCTTTTTGAAATGGATGATGAGCTTTCCGAACGTGAAAAAGATGTGGTTAAACTCATCTGTCAGGAATTTACTAATCACGAGATTGCCGACAAGCTGTTTATCAGTCCGCGGACCGTGGAAAGCCACCGCCAGCGCATTGTGGATAAGATAGGGGCTAAAAATACCGTAGGGATTGTCATCTATGCCATCATCAACAACATCCACCCGTTAGAAAGAATTTAGTTCCGTAGAAATACGGAATTTTTTATTTGGTATTTTGTACGGTAGTAATCCGTTTTTTTTCATTGTTATTTTGTTCATCTCAATACGGCTTCGACAATATGAGTCCCTGCTGAAATGGTCTAGCAGATATAAGAATGAAAAACAACATAGTCTCTCTCGGTATTTTTTTCGACGGAACAGGAAACAACGGAATCAATGCTGGTTCCCCGGTAAAGCCGGCAAAAAATAACGAAAGCTATTATGGCTGCCCTACGAATATTTACAAGCTTTTCAGTTTGTTCCAGGGCAATGAAAAGATATATATTGAAGGGATAGGGACCGTAACCGGTGCCGAGGACAGTGATTTTGCGATGGCCATCTGTAAAAATCCAAAAGGATTTCACGGGTATTCATCCGATGATAAGCTGGCGGCAGCCTCTGCTTTTGTGCATGAAAAACTCCGGGAACCTGCTGAAGAATATCATTTTTATGTGTACGGGTTCAGCCGTGGCGCCATGCTGGCCAGGACTTTCTGTAACGAACTGATGCTATCTGCCGGTCACTATTGCGGAAAAACCTTCAGGATCAGATTTTTAGGCGTTTTTGATACGGTGGAATCAGCTCCTTTCAATACGTATGATGTTACAGTACACGAAGCTGTTGAGGCCGGACTGCACATCTGTGCCGTGAATGAATGCCGGTATTTTTTCCCGCTTACAGGCCTCTTTGAAGAGTCAAAAGATAAAATGGATTCTGAATTCCGTACCGAACAGGGCTTTCTCAGGGAAGTTTTTGTTCCCGGCGTACATGCTGATATAGGCGGCGGATATCTTGAGGCTTCACAGTCTGTATATATTTCCGGGGAACATATTACCAATAATGATGTGGTATATTACGTGGAAAATATAAGAAATACGGCTAAGGATGCCTCAGGGCATAAAATCTGGAAATATCCCCTGACGAATTATGAAATTGATGAAGGGCTGTTTTCTTCACAGGCCTATATCATCAGAGATACGGTATATAATGACCTTTCAAAAATATATGGCTTGCTGATGCTGGAAGAATCCAACGGGATCACTCCGGTTTTTAATACCGATTTTAAAGATTCAGATTTTGCTGTTGATTATAACAAACATCCTTATCTGTCAGAACTGTCAGACGGGTTACGTAGGTACATGAAGTTGTTCCCTTCCGGTACCAAACCGGTATATGATTATCAGAAACTCGCCGGTTACCTTCATATTTCTGCCAATTTCGGCCTGTACAAAAATTTTTCAGCAGAAAATACAGAAGTGGATGCGGAACTCATCAACAACGGGCTCAATATGCCGAGCAATGCCAAAGGCTACCATGTGGATTCGGTAGATTCGGTGGTACAGTCGGACGTTATGCTCCCGGAAGATTCCATTATAGATTACGCTTTTGGTACCAATATTCCTAACAACAGTGATTGGAACCGTACGATATTGATAAAGGAAAATTTTTATAACAAATGTTAGTCCTTTTCAGTTTTAATTTAGGTGTGAGCTGCCAGGTTAGGCAGCTCTTTTTTATTTATGGGTAATTTCGTTTCTTTTTCCGTATTTTTGCCCCCGGAAATTTTAATCATTATTTACAATGCTTTCGGTTCAAGGTTTAGGATTACATCATTCGGGAAATTATCTGTTTCAAAATGTGAATTTCACCATCAAAAAAGATGATAAAATAGGATTGGTCGGTAAAAACGGGGCCGGAAAATCCACATTGCTGAAAATGCTCTCCGGAGAAATTACTTTCTATGAGGGAAATGTGGTTCCCGAAGGAAATATTACCATCGGATTCCTGAAACAGGATCTGGATTTTGTAAAAGGCCGAACCGTATGGAATGAAACCATGCAGGCTTTTGAGCAGATTAATGCCTGGAAAGAAGAGCTGGAGGAAGTCAACCATCAGATGACGGTAAGAACTGATTACGAAAGTGATTCCTACACGGACCTGATTAATAAAATGACTGAACTTAACGACCTTCTGATGCATCATGATGCCTATAATCTGGAAGGTGATGTAGAAAAAGTCCTCTTCGGGTTAGGTTTTAAGGCCGATGATTTCCAGAAAATAACCGACGAATTTTCAGGAGGCTGGAGAATGAGGATTGAACTGGCCAAGCTGCTGCTTCAGAAAAATGACCTGATGCTTCTCGATGAGCCTACCAACCACCTGGATATGGAGTCCATCATCTGGCTGGAGAACTTCCTGAAAGATTATCCCGGAGCCATTGTTCTGGTAAGCCACGATAAGCAGTTCATGACGGCCGTATGCAACCGTACTTTTGATGTGAACAACAGAAAAGTCGATGATTATAAGGCTAACTATTCCAAATACCTCATCATGCGTGAAGACCGCCGTGAAAAACTGATTCAGGCCAAAAAGAATCAGGATGCGGAAATCAAGCAGATGGAAGACAATATCAACAAGTTCCGTGCAAGCGCCACAAAAGCTTCCTTTGCTCAGTCACTAATCAAGAAGCTGGATAAAATCGAACGTATTGAAGTGGATAACGAAGACGTTTCCAAATTCAACATCCGTTTCGTACAGTCCGTAGTGCCGGGTAAAGTGATCTTTGAGGCTGAAAACTTAGGAAAAGCCTATGGCGAAAAGCAGATTTTTGATGATGTGGATTTTATCGTCCAGAGAGGCGACAGGATTGCGCTGCTTGGGCAGAACGGACAGGGAAAAACGACGCTGGCCAAAATCCTGGCCGGAGATATCAAAGATTATTCAGGTTCATGGAACCTTGGGCATAATGTAAATATCGGGTACTTTGCCCAGAACCAGGAAGAAGTTTTAACACCGAACAAAACCGTCCAGGAAGAGGCGGAAGATGCCGCAACGGAAGAAACGAGGCCCAGAGTCCGTGATTTATTAGGGTCTTTCCTGTTCCAGGGTGAAGCGGTCAATAAAAAAACCAAAGTACTTTCCGGAGGAGAAAGGAACCGTCTGGCACTCTGTAAGCTGCTGCTGCGTCCGTTCAACACCCTGATCATGGACGAACCTACCAACCACCTGGATATCCAGTCCAAAGAAATCATCAAGCTGGCTTTACAGAAGTTTGAAGGTACCCTGATTGTCATTTCGCACGACAGGGAGTTTCTTCAGGGGCTTTGTGACAAGATTTACGAATTCCGTGACGGAAAGATGAAGGAATTCTTAGGAGATATCAATGAATACCTTGAATTCAGGCAGAAAGAATCCATCCGGGAAATCTCGGCAGAAAAAGCGAAGCTGCACAATGAAGCTCCGAAAGCGGAGGTGAAAAAAACGGAAGCCAAAGCTGAAGCGGCTGCCGTCCAGCCATCAGCTGCCGTAAGCAAAGAGCAGAAAAATATTCAGAATAAAATTAAAAAAGTAGAAGAGAAAATTGCTGAACTTGAAACAAAAGTAGAGGAATTAGAAGCTTCTTTCACCAAAGAAAACCCTTCTGAAGATACCCTGGAAAAATATAACAAGGTAAAAGAAGAGCTGGAACTGGCTTTACAGGAGTGGGAATATCTGGGTTCACAGCTGGACTAATCCTTTTACTCCGGAATGATGTGTCGTGCTGATTTAAATAACACTTCGGATGCTGATGTTTTTAATATTTTGAAGGAGTACATATTGTGGCTGTGCGGTTATTTATTGTCTTGGGACCATACACTTCTGCATCTGCTGCCTTTCAGAAAAGCATTTTAAGGAAACTTTAATAGGGTTTTCTGATTTATTTTTATACTTTTGAAGCATGATTTTTAGAGAAAACAGAAATCTGAAAAGTTTTATTTCCAAATTGCTGTTTGGAATATACTTTCTGGCGCTGTTTTCCCAAAGCTTCCATCACCATGATCCGGCTGATATTTTTAAGGGATTCAACCTTAAGAAGACGGAAAATGCCATGAAGGAGGCTGTTGCCAAAAATAAAGCCGGCGACTGTCTTGCATGTCATTTCCTGGCTACCGGAAATACTCTGGTCCCTGAAGAATTCAGTTTAACTTTTGATCATGTCTCTTGTGAGTCTGAACTGTTGATTGCTATTCAGGAAAGACTGTGGGAGCAGACCAAATTTACTTTCAGGCTCCGCGGGCCCCCTTCAGTTTCTTAATTTACATTTTACTTTCTCGATTTTAATGGATTTTACTTTCCGTAGCGGTACCTATATCTGCTCAAATGGTTACACATATGATCTGGCGGTTATAGTGTGAATCATAAGAATGTACATAGTTACGCTTACCGGTAGTCAGTCATTAATCTCATAACATTTTACGCAATGTACTGTAAACAGTACACAATCAATTTATTGTATAATGAAACTGATATACGGTTTATTGCTGGTCTGCTTCGGACTGGTATTCATAAACGCACAAAAAACATACAGTGTGGAGGGGACGGTCAAAGATCTGCATGATAAGACTCCTCTTGCTAACGCTGAAATTATCCTCGGTAAGTACAGCTCGAAAACCGATGGTAAAGGAAGGTTTTCGTTTGGAGACATTCCTGCCGGGACCTATACTCTGCTGGCTAAGCATCCGGACTGTCATGATTACACTGAAAACGTAACGGTAAACGGAAACCTGCAGCTCGCTATAACGCTTGAACATCATATCGGAGAAATTGAAACGGTGACCGTGCATGGCAGCCACAAAAATAATGGCAGCATAGTGGTAAAGACGCTCGATAAAACGGACATATCCAGGAATATTACGGAAAACCTCGGTAATATGCTCACGAATATTTCCGGAGTTAACGCGCTGAAAACCGGTAATAATATTTCAAAGCCGATCATCCATGGCCTGTATGGCAGCCGGGTATCCATCATTAATGACGGAGTAAGGCTGGCAGAGCAGGAATGGGGAGTAGAGCACGCTCCGAATGTAGATGTAAACAACTTTGAGCATATTGATGTGATCAAAGGCGCATCTGCGCTTAAATACGGCAGCGGCGCCGTGGGAGGAGTGGTTGTGCTGCAGCCTCAGATCCTGCCGCGTAAAGATACCCTCATAGGTGCAGTATCCTTATCGGGCATCAGCAACGGACGCGGTGCAGGCCTTAACGTAAAACTGGCCAAAACCTGGAAAGACGGCTGGGCCGTGAAAACCAACGGAAGCTTTAAAAAGCTGGGCGACCTTCAGACAGCCGATTACGGCCTGATGAATACCGGCGTCCAGAACTATGGATTTAATTTCGGGGTACAGAAGATGAATTTTGACAAAGGATTTTCTTTTGATTACTACCTCACAGACAATTCCATCGGGATTTTAAGAAGCTCACATGTAGGATCTGCAGAAGACCTGTATGAAGCCCTGTCTTCCAAACTGCCTATTTACAGAAGGGATTTCTCTTATGATATCGATAATCCCAGACAGGAAATCGAACATCATATTGCTAAGATTTCTGCGTACCAGAGGTTCGGGGATTTCGGAAAGCTGACCGCTACCTACAGTTTCCAGTATAACCACAGGAAAGAATATGACATCCGCCGTACGGAAGCATTAAGCAAAAAACCGGGCCTGGATCTGGAACTGATTACCAATGACCTGAACATCAACCACCTTATAGAAAGAGAAAAATGGAGCCTTGAAACAGGGATTGATGCAGGATATCAGAATAATTATTCCAATCCTCAGACAGAGGCAAGACGTTTAATTCCTAATTACGACCGGTATTATGCAGGCATCTACTCTGTGTATAAATACAAAGTATTGCCTAAGCTTGAGGTTGAATTGGGCGGACGATATGATTTCGACCGTTATGATGTGACCAAATGGTATGACCTGTCAGACTGGAATAAGCTGTATGCAAATGATTACAAGGATTTTGTAGTGCGGATCAACCAGAACAGGATCCTGACCAGACCGCAGCTGAATTACAACAATATTTCAGCAAATGCGGGTATTGTTTACCGCCCTGCGGACAACTTCAGCCTTAAATTCAATTACGCCAGAGTGGCAAGGTCCCCGAATATTGCAGAGCTTTTTGCAGACGGGCTTCACCATTCTGCAGCCATCATAGAAAAAGGGGATATGCGGATGAAAAATGAGGTGGGAGATCAGTTCAACCTGATTGCCGATGCAAGGATCAATCTGCTACAGGGACTTAATATCTCCGTAAACCCTTATTTCTTTCATACTAAAAACTTCATCAACCAGATTCCTACGGGGTACCAGAATACCCAGTGGGGAGGGGATTTTGTCGTTTATTCGTACCAACAGATCGACGCAAAGATGTATGGGATTGATGTGGATGCACAGCTGAAGATTTCAGATCATCTCACATATAAGGGAAATTTCTCATATGTATACGGACAGGATGTTACCCATCAGGTTCCTCTCATTCTTATGATGCCTCCGAACATTAACAATACCCTGGAGTATCATAATGAAAAATGGAAGAACTTTTATGTCAATGTAAGCAATAATACGCTCCTCAGACAAACGCGGTTTCCGGTTTACAACATCCTCATTACAAGGTATGATTCAGAGGGGAATTCATTCAAGCAGAGTGTGGATATTTCCACTCCTCCGGATGGGTATTCACTCTGGAACCTTCAGGCAGGGGTCAATCTGTCTAAAAACTTCGGGATTGATTTTTCAGTCCGAAACGTCTTTAATAAAACCTACAGGGATTATCTCAACAGGTTACGGTTCTTCTCCGACGAAATGGGGAGAAATTTTATTTTAACACTCAAATATCAATTTTAACAAATTTAAATCTCAGTTATGAAAAATACATTTAAAAATACGGCATTTATTTTAGGACTTTTAGCTATCGTTTTATCCCTTGGATTGGTTTCGTGTAACCGAAGCGATGATGAAGCGGATGACCTGCCACAGGAAGAACTTTCAGACGTCCTTCTTAAAGTAACCGACGATGCTACAGGGATACCGGTAGTCTATGATTATCTGGTGAACAGCACGTCCAACCCTAATGTAAAACTTACGGACGGCCATTCCTACAGTGTAGAGGTGATCTTTAAAAACGGCGATGAAGATGCAACGCAGGAAATCAGGGATGCTAAAGATGAACATTTCCTGGTATACAACTTCCCGAATTCTGATATCACCCTTACCCGTACCGATGATGCTTCTTCTACCAGGGCAGACGGTAAGCATGTAGGCCTGAAAACAAAATGGGTGGTTAATAAAGCCGTGAAAAATGCATCAGCACAAAGCCAGCTGATCCTGACGTTATTCCATGAGCCGGTTACGGTTTCTGAAGCTTCATCCGTAAGCGGGAACGGAGTGGTATACGGAAGCCATACAGGAGGCGAAACCGATGCCCAGGCGACCTATAATATCATTAACTAATACACAAATGATGATCATAAAAACCACCGGAACTCCCGGTGGTTTTTTATGGATAAATATTTGATGCTTAAGAATTTATTTGAAATGAGTTATTTTCATAAAAAATTCATATTTTTGCAACCTAAAATTTTAATCAATAATGAAGGTTACCGCACAAAACCATGATGACGTAAGTGCTTTGCTTACCGTAACATTGGAAAAATCTGACTACAAAGAAAAAGTAGAAAAGCAGTTGATTAATTATGCTAAAAATGCGCAAGTTCCTGGTTTCAGAAAAGGGAAAGTGCCTTTAAGTATGGTTAGAAGACAATATGAAGCAGGGATTGCATTCGAAGAAATCAACAAGCAGGTTTCCGATGCCCTGAATGGCTATGTAAACGAAAACAAACTGAGACTTGTAGGCCAGCCGGTTCCTCAGCCGGTAAATGAATTCGATTACAATGCAGATCAGCTGGAAGTAGCTTTTGAAGTAGGGTATGAGCCTGAATTCACCATAGATCTTTCTAAATATGAAGCTCCTCACTACAAAGTGGAAGCCTCTGAAAAAGAGATCAGCAAGAGCATTGAGAACATGCAGAAGCGTTTCGCGGAGCAGGAGCCTCAGGAAAAAATCAACAAAGATTCCTATATCGCACTGGAAATCTCTCAGGTAGTAGAGGAAGGTGCCGAAGGTGAGCACAATCACCAGCCTAAAAATACGGTGATCACCGCTGAAAACAAAGAAGCTTTCAAACTGGTGAAGTCCCTTAAAATGGACGGAACCGTAAAAGTTTCCAAAGAAACTCTTGCAGGTAATGAAGAGCTGGCTAAAGAATTAGGATTCAGCAAAGACGAAGTGGAGCACATGCACCATGACGAAGTGGAAGTGAAAGTGAAAGACTTCTACAGCCTTAAGTTAGCTGAACTTAACCAGGAACTTTTTGACAAAGTATACGGAGAAGGGAACATCACTTCTGAAGAAGCCCTTAAGGAAAAAGTAAAATCTGAACTTGACGAATATTTCCAGCAGAATGCCGACGTTCATTTCGTGAACAAAGTATTGGAGCAGGTAACGGAGAAAGAAGAAGTTAAACTTCCGGAAGCCTTCCTGGTAAAATGGTTGGTATTCTCTAACCAGAATATCCAGTCTGAAGATCAGGCTAAAGAAATCCTTGAAGCAGAGAAAAATCAACTGAAATACCAGATCATCGAAGGAAAACTGATGACGGATAATGACGTGAAAATTGACTATGCTGATGTGTTGGCTCAGGCTGAGCAATTAGTAAGGAATCAATTGGCGATCTATGGAATCCACCACTTAGGGGATGAGGAGATCCAGAGCTATGCTGTTGAAATGCTGAAAGACCAGGAGCAGGTAAGGCAGATTTCTTCTGAAGTAGCCATGGCTAAACTTAAAGATGTAATCCTTGAGAAAGCAGACAAGAAAGAAACCGTGATCTCTCACGACGAATTTTTGGAAGAGCTGAAAAAATAATCATCCTTACAGAGAGGAGAGAGCCACCGGGATTCCGGTGGCTTTTTATTTTGTGGTAAGATGTATTTAATTCCCTCAATATTGCTATATTTACGTCTTAAACTAACTTTATGAGAAAGATAATCATTCCGTTTGTATGTGCTGCACTTTTTGCTACTCCTTTAGCCGCACAGCAAACAACTGCTGCAGCTTCAGTAAAAACGGAAGCGAAAGTATCTAAACTAACGCCTAAAGAAGTTATCGATAATTATCTGAAGGCTCTTGGCGGAAAAGAGAAGCTTGAATCCGTAAAATCCTTGATTATGGATAACACACTGAGTATACAGGGAATGGAAATTTCCATGGTCACTAAGAAGATGGGTAATAAATTCAGGTCTGAGCAATCTGTAATGGGACAGAAAGTGATTCAGGTGTTTGATGGTGAGAAAGGATATCTTGACCAGATGGGACAAAAGATCGATATTCCTGCCGATAAAATTGCAGAACTCAAAAAAAGCAAGGTAATCGATGCTCTAGGATATGATGCTTCCAGCTTTAAGGAAGTAACAGTAGAAAAAATTGATGGGAAAGACTATAATGTTTTGACTTCCGATAAAGGTAAATTCTATTTCGACGCTGCTACCGGCCTGCTTTACAAATCCGGCATGGCTGAAGGAAGTGCTGTAATGAAAAGCTATATGACAGTAGACGGCATTAAATTTCCCGAAGTGATCGAAGCTGAAGGCAAAGGCCAGCAGGTGACGATTAAAACAACTAAAGTAACGGTGAATTCAGGAGTTACCGATGCGGATTTCAAATAAGATATTCTGATCAAGTATATAAGAAAGCCGGACATTGTCCGGCTTTTCTTTGATCTAAATACAAGTTTTCATCAGGAACCGTATTCTTTTTTCCATTCTTCAGCAGCTTCGCTTAAAACCGTGTAAAATTCTTCACCATATTTGCGGGTCAGCGGGGTTTTAAGGAATTTGTAAACAGGTACCTGAAGTTCTCTTCCCAGGGTGCATGCATCACTGCATACGCTCCATTCATGGTAATTCAGAGCTGTAAATGTAGAATATTCCGTGATCCGGATAGGGTACAGGTGGCAGGAAATAGGTTTCTGCCAGTCTACCGCCCCGTCTTCATAAGCTTTTTCAATGCCACATTTCGTAATGCCGTTTGCATCAAAAGTAACATAGGCACATTCACGGTCTTCCACCATTGGGGTTACGTACATGCCGTCCATCGGGTCCGTGGTCCATGTGCCCTGCTCTTCCAGGGCCTTGATGCCCTCCTGGGTAAGGTAAGGTTTGATCTTGTCAAAAATAGTGTCCAGGATCTCCAGCTCATCTTTATCGAGCGGGGCACCCACATCACCTTCCACGCAACATGCACCTTTACATTTCGTAAGGTTACAGACAAATTCTTCGGAAAATATTTCCTCGGAAATCAATTTATCGTCAATCTGAATCATAATCTTTTAAAATAATTGGAAATAATTGCCGGCTTTAAATGTCACCAGGCTTATAATAATGGTCCACAGGCTCACTTCCTGCATCCAGTATTTCGGCATAAACCTCAGCATGCGGCTCAGGATAATACTGGAGGGGAAGGCCAGGAGCAGTAAATATTCATAGCTTTTGTTCATGTACAGAACAATGGAGATCAGCTGTGCAAGTGAAAACACCAGCAGGAAAGTATATTTGTACCGGCTTACCGGGCTTTTTTTATTGTAGTTTCTGAAATGGTCATAAACGGCGTAGATCAGCAATAGGGCAATAGGAATCAGTGGGAACAATTCGGTATAATCTGTGACCATCTTCATGGCTCCGAAGGGGAAATAATCAAAGTTCCATGATCTGAAATTAAAGAAGAACATTATGGAAAAATAACTGAAGGCAATCAGCACCATGCCCAGCAGGAACCTGAACAGGTTCAGGCCGATCCTTTCTGAGGTGGCAATGAGATGGATGATCACGAAAAATGCCATCGGCCAGGTAGTCGGTAAAAATATAAAGTTCAGGGCGATAATAGATCCTACCAGGACATATGATTTCTTGCGGATATCTTCATCAGTGCTGGTAAGCAGAAGCAGGAGAAAGGAGTTGGTCAACAGAGCTACGGCAATCCCTATATCCAGGCTTCCGGGGTACAGTCCGAAAATGAAAAAGGTATACAGAAATAGCGGAAGGTGCGTCTGGTAATTCAGGGCAATGGTATGGAAGCAGAAATAAGCTAAGGCAATTCCAAGAAAGGTAATACTTTCAATAATTGCTTCATAAGTATTGAAATTCAGGATGTTAAATATGATAACTACCAAAAGAAGAAAACCAATATAGACCGGGATTGAAAAAATATTGCTTTCTTTTGAAAGTAATTTAAACATTTTTTATAAATTTGTACAAAGTTAATTTAAAAAAGGAAAATAATGACGTCTTTCTTTCTATTCTTAAGCAAAGTTTTCAAATGGACATTCGGTTTCTTTGATGCGTTTGGCAATGTTTTAAACTGGATTCTTTTTATCGTTTGCTGTACATTGTTCACTTACTGGTGCTATGTGTTGGTATCGAGATTGGGGAACAACAAAGATAAAGACTACCATTCTCCTACTGAAGGGAAACACCCTTACTACGATCCTGAGATCTATAAAAAAGAAGGTTAATTAATTGGTTATATAATAAAAAACCGATCAGCACAGCAATGTCTGATCGGTTTTTTTATGTTTAAGATGGTAAACTGATGGTTTAAAAGATCAGCAGCATACTGAAATCAAACGGGTGATAATTTTATTCAGCCGCAGATAACGCAGCATCTGAAGCTGCCTTATTGGGTATCTGCAGAAGTCATCTTTATAACTGCTTATTCCTGGATAGGCAGGACCAGCAAAGGAATATCTGAACTTTTGGTCAGGCCTTTGGTCAGGCTTCCTACAAATACGTCATACATCTCGCTTCTTCCGTGGGAACCTACGACGATATAGTCTGCACGCTTATCATGTGCGTATTCTAAAATCATATCTTTGGCGATCCCCTGTTTCAGAAGATGCTCGCTTTCAACTCCCTGGGCCATAACTTTCTGCTGGATCTTATTCAGCTGAACCAATTCTTCTCTGATTTCATTTTCTTCTACTTCCGGAAAATACTGGAAACCCATATCACCGATGGCAAAACCGATATCTGTAGGCGCTACATGGATCAGGTAAATCTTTCCGTTAACATCTTTAGCAAATTTTACAGCACCATTGATGAGCTGTTCTGTTTTTTCACTGAAATCTACGGGTACTACAATATTAATCATAAGCTTGGTTTTGCTATTAAAGATAAGAAAAAATGCTGAATTTACAGGAGAATTATCACATCACCCGTATATCAATCACCTTCTGGTCTTCCAGGTATGCTTCCAAAACATCATTTTCATTTACTTTTCCCACGCCTTTCGGGGTGCCGGTAAAAATGAGGTCGCCCACCCGTAAAGTAAAATACTGGGATACAAAGGCGATAATGTCATCGAACGTGAACATCATATCTTTCGTATGGCCATCCTGTACCTTTTCCTTGTTTTTAAGCAAGGAAAACTGAAGGTTAGCAAGATCATAGGAATCTTTTTTGAAGAAGTTTCCCACTACCGCAGAACCGTCAAATCCCTTGGCCAGTTCCCATGGAAGCCCCTTGGATTTCAGTTCGCTCTGGAGGTCGCGCGCCGTGAAATCAATACCGAGCCCGATTTCTTCATAATACTTGTGTGCGGCTTCCTTCCGGATGTATTTCCCTCCTTTGGAAATCTTTAGCACAACTTCCAGTTCGTAATGCACGTCATTCGAAAACTCAGGAATATAAAAATCATTTCCCTTCAGGATGGCTGTGTCCGGCTTCATAAAGATGACCGGTTTTTCAGGAATACCATTGCCTAGTTCTTTGGCGTGTTCACTGTAGTTTCTTCCTATACAGATGATCTTCATATGAGTGGTTTTATATTGGATTAATGATGGATTATCGTAATGGTTTGTCAGGCATGAGAAAACTCATTTCCGCAGTAATAACAGATGAAGATGTGGCTGGTGAGGATTGAGATGCCGAAAAAGCTGGTTGCGCTGTCGTCTCTGTAAATATGGTTGGAACCGCATTTCGGGCAGGTGAAATCATAATCAGGATGTTCAATGGTATGTTCTACCTCCAGGGAAAACTGTTCGTTTTCCTGATAATCCTGCAAGGCTTTTTCCGCTTTTTCAAGGTCTTCGTCAAATACCTGCAGCTGAATTCCCCCTACAGCCTGCGACAGCAGCCAGTCCGACTGGATCAGCTGTTCGTTCGCAATAAAACTGTTGATGCCAGCATCGGCAAGGATTTGTTTATCCCTGTTGGCAGCAAGGGCATTTTCATAAAACTTAAAGCGAACTAGTTCTGACATATATTAAAATTTACTTGATAACTGTATTTTGGTGAATACCTTTTTCGTGTATAACGGGAAATCAGCATTCTGAAGCCATCCGAAATATCCCAGGTCCTTCTGGAAAACAGCTTTTACTCCCTGTCCCTTATATTTCCCGAAATTAAATACTTCTTCCAGCTTTTCATTATATCCGATAAACCCGGCCAGATCCGCATGCTTATTATGGAACGTGAATTCACTTAAAGGAGCAATCTCATTAGGGATATCTTCATATTTTCCCACCTGTGCATCCAGCACCTCGAAAGTAGCCATCACATCAGCTTCCGCTGAATGGGCATTTTCAAGGGTTTTCCCACAATAGAACTGATAGGCCGCACTCAGGTTTCTCGGTTCCTTTTTATGGTAAATGGTCTGGGCATCCACCAGTTTGAATTTGCTTAGATCAAAATCCATACCTACTCTCAGCAGTTCCTCGGCTAAAAGCGGCACATCGAAGCGGTTGGAATTGAAGCCGCCCAGATCCGAGCCTGAAAGCATTTCCATTACTTTCGGGGCAATTTCTTTAAAGGTAGGGCAGTCTCTGATATCTTCCTCATAAATACCGTGGATGGCACTGCATTCCTTCGGGATCGGCATTTCAGGATTCACACGCCAGGTCCGGCTTTCACGGGATGCATCAGGATGTACTTTAAGGATACAGATCTCTACAATACGGTCTTTGCCAATATTGGTTCCTGTGGTTTCTAAGTCAAATACACAAAGCGGTTTATGGAGTTTTAAATTCATTATTTTTATTTGATAATTTTGAAATCGGTTAATTTGAAATGGTTTTATCAGCTTTATACGTCTGGTCACGAGGTAAGCTGTTTCTGGAATACCATAGAAACCAGCATGTAGTAGATCACTACCATCGGGATGCCTACTGTCCTGAAAACGGCTAAAATGATCAGGGTGCCGATCAGGAGGACCAGTTTAGGGTAATTATCCTTCAGCTTCATGGATTTGAATTTCATGGCAATCATCTTTACAGGACTGATCAGCAGCCAGGATAAAACAAATGTCAGAAGGATCAGAATACCGGCATTATCAAACAGGAAGCCGAAACTCTGATCTTCCTGAAAAGCATAGTACAGTCCGAAGATGAGGACGGTATTGGATGGGGTATTCAATCCCTTGAAGTAGTATTTCTGTTCTTCGTCAATATTGAAAATGGCCAGGCGCAGACAGGAAAAAAGAGTCACAACCAGTCCGAGGTACTGAATGTCAAAAGGAAAATCAATACCGGCCAGCGTATTTCCGAAAGGTTCCAGTGCTTTGAACATCGTCAGTCCAGGCAGCAGCCCGAAGCTCACCATATCGGCAAGCGAATCCAGCTGAACACCCAGGTTGGAATTCGCTTTAAGGGCGCGGGCAACAAATCCGTCGAAAAAGTCGAGGACCAGAGAGAAAATAAGGCACAGCCCCGTAACGGTATAATCCCCTGTAATAAGATGGATGGCTCCCACACATCCCGAAAAGAGGTTTCCGAGCGTCAAAGCATTGGCCAGGTTATTTTTTATAAAATTCATATCAGTTTTGTTTAAGGTGCAAATGAAGCTTTCTAAGCTGGAAAAAGATTCCGAAGAATGAGAAAAAAGCAGTAATCACCGTAAAAAGCAGTGAAGCAGATACGGATACTGCCGGATCGAAATCAAAATATTTTGACGCCTGGAGGAACAGCATTTCCCGTACGCCTATTCCCGCAAAGGAAATCAGGCTTAATATGGAGCTCCCCAAAAAGGTCACGGTATAAATGGCAAAATGGCCGTTAACACCCAGGCTTTTCAGCAACAGCATAAAACAGATCACCTGAAGCGCCTGAATGGCTACAGAATAGGCCAGGGTAGTATAAAATACAGGTTTGTATGCCGGGAACCACTTTCTGGTGATCATCAGCGTTAAAAAAATGCCGGAAACCATAGCAATAACAATCAGCGGAAGCCATTTCGGCTCAAACAGGAAGCCGGAAGATCCCAGGATCAGCACACAGATTGCCAGTAAACCGCTCAGCCTGTCGTTAAAAAGGGCAGAAGTGATCTTTTTGGCGCTCCAGCCGAACTTTTTGTTCAGTAGATATACTTTGTAAGCATCGCCTCCAATACCGCCGGGAATGAAAAAATTATAAAACATCCCCAGGAAATAAAGCTCCAGGTTGCTCCTCAAACTGAGGCTGAACCGGTTGGCTTCCAGATAAAACTCCAGGCGTTTCGTCGACAGGATCTGCGAAGCCAGAAAGAAAACAGCAGCAGCCAGCACATAAGGTATACTGACGGTTGACCAGAGACCAGCCACTTCCCGGAATGGGATTTTTTTGAAAACGAAATACAATAATCCAATGCTGATGATAATTTTCACCGCATTGACCAGTATTTTTTTAAGATTGGCGTTCTCCAAAACTCGTTATTTTTCTGATGTTGAAAGGACGCTTGCTCTGGGATTCGTAATAGGTCTTCATCAGCATATCGATAATAATCCCTGTCGTGAAAAACTGGATCCCGATAAAGACAAGCAGTACCCCTAAAATCAGCAAAGGCCTTCCGCCGATATCATGGCCCATTAGCTTAACAATCAGCAGATACATGTTGATCAGCATTCCCAGGATAAATGCCACCAGCCCGATATTCCCGAACAGGTAAATCGGTTTGGAAAGGTATTTCTGGTTGAACAGCACCAGCAGAAGGTCATTGATAACCTTAAAAGTCCTGTTCATTCCGTATTTGCTCACTCCAAACTGGCGGGCGTGGTGCTTGACAGGCATTTCTGCTATCCTGGCGCCGTTCAGATGGGCCATTAAGCTGATGAACCGGTGGTTCTCACCATACAGGTTCAGGTCTTTTGCCGTTTCTTTGGTGAATACCTTCAGGGCACAGCCCTGGTCTGAAATATTAAGTTTTGTCGTTCTCTTGATGATAAAATTAGCGATCCTGGAAGGGATGGTCCGCACCGAAGAATCTTTCCTTTTCTGGCGTTTTCCCACCACAAGGTCATAATCCCCTTTTTCCAGCAGGTTTACCATAGCCGGTATATCGCTTGGATCATTCTGAAGGTCCCCGTCAAGGGTGATGATATAATCCCCTGAAGCATAATCAAAGCCCGCCATCATGGCAGAGCTTTGTCCGTAGTTCTTTTTCAGCTGGATCAGCACGACATTCGGATCGTTTTTTTCGATGATTTCCTTTACCGTTCCGTCTTTCGAATGGTCGTCGATGAGGATAAGCTCGTAGCGGTATCCTGCCATGGCCTCCCGGATACGGTCTATGAGAAGTCCTGCGTTGCCCTGTTCATTATACATGGGAATGACCAGAGAGTAAAACTGATTATGATTCATTTGTTGATCCTGATTTATTACATTTGCATGGCAAACTTTTGCAAAAATACTAAAAAACTATTCTTCCGGATGAATCAAAATCAACTGCTGACGTCCCGCCAGATCATCATGCTCTATATTGGCTTTTCAATCGTCTATATTTCAGGGCTTTTTATTCCGCTGATGGAAAATGATTCTGCGCAGCATGCCTCCATGGCCATGAGGATGACCCTGGATAATGATTTCCTTCATATCTTTAAAGGAGAAAACCCATACCTGGATAAACCGCATATGCATTTCTGGCTGGCTGCACTATCCATGAAAATGTTCGGCATCAGCCATGTTGCCTATAGGATTCCGGCACTGATTTGCCTTGCTTTAGGAGCATTTTCCACTAAAAAGCTTGCGGAAATCCTGTACGACAACGAACATACGGGATACCTGGCCTCACTGATTTTTCTTTCTGCACAGACGATCATCCTGTCTGCCCATGATGTAAGGACCGATGCTGTACTCACGGGATTCATCATCTTTTCAATCTGGCAGTTCGTCCGTTTCATTAAGACACAGCATATTTCCAGTGCCATCCTGGCAGGATTGGGAACGGCTCTGGCCTTTTCCTCAAAAGGGCTTATGGCTATTGTGATTATCGGCTTCTGTATCTTTGCTTATCTGCTGTATTCCCGGGACTGGAAAAAGTTTTTTAACCTTAAAATCATTATTGCGGCACTGAGTTTTGCCATCGGAATTCTACCCGTCCTGTATGCGTATCATGTTCAGTTCGGGGATGAAGGGATAAGGTTCATTCTGTTTAACCAGAGTGTCAACAGGCTTACGGCAAGCGGTTTTGAGGAGACCAGCCCTGATTATTTTTTCTTTTTTCATACCCTGCTCTGGGCATTTCTTCCGTTTTCTCTGGCTTTTTATTTCGGCATATTTGAAAAGACGGCATTCTTTATTAAAACAAGGTTCAGAAAAACAGAGGGCAACGAATTCCTTACTTTAGGAGGATTCTGGCTGGTTATGCTGGTCTTTTCGGCTTCAAAATTCAAGCTTCCGCATTACCTCAACGGCCTTATTGCGGTCCTGTCTGTCTTGACAGCAGCGTATCTCTTAGAAATGTTCAGGAAAAACAGCCTTAAGAAGATAAGAATCCTCTATGGCATCCAGCTGTTCGTCATTTTTGCTGTACTCATCGGTATTGTTCTTCTTACCCTATACTTTACCGGGATTCCAAATATCATCATGTATCTTGTGGCAGCAGCAGTTTACGGCTGCCTTATCATAGTTGTTTTTTCAAAAAAAGACCTTTTCAGGAAATATGTTTTTGCATCGTTGATATTCGCCATTGCCGTTAATGTATACCTGAATACCCAGTTTTATCCGGTCCTGACCCAATATCAGGGCAGTCTGAAGCTGGCTCAGTTTGTCAATAAGAATCATATTGAAAAAGACAGGATTTTCATGTTGAAAGGGTATGAACCCTGGGCTTTTGATTTCTATACCCAAAGAAATACGCCAAGAGTAGAGGCAGGTGCCTTAAAAAAGGGAGACTATCTTGTGGTTTATGACGAGCACCTGAACGAGGTCGGCAGAAAGTACAGCGTAGTTGATCAGGAAAACCATTACCGGATCACCAGGCTGTCTCTAAAATTTCTGAACCCGAAGACCCGGGAACAGCAGTACGAAAAGATGTCTCTGATACAGATTACAGAATAACGGAATTGTTTTCAATGCCGGAACTCAGCATATTGATATGTGACGGATAACAAAAGTTTTGTTTGTATGAAATTAATTTATATTTTTAACCATACGATTAAAATTAAATCATTGATAATTAAATCAGCCATAATATGAAAAAATTATTAGCAGCCTTTATTTTTTCCCTGTTCAGTGTCATGTCTTTTGCACAGATCGAAGGGAAATGGAAAACGATAGACGATGAAACCAAGCAGGCCAAATCTATTGTAGAGATCTATAAGAAATCAGACGGTAAATATTACGGGAAAATTTCCCAGCTTTTGATAAAGCCGGCCAATGCGAACTGTGTGGAATGTAAAGATGACCGTAAAAACAAACCGATTCTGGGGATGGAAATTATCCGCGGCCTTAAAAAAGACGGGAATGAGTTTACGGGAGGATCCATCACAGATCCTAAAACCGGAAAAACCTATAAATGTACCATTACAAGAAGCGGAGACCAGCTGAATGTAAGAGGGTACCTCGGCGTTTCCATACTTGGAAGAACCCAGACTTGGACGAAAGTAAATTAATCTTTATTAAAATACTATTGCAGACGGCATTTCATTAAATTGAGATGCCGTTTGTGATGTGTTAACAAAAAAACACTATTTTTGTACTTTAATTTTTTCTAAAACATATGGCAGAATATACTTTTCGTGAGGTAATTGCACAGGCAATGAGCGAGGAAATGCGTAAAGACGAATCCATTTATCTGATGGGTGAGGAGGTTGCAGAATATAATGGTGCATACAAAGCTTCAAAAGGGATGCTGGATGAGTTCGGCCCTAAAAGAATAATCGATACTCCTATCGCAGAACTTGGTTTTACCGGTATTTCCGTAGGTGCTGCAATGAACGGCAACAGGCCGATCGTGGAATTCATGACGTTCAATTTCTCTTTGGTAGGAATAGACCAGATCATCAACAACGCTGCAAAAATCCGCCAGATGAGCGGTGGCCAGTGGAACTGCCCGATCGTTTTCCGTGGTCCTACAGCTTCTGCAGGGCAATTGGGAGCAACCCACTCCCAGGCTTTTGAAAACTGGTTTGCCAACTGTCCGGGACTTAAAGTAGTGGTTCCGTCCAATCCTTACGATGCGAAAGGATTGCTGAAAACTGCTATTCAGGATAATGATCCGGTAATTTTCATGGAATCTGAACAGATGTACGGAGATAAAATGGAAGTTCCTGAAGAAGAATATTACATCCCGATCGGGAAAGCGGATATCAAGAGAGAAGGGACAGATGTTACCCTGGTTTCTTTCGGTAAGATCATGAAGCTGGCGATCCAGGCTGCTGAAGATCTGGCTAAAGAAGGAATCTCTGTTGAAGTTATCGATCTTAGGACCGTACGTCCTCTGGATTATGATACCGTTTTAGGATCTGTGAAGAAAACCAATCGTCTCGTAGTGCTTGAAGAAGCATGGCCGTTTGGTTCCGTAGCTTCAGAAATTGCTTATATGGTACAGCAAAAAGCATTCGATTACCTGGATGCACCGATTAAGAGGATTACGACTCCGGATGCTCCTGCACCGTATTCAGCGGCACTATTCGCAGAATGGTTCCCGAAACTGGATAAGGTAAAAGAGGAGATCAAAAAAGCGATGTACGTTAAATAATAGAAAAAAACTTCCGAAAGGAAGTTTTTTCATTTATTATATTCATGAAGAAAAATTCATGGGGTTGTAAATTTCATTTAAATTTGCGCTCTTAAATAAATTGGCTGATATGGCAGAACTTACAGAAAGCGGTCAACACTTTGACATTAAAAAGCTTTCTTTTATTGGAGTACTGGTTTCTTTAGGAATTGTTTTCGGAGATATTGGTACTTCACCGCTTTACGTAATGAAAGCAATTGTTAACGCACGGGGAGCGGGCAATACCATGCCTTTTAACGAATACATCGAAGGAGCACTTTCCTGTATTATCTGGACGCTCACGCTTCAAACCACCATCAAGTATGTAGTTATTGCTTTAAGGGCTGATAACAAAGGAGAAGGAGGTATCCTGGCTCTTTTCTCGCTGGTGAAAAACCTTAAAAAAGGCTGGCTGTATCTCATTGCTATTGTGGGAGCAGCAGCACTTATAGCTGACGGGGTTATCACACCTTCTCTAACGGTAATGTCAGCGATAGAAGGTCTGCAGATCTATAATCCGCATACGCCTGTGGTTCCTATTACTATCGGAATACTTATCGTCATATTCGTCGTGCAGCAGTTCGGGACCAGCTTCATCGGGAAATTCTTCGGGCCGGTCATGGTCATCTGGTTTCTTGTGCTGGGAGGTTTGGGATTGTCGCACCTGAGCGAAAATTTCGAGATCCTGCGGTCTTTCAATCCGTATTATGCATATAAACTCATTGCTGATTCACCCAGCGCCATTATTATTTTAGGGGCGGTTTTCCTGTGTACTACGGGAGCTGAAGCATTATACTCCGATCTTGGGCATTGCGGAGCCAAAAATATCCGTGTAAGCTGGGGTTTTGTAAAAATCATGCTGATCCTGAACTACCTTGGACAGGGTGCGTGGCTGCTGAGCAACTATGGTAAGCCGGGGTTTTCGGTTATGAATCCGTTTTTCGGGATCATGCAGGAATGGATGATCGTACCGGGCGTTATTCTTGCAACAGCAGCAGCTATCATTGCGAGCCAGGCCCTGATTACGGGTTCGTTTACGATCTTCTCAGAAGCCATGTCACTGAATTTATGGCCGAACCAGAAAATTGATTACCCTTCAGGGGTTAAAGGGCAGATGTATATCCCTAGGATCAACTGGGGGCTTTTGTTCTTCTGCATCATTGTGGTGCTCCATTTCAGGGAATCCGGGAAAATGGAAGCGGCGTATGGGCTTTCCATTACGGTAACCATGCTCATGACGACGATACTGTTGGTATTCTGGCTGCTTAAAAAGCGGATTAATAAAGTATTTATCCTGGTCTTTGCGATGGTCTATATGGCTATCGAACTTGGATTCTTCAGTGCCAACGTGATTAAATTCCTCGAAGGCGGCTGGATCACAGTAGTTCTGGCCGGTTCTATCGGAGTATGCATGTATGCATGGTATAATGGCCGTCAGATCAAGACTAAATTCATCAAATTTGTCAAGCTGGACAATTATATCCCGATCATCAAGGACATGAAACTGGATGAGACCATTCCCAAATATGCGACTAACTTAGCTTATCTGAGCCGTGCCAAACGCTATGGGGAAGTGGAGTCTAAAATCATCTATTCCATCATCAAGAAACAGCCTAAAAGGGCAGATCATTACTTCATCCTGAATATCGTCAACCAGGAGGATCCATATACTTTTAAATATACCGTAGATGAAGTCCTGCCGGGAACCATCTATAAGATTAATTTCCTGTTAGGATTTAAGATCGACAGAAGGATCAATGATTATTTTGACATGGTACTGAGGGATCTGATGGCAGACGGGACTATTCCTTCAAGGAGCAGCCATCCGTCGCTCAGGGCACATAATATTCCTCCGGATCTAAAATATGTGATCATAGATAATACCTATATCAACGATATTCTGTTAACGGTAAAAGAGAAGATCATCCTCAATATTTATAACTTCGTAAAATATATCGGAAGTGACGATTTCAAGGCATGGGGCGTGACTTCACATAATGTCGTGGTGGAATCGGCCCCTATTACAGAAGAGTGTGTTGCAGGCTCCAGAATAGAACAGTCAGAGTTTTTTAGGCATAATAGTTAAATTCTTTAACATAACACATCTTCGTCTAATTCAATAAATTTCAATAAATTTGTAGATAATTTTTTTGATGGATACTTTACAAAAAGAGAAAAATATTGCCTTAATCAAAGATGTGTTAAGAAACTATTTATTAGAAAAAGGTTTCAGAAACACGCCCGAACGATATACGATACTGGAGGAAATCTACAATATGGACCACCACTTCAATGTGGATGACCTGTATTTGCTGATGATGCAGAAGAAATACCATGTTTCCAAAGCGACCATCTACAATACTATTGAGATCTTCCTGGATGCCGGGCTGATCCGGAAGCACCAGTTCGGAGAAAAGACCCTGACGTCTTCATCCTATGAGAAGTCTTATTTCGATAAACAGCATGATCACCTGGTGATCTATAAAAAAGATTCCGATAAGGAGATAGAGGAAATCATCGAATTCTGTGATCCGAGGATCCAGGGAATAAAAGAAGCTATAGAAGACGCTTTCGGCGTGAAAATCGATTCCCATTCGCTGTATTTTTACGGTACCAAGAATGACTGATCAATGAGGTTTTTATTTGCTCTGTTATTTCTGGTTTCAACGTCAGTCTTCGCACAGGAAAAACTAAAGCCTGCGCAGAGGGACCCGTATCTTCAGAACCCGGTTAAAAATGCCACACCGCCGCAGCTGAATCCACAGGACAGGATTCACATCATCAATGCTGATAAGATCATTAAGGATCCTGCTAAATATGACGGTAACCGTTATCTCACCGGAAATGTGAAGATTGAACATCAGGGCTCCATACTTACCGCAGATGAAGTCATCATTTATGATGAAGAAAACTTCGTTAAGGCTATAGGGAATACCAGGCTTCAGAATACCGACGGTTCCGTTATCACAGCCGGGGAAATGGAATATGATGCCAATACCCAGAAAGGGGTTGCCCGTAAAAATGTCGTTCTTACCGATCCGAAACAGACGATCAAAACGGAGATCCTGTATTATGACCGGCTTTCCAACCAGGCATATTTCAATACAGGAGGGACCATCACGGACGGACAGAATGTGATGTATACCAAATCCGCTACCTATTTCCTCGATACCAAAATGATCGATTTTGTAGGCAATGTCAAGATCGATAGTCCCGACTATATTATTGAAGGTCCCAACATCAAGCAGAACCAGAACACGAAAATTGCGGAATTTTTTGGTCCAACCACGATTACGAGCCGTAAGAATCCCAGAAACAGGGTTTACACCGAGCTGGGAACCTATCGGATGAATACCAAAGAAGCCTTTCTGAAAAAGAATTCCAGGATTTTTTATAACGATAAGATCCTTACCGGAGATGATATGTACTATAATCAGCTTACGGGGTTCGGAACTGCGACAGGAAATGTAACCCTGGATGATCCGAATGAAAAAAGGTATATCAAGGGCGGGTACGGAGAAATATTCGAAAAGAAGGATTCCGCGATGATGACTAAAAATCCGTATGCGGTCAAGATATTTGAAAAAGATTCCCTGTATTTTGCATCGGAAAAGATTATTTCATACCAAAGGCCGGACTCCCTGGATGCTACAGTGAAAAAAAGCTTTTTAAGGGCATTTCGTAAAGCCCGTTTTTATAAATCCAATGCTCAGGGGAGGGCCGATTCCATTGCTTTCAATGAAACGGATGGTGTCATGCATATGTACAGGGACCCCTATCTTTGGAGCGGTGAAAAACAGGTTACCGGAGATAAGGTGGAAGCCTATTTCAATACCCAGACCGAGAATATAGACTCTCTGAAAGTACTGGGGAATGCATTTGCAATCAGCAAAGTGGATTCACTGAGCCTGAAGGATGAATTTAACCAGGTTAAAGGAAAGTTCATGACCGTCTATTACCAGAATAATAATATCAAAGAAGCCAAGGTTATCGGAAATGCACAGTCTATTGTCTATGTAGATGAAGAAAACCAACAGACGAAAAAACCGGAGCGGGTAGGAATTACGCTATCCACCTGTGGTATTATCGGAGCTTTGTTTGAAGAAAAGGCACTTCAGATTATTTCGTGCAGTGTCGGAGCCAATTCAGATACGTATCCGATGAGCATGATAGAACCGTCAAAAAGGAAATTCCCGGATTTTAACTGGAACACCAAAGACAGAATCAGGAAATGGCAGGATATTCTGGTAGACTCTCCGAACTATGAAGAGGTCAAATATCAGGCGGACACTTCGCTCTACGACCAGGTCCAGGAAAATATTGAAAAGGAAAAAGCTAAAGAAGAAGCCAAAAAGCCTAAGCGGACACGCAGATAAAATGAAGCTTTACAGGATATAAACAATCCGTTACCTCTTTTGTAACGGATTTTTTATTGTTGTTAATCAGTGGTTTATATATTAATCCTTTTTCAATTATAAATCCGAAAAAGGATTTAAATATTCAATTTACTTAATTTATAATAACGATATACTTTAATACTCGGAAAATAATTTCAGAAAAAATGTTAAATTTTTGTCATACTCATATTATTATTCAGGAATTTGTTTATATTTGAATCATGAAGGGGTGAAAACATGAGGTGAATTTATATTAATATTTTGTGATTTGGTGTATCACCCTTATTCGTAAGGGTGATTTTTATGTAAAGGGTGCAGAGAAGTTATGACACTGATTATTTTGTCTGATTTTCACCAGGATTTTATCTTATTCCTGACCGGCCTTTTTCTATGCCTATCAGCATATCATTAATGACCGATCTTTCCGAAACTCTGATTTTCAAAAATCTTTACTAGCTTTGCTGAAATTTTAACGAATGGAAATGCAAAAAGATTTCTTTGCCTACCAGGCTCAGACAACACCCTATGCGGCAGGTTTTGAAGTGGAAAAAGCGGAAGGAAGTTATATTTACGGAAAAGACGGAAAAAGATACCTTGATTTCGTAGCCGGTGTTTCTGCCAATACCCTGGGACATTCCCATCCAAAAGTGGTTAAAGCCATTAAAGATCAGGCAGACCAATACCTTCATGTAATGGTGTACGGAGAGTATGCCCAGGAACAGCCTGTAGCCTTATGCAGGCTGCTTGCGGAAGCCACGCCGGATCCTTTGGAAATTACCTATCTGGTCAACAGCGGGGCGGAAGCCATTGACGGAAGCCTTAAACTGGCCAAACGCTATACCGGAAGGGAAGAAATCATATCATTTAAAAACTCCTATCACGGGAACACCCATGGGGCACTCAGTGTGTCCGGAAATGAAATTCATAAGCGTGAATTCCGGCCTTTATTGCCGATGGTTACCTTCATCAGCTTTAATGATGAGCAGGACCTTGACCTGATTACCGAAAAAACAGCCTGTGTGATCCTGGAAACCATACAGGGAGCGGCAGGGTTCCTGATTCCGGATAGAGACTATCTCAGAAAGCTTAAAAAAAGATGCGAAGAAGTGGGGGCACTTCTGATCCTGGATGAAATTCAGCCGGGTTTCGGAAGGACCGGAAAGCTGTTTTCATTCGAGCATTTCGGAATCGTTCCCGATATCCTCGTGATGGGGAAAGGAATGGGCGGCGGAGTGCCGGTAGGAGCCTTTATGAGTTCCCGTGAAATTATGGAAACCTTAACCCACTCCCCAAAACTGGGACACATTACGACCTTTGGCGGAAATCCGCTGATCGCTGCTGCGAGTCATGCCACTCTGAAAGAAGTACTGGAAAGCGGGCTGATGGATGAGGTAGATGAAAAGGAGGCATTATTCAGGGAATTGCTGGTTCATCCGAAGATTAAAAATATCAACGGTAAGGGACTGATGCTGGCCGTCAACCTCGGTGCTCCGGAATATACGCTGGAAGTAGCCAAAAAATGCATGGAAAAAGGACTGATTGTTTTCTGGCAGCTTTACAGGAACGAATACATGAGGATTTCCCCTCCGCTGACGATCTCATTGGATGAGATCCGTGAAGGATGCGCTGTAATCCTTGATGTTTTAAATAATAACTGATCATGCAACCCTTCATTTCCTGAGGGGTTTTTCATTTGAAATACAGTTAAACACGCATTTAAAAATCTCTGATAAATATCATATGGATTATATAAAAAAGTAATTACAAGTTTGCGTAATAAAAAAATTAATTTATATATTGCGGGACGATAAAACAAAGATTATATGTCGAAACATAAAGTCCATTACGAATTCCCAATGCATTGTCTGTCAGAGATTTTATATGAATATCTGGCGACCGCTGAAGGACTTTCCGAATGGTTTGCGGATGAAGTTACGGAGAAAGGTGATGATTTCTTTTTTAGCTGGGGAGGAGGCCCTGCTGAGAAAGCAACATTGATTAGATATAAGCCTGAAGGTTTTGTCCGTTTCAGATGGGAAGAGGATGAAGGGACCAAACATTTTTTTGAAATGACCATTACGGTTGATGATATTACAGAGGATCTTGCCCTGAATATTACGGATTTCTGTGAAGAGGGAGATGAGGAAGAAAATGCCATGTATTGGGAAAACCTTATTGAAAACCTTAGAATTAAATTAGGAGCGGCTTAAGAGGGTTTAATGCGCTCTGATTACTGATGAACGATTTATCGTTCATTATTTTTTTATCAATAAATCAGCAAAATTGGAAAATCAATATTTTACATCAGGTGAATTACAGGTCAGGAACAGGGCTTTTATGATGGGAGATTCTGTTAAGGTTTCATTTTTCATCAGCAATGCTCAGCTCATTATGGATGAAGAGTGTTATTTCTTCCTGATGGCTTCCATGAGAAAAATGCGGATGAACATTCCCCTTACGTATACCCTGGAATTTTTCCAGCATCTTTTCCGCAGTGAAGTGATAGAAGGAAAAGGCATTCTTAACGGGATTATTCATTTCCAGGTGTTCAGGAATCAGGATGAAGGAATGCTGGCCGCATCATCGGTGTCTTATTTTTATGAAGCGGAAGAGAAAGATGTTATTGCCATCCAGCCCAGGCTGCTGGAGCTGGACCTGATCAAAGAAATCAATGTTAATAACAATTTATTAAGCAATATCAGGGTACATTGCCCGGAAAACATTTACGGGGAAATTTACGCTCAGGAAAATGACCTGGATGACGTTATTTTGCTCAACCCGAATAAAAGGATTGCACGTACCACTTCAGGAAACCTGCTGTTCCTCGAAGGTGACACGATAAAGATACCTAAACATTCAGAAGGCGCGTATATCTCTCCTCTGCTTGAAAACCTGGTCACGTTTTTACACAAGAATAACATGGCCGATATCCAGGAACATGAAATCATTGCATTTGAGTCCCAGAAGGCAAAAGAGATCCTGCTGGTATCTGATGAAAAAGGAATATTCCCGGTAGGGAAAATTAGAAATAAAACGTTTGGTAATATCCGTTTTACGGAAATGATAGAACGCTGGAAGCAGCAATTCTAAAATTGGCAAACCCGGTAAACAACAAAATTTTAAGATTGTCCTTTACCGGGTTTTATTCTGATACATCAGAAATATGATAATACCTGCAGGAAAGTGTATCCTGCAGTTTTTATTTTCTAATATTAGTCTTTATAACAACAGGTTTAAGCTCTAAAGAGGAATATTGGAAACGCTTGAGGATAAGTTTTATCAATCCTTTCATAATGTTGAAATTTTAGTTAAACAAATAACGGTATTTCCTGGGTAATAATTGTGTAACATACTCTTAAAGTTATGTTAATATAACGCCATGAGAAACTGACGGTTAATTAAGCGATATATCTTCCGGTGAATTGGCCCATAGCAGGAATTCTCCGCCCAGGTTCTGCATGATGGATTTCCAGAGCGTCTGGTCATTAGGCAAGGTATAATCCAGGTTGTAGACGTCTACGACAGTCCAGACTTTCTTCTGGATTTCGTTATCCAGCTGCATGGGCGACCACCCGGAATATCCTGAGAAGATTTTCACATCATGGATACTCAGTTCACCGTTCAAAACGGCACTGATGATATTTTCAATATCTTCTGTAAGATAAAATTCATGCGTGATTTCAGTATATACTTCAGTGACCTTCTTTCCTTTCACAATGAAAAGCACCTTGTCATTCTCTACAGGGCCACCGTCGTATACTTCAATTTTGAAATCGAAAAATTCTTTGAACCTGTCACTCATCTGGCCGTTCTTCTTATTCAATATTAAGCCAAATGCACCCTGGTCATTGTGTTCGATGACCAATACTACGGATCTTGAAAAAATATCCCCGGAAATATCAGGTGTGGAAATTAATATTTTACCTTTGTATGAGTAATTCATACTCAAATTTAATAAAAATATTTATGGAAAACCTGCATGATAAAAGAAAAGTCTATGATAAGTCCCAACTTATTGAAAGTGAGGTAAAACATAATCCCATTGAACAGTTTAGGGACTGGTATTCCGAAGCAGGGGCCCATCCGAATATTTCTGAAGCCAATGCGATGGCTGTTTCCACCCTGGAAGATGACGGTTGTCCGCGTACCCGAATGGTGCTCCTGAAATCATATACGTATGAAGGTTTTATTTTTTATACCAACTATAACAGCCGGAAGGGAAGATCCATAGAAAAGAACCATAAAGCCTGCCTGCATTTTTTCTGGCCGGGACTGGAAAGGCAGGTAATCATAAAGGCACATTTAGAAAAAATTGCAGAAAACCTGAGTGATGGCTATTTCCACTCGAGGCCAAAAGGCAGCCAACTGGGAGCTGTAGTATCTCCGCAGAGCGAGGTTATCCCGGATCGTGAATTTCTTGAACATAAGCTGAAAGAACTCGAAGAAAAATATGAAAATACCGAAGTTCCAAGACCTGAAAACTGGGGGGGCTATATGGCAAGGCCTTATGAAATAGAATTCTGGCAGGGAAGGCCAAACCGATTGCATGACAGGATCCTGTACACATTAGATGGGGTGGAATGGAAGATTTCCCGCCTTGCACCGTGAGGCTGATCAGTATGTATAAATAAAGGCTGCTTCATAAGAGGCAGCCTTCAGTGTATTGGCACGTCATGTGTTATTTCTTCTTAGCTCCTGAAACTGCATGTGAAAGATCAGCTCCCGCTTTGAATTTTGCTACTTTTTTAGCTGCGATTTTGATCGGCTTTTTAGTTGCAGGGTTAATTCCTTGTCTTGCAGCACGCTCAGATACTGAGAAAGTACCAAATCCTACTAAAGAAACTTTTCCGTCTTTTTTCTTTAAAGTAGAAGTTACATTAGTAATGAAAGATTCCAAAGCTGCTTTGGCAGCCACCTTAGTGATTCCGGCATCCTTCGCGATAGCGTCGATTAATTCAGACTTGTTCATAATTTTTAATATTAATGTTAATTCGTAGTTGAAGCAAATATAAAACAATTTTTCATATGTGCAATTTTCAGGATGTAATTTATGTTATTTTTTTAAATTTCATCAAAATCAGTTAAAATATGATAATTTTATATTTTACGTAAAATCTACATTATCCGTTGCTAAAATTATGCCAAATGCTTATCTGTATTGACTTTAGGAGATTTTGAAAGTAATTTTTTAATTTTATGAATTCCTAAATATTTATATCAAGTATTGATGGTTTATTGTTTATTGATGAGAATTAAGTAAGCAAAACCATAAAGATTTACATTTGCTAAAATTAAGAGGCTGTAAATCTGGGAGTTTTAAATTCAAACGAAATTACATTTTATAAATTATTATTAATAAATTTGCAGCATGTTAATCGAAGTTTTCAAGTCTAAAATTCACAGGGTACGAGTTACGGCTTCGGACCTTAATTATATAGGAAGTATTACCATAGACGAAGAGCTGATAGAGGCAGCCGGTCTGGTAGTGGGAGAAAGGGTTTATATTGTTAATGTAAACAACGGAGAGCGGTTTGATACGTACGTAATCAAAGGAAAGAGAAAATCAGGGGAAGTTTGCCTCAACGGCCCTGCCGCAAGAAAGGTGCAGCGTGATGATATCATTATTATTATTGCTTATGCACAGATGACCCCGGAAGAAGCGCAGGCGTTCCAGCCAAAAATTGTTTTCCCGGATGAAAAAACCAATCTTCTTACCTGATTCCATGGAGAAAAGCTTTACAAAACCTTTAAAGTCCGTGCTTACGGTAGTTATTTCGCTTGCTTTTGCAGGCTTTTTTTTATGGCTTGCACTGAGAGGGCTGGATTTTAAAGTGATTCAGAAATCCCTTGCCAAAGCGAATTACCTTTGGGTACTGTTTGCCGCATGTTTCGGGATTGCCGCCTACTGGCTGCGCGCCATACGCTGGAACCTCCTCCTGGAACCTATGGGGCATACAATTTCCAATTCCAATTCTCTCTGGTCTATTTCTTTCGGATACCTGATGAACCTTACCATTCCGAGAAGCGGTGAAGTAGCACGGGCAACGGCCCTTTATGGAGTGGAAAAAGTTCCTGTGGATCAGTCATTCGGAACCATTATCCTGGAAAGGGTGGTTGATTTGATGTGTATGCTGGGCTTTTTAGGGCTGACGTTTATTTTTAAATATGATGCTATCCTGTCTTTCTACCATCAGTCGGGAATTAAGGTGGATCCCAATAAAATTATCATTGGCATTGTTATATTGGCGGCAGGGATCGGGCTGTTCTTCGCTTTCCGGAAAAAGCTGGCTAAAGTTCCTGTTCTGGACAAAATCATCAATTTCATCAACGGGATTTTCCAGGGCCTTACCTCCATTTTCAGATTAAAGCAAAAAGGAAAATTTATCCTGTATACGGTTGGGATCTGGGTTTCCTATTACCTTGCTGCTTATCTGGTATGCTTTGCTTTGCCTGAAACTTCAGATTTTACCATCGCAGACGGATTCTTCATTATTGTGGTGGGGACACTCGGAATGATCGTTCCGGCCAGCGGGGGGATCGGTGCCTTTAACCTGGCTATGAAATACGGTTTTATGGCTTTATTCATTGCCATGGGTCGAAGTGCTGAATGGGGCGGAGAAATGGGACTGACCTATTCTTTTATATCATTGCCGTTACAGATCACAATTATGCTGGTGATGGGCCTTATTTCAATTCCGATGCTGGCGAAGGCAAGAAACAGCAGGGTTTCCGAAGAAGCCCGAGGCTAAGTGCCTGATTTCAATGTTCAGGAAGAGTACCGCAGAAGTGTAATATGGTCCTTAGAAAACCGGGTAAGATCATAAAGTGCCGTAAAATCAGCATGAAGCGCCGAAAAATCCTTTCCGTGATCTGTTTGCCGGTGCAGGGCATACTGCCTCTCAGCCATTTCAAACTGTTTGCTGAATTCTTTTTTCAGATACTGGGCTGTTTCATTAAGCGCATGGGGGTTAAACATACTGGTGAATAAAATTCCGTAAATCAGGAAATAGCTGAACTGATCAGGTTTGATGTGAATACCAAAGCGTTCACCGGAAATCTCCTGGTATTCCGAGAAAATATCCACAAACTGATCCGCTGTATTTGGTTCGGTTATCTGGTGAAAAATATCAATTCCGTTAATGAAAAGTCTTGTCTGCAGATCTTCCTGATTTGCATCAGCTAACTTTTTGGCCCACGCAACGATGCATGAAAGTTCTTCATTACTCAGGTTTTCTACATTTTCTTTAGCTTTACTTTTGAGGACCTCCAAAAAGGCATTCTGATCTTCAGGTAGAAAATGGAGGATGTCTTCCGGGTTGCGGCAGATGGCATTATATAAATTGATTCTGGCAATAACAGGATGAAGCTTGATGAAATAAAGTTCTGCCATAATCGGACTCTGCTTATAGAATTGGTGATAAATAAGTTTCGTTAACTAAGATAAAGAAAAAACTTTATTTTAGATGTGTTTTTCATAAGAGATAAAGGATTTTAATATGCATTCCATGTCACATTGGTAAAAATCGTTGGTTGAAGCACAAATATTTGCCGTCATAATACTGTTTTAGCTTAGAAATATGCAATGTATATCAACATATCTGTTGGGCTAAACAGTGTTCGGATAGGATACCGACCTGGAAATAAGTATTTTTGCAGATTAAATCTGGATTATGAATACGATTGGAATCATAGGCTGCGGCTGGCTCGGAGCCAGGATTGCTGAAAAGCTTGCAGGAAAATACGCTGTATACTGTACCACCACATCACCTGAAAAAATTGAAGGACTTACTTCAAAAGGCTATCGAACTGCGCTGATTGATTTTGATGCTGAAGGTGAATTCCGGAATACTGCAGCATGGGATCTGGCTGATCATCCGGATGTCTTAATCGTTACGGTGACCCTGTCAGGAAAAAGAATGAATACCGAAATCCTTGAAAAAAGATTCCGGAACCTTTCCTCCTTTATCGGCGATTTTAAAGGGCAGCTTTTTTTTATGAGCTCTACGGGAGTCTATCCTGACATTCAGCAGGAATTTACAGAAGATGATCTCCCGCCGGAACAGGTTCTGGGAGAGAGTATGATCCGGGCACGCTATCCTAAAGCCAATATTCTCAGGCTGGGCGGACTGATGGGGGATGACAGGCTTTTAAGCCGGTACCGTATTGCTGATACCGGACTGCCGGTAAACCATATTCATTATGCAGACGTAGCTGCCGTGGTAGAACAAATGATCAGCCAGCATTCAGAAGGGAAACTGTATAATGTAGTGGCACCGCAGCATCCTTCAAAGGCTTCGGTAATCGCTGCACAGCAAAACGGAGCTTATGATGGACTCCGGGAGCCTCAAGGTAGAATAATATCCTCTTCCAGATTAATGCAGGATCTTGATTACGGATTTATATTTCCGGATCCGAGATTTTTTCATGTTTGAAATTCTGCCGGTACTTGATGTAAAAATGTATAATCTTTACTGAAAATCAAGGTATTGGAATATGGGTTGAATTATTTATGTACGGTTTTCCCTTATGGCCCGGATCAGCTTCTCGTTCCGTTTTTCAGCCCTCGCATTCTGCAGGGATAAAGCGGCCCATATAGCAGCGGGCAGCCATCCGATCAAAGTGAACTGAAGGATCATGCAGATGATTCCGGTGATGATTTTCCCCCGGATCATGAATGAAAGAAATGGTAGAAGGATGGCTAGAAGCATATGGGATGTGTATTAGGCAGTTGATTTTAATTCTATCAGAGCTAAAATTACAAAAAAAAGACAGCTCCGGGCCGTCCTTTTGTATGAATTTAGATGATCTGTTATCCGAATGCCCTTTTCAGAAGGCTTTCCACCTTGGGTTCGCTTCCCCTGAAGGCTTTGTACAGTTCCATCGGGTCTTTTGTGCCACCGGAAGAAAGCAGGATTTTATATTTTGCTGCTACTTCAGGATTGAAAATCCCGTTTTCCTTGAAATACTGGAAAGCATCAGCATCAAGTACTTCCGCCCATTTATAGGAATAGTACCCGGCGGAATAACCACCCTGGAAGATATGGGAGAAGCTGGGACTCATTGCTGTTTCAGGATTGGATGGATACAACTGTGTGGCTTTTGTATGTTCATCCTCAAATTCCTTTACACTTTTGTGCTCAAGCTCTGAAGGCCTGGTGTGGTAATTCATATCCAGGACTCCGAATCCGATCTGTCTCAAAGTCTGGTAGCCCTCCATGAAATTCTTGGACTGTTCTATTTTCCTGATCTTATCATCAGGAAGTACAGCCCCCGTCTGGTAATGGCGGGCAAATGTTTTCAGGAATTCTGGCTCGTAACAGAAATTTTCCAGGAACTGCGAAGGAAGTTCTACGAAATCCCATTTTACAGACGTGCCGGATAAATTTGGATATTGGGTGTCAGCAAGCATTCCATGCAGCGCATGGCCGAACTCATGGAATAAGGTGGTCACTTCCTGGAAAGTCAGCAGGCTTGGCGTATCTTTCGTAGGCTTTGTAAAGTTACAAACGATTGAAATATGTGGCCTTGAATTATCACCGTTTTTCCTGTATTGATTTTTATAGCTGGTCATCCAGGCTCCGGCCCTTTTCCCTTTTCTCGGGAAGTAATCAACATACAGCAATGCTTTATACGTTCCGTTTTCCTGTACTTCGTATGTTTTAACATCTTCGTGGTATTTAGGAATATCGGTACGCTCTTTAAATGTCAGTCCGAAAAGCTTTTCCGATAGCCCGAAAACAGCTTCCTGTACCTGTTCCAGCGGAAAATAAGGTTTTAATTCCTCATCGTTGAGGTCAAACTTCTGCTTGCGGAGTTTCTCAGCGTAATAAGCATGGTCATAACTTTGCAGGACTTCAATTCCATCTGCTTTAGCAAGGCTTTCCAGTGCTTCGATTTCCTTTTCGGCAAACGGTTTTGCCTTGGTTAAAAGTTCATTCAGGAAATTTAGCACCGAATCCGGAGATTTGGCCATTCTTTCTTCCAGCACATATTCCGCATAATTGGCATAACCCAGAAGCTCTGCCTTCTGTTGCTTGAGCTGAAGGAGTTCTTTAATAAGTCCCTGATTGTCAAACTCACCTCCGTCAAATGACTTTCTACCGTTCGCCAATGCCAGTTCCTTTCTGAGTTCATGGTTCTCGGAGTAGGTCATCAGGGGGATATAGCTTGGGTATTGCAATGTAATTACCCAGCCTTCGAGGCCTCTTTCTTTTGCTTCTTCGGCATATTGTTCCAGGATAGCCTCCGGAATACCGGTCAGATCTTCTTTACGGGTGATATGCTTATAATAGGCATTGGTGGAAGCCAGTACATTCTGCCCGAACTGAAGGGATTTTAAAGAAAGGTCCATATTGATTTTCTTCAGTTTTTCTTTATCCTCTTCATTCAGAAGTGCTCCGCTTCTTACAAAACCTTTATACGTCTCTTCCAGGAGCATCTCTTGTTCTTCATTAAGCGAGTATTCTCCCCGGTTTTCATATACTTTCTTGATCTTATCAAATAAAGCTTCATTCTGAGAGATTTTGGAAGAATACTCTGTTAAAATGGGAGAGATCTCCTGAGCCAGCTGTTGAAGTTCGTCGCTGGTTTCTGCAGAGTTGAGGTTGAAAAATATATGCGAGGCCAGGTCCAGCTGTTCACCGGAGTAGGCTAAGGCTTCAATGACATTCTCAAAAGACGAAGTTTCGGGATTCCTTACAATATGATCGATTTCCTCTTCCGATTTGCGGATCAATTCCCGGAATGCCGGGAGGTAATCGTCATTTTTAATCTGACTGAACGGTGCTGACTGGTATGGCGTATTAAATTTTTCAGTTAAAATATTCATTGTTTAGCTTTTATAATGATAAGTGATAAAAGACGATCTGCGCAAAAATAATGCCCCAGCGTCTACAGGTACCCAAAGTATGACAAATATAAATATCTTTTAACATAAGCTGGGCCTGTTAGTGGTATCATCATTTATTTTAATGCCCATATGGCAGGTTTTTGGTAAGAAAATATTCTGACAGAATTTAAGGCGGTAATAGGCTGTAAATCTTTTATTGCCTGAACATAATAAATTTGCAATCATCGCTTTTGCAGCAAAGCGGAAATATGTACCGGCATCTTTCCTGATTGACAAAAACACATTCATAATATAAAGTTTTTATTATCTTTATTGTGAAAAGCATCCAGGTACCGCCTAAACCACGATGAATTTTATTTTATCTTTATACTCAAGAATAGAAATATGGAGAAGATAGTTTATGAAAAAAACGACATAAGGGATTATGTGAAAAAAGTAATCGCAGAGAAAATAGAAAAGCTTAAAAATTTTATAGAATTTACGCTGGAAGCCAGCCGTGACATTAAAAAAACGCCTAAATACGACAGTATGCGGGAAGAAATGCAGGAAGAAATCTACCAGATGCAGAAGCAGCTCGGTGCCTTGAATGACCTGAGGCGGAATATGGCTAAAGTACTGAACAATGCCAGTGGAAGAGTGCAGCTGGGGTCCTTGGTCATTACAAATAAAGCGCGTTTTTATATTTCAGTTTCTCTCGGCGAATTTTTTTTTGAAGGCGACCGTTTCTATGCCATATCTCCCGAAAGCCCCATGGCCAGGAAGATGATGGGTATGGTTCCGGGGGATGCATTTACACTAAACAATATCCACCAGAAGATTGTGGAGGTTTTGTAAATGTGAAAAGTAAAATGTATTTTTGATAAGCACCCATTACTCATTACCCATTGTCGCTAACCAATATTAAACTTCCTCAAGTCGACGTCCTGCTTGCTTCTTTTTCGTAATTTTGTTGTATGAACAAAGCAGAAATTTTAAAAGAAATTATAGAGCAGCGCAGAAGTATTTTCCCGAAAGACTATACGGAGACAAAAATTCCTCAGCAAATTCTCGATGAAATTTTAAATTCAGGCACCATGGCTCCTAATCATAAACGGACAAAGCCGTGGCGTTTTAAAATCTTCCGAGGAGAAGAAAAAGCTAAGCTTGCATCGGAAATGCAGGCCATCTATAAAGCAACCCAGCCTGAACACCAGTTTCTTGAAAAGAAATACCAGGATATAGGCTTTAAAATCCATAAAGCAGATACCATAGTGTCCATTGTTGTCAATTTCAGTGGTATGGTACCCGAATGGGAAGAGATTGCTGCGGTTTCCATGGCGGTCCAGAATATGTACCTCACCTGTACGGCCAACGGGATCGGCTGCTACTGGAGTTCCCCTAAGATCGTGGACCACCTGAAAGATTCCCTCACCATTGAGGAAAACCAGAAGTGTTTGGGATTATTCTACATGGGTAGGCTTGCATAAATAGCCCTGATCGAGCGGCTTGTCTGAGCTCTTTTTCTTGGCAGAAGAAAAAAGCGAGCAGCGAGAGCAGGTTCCCGGCTCCTGAGATAAATTATTTGAATGTATAAAACTTTTCACAGAATCTCCTTACTTTAAACTTTTTTACTATCTTTGCACTCTTAAATATTTAACTGGGACGAGTTCCCGTAAAATTCAAACATTATGTCAGTAAAAATCAGATTACAGAGACACGGTAAAAAAGGAAAGCCTTTCTTCCACATCGTGGTTGCAGATTCCAGAGCCAGAAGAGATGGTAGATTCATCGAGAAACTGGGAACTTACAACCCTATTACTAACCCGGCAACTATTGAGTTGAACGTTGATTCTGCTGTAAAGTGGTTAAACAACGGTGCTCAGCCAACTGATACAGCTAGAGCAATCCTTTCTTACAAAGGAGCCCTTTACAAAAAACACTTACAAGGTGGTGTAGCAAAAGGTGCTTTTGATGAGGCTGAAGCAGAGAAAAGATTCAATGCTTGGGTTGAAACTAAAGAATCTAAAGTACAAGGGAAAGTAGAAGGTCTTGCTCAGTCTAAGTCTGATGCCAAGAAAGCTGCTTTTGATGCTGAAACTAAAGTAAACGAAGCAAGAATTGCTGCAGCTGCAAAAGCTGAGGCTGATGCAAAAGCTGCTGAAGAAGCGGCTAACGCTCCTGCTGAGGAAACTGCTGAAGGTGAGGCTCCTGCTGCTGAGGCAGAAGGTACTGAAGAAACTCAGGCTTAATTCCTTTAAGAAAATACAATATAAAGGCACGATTTTTTCGTGTCTTTATTGTTTAAAAGCATGATGTCAGCTTTTTACAATAACATCATTATGTAGGATCAATACTTCGGAACATGAAAAAAGAAGACTGCTATTTATTGGGTAAAATTACACGGAGACACGGCCTTGCCGGAAATGTGATCCTGAAACTGGATACCGACCAGCCGGAGCTGTACACTAAACTGGATTCTGTTTTTGTTGAAATCAACGGTTTGCTGGTGCCTTTTTTTATTGCAAAAACGGCGTGGAGCAAGTCCGATTCACTGAATATTGCCTTTAAAAATTCCACCGAAGCATTGGTGGACCAATCCTTAGGCAAAAATGTCTATCTGCCTTTATCCACTCTGCCGAAGCTTACCGGCAAACAGTTCTATTACCATGAAATCATTGGTTTCAGCATCCTTGATGAAAATGACAATGATTGCGGAGTCATCCGGTCTGTCAATGACCAGACTGCCCAGACGTATTTTGTTACGAATCTCGATGGTAAGGAAGTGGTTATTCCTATGATCAAAGACTGGATCATTGAAGTGAACCGAGAAGAGAGATTCATCAAAATGCAGCTCCCTGAAGGACTGATTGACGTTTTCCTGGTTCCCTCCAAGAAAGACGAATAACATTTCATATCCCCATTCACTATATACCGGTTAATCATGCATTTACCGGTTATTTTTTTACAGCCTGAATCCGCTGATTCTGTTTAAGGATATTTACGGTCAGTATTTTTATTGGGAATACCGTGATCAGAAATGTGGCCGGGAAAATGATGGAGATGGAGTATACGGTTTTCACAACAATAATCTTCTGGGAAAGAAAAAATTAAACGATGGGAATATTCAAGTCTTGAAACGTTTTTTGTACCTTTGCCCTCATTAATTTTGATACAAAAATTTATCATCAACACATGAAAAAGCAGACGATTAAGGAAATCCTACAGGATTACAGGAAAGTATTACATCATGATATTACGGTTTACGGCTGGGTGAGAGCGTTCCGCTCTAACCGATTCATCGCCCTTAATGATGGTTCCACAATCAATAATTTGCAGATTGTTGTTGATTTTGAAAATTTCGATGAAGAGGTGATCAGTAAAATAAGTACTGCTGCTTCTTTGAAGGTAGTAGGAGAAGTGGTGGAAAGCCAGGGTGCCGGCCAGACGGTAGAAATCATCGCCAAGAAAATCATTATTTTGGGTGATAACTTTACGGAAGAAAGGGATAAAACCATCCTGCAGCCGAAAAAACATTCCCTGGAAGTCCTGAGGGAGCAGGCTCACCTGAGGTTCAGGACCAATTTATTCGGGGCTGTTTTCAGGGTGCGTCATGCCATCAGTTTTGCCATCCATTCATTCTTCAACCAAAACCAGTTTTTTTACATCAATACCCCGGTTATTACCGGAGCTGATGCCGAAGGGGCGGGAGAAATGTTCGGGGTGACCAATTTTGATCTGAACCAAATCCCGAGAGATGAGCAGGGAGACATTGATTTTGCGCAGGATTTCTTCGGGAAAAAGACCAATCTTACCGTTTCCGGACAGCTTGAAGGGGAAACTGCAGCGATGGGACTGGGAAGGATTTATACATTCGGGCCGACGTTCCGTGCTGAGAATTCCAACACCACTAGGCACCTGGCTGAATTCTGGATGATTGAGCCGGAAGTAGCCTTTAACAATCTTGAAGATAATATCGACTTAGCGGAAGATTTCCTGAAATATGTGATCCAGTATGCTTTAGATCACTGTAAAGATGACCTGGATTTCCTGGATAAGCGTTTTGCTGAAGAGCAGAAATCGAAACCGGAAAAGGAACGAGCTAAAGAAGGACTTATCGAAAAGCTTGAGAATGTAGTATCCAAGCGTTTCAAAAGGGTTTCTTACACGGAAGCGATTGAGATTTTACTGAACTCAAAAGAAAATAAAAAAGGCAAATTCCAGTACCCTGTGGAAAGCTGGGGTGCAGACCTTCAGTCTGAGCATGAAAGGTTCCTGGTAGAAAAACATTTTGAAAGCCCGGTGGTCTTGTTTGATTACCCGAAAGAAATCAAGGCATTCTATATGAAGCTGAATGACGATAATAAAACCGTTGCCGCTATGGATGTCTTATTCCCGGGTATCGGCGAAATTATCGGCGGCTCAGAACGAGAAGCGAGGCTGGACGTCCTGAAGCAGAAAATGGCGGAAATGCATGTGGACGAGCATGAATTATGGTGGTATATGGATACCCGGAAATTCGGCTCCGTCCCGCACGCAGGATTCGGGCTTGGCCTGGAGAGATTGGTATTGTTCATTACAGGAATGACCAACATCCGGGACGTGATTCCTTTCCCGAGAACACCGAAAAATGCAGAATTCTAAACATAAAAAAAGCCCTGAGAAATAAATCTTCAGGGCTTTTTAATTTTTTAATAGCTTATTAAGTAGCATGACTACAGCAAAAATCGTGCTAAAATATAGTGTTTGTGAAAAAAAAGTATTAAATTCGTACGGTACGTTATGTAAAACCCAATATTAGTATGCTCAAACAACATTTACAACTTAAGTTAGGACAAAAATTAGCCCCCCAGCAGATTCAGCTGATGAAGCTGATCCAGCTTCATACTCTGGAGTTTGAAGAAGAGCTGGAACGGGAGCTGGAAGAAAACCCTGCTTTGGAAATTGTAAAAGAAGAAGGTAAAGAAGATGAATTTTCATCGCTGGAAGATGCTTACCAGGACGAAGGGACTGAAAGCATCGAAACTGATTTTGATGTAGAACAGTACCTCTATGACGATGAGCCCAGCTATAAAACAGCTTCCAGCAACTATTCTCCGGATGACGAAGAATTTGATAATGAAAGCCTTTTAACGGAAGGCCAGTCCCTGTACGATTATCTTATGGAGCAGATCCACCTGATCAATATCGGGGATGAAGACCTTAAAATTGCTGAGTATATCATCGGAAACCTTGATACGGACGGATACCTGAGAAGGGAAATCAAATCTCTTGTGGACGACCTGGCATTTTCGCAGGGTGTTTATACCACTAAAGAAAGGGTAGAGGATATCCTGGAAAATTACATCCAGAAGCTGGATCCGCCTGGAGTGGGTGCACGCAGTCTTCAGGAATGCCTGCTGTTGCAGATTGAAAAAAAGGTAAGTTCAGACAAAGCCGTTTCACTGGCGGCCAATATTTTAAGGTACCAGTTTGATGCTTTAACCAATAAGCATTACAATAAGATCATCCAGAAGTATGATATCGAAGAAGAAGATCTTAAAGATGCCCTGGAAGAAATCTCGAAACTGTCTCCTAAAGTAGGCGGGAATTTCGATACCCAGACCATCACCATCAACCAGGAAATCATCCCGGATTTTGTCATCCAGGTGAAGGACGGGCAGGTAATCCCGATGCTTAACAGCAAAAATGCACCGACTCTAAGGGTATCAGAAGAATACAAGGATATCTTAACCACCTATTCTCATGATAAGAATTCTTCCGAGCACAAGCAGGCGGCATTATTCATCAAACAGAAACTGGATGCTGCCAAATGGTATATTGATGCGATTAACCAGCGTCAGAATACCTTGTTGCAGACCATTACAGCCATTGTTAAATTCCAGAAGGATTATTTCATTACCGGCGACGAGAAATCCCTGAAGCCAATGATCCTGAAGGATATTGCGGATATTACAGGATTTGATATTTCAACCATTTCCAGGGTAGTGAAAAGCAAATATGCAGATACGCCGAACGGGATCATTTACCTTAAAGACCTGTTCTCCGACAGTCTGACCAATGATGACGGTGAGGAAGTTTCTACCAAGGAAATCAAGACCCATCTTCAGGAAGTCATCAGCAAAGAGAATAAAAGAAAACCGCTCACAGATGACGCACTTGTCGTGATCCTGAAACAGCAGGGCTATAACATTGCCCGTAGGACCATTGCCAAATACCGTGAACAATTGAATATTCCGGTGGCGCGTCTGAGAAAAGAACTTTAATAGAGAATCATAAAACAGATATTTAATCCCTGCTCAAAGCAGGGATTTTTTTCAGCTAGAAAGTAGCTGCAGGAGCGGTACTGTTGTTGAGATTACGATTGATTTCATTCTTTTTCCCTTTGGAAAAATCATAGCTTATGCCAAGGACCAGCATAGATTTGTTATCCCAGTTTCGATTGTGACGTGAATAATTAACCAGGCTTTCAGGAAGGCTTTTCGTTTTATAGTCGGAAGGAATACCGATCCAGTACATGCCGGCAGTAAACGTCCATTCTTTCTGTTTATAGTTTGCAAAAACATGGTTCTGGTTCTCATTGGTTTTCAGGAATGCGCCATCCAGGCTATATACCGGAATATTAAGCATGTACTGTACACTGAATGATTTGTATTCTGATGAAATAACCAGATTATTTCCCAGGTAATTATTCCTGATGACTGTACCGCTTCCGGTTTTTACGGTTTCAGCAGTAGGAGTCAGGGAAGCTTTGATCACCATAAGGCTATTGCCGAAGGGTTTATAAGAGCCGGAAAGCTGAATACCATATTGCTGGGCATTTCTGGCATTCTCGTAAGTCAGGGCATATCCTCCGAATGTACTGTCCAGAATATAATACTGATTTACTGCGCGGTTGTTGTACCCATAGAAAAGATTAGTATTGAAGTCAAAATGTTTGTTATTGTACGAGTAGATCAGGTTGTTTCCGAATCTTTGGGAAGCCTTAAGATACGGGTTCCCACGCTGGACGATATTTGGAGCCATCTGAACGATATTGCTGCTCAGCGCACTGCTTCCCGGGCTCTGCGGCCTGTAGCTGCTGGAAAAACGCAGTGTCTGGCTATTTGTAAGTTGATAGCTTAGGATAACCTTAGGAGTAATGGTCCATTCATCAAAAGTATTTTCTGCACTTTTATTATGAATGTTGGTAAGTCCAGCTCCAAGCCGGTATGACCATTGATCTTTCTTTCCGGAATATTCAGTATAGAAATATTGTTCGAGGTAATTTACACTGTATTCAGAAAAACCGGCAAGGTTTTCCAGGTCATTGGAAATGGAAGTATTGGAAATCCTGTATCCGGAAGACAGTTTACCCTTTCCGAATTCATATACATGGGCAAGTTCACCGACAATACCCGTTTGCCGGGCATCAAGCCGCATGTCGTTGTCATACACTGAATTTCCGGAAGAAATGACCCATTCGTGTGCCAGTTCTGATGATTCAGTAGTATAGTAGGAACCTACCAGATTAATGCTTAATTCATTTTTCTTATTGAGTTTTTTAGAAAAATAAAGGTCAATGGTAGGTGCTGTATAGCCTGAGGAGGTATTCTTGAACATCGCATGGCCTTCCGAGCCGCCGTCCTTCAAAAACGTGCTGTATCCGTTTCCTTTTGCGAAGTTGCTTAAAAGCTGTGCTCCCAGTTTGGCCTGAAATGTATAATGATCAGGCAGCAGCCGGGTATAGCGTAGAGCGATACGCTGATCCGTATAGCCAAAATGTTCTTTCCGGCTTTCTTCGGAGCGGTAATGGGAGTCGTTCAGGGGATAATCATAAATGCTTTCTACATTCCTTTTATGGTAATCCCGGAGGTTAATAGAATATTCCAGCCCGAAGTCATTCTTTCCTTTAGTGTAGCCTGCGTATGCTGCACCATTAATGAATCCGGTATTGAGCGCAGAGGTGAGGTCTGTCCCGAAAACCAATCCTGTTTCGGGATTCCTCGTCAGGATATTGACGACGATATCTGCCCGTGTGGCCCATCGAGCCGGCGGATTATCGTAATATTCCACTTTAAGAACCTCTGCGGGCTGTATGCTGCGTATCTGCATATCGGTAGCCTCGATCCCGTTGATCAGAAATAATGTTGTTCCTCCTTTGGTACTGATGATGGTATTGGATACCGGATCCAAATGAAGTTCAGGAAGTGTTTTAAGGAGGTCTTTTGCATATCGTGCTTTCTTAACCGCTTCCGGATCGAATGTATAGACGGCTTTATCTGCATATTGCTTTTTATGCTGTGATTTCAGAATCACCTGTTCTATATCTTTTGTTTTTATGCCGGCAGTATCAGTGCTTTTTTCCTGTGCGGAAATGATGGCTGCGGATAAAATGCATACAGAAAGAAATGTCTTCCTCATAATAATTGTCCTTTATATTCAGACAATCCGGAGAAAATAAATATTACATTAAAGTTTGATAATTGGCGTATGAATGGTATGCATAATCCCCCTGAAGAATAGCTTCAGAGGGATTAGATTGAAATCAGTTTTTATGATTGATGAGCTCTTATTCCGCACCGGATTTGCAGAAGGCATCCCAAACGGTCCAGAAATGAGCATTAACAGCCCCCGGAGCCGGACTCGTGCTGTCTGCAACAATGCCTACCATAGCTGCACAGTTGGAGTTACATCCGATCTGGTTTTTGCTTCCGTCTTTAGGCGGAATGGCACGCCAGGTTCCTGTAGAACCGCTCAGTGTTTCTACTTTGATATCAAAAATACCGGAAAGTCCAGGAGTTTTAAGCTGTTTTGTCGGGTTTTCATTAGAGATGCTGTCGCTCCAGTTTCCTTGCGAAAACGTTATTTTCCATTGGGTGATCATTTTTGACGTATCATTTTCCGGTGAAAGGTATGCCCAGAACTGTGCTCCTCCTCCTACTACCAATTGGCCTGATGAATTGGCGTTGTAATTTTGGTTGGATTCATTCATGATAGATTGTTTTTATGGGTTATTTTGTACTTCAAAGTAACGGAGAAAAAACGGTGCAGGCTAGCGTATAAACTACCAATCAGAGTTTAGGTATAAATACTGTGATCATGTAAAATAGATGTTAATTGATTAATATCATTCAAATATCATTTCAAATAATGTCATGACTAATAAATCAGTACAGTACTCCTTTATCCTTTTTACAATCTATTCTATGTTAATAAGAAAATGCTTGAATGATACATTTATTTTAAAATTTTATATGAAGTATAATCTTTAATGGTTTTCAATTCATAAAATTCTTGTTTGTCGGCATCTATAATTCTAATGTTGTCTAAAGGAACGTTTTGACAGTGGATAAAACTAATGAATTGCCATGCATTAAATTTACCCTTCACTATAATATCAAATCCTTTCTCTGTTTCTATAGAACTGTACCATTCCCATTTTTTAATATCCTGGAAGTTATAGATGGTCATATCTATATCATCTAATAGTTCATCATATTTATAGTCATCATCATTTAGTTGCTTAATCTTACTTACAATTCCTTGTGGTAATAATTTCTCCCATTTTGGATCTTCATAGTGAAGAGTTTTATTATTTAAGAATATTAATACAGCATTTTTGAAGTTATCTAATACCTCTTTAGCATTGGCTATATTTCTTACTCTAACAATCTGATAACCTTTTAAGGGTTTTTCTCCTTTCGTATTGTATTTTATGTTTCCTGATTCTGTCATCACTTTATTTTTTAATAATTACTGCTTTTTTATTGAATATTTGCTTTAGGTCATCTAATTTTATAGAATAAGAAGCTCCCTGATTCATAGGTAAGGGATCTCGCAAAAAGACTGTTTTATTTTCTACTTTTTCTAAGACTACTGCATGTCCTTTAAATTCTTCTGTACCTATACTGATAATAGCCTTGTCCCCATCCTCTAATTTCTCCAGTAGCTTAGGTAAAGTTATTTTACTTTCAGCAATAGTTACTACTTCATCTAAATAACTGTTATATAAAGCTTTTGGTATATCTAAAATGGAAGCACCATTTTTATCTGTTTTCAAAGCACTAGCAAGATATTCTTCACTTTTAATAATGCCTCTGTCATCCAAAACCATTCTCAAAGAAGTGGAAGCACAGGTATAATCTGTAGATTGTCCAAAAACCTTCGCTGTGCTTATCCATTTTTCGATCTTAATGCCGGCGTTTTCAGCAAATGATTTTGTTGCATCACCACCACCTTTTTGTAGTTTTCTTCCTTTTATTATTACTTCTTCTAAATCATGGATTTCATCAGCTAAGTCTTCAGCCTTAGCACCATTCTTAGTTCCCTGTAATAATTCTTCAATGAATCTGGCAAAACCAGCAAATCCTTTAGCGCAAGCCTTCCCAAATCTAATAATAAATCTTGAAAGAAAAGCAAGTAAATCTGTAATTCCCAGTGTTGCTACAGAAACAGTTTCTCTTGCCAAAACCTTTAGTAAACTTGCTGCTTTCTGTACATAAGTAGCTCCTTTTACAACATTGCCAGCTCCCTCTGTAAAAATAAGCAACAGAATATTAATCAATAGTTCAAAGGCAAAAATACCTATATAGAAAGCTACTGTATACCTTATAATATCCCCAAAATATTCTTTCATCTTATCCAGTATTCCCTGCATATCAGATTGAGAAATACTTCCGCTTGCTTTGAAAAGGTCTTTAACTCCCTGTAAGAATTTAGGGACATTCTCTGTTACCCAGTCTACTATGTCTTCTGCTTTTTCCATTAAATCCCTTCTTTCAAGATACTGCTTGTAAGAAAAAGTAATTGTTGGTTGTAAAAGGAATTCTAAAATATAAAGTAAGCACTGTATAAGACTGATAAATCCACTATTAATACCACAATAAAATGCATTAGCCAGCTTAAGGATTTCTATTCCTTGCTTAGCCATTTCACTGATATCATCCATTACACTGTTAAGAAAAGACTTAATATCATTGATAACGCCTGTAATTTTATGAATCAGCTTCTTAAAAGCATCAGGAAGGTGGTCTATAGAAGCATCTTTAACTTTGCTTGCAGCCTGCTTGACCAATGACCATACTTTAGAAAAAGCAGCTTCTGCCCCCTGAACAAAAGGATTATCCCCTAAGTCTTCAAAGAATTGAGCAGCTTTATTCAGGTTAACAGCTCCTATGACAGGAATTAATGGAGAGTAATCTTTAGCCTTAGGATTGTAATTTTTCTCTGTAGGTTTAAAATCTTCCAGCTTTTCAGCACACCAGCCAATGGCATCAGCAGGAATAGAGGAAATGTTGCCTATAATCTCTTCAAATCTCCTGTCTCCTGTATAAGACTGGTATTCCCGCATTAAAGCCTGGTGAACAAGAGTGGTGTCAATCTTATCTTTTTCAAAAGTATATGCCAACTGAGACAGGTAAGCCGCTTCATCTTCCATAGAGGTAATATTCCTGAAGAACTGACCATTAATACTGGAAGACAATGGCTCTGGAAACCTTTTGAAAAGCTGTACAAAATAATCTCCCATTTTGGCAATATAAAAGTCACCAGAGAAGTTGGATTTGTTGGGATTGGGTTTCTCATAAAACAGGAATAAAGCCTGTTTCTTTCTTGCATTAGCCTCATAGCTTCCATATACCTGTGAGCCTGTTTCACAAGGCAAAACTTGTGCATAATATTCATATCCTTTTTCTCCTTTTTCATCTAATCCTGTAGAAGGAAAAATTGAAGATACAGGATTATCAGTAAGATAAGACTGTCCCAAAGGTGTGTTTCTGTAATCATGAAACGGACTTCTGTAATCAGGGGAATTATCCTTGTTGATTATTGTGTCGGTAAAAGCATTGTTTCGTTTAAATCCTTGATTGACCTCTTCAAAAGACAGTATTTTGAACTGGGATAAATCACCCAATTCGTCATCAAATTCTTCCATGAGTTTTGTTTTAGCAATTAAAATTTTATTTAATATTTCTAAAACAAAGCTAAATTAAGGCTGCGCCAAAACTTGACGTATTATATTATTTATAGAGCATCATCACAATTAGGTATTAATTATCATAGAGAAATACAAGTTCTCATTGGTATTTATTTTGTAGTGTTATGGGATCAAGCGCAAAAGTTGGGGGGGAATGTTTAGGGGCGTATATCCTTAGACGAAGTGCCTTTATCTGATGGCGAACTTTATACCGTTCTTACCTCCAAAAAAGCAAAATATCTGGTCCCCAACTTTTGTAACTGATCCGTATTTCTGAAAAAAGGTAATGTAAAATATTCATATAACTAAACACAAAAAAAAGTCTTAAGTAATACACTTAAGACTTTTTGCAGAAAGGAAGGGATTCGAACCCTCGATACAGTTACCCGTATACTACCTTTCCAGGGTAGCTCCTTCAACCACTCGGACACCTTTCTATTGAGATGGCAAAAATAGGATAAATTCTCGACTTGGCAAATTTTTCCGGCAATTAATTTGTAATTTCTCCGCACAGGCTTTCAGAGAAGTGATTTGCAAAGCTTCCGGGATACCGAGGATTGTCAATTAAGTGCATGGCTTTGGTAATGGCCGTTTCTGCAGTCATGTCTTTTCCGCTGATCGCTCCGATTTTTGCAAAGACGTTGCTGTTTTCATATTTGCCGAATGAAATGCCTCCGGAGATGCACTGGCTCACCACAATGATTTCAGTGCCGTTGTTCCTGATTTCCTGGAGGATCTCCTGTGTTCCCTCGCTGCTGAATATGGTTCCGGAACCGAATACCTGTAAGATGAGTACTTTCATTTTAGGAATATCCCTGAAATGGTTAAGGTTCATGCCCGGGAAAATCCGCCAGAAAAGCACATCGCCCGAAATATGCTCATCGATATGGAAGGTTTCCTGCGTTTTACAGCGGAACAGGTTTTCCTTGATAATATTCAGATGGACGCCGGACTGGCCCAGGATAGGGTAGTTCGGACTGGAATACGCATCAAAATATTCCGCTGAGTATTTCAGCGTCCTGTTGCCTCTTAACAGCTTATACTCAAAATAAATGGCTACTTCCTGGATGACAGCTTCATCCCCTTCATACAGGCTTGCATAATAGAGGCTGGTCAGCAGGTTTTCTTTAGCGTCCGTACGGAGATCACCGATCGGCAGCTGGGAGCCCGTCATGATCACAGGTTTTGTAAGGCCTTTCAGCATGAAGCTCAGGGCGGAGGCTGTATAAGACATTGTATCTGTACCGTGAAGGATCAGGAAGCCGTCATATTCATGGTAGTTTTTATCAATATAGCGCGCGATGATTTTCCACTCTTCCGGTCCCATATCTGAAGAGTCCAGCGGTTTGGCAAAGGGATGGACGAAAACTTCGCATTCCATAAGCTTCATCTCGGGCATCTTCTCAAAGATGTTCCCAAAATCAAAGGCTCTGAGGCTTCCGGTTTCGTAATCTTTTTCCATACCAATGGTTCCTCCGGTATAGATCAGCAGCACTTTTCGTTTCATACGGTAATTTTTAAGAGAATTTTGACCTGCTTCAGGTTCGTCCGCTCAAAAATACGTTAATTTGCAAAAATTTGAAAATGAATAAAACGTTTCTGGCAAATTTTCTGTTACAAAGCTGCCATGATCAACGCGGTTCATTAATTAGAAAACTCTATATCATAGATGATGAAGGATTTAGCACAGACTTTTGAATATTTAAAGCAGTTTCTAACAGACGAGCGGCTGGCCAAGATCGAACATTTTTCGCCAGAAAGTTCAGACTTCGTTCTTCCTGTACTGGAAGATGTATACCAGTTCAGAAATGCAGCAGCTATTGTACGTTCCGTGGAAGCCTGCGGGTTTCATAAAGTGGTGGCTTTGCAGGAAGAAAATAATTTCGAGCCCAACCTGCGTGTGACGAAAGGAGCGGATACCTGGGTAGAAGTGGAAAAGCTTCCCAGAAACATAGCCTCCATTCAGGAGATTAAAAACAGAGGGTATAAGATCGTTGCGGTCTCGCTGGAAAATAATGCAAAAATGCTCCCGGAATATGAAGTGACAGAACCTATGGCACTGGTCTTCGGGACCGAAATGGAAGGGGTTTCCCGGGAAATCCTGGATTTTGCAGATGAAACACTGGCTATTCCTATGTACGGTTTCACCAGGAGTTTCAATGTTTCCGTAGCTGCTTCCATATGCATGTACGAACTGAAACAGAAGCTGATGAAATCAGGCATCGATTATAAGTTAAGCGAAGAAAAGAGGCTGAAAATGAAAATTCGGTGGGCAGTTAATTCAATCCGGAGCGGAGAGGAGATCCTGAGTCATTATCTGGCCAAAACGGAATAAGCCTACTGGAATACAGGCTGAAATCAGTGGATCCCCCTGAAATAGTTCCAGGCTGCCACGAAAACCCCTGCTGTCTCCGTCCTGAGCCTTTGGTTCCCAAGGGAAACTGCCCGGATGGTATGCTGGGATAAAAAAGAAATCTCCTTTTCCGAAAAATCTCCTTCAGGACCGATCATAAAAGTGATGTTGTCCATTAACGGAATGGTTGCAAGCTCCTGCCGTTTCAGTTTCTCATGGCAATGCGCGACAAAGGTGGTTTCCGGATGGGTATGCTTTAAAAAATCCTGGATTTTGGTCAGGTCATTGATGACAGGGAAATGAAAACGCAGGCTCTGTTTGGATGCTGCTACCGCCTGTTTCCTCAGCTTATCGATGTTCACATTTTTCCGTTCGGTTTTTTCCGTCTGCAACAGTGTGATCTCAGAAATTCCCATTTCCACGGATTTTTCTACAAAGAACTCAATACGGTCTATATTTTTCGTAGGAGCAATGGCAATATGCAGCCTCGGATTAAATCCCGGAAGATCAGTAGAAAGCTGATCCACTTCTATAAAGGCCTTTTTCCCTTCAGTCATCAGTTTTCCGGAAGCCAGGCTTCCTTTCCCGTTGGTCACATGGATTTCTTCCCCGTCCTTCATCCGCAGGACCTTTACGATATGCTGCTGTTCCTCGTCGCTGATCAGGACTTTATTTCCCTCGATCTCTCCGTAAAAAAGTTTCATAGAAAAATGTAATGGTTTAAAATATAATCTCGTTCTCGCTCAGGAATGCCACTCCGGTTTTTATGGTCGTATAAACGTCACCTTCACAGTCTCTGTATGAACATGCGTAGATTTCTTCGACCCATTTATTGTTCATGAAAATTAAATTCAGGTATTCGTTTTTCCTTAAATTATTTTTGATGGACAAATAATCCCCTTCCTTCGGTTCGTAGGTAAAACTGAATACATTCTCTGAATTGATTTTTTCGATAATTTCTTCCTTGATATTCTGAACATACCCGGTTTCTGAGCTTATCATGAGATAATCTCCGTCTTCAGATAATTCAGTGGCTTCATTTTTTCCTGTAACGGTTTCCAATACCCAATAATATTTTGAGTTTTTCTTAGAATGGGTTCCCAGTACTTTTTCTTCCAGTAATATTTTCATAGATCGTATTTCGCTGTTGCTGAAGTCCGCAGGTCTGTAAATTCTCCGCGTTCAAATTTAAGTTGCGCTACCATGGCAATCATGGCAGCATTATCTGTGGTGTATTCAAATTTTGGAATATAAATACTCCATCCGAGCTTTTCCCGGTTGCCTTCCATTGCCTTTCTTAGCGCTGAATTGGCCGATACTCCGCCAGCAATAGCCACCTCATTGATATTAAGGTCTTTGGATGCTTTTTCAAGCTTGTTCATCAGAATCTCGATAATGGCTTTCTGTACGGACGCACAGAGATCGTTAAGGTTTTCTTGGATGAAATCCGGATTTTTCCTCACTTCCTTCTGAATGAAGTACAATACAGAGGTTTTGATGCCGCTGAAGGAATAGTCATAGTGGTCCAGCTTCGGCTTATTGAATGTAAAAGCATCCGGATTGCCTTCTTTGGCCAGCCGGTCTATGATAGGGCCAGCCGGGTAATCAAGGTCAAAAATTTTACCGATCTTATCAAAGGCTTCCCCTGCGGCATCATCAGTGGTTTTACCGATAATATTCATGTCGAAATAGTCTTTTACCAAGACAATCATGGTGTGTCCGCCACTTACCGTAAGGCATAAAAACGGGAATGTGGGCGGCATGGGATTTGCATCCTCAATGAAATGCGCCAAAATATGTGCCTGCAGATGGTTAACCTCAATAAGCGGTACGTCGAGGCTCATTGCCAGAGACTTAGCGAAAGAAGTTCCCACAAGGAGTGAACCTAAAAGTCCGGGCCCGCGTGTAAATCCTATCGCTGAAATTGCATTTTGTTGTATATTTGCTTTGGTCAGAGATTTTTCAACAACGGGGATGATATTTTGCTGATGCGCGCGCGAAGCCAGTTCCGGAACAACACCTCCATATTCTTTATGGATTTCCTGATTTGCAGCGATATTGGACAAAATTGAATTTCCCCTGATGATGGCTGCTGATGTGTCGTCACAAGACGATTCAATACCTAAAATTATAGAGTCGCTCATAATAATGGCAAATTTAGAGAATAATAACGAGAATGAGAATAAAAAATCAGCAGCTGAAAACCTGGGCGACCAGGTGCAGAAAACTGTCGAAAATGTAGAGGGCAAGGTAAAAGAGACGGTAAAAGAAGCTTCTGAACTGGCCTCAGATGCAATCCTCCATCCTGTGGAAACTGCCCAGGAGTTCGGGAAGCAGGCGGCAAAAGATGTCACCAGCTATTCCTGGTGGGCAAAACTTCTCCTGATCCTGTTCTGGGTTATTCTCGGTATTGTGGCTACAGTGCTCATTGCGATCAACCTGCCGGTAACGAAGCGCTGGGCAGCTGACCAGGCACTGCAGATCGTCAACAGGGATTTTAAAGCGGAAATGTCCACGGAAAGTGTGGAAGTGGATTATTTCGGAGATGTTACCATCAAAGGATTAAAAATCAAAGACTATAAAGGATACGATTTCATCAAGGCAAGGGAATTCCGGGCTAATTCCGATTGGTTTTCACTGGCCACCAATATCGGGAAGAACAATTCTCTGAGCTTCAATTCACTCACGCTGGTTAATGCCGATGTAAAAGTGATTACCTATAAGGGAGACAGCATTTCCAATTTTATCCGCTTCACCAAACTGTTCGATAGCGGGGATAAAAAGAAAAATCCTGATAAACCTCCTTTTCAGCTGAATTCCAGGGTTCAGATGATCGATTCCAAAGTTTCTATCGTCAATCTTAATTCACCAGGTGAAAAAGGGAGGTGGCTTACTGCCCAGCATGTAAACCTAAAAGCACCGAATGTTAAGGTAAACGGGGGGGATGTTTCGGCTTTAATCAATAACTTTTCTTTTGTGACCACAAGATGGGGGAAATCCCACCTTGTCGATACGTTTTCTACGGAGTTTTCCATGACGAAAGATTATCTCCTGCTGAAAGACCTGACCCTGAATACCGATCATTCACTTCTTCAGGGCAGTATCAAATTCAATCTCCATGACGGTTCATGGGCAGATTTCGCAGATAAGGTGCGGTGGGATATGAACATCAAGCAGGGAAGCCAGATCAGCGGATATGATATCAGCTATTTTGTGACCAACTGGGATAACAGCAAGCCTGTAAATCTTGCCGGATCAATGACCGGTCCGTTAAATAAGTTCCATCTTGATAATTTTGTCATTTCCAATTCAAATGTGAATATTGCGACGCGTACCATGAAGGTCAACAATATCCTCAAAGGAAACTTTCTGATCGAAACCAATAATCTGTCCACGGACCTTACATACAAAGATCTTAAAGCCATGCTTCCGACATTCATCTCCACAAAAATGAAGAATTTTGCAGATGATTTCGGAAGGCTCAAATACAATGGTGCGGCGAGGGTAACTCCGCAACAGGTATATATTCCCAACGGAAACCTCATTACCGGTATCGGGCAGGCAAAAATCAGCCGTTTTTCCCTTACGGATTACAGCACTCCGATGCCGAAGTATTCGGGCTATGCCGAAGTGAAAGACCTTAATACGTCCGTGATTACCAAAAGCAAGGCGGTAGGGCTTATCTCCGGAAATTTTGACCTTAACGGGCAGAGTTTTGATGTCAATACCATGCGCCTGACCACAAAATCCCGGATTTCAAGTATAGAAATCATGGATAAGGAGATCAATAACCTGTATCTGGATGGTCTGCTGGACCACAGAAAGTACAACGGGCTTATCACCGTAAATGATGAACAGGCTAAAGCCAGCGTGAAAGGACTGATTGATTTCAGTACAAAGAGGATCAATATGGATATCAATGCCGATGTTGATTATCTGAACATGAACTACTTTACCGGTAAAACAGGAAACCAGATCGTAAGCGGACAGGTAAATGGAAAAATGGCCATGTCTTCACTGAATGACCTTACCCTTGATGTGGAAGCCAATAATATCAATTTTGCCACAGCAGCCAAGAAATACAGCATTCCTAATGCAAAAATAAAAACCTTCCTCGAGGGCGGAAGCAGGGTGATTGATGTAGATGCTCCTGGGGCAGTAAACGGTAAAATCTCAGGAAGGTATAATCTGGCAGACCTTGCCGGAATGGTGGAGAATGGATTAGGGAAAATCCTGGTCGGCCCGCCGCCGAGAAAACTATACAGGGGACAGAGTTTTGCCGTGAATTTTGATGTCCAGCAGGGATTGGTCAGCTATTTCCTACCGGACCTGAAGCTGCCTCAGGGAGCAAAAGTAGAAGGACAGTATGACGGTAATTCCAATAACCTGATCCTGAATCTCGATGCTTCTTCCCTGCAGTATATCATGACCAAAAAAGAGGAAATTACTGAAGCTGATAAGGCACTGGCTGCCGCCAATCCTGATTATAAGATCAATAACAGAGAAGTGACCAGGGACAGCGCCATGATAGACAGTGTGATGGTGAGGATCAATACGGCGAACCTGGATGAGCAGATCTATGCCAAGGTCAGCAGGGTGCTGTATAATAAAAATGTGATCAAAGACCTCACGCTTAGCGGGAGGAATGACAATAATACCGTTCTGCACCTGGCCGCGAAATTCAAGCACGGCAGCCCTGAGGATGAGCAGGACGATAACCTGAAAGAATATGCCGTTAATGTCAACCAGTCAGCAAATGAAGCCGGGGATTTTGTCTTCAGGTTTGAACCTACGGAAGTAAAATTCAATGATGTGGTCTGGGCTATCGACACCAGCCCGGAACTGGACCATTCCATAACCTATAGGAAGAAAGCCAGTGATTTTGATATCCGTAACCTGAGGATTTATTCCGACAAAAGTGCCCTGTTCATCAGGGAGGCGCAGTTTAAATCAGCCAAGGATTTTTACGTAGATGCGGACATTGATGATTTTGCCATTGAAAAACTCTTGGAAATGCAGTCCGGAGGCAATACCATGGATATCAAAGGACTCGCTAACGGGACGGTTAAGATCAAAATGGATAAAAGCACCATACAGCCTCTCGTAGATGTTACCATAGACGATATCATGATGAACGGCAACGATATGGGGGATATTACCATTACCGCAACCAACGGATTCTCCTTAAATGTATATGATGTGGACATCAAAGTGGCTTCCGCAGGAGTGATCGGGAATAACAACCTTCATGTGACAGGTACCGTGAATAATAATACACCGTCACCAACACTTGATTTTACGGCTGAAATGCGGGATTTCGATGTTGCTTTTGCCCAGCAGTTCGTTCAGACGATCTTTGGTAACCTCCGGGGTAAAGCGACCGGCGACCTTAAAATTGCCGGAACGCTCAGCAACCTCGATTACAGCGGTGATATTGCTCTGAAAGGCTTTGGCCTCAAACTGTTGTTTACAGGCGTCGATTATTCGTTCCAGGATACGGTAGTTCCGTTATCGAAAGGTCTTGCCATCCTGAACAATATTGAAGTCCGTGACGGAAGAACCAATTCCAAGGGAACCATATCCGGAGCCATCCAGTTTGAAACCCTTTCATCTATGGGAGTCAACCTGGTGATGAGAGCTGATAACCTTCTGGTCCTGAATACCACTCAGAAAGATTATGACCTGTTCTGGGGAAGAGTTTACGGACAGGGCGACTTGTATGTAGACGGACCTGTTTCCGGCCTCAGCCTCTCTACACCTAATATGAAGGCGCTGAACGGAAGTACCTTTACCTTCAACTCCGGATCTACATCCAATGTTGAAGAATTTAAGATGCTGAGGTTTCTAAAAGAGGGCAAGAACGGACTGGTAACCCTGGAAGAAAAGAAAAAGACCGGAGGCAATATGAATATCGACTTCAATCTCGATGTTGATAAAGGAACCACGGTAAATGTCCTGGTAGGAAACGATGTAGGAAATATTACCGTAAAAGGTGCGGCAAATAACCTGAGGTTCCAGATGAGCAGACAGGGCAGTATAGCCATGAACGGTACTTACCGGGTAGATAACGGTACTTTTATATCGCGTGCGATCCTGAATAAAACCTTCCAGATCGAAAAAGGCAGCAGCATACGCTGGGATGGTGATGCCATGAAACCTGCACTGGATATTACCGCCAATTATGTAAGGATGGTATCCAATGCAGGGGAATATCTCAACCTTGGAAGGCTGCAGCCGATCAGTATATTGCTTCAGGCCAATATTACCCAAACCCTTACCGAACCTAAGATCGACCTGAATGTGTCTGCAATGGATGTATCCAGCCAGGTAAAAGAGACGCTTGCTGCAAAAATGAGCCAGGAAGGAGAGAAAGTATTACAGTTCGGATCCGTATTATTGTTAAATAGTTTTAACGTTTCCAACAGTGGAGGGGTAGAGGTGGATGTGGCCGGTGTGGCAGAATCATCCGGGTATAATATCCTTTTGAAACAGCTCGGATCCGTTTTGAATACCATGAGTAATGAGTTTCAGATTGATCTGAATTACGTTAAGGGAGACCAGTATTCCAATACCGGCGACCGCGCCAATGCAGGGGTAAGCTTTGCCGTATCCCCACGGATTAATGTGAAGACCGGACTGGGAATTCCGCTGACCAACACCGGAAATACGGAGGTAAACTATCTTTCCGGTGAAGGAACCATTGAGTATGACCTGTCCAAGAAAAACGACGGTAGCCTGATTCTGAGAGGGTATTCCAAGCCTTCGAACATCGGTATGGTCGCCGGTGCGGGTACTAACGGTTCTGCAAATCAGGCCTATGGCGGTGGTATTGTCTGGAGTAAAAGCTTCAATTCTTTGTTTAAAAAGAAGAAAAAAGATAAAAAAACAGCCGATGCCAAAGCGGAAATAAAAACAGATTCTGTAAAATCAGGTGCTAAATAATCGTATATTTTTAATGATTTTTATCATATGTGTTAATTATTGTTAATGTTTGATATAATTTTTTTAGTTTAATTATTTATTTTAAATTTGCAAAAAATACATTGATTTTTTAAGAAAATTGTAATTTAACTAATATGAACTATCAACTGGACGAAATAGACAAGAAAATTCTTGATTTCTTAGTAGAGAACACAAGAATGCCTTTTACTGAAATTGCCAAGCAGATGGATGTTTCTGCAGGTACTATTCACGTAAGAGTAAAAAAGATGGAAGATGCAGGCATTATTTTGGGATCATCTCTTAATATTGATTACGGTAAATTAGATTATCACTTTACCGCTTTTATAGGAATTCTTCTTACGAAATCCAACCGTACTCAGGAAGTTTTAAAAGAACTTTCTACTATTCCTAACGTTATCGAGGCAAGTGTAATCTCCGGGAAATACAATATTTTCTGCAAGGTGAGAGCCAAGAATACCGATGATGCCAAAAGAATCATCTATCAGATCGATGATATTCAGGATGTGATGAGAACGGAAAGTATGATCTCTATGGAGGAATACCTGAGTGACAAAAACAGACTGATTGATGCGATTTCCGTATAATCAAATGATAAACGAATAAATATGATGAAGAACTTATGAACATGATCATAAGTTCTTTATTTTTGTACTTATGGAAGAATACAGTTATTTTGACGAAGATCCGAAGAAAGGCTGGGGATTTATTTTAGCCTTTGCGGCACTGCTGCTGTTTACAGTGATGGGGTTCGGAATTGATCTGGATGAATATCTTCAGCACGATTACCTGAACATTCCCGGGGCTTATTTCTATATTATCTTCACCATTGATGCACTTATGGTCATCAGTCTTATTCTGATGTTTTTTTACCGCAAAATCGGGATCTTTTCATTTCCGGCACTTCTGGTGCTGCATTTCTTTATGCATAATTATTACCTATCAACCTTTCTGTATACGGATGTTACCAACCTGTTCCTGTTTACCGGATTCGGGATGCTGGCTATTATCCCTAAATGGAAATTTTTCAGATGGTAATGCAGGTTGAAATAGAGAGTAGCAAGAGTATTATTAAAATAAAAAAAGTCCCCAGAAATGAGGACTTTTGTCGTATATCAGAGCTTTGATTAAGCTAAAATTCTTTTCACAGCCTCTTTCACAGCTTCAGCATCAATCTTATACTTCTTCATCAGCTCAGCAGGCGTAGCAGATTCCCCGAAGGTATCATTCACTGCAACAAACTCCTGTCTTGTCGGCCTTTTTCTGGCGAGCATTCCGGCAACGGATTCTCCCAGCCCTCCAAGGTAGTTGTGCTCTTCGGCAGTCACGATCTTACCTGTTTTTTCTACAGATTTTAAGATGATTTCCTCATCAAGAGGCTTGATAGTGTGGATGTTGATCACCTCACATGAAATCCCTTCTTTCTCAAGCTCATCTGCTGCTACCAGGGATTCCCAAACCAGGTGCCCCGTCGCTACAATGGTTACATCAGTGCCTTCCTGAAGCATGATTCCTTTTCCGATCTCAAACGGCATATCTTCCGGGATGAAAACAGGAACTGTAGGTCTTCCGAACCTTAAATATACCGGGCCTTCATGGTCTGCAATCGCCAGGGTAGCCGCTTTCGTCTGGTTGTAATCACAAGGATTGATAACAGTCATGCCCGGAAGCATTTTCATCATCCCGATGTCTTCCAGTACCTGGTGCGTAGCACCGTCTTCCCCTAAAGTAAGACCTGCGTGTGAAGCACAGATTTTAACATTCTTATCGGAATAGGCGATCGACTGACGGATCTGGTCATATACTCTTGAGGTAGAGAAATTAGCAAAGGTTCCGGTAAAAGGAATTTTACCGGTGATGCTGAGTCCTGCAGCAATACCCATCATATTGGCTTCTGCAATCCCGATCTGGAAAAAACGCTCAGGAGCTTTTTCAATAAATTTTTCCATTTTCAGGGAACCGATAAGGTCTGCACAAAGCGCAACAACATTAGGGTTCTTATCTGCAAGCTCCGCCAATCCGGCTCCGAAGCCTGAACGGGTATCCTTTTTTTCTGTATATGTATATTTCATTTTTTTCTTGATTTATTAATGGCTGATTACTTGATGTCGTTCTCTAATTAGTAATCTGCCGGAGCTTCTAAATATAACTGTTTAAAGGCCGTGTCCAGCTGCTCATCATTAGGCGCTTTTCCGTGCCATGAGTGGCTTCCCATCATATAGTCTACCCCAAATCCCATTTCAGTATGAAGGATGATAACTACAGGCTTGTCTTTTCCGGTTTCGGTCTTTGCTTTTTCAAGGATTCCGATTACCGCTTCCATGTCATTACCGTTTTTCTCTTCCAGAACAGTCCATCCGAAAGCTTCCAGTTTCGCGTGAAGGTTACCCAGGCTTAATACATCGTCCGTATCACCGTCAATCTGGCGTCCGTTATAATCAATTGTTGCAATAACGTTGTCTACTTTTTTCGCTGCCGCAAACATCAGGGCTTCCCAGATCTGCCCTTCCTGAAGTTCACCGTCACCGTGAAGCGTATATACCAAAGAATCATCTCCGTCCAGTTTTTTGCCTAGAGCCACACCCAGAGCAACAGAAAGCCCCTGACCTAAAGATCCTGAAGCAATTCTTATCCCCGGTAAACCTTCATGGGTAGTCGGGTGGCCCTGAAGCCTCGAATCCAGTTTTCTGAACGTTCTCAGCTCATCTACCGGAAAAAAGCCGAATCTTGCCAGTGTAGAATAGAATACCGGTGAAATGTGACCGTTGGAAAGATAAAAATGGTCTTCATTCTTGCCCTCCATCGTAAAAGGAAGGTTATACTGCATTACTTTCCCGTAAAGTGCCGTAAAATATTCCGTACAGCCTAAGCTTCCTCCTGGATGACCGGAATTTACAGCGTGAACCATTCTTAAAATGTCCCTTCTGATTTGTGTAGTAAGAGATTTTAACTCTTCGATACTTTTACTCATATATATGATTTATTTGCCTTGCGAATGTACAATTTTTTAGCGGCTTAACGAAATTTTAAAACGATATCCGTCAACCTTAATCTCTTTATTGTGCCTGATTATCATCTGATTATCCGGTGTATAGATCGTCTTATTCATTCTGGTTGCTATCCGGAATATGATAAGCTTTTTACGGCTGTGCCTTATTCAACTACTCTCAGATATGACCTGCTTTTCACCAGCCATAATCCAATGAAGGTCAGTAGCCCGTTCAGGATAATCAGTTCCACACCAATGCGGTAATCGGTATACGTGGTTACTGCAGTATTGATCAGATAAGTTAATACAGGGGCTGCAATGGTTACGGCAAGGATCGCATATTTTTTTGAAATCCGGAACCGGGTAAAGATTCCGAATGCAAAAAGGCCTAACAACGGGCCATAGGTATACCCTGCGATTTCCATGATAAGATAAACGATGGATTTGTCGTTCATGGCTTTAAAAACCATGATAAGGATAAAGAAAACTACGGTAAATGTAAGATGGACTTTCATCCGGAGATGTTTCTTTTCTTTTTCAGTCTTGGTCTTATTTTCGTTAAGGTTCAGGAGGTCAACACAGTAAGAGCTGGTGACAGCGGTTAACGCTCCGTCCGCAGAAGGGAAAAGCGCCGAGATCAGCCCGATGATGAAAATAACGGATAATGCCATCGGGAAGTAGCCCTGAAGCGATAGCGCCGGAAAGAGGTCGTCTCCCATGATGTTTTTAACATTCCCTGAAGCATCCCTGAATCCGAAAACATCAGCAAAAACCTGCTTCCCTTCAACCAGAGTGGAAACCTTTGAATAGTCCGCTCCGTTCTGCAGTGCAAAAAGATACAGCAGCCCGCCTAAAAATAGGAAGGCAAGGTTTACCACGAGCAGCGTGCCGGCAAACGTCAGCATGTTCTTTTTGGAATTGTGGAGGTTATCCACCGATATGTTTTTCTGCATCATTTCCTGGTCCAGTCCCGTCATGGCGATGGTAATGAATATACCGCCCAGGATCGTTTTGAGAAAGAACGTTTTGGAATTCGGGTCTGAATTGATGAAATGCGTATAATTTTTCTGTTCCAGGATCGTGTAGGCTTCCCCGAAGGATAAATTCAGATTCGAGAGGATGTAAACAATACAGGCTACCAGGCTGATGATCATGAATGAAGTCTGCAGCGTGTCCGTGATCACGATCGTTTTAACGCCGCCTTCAAAAGTATACAGCAAAACCATCAGCAGCAGAACCATGGCCGTTACCCAGAACGGTACTCCTAATCCTTCCAGCAGGAAGATCTGCAGCACGTTCACCACCAGGTATAATCTGGCCGTTGCACCGATCGCCCTTGAAATAATAAAGAATATGGATCCTATCTTATGGGCTTCCACATTGAACCTTTTGCCCAGATATGTGTAAATGGAGGTGAGGTTCATTTTGTAATACAGCGGAAGCAGGATGGCAGCTACGATAAAGTAGCCTATAAAGAAGCCGATTACCATCATGTAATACTCAAAACCCCCGAAAATATATTCGGTTCCGGTCATTTTCCCAACCGTTCCCGGAACTGAAATGAAAGTCACCCCGCTGAGGCTGGTACCGATCATCCCGAAGGCCACGAGCCACCATTTGCTTTTTTTGTTTCCTATGAAAAACGATTGGTTATCCGAATTCCGGCTGGTAAAATAAGAAATCACCAGCAGCCCGATGAAATAGATAAAAACAAATAGCAAGAGAGTAGTTCCTGGATTCATGCTGAAAAAATAATTTCAGCAAATATAGTTTTTTTCTTTTCTGCTGAAAAAGAAAAAACCTTTCAGAACGGAGTCCTGAAAGGTTAATATATTTTAGATCTGCCGGATCAGTCTTAATTGACCATTACATCCTGCAGTTCTGCATGCTTCTGGAAGTTGGCTTTGGCAAAAGGGCAGAGCGGGATGATTTTTTTTCCGTTTTCACGGGCGTAGTTAACCGCTGCATAGAGCATTTCTTTGCCTACACCTTTTCCGTTATAGGCGTCTTCCACTTCGGTATGGTCTATAATAAAGCGGGTGTCTCCCGCCCAGGTGTACGTCATAAGCCCGGCCTGTTTGCCGTCCATAAATGCTGCGAAGCTTCCTCGCTTCTCGTCGTTGTTGTGTTGTATTTCAATCATATCATGAGAATTGGGTTAATATTTCGATATCGTTGGTCAGGATTTTGTGAACAGGGCAGGCTTCTGCAATCGTACGAAGCCTTTTGACCTGATCTGTATCAAGTTCTGAGCCATCAAAGCTGATTTGCCGTTTAAAGACCGTTCTTCTGGTGAGGGGAAAATATTCAAGGTCTACAGTGACGTTGATTTTTTCCGCGTTCCATACTTTCCTGTCAAGGTACATTCTCAGGGTCGCTGCGGTACAGCTGGCCAGGGATGCGGCCAGGATTTCAAAAGGATTCGGCCCTTTGTTCTGTCCGCCTTTATCTACAGGTTCGTCGGTGACCATCTTATTGTCGCCGGCAGTAACTTCCGTATAATACTGCGTAGTTCCTAGGCTTGCCGTTACGGTTACATTCATCATTGAATTTCATTTTTAAATGCTTGTACCTTCTCTTTGAGTTCCTTCAGCATCTCCGGATTGATGATTCCGTTTTCCAGGTCAAAATTTTCATAGAACTTCGGTAACGAAAACGTCTGTCTGATATCTGCCCCGAATTGAGGGAAGAAGGTTTTGGCCGTACTCATCACATTGCCTCCGCCGTAGCCTCCCGGAGAAGTGCTCATCAGCAGCATCGGTTTATTCCGGAAAACTTTTACATCGATTCTGGAAGCCCAGTCGAAAATATTTTTAAACGCAGCGCTGTACGAGCGGTTGTGCTCGGCAAGCGAACAGATGATAGCGTCACAGGCTCCGATGGCCTGAAGAAAGCGGTGGGCTTCATCCGGGAATCCTTTCTTTTCAAGGTCTACGGAAAAAACCGGCATGGAGAAATCATTCAGGTCTATGAAATGAATTTCTTCATTCCCGAAATCCCTGAGAACAAATTTTACCAGTTCACGGTTGATAGATGTGGAAGACGTGCTTCCTGCAAAGGCAAGTATTTTCATGTATGGGTCTCTGGGAATAATTACTTTCTGTTTAAAATAGATTTCGGAAGCGGTACATATTCCTCTTCGTCACCGGGTACCAGAGGGAAGGCATCATGATTCTGGTCGTGCCAGTTCACTTTGGCTTCTTCAAGGCGTTCTTTGTCTGAATTCACAAAATTCCAGAATATGAAACGTTCTTCCTCAAAAGGTTCTCCTCCAAAAAGGTACACTGTGGCATTTTCACTCATCCCGAACTCGCATAGCTTGGTATCTTTTGCGATGAGAAGCTGTCTTGATCCATAGTTGTTGCCTTCAATGTCTACCGTTCCGTCCAGGACATACATGGCCGCTTCGCCGTACAGGTCTTTTCCGATTTTGATGTTCTGTGGATCCTTCGTTTTGATTTCTATAAAGAACAGTCTGCTGTGTACGGGAACCGGGGATTTCTTTCCGAAAGCTTCTCCTGCAATCAGCTTGTAATGCACGCCGTTTTCCTCCCATTCCGGCAGTTCTTCAGCCTCGGTATGATGAAAGGTAGGTTCGCTTTGCTCCAGGTGTTTTGGCAGTCCTACCCAGATCTGGAATCCATGCAGCTTTTTATCGGTTTCCCTTAAATATTCATGGGTTCTTTCGGAATGTACAACTCCTTTACCGGCCGTCATCCAGTTAACCGCACCCGGCTGGATCTCTATTGCGCTGCCGATGCTGTCGCGGTGAAAAATAGACCCTTCCAGAAGGTAGGTCAGGGTGGAGAGTCCGATATGCGGATGAGGCGGGACATCCAGGTTCTGGTAGTCCTTCAGGTCAGCCGGGCCCATATGGTCAATAAATACAAAAGGACCTACCGCCCTTTTTTCGCGGAAAGGCAGAAGCCTGCCTACCAGAAAGTTTCCTATATCTGCCGCTTTTTCTTCAATGATCAGTCCTATATTTGACATAATAACTTATATTTTTCTTGATTCTGTTAATTTAATCATTCTTTTTTAAATGAACCATCCGGAAGCAATTTTCAGCAAAATAATTGATCAGTAGAAAGCATCTTCACCGTTAATCACTGCATATGAACTTTTTCCATGATAACGGAACATATGATCATGCCAAATGGCCATCATTGTGCTCCCGGATATACTGCAAATATAGGCCGGAATATGATTATGGACATTGATGTGTGTTAACTAGGATTTTCTGCCTAAGAAAGTTCAGGCAATATCTTCTAAACAAAGTTTTATCATGAAGTGGAGTAGGAGCTTTTTATTTTGACTGCATGTTTTTGCCGTCCGAGATATGCAGCCTTCTGAATACAAATCCGGATAAGATCGTCAGCAAACCTACAGTAAGGAAAGTGTACCGGAATGCATTATGGATTTCTCCTCCGATAAGGTCTGAATTCTGGAAGATTTTCAGGACTATCAGTCCGAATGCGATCCCGAATCCAACCGCAAGCTGCTGGTTAACAGAAAGGAGCGAATTACCGCTGCTTGTCTGGAAGTTTCTCAGGTCTGCAATGGAAATGGTATTCATGGAGGTAAACTGAATGGAATTGAAAAATCCTAAAATCGCAATAATCGGGACGAACCAATACAAAGAGCTGTGGATATTCGGAATAGCCAGCAAGCAGATCAGGGTGCCGATAATGAAAGTATTGACCATCAAAGTCTGCCGGTATCCGTATCTGTTGAGGATTTTAATCACCGAGGATTTTCCGAAAATAGCCGTTAGCGCCATTGGCGCCACAATCCATCCTGAGGTTACAGCCGACTGTCCGTAAGCAATCTGAATCATCAGCGGTAAGAGCAGCGGCACGGAACTGATTCCCAGCCTTGTGGCCAGGTTTCCGACAACTCCTACCCGGAATGTCCGTACCTGGAAAAGGTTCAGCGGAAAAATAGGGCTTGCATCCTTCTTGGCGTGTTTATAGTAATAGTACAGAAAAAGAAATCCGAGGATAAAGACCAGTAATACCGGCGTGATATTCTGGATGTCCCCGAAAAGTTCCAGCGAAACGGAAAGCAGGAGGGACGCTGCTGCAAAGATGAGAAAGCCTTTAAGGTCGAAATCCACATCTTTGGACCTGTAATCCGGCATGTATTTCGCTCCCAGGACCATACCTAAGAGTCCTATCGGAATGTTGATCAGGAATATCCAGTGCCAGGAAAGATAATCTACCATATATCCGCCGACCAATGGACCGAGAACCGGACCGATCAGCGCCGGAATAATAGCGAAATTCATCGCTTTCAGCAGTTCGTTTTTATCAAACGTCTTAATGAGCGCCAGCTTTCCTACTGGTGTCATCAGGCTGCCTCCCACGCCCTGCAGGACACGGGAAATCACCAGGTGGGTCAGGTTTTGGGATAGTGCGCAGAACAGTGATCCGAGGCTGAACAGGACCAATGAGACAATAAAAACTTTCCTCGTTCCGAAACGGTCTGCCAGGAATCCGCTGGCAGGCATGAAGACGGCCAGCGTCAGCACATAACTGATGATGGCATTTTGCATGTTGAGCGGCGATTCCTGTAAATCCCTGGCTATGGAAGGCAGGGAGGTATTCAGGATAGTAGAATCCAGCATCTGCATGAATATGGCAGTGGCCAGAATAAGGGGAAGAATTTTCTTTACGGAATTGGGTTGTTGTATTACCTCTGACATTGTTAACCGGCTTGGGAATCTGGTAACAGATTGATTGCTCAAAACGCTTCAAGAATAATACCATACTAGGTTTTATCCGGGTTAAATGCAAAAAAAATCCTGCGGTAATTTCGCAGGATCTGAGTTTATTTTCTAGGCTTTTCAACCCCTTTCCATTCTTCGCCGGCCTTTCGGTACTGGCTCAGGATAAAAGTTTTGAAATCCTTGGTTTTGTATTCGATGTTATCCGTATTCTGCTCGAAAGGCATGATGTAATAATAATCTGCATCGGTTTTATCAGTTTTATTCCCTTTTTTTACGGAAGGTACGTATTTTGAAAACTTATAGTTCGGCAGGTATTGTTTCAGCCTTGCGTAGAATGCTTTGTTTTCCTTCTCTTCCGGGATAATGTTTACAATATTGAAATCATCATTTTTCTTGTCGATCCAGAGATAAAAAGTTTGTTCCTCCTGTGTTTTCCTGTTAAGTGAGTTAAAGGAGAAAAGTTCCTTAGGTACCAGTTCCTTGATTCTTTCAGGGTCCACTTTCGTAAAATATTCTCCCTGGGAAGGATCTACATACGTTTCCAGGTTATGCATCAGCACGCTGTTGTTCTCGAAATTCTTATTTTTGAAATACTGGTTCAGGGACAGCTCTGCTGTTTCTCTGAGCTCTTTTCCTCTTGCATCCAGTTTTTTGGTAGGATTCTGCGGATTTACTTTTTTAACGAATTCGTAAAGGACTACCGGCTTTATATCTTTAAGGTGCGGATATGTTTTCAGCTGTTCAGCCTTTACAAGCCAGTAGTACTGCTGGTAATAATCTTCTTTGTCATTTTCCTTCACACTTTTATAGGTTAAAGCAAGCTTTTTTGAGTTAAGGTATCTGCCGTATTTTCCCTGTGCAAAAGCAAAGCTCATTGATAATAAAGCAAACAAGACGGTAATGTTTCTTCTCATTTTTTATAATTGATATTTTCGTTTTCCAAATATAATTATTTATTAGATATTATTTTTTATTAACGGTTAAATTCTGACAATATTATTAACGTTAATGCAAAAGAAAATCCTGTATGACTACAGGATTAATAAATTTTAAAAATTGCATACCGAGAGAATGGATATAATTGATGATTGATCAATGATCATTGACATTGGATATTCCGCTATCAAATCACCACTAGCATCTGATCAGTGGTCGAAATTCCTGCGGATCAATGGTCATTTAATTTTATCAAAATTCACCGGTGATGCACAATTCACAATTGACCATTCGTTTTTACACCTGGTCGTATGACGTCTCATGCACTTTGACCGCTCTTCCGCTCGGATCATTCATTTTCTTGAAGGCTTCATCCCATTCCAGGGCAATAGGCGTAGAGCAGGCAACAGAAGGTACGGAAGGTACTGTTGCTGCGGCAGTTTCACTTGGGAAGTGTTCTTCAAAAATCGTCCTGTACCGGTATTCTTCCTTATTCTGAGGCGTATTCAGCGGGAACCTGAAACGGGCATTGGCCATCATCTCATCCGTTACTTCTTTTTCTGCAACTTCCTTCAGGCTGTCGATCCAGGAATAGCCTACCCCGTCAGAGAACTGTTCTTTCTGTCTCCATACGATCGATTCAGGAAGAAGGTCTTCAAAAGCTTTCCGCAATACCCATTTTTCAATTTTGCCTTCAGCTGCGCTGATCATCTTGTCCTCGGGGTTGATGTTCATGGCAATATCCATAAATTCCTTATCTAAAAACGGTACCCTGCCTTCAATTCCCCAGCTCATCAGGGCTTTGTTGGCTCTGAGGCAGTCATACAAATGCAGTTTACTCAGTTTCCGTACCGTTTCGTCATGGAATTCCTTCGCATTGGGCGCTTTATGGAAATACAGGTAACCTCCGAACAGCTCATCTGAACCTTCACCGGAAAGGACCATTTTGATTCCCATGGATTTAATGACCCTGGCCAGGAGGTACATCGGGGTAGATGCCCTTACCGTGGTAACGTCATACGTTTCCAGGTGGTAAATCACATCCCGGATGGCATCCAGCCCTTCCTGAACCGTAAAGTTCACTTCATGATGTACAGACCCGATATGGTCTGCCGCTTTCCGGGCGGCTTCAAGATCAGGAGATCCTACCAGGCCTACGGCAAAGCTGTGCAGTCTCGGATACCAGGCTTCCTGCGTATCGCCGCTTTCCACTCTCTGACGGGCGAATTTTGCCGTAACGGCAGAGATCACGGAAGAATCAAGGCCGCCTGAAAGGAGCACGCCATAAGGCACATCGCTCATCAGCTGCCGGTGAACGGCATCTTCAAGCCCTTTCCTCAGCAAGTCTATATCCGTTTCATTGTCTTTGACGTGGTCAAAAGACTCCCAGTCTCTTTTGTACCACTGTTCCAGTCCGCTTCCGTCTGCACTGTATACCAAATGTCCGGGTAAGAAAGTTTCTATGGTTTTGCAGATGCCTTCCAACGCTTTCAGTTCAGAGGCTACATAATAGTTTCCGCTTCTGTCCCATCCGTGATACAGAGGGCAGATCCCCATATGGTCGCGGGCAATAAGGTAAACGCCTTTATCCATATCATAAAGGGAAAAGGCAAAAATACCGTTCAGTTTTTCAAGGAAATTTTTCCCGTATTTTTCATACAGGGCCAGGATAACCTCGCAATCCGACTGGGTCTGGAATTCGTAGTCAGAGAATTCCTCTTTCAGTTCGCGATGGTTATAGATTTCACCGTTAACGGCTAATACAATACGGCCGTCTTTGCTAAACAGCGGCTGCTTTCCTGAGGTAGGATCTACAATAGCCAGCCGTTCATGGGAAAATACCACTTTATCATCCTGGAATACCCCGCTCCAGTCCGGACCTCTGTGGCGGATCTTTTTAGACATTTCCAATACCTGGGGTCTCAATATTTCGGTTTTCTGTTTGGCGTCAAACAGACATACAATTCCACACATTTTATTGTTATTTATAAATCAAAAGTAGAATTACAATTTATAAATAACAATAAAATTTTTATTAAAGTTTAAAATTTTAATTAAATAATTTGTTTTGTAGAAATTATTTAACTTTTTGTATTAAAATCGGGGTCTGAAATTGATTTTTTTCTTCACAAATGAATGATGTTACCCTCATACGAAATAAAAACTAAAAAAACGATGCTAAATGGTAATTTTTTATTAGAATTTTAATCGTTATTTTGTGACTCGAAATAATTTTTTTTCATCATTTGTGTTTTTACCTTCTTGTAATTCTAATTACGAGAAGGTTTTTTTTATTCATTTCCCAGCAGTACTCCCGACACATTCCATGAGCTGAAGCTTGTGCCTTCACGCGGTCCCTGAGGGATTTTTACCTGTATAACATGTTTTCCGGCTTTAAGGCTGCCTAATGAGATGAAGTCAGGATTGGTTACCGTTCCGGGGCACCAGTTGGACCTGCTGAGATCTGAGGAGGAAAGACCATCCGGGAAATTTCCTGAAGCAGGATTATACAGGCGGTAAGAACCGCAGTCCGTCCTCCAGGGAATAAAAGAAAATATCATTTTCCCGTCCAGAAGTATAGTATTGGCCTTAGGGATGAATTCGTCTCCGTTTTCCCATCCGCCATGTCCGGTAGTGATGTATTTCAGCTGTGCATTATTCAGGTCTTTCTTTAAATTGAATTCTACCAGCAGTCCTTTGTCTTTGTCAAACATGGTGGAATACTCCTGGCCCGCCATTTCCATGATGTTCAGCGTATTGAAAAGAGGAATGACCGTATTGTTCCTGTAGATATTCTGGTCACTTTTATGGATGGTGATTTCCAGGCTTACTTTATGTCCGCCCTTATCGTAATTCCCGATGAATGTGCCGATCCATAATTCCTTTCCGGACAAGGCCGGTTTGAGATCTGTAATGTCTTCACGATATGGGCTCACCGTCTGCCATTCCTTTCCCTTCAGCTGGATGTGGTTGAATTTCTGGATGCCGAAAGCGGTAAAAAACCTCATCATTTCTACAGGAGCCAGGTATTTTTCATCAGAAACCACGCCGAAGTACTGCTTCCCGTTCCCGTTTTCATATACCGGAAGTGTTTTAACCCCTTTCTCAAGCCCGTCCAGAAAAGACATGGATTGATCCTGCGGAATAAAGAATACGGTTCCCGTCCTGTCGTAGGCATCTCCGTTAGACTGCTGTTTAAGGTCAACAAAAATATTTTCCCCTTCACTGATGGCCGGAAACTTTATTTTCTTTAGGATAATCGTTCCGTTGGCAAATCTTTTCACCTGTTCGTCTGATTTTGAAGTATCAGAAAAATTAATGGTTTCATTGTCAAAAACCTTCAGGGTGGTAAAACGGCTTTTCCAGAGCAGGTCCCTGTATCCCAGCTGGTCCGTTGAGGTTACTGTCCCTTTCATAAGGCTTTCAACGGATGTTTTTTTTACCTTTTTGATAGATTGGGCGGTCAGCAGGCTGTTTTTATTGCGTTCGATTTCCAGGACCAGGCCAAGGTTCTGTCCAAGGGTTGAAGGCCCGCCGTTGATCTTGAGGTCATTGGTATACCAGACTTCTATGGTATTGGAATTGATCTTGGTGACTGCTTTTTTACAGTTGTAGCCCAGGATCTTTTTGGTTTCTGATGTGAAGTCAAACGTCTGTTTTCCTACCGATTCGGTATCAGATGCGGAAATAATTTCTCCGGGCTTTAGAAAAGCATAGGATACGACTGTATTAGAGGGTTTTTCAATCTTGGTGATTTCAAAAGGGTATTCGCTTTTCTGCTCTTTTATGGTTGTATTGAGTATAAAATTCTCTTTGTCATTGACCCATACCAGCGTAGGAGACTGGCCGGGAGATACCTTCCCGTTAGAAGAACTGATGTACTGTATTTCATAAGTCTGCGCATAGCCTGAACTTAATACGGCAATAAAAAAGAAAAAAAATAAAAATCTTGTCAGCATAAAAATAAATTTCAGATGAAGGGTAAAAATTAGGTTCAAAAATAATTCTTTATTATTGCCGGGCAAAATAAAAGCTACCCCTGCAGGGTAGCTTCATATGGTAAGGCGGTTTATTTAGGCAATACGCTCGATTAAAGCCATATAAAACCCGTCATATCCCTGACTTGGCATTACTTTTTCGTCTTTAATCATTTTAAAGTCCGGATTGTTTTTCAGGAATTCCTCTACCTGCTCATTATTTTCGGAGGGAAGAATAGAACAGGTGGCATACACCATTTTTCCTCCTTTTTTAAGGATTTTGGAATAATCCTGAAGGATCTGCTGCTGCTCTGCTTTTATGCGGTCTATAAACTCCTGGTCAATTTTCCATTTGCTGTCCGGATTTCTCTTCAGTACACCCAAACCTGAACATGGCGCATCTATCAGCAGCCTGTCGGCCTTTTCGTGAAGGCGTTTGATGACTTTATTGTCAGAAATCAGCCTGGTTTCTATATTATGGGCTCCGGCTCTCTTGGCGCGTCGTTTCAGCTCTGCCAGTTTCCATTCAAAAATATCCAGGGCAATGATCTGTCCTTTGTTTTTCATTAAGGCAGCCAGATGAAGCGTTTTTCCTCCTGCGCCTGCACAGGCGTCCACCACCCGTTGTCCTTCCTGTACATCCAGGAAATACCCGATTTTCTGTGAAGAAGCATCCTGTACTTCAAACAGTCCGTCTTTAAACGCGCTGGTCAGGAATACATTTTTCTTCTCCTCCAGCTGTACCGCGTCAGGATAGTTTTTTATAGGATAGGAAACCACGTTTTCATCTGAAAGATCGGAAATAAGTTCCTTGGTTGACGTTTTCAGGGAATTCGTCCGCAATACGGTAGGGGCCTGTTCGTTCAGGGCCTGCATCTCTTTTTCCCAGTTCTGTCCGAGTTCCTTTTCCAGGGTTTCCGCCAGCCACTCCGGGATGGAATATTCAATGGCTTTGGTAGGGACCGTTCCTTTTTTAAGTTTGGTAATGATGTCGGCGATTTTGATCCCGTCGAATTCCTCAAATTTTTTATAGTTCGTCTTGCTCCACAACAGATAGGCAAGAATCAGCTTATAGATGTTATTGGGCTTTACGCCTTCTCCCATATAGTATTCCAGGCGTTTCTTCCACCGGATGATATTGTAGAAAATTTCAGAAACCACAGCCCTGTCCTGGCTTCCCCATTTTCTGTTGGCTTTTAACAGCCTTTCGATAACTTTATCGGCATATTTGTTTTTTTCGAAAAAAGTTTCCTGTAAAGCATCGTGAATTCCGATTGCTAAGTTTCTGTGAATAAGTTCCATTTGGGACATTTTAAATATTGAACTTTAAACTCTGAAAAGCTAAAGTTCTGCAAAAATACGGTTTTTATTTGAACACAGGCAGGATAAAGTTTTGGCATTGAGGTCCTGAAGGTTTACCTGGAAAATTTTAAACCTGAATTATTTACATAATATGATAGAGCGTGCACTTTTACACAAGAAAAAAACTGGATCCAAAACCTTACCTTTGCAAAAACTGAAAAAATATGAGTAATCCTGTACTTTGCCCGAAATGCGGCTCCGAATTTACATATCCGAGCGATAATGTGATGGTATGTTCCCAATGTTTTTATGAATGGAATCCCGAAGAGGCAGCTTCTGAAGCATCAGATTCCGGTAAAATATTGGATTCCAACGGGAATGAGCTTCAGGACGGAGATTCTGTAGTGGTGATCAAAGACCTTCCTGTAAAAGGTGCCCCGAAGCCTGTGAAAGCGGGAACTAAAGTTAAAAATATCAGATTGAGACCGGACAGTGACCATAATATCGACTGCAAGATCGACGGATTCGGATCCATGGCCCTGAAATCTGAGTTTGTAAAGAAAGCGTAATTAGATAAATTCCTACTTTCCTTATAACATAACAAGCAGTATGAATATCCAAAACAGGCCACAGATCACAACGGGAGAAAGGATAAAAGCTATTGTAGGTGGTTCGGTTGGCAATCTGGTTGAATGGTATGACTGGTATGCCTATGCGGCATTTGCCATCTACTTTTCCAAATCGTTTTTTCCGGATTCCGATATGACGGCACAGCTCCTGAACACCGCAGGAATTTTTGCCGTGGGTTTTCTGATGCGGCCTGTGGGAGGATGGATGTTCGGCAGCATAGCAGATAGGGTAGGGCGGAAAAGGGCCATGACGCTTTCTGTGCTGCTGATGTCTTTCGGCTCCCTTCTGATTGCCCTTACGCCTTCTTATGGGACCATAGGTGTTTTAGCTCCGGTGCTGCTGCTTCTGGCACGGCTGCTTCAGGGACTGAGTGTAGGCGGGGAATATGGGGTTTCGGCAACCTATCTCAGTGAGATGGCTACGGAAGACCGGAGAGGATTCTATTCCAGTTTTCAGTATGTAACCCTCATTGGCGGACAGCTGATTGCCCTGGGCATCCAGCTGATCCTGCAGAAACTCCTGCTAACCGAACAACAGCTTGAAACCTGGGGCTGGAGGATCCCATTTGTCATTGGTGCTGTTCTGTCTGTAGTTGCTTTGTACCTGAGGTCAAATCTCCATGAAACCGAAGCTTTTGAAAATAAAAAAGGCACCGTCCGGAATAAAAAGGGTACCATAAAAGAGCTCCTTAAGCATCCTCAGGCACTTCTTACAGTGGTAGGATTGACTTTAGGCGGTACGCTTGCGTTCTATACCTATACGACTTACATGCAGAAATTCCTGGTGAATACCGTCCATTTAAGTAAGGAAGAGTCCACGCTTGTTTCCTTTGTTTCCCTGTTTCTGTTTGCGTGCCTGCAACCGGTTTTCGGTGCATTGTCCGACAGGATCGGTAGGCGGCCCCTGTTGCTGGCATTCGGGATATTGGGGACGGTAGGTACGGTTCCTTTATTGACCGCGCTCAGCCATACCACTTCTATGGGAATGTCATTTGTATGGATTATGATTTCACTGATCATTGTCAGCGGATATACCTCTATTAATGCTGTTGTGAAGGCAGAACTGTTTCCTTCCGAAGTAAGAGCTTTGGGTGTAGGACTTCCTTATGCCCTCACCGTTGCTGTATTTGGAGGAACGGCTGAATATATTGCCCTGTGGTTCAAGCAGGAAGGAGTGGAGCACTATTTTTACTGGTACATCACGCTCTGCATATTCTTTTCACTCGTGGTTTATTTCCGGATGAAAGATACGCGTGAGACGTCAAAACTGAATACAGATATCCAATAAAAAACCGCTGCCGTTGAGATGCTCAGGCAGCGGTTTTTTAATTTTCGGGCACAAAAAAAGGAAAGAATTGGACAGTGTTATCTTTCAAAAGACTAGATTGCAGACTGCTAATGTTCGTCTTCAGGGGCAGAAAGAGAATTAACCAAAAATTTCCTTATGCTGTAAAAAACAAATGTAAGATATTTTTTTTAAAGCATTCTTATAAATGCAATAAATTTACCTGTCAATTCAATAAATCCGGTATAATATTACTGCATCTCCGCAGTCATGCAGGTTAAAAGCATCGGGTGATTTATTTGCGGAAAGCAATCCGGATCTGGTTTTCCTGAATTTTACCTCCTGTTTCCATTACCATCTCCTTATGGTTGATCCTGATGATCGTTCGGTAATGGTTTCCGGCAAACCTGCTCTCCAGTACTTCGGCTTCCTGCCCGTTATGATCGATGATGATTTCACGGGGATAATAGAAAAAAACAGGAATGCCTAAATCTTTCTGTTCCTGTTCACTGAATATGTTCACTTCGCCAAATAGCCTTGCTACGTATGGATTATAAGGATGCCTGTAAATTTCTTCGGGATGGTCGTTCTGGATCAGCCTTCCTTCCTGAAGGATCACAATGCTGTCCAGCCATGGCATGACATCCTGAAGCTCATGCGTAGAGATCATCAGCGAAATGCCGTGCTGCTTCACATATCTGAACAGCCGTTCACGAAGCTCTATCTTCCGGGGGAAATCAAGGTTGCTGAAAGGCTCATCAAGAATCAGGAGTTTTGGGAGTACAGAAAGTGCTCTTGCAATAGCTACCCGCTGCTGCTGTCCACCGCTCAGGTATTTTGGCAGGATTCCGGCGTAGTCCTGTAGGCCTACCACTTCAAGCAGTTCGGTAACGGTAGCTTTTTTATGAGCCAGATTGATATTAGAGATAAATTTACCGACATTTTCAGCGACCGTAGCATACGGCATCAGGTCAAAATTCTGGGCAACCAGCTTCATTTCCGCTTCACCGGGAACCAGGTTTCCTTTCGGGCCCATAAGCTTCCGTCCGTCAAAAATAATTTCACCGCTTTCCCAATCCAGTTTCCCGTAGATTAAATTCAGTAAAGTGGACTTTCCGCAGCCGCTTTCTCCGGCAAGCGCAACAATCTTCCCTTCTTCCAGTTTCAGGTTGAGGTTCCGGAAAAGAGGTCTCTCTTTCGAGTACGAAAAATTAAGGTGGCTGATCTCTAATAGCATATGGCAAAGGTAAGGTTTTTAGGAAAAAACTTTTTTTTTTATTATCTTAGCAGGGATAATAAAATCATGACAAAAATGAGAAAAAAACTGCTTATATGGGCCATTCCTGTTTTTTTTGCGGCTCCGACGGTAGTTTCGTGTAAAAAAGAAAAGCCCGTTGCCAGCGAAAGCAGTGAAGTAACCACCACCAAAAATGGCAGCCAGTATACGCTGGATACCCTGAACAGCAGGATAGAGTGGAAGGGATACAAGATTTTCAAGTCTGAAAGTACCAGCCATTTCGGGACCATCAAGTTTGAAAGTGGCGATGTGACGGTACATGACGGTAAGCTAGAAAGCGGAAAATTTGTAGCCGACATGAATTCTCTCACCTCTGTAGATCTGAGGGATGACAAAACACAGATGGACAAACTTAACGGTCATCTGAAAAGCGGAGACTTTTTTGAAACGGATAAATTCCCAACCGCTTCCTATGAAATTACCAAAGTGACATCCGTTGCAGAAGGAGATTACAATACGCTTCTGGATGGTAATCTGACTATTAAAGGAATTACCAGGCCGGTGCAATTTAAAGCCAATGTATCCGTTAAGAAGGGAGGAGAAGTAAGCATTGCCACGGAACCTAAGGATATCAGCCGGGAAGAGTTCGGAGTAAAGTTCCAGGCTCCTGCCCAAAATGGTGTCATTAAAAACGAGGTGACCCTGCAGATCAACGTTAAAGCTTTAGAAAAGAAATAATTTTTTTATTTAAGTGAAATAAGTGATTGAAGTCTGCCTCTCCGCAAAAGAGGCAGATTTTTTATATGATTGGGAAACATATTCAACGGAAAAACGTATTTTTGCAAAACATTTTGAAAGGGCAAGATAATGATAGAAAAGATAGAAGAACTGCTTCTTGAGGTAAACAGCTTTAATTCCGCTTCCAAAGAGGAAATTGAAAACTTCCGGATTAAATACAATGGTAAAAAGGGGATCCTGAACGATTTTTTTGAAAAGTTCAAGGAAGTTCCGAATGACCAGAAGAAAGAATTCGGACTTAAGCTTAATTCCCTGAAAGATGCTGTTAAGGCAAAACTTGAGGACCTGAAAAACGCTACAGCCTCTTCCCTTGTTACAGAGAAAGAAGACCTGACAAGGCCTGCTTTTCCTCTGGACTTAGGATCCAGGCATCCTATCAACCTGGTGAAAAACAGGATTATCGAAATTTTTAAATCCATCGGGTTTGCCGTAGCAGACGGGCCTGAGATTGAGGACGACTGGCATAACTTTACCGCCCTGAACCTCCCTGAGTACCATCCGGCAAGGGATATGCAGGATACTTTCTTCATTGAGCAGAATCCCGATATCCTTCTGAGGACCCATACATCCTCCGTACAGATCCGTTACATGGAAGAAAACCAGCCACCGATAAGGATTTTATCTCCAGGAAGGGTATTCAGGAATGAAGCGGTATCTTCACGTTCGCACTGTATTTTCCATCAAATCGAAGGGTTGTACATCGATGAGAATGTAAGCTTTGCCGATCTGAAGCAGACGATCCAGTTCTTTACTACGGAGCTGTTCGGGAAATCAAAAATCAGGATGAGGCCGTCGTACTTTCCTTTCACTGAACCAAGTGCAGAGATTGATGTATACTGGGGGCTGAATTCCGAGACGGATTACCGTATTACCAAAGGCACCGGGTGGCTTGAAATCATGGGTTGCGGAATGGTAGACCCTGCCGTTCTGAAGAATGTGAATATAGACTCTGAAAAATATTCCGGTTATGCTTTCGGGATGGGGATTGAACGAATTGTGATGCTGCTGTACCAGATGAGCGATATCAGGATGTTCTTTGAAAATGATATCAGAACGTTGGAGCAGTTCAAAACTTTGTAATTTATTTTTTAAATGATATATGAAATCCTGTGAAACCAATCACGGGATTTCTTTGTTTATATAGAATAATTTTCCTAATAAATCCGAAATAACAAGCTTCCTGGTAGCGTGAGAGGCCTTTTTTTAATCACTGATAGAAAATTATTATCTGAAAATTATGAGATGCTATCCAATAATTATTTAAATTTAAGGATTATATGATAAGTGTTCAGTAAACCTTTCGTGAACCTGATCCGTTGCTTTCGCGCTCATGAAAAGTGACCATTGGTAAATGATTCAGGAAAGATACATTGAAGGCAGGATCCGGGACAGAAGATGGGCCGGACCAAACAAAAAAACTACACAAATTATGAAAAATGAATATAATCATTCCAAAACATTGAGTTTCAGATGGCGCAAAATAGTGCATTATTCGCTGATCGTCTGTATTTTGCTGATACAGCTTATCATTGCCGGATTTTTCTATAATGAAACCGTCAACAGGAAAAACCTCTCCCTGATTGAGAAGCAGCTGAAAGTAGTGGAATCACTGGGAAATTTAACGGATACTTCCAAAAAAGAACTTCTGACAGCACAGGATTACTTCCAGAAGTACCTGGTAAGCCAGGATGAAAAATACCTGCAGTCTTATTTTGGTGCAGTAAGCCGGCTGGGGAATAATGTGGACCGCATCAACCGTTACGGCAACCAGTTCCCTGAAATCAAAGACATTACGCTGTTACAGCGTAGTGATTCTTCTCGGGTCTATCAGTTCAAGGCATTAAGTGATTCTGCCTATCAGTATTCAGGAGGGTCCGGATTAAAGCTAAACACCAGACTGCCGGAAATCCAGAGGTATAAGCTGGATTATAACTTCGATAAGTTTGATGTGCAGACCAAAACCTTTTCGGACACCATTAAGAAAAAAGGGTTTTTCGGCCGCCTGGGAGATGCCATATCAGGAAAAGTCAATGTCAGGAAAGACAGTACTGTTGTAATGGTAAAACAGCGTGAAATGCAGAATGCAGCCAATATAAAAGCGGATTTCGACAGTATACTGAACCTGGTGAACAACCACTATACCGAGCAGGTAAGGAAAATCCAGGTGAACCTGAATACAAACAGGCAGGACAACGGAAAATTCTTCAGGGTATTCGATCATCTGTTTGTGAGCGCGAGCGGGCTGATGAATATGTATGATAAGGCCGTTAAAAATTCAAAATCGGAACTGCAGAAAGAGTATGACCGGCAGAATTCCCTGAGCAACAGGATCAGGAATTACCTGGTTTTAGGTCTGATGGTATTGATGTTCATTGTTTCTGTACTGATCATGTATCTCACCAGGATGGCCTTTATTTATGAGCACCGCCTGAATGCAGCAAACGAACAGATCCAGGAGCACCTGAACTTTAAAAACAGGATCCTGGGCATGCTGAGCCATGAGCTGAGATCGCCTCTGAAGATCATCGGCATCTTTATCAACAGGATCCATAAGAAGACGAATGACGATAGTATTAAAGAATATCTGAAATCCGTAAGCTTCACGAATAATACGCTGCTGATGCAGGCTAACCAGATCCTGGAGTATACCAAAAACCATCAGGTGGAAAATAAACTGGTCCCGGCCGTTTTTAACCTTAAAGATGAAATTACCTCCATACTGGCGTCCATAGAAGCTTATATTGAGACCAGGAACAACCGGTTTATCATAGATGAGAGGATCGCTCCGGACCTTGTGGTTTTTTCAGATAATACCAAGATCAATCAGATCTACATGAACATTATCGGAAATGCCAATAAATTTACCGAGAACGGACAGATTAAAGTGACGGTATATACTGAGCCTGTCAATGAGGCAACCGTAGCCATGCATACCATAATCAGTGATACAGGCGTTGGTATCTCAGAATCGGATCTTGAGAAGATTTTCGAACCTTATTATCAGGGCATCATTTCTGATGAGGTGGAAAACCTGGGCGCCGGTCTCGGGCTTAGCCTCTGCAGGCAGCTCATTGCACTGTACCCCGGGAATATATCCGTCACCAGCGAACGAAACAAAGGAACCACCGTGTCTTTCTATATCCATTTAACCATACACCATGAATCATAAGGATCACAAACCCATCACCTTTCTCCTTGCGGATGACCACAGCCTCATACGGCAGGGCATCATATTCATACTCGAAGAAATAGCATCGGACTTTAAGGTGCATCAGGCTTCAACCCTGCAGCAGATTACAGAAACCGTTAAAACCCACCCCATTGATATTGCTATTATAGATGTCTGTTTCCCCGACGGGAATTTTCTGAATGTCTTACCGGAAGTAAAAAAAATAAGGCCGGATATTAAAATCCTGATCTATACGGGCACTGATGAGAACAAACAGTCGCTTAAATTCATCAATGCCGGTGCAGACGGATTCCTCAGCAAAATGAGTGAAGAGGAAGAAGTGAAAGAAGCAGTCCTTAAAATGATTACCTGCGGAGAATATATTTCCCAGGATACACAGAGGATGCTGATGAACTCATTGCGCCACCCGGACCTGGTTGATCCTCTGTTATGCCTCACCGACAGGGAGAAAGAGATTGCCGGAATGTATGCCTCAGGATACGGGAATCTTGAGATTGCGAATCTGCTCAATGTCAAGCAGAATACCGTAAGCACGATGAAGAAAAGGATTTTTGACAAACTCAATATAGACAACCTGGTCGAACTGATTGAAATCGTCAAACACAGCTGACTGTTTCAGGATGTATGATGAATCCGGATTATTCTGTAGAACTATATCTACAGGCTTGGCGATATGTATCTAAAAGTTTTTGTCGTTTTTTTACCCCATCTGTTCCTACCTTTATACTAACAAAAGAGCAGGCGGATAATGAAGGAGGCCAATGCCGTTTGAAAAAAGAAATTTTGATTTTAACATAAAGGTAGTAGAAATTTGGTGGTAAAAAACACAAGTGATGCAATTATTCTTACAGGGCGTAAAAACCCTGTAAGGATTTTTTAAAAACACATCTGTCACAACACAAACCCAACACCAATCCGATCCTTAAGCAGCTAAAAGGCTCCGGCTATTCTGTAGAATTATATCTACAAACTCAGCGATATGTATCTAAGCCTTTTTGTCGTTTTTTTATAGGATATGTTCCTATCTTTGAATTAACAAAAGAGCAGACGAATAATGACGAAGGCAATGCTGTTTAAAAGAGAAATTTTGATTTTAACATAAAGGTAGTAGAAATTTGGTGGTAAAAACACAAGTGGTGCAATTGTTCTTACAGGGCGTAAAAACCCTGTAAGGATTTTTCTAAAAAAAACACATCTATCACAACACAAAGCCAATATCAATCCAATCCTTAAGTATCTTTACAGAGCTGAAAAGCTCTGTAAAAGGTACTTTTAAAACGAAATAACTTTGTTGTCACAAATCATAATAGTAACTATTAAAAGTGTAGACTTTGACTTCAGCCTCCGGGGATTCCCGGAGGCTTGTTTTTTATAGAAGTAACAAAAAACCTTAGATACTGATGCAGCGAGCAATATTACATGTCGGAATTAGAGATATGTATTTTTATAATATCCTATAAGAACCTTACAGAAAATATATTGCTGAATATTCATCACTGAAATTAAGCAGGCCATAAAGGACAAAACCTTATAAATGCCAACGAAAAATGCCTGTTATTAAAAACAGGCATTTACATAATAAGCTAATTGCGTCTAGTTCGAAAACTTCAACGGATATCTTACGTTTTTATAATCATCAAGGCTGGCCTTCAGGGATCCTACAGCCAGTTCGGCCTTCAGCAGCATCGGAACATGGTTGGCATCGTTGGATACCCACATTGTTACGCCTTCTTCTTCCTTAAACACCCTGCCGCTTTTAACGGAAGGAATAATCTTCAGGCAGTTGATCGTACCGAATTTGGTCTTCAGGTTTTCCGTACCTGCTACTTTCAGTTGGAAGGGAAACATTTCATCGTCAATCCATACATTCATATTGATCACAGTTCCTACCTTAAGCTGGGCCGGAGTTTTGCTCCTCAGGTAATAAAAACATGACAGCATATCCTGTACGCCCTTCACGGATTTAATTACTCTGGAACCATTGGCCGGATTTTTTTTATCAGTGAGGATCAGCGTCTGGTTATCATGGTTGAAAGCTGTTTCAAAATGTTGCGTATAACCGCCTTCACGTACATTCCTAACATAAAAGCTCGGTAACTCCGTACTGGTATTGATGAAACTCTCATACAAATCTTCCACTTTAAAAAAAGCTTTTACAGCTCCCGTAGTCTGCCCGCTGCCTTTTACATACAAATGGGGCGTACCCCTGTACATCGTTTTTTTTGTAGTGAGGTTAGCTGTTCCGGCATTCAGGATACCATAATGGATTCTGAACGTTAATGATTCACCATCTGCAATATTGGTAATCTGGCCATAGCCCAGAAAACATGCAAATAATGCGAAGCATATTAATAATTTCTTCATAATTAGAATTTTACAAAAACACTGCCAAATCATGGGGCTCTTGATGAGCCTTTTATTTGACAAATCTCATTTATTTATTTAGACTGAGTTAAATCAGCTTCGCATTAAAATTAGTAAATTTGCAGCTAACGTTTAATTAAATTATCCTATTGTTATGATAACAACCGATATATTGATCATAGGAGCCGGCCCAACCGGTCTTTTCGCTGTATTTGAAGCAGGTCTGCTGAAAATGAAATGCCACATCATCGATGCTCTTCCGCAGCCTGGAGGTCAGCTGGCAGAACTTTATCCTAAGAAACCTATTTTCGATATTCCGGGGTATCCGGCAGTTAATGCAGGGGACCTGGTAGATAATTTAATGGAGCAGATCAGGCAGTTCCAGCCAGGTTTTACCTTAGGGGAAACGGCAGTTACATTACATAAAGTGGATGACGAATGGTTTGAAGTTGTGACCAATAAAGGTACAGTTCACCGTGCTAAAGCTGTAGCCATTGCCGGAGGACTCGGGACTTTTGAACCGAGAAAACCTGCACTGGACAATATTGCCGATTATGAAGAAAAAGGACTTGAGTACTTTGTAAAAGAGCCTGAACATTTCAGAAATAAAAAAGTGGTGATTGCCGGTGGAGGGGATTCTGCACTGGACTGGAGTATCTTCCTTTCCAACGTAGCCAGTGAGGTAACACTGATTCACCGAAGAAATGAATTCAGAGGAGCCCTGGATTCCGTGGAAAAAGTACAGGAACTTAAAAACCAGGGAAAAATAAAGCTTATTACTCCGGCTGAAGTTACCGCTATTAAAGGTGGCGGCAAAGTGGAAGCGATCACTGTACAGGTAGACGGGGAAGAAGCCTATGATATCGATACGGATTATTTCATCCCGCTGTTCGGGCTGACGCCTAAATTAGGGGATATTGCCAACTGGGGACTGAATATTGAGAAAAATGCTATTGTGGTGAACAATGCTTTGGATTACCAGACGAATATCGACGGGGTTTATGCCATCGGGGATATCAATACTTATCCTGGAAAACTGAAGCTGATCCTTTGCGGATTCCATGAGGCTACCCTTATGTGCCAGAGTGTTTACAACCGACTGAATCCGGGTAAAAAATATGTACTGAAGTACACAACCGTAAGTGGTGTGGACGGATTTGACGGAACCCGTAAAGAAGCTGAAAAGGCAGTGGTGAAAAAAATAGATTAAACTGGCATCCGGTTGGATGTTATTAATCAATACTAGAATCAATGAGCGATATCAACATAAAAATTACCGATAGGGAAGGTGTTACGCATGATGTGGTTGCCCCTACGGATATGTCTATGAACCTGATGGAAATCATCCGTTCCTATGAACTGGCTGAAGAAGGGACCATTGGAGTATGCGGCGGGATGGCCATGTGTGCATCCTGTCAGGTTTACGTGATCAGCGATCCGGGCCTGGAGCCGATGGGTGATGAGGAAGATGCCATGCTGGCTGAGGCTTTCCATGTGAAAGATAACAGCCGCCTGGGTTGTCAGCTCCATATAGCAGATGCTATGGAAGGGCTGGAAGTGGAGATTGCTCCTTACCCTTAAACGGATTTTATTTATAATATATGGACTCCCGGGATCTATTCCCGGGAGTTTTTTTATCACCTCGTATTGTGATGGCTTTGAAGATAATGGATCAGCCAGAGTATGGGAGCGCCCTGCGGGATGGCAAATTTAATGCTTCGGTCCGCCAGGTTTTTAGTGACAGACTTTAAATAACTGATTTCACTGGTGATGATTTCTTCTTTATACTGCAAAAGCTTTTCCTCAAGCTGTATCAGGTTCAGGATTCCCAGGTCTTTAAGCTGTGCCGGAAAGTGATTCGCCGAGATATAGGCTGTATCAAATCTTGATTGGCCGGGCGTTCTTAGTGCTTTTCTTACCTTGCTTTCAATTTCGCGCAGCAGCGGGTTCTTTTTTACAAACGCTATAATCGTTGACTCATTGATATTAATCAGCTCCCTTTTATTCTTCAGGTTTTTGCTTACTGAATTTTCAAATTCATGAATCTCTTTTTTCAGCTTGGTAAATTCAATATCTGCCTGCTCCAGAAGGGCTGCAACCCGGTAAAAAGTACGTTGTGCCTTTTCAGGAATATCGGTCACCGACTTATAGCCTAAATCATGTTCGATTTCAGCCCATGAATGCTGGAGAATGCTCCTGATCTGGATTTCAAATCTGATATTTTTGTAGTCCGCATATTCTTTTGACTTCGCTTTCTGTTCATTGATCTGCAGAATAAAATGAATGCTTTTATACCCGAACTTATCAATCTCGATGTGTCCCTTGTCAACGGAATTGCTCCAGTCTACGGTAAATTCACGGTTAAGGATTTCCTCAATTTTAGAAATGTCATCTTCAAAATAGGTGATGATTCTCAATCCTAAAATATCGGTAATGTCATCCAGGGTCCTATATTTATCTTTCTTGATGATCTTTTGCGCCAGGCTCGATCTTGTTTTGACCCTGCTGGTGATCTGATGGATAGGTATATTTTTGCATAATCTCCTTACCGTGTGCTCCACTTTAGAGCCTAAAGCGGAATATGCGGCGTGGCATTCTTTATATTCTGCCAGAATTTTATTCAGATAATCATCTGCCATAATAGTAAACTTATCATTTAAATGTACAAACTTTTGAGGAATCAGATTTCGCCAGGATATACAATTTTCTGTTAAAAATTAAAAACCCTTTCAGAATTAAGGGCTGAAAGGGCTGGGGTATGGTATTAAAATCAATGTATTTTGATGTATAGCGGCTTTCAATGGGCAGGCTGAAAATCCGGATGTCCCGCCTGCCATAAGGCGAAAGCATATATATCTGCATACTCTTTGAACACGACATCCAGGTCATTGGTGAAGTGGCCGTTGTCATAATTGGCATATAGTAAAACCGGTTTTCCGGAAGAGGAGCTGTTCTGCAATACCGCAGCAAACTTCCCGGGCATCCACGGGACCACTCTGGAATCGTTCATTCCCACGCGTATGATTACAGCAGGATAGGATACTCTTTTCTTCACTTTACTCTGCGCGTCCATTTCAATAAGGTTTTTAACCTCTTCCTCATTTTTTATGGATCCAATTTCGGGGATCTGGTTGGGTCCGTTAGCGGTAGTTTCAGATCGTAAGGTATTGGTCATGCCTACCTCAGCAATGGCAACGGCAAACAGGTCCGGCCTTTCCGTGATCGCCCTTCCGATCAGTACGCCGCCCATACTTACTCCGTTACCGATTAATCTGGAAGGTGATGTATATTGCTGTTTCACGAGATATTCCGAGCAGGCAATAAAATCTTTCCACGTGTTAGGTTTTGTTGCCTTCATTCCTGCCATATGCCATTCTTCGCCTTTTTCTCCGCCACCTCTTACATGGGCTACTGCAACTACAACACCTTGTTCCAGCAACGCAGACAATCTCGCGGAAAAACGGGGTTCATAAGAAAACCCGTACCCGCCATATCCTGTTATATAAGCAGGGCTGCTGCCGTCCATAGGTATATTTTTAGGGTAAATAACAGAGAGCGGAACCATAGCACCGTCATGGCTTTTTACTTCAACCTCTTTTACCGCATACCGGGCACTGTAGTCAGGAAACTCTGCCTCTGAGTTAAGGAACCTGCTTTTTACCGGTAGCCCCTGCCCGGGGTTATATTCATAGACAGTAAGCGGAGTCAGCCAATTCACGTTGTTACAGTAGATATTGTCGTTTTCCCTGGGATTAAACGATAGCGAAGAATTCACCCCGGCCGGGAAATCAATCTTTTTCCCTGCCAGTGTCTTCAGGCTGACCTGGTATTTATCTCTTGTAATTCCGTTGCCGAGTGAATAATAAAGATAATTTTTGGAGTTGTGGATGCTGATGATTACTCCATCTTTACGTTCGGGAACAATCACTTTTGCATTCTTGAAATCAGGCTTGGAAAGGCTGGTGAGCGTAATTTTATAATTGGGCGCATCTTTATGGGTGAGCAGGAACAACTGGTCGCCGGAAATAAAAATATCCGTAATGTCATCTGACGGTTTGACTATCTGCCTCCAGCTGATCTTCTTATTTTTTAATTCCGAATACGGGGCAATAAAAATCGGCATTTCCGATTTTACAGAGCTTAGCGTAAGCACCAGATATTGATTGTCATCGGTAATGTAAACCCTGTGAAACTGTTCTGTTAAGGCGTTGAGCTCCGGATATTCTTCCCTGGACGCCAGAATTTTATCGTTTTTCACATCAGTTCCTACCACATGCAGCATGGATTTCATGTTTTTCAGGAGCATATTGCTGTTCGGGTCTGCTGTGCTCATCCGGGTGTAGATGATGGCTTTGTCGTCGGGCGTAAATTCAAAGGGGAATTCGCTCCAGATGGGACCGATCTCATCATTGAGTAACTTCATTGAAGTTAGGTCCAGGATCCTGAGCATGCAAATTTCACCTCCTGATTTTGACAACAGGATGGCTGCTTTTTTTGTTTGGGAATCAAGGTTGAAATTGACGATCTGGGTATTTTTACCGAGTGTTTCGGGATCGAAAATCAGTTTTTCCTCCCCTGTGGAAAGGTTTCTGGAATACAGTTTAGACAGGTTTTCGCTTTTTTTCGTTTTTGTATAAAAATAGAAATTTTGTCTTTGCAGGATGACATCAAAGGAATCCCCGTTCATCTGCTGCATTTCTTTCATTCGTCTGTAGAGATCTTCCCTGTGCGGGATTTTATCAATAATGCTGTGGCTGAATGCTGACTGTGCCCTGAACCATTGGTCTGTTTCAGGATTAGTGAGATCTTCCAGCCATCTGTAATCATCGGTAACCTGGGTGCCGAAATAATTATCAACCACTGGTTTTTCCGGTGTTTTAGGATAGTTGTATTGTGCTGTAATGATTTGGCTCAGGAATAATCCTGCGGCCAGGAAAATATTTTTCATGGGCATGTATTTCTCTTTTAGGTGTGTTTTGCTAAGCAAATATACTAAACTTACCCTTTAAAATTATTTCAGGTATTTTTAGACGAAATTATTCGGCAAATCAGTATGGTATGACCGAAAATAGAAACCCTTTCAGAGCTTCAGTCTGAAAGGATGATGCATTGGACAGAATCTGCTAAACTTCATCTTTTGAAATCCATTTTCCAACCAAGGCAGCCTGATAATTCCTTATCATTTCCAACAGCTTATCTGCCGAATCGCTGTTCAGCAGCAGATATCATCTGAACCGAAACTGGATTCGCAAAATACAGTGATACTTTTCATAGGTTATTCAGATCAATTATTTTAGTCTGTTTCTATCCGGAGATTGTCTGTTTGAAAAAAATGATAAAACTTCGATATTTTTGCCACGAACACGGTAATATAGAGTATTAAATTTCAAGACTACAGCTTTATGAACAGACTTATTTCCAGCTTTAGGAAATACAAAAGGATTTCGGGAAATGATTTCGGTAAAATTTTCAATTTTAAAAACAAGCTTTTTTATTTCCTTATCACTGAAGTTATATTGAAGATATTGTATAGTATCTTCCAATTCGCGTAGCGCATTGGAAGTCCAAAATATGTTATAACCATTTTCCATAAAGCTTTCTTACTTCGGAATGTGGTCTTAATTCATTATTATCGGCTTGTAATATGCCTTCGTTGATGGATTTTTCTTCTTCTTCTGAAAGCGAATTCCACCAGTCTTTAGTTTCTTCTTTTTTTAATAACATCAGTTTTTTGATAACAGAAGCATCCTCCAATGTTGATAACCATTGTATTAATTCAAGCTTTTCATTGAGAGTCTGGATATTCATAATCTTTATAACTTATTCAAAGTTATGATTTTTAGGTAAAACAAAAACAAAAATATCCAAAATCAATCGATTTTGGATATTCAATATAGCAATTGCAACATTTTACTTTTGAGGAATATTCGCCAGAATATCTTTGGTAAATGCCCAGAATTTCTGGGTAGAGGGGATATTGGCCCTTTCATCCGGAGAGTGGGCACCACGGATCGTAGGTCCGAAGCTCACCATTTCCATATCCGGATAATTGGCTCCGATGATTCCGCATTCCAGCCCGGCATGACAGGCTACTACGTGAGGCTTGTCGGTGAATTTTTCCGTATATATTTTTTCCATCAGCTGGACGATCTCGGACCCCGGTTTCGGTTTCCATCCCGGATAAGAACCGCTGAATTCAGTATTCATTCCTGCTAAATCTGCTACAGACTTCAGTTGTTCCGCCACAGAATCTTTAGAGGATTCAACGGACGATCTGGAAAGGTTTAAAATTTTTAAAGCCCCTTCTTTCAGCTCAACCCTTGCCACATTGTTTGAGGATTCAACCAGGTCCTGTACATCAGGACTCATGCGGTACACTCCATTATGAAGGGATTTTAAAGTCAGGATGATTTTTCGTGAATCTTCCTCAGAAATCGCTTTGTCTGAAGTGGTGGCATTTTCGATATTGACCTGAAGGCCCGGCTCTACACTGGCAAATTCTTCCAGGATCTCTTTTTTAAGGCCTGCTGTGATATCTTCAATGAATTCACCGGCATTCCTTACCGATGCCAGAGCTACGGCTTCCCTCGGGATAGCATTCCTCAGTCCGCCCCCGTCTATGGAGATCAGCCGGATATTCTGCTTTTCCAGCGCTTTGTATAAAAGGCGTCCCAGAATGATATTGGCATTTCCGAATCCTTTATGGATATCCATTCCGGAATGGCCGCCCTGCAATCCTTTTACTTCAAACTGTATAATCTGCCCTTTTGCAGCTTCTGTCTGATAGGTTTGGGTAATGGTAACATCAATTCCTCCCGCACAGCCGATATCAATTTCATCATCTTCTTCCGTATCAAGATTCAGCAGAATATCACCGGTTAGCTGCCCAGGTTTTAATCCTAAGGCTCCGGTCATTCCCGTTTCCTCATCAATCGTAAAAAGGGCTTCCAGGGCAGGATGCGGAATATCATTGCTTTCAAGGATAGACATAATGGTAGCTACACCCAGCCCATTATCCGCACCCAGGGTCGTTCCTTTTGCTTTTACCCAGTCGCCTTCTATTTCCATTCTGATGCCTTCCGTCTCAAAGTCGAAGTTCACATCATTGTTTTTCTGGCAGACCATATCCAGGTGGGACTGTAAGACAACAGATTTGCGGTTTTCCATTCCCGGAGTAGCCGGTTTTCTGATGATTACATTTCCTACCTCATCTACGGTAGTATCCAATCCAAGGTTTTCACCGAATTCTCTGATGAAGGCAATTACCTTTTCTTCTTTTTTCGATGGTCTCGGAACTGCATTCAGTCTGGAAAAATTCTTCCAGATGATCTGCGGTTCTATATTCGTTAGTTCCATAACATTTATTTTGTTCAAAATTACGAAATAATAAAGGGGTATAAAAATGGTGGGCAAAAGTACTGCCCGCTCAGTGTATGATTCAGTTCCTCCCCGTCACGGCTTTCATAATAGTATTTTTGTTTCTAGCATCCGCATTCCCCGTAAATAGGGGTAGTTACGACGGTGCCGTCCGGCTTTTCAATCCTCATGGTCCCTTCGAACAGCAAAGCTTCTTCGCCCTTGATCTTTTTACCTCTTATCGAGATTTTATAGTCATCGCTTTCTATTTCTTTACTGAGCTCCTCATCCACTTCCATATCGCTGGAAGAGATCAGGTTCATCACGATTCTGCTGCCGTTCAGTTTCATATAGGCTGTTTTGCCTGCGTCATCCGCATAAATGTAGCGTTCTGCTTCAAAATCAGCTTTATTTTTGGCAAAATAGCAGGAACATTCTTTGATTTCCTTCGGGAACGGGAATATTCCGATGTCAATAGCACCCGCAGAAGGTTTCGCTGCAGAAGTGCTGTCCTGTACTACATGGGCAGAGTCCTGTGCAGAGCCTGGTGCCTGAGCCGGCTGATCTTTTTTACAGGAAATTAACGCCAGTGCTGCGGCGAAAAGCAATGTATATTTCATCATACTATTGTAATGTTTATTTATCCTCGTGCACGTTCCAGCAATACCATCATCAGTAAAGAGAGGACAACAAGGCTTTCGTCTTCATCATCGATATCGATCATACGGTCCAGCTGGAATCTCCTTCCGAAAAAAGAAGGCATTTTCTTCAGCCTGAAATATTCTTTACCATCCATACCTTTTACGGTGTAGGAAGGATTCAGGAAATATCCGGTGAAGGCTCCGATTAATGGGATTTCTCCTACCATGCCATCAAAAAACTTTATCCAAGCGTTATCCTCGGTAACGGTAAATTTCTGCTGGTCGTTTTCATCCAGGATGTCATAGGTAGATTTCCAGATGGAACGCATTCCTTTTCTGGCCAGCCTCCCGAAGTTTTTGTTGTTCACCAGGTCTTTTAATGAATACGAAGCATTGAAGTCAATCCATTTATTGGCCTGGATCCTGAAAAGTTCCTTTGTTTTGCTTTCGTCATTAAAGACAATCACATCTTCTTTAAGTTTGAACATTTTCTGCCGTACATAAGCGACGTAATTGCCGTTTCTGTCCATGATATTGAAATCACTGGCCAGAGTGGTGATCTTGAATTTGAAATCAAGCGGATAATTCAGGTTGTTAAGTACCATTCGTTTATTTTTTCAGATTATATATTGTTACCCAAAGATAGAGGTTTTGGATTAAAGAGAAAAGGGGACAGGCGTGAGAATAAGCGATGCGTAATGAGTAATGGGCAATGCGTAATGAGTAATTGGTAATTAGTAATCAATGATGAGTTACGAATGATGAGTTTGTTGTGTAGGGTTGTTTGATTTATGATTAATCAGGGACTCAATTTTTTTCTCACAGATTATCGGACAGTGCTTAAAAATCTTTCTGCTGAAGCATTAAAATCATGCTCCGCACAGCAATGGACGGCTGTAAAATTCAACTATAATTCTTATTTTTGTAAGATGGATTATCCTAGTAAAGTTTTGGCAAAAGCCGTGGATGAAATCTCCGGATTACCCGGAATCGGCAGAAAGACTGCCTTGCGTCTTGCACTGCATCTGCTGAAGCAGCCTAACTCCAGGGCTATGGGCCTTGGAAACTCCCTGATCAGCCTTGTTAATGACATTAAATACTGCAAGGAATGCCATAATTTTTCCGATTTCGAAATCTGTGATATCTGCAGCAACAGCAAGAGAAGCGACGAGCTGATCTGCATCGTGGAAGATGTACGTGATGTAATTGCTATTGAAAATACGGGCAAGTACAAAGGCAAATATCTGATCCTGGGCGGTAAAATTTCCCCTATGGAAGGGGTAGGGCCCAACCAGCTGAACATCCCGAGCATTGAGAAAAAGCTGAATGAAGGAAAAGTAAGGGAATTTATTTTTGCGCTCAGTGCCACCATGGAAGGAGATACCACAGCCTATTACATTTATAAGAAATTTAAAAACTCCGGGGTTACATTCTCCAGTATAGCCAGGGGAATCGCAGTAGGGGATGAGCTTGAATATGCCGATGAAATTTCTTTGGGAAGATCCATTGTCAACAGGCTGCCGTATAACGAAAAGGACTAACGGAGATGAAACTCAGCATTGTTATTGTCAATTACAACGTTACCCAACTCCTGAGAAACTGCCTCCAGTCTATTCAGATATACCTTCCGGATATTTCCTGTGAAGTGATCATAGTGGATAATGCCTCAACAGACTCCTCATGGAGACAGCTGATCGATGAATTTCCGGACTGTAGGTTTATTGCTTCAGAACATAATGAAGGATTCGCCAAAGCCAATAATAAAGCTGTCAAAACAGCAGAGGGAGAATATATCCTGATCCTGAATCCGGATACGGAATTTGAGGGGTATTATATGCAGGACATCCTTGATTTTGCAGACTCAAAAAAGGATTTCGGATGCCTTGGCATACGGATGCATGATGCTGCCGGGAATTTTCTTCCGGAAAGCAAGCGTTCTGTACCCGACATGATCAATTCCTTTGAGAAACTGTTCGTAGGTTTTAAAAAGAATGAAACCAAATCTTATTACCGAAATGACATCGGTGAACATGAAACTGCTGAAGTGGAAGTGGTAACTGGTGCGTTCATGCTCATCAGGAAAGAGGTATATGAAAAAGCGGGAGGACTGGATGAAGCGTATTTTATGTATGGAGAGGATATTGATATATGCTATACGCTGCTGCAGAAAGGCTATAGGAACTACTATTACGGACAGGCTTCTATCCTGCATCACAAAGGGGAAAGTACGGTAAAAGATGAAGTATACCTCAGCAGGTTTTACGGTGCCATGCAGATCTTCATCTGCAAATATTACAAGACGACAAAGCCGGTGCAGTATTCATTTCTGAAAGCCGGGCTCCGGCTCCGGCATACCATTGAAAAAATAAAGTTAAAATAAGAAAGCAGCTCAATTCAGTTGAGCTGCTTTTTATGTATAGGAAATAATTTCTTATTATTTGGCGGGTGCCGCAGGTGTCTGCGCCGGCATATTCTGTGAAGCAGGAGCCGTCTGTGCAGGGGCTTCTTTTTTCACCGGCTGGTTTGTGTTGGGCAGTGCCTGTGTCGGCTTACCGGTAATCACTACGCTGATCAGGATAAGAATGATGATCACCGCACCCAGCGTCCAGGTAGCTTTTTCCATAAAGTCATTGGTTCTCTGTACCCCGAACTGTGCGGAAGATGCACCTCCGAAAGTACTGGAAAGGCCTCCTCCTTTAGGATTCTGAGCCATAATGATGATAACCAGTAAAATACTCGCGATCATGATAAGAACCATTAATAGTGTAAATATAGTATCCATTAATTCTGATATCTTTTTGAATGGGCAAATTTAATCTTTTTTTACCGAATCACAAAATAAGATTGGTAAAAATAGAAAGCGGCGCCCCGAGGCGCCGCTTTGCCTGTATGATTAAGCTTCTTATTTAAAATCAGCGTCTTTAGCCTGGTTCACCTGGTAGGACTTTACGGTCATATTGATGTCCATTCCGCCCATATTCTTTACCATGGTGTAAGGAAGCTTTACTCCGGCTACATCCTTGTAATCGGAATAGCTGGTTGGTACAGAACCGGCTTCGCTTACTTCTATTTCTCCGGTTTTCAGACCTGTTTTTACGCTGTAATAATAAGTTCCTTTACCTCCTTTGATTACGTAAGAGTCTTCGTTATTGTATTTTTCAATACCGGTCAGCTTATATTCAGGAGATTTTGCAAACATCAGTTCAGGAAAAAGCTCCTGATCTTTGATCATTTCAGCCTTCTGCTTGTCACTCAAAGGGCCTTTTTTACCCTGCATCTCCATATATCCTTCCTTTCCGTCAAAAACCATTTTTTGTACGGTATTTCCCATCACGCTGATGTTCATTGCCTTTTTTCCCCCTTTAGCCTCGGTCATTTTCATACTCATGTCCATTCCCTGAACTTTGGCGGTAGCATCCATCGTAATGGAATTGATTTTCTGAACAGCAGCCATTCCTCCGATAGCATTGATATATTTATCCGCTACAGAAGCCGTTGTTACTCCGGCATCCACTTTTTGGGCAGAAGGTTTCCCTACCGGATTGGCATCCTTGTCAAAATATTTTACAGGATAACCCAGTTTCTCAAGGCTTTCTGAAATATCGGAAGCTTTACCTGCAACGAAAATTCTGCTCTGGTTGGGCAGGATATTGGTTTTTACTGCACTGGTTACGTCTGCAGCGGTTACTTTATCGATGGATTTCAGGTAATTGGTATAGAAATCAGCCGGTAAATCATAGATTTTCTGATTCAGGGCAAACCTTGCAATGGTTTCAGGTCTTTCCAGAGACATGATGAAGTTGCCCTTCAGCTTAGCTTTTGCATTTTCCAGCTCATCCGGTTTTACGGTAGAGATCGCGTTAAGTTCATTCATGAACTCTTTCACGGCTTTATCCGTCACTTCATTTCTTACACTGGCCTCAGCAGAGAACTCAGGGGAATATTTGCTGGTGCTCATGTTGGAGTATGCACCGTAAGTAAATCCGTTCTTTTCACGAAGATTCATGAAAAGCCTTGCTTCACCGCCACCGCCTAAAATATAATTGGCAATAGTGGCAGGGAAATAATCCAGATCTTTCATTTTCAGGGTATTGATATTGCCTACAGATACCACAGACTGTACCGCAGAAGGAACATCCACTACATCAATTTCAGTTTTGGCAAGGTTTTGAGCCGGCTCAAGAGGGGCAACAGGTGTATTCGCTTTTTTCCAGCCGCTGAATGCCTTCTCTACCATCGTTTTTACCTTATCGTATTTTACGTCTCCTACGATGACCAGGTACGCGTTGTCAGGAGCATAGTACTTCTTATAGATGTTCTGTACATCTGCAAGCTGTATCCTGTTGATGGTTTCAACGGTTTCAAACTCTCCTCTTGCGGTATTCTTTCCGTAGGTAAGGGCATTGGAAACCCTTGATGCAATAGAAGAAGCATTTTTTTCATCGGACTTCAGTGCTTCAATAGTCCTCTCCTTGGAATTCTGGATTTCTTCAGCAGAGAATTTAGGATTTACGATGGCATCTGCCATCAGTCCCATTACTTCAGGGAAATATTTGGAAAGGGTATTGGCCGAAGCACCTCCGGAAGAGAAATTCAGTCGGGCTCCCAGATAGTCGATCTTTTTGTTGAATTCATCCTTGCTGATGTTCATGGTGCCGTTTTCCAGCTGTTCAGCCATAATTTCGCTTACACCGGTTATGTTTCCTTCGTAGTAAGGCGGCCTGTCCATAGTAAGGTTTACACTTACCCTTGGAAGCTTGTTGTTTTCCACCACCATGACGGTAAGTCCGTTCTTAAGCTGGAAGGTTTTTGGCTTGGCAATGTTGATGGCAGGAGTCGGTCCCGGCTTTGGCATTGCATTGATATCTATTTTCTGTGCAGAAAGCATTCCTGTGAATAAAAATGCTACCGCTATATAGGTTAATTGCTTTTTCATGTGTAAAAAATTGTTTTAATAATCATTGTTGAATCGGTATTCTCTTTGAGACTACTTTTTTTCAGGAAGGTAATTAATGATTATTCTCTGATTAGGGTTAAGATACTTCTTGGCAGCATTCTGAAGATCCTGTCTGGTGATGGATCTGTAGATATCGATTTCTTTGTTGATCAGATTTGTATCTCCCATCAGCACATGATTGGTTGCCAGTGAAGCTGCAATACCCTGGATGCTCGAATTTTGGTTTACAAACTGGTTCTCGTACTGGTTCTGAAGTTTCTGGTAATCATCCGGGGAAATAAGTGTTGTCTGCAGTTTCTTAATCTCTGCATCGATATCAGATTGAAGAACCTGTTTCGTAGTCTGTCCCATAGGGATGGCAAAGAATGCGAAAATACTGTAGTCTTCAAGTCCCTGGTTAAAGGCGGCTACCTGAAGGGCCTTTTTATCCTGGTCTACCAGTTTTTTATATAAAACAGAAGATTTACCGTTGCTCAGGTAGGAAGAAAGCATATCTAAAACATAGGCATCCTTTTCTTTGTTTGCAGGTGTTCTGTATGCAAAAACATATGCCGGAAGCTGAATGTTCGGGTCATAGGCTGTTACTTCCTTTTGCTGGGTAATCGGCGTATCTTTCGGGAAATTTTTAGGATATACCGTACCTTTAGGGATACCGCCGTAATATTCCTGGATCCATTTTTTAGTCTCTTCAGGCTTAATGTCTCCGGCTACAACCAATGTAGCGTTGTTTGGAACATAGTATTTTTTATAGAAAGCCTGGAACTCATCCAGCTTTGCCGCATTCAGGTCTTCCATAGAGCCGATGGTCGGCCAGTTATAAGGGTGATTGGTGAAAAGATTTTTCTGGATAGTTGTGAAAAGATTACCGTATGGCTGGTTGTCCATTCTCAATCTTTTTTCTTCTTTTACTACCTCTCTCTGTGTGTCTACTCCAATCTGATTGATCACGGCATGGCGCATTCTTTCTGCCTCCATCCACAGACCCAGCTGTTCATTATTGGACGGGAATGTCTCATAATAGTAGGTTCTGTCGTTGGTTGTGTTGGCATTATTCTGCCCTCCGTTAGAGGATACAATCTTAAACCATTCCCCTCGTTTGATGTTCGGAGTTCCTTCAAACAGAAGGTGCTCAAAGAAATGCGCAAATCCTGTTCTTCCCTTTAACTCGTCTTTTGCTCCCACGTGGTACATTACCCCTGTAGTCACTACCGGGGCAGAATTGTCCTGATGAAGAATTACATGAAGACCGTTAGGCAGATCATATTCTTCGAATTTGATTTGCTGTGCATTAAGCATCATTCCGAAGAAAGCTGCAGCAGCAACAGAAAGAAGTCGTTTTTTCATAAATTAGAAATTGTTTTGTCAATGAGTTTCAAAAATACATTAAATGTTACAAATTTTTGTTAAAATGGAGCAAAGTTTGCATGCTAAGAAAATGATTCCAGAATAAGCACCCTTTTTTTGCTTATTTCGAACAAAGTCTAATTTTGTGATTTAAAAAATATTCCAATGAAAAGCTTCTTGGGAGAAAATATATCTCAGGATTCTCTGGTCACGTTGTTCAGCCAGGCTCCTGTGGCAATGTCTCTTTTGATGGGTGATGATTTGATCATTCAAAACGCCAATCCGCAGATGCTGGAACTATGGGGCAGGGATGCCAGCGTTATTGGTCAGCCTATATTTGATGTCCTTCCGGAAATACAATCTCAGGGATTCGTTGAGATTTTAAATAATGTATATCGTAAAGGGGAGGTATTTAACGGGAATAAATGGCCGGTTTTCTTAGAAAAATACGGAGAATATGCAGAGCATTTCTTCAATTTTATTTATGCACCCATTTATAATGATCAGAGACAGGTGGTCGGGGTGAGTATCGTTGCTACTGAGATAACAGACCAGGTAATTTCTGAACGTAAACTTAAGGAAAGCGAATACCGTTTCGAAGACCTGATCCAGAAATCTGAATACTCCATTGCGATCTACCGTTCCGAAGATTTATATATAGAACTTGCCAATGAGCCTATGCTTAAAACATGGGGTAAGGACGCTTCAGTTATCGGTATGAAACTGGAAGATGCGCTCCCTGAACTTGAAGGGCAGCCGTTCATCGGCCTTTTAAGGGATATATTCAAAACAGGAAAAACCTATACCGCTACTGAAGACCGTGCAGACCTTGTGGTAGATGGAAAACTGCAGACCTTTTATTATAATTTTTCTTACAAACCGCTGAAAAACTCAGACGGGGAAGTCTATGCCATACATAATGTAGCTGTTGATGTAACCGATCTGGTCAGGGCCAGGACAAAAATTCAGGAAAGCGAAAAGAAATACAGGGACCTTGCCGATTCCATGCCCCAGTTCGTATGGACCAGTGACAAAGACGGCAGTATCAGCTATATGAATGACAGCTGGTATAAGTACTCTGGTTTCGATAAGAATGAAGACCTTTCCGAATCCTTAAAAAAAATAATCAAGCCGGAAATTTATGATCATGTAAAGAGGATCTGGCAGGAAAGCGTGAAAACCGGAAAACCTTTTGAGGTGGAATACGAATTCTCTGATCCTCGCAATCCGGGAGGATACAGGTGGTTCCTGGGAAGGGCAATTCCGGCCTACGATGAAGACAAAAGTATAAAACAGTGGATCGGGACTTTTACAGATATCGATGACTTTAAGCAACTCCAGGCGCAGAAAGACCATTTTCTGGGAATTGCCAGCCACGAGTTGAAGACACCACTTACCAGCCTGAAACTGTATACCCAGTTCATCGAAATGAACCTTCAGAAACAGGGTGACCTTAAAAATGCCGAAGTGGCCAAAAGAATGGACGCCCAGATTGACCGGCTGACGGAACTGGTGAATGACCTTCTGGATGTGACCAAAATCCAGAATGGCAAAATCCAGCTCAATGAATCCTATTTCGATTTTGATCAGCTGATTGATGAAGTGATCAAAGAACAGCAGATGACCTCACGGCATAAAATTATTGCGAACCGGTCCTGCATAGGCGAGATATATGCAGACCGCCACCGGATTTCTCAGGTGATGAGCAATCTGATCAGCAATGCCATTAAATATTCTCCTGATGCCGATGAAGTGCTTGTTTCTGCAAAAGAAGAAAATAATACCATCAGCTTCAGTGTCAAAGATTTCGGGATAGGCATCCCTCCGGATAAGCAGGCAAAGGTTTTTGAACAATATTATCGCGTCAGCGGATCCAAAGAACATACCTTCCCGGGCCTCGGATTGGGATTGTATATTTCATCTGAGATCATCAAAAGGACAGGCGGCAGAATTTATGTGCATTCAACCGAAGGAAAAGGGTCCGATTTTTGCTTCGAAATCCCAAAGAATAAAAATATAAACAATCATGCCTAGTGCTTCAAAAATAATGGTGGTGGATGACAGTCCCGCAATTGTTGATTCTATTGAAATGATGCTTGATTTTGAAGGGTTTGAAATTGAAAAATTTTACAGAGGTTCAGATATGCTGAATGCTTTGGAAGCATCAGAAAAGCCCAATGTGATCTTAATGGATATGTGGCTTTCCGGTGAAGACGGGAGAGATATATGCAGGATTATAAAAGCAGATGAAAAATTGCGTGACATTCCTGTACTTATTATGTCTGCAAGCAGGGGCCTGGAGCAATCCGCACTGGATGCTGGTGCCAATGAGTTTATTGCCAAACCATTTGATCTTGGAGAAATGATAGACCGCATCAGGTCTTATATGAACAATTAAGCGATTATATAATACATATCATAAACCGGCTGAAATTCTGCCGGTTTATTTTTGTCAATGCTTTTACTATCCAAACCGTTCTCCCGGTTGTATATTTCTTTTAATCATAACAAAAGAAATTCAGAGGCAGGTTTAAAATTTGAAATCTGCTTATAATACATTAATTTTGTATTCCAAATTTTTTTGCTGTATGGATTATCTGAAAGGACTCAACGAATCACAATATGAAGCTGTTACCACATTGCAGGGCCCGCTGATGGTGCTTGCCGGCGCAGGTTCCGGTAAAACGCGTGTGCTTACCATGCGTATTGCCCACCTGATTACCAATGGTATCGATCCTTTCAATATCCTCGCGCTCACCTTTACCAATAAGGCAGCAAAAGAAATGAAAGAACGTATTGCCAAAGTGGTGGGGACCAGCAATGCCAGAAGCCTATGGATGGGTACTTTTCACTCGGTTTTCGCAAGGATCCTCAGGAATGAAGCCCATTACCTCGGCTATCCTTCCAATTTTACCATTTATGACCAGCAGGATGCGTTGAATGTCATCAGGAAAGTGCTGAAGGACATGAATATCGATGCAGATCTTTATAAGCCTAAAAAAGTACAGTCCAGAATTTCAACGTATAAGAACAACCTGATTACCGTTAAGGCCTATTTTAACAATCCTGAACTGATTGAAGCCGATGAAAAAGCCAATATGAGATTCATCGGCCAGATCTATCAGCGGTATGTGGAAGCATGCTTCAGGAACGGGGCGATGGATTTTGATGATTTGCTGCTGAAAACCAATGAGCTGCTTACCCGTTTTCCCGAAGTACTTGCAAAATACCAGGACCGGTTCCGGTATATTCTGGTAGATGAGTATCAGGATACCAACCATTCACAGTACCTTATTGTCAAGGCTTTGGCTTCCAAATTTGAAAACATCTGCGTTGTAGGGGATGATGCCCAGTCCATCTATTCTTTCCGTGGCGCGAACATTTATAACATACTGAACTTTAAAAAAGATTATCCGGACGCGGTAACCGTTTCCCTGGAGCAGAATTACCGCTCCACCCAGAATATCGTAAATGCTGCCAATGTCGTGATTGCCAAGAACCTGCAGCAGTTCAAGAAAAATGTATTCAGTGAAAACGAAGAAGGAGACAGGATCAAAGTATACCGTTCGCTATCTGATGCGGATGAAGCTAATTTTGTGGCCGGGAATATCTGGGAGCTCCGCAACCGCGACCAGAGAAAATACGATGATTTTGCCATCCTGTACCGTACGAATTCCCAGACGCGGGCTTTTGAAGATGCATTGAGGCGTAAAAATATCCCCTATAAAGTGTACGGAGGCCTATCTTTCTACCAGAGAAAAGAAGTAAAGGACCTTTTGGGATACCTGCGTCTGCTGATCAATGAAAATGATTCGGAGGCATTGATGAGGATTATTAATTACCCTACCAGGGGAATCGGCGAAACCTCTCAGAATAAGCTGATCGTTTTTGCCGATGCACAGAATATTTCCGTTTCCGCCGTCCTGAATAACCTCCCGATGTATGCGCCTCAGTTAGGCCTCAATAACGGGGTGCTTACTAAACTGAATGACTTCTGGTCTATGATCAAAGCCTTCCAGGTATTGCTGAAAACAGAAACGGCCTATAATGTTGCTATGGAGGTTGCGAAACGAAGCGGCCTGATCAAATTCCTGAAAGACGACCAGACTCCGGAAGGCATTTCCCGTGTAGAAAACGTGCAGGAATTAATGAACTCCATGCAGGGGTTCATTGAAGAGCAGATGCAGCTGGAAGACGGTGACCCGAGCTTATCCAACTTCCTGGAAAATATTGCCCTGTCTGCCGATACACAGAATAACACAGCGGAAGAAGATATGGTTTCCCTGATGACGATTCACCTTTCCAAAGGCCTTGAATTCCCGGTAGTGCACCTGGTCGGACTGGAAGAAAACCTGTTCCCGAGTTTTATGAGCTCATCTACCCGTGAAGACCTGGAAGAAGAACGGAGATTGTTTTACGTAGCCCTTACCCGTGCTGAAAAGCAGGTGTTCTTCTCGTATGCAATATCAAGGTTCCAGTGGGGAAAGATTACCGATGCAGAACCGTCACGTTTCCTGAGTGAAATCGATGACGAGTATATAGAATTCGTAAATCCGGCTATCGAAAAAAGATTTATCAACAATGCCGGGATCAGGTCCAATATTTTTGATGAGCATCCATCTGAGCTGAAGAGTTTCAAAAGAATCGAAAAAAAGACCATTGAACGCGGTGATACCTCAAAACCTGCTGCTGAAGCTAAAAAGCTTAGGCCGGTGAGTACTGCAAAAATAGTCAATCCAAGCGGAGCATCTTCGCAGGATATAGAAGTAGGCGACAAGGTGAGGCATGACCGTTTCGGAATCGGTGAAGTAACTTTCCTGGATGGGACAGATCCTCAGAATATAAAAGCCAAAGTCATTTTCCAGCATGAAGGAGAGAAAAACCTCATCCTCAAATTTGCCAAGCTGACTAAAATTTAAAAATTAAAAACTGATAAAAAACATTTTCTGCTATTTATAAGTCTATTAATTTTGTGGACTAATAAATATGGATTATTTTTGTTCCCGCTAAAGAGCAGATTAATTCATAAAATCAGAAATGTATGGCAAGTAGAAAGACTATTTTATCAGCGTCTGTCGTATTTTTTCTGGGTACGTTTGCATACGCCCAGCAGAATGACAGCCTGAAAACCGGCAATGTGGAAGAAGTGGTAATTTTAGGATCCAGGGGTGGGGCAAGATCGAAAGCAGACAGCCCGGTGCCGGTGGATGTATTTAATCTTAAGGAAGCTTCTGTTACTTTACCGCAGACCAATATCGCCCAGATCCTGAATGCTGTGGCTCCCTCATTTACCTCAACGGTTCAGACCAATTCAGACGGAACAGATCACCTGGATCCCGCACAGCTCAGAGGATTGGGACCGGATCAGGTATTGGTGCTCGTCAATGAAAAAAGGAGGCATACCTCTGCTTTGGTTAATGTTAACGGTACACCCGGCAGGGGAACGGTTGGGACAGACCTGAATGCCATCCCTTCATTCGCGGTCAGCAGAATTGAAGTATTGAGGGACGGTGCTTCGGCACAGTACGGTTCGGATGCTATTGCAGGAGTGATCAATTTAAGCCTTAAAAGAGATACGGGCAAACTTACCGGGCAGGTAAGCTATGGAGGAAACCTGACGCCTGCTGCGAATGACCACACAGGGGATTTTGATGGACAGAATATTCAGGTTGACCTGAATTACGGTAACAAAATAGGAAAAAAAGGTGGTTTTTATAATATCACGTGGACATCCCAGTTCCGGGAGCCAACCTACCGTGCCGGCACGGAAAGCGGGAATATATACAATGCCTATAATGCAGTTGAACAGCGGGCCCTGAATAACGGGGTAAACTTATCATCTCTGTTCAGTAATATCAATTCAACCCCAAACAGCCAGCAGATTATCAATTCCATCCATCAATATGCGCAGCAGGTAGATTATTTTTCACCGATTTTCCAGTCCCAGATACAGGCCGCTAATTCCATCAGTGCGCTGCAGGCATTATTGGGGCAGGATTTTACCAATCAGGAGCTGGCGTATAGAGGGCAGTCGCGTAAAGATTTCAATATGCAGGTAGGACAGTCGAAGATCAATAACCATCAGCTGTTTCTCAATATGGAAGTTCCGTTGAACGATCAGTGGAAAGTATATACTTTCGGGGGCTACAGCATGAGGAACGGAACGTCCGGCGGTTTTTACAGAAGGCCTAACCAGAGCAGGACCTTTACCGGGCTGTATCCTAACGGATACCTTCCGCAGATCGGCACTGATATCCAAGATATTTCCCTGGCAGCCGGAGTAAAAGGAAACTGGAAAGGATGGAATATCGACCTGAGCAATACCTTCGGTCAGAATTCATTTGATTACACCATTAAGAATACCGGCAATACTTCGCTGAGGTTTGCCTCCCCGAACGAATTCAGGGCCGGAGGACTGAAGTTTTCACAGAATACGATCAACCTGGATTTTTCAAAGAAATATGATGTTTGGAACGGGATCAATGTGGCATTCGGAGGGGAACACCGGTACGAGAATTTCACCATAACCGCAGGGGAGGAGGCTTCTTATGCTACGTATGATGTTAACGGAAATGTATGGACGGGCAACAGCCAGCGCCCGACAGATTTCTTCGGAAGTGCTCTTGCAGGAGGCTCGCAGGTGTTCAGCGGATTCAGGCCGGCAAATGCGGTGGATAAGAACCGGCAGTCAGTTGCTGCCTATGCAGATGTTGAAATGAATTTCAACAGATGGCTCCTGGTGGATGCGGCAGCGCGTTATGAAAACTATTCGGATTTCGGGTCCACCTTCAATTATAAACTTGCCTCCAGGATCAAGCTGGATGATAATTTTAATTTCAGGTTTGCCGGCTCTACAGGATTCAGGGCTCCTTCCATTCACCAGATTTATTATAATGTAACTTCAACACTGTTTACGAATAACCAGCTGTTGGAAGTGGGAACTTTCAGTAATGATTCTGCCATTGCAGGCCTGCTCGGGATTCCTAAACTGAAACAGGAAACGTCCAAATCGGGAAGTGTAGGGTTTACCTACAGAATTCCTTCCGTTAATCTGAGCTTTACGGCAGACGGATATTTCACGAAGATCAACAACAGGGTTATCCTGACCGATCAGTTTACAAGGGCCATCGTTCCTGACGCTGCAAAGGCGGCTTTTGATCAGGCAGGAGTTAATGCCGGACAGTTTTTTGCCAACGCCATCGATACGGAAACCCGTGGTGTGGACATTGTTATCTCACACCAGAAAAGATTTTCGGAGCTGAGGCTGGATAATAACTTTGCCATTAACCTGAACCAGACCAGAAGGGTAGGAGATATTCACTCTACCGGACTGCTTCAGTCTGCAAACCTTGAAAATATTTATTTTTCTGAAAAATCAAGGGTGTACCTCGAGGAAGCCGTTCCGAGGGTTAAAGCAAGCCTTTCCCACAATATTTCCTGGAAAGGTGCTGATTTCTATCTTAGGAATACCTACTTCGGAGCCGTGACGGGAGCTGATATCATTGATGCCAACGGTGACGGAATTACCGAATGGAATGAGCACCAGAAAATAGGGGACAAAATCATTACGGATATTTCTGCCGCATACCGGTTTACCAAAAATATAGGGCTTACGGTAGGGGTCAACAATCTATTTGATATTTATCCGACTAAAAATCTTCCGGCTTCCACCAACAATGACCAGTTTATTTATTCAAGGTCAACGTCACAGTTCGGGCAAAACGGAAGGTATGTGTTTACCAGACTCAATTTTAATTTTTAATGTATATTCATTTTTTTGGTTAGCGGGCTCAGGTATTGGGCCCGCTTTTTATTGCTGTTTTACCAGGATCATACCGCGGTACCGCAATATTGTTTATCTTCGTGGTAAAAGAATTGATTATGCGAAGGATCCTTACCGGACTGTTTCTGTTCCTGGTTGCTATGCCGCTTCTGGCTCAGGAATACCAGACATTAAATAACATCAGCTATTACGATCAGAAAGTCAGCGCTTCGGATGCTTATATCAGCGAACGTTGTGTGCTGGACGTCTATATCCCCAAAAATATCAAAAATTTCCCTACGGTAATCTGGTTTCATGGTGGTGGAATTACCGGCGGTGAAAAAGAAATTCCCGAAGCCCTTAAGAATAAAGGAATAGCTGTGATAGGCGTCAATTACCGCCTGTCACCTAAGGTAAAAGCCCCGAAATATATTGAAGATGCGGCAGCGGCTACAGCGTGGGCATTTAAAAATATCGAAAAATACGGTGGCCGGGAAGACCTGGTTTTCATTTCCGGGCATTCGGCGGGAGGATACCTTGCTGCTATGGTCGGACTGGATAAAAAATACCTTCAGAAGTATGGTCTTGATGCCAATGCACTGGCCGGGATCATTCCGTTCAGCGGACAGATGATTTCACATTTTACTACGAGAAAAGAAAAAGGAATTGATGAACTGGATGCCAGGATCGATGATATGGCTCCGCTCCATTTTATCCGGGCAGACGCTCCGCCTTTGCTGCTGATCACCGGCGACCGTGAGAAGGAACTGCTGGGAAGATATGAGGAAAATGCCTACATGAACAGGATGATGAAGCTGAAAGGGCATAAAGAAACCACTTTATACGAGTTGCAGGGATTTGACCATGTTGGAATGGCCCAGCCTGCATTTCCTTTGCTGCTTAACGAAATCAAAAGGATTGAAAAACTGAAAAAATAACCTCAGCATTCAATACCGTTACCTAAAGAGCTTTGCAAAATGTACTTTTGCAAAGTTTTTGCTTTAAAAGGTTAATAAATTAAAAAATTAAAAACTCAACCATTATCCATGAATTTTAGATTCAGGCAACGCCTTAAACTTCTTTAATTCTGTCACTTCAACATGGGAATATTTTACAACAATGCCGTCTGCGATATCTATATCGGCAAAAGTGCCGGTACCAAGCTGATCCAGGATATCAGGAATGCCAAAAAGAATGTGAAGATCGTCTCTCCTTACCTGTCTCCGAATTTGATAAAGGAGCTGATATTCCTGCATAATAAAGGAATTGAGATCAGCCTGATCACCACAGACGAGATTGAAGACTTTTACGGCCATGAAAAGAACATCAATAAGCTGATCATCCAGGAGCAGCAGGTGGATGAGGATGCCAAGCAGTCGTATGACAGCCTGAAAAACCTTTCTGCTATATTGCTTTTTATCATAATCAGTCTGGCTGTAGCACTAATTCCGTTGATTTTTTTATTGGAACAGCCCAAATTCGCTTTTGGCTTTATTGCTGTTGTCCTTTTGTTTCTGATCCGGAATTACATCGTAAGCGAACTGAAGAAGAAGAAAATTTATCATTATACCTATAAGCAGCTGTTTCCGTTCAGGGTCTTCGTTTCACCCGGCCAGGGAAGCGGTTCCATCAATAAGACATTCATCCACAGCAAAATTTACATCATTGATGATGAAATTGCGTATATGGGCTCCCTGAACTTTACCGCGAAAGGAGTCAAGGAAAATTATGAGACCAGGATCAGGACGGCCGATCCCAATGCTGTACGCAAAATTGCAGAGGAAGTAGACCGGTTGCTATCCAATTCGGAATTGGCGGAAAGAGACGTCCAGTACTGGGGAAGCCAGCTGTATTCAGAACCGATCAATTGATCAATAGTGAATGTGCTTCGCAGTCAATGGTGAATCTTGCTCCGCAAGTGAGTGGTGAATTGTTGACTAAACAAATTGATAAGCGCAGCAAATTGACGATTGACTCATTCACGGCAAGCAGTCAATAGTGAATTTTGGTCCGCAAGTGAATGGTGAATTGTTGGCTATATAAATTGACAAGCGCAGCAATTTGACTATTGACTCATTCACGGCGAGCAGTCAATAGTGAATTTTGCTCTGCAAGTGAATGGTGAATTGTTGACTATACAAATTGACAAGCGCAGCGAATCGACGATTGATCCATTCACGGCGAGCAGTCAATAGTGAATTTTGCTCCGCAAGTGAATGGTGAATTGTTGGCTATATAAATTGACAAGCGCAGCGAATTGACGATTGATCCATTCACGCGAGCAGTCAATAGTGAATTTTGCTCCGCAAGTGAATGGTAGATTGTTGACTATACAAATTGACAAGCACAGCGGATTGACGATTGACTCATTCACGGCGAGCAATCAATAGTGAATTTTGCTCCGCAAGTGAGTGGTGAATTGTTGACTAAACAAATTGATAAGCGCAGAAAATTGACGATTGACTCATTCACGGCGAGTAGTCAATAGTGAATTTTGTTCCGCAAGTCAATGGTGAATGTTTGCCAGCGTAAAGATTGACAAGCACAGCGAATTGACTATTGACCCATTCACAACTCAAAATCCGTCACCTTTCCACCAGTTCTTTTACCTCTTCACCGTAAAAATCGGTAACAGTAGTTTTGATTTTCAAAAGTTCATACCATTTCCTGAAAGCACCTACGAATACAACCAGCATCAGGATCATGGCTATTGCGGCTAATGCAGCTAAGAGATACTGTTGTTTAGGAATATAAATTTCCGTGACCTGTACGTAACCGGCCCAGAAAGTAATGACGGCCATGAAGACACCGGGGATGGCGGAGCAGAGGGCATATTTCCCCCTGTTCATACGGATGAGCATGGTTGTACAGACAATCAGTCCGCAGGCAGCAAGAAGCTGGTTGCTGATCCCGAATAAGGGCCAGATGCTGCTCACATTTCCCGTATACACCAGGTATCCCCAGGCAAATGTAAACAGCAGGCTGCTGATAATAATTCCCGGCACCCAGTTTTTATCATTGAATTTAGGAACCACTGAGCCTAACATTTCCTGCAGGAAAAATCTTCCTACCCGAGTACCTGCATCGATGGCGGTAAGGATGAAAACGGCTTCAAACATGATGGCGAAGTTGTACCAATAGGCCATCAGCTGGTCCATATACGGGATTTTATTGAAGATGTGGGCCATTCCCACAGCCAGGGAAACCGCACCTCCGGTCCGGCCGTGAAGATCAATGCCGATTCTTTCAGAAAAATAATCGATATCCACACCGTGAAGCGATGGGTGTGCGGCCAGGAAAGCATCATAGGATTCTTTCGGGGTGTTGATGGCAAAATAATCTCCGGGCATTAAGGTACAGGCGGCAATCAGGGCCATTAAAGCCACAAAACCTTCCACCAGCATCGCTCCGTAGCCTACAAAAAGGATTTCCCGTTCCCAGTTCAGCATTTTAGGAGTCGTACCGGTGGCAATAACGGCATGGAAACCGGATATGGCACCACAGGCAATGACGATGAAAATAAACGGCAGTACAGGTCCGCCGATCACCGGTCCTCCGCCATGGATAAATTGCGTTAAAGCCGGCATCTGAATGGTCGGATGAATAACGATGACCCCAATAGCCAGCATAATGATGGTACCTATCTTCAGGTAGGTTGACAGGTAATCTCTCGGAACCAGGAGAAGCCATACCGGAAGGACGGAAGCCAGGAAACCGTATAGCGGGATGGCAATGGAAATGGTGCTGATGTCCCATGAGAAAAGATTGTTCATCGTTTCATTCTGCATCAGGTTATGGCCGCCGATGATTCCTGCAATCAATAAAATCCCGCCCAGGATGCTAGCAAAAGTAACCGAATTTTTCCGGTACCGCATAATCAGGCCCATAATAATGGCGATAGGCATCGTAATCACTACCGTAAACAGGGACCAGGAAGCCTCATGCATTGCATTGATACAGGCAAGTGAAAGCCCTGCAAGGGTCAGGATCAGAATGAATAAAATGGCAAAACCGGCTACTGTACCGGTTGTTTTCCCGATTTCCTTGGAAGCGATGGTGGCAAGGCTCTGCCCTTTGTGCCGTACGGAAGCAAACAATACCACCATGTCATGCACGCCGCCGCCGAGCACACAGCCGATCAGGATCCATAATGTACCGGGAAGATAGCCGAACTGGGCAGCCAGTACAGGACCTACAAGGGGTCCCGCAGCAGCAATCGCTGCAAAATGATGTCCGAAAAGTACATTCTTGTTGGTAGCTACATAATCTTTGCCGTCAGCAAATTCTATGGCTGGGGTAGTATTATTGTCGTTCAGCCTGAGTACTTTATTGGCCATATAGATACCGTAAAACCGGTATGCAATAGCAAAAATAAGCAGGGAAGTGAAAACAAGGGTCAGTGCATTGATGTTATTGAGAAATTCCATATCATGTATGTTTATTGAATAAAATAATGTAACGTTTGATTCAGTTTAATGTGAATGCTGTAGGCATTGGGCCAAGTTAACTATTTTAAGCATAAAAAATATGATATGTATATCAAATTAGCAAATTATCAGATAATTGATGATGTATGTGATTGGTTATTAGATTTTTGTTGTTGTTAAATATGAAATATGTACTCTCAGTCATAAAGTTGAAGACTGATGATATTGCCGGTACAATTATGACTTTTTTGTCATAGGTGCACGACCTGAACGCGGTAAAATAAATATCACCCAGAGCAAATTATTTTGCAACGCCCATGGTGCCTGCTGAAGCCTGGTGCACGGCATTCTTCTTCTGCGAAACAACGAAATCAACCATTTGGTCCGTAAGACGCTTAAGGTAAGCCTTATCCGTAGTCCAGAAACCATGTACGCCACCTTCCACTACAACCAGTTTGTTATTGATATTATGGTCGGTTAACTGTTGGCTGAGCTTCATTGACTGCTGTAGCGGAACGATTTTATCCTTATTGCCCTGAAGAATTAGCGTAGGGATTCCATGGGAGGAATAAGTCACCGGGGAGATGGTTTTAAAATATTCAACCACTTTTCTTTTGTCTGTTTTGATCTCATACCCTGAGATTCCGCGGATCAGGTTTTCCCTGAGCTCAACAATTTGTTTTGAAAATAATCCGATCAGGAAAACCGGAAACCTTCCCACTCTTGTATGAAGTAATTTATTGAGATCTGCCGGTCCGAAATTATCAACCACATAGTTCACCTTGGCAGAATAAGGTGCCAGTTCCTGCGATCCTTTGAATTGAGTATCGTCCGTATAGGCAGCCAGAAGCGACAGGTGTGCTCCTGCAGAAGCGCCGAAAAGTCCTATATTTCCGGTATCAAAATGATATTTTTCTGCATTTTTTCTCACCCAGCGTATGGCATCTTTACAGTCCTGTACCGGTGCAGGAAAATGAATATCCGGGCTGACCAGGGTATAGTCAATGCTCACAACGGCATATTGCTTTTCAACCAGTTTCAGGATCATATCTTCAATATAACTATCGGCACGAATGGTTTTATCGCCCTGTACCCATCCGCCTCCGTGAATGTAAATCAGCACCGGAAGCTTTTCGTTGCCTGCTGTTTTAGGCCTGTAAATATCCATAGCGATGGATTTGCCCTTTTCATCGGTCTTATATACTATATTTTCAGATACTATTGTTCTTGCCGGTAAGAGGGTGCTCACGGGTGCCGAAGTCTTTTCCGGAATCTGCTGGCTGTAGGTAAATTGAAATAATGCTGTAAAAACAACAAAAAGCAGGTTTGTGGAAAACCTGCGTAAAGAAGTAGCGAAGACTGATGAATTCATAAAGTACTTTTGATGCGTGTTATCGTACTAACTCCTCAAAAAGTCTACCAAAAGTATGATCAAGGTCTTTGGATTTTCCCGGATGTGGCCGGGATGTCTGTATGACGGCACTTTTTACTGCGGTAAGCCAGCGGAATCGTTCCGGGATGTCCAATAATGCAATAGGGCCCCCGTCACGGTCTCCGTGAGCGACTTTCTGAAAGCTGACTAGGTTCCTGATGATATCCTCATAATCCAGCTTGCTGTGCATCAGCCTGAATTTATCGGGACACAGGTAAAATTCTACCCGGATGTATTTTTTCTTTTTCGAAAACATGATCAGTCCGATATTGAAAAACTCCTCCCGCTCCACTTTGGGCACCAGCCGGATTACGGCATATTCGTAAATATTATCCTCTTGCATGCTGAGCTTCTTTTACAAAGATTTGAGAATGTTCAAGGCGGGTTTTCATGAACCGGAAATACACCTCACGGATCTCTTCCGGAGATTCTTCCACATCGTCCCAGTGCAGCCATTCTTCAGGAATAAGATTAACGATGTCACGGAACAGGTTGTCATTCAGTACAGAACGGGCAAACTGGTCTGCTTCGTCAAGGCGGGTAGCTTTAGGCAGCAACACATGGTCTTTCACGTATTTGAACGGGGTTTTTGCAGCGGCATCAAAATTCTGCCACGAATGGTGGAAGTAAAATGATGCTCCGTTATCAATAACCCAGAGTTCCTTGTGCCACATCAGCAGATTGGTATTTTTGTAGGTGCGGTCTATATTGGTGATAAATGCATCCAGCCATACGATTTTAGAAGCCAGGAGCGGGTCGATAACAATTCCCGGATCATAGGCAATAGCTCCGGAAAGATAATGCAGCCCAAGGTTCAGCCCCTCCGAAAATTTCAGCAGGTCCTGGATTTCCTCATCAGCCTCAGTCCTTCCGAAGTCAACATCCAGATGGGCAAAAACCAGTTCCGGAATGTTCAGGCCCATCGCTTCCGTTATTTTTCCGCCCAGGAGTTCGGAGATCAGCATTTTCACCCCATGCCCGGCTCCGCGGAATTTAAGTACATATTTAAAATCGTCATCCGCTTCTGCCAGAGCAGGCAGCGAACCACCTTCCCTGAGCGGGACGATATAGCGCATGACGGTTACCGTTCTAAGATCCAACATAACGCAAAAATAAGGTTTTCCTTTGTGTATATTTCTATTTTTAATATTTTAGATGAAATTAGGCTCGCTACCGGAACGGATTTGCTGGAACACATCAGGAGTTTCCTGAACCGGTAACACTGAATCTTCATAAACGCTTTAAATAAAATACGGTATGAATATTATTAAACAACAGAATATCATCCTGAATAATCCTGAAACCCGGGATTTCCTTGCCGATGCCCTGTATCCCGACTCTGGAAATCAGCTTCCGCTTGTTATTTTCGTGCATGGCTACAAAGGCTACAAAGACTGGGGTGCCTGGAACCTGATGGCACAAAAACTGGCTGAGGCAGGATTCTTTTTTGTCAAGTTCAACTTTTCACACAACGGAACTACCGTTGAAGATCCCAATAATTTTGCAGACCTGGAAGCATTCGGGCAGAATAATTATTCCAAGGAGCTTTCAGATTTAGGAGTGGTGATTGACTATTTTGCCTCGGATCCAAGAGTAGACCGCCATAAGATCATCTTGATAGGCCACAGCAGGGGAGGCGGTATTTCCATCATCAAAACATTTGAAGATGAACGCATCAACGGACTGATCACCCTGGCCAGCGTTGATACCTTAGAACGGTTTCCTAAAAACCATCAGCTTGAGAGCTGGAAGGAAAAAGGCGTTTACCATGTGCTGAACGGAAGAACCAATCAGCAGATGCCGCATTATTACCAGTTTTATGAAGATTTCCAGCAGAATTACCACCGCTTTGATGTAGAAAGGGCTACCGAAATGGCCAAAGCACATTTCCTGATCATTCACGGGACCCGTGATGAAAGCGTGGATGTGAAAAATGCAGAACACCTGTACCTGCTGCATCCTAACTCGGAATTGTTCCTGGTTGAAAATGCAGGGCATACTTTTGGCGCAAAGGAGCCATGGGAAAGCCATGAATTACCTGAAGACCTTGATACCGTTACTGAAAAATGTATTGAGTTCATCCGGGAAAAGATGTAGTTTTATAAAAAACCGACTACTATTCTGAAGAATAAATGAATTCATTACCGGAAAAAGCATATCTTAATGAACGATATGATAACCTTAAAATCCAGATCATTATGAAATCATTACATCAGGCTCAAAAATTGAACAGAGCCGCTCAGAAAGCCATTCTGGGACAGGGAACATCTTCCTGCGCCCCGACCGGATGTCATTTAAATGCAATCAATAACAGCAATGACCGGTGCTTTATTCTTTCGTGCCCGTCGAAATACGGCCACATGCAACTCGTCAACGGTACTTATCAATGCTGTTTCTAAAAAAAAGGAGTGAAAATTTTCACTCCTTTTTATTTAAAGTACTGCTAAGCTGAATAACGTGTGCTCATGCTTCAGCAGTATTTTTATTCTTCCTGTGTCAGGAGTTTCCAAGCTTCTTCAATATTGTTTTTCAGAAGCAGGTTTTTTGCTTCCCTGTGGATGTCTTCATCCGCATAGAAGCTTATTCCCGGAAGCTGTTCTACATTGGCCAGCATACCCAGATCGTTTCCGGAAAAGACCCTGCTGTATTTGATGTCATCCGGAAGTAAATCGAAACCGATTCCTTTGGTCACCAGAGGTTTAGGAACTTCAAACAGATTGTTTTCATTGTTCCTGGAATACCAGTTTCCACCAAGGCGGGCCACCATATCCAGTTTTTTCTGGTCCAGATTCCCTTCCTCATTAAGGTATTCTTCCCGGATATGGATCTTCTGCACTTCACAGATCACCAAATTACCGGCACCTCCCTGCTCTCCGAGGGATTTTACTTCAAGAACTTTACATTCGAAATTCACCGGGCACTCCTCAATAAGTTTCGGCTGTACCAGATCTGCCTCCTTCATGGTCAGTCCGGACTTTATAAATTCATTGACGCCTGTTTCATATTCCGTTGAGGCCAGGGAAATCTGCTGTACAATCGGGAAATTCACAGTTCCGATCACCACTTCAGGCACTTCCAGTACATTTTCCAGCGTATGTTTGGTGGTATTGTCGCGTACCCTTCTTGACGGCGAAAAAATCAGTACCGGCGGAACCGTACTGAACATATTAAAAAAACTGAACGGAGATAAATTGCTGTTCCCGTTCTTATCCACTGTGGAAGCCAGAGCGACCGGACGCGGAGAAACGGCAGTCTGCATAATCGTCTGCAGCTGTACGGGGGATAATTCGGATGGAATAACTGTTTTCATATTGTATGAACCACAAAAGTCACAAAAGTATTTTAAGAAAATAAAAATATACTCTTAAGATCAAAAAAGCATATCGTAATATTTACTTACGAAGGTTTCCTGTCCTTGGTGATATAAATTTTTTACGTTAAAATTCACCAATATTCCTTTGGGTTTTTTCATTAAGTTAATATAATTTAAAATCTGCGCACGATGGATTTCATTCAGTTGTGAAACTGATTTTAATTCGACAATAATAAGATCTTCAACCAAAAAATCACAGAAAAAGTCACAGTTCATTTCTTTCCCTTTATATATTACAGGAATTTTAAGTTGAGATTTAAAATCTATACTTCTCAATTGAAATTCTTCTTCTAAGCACTGTTGATATACACTTTCTAAGAGACCCTGCCCTAAAATCTTATGGACTTCAATACAGGCTCCATTGATCCTGTATGTTAAATCGGTTAAATAAGACTGGGTAATCATGTATATTCCTAATTCTAGTAATTGTTGGGCTGAATTTAAGAATTAATATTATTTTTTAAACTTGAATATATTCCAAAATTAAAATTGGCATATTATATTACACAGTACTATTTTTAAACATTACTTTTTCTGAGAAATAATAAGCAACAAAAGATTAAGTTTTTCTATACATATTTTACTAAATTGAAAATCAAAGATTTTCAAAAAAACTTATATGAACTTTTACGCATAAATATTTTCTTCTTCATTTTAACTAAGTATTTAAAATCTTTTGTGACTTTTGTGGTATATTTTATTTAGCAGGTAAAATTTTACCGCTTACTTCACCGAAACCTACACGTACACCATCTTTTTCTGCCCAGGCTTTCATGGTAACGGTATCGTTATCATTGATGAATTTTCTTTCTTCGCCGTTGCTCAGGGTAATAGGATTCTGGCCTCTCCAGGTAAGCTCCAGCATAGAGCCGAATGACTTGGGATCGCTGCCGGAAATGGTTCCGCTGGCATACATGTCGCCTACTTCCACATTACAGCCGTTTACGGTGTGGTGGGCCAGTTGCTGTGTCATGTTCCAGTACATATGTTTGTAATTGCTTTCGCTGATGAGGTTCTGGTCTCCGTTTTCAGGCTGGATGTAGACTTCAAGGTTGATGTCGTAGTTTTTATCGCCTTCAAATTTCAGGTAATCCAGTACTTCAGGGTCCTGTTGAGGAGAGGCGGTCCTGAACGGCTCCAAAGCTTCGAGGGTTACTACCCATGGTGATACGGATGAACCGAAGTTTTTAGCGAGGAAAGGTCCCAGAGGAACATATTCCCAGGACTGGATATCTCTTGCAGACCAGTCATTGAAAATAACCATCCCGAAAATGGCGTCTTCGGCATTTTTTGTTGAAATGCTTTCTCCCATTTCCGTGTTTTTGTTGAGGATAAAGGCCATTTCCAGCTCGAAATCCAGCTGCTTACATGGTCCGAATACCGGCTGGTCTGCATCGGCAGGTTTCATCTGGCCTTTCGGGCGGATGATTTCCGTTCCGGAAACTACGATGGAGGAAGCCCTACCATGGTATCCAACCGGCAGATGTTTCCAGTTCGGAAGCAGGGCATTGGCAGGATCGCGGAACATTTTCCCAACATTTGTCGCATGCTCAATGCTGCTGTAGAAATCGGTGTAATTGGGAACATGCACGGGCATCATCATTTTTACCTGATCAAGCTCGTAGAAAGCGGCTTCGATGGTTTTCTGGTCTTTGGACAGGATGGATCCTTCCTGAAGCAATTCCTGGATTTTGCTGCGCACCGCATTGGTGACAGGTTTTTCAAGTTCTATGAACTCATTCAGGGTATAGGCTTCAAAAACATTGTCATCAAGCCCCTCAATCTCTTCAAAATAACCGAAGTCATACAGGGTAGCCAGGTCAATCACCTGGTCTCCGATCCTCGTACAGCAGCTGATGTATTCTTTATTGAATACGGCCACTCCAAACGGGATGTTGTGGATGGAAAAATCTGATTGGGAAGAATACTCTACAAATGATTTCATAAGGTGTATATTTAGTTGGATATATATATCCGTTATCATTCCGGTGGTCACCATTCAGCATGATCATGGCGGGCCTGGATCTTCTGGCCTGTATGATATGCTTTGATTCCGAACCGGATCGTTTTTTATTTATTTTTTGAGCCCGAATAGGATGCTTCGTCAATCCAGCGGTCTCTGGTATTGACATCAATGAGGTACAGGATGTTATCCTGTTTGGTCAGCAGGAGGGTTTTGGTAACAGGCATCGGGATCTTCTTGTTTTCCAGCTGGTCTGCCCTAAGCGAAACGATGTTTTTCCTTCTGACAATATCACCGGTAAAAACATTGGAGCTGCTTTGTCCCGTGGATTTATCGTCAAATACTTCCACATAGGTCGCCTGATTGCCCTTGATGACAATAAAGTCTCTTTCTGTGTGATCTTCCGCATCTTTGATGAATACGAACTTTTTATTGTCGATATTCTCGTGCTCAAGATTCTGGTTGATCCCTTTTCTTTCTTCAAGCCTGGTAAGGATCTGGTTCAGCGTTCCATATTGGGCTTTTACGCCTAATGATGCTCCCAGAAGCATAATTCCGATGCATATTTTTCTCATAATCGTGTGTCTATAAAAAAGTTTTGCCAGGATTCTGCATCCTGACAAAACGTATATTGTTATTGAATTAAAGGTTCCCTCTTCTGGCCTGTTCTCTCTCCAGCGCTTCAAACAAAGCCTTGAAGTTTCCTGCACCAAAACTCTGTGCACCATGCCTTTCAATGATCTCAAAGAAAAGGGTAGGTCGGTCTTCCACAGGCTTCGTAAAGATCTGAAGTAAATAGCCTTCCTCATCATGGTCAATAAGGATGCCAAGATCCTGAAGTTTCTTGATATCTTCGTCAATATGGCCTACACGCTCCGGAACCATCTCGTAATATGCTTCCGGCGGGGCAGAAAGGAATTCAACACCGCGTTTCTTCAGTTCGGTTACCGTATGGATGATGTCTCTGGTCGCTACGGCAATGTGCTGAACGCCTTCACCCTCATAAAAATCAAGGTATTCTTCTACCTGCGATTTCTTTTTGCCTTCTGCCGGCTCATTGATCGGGAATTTGGCAAAGCCGTTTCCGTTGGACATCACTTTAGACATCAGGGCAGAATATTCTGTATTGATCTGTTTATCATCAAAAGACAGGATGTTTACAAATCCCATCACTTTTTCGTACCATTCTACGGTAGGAATCATTCTATCCCAGTCAACATTTCCTACGCAGTGGTCTACGTACAATAAACCGGCTTCTTCAGGATTGTAGTCACTTACCCATGGTTCATAGCCCGGCATAAAAGCGCCTGAGTAATTCTTTCTCTCCACAAACATATGCACTGTCTCTCCGTATGTATAAATTCCGGACATTCTTACTTCGCCGTTTTCATCGGTCAGGGTAACCGGCTCAAGATATGGTTTCCCGCCTCTTTTTGTGGTCTCCTCGAAAGCCTGATACGCATCATCTACCCAAAGGGCCAGGATTTTCACCCCGTCACCGTGTTTTTTCACATGCTCGCTGATTACAGAATCGGATTTCAGTCCGGTGGTTAAAACAAGCCTGATTTTGCCTTGCTGGAGAACATACGATGCACGGTCTCTTACGCCTGTTTCAGGACCGGCATATGCCACTGACTGAAAACCGAAAGCGGTTTTGTAATAATGGGCAGCCTGCTTGGCATTTCCTACATAAAACTCAATGTAATCTGTACCATTGATCGGCAGAAAATTCTCGGCCTGAGCAATTTTTTCGGCAAATGTAAGTGTTGACATATTTCTATTTTACTTTTATTTATTGGAATGCAAATTACGAATTTCTGACTAATACGAAAAATATAAACAAACAAACGTTAGGCAAGTATGACGGAGGGTTGATATAGGAATTGAAATGTAAAATAGATCACCATAATTCATACTCAACCAAATGCTTTTCAGGGCTCCGGCCCTGAAAGAAGAGTCAGCTTTTTCATAAACTGGAATTTTAAGTCCTGCGAAAGCCAGGATGCTATGTAATTTTAATACCTATCAGATCATATGCATTGTACCGGATATCTAATGCTTAAACCTTTCATAAGCTGCCTTTTCCAGCATTTCGCGGTCATCAGGATGCGCGATGCTGATCAGTTCCTGGGCTCTCTGCTTCAGGTTCTTTCCATACAGATAGGCTGTTCCGTATTCCGTAACGACCCAATGGATGTGTCCTCTGGTCGTCACGACTCCGGCTCCCGGTTTTAAGTACGGGACAATTCTGGAAACGCCTCTTTTCGTCCTGGAAGTAATGGCGATAATCGGTTTTCCGTCTTCGCTCAGCGCCGCGCCACGCATGAAGTCCATCTGGCCGCCGATCCCGCTGTACTGCATGGTTCCGATAGAATCTGCGCATACCTGTCCGGTCAGGTCAATTTCAATGGCAGAATTGATGGCCACCATTTTTTTATTCCTCATGATATTGATCGGGAAATTGACATCGCTTACATCTTTGAATGCGAAAACGGTATTGTCATCTACATAGTCGTACAGCCTTCTGGTGCCGAAGCAGAAGCTTGTAATGGTTTTATTATCGTTATAACCTTTGTATTTGTTATTGATGACATCATTTTGGATCAGGTCGATTACCCCGTCGCTCAGCATTTCAGTATGGACCCCCAGGTCTTTATGGTTATGCAGACATTTCAGGACGGCATCCGGAATAGTCCCGATTCCCATCTGAAGGGTTGAGCGGTCATCAATAAGTGCCGCTACATTCTTACCGACTTCCATTTCTTCCGGACCAACCTTGGACCCATAGTCTACGGTAGGAAGTTCCTCTTCATGCCATACCAGTTTACTGATCCTGCTGATATGGATCATACCGTCACCATGGGTTCTCGGCATCAGGGGATTCACAATGGCTACAATAATCTTGGCCGTATCTACTGCGGCCCTGGCAACATCTACAGACGTTCCCAGGGTACAGAATCCGTGTCTGTCCGGTGGGGAAACGGTGACCAATGCCACATCCAGCGGAAGAATATTTTTTCTGAATAAAATAGGGATTTCACTTAGGAACACAGGGACAAAATCGCCCCGGTCTGAATTAACTGCATCCCGTACCGGTGAAGACACAAATAAGGAATTGACGAAAAACTTACCGGCGTATTCGGGTTTGGCAATTTCCACATTCCCCTGCTGGGTGATGGAAACCATCTCCACATTGTCCAGGCGGTGGGATTGCCGGGCCAGTTCGTCAATTAAATAATTAGGTGTACAGGCACTTCCGTGAAAGAAAACACGATTGCCGCTTTTTACGGTATAGATGGCTTCTTCTGCGCTGATATATTGATCCATAATAAAACTTTATAGGAATGAAAGATGTTTTTTATTCTTTTAAAGATAGTTTATATACTTTGTAATTAGTATAAATAAGCCAAGATTTTTATCATGTTTAAGGATATTCAGCCAATACAAAACGATCAGCTGTGCGGCAGCTGATCGTTTACTATTTATCTTTTTTAAAAAGCTTTAGGATTCGATGGAATTCTGTTATTACTCCTGTAAACGGTCTTTCAGGGTAGGGTCTTCCCCATCCAGCCAGGAAGTCTTGTAAGAAGGGTCTTCTACTTTCAGGGCTTCTTCCGTAATTTTCAGCGGACGGAACGGATCAACCATTACGGCGTATTCTTCCGTGAATTTTTTTCCGATGCTGCGTTCCATGGCTCCCGGATGCGGACCGTGCACAATTCCGCCTGGGTGGAGCGTAAAGTCCATCAGGTCGATGTGGTTCCGGCTCATAAAATCACCTTCAGTATAGAACAGCACTTCGTCGGAGTCGATATTGGAGTGGTTGTAAGGAGCCGGGATCGACTGTGGATGATAGTCATACATCCTGGCACAGAATGAACATACCACGAAATTATGGCCTTCAAAATTCTGGTGTACCGGAGGCGGCTGATGGATCCTTCCGGTAATAGGCTCAAAATTTTTGATGTTGAATTTATACGGATAGAAATAACCGTCCCAGCCTACCACATCAAAAGGATGCGTAGCGTAGATAAAATCCGTAATCTGGTTTTCTTTCTTTACTTTGATCAGGAATTCCCCTTTTTCATCTTTAGGTTCCACGAATACGGGAGCAACGATGTCCCTTTCACAAAACGGGGAATGTTCCAGGAGCTGGCCGAACTCATTCCTGTACCTTTTCGGAGTATAAATCGGGGAGTGGCTTTCCAGAATGAAGAAGACGGTATCATCGGAATGCAGCTCAACCTGGTAAATGGTCCCCCTTGGAATGATTAGGTAATCGCCTGTAGAAAATTCAAGGTTGCCGACGAATGTTTTCAGGATCCCGTTTCCGTTGTGTACAAACAGAAGTTCATCGCATTCCGCATTTTTATAGAAATAATCCATGGATTTCCTCGGTTTGGACAGTCCCATTTTCAGGTCATTGTTCACCATCAGAAACTTACGGCTGTCCAGGACATCATCTTCAGGACTTACATTCATCCCTTTGAACATCCTTGGCGTTACGTTCTTGTCGATGGCAATTTTCGGTGTTACATCCTTCGGCTCACTGATCGATTTGATCTGGGTAGGGCGGTGGATGTGGTACAGCAAAGAAGAAATTCCATGGAAGCCCTCGGTGCCGAAAAGCTGCTCATAATAGAATTTGTCTTCAGGAGATTTAAAAATCGTATGCCTTTTCTGAGGGATATTTCCCGACTGATGATATCTCATTGTATTGGTATATGGAATGTACCAAAAGTAATCATTTTTTATGAATTGAGGTAAGCATCATCTGACCTGAAGTTTTGCCAATATAAAAATAATTGTTAGTTTTGTCTAACAAATTATATTTTATGGTTAGAATATTATTTTTCACGGTTTTGATTTCATCGTATTGCTTTTCTCAGGACCATGACAGCATTGTTTCAGCATATGCTCAAAAAAAGGATTCTGCCGCTTCCGGGAATGCAATAAAGACCCGGCAGATTGATGATGTGGTGATTACGGGTACAATAAAGGCGGTAAGCAGGTCCAAAAGCCCGGTTCCGGTAGAAATATACAGCCAGAAGTTTTTCCGGAAAAACCCCACACCGAATATTTTTGAGGCAATTGCCATGGTGAACGGGATCAAGCCGCAGCTGAACTGTTCGGTCTGCAATACCGGTGATATCCATATCAACGGGCTGGAGGGGCCGTATACAATGATTTTGATTGACGGGATGCCCATTGTAAGTTCACTGTCTACCGTATATGGGCTGAGTGGAATTCCGAACAGCCTGATCGACCGGATTGAAGTGGTTAAAGGCCCAGCCTCTTCGCTCTATGGCTCCGAGGCCATGGGCGGAGTCATCAACATTATTACCAATAATGCTCTGACCGCACCCAAGTTCAGCACCGACATCATGACCAGTACCTGGAGCGAAAATAATATCGATGTTTCCACCAAATTCAGCCTGGGCAAAACCGCAGCTTCCTTATTGAGCGTCAATTATTTTAACTTCAGCCGGAAAATCGATGACAATAAAGACAATTTCACCGATGCTGCATTGCAGAACAGGATTTCCGTATTCAACAAATGGAATTTCCGCAGAAAGGAGAACCGGATGGCCAGCATTGCGATGAGGTACCTTTACGAAGACCGTTATGGCGGGGAAATGCAGTGGAACAGACGGTACCGTGGCAGCAGTGAGGTGTATGGAGAGAGTATCTATACCAACAGGGTGGAAGCTTTCGGGCTCTATCAGTGGCCGGTAAAGGAACAGGTAATCACACAGTTTTCTTATAATTACCATACCCAGAATTCATTTTACGGTTCCAATCCTTATGAGGCCACCCAGAAAGTAGCTTTCGTGCAGACCTATTGGAATAAATCTTTCAGAAAGCATGATCTTATTGCGGGACTGACTTTCAAAAAGACTTTTTATGATGATAATACTCCGGGGACCCTTTCGGCAGACGGGCTGGTCAATGAACCGATGAACTCACCCATATTAGGGGCTTTTGCTCAGGATCAGTGGGAAATCAATGATCAACATACTTTATTGTTGGGCTACCGGTACGATTATGACCGGATCCATCATTCCGTACATTCTCCGAGGCTGGCCTGGAAATTTTCTCCGAATCCTTATCATGCCCTGCGGTTTAATTTCGGTACAGGTTTCAGGGTAGTGAACCTATTTACTGAGGACCATGCAGCGCTTACCGGTTCAAGGGAGGTGGTGGTACGCTCAGACCTGAAGCCGGAGCGTTCTGTGAACGGAAATATCAACTATATCTGGAAAATTCCTGCCGGAAACCGGATGGTCAGCCTCGATGCCTCAGTTTTTTATACCTATTTCAGCAACAAGATTGTTGGGGATTTCGACTCGGAACCGGATAAGATTATCTATGATAACCTGAACGGATATGGAATTTCCCGGGGAGCTTCGGTCAATGCGGAATACAGCTTTAATTTTCCGTTAAGTTTCAACATTGGAATAACTTTTCTGGATGTATATCAGAAATTTGACCACGAAATCAACAAAGTACGGCAATTGCATGCTCCGAAATGGAGCGGAACTTATGCTTTTACTTATAGGTTTCCTAATGCCCTGACGGTAGAGTTTACCGGACAGGTCTACGGGCCGATGCGCCTTCCTGTACTGCCTGATGATTACCGGCCGGAATATTCACCCTGGTATACATTGGCCAATATCCAGGTGTCCAGAAGTTTTGATTCAGGATTCGAAGTGTACTGCGGAATCAAAAACCTGCTGAATTTTACCCCGAAAGATCCGCTGATGAGGCCGTTTGATCCGTTTGACCGGTATGCGGACGACCCGGTGAACAATCCTAAGGGATATACCTTCGATACCGCTTACGGATACGCGCCGATGCAGGGAATCCGTGGGTTCCTGGGAATTAAATATACCTTGAAATGAAAACTGCCCTGATCGTTTTACTCATGGTTCCGTACTGTGTTTTTTCACAGATACAGGCCACTGCTTTTTCAGATTTGGAAAGGTTGCGGAAGGAACAGCCAAAGCCGGTCATCATCCATCTGTATACCGACTGGTGTACGGTCTGTAAAATGGAACTCTTTGAGCTGAACAAGGATGGTAGCCTGGTAAAAGCACTTGGCAAGAATTTTTATTTCATCGCTTTTGAAGCGGAAAAAACAAAAGAAACCATCCGTTTCCAAGGGAAGGAATTCCGTTATATTGCCAACGGAAAATCCGGTATTCATGAACTGGCCTTAGTTCTGTCAGGAAATAAAAGTCATCCGGTGTATCCGTTGTGGGTATTCCTGGATAAAGATCTGAATCTGCTCGATTATCATGAAGGGTTTTTGAGTGCTATTGGACTGAGTCAGAAATTAAAGGACATTTCTGCTGAACCTTACCGAGGCATTAACCCCTGATGATAAAAATTACCGTTATTTGAGCAGTACAGCAATCACGGCCAGGATTGCCGGCAATGCCTGAACAAAAAAGATCTTCCTGGTGGAGGAAATAGCCCCGTAGATCCCTGCTACAGCAACACATCCCAGGAAAAATAAGGCGACATTGGTCTGCCATTCAGGGTCTTTGATCAGGAAAGACCAGATCAGTCCGGCAGCCAGAAACCCGTTGTATAATCCCTGATTGGCCGCTAATCCTTTGGTAGGCTTAAACAGTTCAGGCGGTAACGCTGATTTAAAGACTTCCTTTCCTTTGGTTTCCCAGGCAAACATTTCCATCCAGAGGATATAGAGGTGTTCAATGGCAACCAGTGCAGTAAGTATTTTGGCGACAATTTCCATGATATGACGTTTGAATTGTAAAGCTAAAAAAATAAACTTAAGTTTGGCTATTATTTACAATGGAAACTTTACAACAGCATCTGCAAAAGTTCATCAGCGTCACAGAAGAAGACTACAGCTCTATATTTTCTTTTTTCAGGGTTCTGGAAGCCGGAAAGAAACAGGATATTATGAAGCAGGGAGAAATCTGCAGGTCCATATATTTTGTGGAAAAAGGATGCATCAGGAAATTTTTTGTCAATGGCAAAGGAGTGGAACACACTACGGAATTCGCGATAGAACACTGGTGGATGGGAGACACTTTTGCCTATGAACACCAGCAGAAAACGGATTTCTGTATTCAGGCTGTGGAGTCTTCTGTGATATTGGTACTGGACCATGAGCAACAGAAACGGCTGATTGAACTACATCCCGCCATGGAACATTATTTCAGGATGGTTTATCAGCGCGCCTGTGCCGCTGCGGAAAGCCGGATCCGTTACCTGTACGAATATTCAAGGGAGGAACTGTATATTCATTTCAGTACTTTATATCCATGGTTTATCCAACGGGTTCCCCAATACCTCATTGCTTCGTATTTAGGTTTCACACCGGAATACCTGAGTGAGATCAGGGCAAAATTACGTTCTTAAACCAGTTTAAGTATTTTTCATCCGCTAAACCTGAACTTTGTTTAACCTAAAATCTTAACAATGAGTGTAAGGATCAATATAGCTGCTACAGACAGCAGCGCCTACAAAGCCATGAGCGGTCTTGAGCAATACCTGCAGACCACATCACTGAACCACATCCAGAAAGAACTGATTAAAATAAGGGCCTCCCAGATCAACGGATGTGCATTTTGCCTGGACATGCATACCAGGGATGCAGTACAATATGGCGAAACACCACAGCGTATTTATCTTCTGAACGCATGGAGGGAAGCTTCTGAATTCTATACTGATGAAGAACAGGTACTTCTGGCCATGACCGAGGAAATTACCCTGATCAGCCGGCAGGGATTAACGGAAAATACCTATGCCCGGGCTAAAGGACTTTTCAGCGAAAAACAGATTGCAGAAATCATCATGGCTGTTATCACCATCAATGCGTGGAACAGGATTGCGGTGAGTACGCATCTCCGGGTGCCTACAGATTAATATCCATCATAAAGAGCTTCATCAGGAAGCTCTTTATGGTTGCAGTTATTTACGGATTGCAGTTCAGCTGAAGGACATTCGCATTCAGGGGCTGCTCAATTTTGCGTTCAAGCTTCTGGTCGTTGACCTGAACATAAATTTCCATAGATCCCGTTCCGACATGAAGCGAAAGGATATGCCCGCCATAGGCATTGAACTGTTCATCTGTTGCTACACCGTGAATATGGACGGATGGCCCTTTATCATTCCAGGCAATGGAGCCGGTAAGGCTTCCCATTTCTACTTTCCTGAATGTTTTCGGATTGAATTTTTTAGCTTTGAAGTCATAGAACCCGAATTCTACCTCCCTGGCAAAACCGATTCCACTGAAACTGGCGGAAGGAATATGCTCATTCCTGGCCAGTTGCTCAATTTGGCTGATGACATCATCATCCTGCCTTAGCACCATTAGGTATCCTGTCGGTGTTTTCGTATAGCGGCACCTTTCTTTTTCCTGGGCACTGAAGCCGGGTGATGTAAAGAATAATGCAAATAAAATTGTAATGAGGTTTTTCATGAATTAAGTTTTAGGTTAGGATAATAAAGGGCTATAATTCATTGCGTATTTATTATGGTACAAGAGGCGTTTGATTTTCGGATTACAGAATAAATCAATTAGCCGCTTATACCTTTTTAATGTTGATATTGATTTTTACAACAAATATGCCGTATAAAGGTTTTTATTAGCAATAGGTATATGGTGTTAAAATAAATCTATTTTTTGTGATTTTGAATGAATGTTATTCTTGGAGCTATGTGCTGTTGTTTCAGAGGGTTTCTTTTCCTGCATGCCTTCTTTTATTGGGGTTGTTTTTATATGTAGCATGGTTATTGTACTAGGAGGTTAGCTAAATAAATACAAAAACACGAAATGGACAGAAACCTAATGCCATCTGATGAGTTGCAGCGGATTCAGGCTCTTCAATCCTACGGTATTTTAGATACACCTTATGAAAATGATTTTGATGATCTCACCGAACTGGCATCAGTGATTTGCCAGACGCCTGTGGCATTGATCAGCCTTGTGGATGAGAACCGCCAGTGGTTTAAGTCAAATAAAGGCCTGGAAGTCAGGGAAACGGACAGGGCTCATTCTTTCTGTGCCCATGCTATTCTTCAGCCTGAAAATATGATGGTAGTAGAGAATGCTCGCACTGACGTCCGCTTCAAAGACAATATTCTGGTCACCGGAAAAACCAATATTGTATTTTATGCGGGGATGCCGCTCATAGACAGCCACGGAAATGCTTTAGGTACTTTATGTGTCATTGATCACTGCGAAAGGCAACTGGATGAAAGCCAGATGAAAAGCCTGAGAATACTTTCCAGAACGGTTATGGAAAAGCTTGAACTCCGCAGGCAACTTGCAGCGCTGTCTGAAGAAAATGAAGGTGGTAATTCCCATCCGGTTCATCTGCAGTATAATGATGCAGCCCCGAATCATAAGCGCCTAACCAAAAGGGCAATCGATCAGATGAATGATGCCAATGCACGGATCATTCAGAATGAACAGCATCTCCGGCTTGCTGTTGAAGCTGCCAGTCTGGGAACTTTTATGCTTAATATCAGTACCGGTGATCTTGAAACCAGCACCTATTGCAATGAAATTTTCGGGCTGGATGAAAATGAATGCCTGACCATTAACGAATTATGGAGTATGCTGCAAGAAGACAGGGGCCGTATACAGAAAGCATTGGCAGAATCTATTTCTTCAGATCGTATGTTTGATGAAGAATTCCGCATCGTCAACAGGGCAGATCATAAAATACGTTGGATAAAGGTTGTAGGAAAAGTATTAAATAAGGAAACAGAGAAAGGAAATACCTTTTGCGGTACGGTATCCGATATTACGGAATGGAAAAAAATCGAGCGTAAGAAAGGAGACTTTATCAATCTGGCCAGTCATGAACTTAAATCGCCCCTTACTTCCATCAAAGCATTTACTCAGCTTCTGCAAAGGAAACTAAAAAACTGTGAAGACAGCAACATCAGCCATCTGATCCGGAGAAGCGAAAGCCAGGTGAGAAGAATGGAAAACCTTGTAGACGGCTTTTTAAACTTTTCAAAGCTGGACAACGGCCTTCTGACCCTGAACAAAATGCCGTTCGATTTTAAAAACTTTGTGTCCGAAATGATTGCAGATCATTACACCCTGAACATCAATAATCATGGTTTTGAACTGATTACAGACGCAGAAACCGTTCTGCCCGCCGATAAAAACAAAATACAGCTGGTCATTACCAATCTTATTGAAAATGCCATTAAATATGCCCCATCCGGAACGCCCATCCAGGTACGGATTTCTTCTGACCGTAACGAAGTGAAATTTGAAATCATAGATCAGGGCCCGGGAATTGCAGATCATGATGCTCTAAGAATATTTGACCGGTTTTACCGTGTCCAGAATGCCGATACAAAACAGATCGCAGGATTTGGCATCGGATTGTATGTATGCAAAGAGATTATTGAGCTTCACCAGGGGAATATCGGGGTTGAAAGTACTTTAGGGAAAGGCAGCCGCTTCTGGTTTACCCTTCCTAAGAGTATATAAGATAATCCTCAGCTATGATTGTTCCATCGGACAATTTACTAAGATATCAGTATCAATAATAAGAGTATTAAAATCACGTAACCGTTTTACAACGGTACCGGTGAAATTAATACTCCTTTTTTAGATCAATCTGTATAATGAGATCCGGAAACTTCAGAAATACCGTTCTCTTACAGGCATTCATTCTTTTCCCGCACCTGGGTAGGCGGAACTGAAACACCGCTGAACTCTTTTTCAAAGACCGATCTCAAATGTTCCCTGTAGCGTTGCATATCCCGTTCGACAGCAGCATTTTTCTCAACATCATAAAAGTGGAAACTTTCCAGCTTTTCCATGGAAACAAATGCATTCATCCTGTGGAACCCGAACAATGGCCCATCATCTACAGTCGTTTCATTAAAAAATTCTCCCGGCAGCGTAAAGGCTGTGGAAGGGGCATTCCAGCTGGTGGTTACCAGGTATTTTCTGCCGCCCAGCATTCCGCCGGTACCGTAATTAATATCGGGTTGGGCAGAAGATCTTCCGTCATTCAGGTATATTCCCTTAGCATGTCCTGCTGTAAATACTTCATCGATATATTTTTTGAGTCCGTTAGGAAGCTGGAACCACCAGATCGGGGTATGGTAAATGATATAATCTGCCCAGACAAATTTTTGCACTTCTTCATCGTGATCATATCTTTCATCCACGTGGGTCACTTTTAGGTCAACATTGCCGAAGCCTTCCAGTACTTGTACCGTATTCTCTGTGATGGTTGTATTATAAAGGCCTCCTGAGTGCCCAAAGCGCTGTGCGCCATTGATAATCAATACTTTTTTCATTGTTGTTGTTTTAATACGATGCAAAGTTAAACCCTGTAATTGTATTATAAAAATAATATAATTTATATCTTTGTATTATAATTATAATATTTAAAAAATGGTTAATCTGGAATGGTATAGGACATTCAAAGCGGTTTATAAAACGGGAACGATGACCGGGGCAGCAGATCTCCTGTTTATTTCGCAACCCGGTGTAAGCCTTCACCTGAGTTCGCTGGAAGCTTATGTGGGATATAAACTTTTTGACCGGACAGGCAGGAAGATGGTTCCTACCGAAAAAGGGAAGGTCCTTTTTAATGCTGTGGCCGAACCTCTGTCCAAACTCGAGGAAGTGGAAAAGAACTTCCAGAAGTCTACGGAAAAGCATACACCGACCATCAGTGTGGGGATGTGTTTTGAAACCTTCCAGACCACGCTGGAACAGTACGTTTCCAGCCTGCCCTTTAACCTGATTATACGCTTCGGGGAATATCCGGAAATGCTGGACCAGCTGGATAAAGGCATTCTGGATCTGATCATCACGCCTAAAAGAGGGGTTTCCCCCAATATTGAGCACGAGGCTTTCTCTTCGGAACAGATGATCCTGGTAGGCGGTAAGGATACTGATGCAGAAGGTTTTCATGAGGTCCTGCAGTCAAAAGGTATTGAATATGCTGAAGAATGGCTGAAGGGACAGAAATGGTACGGGACAACCGGAGATATGGAACATCTTTTTCAGTTCTGGATCCTCAATTTCGGGCATAAGCCGGATTTCCGCCCAAATTATATTGTCCCTAACCTCAATTCCATTATCCGCTGCCTGAAAAGCGGTGCCGGATTATCAGTGGTGCCGGATTTCCTCTGTAAAAGTGAGATTGAAAACGGGGAAATAAAGCTCGTATGGGAAGGGGATAAAAAGCTGGAAAACACTTTGTATTTCGGATGCCGGAAAAAGAACAGCTACCCTGATGAAATTGCGCATATCAAAAAGCTGTTCAGGGAAGTGATGAACTGATCAGGGCAGGCTCATATGGATGATCGGATAGTTCCTGCCGGAACTGTCTTTTTCCGATCTTCCCGTTTTCCGGAATCCGAGTTTTTCATAAAAACCTATAGCCTGCAGGTTCTGTTCATTCACATCTACGCGGGTGAGCCCGGTTTTGTCTTTCATAAAGGAATACAGTGCTTTGCCGTAACCTTTCCCGCGTACGGCATCATCAATGAAAAGCATTTCCAGATTCCCGCCTGACGCAGAGGCAAAACCTACTGCCAGTTGCTGGCTGAAGATAAGGTAAACTTCCAGTTGAGGAAGGTAATGTTCCGGAATAGCTGTTTTAAAATATTCAAAATCTTCTTTGGTAAGAAAATCATGGGTAGCCTTTACTGCAGATTCCCATATTTCCATGATTCTAAGATAATCATCCGGAGAAGCTAACTGGATGTGATGGTCCATACGGATTGTTTTTTTATGTAAAAATAAGCATCATCAGCCGACTGTAAAAATAGGCCAGGTAAAAACCCATCCGAAATAACAGGAATCAGTGAAAATGGTAACCGACATGTAAATTTTTTGTCGGAAATTTGTTAGGATACAATTAAACAAAATAGTATGCAGAAGAAAACTTATGCAGGGCAGCCTGTAATTACATTGAATAACGGAGTGGATATTCCCGCACTCGGTTTCGGGGTCTGGCAGATGGAAGACCTGAAGGAATGTGAAAATGCAGTACTTAAAGCTATTGAAACCGGTTACAGGATGATTGATACTGCTGCAATCTATCAGAATGAAACTGCTGTGGGGAATGCCGTTAGAAACAGCGGAACAGACCGGGAACAGCTGTTTATTACCTCAAAACTCTGGGTTCAGGACACTTCTTACGAGAAGGCAAAAAGTGCATTCCGGAGAACACTGGACCGCTTACAGCTGGATTATCTGGATATGTACCTTATCCACTGGCCGTATGCAGATTTTAAAGGCGCATGGAAAGCCATGGAGGAACTGTACGAAGAAGGAAAAATAAAGGCCATCGGAGTCTGTAATTTTACCGTTGAGAAGCTTGAAGAGCTGAAATCGACGGCTACAGTAAGTCCGGTGATTAACCAGATCGAACTTCACCCCGTTTTCCAGCAGAAAGAACTTCAGGTGTACAACAGGGAGAATAACATCATTACTCAGCCGTGGAGTCCTTTAGGCAACGGGAATTCAGAACTTCTTAACAACAGTTCCCTGAAATCGATCGGTGAAAAACATCATAAAACAGTTGCTCAGGTCATCCTCAGGTGGCACCTCCAAGAAGGGTTCTGTGTCATCCCGAAATCTGTAACGCCGTCCAGGATCGAAGAAAACTTCAATGTTTTTGATTTTGAACTCAGCGAAGATGAAATGAATACCGTACGTTCCCTGGATACCGGTAAAAGGCTGTTCTTTGATCCGAAAGATGCTGAGTGGGAAAAGAAAATGCTGAATGCGGTGGCGGATATCTGATCTGATGATCTTACGATAGACTTTTGACAATCTTTCATATGTTTCACTAAAAAACAAAGTCATGATTTTCCCGGAAACCATCAGTGAAAAACTGAATATACCGTATCCTGTCATTCAGGCGCCGATGTTCGGGGTAAGTACCCCGGAAATGGCCGCAGCATCTGCTGATGCCGGATGTTTGGGCTCTCTGGCCCTTGGAGATCTGCCGGCGGAGCAATGCATTCCTTTGATCCGCAAAACCCGAAGCCTTACAGAAAAACTATTTGCCGTTAATATTTTCGTGCACGAGATCCCTGAAATAACAGCAGAATTACAGGAAGAGTATGCTCATGCTAAAGCATTCATCGAAATTTTTGCCGCTGAAAACGGTTTGAATGTGAACCTGCCCGCCCTTGAAGATCTTACTGTTAATACCTATCATGAACAGGTAGATGCCATTATTAATGAGGAGTGTGATATTCTCAGCTTTACGTTCGGGATTCCGGATGAGGAAAGCATTATCAGGTTAAAGGAAAAGAACATATTTCTAATCGGAACCTCAACCAGTGTGGAGGAAGCCCTGTTACTGGAAAAAGCAGGGATCGACCTTATCGTAGTGCAGGGTATTGAAGCGGGAGGCCACCGGGGAACTTTTGATGCGGAAAATATTCCACAGATTGGCGGAATGTCATTACTGCCACAGATTGCTGACCATGTTCAGGTACCGCTGATTTATTCCGGTGGTATTTATAATGCACAGACGATGCAGGCAGCCCGGGCTTTGGGAGCCGAAGGTTTTCAGATAGGAAGCATGCTGCTGGCTGCTCAGGAAAGTGCGCTGCTGCCATTTGAAAAAGAAAGATTGAAAACAGTACATGAAAATGATATTGTACTTACCAAAAGTTTTTCGGGACGATACGCCAGAGGAATCAGCAACAGGTACATTCGGAAACTGGAAGGTTCCGGTTGTATTCTGCCCTATCCGTATCAGAATAAACTGACGGGTGCACTGAGGAATGCAGCCAAACTTCAGCAGGATGCGGATTTTGTAAGTATCTGGCTGGGACAGTCTATCCACGATTATAGTACACAATCTGCTAAAAATATCCTGGAAAACCTTATTGAAGAATACAAACAATTACCATAAAGAAAAATCCTTTCAGCTGTAATACTGAAAGGATTTTTTATATGAATGTACATCTGTCTACTTTGCAAGGTCCAGTCCTCCGAAATTCCCCGAGCTCATCATCAGGTATACGCCCTGGGTTTTGTCCAGTGTATTCCAGTAGGCATGCAGGTCTTCTGCGCTGGTAAATACTTTCAGAGATTCATTTTTAAATTTTTCCCTGATCAGTTCCGGAGAGATGGGTTCCATTCTTTTGATCTTCAGGGCATCTTCAGAATAAAAAACCACAGCTTCATCCAGTCCATCCATCGCATGGTCATACTGCTCCAGGAAAACCGGATTCAGGCTGGAATACGTATGCAGCTCCAGAAATCCGTAGGTTTTTTCTTTCTTAAACTGTTCTTTAAATGCCTTTACGGTAGCTTTTACCTTGCTCGGTGCATGGGCAAAATCTTTATAGAGGATTCCGTTATCGGTTCTTTCCACTTTTTCCAGGCGTTTTGAAGCTCCCTTAAAACTCATAATGGCTTCATAGAAATCTTCATCCATCACACCCAGCTGGCGGCAGATATGCCTTGCACCTTCCATATTCAGCAGGTTATGCGCTCCGAAAACAGACAAAGGAATATCCCCGATCCCGGTTTTCAGGTGTACTTTTCCATTACTGATTTCATATTCCGGCGTATGATACGGGATTTTGCGGAAATAATTTTCTGCCTGGTCCACAACTTTAACCACTTTAGGATCTTCCTCATTATAGACCAGTACACCACCTGGCGTAATTGTAGCCACGAATTTCCGGAACTGTTCAATATAGTCATCAAAAGTGGTGAAAACATTGATATGGTCCCATGCAATGCCGCTCATTAAGGCTATATTGGGCTGGTAAAGCAGGAATTTTGAGCGGAGGTCGATGGGCGAGGAGAGGTATTCATCGCCTTCAAGCACCATAAAATCATTATCTTCCGTAAGCTTGACCATACAGTCAAATCCTTCCAACTGGGCACCGACCATAAAATCCACCTCTTTCTGATGAAAGTTCAGGACGTGCAGGATCATGGAAGTAATGGTGGTTTTCCCGTGGGAACCTGCAATGACAACCCTGGTTTTGTTTTTTGACTGTTCGTAAAGGAATTCGGGATAGGAATAGATGGTAAGTCCCAGTTCTTTGGCTCTTGCAAGTTCGGGATTATCCTGATGGGCATGCATGCCCAGGATCACCGCATCGATATCGGGCGTGATTTTTTCCGGGAACCAGCCCATTTCTTCGGGAAGGATTCCTTTATGCTGAAGCCTGGACCTGGAAGGTTCAAAAATAGTGTCATCTGAACCGGTGACGTAATATCCTTTATCTTTTAACGCAATGGCAAGGTTATGCATGGCGCTTCCGCCAATGGCAATAAAATGGGTTCTCAATGAAATTACTGTTTTTTTACGTTGTTATTGATCATTTCCTGGAAGACATTCATGATGTTGTTCCAGTTGGTCTTATAATTCGGCATCACCATACTGGCATCTGTTTTACTGCCTTCATTAGGACCTTTTTTTACATTCACCGTAGTCGTGATGTTATCATACATTTTTTTATGGTCTTCCTGTATTCTCCTGAAATTATTCTGGGAAAGCGTGTTGTTCAGTTTTTTCAGGTCATCATTGGAAACCTTAAAGTCCTGTTTATATTTTTTTCCCTGTCCTTCAAAAGAGTAGTGTGCGTCATTGCCTTTGATGAGAAGGTTTTCATATACCGGCGCAAATCCTCCGCTTCGGGAAAAGCTGATGTCGAAATCTGAATATACCTTCTGGCTGTTGCAGGACGCCAGTGTGATAGCGGCAAATAAGATTCCTGTAATTCTTTTCATAAGTAATCTCCTTTATTGGTCTGAATCCTTTTGTTCTGATTTTTTAGCTTTAAGTTCTTCATCATAGTGGTGCAATACGTTGAAGTCTTCTGTCTGTTCAATAGCCGTCATGATTTTCAGAAGGATTTCATGGGCGTTTTCTTTGTCATAATCGATCTCCAGCGGGCGCTTGAACTCCATGGTCGGTTTTACCCCGGTTACTTTTACCCTCAGTCCTTTTTTGTCAAACGCTCTTCGGAAGCCGTTTATTTTAATCGGGATCACAATGGGCCTCTGGTTTTTTACCAGCTTCGCCGTGCCGCGCCTTCCCTGGGCAAAAGCTGAGGTAGTTCCCTGCGGGAAAGTGGCAACCCATCCGTTATCAAGAGCTTTCATAATATTATCCACTTCGCTCATGTCCACCATCCTGTTGACGTTCTTGCCTTCAGCCCTCCAGGTCCTCTTTACAGTTACCGCACCTGCAATCTTGAATATTTTGGGGAGAATCCCCTTATTCATGGTTTCCTCGGCGGCTACGTAATAGAAATCAATTTTAGGATTGAGGAGGTAGATCGGGTTTTTGATCGTATTCAGGTATCCGTTGTTGACGGCGCAGAAAGCATGGTACATGGCGGCAACATCTGCAAAATAGGTCTGATGGTTGGAGACAAACAGGACATTGGAGTCCGGAAGGTCTACCAGATGCTCGGTGCCGGTTATTTTCAGCTTGTTGAAGCCGTTAAATCTACGATAGGAAACAAATCCCAGAATAAAAATAATCAGCCTCTTTAAAAAATAAGGGGTTCCGAATGCATCGGTAAAAATATTTTTCTTCGCCATCTTTCAATTAAACACAATCATACAAAGTTACATTTTTTTCAGCAACTGGCTGAATTCGCTCAGGATCATCGCTGTAGCTCCCCAGATAATGTATCCGTTGAAATTAATCACCGGAACCTCATGTCCGCCTGCACCGGGCAACGGCATGATTTCGGGGGTATCCGGCATGCTCAGGAACGAAGTGACCGGAAATTCTATCACTTCCTGGGCTTCAGACTCCTGCAGGATAAAAACAGGATTTCTCTTGGAATACGATATATACGGATAAACATAAAAATTGCTGGGCGGGATGTAGATCGGCGACATTTCCCGGATAATCCGTACATAATGCTCCTCAATTCCGATCTCTTCAGAAGTCTCCCGGATGGCGGTATGGGCAAAATCCCGGTCCATCTCTTCCCGTTTTCCACCGGGAAGCGAAATCTGTCCGCTGTGGCGGTCATGTACATTAACGGTCCTCTGGATCAGGGGGAAATGCCATTCATCATTTTTCAGGTACAAAACAATGTTTACCGCAGCAAATTTCGGGTTTTTGGCAATCACTTCATCATAAGTAAATACCGGACGGTAGGGCGGTGAAAATACTCCGTGCGCATTCTCGCCGGGCAGTTCAGCGCTTTTAATTTTCCTTAATAAATCTTTTCCGAAACTCATACCTCAAATTTAATAATATATCTTCTGGAAAAAACAGGTATACGCAATAATTACACCATTTTTATGCAGAAATCCATAATATCTGTAAAGATGGAAATCCAGGTAGCTGGAAACAGCGTTTTTTGAAATCAGGCATAAAAAAGCCTCCGCATGCGGAGGCTTGATTTGTTTTAATTAGAATATCCTATCAGCTCTTCTTTCTTGGCATTATATACTTTATATTCTAAATATTTAAAGGAGTCGCGCGGTACTACGGTAACCCATTTTTTGTACTTGACGAACCATTTCATCTGGATGCTTTTGATTCCTTTGGTAAGGTAAGCTTCCACAAAAGGATGCACATGAAGGAAAATTTTTCCTTTTTCTTTCTGCATGATGGTTCTCAGGGTTTCTTCCATACGTTCCACAATGACAATCGGAGCTACGATTTCTCCGGCTTTGTTAGGATTTTCTTCCTTGGTTTCGATCTGTTTTTCCGGACGGTTTCTCTGCCGGGTGATCTGGATCAGTCCGAATTTGCTCGGAGGTAAAATTTTGTGACGGGCTTTGTCGCGCGTCATTTCCTGCTTGAGGTGCTCATAAAGATCTTTCCGGTGCTCCGGGTTGGTCATGTCGATGAAATCGATAACAATGATTCCTCCCATATCCCTGAGGCGGAGCTGCCTGGCGATTTCCGTCGAAGCCATCTTGTTGACCCTGAGCGCGTGTTCTTTGTTGACTGCCGCTCCGGTGGTAATATTGTTTCCGGAGTTAACGTCTACTACGTGTAAAGCTTCCGTGTGTTCTATCACAAGGTAAGCTCCTTTTGAGCCGGGAATATTTACATGTTTCCCGAAGCTTTGTTTAAGCTGTTTTTCTACGTTGTAATATTCCAGGAGGGGAATATGGGAATCGTAGAACTGGACGATATTCTTTCTTTCCGGAGCAATAACCTCCAGGTAGTTTTTCATTTCGTTCACCATCGGTTCATCATCACAGATAATGCTCACGAAATCTTGGTTGAAATTGTCCCTTATGATGGCCGAGGCTTTGTCTTCTTCGCTTAATACTTTAGACGGAACCTTATTTTTCTGAATGTTTTTAAAGGTGCTTTCCCACTTCTGAATCAGGTGATTCATATCATTGTGCAGGTCTGCTACTTTTTTTCCTTCAGCTACCGTTCTGATAATGACTCCGAAGCCTTCCGGCTTGATGCTTTCAATGAGTGTCCTGAGCCTTTCCTTTTCTTCAGATGTACTGATTTTCTTAGAAATGGAAACTTTATTGTCAAAAGGGATCAGAACCAGAAAACGCCCGGTAAGGGAGATCTGCGTGGAAATTCTGGGGCCCTTGGTAGAAATAGGCTCTTTGGTAATCTGAAGCAGAACAAGATCATCTTTGGCAATGACTTTGTCCACGGTTCCGTTTTTGTCAATTTCGGGCTGTAGCTCGAAATTTTTTAAGCCTGAAGTGCTTTGTTTTTTAGAAATCGTATCTCTCAGAAACTTACGGTAAGTAAGGTATTGCGGTCCCAGGTCCTGGTAATGCAGGAATGCGTCTTTGTTGTAACCGATGTTTACAAACGCTGCATTAAGATTGGGTGCAAGCTTCTTTACTTTTCCTATAAACACATCCCCAACAACAAAATCGCTTTTGTCTTCTTGCTCATGAAGTTCACATAGTCTTCCGTCTTCCAGCAGTGCAATCTTCGTAAGATCATCCTCATGCGAAACTATTAGTTCTTTCTTCATTTTTATAAGATAAATTAAATAAGATTACGGGAAAAGGCATGTCTTTCATTATTTTAATAGGGGTAATAAATATAGCAATTAATTTAAGATCACCAATACTTTCCCCGAAATGAAGGCAGAAGTTGCTTTTCCGCCGGAATCTTATGGTTGCAAACAAAAATATAGTCGGTGAACCTTTAAAAAAATAAAACCACCAACTATATTATTATATTGTAATCTTGAGAAAGAGGAAAGATTATTTCTTCTTATGTCTGTTTGCTCTTCTTCTTTTCTTTCTCTTGTGGGTTGCAACCTTGTGTCTTTTTCTTTTCTTTCCGCTTGGCATAATGTTAAATTTTTTAGTAACTAGTTAATATTCAGTTAATGTTGTTATTTTACTGCAACTTTGTTTTTTACTTTCTCTACAAAAGACTTTGAAGGTTTGAAAGCAGGAATGTTGTGAGCAGGAATCTCGATTGCAGTATTCTTAGAAATATTTCTTCCTGTTTTAGCAGCTCTCGTCTTAATGATAAAAGAACCGAAGCCTCTTAGGTAAACGTTATCCCCATTATACATAGAAGTCCTGATCTCCTGCATAAAAGCTTCTACAACTTTCTGTGTTTCATTCTTTTCTGTTCCCAACTTATTTGAGATGGTGTTTACCAATTCTGCCTTTGTCATTTCCTTTTTTAATTTTAAATTTTAGGTGTGCAAATTTAGTTAAAAAAATTGAATATTAGCAAATTAGTGGGAAAATATTTTTCCGGTAAAGAGTTGAGCGCTTATGGTTTACTCAGTATGAAAAGAGGGTGGATCCGCTTTTTACATGCTGGAATTATAGTAGCCGTTTTCCACACAAAAACGGATCAGGTGAAGTTTGGTTTTTAAGCCCAGCTTTTCCGTCAGCCTGTTGATGTAGGTGTCTATGGTGCGCGTACTCAGGTTGAGTTTTTCGCCTATTTCCTTGTTGCTGAAGCCTTCATAGCAGAATTTCATCAGCTGTATCTCGGCCGGGGAAAGCTCTTCCTGGCTCTTCTTCTGCCTTTCCATATATTCCTGTACGGCCAGCGGCTGCTGTTCCCATTCTCTGGAATAGGCTTCATAATCAAAGCTTCCTGAAGCAATTCTGCCTTTGATGATTTCCTTGATGATATTGCTTTTTTTCTGGCAATAATAAATGTTCGGAAGCCTGGACAGGATTTCCGCCATGTCTTCCTGGTAGGTTCCGGAATACGTGATGATCGGGGTCTCTATATTGCTTTTCCTGATGTACTTAATGGCTTCGATGCCACTGAGTACCGGCATGAAAAGCTCAATGACGAATACATCTTCCTGTCTCCTGTAGTTCCTGCTAATCAGCTCATGACCGTTATTGCAGTCGTTCAGGAGCATATAAAAAGGGTTTTCAGTAAGAGTCCTGATCATTATTTTTTTGAAATAAAAATCACTGTCCGCAATAGAAAACCGCACAGAATTGCTTAATAATTTATTCACGTTAATAATCGATTTGGTGGTGATGATTAAACCGAGGTCTAATTTATGAAAAACTTGTCAAAGTGAAAATTATTATTCGGATAATTAGAGATAGAGCAGAATACTGCAAATCAGATGTTGTACAACAGAAATTTTTTTTTTATTTTCACCATGCCAAACAAACTACAAAATATGTCTTCGAACAGGGAGAAAAAACTAAACCAATCGGACGTCAGGACAGGGATTCTGAAGTTCATTTTGTCCTTCACCGTATTAGCAGCTGTTTCGTTCATCAGCGTATTTTTCTTTTTCAAAAGCTATGACGTGCAACAGAAGGGTATTAAAAAGCAGGCGGACGATTACCATGAGCTGCTTACCCGGAGCGATCTTCTCAGGATTCATGTAGACAGTATCATGTACCGCATGGATCAGCTGGACATCAACAGGGTAGATAACGATATCTTCCTCAGGAATTATATCAGCGATAATATCAGGGATGCCCGGAACATCATGGGGAAAGACAGTGCGGATAACTTTAAGCATTACGCCATCCTTATGAAGCAGATTGTCCCCATGCTCGCACTTAAGAACCAGATCATCAATGTATCCTATAAAGAACAGACCGCACTCAGGGACCTGAGCGAGTGCAGGGGGAAAGTAGGCATTGCCAATAAGGAGCTTAAAGTAGATCCTACCAGAAAATTCACCGGAAACCGAAGAAGATAAATCTGATATTATGCAGGCACACATCACATTATCCAGAAAAGAAAAACAGTATCAGTTTGTATACCTGATCCTGATGCTCATTGCAGCCCTGATATTTTTAGGCATCATTTTCCTGAAAGGGTTCGACTCGCCTTTTTCAGATGAAGACATGATTTCCATAAGGAACCTTGAAGAAAAAGCCAAGTTCGATCAGCAGCAGAAATTTACGTATAAGCTGATGGACAGTACTTTTTCCCAGATCAACAGGCTCAGCGATGAGGCGCCTCAGCCTTTTGAGGAAAACAACATCATGTACAGCATTAATGACATTGCCAATTATTACGAGAACAATAACGGTATCGCCGATATCCGGAAGGATGCCTATCCACAGATTGCCAAGTTCTACAAAATGTATTTTAACGATAAGAAAATCATTGCCAGTAAAACTGAAAATATCAAGAGCTTTGAAAAGCAGTTTGAAGAATGCTCCATAGGGTTCAGGGAAAAGAAAAGCCAGCTGTTCGAGAGGGAAAATGCACTGAAAGCCAGGACCCAATAAACATTTAACCAAGAATACGCAATAAAACACATCACACTCATATTATGAATTACTTCCAAAAGAACAAAAAAAACATCATTATCGGTGTCATTGCCACCCTGCTGATCGCGGCATTGGTCGCCTTATGGTTGCAGAAGAAGGTCATCCATTCTGCAGATGATATCGTTGGGGTAGTCTACCCCTCTTCTGTAAAGGTAGGCGATACGCTGATGTTCGAAGACAAAACCCAGTTTGCCAAAACCAAAAGATGGAATTTCGGCGACGGAACTTCTTCGGAGAAAAGCAGCGGGATCCATTTTTATTCCAAACCCGGCTATTATCAGGTGACGTTGATCATTGATAATGAGTATACCAAGTCTTTCCCGGTGATGGTTTCAGCCAGGAGCGTTCCCAAGCCAAAAGATACCGTAGTTGCCCCTACCACCATAGATGCGCCTTCTCAGGCCATGCAGTATGAAAATGTGCAGTTCCGGGCCATTTCAGAAGCTAAGCAGTTCACCTGGAAGTTTGGGGAAACCGGTAGAATAGATTCCAAGGACAAGCTGTCTATTTATTCGTACAAAAAACCCGGTGATTATGTGGTTACGCTGTATACTGATGAAAACATCGAGCCTATTCTACACCACATTAAAATCATCTCCGGCTACGATTCTATGGATGAGGAAGTAAGCGTGGAAGATGCCTATGCGAAAATCGATAATGATTTTAAATACCATCTTCAGCAGATTGCCAACGGGAACAGCTTCAATATGCATTATAATTACCTGCTGAGGACCTATCTCTGCAACAATGAAAATACCGTAGTGAAAGTCAACGACAGTAAAGTGAATAATTTCTATATGTACTGTGCGGGCCTTCAGTTTGATAAAAACAAGGTCATTCAGACGGTAAAGGTAAATTTTGATGACGCACAGAACTGTGTAACCAAAGTAGACATCAACCAAAGCAAATAATAAACTTCCGGCTTTCTCCGGACCTCACCATCATAAAAGAAAATCAGGATGAAAAATAAACTTCCTTTAGCAGCATATTATATAGGTGCAGCAGTACTGGTAACAGGTTGCCAGGTAAAGCTGCCGGCGAAAAAAACGCCTGAACCTTCACAGTACGGTCAGATAGACAATGCTACCGTGATCAATGGATTTCCTAAGAAGTCTGTTCCCTGGATTGCTATTTCAGACCGGGCCAAAAATACGGCTTACCTGGACAAAAGCGATGAGAAATCGTATAAGGAAGTCACTTTTATGGAACCGTTGCTGGTCCTGAAGCATAAGGACGGCATGGTAAAAGTGGCAGAATATATTCCCGATGCGCTGATGAAAAAAGTATCCCCGAAATCGGTGAAGACGTACGGATGGATGCCCGAGTCTGACCTGCTTTTGTGGAACAATGCCCTGAAAAGCGAAAAAACCGGTTTTCCGGTTAGGGTTGCTGTGGTGCCGAGCAACAGTGATGTCATCAAAAATTCCGAACGGTATTATAAAAATGACTCTATCATGGTATTCAATTCACCGAGCCTTATTGAGCAGGCCAAAGTGAAAATACCGAACGGTCAGATCGTTTACGTATACAAACAGGCGGAAAACAACAAGAGATTCCTGGTAGGTAAAAATCCTACCATTGATATCGACAGCATAGGCAAAAACCTGTACGGCTGGGTGAGCTCCAATGTAATCACAGCCTGGGGAGAACGTTCCGCTGTAAAAATGAAAAACGATACCGGAATCACGGAAACCACACTGGGAATCCAGGAAGGAAATCCGGGAAGCGGAACTGCAGAAAATAAAACGGGAGTCCTGCTTACCGATGTTAACAAAAGAACGCCACTGGAAAATATTTTTCCGGTAAACCTGCCGATCTATGAGGTCCCTGCTCCGGATTCCAAGACAAAATATTTTACCAATATCCTGGATTACAGCAAAAACTATGTGTTCAATGTATTAGGAGAACCTATTTATTTTGACCGTTACAGGGAGATTACTGAAAAAGATAAGAGAATCAATATTGTGTTCAATCTTGATATCAGTGCTCCTAATGCCCCGTATGCGCCTATTGTAAAATCATTGCTTCAGGACCTTCAGCTGAGATTTGAAAAACCTTCTTATTTCAGTTCTGTGAGGTATGGGGTTGTCCTTTATAAAAGCAATTCCTGCGGCGATAATGTTGCGGTATCGCCTCTGAATACCGATTATAGCAAAATCACTACATTCATTGACCAGAAAAGCAATGAAATGAACTGCCCGAGCAACAGCGGGTACCAGCCGGTGAGCGAAGGCCTGATGGCAGCCGGAAACCTGCTTTCCAACTTCCCGGATGAAACCAATATCGTGATTACCGTAGGAACTTCCTCTGACAGCCAGAGCGGGAATATGTACGGCGTTATCAATGCGCTTACGCAAGCCCAGGCAAGGATGATCATGTTCCAGACCAGTGCAAGGTCTTCCGATACATATAACGATTTCGTCCTGCTTTCGGAAAATGTTGTCACCAATACGGCTAAAAACGTTGCAGAGCTTAAAAAACAGAAGATCATCAATCAGAATGATGTCCTGACTAAAAATAACTTTAACCTTGTGGAAGGGGATGAAGGCTTCTTTTCCCTGGATTACCCTAAGCAGAGCATGTCTCAGGGATTCGTCATCTTCCCTAAAAAAGGGGATATTGCCACACCGGGATACCTTAAAAAATCTGTGGACAGCCTTATCGCACAGGTGACCCTGGATAATGAAACCATTGATAAGTCGCTGAATGATTATTTCCATTCTTCCGTAGGAGCAGGAAAGACCGATGTAGACCTCAAGTACAAATACCTGTATCCGGGACTGACGAATCCGGTTCCTGCAGGTATCGCGGCCCAGCTGATCAATTACGGAAACCCTTTCCTCGTAAAAGGATACGTTCCTAAGGACCTGAAAGACATGAAACCGAACCTTGAAAAAGGAATCCTGGTTTCAGAAGAGGAATATGACCAGCTGAAGAACTTCTATACTGAAGTATACAGGAACACCGGTGCTGAACGTGCTGATTTTAACCAGTCAAAGGCGGTGAAAGAATACATCAGTTTAGTTCAGAAATACAATCCTACACTCAAAATGCTGAATAAAGCCAACTTATCTGATCAGCCAATGGCCGTTGCGGTAGGGGTGGTGACAGGCTTTGACAATTCCGAAGAAGAATTGATGTCTAAGTATAAGCTGAAAGGCTGGAGGAAATCCAAAATCGTCTCGAATGAAACGGTAAGGAATTACTTCCGCAATTATAAAAATCTTGCCGACAGGCTGCTGGCCCACAGGAGTGATCCTGCAGTGAAGATAGAGCAGAACGGACAGACCTTCTACTGGCTTAATGAGTATTTCATGCCGACGATGATGCCCGTGGAAAAGCCCGAATATACTAAACATTAATAGGTTATAAATAGTAAAAGCAGAAATTATTTCTGCTTTTTTTATTTTTTAAAGGTAAAATTTTTATCTTTGAGGGTACTCCAAATCCCATTGATATGTCAGATCAATCATCGCTTCACGACGGCAAACACTTTGTCGTACAGAAAGGGCAGGCGCAATGCAACCAGGGCGACCAGTTCCCGCAGTATAAAGTGACGGCCCATCAGCAGCATTACTGGAATGATTCTGATGGAAATGCAGACTACCTTGCCGTTACCGAAGATGACCTTCAGTTCAATCCCTCCGGACCGAGTTTCGGGAAATGTAAACTCAAGCCCAGTTCAGGCGGCAATCTTCCCTGTTCCTATGCTCCTGCCGGTAAATGGCAGAAAACCTATGATAAAGTAAAAGTTATGGGTAAAAGTATTGTTACGGAAGCTTCCGAACTCCAGTGCGTGGTTGGAGGGAAGATTACCATAAAAGATCACGGGCAGCGCGGGGAAGTAAGCAAGAAAAATGTACAGAATGCCGACCGTAAAACCGTACAGCATATCAATCCCATGGTTAAAATGGATGATTACCGGGAAACAGTACAGGAAAGCGATCTCGACGCGTATTAATCTTTAAAATTCTCTTTCATGGCTAAACAGGGTGTTTCAAAAATATCAGGCAATCCTGCTCCCGTGATCGGTGAGCAGACCACCTATATGGTTTCAGACTGGTATCCGGCTACGCCGAGTGAAAAACGCAATCCGGCACTGGTTACCTGGGAATTGTTTAAAAAACGTCCCGACGGAAGCTTTACCACGACCAACATCAGAAAAACAGGAAGCGGAAGCTTTACATTCGGACAGGTAGCCGCCAAGCATACCTATCGCCTGGAGGCTTATCTCCATGAGCCGGAAGGTAAGGGACCCACAACGTTAGATATTACGCCACAACCGGCGGACATTCCTAAAATAAGCAGTGTTGAACTCCGGTATGTTGATGATGCTCCGGGAACAGTATTCAGCTATCAGGACAAGCTGGTGACCAAAGCCAAATGCATTAACCTTACAGGGGAAAAACTGATCTTTACTCTTTGGGAAGATGATGCTAAAGGAAATGGGCATGATTCGAATAATCTGTTTGTGGAAAGCAGGGAAGCTGTTGTAGACAAAACAGGGGTGGCTTCTGCAGAATTTGTCCTTACCAAAGCGCTGATGCAACAGGCTGCCAAAGGAGAGCGGAATCCTAAAGAACTACAGTTTTATGTGACGGTGGAATACTATAAACATAAAAAGCATGCAACCTCCGATGTAAAAGTAAATAATCCTGATTATAAAGCTCCTGCGCCACCATCCTCACCGGCAGGTGCTCCGAAAAGAGATCCTGCTGCTTCGACTAAGGCGGAGGGCTCCCCTGCAGCTTCAAAGTCTGCACCTCAAAAAGAGGAAAAGGGAATTGTAGACTCCATGACCGAATCTGTGAAAAAGAAATTGGGGGAACTCTGGGACTGGGCAGAATCAAACGGGATTATAAAGCCGGATCAGAAGCCGGCACAGGCAAATCCGCAGGGTAAGACCACCAGTATCGTACAGGAACCGAAAACAGAAGGCCTGCTGGATGCTTATTTCGCCAAAGAAGAGTTTATCAAGGAAACAGATGAGGCTGCCGGGCAGCATCAATATAAATTCGGCAACAATAACAACAATATCGATAAAGATAAAATCGCCGGAATCATTAAATCCAAAATTGATCCTGTTGTAAAAGCGGATAAGAAATATACCAAACTGGAAAATATTAAACAGTCGCTCACAAAAACTTCTTATAAAAAAGATGAAGTCATTTCCATCAATCTGTTTAAGCTTGGCCCTGAATTTATCCGCATCAACAGCGCCCCGCTGGAAGAAGAGGTGTATGTGGTTGCCAAAGCATTTCTGCTGGAGGGCAAAGAAGTAAGCATCAGGATCAAAGAAAAAGAATCAGTTTTTATCGCAAAAGATGCTGACCTTCCGGTACTTGAGGGGAAAGAAAACGGTAATGAAATAACGGTTCTCAAGGCCATTGTCCAGAATAACCTGGCTAAAGTTAAGATCAAGCTCCGCCCTAAAGCTGATGAAAAACTTACTGAATGGAAAGGGAAATTAAGCGGCATTAAAGACGGTACCCATACCTACACTTTCGGGGGGAATAATGCCACATCCACTGAAGAACAGAAAAATAGTGTGGCTAAAACCATTGCCGATAAAATCAAATCCCAGCTTTCCACCCAAAAGAAATTTGCAAAAACAGAAACCATCGTCAAGGCTTTAACCAATGATGCCTACCATAAAGGCGATACGGTGACGTTTGACGTATACAAAACGGTAACGGAATATCTTTGGCTTAAAGCAGAATGTCAGGGCAATCTTAAAAAATATGAGGGAGAATTCCTTAAAAAAGAAGGTGCCTATTTTGTTGTTGGTAAAAGATGCTTCTGTAACCGTGATATTACGCTTCAGGAGTTTGAAGAAATCCTTAAAAAACTCAGGGAAAGTGAGGGGATGGCCAATACTTCCTCCATGTTTACTGCCACTAACTGTAAGCTGGATGATAAGACCAATGAAAGTTTTATTAAAAAACTGAATGAGGCCTTTATCAAATATGAAATCAATACCTGCATCAGGAAAATCCATTTCCTGGCACAGGTGTATCATGAAACAGACCGGTTACAGACCACAAAAGAGTATAACGGTAAAGACAGCTATAAGCCCTATGTGGGAAGAGGGCTCATGCAGCTGACGTGGAAAGACGGCTATGCGGGATACAAATCCTACTCCGGAGTAGATGTCGTTACCAATTACGAAAAAGTGGCGGAAGAGCTGAACCTTACCGTAGATACGGCAGGATGGTTCTGGCAGCAAGGGAAGCAGCTGAGCCCAGGAAGTACGTGGACAGTACCGAAAACTTCATTCAGTGAATATGACGGGTCAACAGGCAAACAATTCCCTAAGCAGGAATGTACTTACGAAGTCGACGGAGTAAGCAAAAAATACGGAACCGTAAATCTTAATCTCCTCGCAGATGCAGATTATATTGACACCGTTAGCTGGCTGGTGAACGGAGGAGGAAACGGTAGGACAGAGAGAAGAAAATACCTGAAGGAAATAAAGAAGATCTTTAAATACCCGGAAGAATGTATTCATGGTGGGAAGACCACGCCTGCAGCAGGCGATGGTACGGTAAATATTCATTTTGAAGGTGAAACAGCGTCGGCAGACGGAATTTCGCAAAGGACAAGAACCATCCTGGAAGAAGTGGGTGCCGCCTCCAAAAACAATGATATTTACATTACCAGTACCGCGAGAACACCCGGAGACCAGGCAAGAATTATGTATGGAAATATAAGCAGGACCAGTGTGGCCACGCAAAAAGGAATTTATGCCAATGCCGGTGATCAGGTTATCGATGTCTATGCAGCTGGAAAAAAGGCAGGCAAGGCAGAAGCTGACATCATCTCTGAGATGGAAGCTAAGATCAATGAGCTCGGACCTTCTACCGTATCGAAGCACCTGGCCAACCCGGAAGTAATGAACACGTTTGACGTGTCCATCAGAAGGCTGTCCAACCCTGCAGATTTCAAAAGCGAGATGCAGAAAAGAACGGAACTCCATCAGCTGCTGGATGAAAACGGAGCTTACCACATAGAAATAAACCAATGATAAAACCAATATATCATAGTACAGTGCTGGGAGTTTTCTCTCTCTTTACACTGGCCATATCCTGTAAAAAAAACACGGTCACCGCAAAAACGGCGGCGGCACCTGAAACGGTTCAGAAAGTAATGGGCAGTATTCAGGATACCCTTGTGAATAACAGCGGAATATATATCCTCTATCCGGGTGAAAAAGAAACCGACTCCCTAAAGAAAGCTATGGGAGAAGATGTATTTTATACTGTGGCTGACGACAGCAATTACTATATGGCTGAAATTTCAGGCCGGTTAAAAGAAAAAGCAGTCTACACCCATCATAAGACGATCCGCTTTCCGAAAGAAAAGTTTGTCTTCAGTAAAAAAGACCAGAAAAACAACTGGCTTGTCATAGAATACCGCGAAGGAAGCCGGCCATTGGTTTTTTCACTGGTGGATTACTATAACAAATTGGATGACGGCACGCAGAAAACGGCCTCTTCTTCATCAGCGATAGATGCCTACATGAAAAATGACGAATTATCCATGACTAGCCTGGATATCAACGGTGACGGTAAAGAGGATAAGATTTTCAGCAATAAGCCGGGGACCGGTGATGGCCTTTTTGTTTTCTTTCAGCAGGATAATGGTTATGCATTACAGTTGCAGTCAACCAATTTTTCCCAGGATGGCGGAAACCAGGTATCCGGGATCAAAAAAGAAGGCAACGGTTTCTCAGTGACTACAGATTTTCCGAAAGGAACTGACCGGTATACCTATTTCATCAGGTATAATAAAAACTTTGTTATTGATAAGGTGGTGCATGAAATTGATTCATGGCAGGATAAAAAAAAGCAGGTCTGCACATTCAGCCCGGAGATCATATTGCCGAAACCTACTGGTGATATTTTCAGTCAGCTCATTGAAAGTGAAAAGAAAGCCCATTGTACTTCAGGGAAATAAGAACCCGATTTTTATGGTATTAATCAATAAAACCGTCATGAAATCCGGGACTACATATGGCAGGCTTCATTTTACCCATAAAATATTACCCATCTGTTCAGAAAAAATGCTAGGACTGTTCTTGGTACTTCTTTTCTGTTCCTGTAAGGGAGAGCCTGTTAAAAAAGAAAAAGCTGCTGATAGCATTGCTGTTCGCAGGATTGCTGAGGCTCCTGCAGGTAAAACGGCTGAAAACTGTTATGATTACCTCACCGAACTGGTGAGGAGCAGTAATTTTCCCTTTTCAGAATGGAAGATTGATCAAAAGAATGTAAATCTCGTGATCGATGATGATAATAAAGAAACCATTTTGTGCCAGCTTGTTATTGATTCCGGGGGGAGCGGAATCATAGGATGGATAGAATACCGAAAAAAGGATGGCCGGCTGATGAACACATCAGCAAATCTTGAGCAGCCTCTGGTGTTAAAATATGATGCCAAATGGAAAGATGCATTCGATTCATGTGTTGCCAGATAATGAGTACGGAAACTGATTTTACAATATGTGTTTACATTAAAAATACCTGATTTAACCGGTTGTACTCGCGGATGACAGCCTGAAAAAACTGTTGGGATGTTAAAAATTTTTACCTAAATTGGTCTATATCAAAAGACCGCTCTATGATTGTTCATTTTATCCTTCACGGAGAAACGCTTGAAAGTATCGCTGAAGACATAAAATTGGAAAATCCGCTTTACCTGAAAGAATACCACAACCGGCGGTGTGCCAGGGAAGATTTTATCGTTGACAGGTTAATTCCCGGGAAACGGCTCCTCATTCCGGCAGATTCGGATATTGCACAGTATAACCTCAGGAATGATGCCCCGTTCAAAAGCCCGGACAGAAACCCGGAAATCCCTTTTCAGCCGCAACAGCTTAACCGGAAATATTCCGTTGGCATAGTAGAAAAGACATATTTCGAACAGGAAATTTCCCAGCAGGCCGTCTTTTATGATGCCCTCCTGCAATGGATGGGTCTTGAAGAAGGCAATCATCTATTCCATTATTCCAAACTCAGTTTTTACAACCGGAAAGACGGTATCCTGGGAGACCTTGCCGAAGACTGCATCAAATCCCTGAATCCTATCGAAATAAAAACAGATCTGCAAGGAAAAATTACCGGCATACGGATGAGCCCGGAGGTGGCTGGCCGTTTCAAGGAGATCAAAGACAGGCTTCTGGACTTATATCCGGGTCCGTATGCAAAAACCTACATTGAAGAGTTTGCCTATGCCGTTCAGAGCCCTGAGCTTTTTAATGAAAGGATGAGGGAAGATATCTTTATCAAAACCTATTTTGCTTCTATACGCACTCCGTTCAGGAATGGGATATCCCGTTATCCGTTTCCTTTATCCGATCCTGGAATTTCTTTAGCAATTATCCAGACCGCTGAACCCCCTGTACAACCTTCTGAGATTCTTTTAAGTCAGAAAACCGAACCAGATGCCGGATTTCCCGGTGCCCAGTACAGCGGGCAGTATACCATCCATAAAGAAGACGGGCTGATCGCAGGTATCAGGATCGATTACGAATATACTGAATATGGTTCCAGGAATACCACGCAGGTCATTGTTGATGAAAAGCCATAAAACGGATCGTAGAATTACGACATGCAATCGTAGAAATACGACAAAATTCAAAAAATATTTTTAAAAATTTTCAAAAAAAAATCTGCTGATTTATCTTTGTATAAGAATCATCGAATAAACAGTATTAACGATTAAAATTTACAATTATGGCAAACAATTCAAGAGGAATCTTAAAATTCAACGGCGGGGGAGATCAGAAATTATTAAAACTGAACTACAGTGTCTCCAGATCTACAGATGTATCCGGAAGAGTAGCCTCAGATCCTTCCAATGCAATCATCAAATTAACCGTGGAGGCTACTGAGCAGTCAGACATCCTGGAAAGCCTGCTGAACGGAAAATACAAACCTACAAAAGGAGAAATCACATTCAACAAATCCCATGAGGAAGGTACCCTGATCACCCTTAGCTGGGAAAACGGATATGTCATCCAGCACGAAGTGGACTTTGATGCTATAGACAGCAACAATATGCTGATCAGCTTCGTGGTAAGCGCAGAAAAAATCACATACGGTAATTCTTTCTACGACGGTATCTGGCCGCTGGGATAATCCGGAACAATCATAACCTGCAAAGACTGTCTCAGAGGCAGTCTTTTCTGTTTAATTTTCATCATACTTTGCTATGCTGAGAATATTAATGTTACCTTACATCCTTAAGGCATAAATTTTTATGTTCTGAAAAAAACTAATATCTTAGTAAAAGAATTAAACTTTTTTAAGGATTAAGGATTATGCTGCTGTAAACGGTAAAATAATTCTAACCACCACCAAATCAGATAACATTAATTGAAAAAAATACAACATGGGAGTACTGGTCACCAACGAAACGGTAAAACAGCTTTTTCATATTGCGCAGTCTATTGCAAGAGAAAATTATAATGCCACATACGGTGCACCGCATATTCTGCAGGCTTTGATGCATAAGGATATCGGTTTGAATGAATTTCTAAAAAGCATAGATAAGGATCCGGGCTATTTTTACGAATGGGCGGATGTGCGCATCGAAGACTATCCTAAAACCACGCATCTTCCCGATGAAGCCGGACAGGATGAAACGGTTGATCGTATCGTGGAGGAAGCAGACGATATACGCCTGAAGCTGGGGCTGGATGAAATCACACCGGTCTGCATCCTTACGTCTATTGTAAAGCCTCAGGTAGCTTTCAGCCTTCAGCAGCTTAAATCACTGCCACTGCGGGAACATGAGGTATTTAACCTGTACCGGAAAGATACGCCTTTTGCTGCCGGAGAAAACGGGGAGTTTTCTTCTATCTTTTCCAAGAGTTCAGATTTTTCCGAAGCCTCTTTCCCTTCCATTAAAAACTATTGCGTAGACAGGACCGCGCAGGCTAAAAAAGGGGAACTGGAGAATATCATCGGCCGGGATAAGGAGTTGAGGATGCTTGTAGAAATCCTGTGCCGCAGAAGCAAGCCCAACGTTATCATTATCGGGGAACCCGGAGTGGGGAAAACAGCCCTGGTGGAAGGATTTGCTATAGAAATCAATAAAGGTAACGTTCCGGAAATGCTTAAGAATGCAACGCTGCTTGAACTGGATACCGGTGCACTGCTGGCAGGCACTTCCTATAAAGGCGAAATTGAAGACCGCCTGAAAAAGATCATTAATGAATGCAAAAAAATAGAAAAGGCCATCCTTTTCATCGATGAGATCCATACGCTTCTTGACCCTAAGGGAAGCATAGGCAATGTCGCCAATCTCCTGAAGCCTGAACTGGCGAGAGGTGAAATTACCGTCATCGGAGCTACCACACAGGAAGAGTACAGGAAAATCATCGAGCCTGAGCAGGCATTCAACAGGCGCTTTGAGGTTCTGACCGTTCATGAGCCCGATGAAAAAACCTGCGTCAAAATGATTGACGTCCTGCTGGACGGATATAAAAAACACCACGGGATAGAAGTGGAAAAAACCGCCCTTCCCGAATGTGTTCGCCTGGCGAAAAGATACGCCAAGGGTAAAAAGTTGCCGGATGCAGCGATTGACCTGCTGGACAGGACCATGTCGGCCATCAAGATGCTCGATGAGCTTTCGGAAAAGGAACTCGACAGCTGGAAGAGCAGTTATGAAAGCCTTCTGCTGGAAACCTATCCTGACGAGAAGGACAAGGCGGATGAACTGATCTGGACCTATAATTTGCTGAGAGATAAGATCAGCCCAATTCTCTGGGGATCTTTAAGCGAACAGCCGGCACTGGACAATTCGATGCCGGTAGAGCAGATCAGGAAAGTTATTGACAGTACCTACGAAGAGCTCCTTCAGCATGCTTCAAAAAAGAGAGAAAAAGTAGACCGGCTGGAACTGGCTGCCGTTATGGCTGCCAAAACCAATATCCCGATCGGGAAGATACAGGCCCAGGAAAAAGAAAAGCTTCTCAATATGGAATCCATGCTTCTGAAAAGAGTCGTGGGTCAGGATCATGCCCTTAAAATCCTTTCCGATGCGATTGTTGAAAACCGCAGCGGACTGAACAAACCGGGACAGCCGATAGGTTCATTTTTCCTTCTCGGACCTACGGGGACCGGGAAAACGGAACTGGCGAAATCCATGGCTGAACTGCTTTTTAATGACGAGAAAGCAATGGTCCGTTTTGATATGTCTGAATTTAAAGAAGAACATTCTGCGGCACTGCTTTACGGTGCGCCTCCGGGATATGTGGGATATGAAGAAGGCGGAATGCTGGTCAATAAAATCAGGCAGCAGCCTTATACGGTAGTCCTGTTTGATGAAATTGAAAAAGCTCATCATTCCGTTTTCGATGTGTTTTTACAGATCATGGATGAAGGAAAAGTCCATGATAAGCTGGGTAAGGAAGGCGATTTCAGTAATGCGCTCATCCTGTTTACCTCAAACATCGGAAGTGAGGAAATCGTACGTCAGTTTGAAGAAGGTAAGATCCCTGAATCTTCGGCTTTGATGCAGATCATGTCAGGTTCCGGAAAATTCAGGCCTGAGTTCCTGGCGAGGATTACAGAGATTATTCCGTTTGCACCAATCACAGAATCTATTGCGGAAAGGATCTTCAACATCCAGCTGAAATCTCTGCACAGCTCATTAAACCGTCTGGGCATTACCCTGAAAATTTCTGATGAGGCAGTGAAAAACCTTGCCTTGGGAGGCTTCAGCAGCAAATATGGCGCAAGGCAGATCTCCGGCGTGATCAGGGCACAGCTTGCCAGACCGATTTCGAAGATGATCGTAAGGGAAGAAGTGAAAGCCGGGCAGACCATCTTTGCAGACTGGGACCATGAAGAACAGAAGGTGAGCTGGAAAGTAGAAGAAGCATAATATTGCTCAGGAAGCATACTACGGAATGCTGAGCTTCCTGGGAAATAATCATTTAATGTGTTAAATAGCTTATAATGAATAGTTTCAAAATGATTTTCACAACAATCCTGGTTTGGGTATGCTCATGGCCTGCGTACGGACAGTTTCTTTCGGCAACAGATACGTCCGAGAACAGCGTACGTAGGTATAAGACCATCATCAATACCAATAAGGATATTGTGAAATTTATAGAATATTCTCTTTCGCAGAAAGGGCTTCCACGCCACCTGAGAAATCTGGCACTTATTGAATCCGGTTTCAACAGAAATGTTATTTCCGGAGCCGGAGCAGTGGGAGTGTGGCAATTCATGACTTCCCATGCCAATCAGTACGGACTCTCGGAACAGAACCGTAATGACCTCTACAAAAGCACGAAAACAGCCGTTGTATCCCTGTCCAAACTGTATAAAAAGTACAACAACTGGGTTACCGTCGTGGCTGCGTACAACTGCGGTGAAGGCAATATTGCCAAAGCGATGCAGGCGGCAGGTTCATCACAGTACCATATTTTCTATAAATACCTGCCTGATGAGACCATTAATCACGTTAACAAATACCTCAATGCATGCTATGCTACCGGTGAGCTGCAAAGCGTACTGGCGAATTATAATTCCTCAAGGATGAATACCGTATTTCTTGTGAACGGCGGAAGTAAAGTCAGCCGTCCCGAACTTGCGGAAACCGATATCAATGCAGGATTCAACCTGAAAGTTATTGCAGATGAGCTGCACGTGAATATAGACCAGCTGCTCGCCTGGAACCCGGGAATCAACGAAACTCTTCAGAGCAAAGGGGAAAGTTCATTTTTCCTGCCTATGGACCTCATGCCTGATTTCCTGATGAGAAAAAATAAGATTCTCTCACGGTCTGTAAATGAAAGCAGTCCTGTATCCCAGTAATCAACACCAACCGATCCAAACACTATTTCATATGAAAACAGAATCACAAGATACAGTAAAGAATCCCTCTTTCCGACCGTCACAGAATGCAGACGGTATTTCGGAAAGCCATCACAACGGAATCAACAGGCTGGTAAAGCTTTCCTTAGTGGTGGAAGGGCAGGTGATCCGATATTACAAGCATTTCAGGCTGAAGCAAAGTACCAGGAGGCACCATGAATTTACCCTCACACTGGCTTATGATGCTTTAGGAAACCGCCAGACCCATACGCTTGAAGAAGCGAATAAATTTCTCGGAAAGCGGCTGACCGCGGTTATCTCTTATAAAGATATCGAAAACAGCCCCGAAAGGACTTTTGTAGGGGTGATTACAGGAGTAGCATACAGCCAGGAAAATATGAGCCTTGGAAATATTGTGCTTTCAGGCTACAGCCCGACCATTTTACTGGACGGAGCCCCGCATATTCAGAGTTTCGGAGGTGCACAGCCGGTTAACATGAGCATCATTGCTAATGAAGTAATCAAACAGGGCATTGATATGGAACGGTTTGATGTAAGCATCGATGCCAATGATTATTCACAGATTATCTACAGCAGCCAGTATGACGAAACACATTACAATTACCTGGCAAGAATGGCGGAAGCTTATGGAGAACAGTTTTACTATGACGGTGAAGTCCTTCATTTCGGGAAACTTCCTTCCCAGAACAAACCGATTAAGCTTACTTACGGCAGCAGCGCCAGTGATGTCAAGGTGGAACTGAAAGCTATCCATACCAAGCCTCAGTTTTATGGATACAACAGCAGCAGGAATGAAAAGCTGACGTCAGGGGAAACGCCGGTACAGCATGTAAGCGATATGGCAAAAACAGCCTATCAGAATAACGATAGAATCTATAAAACACCTGCTCTCAGAGTAGCTCCCATCAAAGCAGCTACCCATGTGGATGTGGAACACTCCCAGAGAAGTGCGGCAGGCAGCGAAGCTGTCAATGTATTTTCAATCTCAGGAAATACCACCGTGCCGTTCCTGCATCCTGGATGCGTTGTGGATGTACAGATGAGAAAGCCTGACTCCAATGAAACATCCTATTTTACCAGAGTAATGGTTACGGAAGTATCCCATGAAATCGATACCATCGGCCATTATAAGGGCAGTTTTGAAAGCATAGCTTCAGATACAGGATTTTTACCGAAACCCGATTATACCATTCCTAAAGCCGAACCGCAAATCGCTACCGTTATTTCCAATGCAGACCCGGAAGGGCAGGGAAGGGTGCAGGTGAGGTTCGACTGGCAGACCAATGATACTACCCACTTCATCAGGATGATGAGCCCTGATGCCGGCGGAACCGATCAGATCACCCAGAACAGGGGTTATGTAGCGATTCCGGAAGTAGGAGACCAGGTAATGGTGAACTTTGTCCACAGTCACCCGGACCGGCCGTTTGTCATGGGCGGAATGTTCCATGGAGGCGTTGGACTGGGAGGCGGTGCTGATAACCGTGTGAAATCCATCCAGACCCGGAGCGGGCACAGGATCGTATTTACGGAAGATGAAAGCATCATCATTACGGATAAATCCGGCAATGAAATCCAGCTGGATACTACCGGCAGCAATATCACCATTACCGCACCCGAGACCATGACGTTCAACTGTAAGAATATGAACATCAATGTCGGGATGAATATGACAACCAATGTGGGAATGAATAAATCAGACACTATCATGGTCAATTACACCGAAAGTGTAGGATCGATGAAATACCTCTCTACAGGCGCCGATTTCCTCACCAATGTGGTAGGTAAAATGAGCCACTACGTGAAAGGAGATATGGAGGTATACGGTGAAAAAGAGCACAAAGTGACCAGCATGAAAGGGGTGGAAGTAAGCAGCCAGGGCAAGGTGGAACACCATGCGGAAAAAGAAGTTCAGAATAACAGTGGAGAGAAATCTAAAAATCACTAGGGATGAGCATCGAATATATTGTAGAAGGAAAAGTCATTACACAGACGGGGGGCGACTACAGGACCTTCGCTAAAGAAGGCATCAGCCACAACAGTGCTGAAACCGTAGAGCAGAAAGGCGCGGAAGCAGGGGTAAGCTATAATAAGGCTCAGCCGATCAATCCTGCTGATAAACCTGTGAATACCATCGATGTCAGCCTGAACCTGTTTTTTGACGGAACCCTGAACAACAAGACCAATACCCAGGCAGGAAGCCGCCAGGCTGCTCCCGAAGGAAGTTATGCCAATGACTTCAGTAATGTAGCCAAAGGCTATGATGCTGTTGATCCCAATGCACAGAACCAGGTATCTTATTACATCGAAGGCATCGGAACAGTGGATATGAAGTCTGATGGTGATACGTTCGGGTATCCGATCCGGGGAGCAGGGATGGGGATGAATGAAAGGGGCGTGAAAGCAAAAGCGACCAAAGGCTGTGTAAAAGGAGCGGAGGCCATCCAGATGAAATTTTCGGGGAAAACTATTGATGTGCTCACCGTTAATGTATACGGATTCAGCAGGGGAGCCGCGGCGGCGCGCCATTTTCTGCATATTGCGAGCAGCACGGCAAAATCAGAAGCCCTGTCGGATAAACAAATCATGGTCTATCCGCCTACGTATTATGAAAAATCAGATGCAGAGGCAATGCCTTCGCAATACCTGATCATCAATGAGCCGGATTCGCCACTGCTTAAATACGGGTATTTCGGAGCCTGCCTGCTCAGCAAGAACCTGAAGGTTAAAAACATCAGATTTAATTTTGTCGGATTATACGATACTGTGGCTTCCTATGGAGTCAATCATAAAGGGACCTCATTATTCGGATTCAGTATTGTGGATGACGATTCCAAACAGCTGGGACTGAATGCCGTGAGGAACGCGTCTTTTGTCCTTCAGCTGGCGTCAGCAGAAGAATACCGGGATAATTTCAGCCTTACCAACATAGACAGTGCGGGAATCCGCGGTCTGCAGCTCACTTTGCCCGGTGTGCATTCAGACATCGGTGGCGGTTATGTGGATAATGCAGAAGAGAGAGTGCTGTTGTACGAACAGATTAACAGCAGTACGGAATGCGAACGTTTCAGGGACCTTTTAATAGAAGAGGGCTGGTTCATTGACTCTGAAATATGGATCGAATCCAGTGTGGTTCCCAGCAAGGCTACCATGATCAAATATAAACTGTGGGGAAAAAGAAACGTATCCAATGAGTATGGTAAGGTTTCGCTGTATCACATGGTTCATTATTCCAAACAGTTTGACGTTAAGTACGATGAAAATCTGGTGTCCCGCCAGGAAATCAAAGATGCTTTCATACAGGGAATCAGCAGTACATTAACCAGCGGATATATTGTTCAGTGCAACAGTCTGAGAAACCAGTATGTCAATGATTACAATGCCCATAAAAATCCTTCAGCAGGTGAATATATTGCTGAATCAAAGCGGTATTCTTACCTGGATTCAAATCTGGACAGCGGTGACCTGAAAAAACTCAGGAACCGTTACCTGCACTGGTCTGCCAATATGGATTCAATAGGAATGGGCCCGAGGGTATCCGGAGCAAAGCCTCTGGCAGAACGCAAAAGATATATACTCAATGGATAAATACAAAGTTTTTATTTTTCTGCTGGGTATGCTCCAGCTTATCAACTGTCAGGATATGAGTAAAAAAGATATGCCTTTGCCGAGTTATAGTGTACAGATTTCACATCCATGGAACAATTATCTGGTTACCCCGGTAGAAGATGAGATTATTACCCTGGGGGGTGTTCCGGCGCATTTACCGTACGGCAGCTCATCGGGAACCTGGGGAGATTCCGGGAAAGGATTTACTGAGCAGGGCGGCACACCGATCGGTGCGGATATCGTCTATTTTTCCAATTATGAAGATACCTTTTACCATCTTAAAGCAGACTTTCCCAAAGAGAAAATTCAGGATCTTGTTCAGAGAGCCTATGCGAATGAGGAATCAAAATCTTCGGATGAACCTTTAAAGGAATTCATCAATATCAGGGATAAACCTGATTATAATGAAAAATACAATAAGTTCGGAATGTCCTATTACAAGTTCGGGACGCTTGTTTTCGGTTTTGCCCCGAAAGGAATGGTGGTGGTGTGGCTTCGTTTCGGCTATGTAGAAATACAGCTGGGTGAATTTCAGGCCGAGGTAGTGAAGGATGACCAAAAATATGCAGAAAAGATGTTCTCTGCAATATCCCAGACAAGGCAGGAGATCAAAGCAAAGATGTTTATTCCTGATGCGTCGCCTGCCGAATGGAAGAATTATCAGAAAAGATATGCCTGGGCACCTTATATCAGCTCAGAAAATAAAGGATTGAAGGTCTTCAGGATGCAGCCGGAATACTATAATGGGGAAAAAGAAATCATGCTCCGTCCCTGGGTAGAAAAACCTCCGGTTAAAGAGCGTTCGGTGCCTAAAGAGATTGCTTTCTTCTGGGAAACCGGAAAAGGACAGGCGTTTGAGGGCCGGGCTTTTTTCAGCTGGGAGAAAGTCAATGAACAGTTCAGCAAAGCAGGAAAAGATTTTAAAATGGATATCAGGATTGCTCCGGACAACAGCAGTTTTCAGGTGCTGGTTAATCAGCAGCCGGTTCCAACCGATAGTACAAGGGTTTACCAAAGTGATTTTACTTTTAAAGAATCCTATCGTTAAACCATGCTCAATATCACGTAATATATCACCGGTCATCATAAGGCCGGTTTTTATTTTTCTTTCCGGCATATCAGTAAAACATACTTTTATTTAATCCATCTATTGTTCAGAAAAGTGCAGTATTCATCATAAAGTTGATGGCTTGATTGGTTAAGTGATTGTAAATTAGATTTTTAAATATCCGGTTTTAATAAGTAGTAGAATTACGACATGAAATCGTAGTATTACTACAATAAATGAAATTGATCACGAAAAACTTTTGTGGGAGTTACAGGACCTCTATATTTGTTAACACAATCAGACACCAAGTCACAAAATATTAACGATTAAAATTTACAAATCATGGCAAGCAATTCAAGAGGAATCTTAAAATTCAACGGCGGAGAAGGTCAGAAATTATTAAAACTGAACTACAGTGTTTCCAGATCTACAGATGTTTCCGGAAGAGTAGCCTCGGATCCTTCCAACGCAATCATTAAATTATCCATAGAAGCTACAGAGCAGTCAGACATTCTGGAAAGCCTACTTAATGGAAAATACAAACCTACTTCAGGAGAAATTACATTCAACAAATCCCATGAGGAAGGTACGCTGATCACCCTGAACTGGGAAAACGGATATGTTATCCAGCACGAAGTGGACTTCGACGCTATTGATACCAATAACATGCTGATCAGCTTCGTCGTAAGTGCAGAAAAAATTACATACGGAGATTCTGCGTACCACGGAGTATGGCCGGGATCAGTGAACGGCTAGACCTGTCACCAATCATCTTACCCAATAAACTAAACATCAGGCAGAGCAGGGAACATATAAAAATAACCTGTTCTGTCCTTTTATTCGATAACGGACTGAACCCTTTCAGGCGTTATGTTTTATACTTTTATTTGAAGAATTTCAAAACAGTGGTATTGAAGCAATGCACTGTCAAATGACTCAAAACAAAAGATTATGATTAAGGATAATGAATTTGAAATAAATTCCGGACCGGATCAGGTACCGGAAAATCGTTTTTTGCAGCCATTACAGGAAACGGGGCAATTACCTTCAGAACCATTTCACGACCCGCTTTTGTCGTCAGCTGAAAAGCTTACCCATCCTGATCTTGCGCCGGATGGCCAGAACATGTTTATGAACGAGGCTTCAAAGATGACAGACCCTATCCGTACGGAAGACCGGATCTGGTCCCGGCAGCCTACCTCCAGAATTCATAATGCAGTTGCCATCGCAGAAAGCCAGATACTGGGAATCAATCGTGTAGTCAGGCTTGACATTGTTATCGAAGGTAAAATAATCCGGCATTTTAAACACTTTAAGCTCAGGCAGAGTGCTGTAAAACACCATGAATTTGATCTGATGCTTGCTTACGACAGCCTTGGCAAACCGGAAAACCATAATCTGGAAGAAGCCCAGAATTTTTTAGGCAAAAGGATCACCGTTATTTTCAGGTATAAAGATCTTGAAAGCAGCCCTGAAAGAAGTTTTGTGGGCGTCATTACGGAAGTGGGTTTCAGCCAGGAAAAAGGCAGCCTGGGAAATATTGTCCTAAGTGGATTCAGTCCTACCGTTCTTCTGGATGCCGCACCTCACATCCAGAGTTTCGGCGGCGGTCAGGAAGTCAGTCTGAACAGCATTGCAGATCAGATCATCAAAGAAGGGCTGGGCCAGAATAAATTTGATTACAGGGTAGATGCTCAGCACGGAAATGTTTCGTACAGCTCGCAGTATGAGGAAACGCACTATAATTATCTGGCAAGAATTGCAGAAGCATACGGAGAACAGTTTTATTATGACGGTGAAGTACTGCATTTCGGGAAACTGCCTCCTCAGGAAAAACCGGTCAAATTAGTATACGGCAGCAGCGTGACCGATATCAGGATAACCATGAAGGCCCAGCACGTCAATCCCACTTTTTACGGTTACAACAGCAGCAAGAACGAAAAGCTGACTACCGGAAATTCAAAAATCAGTCATACATCAGATATTGCCAGACGCGCTTATGAAATATCTGAAAAGGTATTTACTACGCCCTCACTGCGGGTAGCTCCGATAAAAGCCATATCATTCATGGACATTGATGCTTCCCAAAAAGGGACTGCCGGGAGCAAAGCTTCCGATGTTTTCGTGACCTCAGGTTCTACTACGGTTCCTTTCCTGTATCCGGGATGCATTGCCGATGTGGAAATGCGGAAAGCAGACAGCAATGAAACGGCTTATTTTACCAAACTCATGATTATTGCCACAGAGCATGAAGTGGATTCCAGAGGATACTATACCGGTACTTTTGAAGCCATAGCTTCCGATACAGGATATATTCCCCGCCCGGAATTCGAGGTACCCAAAGCTGAGCCTCAGTTTGCCAAAGTCATTTCCAATACCGATCCGTTAAACCAGGGCCGTGTGCAGGTTCAGTTTGACTGGCAGAACGGGCCGTCCACCACAGAATTGATCAGAGTAATGACTCCTGATGGGGGAAGCAGTGAAAAAGTAAGCAAAAACCGGGGATTTATGGCTATTCCTGAGGTTGGCGATCAGGTCATTGTTAATTTCGTCCATCAGCATCCGGACCGTCCTTTCGTCATGGGAGGAATGTTCCACGGACAGGTAGGCGGTGGTGGCGGTACAGGAAACAATATCAAAAGCCTGAGCACCCGCAGCGGAAACAAGCTGGAGCTGAACGATGGCGAAGGCTCGGTACTCTTAACCGACCAGGGGGGTGCCCATATGAAGTTTGATGGTGCCGGAAATGCCGTTACCAACGCCAATAACAATAAGACCGTTACCGTAGGAAACGATAATACCGTCAATGCCGGGTCTAAGCATTGCACGGATGTAGGAAAAGGACAAAGTATCCTGACTATGGATAAAAATGGGGTCATCGATCTCAACGGTGCTACAAAGGTTACCCTGAAAGTAGGGGAAAGCTATATCGAGATTACTGCTGAGAAGATAATTGTTTATAGTAAAGATATAGAAGTTACAGGTCAATCCTCATCAATAGTTAAAGGTTCGGGAAGTGCAAAGATTGTTTTAAAAGGGGATACCAAAATCACAGGGTCTCAAGTTGATATAAACTAATGCTATGGAAATCATCAGGTATGAAATACAGCATGGCGATACTTTACAGTCAATTGCTGAAAAATATGAAATAACCATTAAGAATTTAGTTGATTCCCATAATCAGAATTGTGGACTTACTAATGTGATCATTGGAGATAATATACCAATTCATCTCAAGTATATTTTCTTAGAGATTGATCCGTCCCGACACTTCCGGATATCCAATATAGATTTTACGAAACGGGCACGATACCGGTGTGAGCTGAACAATGTAATTACCATCGATGGAAAACCCAATTTTTCTGCCCAAACCAAGACAGAATATCTTCTCAGCTCCAAAAAACAAAATGATGATATCTTATTCATGCTAAGGCTAGAAGATTATGTGAATTCTATTCAACCTCAGGAAATGGAAGCTGCATTTTATCTGATCAGGGAAATAGAAATGATTAGAGATAATGTAGTTTACACGCAAAATGAAGACGGTGAAATAAATAATATTATCAATAAAGACGAACTATCAAAAAAGTGGCAGGAATTTATTCTTTACAAAGCTGCTGAGATTCCTTTTTATAATGAAATGAAAGCCAGGGATCCAGACACAATCCGGGATTTTATAGATAATGGAAACAAAGAATTTTCCGATTCAAAAGAACTGAGTAAAGTTTTAGCTAAAAATATGCTCTACCATATTTTGCTTAAAAGCAATATGAAAAATGGTGATCAGTTTTCAATCCTACAGCAATCTCAACTATTTCCAAACATCCTGCTTAAAATTAATGTCTCCAGGACTATTGTTTCTGATCAGGCAAATACTGTGACATACCGTCTCACAGGAACTTTGGACGAAAATCAATTGGATCAAGACAAGATAATGAGATTATATGAAGAAATGTATCAGCCGATTATTAAATATTCTTTTACCAAATTCAATTATATCTACCGGATCACCTATACAGTAGAAAAGGCTTCAAAACTTTTAACAGATGCAACAGCCTCAATCAAAGAACAGGTAAAAAACAATTACGAATCTATCACCAAATTTGAACTACGAAGTGTAGAAATATGAGCAAGATTAATAATATTGTATTTTCAGTCAAAGGATATTATCATCAGACGGTAATTAAAACAGCCTATTTATGGCTTCCTATTTTTGCGTTTGTAATTTTTATTTGTTCTTATTTCGAAAAGTACCGCTTTATTTTATATATATCGGTAGTTGCCACTACTTATGCTTTCATTCTCCATCAATTAAAGAAAAAAGCGGTTGAGATTAATTTCGGCCAAGATAAAATTACTATCAGTAGCTTTGAAATCCTTATATCAGATCTAGAAAGCTATTATATTTCACTACCTCTTAATGAATTAATTATACTAAGAATGCGTACAAGAAATAGTAATGAATCCATTTATATTGATAAAGATAAAAAAGAAATTATCCTGAAATTCTTACAGCAGCACCGAATCGCTGAAAAAAGAATTTCTTATGATTATTATTTACAGTATGGCCATCTGATCATGCCTTTTATAGGTCTATTGATTTGTGCAGCCATGTATAAACTGTATTATTATATTCAGTATGGTTTTAATAAATAATGTGTAATCTTATTTAAACGATAATGAGTAAAGCTTATATTCCCCAGGATACCTGGGCTGTGTGTACATTCCAACAGAATACGGGACCTCAAAAACTGATTGCTACCAAATATGAAAGGCAACAGTTTACAGTTCTGTATAAAGGCGACGAAAATTTTATTTTTCTTACTGTCGGCGACAGAAATATAAAGGAAAAATTTATCTGTAAAAAACCAATGAATATGTGGATGGCTATTGGAGGGCTTGCGGTAGGCCTTATTTTAGCTTCCAATCCTATTGGATGGGTCGTTGCGGGAGTCTGTGCAGCCGTTCTTGTTGCTTCAGCGACAATTGCAATAGTTACCCATGACTGTACAGGACCTTTGAAGGCAGGAAAATGGATCAATGAAAAATCCAATGTTATCTTCGATGGGCAAAAAGCAATTACAGAAACATCCATGCTTACGTGTGACAGTGGTGGCGTTCTGCAGCCCATTATCAGCTATGATGTTGCGGTTCAGACTGCAAAGGCAATTGCATACGAAAACATTAAGGAAACCGCTGTAACAACTGCAGCGGCCATAGCCACAGGCTTTTTTATGGGAAAAGGAGGTGGGTTTCTTAAGGCGATGAAAGTTGCATTTAAAGGATCTGGAGCTCTATTTACGATAGGAGGGATGGGAGCAACATACGCCATGACTACTATACAGAGCAATGTAATGAGAGGAAGCAGTGAGTATGCAGACAATGAAATTTACCAGCGTATGAACAAAGCTGAGGAAAAAGATTTGTCAGATCCCGCAACTGTTGGAAAAGAAACTGTCGAAACCACTAAAAATACGGCATTATCAGGAGCACCGCCAAGTATTAAGGATTTGGCTAATGTAATACAGTTGTACCGTACTGGCAAAATTATCATTGAAGACAGAGCTTTAAAAGCACAGTTTGATCAGCTCTCTAAAATGAATAAAGTACAGTTGAGGAACAGCCCTCGGGCAAGGGCTTTGATAAAAAGTATTCAGGAAAAAAGGCCTGATGTTTTTAACGAAATAAAGAGGAGTCCAAATTCAAAGCCTATCAGGTTGAAACCACAAATGAGAGATAAAGCCATTGCTCATCTTGAAGGTGAAATCAAAAAAAACAAATGGTCACCTTCAAATGAGAATTCAATTCTGACAAAAGGAGCCTCCCTAGTTTTATTCTTTGTACCCTTAGCCGGAGGATATTTCTCTGAAAATGCAAGAAGAAAACTTGCTGAAAATGCTGTTAAAGATGATACTTCGGCTATCAGTGTCAGAGCAGAATCGTAGTTTGGCTGATAAAAGAACAATCGTGAACACAGCATCAAACGTTAATAAATGTTATAAAGTTTCATGCAAAAACAGAAATTTCCTACCTTTAATACAGCAAACTAAATTCACTTAAAGTATGGAAGCGTACAATTTTGAAACGGCAATTAAACCCTTTTTCTGGGTTGCCTCAGAAAAGACATTTTCAGTATGTTTAAATGCAGGAACGTATAAACCGGAGATTTTTGAATGGAGAAAGGATGAAGGTTTCGAAGGGAACGGGTACGACTGGGCGTCACTGGCAAAAGTTTTCGTGGAAGAAAAGAGGCCCGACCTGGCCGGAGACATCAAATTTGATCCGGAAGCCGATATGTTCTGTGCCTATTCTGAAAACCCGGAGCATTTAAAAGAATTTATCACCGCATTTAAAAAGACCTGTGAAGATGAAGTCCAGGTACAGGACCTCCTGCTGAAAGCGGAAATAGATTAATAGCAATACATGAAGGCCTCATCAGGGGTCTTTTTTTATGGGTAAATAAAATACCAAGCTGTATATAGGTCGTATTTAATGTTTTTCAGCAAAATTATTCTGATGAAGTATTGACTCAGATGATCTTCTTTCAATATCAGCTTTCGGACGAAGAAAAGAAAACTAATTTCTTATCTTTGTTCTCATGGACAATATGGACGCTACACAGGATAAAAGGCTCTTTCTTATCGATGCCTATGCAATGATTTTCAGGGGATATTATGCATTGATCAGGAACCCAAGGCTTACCAGTACAGGACTGGATACTTCTGCTATCTTCGGGTTTACCAACTCTCTGATCGAACTGATCAGGAGGGAAAGGCCTACCCATCTGGCTGTTGTGTTCGATGTGGGAGAAGCCAGCATCAGGACAACGGATTTTACTGAATACAAAGCTAACAGGAGTGAAACGCCAGAGGCGATCACGGCTGCTATTCCATATATCCACCGCATCCTGCAGGCGATGCACATCCCGATTTTAGGGGTAACCGGTTATGAAGCTGATGATGTAATCGGTACGATTGCCTGTAAAGCGGAAAAAGAAGGGTACACCACATTTATGGTGACCCCGGATAAAGATTTTGCCCAGCTGGTAACGGATAAAATCAAAATTTACAAACCCGGGCTGAAAGGCAGCGAGGTGGAAATTTTAGGCGTGGAAGAGGTAAAAGCAAAATACCAGATCGAAAATCCTAAGCAGGTCATCGATTTCCTGGCGATGATGGGTGACTCTGTGGATAATATTCCGGGACTGGATGGCGTTGGAGAGAAGACAGCCATGAAATTCCTGAAAGAGTACGGAAGCATCGAAAATCTCCTGGCCAATACCCATGAACTGAAAGGAAAACTTAAGGAAAAAGTGGAAGCCTCTGCGGAACGCGGGATTTTATCAAAAAAATTAGCGACCATTATCTGTGATGCCCCGGTAGAATTCCACCAGGAACAATATGACCTTGAAACTCCTGATTTCGAAAAAGTGAAAGAAGTCTTCGACGAAATCGAGTTCAGAAGATTGTATGATAACCTTTACAGGGCTTTTGCGCCTATCGTAAGCGGAAATACAACCGTTACAAATGTTGAAATCACTATAACCGAAACCACACCTCAGCAGAAAGTAGCGCAGGCCGTAGGGCAGCTGGACCTTTTTGCTACTTATGAAGAGCTGGATCAGGCGGCAGGAACGAAATCAACTATTGAGCATAACGATCACCTGTATCAGTTCGTCGACAATCCGAAGGCACAAAAAATGCTGGTCAGGAACCTCTTGAAGCAGCGAGTAGTATGTTTTGATACCGAAACCACCTCACTCAATGAGCTGGAAGCCGAACTGGTAGGCATGAGTTTTTCATACAAAAAAGGACTGGCTTATTATGTCCCGGTCTCCGAAGATCAGGGAGAAGCACTCCAGACCTTAGAGATTTTCAGGCCTTTCTTTGAAAAAGAAGACCTAGTGAAAGCCGCGCATAATTTAAAGTTCGATTATAAAATCCTCAGAAGGTATAATATAACCGTAAAAGGAGCCATGTTTGATACCATGATCGCGCATTACCTGCTGAACCCTGATGGAAGGCACGGGATGGATTACCTTTCTGAAATTTACCTCGGCTATAAACCTGTTTCCATTGAAACCATCATCGGGAAAAAAGGAAAAAATCAAGGCAACTTCCGGGATGCGGACCTGAGGACGCAGACGGATTATGCGGCAGAAGATGCGGATGTAACCTTCCAGTTATACGAACTCTTTGCTCCGCAGCTGAAAAAAGAAAACCTGGAAGACCTGTTCTTCAATATCGAAATGCCACTGATGGAAGTACTGGCCAAAATGGAGCTTGCCGGAATTTCCCTGGATGAAAAGTGGCTGGCACAGGAAAGCATAGACCTGGAAAACGACCTGAGGCAACTGGAACAAAAAATATTTGAACTTTCCGGAGAGGAGTTCAATGTAAATTCACCGAAACAGCTCGGTGAAGTCCTGTTTGAAAAATTGCAGCTAGATCCTAAGGCAAAGAAGACCAAAACCGGGCAGTACGCCACTTCAGAAGATATCCTTCAGAAACTGGCATCCAAACATGAAATCATCCAGCATATCCTGGAATACCGGACCTATCAGAAATTAAAATCCACATACGTGGATGCGCTGCCGTCGCAGATTGAAAAATCCGATAACCGCGTCCATACCAACTTTTCGCAGACTACAGCAGCGACCGGCCGTCTGGCGAGTGTCAACCCGAACCTGCAGAATATCCCCATCCGGACTCTCAGAGGGCAGCAGATCAGAGGGGCTTTTGTGGCCGGAGAAGGCAAAAAAATTATCTCTGCCGATTATTCCCAGATCGAGCTGAGGCTGATTGCTGAAATTTCCGGTGAAGATAACATGATCAAAGCCTTTCAGAATGGGGAAGATATCCATGCTTCCACTGCTGCAAAACTCTTTAATATTCCACTGGAGGAAGTATCCAAAATCCAGCGTAGCCAGGCCAAAACCGTAAACTTCGGGATCTTATACGGCCAGGGTGCCTTTGCATTGGCGGAGCAGACCGGATTGTCCAGAAGCGAGGCCAAGCAGATGATCGAAGCCTATTTTGAAACGTATTCCAAGCTGAAGGCCTATATGGCAGAACAGGTGAAGAAAGCCCGCGAAATCGGCTATGTGGAAACCATTTTAGGAAGGAAACGCCATCTGAAAGACATCAGCTCCAATAACTTTGTTGTGCGTGCCCACGCCGAAAGGAATGCAGTGAATGCCCCAATCCAGGGAAGTGCAGCCGATGTGGTGAAAATGGCCATGATCAAGATCCAGAAAGAACTGGAAAAAGAGAAACTGAAGACCCGGATGCTGCTCCAGGTTCATGACGAATTGGTGTTTGAATCTCCGGTTGATGAGGTGGAAGTAGCCACCAATATCATCAAAATGGAAATGGAAAACGCAATTGAAACCCAGGTTCCGCTGCTGGTTGAAGTCGGCGTAGGGGATAACTGGCTGGAAGCGCATTGATAATATTTAAAATTTAAAGCAAAAATAAAACTTTCACGTGCAGTGAAAGTTTTATTTTTAATATAGTGGATTATGTATCTAACTACAGAATCGTAAAGTAATAATTAATATTAAAAGCTATATTCAATTCCCCCCACATACGCCAGGGAGAAAAAATCATTTTCAACCGAAACGGGTTTAGGAACCTGTCCCTGGCTTACAAAAATAAGGGCATTGATATCAAATTTCAGGTTGATCTCATTAAGCCTGTTGACGAGGATCGGAAGCCATTGTTCGGCAAAGGAATATCCGGCAAATTTCTCGTAGATCGTTCTGTTCCCGTCTTCGAAACCGTATTCTACCAGATCATGATCGAACCAAACCGTATCCTGTGAAGCTGCAAACTGCGAAATGTGCGTGTCATCAGATTCTTCGAGAAGATAATAGTTCTCATCTTCCTCCACAAATTCATAAAAATCCTCCTCACTGTTGAAATTTCCTACCCAAAAATCTAATGTTTCTGTCTGCATGACTTAATTCTTTCCGATTGAACTTTGTTTTAAAGGCTCAAAGTTATGATAAAATTTACAGATTATTCCCATACGGATATGGTGTTGTTTCTTTAATCCGTATGGAGTCTTTGATTTTGTGACTGGTCAATCAACTTATTCTTTTTCAAAAGGAATCTGCCGCTCCATATATCTATGTATTTTTTTTAACGGACAAAACAGATTTCAGGTGCAGGACCAATCAGATTTCGCGGAATGGCCCAACTAAGGAATTTGTACTCAAATATTACAATATCCTTTTCTGATTTCCACTTTCTCTGATTGTTTTTTCTAATCTTGAAATTCTGGTTTTTTCCTGCTTTGCACCCATAATCCAATGCAATACCGCCTTCCGGTATGATGGCGCCTGACTGTTGAAAAACTCCCAGGCTGTTGTATGCACGATAAACTGTTTTTCAAATTCACTGGTTAATTCAGGTGATTCATTTTCATGCGAATATATGGCAGATTTTTCTTTTGTCCGAAGTGCAAAAGCCCTTAATCCTGCTTCCGTTACAAGGCCGGCTTGGGTTAGTTCACCCATCTTTTTGATATTAACAGCACTCCAGATACTCGTAGGTTTCCTGGGTGTAAAACGAATGCTGTAACTTTCCTGATCAATCGATCTTCGCACCCCATCGATCCATCCGAAACATAATGCCTGATCTACCGATTCCGGCCAGGTCATCGAAGGTTTTCCGGTTCCAACCTTATAAAAGCCTACCAGAAGTTCTTTTTCTGTCAGGTGATGCTTTTCAAACCATTCTCTGAACTCCTGAGGAACCTTAAAAAATTTAGCTTTCATTTTTATTTTTTTTGACACTGTGGGCTATTACTTCTCAGATATGAATTTAAAATAATCATTAGCTTTTTTGTTTTAACATTGAGCATATTAACCTGTATGGTATATCCTACATTTTCAAATTGAGGAAAAATAGTCTTGATAATTTTACTTTTTTTTAGGCTTCCATTTTTCATCACAATATTTATTTGATGCGAAGTTTTAATTCCTCTGTAAGAACTTGATGTTTCAAAGAAGCTTGCTACATTTTCAAAAGGAACCAATATCTTTTTTCGTAAGGGATCATAAATAATAATCTCATTATTGTTAATAGTAAGCAATGGTTTTTGCCTGAATAGAATCAGCATCGAATATACGATACCAAAGGAAAAAAGGATGTATCCAAGATAGCTGATGATTATTCTGAACAAGCTTTTGTATATCAGTTCTTCATAGAAATGAATAAAAAGATAAACAAAAGAAGAAGATAAAATAAGCAGAATTAAACTTTTTATTTTGCTTGAATAGAAATGTATTTCATTCATACTTAAATTTAGATCACCTCAGGTATGTATAAGCAAAATTAAATAAATTATTATTTCACCGGCAGCAAAAAATAAAAAGTACTGCCCTGATTCAGTGAACTTTTAACCCCGATTTCCCCGTGCTGCTTCTCAATGAAGTTTTTGGAAATGGCCAGTCCGAGTCCGGTGCCGTTCTGGTGCTCTCCCGGGACCTGGAAATAGCGGTCGAAAATCTGGCGGTGATATTTTTCATCAATCCCTTTCCCGGTGTCTGTAATGCTGAAGGACACAGAGGATCCTTTCCTTTCTACCCGGATGGAAATGGTTTCATCCTGGAAAGAGTGTTTGATGGCATTGCTCAGAAAATTATTCATCACCCAGACGGTCTTATCAAAATCAGCGGCCACAGCATCCCGGTCTCCGGTTTCATAGTCGGTGACAATCGAAATATTCTTCTGTTCCGCAAGTTTTTCCACATTCTTTATGGCAGCCTGAACCAATTCTTTAGGAGAGCACGGTTCAATATTCAGCCGGATATTTCCGGTTTCAACCTGTGAAAGGTTTAGCAGTTCTCCGGTAATATCCAGCAGTCGTTGCCCGTCTTCATTGATGCTTTTCAGCAGTTCCTTCTGCTGTTCATTAAGTTCCCCGAATTTCTGGTTTTCCAGCAATTGCACACCCATTTTGATCGCCGAAATAGGCGTTTTCAGCTCATGGGAAATCGTGGCGATAAAATTGGTCTTGGCAAAATCCAGCTCTTTGAATGGCGTAATATTTCTTAGCAGGATGACCCTGCCGATGTATTTTTTTTCATTCTCACCCGTTTTTATGATATTGATCGGAACCACTTCCTGCTCAAAATAATTTTCTTTGTGATCCGCAACGATTTTGATCGGGTCTTTCTGCGGATGATCCATATTCTTCAGCAGTTCCCGGACCAGGTCATTATTAACGGCAACTTCATGAACCGTCTTCCCGATGATTTCTTCCTTATTTAAATGGGTGATTTTCAGAGCTTCATTATTGATCATGTAAATGAAATGGTTTTCATCAAGGCCAATGACTGCATCATGCATATTGTTGACCAGGGTTTCAATACGCTTTTTATCCATCAGTTGTTTAGACAGGGTACTGCTTTCGTATTCCTGAAGCTTTTCAGCCATGACATTGAATGACCGGGCCAGGTCGTTGAATTCTTCACTGCCCTTGAAATGGACCCTTTCACTGTAATTCTTATTGGCAATCTGCCGGATGCCGGATGTAAGCTGGCTGATCGGTTCTGCAATCGTCTGGGGAAGGTTGAACAGCAGTACAAAAGCGATCAGGAAACATACGGTTCCCAGGCTGACAATCCAGAACGTGGCATTTTCTGCGGTGATAATAGCCATATCGCTTTTCCGCTCAATCCCTTCCATGTTAAGCGTCATGATCCTGACCAGGTCTTCGCGGATCAGTTTTTCCTTTTCATCATCCGGATGTTGCAAGTAGCTGTTGAAGTGTAGGTTCAGGCTTTGGGTGGCTTCCTTTTCGCCGGATTCCGTCAGGTTTTTTTCCTGAAGTTCATTATTTTTCCTGAAAGCCTGTACGGCAGCTTCCCGGTCCGTTTCAATCCTGTCCAGCGCAAGCAGCATATTTTTGGAAAATTCGATGCTGTTGTAATTGGCATTAAGGATTTTTTCCGTGTCCGATTTCAATTTATTGATGTAGACAGATCCCATTACTGAAAGCAAAACGATCAGTAAAAAAAGGAGGCCGACGCCTAAGGTAAGTTTTGTTTTGAGTTTCATCAGTTTGATTCAGGATAAAATAATAATATCGGTCTGCCGTTCATTCAGGCGGTTCATCAGCGAATAGATCCAGCTGTACCCGAACACCCTCTGCCATAATCTCGCATGAGGCTTTCCCATACATACCGTGGTGATATTGTGTTCAACAACATACTCCAGAATGCCGCTGTACACGCTGTTGTTCTGTACACGGATGACTTTGGCGCCCAATTCCTGTGCTAAATTAAAATTATTAATCAAATAACGCTGTTTGTCCAGGGCTATTTTTTCCAGGCTTTCCGAAGGTTTCTGGATATAGAGGACGGTCCACGGACTGTTATAATAGCTGGCCAGCCGTGCAGTCTTCCGGATGATGTTTTTGGCTATTTTCCCGTTGCTGCTAATGCAAGCCAGAAACTTCACGGGCTTGAAGTTTTCAGTCCTGATCTCCGTTTCCACCTTCTTTTCCACATGGGTCGCCACTTCCTTCAGCGCCAGCTCACGCAGCTGCAAAATATGTCCGCTCTGGAAAAAGTTCTGTAAAGCGGTCTGTATTTTTTCTTTTTTATAAATCTTGCCTTCTTTCAGGCGGGTAAGCAATTCATCAGCTGTGAGATCTATATTAACCACTTCATCAGCCATGGCCAGGATCTTGTCCGGAACCCGCTCCATTACTTCGATCCCGGTGATCTTCCGGACTTCCTCATTCAGGCTTTCAATATGCTGGATGTTCATGGCGCTGATGACGTTAATTCCGTTATCCAGGATTTCCAGCACATCCTGCCATCTTTTTTTATTTTTTGAGCCTTCGATATTGGTGTGCGCCAGTTCGTCCACGATAACCACTTCCGGGTGAAGGTTGATGATCGCCTGCAGGTCCATTTCCTCCAGGTTTTTACCCTTATAGAACGATGACCTTCTCGGGATTTCAGGTATTCCTCCGGTCAGGGCCTGCGTCTCTTCGCGTCCGTGTGTTTCAACATAACCGATTTTAACATCAATCCCGTTCCGTATCATGGAATGGGCCTCCTGAAGCATCCGGAACGTCTTTCCCACACCGGCGCTCATCCCGATGTAGATCTTGAATTTCCCTTTCCGGGATTTCTGAATCAGTTCTGAAAAATCTTTTGCTGAAGACATGAATTTGATTTTTTTTAATTGTATTTTCTGAATGGCTGCCGGTCGGAGTAAGCGGGAGATAAAAGATAACTGTTCAATTTGACCACAAAGTCACAAAAGTTATTTTTACCACATTAGAATCATGAAGATATAAGCTTTGAAAACAGAAGGACACTTAAGATGAAAATCTTTGATTTTATGGATCATCTCATGTGATCTTCATGCATCCTTCATAAAATCACGGGAATAATTTCTTCCATTTGGCCTAGTAGTTTTCTTAATAAACGCAGTCTTAATGAACATCAACCTAACAGGCGTGAAAACCTGTTAGGTTTTAGATATAATCCCTGATTAAAACCAGGCTGCTAAACTGGTGGTAAGGAAAAAGTTTCCTTTCAGTACTTCGTCGTTTTTCATCAATATGGCATCTTTAGAAGTGAATCCCCTGGCCTCTGTACGGAATACCACATTTTTAAAAATTGCATAATCCACGTTCAGGGAATAGCCGTAGGTCTGAAATCCATTAGGCGTTCCTGTACTGATGATGACTCCGTTTCTGTCACTGTAATATTCCAGCCGGCCGGCTACAGCCCATTGATCATTCAGTTGATATTTCATCAGGATATTCGGGCTGTACCAAAGATTGTACTGGCTGCTTTCTTTTTCTTTCTGTTCGGCGCCTATATCAAAACCGAGTGTGGTTGAAAACTGGTCTGTCAACTGGAAATTTCCGAAGAGATCATGGAAATAGCGCATTTTCTTTTCTGCTTTAGCTTTATCGTTTCCGATAAAAGAGCTGCTATTCAGTGTGATCTTATCATTAGGCTTATAGGTCACCTGATGCCCGAAAGAAATCGTCTGGTTGCCTTCCGGCTTGGCAATCCGCTGCCACCCGTTCAGGACCAGCCCGCTGATGAACCATTTTCCATTGTCTGTAGTATAGGAAACTTTGGCTCCGGTCTCAAAATAAGGGCTGTTTTCTGCGGCAAAACTCCGGGTAAGATTGATGTTATCCTTTCCTATGGCACTTTCCCAGCCGATATGGGAGGGCATAATACCGGCATCGATCCAGAGATTTTTCGTTTTCGAAATCCTGATCCCGATATTAGCTTCATTCACGTACCGCAGGGCATTCTGCTCAGCCGCCAGATTGTCCTGGGCATAGGTTCCGGCCATCAGAGCCAGGTTAGCACGCATGTTTTCGGTCTGATAGGCAGCTTTTACCAATCCCAGGTTCAGGTTGACTTCATTGTGCCGGTTGTACGAATACAGGAAGTTCTGCCGGACATGATTGGCCGGTTCATTGAAATCATAGGTATAGAACAGCTCCGCATAGCCGGAAAAAGTTAGTTTAGGCTGAACGGCCGCTGAATCTGAGGTTTGGGCTTTAGATAAAAATAAGCCTAGTAAAAATGTGGTGGTGATGAATTTTTTCATGGGTGGATAGAGTACAGCAAATACTGTACATGTATATTAAAGAAGTGATGATTTAAATAAAATAAAAGGGATTAAAAAGTAATGGCTGAAAGAGGTGTTGATCAGATTAATTTTGCTGTATTTCATCCAACGCAATATTCAGTTTCAGGACATTGATTTTGGAAGGCCCGAAAACGGATTGTTCAGTTTGTTTCCGGATCAGGGCCTCAACTTGTTCTACAGGGAGGTTTCTTTCTTTTGCAATCCTTTTTACCTGGTAAAGCGCACCTTCCGGCGAGATGTCCGGATCCAGTCCGCTTCCGCTGGCGGTCACCAGTTCTACAGGAACTTTTACATTCTGCATTCCGGGATTTTGCATGGTAAGCGTGTCGATCCTTTTCTGGACGGTTTGCAGATATTCTTCATTGCTTGGCCCTTTATTGCTTCCGGCACTTCCGGCGGCATTGTAATTGACCGCAGAAGGACGGCCATGGAAATATTTAGGAGATTTAAATTCCTGACCGATATTAGCGTAAAACTTCCGGCCTTTATAATGGATGATCTCTGCATTGCCCTGAGTAGGTAATATTTTGGCGCCGGCATACACAATGCCCAGGTAAATTCCTACTATCACAAGCATGACAAGAGTCAGTCGTAACGAAGATATGATATGATTTTTCATTTTGATAAAAATTTAAGGTAATAAAATGGGGATGGAAGAATGACCCGTATTAATATGTTCATGGTTCAATGTTAAAAGAACAGGCTGATAACAAGGTCAATCAGTTTTATTCCGATAAACGGGGCAATAATCCCTCCCAGGCCATAGATCAACAGATTCCTTCTCAGCAGGGCACTCGCACCGATCGGTTTGTAAGCAACGCCTTTCAGGGCAAGCGGTATAAGGATCGGGATGATGATCGCATTGAAAATAATGGCTGACAGGATCGCAGATTCCGGACTGTGCAGGTTCATGATGTTCAGCTTTTGCAGGGCCGGAATAAAGGTGATGAACAGGGCCGGAATGATGGCAAAATATTTCGCTACGTCATTGGCAATGCTGAAGGTGGTCAGCGTTCCGCGGGTCATCAGCAATTGTTTCCCGATTTCTACGATCTCGATCAGTTTGGTGGGGTCGTTATCAAGGTCCACCATATTTCCTGCTTCCTTGGCTGCCTGGGTGCCGCTGTTCATGGCTACACCCACATCGGCCTGGGCAAGGGCGGGTGCGTCATTGGTTCCGTCTCCCATCATGGCCACCAGCTTTCCTTCCTGCTGTTCTTTTTTGATGTAGTTCATCTTATCTTCCGGCTTGGCTTCGGCTATAAAATCGTCTACACCGGCTTTTTCGGCAATAAACTTTGCGGTCAGGGGATTGTCGCCTGTTACCATAACGGTTTTCACTCCCATTTTCCTCAGCCTCTGAAAACGTTCCTGGATCCCGGTTTTAATGATATCCTGAAGTTCTATGACGCCCCATACCTGTTCATTCACCGAAACAACCAGAGGGGTTCCTCCGTTTTCAGCAATCCGGGTTACGGCTTCCTGGGTTTCCTGAGGAAATGTATTCCCTGCTTTTTCCGTCAGTTTCTTAATGGTGTCATAAGCTCCTTTCCGGATCCTTGTATTTTCAAAATCGATACCGGATGTCCTGGTTTCAGCCGTAAAATCAATATACACAGGGTTTGGGACCAGCAGTTGCTCAGGTTTCAGCTGGCTTAATTCGATGATGGATTTCCCTTCCGGGGTTTCGTCCGCAACGGAACTCAGGGCCGCAGCTTTAATGAATTCCTCCATCTCGGTCGTATGAACAGGGTGGAACTGTGTGGCCTTCCGGTTCCCGATGGTAATGGTTCCCGTTTTATCCAGCAGCAGAACATCAATATCTCCTGCTGTTTCCACAGCTTTGCCGCTTTTGGTGATCACATTGGCCCTTAAAGCCCGGTCCATCCCTGCAATCCCGATCGCAGACAGCAGCCCGCCGATGGTTGTCGGGATCAGGCAAACAAAAAGTGAAATGAATGCTGCGATGGTGATTGGCGTCTGCGCATAGTCTGCAAAAGGTTTCAGGGTTACGGTAACGATGATGAAAGTCAGCGTAAACCCGGCTAACAATATAGTAAGTGCGATTTCGTTGGGTGTTTTCTGTCTGGATGCACCTTCTACCAGGGCAATCATTTTATCTAAAAAAGATTCTCCGGGCCTTGTGGTTACCTTCACTTTGATCCTGTCGGAAAGTACCTTCGTACCGCCGGTGACAGAGCTTTTGTCTCCTCCGGCTTCCCGGATCACGGGAGCGCTTTCCCCGGTGATGGCAGATTCGTCTATGGTAGCCAGTCCTTCGATGATTTCCCCGTCCATGGGGATCTGGTCGCCGGCTTCACAGAGAAACACATCGCCCAGCTTCATGTCGGCGGATTTTTTAAAGACCGTTTCCACCTGGAATCCGGGATGGTTTTCCAGGATGACTCTGGCCGGAGTTTCCTCCCGGGTTTTCCTTAGTGTATCTGCCTGGGCTTTTCCCCGGGCTTCCGCAATCGCTTCCGCGAAGTTGGCGAACAGGACCGTGAAAAACAGAATGACGAAGACCAGGAAATTATAGGCAAAGCTGCCCTGTGAACGGTCGCCTGTCAGGCTGAACAGGCTTACGATGAGCATGACCACGGTTCCGAGTTCCACCAGGAACATGACCGGATTTTTAAACATGATTTTCGGATTCAGCTTAACGAATGATTGACGTATGGCTTCGTTAACCAGATCTTTCTGAAATAGTGTCTGTGACTGATTTTTCATTGCTTTGAATGGATGTCGTTTGTAGTGAGGGGATGAGAGATTGAGAGATTTAAAATTTAAATATTTAAGCATTTAAAAATTTAAAAATTTGAAAATTGAAATTGGTGAGTAAGGTTAAAACTTCATTTTCATTACGTAATGATTAATCTTTTAATCCTTAAATTTTTAAATGTTTCCAATCTCTTTAATCTTTCAATGTTTAATTTCTATTTACTGAAATATTGCAGCTGTTCTGCGATTGGTCCCAGCGTCAGGGCAGGGAAGAAGGACAGCGCGGCGATCAGAAGAATGACGGCTAAGGTCATGAATCCGAAGGTTGCCGTATCCGTTTTCAGGGTTCCTGCACTTTCCGGGATGTGTTTTTTCTGTGCAAGCAATCCTGCAATAGCTATCGGGCCGATGATCGGGATGAATCTTGACAGCAGCAATACAATACCGGTGGAGATATTCCACCATGGCGTATTATCGCCCAGGCCTTCAAATCCGGATCCGTTATTGGCAGAAGAAGACGTGAATTCATACAGCATTTCACTGAAGCCGTGAAATCCGGGATTATTAAGTGTTTTGGCTCCGAATTCCGGCAGATAGGCGGTTAGGGCAGTACCCACAAGAATCAGGAACGGGTGGAATAAAGCTACGATCATGGCAATTTTCATTTCTTTGGCTTCGATTTTCTTGCCTAAAAATTCAGGGGTACGTCCCACCATCAGGCCACTGATGAATACAGCGAGGATAATGAAGATAAAGTAATTCAGGATGCCCACACCGCAGCCTCCGTAGAAGCAGTTGATCATCATGGCCAGAAGCTGGTTCATCCCGGAAAGCGGCATGGTGCTGTCGTGCATGGCATTAACAGATCCTGTAGAGATCACTGTTGTTGCAATGCTCCAGTAGGCCGAAGCAGCACTTCCGAAACGGATTTCCTTGCCTTCCATCGCTCCGAGATGAGGATCGGTGCCCATTTGGGTAATCAGCGGATTTCCCTGGGTTTCATTGATGATATTCGGAACGGTTAAGGCTATAAAACCGATGGTCATGACCGCGAAAATAGTCAAAGACAGTTTCCTTTTCTTCAGGTAGAAACCTAATGCAAATACCAATGCAAACGGGATGATCATCTGGGTAACCATTTCGGTCATATTTGTCAGGTAATTCGGGTTCTCCAGCGGATGTGCGGAATTGGCCCCGAAAAACCCGCCGCCGTTAGTCCCTAAATGCTTGATCGCAATAAAGGCAGCTGCCGGACCCCTGGAAACATCCGCTTTCTGGCCTTCCAGAGTCGTGATATGGTCTTTACCTTCAAACGTCATCGGACTTCCGTTGGCAGAAAGGATGAAGGCGACTATAATGCTTACCGGAACCAGGATCCTGGTCATGGACCTCACGAAAAAATCGTAGAAATTACCTAATTGCGCGGTTGTTTTATCCTTAAATGCCTTGAAGAGCACTGCCATGGCTGCCATTCCCGTAGCCGCGGTTACAAACTGCAGGAACATGAGGTATAGCTGGCTAAAGTAGCTGACTCCGGTTTCGCCGGAATAATGCTGCAGGTTGCAGTTGACCAGGAAGGATATGGCCGTGTTAAAGGCCAGATCGGGTGACATATCAGGATTGCCGTCCGGATTCATGGGAAGCCACGACTGATTCAGCAAGATCAAAAATCCGATGATGAACCAGACGATATTGATGGTGAGCATGGCAAACATATTCTGTTTCCAGGTCATCTGCTTATCCGGATTGATTCCCGAAATTCTGTAGATGAGATGTTCAACCGGCTGGAAAAGCCTGTTCAAAAAAGTTTTTTTATAGCCATATACACCGGCAATGTATTTTCCTAAAAATACACCGATCACGGTGGTTATGGCAAACATGACAATAATGCCTAAGATTTCTGTATTCATGTTTTCAGGCTAAAATTTTTCAGGTTTTATAAGTACATAGCAGATGTACACGAAAGCGAGGATGGAAAGGAAAAATAAACTCCACATAATTCTTTATCTGATTTATATTTGATCAAAAAATTCAACGGACCTGTAGATCATCCAGAACAGGAATACACACAGGATTATAAGGCACAGCAGCATCATATCGAAACGATTGGGGTTGATACGTTGGATACTGCATACGGAACCATCAGCATACTGAGTACAGGATGGTTCCGTTTCTGAAAGGTTTGTCTTGAAATTGTCATTGTATATTATTTATTCTGTATCCTTAATGCCAAAAGGGATTCCATTTTAGGAATTGTTTGAATAAGGGTTTGATTAATAATATTTTATGCGGTATTTGGAAAGTGCCGTGAAACAAAAAAGCCTATCAAAATGATAGGCCTGTTATTAAAATGATCATTGTTTCTATCCTAAAGAAACGAATGTATAATTCTTAACTTTAAACTCATAACTCATAACTTTTACCGAAGTTCATACTCTTCCAGCTTGCGGTACAACGTAGCAATCCCGATTTCCAGCAGGCGTGCTGCTTCCGCTTTGTTGCCTTTTGTATATTGCAGGACTTTCTGGATGTGTTCTTTTTCCAGGGATTTCATGCTTAAAGAGTCGGTTCCGGAAACATTTTTTTCAGAGTACTGAGGCAGGCTTTCTGCATCCAGCTGATGATCATTCATCAGGATAAGGCTTCGTTCCACGGTATTCCGCAGTTCACGGATATTGCCTTTCCAGTCGTTCTTTCTTAATAGTGTATAGTATTCGGGATCTACATGGAGGCTGGAAACATGCAGTTTTTGGGAGAAGAAGTCAATGAAGTTTTTAGCAAGGGCTTTCAGGTCTTCTTTCCTTTCGCGGAGGGGAGGGAGCCGGATCTCGAAAATGTTCAGCCGGAAATACAGGTCTTCCCTGAAATTTCCCTGCCTGATTTCCTCTTCCAGGTCCCGGTTGGTAGCGGCAATAAGCCGGAAATCTGATTTTGACACTTTGGTTTCCCCCATTTTTATGAATTCGCGGGTTTCCAGGACGCGCAGTAATTTGGCCTGGAGTTCAACAGGCATTTCCCCGATTTCATCCAGGAACAAAGTGCCGCCATTGGCTTCTTCTATAAGCCCTTTCTTATCTTTTACCGCTCCGGTAAAGGCGCCAGCTTTATGCCCGAAAAGTTCGCTTTCCAGTATTTCCCTGCTGAATGCGGAACAGTTGATGGCGACAAAATTATTTTTTTTCCTTTCGCTGCCCTGGTGGATGGCATTCGCAAAAACTTCTTTGCCGGTCCCGGTTTCGCCGGTCAGCAGGACCGTAGCATCGGTGACAGCCACTTTTTCTGCCAGCCTTCTGGCCTGAAGGATCAGCGGCGATGTTCCGATAATGGCTTCAAAACCTTTCTGAACCGTTGCTTTCTGTGCTTTTTTAACCGCATTATCTTTTGCTTTTTCCATAGCTTTGTACACCAGCGGGATGATCTTTTCATTGTCATCCCCCTTAACCAGGTAGTCGTAAGCGCCATTTTTCATCGCCTGAACGGCATCGGTAATATTCCCGAAGGCGGTCATCAGGATAATTTCCAGGTGCGGGTATTTTGCCTTGATGGATTGTACAAGCTCGACACCAAATGCATCCGGCAGGCGGACGTCGCTTAATACGACATCAAATTCAGCCTGTTCCAGCATGGTCATGGCTGAACGTGCGGTGGAAGCCTGTTTGACGTTAAAATCTTCCTGGGAGAGGATCATTCCTAAGAGCTTGAGGAGCTTGATCTCGTCATCGATGATGAGGATGTTTCCGGACATGGTGCGTAAATTTGGAAAAACTGATGCAAACTTATTGAATTTATTTTGGATTAAAGGAAATAAGGCTGAAGGTTGAGACTGATGTTGAGGTACGGTAGCCTTGTCAAGGTTTAAAACCTTGACAAGGCTGGATGACGGGTAAACCGTACTGACCTGACAGGATTTCGATTCACTAGCCCGGATAGCAGCGGTTACCCGCAGCAGCTTGGACTGGCTGCGGCGCGAGGAGTATGAGCGGATAGCCGGAATAAGCTCCCATACATCAGCGTTGAATTCAGCCGGCGTTCGCTTTGGGTTTTGATTATGATGATCATAGATGCAATAGCAAGAAAAACAGGGACCTTTCCCTTACGATTGCTTACATTTGTAATGCCTCAGCATTGAGGAGAAAAATGAAACGAGTTTATGACGGATAAAAAATATAAGGAAACGATTCACACTGATAATAATAACTACGAATACACCACCATTACCCACGATGAAAATAATGTACGGATCTACACCCTGAAGAACGGACTGAAGGTATTTCTTGCCAGGAATACCGATGCTCCGAGGATCCAGACGTATATCCCGGTGAGAACGGGAAGCAATAATGACCCTGCGGATAATACCGGACTGGCCCATTACCTTGAGCATATGATGTTTAAGGGGACTTCCAGGATCGGAACCTTGGACTGGGAAAAGGAAAAGGTTTTGCTGGATGAAATTTCCGGACTCTATGAACAGCACAAAGCAGAGCCGGATGCAGAAAAAAAGAAAGAGATTTATACGAAAATAGACCAGGTTTCCCAGAAAGCCAGCCAATATGCCATTGCCAACGAGTATGACAAGGCTATTTCTTCCCTGGGAGCCACAGGGACTAATGCCCATACCTGGTTTGATGAAACGGTCTATAAGAATAATATCCCGAACAATGAGCTGGAAAAATGGCTTAAAATAGAACGGGAAAGGTTTTCTGAACTGACGTTACGGCTTTTCCATACCGAACTGGAGTCGGTGTATGAAGAGTTCAACCGTGCGCAGGACAATGATTCCAGGCTGGTGCAGTATGAACTGATGGATGCGCTGTTCCCCAACCACCCGAACGGGCAGCAAACCACGCTGGGAAAGGCGGAACACCTGAAAAATCCTTCGATGAAAGCCATCCACCAGTATTTTGACGAGTATTACGTTCCCAATAATTACGCCATGGTACTGGTAGGAGACCTTGATTTCGAGGAAACTATTCAGCTGGTCGACCGATATTTCGGCAGCATTCCTTACCGCGAACTTCCTGAGAAAACTCCTGTAACAGAACAGCCAATGACCCGGATCGTTCAGAGGACCGTGAAAAGCCCGACTACGCCCAGGATACAGCTGGCCTGGAGAACGGAAAGTTACGGCACACGCGAAGCCATGCTGGCAGATATTGCAGCCAACATCCTAAGCAACAGGGGAGAAGCCGGACTTCTGGACCTGCACATCAACCAGACGCAGAGAATGCTCTGGGCACAGGCTTTTTCCGTAGGCCTGAAGCAATACGGTTATTTCTCAATAGTAGCTGTACCCAAAGAAAACCAGACGCTGGACGAGGCCAGAGACATGGTGTTAAAGGAGATCGAACTGTTAAAGAATGGGGAATTCCCGGACTGGATGCTCCCGGCTATCATCAATGATTTTAAGCTTCAGAGACTGAAAACCCTGGAAACGGCAGACGGACTGGCCACTAACCTTTACGATACCTATATTAAAGGCAGGACCTGGGAGCAGGAACTAAATGAAATGGAGGAGTATGCATCCTTTACGAAAGAAGATGTCGTTAATTTTGCACAGGAATTCTTTAAGGATAATTATGTTGCCGTATACAAAGAGAAAGGTATCAATGATCAGCTGATCCGGGTTGACAATCCGGGCATCACGCCGGTGAAAATCAACCGTGAAGCTCAATCTGACTTTTTAAAAGCGATCCTGGCAGAGAAAACCCAGGACATCCAGCCTGAATTTATCGATTATGATAAAGAGATCCGCAAGGATGAGGTGAAAGGCAAGGCGCTGAGCTTTGTCAGTAATAAATACAACGACCTGGCCCAGGTCCATTTTATCTTTCCCATGGGCAGCGACCATGACCGGGATCTTGGCGTTGCTACACAGGTATTGCAGTATCTGGGTACCGACCGTTACTCTCCCGAGGAACTGAAAATGGAATTTTTCAAGATCGGGGTAACCAACGATTTTAAAACCACGCATGACCAGTTGCTTATTTCCTTAAACGGGCTGGAAGAAAATATTGAAAAAGGAATCGCCCTGCTTCAGCACTGGATGCACAACGTAAAGCCGGACCAGGAAATTTACCGTCAGTTTGTACAAACGCTGCTGGAGAACCGTGCTGCCGTGAAGAAAGATAAGAACCGCATCATGACGGCACTGACTACCTATACGAAGATTGGCCCATTTTCCAGGTTTACGGATGTGATTTCCAGGGAAGAACTGGAAAACAGCAGCGCAGAAGTCTTCACCGACCGGATGAAAAACCTGTTCAGCTATCCGTATCAGCTGTTTTTCTACGGAAAGGACTTTGAACGTTTCAAAGGATACATTGAAAATTATATTGAGCCGCAAAGCCTCCAGGTTCCTGAACCGAAGATCTATCCTGAACCGGAAACCACCGGAAATGTCTATTTTACGGATTATGATATGGTGCAGATGGAAATGAGCAAAGCAGGCCGCGGAAAAGAAGTGGATATCCATGATTTAGGAAAAATCAACGTATTCAACGAATATTTCGGAAGAGGATTGTCATCCATCGTCTTCCAGGAGATCAGGGAAAGTAAAAGTTTGGCCTATTCCGCCTATATTTCTTACGCTGCGAATGCTGAACTCGGCCACCACGATTATATCACCACCTACATCGGGACGCAGCCGGACAAGCTCCAGGTTGCCGTCGATACCATGGATGAACTGATGAATGAACTTCCTGAAGTGCCGATCCAGTTTGAAAATGCACGGAATGCAGCCCTGAAACAAATTGCATCTGCACGGATTACGCGTACGAATATCTTCTTCAATACTTTAAGGCTGAAAAAATTGGGGATCAGCCATGATTTCAGGAAAGATATTTACGAACAGATTCAGAACCTGAAATTTGAAGACCTCAGAGCATTTTATGATGCCGCTGTTAAGCCGATCCGGTTCAATACGGCGATCATCGGTAAAAGGGGGAACCTGAACAGGGAAGCCGTAGATCAGATGGGAACCTTTACGGAAGTCAGCCTGAAAGATATTTTCGGGCACTGATGAAATTGAGATAAATATTTTCGGCCGCTCCAAAGGAGCGGCCGAAAATATTTTTACAGCATAACGACAGGTTACTTAACTACCTTCATTTCATCAATCAGCCATTTGGAATCGGCAAATTTGTCGATGATGAAAAGGATGTATTTGGTATCCACCATGATGTTGCGGCTGAAACGCGGATCATAATTGATGTCGCTCATCGTGCCTTCCCACTGGCGGTCGAAATTCAGTCCGACAAGGTTCCCATTGGCGTCCAGCGCCGGGCTTCCGGAGTTCCCTCCCGTGGTATGGTTGGTCGCGGTGAATCCTACCGGGACATCGCCTGTTTTATCTTTGTAATTCCCGAAATCTTTTTTCCCGTACAGGTCGATCAGCTTTTTCGGAACATCGAATTCATAATCTCCGGGAACATATTTTTCCATGACTCCCGCCAGGTGGGTCTGGTAGTTGTAGGAAACGGCATCCCTCGGTGAAGAGCTTTTTACTTTTCCGTAGGTCACCCTAAGGGTGGAATTGGCATCCGGGAAGAACTTACGGGTCTTATCTGTAGCCATCTGCTGCGCCATGTAGGTTTTCTGCAAAGCATCGATTTTAGCCTGCAAAGTGGCGAACTGTGGATCAGCTTTCGTGGTATAAGCTTCTCTCATAGTTAAAAACAGCTCGTATACCGGATCTTTTTTTAATGTTTTAACCAGTTTATCCGGATTGGAAAATGCTTTATCGATATCCCCGCTCAGAGAAGCTCCGTTTACTTCGGACCTGCCGCTGATGATTGAATTTTTAGACATATTTTCAATAGTCTGCAGGTTCTGCGCTTCATTTTTGTATGCTTCAAAGCCTGCCGGCAAGAATTGAGGTACCGTTTTATTGGCATACAGGGCAAGAAGCTTGGCGGTAACCTTGGCATCCAGTTCAGGGTTGTAATCTTTGTAGAATGACTTCAGCCTGGATTTCAGTGAGGCAGTACCTTTTTCATCCATTTTCCCGGCTTCTATCGCAGTAATGTAATTATAATACAGATTAGCCAGCATCAGGGTTTCAGCATTCCTGATCACTTCAGAATAGTAGGCATTGTTCAGGGCAAAAGGAGCCTGGTCGCTGTACAGTTTATTCAGCTGGTCCAGCGTGATTTTGATCTGCTCGTTTTTATTCGCTAAAGTATTTTCGTATGCTTTCTTTTTCGCTACGGCATTAGACTTTTTCAGTCCTTCAACTTCACCGATCCATTTTTTCCAGTAATTGGCCACCGATGCATATTTGGATGCATACTGGATCCTTGTGGCATCATCGGCGCGCATTTTCTCGTCCAGGGTTTTCAGGGCCACATCTCTTACAGCAATTCTTGCCGGATCAATTTCCGTCATGATCTTTTCAACGGCAATGGCTGGAAGGTATTCGGTAGTCCTTCCCGGGAAGCCGAATACAAAAGTGAAATCGTTTTCGTTTTTGTCTTTAATGGATACCGGAAGGTAATGTTTCGGAACATACGGGACATTGTCTGTGGAATATTCTGCGGGTTTATTGTTCTTATCCGCATAAATCCTGAACATGGAAAAATCTCCGGTATGCCTCGGCCATACCCAATTATCCGTGTCGGAACCGAATTTTCCGATGCTTTGCGGCGGTGCGCCTACCAGACGGATGTCTTTATACGTCTCAATGGTAAAAGCATAGAATTTATTGCCGTAGTACATGGATTTTACGGAAACCGACTGATAAGGTTCGATTTTCTGGCTGTTTTTATATGCCTCAATGTTCGCGGCGATTTTCTTTGTAAGTTCAGGTTCGGTAAGCCGTTCCGTACCTTCAAGGATCTGAGGCGTTACTTCTTTAATATCAACGATGAAATCAACCGTTACACCGGGGTTAGGCAGTTCACCGGTCATATTCTTAGCCCAGAAGCCGTTGGTGAGCAGGTCATTCTGAACGGTAGAGTGATTCTGGATCTGTCCGTATCCGCAGTGGTGGTTGGTCAGCAGGAGCCCTTTCGGGGAAATAATTTCCGCCGTACATCCTCCGTTGAACTGGACTACCGCATCTTTAATGCTGGGTTTTTGCGTGTTGAAGATATCCTTGGCAGAGATTTTCATCCCCAGCTCTTTCATTTCTTTTTCATTCAGCTCCGTCGGGATCCACATTCCCCCGTACTGTTGGGCAAAAGCCATGGCAGCCGGAACCAGGAATACAGATAGAAGTATCTTTTTGGTCATAATCAAAATTTTGCCCTAATTTACAAAGAAAAGGTGAATTGAGGGCAGGAGAGAGGAAGAGTTATGGGCAAGGGATAGTGAATGATGGGTAATGAGTAATGGGTAATGAGTAATAATGGGTAATAAGTAATGATTGATAATTGATGATTGATCGTGATGGGTAATGGTCAGATGGATTTTCAAACTTCCGGATTGATGAATTTCAAATGGTCAGTTTTCCTGTAAACCAGTGAGCCTCACGGCGGCTTAGTTTTTGTTCCCTATTACCTGCATCACCTAAAATTATTGTTATGAAAAATCAGATTCAGATCATGGCGATGGCAGCACTGGTTGTTCTCAGTTCATGTTCCAAAGAAAAACAGCAGGAAGTTTCTTCCGCAAACCTGAAAACAGATTCGATGGCGATCCAGATCCCTGTGGATTCGTCCTCTGTCGCTGCACCCGCAACATCACAGGCTGAAAAAAGCAATGCCGACTGGTACGGAACCTATGAAGCGGTAGTGCCTTGTGCCGATTGCCCGGGAATTCAGACTACCCTTACGCTTGAAAAAGATAACAGCTTCCATCTTCAGGAAGGATACCTGGAAAGAAAATCCAAAAATGAAGATCACGGAACTTATATGTGGAATGCTGCAACCGGTATTCTTGAACTGAAAGGCAATGATACACACTACAAGTATAAGGTCGGTAACAATACCCTTACCCAGCTCGATATGAACGGGCAGCCGATAGAGGGACCTAATAAAGATCTTTATGTATTCAAGAAAAAACAATAATAGATAACAGGCAGGAGCGGAAGCTTCTGCTTTTTTTAAAACTGATAGCTGGTAATCCTGCTATTGTTCCGCATCTCCTGGACCAACAATTCGTGGTTCCTTTTTTTGCCGGTAAGGATCCATACCGTGCTGAATTTCCCTTCTGAATACTGCTGTTTTGAGACGCTGGATTTCAGATGATGCTGTGCGAAAATCTGTTCACAATACAGAAGGTCTTCCGCTTTCGGTACTGTAATTTTATATTCGATAATTTTATGGTTTTTATCGATGAGCTTCTCCAGATAGGTCAGGATGCTCAGAACCAGAAGCACCAGTAAGGTTCCCAACAGCGCAATGGAAATATGACCTGCACCTACAGCCATTCCGATGGAAGCTGTTGCCCAGATCGTAGTTGCGGTCGTTATCCCGTCTATTTTGTTGTCCCCTTTGAAAATAACCCCTGCACCCAGGAACCCGATCCCGGTGATGATATTGGCGGCAATCCGGTCCGGGTCATCCATACCGATCACAACGGACAGAATGGTAAACAAACAGGCCCCGAAGCAGACCAGGATAAAGGTGCGCAGCCCGGCCGATTTATTGCGGTACTCGCGCTCTGCGCCGATCAGCAGGCCCAATACAACAGAAATAAAGATCAGCAACAGTTCATTTTCAACAGAGTGTTCCGGTAAGAGGTTCATAACACAACTTTATTAAGCTACCTAAAAGTACAATAAATTTCACTTTTTGAATATGACTGCAGTTATATTGAAAGAAGACTGCCCGGTAAGGGCAGTCTTCATAGATATATATATTACTATTTCTTTTTCAGTACAGTTTACTGCTGTTTCTCAATCAGGTCGAGGAACTGCTGTTCGTCCAGGATTTCTATGGTACCGATGCTCTGGGCTTTTTTAAGCTTGCTGCCTGCTTTCTCGCCCACTACGAGGAAATTAAGGTTTTTGGATACCGCAGAAATATTTTTCCCGCCGTGCTTCTCCACCATTTCTTCAGCCTGCTCCCGGGTAAACAGCGAAAGCTTTCCGGTGAACAGGAATGTATTCCCGTCCAGGATATTGGATATCACTTCGTTGGTGCTTTCTCCCCGTTCCAGCTGTACGCCATAGGATTTCAGGCGTTCAATCATCAGGATATTTTCCGGATTGTTGAAAAAGTCCGCAATGCTTACGGCAATCTTGGTCCCGATATCCTCTACCTGGCAAAGTTCTTCCAGCGTTGCGTTCTTCAGCTCATCGATAGTCCCGAAATTCTTCACCAGTTTTTTGGCAACGGTTTCTCCTACGTGCTTAATCCCGATTCCGTACAATACCTTTTCAAAAGGGACTGTCTTGGACTGTTCGATCCCGTTCAGGATATTCTGGACAGATTTTTCCGCCAGTCTTTCCAGTGGCATGAGCTGTTCCTTGGTTAAAGCATAGAAATCCGCCGGATTCTCGATCAGCTTAGCCTTATAAAATTGTTCGATGGTTTCGCTGCCTAAGTTTTCTATGTTCAGGGCTTTTCGGGAAACATAATGGATCATTCTTCCGATGACCTGAGGCGGGCAGTGAAGCTCATTCGGACAGAAATGAATGGCCTGGTCTTCCACTTTTACCAGTTCCGTTCCGCATTCCGGGCAATGTCTGATGTATTCGATCTCCTTGCTGTCCGGACTTCTCTTATCCGGATTGACTTCGATGATTTTCGGGATGATCTCACCGCCCTTTTCCACATAAACAAAATCATATTCGTGGAGGTCCAGCTTTTTGATGATGTCTTCATTATGAAGGGATGCCCTTTTCACTACTGTTCCGGCCAGTAAAACAGGTCTTAAATTAGCAACCGGTGTAATAGCTCCGGTACGCCCTACTTGGTAGGAAACACTCAGCAGTTCGGTCTCCACTTTTTCTGCTTTGAATTTATAAGCCATGGCCCAACGCGGTGACTTGGCGGTGTACCCCAATTGTCTCTGTTGCTTGAGCGAATTGACTTTCAGCACGATCCCGTCAATCTCAAAGGGGAGGTTATGGCGCTCATTGTCCCAATACGTGATGAATTCCTGTACTTCATTCATTGAGGTACACAATTTTGCCTGTCGGGAGGTTTTAAAGCCCCAGGACTGTGCTTTTTCCAGCAGTTCCCAATGGGTTTCCGCCGGAAATTCTTCCGAAACAAACTGGTAGAGCACAGACGACAGCCCGCGCTTCCGCACTTCTGCGCTGTCCTGCATCTTCAGGCTTCCGCTGGCCGTGTTCCTTGGATTCATGAACGGGTCTAAACCGTCTTCCTCACGCTGTGTATTGATTTTATCGAAATTCTTCCGGGTAAGGTAGATTTCACCACGCATGAAAAACTGATCGGGAAAATCACCTTTCAGCTTCAATGGGATATCTGAAATGGTCTTTACATTCGGGGTAATCTCATCCCCCTGGAAACCGTCTCCCCTCGTAACAGCCTGGGTAAGCTTTCCATTTTCATACAGGATGGAAATGGAGGCGCCGTCATATTTCAGTTCAGCCACGAATTCCACAGGATCGTCAATCGTTTTAATGATTCTTTTTTCCCAGTCTTCCAGGTCATCAAAATCGTAGGAATTGTCCAGAGAATACATCCTGAACTTATGGCGGATGGTTGGGAATACTTTGGTAATTCCTCCGCCTACCCGTACTGTAGGGGAATTTTCATCATAATATTCGGGATGCTTGGCTTCCAGGTCCTGAAGCTCCTGCAGGAGCATGTCAAAATCATAATCTGAAATGGTAGGGGCGTCCAGATCATAATAGTTCTGGTTATGCTGGTCAAGTTCCTGGCGGAGCCGTTCTATTTTTTGCTGAATGTTTTCGGACATTACGTTCTATCTTTTAAGCAAAAATAATTAAAGTAATTCCATTTAAAAAATAAGGCAATTAAATATTCCCATAAAATTAAAATCCTGTAACATATACTAATGGTTTGATTGTGTTCATGATAAAAATGGATGTTTAAAATGATGTAACATCCTGTTATAATTTAATTCAAGAAATGTTAAAATTCCCTTAAACAGGCGCCTGGAATACTGTCATAGCTTTGCACTCAGTTAATTTTTGAATATGAGAAAAGTAAAGATTGTATTGGGATTGTTGTTTTTGGGTCTGGGCACGCTCAGTTATGCGCAGACTACCCAGGCGGCTATCGTTGGGAAGGTAACAGGCGTCAATAATAAAGCGCAGGACAAGGTGAAAGTGACTATCATTAATGAATCTACCGGTTTCCGTACAGAGACTGAAACCAACTCAAAGGGGGAATATATCTTTAAAGAAATTCCTCTTGGCGGACCTTATACGGTGATCGTTAATGATGATAAGAGGGAAGGGTATATGCTTAACCTCGGTGACCAGGTGACCGTGAACATGAATCTTGGAAACGAGAAGGCTATTGAAGAAGTGGTTATTTCCGGTAACCTCAAGAATAAAATCGGTAACCTTGGGGCAGCTACGGCCGTTACCGCTAAAAATATCGGCATTTTGCCGGTAAACGGAAGGAACTTTACCAGTCTCACCGAGCTTTCTCCTCTAAGCGGAAAAGGCGGAAATTTATCCGGGCAGTTGGGTTCCTCTACTAATTTTACCATTGACGGGATGACTGCCAAAAACCCGACTTCTGCAGGGTCTACCACCAGCCGCAGCGGTGCGCCGTATTCTATTTCCATTGAAGCCGTAAGGGAATTCAAAATTGTAACCAACCAGTATGATGTAACATTAGGAAGAAGCGGAGGAGGAACCATCAGTGCGGTAACGAAATCCGGAACCAATACATTTTCAGGAAGCGCCTGGGAATACCTTAGAACAGGATGGCTGTCCAGCAAATATGACATCAGGGGAAATGTAAGGACGAATGACTTCTCCACTTCGCAGTTCGGGTTCTCACTCGGCGGCCCGATCATTAAAAACAAGCTGCATTTTTTTGCGGCATGGGACCATCAGCTGGATTCCAGGCCGCTGATTATCGCCGATGTGCAAACCAAGGAAGATGCTTTGCGGTTTAATGTAACCAATGAAACCCTGAACAATATCCTGAACATTGCAAGAGCCAAATACGGCGTGGGAAGTTCCCTGCAGTTCGGGACTTTTGATAAAGTAAGGAATTCTGATGCCGGGTTCCTACGCCTTGACTGGCAGATCAGCCCTAAACATTTGCTTACCCTGAGAGACAACTTTACCTACGATCTGAATAAGAACGGCCTGGTAGACAATACCGCCATCAACTTTTTTGAATCTTACGGAAACGACAGAAACCTTGACAATAGCTTGCTCTTAACTTTACGGTCCAACCTGAAGCCTAACCTGACCAACGAACTGAAAGGTCAGTACCTCTATACATTTCAGGACAGCTACCAGAATGATCAGCTTGGTCATCCGGTTCCCAGAGCAATCGTTGAAAGGGTGCCATCCACGATCGACGGGACTAATCTGACGACCAATATCCAGATCGGTGGACACCGTTTCGGACAGGAAAGTTTTAGGAACAATGTATTCCAAATCGTAGATAACCTTTATTATAATACAGACAAGATTAAATACACTTTCGGGGCAGACCTGATGTATACCCATGCAAAATCTGTTTACGGAAGTGAGGTCAACGGGAGGTTCCAGTTTTTAGGAACTGATAACTTCAATAATCTAACTCCATACAGGTTTTACAGGGAAGTTCCGCTCGTAGCAGATCCATCGGTAAAATCTGACATCTGGAATATCGGTTTGTATGGGCAGATCCAGACGAAGATCGCTAAAGGACTGGATCTGATGGCCGGTCTGAGATTCGATTACGGAGGGTACCCTAAAGCTGAACTGAACCAGAAACTCTATGATGAAATGGGGATACGGACAGACAACCAGATCCGGTCATTCATCATCCAGCCGAGATTTCAGTTTGACTGGAACATCAATGAAGGCAATAAAGATTTCCTGAGGTTCGGAGCAGGAATATTCTCTTCGGACATCAATAATTATATGATTATCAATAACCTGGTGTTTGACGGCAGGCACCTGGCAACGGTAGATGTTAACCCGACCGCCATAGGCATTACTCCTGATTTTGCAGGGTACAGGAATGATTACAACACGGTTCCTACCCTGTCACAATATCAGTTACCGACCATCAATTATACCGGAAAGGACGCGAAGATCCCATTGGTGTATAAAGCCAATATTTCCTATACCCATTTCTTCAACGAAAGATGGAGGGCAGGGATTGCAGGCTATGCGGCACTGGGAAGAAACAACTATTTCTATTATGACAGGAATATGGTGGCCAATCCTTACTTTACCTTGGATAATGAAGGAGGAAGGGGCGTATTTGTTCCTTTAAGTACGGTCAATGCCAACGGAACCATGAACTGGAAAGAAGGAAGGATCAACCAGAATTTCGGCCGTGTACTGGAATTGGTGAGTGACGGAAAAGTCAACCAGTTCTCCTTTGTGCTGGATACCAGTTACCGCTATTTCAAAGATGGGGAAATAACGATGAGTTATACCTGGTCTGATATAAAGGATAATACATCCTATAACGGAAATGTAGCGAATTCCGCTACTTTGTTTACGATGATCGAAAGCGATCCGAGAAACCTTAAAATGACCTATTCTGACAATCAGTTCCGTAATAAAGTGGTGCTGTACGGGAACTCGCCTACTTTCGCCGGATTTACGGTAGGGATCAGGTATTCAGGAATCGGAGGGACGCGGTTTTCTATGACGGCAGGAGGAAACGTTAACGGAGATTTTGTAGATTCAAACGATCTTGCTTATATTTTCCCGAACCTCACCCAGACTTTGCTGGATAATCCTGAAGTAGGTAAAGCATTGAAGAATTACATTACGGATTACAACAATACAATTGCTGAGCGTAATGGCGGGAAAAACGGATTCTACGGAGTATGGGATGTCCGTATCGCAAAAAAGATCAAGTTTGAGAAAATCGGGAGATTTGAGCTTTCTGTAGATATTTTTAACGTAGCCAACCTGCTGAACAAAGAATGGGGGGTCAATAAATCATACGGAAATATGTCGCTGTACAGAATTACAGGATTCGATGCTGCCGTGAAGCAATTTAAGTATAACCTGAATACGAGCGGTCTGGCTCCGCTAAGCGGAAACCCTTACCAGATCCAGTTAGGTGCAAAATATACTTTTTAAATTTAATATTATTTTCATAAAGCCTGCAATGGCATAAGATTTTTAATTGTTTAATTTTGTATTATGAAGAATTTTATTTTAGGTATCACCATATTAAGTACAGTCCTTATGAAGGCACAAACTCAGATCGTCGCACACAGAGGGTATTGGCAGACGCAGCCTCCCACAACAGAAAATTCACTTCAGTCGCTGCAGAATGCACAGAAGTTAAAGATCTACGGCTCTGAATTTGATGTGCGCATGACCAAAGACGGTGTACTGGTGGTCAACCATGATGAACACCACGGAAAGATGGAAATTTCGGAAACCAATTTCAGGCAGCTTGAAGAGGAGGACCTGTCCAACGGTGAAAAGTTTCCTACGTTAAAAAGCTACCTTAAAAAAGGAAAGAAGGATAAAGCCTTGCAGCTGATCATTGAAATCAAGCCTGCAAAAACAAAGGAACTTGAAGATGAACTGGTACGGAAAACCATTGAAATGGTAAAGGATATGAAGCTGGAAGGCCAGAGTCAGTTCATTTCATTCAGCCTGAATATCTGCAAGGAAATCAAGAAAATAGAACCGAAATTCAAAGTTCAGTACCTGAATGGGGAGCTTTCACCGGAGCAGGTTAAATATGAAGGCCTGGACGGTATCGATTACCACTACAGTATTTTCGCGAAAAATCCCACCTGGATTGCCGAAGCCAATGCGCTGGGACTGATTACCAATGCATGGACCGTTAATGATCCGGCAATTTACCAGCAGTTGAAAAGTCAGGGAATCAAATTCGTGACGACCAATATTCCTGATCAGCTGAAGAATAAATAACATTAAGTTCATATAGTAACCATCCTGTTTCTGAAGAGAAACAGGATTTTTTATGATAAGCTGATGCATTGCATACCATGGCTATAGATAATGAATGCTTATGGAAATATGGTGTCTGTTTAATGTAGGTTAAAATTTTAAATATTTTATATTAAAAACTATTAATGATTTTAACATATAGTCAATCAAGATAGTATGCGTTTGTGTTAAAGATAAATTCATATTTCGTTTAATAATTATTTAATAAATGTTAAAACGCTGTTAAAGCCATACTCATCATGTCCTTCTAATTTTGCGCAAACAAAAATAATATGCGTAAAGAGACACACAAGCTGTTGGTTTTATCGCTGTTAGGATTGGTAAGCGTCAATCTTTCGGCTCAGCAAAAAATTAAAAAAGACACGATCAAAAATATTGATGAGGTAGTGGTGACTGCTTTGGGGATCAAAAGGAATGATAAGTCTTTGGGATATGTAGCTGAAAAGATCAACTCTGAAGAAATCCTGAGGACCCAGAACAACAACTGGGCACAATCCCTGGAAGGAAAAGTGGCCGGACTGAAGATACAGACCGCCGGAGCCGGCCCGCTGGGAAGTGCATTGATCAAGCTTCGTGGAGATATTTCCATGAACATGGACCAGAACAATGCCCTGATTGTCGTAGACGGTGTTCCGCTGAACGGAACCACGACGGGAACAGGTTTCTCGGCTTACGGTGCAGGTTCCAAAGCAGACTTGCCGATTGATTACGGGAACGGGCTTAATACCATCAACCCAGACGATATAGAATCCGTTACCGTACTGAAGGGTTCTACAGCTGCCGCATTATACGGGTCCCGTGGAGCCGGAGGAGCGATCATGATCACCACGAAATCCGGGAAAACCAAAAAAGGAAAGATCCAGATTACGCTGAATTCTTATTCAAGCTACGATACGGTACTGAAATGGCCGGATTATCAGTATGAATACGGGCAGGGAACCATGCAGAAGGATGCCTCCGGAAACTATTACTACTCATACGGCGCTTCGGCAGACGGCGTCAACACCGGTTCCACCAGCAGTGCATTCGGACCTAAATTCGCCGGACAGTCTTACTTTCAGTATGATCCTACTGTGGAAGGGCAGAGCCTTCAGCGTCAGCTGTGGAGGCCATACAAAGATAACATCAAAGGATTCTGGCAGACAGGGACTACCTTTTCCAACAACGTTGCGCTGGAAAGTTCCAATGAAAATACCTCATTCAGAACTTCACTCACCTATCTGAAAAATGAATGGATGATGCCCAACACCGGATTCGACCGGCTGAATGCCGCGCTTTCCTTTGATCATAAACTGAATGAGAAACTGAAAGTCGGGGTGAAATTCAACTACAGCAAAACGTCCAGTGATAACCTTCCGGCTACGGGATACAGCAACCAGTCCATCTCATACTTTATGATTTTCCAGAACCCGAACGTAGACCTTGCCTGGTACTCGCCGATCTGGAAGAAAGGCCAATACCAGATCGACCAGATCCACCCGTTCAGTTCATACATTGATAATCCTTACCTCATCGCTTATGAAATGCTGAACGGCGTAGATAAGCACTTCATCACCGGAAATGTGAACCTTAATTACAAATTCACCAAGAACTTTGAGGTCATGCTGAGGTCAGGGCTTGAGCTGACGAATGAAGAACGTACCCAGAAAAGGCCGTGGAGCTCTGCCAACTACCTTCAGGGGATGTACAGGGAGCAGCACATCAAGCAGATGGATATGAACAATGACATCCTGTTTACTTATAAAAATAAGTTTAAAGATTTTGATTTCAGCGCTTCTGCAGGAGGAAACATCCGTTACCTTGAATACACCATGGGTGATTATATCGCAGACGGATTGCTGAGACCCGGAGTGTATACCCTTCCGAACGGAATTGCAAACATCAATAAAATTGCCGCTCCCGGAGACCGTCAGGTAAACAGTACCTACGGATTGGTGAATATCAGCTACAAAAACAAAGTGTTCCTGGATTTAACCGCAAGAAATGACTGGAGCAGTACGCTTCCTAAGGAGAACAGGTCTTACTTTTATCCTTCGGCGGCAACTTCCGTTATCCTTTCCGACATTTTCAACTTATCTTCCAACAACTTCAATTACTGGAAACTGAGGGCATCATGGTCCAGGGTAGGAAACGATACCAATCCTTATATGTTGCTGAAATACTACAACAACAGTAATTTCAACGGTTCTGTGGAATCCCCTTCCTTATATCCGAACCCCAACCTGAAACCTGAAATGCTCACGAATATGGAAGCAGGTATGGATTTCAGCATCATTAAAAACAGGATCAGCTATAGCATCACGGCCTACCAGAATAACAATAAGAACCAGATCATCAGGATTCCGGCCCTGTGGGAAACGGGATACAGCAGCAGGGTAATCAATGCCGGGGAGATCAGGAACCGCGGCCTTGAAATGACCTTAAATACATATCCTGTTAAAAACAAAAATTTCTCATGGAGCGTTAATGCCAACTGGTCCATGAACAGGAATACAATCATGTCTCTTCCTGAAGAGTTCCAGGGCGAGCCTTATATCATGGGAAGTGTAGGAGGCGTAGTCTACTACAATGCCGTAGTCGGCGGATCGCTGGGTGATATGTACGGTTACGGACTTATATATTCACCGGACGGACAGGTAGTGTTCGGAAGTGACGGGCTTACTGCCAAACCTACCAAAACTAAAAAGATCGGTAATGCCTACCCGAAATGGAGGGCAGGAATACAGAACGACTTCAGGTACAGAAACTTCACCATTAGCTTTTCTTTTGACGGACAGTACAAAGGGATCGGTTACTCTCAGTCCCACCATAAGATGACGGAACAGGGTAAGCTTACCCATACGCTGATCGGAAGGGATAATCCCGGCGGCCTGATCGTAGGTGAAGGGGTCGTGCAGAACGCGGACGGATCATATTCCCCGAATACGAAAGGCATTCCGGTATCTACTTACTATGCAGATTACTACAGAAGAGCCAATGTGGAAACGAATTCCTTCGATACTTCATTTGTCAAGCTAAGGGATGCGCGGATTTCCTATTCTTTCCCGAAAAGCGTTACCGATGAGCTGAAAATCACGGACCTCACCCTGGCCCTGTTCGGAAGAAACCTGTGGATGTGGACGAAGTTCCCGCTCTTCGATCCGGAAGTGGCCACGCTTAATGACAGCCAGATCACTTCTGGAGTGGAAATAGGACAGCTGCCAACGGCAAGGACGGTAGGTATCCAGCTAAATGTTAAATTCTAAATTTTAAAGTCATGAAAAAGTTATTATTCAATATAGTTTTGATCGCAGGGATAGGGTTTACTTCAGTTTCCTGTGACAGGGACCTGGATGAAGTGAATGTGGATTCCAGCAGGATCAGCGACCCGATTGCAGCCAAATTGCTGGTTCCGATACAGTACAACCTTGCTTCGTTCAATTATATGAGGGCCAATGATTTCACCTTTGATATCATGCAGGTTTCCCTGGATTTCCCCAATGAAGGCAACTCTCTCAGCCGTTATTATATCACTGAAAATACCGGGGCAGGATTCTGGAACAACAGCTATAAATGGCTGATGCAGATCCAGGATATGAGACGTGCCGCTGAAAGGGATAATGATCCTAATTACCGGGCCATTTCTATGGTGCTCAATGCATGGATCTATTCCAACCTTACGGATACGTATGGAGATGTGCCTTTTTCTGAAGCGTCAAAGCTGGATGACGGCATATCGCAGCCTAAATTTGACCGACAGAAGGATATTTATGTAAAACTGCTGGATGACCTGAAAGCTGCCAATGCACTTTTTGTGACCACAAAACCACTCAATGGCAGCGATCTTTTCTATAAAGCTGAAACGGATGCCAATGGAATCCTGAACTGGAAAAAATTCTGCAACTCTCTTTCATTGAGATTGCTGACAAGGATCCTCAGTAAAAATGGCGAAGTCAATGTATACCAGAGGATTCAGGAAATTATAAGCGATCCTGCTACTTATCCTTTGTTCCAAAGCAATAATGATACGGCAAAACTGGATATTTCGGGAGTTTCACCATTGCTTCCTCCTATTACCAGGCCGCAGGATTTTACGACGGGCAGGGCGGCTTCAGAATTCTTCGTGGAGACCCTGAAATCCAACAATGACCCTCGCATGTCTATGTTTTTTTCCCAGGCTAAAAACCTGAGCAATGCAAACATCGGGTACAAAGGGGCACCTTCCGGGTATCAGTTCGGAACGGTATTCAATTACCAGCCTTCGAATATGAACCAGAATTTAGCCAAAGCACCGCTTAAAATCCTGATCTATCCGTATGCAGAGCTCCAGTTCATCCTTTCAGAGCTTGCTTTCAAAGGAATTATTCAGGGAAGTGCACAGACGTATTATGAAAATGGGGTGAAGGCGATCATTGAACAATGGGGAGCAACCGTTCCTGCCAATTATTTTTCCAATGCCAATGTCGCTTATAATGGGACCCTGCAAAGAATTATGCTTCAGAAATATGTGGCGCTGTTTTTTGTAGACCAGCAGCAGTGGTTTGAAAAAAGAAGGACAGGATTCCCTGTGCTTCCCAACAACGGAGGCCTTCTTAACAACGGTAACCTCCCTCAAAGGCTGATGTATCCTCCCAATCCTAAAATCCTGAATACGGACAGCTACCAGAATGCAGTACAACAGATGGGAGGGGATGATATCAACATCAAAGTGTGGTGGAATAAATAAGTTACAAACAATTAATCTAAACAAGCAACATGAATAAACGATTTTTAATGCCCTGCCTGCTGATCTCTGCGATGGCATTCTCACAGGCTTCCGTTTCAGGATATGTATATGAGGACGGGAATAAAAACCAGAAGAAAGAAAACCGTGAAAAAGGAATTGAAGGAGTCGCTGTTTCCAATGGGGTCCAGGTGGTGCTGACCGATAGAAACGGGAGATACAGCTTACCGGTTCAGGACGGGCAGACCATCTTCGTGATCAAGCCTTCCGGATATATGACGCCTGTCAATACCAATAATCTTCCGCTATATTATTACCAGTATAAGCCCAAAGGTTCGCCGGCTGACTTTAAATACAGAGGTTCCGCACCTACAGGGGAGCTCCCTAAGGAGCTGAATTTCGGCCTGTACAGGCAGAATGAAAGCAAAAATTTCGATATCCTTGTATTCGGGGACCCTCAGCCGCATAGCGAAAAAGAGCTGGATTATTTCAGGAGAGCCATTGTAAATGAAGTTAAAGGGAATAAGAAAAAAGCTGTGCTGGGAATCAGCCTGGGAGATTTGGTATGGGATGATCTAAGTCTGCAGAAACCCTATGCGGATGTCATGAAAGAAATCGGGCTTCCGTGGTATAATGTGATGGGCAACCACGATATGAATTATGAGGCCAAAGAAGATTCGCTTTCGGATGAAACGTTTGAATCTAATTTCGGTCCGGCCAACTATTCCTTCAATTACGGAAACGTCCACTTCATTGTGCTGGATAACATCCTGTATCCGGACCCGAGAGACGGAAAAGGATATTGGGGAGGGTTCCGCGAAGACCAGGTTAAATTTATTGAGAACGACCTGAAACTGGTGGATAAGAACAAACTGATCGTCGTTTCGTTCCATATTCCTCTGGAAAAGACCAAAGAAGAGAATTTCAGGAATGCTGACCGTCAGAAGTTGTTTGACTACCTGGCTCCGTTTAAAAATGCTTTATTGCTTTCTGCACATACCCACATCCAGAAGCAGCTTTTCTATGGAAAGGAAACCGGATGGAACGGGGCTAAAGACCTTCATGAATATAATGCTGGAACCACCTGCGGCGACTGGTGGTCAGGAACTTCTGATGACCTGGGGTTGCCAACATCAACGATGAGGGATGGTACGGCGAAGGGGTATTCCTTCATCAGCTTTAATGATAATGATTATACGATCAAGTATAAAACGGCAGGAAAACCGGAAGATTACCAGGTTAATCTGTATGTTCCTAAAGTGATTCCGTTTCCTTCAAGAACATCGGCAAAAATCCTGGCCAATTTCTTCATGGGAAGCAGGAAGGACAAAGTGGAATACAGGATAGACGGAGGCCAATGGGAAGCCATGCAGTACGACGAAACCGTGGATCCAAATTTTGCCATGTCGGTTTTCAAATGGGATACCACTACAACTATTTTTCCTGGAAGAAGGCCGTCTAATCCGGAAATGTCAAAACATATCTGGACAGGAGACTTTCCTAAGAAACTGGCTTTAGGGAAACATAAAGTTGAGATCAGGGCAACAGATATGTTCGGCAACCCGTTTACTGCTTCAGAAGAATTCGAGGTTCAGAACCCGATCCTTATTCCTTAATTTTTTCATTTTTTACTATACTTTCAAGTGAAACCGGTCGTGAAAAAGACCGGTTTTGTTGTTTGTTAGATTACAATACAAAAGCCTGTAGTTGAGCGGAAATAGTCTGATAGTTGCTCAGTCTTAATAAGGTTTGTTGCTGAAAATCAGCATAATGTAGTAGTGTGTTGAAAAACATCATCGCTAATCTGTATTTACAAAAATCCCTTTCGTAAATTTGTGTAAACATGTAAAAATTAGGAATACAATGAACTTAAAAGGAAAAAATGCTATTGTTACCGGTGGCGGAAGAGGGCTTGGAAAAGCCGTTGCATTGGCACTGGCTCATGAAGGAGTCAATATAGCGATTACCGGAAGAAATGAAGATAATCTTAAAAATACGGTGGAGGAGCTTACCAGGCTGGGTGTACATGCTGCCTATGCTGTTTTCAGCATTGATGATGAGCAGGCTGTCCATAAAGGAATTGCTGCACTGGCTGAAACCCTTGGAAGCATCGATATTCTGGTGAACAATGCAGGGATCGGAGATTTCGGCAGTATTGAAGAAATGTCTTCCGAAACCTGGGAGCAGGTTATCAAAACCAACCTGTTCGGCGTGTATTATGCTGCGAAAGCCGTCTATCCTTTCATGAAGGAAAAAGGGCAGGGCGATATTGTGAACGTAGCTTCAACGGCTGGACTGAAGGGTGGCCCGAATATGTCTGCATATGCTGCTTCCAAAGCTGCCGTAGTATCATTGTCCCAGTCGATGATGGCAGAATGGAGAAAGCAGAACATCCGTGTCATTACCCTTACGCCGAGTACCATTGCATCGGATATGAGCATCCAGGGCGGCCTTACGGACGGGAATCCGGAAAAAGTGCTCCAGCCGGAAGATTTTGCAGAATGGGTGAGGGATATCCTGAAAATGAACAGAAGAGCGTTGATTGCCAATGGCTCCATTTTCTCAACCAATCCATAAAATAAAGCTCAAAATAAAAACAGCGGGCCCCGGTTCGCTGTTTTTTTTATGCTTTCCTAAATACCACCACATATCAATCATCAATTATCAATCATCATTCATCACCTATCAAATTGTCCATTCCTCATATTGAGACAAAAAACTTCTGTTCTGTACAATTAAAACCGTAAATCAAAAAACTAGTTTTATTTTTGCAGTAAATTACTCACATGCAAAATTATTTAGAATTCAGTTTCAAGATTTCCCCGCTTCAGCCCTGGAATGAAATCCTCATGGCAGAACTTATTGAAATAGGTTTCGACAGCTTTACGGAAGAGATCGACGGAATTTTGGGATACATCCAGAAAGAGGCGTTCCATGAAGAAGATCTAAAGGCCCTTCCGCTTTTTGAAAACGAAAATGTACAGATAGAATATACTTTTCAGGAAATGCCGAACATCAACTGGAATGAAGAATGGGAAAAGAATTTTGAGCCCATCAATATCGATGATAAAGTGTTGATCCGTGCAGAATTCCATGAATCCGTTCCGGGCATGCATGAAATCATCATCCAGCCGAAAATGTCTTTCGGAACCGGGCATCACCCTACGACCCATCTGATGATCCAGCAGATGATGGACATGGATTTTAAGGGAAAGAAAGTGCTTGATATGGGCTGCGGGACTTCTGTGCTGGCTATCTATGCCAAACAGATCGGGGCCGGCGATACAAAAGCCATTGACATCGATGAGTGGTCGGTAGAAAATTCAAAAGAAAATGCAGTTCGGAATGGAGTGGAGCTGGATATTGAACTCGGTACAGCCGACAATCTGGGTAAAGAGCACTTTGATATCATTCTGGCCAATATCAACCGTAATATCCTGATTTCCGATATCCCTACCTATGTCAATGTGCTCAATGAAGGCGGGTTGCTGTTGCTTTCAGGGTTGTGCTTCTTTGATGTGGCTGATATTATGGAAGTGTGCAAAGAAAACGGACTTGAGCTGCTGAAGCAGCTTCAGCGGGAAGAATGGGTAAGCCTGCTGCTTAAAAAATAAACGCTTAAAAGATAACCGTATGAAATCTTTATTCACTTTTCTGCTGATAGGCCTGGTCCGGGTGCTTTCCGCTCAGGAACAGGAATATACCTATTCCAACGGAGTCTTTAATTTTGAAGACCATAAACCGCAAAAGGTCTTTACCGACTGGGCGCGTGTGCGTCAATCGCCGGATGTCAAGGCACCGGTGTCAGATTCCCTGCCATCCAATCAGCAGGTTTTAGTTCTTCAAAAAGAACCTGTTGCTCTCCAACTGGGAGAAAGGGCTGCAAACTGGTATAAAGTATCTTATCAGAAAAATGGTGAAACGAAAGATGGGTATATCTGGGGCGGAAACCTGGCCATAGGATACCGAAATAAAGACGGATATGATTTTCTGTTCGGGATTTCCAAAACCATCGACAGAACGGATAAACAGTTTAATCAGGTGTATAAACAGAATATTGCTGCAATCAGGGCCATACAGGGGAACCGTCTGGTCAGTGAGGTAACTTTTGATACCGGTTCTGCTGAAAGCCTGAGTTATGCGACTTTCACTATTGAAAGCAATCACAAACTCAAAGAGGTGCTGTTTACCCTGAAAGCTTCTGTTTCCGGGGAAGCGTGCGGGATTCCGGGGTATGACCAGTATATACTCTTCAAGGATCAGAAGCTCATTGCGCTTCCACAGCTGATGAATGTAGGCGATGCCGATGTGTATTATCACGATGAGAAATTTATTTTTCCTAATGATAAAGGCGGTATGCCCAATGCTTTTATCCTGAAAATGGAAGAAATGGAGCGGGATGACCAGGACCGGGAAAAGAAGAAAAGATCTTCGAAGACCTACGTTTGGGATGGCAATGGCTTTACGCTGAAATAAATATACTCTACATAAAATCCCCTGAAAGGCATGCTGCCTTTCAGGGGATTTTTATGGAATAGGTGAACGCAATGTTAGTATGGAGGCTTCATTTTTTATCCGGCTTTTCAAAATCAACAATTTCCTTTTCTTTAGGCAATTCATGGGAGCGAACATCATCAAATCCTTTCTGGTATCCCAAGCGGTAATAATCAATCATATAAGGGATGCCTTCTCCCAGAAGAAGCTGCGGAGAATTAGTCACCTCAAAATGCAGATGCGGTTCCCGGGCATCTCCGGAGTTACCGATGTTGCCTAATAACTGACCTTTACGGACATGATCTCCTGTTTTAACCCGTAAGCTGCCTGGTTTCATATGCATATAATATGCGTAATGTCCGTTTCCCAGATCAATCACGATGTGGTTGCCGGGAAGATTTTCAAAGGTCAGCGGAACCGCCGGATGGAATTCTTTTCCATGACCGGGGATATTATCCGGTAACCCGTCTGTGGCGCTGATGATGGTACCGTCAGCAACAGCAAAGATCTTTTCGCCATAGCAGAAATAGGAACGGACGTTTTTTGGATCGCCTGAAAAGGATATGCTGTCTTTAACCTTTTTCCAGTCAATGGCAAAACGCCTTGAATTCACTGCCCGGCCTCCAAGAATTATATTTCCCCTCCGGTGATGGTTATCAACGCTATTTCCGGGACCATCAGCAGCAATCCAGTCGGAGCCTTCTACCGGAGGTGTAAAAACCTGTAGTTTTGTGGCGTGTGTCCTGATTCCTGCTCCTTCCAAAGAATTATCTTCCGTCACAACCCTGTGTGCTATTTTGTCTGGAAAAGCCATGCCTTTATCCATTTTTGCCTCTACATATACCACAGCACTTTGGCCGCCACGAATACTCAGGTAGCCATCCTGAAGGTCTTCACCGAAGATTTTCACCATGGTTTTGAGTTGAATCGAGTCAAAAGAGACTAAAGGATTGCCGTTTTTTTTGTTTTCATCGAGCAGCTCAATGCGCTGGAGGCGGATGGGTGAAGAGCTGAAGTTCGTCAGGTAAAGTTCATAGATCAGGAACGTCTTTTCTCTGCTCTGAAAGGCAGTAGGGTCAAATGGGACGTGTATTTCCAGTTGCAGGGGAAATGAAAAAGGTTTTGTTGGGTTTGTTTTTACAGATGAATTCTGTGCGCTTAATCTGTTCAAGAAATAAGGCTGAATATCATGAAAACCAGGAAGGGTATTTTTTGATCGATATTCTTCATATGATAATTATTTATCTGTAAGACAACTGTTATGGTGATTTCATTACATGAAAAATTCCAATCAGTTTGGTCTGCCGTTAGAAACAACGTTCCATAATGTAATGGCAGGATTAAGTAAACAGAGAACCATTGGCTTCATTGGATTTCGGATTCGAACTTTTGACCATCCTGATTATCATATGAATGCTCTAATTGCTTGAGTATTAATACCCAAAAAATAAAAAACTCACAATAAAAATTGTGAGTTTAAGTGAGCGCGAAAGGATTCGAACCTTTGACCGTCTGCTTAGAAGGCAGATGCTCTATCCAGCTGAGCTACGCACCCTAAAAAGTTGTTGAAAAGTCGGGGCGGCAGGATTCGAACCTGCGACCTCCTGGTCCCAAACCAGGCGCGATGACCGGACTACGCTACGCCCCGATTGAGGTCATCATTGTAACAAGAATTACCTTGTTTTTTGTGGGTGCAAATATAGAGTTTTTTTGGAATTAAAAAAAATAAAAAGAATAAAAATTGATTTTTTCCTTCCTGAGTGATATTTAGCAATGCGTATTGTTCTATAATTTGTGAATTAAAAATTTGTTTTTTGTAAAAAATAAGTAAAAATATAGTATTGATTATCAATGTATTAAATCGGTATTAATGTTAATTTAATCATCGTTAAGTTTTTGTTAATAAATAATTGTTGTGTGATTAATATTTTTTATTACTTTTACACAAAATAAAACTAATCCATAAAACTCTTATGAATAAAAGTTCTTATCCTTATTTTATCCATTTTTTTTCAGGGTTTTTATTGGGTTTTGTTTAATAATAATCATTGCTTTAAATTATTTTGATATCCATGATCTTAAATCCTGAGTTTTATGAATAATACCTTTATCCAAGACAAGTTTTTCATCGGTTTATTTTTGCTTTACAGTGCTTCTGCTATTTCCCAGCTTGTAAAGTCCGATATTAAACTTTGGGAAAAAGTAAATACAGATTCCCGTACTTCCAATCAGTGTAAAGACGACAAACTGCTTAATTTCCATTGTGGCATAGAGCATCAGCTGTTGAATAGCAAGATACAATATGACAAGAATAAAAGTTACACTCTTGCAGTTGTTCACTCCTCCAAAGAGGATGAATTGATCTGGAATAATGAAGGTCAACAAATAGTTTTATCAAATACTATTTTCCGGGATTCTTATAAAGATAAGAATATTGAGTTGCGCAAAAGGCCGAGCTTTTTTTCATTTGCAGCTCATGCAGATCCAAAAAAAGACAAGACCGACAGCCTGATGATTAAGCTGTCCGATCAGAATCTTTACGAAATGATTTTCATTCCTAGGAAAGCTAAGAAAATGGAACTGAATAAAATTCACTCCTACTTGGCCATCAAATATGGAATTTCTTTAGATAAGGGCATATACTATTCAAGTGACGAAAAGGTCATCTGGGACCCCGAAAAGCACAAAGACTACCTTTACAGGGCGACCGGATTAGGCAGGGATGACGGCAACGAGCTTTATCAGAAACAGTCTTCCAACCAGGCGGATTTGTTCCTGACTATTGGTATGAATGACATCAACCGGACAAATGCCGATAATGCATCAGCGATAGACGATCATAATTTCGTGATGTGGTCAGATGACAATAAAGGCATGTCATTTACAGCAGATAGGGGATTGGATATTCTTGAGAGAAATTGGGAGATCAGTTTCACAGGAAACAACATCCCAAAGGACAATTATACAGTAAGAGTTAATAAAAATACTGTTAATCCAAGATCATTGCCGCTGAATTACTGGATGCTTTTCAAGAAAGATAATGGTGAATGGGTGAGAATCCAGGGTGCGGAGAACGAAGGGTTTGTAACATTCAGTAAAGTTGACTTTAAGAAGGCATTAAATTCCATACAGACAGCTCATTTTACTTTCGCGGTAAGTCCGCTAAACAATAAGGAAGGTGTAAATTCTGGCTCCGTAACAAGTTCAGAAACTCCTGCTAATCAGATGTCATTGGATGTCAATAAAATAAACCTGTATCCTAACCCAGTCAAGAAAGACCAGAACTTTACCATTGTATTCCCTCCTATGGAAAACCTGTCGGTATCAGTATATGATGGTGGCGGAAGACTGGTGGTTCTGGATAAGATAAACAGGAATGCCAGGTCATACGTAAATCATCTCGGAATTCAGAGTTCTTATCTGATCGTCCTTACCCAGAACGGGAAAATCCTTAAAACATTTAAACTAATCGTAGATTAAAACATAACCATGAAAATAAAAGATATTCGGTTTCCTTTTACCAAGAAGTCATGTCTCCTTGTGTGTTTCTTTGCCTGTATGTTTGTATTTGCAAGCTTTACGAGGCAGGATAAACTAAAAGTCAGGGAATTTAAAAAAGAACTGATAGACGAATGGAAGGATGAAAAAGACAGCAGCAAACCGGAAAACACTGTGGAAGAAAAGGCTTCTGCGGAGGATTCAGATGTTAAGAAAAAAGAAGTTTCCTCAGGAATAAAAGATAGCTTAGCTTCAAATCTGCAGGACTCAGCTAACGAAAGTAATAAAACTTCCTATAATACTTTCTTCTCTGGGAATAGTATAGCCTACGATTCAGCAGAAAAGCAAGGGATTATCGGAACATTTTCAGATCAGGAAGAAGATCAGATTTCAGATAATTTTTTTACGGTTAATGTTCCTGCAAAATCGGGAAATACGGCTGTTTATTTGGAATATGATCTTTTTGGTCTGGCTTCCCATGAGTCTGTTCCCAGATCCATTAATCATAATATTGCCATCGGAGGCAGTATTGTGGTAGCCAATACTGTATGGACGCATCAGAGGGAGAAAATTGGTGCAGAGTTTATTAAACAGGGTAGTAATACGATCCTCTTTACATCACCGGCAGCGGGGGTAAAATACAAAGTTAAGAACCTCAGGCTTGTTTTTGAAAAAGACAAAAAAGCGACAGGTATGAATATCAGTTCTGCCGCATCCGGTCAGACGCTCTATGTAAAAGGGAGTAATGTCTTATCAGCTTCAGTCATAGTGAACAACGAAACGGTTTTTGTAAAAAACGGAGAGTTTGAAAAAACTTTTGAGATGACTGGTAATGACCAGTTGTCGGGAGCATACACCGTTACTTCAGGGGGCGCTGTAAATGTTTACAAAATTCCTGAGAAAAAGGATGCTTTCAAGGTTATCCATTCTGAATATCCGGTTTCAAGAACTGTGGAAATTTCAAAAGATAAAGAGTATGCTGTAAGTTATGGTGATATAAAAGCCACCATCGAAAAAGAAACATCTTCATCGGCGTCTGTTGAATTTTCTAAGTTAAGAGAAAAAGACTTTCCGGTGGTGTCCGGCGGTATAAAAAATATTAGTGCAGATCAGGCAGCTTACAGGGTATCCGTAGTGGCCGGAAAACTTGATAAGAAGATTAAAATAACAATTCCTTATGATCAGAAAAGGTTAGGGTTAATATCCCCAAAGGATATCAGGGTGTTTTATTTTGATTATAGTAAAAGACAATGGGTAATAGAAAAATCTGCAGTCGTTGATGAGAAATCAAAAACGGTTACTTTGGAAACCAAAGGGGATAATGATTACATCAATGGTATTATTTCAGTACCTGAATCCCCTCAGACCAATGCTTTTTCACCCACAAGCATGAGCGGATTAAAAGCAGGAGATCCAACCGCTGCAACACAGTTTATAGCTCCGCCTACGGCAAACCAGAAAGGAGATGCTAATGTTTCCTACCCGATCGTAATTCCTTCCGGAAGAAAAGGAATGCAGCCCGGCTTGTCTATTGCTTACAGCAGCAGCAGCGGAAACGGATGGATGGGAGAAGGATGGGATGTAAGCGGCCTTTCCTCAATCAATATTGATACAAGATGGGGGAGCCCAACATTTGATTCAGCCAATGAAACTGAACTTTATTCTTTGAATGGCGAAATGCTGGTATACGATGGCAGCTACCTTCCTCACAGGCATAATGATATTGATGAAACAAGTGGTGTCTATACGACCAATAAACAAAAGAGAAACGAACTTTTTGCAAACAACAAGAAAGTGTTTTTCCTGAGGAGAAATCACAATTTTATAAAAATCGAACGTTATGGAGCCACGACAAAAGAATACCGTTGGGTGATAACTTCCACAGATGGTACAAAAACCTACTATGGAGGTGATGAAAGCAGTGTGAACTCCCAGTCTGTCGTAACAACACCTGCAGGAGATATTGTACAGTGGGCTATTTGGAAGGTAGAGGATATCCATAAGAATAATATTATTTATTATTATGAAAATGCAAATCAGAATGGTTTCAGCGGAGACAATGCCAACCTTAATAACGGAAATGTTTTTCATATCCAGCGTATTGTATATACAGGAAAAGATGGGGCAGATGGACTTTATTCTGTAGAATTTGAAAGGGAAGCATCGGTAACCAGGCAGGATATCAGCATCAATGCCAAGCAGGGAGTGAAAAGGATTGAGCCATACAAACTGAATAAGATTTATGTAAAATATAACGGGCAGACGATCAGAAGTTACCAGTTGAATTATGCTACAGGAGAGTTTTTCAAAACGCTTCTCCAAAGCATTTATGAATTGGATAAGAACGGAAGCCAGGCATCCCGCTATGACCTGGAATATTACAATGATATATTGAGCAATGGGAGTAATTTTTCGGCCGACAGCAGTGTAAATGCCAGTGTAGCCAATGCATTTCCGGTATTACCCGCATCGCTTTCCCCGTCAAAGATCAGTGCCAATTATACTTTTGAATGGGGTGTTCACGGTAGGGTTCCGGGTATAGGAATCAGTATTCTGTGGCCTACCCAGAATCCCTTCGGACATGCGCAGGGATCATTCAATCTGGGGATGTCCAATGCTGATGCCAAAAAAGCCCAGCAGCTTGTTGATTTTGACGGAGACGGAATTCAGGATATCATTTATAGAAAACCCAATACAGGTCTTTTTGTAAGTTCCGGATCTCTTGATTCCGGGTCACTCATCTTTGGAAGCCCAAAACAGATATCCAATCTTCAAAGTAACTTTTCCCAGACATCGACAAAAACCGATAATATAGGATACGATGTGGGAATGAAGGTATTTGGAATAGGGTTTAATTTTTCACAAATGTGGTCTACCAGTAAAAGCAATACCCCTGTTTATCTTACGGATGCTAATTCCGACGGCTTAATGGATGTGGTGAAAGACGGGGAAGTCTGGTTCAATAAACTTAGCGGAGGCGTCAATCAGATGACCAAATTCAGTGATCAGACCGAGAATATGGTTGTGGTTGCCGATGCTGCTGTGGAGCATGCTTCCCCTATGGAAGGATGGCACACCATTTCGAAAAATGATGTGGTGAAGATGTGGGTAGCCCCAAAAGATGGGAATATTAAAATCACAGATGAGATTGAAGTTGAAAATGTGACCGGAGCAAAAGCTGTATATTCCATAGAGATGCTTTCCCCATCAATTCCCGGTAAAAACAGCAGGATGTATTTAACTGAGCTGACTACCGGAGTACATCAAAATATCGTCATTACGAATTATAACACCTTCTTCAGCCAAATTCAGATGATGCCGCCGGCTACTACCAATCACCTGGGCAGCGATAACACCGGACGTCTGTTTGTAAAATCCGGTGATAAGGTTTTTGTAAGGCTTCATAAAAGAGAAGATAAAAACTTCAGGGTTTTTACCAATCCTAAAGTCGAGTATGTAGATAATATAACCGGAACCGTTATACCGAACAATGAAGAAGAAGAGCAAAGCGGATTTTACATGAATAACGGGACCTATTCAGATAACTTCCTTCTGAATAATAACTCTAAGCCGCTTACATTCAGTGAAAACGGAACTGTAAATATTGCTGTACCAACGGTATCTTTCCCGAAGTCTACGGACGATATGGTTTTCAAGATATCCAAACTGAACACCGTTACCGATGCAGAAACTCCTTTATACACATCCAATACATATGTTCAGTCTAACATTCCATTTGTAATTCCGGCTGTAACCTTGAATAATGTGAATATCAGTGCAGATGAAGTATTGCAGTTTAAGGTAGTTACGGATTCTCATATGGCTTTTAAAAACAGCAACTGGAACAATATTGATGTTACGTTTACGCCGCAAGCCGGCGGACCTGTTAAAAACTATAAAGGTATTGCGGAATACCCGTCTTTCCACATTAAGGAAATGGGTAAGAAAGTCAATATAAAAGATCTTGCAACCTCTTTCCCTGCAGGCAATGTTACCTATGGAATCTCTTTTAATAAGAGTATTCCGATCGGAACTTCAGGGATCAACCCGGGAACGTTCTATTATATTATTAAGAAAGGAAATACCGTACTCGGTAAAAGGCGAATAGCCATTACTGTAAATAATGGCGTAAATGTCATTGAAACTGACATGACCAATAACCAGACGGTTTCCGGGATTGTACCCATTCCAGTTTACACCGGAGATCTGCAGAACAATACGATTCCTGTGGAGCAGAGAATCACCATTCAGGTATATTATAACAGGAAACAGGATTATGACCTCTACAAAGCTTATCTGCCTTACAATACATTTAAAATATATTACGGTTCAAACAATACCGTACTAGCCGGAGTTAACCATACCTCACTCAATTCTACATCATTAAATCAGGTAGGCCAGTTTTACAACAACTGGACGCAGTTCCTGTATAATGAAGGTGCGGATGTTATTCAGGTAAAAGAAGGAGAAGACGGTTACAACTACAATCCGAACACCCCTTATGATAATTACGGAAGATTGATCAATATTGATAAATTTTCAGAAGTTAACCTGCCCGTTAATCTCAATTATTCCACATGCAACAATATTCCTACCAATACTGCCGACTATCAGAATGTGGTGGCCCAGTGTATGGCGGATCAGATTAATAACAGTAATTTCTACCAGTCTTCAAACACAGTACAGATGCAGCCGATAAAATCCATGGATCCTATTAAGGTAGGCAATGTGGAGAAATGGGTAGGGTACGGGCCGGAACAGTATTCTATGGCAGATTCCTTTAAGGATGATGAAACTGTAAGTGATTTCTACAATCCTCAGACCGTAGACCCCGATCTTTCGGATACAGTGGTTCAGGGGAATGTTGATACCAAAATGTATGCGATCAACAAGAAGCATTACAGCAAATCTCTTACTTCAACCCTAAGCGGAAGTTTATTTGTTACCGTAAGCAATTCCAAATCCAAACTGGTTGGAATGGGAAGTGTAGACCTTCAGGACTATATGGATATGAACGGCGACGGTTATCCTGATATAGTGTATACAGACAAAATGCAGGTAACCAATTCTACGGGAGGACTCGGAGGACTTGTTAATTCTTATGTTAATGGATACCTAACCAATACCAAGAGCTATCAGAACAGCATTTCTGCACAGTACTCTCCGGTAAGCCATAAAACTGTGGGAGCCATGTACAGGGGCGGAATTCTGAATATTCCCGGAGTGACAGGATTTTCCGGTATTGTCATCAATGTGCCGGGAACTGCGACTACAGATGTTTCTTCACCATGGTCTACGGGTGTTACGGCAAGTTATGATGCCAAAGATGCCAATGAGGCTTATTGGATGGATCTTAATGGGGACGGCCTTGCAGACCGTATTACTGCAGCAGATTCCAACATGAAATATTTCCTGAATACCGGTAATGGAATCAGTGCCAATGCAGAGACCTTTGCTAACTTCAGCACTTTTGCCTCCCATCCGGTTGGATCAGCATCCATAGGGTTTGATACATCATCCGTATCAAGCTTCCCGGTAAGTGTGGGAGCCAGTGCTTCAGCCTCTTTCGGATCATCCAATACTACATTTGAAGATATCAACGGAGACGGGTTGCTGGATGTACTAATTATAGGAAGCAATTCAACCAGAGTAAGATATAATCTGGGAAATAAATTTTCACAGGAGGTTACCCTCTCTAAAAACGGAGGAGGAGTAGATTTCAACAATGAGTCTAAAACATACAACGGATCTGCTAACCTGGGTGTACATTTTTATAAAAATATACCTATTGTATGGTTATTCATTCCACCTTTTATCATTCTTCCGCTGATTTATTTTAAAATAGGATTCGATGTCAGTACCAATGCGGGTATCTCTATTTCAGAAGTGGATAAGACATTCAAAGATATGAATGGTGACGGATTTGCCGATCTTGTAATTTCCAAAGCAGACGGTTTCACGGTTAACTATTCCAATATCGGAAAAACCAATAAGCTGAAAAGTGCAACCAGTATCTATAACCGTATGCCGCTGAACAAATTCATGATTGATTATGAATTCAAAAAAGCAACTTACAGCAATCCCCATGGAAAAATGGTGATGAGTAAAGTTACGGTGATTAATCCTGATGTAAATTCCGGAAACTATCTTGTGTCTACACCGGGTAAGGACATGCAAACCCAGTTTGAATACGGAACATCTAGATATGACAGAAGAGAAAGAGATTACTTTGGATTTGATACGGTAACGACGAAGGAATTGGATGGAAGCAATAATGTATACCGGTCTTCACGTCAAACGTTCTATAATAACAGTTATTTTTCCAACGGTATTTTAAGAAGAACCGAAGTTTTCGGAGGGACATCCAATCTGCTGTCCATGAAGGAAGACAACTATAAATTTTATAAGTTTAAAAATAACAATACCCTGATTGATATCACCCAGACTTCTCCTATCACCGATTCGTTTGATACCGGAGGAAAAGAGGGCCGGAAAATGGCAACGGTATTGCTGGAGACTTCTAAAAACTGGATATACGAAAACGGAGGCAGTATCCTCACTACCACAAAAATGGCTTATAATAATAAAGGCCAGGTTACAGGTTATATTTATGAGAGTCCGTCCACAGCGTATAATACTAAAATTTCTTATCATACTACTTTATCAAATAATATTATTGATGTACCCAAGTCGATCGATGTATACAACGGAACCTCCGGAACTATATTGCTAAGGCACAGGGAAACACAGGCTGATGCCACAACGGGGAATATTGAAAGGGTCACCGTAAAACTTAATGTAGGCGAAAATGCGGATACCAAGATAAAATATGATGCATACGGTAATATTGCTCAGGTTACCTATCCTCCGAATGAAAATAATCAGAACTATGTGCTGACCTATCAGTATGATGCTACACAGAATAAATATGTTGTTCAGGTAACGGACAGTTTTAATGTGAAATCCAGTTCAATCTATGATCCTTGGTTTGATGTACTGACACAGTCTAAAGATATTACAGGTAACATCATGACGTATCAGTATGATACAAGAGGAAGAATTACCTCGATCCTGGCTCCTAATGAGGCCGCGGACGGACTTCCTTATACTGTAAATTATGAGTATTTCATGTCTCCTTTCAGCGCAGCCAATAATACCCAAAGATATCTGTTTGGAGCGATCACAAGAAATTATGATCCGCAGCATCCGCAAAACCCTATTGAAACAATAAATATTGCAGACGGCCTGGGAAGAGTAGTGCAGTCTAAAAAGGATATAGAAGTTGATGCGGAAGAAAGGATGAGCATCTCAGGAACTACTTTGTACGACCTGTATGGAAGGGCTGTGAAACAATATCACCCGACGTACGAAGGTAAAGACCCTTCAGCAATCAGCAGTGGTACTAACTATAATATTAAATTCAACACTGGCGTTGCGGGATATTATACTTCTACCGTGTATGATGTGAGGAACAGGGCTGTTCAGCAGATCGATGAAGACAATCATGCTATAGACTTTGAGTACGGGATGACAGGGTCTTTACTGAAAACCACAGTAAAAGAAATGCAGAACTCTCTCGTTCAGCTTAAATCCGAGACGTATAAGAATGCTGAAGGACAAACAGTACAGAATACCAATTATCTGAATGCCCAGGCACAGGATACTTTCTACAGATATGACCTGTTGGGACAGCTTACGGGAGTGACAGATCCACAGGGCATTCCGATTTATTATGAATATGATTTAGCAGGAAGGAGAACAAGGAATATCCATCCGGATCATGGAGCAACGAGGCTTGAATATGATAAAGCGGGTAACTTAATCCGATATTTTACGCCGAATCTCCTGGGGGACCCTTCTATTTCAACACCCTATGTTAAATACAATTATTCTTACAACAGGCTTGCATCCATACGGTACCCCGATCTTGCCAACGGCAGTGGAAATCCTTCTAACGTAAAGTATGTATATGGTGCTGCGGGTACAGGAAATGGTACGGCAAGAGTCATAAGGAAGTATGACAGTTCCGGAGACACACAGTTCAAATATGGAAGACTGGGCGAAGTGGTTGAGGAAAACAGATCAGTATATCCGTATAACGCGCCGGCAATGGGCTTTGTAACGCAGTATACTTATGACAGCTGGAGCCGTATCAGGAATATTATGTATCCTGACGGAGAAAATGTAAGCTATGAATACGATCTTGGAGGGAATCTCAGAAAATTCTTCAATGCCGGTGGATATGAATATGTCAAAAATATAACCTATGATCATTACGGCCAGCGCCTGTCCATAGATTTCGGAAATGATACCCGATCTGAATTCCAGTACCTGCCGACGAACAGAAGACTTGATTCCCATGTATTAAAGAATAATGCAGGAAATGATCTTCTAGCTAATGGATACCAATATGATTTTGTAGGAAATATCACAGATATTCATAATAAAGCCCCAAAATCACCTAATGACATGGGGGGGATGTATAGTCACCGGTATTCTTATGACCAGCTTAACAGGCTCAGCAGATCTGAAGGTGCATTTGGTGAAAAAGATGGTTCTCCCTATTCAGTTAGCCAGTCCGATTTCGGTTTGAGGTTAGACTATAACCTGTCAGGTGGGATTTTATCCAAACGTCAGAGCCATTATCAGGATGGGGTGAGCAATGCTTCCAATACGTATGATCATTCATATCAGTATATCAAAGGAACGCATATGGTGGAAACAGTTACCAACCAGCAGAACGGGAGTTCAGAAGCTTTTAAGTATGATTTCAACGGAAATCCTGTGTTTCACAATACTAAAACCGAAGGTGGCAAGACCATGTTCTGGGATGAACAGGACAGGCTGAAGGCGTATTATGCTCCGGAGCAGGGTGTGTTCCAGTACCATACCTATGATGATAAAAGCGACAGGATTATCAAGTACAACCTGAAAGAAAGATCTGACCTTTATCAAAACGGATCGCTGATCAGTTCAGGGCTTGCTGTTGATGCATATAAACTTTATCCTAATGCTTACATCTCTGTAACTTCAGATGACCGGTATACAAAACATTATTATGCAGGTGAACAGAGGGTAGCCAGCAGGGTAATGAACGGAACCAGTATTTTTGTGATGGGGGCAACACCTTACCGCACTCAGCAGGATAAAGATAAAGAACAGGTAAATCCGGAAACAGATTTTAAGTCCTATCTTAAGAAAGCAGGGTTGGATAGCAGTCAGGTAGCGTTAGAATTGGCAAAAGGCCCCGGTTCACAGTCGGATGTGTATTATCTCCACGGAGATCATCTGGGTACCGCAACTTATGTTACCAATTCCAATGCAGAAACCACCCAGTTTTTCTTAAATTTACCATTCGGAGAAACTATGGCGGAGCAGATGACCGGAGCTTATGACAATCCTTATAAGTTTAATGCCAAAGAACTCGATATGGAGACAGGGCTGTATTACTATGGCGCGAGGTATTATAATCCGAGGTTGAGTATCTGGTATGCGGTGGATCCATTGGCTGTTTATAATCCTGTAATGGAAACTGAATTTTATGGAGATGGAGAACACAATGGAGGAGTTTATAATCAAGGTAATCTTAATCCATATATTTATTGTTACCAAAATCCCATACTTTATATTGATCCCAATGGTAAACAAAATGTTTCTTCATTCATACAAGGAAAATTTTCAGCATTAGGTCGAGCGATTGATGATGGTGCAAAAGAAGTTGCTTCACAAGTTGTAACAAGAGGATTTGGAGGATTGCAAATGGTAGGAGGAGCTACGGAAACAGTTATTGGAGGTATTGGAGGGTTGCTTACAGCGGAAACAGGAGTTGGAGCAGTTATTGGAGCAGCAACATTAGCCAATGGAATAGATAATACTGTTACAGGAGCAAAACAGTTATGGACAGGAGAAAGTGAGAATACTTATTTGCACAAGGGTGTTTCGGCAGGTTCAAAAGCATTGGGTGCAGATGATGAGACAGCAGAAGATATAGCAACAGGTGCAGACTTAGCAACTATTGCTTTAGGAGGGAATTCCTTAAAAAATACAAAGTTATTAAGAGAATCAGGAACAGGTAAAATAAACGGTATTTCCAAAGGTAGTAGACCAGGATATGGAGCACAAAGAAGATTTGACATACACCCGCTTAAGCATCCTAGTAGAAAAACTTCAAAATTAACATTACCAGATTGGATAAAAAATAATAAAATTCCTGTGCCACATTATCATAGAGGAAAAGGAAGTAATCTAAAATATCATAGACCTTGGGAAAAGGGACCTGATGGAAAAAGAAGATTGTAGAAATGGAAAAAAAAGATTTTTATAAGATATATATACCAGCATTAGAGTTGGCATTAAATAATGATTCTATTAATTATGGTTTTTATGTTAAATCTCCTGAAGATTATTTAGATGATCAAATTGCGAAACAGCTCACTGAATATTTAGAAAATAATGAAGATTATTTTACAGAGAAAGTAGCATATTATTTTGATGCTAGATCACATAATTTTCCATCAATTCAAAACATTAATATTGATGATTACAAAAATGATTTAATTAGTGAAATTTTTGAAATTAAAAAGAAATTTTCACTTGGTTAATTCTAAAGAGTAAATGTATATATTCTGAAAGCAACTAGTTTAAAAGCGAGATTTTCTGGAAAAACTAATTCAGGATTTCAAAGTACGATAATGAATATTAATAAGAATATTTGAACAGTGTATTCATAAAAAACAATGGATCTGACTCATTAGTCAGATCCATTTACATTAGTAAAAGTCACATCTGGTATTAAGGCTGCCCACTTCCTCCCGCAGCACCATACACCTGTCCGGTAGCATAACTTGCATCCGAAGCAGCAAGCTGGACAAATATAGAGGCTAATTCAGCAGGTTGTCCGGGTCTGCCCAGAGGAGTGTCTTTCCCGAATACCTGTACGTTGTCCTGGGTTTGACCGCCGCAGACCTGAAGCGGGGTCCATACCGGTCCGGGTGCTACGCCGTTGACACGGATGCCTTTTGGTCCGAGCTGTTTGGCCAGTGACTTTACATAACTGGTGGTTGCCGCTTTGGTTTGGGCATAATCGTATAGGTTCTCCGACGGGTCATACGCCTGGACAGACGAAGTCCCGATGATGCAAGAACCCGGTTTCAGATGAGGTAACGCAGCTTTGGTAATCCAGAATGGAGCATAAATATTGGTCTTCATGGTCCTGTCGAATTCCTCAGTGCTGATGTCGAGAATCGAATCATGGCTTTGCTGGTAACCCGCGTTGTTAACCAGGATATCCAGTCCTCCGAGCTGTTGAACAGTCTGGGCAATCAGCTGTGCGCAGAAAGCTTCATTACGGATGTCTCCAGGTATTGCAACCGCCTTACGTCCGGCTTTCTGGATTAATGCCACCACTTCGCGGGCATCGGATTCTTCTTCCGGAAGATAGTTGATCGCAACATCGGCGCCTTCGCGGGCATATGCTATAGCGGCAGCTCTTCCGATCCCTGAATCGCCTCCGGTAACCAGGGCTTTCCTCCCCATAAGCCTTCCTGAACCTACATAGCTCTCTTCACCGTGATCGGGCACAGGCGTCATTTTGCTCCCAAGGCCCGGAAACGGCTGAGGCTGCTTCTTAAACGGGGGTCTCGGATATTTGGTGGTAGGATCGGTAAGTCCCGGTCCTGAACCGTTTTTAGGGGTAGTTTTATTCGATTGCGCCATCGCTGCCGGAGCAACTGCTGCAAAGGCCAGGGTAGTGGCTAATTTGCCAATGGCATTTCTTCTGGTAATCTGCTTTTCCATATGTATAAATAATTTGGTGTTTGGTGTTGTTTGGTAATAATAACCCCGAAGATAGTAGCAAGCAGCATTCCAATGTATGATTTGCATCAATTTAAAGTAGTTTTAGCATCAGATTCTGTTTTATGATGTAAGAGGTAAATAATTACATTGATGTTGAAAAAATGAAGATATGTTCAGTTGAATGAAAGCTTTTGTAGTGAGTAAATCAACATTATTGCATTTAAATTTTGATTTAAATGCAATATCGGCCTAGCATAACTTAGGTATCTTTGCACAAGATATATGTATGATCAGCTTATTTATCTTATCTGAAACCTATTTAAATGATACCGTTAGAGCATTTAGGAACAAGAATCTGTATTATCGGGCCCAGTTCAGGGGGAAAATCTACCCTGGCAAGAGCACTGGGAGAAAAATTACAGATTGAGGTCTGCCATCTCGATCAGCTGGCGCATCTGCCGGGAACGGATTGGAAGCCCAGGGACCGGGATCTGTTCAGGAAAGATCATAACCGGTTTCTGTCAGAAAATGATGCATGGATCATGGAAGGAAATTACAGTTTTTTGATGCAGGAGCGTTTGGCTGCTGCCACAGCGGTTATATGGCTGGATTTTAAAGTGACCGGTTCTGTAGTACGGTATATTATACGTTCATTGAAAAATTCTCATTCGCGGCCGGGAAACCTTGAAGGGGCAACCCGGCAGTTCAGCTGGTCGCTGATCCGGTATATCATGTTCAGGGCGCCTAAAAATCGAGGGAAATACAGAGAGCTGATAACAAGCAGCAACGTCCGGTTGCTGTATTTAAATTCGTTCCGGGAACTGAAGGACTATTACCGTTTCTGGAAATTAAAAAGATAACGATCAGATCGTAGAATTCCGTTACCGGAAAATCCTCAGGCATATCGTTTTCAACGCTATTTTTTATTTTGTTTTAGAATAAGTGTCAACAAATGCGTTAAATTCTGCTCTGTAATTCCTTCCTACAGGGATCGTATAATTACCCATAACAATGTCAGCATTGGTATAGCCGGTAACATACCTCGGGTTAAACAGGAACGAACGGTGGATCCTTATAAAACCTTCGACAGAAAGCCGTTCTGCCAAATCCGTAATTGTATTTTTAGTCAGGTAAGCTGTATGGGTCAGGTATAATTTTACATCATTACCCTGGCTTTCAATGAATATAATATCATCCGTTCTGATCTTTCTGTTAATTCCCTCAGATCTGATCATGATCGCACTTTCAGGCTTTTCAATGGTGGTATTTCTTACTACTTTGTCAACAGCCCTGAAAAACCGTTCAAAAGTAATCGGTTTAAGAATATAATCTACGGCTTCAAGCTCGAAACCTTCAACAGCAAATTCCCTGAAAGCAGTGGTGAAAATTACCTTCGGTTTCACAGCCAGCGATTTCATCAGGTCGATCCCGCTTAAATGAGGCATCTGGATATCCAGGAATATAAGGTCTACAGGCTGTTCCCGGAGAATTGCACGCGCTTCTATGGCATTCCTGGCTTTCCCGACCAGCTGGAGCGTATCAATTTTTTTCAGATGGCTTTCCAATAGCTCGATAGCCAGCGGCTCGTCATCAACGATGATGCATGTAATCATATTTCGCAGGGATTATTATTTCCACACTGAAATGCTCTTCGTCTGCATGGATGTTAAGTTCAAAATGATCCTGATAATACAGCTTCAGCTGCTCTTCCATATTTTTCAGCCCTATTCCCGCTTCCGTATCCCGTTTTTCTCCGAAACAGCTGTTTTGAATCCTGAATACAGATTTCATATCATCTGCCCGCAGCTCCAGCGAGATAGTAAGGCCGCCATTTGCGTTACCACCATGTTTGAATGCATTTTCAACCAGCGAAAGGTATAGAAGAGGAGGGATCATGTTTTCAGTGGTGATATCAACAGACTTTTCAATGTGAAGATTGTTGCCGTACCGGAGCTTCTCCAGTTCCATATAACGGTCAATGACTGCCAGTTCATCCGTAATCCTGATCATTTTTTGCGGTCCTTTGTAAATCACATGGTCAAAAATGTCGGCAAGACCTGCAATTGATTCAGGGGTCTCTTCAGGATGGTTAATGGAAAGGGAATAGATATTATTCAGGGTGTTGAACAGAAAGTGTGGATTCAGGCTCGATTTCAGCACTTTGAGCTCAAGTTCCGTTTTTTCTTTCTGCAGCCGGATGCGGTCCTGTTTTTCATTTTTGTATCGCAGGATATGCATGAAGCAGATGAAAATAAATGATGCGGTGATCATCGGCAAAGCATAATGAGTCAACAAGTAATTGAAATCAGTCAGAATCATTCTCAGACTGTCCTGAAGCTCGGATGAGAAAAAAGGTTCGGCAGTATAAACGATGAACATGCGGTTGAGGACAGAGAATAGGTAAATGGCCATGGTTGTACTAATGGTAAACAATGCGTATCGTTTACGGTCGAAAAAGCCAGGGATAAGAAAATAGTATATGATATTGGCCGTGATGATCTGAAACAGCAGATGACACAGGTTATAAATGATGATTTCCTTTAAATTTTCATCATCGTTATGGCTGTAGGCCTGGGCAAGTCCGAACAGGAAAAGAGCCGTCCAGAATACCGCCTGGTAGCTTATCACCGAAAGTGAATGATCTTTTTGTACCTTTTCCATAAGTGCAAAACTACAGATTATGACGGGATAAATCCCGGTGAAGAGTAAAGAAAGCCTGGATTAATGATATACAACATTATTTTTCATGCAGAATGCTCCTGATAGCATCCATATCTGATGAAATTTCGTAAAAATAGATTGCCGGTACGATCAGAATTGGCAAAGAATACCATCTAAAATAAAAACCGCTCCGCTTTAAAAGTGGAACGGTCATTTATTGTTTTTAATGATAAATTATTTGACTTTAACAAGTTCAACACGTCGGTTTTTTGCTTTATTGTCTTCAGAGTCATTGGCTACCAGAGGACGTTCAGCACCAAAACCTTTGGCCGATAAACGTGATTTTGATATGCCTTGACTGATCAGGGCAGTCATTACAGCATTAGCACGGTCATTCGACAGCTTTTTGTTATGTGCCGCATCTCCGGTATTGTCCGTATGCCCTTCAATGGAAATTTTTAAATTGCTGTCTTTCTTAAGCGCTTCTGCAATCTGGTTGACTACTTCTTTACCATCTGCCGTAATGCTTGATTGGTCCGTATCGAAATTGATGTACAGGATGGATTTCCCTTTTTCAGCAAGGTCTTTAACAATGTCATCGGCTGTAATTTTACTCATGGTCTGCTTAAATCCTTTTTCCTGTAAGATATTAAGCTTTCCTGATGCGTTGGTAGCAGAATACTGGACAAAGATATTGCCCTGGTCTTTGCTGCGGATCACATATACTTTGATTTGCTCGCCATCATAGCCAATATCTCCCTCACCCCCTTTATTAGGATCCTGTTCGTGATATCGGTCATATTCTTCTTTGGTAATGGTTCCGTCGAAAATTTTTACCGCCCCTATGGATTTCAGGTAGTCTTCCATGCTTTTCTCAAAATAGCGCTGAGAAAATTCAGTACCCTGATCTCCCTGTACAAAGGTTTTATACAGTTTTCCTTCAAAAGGCTTCATGACGCCGTTAATTGGAAAAAAACATACGTCGAAATCTTTTTGTAAAGGTTTGTTCATTTCTTTCAGCCCTTTAGGCAGTGTGAAAAAAGGGAATGTGCCCAGGTCAGCATTGGAGTAGGGGATTTTTTCAATATCAAATGCAGCTGTGCTGTCACTTTGCGGCTTTTGTCCGGATGCCTGCATTTCTGTGTTGCCGGTTGCATCTGCTTTTTCCTTTGACTTCTGATTACAAGAAAGGACCGTCGCGGCCAGAACTAATACAAATGCTGTGTTTTTCATGATGTATAAATTTGATTGGTTTTAATGAAAATATAACAAGTGAAATAATTGTTGGAATACATACTGACGATATTAATATGGGTCATGATCAGAGCTGTTTGCTTTTCTGCTTTTAAGCTGGAAAACATTCCCTTCCGGATCCCTACCGTCGCACAGCCAGAAATCATAAGATTCAAAAGTCTTGATTTCCTTCATTTTTATCCCTCTCGAAATCATTCCTGCTCTTGCTGTCCGGATATCCTGATCTATTTCAAAAACAATTTTGGTATTATTATCAGACGGATGGTTAAAATCTGATTGCTGCAGGTATTGGTCACCCATCCTGTGCAGGCCGAGAGAACTATTTCCTGCATCAAGCAATGCCCATACAGAGTCTTCTTCGATTACCTGAAGGCCGAAATGCTCGGCATAGAATTTTTTCAAATTATCGACGTCCCTTACATAAAGGATCACATCAGACAATTTTGCTTTCATATTTGAATTGGATTTGATATAACAAATATAATATTTTTAGGATTGTTTCTGAATTAAATTTCATCAGCCGTTACCGGTATACTTATACGATTACTGTCGTGAGCCCAGGTCACGTTCCCGCTGGTCCCCGCTGATGAGATGGGTCAGTTCATTACAGTATGCAATCTTATCATTCTGGATGTGGAATTCCGCGATCACCTGAATCATTGCACTTCTGCCCTCAAGCGTAGTGATACTGACGATATGACGGGTAAAGACAATATGATTTTCCTGGACAATGGTTTTAAAATCTATCGAAATGCTTTTAAGTGACTGCTTCTGAATTTTCATGTGCCGGCAGAATCCTTCATAATCCAGTTCTTTTCCATCTACATACTGTTTGTAATTTTGGCTGAAATAATGATCAACCTTAGCCTGGTCGTAATTTAAATCTTCAACCACAGCTTTAAAGCTGTCTCTAATTAAGTTTTTGTAATCAGTCATTGTATTAAATTTAAGGATTAAAATATATCTGTTATATTGATAGCAGCAGGTTTATTTGTCCTGATTATGGATTCCGGTAGTTATTTTTGTCCCTTTCAAATTGGGAAGGAATGCGGTGATAATGCCCATCAGCGGCAAGAAAGCACAGATTTTAAAGACATACTCAATGCTGGTGTCATCTGCAATTGCCCCCAGTACGGCAGAACCTATACCGCCCATACCGAACATGAATCCGAAGAAAAGTCCCGCAACCAATCCGATTTTGTTAGGCAGGAGCTCAGTAGCAAATACCAGAATGGCTGAAAATGCGGAGGCAATAATAAGCCCGATCAGAACTGCAAAAACGATCGTCCATACCAAACTCAGGTAAGGCAGGAAAAGCGTAAAAGGAGCTGCTCCCAGAATGGAAATCCAGATAATTGTCTTTCTTCCGTAGCGGTCGCCCAGTCTTCCTCCCAATAATGTCCCTGCCGCCACTGCTGCCAGGAACATGAACAGGTATAACTGGGAATCCTGTACAGAAATATGGAACTTGTCAATAAGAAAGAACGTGAAATAGTTCGTCATGGAAGCCAGATAAATGTATTTCGAAAATACAAGGGCCAGAAGGATGCTGATTGCGAATAGGATCTTTCTGCGCGGCAGCTGAACGGTAATGACCGTTTCTGGATGGGGAACTGCTTTTTTTAATGCCAGCTTTTCAGCATACCAGTTTCCGATCCTCCATAAAACGATCATGCCAATAAGCGCAGCGACAGCAAACAGGCCTACATAACCCTGGCCTAAAGGAAGTACGATCAAAGCGACCAGTAAAGGCCCTATGGCACTTCCGGAATTTCCGCCCACCTGGAAAATCGATTGTGCAAGCCCTTTCTGTCCGCCTGATGCCAGCTGGGCAACCCTCGATGCTTCCGGATGGAATATGGATGAGCCTATGCCGATAAGTGCAACCGAAATAAGGATGACATAATACTGATGTGCCGCTGCCAGCAGCAGTAATCCCGCCATGGAAAGGCCCATGCCGATTGCCAGTGATCTCGGATTGGGCTTTTTGTCAGTATAATAACCGACAAAGGGTTGAAAAATGGAAGCAGTAAGCTGGAATACCAGTGTAATGATTCCAATCTGGGCAAACGATAAGCGGAACTCGCCCTTCAGGATAGGATATAAAGAAGGGATCGTAGACTGAATAAGGTCATTCAGAAAATGGGAGAAACTGATCATAAACAGAATAGGATAAACTATTACTGTAGTTTGTGCGGTGTTAGATTGTGAATGTTCCATAATATCAATATTAAATTCATCATATCATCTGATGAATTGGATTAAATTTTTTTAATAGATCCTGTCAACAATAGATTGCGCAATGCGGGCTGCTGTTTCAGGGTCTTTCTTTTCGATCGCCTCATAAAGTTCTGTATGGATCTTCTGGGAAAGCTTAAAAAATGTTACCTCATTCTTATGGCTCTCTTCAAAAAATTTCATCAGATGCCTGCATGCTACGGTGTAGATTTCTTTTAAAAGCATATTACCACAAGATTCAGCAATAGCCGTATGAAAATTAATATCAGCCTGATAGCATTCGGATGCATTGTCTTCATCTGCAAGACTGCCTCGCTCATCCAGGTAATGCTTAATGGTTTTCAAATCTTTCTCACTGCGATGTAAGGCGGCCTTTGCAGCTATTTTTGCATCTAGTATAGAACGCACCTCCTGAATTTCTTCGGCATTGGATTTATTCATCTGGGAATCCAATGATTCTTCGGCATTTTTGGACACAATAAATGTTCCCACACCTTGCTGTACCTGTAAAATTCCCTGGATAGACAGGATTTTTATCGCTTCCCGGATGCTTGAGCGGCCTACACCATAGATTTTCATAAGTTCAGGTTCAATCGGCAGTTTCTCACCCACTGCATAATCCCCGTTAACAATTTCTTCTGTTAACCGGTCGGCTACTTCCTGTGCTAATGTTTTTCTGAGGATCTGCATAATTGAATGTCATCATATCATCTGATGAATGCAAAGGTAGGAATTTTTTGGATAAGAAAATCTTGGTTTGATGTAAATTTTACCAAATTAAGAAAGACCGTTACAATATTGACATAAGGGTTTGGAATAAAGAATATGATAGTTTAAGTATCAGAAAGAATTAAACAAGAAATCTTAAGCGAGATTGCAAGATTTTGTGAGCGCAAAAAGATTGATTTCTTCGAATCTCCGGTTTCAAACCTTTGACCGTCCTGATTATCATATGAATGCTCTAATTCCTTAAGTATTAATACCCAAAAAACAAAAAACTCACAATAAAAATTGTGAGTTTAAGTGAGCGCGAAAGGATTCGAACCTTTGACCGTCTGCTTAGAAGGCAGATGCTCTATCCAGCTGAGCTACGCACCCTAAAAAGTTTTTGAAAAGTCGGGGCGGCAGGATTCGAACCTGCGACCTCCTGGTCCCAAACCAGGCGCGATGACCGGACTACGCTACGCCCCGAATATAGCTTTGAAAAAGCGGAGGGTAAGGGATTCGAACCCTTGCGACACTTTCGCGTCGACAGTTTAGCAAACTGCTCCGTTAACCACTCCGGCAACCCTCCTTTAACTTTATTTTCTAATGATCGTTATTCCGTTATTGCGAGTGCAAATATAGAATAGTTTTCCTTACATACCAAATAAATTTCAGGAAAAATTTATGTATTTTTGAGGTATATAAACGACTAAAAAATGAGACTGATGCGTAAAACATTATATATCATGGGATTAAGTGCTATGGTTTTTTCCTGTACTTCCCAGCAGAATGTTAAAAAAACTTCTTACAAGCGTAAAACGCCGGTAACACAGCAAAAAACAGCCGTTGTAACCCCGCCTCAGGCTAAGCCTAAGCCCCAGATCACCACCGATCACGGCGTAGAATTTTTCACCACCAATATTGCCGATATTACCAAGAATGACAATACCATCAGTTACGGATCTATTGTCTCTGCAAAACCTGCCGGCTATAAGGTTACCAAAACTTATTTTCCTGCGGTTGCGCAGAATTTCAGACAGAAATACCTCATCCTTCATTATACGGCCCTGCCGGAAGATAAATCCATCACCGTGCTGACTCAGCAGGCTGTAAGTGCCCATTATCTGGTAAATGATAAAGAGGACAACCAGATCTATCAGCTGGTGGATGAAAATAAGCGTGCCTATCATGCCGGAGTAAGCTCATGGAGGAACGATAAAAACCTTAATGATACGTCAATAGGCATTGAGATCGTAAATAACGGATATACCGCAGACAGTACAGCCAGGAGGATCTTTGTACCCTTCAGTGATGACCAGGTTAAAAAAGTAGCTGCCTTAGCCAAAGATATTGTAACCCGGTACCAGATTCCGCCAACCAACGTCCTCGCACATTCGGATATCGCCCCGACCAGAAAACAGGATCCGGGACCTCTGTTTCCATGGAAAAAGCTTTACGATGAATATCAGATCGGGATGTGGTACGATGAAGCGACTAAAAAGAACTATTATGAACTTGCACTGGTTGAATTTACCACACGGTACAATGAGCCCGCCTTCATCTTTATGATCCAGACCGCTTTGCAGAAATTCGGGTATGGCTTAGAGTCAAGCGGAAAATGGGATGATGCCACCAGGAAAACCATTGAAGCATTCCAATATCATTTCAGGCCTCAGAATTATGACGGGGTAATGGATGCGGAAACCTGGGCTATCCTTCAGGCACTGAACGTTAAATATCCCGTAAAATAAGAGATTAAGGACGCATCCTTCGGTGGGTTTTGTTATCTTTACAGGATTAATTTTAAATACATACAATGGGAGATTTCAGAAAGGAAAGCGACCTGCTGGGCGTGCTTGAAGTGCCGGCAGACGCTTATTACGGAGTTCAGACCCAAAGGGCCATCGATAATTTTAAAATCTCAGGACAATTGCTCTCGTCCTATCCGGAGTTTATCCGGGGGCTTGCTTTTGTAAAAATGGCAGCAGCAAAAACCAATTATGAACTGGGATTGCTGGATGAGAGCCTGTATTTTAAGATAGCCGAAACCTGCCACGAAATTATTGCAGGGCGTTTTCATGAACAGTTTCCCGTGGATATGATCCAGGGAGGAGCAGGGACATCCATTAACATGAATGCCAACGAGGTTATTGCCAACCGGGTGCTGGAAAAGATGGGAAAAGACAAGGGGCAATACGAATTCTGTTCTCCCAATGACCATATCAACCTTTCCCAGTCTACCAATGATGCGTATCCCACAGCAATAAAAATGGGACTCCTTCAGATGAATGCCGTCCTGGTAGAAAAGCTTCAGAAAATTGTAGAGGCATTCCGCGAAAAAGGAAATGAATTCAGGGGGATCATCAAAATGGGGAGGACCCAGCTTCAGGATGCTGTTCCCATGACCCTCGGACAGGAATTTGAAGCTTTTGCCGCTACGCTTGAAGAAGATATCTCCAAGCTGAACAATAATGCGGAACTCTTTGTTGAAGTCAATATGGGCGCTACAGCCATCGGTACCGGGATTAATGCTCCGGTTGGGTACGCTGCATTATGTGCGAAAAACCTGGCGGAAATTACCGGTTATCCTATCGTATCAGCTCCGGATCTTGTAGAAGCCACTCCTGATACAGGTTCGTACGTGATTTATTCTTCAGCCATGAAGCGTCTCGCTGTAAAGCTGTCTAAAATCTGTAATGATTTAAGGCTTCTTTCATCGGGCCCCAGAGCCGGGCTTTTTGAAATCAACCTTCCTCCGATGCAGCCCGGATCTTCTATCATGCCCGGAAAAGTAAACCCGGTGATTCCTGAAGTGGTTAATCAGGTGTGCTTTAAAGTGATCGGAAACGATTTAACGGTAACTTTTGCCGCAGAAGCGGGCCAGCTGCAGCTGAACGTAATGGAGCCGGTATTGTCCCATGCCATCATGGAAAATATTCACTTCCTGTGCAATGCGCTGGACACCCTCCGCGAAAAATGTGTGGTGGGCATTACGGCTAATAAAGATGTATGCCTCAATATGGTGAAGCACAGCATAGGAATTGTAACCGCACTGAACCCTTATATCGGATACAAGCAATCCACAGCCATTGCCAAAGAATCATTGGAAACCGGGAAAAGTGTCTATGACCTGGTCCTGGAAAGGGGAATGCTTTCCCAGGAAAAGCTGGATGAAATCCTCGATCCGGCCCATATGCTGAAGCCGCACAACAAATAACAAATTACAGGATGGATGGCTGCTTGTTGATGTAACATGGGGCCATTCATCTTCAATACGATACTTATTCTTTTACCGTGAGGTTCTTAATCATTATTCCGGCACATAACGAAGAGCATCATCTTGGCTTTACCTTGAAGGCATTGCAGCAGCAAAGCCGGAGGGATTTTAAAGTGGTGGTGGTGAATGACGGATCCACAGACCGTACTTCTGATATTGTCAGCCAATATACCGATACCGACAGCCGTTTTGTAACGCTTAACCTTGAAAAATCCGGTCACCAGCCCGGCTCCAAAGTCGTCAGGGCATTTAAAAAAGGGCTGGAAACCCAAAATACGGATGACTATGACATCATCTGTAAATTTGATGCAGACATTATTCTTCCGGATCATTACCTTGAAACGGTTGCCGGAGCCTTTGAAAGGCATCCTGATTACGGACTTGTTGGTGGATTGCTGTATGTTGAAAAAGAGGACAATTGGGTTTACGAGGGCAATTCCAACAGGCATCATGTAAGAGGTCCTGTAAAAGCTTACCGTAAAGAATGTTATACGGCAATAGGAGGATTGAGAGAGACACTCGGATGGGACAACATCGATTCCATTATCCTTGAGCATCAGGGCTGGAAAGAAGTGGTGCTGCCCGAACTGCATGTAAAGCTGATCAAAACCAAAGGAGCCGATTACACCATACGGCCTGCTGAGTATTACGGGAAATATTTTTACTTTTTAGGACTGAACAGAACTTTTGCCTACATTGCTTCGCTCAAAGAAGCATTCAAAAGCAGGTCGCCTGTATTTTTTATACAGATTGTCAGGGCTTATGAAAGCTGCCGCTCACGGAAGGAAGCGCTGAAAATATCGCCTGACGAGCAGAAAGTCATCAATAGCCATCGCTGGAAGACCCTGAAGAAAAAATGGCTGAAAAGCTAAAGTTTTTCTTTAAAAAGCAACTACACTGATCGTGAAAAAACTCGCCTACATAGAACTGGATACCCATGCGGAAATTGCACAAAACTTTGTGGAAGTCATGCGTGGTTCCAAATCTTTTACGGTGGATTACTATTTTTCTGAAAAAATATACCGCCAGCTGAGCAATGTTGAAACTGAGAATATAATCATGTCAGACAGTTCCCTGATCCTGGATCAGCTTAAAACAAAAAAGTATGACCTGATGGTCATAGGAACGGTTCACCGGTATTTCAACACCTTTAAAGTCATTACCGAGCGATACCCTACTGCAGTGATTGTTCATAACCTGAATTTTTCCAAAGCTTCCCCTTTTGCCTTACTCAAAAGCATATTCAGGGCGGACCGTCTCTACCGTCTGAAACTGTTCCTGAAAGAAGGCCTGCTGCTTGCAGGCAAAGTGTATCAGAAAGCAGGCAACCTTCTCGTCCTCGATCCGGCTTTATCATCCGGACGGTATCTGTACCTGCCTCTGTTCTACACAAAGGAAACGGAGCGTGCGGAAAGTAAAATCCTTACGGTAGTTATTCCCGGAGGGGTTTCGCAGCAGCGCAGGGATTACCTGAGGGTCTTGAAGGTGATCAGAGAATGGGAAAATAATTTTAGGAACGGTAGTATCCGGGCTCAATCTGTTGAATTTGTTTTTCTGGGAAAAGCAGCAGGACCTTTACTTGATGATCTTGCAGGTCTTGAGCACTCTTTAGAATACATTTCCATCCGGTATTTCAGTGAAAGAGTCTCACAGGCTGATTTTGGAAGCTGGATGCGGAAAGCGGACGTTTTATGGTGCCCGGTACAGCCGGAAACTGAATTTTTCAGTCAGCCCGAACAATATGGAACGACCAAAATGACAGGGAACATCGGCGATGCGATTACTTTTGGCAAGCCTGCGGTATTCCCGCCGGCATATCCTTCTTCACTGGACTTTATTGTGCCGGAAGAGCAGGACCTTCTGCAACAGCTGAACCACCTGAAAAAATACGGCTTTGATTTTAAAGGACATTATAATCCTGAGAAGGTCCGTACTGATCTGGAAGATCTGCTGAAGAGCCTGGCTACTTGAACTTAAGGAGGCTTCTGATGAATTTTGCATTGACATAATCCTCTATCGGGAATACTTTCGTAAAATGATTTCCGATAAAGATCAGGATTAAAACGACCAGAGGTTTATAAACAAGGTTAATGAAATTATTGTTGACTTCCGGTAAAATAATGGCAACTGTGATCGCCAGAGTACAAATGATCGAAACGAAGATCATCTCAATAGATAAAGGTGAAACCTTGAACATAAAGTAATTGAAAACAATTTTTATGACATTATACGTCGTCAGGGAAATCGCCGTAGATAATGCAATACCGATCAGTTTCAGGTCCGTGTGCTTCAGGAAATAGAGATTCAGGGCAATGGTTAATCCGGCCAGGAGGAGCATCACGACAATATTGAACTTGTAGTATTTGGAAAGCGAAATAATATTCCCGTTGAACCCCGTGGCGAGGTCAACCAGCACCGCAGATCCCCAGATCCAGATTACCGGCTCGTATTCCCTTAACAGCACGCCGTTTTTAGGCATAAAATGAGTAAGGTAAGGGAAACCTACCATAATACAGGAAAATAAAACGGCGCCTAAAAAATAAAGTGTCAGAGAGGTTTTCTTATGGAACCGGTCCAGGCCTTCCATATCACCGTCAATCAGGTTTTTGCTGATGATGGGCGCAGAAATATTGAACAGCCCGAGCTGTGGGATCGATATCAGCGATATCAGCGCATAGAGTGTCGAATAAATACCGTTTTCCTCCATGCCCATATATTCACCGATCATAAAGCTGTTGATAGCCAGGTAATTCCCGAAAGTGCCTAAAAACCCGAAAAAGCTGTAGTTCATAAATTCTTTCCAGAATCCATCCCTCTTAAAATAATCGCTATTAAAATCAAGCCTGATTTTTTCAAGCTTATTGGTATAATAAATGTAGCCGAAGAGCATCAGGGTAAAAATGCCGAAAAAGAAGGCAAGAGCAATCTGTTGGGAAAGGGCAAAATAAAAAAACAGGCAGAAAGCTCCCAGATTCGCTATTTTAGGAAAAAGATTGTCAAATATATTGGAAACTACAATCCGTTTGAAATTGGAAGTATATTTATTAAAAATAGTACACAGGGATAAAACTAAGATCAAAGGAAGGATGATACCCCTGATCTTCCACGCCTGTGTCTGATGAAATTGAGGATAAAAGTAAGGGAATATGAAAAATACACAACAGAAAATCAGGAAGTTAATGAATATGGTAAGCAACGATAGAGAAAGCATATTCTGAGTTTTACCGTCTTTCTGCACGCTATGGAAAAATTTGACATTGGCATAAGAGATACCGAAAACTACAAAAGGAACAAGCATTTCAGCAGTCTGCATGCTATACCTCAGTTTGCCATAGAATTCAAAATCATTCGGGAAAATAAAAATTGCCGAGATGGTGCCAAGCAGAAAACCAATATAACCAATAACAGAATATTTAAACCCTTGTCTTGCTACTACACTCATTTTTAATGGCTTTTAGGGATAAAAATAATATTATTGATGTATTCCTTTTTGTTTTTTTCGTCATCAGAATTCTCCTGCAAAATGGCTTGGGTAAGCTTTTTTAAGGTAAATGTCTCACGGTCCAGGTAGCGGGCTTCATATCCCCAGTTTTCAATCAGGGCAATTTCATTCCATACCGGGGTATCATGATGCCTCTGTTCCATTTCTACCATGAGAGTGGGAAAGAAGCGGGTAATCGTGTTTTTGGCCCCCGTTAAGGTTTTCATTTCATTGCCTTCCACATCGATTTTGATAAAATCCAGGCGCTGTAGATCCTGTTGAGCTGCCCAGTCATCCAGTTGTACTACCGTGACCTGCTCGGTAAAGCTTTTTTCTTCCCCTTTTTCTTTGTAGGAGGTATTCAGGGTTCCGCGGGAGGCAACTTTCTGTCCGTTGATGACCGGAACCTTAAAAGTAGCAGTGGTATTCTCATCAGAAAGCGCCAGCGGAAAAATCCTCATCTGAGGAAACAGCCTCCTGAGTCTTTCGTACAGGGTTTTATTAGGCTCAAATCCGAAAATATTCTGATGCTGGAGCTTGTTTTCCAGATGATACAGAAAAGTGCCTACATTGGCCCCAATGTCAAAAATAACGGCATCTGCGGGAAGGTATTCCTTGATCCACACCAGTTCAGGTTCCACATTACGCGCTGAAAAATTATTCCGGCTGAGATGTGAGATGTTTTTAAAGAACCTTTTTTTATAAAAAGCAGGGCTTATATACTGGAGTTTTTCCGCAATTCTTTGGTATAGGGACATGTTTAGCCTTTTAACTGTCAGCAAAGATAAACAAAAATGCCAAGACCTGTTAAAACCGCACCGATATTGCATCAAAGTTGCACAATGCTGATTTGTCGTTGAAAGATATGTTCCCTTTCGTGACCGATTAGGATAAAGCAGTATTCAGGAAGTCATTCAAAGGCTTCATGGTTTCATAGATAACAGCCAGGTTCTTCACCGCATCTTTGTCCATAAGCTCCTGGTCTTTCAGATTATACACCACGATAAAGTTTTTGAGTTTCAGGAAATCCGCCATAGGGTCATCTTTCTCAAAACCCTGCGGAACCTTCACCAGTTTACTTTCCTGGTCGAGCTGCGGGAAATATTTTTTGAAATCCGGATTATTCAGGATAGCGAGGAACTCATTACTGTATACAGATATTTCTTTGCGGATCTGTTTGAGGACAGCAGTATCAGGCATGTAGATGCCGCCAGCAAGAAAAGATTTTCCGGGTTCTATATGAAGGTAATAGCCGGCTTTCTGGTTTCCTTTACCCATTCCCATGGAAGCCCCGAAATTGGTTTTGTACGGAGACTTGTCTTTGGAAAACCTTGTGTCGCGGTAAATCCTGAACAGTGCTTTTTTGGCATCTGTTTTAGCCTGTTCTTCGTCGAAACGGGACATTTCCATCATCAGGTCCTCAAGGAATTCAATGAGGTTGTCTCTGGACTGTGTGTACAGATCTTTATGGTCATTAAACCATTCACGGGTATTGTTACGGGTGAGTTTTTTCAGGAAGCTGAAAATATCCGGGGAAAGTGTTGCGGGCATAATTGATAGAGTTTCTATCAAATATAAGCAAAAAGATGATGAATCCAGATGAGTAAAGCACGTTTTAATTGATGCTTATAGCGCCGGTATTATTAAATTAAACATAAAAAAACACACCTTTTTTTGCGGATAATTTATAAGTATTTCGGGAATGAGATGTTAAATTACCATTAATGTAACATCAAATTAAATGATATTCAAATATTAATTGTATCTTTGCAAAAATTTTATAATATTTAATGAATTTATTTACGGAGACCAATTTAAGTCCTGACATTCTAAAGGCAATTGGCGAAATGGGTTACGAAAGCCCGACAGAAATCCAAAAACAGACTATCCCTTTCATTCTTTCAGATATCCGCGACTTGATCGCACTTGCGCAGACTGGGACAGGCAAAACAGCAGCATTTTCGCTTCCGATTTTGGATATGATTGACGATACGAGTCGCAAAATCCAGCTATTGGTGCTTTGTCCGACACGCGAACTATGTCTTCAGATTACCAAAGACATTAAAAATTACTCCAAGTACATGAAAGACATCAAAACTACAGCAGTTTATGGTGGAAGCAGTATTATGGACCAAATGAGATCCCTAAAGGACAAACCGCAGATTATTGTGGGAACTCCGGGAAGGGTGATCGACCTGATCAACAGAAAAGCACTTGACTTTTCTGCGATTCACTGGCTGGTTTTAGATGAAGCCGACGAAATGCTTTCCATGGGGTTCAAAGACGAACTGGAAACCATCTTAAGCGAAACGCCTGAAACCAAGCAGACTTTCCTGTTCTCTGCCACCATGAGCAAAGAAGTGGAAAGAATTTCAAAAAATTACCTGACAAAGCCGCACAGAATTTCGGTAGGTTCTATTAACGAGGTTAAGAAAAACATCAAACACGAATATTATGTTGCCGGGTACCGTCAGAAAAAAGAAGCTTTAAAGCGTCTTATTGATTCTAACCCGAACCAGTATTCCATTATTTTCTGCAGGACCAGAATGGAAACCCAGGAAGTAGCCGATTTCTTAATGCAGAACGGTTATGCAGCAGACGCGCTTCACGGAGACCTTTCCCAGGCGCAGAGAGATACGGTGATGAAGAAATTCAGGCTGAAAAACATCGACATCCTTGTGGCAACGGATGTGGCTGCAAGAGGACTGGATGTAAACTCTTTAACGCACGTGATCCATTATTCTTTACCGGATGATCCTGAAGTTTTCGTTCACAGAAGCGGAAGAACAGGTAGAGCGGGAAAAGATGGGATTTCAATCTCCCTGATCAAGCCTGAAGAAAGCAGAAAGCTGAAGCAGATCAAAGCGGTTACCAAAATTGAAATCAACGAAGGGAAAATCCCTACCGGAGATGATATCATCAAAGCTCAGGTGGGTGGTGTTTTCGAAAGCCTTTTTGAGATCCATGAAGATTTCTTCGAGTTCGATGATTCCCTGATTCCTGATTTATCAGCATTCACAAAAGAGGAACTTGCCCATAAATTACTTCAGTTCCAGCTGAAAGATCTTGCCCTGTATTACAAAGACAGACATGATCTGATGGAACAGAAACTCAGCAGCAGAGATGATGACAGAGGTTCAAGAAGAGACCGTGAGAGAGGAGGCCGAGACCGTGACAGAAGCGAGCGCAGCGACAGAGGAGAAAGGAGAGACCGTGGAGGAAAGCCGAGAAAACCGAACGAAGACATGGTGCGATTTTTCTTCAATCTGGGTAAAAAAGACCAGCTGAAAAAACTTGATGTTCTGGATATCATCAACAAGGCAACGTCTAACGGAAAGAGCAAGAAAAGAGCTGAAATAGGCGATATTGAGATTTTGGATAAATTTTCTTTCTTTGAGATTGAAAAATCGTTCAAAGGAGACCTTTTAAGCAATATTTCTTCTATGAAATTCAGAGGAAAAGATATGAGGGCTGAAGAGGCCAACTAAACTCATTATCAATAATATAAACCGGCTTTTCAGCCGGTTTTTTTTTGTGCCTGTCTGTAGGATATTCAATGTTAACAAAACTTAATGTTATATGCTTTTGGGTAAGCCTCTTTTTTAAGAAATTTGCACGAAATTATAAAAACGATACAATGGGAATTGGTAATATTTTCCACGCTTTTCAGCCTAAAGATAAAATCTTCTTCGTTCTTTTCGAAAAAGTGACAGAAAACCTGGTGGCTATGTCTGAGGAATTCAACAACGGAATCAAGGATTTCGATCTTAATGACGATACCATGCTGAAGAAAATGAGTGACTATGAGCATAAGAATGATGAACTTACACATGAAATCTTCGTAGAGCTGGGTAAAAATTTCATCACTCCTTTCGACAGGGAAGATATCCACACGCTGGCGACCGGATTGGATGATATTGCCGATTATATCTATGCTTCCACAAAATATATTTTCCTGTACAAGTCTCCTGAGATGAAGGCTTACTCAGATTTCTCGCTGCTGATCCACAAAGCCTGTCTTGAGATCCAGAATGCCATGAAGAACCTTAAAGGTTTCAAGAATATGGAGCAGGTAAAGGAAGCATGTATCAAAGTAAATTCCATCGAAAATATTGCGGACGATCTTCTTTCCAATTCTATGGTAGAACTGTTCGAAACCAATGATGCCATCAACATCATCAAAGTTTCATCCGTACTTAATTATCTTGAGGTAGTAACCGACAAAGCGGAAGATGTTGCCAATACTATTGAGAACATCATGATTAAATACGCTTAAAAGAATACAACAGAAATGGAATTTCCTATTTTACTGACGGTTATTATTGCTTTAGCCCTGATCTTTGATTATATCAACGGTTTCCATGATGCGGCCAATTCAATTGCGACCATAGTTTCTACAAAAGTTTTAACCCCTTTTCAGGCTGTTCTCTGGGCAGCACTCTGGAATTTTGCCGCTTTCTTTATCGCTGCTTACATCATCGGTGAGTTTAAGATCGGTAACACGATTGCCAAAACCGTTAATGAAAACTTCATTACACTTGAAGTGATCTTTTCCGGACTGGTGGCTGCTATTGCCTGGAACCTCCTCACATGGTGGTTCGGGATCCCGTCATCCTCTTCCCACACGTTGATCGGAGGTTTTCTCGGAGCTGCTCTGATGCATGCATTCATGATGGATTATCATGATGTTGCTGCTGCACAGCCTGCCCTTGGACTTTGGGATACGCTAAAACAGGCGGCCCACCAGGTAACGACCCAGAGTGTGGTGAAATTTGATAAAGTAATCCCTATTTTCCTTTTTATATTCATGGCACCAATTATCGGGATGATTATTTCAATCATCATTACGCTGATCATTGTACACCTGTATAAAAGGTCAAACCCGCATAAGGCAGACCAGTCTTTCAAGAGGTTGCAGCTGGCTTCTTCGGCGCTGTTCAGTTTGGGGCACGGTCTTAATGATGCCCAGAAAGTAATGGGAATCATCGGGGCTGCACTGATCTATTACCATGTGAACATGCTTCAGGACCCAATTTACCTGAATATTCCTTCTGCAGAACGTTTTGATTATTTTGCCGAGCATTACCTTTGGGTACCTCTTGTATCTTTCCTTGCCATTGGTCTGGGTACCATGAGCGGAGGTTGGAAGATCATCAAAACCATGGGAACAAAAATTACCAAAGTAACTTCGCTGGAAGGAGTAAGTGCTGAAACAGCCGGGGCGATCACCCTGTTTATTACAGACCATTTCGGTATCCCGGTATCTACTACACATACCATTACAGGATCCATCATTGGGGTAGGACTGACCAAAAGGATTTCTGCCGTAAGATGGGGGATTACCGTAAGCCTGCTATGGGCATGGGTATTAACGATTCCGATTTCCGCTATTGTGGCAGGGGTTACCTATCTCCTGGTTACCTTTTTATCTTAACACAAATTTTAAATACCATAAAAAAACTTTGTCCGGCCGGGCAAAGTTTTTTTGCATCTGGGTTATGAATTATTGTCCTGATCTTTTCCGGACGGATAAGCGGATCAGCATACGGCCGTAAATCATATACTGGTGCTTTACTGTTCTCTTGCCCGAATAAAATCAACAAAGTGCCATTTTCAGATGTTTTTTTGATCACAAATCTTGTCAAATGCTTCTGTAGGCTCCTTTAAAAATTGTATTTTTGTTTAAACGATTAGATTGTATGGAATTTTTAGACCGATATCAGCAGATTGTTGCTGAAGCTATTGCCAGATATACCTTTAAAGACAAGCCGGCAGAATTGTATGAGCCCATGAACTACATCATCTCGCACGGGGGCAAACGCCTTCGTCCTATTATGGTTCTCATGGCATGCGATTTATTTGGCGGCGATCTGAAACAGGCAATCAAGCCGGCACTGGCCATTGAGTTTTTCCATAACTTCACCCTGATCCATGATGATATCATGGATGAAGCACCGCTGAGAAGAAACAAGCCTACGATTCATACACTGCACGGGATCAATGTGGGAATCCTTTCCGGAGACGGACTGATGCTGAAAGCCTACAAGTTTTTTGAAGACCTTGAACCGGAGATTTTCAAAGCCTGCATCAGGATATTTACCCATACAGGACTGCTTTTATGCGAAGGCCAGCAGTATGACATCAATTTCGAGACCCAGGAAGATGTCACTTTCGATGACTACATCAGAATGATTACCTATAAGACAGGAGTTTTGAGTGCCTCTTCGTTTGAAATCGGTGCCCTAATTGCCAAAGCAGACTTTAAAGATGCTAAAGCGATCTTCAACTTTGGGAAGCATATCGGTATTGCCTTCCAGATCATGGATGATTACCTGGATGTTTTCGGGGACCAGGCACAGTTCGGTAAAAAACATGCAGGAGATATTTACGAAAATAAGAAAACCGTACTTTACCTCCTGGCAAAAGAACATGCAACAGAGGAAGAACGTAAGGAACTGGATTACTGGTATTCCAAGAAAACCGATAACATCGATAAAGTTTACGGAGTAGAAAAGATTTTCAGGAGAGCAAAAGTAGACGAAAAAGCCCTGCGACTGATTGAAAAGCATAATGAGATAGGGCAGAGCTACCTGGAAAAAATCGATATTCCGGAAGAAAAGAAAAAACCGTTTTCAGAGCTAGCTAACTACCTTCTGAGAAGGGAAAGCTGATACACCTGAAAATGAGATCATATTTCATTTTGAAATTTTAAATCCGGATTAACCTAATGAAATTCCGTACCGAAGTAGAGCTCAGGGAATCGCAGAAGAAGATTCAGGTTGAAGATAAAATATTTTCGATCGGTTCCTGCTTTGCTTCGGAAATGTCGGACCTGTTCCGCCAGGGTCAGCTGCAGACGCTCAGCAATCCTTTCGGGACTGTTTTTAACCCGTTTTCAATTGCCAATGCGGTCAAGCGGCTTCACGATTCTGAGTTTTATACGGAAGAAGAACTCATTCTTTTTAATGAAGAATACATTTCGCTGGATCACCATACAGGTTTCGACAGCCGGTATATCCATCAGACGCTGGATAAGATCAATCATCATATTGCCGATGGAAACCAGTTCCTGCAGGAAACACGCTGGGTAATCATCACCTATGGGACTTCGTTTATTTATGAATTCCTGCCTAAGCAGAAGCTGGTCGCCAATTGCCACAAGATTCCTCAGAAATTCTTTGAAAAGAGGTTGCTGACCCATCAGGAAATTACTGATGCCATTTATAATACGGTCTTAAACCTGGACGACATCTGTAAAGATGATGTGCAGATCCTGTTTACCGTATCCCCGGTGCGCCATACCAAAGACGGCATGACGGAAAACCAGCTGAGTAAATCCAAGCTTATAGCAGCAGTACATGAAACGATTGAACAGTTTGATAACTGCCACTACCTGCCGGTCTATGAAATCATGATGGATGACCTGAGGGATTACCGTTTCTATAAAGATGATATGATCCATCCAAGCGTTCAGGCAGTCCTGTATATTTTTGAAAAATTCGGCAGTGCATGGTTTGCTGAGAATACGAAAACGTTCATCAGGGAAAATTTCAGCATTAATAAAGCCCTGGATCATACAACAGCCGATGAAAAAGACCCTAAGTACATAGAATTCAGAGAAAAACTGAATCTGAGGATAGAACAGCAGCAGAAAAAGGTAAAACATAAAATATTCCCGTAGACAAGTATGCCGGCAATTAAAAATATAGAAGGATTAACAACAGACCAGGTCAATCAGGAACTGGCTAAAGGGGCAAAGTTCATCATGTTTTCCTATACAATATCCATAATTATCCTGACGACCAGAAAACGGAGTGATATTTATTTCATCAGAGCCGGTGAATCCACAGCATCATACAGCTGGAAGTACAGCATGATCAATTTTCTTTTCGGATGGTGGGGATTCCCTTTCGGCCCGATCTTTACGATAGGAGCTTTTTATACGAATTTTACCGGAGGGAAGGATGTCACTCAGGATGTGCTTAACCATGTCAACTTCCAGTAAGCTCTGTTATGATTGATTTTACAGCCATTGATTATCTGAAGGAAGGAAACGAAACGCAGCAAAAAGCTTATGAGGTACTCACCAAATACCGGATTTTTGAAAAACTGAAATCGTATTCACCGGTGCTGGCCGGAACTATACCCATCGGGATCGATGTGGAAGGAAGCGATCTGGATATTATCTGTCAGGTAGACCTTACCTGTGAAGAAGATTTTTTAGATGAACTGATGTATAAAAAGGTAATTCCGCCGGATGTGGAAATTACCGTTGAGAAGATGATGGTCAACGGGGAACAATCCATTGTTCTGAACTTTATGCTGGACGGTTTTCCGGTTGAGATTTTCGGACAGGATATACCGCCGGTTCAGCAGAATGCATACCGTCACATGCTCGCTGAATACCGCATTTTAAAAGAAAAGGGAGACAGTTTTAAACAGGAAATAATACAACTGAAAAGGAAGGGCATCAAAACGGAGCCTGCCTTCGGTCTTTTGCTGGGATTGGAAAATCCTTACGAAGACCTGCTAAAATGATTAAGAAATGATTGATACACATACGCATTTATATGCAGAAGAATTTGATGACGATCGGAAAGAAGCCATTCAGAGAGCTTTAGACAAAGGAATTACAAAATTTTACCTGCCCGCGATAGATTCTGCATCCCACGAAAAGATGCTGGAACTGGAAGCGGAATATCCGGGAAATGTTTACGCGATGATGGGGCTGCATCCCTGCTACGTTAAGCCTGAAAGCTGGGAGGCAGAACTGGAAACGGTTAAAAATTATCTGGACAGCAGGACTTTTCCGGCTATCGGTGAGATCGGTATCGACCTGTACTGGGATAAAACTACGCTGGACATCCAGATTAAAGCCTTTGAAAAGCAGATCGACTGGGCCATAGAAATGGATCTTCCGATTGTGATCCATACCCGTGAAAGCTTTGATGAGACGTTCGAAGTCCTGGAAAGAAAAAAGCATCCCAGACTGAGGGGAATCTTCCATTGCTTTTCCGGAACGCTGGAACAGGCAAAGCATGCCATCGACCTTAATTTTATCCTGGGAATCGGTGGGGTAGTTACGTTTAAAAACGGTAAGATCGATCAGTTCCTGCATGAAGTCCCGCTGGAGAAAATCGTCCTGGAAACAGATTCTCCGTATCTTGCTCCGGTACCGCACAGGGGGAAAAGAAACGAAAGCAGTTACCTGGATCTCGTTGCCGGGAAGCTGGTGAATATTTACGGGAAGGACTTTTCGGAAATTGACAGGATCACTACAGAAAACGCAATGAGAATATTTAATACGCAAAGATGAAAGCTGAAATTTCTAATCTTCTAAGGCGATTAAATTTGCTGTTTTTAGCGGATAAGCTGAGGTTTTATATTTATAAGAACAAAAATAAAAGCAAAAATAAAACTTTTCAGTCTCAGTATCCGAATTTTGTATTTCCACCGGATTATCTGATGTACGAATCTTTCAATATAAATTATGAAAGTTATTATAAAAGTGGGAGGTCTACTGCAGAGAGATTTGTCGGGATCTTAAAAAAATATACTTCTGTTGAGACACCTCATATTCTGGATTGGGGTTGTGGTCCTGCAAGAGTAGTGCGCCACATGTCGGATTTTTTACCTGGATGTCAGGTCTATGCGACAGATTATAATGAAAATTCAATCGCATGGAATAAAAGTAACATAAACAATGTCACATTTAATTTAAATGGTTTGAAAGCCGAACTGCCCTATGAAAACGGGTTCTTTGATTTCGTTTATGGAATTTCCATTTTTACGCATTTATCAGAACAACTGCATGATGATTGGAAAAATGAACTGACACGAGTATTAAAGAAAGGCGGTATCCTCCTTCTTTCCCTGCAAGGTAACTTGTTTAAAATGATTCTTACCGAAAAAGAGGTAAGGAAATTTGAAAATGGTAAACTGGTCGTAAGAGGCAATGTAAAAGAAGGACATAGAACCTATTCTGCGTTTCATCCTGATGAGTATGTAGAGGAATTATTTTCCGACTTTGAGGTGATGGAACATATACCTTCATTTATGAACAATGGCCGTCCAGAACAAGATATCTGGATTTTCCGGAAAAAATAAAACCTTTCATTCTGAAAGGTTTTATTTTTTATTTTTTTCTGGTGAAGTTCTTATTCTTAGGCTTTTTAAATCCTACCGAAGCTTTATCTTTCACCGGTGGTTTCGGCCTTTGCATTCCCGCTCCCATAGGTTTATTATTGGAATCCCTCTTCTGCGCAACAAGATCGTCCGTATGGAAAGGATGGTCTCTGATGACCGGGATCTTTTTTCCGATCAGCTTTTCCGTATTTTTTAGATTGACGAGGTCCAGTCCGTCTACAAAGGAAATAGAACTTCCTTCTGCGCCCGCTCTTCCGGTTCTTCCAATACGGTGCACATACGTTTCGGAAACATCGGAAAGCTCAAAATTAACTACATATTTAAGTTCATCGATATCAATTCCCCTCGCTGCAATATCTGTAGCCACCAATACCCTTGTTTTACCCGATTTAAAGTTATTCAGGGCATTCTGGCGTGCATTCTGAGATTTGTTCCCATGAATGGCTTCTGTGGTGATATTGTCTTTCTGCAGCTTCCGTGCAATTTTATCGGCACCATGCTTAGTCCTTGAGAATACCAATACAGAATCTGAAATATCATTCTTTAAAATATGGGTCAGGAGCTCAAGCTTATTTTCCTTTTCAACAAAATATACCGACTGCTTAATGGTTTCTGCTGTTGAAGAGACCGGGGTAACTTCCACTTTTACAGGATTGTCTAAGATCGATCCTGCCAGTTTCTGGATTTCTGCAGGCATGGTGGCAGAGAAGAATAACGTTTGTCTTCTCTGGGGAAGAAGCTTAATAATCCTCTTCACGTCATGCACAAAACCCATATCAAGCATACGGTCTGCTTCATCCAGGACAAAAATTTCAAGATTTTTAAGACTGATGATTCCCTGGGCGATAAAGTCCAGAAGTCTTCCCGGCGTCGCAACCAGAATATCTACTCCTTTTCTGAGCGCAATTTCCTGGTTTCCCTGTTTCACACCGCCAAAAATAACGAGGTGCTTCAACGGCAGGTATTTTCCATAAGCCTGGATATTTTCTTCAATCTGTATGGCAAGCTCTCTGGTAGGCGTTAGAATAAGGGCTTTAATATGTTTTCCGGGAGTTTTTCTCTGAGTTAAATTCTGAAGGATAGGAATGGCAAATGCTGCGGTTTTTCCTGTTCCTGTCTGGGCACAACCTAAAAAATCCCTTCCTTTCAGGATTTCAGGAATCGATCTTTCCTGAATAGGCGTAGGGCTGGTGTATCCTTGTTCCTCAATTGCCTTGGCAATAGGTTCTATGAGTTGTAAGTCTGTAAAATTCAAATGAATTGTTTTATCATTAAAAAATTCCTTCATTTTGAAGGAATTGGTTTTGCAAAGGTAGCGTAATATTTTTAAATGGAATTACTTCACTTTCGTCCACTGCTGATTCTTTCTCAGATTTTCAAAAAAAGTGTAAAGTTCGGAAAGTTTTTCACTGCCTCTTTTCCCGTAATCTTCAATGTTTTTAGACGTTCCGTCTGCAAAACGCACTCTCAGGTACGAAGTGGGAAGATCCGTAACGTTGTGGCTGCCATACTTGTCATTCAGAGATTGTACATTCAATCCATCCAGTAAACTGATAAGTTGATTATAGTCGGTTTCCTTAATGGTTCCCTTGAATGTGCCTTCACGCGGCTTGGAAAAATCATCTTTTGAAGGGCGGTCGCTGAAGTTGAAATGTTCAGCTTCAAATATTGCCGTACGGTCTGCATTAATGGTCATTTTAAAAACCGGGCAGAATCCGAAGCATGGTGTTGCTTCATATTCGATCGTGGAATATTTTGCAGTCATCTTCTGCGGCCCGCAGGAAGACAGAAGTACAAAAGCAAAAAGGCTTAACAGATATTTCATAACATAAATTTGGATGATCTGCTTCAATAAATGTTCCAAATACATCTGATGCGATGTGTGGTAAATCAGATTGATCAATAAAAAAACCGGAGATATTCCCCGGTTTTTTTATTGTATTTCAGCATTGACTGCCGTAAGATTTTTTTTATCCGTGCAGCTGCTTCCAGATGGCATCTTTAAGCTCCACAAGGCCTTCGCCCGTTACACCGGAGAAAAACAGAGGCTGTTTGTTTTCCGGGAACTCTGCAGAGATTTCTTTTTTAAGTTCGTCATCCAGAAGGTCGGATTTGGATACGGAAATAATAAAATCTTTGTCCAGAAGTTCAGGATTGTATTCTTTCAATTCATTCTCAAGGATCTTGTATTCCTGGAAATGGTCTTCAGAATCTGCCGGGATTAAGAACAGAAGGATTGAATTCCTTTCGATGTGGCGCAGGAACCGGTGTCCCAGTCCTTTACCTTCAGCAGCTCCTTCAATAATTCCGGGGATATCGGCCATGACGAAAGACTTGTAATTCCTGTAATCCACGATTCCCAGGTTAGGGGTAAGGGTCGTAAAGGCATAATTCGCGATCTTCGGTTTAGCTGCAGAAACTGCGGAAAGCAGCGTTGATTTTCCGGCATTTGGAAAACCTACAAGGCCTACATCTGCTAAAATCTTAAGTTCGAAAATTACATATCCTTCCTGCCCGTCCATTCCCGGCTGTGCAAATCGGGGCGTCTGGTTGGTGGAAGACTTGAAATGCTCGTTTCCTTTTCCTCCCATTCCGCCTTCCATGAGGATGATTTCCTGTCCGTCCTCCATGATTTCGCCGATGATCTCACCGTCTTCATTTTTGGCAATAGTCCCGATAGGAACCTCAATATATACATCTGCGCCATACGCGCCGGTTAACTGGTTTTTCCCCCCGTTTTCCCCGCGTTCCGCTTTCACGTGGCGTGTGTACCGAAGAGGAAGTAAAGTCCATTCATTGGCATTCCCTTTCATGATGATGTGGCCTCCGCGGCCTCCGTCACCTCCGTCCGGTCCTCCTTTGGGAATGTATTTTTCACGGCGGAGGTGGGCAGAACCTGCACCTCCGTGGCCGCTCTTACAATGAATCTTTACGTAATCTACAAAATTTGACATTTCTTATCCTTAATGAGTTATGAGTACTGAAGCATGAGGTATGAATTGTAAAAACTTATAACTCATCACCCATAACTTTTAACTATTTTACTTTTTCCACTTCAGAAAAAAGCTTTTCTGAAATTTCGTTGATATCACCAACGCCGTTTACTTCCACATATTTCCCCTGCTGTTTGTACAGCTCGGCTACTTCTGCGGTTTTGGTATAATATTCTTTAATCCTATTTTCGATGATCTCTACATTGCTGTCGTCTGATCTTCCGCTGGTTTCTCCTCTTTTCAGTAATCTTTCTACCAGAATCCTGTCTTCTACCACCAGGGACAGGCAAACATCGATCTCATCATTCAACTCTTCCTGAACGATTTTTTCCAAAGCTTCTGTCTGGGCTACCGTCCGCGGATATCCGTCAAAAATAAATCCGTTGGTATCCGTAGGCTTTCTGAGCTCATCGATCAGCATATCCGTAGTCACCTGATCCGGAACCAGCTCACCTTTATCAATATATGATTTGGCCAGTTTTCCAAGCTCAGTATCATTTTTCATATTGAATCTGAACAGGTCACCTGTTGAAATCTGTTTCAGATTAAATTTCTCGATCAGGTTTTGTGCCTGGGTTCCTTTACCGCTTCCCGGAGGGCCGAACAGAACAATGTTTATCATAATGTTGTTTCGCTTCTGGCAATTGGCAGCAGGCCTGTGGCTTCCTGCTTTTTGCTGTTCAGCATTTAAAATTAATATTTACTTTTCTTCGATTTATTTTTTAGCTGTCTAGTGGTTGATTTGTCCCTCTTCCAGCTGGTACAGATTCGGCAGGTTCCTTCCCAGTTCATCATAATCCAGTCCGTAACCGAGAACAAATTTGTTCGGAATTTCTTTGCCGATATAATCCAGTTTGAAATCTTTCTTGTAAACTTCAGGTTTCAACAGGAATGAAGCCAGTTTTACGGATTTAGGACGCTGGGTTTCCTTGAAATACTTGAACAGGCTTTCCACTGTATTTCCTGTATCCACAATATCTTCTACCAGGATAATGTGGCGGTCTTTTACATCCTTGGTCAGCTCCATTTTCTGGTAAACGATGCCCGTAGATTCAGTACCTACATAAGAGCTCATCTGAATAAATGCAATCTCGCACGGTCCGGGATAATGTTTCAGAAGGTCTGAGAAAAACATGATCACTCCATTCAGAACCCCTATGAAAACAGGAACTTCATCCTTGTAATCTTCGTAAATCTTTAAAGCCGTTGCTTTTACAATTTCCTGAATTTCGGCGTCCTCCAGATAAGGAACAAAAGTTTTGTCGTGAACTTTAATACTTTCCATAAAAATTTTAGTAGGCGGCAAAGTTACGGATTTTTGATCAAAGTTTTTATGCGTTGGAAGGAAGGATTTTATATGGATAACAGTAAAAGTACTGACTGAAGCAGACTCAGCTACCGGTTTTAAAAAGTTCAGGACGAATTAATAATAATCATATTACCGTCAGCCTAATTGTTACAGGAAATTTTTAAATGCTCTTGAGGCATACACAAAGGCTGCTGGCGTTTTGAAGCTATTGGTGAAAAAATTACTATATTTGTCATACAACATTACCCAAAAAACAGTCATGTAGGATATAGTTTCTTTCAGATTTAATGATAAAGCAGCATTGTGGCTGTTGAAGTTCAACTTTAATTAAGAAAGGAATTATGTTTTTTTTACACCATATATCTTTTGGGTTTCCCGCAGGAAATCTGCTATTCAATTCTATCGACTTAACGGTACCTTCATCATCAAAATCAGCTTTGGTAGGCAGCAACGGTACAGGTAAATCTACGCTGCTGAAAATCATGGCCGGTGAGCTTATTCCTCTGGAAGGAAGTGTACGTATTGAGGGAAATCTTTTTTATGTTCCGCAGATGTTCGGCAACCTGGATCATCTGACCGTAGCAGAATGCCTTACAGTAGATCAGAAACTGGATGCGCTTCAAAAAATCACCGGTGGAGAAGTGGAGCAACGGTATTTTGACCTCCTGAATGACGATTGGGACATTGAAGAACGGTGCAGGCAGGCGTTGGAGTACTGGAAACTGGATTCCGTAAGCCTTTATCAGAAGCTGGAGACGCTGAGCGGCGGCCAGAAGACCAGAGTTTTCCTGGCCGGGCTACAGATTCATCAGCCCGATACCATACTGCTCGACGAACCGACCAATCACCTTGACCTGGAAGCCCGGCATCTGCTGTACGACTGGCTGCATAAGACCAGTGCAACCGTAGTCATGGTCAGCCATGACCGTACTTTGCTCAATCTGGCAGATACCGTTTTTGAGCTGAGTAACCAGGGAATTTCTACCTATGGCGGGAATTATGATTTCTATGCCGCGCAAAAAGACATTGAAAACGAAGCTTTGCAAAACGACATCCACTCCAGGGAACGTGCTCTGAAAAAAGCCAGGGAAAAAGAGCGCGAAACATTGGAAAGGAAACAGAAGCTTGATGCAAGGGCAAAAGGCAAACAGGAAAAAGCAGGTGTCGCTAGGATCATGATGAATACGATGCGGAACAATGCGGAGAAAAATTCTTCCAGGCTGAAAAGCATTCATGCTGACAGGATCGGTGAAATTTCCGGAGACCTGCGCGATCTCCGCTCCGGAAGGAAAAATGTGGAACAGATGAAAGTCAGCTTTGACGATCCGGACCTGCACGAAGGGAAACTGCTGGTTTCAGCAGACGGAATTAATTTCCGGTATGGACAGGAAAACCTTTGGAAAGAAAACCTGAACTTAGAGGTCCGCAGTGGCGACAGGATTCAGGTAAAGGGTTCAAACGGTTCCGGAAAAACGACCCTCATTCGATTGCTGCTGGGAACACTGCAGCCGTCCACCGGAAAAATTTCAAAGTCAGGTTTTCATGCAGTCTATGTCGACCAGGAATATTCCCTGATTGACCAGAACGCAACCGTATATGATTTTGCCCGGCAGTTCAATGATACGGCTTTACAGGAATCCGAAATAAAGACGTTGCTTTCAAGGTTCCTGTTCGGCAAGGAAACCTGGGATAAAAGATGTGGAGTGCTGAGCGGGGGAGAATGCCTGCGGCTTTTGCTGTGTGCATTATCCATCAGCCGGAAAGCACCCGATATGATCATCCTCGATGAGCCTACCAATAATTTAGACCTTCAGAATGTGGACATCCTGATGAATTCGATTAAAGATTATCGTGGAACCCTGCTGGTTATTTCGCATGATGCGGTGTTTTTGGAGGAGATAGGGGTGAAGCGTGAGGTGGTGATGGAATGATTTTAAACCTAATGGGTTTTTAAAAACCCGTTAGGTTTTGTTTATAGATCACCATAGGTCACCGGAATATTTTTGATAAAGCATCTTCAGAAGTTCTTTAATAGTCGAAATTTTTAATAAATCCTGATTTTTTTGCCTGTCCAGTTCTCGAATCAATTCCGATTTTTTAGATCCTTCATCTTTGATATCTTTATGAAGTCGCCCTTGCTACTTCAATTGCAGACGAATATTTATCTGCTTTTATCTATGACATTATGGAATTATTTGATGACCACCTGGTAAAGTGAATACCTTTTAGGTCATGGTTTTTACTTTTAATTTAAACATATCAATTCTTAACAGTAATCACAATTGATTTAACAGCATGAAGTTATCAAATAATGATTTTTATTTCATCCAAAATAAATTCCCCCTCAAATTTGCCCACACAATTTTTTAAAAGTAATTTTGCATGAATCTAAAATAAAAGTAAAATATGTCAACTTACGTAGTTGTAGGTCTTCAGTACGGAGATGAAGGGAAAGGAAAAATCACGGATGTTTTATCGGCCAAATCAGATTATGTGGTGCGCTTCCAGGGTGGAGACAACGCAGGTCACACGGTATATGTGGGCGATGAAAAGTTTGTGTTGCACCTTCTTCCGTCCGGAGTCCTTCAGTGCAAAGGGAAATGCATCATTGCCAATGGAGTGGTGGTGAACCCTAAATCTTTCATTAAGGAGGTAAATCAGATCGAAAGCAAAGGCCTGAAAACAGACCACATTTTCATCAGCAGAAGAGCGCATGTCATCATGCCGTACCACATTCTTCTGGATACCTACCGTGAGGAAGAGCACGGAGGAACTCAGATCGGGACCACCAAAAAAGGGATCGGACCTTGCTACGAAGACAAAATTGCAAGAGTGGGCATCAGGATGATCGATCTTCTGAACCCTGAAATTTTAAGAGATAAAATAGAGAAAAACCTGAAGGTTAAAAATTCACTGTTTGAAAAATACTACGGAAAGCCGGTTTTGGATGTTGAAGAGATCTATAATGAATTCCTTGAAATCGGGAAACTGCTTCAGGACAGGATCGTAGATACCGAACTGGAACTGAACCATGCGATCCAGGAAGGTAAGAATGTTCTGTTTGAAGGTGCTCAGGCCCTGATGCTGGACATTGACTTCGGAACCTATCCTTACGTAACGTCATCTTCTCCGTCTACCGGAGGAGTGTGTACGGGAGCAGGGGTTCCTCCTACTTCCCTTCAGAACCTGATCGGGGTGGCCAAAGCTTACTGTACAAGAGTAGGAAACGGTCCGTTCCCTTCTGAATTGGATAATGAGCTTGGGGAAAGCATCAGGCAGATCGGAGGCGAATTCGGCGCAACGACCGGAAGACCGAGAAGAACAGGATGGTTAGACTTGGTTTCCCTGAAACATGCCTGCATGATCAACGGGATCAACAACCTGGTGATTACTAAACTGGATGTCCTTACCGGGATCGAAAACCTGAAGATAGTTACGCATTACAAAACTGAAGATGGCAAAATCATCGACTATTTTACTTCTTCTACTGAAAAATTATACAACTACGAACCGATCTACCAGGATCTTCCGGGCTGGACTGAAGATCTTACCAAAGTAAGAAGCTACGATGAGCTTCCGGACACGGCTCAGAAATATATCGAGTTTATTGAAAAATATCTGGGTATCAATGTGTACTTAGTTTCTGTGGGTCCTGAAAGAAGCCAGAACATCATCAGAAAGGAACTATTCTAACAGGATATCCATCTTAATCATACTACAGAGACTGTCATCGGACAGTCTCTTTTTATTTACCACGACAGGTGATATTTTTTCATCATACCATAAAACAATATTATTTAAAGCATAGTTAAATTTAATACTTCGGCTTCAATGTGTGATTTTGTTGAGTTTTTATTAATATATTGGCTTATGTTTTGATGCTTTAATTATGTTATTGAATAACCTGTGATAAGTTGATAATTTTGTGTAACCCATCTAAATGTTTATTGTGATGAAAAACCCGTTTAAAAATGAAGAGTCCCGTTTTAATGAACTGCTCTTTGAACACCGTAATAAAGAATATGGTGCGTATGTATTAAGAAGTGAATCCGACAGAATATTAACCAAAGCTCTCTTTGTAGGAGCTGGTCTTTTGGCTGCTATTTCTTTGACGCCATTGGCTATTAATGCATTTAAAAGCTCTGAAGGAAAGAGCATAACAACATTTTGTCCTGTAGGTCCTTATGAAATTCAGGATATACCTGATGTTGTTGTGCCTGTGACACCAACGCCTCAGACTGTACAGCAGCGTAAGATTAAAACAATAGATAAAACTGTACCAGAGCCTAAAGCTAATCTAACCAAAGAAAAAGTAGTTGAAAAAATTGAAGGTGCGGTTGCGGGAACCAGAAATAACAGCGATGGTGAAACCGCTCCGGCAAATACCTATGTGCCGCAGGCTCCGGCCATCAATACTGGACCTGTTTCCATTCCGACAGCAACCACTCCCGTGCCTGAAAAAGCAGACCCAAATGCGGTTTCTACTGTTGTTGATGTGGAGGCGAGCTTCCCTGGCGGCATCGATTCTTTCAGGAATAAAGTATTAAATAACTTCGATGGTTCTGGCATCGATTCAGATGGTGTCGTAAAAACCATGATTACATTTATTGTGGAACGTGACGGATCTATCTCCGCCATCAAAGCAGACGGTAAAAATGCTGATTTCAACAGTGAAGCATTAAGAACCATCAAAAACATCAAAGGAAAATGGATTCCGGCCAAAGTAAAAGGCCAGGCGGTAAGAAGCTATTTTAAATTCCCAATTTCTATGAAGTTTGAAAATTAACACTCCAGACCAATCTTGATACTTATCCACAAAGAATTTTTTTTGTGGATAATTTTTTTTAGGGCTAAAAGGCTTATTAACAATATTTTAACTCATTTTTCGTTTTCATCGTTCACGAGGAGCAAAGAAAAAAGTGTATTTTTGAGCCTTAAAGTTCTAATAATGGCAAAAATCATAGGGATCGCTAATCAGAAAGGAGGAGTCGGGAAGACAACCACAGCTGTTAACCTGGCTGCGGCATTAGGGGTGTTGGAAAAGAAAATTTTAATTATTGATGCTGATCCTCAGGCAAATGCAACTTCCGGACTGGGAGTGGATGACGTTCAGTATTCAACCTATAATCTTCTGGAGCATAGTGTGGATACTAGGACCTGCATCAAAAGAACCGCAACTCCGAATCTGGACATCGTGCCGTCGCATATTGACCTGGTTGCAGCAGAGATTGAGCTGGTAGACAAAGAAGACCGGGAATATATGCTTAAGAAAGCATTGCAGACCGTTCGTGATGATTATGACTATATCATCATCGACTGTGCACCGAGCTTAGGTCTGATTACTGTTAACGCCCTTACTGCGGCTGATTCCGTAATCATCCCGATCCAGTGTGAATATTTCGCCTTGGAAGGACTGGGTAAATTGTTGAATACCATTAAGAATGTTCAGAAAATCCACAACAAGGATCTTGATATCGAAGGCTTGCTGCTCACCATGTACGACGGAAGGTTAAGGCTGTCCAACCAGGTGGTGGAAGAAGTGAATGCCCACTTCCCTGAAATGGTTTTTGAAACCATCATCAGCAGGAATGTAAGGCTGAGCGAAGCACCGAGTTTCGGAGAGAGCATTCTGAATTACGATGCGGAAAGCAAAGGTGCCATTCAGTACATTCAGCTGGCGGAAGAAGTGCTGCTGAAAAACGAAAATTTAGTAAAGAATTAATAAACAGCTGATAGCGGACGCTATAGCTTTACATATACTATGAAGGACAAAAAAAGAGCGATGGGGCGTGGTTTGGGTGCTATTCTTAGTGCTGAATCCAAAGCGACGATCAACTCAGCAACCGACGAAGGGGCCGACAAGTTTGTAGGGAATATTGTAGAAGTAGCTGTTGAGGATATCTATCCGAATCCCACTCAGCCAAGGACCTATTTTGACGAAAAAGCACTGAACGAACTGGCGCAGTCGATCAAAAATCTGGGCGTGATCCAGCCGGTTACCCTGAGAAAGGACGGTGAAAAGTTTGAAATCATATCCGGGGAAAGGAGGTACAGGGCCAGTAAAATGGCAGGCCTGGCCACAATTCCTGCCTACATCCGCCTGGTAAACGATCAGGAGCTGCTTGAAATGGCCCTGGTGGAAAATATCCAGAGGGAAGACCTTGATGCCGTGGAAATTGCTCTGACCTATCAGAGATTAATGGATGAAATCGGTCTTACGCAGGAAAACCTGAGTCAGAGAGTAGGAAAGGACAGAAGTACCATTACCAATTCCATCAGGCTTTTAAGGTTAAGCCCGGATATCCAGAACGCCATCAGAAGCGGGGAGATCTCTGCCGGGCATGGCCGGGCGATCATCAGTCTGGACAATGAAGAACTTCAGCAGATCCTGTTCGAGAAAATCATCAAAGAACACCTGAATGTACGACAGTCTGAACAGGCTGCGGCCATACTGAAAAATCCTAAGTCACCAGCGGCCAGGAAAGCGGCCAAAGCTGAACTGCCCAATCATTTTAAAAGAGCTGAAAAAGCCATTGCCGACCTTCTCGATGTAAAAGTGGAGATCAAAACAGCCGGAAACGGTAAAAAAGGGAAAATAGTTCTGGACTTTAAAAATCAGGAAGAACTGGATTATATTCTGTCCCATATCAAATAAATGAATAAAGCACTCTTAATATTCTTTCTGTATCTGTCTGCGCTGGGCTATGCCCAGGTGAGCCCCAATGATACCATCCGGGTGGAATACCATCCGAAGGACAGCGTATCGGTTGAAAGAAACAATACAAAAACAGAATCAGCTGTAGTGGCTGACCTTGAAAATGCCAATGGTCCTACCCGTAAGACCATGAAGCTTAATCCTACCAAAGCGGGCCTGTATTCCGCCGTACTTCCCGGACTGGGCCAGTTTTACAATAAAAAATACTGGAAAATCCCTATCGTATGGGGGGCTGTAGGAACCGGAGTAGGAATCGCGGTATGGAATGATAAGCAATACCGTAAATACCGTGAGTATTATATTGCCAAGCTGAATGGTACGCCTAATCAGTTTGTGGATGAACATCCGTGGCTGGATAAAGTAGCCTTGGGAAATGCGCAGGACAGAGCAAAAAGACAACGCGATTATGCCATTGCCATTTCAGGGCTTATTTACATCCTCAATATTGTAGATGCAGTGGTAGATTCCCATTTATATGAAAGCCGCCATGATCCGGACCTTACTTTCAATCCGGCAGTAATCCAGGACCAGTACGGGATAAATCCTCCTAAAACAGGAATAAGTTTAAGTTACAGATTTTAAGGCCGTGGTGATAATGACGGCCTGTTAAAAATAATAGGACAATGAGAATAGCATTAGTTGGATATGGTAAGATGGGCAGAATCATAGATGAGATTGCCACTCAGAGAGGACATGAAGTGGTCGCCAGGCTAAAAGAAACCCCAACTGCTGAAAACCTGAACGATCCCGATGTGGTGATTGAGTTTTCACTTCCGGAAGCCGCTTTCGGAAATATCAAGTCATGTCTGGAACACCAGATTCCTGTGGTGTGCGGAACTACCGGCTGGCTGGAAAAAAGAAAGGAAATAGAAGATCTTGCTGTTCAGAATGATACTGCATTCCTCTATGGTTCCAACTTCAGCCTTGGCGTCAATCTGTTCTTCGCACTGAATGAAAAGCTGGCCGGGTTGATGAAAAACAGGGATGAATATGCCTGTCAGCTTGAAGAGATCCATCACGTCCATAAAAAAGATGCTCCCAGCGGTACTGCAATTTCTATTGCAGAAGGAATCATCCAGCACCATCCGAAATTTGATGCCTGGAAACTAGAGGAAACGCAGGACAATCAGTTAGGTATCTTTGCTATCCGTGAAGATGAGGTTCCGGGGACACACAGCGTGTTTTACAGAAGCGAAGTGGATGAGATCGAAATCAAGCACACGGCATTCAGCAGAAATGGATTCGCTTTGGGAGCGGTGATCGCTGCAGAATGGATCCGTGACAAAAAAGGAAATTTCGGGATGAAAGATGTTTTAGGGCTGTAGTCCTGTAACGAAACATCAGATTCCTGCACTAATATAAATGTTGCTAACACAAATTATAACAGACAGGCACAAAAATTTATGAATTACTTTCTAACTTATGCAGTATACGTTGTTATTTTATCCCTTATGATGGGAATTTCAACATGGAAGCTGTTCAAAAAAATGGGCTACAATCCGGTTTTCGCATTTGTCCCGTTCTATAATTACTTCATCATCCTCAAAGAGACCAAGCATCCTAAGTGGTGGGCTCTTCTTTCCTACCTTCCTATTGTAGGACCTATCATGATGTCTGTTTTCCATATTTATCTCATGAAGAAATTCGGGAAAAGCCTTACGCAACAACAGCTGCTGACGGTTTTTCTTCCGTTCATTTATATGGCTGTAGTCAATTATTCCAAAGATACGGAACTGGAAGATGAAAGCATGAATGACATGTTTCTTACCGAAGAGGAGAAAAATGCCAAAAAGAAAGATTCATTTATCGGATCTATCACTTTTGCGGTAGTCTTTGCCACCATCATCCACGTATTTGTTACCCAGCCTTTCGGGATTCCTACGGGATCTATGGAACGGACACTGCTCGTTGGAGATTTCCTTTTCGTTAATAAATGGAGCTATGGCTACAGGCTGCCCATGCGTCCGGTAGCAATACCTTTCCTACAGGGAACTATTTTTGATACCGGCCAGCCAGGAAACCCTAAAGATGATCCTAAATCTTATGTAGATGCGGTTCAACTGCCTTATGAGAGAATATTCCAGTTCAGTAAGCCGCAGAAAAACGATATTGTTGTATTTAACTACCCGCGTGATTCTGTGCATACAGCGACAGACAGGAAAGATCCTTATGTAAAAAGATGTGTTGCCGTAGCAGGCGATACTTTTGAAATGAGAGCAGGAAGACTGTTTGTAAACGGTAAGCCGGAAACTGTTCTGGGAGACCAGGAAGTACAGCACAGGTATATCGTAACGACAGGAAGCCAGCTGGATATTCCGTCACTATACAATATTTACGGTTTTTTACCCGTTCAGGAGCAGCAGACAGATAAAGGATTTATCTACGGTTTCCAGGGACTTACTGATAAAGTGGCAGCAGATATCAAGGCTCTTCCTCAGGTAATTGAGATGAAGGAAGATATTCAGGAAAAAGGACTTGCCGCCGTGTTTTACAGGGATGAAGCAAGAAAGAAAATAGATACCACACAGTCGATCTTCCCGATCAACAAGCCCTGGAACCAGGATTGGTACGGACCGCTTAAAATTCCTAAAAAAGGAGACGTTGTGGCTGTTAATAAAGAAACCCTTCCTGAATATCGCTGGATTATCTCTGAATATGAACATAATCATCTTGAAGAAAAAGGGAACCAGATTTTTATCAATGGCCAGCCTGCAAGCACTTATACGATCAAACAGGACTACTATATGATGATCGGGGATAACAGGGATGCTTCCCTGGATGCCAGGTTCTTTGGTTTTGTCCCGGAAGAAAACATCGTAGGAAAACCAATGTTTACCTGGATGAGTTTGCAGGGAGCGTTCAAGGATAACAGTTCCTCGTATCAGGCTCCGTTTAAAGTCCGTTGGGACAGGATGTTCAAAGCTACGAACACCGGCGAATCCAATAAAACCTCTTACTGGTGGATTGCAGCCATGATCCTGATCCTGTTCTTCGGATGGGAATATTTTGTGAAGCTGTTCAGAAAGAAAAATGCAGAGCAGGATTAATCAGTTAAATAAATTATAAACAGAATGAAGTATTTGAAAAAATACTTCATTTTTGCATCATGAATATGAAGAACGTATTATTGCCGGTATTTTATCTGCCGCCTATTTCATGGTTCTCAGTGTTTTTAAATCCTGAGAATACCATCGGGCTGGAACAGCACGAAAATTTCCCAAAACAGACGTACAGGAACCGGGCCAACATCTATGGAGCCAATGGCAAGCTTGCTCTGATCATCCCGATCAGGCATAACGGAAAAAGGCTCCTGAAGGACATTGAAATGTCTGATTCTGAAGACTGGAAGACCCTGCACTGGAAATCCATCAAGACAGCCTACCAGAGCTCACCTTATTTTGAATACTACGAAAGCAGGCTGAAGGAAATTTATAATTATGAAGGAAATTCACTTCTTGATTTTAACCTGAATGCCCTTCAGATTATCCAACAGATACTGAAAACAGATCAGGCATATATTTTGAATGAAGAGTACATCAAAAATCCGGAAGCGGTAAATTTCAGGGAATGTTTTTCAGCTAAGGCACCTTCAGAATTTGCTATGGAAGACTATTACCAGACATTTTCGGATAAGCTTGGGTTTCTTAAAGATCTGTCTGTTTTAGACCTGATCTGTAACAAAGGACCTGAATCTGTTACTTATATTAGAAATATTAAATAATCTTATTAACATGAAAAAGATTTTGTTGGCTGCTGTTTTCCTGACAGGTCTCAGCTTTGGTTTTGCTCAGCAAGCACAGGATAAAAAACTCGATCCTAATGAGGATAAGGACCTGATGACATGGTATCATAAAGATTTTGCTACCACAAAAGTATATGGGATCAATACCGAAAACGCATATAAATTTTTAGAGTCCAAAGGTCTTAAGCCTAAAACAGTTATCGTTGGGGTTTTAGACAGCGGTGTTCAGGTAGACCATCCGGGACTGGTGAAAAACATATGGACCAATCCTAACGAAGTTCCTGGAAATGGTAAGGATGATGACGGTAACGGATACATCGATGATGTTCACGGATGGAACTTTATCGGCGGAAAAAACGGTGATATCGATGTAGATAATATGGAAGTTACGAGAGTGGTTGCCAAATACAAGCCTGTTTTTGAAGGGGATGACTCTACTAAAAACAAAGCTAACCAGGCTAAAATGCCGGAAGAGTTTGCGATGTATATGAAAGCCAAAGAACTTTTTACCGATAAAAGTACAGAAGCCAGACAGAGCCTTCAGACATTCACCATGATCAATACCCTGATCCCTAATATGATGAAAATGCTGAACGGCAAAGCAGTGACTCCGGAAACGGTAGCCGCTATACCGGCTCCTACCGATCAGAAAGATGCCATCGCATTGAATATATTGAAGCAGGTTGCGCAAAGTCCGGATTTTAAAGGCAAATCGTCTGTGGAATTTGAAAAAGCCATCTCTGCACAGATGAAGGAAGCTATTGATCATTTTGAGCCTCAGAGCAAACAATATGATCTCAGTTATGACCCGAGAAAAGAAATCGTAGGGGATAATTATGATGATTATTCTGAAAAGAAATATGGTAATAACCATTATGAGGGTCCAGATGCAGAACACGGAACCCACGTTGCGGGTATCATTGCCGGTCTTCCTCAGGGGAAAGAAGTGCAGTACGGAGTTGCGTCGAGGGTGGCGAAGATCATGTCTGTAAGAACAGTACCGAACGGGGATGAAAGAGATAAGGACGTGGCTAATGCCATCAGATATGCGGTAGACAACGGAGCCAAAGTGCTGAACATGAGCTTCGGGAAACCGCTTTCTCCAGGTAAAAATGTCGTTTGGGATGCATTCAAATATGCGCAGGATAAAGGCGTACTTTTAGTGAAGGCTGCCGGTAATGAAAATGAAGATGTTGCTGAGCATGTTGCATATCCTACCAATTTCAAAAATGCTACAGATGAAAAACCGTTTGTGAACAATGTTTTGGTTGTAGGGGCAAGTACCAATAACAATGATGCTTTACGAGCGAGCTTCTCCAATTACAACAAGAAAATGGTGAATGTATTCGCCCCGGGAGAGCAGATTTATTCTACGGTCCCGAAGAATGAATACAGATACCTTCAGGGAACGTCCATGGCTTCGCCTGTTGTAGCCGGTGCAGCAGCAGTGCTTCTGGCGTATATGCCTGGGCTAAAGCCTGACCAGATCATCGAGTCACTGGTGAAATCCAGCAATCCGAGTACCGTCAATCAGTTTAATAGCTATTCACAGGCAGGTGGTGTAATCGATCTTGAGAAAGCGGCAGAATATGCGTACACGAACTTCTACAACGGCAAATCCGGATCTGCTAAAAAAGCAACAAAACCGTCCAGAAAAGCAGTGAGGAAATAATTCTGATTTTACTTCAGAAATAGCAATATAAGAGTCCGGGTCGTCCCGGACTTTTTTGTTTTCACAATTTATTTGGCACGGTTTTTTATGACTTTATACTAACTATAATAAACTAGAGTATGAAAAATTTATTTCTTGCAGGCATACTGGGGACTTCACTTTTTGCAGTGTCTTGTTCCTCTGTAAACAGAGCTGCGAATTCCCAGAATCAGAGGGCTGAATTTTTAAAAATGAAAGGGGACTGGGAAATTGTACGTATCGATTACGATAAGCAGTATAAGATCAAACCTTTTGATGAAGGTGCAGATATTCAGTGTTTCATTGGAAGCCACTGGAGATTGATTCCCAATAACTACACAGGAGCATATACGTTAAATGGCGGCGGATCCTGCCCTGCTCTTACACAGCCTATAAAATTTGAGTCAAAAGGAGGCAATACTTTTATGTTCAAGAAGATTGCTGCCGGAACCAAGGCCAAACAAAATACAGTAGGGTACTCCCTGACCATTGTTTATCAGAATACAGACCAGTTTTCATTGGAACAGAATGTTCCGTTTGATGGGAATAATGTAAGAGTCGTATACCATTTCGAGAGAAGCGGAATGAAATAAGTAATAATAACAAAAAAATTAAAAAGATGAAATTAACTAAAACATATATCGGAGCGTTTTTCATGTCGTCAGCACTATTGCTGACAAGCTGCGAAACCATTCAGAATTCCAACCACCAGCAGAGAGGTACAGCCGTAGGTGTTGCTTCAGGAGCAGTGATCGGAGGCGTATTGGGTAACAATGTAGGTAGAGGAAAAAATGCAGCCTTAGGAGCTGTTTTGGGCGGGATTATCGGTGGTGTAGCTGGTAATGTGATCGGTTCCAAAATGGATAAGCAGGCTAAGGAGATTAAAGAAACCTTACCGGGAGCTGAAGTAGAAAGAGTAGGGGACGGTATTAAGATTACTTTAAGTGAAAGCATTGTGAATTTTGCTTTTGACTCATCAGACCTTACTGCTGCAGCTAAAACCAACCTGGATAAATTGGCTCAGGTACTCGTTAACAACCCTGATACCAACATCAATATCTATGGCCATACGGACAGCAAAGGTTCTGATAGTTATAATATGAGCCTTTCTGAAAGAAGAGCCAATTCGGTAAAAGCCTATCTTATGGGTAAAGGAATAGCATCATCCAGATTATATGCTAAAGGTGAAGGAGAAAGCATGCCTGTAGCCAGCAACGATACCGATGCGGGAAGAGCTAAAAACAGAAGGGTAGAATTTGCTATTACAGCAAACGAAAAAATGATTAACGATGCCCAGCAGGGACAGTAATTAATTAACATATAAATATTTTCCAGATAACCGCTTCGGCGGTTTTTTTTGTATTTTTATCCGGAATTTTTTTTTAAATTGTTATTTTTGCATCTGAAACCACATAAATGAAGAAATATGTAAAGCTGCTCCGGATGGAGCAATGGGTGAAGAACCTGTTTGTTTTTGTTCCCCTCTTTTTTTCAGGCAGTATTACCAATGTTGATCTTCTTACCAAAAGTATTGTTGCATTCGTTATTTTTTCACTTACTGCCAGTGTGGTTTATATCCTTAATGATTATAATGATATTGAAGCAGACCGCAAGCACCCTGAAAAAAGAAGGCGTCCGTTAGCCAGCGGTGCCATATCGAAAAGACAGGCTGTTGCCATTCTGATTGTTTTACTCGTGATCAACAGTATTGCTGTCTTTCTTGCTCAGATATATTTCCATCAGAATTTATGGAAATTTGCCGTGATCATAGGCTTTTATTTTGTGATGAACCTGGCTTATACATTCAGGCTGAAGCATGTTGCCATTGTAGATATTTCAATTATTGCGGTAGGCTTTGTACTCCGCGTATTGTCAGGAGGATACATTACCGGGATTAAAACTTCGCAATGGGCGATATTGCTTACATTTGTCCTTGCGCTGGTTCTGGCCATCGGAAAAAGGAGAGGAGAACTGATCAATGCGCAGGTTTCCGGTAAAACACGGAGGGCTTTGGATGGATATAATGTTCAGTTTGCAGATATAACCCTTTCTATTTCTGTAACACTGGCCATCGTATGTTACCTTATGTTTACATTATCACCTGAAGTCCAGATGCGGTTTCATGAAAGGGTATTTTATACGGTTATCTTTGTGGTCTTTGCTTTTCTGCGGTATCTTCAGCAGACGCTGGTATACAACAGGACGGAATCTCCAACCAAGATCGTGTACAGGGACCGGTACATTCAGGTTACCTTAGTGTTGTGGGTTGCTGCATTTTTAATTCAAATCTACTTTAAAAAATGAAGCCTAATTTTATACAGAAAGTCACCAACTGGGGCAATTTCCCGGTAGTGGAAAAAGAAATAAAGTCTGAAGACAGCTTCCGTAAAATAAAGGAATTTGTACTCGGGCGTAATGAATTGATCGCAAGGGGAAACGGGAGGTGTTACGGGGATGCTTCATTAGGCGACCATATTTTTTCAACCAAAAAACTCAATAAGTTTATCAGTTTTGACCGGTTGAACGGAATCATAGAATGTGAGTCCGGCGTGCTTCTTTCCGAAGTCCTGGAAGTCGCTGTTCCGCAGGGCTACTTTCTGTATGTGACACCCGGGACAAAATTTGTGTCTGTGGGCGGTGCCATTGCCTCAGATGTGCATGGCAAAAACCATCATGCCGAAGGATGTTTTTCGGAGTACGTCCTGGAGTTTCAGCTTATGACCGAATCCGGTGATATTATGACCTGTTCAAGGGAAGAGAACCAGGAAAAGTTCTGGGCAACCATCGGGGGAATGGGACTTACAGGGATCATTCTGACGGCAAAATTCAAACTTAAAAATATAGAAACGGCTTACATCCGCCAGGAAAGCATCAAAGCTGAAAACCTGGATGAAATATTCCGCCTTTTTGAGGAAAGTGAAAGCTGGACCTATACGGTAGCGTGGATCGATTGTTTTCAGAAAGGCCCCAATATCGGCAGAAGTATCCTGATGCGGGGAGAACACGCCTTCCAGCATGAACTGCCGCAGAACCTTTCCGGAAGTCCCTTAAGGCTTAAGAAAAAGATTGAACCCAATGTCCCGTTTTACTTTCCGGGATTTGTATTGAATGCGTTTACAATTAAGATATTCAATCTGCTGTATTATAAAAAGCAGTCTAAAAAGGAACTTAAAAACTTTATTGATTACGAGACTTTTTTTTATCCTTTAGATGCCATCCATAACTGGAACCGCATCTATGGGAAATCAGGATTTATCCAGTATCAGATGGTCATCCCGAAAGAGAATGGAAGAGAAGGAATGAAAAAAATCCTTGAAACCATTGCCAGCAGCGGAAACGGATCCTTCCTGGCGGTGCTGAAACTCTTCGGGAAAAACAATCCGCAGGCGTACAACTCATTTCCGATGGAAGGCTATACGCTCGCACTTGATTTTAAAGTCAATGCAAAACTTAAAAAGCTGGTAGATAAGCTGGATGATATCGTACAGGAATTCGGGGGAAGGATTTACCTTACCAAAGACAGTATGAGCAGGTCCTCCCTTACCGGTTATCTGAAAAACATCCATAATCCTAAATTTGTGTCTCTTCAGCACAAAAGAATCATAAACAACCATTCATCATGATAGTTCTGGGAAGTACATCCGAAGTAGCACAGGCTTTTGTGGAAAAAGCACTTCAGGAAGGGGAGAAATTTGAGAAAATTTATCTCGTGACCTCTAACAGGGAAACAACCGAACGGTTTGCCAGGCATATTGATGTGAAGTTCTTTCAGCAGTCCGAAGTTATTGAGCTGGACCTGATGAAAGAGATTGATTACAACAGGCTGGATTCTGTACATTCGCAACTGCTGTTCTGTGCGGCAGGATACCTGGGTGAAGGTTCTGAAGAGGGACTGTACGACAACAGGAATACCGAAAGGATCATCAGCATCAACTATTCCCGCCTGGTTCCCGTTATCAATTACTTTGCCCATAAATTCGAAAGCCGGAGGTCCGGAACCATCATCGGACTATCCTCAGTAGCCGGTGACCGTGGCAGGCAGAGCAATTTCATCTATGGAAGTGCAAAAGCGGCATTCACAGCTTACCTAAGTGGTTTAAGGAACTATCTTTTTGAAAAGAAAGTCCATGTCATGACGGTTAAGCCGGGCTTTATGGCAACCAAAATGACCGAAGGCATGCCGTTGAACCCGGCATTGACGGCAACTCCCAAACAGGCAGCGGCCCATATTTTTAAAGCATACAAAAGCAGGAGGAATATTACCTATGTACTGCCGGTATGGGCAGTGATCATGATGATCATCAGGAACATTCCGGAATTCCTATTCAAAAAATTAAAACTATAAATGATGAAAAAATTATATTGCTTTGATTTTGATGGGACCATTACCTATAAAGACACCATGTTCATGTACCTCAGGTTTTATGATCCAGCCAGGTTCAGGATGCAGTTTTTAAGGCATGTTCCCCTCTTTATTCTGCTTAAACTGAAGCTGGCCGAAACCGAAAAAGTGAAAAAAAGCTTTATCGGTTCGATCCTTAAAGGCCAGACCCAGGAAAAGATTGAAAAAAAAGCTCAGCAGTTCTTTGAACAGCATTATCCTAAAATCGTAAGGGAAAATGCGCTGGACTTTATCCAAAATATGGATCGTGAAAGTACGAAAAGCCTTTTGGTTACCGCTTCATTGGATATATGGGCAAAACCCTTTGCAGAAGCCCTGCAGATGCAGCTGGTAGCTACTAAGGCTGAATTCCGGAACGGCATTTTTACAGGCAATTTTATCGGTAAAAACTGCAACGGAAAAGAAAAACTGGTCAGGATACAGGAAGAGATCCATGGTTCCAAATTTGATAAAATTATTGCTTTCGGAGATACTTCCGGAGATAAATATATGCTCAGGTGGGCAAATGAAGGTCATTACCAATTTTTTCATTAATTTTGGATGATAAAATAGGGTCATGAAAAAACTGTTTGCCATAGGGTTAGGAACTATCATCAGCTGTTCCGGGATGCCTTCAGATAAAACTTCGCCAATGCAGGACAATGCACAGATCATCGTTTCAGAATCACAGGGAGGTACAGGAAAGCCTGGATTTACCATTCTGAAGAGTGAACAGGAATTCCAGTCCGTCATCCGTAAGAGCCAGTTTGGTATCGTAGAAGCAGGAACTGATGTGCAAAGTAAGATGCCTGCCTTCCCCAAAGGCAAAACCGTGGTGCTGTATAATCTTGGAACATTCAATTCCGGAGACCATACGGTAACACAGATCAACAATATTTCTGTACAGAATAAAGTATTGTATGTAGAAGTACCTCAAAAAGTTTCAGGTGGAATGGAGATCCAGGTGATTTCCCATCCGTGGATCATTTTTGCTGTTCCTGCAGAATATCAGTTTAACTCCGTAGAATTAAAATATTCAAAGTAAAATGAATAAAATATATTTAGATAACGCTGCAACAACGCCTCTTTCAGAAGAAGTTATCGATGCCATGGTAGACACCATGAAAATGAATTTCGGGAATCCGTCTTCCACCCACAGCTTTGGACAGGAAGCCAAGATCCTCATCGAAAACGTGAGAAGGCAGATTGCAGATTATCTTCACGTCACTCCTGCGGAAATCATCTTCACTTCATGCGGGACAGAATCCAATAATATGATCATCAAGTCCAGTGTGGAACATCTGGGCATTGAAAGGATCATCAGCTCTCCTCTGGAGCATAAATGTGTTTCTGAAAGCATCCTGGATATGAAGAACAGGAAAGGAGTAGAGGTAAATTACATCCGTCCCGATGAAAAAGGGGACCTGGACCTGGGCAGGCTGGAAGAACTGCTGAAAGTTTCTGATAAAAAGACCCTGGTAAGCCTGATGCACGCCAATAATGAGATCGGGAACCTTATTGATATCAAAAGAGTGGCGGAATTATGCAAGCAGTATAATGCTTTGTTCCATTCTGATACGGTGCAGACCATGGCTCATATGAACCTTGATTTTTCCGAGATCATGGTGGATTTTGCCTCGTGCAGTGCCCACAAGTTCCACGGACCGAAAGGCATCGGTTTTGCATTCATCAGAAAAGCAACAGGCCTGAAAGGTATTATTACCGGTGGGCCTCAGGAAAGAAGCCTGAGAGCCGGAACAGAGAACGTAGCCGGGATTGTAGGTCTGGGCAAAGCACTGGAGCTTTCACTTACCCATATGAATGCTTACAGGGACCATATGCAGGCTATAAAGGATTATGCAATTGAAAAATTAAGCACTGAAATCCCTGAAATGAAATTCAACGGGAGAAGCGCTGAGAAAGATAACAGTTTGTATACGGTTTTAAGTGCATTACTGCCATATAAAAACCCCTTGATCGGGCTTCAGCTGGATATGAAAGGTATTGCGATTTCCCAGGGAAGCGCGTGCTCTTCAGGAGCTTCAAAACCTTCCATGGTCATGATGATGGTCTTAACTGAAGATGAAATGGATACCTGTACGCCATTAAGAATATCATTCAGCCACCTGACCACCAAAGCAGATATTGATGCTTTGACCTCTGCGCTGAAGGAAATCTCGGAAGATTTCGTTATAGAAAAAACAAATGTTGAACATAGATAGTCTTATTTCTTAAAAATCGTAATTTTGATTTCGTAATAAGACAATTTTAATCTGATAGAATATTAATTTAAATAAAAATAAAAAAATGGCTTTAGAAATTACAGATAGCTCATTTCAGGAAACGGTTTTAAAATCTGATAAACCGGTATTGGTAGATTTTTGGGCAGTATGGTGCGGACCATGCAGAACGTTGGGACCAATCATCGAAGAAGTAGCAACAGATTTTGAAGGGAAAGCAGTAGTAGGGAAAGTGGATGTAGACAACAACCAGGAAATTTCCATGCAGTACGGGATCAGAAATATTCCTACTGTACTGATCTTTAAGAACGGAGAAGTAGTGGATAAGCTTGTAGGCGTAGCTCCTAAAGAAGTAATCGCTGAAAAACTAAGTGCACACTTATAAAAAAATAAGTTTGATAATGAATGCCTTCCGCTTTTGGAAGGCTTTTTTTTGCAAAATAATTTGCAGGGTATTAAAAAAGATGTAATTTTGCAATCACAAAAAAGAAACGACGTTCTTTATTTTAACAAACAATGATCCGGTAGTTCAGCTGGTTAGAATGCCGCCCTGTCACGGCGGAGGTCGCGGGTTCGAGTCCCGTCCGGATCGCAAAAGTTTTTCAATTTACTTTTCAAACAAAATTAGATCCGGTAGTTCAGCTGGTTAGAATGCCGCCCTGTCACGGCGGAGGTCGCGGGTTCGAGTCCCGTCCGGATCGCAGAAGTTTTGTCAATTTCTTTCAAAAAAAAATTGATCCGGTAGTTCAGCTGGTTAGAATGCCGCCCTGTCACGGCGGAGGTCGCGGGTTCGAGTCCCGTCCGGATCGCAACTATTCGATTATAATAGTATAAGTGCTGTAAAACATCTGTTTTACAGCATTTTTATTTTAGTACAGGTCCTGGTAGATTATTTGTACTTTTTAACAGCTACTTTACCAATGGAATATTCAGTGTGGTTACATTTTTTATTTCATCCAGCACAAAAGAGCTCTGCATCTTTACAATCCCCTGAACTTTCGTCAGTTTTTCAAAGGAAAAGATATTGTAGTGATCAAGGTCTTTGAGGACAACCTTGATCAGAAAGTCGTACATACCTCCGATGGAGTAGCATTCCACGATTTCTTCAATATTCCTGATTTCCTCCTGAAAGCGCCTGATGTGTTCATCATCATGCACAGCCAGTGATACATTGCAAAATGCAATCAAGGGTAATCCTACTTTTTTATTATCCAGCAATGCCACATATCTTTTGATGTATCCTTCGGTTTCCAAGCGTTTTATACGCTCATAAATGGGTGTTTTAGAGATATGCAGAAGATCTGAGAGCTCTTTGATGTTCAGTTTCGCATTATTCTGTAAGGCATTCAGTATACCGATATCGGTTTTATCAAGTTTCGCCATAGGATAATTTCCTGTTTATAGTTGTTATACAGTTTGATTTGGGAATATTAAATATTTTGACATGTAAATTTAGGAATATTTCCTAATTTAATCATCATCAGTAGTTCAAGTGTCTATTTAATATAAATTTACAGAACATAAATGACTACAATGAATCAGACTAAAGAAGAAACGGATTTAAAAAAATGTGTATTGATCATCGACAGTGCACAACCTACAGGGATTATTGCCAATACAGCCAGCGTCCTGTCTATTACGCTGGGCAAATATGCCGGAAATATCATAGGACATGACATCTGTGACCGGCAAGGAGGCATACATCTGGGCATCACAAAAATTCCAATACCGATATTGGGTGCTGTGGCTGACAAGATAAAAGAAATACGGAAGCATCTCTTATCGCTTGATAGGGAGGATCTGATCATCGTGGACTTTTCAGATCTTGCCCAGCATTCCAAAACATATGAACAATATGAAACGGCAATGCTTACGACTGCCGAAAATGAGATTCACTACAGGGGTATTGCTTTATATGGTGACAAAAAACTGATCAACAAAGCTACAGGAAATTTAAGCCTGATCAGATAGCCTGTGCAGGATCAATATCATCAGCTGGAAAAGAGCTGACTTATATGGATTTTATTGTTGATGAATTTTAGTTCCACATGATAAGCAAGGTTTTTTTGTCCTTTTATAATCGTCATAGTTCCGGATTATCAATTGAACATCCCGGTTTTTACAGTATTTTATACAGACACTTTTAATATTGATATTTAGGTCTGATATTTGTAATATGTAGCGAAAAATATTTCGTCTTATAATAGCTATGAAAAACATATCTGTAAAAAAAATATCAGTATCGGCATTATGCATCGCATTAATGCTTATTTCATGTAAAAAAGAAGTTGAGAAGATCAAAGATGCCGTACAGGATACATCATCTTCTGTGGTCACGGATTCACAGGATAAAAAAGACTCGGCTGTTGTGAAGAAGGATTCAGTGATAGAAAAGGAGTCTATGCCGCCGGCCATGCAGGAGGATGGATTTTATAATGCCTTTGTGCTTCCAAAAAGTAAGAAAATGAAGGATTCCATGTTTGCCGTATTCAGCAAAAAGTATACTGAAAAAGAAAGATATGCTATTTTAGCCTTAAACCGCCTGGATTCCAAAAACAAATGGAATGCAGATACACTTGTCGTTCCAAAGGACATAGATACGACCCTGATGGCCTATTCACCTTTTCCTATGCAGCTTGATATCTTAAGCAATGTAAAGAAATTCGTGGTATTTTCTTATCCGCTCCAGGCCTATGGTGTGTATTCCAACGGTAGCCTTGTCAAATGGGGGCCGACCAGCATGGGTAAAAAATCTGCCCAAACCACCCGTGGTCTCACCTTTGCCAACTGGAAAAAGAAGCTGGCGATCTCTACGGTAAAAAGCGAATGGAAACTTCCTTATAACTTTAACATCTTCAATATGGGCGGTATCGGATGGCATCAGTATGACCTTCCGGGCTATCCGGCTTCACATTCCTGTCTTAGATTACTTATGAAAGATGCCCAATGGCTGTATTCTTATGCAGATACATGGATCCTGAATCCGGGCGGTGCCACAACAAAAGCAAGAGGAACTGCTGTTTTGGTATACGGAGACTATCCTTGGGGAAAAAGAAAGCCATGGAGAAAACTTCTGGATGATCCTAACGCCAATAATGTCTCTGTGGAACAGATGACCAAGATGATAGAACCCAATATTGAGAAAATCCTGAAAGAACAGGATAACAGGGAAAAAGTAGCCGATTCCATGAAAGCTGCCAAAGCAGAAGCCATGGCAACCCAGGAAACCTTTGATGCCGTACAGTAACCTGCGGACTAATTCTGGGTTTCAAAAGGAAGTGTGGATTCCTCGGCAAATCTCCTCAGCTTTTTCATTTCTTCTCTTCCTTTATATTGTCCGAATTGGGCAGCGGCATAGGTAAGTGCAATACAGAACAGCATAACAAAAGAAGCAGACAATGCCCATGGATATTCATGGCTGTTGATCTGCTTTTCTACGTAATACATGGAAAAGAAGGTCATCCAGAGAATGGAAAAGAAAAAATAAAGGAACATAAAAAATGTCCAGACCGAATGACTCGGCCCAAATATTCCCCTGATCACCGTTTTTTCATCTTCCTGTTCGATCCTTAGTGCAAGATTTGGTTTCCAGTAGTTGTCGTATTCAGTTTCAACACAGATCGTCGCAACCTCATGGTTGATGTTTCCTGAAAATTCATCATGATGCTCATGCAGGTATTTTTTCAGGTTTTCTGCATATTGTTCCTTCGTCAGATGGGTAAACATCTTGAACCTGGGACGCGTCCTTATTCTGTCTATGGTGCTTTCTTCAGTATTCATAATAATTTCTGTTTATGTAGTATACTAGCTGCATCAATAGCAGTTCGTCCTATGAATGTAGCAAAATTATTGATAACAAAAAACATTCCCGTCTCTGAGAATGTTTTTAATTGTATAGGATATGATTCTTATTTCGAGAAGAATTCCATCAGGTCCATATAATTTTTCTGGTTGACTCCGTGGCCGCTCATGTATTCCCTGAAGGTAAAATAACAGCTGAGGTCATACAGCAGATCCGCCGCTTTGCGTCCCCATTCCAGCGGGATGACAGCATCATCTGTCCCGTGTGAGACAAAAAAACGAAGCTGTTCCAGCTTTTTCTTGTCTTTCACAATATGTTCCAGAAGTTTTTCTTCAGGATAGCTGCTGAGGCAGGCAACATGGCTGAACATTTCAGGATAGCTTAATGCCAGTGCGTAACACAGGATTCCTCCCTGGCTGAAACCGCACAAATGCGTTTTGGAACTGGTGAGCCCATAATCATTAACGACCTTAAGGATGCTTTCCAGTACGGCATTTAAAGACTCTTTAGCCTGCGGAACATTCACAAATTCTTCAGGATTATTGAAATTGATATCATACCATGAATACCCTTCAAACTGGGTAGGATGCGGAGCCCTGAAACTCACAATAAGCCAGTCGGCAGGAAGCGTTTCCCTAAAACTGAAAAGGTCCTGTTCATTGCTTCCGTATCCATGCAGCATGAATAGAACAGGAGTGTCCTGGGTAAGCTGCTCGGGTTCTCTTATCAGATAATCTAAATTCATAGGAGCAAAGATAAATAATAATCGGATTACCTTGGTACAACCTGAAAGAATCAACGTTCATCACATTATGAATTTATTTTTAAGTCTTTGGAAATGAAATGTTTTATACGGAAACTGTTATGGTATAAACGAGAATAATATTTTTATTGATTTACTATTAATAGGAAATCTTTATTGGAATATTTTCATAAAACGTATTTTTATATTGATAAAAAAGCTATATTTGGAACATTAAAAAATCTATTTGGAGAAATGAAGCAATTTTACAAATCAAAACGTGTACTCAGACTTTCTTTCCTGTTCGCCGTCTTATTTTCTGTAGTTTCTGTAATGAATTCATGTAAGGATGATAAAGAAGATGAATTTACGGACCATATTGTAAAGTTTGAAGCGAAAATAGTGAATGGTACAGGCAGTGGTACAGGAACTTTCAAAACTGTGGTAACACAGGTAGGAACGAGCCAGAATACTATTTTTGATCCTACCGGTACTACCTGGAGCAGTGGTGATGTATTTGTAAATTCAAGCCAGTCTCAGCTGAACCTTGCTGCCAACGCGGTTCTTCCGAATGCTGATTCTAAACTGATCGTAACCATCTGGGTGGATAGTGAAGTGGCAAAAAGCGACACGATAACCGGATCCGGGACCAAGAATGCAGCTGTTGCTTACAGCTTCCTGGAACTGTAATAAAATATTAAGATAAAAATAATAAAGACCGCACATATTGCGGTCTTTATTATTTTTATGGAAGAGTTTCGGGGGGGGGGGGGGGGGGGGGGGCCCCCCCAAAATTTGT